>Ga0209127_100004_pt1 | contig 1156115 bp, 1048 predicted proteins | sample LakSupMetagenome_FD_187469 | JGI IMG/M metagenome (GOLD analysis project Ga0209127, IMG submission 187469) | Freshwater microbial communities from Lake Superior, Canada - Sta WM archaea (SPAdes) (version 2) | ecosystem: Environmental > Aquatic > Freshwater > Lake | place: Lake Superior... | reverse complement strand
GTGCGGGGCTGGCCAGGGGCTACCTGAAGCAGCCGGGGCTGACGGCGCAACGCTTCGTGGCGTGCCCGCATGGGGCGAGCGGGGGGAGGATGTACCGCACGGGGGATCTGGCACGCTGGCGCGCGGATGGGCAGCTGGAGTATCTGGGGCGTGCAGACCAGCAGGTCAAGATCCGGGGGTTCCGAATCGAGCCTGGGGAGATAGAGGCGGTGCTGTTGAAGCAGCCTGGGGTGGCACAGGCGGTGGTGGTGGCGCGCGAAGAGGCTGGGGGCGACAAGCGGCTGGTGGCCTACGTGGTGCCGGACGACGCGGCCTTCGAGACCGACAGGGCGGATGAAGCAAGCGCCCGAGAAGCGTCGCAGCCGCTGAACGAATTGCTTCACCGGATCCAGCGACCCGAGTTGGAGCAACGGCAATTGCGTGCTCAATTGGGAGCCAAATTGCCGGCGCACATGATCCCTGCGCAGATCGTGTTCCTGGATGCGATTCCGCTGACGCCCAATGGCAAAGTGGATCGCCGAGCCTTGCCCGATCCAAAGGGGACGGTGGCCAGCAACGAGTACATCGCACCGCAAGGCGAAGTCGAGGAGACCCTTGCCCGCATCTGGGCCGATCTCTTCAAGGTAGAACGGATCGGACGCACCGACGACTTCTTCGAGTTGGGAGGCCATTCGCTGATGGCGACCCAACTCGTCGCTAGGGTTCAGCAGGAATTGAACGTCAAGTTGAATCTCCATGAACTGTTCGGCCGCTCGATGCTGGCCAGCTTGGCCGAACGACTCATCGATGCCCAACTCGATCAATTCGATCCCGAGGAACTGGCATCACTGATGAAATAGTACGGCGGGGCAGACCTTCGCCGAACGTTCGCGCACTGACGAAGAATCAGGAGAAACAACCGATGTCGATTCAAATGGAATGCAGCGTACAGGAAGACAGAAGCAAGCTGGTGATCCTAGAGGGAGCTAAGCCGCAGTTGAACCTTGACGCGGCATTGTTCGCGTTGAGGAATGACCAGGTCGTGATGATCCGGAATGTCTCGCCCGAGAACTCCGACGCGTCCATCGGGGCCGTGGCCCGGTCGTTGGGCTTGCTGGACCAGCTAAGCGTGCAATCTGCGTACGCATCCATCCAGGGGCACCGATCCAACGTCAGCACACACTTTATGAGCGTCAACAAGAGGATGGACTATCAGTTTATCCCGGCGCATTCGGAAGGGCAGCACAGCTTCAACATGCAACTCGCCTGCATTTATTGCCACGAGAACAGCACTGATGGCGGGCATTCGATCCTGATGAACACCGACTCGGAGAGCAATGCATGGCCGCGCTTGCGCGAACTGGTCAAGTGTGTCGACCTTGGTGGTCGGACAGTTTCGCCCGCCGAAGCTATCAAGGCTCGGTCGCTTCTGCAGATCAATATTCCCGAAGACGTGCTGCGACCGGACCACGAAATCGTCGACGAACTTCCCGTTCCGGTGCCGGGGATCCGACTCTATCGGGCACTGATCGCGCCGCGTCGGTGCCATTCGAAGATCCTGAATCGGAATGTCTACGTCTATTGGGACAGCATTGCCAGCATCGACCATACGTCTGCCGACGAATACAGTCGGCTACTCAAGACGCTCGGCCTACTTAAGACACCACCTGGCGGCGCGGACCTCGCAACACTCGACAACTCGCACCCGCGACGAATATGGTCTTCCGGTGTTACCTACCGCGAAATATTCAAGTCGCGAATCAACTTGCCAATTGACGCGGGTGACTTGGTCATTTTCAACAATCTGACGTGGACGCACTCGGCAAGCAACTGGACCCCAGATTCCGGTAGCCGCCGCGCTGTCGTCGCATTCGCTTGAGTCGGGTGTATGTGGGTGGTCATCGTGAACCGCGCCGGCTTTCGAGGACTATCGCAACCCGTTTACGCTGCGCAGCGCTCGTTGCATGCTCGACCGGCCAGTATTTCCGTCGGGTAGCTTTGCCGCGCGCGTTCCCGGGGTGCACCGTTGGCCGAGCTGCTGACGCGGCTCGAACGCGGGCAATCTGCGATGCCGCACGCCATGCTCGGAGAGTCGTAGTGACACGTCCGCCCCCGATCACGATGGAGACCTGAATGAACAAGCCAACGATGTCGCACATCGGCTCGCCCGAGCCCGAAGTCATCCTGCTGTCGCCGCACCTGCTGCGACCGACCGAGGAATTCGATCCGGCCCGGCTGGAGGCCCTTACCTCCGAGATTCTGGAGAGCGGTTGCTGGCCATTCCCGATTCTTGTCGAGAGGTCGAGCCTGATCGTCATGGACGGCCATCACCGCCGCGAGTTTGCCTTGCGCCATGCGCTGCAGCGCATCCCGTGTCTGATGCTGGACTACCGCGACGTCACGCTCGAGTCGCGCCGACCCGGGCTCTACGTCACGCCAGACAACGTGATCGCGCGCGGACTTGCGGGGAAACCGTTTCCATCCAAGTCGACTCGCCACACCTTGCGCTTCGCAACACCGCCGCTCCAATCTTGGCCACTTGAGGCACTACGTGCGTTGCACCTGCAAGTGGCATCCGGCTGAACTGCACTTGCCGAAAGCTCAGCAGTCGCTTGCGAAGGCTTGCCACTGGTTCTTTCCAGTCATGCGGATTTCAGCACCATAGCAATCAGTGACAGATGCGCAGGGTAGTAGGCGTAGAAGACCCATCCACAGCGGCGCAACGGAATGTCGACATACCGCGCGCCCAAGATCAAGGGCAGGGCGGCCAGCGCGGAAAAGTTGCCGTTGACGATTGCGAGCGAGGCTGTCGCCAGGGCCCACAAGAGCATCCTGACCCCATCGGGACGGCGCAGGAACCCCCAGGCGCCGAGGCAGCAGAGCAGTGCGGGCCACCAGAACTCCACCAGCGCACCTCCCATGAGGAACGCCATCAATGCCGCGACGCGCGCCACCGCGCCGCCGCGTTCGAGCAGCCACACGATCAAGGTCGCCAACCAAAGCGCCACGAGTATGTTCAACGGCCACCAGCCGACAAGGCGAACGAAAGCGGGTGTCGCCAGCAGCGCAAAGACCGCCAGCCGCCTCATGACGCGCAAATGCATGCCGGCTCGAAATGCGCCGGGCCGCACCAGGTTGGCCATGAGAACGAAGCCAAAGAGCGGCATCACCATGCGGCCCAGTGCGTAGAGCGTGGGGCTCGCGTCCTGCAGCAGGTACTTGTTGACGTGATCGCCGGTCATGAGCACCAGGCCGACCCATTTGAGCGCCTCCAGGGAGCCGTCAGAGATTGACCAGGCCGTCGCGGGCGCTGCGGGCTTCGCCAGGGAGGGCATCGACGCGCCCTCGCACACGTGGGTGGTTTTTTTTGAACTGCTTCGTGCCTTCGCTAGCCGGCCGTCGTTCGATGGGGTGGTCCCGCGCCGCCTAGACGCGCTCATGGCTGGGCGCTCCTCGGTCTCTGGCCGTGCGCTGGCGCACATGCACGGGTGCGGGATGCGGGCGGCGATCCGGGAGATGGAGCGAATGGCCTTGCGCCAGCGCGTTGGCGATGCGTTCGCGGATCAGTTGCACCAGGCGCTGCTGGGAGTCCCGGTCACCGGTCGCGCGCGTCGCGTACTGCTCAGCCAACGCCAGGCCAGCAGCTGCGGCGGCCAGTTGTGGATGCTGACGACGGATCTCGGGTGACACCGTTTCGCCGCTTCGTATGCGCATCGCGCGCTCCTCCATGGCGCGAAGGTACTCCGGAGTCTCGATGCGCCATACGGCACGCTGCGTGACAATTCTTTTGTCTCCGGTTGGCTCGCCCTGCGCATTGCGCTGCGCCACCAGGACTTTCACCGGACGCGCGCCGTGCCGTGTGAGGACCACCTGATCGCCGATGCGCGGTCGCGAAGCGGATTCCGCGAGCGCGCGTTCGAGGTCCGCACCCCAAACCGTGCGATCACCAGTCTCGGTGCGGACCCTCACGTAGAAGGACATGCGCTGCGCCGGATCGAATTGGTAGGGTGCGGCGGCCGCTGCAACCAGCATGCCTTGAACGGTCGACCTGGGGGCCGTGCGCGGCCGATGGTCTTGCGGCAGCTCCGCCGGATCTGGCGCGGCATCGCGAGCCGCGCCCCGGCCGCGTGAACCATCGCGCGCCGTCGCTGCCCCGCGTTCCTCCGGTGCTGTCCGGGTTGCCGGCGCCTGAGCGGCGCCCTTTTCATGGGATGGCTGAGATGGCTTCGAGGCGCGCTGCATCTGGAGGATTTCGACCTCCGTCGGTTCGTAGCCTTGGACCTCGATGCCGCGCAACGCGGCTTCGCGCCACATGCCCTGCCGGAAGCTTTCGGTGCCCTTGACGGTGAGGGCCCGCCAGCCGCGTGCTTCAGCGATCGCCACCACGCCGTGCAGCACCTCGCGGTTCTCGGTCCGCACGCGGATGCGGGCGCCGTCATCGATGAAGGCGAGGGTGCGGTCCGGAAAGAAGTACCGGTTGTCGACGCGCAGGTAACGGCGTTCGATGGCATCGGGCACGAGGGGTTGGCCGCGTCCCGCACGAGGTGTACTGCCCTGGACAGAGCCGGCCTCGTCGTGCGAAGTGGAACCCGAAGCGCCGGAAGGCGGCGGGCTTTCGGAAGGTTGGTCTATGGACATCGCGGCTCCTTTCGCATGCGTGCTGTTCGGGGCGCCCTGGTTTCAGACTTGAGCTGAGGGCGTCAGTCCAGGATGTGCGCCATGAACTCGTCGGCATGGCGCTTCAGGTCCTCCTTGCTGAGCTTCTCTGTGGGAATCTCCACGTCGTCGAAGTCGAACGAGAAATCGTCCAGCTGCAGGTCGTCGGCGAACGCGTCGCCGCCCGCGGTCGCGGCCATTGGGTTCGCTGGTGCCGGCCCACCGCCTCTGGGCCTGGCGCCAGTGGTGAATCCGGAACTCATGCCAGCGGTGTCTTGCTCGTCATCGGTCACGGTCGGCCGAACTGACGCGAGGATGTCACTGCGCCTGGCTACGTCGAGCTTGGGCACCGGCGGCGGCGGCCGTTCGCGCGGGGCGAAGAACCGGTCGCGAAAGTAGAGGACGCGATGCGCCAGCACAGGCCGAAGGCCTTCGTAGAACAGGAGCATCCGGTCCGAAGCGAGCTCCTTGACCTCCTGGGGCAGCAGCAAGCGCCGCGGCTGCTCGCTGGTGCTCACCGTCGGTGCCTTGCCTGCGCCACCCCACATCGGGCGGCTGACGTTCTTCTGCCGGACGGTGTAGGTTCCCAGCTCGCGCGAGATGGCTTCGGCGTCCTCGTACTCCTTGGGCGGGAACACGATGCGTGCGGCCAGCATCTTGCGGATCGACTTGGCTCCCTCGATGCCGTACTTCTCGATCAACTGCGAGTGGGACTGCACGATGACGACGGTGCGCACGTTGTAGCCCGGCAGGAAGGCCGTGGAATCGGCGATGACCGGGATGCGCCCGAGCGCCGCGAACTCATCGAGCATCAGCAGCAGTTGGTGGCGAAGCTGCGGGTTGCTCTCGGGGAGCTCGCGCGTCTGAAGCCCGATCGCCTGCTGGAAGAACAGGTTCAGCAGCGGCTGCAGCCGGGCGATGTTGTCGGGATTGATCTGTACATAGATCGAGACCGGACGCTTGCGCAGCGCTCGCAGGTCGAAGTCGTTGGCCGAGGTGGCCGCATCGATCATCGGGTTGAGCCAGAGGTCCAGGCGGCTGGTGAAGGTCTTACGGATGCTCGAGGCCGTGGTGGGCGCCAGGTCGATCACGTCATAGAGGCTCTGCACCGCTTCCTGCGACAGCGGATAGCCCGCGCGCTCGCTGGCATCGATCACGCGCTTCCAGTGCTTCTGGAAGCCTTCCGCGTCGCTCGCCATGCCCTGGCGCAGCACCTCGCCGAGGGTGCGTGTGGCGCCCGGGGTCTCGAAGAGGTAGAGGGCGATGCCCAGGAACAGCGACCGGGCCGACGAGCTCCAAAAGGGGTCGCCCGCCTGCGGATCGGGAAAGAGCATCGTGCCGATGCGCTGCAGGTCGTCGATGCAGCGGTAGGGCTGCTCGGACACGTAACCCAGCGGATTCCAGCGTGCCGAGCACTCGCGCTCGGACAGAGGATCGAACAGGTGCACCTCCTGCCCATGGGCCGCCCGAAAGCCCGCCGTGCGCGTGAAGTTCTCGCCCTTGATGTCGCTGACGATGGCCGAGCCGGGCCAGTTCAGCAGATTGGGGATGACCACGCCGACGCCCTTGCCGCTACGCGGCGGGGCTTCAAGCTCGACACCTTGCTGGCCAGGCAGCACCAGATAGCGGTTGCCCAGGCGCCCGAGGATGATGCCGTGCTCCTGCAGCAGCCCGGCCCGCGCGATCTCGCGCCGGCTCGCGAACCGGGCCTCGCCGTGCAGCGGCCGGCGACGCGGCAGCATGGCGACGCCCACCAGGCCCAGCATCAGTCCCTGGGAGCCAGCGAGCGATGCCATAAGGACGCGGCGCACCTCCGGCCGATCACCGTAGGCTTGCCAGTAGGCGTGGAGCGTGAGCAGCGTGACTTGCTGCGGTGGCAGTTTCATCGCCATCAGGAACGCGTGGCCCGCGACGTAGACACCGACGATCACGGCCACCAGCAATGCGATCGCAATCCTGAAGGGGCTAGGCAAGCCGTCGGTTCTTGGTGCCAGGGTCATACCAGATCTCCCGCACGATGCGCCGCGGCCGTCCGTCCCGGCGTTCGCGCGCGCACTGCACGACGATGTCCACGCTCATCTGCGCCAATTCCACGCCGTCGCGCGTGCTCATGCCCTGGCCCGCCTGGCTGCGCTTCATCAACTGCGCCAGCGCCACAAAGGCCATCGCCGCGCTGTCCGCATGCACGCTGGTGATCGAGCCGGGGTGGCCGGTGTTCACAGACACCAGGTAGTCGTAGACCTCTTCGCCGGTCCGCAACTCGGACACGAACACGCGGTCGGGGCGCTGCCGCTTGGCACCGGCGAGCAGCTGGCCGGGCGTGACCTCGGCTTGTCCCTGGGCACCTTGCGAGTAGAAAAGCCTCACATGGTTGGGCTGGTTGCGCAGCGACAGTTCCTTCACGTCCTCGATCGTTATCAGACGGTCCTCGGGTGGCACCTCGAGGATCAGCGCCTTGCCAACCGTGGTCTTGCCGGAGCCGGTGGCACCGGACAACAGGATGTTCTTGCGCCACTGCACCGCACGGCGCAGGAACGGCACGAACTCGCGACACGCGAGAAGCCCCACCAGTTCCCGGTCCTCCGGTGCCAGGTTGTCCAGATCGGTTGGCCGCAGCTGGCAGGCGGGGACGCCGCATGTCGACTCGAAGACGCACAGATCCGCCAGCTCTTCGAGACTCCAGAGCGTGTGGGACGGACGCCGGATCGTGATCGAGACGGTCCGCTCCAGCGTCGCCGGCGGCAGCACGATCTGGATTCGTTCGCCGCCCGGGAGGGTGGCGGACAGGAGCGGCTCGTTGGCCGAGATGCGCTGGTGCGTGAAGTTGGCTACGAGCTTGGCGATAGCCATGCACCAGTCGAAGCTCGCGAACGGCAACTCCTCGCGCAGCCAGCCCGACTGCCGTTCCACGAAAGCCACGCCGGGCTCGTTGATGCAGATCTCGGTAACCTCGGGATCGTCCAAGAGACGACCAAGCGGACCGAGGAAAAGGACAAGGGACGAGGGCGGCTCCATGGGGGCCGCAGCGGCCACGGAACTGGTCGCCAATGGCAGGTCGCCGGTGGCGGCGCAGCGCTCGCGTTCAGGGATTGGTTGTGTCGCTTCGAAGCGCATAGACGCTCCTGAAATCCACATCGCGGGCGACCAGGATCTGGATTCGCTCGCCCTGGTTCTTGATGACGGTCGGCGGAATCGACACGGTGCTGCGCAGCACCTCCGTCATGACGTCGCGGCTGCCCTGCGGACCGAGCACAAGGCCGCCGCCGCTGCCGACCCGGGTGCCGCTTTGCTGCTGGGCGGCGATCGCCTGCATCGTGCCGTCGATCACCGAGATCAGGACCGCGGCACCGAAGCGATCCCAGAAGTGGGTGTCGACGAAACCGGGCAACCCACTGCGCCCCAGTTCATCGGTTCCAGGGGAGGCAAGCTGGACCACGACGCCGGTCGGAGTGCGCGCTTCGTTCCACACGATGAAGACGCGGCCCTGTCCCTGCCGCGGCGTTCCGCGCTGCTCGCCCACGTACTTGGTGCCGCGCTCCAGCAGCACGACCTTGCCGTCCGACCCGTAGATGTCACTGGCGCCGATGCAGGTGGTCATGCCCTCGTAGGTGGAGTCGATGGCGGTCTCCAGCGTGCAGTCGATGAATGCGCCCTTGGGCAGAAGCATGCGCCGTGTGGGCAGGGCCTGGGCGAGGACCGCCGGGGTCGGCGTCGGCCGGAGGCTCGCGGCAAGTTGACCGCCGCCGCCGGATGCGGCCGAGCCGACGCCAGGCGGCTGCAGCGCGCCGAACAGCTGGGACATGCCAGGCACGCCGCCGGCGGGCAGCGCTGCCGGATCTGCGAACGCGTGCGGTGCTGAAATGCCCGAGGGCTGGGAGGACTGCGCGCGCCGAAGCACCGGGGTGCCCAGCTGCCGTTCCAGTGCGATCTGCGCGGGCGTCTTCTGGGGAGGGCCCGCGTTGACGGCCGCAGTCGACGGGGCAGGGGGAGTGCCGGCGATGGGCGGCGCCTCCGGCGGTGTTTTCGGAGGATCGATGCGGCCGAGCGGTGGCACCTTCATCTCACCGCCCGCGCGCGCCGAGGCCGCCTTTCTCGCGACCTCTTCGGCCTCGCGGGTCTTGGCGTACTGCGTGTTGTAGTACCAGAACAGGAAGCCGCCGCCGAGGAGAATGATCCCAGCCAGCGCCAGGAACCCGCTGATGCGCGACTGGACAGAGCGCTCGCGATTGACCGACGGCATGGCGCGTTCGCCTTGCACCGTGGCGCGCTCGTCGGCGATGCGGGATGCGGCGCTTCCGGTGGCCGCCTCGGTCTGTCCAGACAGGATCTCCCCGGTTCCGGGGTCGATCTCGGACGCATCGGAATGCGTCGGCGGATCGATTCGGGCGCCACGGCGAGGCTGGTCGATCCAGGTCACGGCCGCTCTCCTGTCGTGGTGCGCCGCACATCTTCTGCGCTCGTGTGGGTCGGGGTGCGCACGCTGCCGCCGACGAACGACCTGTTGACCACGCAGCCGACCAGGCCACCGCGCCGCAGCACGAAGCGACGCGCCACCCGGTGGATCACCACCTCGTCCGCTTCGATGCTGAAGTTCAGCAGCGACTCGGATCCGTCGTCGTTGCGCACGAACATGGCCGGAAAGTCGGACTGCGCCTGGAAGCGGAGTCGCGTTTGCACGCCGTCGTCGTGGGCACTCACGGGCTTGAGCGAATCGCTGCCGCAGAACCAGTAGTCGGCGTTGCGAGGGCGATCGGAGGCCTCCTCGTTCATGCGCGCCTCGGTCCGGCGTCGCTCCTGATCCGCCGCTGCGGCGCGGGCCTCGTCCTCCGGGTAGGTGAAACGAATCGAATACACCATGCGCTTGGTCGCAGCGCCCGCGGGGGCGACGGAAGACACGATGAAGTCGAAGTGGTAGGCCCGCCGGTTCGTGAGGAGGGTGAAGTTGGTCGAAGCGCGCGCCTCCTTGGGCTTGATGAAGAAGTGGTTGCGCTCGGCGCCGACATCGAAGGCACCGTTGTCGCCAGCGCCGAGGTTCACGAACTCCTCGCCTTCGGCAAACTGTAGATGGATCTGGTAGCCCACATAGCCTTGAAGCGTGACGACGTCCTCGGGGTTGTAGGCAACCATACGCACCCGGGCATCGACCTTGCCCGCCGGCGGCACGGTCGCGGTTCGGCCGTGCGGCGCGGCAAACGCAAGACTTGCCGCCAATCCGATCGCGAAGGCAAACCTGCGGTGCATGCGCGGGGGCGTCATCGCGCCTCCTGCCTGCTCGGTGCAGCGCTGGCCGGGGCGACCTCGGGTTCGCGGCGATATTCGACGACGCGAAAGCCCAGTGGATTGAGCGATCGCATCTTGTTGTCCGTCGATGGCGGGACATAGGCGAACTCGATCGTGGCGACCCAGTGGCTGGTCTGCTCCTCGCCGGTGCCGCCTGCGCGCGTCAAGCGGGCGAAGCGGACCTGTGCCAGCTTGTCCTTCCCGCTCTCCAGCTTGAGGAAGGTGACCGATCGCACCTGCGCGCGGATGGACGTGCCATCCTTGTAGGCGTTCAGAGGTGAGGTCGGGTTGTCGGCGGCCCACGAAGCGGCCCACTCCTGGTTCAACCGAGGCGAGTTCTGCGAGGCGACCAGTTCGTAATCCGCCTCCGCGGTCCCGTAGAAGTAGCGCTCGCGCGCGATCACGTAGTTCTGCAGCAGGTTGCGGGTGACCAGCTGCTCGATGTCGGTCGTGCCCTCGTAGGTGGGAACGACGTCGACGATCCCGCTGCTGCTGTCGACGCGGATGAGAACGGGAACAGGCTGCTTCAGCGGTGTGAGTCCGCTGACGGCCGCGACCGAGAGCACCGCAACCAGTGTCGCCGCTGCGGCCACGGTCCAGGCGATCTTGTTTGATCGCTCCGCGCGGCGCGCGCGGTCGAGTTCCCAGCTCTGGGCTTCGCCCAGGTAGTTTTCAAGGGCGGCGTTCCGGCGCATGGATCGCTCCTGATTCGGAAACACCATTCGAGATGTTGATCGGTGTAAGCGGACCTTCGCAGTCCGGCGGCGTAGGCGGGCGAGTGCCGCATGCCGCCAGCAGAAGGGCGAACAAAGAAAGGATCGTCGAAGGCTTCATCTGCCCGCCCTCCGCTAGCGATGGCGCGACAGGCCCGGCATGACCTGCTCTCTTGGAAGCACGGTGCCGCCGCGACGCGCAGCGCCGACACCAGCCGTAGAAGCCACGCTGGCGCCAATACGATTGCCTGCCAAGCGGCGGAACGAATCCCAGCGGCTATGCGGTTCCCGCCGTAGGCCGTCCAGCACGCCGCGACCGAATTCGTAACTCGTGCGCTTGGCTCCGCCCATTGCCCATCGCGCCAATCCGCTGACGAGGCCGAATGAACTGAGTGCGACGCCGCTCGCAAGGCCGGCCGCGATAGACATGATCTGGCGCATGACCAGTAGCACCAGAGAAGCACACAGAACCATGTTCAGTGCATCCACGGTCACGATGGCCGCGCCGCGTGCGGCCGTTTGTGCGGCGTAGGAAGAAACGATCTGAAGCATGAGGCTCGCCACCAGCGAGCTTAGGACGGCGACCAGTGCATAGTTGGCCAACTGGGCAATCCACGCCTCGAAGAATCGGCGTGTGGCCTCGAAGAAAAGCAGACAAATGAAAACGGGACCCAAGGCGAGGATCAATGCCAACGCGAGCCTGGACAAAACAAGCAGGAAGAGCGCGTAGACGGCCACGCCTCCGATGATGAAGTAGACGATGGCTCCAGCCAAATAGAAGCCAAAGTCGCCGTTCAATACACCGCCTTTGTTCCAAAGGTTGGAAGCAACGGTCCCGCCTTTGTCCCATATTGTGTCAATCACTGACACAGGGTTCGATGCACCTGTGATCTGGGCCGCAAGCTGGACTGGTGCGTTGAAAAAGGTGTCCACGATGACTCCGTTGTAAAGCCAAAGTCTCAGACCGACGCCCAGTACGATCGCGATGAAGAAGATGCGCTTGACCCCCTCCCATATCGGTTCTTGAATTCTTCCGGTCAGGCTGAGGAATCCCCAAATCATTACGTAGATCGTCGCGAGCGTTACCACTGCAGGCTCAATGGCACCGGCCACAGTCGCCGTTTTGGCCGTTAGGTATTCGGTCAATTGGTCGTTGAGCCACGTCCAGAATTGTTGAAAGAACATTGCGCACCTCGTCGAACTTCATCTTCTGGAGCTGCTCGCAGGCCGCATCGTCGGCTGAAATCGATTCTGGAAGTCCCCATGCTCGGCCCTTGATGCTGCCGGCTTGGTCGTTTCGGACGGTACGCTTCCGGGAGTCGATTCCTGTCTCAGGACGCCATAAACGCCGCCCATGGCAAGTACAGCAATCACAAGGATGACGATCGTTGATTTGGACATGACGCTTCACGGGTTGGGAACAAACCGTGCGTTGAATCCGCCATGGCCTGAGATGACTTGTTCCCGAGTGCGCTGCTGCTGGGCCGCTTCCTCGGCCCTTGCAATCTGATAGAGGCTCTGCAGCTTCGTCTGCTCATTGGTGAGCATGCTCTGCTCGGCCTGGATTCTTGCCTGCAGGTCCTGGATCGCCTTGGGGTCCTGAGCGGAAGCGATGCGACTGATCAGCAGTTGCAGCGCTGCGAAACGCTGGCTTGTGTTTTGGTACGCGCTCTGGGTCGTGCCGTTGAGCAGCGCCGCCGATTGCCGTCCTTGCTCGACAATCTGCCGCAACTCCGGACTGAGCGCCTCCATCTGGGTTCCTGAGAGGATGCTGTTGGCCTTCATGATCGACTGCACTTGGCTGGCCAGCCCCGCATAGCTGCCCGAAGTGTCGTTGAGCGTGTTCATCAGCTCGCCATAGTTGGGCGGCAGGTAGTTGCGCGCGAGCTCCGAGGTGGGTAGCAACTGCTCCATGCCGCGACTTCCCGTCATCGCGTTGTGGGTCTGGGTCAGTTGGTCCTTCGATTCCTTCAGTTGGTCGTATTGCTTTTGCATCCCGGAGATCTGCTGCTGCCAGTACATGACCTGTTGAATCAGGTTGGCGACGGCGGTGACGTCGATCACCGGGATACCGGCTTTCGCATGCAGCGGTGCGAGCGAAGCCGCCACGAGGAGGAGGGCAACAAGGAACCTACGCATGGGAGTTCTCCTGGTGTGAGAGCGAACGGGGAGGGCGGTCGGCCAGCGCCTTGCGGAAAGGCGCGAGCCATTGGTCGGGGGCCGGTCCGAAGGTCGCGATGCACTCGCGCATGAGGCGGACGTTGCTCGTGCGCCCGGAAATGATGTGCAGCGCGTCATCGAAGCCGTGGAGATCGAGCTGCGCGATCACGCTGACATGGTTCTGCTTGATGAGGAACTGCCGGGAGCCGGGCTCGAGTTCCTCCTTGATGAGCGCGAACTCGCGGTCCGTCAGGTTGAAGCCCCGGGTGTATTCGTCGTAGTCCGCCTCCGGATTGGGGAACAGGATCTTCGTCGGGGTCTGCTCGACGATCGCGCGGGCGATGCTGGATTCGAGCACATGGCTGGTGCTCTGGGTGAAGGTGGCGATGTTTGCGTTCTTCTTGCGCCAGGTCTCCAGGCCGTTCTTGGCGAACTTCGCGAAGGCGGGGTCGTTCAGGAGCTTGGCGAATTCGTCCATCCAGCACACCAGCGGGCGGCCATCCACCATCCGGTTGACCAGATGAAAGAGGTACATGGTCAGCGGCGCGCGCACGACTTCGTTGTCGAGGAAGTCGGTCACGTCGAAGCCGACCAAGGCGTGCCGGGCCAGCAGCGGAGCCACGTCGTCGCGATCATTGTCGAAGACCCAGGCATAGTCGCCGCGCTCCGAGGCGCACCATCTGCGAAGGCGCGCGTGCATCCCCTCGAGGTCCGTGATGTCGAGGAAGGCGACCAGACGGGACAGGCGCCTGAACGAGCGTTCGAGCTTCAGGGTGCCATGCAATGCCTGGTCGAGGTCGTCCTCCTGACGGACGCTCAAGGTATCGGTCGGCGTGCGCATGACAAGGCGCCTGAGCCACTGTCGCATGAACTCGACGTTGTCGGCGACTGCATCGTCGAGCTGCAGCGGATTGCAGCCAGTCGGCACGCCGTTCTTGAGTGGGAGGTACCGTCCGCCCAGTGCCTGCACCAGGATGTGCAGCCCTTCGTCCTTGTCGAAGATGACCTGCGTGGCATCGAGGCGATTGCAGATCGCCACCATGCAGAAGCCCAGCAGCGTGGTCTTGCCGGTACCGACCGGCCCGACTCCGGTGATGTGTCCGACGTCCCGGCGGCTGCCGCCGTCTGGGCTGCGCGGGTCGCTCGCATGCAGCGAGAAGTAGTAGGGCGAGCCGGCGCGCGTCATGAACATGGCCAACGCATCGCCCCAGTAGTTGCCCGTGGCGCGGCCGGTCGGGAAATTGTGGAAGGGCGACATCGCGGCGAAGTTGCGGCTGGTCACGGGCGCCTTGCGGCTGCGGTAGCCGAAGTTTCCCGGCAGCTGCGCCCAGAACGCCGCCTCCAGCGCGAGGTCCTCGCGCGCCACGACCATTCCTGTGTCGCCCAGCAGGTAGCGGGCACGAGCCACGTTGTCGTTGAGCTGCTTCAGGCGAGGCCGGCCTTCGGCCTCGCCGACACCGTCGTAGGTGTCGGCCAGCACGTGCAGGCTGAAGTGGTGGTCGCCCATCACGAAGCGGTTGCTCATCAGGTCGTCCAGCGCGTCCTTGAGTTCCTCGGCCTGCGAGACCGCCAGGTCTCCGGCGGCCGCCATCCGGTGATGTTGGCGGCTCATCATGTCGGTGGCCGTGCCCTTGGCCAGGAAGGTGAAGCTTTGCGTGAGCACGAAGGGGAAGGGGGCGGTCAGCAGCGCGCTGAACATGCCCGGCGCTGTCGGCGTGGGGTACTCCTTGATGCCGAGGAATGCCCCGATCCGCGTCTGGGTGCCCGTGCGGTATTCCATGGCTTCGTTGCCGAAGAAAGGCCGGGTGGTGGCCAGGACCTCGTTGAGGGGTGAGCGCGGCAGCGGCATGCGCTGCCATTCCCCGTTGACCAGCAGGCCGTGGAATTCCATCAGGGAGGAGAACAGCACATCCTCTTCGTGCAGCCGATAAATGCCCAATGTTTCGGGGTCGTAGCGCTCCAGAGCCGCGAGCAGCTCCTGGCGCAGCTTGCCGCAGGCATCGAGGGCATCGCGCAGTTCCGCCTGCGCACCCTCCGGGTCCGCGCGCCTGAAGAGCCGCAATGCGGCGTTGCCGATGCGGGTCGGCTGCGGTCGGAAGACGACCGACAGGTACAGCTCGTTGACCATCAGCCGCTCGCCGGCCATCTTGCGGCGGTACCGCTGCTCGATTTCATCGGCGAACCCGGGAACCGTCCGCCCGGCCGGATAGCCTGTCTCTCGACGCCGGATCACATGGCTCCACAGTGCCAGGTTGGGCGAGGCGATGTTGCGCAGCAGGACATTGAGGCGCTCGTGCCAGCTGTTGATGTCATCGTCGTCCGCGCTTTCGAAGCTCGTGCCGGCCAGGCGCAGCGTCTGCACATAGTCGCCCGCGCGCGTCCGGGCCACATGGTCGTCCACATGCGACGACAACGGGATCATGGTTGCTGCGCCGGTTTCGCGGCGCAGTGTGTGCTCGGAGCGTGACAGCAGCTTCATGGCGATGCCCTGTCAGACCACCGCTACGGGCCAAATCCGCATGCGGCGGCGCCCCCGCCAATTGGGCATGTCCAGCGCCAGGGGGCTGTACGAGTTCGCACGCCAGAACCGCAGATTGCCGCCGAGCATGGCGGGCAGTCGGGTGCGGCCCCACAGCTGCAGCAGGTCGAAGAAGCGCGGCTCGTACAGGCAGACCAAGTAGAGCACCCCGTGGATCGGCACGAAGGCCAGCAGCCACGCGAGGCTTTTGGTCACGATGAACGACTCGGTCGTGATCACGATGTTGAACATCATGGCCGAGTAGGTGACGCCCCAGACCATCGACGGCCGTGTCATGCCGGCGAACAGAGGATCCGCGGCGATGCCTTGGTTGCGACTCACGGACCGCTCTCCCTCACACCCCGAACAGGCCCCGGATCCAGGAGACGATCTGGGGACCGCCGAAGACCAGCACGGTGCCGATCACGACGGCGACCATCCACCACCAGCTCAGGCGGCCAAACCAGGCCATGGCACCGGAGACCATCACGGCGACCGCCGCCAGCGGCGTCAGGATGGCAACGAGTTGCTGCTGGGTCGCGTTGGCGCCCGTCGCGAACGGGCTTCCGGCCCAGACGATGTCGGCAGGTGCGGCCGCGAGCACGGCGATGAGCAGGCATCCGATCCATCGGGTTCGGACGCCAAATCGCGCTGCGGGCTGGATGTGGTGGATCGAGCATGCGGTCATGGCGGGACTCCAGTGGCCGAGGAAGTTCCCGCGGGCACTTGCCCGGACGGGGGCGCGAGAGAAACTGAAGCCGACGAGTCAATGCGCCGGCTGCCGCCGTAGACGTCCCACCAGGGCGTCGGCGCCGCGCGCTTGCCGGCGGCGGCAGGGCCCTTGGTGGCCTGAGCGGCCATGGACTTGACCGCCGCGGTCTGGGCGGAGGTACGCGAGGTGGATGCGATCTCTCGCTGGATGGCCGCGATATCACCGAGCGTGCGAGCGCGCTGTGCCTCGGCTTCGGTCGCTGCCTGCATATCGGACGCGGCGAGCCGCTCAGCCTTACGGCGCGCGAGATCCTCCAATTGCGCTTGCGACTTCCCGAGCTCTTCGCGAAGGATCGCGATGCGGTCGTGGTCGCGCGCCGCCTGCTGCTGGGGACCGACTACCTGGGATGCGCCGGGCTCCGCCTGCGCCCACAGGGTGCAGGCGTGCGCCATCAAGCCAACGACAACAAGCACGGAAAGCCAGGCCCCGCATCGGCCTTTGTCGGTCGCATGCCTGTGTTGAATATCGAGTGCTTGCATGGGGCGCAATGTCCGCCTCCGCGCATGCGTGTGTCGACTATTGTTTTTGACAGTGGCATCGCAAAGCATGGGGCGGCGATATTCGTGAGCGACGCGGCATGGCGATCCATCGCGGACCAACGAGGCAGGGCCGCCCTGCGCAGGGATGGCCCTGTCGCAGGTTTCGGCGGCAGCCGCGCAGCGTGCCACGTGGTGTAGAGGACCCGCATGGTTCGCGTCGAGGCCTGAGGAGCAAGTCATGGGCAACGTGGTCATCTTCGGCAACCAGAAAGGCGGCGTCGGCAAGTCGACCCTGGCGGTGCTGTACGCATGCTGGCTGGCCGAGATGCGACGCCAGTCGGTGTGTCTGATCGATCTCGACGCGCAGGCGAACAGCTCGAAATCGCTGCGCAGTTCCTCGGCGATCGCCGAGGCGGTGGAACTTTTCGGAGGGGACATCGGCGCGATCGTCCCGGCCCGCGCGCAGACCATTGCCCTGGTACCGGGCAGCAAGAAGCTGGCCGACGTCGAACTCGCGAGGGCGGAAGTCGTGATTCCCACGTTTCGCAGGAACGTGATTCGCCTGGCGCAGGAATTCGACGCAGTCGTGATCGACACGCCGCCAGCACTGGGCTTGCGCATGAGCGCGGCGCTGATCGCTGGCCATGCCGTGGCCTGCCCGATTGAGCTGGAGGAGTACAGCATCGATGGCGTCGCCGATATGCTCAGAACCATCTTTGGCGTCAGACAGCGCTACAACCCGCAACTGCGGCTGGCGGCCATCGTTTTGAACCGGTTCAACCCGCATTCGTTGCGGCAGAAGGCTGCGATGCAGGATCTGGCCTTGAACTTCCGGGAGTTCGTAGTACCGGCACGGATCTCGACCCGCTCGGCCATTCCCGAGGCGCTGTCCGCGGGCGTGCCGGTGTGGCGATTGCCCAAGAGCGCGGCCCGCGAGGCAAGCCTCGAGGTGATGCAGGTGTTCGAGTTGCTGCAGCAACGCATCGACGCCTCGAGCATGCCGGTGCCTGCGGACGAGCAGCCATGAATGCGCCCGACGGGCTAGACCTGAGTGTGCTGTCGCAGTTCAGGGCGGCTGATCTGCTCACGGGCGAAGCGGCCTCTGCGGGCGTGGGCACACCGATGCAGGTGGCGCTCGACCGCATCGACTTCGACCCTCGCCAGCCACGCCGTCGCATCCGGAGCGAACGCATCGAGGAACTTGCCGCATCGATTCGAGAGCACGGTGTGCTGGAGCCGGTATCGTTGCGACGCCATCCCGAACATGCAGACCGGTACATCGTCAACCGCGGCGAACGCAGGGTGCGCGCCGCGCCCCGGGCAGGGCTCGCCACGGTCCCGGCATTCGTGGATGAGCGGGTCGACCCGTTCGCCCAGGCCGCGGAGAACCTGCACCGCGAGGACATGTCGCCATTCGATCTGGCTTCCTTCATCGCCGAGCGGGAAGGGGAAGGCCATTCGCGCGCCGAGATCGCGCGGCGGTTGGGCAAACCGCGTTCCTTCATCACCGAGGCCGCGCGGCTCAGCGACGCACCGCCGCAATTGCGGCAGGCGGTGGAGGACGGTCGGGTCGGCGGGGACGTGCGATTGCTCTACGAACTGGTGGCCATCGCCAGCGATCGCCCGCACGAACTTGAGGAACTGCTGGCGCGGGGCGGCCCGATCGGGCGGGGGCAGGTAAAACATCGCCCGCCGTCGCCCCAGTCCCTCGGGGGCTCGACGCCAGCGGGGCCCGGGAGCGAGCGCGCCAGGGTCAACAGCGCCGGCCGCACGGTGCTTGTGGTGGAGCATGGCGGACGGCGCGGATCGCTGCGCATCAAGGCGAAGGACGGCGACGTCGGGGAGGTCCGCTTCGGCGACGGCAGGCATGCCTTGCTGCCGTTGGCAGACCTGCGGCTGGTGTGCTGGGCCACAGAAGGCTAGCGATGCGGCCATTGGGCGACGAGTCATTGGCGCCCGACGTGCGGGCGCCTCGCGGCGGGCGGTCTGGCAACGGGCAGTCGCTGTTGCGCCGGGAAAGACCTACGCCTGCGAGGCAGCGCCCGCACTCTTCATTGTGGCGTGGCGCCGCCGGTACTCGCGCGGCGTCACCTGCAGGTCGCGAACGAAGGCTCTGCGCATCACCTCCTGGGACCCGTAGCCGCACTGCCGAGCGATGGCCTTGAGGGGAAGTGGGCTCGTCTCGAGCAGGCGGCAGGCGGCGTCGAGGCGCATCTGCTGTACGCCCCGTCCGGGCGAGAGACCCGTCGCGCGTTCGTAGATGCGTGCGAAGGAGCGCGTGGACATGTGAACCTTCTGCGCCAAGCGGGCGACGCTGAGGTTCTCCTGCAGGTGCGCCGCGATCCACAGATGCAGCGTGCCGATCCGCGCGTCGATCACGGGCGGCTCGGTTGACACCCGTCGACGGCGCGGCATGCCGTAGCGACGGCGGCGTGGTCCGGCAAGGCGCGCGGCGAGCATGTCCGCAAACGCGGCACCTCGGTCCTCTGCGATCCACGACAGCGCCAGGTCTTCCCCTGGTCCGGTTCGATGACCCGCCAGATGTGCGCTTTGGTGCAAGCCGCGGACAATTCTGCGCCCTGCCCACGGCGCGGTGCCGGCAGCGCGGCGCTGCCTTGTCGCCGCACGGCGTGGACGTCTGGCGCACGCGGCAGCAAAGCTCGGGCACCCAGGACAGCGCAGCGGCTCAGCTGCCTCCGGTTCCAGGAGAGCCATTCGCGCAAACGCCGCACGCTCGCCGGGCCAGCCGAGCCCGGATCGGGCTCGCCACTGATGAAGAGCGTGCTCGCCCGACCGACGAGCCGGTGCGGCAATGCTCGCGTCGAGAGTGCCACACCACTTGAACTCAGGGCCTGGCCGCCCGTCGCCGAGGTCAATCGAACGTCGTAGCCGGCGAGCTTGCCGCGTGTCCTGCGCAAGGCGGTATTGGCGGCCTTGAAGACCGCGAGCGCGCGGATGATGTCGAGAAGTAGGAATCCGGGAAGCAGCAGGAACCAGACCTTGTGCATCATGAGGAGCCACCGTAGGGAGGATCAATCAGGAATCTCACAACGCTGCGCCGCACCGCGCCAGTGCGCGAAACGGGGGCTCGCGAGATTGGCAGAAATGGTGGTGAATTTTGCCTCCGGGCTTGGCCAAGCGCTTCTAGACTGTCGCACTCTTGCCTTCATCACTTGCTGATGAGTGGCCGCCGGGCGCAAGCAGCAGGCCGGCCCAACGCGGGTCGGTTCAAACGCTGGAGCCGCTGGCCTTCTCGCCTGGCGGACTCCACACCGGGAGCCTCGACTGTGCTCGCGAAAAAGGTGGAGGTGCCGACGACGCAGGAAGCGCATCTATGAACGAATGGACCCAGGATGTTCTCGGCCGGTTGAACCAGGCAAGCGAGCCTTCTGAGGTGCTCGCGCAGATCAGCGTGGCAACCAGGCACCTTGGCTTCGAGCACTGCGCCTACGGGCTGCGCACGCTCGTGCCCTTCACCCGACAGAAGACCTTGATGTTCAGCACGTACGATGAGCGGTGGAACCACCGTTACATCAACGCCGGATACCTCCAGGTCGATCCCACGGTCGCACACTGCGTGCACAGCGGGACGCCCATGGTCTGGAGCAACGAAGTCTTCCGGGAGGCACCCCAGATGTGGGACGAGGCGCGCTCGTTCGGCCTGCGCGTCGGCTGGGCGCAATCGGTCTTCGAGCCCGATGCGCGGATCGGCATGCTGACGCTTGCGAGGTCGGGTGAACCGCTGACGGCCGCGGAGATGCTCGCCAAGGACCCGTGGCTGCAGTGGCTGGTGCATACCGCCCACCGCGCGTTCTGCGGCCTCCTGGGAGGCAGTCCGCTGGAGGGGCTCGAATCGCTCACGAGACGGCAGGTGGAGGTGCTGTGCTGGACGGGCGATGGCAAGACGAGCGACGAGATCGCATCCATCCTTTGCATTTCGAAACCCACGGTCGAATTTCATCTGCAGAACGCCATGGCTAGATTGGGCGCGCCCACCAAGAGCTCGGCCGCGGCATTCGCTTCACGGCTCGGGCTCCTGAACTGAGTGGAGGGCCGCAGGGGGGCGCGCCAGCCCGGCTGCGGGGGACTCAACCGACCGCGTCGGCGTGCAGGTCTTGGCGCGGACACCAGCTCGCGTCCACGTCGATGAAACAGGCAAAGAGATGCTGACCCTCGATCAGCACCGGCGGCGCCGCGCGCTGCACGGACAGGCCCGCGCGACGCAGGATGCGCTCGATGCCTAGTGGCGAGGCGCTGATGAGTCGCCGTCCACCCTGCTTGGCAACGGTCCGCATCGCGACGCTCAGCATGTCCAGCGCGAGCGACCAGCCGTGTGGACTTTCGCCCGCGCCGAGCCGTATCCAATCGGCAGCGGCAAATCGCGACAGTTCCCAGACGTCAGGCGAGCACGGCGCGGGCGTGTCGCCGAGCAGTCGAGGAAAGACGCTGGCGAGCAGATAGGGCCGGTGCGTGGGCAAGAGGCGGCTCGTGCCGACAATCTCCCCGTCCGTGTTGCGCGCAATCAGATAGATGGTGTCCTTCCGGTCAAATTCGTCCAGTTCCAGCCGACCGCGCGTATCGAGCTTCCAGCCCAGCTTCTCGACGAAAACCTCGTGCCGGTAGCGCGCCATGTCGAACAGCACGTCTGCCGTGAAAGAGTCGATCGTTCCCGCAATGATCTCCATGAGGTCACCTCGTTGAATGAGGCCCGATTACAGCGTGATGACAGGCGCGGGGACACTGTCAGAGTTGATAGGGCGGCGAACGTCGCGACGAGCGCTCCATCGAGCGCCTGCGAACCATGGCGTGCGGACAGTTCGGTCTTTTTACCTATGGCCGCCGCGCGGTCCAGACGGTGAAGGCACCGGCCGCGACGATCAGCAGCACGCCGACGGCGGCCTGGGGCCGAGGCATGTCGCCCCAGATCGCGTATCCCAGCAGCAAGGCCCAGACGATCAGGCTGTAGCGAAAAGGCGTGACGACCGAGAGATCGACGCCGCGGCAGGCGACGATGAGCGCGTAGTTGCCCAGTGCCGCGCAACCCGCAGCCGCCGCGAGCATGCCGAGCTCGTACCGCGTGAGCGCCGTCCAGCGTTCCACGAGACCCAGCAGCAGGCCCGCCAGGCACACGGCGAGCGTGGTCGCGACCGCGATGGTCGACGAAGGGATCGTGGCGGGGATGCGTCGCGTCACGAGGTCGCGCGCAGCCAGCGAGGCGGCGCACAACAGCGCACAGGCAAGACCGGCCGCGGGGACATCCGGCCGCCCGGCCGGATGCATGACCAGCAGGACGCCACCAAATCCCGCGGCAGCAGCCAACAGACGTCCACCACGCCAGGGCTCCCACCGCAGCGCCATCGCCGTGGCGGCGATCATCAGTGGCGCGGTCATCATGAGCGTGCTCACAGTGGCAAGCGGTGCCAGCGACAGGGCAACCACGGAGGCGAGGGCCGTCGTGGCCTCGAGCCCGCAGCGCACCCCCACGAGCGGGCGCAGTGCCGTCCGCCAGCTACCGCGCGTGCCCCGCGCGATGGCCAGGACGAAGATGGTCGCGAACGCACCGCGCACGGCAAGAACCTGCCCGGGCGGCAGGCTTTGCGCGGCTAGCTTCACGAAGACATCGTTGAAGATGTAGCAGCCCATGGCCACCAGCATGAGAAGGATCCCCCGGCGATTGGCCTGTGCGCTAGCCATTGGCGGACGGTGGCGGCGTCGGGGTGGTGTGCGGAGCCATAGGGTCGGATGGCGGCTCCGGGAGCACCGAAGCGCCTGTGACACTTGCATCCACGCCCGTCCCTGGCCGCGTGCCGAGCGGCGCACCGCAGCGCCTGAGAACATCCCACAGCGCCTGTGCCTTCAGCACGATCTCCTCGACTTCGGCGTCGGGGTCGGACATGGCGACGATGGCACCGCCGGCACCGATGGAGATCCGGCCGTTGGCCGACACCAGCGTGCGGATCACGATGTTGAGCTGGGCCGCGCCGTCGAGCGACAGATAGCCGATGCTGCCCGAGTAGATGCCCCGGGCAGCCTCCTCGAATTCGTCCAGAATCTTCATCGTGCGCACCTTGGGCGCACCGGTCATGGAGCCGCCGGGGAACGCGGCGCGCACACAGTCGATGGTCCCCAGGTCCGCTCGCAGCCTCCCGCGGATGGTGCTGACCAATTGGTGCACGGTGGCATAGGTCTCGACCGCGAACAGGCTCGGCACGTGAACGCTGTCGACTTCGCAGACCCGGTTGAGGTCGTTGCGCAGCAGGTCGACGATCATCAGGTTCTCCGCGCGGGTCTTCTCGTCGGCGACCATGGCGTCCGCGATCGCGTCGTCTTCGGCCGGTGTCGCGCCGCGTGCGGCAGTCCCCTTGATGGGCTTCGATTCCACCTCCCGGTCGCCGGAGATGCGCAGGAAGAGTTCGGGCGAGGCGCACAGCACGGCATAGCCGCCGATGCGCAGGTAGGCCGCATAGGGTGCCGGATTCTGCCTGCGCAGGACTCGATAGACCTCCAGCGGTCGGATGCGTCCTTCGCCGACCAGTTGGTTCGTGAGGCAGACCTCGTAGGTCTCGCCCTGCAGGATCTCGTGCTGGCAGCGCAGGATGAGTTCGCGGTAGGTCGCCAGGTCCACCCGCCAAGCCAATGAATGCAGCTCGCGGGCCGCGTCTGCGCCGTCCTCCGGCCCCGCCACCTGTGCTTTTTCCAGTCGCTCGCGCATGACCTGCATCCAGCGGCGATTCTCATTGCATGGTGCCTCCTCATCGAGGCAGACGATCCAGGCCTGCTGCTCGAGATGGTCGAAGGCAAGAAAGCGGTCGGCGAGAATCCACATCGCGTCCGGGGTGTCCGCGTCGTGGGCGCGTGCACCGTCGAGCTCGCGCTTGAGTTCGTAGCCGAAGTAGCCCACGAAGCCACAGGCGAAGTCGAAGGGAAGTTTTGGGCCCGCCGGCGACTGGTCCGGGAGGTGGTCGCGCAGGTAGTCGAAGATGCTTTCGTCGCGCACCTGGACGACGTCGCCCCGGCGCACCATCAGTTCGCGGGGCGCGGTGCGGTAGTTCAGTACCTGGGTGCGTGGACCGCTCGCATCGCCCATGAAGGAGAAGCGCGCCCGCCCGGCTTCGGCGAGGCTGCTGTCCAGCCAGAAAGCGCAATCGCTGTGAGCGAACGTGCTCATGAACACGGCCTCGGCATCGGCCGCTGTGTCGATGCACTCCGCGTGCAGCGACAGCGCCTGCGGACCTTCAAGGTGCAATGCGGGTCCGAAGCGATCCCGTGCCTCGCGTCGCGGCGCCTGTGCAAGCCATTCCAGGGTCAAGTCTCTGAAGTTGCGCAGCAGCCGCGCGCCGAATTCGGTGCAGATCGACTCTGGATGGAACTGCACCCCCCACCAGGGCAGCGAGACGTGGCGCAATCCCATCAATGTGCCGTCGGACGTCCAGGCGAGCGGCTCCAGGGATGAGGGAAGCTGCGTGACCGCGAGGGAGTGGTAGCGGACCGCCTCGAAGCGGTCTGGAATGCCGGCGAAGAGATCGCGCTGCGCGTGCGACACGCGATCGAGACGCCCGTGCATCGGCCGCACCGCCAGATCGACCCGGGCGCCGCAGTGGTGGGCGATGGCCTGGTGGCCAAGGCAGACGCCGAGCACGGGTTTGCGGGAATGCTGCAGCGCGTCGGCCGAGATGCCGAGGTCGGCGCGTCGCTGCGGACGCCCGGGCCCCGGCGAGATCACGATGTTGTCGAAGTGCATACGCTCGACCTCGTCCCATTGCATCTCATTGTTGCGCAGCACGATCGGCGGTTCGCCGTTGCAGGCCGCCAGGTACTGGTAGAGGTTGTAGGTGAACGAGTCGTAGTTGTCGATCAGCAGCGTGCGCATGGGATGCTCCTTGGGCGGTAGGCGGTAGGCGGTAGGCGGTAGGCGGTAGGCGGTAGGCGGTAGGCGTAGGCGGAGCTGTGCATCGTTGAATATCCGCGCTGGCGTCGCAACTGCGCAATGTGCTAGTTGCTCGGCGCGGGCAGCTTGCTGATGGGGGCGCTGCAGGTCCCTGGTAGATCGAGGTTCACTCATCTTTTGCACTGAGTCTGATCGCGGGAGGAAGGACCGTTGCCCATACGGTCTCACTGCGCGATGCTTCTCGTCTCATGGCCGGCGCCCGAACCCAATACCGCTGTCTGCTCCGGCGCTCGCCGTCAGCCGGCGGCCAAGACGCGTTCGATCGACAAGGCCACAGCCGATATGCGCGCGCTTCGACGATGCGCGGGTGACGACTGCGGCTGCGGTGAGCAGAAAAGTTGCGGATCGATCTGTCTACCGCACGGCGATGTCAATGAAGGTCATGCCGGGTGGCGCCTGCTCGAGCGAGAAGGAAACACGGCGGCGTTGCAGGGCGCGCTTCCCGCGACCTCTACACGCCTGGCACTATCCGCTTGCAAAGCTTCATCTTCGCCGGGTCGATGCCAAGCTATCGGGCCACCTGCGCGGTGATGCTCCATGGCGCCGTTGCCTAAAGCGAGAGGGTTGCCGCAGGCGGAACGAGCCGCCTTCGCGGGAGTCCACTCGGCTTCCTCGAGCACAAGGCTCGTGGACTCGTGCTGGGATTGCTTCTGTCACTGCTTGCCGGCGCCTGTGGGGGGAGCAGAGACGGTCTTTCCATGCCCTTTAAGGGACGCACAGTCCAGGCTGGGTTACGGGCCAGCACAGGGCAGATGCAGCGATGAGAGTTTTTGGAAGCGAGACGCTGCGCGGTATCGGGCCATCCCGTCTGTTCTCAGAGGCCTCTCAAAAGTCATAGTTGTCTACGGTGGCACCTCGTCGCACGCTAGAAGCATATCCATGCGGAAGACGATTTTGGAAAGAGACTGCCGCTGGGTTGAACAGCGATTGTCGAGGCCTGCGCGGTGCACGTTTCACTCTCGCCAGGGCACTGGTTCTGCTATTCGGCTCTTCAAGCGAGGCTCTTCATCTCAAACAACGCGCGGCTTGAAAGCACGGCACCCATAAAGGATCTGTCATGCAACTCGAACACCACGTTAACGCTCGCGAACCTGTATCACAGACTCTCGGCGCGCCCGCGTTCTTTCGCATGGCTGACGTGATTCGCATCACTGCATTGAGTCGCGCCACTGTGTATCGAAGAATTGCCGAAGGTAAGTTCCCGCCACCGGTACATATAGGAGTGCGCGCCTGTCGCTGGCCGCGGGCGGCGCTTCAAGAGTGGATCGAAGATCCAGAGAGCTATTCGAATGCACCTCTATCGCCGAAGCCTTGAGTCAGGCGCATGCGCCGCTCCGGTCTATGCAAGAGCCGCCGTACGACCTCAGTGCGGACCGCTCTGATGGCCCTCGTCCTCGATCGCGGCGATGTGCCAGGCCTCGCTGCTGTCGGTAGACGGGGAGCCTCTTGTTGATTTCGGCTGCCTTGAGCGCCAGGATCTGAGCACCGGCTACAAGCTGATCCAGATAGTCCGCCCAACGCTGCATCGTGTCTCTGCCCTTGATATGAATCCCGCCCGATCGTAGGCGGCTCCGAGGGAGCCCTCTTGCTGCGTGCAAGTTGCATCTCGATCACATCTGGCTGAATGTCATGCAGTCGTTCCTCCATGAGCCGATGCTTTGATCGGCAACGAAGTCGTTCCATGCGCGCAGCGCAACGCGCTTCACGTCCAGATGCAGCCCCTTGTCGTAGTGACGATCCTGCACGCCGCTCAGGCCGTGGCTGAGAAGCTGTGCTCGGGTGTCCTTGCTGATGTGCAGGGTCTCCGCCAACATGGTTTCAATCGTCCGCCGAATGTCGCCCCCCCTGAACGGGGACTGCGAGTGTTCGGCGTGCACCATAGCGATGGAGATCTCTTGAACCGCGCTTGAAAGCGTCTCTGCTGCCAGCGGGCCGCCGCGACTAGCAAAAAGCAGGGCGGTCGTATCACCGTTTTCAATGGCATTGATCACCCGAAGCTCGTCGAGGATTTCGGCGATCTCCGGCACCAGGGGAAGCACGTGAGGGCGCGGTTGACTGCGGCGACCCTTGGGGTCGAGCAGTGTGACGGTCGAGGCGCTGACATCTGCATGGCGGAGTCGGAGCAGTTGCTGGAAGCGTTGACCAGCAGATGCAATCTGCAATTGGAGTGCGAGCCGAGTGAGGGTCGAGGGAAGGGCGGCGACATGCGCGAGGTAGTGACGCAACTCTTCGACGGAGAGGACTCGTTCGCCGGGCCGGTTGAAGGTCGCGGCCATCTTGCCGGCGGGTACGGCGGCAGCGGCGTTGTACGTGAGGCCGAAGCCGGCAGCAGCTGCCGGAGCCATCGGGTCAGTGGTAGCACCCAGCGCGAGCTTGAACGCGGCAGAAGCGTAGCTACGCAGTTTGAGCGCCGTGCGGCCACGCTTCACCTGAACATCCGCGCCGACAAGCCGGGTCAGGATGCGCGAGAAGTGCTCTGGCGTGATCTGCGCAGCCGGAAGAGCGGCGAGATCCGGAAATGCGATCTCGACGTGATTCTTGAAAATGTTCTCCACATCAGAAGCTGTGCCGTCCTTGCCCTTGGCGCGGAGCGCCTCGACGTAGGCGTCGAGTAGCGCCTTCAACGTCTTCTCTTTGGCTTCGCGAACCTTGGCGACCGTCGCGGCCTGCTGGGCCTTGCGCTCCGCGCGGTCGATCTCGCGCTGAGCGGCCGGGTCTTCGCCGGCAGTGATGCTCGCTTGGAGTCTCGCCGCTTCGGCCCGAGCTTGCGGGAGCGTCAGACAGTGTTGGGCTTCGTTCAAGCTGTAGCGCCCGATCGACTGGCGGGTTGCCTTGCCATCGCGATTCCACTCGAACACCCATTCAGGCACTACGCCGCCAGCCGTGAGGCGCTTGCGAATCTTGAGACTGCCGGCGCCGGGGCGGACGGCGCCGTCGGCCAACATGCGACCTGGCTTGAGCGCGCTGATCGCCGTGGTCGTCAGCGGCTTGGGCGCGCTGCGGCGGACGATCGACTGGGTTGAAGTATCACGATCCATGTCACGATCCATGGTTGGATTTGGAGAGCTCAAATGATACGTCAACGGACAAGGTTTCTCTATAACATATTGATTTGTATAGAGTAAACCATATGGATCGTGACAACGCGAGACAACTGTGGATCTTCCGGCAGCGGACTTTTAATCCGTTGGTCACTGGTTCGAATCCAGTACGTCCTACCACCGAACCTCGCTGAATACGAAAAGCCCGCTGTCAAACAGACAGCGGGCTTTTTTTCGTTCCGCGCCCGCGCAATTCCAAGAGGAATCAGAGCGGCGCCACCGGCTGCCGCGCAGAGCGCCGCAGCTCCTGCATCAGCGCACGGGCCTCGACGCCAGGCTGCCAGTCCTCGCGAAACACGAAATAGCTCGTGGCCGGTGCCAGGTCGCGCGGGCGATAGACCTGCAACTGGTAAGACTGCGACTGGTGCTCCACCAGCCTGCGCGGCACCACCGCCATCCCCATGCCGGCCGCGGCGCAGCCCAGCACCGCGCCGTAGGTGCTGAACGACAGCACGCGGGCGCAGGCGATGCGGCGCGATTCGAGCCAGCGCAGCGCCATCGTCCGGTAAGGGCAGCCTTCGCGAAAGGCAAGCAGCGTCGGCGCATGCAAGGGCGCCTGCGCCAGCAGCTCCGCGGGGTCTTCCTGCGCAACGACCACGAGCGGCTCGTCGAAGCCCGCCTCGTAGACGAGGCCCGAGCGTTCGTTCACGCGCGCGGTCACGGCGAGGTCCAGGCGATGCTGCAGCAGCATCTGCGACAGGGCCGGCTCGGCTTCCACATCCAGCTGGAGCTCCAGCGCAGGGAAGGCCTGGCGCAGGCTGCCCAGCGCTTGGGGCAGGTGCATCGCGGCCGTGCTCTCCATCGTGCCCAGGCGCAGGCGCTGCACCACGGGCAATTCGGCCCGCGCGTTGGCGGCGGCTTCATCGATGAGCGCGAGGATTCGCGCCGCATAAGGCAGGTAGCGCTCCCCGGCCTCGCTGAGCTGCAGGCGCTTGCCCTGCCGGTTGAAGAGCGGCACCCCCAGGCGCTGTTCCAGCTGCTTGAGCCGCGTCGTCACGTTGGACTGCGCGCAACCGAGCACGTTGGCCGCTTTCAGCGCGCCGCCTTCGTCCACCACCGCCTTGAAGGTTTCGAGCAATACACGGTCCATGGGCGGTTCTTTCGGGACAGGAAGGGGATCGTTATAAATCTGATTATCAGATATGGAATATCAAATAGATTCGTTTTTAAGATAAAAAATCGCCCATAGCCTCGCGTCCGGCGCCGGCATACCACCAGCCGCTGCCCACCGCGCGATGCGTACCGCTGCGCCTGTAGCCCCACTCAAGGAGTTTTCATGTCAGACCATGGTTCGAGCGCCGAAGTGCGCATCACCGCCAGCGAGGCAGGGCCGATCCTGCGCTGAGCGAATGAGCACCACCGGCAGCACCACACTGGCCGAACTCGCGCCTGGCCCCGCGCCCCGGCGCAGCGCGGGCATCGGCTGGACCCTGGCCGCCACGAGCTTCGGCTTCATCGTGGTGCAGCTGGACGTGACCATCGTCAACGTCGCGATGCCGCAGATCGGAAAGGACCTCGGCGCCGGGGTGACCGGCCTGCAGTGGATCGTCGACGCCTACACGCTCGCCTTCGCCGCGCTGCTGCTCACGGCCGGGTCGCTGGCTGACCGGTTCGGCAGCCGGCGCGTCTTCAGCCTTGGGCTCGTGCTGTTCGGGCTGGCGTCGCTGGCCTGCGCGGTCGCGCCGTCCATCGGCGTGCTGATCGCGGCGCGCGCGGCGCAGGGCATCGGCGCGGCCTTGATCCTGCCCACGTCGCTCTCGCTGCTCTCGCACGCCTGCGCCGGCGATGCGACGGCGCGCACCCATGCCATCGGCTGGTGGAGCGCCATCGGCGGCGTGGTGAGCGCCGCGGGCCCGGTGGTCGGCGGTGCGCTCACGAGCGGCCTCGGGTGGCGCTCGATCTTCTTCGTGAACCTGCCGATCTGCGCTGTCGGCTTCTGGGCCACCCGCCGCTATGTTGCCGAGACCGTGCGCGTGGCGGCCAGGCGGGTGGACATCGCCGGGCAGGTGCTGGCCATCCTCGCGCTCTTCTTTCTCACGCACTCGGTGATCGAGGCCGGCGTGCAGGGCTGGACCGCGGGGCCGGTGCTGTCGGGCTTTGCCGTTGCGGCAGTGGTGGTCGCTGCATTCGTGTTCACCGAATCGCGCGTGGCGGAGCCGATGATTCCGCTCGGGCTTTTCCGCAACAAGGCCTTCTCTGCGTCGGTCGTTCTGGGCGTGATCATGAACGTCACCTTCTACGGAATGATCTTCGTGCTGAGCCTGTATTTCCAGAACGCCAAGGGCTACACGCCGACGCAGACCGGCTTCGCCTTGCTGCCCTTCGTGGTGATCATGGTGGCGAACCTTGCGAGCGGCCGCCTGGCCAGGCGCTATTCGCCCCGGGTGCCGGTGATCGCGGGCTTCCTGCTGCTTTCGCTGAGTTCGGCGCTGCTGCACGGCATCGACGAGACCACGCCGTACCTGCGCATCTTTCCGAGCCTGTTGCTGATGGCCATCGGCGCGGGCATTGCCACGCCGGCGCTGATCTCGCGAACGCTCGCGAGCGTGGCGCCCGAGCGCTCGGCGACCGCCTCTGCCATCCTCGGCGCGGCACGCCAGGTCGGCAGCGCGATCGGCATTGCGCTCTTCGGCGCGCTGGTGGCGGGGTTGCCGGCGCAACTGGCGGCGGGGGCTTCGTTCTCGTTCGACCTGTCGACGCTCTTCAGGCTCGCGGGCCTGCTGCTCGCTGCGCTGTGCCTGTGAGAAAGGCCTGCTGGCGCAGGCCTCAGGCAACCACCAGCGCGGCATCGACCCGCCGCGCCCGGTGGTCGACGTAGTACCCGCCGAACTCGGTGTACCGTAGCACCAGCCGCGCGCAGGCCGTGCACCGGAACACGTCGCAGCGATTGAACGGAAAGTGCGCCACGGAAATCGGCGCATCCACCGAGTCGTAGCGTGTGCCTTGTGGATGGAATTCCTCGAAGGTCGGCTCGTCGATCTCGTCGGCGCGCAGCGTGCCCACGCGCTGCAGCAGGTCGGCGGGCCAGCGGTCTTCGGTGAAGCTCTCCCACGCAGCGGTGGGGTGCAGCCAGCAGCCGCAAGCGGGTTCGGCCGATTGTTCGGCGGCTTCGGCAAGCTGCTTCAGGTCGTGGGCATTCAATGGCATCTTGGTTCGGAGAGGAAAACGCGGGCCACCGAATATAGACGTGCGCGAAGTGCCGTTGATGGCCAGGCCAGCTCGGCTCGCGGCCCGGTCTAAGGAAGCAAACCGGATATGCGTAGAAGAAAAGCTTCCTTCGCCGCCCGCGCCCGCGCGCATACGCTGCGAGCTCATCGACTGCATCCCCGACCTCTTCCCATGAACCTGCGCAGCGCAAGCCGCACCCTGGCACGCACCGCGTGGCAGGCCGTGCCGACCGTCATCGGCGTGATCCTCCTGAACTTCGTGCTGATGCAGTGGATACCGGGCGACGCCGCCGACGTGGTGGCCGCCGAATCCGGCTCGGCCACCGCCGAGAGCATGGCGCAGCTGCGCAGCCACTTCGGGCTCGACCTGCCCGTGTTGCACCAGCTGGCCGCCTACCTCAACAACCTGGCGCACTTCAGCCTGGGCACCTCGCCGCGCTACAACATGCCGGTGGTGTCGCTGATCGGCGCGCGGCTGGGCAACACGCTGCTGCTGATGGTCACGGCACTGGGCTTTGCGCTCGCCATCGGCATCGCGGTGGGCACGGTCATGGCCATCCGCGTGGGCCGCTGGCAGGATCGCACGCTCTCGGTGCTGGCGCTGCTCCTGTATTCCACGCCGGGCTTCTGGCTCGGCCTGATGGCGATCGTGCTGTTCTCGGTGCACCTGGGCTGGCTGCCGACCGGCGGCAGCGAGAGCATCGGCGCGGGCTACACCGGCTGGACGCACGTGGTCGACGTGGCGCGGCACCTGGTGCTGCCGGCGCTGGCCATGTCGGGCTTCTACATCGCGATCTTCTCGCGGCTCACGCGCGCCGCGATGCTCGAGGTGACGCGGCAGGATTTCGTGCGCACCGCCGAGGCCAAGGGCCTGCATCCGTGGACCGTCAACCTGCGCCACGTGCTGCGCAATGCGCTGATTCCGGTCACCACCGTCGCGGGCATGCATTTCGGCACGCTGCTGGGCGGCGCGGTGGTGGTCGAGACGGTGTTCAGCTGGCCCGGCCTCGGCCGGCTGGCGTTCGATTCGGTGGCGGGCCGCGACTACACCGTGCTGCTGGGCGTGCTGCTGATGTCGTCGCTGCTGGTCATCGTGGCCAACATGCTGGTCGACCTGCTGCATGCCTGGCTCGATCCGCGCATCCAGGTGCGTTGATCTTCATTCCCGATTTCCTGATTGCCATCCCCGATGTCCACACCGTTCCCCCTCGATACCGTGATTGCGCCGCCCGCACCGGCCCCGGTCGCCGGCCGCCGCGCGCAGGCACCGGTCGCCAAGGCCCCTAAAGCTGCCAAAGCTGCCGTGGACGCCAAGCCGCTCTCCAGCCGCCACGCCGCATTGCGCGCCTTCCTGCGCAACCCGGCCGCGATGGCGGGCGTGGTGCTGCTGGTCTTCATGCTCGTGCTGGCGCTGTTCGCGCCGCTGCTGTACCCGGGCGATCCGCTCGACATGGTGGCGCCGCCGCTGCTGTGGCCGGGGCAGGACGCCGCCTACCCGCTGGGCAGCGATTCGCTCGGCCGCGACGTGATCGCCGGCATTGCGCACGGCGCGCGCGTCTCGCTCGCGGTCGGCGTGGTGGCGGCCACGCTGAGCCTCTTGATCGGCGTGCTCGTGGGCGCCACGGCAGGCTATTTCGGCGGGCGCATCGACGACGTGCTGGTGCGCATCACCGAGCTGTTCCAGACCATGCCCTCGTTCCTGTTCGTGATCGTGGTGGTCGCGATCGGCCAGCCCTCGGTGCCGGTGATCGTGTTCGCCATCGGCCTGGCATCCTGGCCGGTGATCGCCCGGCTGGTGCGTGCCGAGTTCCGCGCGCTGCGCGAAACCGAGTTCGTGCTGGCCGCGCGCAGCCAGGGCTTCGGCCACGCGCGGATCATCTTCCAGGAGATCCTTCCCAACGCACTGCCGCCCGTGATCGTGACGACCTCGGTGCTGGTGGCAAGCGCCATCCTCATCGAATCGGCGCTGTCCTTCCTCGGCATGGGCGACCCCAACGCGGTGTCGTGGGGCAGCATGATCGGGCAGGGGCGCGAGCTGCTGCGCACCGCGTGGTTCCTCACCGCGCTGCCGGGCGCGGCCATCGTGCTCACGGTGCTGGCGCTCAATCTCGTGGGCGATGGCCTGAACGACGCCTTCAACCCGCGCCTGAGGGGCCGCTGAGATGACGCTCGAACAGGTCACGACCACGCCGCCGCTGCTCGATGTGCGCGGCCTCGATGTCTTCTTCCACGGCTCGAACGGCCCCATCCAGGCGGTTCGCAACCTCGACCTCACGCTGCAGCGCGGCGAAACGCTGGCGCTGGTCGGCGAATCGGGCTGCGGCAAGTCGACCACCGCGCTCGCGCTGCTGCGCCTCCTGGCGCCCGGCACCGCGCTGCGCGGCAGCATCCACTTCGACGGGCGCGACATCCTCGCGCTGTCGCCGGCGGCCCTGCGCGAGGTGCGCGGCCGCGAGATCGCGATGATCTTCCAGGAGCCGATGACCTCGCTGAACCCGGTGCACACCATCGGCTCGCAGATCGGGGAAACGCTGCGCCGGCACGAGAAGCTGTCGGCCGTCGCTGCCCGCAAGCGCGCGATCGAGCTGCTCGACCTGGTGCGCATCCCCGAGCCGCACCGGCGCATCGACGACCATCCGCACAACCTTTCGGGCGGCCAGCGCCAGCGCGTGATGATCGCGATGGCCGTGGCCTGCAAGCCGCGCCTGCTGGTGGCCGACGAACCGACCACCGCGCTGGACGTGACCATCCAGGCGCAGATCCTCGAACTGCTCGACGGCCTGCGCCGCGAACTGGACATGGCGCTGCTGCTCATCACGCACGACCTGGGCCTGGTCGCCCAGTGGGCCGACCGCGTCGCCGTGATGTACGGCGGCGAGAAAGTGGAGGAGGCCTCCACCTCGAAGCTCTTCGCCGCGCCTTCGCACGCCTACACCAAGGGGCTGCTGGGCGCCTCGCTGCATGCCGGCAGCGCGCTGCACTACGCCGATGCGCGCTTGCCCGAGATACAGACGCGGCTCGATCCCGCCACAGGCGTGCGCGACTTCGCACTGCACGTGCCCCAGCCTTCGTCGACGGTGCGCGCCTTGCCCGTGCGCGCCGCGGCCAGCGAGCCGCTGTTGTCGGTGCAGGGCTTGCGCACGGACTATCCGACGCGCGGCGGCGGCGTGCTGCATGCGGTGGATGGCGTGTCGTTCGACATCCGCGCGGGCGAGACCGTCGGCCTCGTAGGCGAATCGGGCTGCGGCAAGTCGACGCTCTCGCGCACATTGCTGCGGCTCGTGAACCCGGCCGCTGGCCGCATCGTGTTCGACGGTACCGACATCGCTCCGCTTTCGGAGAAAGCGCTCAAGCCCTGGCGGCGGCGCGTGCAGATGGTCTTCCAGGACCCGTATGCCTCGCTCAACCCGCGGCGCAGCGTGTTCGACATTCTCGAGTCGGTGCTCAAGGTGCACGGCGTGTCCGGGCGCGAGGAGCGGCGTGATCGCATCGCGGCGATCCTGGAGCGCGTGGGGCTGCCGGGCGATGCGGCACGGCGCTTTCCCAACGAGTTCTCGGGCGGGCAGCGCCAGCGCATCGGCATTGCGCGGGCACTGGTGGTGCGGCCTTCGCTGGTGGTGCTCGACGAGCCCGTGTCGGCGCTCGACGTGTCGGTGCAGGCGCAGATCCTGAACCTGCTGGTGGAGCTGAAGGAGGACTTCGGGCTCTCGTACCTGTTCATCTCGCACGACCTCTCGGTGGTGCGCTACATCGCCGACCGCGTGATGGTGATGAACAAGGGGCAGATCGTGGAGACCGGCAGCCACCGCGACATCTGGGACCGGCCGCAGCACCCGTACACGCGCAGCCTGATCGCCGCGGTGCCCGGGGTGGAGCAACGCAAGGCGGCTTGAGCTGAATCGCCGTCAATCCCACAACCGTTCGGGCTGAGCCTGTCGAAGCCTTGCGCGGCACTTCGACAAGCTCAGTGCGAACGGATGGTTATCGAGTGCGGGACTTCATCGATCAACAGCCGCCCGGGTGCTATGCCCCGGCCGACAGGTCCGTCTCGTACCCCGGCGGCGCGATGAAGCCACCGTAGACATCTTCCAGCAGCGCCGCAAAGGCAATGGTCGTGCGGTCTTCGAGGTACGGGCCCACGGCCTGTGCGCTCACCGGGAGTCCCTCGTCATCGAGCCCGACCGGGAAGCTCGTCGCCGGCAAGCCCGGCAGCACCGGCAGGCCCGCCCAATGGAACAGGTCGAGAAAGCGCACCTCCCGCGTGCCGTCCTCGAAGTCCACGGGGTAGGTGCGCGCATCCTTCGGCTCGCTGTGGTTGTGGCGAAAGGCCGGCAGCGGCGCGACCGGTGTCACCACCACGTCGAAGGCTTCGAAAAGGCGTTCCCACTGGTGGCGCAGCGACACGCGGATCTCGTTGTCCTTGAGCCAGTCGCTGTGGCGCAACGTGGGCGCGCGCAGCCAGGCGGCATCGGCGCTGTGGTCGTCCGGGGCCAGCGTTTCGAGCCGCTTCTGGGCCGCCTTGCTCAGCGCGGGCGGCGTGGCGAGCGACGAACCCAGCAGGCTGCGATAGACGCGGTGCGACTGCGTGAGGTCGGGCAGCACTCCGGCAGGCAGCTCCGAAGGCCGCGTCACCTTCACGCCCTGCGTACGCAGGCGCTCCACCACGCGCTCGACCACCAGCGCCTCGTGCAGGCTGCGCGCGCTGCCGGGCCACTGGTCGATCACCAGCACGCGGAAGTCCTTGAGGTTTGCATGGCGCGCCGGGGGCAGCGTCGCCTTCCAGGCCTTGGCGGCGAGCGGCTCGAGGTTGAGCAGCAGGTCGAGCGCGAGTTCGAGATCGGATGCGGTGCGCGCCAGCGGCCCCGCCACGCTCAGGTCGCGGTCGACCAGCCGGCCGGAGGGCACGCCGGTGCCGCGCATCGCGACAAGGCCGGCCGTGGGCTTGTGCCCGTACACGCCGTTGAAGTGCGCCGGAATGCGGATCGAGCCGCCGATGTCGGTGCCCAGCTCCAGCGCCACATAGCCTGCCGCCAGCGCCGCGGCCGAGCCGCCCGAGGAGCCGCCCGGCGTGCGGGTGACATCCCACGGGTTGTTGCTCACGCCGTAGATCTGGTTGTAGCTCTGCAGGTCGGCCAGCGCGAGCGGCACGTTGCTCTTGCCCACGATCACCGCGCCGGCACCGCGGAGGGCGGCCACGGCCAATGAATCCTGCGCTGCCACGTTGTTCGCGAAGTCGGGGTTGCCGCTGCTCGTGACGAAGCCGGCCACGTCGAACGATTCCTTCACCGTGATCGGCACGCCCAGCAGCGGCCGGCGCTCGCCGCGCGCGAGTGCCGCATCGGCCTCGCGGGCTGCGGCGCGGGCGCCTTCGTCGTTGCGTGCGACCACGGCGTTGATGTCGTTGTCGAAGCAGTTGATGCGCTCGAGGACATGCTCGAGCAGGTCGACGGCCGACACGCGGCCGTCGGCCAGCGCCTCGGCCTGCGCGCCTGCGCTCGCGAAGGTCAGCGAATCGAGAAGGGTGCGATGCAGGTCCTGTGTGGTCATGGGTGCTTTCGGGCGGTCACTTCTTCGGTTCGATCCATGCATCGGCGAGGTCGCCGGACATCAGGTCGATGCTGTTGTGAAAGTTGTGCAGGCGCGCGCTGTGCACCACGATCGACGGCACGGCGACGATGGGCAGCACGGGCAGCTCGCGGCCCACGATCTGCTGGATCTGCCTGAACTGCGCGGCGCGCTTGCCCGCATCGACCTCGACGGCCGCCTGGCGGAACAGCTCGTCCACCTGCGGGTTGTCGTAGTGCGCAGCGTTCACCCAGATGAGCGGGTTGCGCACGCCGTCGCCCCAGTAGATGCGCTGCACGCCCACCGTCGGGTCGAAGAGGCGGCCCAGGCCGTTGATGTTGATGTCGAAGTCGCGCGTGGTGTAGACGCGCTTGAGGAACGTGGGCAGGTCGCCATCGACGATCTCGACCTTGATGCTCACCCGCGCGAGCGCCGAGCGCAGGTAGTCGGCCGTGCGCTTGAACTCCGCGCCGGGGATGTAGCTCAGCCGCAGCGCAAAGCGCTGGCCGTTGGCCTGCCTGGGCTGGCCCGCTTCGTCCAGCAGCCTGTTGGCCGCGGACACGTCGAAGGTGTCGCGGAAGGTGCTGTCGTCGTAGTAGTCGGAGAGCACGCGAGGGATCGGCGAATTCACCACCTCCACGCGCTTGTAGTAGATGGTGTTGCGGATGAAGTTGCGGTCGATCGCCTGCGCGATGGCGTGGCGCACCTTGGGGTTCGCGAGCACCGGGTTCTCGACGTTGAATTCGAGGAACGAGGCGTTGTTGAGGAAGCCGTCGTAGCCGTCGTCCACCTTGAGCTTCGGGTTCGCCGACAGGCGTTCGAGGTCGGCCAGGCTCACGCCCTGCGCGACGTCCACCTCGCCGGTCTCGATGGCGGTGGAGATCGCGGCCGGGTCGCGCACGAACTTCACGATCACGCGGTCGATGTGCGGCTTGCCCTGGCGCCAGTAGCCGGGGTTCTTGCGCAGCACCAGGTGGCTGCCGCGCACCCATTGCTCGAAGATGTACGGGCCGGTGCCCACGGGCGCCGAGATGTTCGCGCTGCCGAGCGGGTCGCCGTCGGCGTAGCGGTGCGCGGGCACGATCGGCAGCTCCGCCGACGACAGCGACTTGAGGAGGAAGGGCGCCGGCTTGGCGAGCACGATCACCGCGGTAAGCGGATCGGGTGCGTCCACGCGCTCCACGTTCGCCAGCGTGATGCGTCCGCGCGGGCCTTGCTTCTTCTGCGTCAGCACCGAGTAGCGCACATCCTCGGCGGTGAAGTCGCGCCCGTCGTGGAACTTCACGCCGGGGCGCAGCCTGAAGGTGTACTTGAGGCCGTCGGCGCTCACCTGCCACGAGGTGGCCAGCAGCGGCTGCGGGTTGAACTTCGCGTCGTAGCGCAGCAGGCCTTCGGTGACCTTGGCGCTGATGTTGCGGTTGTCGGTCTTGGTGTCGAGGAACGACACCAGCGAGGTGGGTTCCTGCGATACCGCGTAGGTCAGCGTGCCGCCATCGACCGGCGCGGGCGCCTTGTGGTTCTGCGCGGCCGCGGTGAAGGGCAGGGCGGCCAGCGCCAGGTGAAGCAGCCGGCGGTCGAACTTGAATTTCTTGAGCAGGGAAGAAAGCATGGGTGGGTCACCGTGTCCGCAAGAGGCGCAAAAAGGGCAGACGATGGTCTTGGAAAACCGGCGCGGGACTTAGTATTTTTTCGATCTTGGAAATGCGATCTGGAGAAGCATTCGGGCCGTGCGGCGTGCGCTCGCAAAGCGCATAAGCAAACGCGAAAACCGGATTTCCCTCCGGCCGAGCCGCAGGCAAGACTCGAAGGCTCTTCGACAACTTCGCCTGCTCCGGATGCCCGGCATTTCCTCTCCTCCACGGCGCCTTCGCCTCGGCTTCTTCAGCCGCCTGCTCGACGACACCTCTGCCGCCGAGCGCTATCGCCTCGTCGCCGCGCAGATTGCCCACGCCGAAGCCTTCGGCTTCGATTCGGCCTGGGTGGCGCAGCACCACTTTCATGAACACGAGGGCGGGTTGCCGTCGCCGTTCGTTTTCCTGGCCTACGTGGCCTCGCGCACGAAGCGCATCCGCCTGGGCACCGGCATCGTCACGCTGCCGCTGGAAAACGCGGTGCGCGTGGCCGAGGATGCGGTCGTGCTGGACCTGCTCTCGAACGGCCGCCTCGAGGTGGGCGTGGGCACGGGCGGCACGCCCGAATCGTTCGCCGCCTTCGGGCTGGACGGCAACGACCGCTCGGCCATCTTCGCGCGTCAGCTTGCCGTGGTGCGCGCGGCATGGGCCGGCCAGCCGCTGGTGGGCGGAGACACGCTGTACCCCGCGGGTTCCCGGCTGCTCGACCGCATCTGGCAGGCCACGTTCTCGGTGAGCAGCGGCACGCGCGCGGGGGAGGCCGGCGACGGGCTGATGCTCTCGCGCACGCAGCCGCGCCCGGCGCACGCGACCGATGCCTCGCTCGCCGACCTGCAGAACCCGATCGTCGATGCGTACCTTGCCGCGTTGCCGCCCGGCCGCGCGCCGCGCATCGTGGGTTCGCGCAGCGTGTTCGTGGCGGACACGCGCAAGGAAGCGCTGCGCCTTGCCGACATCGGCCTGCGCCGCTCCGCAGCCCGGTTCGCTGCCTCGGGTCAGGCAGGCCTTGCGGACCGCGCGGGCCCGGATGCCTCGCTCGAGCAACTGATCGCCGCCTACGACGTGCACGTCGGCTCGCCCGACGAGGTGATCGCCTCGCTGCGCGCCGACAGCACGCTCGCGCGCGTGACCGACCTGGTGTGCCAGGTGCACTCGGTCGATCCGCCGCACGAGGCGATCCTGCGCTCCATCGAACTGACCGCCACCGTGGTCGCGCCGGCCCTGGGCTGGGCGCGCGGCGAGGGCGTGTCGGACCTTCAATCGCTTGCACTTCTCTAGGTTGGATTTCACCCATGAACGCCACTGTTTCTTCTTCCGCACCCGACGTCATCGACCGGCTGGCCGGCATCGCGCCGGGCAGTCACCTCGACCGGATCCGCGCGCAGCGCGAGCAGGCGCGCACGAACGCGCAGCAGAGCTATCTGTCGCTGTTCGCGCCGACGCCACCCGTGTTCGGCAACTTCGAAGTCGCTGACCGCTTCGCTGTCGCGGCCTTCGTCGCTGCACTGCACGGGCAGCCCGATGTGGCGCGCTTCTACGCCGATGCGCTGGCCGGGCAGGGCGCGCGCACCGGGGTGGCCGAGGCCATCACCATCGAAACGCAGCGGGGCGCCGCAGAAGGGCCGTACGGGCGCTATCCCGCCGGCCCCCTCAGCGCAGAGGACGCGCCCGGGCCTTCGTATGCAGTGGGCGCCGCGCAGCGCGCTGTGCTCGGCGAGCGGCTCTCGGCCGGCCTCGTGCATGCGCACCTCTTGGTCTTTCACCCGCGCGACGCGAGCCCGGGCGCGCTGCAGGCGCTGCTCGATGCCGGATGGACGAGCACCGAGGTCGTGACGCTCTCGCAGCTCGTGGCGTTCCTCGCCTTCCAGATCCGCGTCGTCGTCGGCCTCAAGGCGCTGGCGCAACGTCCCGTCACCCTTGTCGATTGATCGCATCCGAGGCACATCATGAGCACCGAATCCACGCTGACCCATTCCCACGACACGCACCCGACCGCCTTCACCCAGGCGCAGCTCGAATGGCTGCCCTGGCTGGAGCCGCTGCCCGAGGCCGAGCTGACCGAGCGGCATTTCGCCGGGCTGGTGGACGCATCGCGCGCGAAGTCGCCGTATTTCCGCCTGCTGGCGCGCGACCCCGACATCCTGGGCGCGCGCACCCGCACCGACAAGGACATCTTCTACAACCCCGAAGCCGGCCTGCCGCGCGCCGAGCGCGAGCTCTCGGCGGCCGCTGCCTCGCGCTACAACGGGTGCATCTACTGCGCCTCGGTGCATGCGCGCTTCGCCTCGCATTTCTCGCAGCGCACGGACGATGTGCAGCGCCTGCTGGACGAAGGCGTCAAGGCCAACCTGGGCGAGCGCTGGAACGCGATCGTCGCGGCCTCGGTCGCGCTGTCGGCCACGCCTTCGGCGTTCGACCCGGAGCACATCGAGCTCTTGCGCGCACAGGGGCTGGACGACCTGGCGATTGCCGACGTGATCCACGGCGCGGCCTTCTTCAACTGGGCCAACCGGCTGATGCTGTCGCTGGGCGAGCCGCAGGAAAACGCAGCCGGCTGAGAGGCTGAGCACCAGCGAAAAACAGATATGCAAGCGCCGATCCGTTGTTTGTTCAACGGCGCGGCGCGGCTAACCTGCGACCCCGCGCCTTCTCGTACCGACGAAGGCGAACGTACAAAACCTGTCTCCTGAGGGAATCCAGAACCATGTTGCTTTCCATCCGACGCGCACTTTCCGTGATGACGCTTTCGATCGCCGGCCTCGGCGCCGCCGCACACGCGCAAGAAGTGCTGCGCGTGGCCGCCTCGCCGGTGCCGCACGCCGAGATCCTCGAATTCATCCGCCCGCAGCTGAAGGCGCAGGGCGTCGACCTGCAGGTCAAGGTGTTCAACGACTATGTGCAGCCGAACCTCGCGGTGAGCGACAAGCAGCTGGACGCGAACTTCTTCCAGAACCGTCCGTACCTCGAGTCCTTCAACAAGGACCGCAAGACCGACATCGTGGAAGTGCCTGGCAGCGACGTGCACATCGAGCCCTTCGGCGCGTACTCGCAGAAGATCAAGAAGGCTTCCGAGCTGCGCGAGGGCGCGGTCGTCGCGATCCCGAGCGATCCGTCGAACTCGGGCCGGGCGCTGTCGCTGCTGGCGCGCGAAGGGCTCATCAAGCTCAAGGACCCGAGCAACATCAAGTCGACCGCGCGCGACATCGTCGCCAACCCGAAGAAGCTGGTGATCCGCGAACTCGAATCGGCGCAGCTGCCGCGCGCGCTGCCCGACGTGGACCTGGCGCTCATTAACACCAACTACGCGCTCGAAGCCAAGCTCGACCCGAGCAAGGACGCGCTCTTCATCGAGGACGGCCGGAAGTCGCCCTACGCCAACTTCATCGCCGCGCGCAAGGACAACGCGGCATCGCCGGCCGTCGCCAAGCTGGTGGCGGCGCTGCACACGCCGGAGGTGCGCAAGTTCATCCAGGACAAGTACAAGGGCGCGGTGATCCCGGCCTTCTGAGCGACAAAGACATGACACGTTGGACTCTCGCGCGGGGCATTCCCCGCGCTGCGGCATCGGCCGTGGTCGCCGCTTTCGCGTTTCTCGCGCTGACCGCCGCGGCCCAGCCGCAGCGCGGCGGCACGCTGACCTGGCTGATCAACCCCGTTCCTTCCTCGATCGTTCCGCTCACGACCACGGCCGGCGGCAATGCCGAGATCGGCCCGAAGATCGTCGAGGGGCTGTTGACCTACGACTACGAGCTCAAGCCCAAGCCGCTGCTCGCCACCGCGTGGTCGCAGAGCAAGGACGGCCTGCAATACACTTTCGAGCTGCGCAAGGGCGTGAAATGGCACGACGGCAAGGACTTCACCTCCGCCGACGTGGCCTTCTCGATCCTCACGCTCAAGCAGGTGCATCCGCGCGGGCGCGGCACCTTTGCCAACGTGGTGGACGTGAAGACGCCGGATGCATACACCGCGGTCATCGTGCTGAGCAAGCCGTCGCCGTTCCTGCTCACGGCATTGGCATCGACCGAATCGCCGATCGTGCCCAAGCACCTGTACGAAGGCACCGACATCGCCTCGAGCAAGTACAACAGCGCGCCGGTGGGCACCGGGCCCTTCGTGTTCAAGGAGTGGGTGCAGGGCAGCCACATCATCCTGGAGCGCAACCCGAACTACTGGGACAAGCCCAAGCCCTACCTCGACCGCGTGGTGGTGCGCTTCGTGCTCGACGCCGCGGCGCGCGCGGCGGCGCTGGAGTCGGGTGCGGCCGATCTCGCGAACGGCACAGGCGGCATTCCGCTGTCGGATGTGGAGCGCTTCAAGAAGCTGCCCGGCATCGAGATCGATGCGCGCATCTCGCCTTACCTGGGCAGCCATCAGCAGATCTACTTCAACCTCGATACGCCTGCGTTGCAGAAGCTGGAGGTGCGCAAGGCCATCGCGCAGGCCATCGACGTCAGCGCGTTCGCCAGGACGGTGTGGTACGGGTACGGCACGCCGTCGGCATCGCCCATCGGCAAGGGCATCTCGCGCTATCACGACGCGAGCATCCAGCCGTATCCGTTCAATCCGAAGGAGGCCGAGGCGGCGCTCGACGCGGCCGGCTTCAAGCGCGGTGCGGGTGGCACGCGGCTGAAGCTCAGGGTGCTCTACAACCCGTTCCAGGAACGGCGCGCCGCGGATTTCGTGCGCCAGTCGCTGGGACGCATCGGAATCGATGCGGTGGTCGAGAGCTACGACTTCGCGACCTACGTGAACAAGGCCTACACCGAGCGGGCCTTCGACATCACGCTGGAAAGCCTCACGAACCTGTTCGATCCCACGGTGGGCGTGCAGCGGGTGTTCTGGTCGAAGAACTTCAAGGTCGGGCTGCCGTTTTCCAATGCGGCGCACTACGTGAACCCGGAAGTCGATCGCCTGCTGGAGGCGGCGGCGGTCGAGGTGGACGAGGGCAAGCGTCGCCAGCTCTTCATCGACTTCCAGCAGATCGTGCATCGCGACATTCCTTCGATCGAGCTGGGCGCGAATCCGGCGATCACGGTGGTGGCGAAGAAGGTGCGCGACTACGCGCCGACGGGCGAGCACATCCGCGGGAGCTTCGCGGACCTGTATTTCCTCCAGCCCTGAGCGAACTGATCGGCCGAGGGCGCGCGCGCCCTCGGCCTACGCCAATGTCCGCCGTTGGCTGAGCAGCCGCAGCCCGCACGCAGGCGAGGCTCGATCGCAAGATCAACCTGAGAGGAAAGGCTTTGCCATGAGCGCCAACGACACCCGGCTTTCGGGCCCGATTGCAGAAGAACTGACGCCGCTGGAGATTTCGCAGGGCATCCTCGAAGGAGAAGAGAACCCGAGCGCCCTGCGGGCCATCACCCCGCTGGAGCGGGCGGCTTCGGGCGAGGGGGATGGCAATGAACGGCCGCGTTCTCGGATCGCGCGTTTTCTCTTGAGCCCGGTGGTGCTGGGCGGCGCGGCCGCCACGGGTGTGGGCCTCATCCTGGCGCTCGCCTATGCGAAGAAGACGCCACGCTCGGATTTGCGAGCGCACTTGCGGACGCTGGGCTCGTTCCGGTTCTGAGGAGGGCCTCGGCGCGATCGGGCACCGTTTTCTTTTTTCGTCGATGAACGAATCTGCTGTGTGCAACGCGCCGTATTGAAGGCAGCCGTCGCGCATTTCGCGGCGTGCCCCGTCACACAACAGGAGCACCTTCATGCACAGCAAACTTCATCGCCTCGCAGCCGTCACCCTCGCCGTCGCACTTTCAGCCGGCGCCTATTCGGCGATGGCGGCCAGTGTCATGGTCGGCGGCGCGCCGATGCTGCCGACCAAGGACATCATCGACAACGCCGTCAACTCCAAGGACCACACCACGCTGGTGGCAGCCGTCAAGGCTGCGGGCCTCGTCGACACGCTCAAGGGCCCGGGTCCGTTCACCGTGTTCGCACCGACCAATGCGGCCTTCGCGAAGCTGCCGGCCGGCACGGTCGATACGCTGCTCAAGCCCGAGAGCAAGGATGCGCTGACCGGCGTGCTGACCTACCACGTGGTGTCGGGCAAGCTCGACGCGGCCGAACTGAAGAAGGAGATCAAGGCCGGCAAGGGCTCCGCCGAACTCAAGACGGTTGCCGGCGGCACGCTCATCGCCAAGAGCAAGGGCGGCAAGATCACGCTCACCGACGAGAAGGGCGGCACCGCCACGGTCACGATCCCGAACGTCTACCAGTCGAACGGCGTGATCCACGTGGTCGACGCGGTGCTGCTGCCCAAGTAAGGGCGTCAGGCGGCCGACGCGTTCCGTGCGGCGGCCGCGCGCAGTTGCTCGCGCACCGATGCGTCGGGGAAGGCCCTGACGCGAAAGCGCGGCGGATAGGTATCGACCGGCTCCATCAGGTGTCCCGCGATGGCATGGGCCGTCTGCCAGGGCAGGTCGGCCAGCATCGGCTCCTTCACGGAGCCGTCCGGGTTCGTCTCCAGGAAGACCACGCGGTCGGTGCGCGGCAGCAGGGCCTCGACGCCTTCGCTGTAGGTGCAGATGCTGAAGATGCTCGCGTCCTGCCGCTGGTAGGCCATGAAGCTCGCGACGAAGATGTCGTTGCCTTGGGCGGCATGGGCTTTCTCGAGCACCGGTTTCTGCGCGCCATATGCATCGCTCAGGATGACATTGCACAGCGTGGCCTCGGCCTGGCGCACCGCCGCGTCGGGGGAGTCGTAGGGCTTCCAGTGCTCGCCTTCGAGCACGACCAGGCTGCCGCTGCACCAGCGGTTGTTCACCTCGAGCCGCTCGCGTGCGTGCCGCAGCATCGCAAGCTGCGCCTGCGGGTTGCGGTCGCTGGCCACGAAGATGTCTTGCCGTGCCGACACCACCACCACCGGTCGGCCGTCGAGCGGCAGCTCGGCGAACACCTCCGGCAGCAGCAGGCGGGAGCAATCGTAGGAGTCGTTCCAGTTTCCGCGGAAGAAGCCGCCTTCCATCGGCTCCCACCGCGGCACCGTGGCCGCGCGCAGGTTGGTCATGGCATCGGAGAGCGCACGTTCGAAATCGACGCCCCATTCCGCAAGGGAGGAGGCCGGCACCTGGGACATCATGTGTTCGGTGTCGAACGCGAGATGGATCGTGCGGTCTTCACCGAGCTGGCGCCCGACGAGGAGGGGCTGGTTCGGCTGCGTGGTCGCGCCCTCGACATATTCCGCGAGATCGAGCGCCTGCACCGCGTAGGCATTGGCGCGGCTGCGCACGATGGGCACGAGATGCGGGCGCACGTCCTTGTCGTAGTCGGCCTCCGCGCCGGGCATGGTGGGGGCGGCGGTGCAGCTGATCGCGTGGCGCGCGAGGAGGCCGTCGCGCTCTTCCTGCGGTGCGCGCAGGTAGTCCTTGAACATGTTGCCGAGAAAAATCTTCTGCACCGGTGCGGACCCGACGGCGAGCATGTGGCTCTTCTCGTCGTAGACCAGCTTCAGGGCCGGCTGGCTCTCGCGAATGCGGGCGATGAGGCGCTGTGCGTACTTGGGCTCCGTGACCTTGTCGCCGCGAAAGAAAAAATCGAACATGGGAATCCTCCTCGCGCGGCATTCTGCCTGTGGCAGCGCCAAAAAAAACAGCCCGCACGAGGCGGGCTGGAAGGTGACCTGCTGGAGGAGGGAGGATCAGAGAGGATGCAGGCCACGGGAGAGACCTGACTATGCGCTGCGAAGCTGTACACAACCTGACCTGTGCCAGCGCGCGCCTGATCCTCACTTCCTCCTAACTCAATCTTCGTCTTCCCACTTGCCGATGACGGTGCCGAGCACGACGAAGGCGGTGCGGATCGGCTCGTGCCTCGGGTTCAGCGGCAGCAGCCAGCGCGGTCCGTCCTGCTCCTTGAATTCCTTGAACGTGAGCTTGTTGCTCTCGGTGACCAGTGCAATGACGCGCTCGCCATCGGCGGGAATCTTGAGGTTGGTGTCGACGAAGATGATCGAGCCCTCGGGATAGCTCTTCGAAGCACCGCTCGCCGCGGCCATGCTGTCGCCTTCCACGCGCAACGCGTAGGTCTTCTCCGGGCTGTGGTGCGCGATGCAGGGAATCCAGCGGTCGGCCGTGTGCTTGCCCGCAATGTCCCAGTTGGCGGCCTGCGACCAGGAAATGAGCGGCACCGTGTCGGGCGTTCCAGGCGCGAAGTACGGCAGCTCCGGCGGCACGCGCACGACCCTGTAGATGGCTGCGGGCTCGTTGGCCTGGTGCTGCGCCTTGCGGATCTGGACGGGGTCCCACGGCGCCGGGCCGTCGCCGGTGTCCAGCCAGTTGGGATCGGCGCGGTAGATGCGCGCCAGGGCCAGGAGGCTCGTGCTGCGGATGGTGTCCCCGCGCTCGATCTTCGAGATGCTCGCCTGTTTCACGCCCGAGGCTGCCTCGGCTTGCTTCTGGGTCAGTTTGGCGTATTCGCGTGCTGCCTTTGCACGTTTGGCAATAGTCTCCATGGGTGGAGATTTAAGCTTGGATGAATATTATAAATAGAATGGAAAATATAAAAATGGGAGTTTTCAATGAAGCCACGCGAGTTGGTGCAGGCGTTGCGGGCCATGGGTCTCACGCAAAAGCAGATCCAGGAACGCACCGGGATCCCACAACCCACGGTCAGCAAGATCGGCCTCGGACGGGTGCGCGACGTCATGTCGCGCCACTACGTCGCGTTGCTGACCGCCTACGAACATCAGGTGAAGCTGCAAGCCACTGAGTTGGCTCCGGCGCCGACTGCGTTCCACTGGCCCCGCGTCAACGACTGAGCGGTGCGCCGTCCTGTGTCGTCGGGCCTCGGGCTCGACTGCGCACTGTGCGCGCTGTTGGCGCTGCTGTCCATGGCTGCGCTGTTCTACGGGGTCCTGACAGGCGCCCCTGCGGCGATCGGCATGGCGGCGTTCGGCCTGTCCGGGGCCGCCTGGACCGCGTGCGTGCTGCTCGACGGCGCTAGGCGCCAACGGGCACGTGCTCTGCGGGAGGCGCTAGACCGAGTGTGGCGCTGACGCGCACGCAGTCCTTGATGTGCTGCTCGCCGAGCGCGCGCAAGGCGGCGTAGCCGAGGGCGGCGGAGACGATCTGCCCCGCGATCGGCACGTACTTGGTCGCCTGCTTGGCCGTCAGGCGCACGCCGGCGTGTTTGGCGAGCTTGATCAGGAGGTCGCGCGTCACGAGCCGTCCGACCAGCAGCGCGCCCACGGTGGTGGCGGCCTTCTGGATGCGCTCTCGCTGGTGCGGCGCGAGCTTTTCGACCTGGGTGACCGAGAGACCGAATTCGGCGCTGATCTGCGGCACCAGCCGCGAGAGCAGGGCCGCATCGGCCGCCCAGTCGATGCCGGGCAGCGGAATCGCGCTGGCGGCCGCCGCCATCAGGGCCTTGCGGCCGATCAGCCGCCGGCTGCGGTGGATGGCCGCGATGAGCTTCTCGTCACCATGGGCCAGTTCGATCGCGGACGGCATGCGGCGTGTCTCCTTGATGGGCGGTGCCGGCGCGAGGCCGGCTGGTTCAGGTTCAGGCTGCCAGGGCCTCCAGCTGGTCCGAAAGGGCCAGCCAGCGTTCCTCGAGCTTGGCGATTTCGTCGTTCAGGGCCTTCAGCCGCTTGCCCGCGTCGGCGAGTTCGGCTGGCGCAATGGGCTCGCCCAGGCGGGCTTCCAGTGCAGCCCGTTCGACGCCGGCCGCGGCCAGGCGTTCATCGATCTGGGCAATTTCACGCTTGATCGGCTTGGCCTGGTCGCTGCGCTGCTGGCGTTCCTGCGCGCTGGGCTTGGCTGCGACAGCGGCCGCTGCCGCAGCAGCCACCGCGCTTTCGGCCTCGCGCACCGCGATCTTGGCCTCTTCACGCAGGCGCTTGGCTTCGTCCAGCAGGTAGCGCTGGTAGTCGTCCAGGTCACCGTCGAAGTCCGCGACGACACCGCGGCCCACGAGCCAGAACTCATCGCACACCGAGCGCAGCAGCGCACGGTCGTGGCTCACCAGCATCAGCGTGCCTTCGAATTCGTTGAGCGCCACGGCCAGGGCCTCGCGGGTGGCCAGGTCCAGGTGGTTGGTGGGTTCGTCCAGCAGCAGGAGGTTGGGGCGCTGCCAGACCATCATCGCGAGCACAAGGCGGGCCTTTTCGCCGCCGCTCATGGTGCCCACGGGCTGCTTGACCATGTCGCCGCTGAAATTGAAGCTGCCGAGGAACCCGCGCAGCGCCTGCTCGCCGGTGCTTTCCTTGACGGCGCTGCCCATTTCGCGGGCCATGCGCACCATGTGCTCCAGCGGGTTGTCCTGCGGGCGCAGCACGTCGAGTTCCTGCTGGGCGAAATAGCCGATGTTCAGGCCCTTGCCCTCGGTGACCTCGCCGGCCAGCGCGCCCATTTCGCGCGCGATGGTCTTCACCAGCGTCGACTTGCCTTGCCCGTTGGCGCCCAGGATGCCGATGCGCTGGCCTGCCAGCACCGAGCGGCTCACGCCGCGCAGGATGGTCTTGGGCGCTTCGTCCTCGATCTCGTAGCCGAAGCTCGCATTGGCGATCGACAGCATCGGGTTGGGAATATTGCCCGGCTCCTTGAACTCGAAGGTGAAGTCGGCTTCGGCCAGCAGCGGCGCGACCCGCTCCATGCGCTCCAGCGCCTTGACCCGGCTCTGCGCCTGTTTGGCCTTGCTGGCCTTGGCCTTGAAGCGGTCGATGAACTTCTGCAGGTGGGCGATCTTGTCCTGCTGCTTGGAGAACGCGACCTGCTGCTGCTCCATCTGCAGCGCGCGCATGTCCTCGAACTTGCTGTAGTTGCCGCCGTAGCGCGTGAGCTGGGCATTGGCGATGTGCAGGGTGACGTCGGTCACGGCGTCGAGGAACTCGCGGTCGTGGCTGATGACGATCATGGTGCCGGCGTATTTCTGCAGCCAGGCCTCGAGCCACACCAGGGCGTCCAGGTCCAGGTGGTTCGTCGGTTCGTCCAGCAGGAGGAGGTCGCTCGGGCACATCAGCGCGCGGGCCAGCTGCAGGCGCATGCGCCAGCCGCCCGAGAAGCTGTTGACGGGGCCGTCGAGCTCGTGCGACTTGAAGCCCAGGCCGAGGATCAGCGCCTGCGCGCGCGGCACGGCGTCGTGCTCGCCGGCGTCGGCCAGGTCGGTGTAGGCGTGGGCCAGTTCCATGCCGATGTCGGCGTCGTCAGGGTTCTCGGCGTAGGCGGCCTCGATGGCCGCGAGCGTGGCGCGCAACTCGGCCAGGCGGGTGTCGCCGCCCACCACGAAGTCGGTGGCCGACTCCTCGGTTTCGGGCATGTCCTGCGCCACCTGGGCCATGCGCCACTGCTTGGGCACGTAGAAATCGCCGCCGTCTTCGTGCAGTGAGCCATTGAAGAGCGCGAACAGCGTCGACTTGCCCGCGCCGTTGCGCCCGACAAGGCCGACCTTTTCACCGGGGTTGATGGTGACGGTGGCGCCGTCGAGCAGTTTCTTGGCGCTGCGGCGAAGAATGACGTTTTTGAGAGTAATCATGAAATAGGAACCGTAGGGGCGATTATCCCGTCCGGCCCGGGGCGTCCTGGCGCGAAGGGGCAAAGGGGGATATCACCCGATGAAGGGGACCGCAGCCAGCGCTGCGAGAAATCGGCGGAAAGGGGGCTTGAGCGGGCGCAGCTAACGCACGCCTGCGCCGGCCAGGAGGTCGGTGCGGGTCACGAGCAGGACCTGGTCTTCGCCCGCCGAGGTTTCGAGCCACACCACCTCGAGCTGCGGGAATGCCGCCTCGAAGTAGTCGCGCTCGTTGCCGATTTCCAGCACCAGCACCGCCTGCTCGCTCATGCGCGTGGGCGCGTCGGCGAACAGCTGGCGGATGAAGTCCATGCCGTCGGTGCCTCCGGCCAGCGCCAGCTCAGGCTCGGCCAGGTATTCGGCGGGCAGGGCGGCCATGCTGGCGCTGTTCACATAGGGCGGGTTGCAGAGCACCAGGTCGTACGGGCCGGGCAGGTTCGCCAGTCCATCGGACTCGACCAGCTTCACGCGCGCATCGAGTTCGTGCCGGGTGACATTGATGGCCGCGACTTCGAGCGCCTCGACGGACAGGTCGGCGGCGTCCACCGTCACGTCCGGGTACGTCAGCGCCGCGAGCACGGCCAGGCTGCCGTTGCCGGTGCACAGGTCGAGCACGCGTTGGGTGTGCGGGCCGAGCCAGTAGTCGATGCTGCCGTCGGCGATCAGTTCCGCAATGAAGCTGCGCGGCACGATGGCGCGCTCGTCGATGTAGAAGGGCACGCCTTGCAGCCAGGCTTCCTTGGTGAGGTACGCCGCGGGCTTGCGCGTGGCGATGCGCTCGTCGAGCAGTGCCGCGACCTTGCCTGCATCGGCCGGTGAGACAGCCGTATCTGCCACCGCGTCGATGTCGTCCAGCGGCAGCTTCAGGCGCCACAGCACGAGCCACGCGGCTTCGTCGAAGGCGTTGGCCGTGCCGTGCCCGAAGGCGACGCCGGCTTCTTCCAGCCGCTTCGCGCCGGCCTCGATGAGTTCGATGACGGTGCTCATCGAGCGAGCGAGGCTTCGAGCCTGTCGAGCGTGCGCTTGTAGATGTTCTTCAGCGTCTCGATCTCGGCCACGTCGATGTGCTCGTCGATCTTGTGGATGCTGGCGTTGACCGGGCCGAGCTCGACCACCTGCTTGCAGATCTTGGCGATGAAGCGTGCGTCGCTCGTGCCGCCGCTGGTCGAGAGCTCGGTCGCGATGCCGGTCTCGTCGGCAATCGCCGCCTGCACCGAGGTGACGAGTTCGCCGGGCGTGGTCAGGAAGGGCAGGCCGCCGACCGTCCAGGCGAGCGTGTAGTCGACGCCATGTGCGTCGAGCACGGCGTGGACGCGCTGCTGCAGCGACTCGGGCGTCGATTCGGTCGAGAAGCGGAAGTTGAAATCGATCACCGCATTGCCCGGAATCACATTGCTCGCGCCCGTGCCTGAATGGAAATTGCTGATCTGCCAACTGGTCGGCTGGAAATAGTCGTTGCCTGTGTCCCAGCCGCCGGCCGTGTTGATGGCTACCAGATCAGCCAGCGCAGGCGCCACCGAATGCACCGGGTTCTTCGCCAGGTGCGGGTAGGCGATGTGGCCTTGCACGCCCTTGACCGTGAGCTTGCCGCTCATGGTGCCGCGGCGGCCGTTCTTGATCATGTCGCCGCAGCGCTCCACGGCCGTGGGCTCGCCGACGATGCAGTAGTCGATGACCTCGCCGCGCGCGGCCAGCGTGTTGCAGACGATGACGGTGCCGTCGACGCCCGGGCCTTCTTCATCGCTCGTGAGCAACAGGGCCAGCGTGAGCTTCGGGTCGGGCGTGCTTTGCAGGAATTCTTCGATGGACACGACGAACGCAGCCACCGAGGTCTTCATGTCGCAGGCGCCGCGGCCGTACAGCTTGCCGTCGCGGTGCGTGGGCGTGAACGGGTGGCTGGTCCATTGCTCGACGGGGCCGGTGGGCACCACGTCGGTGTGGCCGGCGAACACCAGCGTCTTGCTGCCTGTGAGGTTGGCTGGACGGCGCACCGCCCAGAGGTTGGTCACGCGAAAGTCGGCCGGCCCGCTCTCGATGGTTTCGAGCGCAAAGCCCAGCTGCGCCAGCCGTTCGCCGAGGATCTGTTGGCAGCCCGCGTCGTCAGGGGTGACCGAGGGGCGCGAGATGAGTTGTTCGGCGAGCTGGAGCGTGCGGGACATCGGGAAAAAGCTTGGTTCAGAACTTCACGTCGAGCGTGATGTCGGTGAAAGTCGGTTCGTCGACTTGATCGGTCAGGTGGCGGTCGTCGACCTGCTGCTTGGGCGCCGCGCGGTTCTGCAGGCGCCACAGCAGGTTGGTGGGCGAGTCGGAGTGGGCCAGGCCCTCTTCGCGCGTCACGCGCTCCTCGATGATGAGGCGGGCGATGTCTTCCTCGAAGGTCTGCGAGCCTTCGGCCATCGACTGCTGCATGGCCTCCTTCACCGCGGAGAAGTCCCCCTTTTCGATCAGGTCGGCCACCAGCGCGGTGTTCAGCATGACCTCGAGCGCCGGCACGCGCGCGCCGGCCGGTGTGCGGAGCAGCCGCTGCGACACGATGGCGCGCAGCGCGCCGCCCAGGTCGCCCAGCAGCGTGGGGCGCACTTCCACCGGGAAGAAGCTCAGGATGCGGTTCAGCGCCCGGTAGCTGTTGTTGGCGTGCAGCGTGGCCACGCACAGGTGCCCCGACTGCGCGTAGGCGATGGCGGCCGTCATGGTTTCGCGGTCGCGGATTTCGCCGATCTGGATCACGTCGGGCGCCTGGCGCAGCGCGTTCTTGAGCGCGACGTGCAGCGAGGTGGTGTCGCTGCCCACGTCGCGCTGGTTCACCAGCGATTTCTTGTTGGTGTAGGTGAATTCGATCGGCTCTTCCACCGTGAGGATGTGGCCGCTGGCGTTCTCGTTGCGGTAGTCCAGCATAGAGGCCAGGGTGGTGGTCTTGCCCGCGCCGGTCGCGCCGACCATCAGGATCAGCCCGCGCTTGTCCATGATCAGCGTCTTCAGGATGTCGGGCAGGTTCAGGTCGGCAAAGCTCGGGATGACCGAGGCGATGTGCCGCACCACCACCGCATAGGTGCCGCGCTGGCGCATGGCGCTGATGCGGTAGTTGCCGGCGCCTTCGAGGGCGACGGCCATGTTCAGTTCGCCCGTGTTCTCCAGCTCCTGGATGCGGGCTTCGGGCACCACCTCGGACAGCAGCGCGAGCGGCGCGGTCGCGGGCAGGACCTGCGCATTGATCGGCACGCAGATGCCGTTGATGCGGATCATCACCGGGGAGTGAGCCGAGAGGTAGATGTCGGAGGCCTTGCGCTCGGCCATCAAACGAAGAATTCGCTCCATCATGTTCATCGGTCTCTCTCCTCGGTTCTGTTGTTTTCTAACGGGACAAAAGCAGGGGGCTCGTTCAGTCGCGCAGCAGGTCGTTCAGGCTGGTCTTGGAGCGCGTTTGCGCATCGACCGTCTTCACGATGATCGCGGCGTAGGTGCTGTAGTCCTGGCCCGACTTGGTCTTCTTGGGCAGGTTGCCGCTGATGACGACGCTGCCGGAGGGCACGCGGCCGAAGGAGGTCTCGCCGGTGTCGCGGTTGAAGATCGGGGTGCTCTGGCCGATGTACACGCCCATGCCGAGCACCGAGTTTTCTTCGATCACCACGCCTTCGACCACTTCGGAGCGCGCGCCGATGAAGCAGTTGTCCTCGATGATGGTCGGGCCGGCCTGCAGCGGCTCGAGCACGCCGCCGATGCCGACGCCGCCCGACAGGTGCACGTTGGCGCCGATCTGCGCGCACGAACCCACGGTGGCCCAGGTGTCGACCATGGTGCCTTCGCCCACGTAGGCGCCGATGTTCACGTACGAGGGCATCAGGATCGCGCCCTTGGCGATGTAGCTGCCGCGGCGGGCCACGGCCGGCGGCACGATGCGCACGCCCGATTCCTTCAGCTCGGCGGCCGACAGGTGCGAGAACTTGGTGGGCACCTTGTCGAAGAAGCCAAGCGAGCCGGCCTGCATCTGTTCGTTGTCCTTCAGGCGGAACGACAGCAGCACGGCCTTCTTGATCCACTGGTGCACGGTCCACTTGCCGACGCTTTCGCGGGTGGCGACGCGCAGCTTGCCGTTGTTGAGCTCGGTGATCACGTGCTCGACGGCGTCGCGCACTTCGGCGGAGGCGGCGGAGGACGAGATGTTGGCGCGGTCTTCCCACGCGGCGTCGATGATTTGTTGCAGTTGCTGGGTCATGGAGAGGGTCTCGGGTGAAAAATCGGGGCCAAAAGCCTTGGGAAGCGGTGCGTCAGTGCCGGCCGTCTTGCACGAATCGGACGATGCGCCCGGCGGCTTCCACGCACTCGGCCGTTTCGGCCACCAGCGCCATGCGGATGCGGCCCCGGCCTGGGTTGGCGCTGTGCGTCGTGTTTCGCGCCAGATAGCTCCCCGGCAGAACCGTGACATTGTATTGAGCGTAGAGCGCGCGGGCGAAGGCTTCGTCGTCGCCAGCCCACACTTCGGGCACGCCGGCCCAGAGGTAGAAACTGGCGTCGGGCAGGCGCACGTCGAGCACGGGTTCGAGCAGCGGGGTGACGGCGGCGAACTTGGCGCGGTACTTGGCGCGGTTCTCGACCACATGCGCCTCGTCGCCCCAGGCCGCGATGCTGGCGGCGGCCACGGTGCCGCTCATGGCGCTGCCGTGGTAGGTGCGGTAGAGCAGAAACTTCTTGATGATGGCCGCGTCGCCCGCCACGAAGCCGCTGCGCAGGCCCGGCACGTTGCTGCGCTTGGACAGCGAGGTGAGGGCGATCAGGTTCTTGAAGTCGGGCCGGCCGAGCTTCACGGACGCCTCGAGGCCGCTCAACGGGGGCTCGTCGCGGAAGTAGATCTCGCTGTAGCACTCGTCCGCCGCGATCACGAAGCCGTGGCGGTCCGACAGGGCAAAGAGTTTCTGCCATTCGTCCAGCGCCATCACCGCGCCGGTCGGATTGCCCGGTGAGCAGACGAACACGAGCTGGGTGCGGGCCCAGATTTCTTCCGGCACGCTGTCCCAGTCGACCGCGAAATTGCGCGACGGCACGCTCGGCACGTAGTACGGCTCGGCGCCCGAGAGCAGGGCTGCGCCCTCGTAGATCTGATAGAACGGATTGGGCGACAGCACCACCGGTTGGGGCGAGACGGTGGCGTCGATCACCGTTTGCGCCAGCGAGAACAGCGCCTCGCGCGAACCGTTGACCGGCAGCACCTGGGTCGCCGGATCGAGCGCGAGGCTGTAGCGGGTCTGGAGCCAGTCGGTGAAGGCGGTGCGCAGTTTCAGGTCGCCGGCGGTGGCGGGGTAGGCGGCCAGCGCGCCGAGGCTGGCGCTCAGTGCTTCCTTGATGAAGTCCGGCGTGGCGTGCTTGGGTTCGCCGATGCCGAGGCTGATGGGTGCGTATTCGGGAACGGGCGTGACGCCCGCGAACAGTTGCTTCAGCCGCTCGAAGGGGTACGGCTGCAACCTGGAAAGCAAGGGATTCATGCCTGGGATTATCGGTGACAGGTGTTACCGATCCCGGTGATGCGGCTACCAGCCGGCGCGGCGGCCGGCAGGCCTCAGGCCGCGCTGCGCCGGTAGAAGGCGAGCGAGCCCGCCAGTGCCAGCAGCATGCCGCCGCAGGCGCGGTCGATCCAGCGCGTGGCCGAGACCGTCAGGAGGCGGATCGCGCGGGCACCGACGAAGGCGTAGCCCAGCATCACGACCATGTCCAGGCCCGCGAAGATCAGCGAAATGACCAGGTACTGCGGCGCCTGCGCGGCCGTCGGGTCGATGAACTGCGGCAGCAGCGCCGAGCAGAAGATGTAGCCCTTGGGATTGGTCACCGCCACGAGGAAGGACTTGAAGAAGATGCGCCGGCTCTCGCCCGCCGTGACCGTGGCCGCGGCGTCGGCGTGCGGCAGCTGGAAGCCGCCCTTGGAGCGCAGCATGCGCAGCCCGAGCCAGGCCAGGTAGACCGCGCCGACCCACTTGAGCATCGAGAACCAGAACTCCGACGCCGCCAGCAGCGCGCCGAGCCCGAGCGCCACGGCGCCGACCAGCACGAAGTCCGACAGCACCGCGCCGAGCATGCCCGGCAGGGCCCGGCGCACGCCGTGGCGCGAGCCGTTGCTGAGCGCCAGCAACACGGTAGGGCCGGGCGTGGCGATGGCCGCGAAGGCCACGATGGCGAACAGCAGGGCGGTGGCGAGCGTCATCGTGGTGTCTTCCTCTGGAGGTTGTCTGGCTAGATCTTCTTGACCAGGACCATGCTCTTGCGGTCCCAGTTGTACTTGCGCTTGCGGGCTTCGGGCAGCCAGTCGGGGTTGACCTGCTGGAAGCCGCGCTTGAGGAACCAGTGCATCGTGCGCGTGGTGAGCACGAAGATGCTTTCGAGGCCCATCGACTTGGCGCGATGCTCGATGCGCTTGAGGATGCGTTCGCCGTCGCCCTGCGACTGCGACAGCGGCGACACGGTCAGCGCCGCCATCTCGGCGGTCTTCGCCTCGGGGTACGGGTAGAGCGCCGCGCAGCCGAAGATCACGCCGTCGTGCTCGATCACCGTGTAGTGGCCCACGTCGCGCTCGATCTCGGTGCGGTCGCGCTTGACCAGCGTGCCGTCGCGCTCGAAGGGCTCGATCAGCTGCAGGATGCCGCCGATGTCGTCCACGGTGGCTTCGCGCAGGCTCTCGAGTTTTTCGTCGATCACCATGGTGCCGACGCCGTCGTGCACGTACACCTCCAGCAGCAGCGAACCGTCGAGCGCGAAGGGCAGGATGTGGTTGCGCTCCACGCCGGCCTTGCAGGCCTTCACGCAGTGCTGCAGGTAGAAGGCGGTGTCGGTGGGTTTTTGCGCTGGGGGCAGGGAGGCGAGCAGCTTCTCGGCGGCATCCAGCGGGAGCTCGGTGTCGATCGGGTTGTCTTCGCTCTCGGGCAGCTCGCTGTCCATGCGGATGCCCGGGATCTCGGTCAGGAAGATCAGCTTGTCGGCCTGGATGGAAATGGCGACGCTGGTGGCGACCTCTTCCATCGTCAGGTTGAAGGCCTCGCCGGTCGGCGAGAAGCCGAAGGGCGACATGAGCACCATCGCGCCGAAATCGAGCGTGCGGCGGATGCCGGCCGCATCGACCTTGCGCACCAGGCCCGAGTGCTTGAAGTCCACGCCGTCGACCACGCCCACGGGGCGCGCGGTGATGAAGTTGCCCGAGATCACCCGCACCGTCGAGCCAGCCATCGGCGTGTTCGGCAGGCCCTGGCTGAAGGCCGCCTCGATCTCGTAGCGCAGCTGGCCGGCGGCTTCCTGGGCCGAATCGAGCGCCACCGCATCGGTGATGCGGATGCCATGCGAGTACTGCGCCTCGTGGCCCTTGGCGGCCAGTTGCTCGTTGACCTGCGGACGGAAGCCGTGCACCAGCACGATCTTCACGCCCATGCTCTGGATCAGCGCCAGGTCTTGCGCGATGTTCTGCAGCTTGCCCGCCGCGATCGCCTCGCCTGCGAGCCCGACCACGAAAGTCTTACCGCGATGCGTGTGGATGTAGGGCGCGACCGAGCGGAACCAGGGCACGAAGGTGAAATTGAAGACGGTGGACATGGGGCGTGATTGTGCATTCTTGGAAGCGATTTCGTACGGCTCAGGCCAATGCGCGCAGCACGCGGGCCGCGGCGGCGGGCGGACCCGCACGGCGGCCTCGGCCGGCCGCCGGCTGCAGCACGTCCGCCTTGCAGGCGCGGAAGGTCGCGAGCAGTGCCGCGTAGGCGTCGGTTGACTCGCTCGCCGGGGTGGCGGGCAGGTCGAGCATGGCGGCCAGTTCGGCCGGGGCGATGGAGCCTTCGCGCATCAGTGCATCGACCACCGCCATCAGCGCGGCCGTGTGCGTCTCGAGCAGTGCGAGCGCGCGTGCATGCTCCTGCACGAGCAGCGCCTCGATCTCCGGGTTCGTCGCGTCGAGGTCGGTGTTCAGGTTGTCGTCGGCGTCGTTCGCGACGTCGGTGCGGCTCAGACGTGAGCCGAAGGCGTAGTGGCGCACGTACTGCGCCGCGTTGGCCGTGGCCTGCATGAAGTCCTGCGAGGCGCCCGAGGTGCAGGCCTCGCCGCCGAACACCATCTGCTCGGCGGCGCGGCCCGCCAGGCTCACGCAGATGCGGTCGCGCAGGTTCTCCTTCGACCAGGTCTTGCGCTGCTCGTAGCTGTTGTAGCCGCCCTCGAACGAGGCCACGTTGATCTTGATCTCCTGCGGCGCGCGGCCGAAGAGCACACCGTAGATCACGCCGTGGCCGGCCTCGTGCACCGCGAGCAGGGCGCGGAAGTCCTCGCTCGAGCGCTGCTTCAGGCGGTTGAGCTCCAGCACCACCGGGAACTGGCGGCGCGCCTTGCGGTACTTCGCCACGATGCAGGGCACGCTCGCGTCCAGCGAAAGCCACACCGGATCGCCGCCGTCCGCGCCGCGCTCCAGCGCCCACAGCGCCGCGTTGACCAGCGTGGCACTCAGGATCGCGTGGATCGAGGAGAACAGCGGGCGCGTGCCCTGCGCCGGGAACACGGCGTTGGCGTAGATCTGCTCGTACACGCCCGCGTCGAGCACGAAGCGCACTCCGGAGCTCTCCTGGATCTCGCTCACGTAGCGGTCGCAGATCGACAGGATCAGCTGCACGTAGGTGGCGCGGTTGAACGACGGGTAGATCACGTGGTTGTTGCCCAGGCGCGCGATCTGCTCGGGACGGAAGCGATTGGCGAGCGCCTTCTTCACGTCGATGACCGAGAGCTTCTTCGTCAGCGCATGGAAGATGTCGGCATCGGTGTCGCAGTCCTCGACGCGCTGGGCGGTCTCGGCGTACATCTCGTCCAGGTTGCCCGAGACGAACACCAGCAGCTTGCTGTAGTCGGTTTCCCAGTTCTGTTGCGTGTCGCGGAAGGCGCGCAGGCGCGCATGCACCTCGGCGGGCTTCCAGGCCATGATCTGCAGCAGGGTCTCGGGCAGCTTCAGGCAGCGCTTGACTTCGCGCGCCTCCCAGGGCGACAGGTGCAGCTTGCGCTTCCTGAGCTTCTTCTTGTCGGCGGGGCCATCGCGGTCCTGCTCGTACTCGGCATAGGCGAGCGAGGACTCGATCTCGCCGAGCATCGAGAGCGCCGGCGGCAGGCGGCCGTCGGACAGCAGCGCCCACACGTCCTGGTAGCGCTCGACCTTGGCATCGTGGCCGTTGCCGTCCACGGTGCGAAAGCGCTGGAACTCGTCGAGCACCAGGATGCCCGGCGTGCCTTCGACGATGCCCGACTCGGCCAGCATGGCCGAGATCGAGCCGCGGCTGTGGTGGCCCGAGCCGTGGCTGAAGCCGTCCATCTGCACTTCGATGAAGCGGTCGTAGAAGCCCAGGTGCTGGGCGAGCTTGCGCACCAGCTGCGTCTTGCCGGTGCCGGTCAGGCCCCAGAGACAGACGATGACCGGACGGCTGATGAGCTGCGGCAGCACATACCAGGCGCGCAGCGATTCGATCACGCGATCGATGATGTCGTCGATGCCGAAGAGTTCTTCCTTCAGCGATCGGGCGACGGTCTGCAGGTGCTTCGTTCGCTCGGCGAGCTCGGCATGCAGTTCGGAATGGATGTCGGTGGACATGGAATTCATTTCTGGAAAAAACAGGTACGGAAAGGCGGCCACCTCCTCGCAACGAGGAGCGGCAAGCAGACGCTTTGGAGGGACGGTTGCTGCGCTTCTGTGCCTGAAGCGCGCGACTCGAAAAAAGTGGCGCGGGCCTCAGGCCGGGCGGAGCAACCTGACCCGGCCATGCGTCGGGAGCGCATGGCGTGCGCAGCGACTGCGCAACGGGGTGAGGGCAAGGAAGGACATGGACGCGATCCTAGCGAGGGGTTGCGGTGGAGTAAAGACTATTTACACCGCGCGTTGCACCGGCACGCCGCACTGTGGAAGCTGTGCAACGGCCGCGCTGCACGCCGATAATCAACGGTTTGCCCGCCGCGTGCCGACGACGACTGCTCTCCCTTGACGACCACGACACCCTCCGCCCCCTTGCGCATCGAGTTCCCCGAATCGCTTCCTGTCTCCGGCAGGCGCGACGAAATCATGGCCGCCATCCAGGCGAACCAGGTCGTGATCGTCTGCGGCGAAACCGGCTCGGGCAAGACCACCCAGTTGCCCAAGATCGCGCTGGCGCTCGGCCGCGGCAAGATCAACGCCGAGCCGGGCAAGGGCCGGCTCATCGGCCACACGCAGCCGCGGCGCATTGCCGCAAGCTCGGTGGCCAAGCGCATCGCCGAAGAGCTGAAGACGCCATTGGGCGACGTGGTCGGCTTCAAGGTGCGTTTTCAGGACCGCCTGAGCCGCGACGCCTCGGTCAAGCTCATGACCGACGGCATCCTGCTCGCCGAGACGCAGACCGATCCGCTGCTCAAGGCCTACGACACGCTCATCATCGACGAGGCCCACGAGCGCTCGCTCAACATCGACTTCCTGCTCGGCTACCTGCGCGAGATTCTTCCGCGCCGTCCCGACCTGAAGGTGATCGTGACCTCGGCGACCATCGACGCCGACCGCTTCGCGCAGCATTTCGCATCTGCCAAGGGACCGGCGCCGATCATCTACGTCTCGGGCCGCACCTTCCCCGTGGAGCAGCGCTACCGCCCCTTCGAAGAATCGCGCGAGCACGACCTGAACGATGCGATTGCCGATGGCGTCGACGAGCTCTGGCGCGATCCGCACAACGCGGGCGACATCCTCGTCTTCCTGCCCGGCGAACGTGAGATCCGTGAAGCCGCCGACCACCTGCGCCGCCACCTGAGCCACCAGCCGCTGTTCCGCAACGCAGAGGTGCTGCCGCTGTTCGCACGGCTCTCGGGCCCCGAGCAGGACCGCATCTTCGACAGCCACACCGGCCGGCGCATCGTGCTCGCCACCAATGTGGCCGAGACGTCGCTGACGGTGCCGGGCACCCGGTATGTGATCGACACCGGCACCGCCCGCGTCAAGCGCTACAGCTTTCGCAGCAAGGTCGAGCAACTGCTGGTCGAGCCGATCAGCCAGGCCGCGGCCAACCAGCGCGCGGGCCGTTGCGGCCGCGTGGCGAACGGCATCTGCATCCGCCTCTACGACGAGAAGGATTTCGACGGCCGCCCGCGCTTCACCGATCCGGAAATCCTGCGTTCGTCGCTCGCGGGCGTGATCCTGCGGATGAAGTCGCTGCGCCTGGGCGACGTAGCGCGCTTCCCGTTTCTCGAAGCGCCGTCGCCCCGCGCGATTGCCGACGGCTATCAGTTGCTCAACGAACTCGGCGCGGTCGACGATGCGAACGAGCTCACCGCCACCGGCGCCGAACTCGCCAAGCTGCCGCTCGACCCGCGCGTCGGCCGGATGATTCTCGAAGCCCGCACGCGCGGCGCGCTCGAAGAGGTGCTGGTCATCGCCTCCGCCCTCAGCGTGCAGGACGTGCGCGACCGGCCGATGGAAGCGCAGCAGCAGGCCGACCAGGCCCATTCGAAGTTCGACGACGAGAAGAGCGAGTTCAGCGGCTACCTGCGCCTGTGGAAATGGATCGCCGATGCACGCGGCGGCCATGGAGACACGCACAAGCTCAGCAACCGCCAGTACGAGCAGTTGCTGCGCCAGAACTTCATCAACATCCGTCGCGTGCGCGAATGGCGCGACATCCACTCGCAGCTGCTCACGGTGGTGACCGAGCACAAGTGGCGCATCAACGCGGAGCCGGCCGGCTACGAGCCGCTGCACCTGTCGATGCTCGCCGGCCTGCTGGGCAACGTCGGCTGGAAGCTCGAAGACGACGAGGCGTACCTCGGCGCGCGCGGCATCAAGTTCTACAAGCACCCCGGCGCGCACCTGAAGAAGAAGCCCGGCCGCTGGATCGTCGCGGCCGAACTGGTCGAGACCACGCGGCTCTTCGGGCGCGGCATCGCCAACATCGAGCCGCAGTGGCTCGAACAGGTGGCGGGGCATCTGCTGAAGAAGCAACTGCTCGATCCGCACTGGGAAAAGAAGGGCGCGCAGGTTTCGGCGCTGGAGCGCGCGACGCTCTACGGCCTCGTGGTGTACAGCGGGCGGCGCGTCGATTTCACCAAGGTCGATCCGGTCGCGGCGCGCGAGATCTTCATCCGCGAAGCGCTGGTCGGCGGCCAGTGGGAAAGCAAATTCCCGTTCCTCACGGCCAACCGCAAGCTGGTGCGCGAGGTCGAAGGCCTGGAGCACAAGGCGCGCCGGCAGGATGTGCTGGTCGATGAGGAGCTGATCTTCGCGTTCTACGACGCGCAACTGCCCGCCGATGTGGCGAGCGGCATCAGCTTCGAGAACTGGTACCGCCATGCCTCGAGAGAGCAGCCGCGCCTCCTGTACCTGACGCGCGACGAATTGATGCGCCACCAGGCAGCCGGCATCACGACGCAATCGTTCCCGGCCACGCTGCGGCTCGGCGGCGTCGACTGCGCCGCGGCCTACCTGCACGAACCCGGCGACGCGAAGGACGGCCTCACGGTCAGCGTGCCGCTCTTCGTGCTCAACCAGGTGAGCGAGGAGCGCTGCGAATGGCTGGTGACGGGCATGCTCAAGGACAAGATCCAGGCGCTGCTCAAGAGCCTGCCGCAGCGCCCGCGCTCGCGGCTGGTGCCGCTGCCCGAATCGGCGACGAAGCTGGCCGAGGCGCTGTCGGAGCCCGAGCTGTTCGGCAGCGGCTCGCTCACCGACGTGCTGCTCAAGCGCGTGCGCGACATGACCAGCATCGACGTGAAGCGCGCCGACTTCAAGCTCGACATGCTGCCGCCGCACCTGTTCATGAACCTGCGCATCGTCGACGAGCACGGTCGCCAGTTGGGCATGGGGCGCAATCTGGGTGCACTGAAGGCCGAACTGGGCGCGCAGGCACGCGGCGCCTTCCAGGCATTGGCTGGGCTCAACGTGAAAGCCTCGCCTCAGCCGAAGGCCTCGGCCGCCGATGAAGGCAAGGTGCCTGCGAAAAGTGCTGCGCCCGAGAAGGCGACGCCTGCGTTGCCCGCAGGCCAGCGCTACACGGCATGGACTTTCGGCGAGTTGCCTGAACTGATGGAAGTGCGCCGCGGTTCGCAGTCGCTCATCGGCTTCCCCGCGCTGCGCGATGAAGGCGATGCGGTGACCATCGAGGTGTTCGACGAGCCCGCCGTCGCTGCCGCGAAGCACCGCGCGGGCCTGCGCCGCCTGTTCGCGCTGCAGCTGAAAGACGCGCTCAAGTACCTCGAGAAGAACATCCCCGACCTGCAGAAGATGGCCGTGGCCTACATGCCGCTGGGCACCTCCGAGGAGTTGCGCGCGCAGATCATCGACGTGGCCATCGACCGGGCCTTCCTGCAGGAGCCGCTGCCGACCGACGAGTTCGCCTTCAAGCGCCGGCTGGAAGAGGGGCGCGGGCGGCTCACGCTGATCGCGAACGAGGTGGCGCGGCTTGCGTCGACCATCCTCGTCGAGTACGCCGCCGCCGCGCGCAAGATCAAGGACACCAAGATCCAGCCCGAGGCCGTGCAGGACGCCGCGCAGCAACTGCAGAAGCTCGTCGGCAAGCGCTTCATCGCCGATTCGCCGTGGACGCAGCTGCAGCACTTCGCGCGTTACCTCAAGGCCATCGTGCTGCGCCTGGACAAGCTGCGCGCCGACCCCGCGCGCGACACGGCCAAGCTGGCCGAACTTCGCCCGCAGGAGCAGCGCTACTGGCGGCTGGTGGCCGAACGCAAGGGCGTGGTGGACGATCGCATGCTCGAATTCCGCTGGCTGCTCGAGGAGCTTCGCGTGAGCTTCTTCGCCCAGGAGCTGCGCACGCCGCAACCGGTGAGCGTGAAGCGGCTGGACAAGGCCTGGGCCCAGCTCCAGGCATGAAAAAAGCCCGCTGCGAAGCGGGCTTTTTCTTCATCGCGGCGTGGGCGCTATATGCGACCCATGAGCACCAGGATGACGACGATCAGCACGACGAGGCCGAGGCCGCCGCTGGGTCCGTAGCCCCAGGACCGGCTGTAGCCCCAGCTCGGCAGCGCGCCGATCAGTATCAGGATCAGGACGATCAGCAGAATGAACGAGAGGGACATGGTTTTCTCCTGGGACGTTTGTTGTAACGAGCCTTGATGCTCGCGGTCCCGGAGGGCGCGAAGGGCCGGAGAGCCGCCCCTTCGGCGGTCAGGGCTGTCCTACCGTGGGCGTCGGCGCTTTGCCGGTGCGCCTGCAAGCAGGAACTGCATGGCCACCGCAAAGACCAGGAAGACGGCACCCAGTCCGCCGACGATGGCCGCGCCGCCCCAGAGGGCGAAGAAGCCGTCGAGCCGCGCGTCCTGCGGGTTGGCGGGGTTGAAGAACACGCCCACGACTTCGCCCTCGCTGTAGGCGGGCGGGTTGCTGCTGCTCGATGGCGAGAATTCGATGATCGCGCCCGAAGGCGCCTTGAAGCGCACCCGCGGACGCCACGTCGGCGAACTGTTGCGGCGCGAACTCTCCACGGCCTGCAATGCGATCACCTCGCCCTGCGCCTTGCTGGCCGAGGCGATGAATGCCGAGGCGTTCCGGTACAGCAACCATGCGCCGACAAGCATCGACACGCCGACGAGGCCGAAGACGATCTTGACGATGCGGACGGAGTTCATGCCGGCGATCCTCTCAGGCCCGCAGCGATTCGGTCAACAAGGTGCCGCCGGCCGCGAGCAGCAGGCCCATCACCAGGAAGCCTGCGGCGCCCAGCGTGGAAACCAGTGCACGTCGCCAGGGGCGTGTGCGAAAGAAATAGACCGGAATGCCCAGCAGCGGAAAGACGCCCGCGAGCAGCGCCGAGCGGCCGGGCGGGATCACGCCGCGCGCCAGGCCCTCGGCCCGGCACCATGTGTAGCAGAGCGCGGAGATCAGGAACGCATGCGCCACGTCGAGCACGCTGTAGTCCTTGCCGCGAAGCGGCGGCATGAAGGCGTCGGCCACGCCCACCACGAGGAACGAAAGGCCCAGCACCAGCAGGATCCAGCGCGGCCGGTTCATCGTCATCGCGGTGCCCGGATGCCGGCTGCCGGTGTCAGAGCTTCGCGAGCCGGTCCAGCGCGGCGACGAGCGTCTCGTCCTTCTTGGCGAAGCAGAAGCGCACCATGCGCTGGTCGAAGCCGTTGCCGTAGAACGCCGACAGCGGAATCGCCGCCACGCCGATTTCGCGCGTGAGCCACAGGCAGAAGTCGGCTTCGGAGAGATCGCTCACGGCCGAGATGTCGACGCACTGGAAGTAGCTGCCTTCGCTGCGCAGCAGCCTGAAGCGCGTCTTCTCGGCCAGGCCCGCGGCGAACAGGTCGCGCTTGCGCTGGTAGAAGGCCGGCAGTTCGAGATACGGCTTCGGCTCGGCCATGTACTGCGCGAGCGCGTGCTGCATCGGCGTGTTGACGGTGAACACGTTGAACTGGTGCACCTTGCGGAACTCGGCCATCAGCGGCGCGGGCGCGGCCACGTAGCCGACCTTCCAGCCGGTCACGTGGTAGGTCTTGCCGAAGCTGCTGACGATGAAGCTGCGCGCCGCCAGGCCCGGGAAGCGGGCCACGCTTTCGTGGCGCGCCGCATCGAACACCATGTGCTCGTAGACCTCGTCGGCGATCACGAACACGTCGGTCGCAGCGAGCAGTTCTTCGAGCTTGCGCATCTCGGCCTCGGTCCAGACCGTGGCGCTCGGGTTGTGCGGCGTGTTGATGATGATCGCGCGCGTTCGCGGGCTGAGCGCCGCGGCGATCTTGTCGAAATCGGGGCGGAAGGTGCCGGGCACGAGCGGCACGCGCACCACGCTGCCGCCGGCCAGTTCGATGTTGGGCACGTAGCTGTCGTAGCAGGGCTCCAGCACGATCACTTCGTCGCCGGGCCGCACGATGGCGAGGATGGCGGTGATGATGGCCTGTGTCGCGCCCGCGGTGACGGTGATTTCGGTGGCAGCGTTGTAGCTATGGCCATAGAGCGCGGAAATCTTGGCGGCAATGGCGTCGCGCAGCGCCGGAATGCCCGGCATCGGTGGGTACTGGTTGTGGCCCGCGGCCATGGCGGCCGTCACGTCTTCGAGCAGCTTCGGGTCGCAGTGGAAATCCGGAAATCCCTGCCCGAGGTTGACCGCGTTCTTCTCGGCGGCCAGCGCCGACATGACGGTGAAGATGGTGGTGCCGACTGCCGGCAGCTTGGTCGTGATTTCGGGCGTGCGTGGAGAAGAAAGAACAGTGCTCATGGTGATCGTGGGTTCAGTGATTCCGCCGCGCGGTCCCTCTTCGTGGAACACCGCAGAACCGGCTCCGCCGGGCTGCTGGTGTTGCCCCCTGGAAGGGGGTTGGCGAAGCGACACGAAGTGCGCGAAGACTGGGGGTGATCCTATAACTCGTAGTCTTGTTGGTGGCCGCTCAGGGCCTTGGCGATCAGGTTGCGGTCGAGCCGGTCGGAGAGCAGCTCGGCGAACTTGAAGACGAAGTTGCGCAGGTAAGCGCTGCGCTTGAACGCGACACGGGCAATATTCTGGCCGAACACATGGCCCATCGGACGCACCACGAGGTCGGCGTTCGATTCGTCGCGCACCGCCATCTCGGCCACGATGCCGACGCCCAGGCCCAGGCGCACGTAGGTCTTGATCACGTCGGAATCGATCGCCTCGAGCGCGATGCGCGGCGTGAGCTTCTTCTGCGCGAAGGCGTGGTCGATGCGCGTGCGGCCGGTGAACGACGGGTGGTAGGTGATGATCGGCTCAAGCGCTAGGTCTTCCAGCGAGATGCGCTCCTTGGCAGCCAGCGGATGGTCCTTGGGCAGCACCAGCACATGCTGCCACTCGTAGCAGGGCAGGGTCACGAGTTCGGCGTAGCCGTCGAGCGATTCGGTGGCGATGCCGATCTCGGCGATTTCGTCGATCACCATGCGCGCCACCTGGTCGGGCGAGCCCTGGTGCAGGCTCACGTTGACCTTCGGATAGGCCTCCCGCAGGTTGGCCACGGGCACCGGCAGCACGTAGCGCGCTTGCGTGTGGGTGGTGGCGATGGAGAGGGTGCCGCTGTCCTGCGCGCTGAACTGTTCGCCGATGCGCTTGAGGTTGCCCACCTCGCGCATGATGAGTTCGATGCTGGCAATGACATGCTGGCCCGGCTCGGTCACGCGTTTGAGGCGCTTGCCGTGGCGCGCAAAGATCTCGACGCCCAGCTCTTCTTCGAGTTCGATGATCGCCTTGGAGACGCCCGGCTGCGAGGTGTGGAGCGCCTTGGCGGCCTCGGTGAGGTTCAGGTTGCGCCGCACGGCTTCCTGAACAAACTTGAATTGGTGCAGATTCATATCAAATTCCGTCTTATTGCGGAATTCATTATGCCTTCGCAATCTATCGAAATTGCCGGGTCTCAGGATTTGACCGCAATTCTCGCCAGCAATTCGACCAGTTCGGGCTCCTCGCCCACGATGCGGGCGAGCGAAAAATCGACCTGCGGCCAGGTCTTGCGAAGGGTGTCGAGCTGCAGCGGCAGGTCTTCGCGGGCATGTTTGCCCATGCCGAGGAACAGCGGAACGACTCGGACGGCGGTGGCGCCATCGGCAATCAGGCCTGCCGCGGCCGAATGGAGGTCGGGTGCGGCGAGCTCCATGTAGGCGCAGACGACGCGGGCCGCGGGGTCGTCCTGCAGGACCCGTGCGGCCACCGCCTCGATGGGCTCGCGCCAGCGCTCGTCGCGCGAACCATGCGCCAGCAGCACGGTGCCCCGCATGGCCAAGGCCATGGTCATCTTCGAAGAACCAGCCAGCTGAAGGCTGTCAACGACATCACCGAGTAGATGAGCCCCGGCGCCGCCGCCGTGAGCCATGGCGACCAGTTGCTGAGATTGCCGAGGTAGCCGAACACGTTGTTCAGCAGGAAGAAGCTGATGCCGATCATCACGCCGCCGAACACATAGGTCGTGATGCCGGCCTGGCGGAAGTGCAGGTAGGCAAAGGGCAGGGCGAGCACCACCATCACCAGGCAGGACAGCGGATAGAACACCTTGCGCCAGAACTCGATCTCGTAGCGCTGTGCGGTCTGGCCGTTGGCGTCCAGGTGGCGGATGTAGTCGAACAGGTCGATGGTGCTCATGCGATCGGGCCGGAGCAGCGCCACCGACACCATTTCGGCCGTGAGCGAGGTCTTCCAGTCCATCTGCGGAATCTTGGTGGTGATGACGCGGGCCTTGTCGGCCGCGGTGCGCGTGTCGTAGTCCTGCCTTTCGGTATCGGCCAGCGTCCAGTGCCCGTCGAAGATGCGCGCGGACTTCGCGACGAGCTGCTTGCTCACATAGCCGTTGGCATCGAACTCGAAGATGCGCGCGTTCTGCAGCGTGCCGTCGCGCGAGATCGACAGCACGTTCACCGCGTAAGAGACGTTGTCGCGCTTCTCCTTGAGCCAGGCGCCGGTGTTGCCCACCAGGGTGTAGGGGGCCTGGTAGCGTGACTTGAACAGCTGGCCGGTGCGCCCCGACAGCGGCGCGATGTAGTCGCCCACGGCGAAGGTCAGGATGACGAAGCCCAGCCCCAGCAGCAGCAGCGTGCGCAGCGCACGCCAGGGGCCCAGGCCGCTGGTGCGCAGGATGGTGTATTCCGAGCTCTGCGCCAGGCGCGCCATCACGAAGATGCAGCCGATGAGCACGGTGATCGGCAGCAGTTCGTAGAGGTGGCTGGGGACCAGCAGCGCCACGTACACCAGCGCCTGCATCGGCCCGTAGGCCAGGCTCTCGGGTTTGCCGACGGACTGCAGTTCGTCGACGAAGTCGAAGAAGAAGAACAGGCTCAGGAAGCCGAGCGTCACGAAGGCCACCGCCTTCAGTGCCTCGACATAGATCAGGCGTCTTATGGTTTTCACGAAATGGGGTCGATCTTTGGAGGCTGTGGCTGCGGGGTCGGCAGGCCGCCGGCGATCACGCGTCCGCGCGTCCTTCGCTGCCCCCAGTTGTTGTTGCGCAGCACCAGCCACGTCGTACCGATGAGGAAGACCCCACCGTGCAGCAGGAGCATGAAGCTGCCCACGCCGTAGCGACCGGAGCTGACCCAGCTCTGGCCGAGGTTCAGCAGGTTGTAGTAGATGACGAAGGCGAACAGCGCGAGCAGCAGGTTGCCGCTGCGCCCCACGCGGGGATTGGCGGTGGAGACGGTCAGCGCCAGCAGCACGAAGTTGATGGCCGCCAGCAGCATGCCGATGCGCCAGCCCAGTTCGCCCAGGCTCGCGCTGCTGCGGTCGCGCAAGAGCGACAGGGTGGTGCGGGCGCGCGGCGGGGTGGTATCGGCCGTGGCGTCCGAGCTGCCGCCGGCGCGGGTGCCGTACGTCTTGAACTCGCTGATCTTGAGGCCCGAGGTCGGCAGCAGCGGGCGCTCCAGGCGCTGGCCGTTGCTCAGCATCAGGAAGCGGTTGGGGCCCACGTCCTCGATGCGGCCGCTGCGCGCCGAGGTGGTGATCTGCAGGCCGCGCTCGATGGCCCAGATGAAGACGTTGGTGGCGGTGGCGCCGTCGGGCGTGTCCTTGTCGATGAAGAAGACGCGCATGCGGCCCGACGATTCACGGAATTCGCCGGGCGTGACGCGTTCGATGTCGCTGCGCTGCTCGTACTGCTGGCGCATCCCCATGGTCTGCGAGTTGGCCCAGGGCCAGCCCACCAGCGCCATCGCGGCGATCAGGATCAGCACCGGCCAGGCGAAGCGGAACAGCGGCTCGACGAAGTCGGTGAGCCCCCGGCCGCTGGAGAACCAGATCACCATTTCGCTGTCGCGGTACATGCGCGAGAGAGTGCCGACGATGGCGATGAAAAGGCTCAGGCTCAGGATGGTCGGCATGTAGCCCAGCACCGTGTACGCCATCACGATGAAGACGTCGGCCGGATTCACACTGCCCTTGGACGCGAGCCCGAGGGTACGGATGAGCATCATGGTCATCACGATGGTGACCAGAACCACGAGGGTCGCTCCGAAGCTGCGCGACAGCTCCTTGCGTAGGGAAGAATGGAATAACATCGTTCGAGGAAAAAAAGGATTATGGACTTTCAACTCAAGCCCCTCACCATCGCCCAGGCCGCGGCCGAAAAATCCGACGTCCTCATCGTGCTCGTCGGCAGCGCGGCCATCACCTCCAAAGACGCTCTTTCCGTGCTGGCCGCTAGCGCCCGCAAGGCCGGCGACCTGCCCGACAAGGCCGGCAAGCTCCTGTCACTCTACCGCCCCGACGAGGTCGTGGCCTCCCGTGTCGTGCTCGCGGCCATCGGCGACGGCAAGCCGGCGTCGGTGCGCAGCGGCGTGATCGCGGCGGTCAATGCGGCCAAGGCTCATCGGCCCAAGCGGGCCGTTGTCGTCTTCGCCCAGCCGGCCGACGGCGCCGCCGTGGCCAGTGCCGTCTCGGCCGCGGCCGATGCCAGCTATGTCTACACCACCACCAAGCCGAAGGCCGAGGCCCGCAGCATCCGCCACCTGACCGTCGGCGTGGCCGATGCGGCCGGCACCGGCAAGGCCTTCGACGAAGCCCGCGCCACCGTGCTGGGCATCGAGCTGGCCAAGGAGTGGGGCAACCGCCCCGCCAACCACGCCACGCCCACGCTGCTGGCCGAAGCCGCCAAGGGGCTGGCCAAGCTCGACAACATCAAGTGCGAGGTGCTCGGGCCCAAGGAAGTCGAGAAGCTGGGCATGGGCTCCTTCGCCGCGGTGGCGCAGGGCTCGGCCGAGCCGCTGCGCTTCATCGTGCTGCGCTACCAGGGCGCGCCCAAGGACCAGGCACCGGTGGTGCTGGTCGGCAAGGGCATCACCTTCGATACCGGCGGCGTCTCGCTCAAGCCTGCGGCCGAGATGGACGAGATGAAGTTCGACATGTGCGGCGCGGCGAGCGTGCTGGGCACCTTCCGCGCGCTCGGCGAGATCCAGCCTGCGATCAACGTGGTCGGCCTCATTCCCTCGTGCGAGAACATGAACGACGGCAAGGCCGTCAAGCCCGGCGACGTGGTCACCAGCATGAGCGGGCAGACCATCGAAGTGCTCAACACCGACGCCGAAGGGCGGCTCATCCTGTGCGATGCACTGACCTATGCCAAGCGCTTCGAACCGGCCGCGGTGATCGACATCGCCACGCTCACCGGGGCCTGTGTGATCGCGCTCGGTGGTGTGCGCAGCGGCATGTTCGCGAGCGACGAGACGCTGGCAGCAGCCCTGCAGGCGGCCGGCGAGGAAGCGCAGGATCGCTGCTGGCGCCTGCCGCTGGACGACGAGTACGCCGAGGGCCTCAAGAGCAACTTCGCCGACGTGGCCAACATCGGCGGGCGTGCCGGCGGTGCGGTCGTCGCGGCCAAGTTCCTGCAGCGCTTTGTCGGCGACTTCCCCTGGGCGCACCTGGACATCGCAGGCACTGCATGGAAGAGCGGGGCCGCCAAGGGCTCGACGGGCCGGCCCGTGGGGCTGCTGGTGTCCTATCTGACGAAGCGCGCGGCCGACAAGGCTGCAACCGCCACGCCCAAGGCCAAAGCCAGGACGGAGCCGAAGGCCTCGGCCCGCAAGGCCCGGTCCTCGAAGTGACGGAAATCGGCTTTCACTTCAACGCGCCCGACAAGCTGAACTACGCTTGCCGGCTCGTTCGCAAGGCGGTGAATGCGCGCGGCCTGCGGGTGGTGGTGGTCGGCGATGCGCAGGCGCTCGACGTGGTCGATGCGGCGCTCTGGCAACTGTCGGCCGTCGACTTCGTTGCGCACTGCCGCGGCGATGCGCAAGCCCATGTGGTGGCCCGTTCGCCGGTGATCCTTTCTTCGGAGGGCGCCGATGCGGCATCGCTGCCGCACCGCGAGATGCTGGTGAACCTGGGCCTCGAGGTGCCGGCCGGGTTCGAGCGCTTCGAGCGCCTGATCGACATCGTGAGCGACGAGGCCAACGACCGGCAGATCGGCCGCTCGCGCTGGCGCCATTACGCCGACCGCGGCTACACCATCCAGCCGCATGACTTCGCAAGGAGCGCTTCCTGACATGGCCAGCACGCTGCGCACGCCGCCCCGGTTCGTTCCCACCCTGACCACGGTGCTCGATATCCCGGCGGAGCCTGCGGCCCCCGGGCCGTCCGATGCGCCGGCACCGCAGCCCGATGCGGCCAGCGCGGTGGCGCTGACGCCTGCGGTTCAGCTCACGCAGGCCGAAATCGTCAGCCTCGAAGAACAGCTCCTGCATCGTGTTCTGCAGCGCGTCGACCTCTCTCTCGAAGAGCGATTGAGCGACGCGGTGTCCGCCGCGGTCCAGCAGCAACTGGACGACATGGTGCCGCGCCTGCGCGGTGAAATCGAAGCCGTTCTGCGCGCGCTGGTGATCGAATCGATGGCCGCCGAACTCTCCGAAAACACAGGGTCTACGCCAGCTTCCGGCGCATAAATCCTCGGCTAAACTGCGCCGCAGGTCGGAATGGCGTGAGGGTGCCGCTGGTCTGCGGCGCGAAACTTGCGAGGTCTGCGCGCCCGGATCACACGACCGGTTTTTTATTGTTTTCATCCAAGTTCTGGAGGTTTCCCATGCAATTGAAATGGACTGCGGTCGCACTGGCTGCACTCACGCTGGTGGCTTGCGGCAAGAAAGAAGAAGCTGCTGCACCCGCTGCAACGCCTGCGCCCACGGCGGCCGCCCCCGCACCCGCAGCACCTCCTGCCGATGCACTGGTCGTCAAGATCGGTCACGTCGGCCCGACCAGCGGTCCCATTGCCCACCTTGGCAAGGACAACGAGCTCGGCGCCAAGATGGCCATCGAAGACCTGAATGCAAAGGGCCTCAAGATCGGGGACAAGGTTGCCAAGTTCGTACTGGTGCCGGAAGACGACGCCGGCGATCCGAAGCAAGGCACGGCCGTTGCCCAGAAGCTGGTCGACGAAAAGGTCAACGGCGTGGTCGGTCACCTGAATTCGGGCACCACCATTCCCGCTTCCAAGCTCTACAGCGACGCCGGCATCCCGCAGGTCTCGCCCTCGGCAACCAACCCCAAGTACACGCGCCAAGGCTTCAAGACCACGTTCCGCGTGGTGGCTGACGACACGCAACTGGGCGGCACGCTCGGCAAGTACGCCGTCGACACGCTCAAGGGCAAGAACATTGCCGTGATCGACGACCGCACGGCTTATGGCCAAGGCGTTGCCGAAGAATTCGAGAAGGCCGCCAAGGCAGCCGGCGGCACCATCGTGGGCCACGAGTTCACCACCGACAAGTCGACCGACTTCAACGCCATCCTGACCAAGCTGAAGGCTGCCAAGCCCGACGTCCTGTTCTTCGGCGGCATGGACGCCGTCGGCGGCCCGATGCTCAAGCAAGTCAAGCAACTCGGCCTGAACGTCAAGTTCATGGGCGGCGACGGCCTGTGCACCGGCGAACTGCCGAAGCTGGCTGGCGATGCCATCGGCGAAGACATGGTGGTCTGCGCTGAAGCCGGCGGTGTCGACGGCGACTTCAAGCAGCCGCTGGAAGACTTCAAGGCAAGGTTCAAGACCAAGAATGGCGTCGAAGTGCAGATCTATGCACCGTACGTTTATGACGCGGTCAACGTGCTGGCCGAAGCCATGGTCAAGGCCGGTTCGTCCGACCCGGAAAAGTACCTGCCTGAAGTCGGCAAGATCCAATACAAGGGCGTGACCGGCCCGATCGCCTTCGACGAAAAGGGCGACATCAAGAACGGTGCGCTGACCTTGTTCACGTACAAGGGTGGCGTGCGTACGCAGATCGCCGTGGTGCGCTGAAGCGTATTGGCAGCCGCGCGATTCGCTCGGCTTGTCCGCTGAAAGAGAAAAGGGCCTTCGGGCCCTTTTTTCATGGAGCGCCGCAATCGCGGCAGCGCAGTCAGAGTGCGGCGAGGCCCGAGGGGCGGTCGTTGTTGCAGTACTCGATGAAGGCATCGAGGTCACGGGACTTGTCGAACACGGCGTCTGCCCCCAGCGCTTCGCAGCGGGCCCGGATGTCCACGGTCACGTAGTTGCTCAGCACCACCACCCGCTGACCCGCCGAGCGGGTCTTGCAACCGGCCAGCACACCCAGGCCGGAGCCTTCTTTCAGGAACAGGTCGACGATCAGGAGTTGCCAGCCATCGGGGTGCGCCGCAAGCCATGCCAGCGCGTCCGACTCGGTCTCGGCGAAGCCGACCACCCGGCCGTTGACCAGATCCTCCAGTGCCGGGACCAGGTTGTCTCTGATGGTCTTGTTGTCCTCGACGAGGAACGTGATGAGGGCCATGCCTTGGTTTCGCTTTGAGAACCAATAGCGTAGCGTGCCGGACGCGGCCGCAGCGTAGGAGAAGGGAGACGGACCGAGGGAACGTTGTTCTCGGGCGAGTTCAGTCAGAGCCGTTGGCGCGGATCTTTGCCTTGAGCGTCTCGGCCAGCGCCTGGCTCTCGTCGCGCTCGGCGGTCGCTTCGAGGCGCTTTTCGATCTCTTCGCTCAGTGCGGCATTCACCTCGGCCAGTTTTTCCGCCGACTTGGCCAGCTTTTCCTCGAGCTGGCTCGTGTGCTCGATGGCTTGCGCCACCTCGCCTACCTGGATCTCGTCGGGCAGTTCCTGCTCGAGCACCGTGCTCACCACGGCCAGGTTGTCCGACGCCCGTTGCACATCGGCTGCGACTTCTTCGCTTTTTCGAAGCGTCCTGTCGAGAGGGGTCTTGTCACGCGTCGTCGTCGGGGTCTGTCCAGCCATCGAGGCTCCTTGCGAATTTCTCGCGCTTGAAAGTAAAACCTTTGGATCGTACCGCCGGACGATCGCATCGGCAGGCCGTACCCGGTTGTTGCGAAGCAACGTGTCATATGACATCCAGGAAGACAAAAAAGCCCAAGTGCTTGTGGCGACTTGGGCTTCTTGCTGTCTCTGTCTGCATGTTCGTGAACGGTTACGAACAATCAATCTCTGGCGGAGCAGGCGGGATTCGAACCCGCGGAGGGCTATTAACCCTCACACGCTTTCCAGGCGTGCGACTTAAACCGCTCATCCACCGCTCCTGAGCCCATGATTATAGCAGTCGCTCAGCTCGGATTCGACGGCTTGCCGGCCTGGACCATGCGCATCGCCGAGGCGATGAGCGCCGCGGTCTCGCTCATGTTGCTCGGCACGATCAGCGTGGTCTTGGAATCGGCTGCAACCTTGCCGTAGGCGTCGACCGCGCGCTCGGCCACCTTGAGTTGCACGGCCTGTTCGCCGCCAGGCTGCTGGATGGCGGCCGCCACGCGTTCGATGGCATCCGCCGTCGCCGTGGCCACCGCGGTGATGGCGGCGGCCTCGCCCTGGGCGTTGTTGATCTGGGCCTGCTTCTCGCCTTCGGAGCGGGCGATGAAGGCCTCGCGCTCGCCGGTGGCGATGTTGATCTGCTCCTGGCGACGGCCTTCCGAGGCCGCGATCAGCGCTCGCTTGCCGCGCTCGGCGGTGATCTGCGCCTGCATGGCCAAGAGGATTTCCTTCGGCGGCGTCAGATCCTTGATTTCGTAGCGCAGCACCTTCACGCCCCAATTGAGCGCGGCCTCGTCGATCGCAGCCACCACCTGGGCGTTGATGACGTCGCGTTCCTCGAAGGTCTTGTCGAGCTCGAGCTTGCCGATCACGCTGCGCAGCGACGTTTGCGCAAGCTGCGTCACGGCCACGATGTAGTTCGACGAGCCGTAGCTCGCGCGCATCGGGTCGGTCACCTGGAAGTAGAGGATGCCGTCGACCTGCAGCTGCGTGTTGTCGCGCGTGATGCAGATCTGGCTCGGCACGTCGAGCGGGATTTCCTTCAGACTGTGCTTGTAGGCCACCCGGTCGATGAACGGGATCAGGAAATTCGGGCCGGGCGTCATGGTGCCGTGGTACTTGCCCAGGCGCTCGCGCACCCAGGCGTTCTGCTGCGGCACGAACTTGACCGACTGGCTGATGAAGATGATCGCGATGACCAGGATGATGAGGGGGACCGAGAATTCCATGGTGCTCTTCCTTTTCTAAGCTCTGTTCTCTGCTGACTAGATCTTGTCGACGACGAGGCGGCTGCCGACCACCTCGACCACGCGGTGCTCGCCCGTCGAGGGCGCATGCCCCGCGCGCTGCACGACGGTCCATTGGGCGCCGCGGTAGCGCACGGTGGCGGTGCCATCGGGGTTCCATGCATCGACATGCACGCTTTCGCCGATGTCGAGGTTCACGTCGCGGTTGGTGCCGGCTTCGGCTGCCCGCGGGCGCTTGCGCTGGATCGAATACCAGACCAGCACGGCACCCACGCCGATCACGGCCGCCACGATCAATTGGGTGATGGTGCCGAAACCCAGATGCGCCGCGATGGCTGCGGCCGCGAAGCCGGCGGCCAGCAGGAGCAGGTAGACCGTGCCCGAGAGCAGCTCGACCACGATGGCGGCTCCCGCGATCAGCCACCAGATGGTGGAATTCGCCATGACAACTCCTCTTTTTTGCTTGTTCGATGCGCGCCATTCTGAGGCATAGGGCGCCAAGCGCTTGCCCCGCGTAGGGGTACTGGCCCCAGGGGAGTGCCCTGTACCGTCATCGCCCGAATGTCTTGCACCAGGCTGACCAGATTCTTCATCTGAATTCCGTACACTTCGCGCCTCGCCTCATTGCCTCGCCTTACTGCCTGTCCGGAGCCCCGCTCATGAAATTTCGCTTTCCCATCGTCATCATCGACGAGGACTTCCGCTCCGAAAACACTTCGGGCCTCGGCATTCGCGCGCTCGCGCAGGCCTTCGAAAGCGAGGGCTTCGAGGTGCTGGGCGTCACGAGCTACGGCGACCTGAGCCAGTTCGCGCAGCAGCAAAGCCGCGCCAGCGCCTTCATCCTGTCGATCGACGACGAGGAATTCACGGTCGGACCCGACCTCGATCCGGCCGTGCTGAACCTGCGCACCTTCATCGGCGAGGTGCGGCGCAAGAACGCGGACGTGCCGATCTACATCTACGGCGAGACCAAGACCGCGCGCCACATCCCCAACGACATCCTGCGCGAGCTCCACGGCTTCATCCACATGTTCGAGGATACGCCCGAGTTCGTGGCGCGCCACATCATCCGCGAGGCCAAGAGCTATCTGGAAGGCGTGCAGCCGCCGTTCTTCAGGGCGCTGATCGACTATGCGGAAGACGGCTCGTACTCCTGGCACTGCCCGGGCCACTCGGGTGGCGTGGCGTTCCTCAAGAGCCCGGTGGGCCGCATGTTCCACCAGTTCTTCGGCGAGAACATGCTGCGCGCCGACGTCTGCAACGCGGTCGAAGAACTCGGCCAGCTGCTCGACCATACCGGCCCGGTGGCTGCCAGCGAGCGCAATGCGGCGCGCATCTTCAATGCCGACCATTGCTTCTTCGTGACCAACGGCACCAGCACCAGCAACAAGATGGTGTGGCACCACACGGTGGCGCCCGACGACGTGGTGGTGGTCGACCGCAACTGCCACAAGTCGATCCTGCACGCGATCATCATGACCGGCGCGATCCCGGTGTTCATGAAGCCCACGCGCAACCACTTCGGCATCATCGGCCCGATTCCCAAGAGCGAGTTCGAGCAGAGCGCCATCAAGGCCAAGATCAAGGCCAATCCGCTCCTGGCCGACGTGGACCACGAAAAGGTCAAGCCGCGCGTGATGACGCTCACCCAGTCGACCTACGACGGCGTGATCTACAACACCGAGACCATCAAGAACATGCTCGACGGCTACGTCGACACGCTGCATTTCGACGAAGCCTGGCTGCCGCACGCCGCCTTCCACCCGTTCTACGGCGCCTACCACGCGATGGGCAAGCGCCGCGTGCGGCCCAAGGAATCGCTGGTGTTCGCCACCCAGTCCACCCACAAGCTGCTGGCCGGCATCAGCCAGGCCAGCCACGTGCTCGTGCAGGACTCGCAGAATCGCGCGCTCGACCGCGACCTCTTCAACGAGGCGTACCTGATGCACTCGTCGACCAGCCCGCAGTACGCGATCATCGCGAGCTGCGACGTGGCCGCCGCCATGATGGAGCCGCCCGGCGGCACCGCGCTGGTGGAAGAAAGCATCCTTGAGGCGCTCGACTTCCGCCGCGCCATGCGCAAGGTCGAGGAAGAGTTCGGCAAGGACGAGTGGTGGTTCAAGGTCTGGGGCCCTGAGAAGCTCGTCGACGAAGGCATCGGCCGCGCCGATGACTGGATCATGAAGGGCGAGAAAGACGGCAAGCCCAAGAACAAGAAGAGCCCGCGCAACTGGCACGGCTTCGGCGACCTGGCCGATGGCTTCAACATGCTCGACCCGATCAAGTCGACCATCGTGACGCCTGGCCTGGACCTCGAGGGTAACTTCGCCGAGACCGGCATCCCCGCCAGCGTGGTGACCAAGTTCCTCGCCGAGCACGGCGTGATCGTGGAGAAGACGGGCCTCTACAGCTTCTTCATCATGTTCACCATCGGCATCACCAAGGGCCGCTGGAACACGCTGCTCACGGCGCTGCAGCAGTTCAAGGACGACTACGCGCGCAACCAGCCGATGTGGCGCATCCTTCCCGAGTTCTGCCAGCAGCACCCGGGCTACGAGCGCCTGGGCCTGCGCGACCTGTGCCAGCACATCCACCAGCTCTACGCACGCTACGACGTGGCGCGCCTGACCACCGAGATGTACCTGAGCGACCTCACGCCGGCCATGAAGCCCAGCGACGCCTTCGCCCACATCGCGCACCGCAAGACCGAGCGCGTGGAGATCGACGAGCTCGAGGGCCGCATCACGACCAGCCTGATCACGCCGTACCCGCCGGGCATTCCGCTCCTGATCCCGGGCGAAGTGTTCAACAAGAAGATCGTCGACTACCTCAAGTTCTCGCGCGAATTCAACCTGCAGTGCCCGGGCTTCGAGACCGACATCCACGGCCTCGTGGCGCGCGTCGACGAGACGGGCAAGAAGCGCTACTACGCCGACTGCGTCCGCAGGGCCGGCTGATCAGCGTCAGGAGTGCGGGGCGTCTTCGCGCACCCGCATGAAGCGCGCGAACCGGGGTAGGCCGCTGGCATTCGTTCCGTTGAAGCGGTAGGTGACCCAGGAGCCGATGGCCGGCGGGTTCTCGCGCTCGGCATCGGTCAAGCCGGTGCCGAGCTTGAAGCGCTTGCCCTCGGGCGTCTCGACGACGAGGGCGCCAAGCCGATGGCTATTGCGGCCCTTGCCGGTCACATGGCCGACCACGCGGGCTTCGGCATCGTCGTAGGGCTTGACCTTGAGCAGGTCGTTGTTGCGTTCGCTGCGGTAGAGCGAGCCGCCGCGGTGCAGCATCAGGCCTTCGCCGCCCATCTTCACCGTCTTGTCGAGCAGGGCCTGTAGCTCGGCGTGCGTGGCGGCGCGCTCCTGCGGCACGAGGACGACCCATGGTGCATCGGTGATTGGCAGCAGCTTGCGCAGGGCTGTGAGGCGCGCCGTGAAGTCGCCAGGCTGGGCCGGCATGTCGAACACCATGAAGCGCATCTCGCGCCAGGCGACGTCGTTCGGCGTCTGGCTGCGTGCGGTGGAGACCGCGTGCGAAAAGCGACCACGGCCGGCCCACAGCTCGCCGTCGAGCGGCTGCTTCGGCAGCGACGCGATGAACCAGGCGGGCGCCGCGACGGGCTCTCCGCCGCGTGTCCAGAGCTGCTTGCCGTCCCAGTAGCCGCGCACACCGTCGTATTTTTCGCTGACCCAGTAGTCGGCCAGCGACATGCCGGGGCGGTAGACATCGGCCAGCATCAGCGCAGGCGCGGCATTGCGCGCAAGCGCCGGGGAGGCCAGGCCCACGCCCAGGGCTGCGAGCAGGAGGGAACGTCGATTGAGCACGATGCTATGAAATGAGTAGCGACCGTTTGACGATCGCTGCAAGCCGCCGGGAAGAGGGCAGGCCTACTCCGCCATGCCCCCGACGACATTGCTGAAGCCGCCGTCCACATAGGTGATCTCGGCCGTCACGCCGCTCGCCAGGTCGCTCAGCAGGAAGGCGGCAACGTTGCCCACTTCCTCGATCGTCACGTTGCGGCGGATCGGCGAGGCGTCGGCCACCGCCGCCAGCATCTTGCCGAAGCCCTTGATGCCGCTCGCGGCCAGCGTCTTGATCGGGCCGGCGCTGATGCCGTTCACGCGCATGCCCTTCGGGCCCAGCGACGAGGCGGTGTAGCGCACCGAGGCTTCGAGCGAGGCCTTGGCCAGGCCCATGGTGTTGTAGTTGGGCAGCGCGCGCTCGGCGCCCAGGTAGGTGAGTGTGAGCAGCGCCGACTTGTCGTTGAGGTAGGGCAGGGCCGCCTTGGCCATGGCCGGGAAGCTGTACGCGCTGATGTCGTGCGCGATCCTGAAGCCTTCGCGCGAGAGGCCGTCGAGGAAGTCGCCCGCGATGGCCTCGCGCGGGGCGAAGCCGATGCTGTGGACGAAGCCGTCGAACCTGGGCCAGGCCTGGGCGAGGTCGGCGAAGAGCTTGTCGATCTGCGCGTCGTCGCTCACGTCGCAATCAAAAATCAGGCTCGAGCCGAAGTCTGCGGCATATTCGGTGATACGGTCCTTGAATCGTTCGCCGACATAACTGAAGGCGAGCTCCGCGCCTTGTTCGTGGCACGCCTTGGCGATGCCGTAAGCGATCGAGCGATTGCTCAACACACCGGTGATCAACAGTTTTTTGCCGGAAAGAAAGCCCATGAAGTTGCCTTGTGAAAATCTTGGGCAGAATTCTCGCATGCGAGGTTGGCTGCTTTGGATGTTGGCTTTCTTGGCGTTGCCCTCGTGGGCGGCGCACGGATTGGGCATGGGCTACGAGCCCAAGTACTCGGCGTCGTTCACGCATTTCGACTACGTGAACCCGAACGCCCCGAAGGGCGGCGACCTGACCTTGTCGGCCCCCGGCAGCTTCGACAAGCTGAATCCCTTCACCTTGCGCGGCGTGCCGCCCGTGGGCATGGGCTACAGCGCCAACGGCTTCGTGTTCTCCGAATACGGCCTGCTCTTCGATTCGCTCACCACGCCGGGCGAGGACGAGCCCTTCTCCCAGTACGGCCTGCTGGCCGAAGACATCGAATTGGCGGCCGATCGCCTCAGCGTCACCTTCCGGCTGAATCCCAAGGCCCGTTTTTCCGATGGCTCGCCGGTGCTGGCGAAGGACGTGAAGTACTCCTTCGACACCCTGCGCAGCAAGCTGGCCGGGCCGACCTTCCGCTCGTACTGGGCAGACATCAAGGAGGCGGTGGTGGTGGGCGAGCGAACCATCCGCTTCGACTTCGTGCGCCAGAACGCCGAGCTGCACATGATCATCGGCGGACTGCCGGTGTTTTCCAGCGCCTGGGGGAAAGGCAAGCCCTTCGACCAGATCGTGACCGAGCCGCCGATCGCGAGCGGACCGTACGTCGTGGACAAGGTCGATTTCGGCAAGTTCATCTCGTACCGTCGCCGGCCGGACTACTGGGCGGCCGACCTTCCGGTGCGCAAGGGGATGTTCAACTACGACACGGTGTCCTACCAGTACTTCAAGGACGCGCTGGGCGAGGAGGAGTCTCTCAAGGCCGGCGCACTCGACGCGATGGAAGAGCGCTCGATCATCGCGTGGGTGCGCCGCTACAAGGGGCGCCGCTTCGATTCGGGCGAGCTGGTCAAGGAAGAAATTGCGCATCGCCGCTTCACCGGCATGCAGGGCCTGGCGCCGAACCTGCGGCAGCCGCGCTTTGCCGACATGCGCGTGCGCAGGGCCCTGGCGCTCGCTTTCGATTTCGACTGGCTCAACGCCCACCTGTTCTACGGGCGCCGCGGGCGCACCCAGAGCTACTTCCAGAACAGCGACGACCTGATGGCTCAGCCCGAGGTCAGCCCCGAGGAGCAGGCGCTGATCGCTCAACTCAAGAACAGGCAGCGCTATCTCGACAACACGAAGGGCGAATTGCCGCGCCCCGACGGCAGCGGCGACACAGCCGAGGGCCTCCGGCGCAACCTCGTGAAGGCGCAGGAGCTGCTCAAGGAGGCCGGCTGGACCTACCGCGATGGCGCATTGCGCGACAAGGCCGGCACGCCGTTCGTGATCACCATCGATATCGGCGACCGCAGCTCGGGCGTGGTGCTGGCTCCGTATGCCCGCAACCTCGGCAAGCTGGGAATCAGGCTGGAGTACCGCCTGCGCGATCCGAGCCTGCTGAAGAAGAAGCTGGACGACTTCGATTTCGACATGGCCATCAGCCTCGTGGGCGGCTCGTCGAGTCCTGGCAACGAGCTGTACGACGACTTCAGCTCGAAATCGGCGAGCGAAAAGGGAAGCCAGAACCTCAGCGGCATCAGCGATCCGGTCGTCGACGAGATCGTCGAGGTGATCGTCAACAGCCACGACCGTGCATCGCTCGCGGCGGCCGCCCGCCTGCTGGACCGCTACCTGCTCCACCAGCACTACATGACGCCGATGTACTACGGCAAGCAGTACTTCATTGCCCACAAGCGAAAGCTGCGTCGCCCGGACGCGCCCTTGCCGCAGCGCTTGCTGGCGGGATCGGCCATGCTGACCACGTGGTGGATCGACCCGAGCGCCAAGTAAGAGAAGAAGCAGACATTCCGCATGGCCGCCTACCTGATCCGACGCCTCCTGCTGATCATTCCCACGCTGTTCGGCGTGCTGTTGCTCAATTTCGCCATCGTGCAGTTCGTGCCGGGCGGCCCGGCCGAACAGTTGCTCTCGCAACTCACCAACAAGGAAAACCGCATCTCGGGCGGCCCCACCGGCCGCACGCTCGACGCCAAGCAGGTGGCCGAGATCAAGGCGCTCTACGGTTTCGACAAGCCGGCCCCCGAGCGCTTCTGGCAGATGCTCAAGCAGTTCGCCCGCTTCGATCTGGGCAAGAGCTTCTTCCAGAGCAAGGACGTGTGGCAGCTCATCAAGGAGAAGCTGCCGGTATCGATCAGCCTGGGGCTGTGGACCTTCTTCATCAGCTATCTGATCGCGGTGCCGCTGGGGGTGGCCAAGGCGGTGCGCGCGGGCTCGCGTTTCGACTTCCTCACGACGCTGCTGGTGCTGGTCGGTTACGCCATTCCGGGCTTCGTGCTGGGCGTGGCGCTGCTGGTGATTTTCGGGGGGCAGCTGCAGTGGTTCCCGCTGCGCGGCCTGACGTCACCGAACTGGGAGTCGTTGAGCTGGGGCGCCCGTATCGTCGACTACCTGTGGCACATCACCTTGCCGGTGACGGCCATGGTGCTGGGCAGCTTCGCGATCACCGCGATGCTCACCAAGAACTCCTTCCTCGAAGAGATCCGCAAGCAGTACGTACTGACGGCGCGCGCCAAGGGGCTGGCCGAGCGCCAGGTGCTCTGGAAGCATGTGTTCCGCAATGCGCTGATCCCGATCATCACGGGCTTTCCGACGGCCTTCATCGGTGCTTTTTTCTCGGGCGCACTGCTGATCGAGACGCTGTTCTCGCTCGACGGCATGGGCCTGCTCAGCTACGAGAGCGTGCTGCGGCGCGACTACCCGGTGTTCCTGGGCACGCTCTATCTGTTCACGCTGATCGGGCTGGTGACCAAGCTCATTTCCGATCTTTGCTACGTGTGGGTCGATCCGAGGGTGAAGTTTGACTGAAGCCGCCGCCGTGTCCGTGAGCCCCGGGCGCCGCGCCTGGCGCCGTTTCCGCCGCAACCCGCTGGGCTTCTGGAGCCTTGTCGTCTTTTCGACGCTGGTGGTGCTGAGCCTGTTCGCCGATGTGCTTTCCACCGACAAGCCGCTGGTGGTGCGCTACGAAGGCAAGACCTATTTCCCGGTGCTGCGCGACTATTCCGAGAAGACCTTCGGCGGCGATTTCGAAACGCCCGCCGACTACCTCGATCCTTTCATCGAGCAGCGCATCACCCAGGGCGGCAACTGGGCGCTCTATGCACCCAATCGCTACGGCCCGGCCACGCTCAACTATTTCTCGAAGCCGCCGAACCCCGCCGCGCCCTCGCGCGACAACCTGCTGGGCACCGACGAACGCGGGCGCGACCTGCTGGCCCAACTGATCTACGGCTTTCGCGTGAGCGTGCTCTTCGCGCTGGCGCTCACGGTGGTCGGCGTGGTGCTCGGCATCGCGACCGGCGCCGTGCAGGGTTTCTTCGGCGGCAAGATCGACCTGACTTTCCAGCGCCTGATCGAGATCTGGGGCGCAATGCCCGAGCTGTACCTGCTGATTATCTTCAGCGCGATCTTCACGCCCAGCGTGTCGCTGCTGCTGATCCTGCTGAGCCTGTTCGGCTGGATGGGGCTGTCGGACTACGTGCGCGCCGAGTTCCTGCGCAATCGCCAGATGGACTATGTGCGCGCCGCGCGCGCGCTCGGCGTCGGCAACCTGCAGATCATGTGGCGCCACATCCTTCCCAACAGCATGGTGCCGGTCGTCACCTTCCTGCCGTTCCGCATGAGCGCCGCCATCCTGGCATTGACTTCGCTCGACTTCCTCGGGCTCGGGGTCCCGCCCGGCACGCCGTCGCTCGGGGAGTTGCTGAGCCAGGGCAAGGGCAACATCGACGCCTGGTGGATTTCTCTTGCCACCTTCTGCGTCCTGGTCGTCACGCTGATGCTGCTGACCTTCATGGGCGACGCGCTGCGCGATGCGCTCGATCCGCGGAAGGCCGACAAGTGAGCGACATGAATCCAGCGAAACAACCCCTGCTCGACGTGAAGGGCCTGCGGGTCTCCTTCAGCGGCAAGGAAGTCGTGCACAGCATCGACTTCCAGATCGGCGCGGGCGAAAAGCTCGCGCTGGTGGGCGAGTCGGGCTCGGGCAAGACCGTCACGGCGCTGTCGCTGCTGCGCCTGGTGCAGAACGCCGACCTCGCGGGCGTCGCAAGGCTCTTCGGCCCCGAACCCTCGCAGGGCGCACGCGACTTGCTGGCGATTCCGGAGCGCGAGCTGCGCGGCATCCGCGGCAAGGAGATCGCGATGATCTTCCAGGAGCCGATGACCGCGCTCAACGCGCTCTACAGCGTGGGCGACCAGATCTCCGAGGTGCTCGAGCTGCACGAGGGGCTGTCTGCCCGCGCGGCGCAGGCGGCTGCCGTGCAACTGCTGGCCGACACCGGCATTCCCGAGCCGGCGCGGCGGGCGCGTTCGTTCCCGCACCAGCTCTCGGGCGGCCAGCGCCAGCGCGCCATGATTGCCATGGCGCTCGCCTGCAAGCCGCGCCTCTTGTTGGCCGACGAACCGACCACCGCGCTGGACGTCACGGTGCGCGCGCAGATCCTCGAGCTGCTGGCCGACCTGCAGCGCAAGTACGGCATGGCCGTGCTGCTGATCACCCACGACCTGAATCTCGTGCGCCGCTTCGCCGACCGCGTGGCCGTCATGGAGAACGGCCACATCGTCGAGCACGGCGCCGTGGCCACCGTGTTCGACGCCCCGCAGCACGCCTACACCCGCAAGCTGATCGACAGTCATCCGGCGCGCGACGTGGCGGCGGTGGCCGCGCGGGCCGATGCCGCACCGGTGCTCGAGGCCAAGGCCTTGCGGGTGAGCTATCCGGTGGCCAGGCCGGGCTTTGCCGGCTGGTTCCGCAAGGGCGAATTCATTGCAGTGCAGGGCGCCGATTTCCGCATCGTGCCGGGCGAGACGCTGGGCGTGGTCGGCGAGTCGGGCTCGGGCAAGTCGACGCTGGCGCTTGCGGCGCTCGGACTCTTGAAATACCGGGGCGAGCTGAAGGTGGACGGCAAGGGATGGGCGGTCGATCGCGCATCGGACCTGGCCCTTCGCCGCACGATGCAGGTGGTGTTCCAGGACCCGTTCTCCTCGCTCTCGCCGCGCATGACGGTCGAGCAGATCGTGGGGGAGGGGTTGCGCGTCCATGCGCCGGAACTCGACACGAAGGCGCGCCGGGCCCGCTCGCTCGCGGCGCTGGCGGACGTGGGGCTGACCGAGGCGCAGTTTCCCGCGCTGCTCGACCGCTATCCGCACGAGTTCTCGGGCGGCCAGCGGCAGCGGCTCGCGATCGCGCGCGCCTTGATCGTCGATCCGCAATTGCTGGTGCTCGACGAGCCGACCAGCGCGCTCGACGTGACGATCCAGAAGCAGGTGCTGGGCCTGCTGCAACGCCTGCAGCGCGAACGGGGGCTGAGCTACCTCTTGATCACCCACGACGTCGAGGTGATTCGCGCCATGGCGCACCAGGTCATCGTGATGAAGGACGGGGCCATCCTCGAAACCGGGTCGGTCGAGCGCGTGCTCGATGCACCGGCGCATCCCTATACGCAGAAACTGGTGGCCGCGGCGCTGCTGGAATAAAACGAAAAGAGACGAAGAAATGTCGGCAAACGGACAGGACCGCCGCGGCGCCTGGCGCGCAGCGCTGGCCTGCATGGTCACGCTGGCGGTGGCGATGGGCCTCGGGCGCTTCGCCTTCACACCCATGCTGCCCATCATGCTGGGCGAGGGAAAACTGGAACTGGCCGGGGGCGGCCTGCTGGCGTCGCTCAATTACCTGGGCTATTTTCTCGGGGCGGTGAGTTGCGCGGCCATCGGGATCAAGGCGTCGAGCATGGTCCGGGGCGGGCTGGCCGCGACGGCGGCATTGCTGATCGGCATGGGCCTGCTCCACAGCTTCGCGGGCTGGGGCATCCTGCGCGCGGCGGCCGGTGTGATGAGCGCCTGGGTCTTCGTCTTTGCCTCGGGCTGGGGCCTGCGGCGGCTGGCTGAAACGAATTCGCCGACGCTGGCCGGCGTGATCTACACCGGGCCGGGCATCGGGATCGCCATGACCGGGCTGCTCGGCGGGGTGTTGGGGCGCTGGGGTTCCGAGGTGGGGTGGATCGGCCTGGGCCTGCTGGCCGTGGTGCTCATCGCGGTGATCTGGCGGGTGTTCGATGACGGTGACGCCGCGAAAGGTGGGGGCGCGAAGGCCCCTGCGACTGCAGGCAACGCCACGGCATCCGGCGCGGATCGCAGCGATGCGATCTGGCTGGTTGCGCTTTATGGGCTGGCGGGCTTCGGCTACATCATCACCGCCACTTTCCTGCCGGTGATCGCGCGCCAGGCGCTCCCGGGCTCGTCCTGGCCCGATTTCTTCTGGCCGCTGTTCGGCGCAGCCATCATTCCGGGCGCGCTGATCGGCGCCCGCGCGCCCACCCATTGGGACAATCGGCTCCTGCTGGCGGCCGCCTACGCGCTGCAGGCGCTGGGCGTGGTGCTTTCCGTGGCGTGGCCCACGATCGGCGGGTTTGCGCTGGGCAGCCTGCTGCTGGGCATGCCGTTCACCGCGATCACGCTTTTCGCGATGCGGGAGGCGCGCCGGCTGCGCGGCAATTCAGCGGCCGGGCTGATCGGCTATGCCACGGCGTCCTACGGGGTGGGGCAGATCATCGGTCCGCTGTTCGCGGCGCCTCTGGCGCAGCGCACCGGCTCTTTCGAGCAGCCACTGCTGGTTGCGGCGGCGGCATTGGCGCTCGGCTCGGTGCTGTTTGCGGTGGTCTGGTCGAAATCTCGTCGTCCTGTGACTGTCTGAGCTGCAATGCCCCTTCATTTATCACACGAATAGCATATAATTCGAGGCTCACGACCAAACGGGCGGGTACCAACCGCCCGTTTTTTTTGGTCTATGCATTCTTGATCATTCGTTGCGTTCGCTGAGGTTCAGGTATTCGCGGTGGCGGATATCGCGAATTCGGCGAATTGAGTATTTAAAAGGCACTTTCGAACACGTGGCATTGCAGCAAATAGTGGAACAAACCGTGGCCGGTCTTGGCTACGACCTGGTCGAGATCGAGCGCTCGGCCGGGGGATTGCTGCGCGTGACGATTGATTTGCCCTGGGTGGCCCCCACCTCTGAAGCTGTGGCTGCAGGCGTGCCGGAGCCCTTCGTGACGGTCGAGGACTGCGAGAAGGTGACGCGGCAACTGCAGTTCGCACTCGAGGTCGATGGTGTCGATTACAAGCGGCTCGAGGTGTCCTCGCCCGGTATCGACAGGCCGCTGCGCAACGAGCAGGACTTCGAGCGTTTCGTCGGCGCGGTGATCGACATCACGCTCAAGGCGCCCATGGGCGCGGCGGCGGCGGGCCAGGTGTCCGCCACCCGCAAGAAATTTCGCGGCACGCTGGAGCGTGCTGAAAAGGCGGAAGGGGCTGACGCGGCCCCAGGCTGGCAGATCGTCTGGAGCGATGCGCCCGAGCCCAAGCCAGGTCAAAAAGTGAGCAAGAAGCGCGCGCCTGCACCGCTGCATGCGCTGGGTTTCGTATTGGACGAGCTGCGCGATGCGCGGCTCGCGCCGATTGTGGATTTCAAGGGCCGCAAGGCCAAAACCCAACCGGGTTTTTCGGATATTGACGACGGAACGAATGTTCCTGACTGACAAGAGGAGTGGTGGCATGAATCGCGAAATGTTGATGTTGGTGGATGCGATCTCGCGCGAGAAGAACGTCGAACGCGACGTTGTCTTCGGCGCGGTCGAATCCGCACTGGCGCAAGCCACCAAGAAGCTCCATCAGGGCGATGTGGACATCCGCGTCGCAGTCGATCGCGACAGCGGCGACTACGAAACCTTCCGTCGCTGGCACGTCGTTCCCGACGAAGCCGGCCTGCAGCTGCCCGACCAGGAAATCCTCCTGTTCGAAGCCAAGGAAGAAATGTCGGACATCGAGGTCGGCGAGTACATCGAAGAAGCGGTGGACTCGGTGCCGATCGGCCGCATCGGCGCCATGGCCGCCAAGCAGGTGATCCTGCAGAAGATCCGCGACGCCGAGCGCGAGATGCTGCTCAACGACTTCATGTCGCGCGGCGACAAGATCTTCGTGGGCACCGTCAAGCGCCTGGACAAGGGCGACATCATCGTGGAGGCCGGCCGCGTCGAAGGGCGCCTGCGCCGCAGCGAGATGATCGCCAAGGAAAACCTGCGCAACGGCGACCGCGTGCGCGCCATGATCATGGAAGTCGACCTGACGCTGCGCGGCGCGCCGATCATCCTGTCGCGCTCGGCCCCCGAGTTCATGATCGAGCTGTTCCGCCAGGAAGTGCCCGAAATCGAACAGGGCCTGCTCGAAATCAAGAGCTGCGCCCGCGACCCGGGTTCGCGCGCCAAGATCGCCGTGCTCTCGCACGACAAGCGGGTCGATCCGATCGGCACCTGCGTCGGCGTGCGCGGCACCCGCGTCAATGCCGTCACGAACGAACTCGCCGGCGAGCGCGTCGACATCGTGCTGTGGAGCGAAGACCCGGCCCAGTTCGTGATCGGCGCCCTGGCGCCGGCGAACGTGTCGTCCATCGTGGTGGACGAGGAAAAGCACGCCATGGACGTGGTGGTCGACGAGGAAAACCTCGCCATCGCCATCGGCCGCGGCGGCCAGAACGTGCGCCTGGCTTCCGACCTCACCGGCTGGAAGATCAACATCATGGACGCCAACGAATCGGCCCAGAAGCAGGCGACCGAAACGGATGCCAGCCGCAAGCTCTTCATGGAAAAGCTCGACGTCGATGAAGAAATCGCCGACATCCTGATCTCGGAAGGCTTCAACAGCCTGGAAGAAGTCGCCTATGTGCCGATTTCCGAAATGCTCGAGATCGAGGCGTTCGACGAAGACACCATCAATGAGCTGCGCTCGCGTGCCAAGGATGCGCTGCTGACCATGGAAATCGCCAAGGAAGAGGGCGTCGAGGCCCAGTCGCCGGTATCGCAGAACCTGCATGACCTCGAGGGCCTGGACCCCGAGCTGATTCCCAAGTTGGCCGAAGCGGGTGTGAACACCCGTGACGACCTCGCCGACCTCGCGGTCGATGAACTCACCGAGATCACCGGCCAAAGCGCCGATGACGCCAAAGCCCTCATCTTGAAAGCCCGCGAACATTGGTTCGCCGGCCAAGAGTGATGGTCATGGAGGCACGAAACCAATATGTCCAGTACCACTGTCGCCGAGTTCGCGAACGAGCTCAAGAAGACTCCCGAAACCTTGCTTGACCAGCTCAAGAGCGCAGGCGTGCCCAAAGCGGCACCCACCGATGCACTCACCGAGGCTGACAAGCAGCGCCTGCTCGGCTTTCTCAAAGCCAGCCATGGCACCGCCGAGCCCGAGCGCAAGAAGATCACGCTGACCAAGAAGTCGACCAGCGAGATCAAGCAGGCCGACGCCACCGGTCGCGCCCGCACCATCCAGGTCGAAGTGCGCAAGAAGCGCACCTTCATCCAGCGCGACGAAGGCCATCCGGCCGAGCCGGTGCAGCAAGCCGCCGAGGCGCCCGCCGCCGAACCGGCAGCGCCCCGCGTCGACGAGGCCGAACTGGCCCGCCGCGAGGAAGAGGCACGTCGCCAGGCCGAGCTGATCCGCCGCCAGGAAGAAGAACTGGCCGAGAAGCGGCGCCTGCGCGAAGAAGCCGAAGCCCGTGAGCGCGAGCAGGCCGAAAAGGCCGAGCGCGCCGAACAGGCCGAGCAGGAAGCCGCACGCGTCGCCGCCGAGAAGAAGGCTGCCGCCGAAGCCGCCGCTGCGCCTGCGAAGGAAGCCGCCAAGCCGGTCGAGGCGCCTGCTGCAGTCGCCGCGGCCGCTGCTGCCGCTGCCGCCGAACAGCAAGCCGCCGATACCAAGCTGGCCGCCCAGACCGCCGCCACGCAAGCCAAGGAAGACGCGAAGGCCAAGGCCGCCGCCGAATCGAAGGCCCGTGCCGACGAGGAAGCCGCCCGCGCCAAGGACCTGGACGAGCGTCGCCGCAAGGCCCTCGCCGAGGCCGAAGCCATTCGCGCCATGATGAATGCACCGGCCCGCGTGCTGGTGCCGCACAAGGCGCCCGAGAAGCCGCAGCCCGAAAAGGCAGCGGTCAAGGGCACGCTGCACAAGCCGGCCACGCCCGCAGCGCGTCCTGGCGCACCAGCCGCTCCGGGTGCTGCTGCAGCCCCTGGCGCCGCCGCCGGTGCCGGCAAGGAAGTCAAGTCGGCCAAGCTCTCGTCGAGCTGGGCGGGCGATCCTGCCAAGAAGAAGGAAATCAAGACCCGCGGCGATGCCAGCGGTGGTGTCGGCCGCGGCAACTGGCGCGGAGGCCCGCGCGGCCGTCGCGGCAACGACCGCGGTGGTCACGAGGAGCACGCACCGGCCGCACCGGTCGAGGCGCGCATCCTGGAAGTGCACGTGCCCGAAACCATCACGGTGGCCGAGCTCGCGCACAAGATGGCCGTGAAGGCCGGCGAAGTCATCAAGCAATTGATGAAGCTGGGCCAGATGGCGACCATCAACCAGTCGCTCGACCAGGACACGGCCATGATCCTGGTGGAGGAAATGGGTCACAACGCGGTGGTTGCCGCGCTGGACGATCCGGAAGCCTTCACCGACGAGGACGTGTCGGCGCAAACGGCAGAAGCCCTGCCGCGCGCACCGGTCGTGACCGTCATGGGTCACGTCGACCACGGCAAGACCTCGCTGCTGGACTACATCCGCCGCGCCAAGGTTGCAGCGGGCGAAGCCGGCGGCATCACGCAGCACATCGGTGCGTACCACGTCGAAACCGAACGCGGCATGGTGTCGTTCCTCGACACCCCGGGTCACGAGGCGTTCACCGCCATGCGTGCCCGCGGTGCGCAGGCCACCGACATCGTGATCCTGGTGGTGGCGGCCGACGACGGCGTCATGCCCCAGACCAAGGAAGCCATCAAGCATGCGAAGGCTGCCGGAGTGCCGATCGTGGTTGCGATCAACAAGGTGGACAAGCCCGACGCCAACCTGGACCGCGTGAAGCAGGAACTGGTGGCCGAAGAGGTCGTGCCTGAAGAGTACGGCGGCGACGTGCCGTTCGTGCCGGTGTCCGCCAAGACCGGCCAGGGCATCGACGACCTGCTCGAACAGGTGCTGCTGCAGGCCGAAGTGCTGGAACTCAAGGCGCCGGTGGATGCCGCCGCCAAGGGCCTGGTCATCGAAGCGCAACTGGACAAGGGCCGCGGCCCGGTCGCGACCGTGCTGGTTCAGTCCGGCACGCTCAAGACCGGCGACGTGGTGCTGGCGGGTTCCACGTATGGCCGTGTTCGCGCCATGCTGGACGAAGACGGCAAGACCATCAAGACCGCGGGTCCGTCGATCCCGGTCGAGATCCAGGGCCTGACCGAAGTGCCGCAGGCGGGCGACGAGTTCATGGTGATGGCCGACGAGCGCCGTGCGCGCGAAATCGCCACCTACCGTGCCGGCAAGTTCCGCAACACGAAGCTGGCGAAGGCTCAGGCCGCGAACCTGCAGAACATGTTCACCGACCTGTCGGCGGGCGAAGTGCAGACGCTGCGGATCATCATCAAGGCCGACGTGCAGGGCTCGCAGGAAGCGCTGGCCCAGTCGCTGCTCAAGCTGGCGAACGAGGAAGTCAAGGTCCAGATGGTGTACGCCGGCGTCGGCGGTATCAGCGAAAGCGACATCAACCTCGCCATCGCCTCGAAGGCCATCGTGATCGGCTTCAACGTGCGTGCCGATGCCGGTGCGCGCAAGCTGGCCGAGAGCAACGGCGTGCAACTGAACTACTACAGCATCATTTACGACGCCGTGGACGAGATCAAGGTTGCGATGTCGGGCATGCTGGCTCCGGAGCGCCGCGAAGAGATCATCGGCTCGGCCGAGATCCGCACGGTGTTCGTGGCTTCGAAGATCGGTACGGTCGCAGGTTCGTACATCACCTCGGGCTCGGTCAATCGCAGTGCGCATTTCCGCCTGCTGCGCGACAACGTGGTGATCTACACCGGCGAAGTCGACTCGATCAAGCGCATGAAGGACGATGTCCGCGAAGTCCGCGAAGGTTTTGAGTGCGGTATCAAGCTCAAGAACTACAACGACATCAAAGAAGGCGATCAGCTCGAGTTCTTCGAGATCAAGGAAATCGCTCGTACGCTGTAAGGCGGCCGGAGACATCGATCATGTCGCGACTCACCCAACTATGGCGCCAGCAGAAGGGCCTCGTGCTCTTCATCGGCCTCATGCTCGTGTTCCGTTCGGCTGCGGCCGACTGGAACTACGTGCCGTCGTCTTCGATGAATCCCACGCTGTGGGCCGGAGATCGCGTGGTGGTCAACAAGCTGGCCTACAGCCTTCGGGTTCCGTTCACACTGCACCAGGTGGTGCGCTGGAGCGAGCCCGCGCGCGGCGATGTGATCACCTTCGATTCGCCGGCCGACGGGGTGAACCTGATCAAGCGGGTGGTTGCGCGCGGTGGCGACACGGTGTCGATGTGGGACAACGTCCTCATCATCAATGGCACGCCGGTGAAGCGCACGCTGGTCGACGAGTCCCGGCCCGTGCCCACTGACATGGGCGTGCTGGACGAAGAGATCTGGCGCGAGCATCGCGCGAGCGTCGACATCGAGGTCGCACGGCTGCCGGCCTTCAATCACTCCACGGGCTTTGCACCGGTGACGGTGCCCAAGGGCTTCGTCATGGTGATGGGCGACAACCGGGACAACAGCAACGACTCGCGCTTCATCGGTTTCATCGACGAAAACCGCATCACCGGAAAAGCCGAACGCGTCGTCATGTCGCACGACCCTTCCGCCCTTTATTTGCCGCGCAGCGATCGCTGGTGGTTGCCACTGCATCTCTGACAAGCGATATCCACTGTGCCCAAAAGAAAAGCCGCCGCCCCCAACCGTGCGTTCAAGGTCGCCGACCAGATCCAGCGTGATCTGACGGAGTTGATCGCGCGCGAGTTGAAGGATCCGCGCGTGGGCATGGTCACGATCCAGGCGGTCGAGGTCACGCCCGACTATGCGCACGCGAAGATCTACTTCAGCATGCTCACGGGCGACGTCGAGGAGACCACCGCTGCGCTGAACCAGGCTGCGGGGTTCCTGCGCAACGGCCTGTTCAAGCGCCTCCATATCCACACCGTGCCGACGCTGCACTTCCTGTTCGACCGCACCACCGAGCGTGCGGCCGACATGAACGCGCTCATCGCGCAGGCCGTCGCTTCCCGCTCGAAAGACGAATAGCGATGAATGCGCCACGCACAAGGGTGCAGCGGCGCCCTGTGCATGGGGTGTTGTTGCTCGACAAACCGCTGGGACTCTCCAGCAACCAGGCCTTGCAGAAGGCCAAGTGGTTGCTGCGCGCCGAAAAGGCGGGCCATACCGGCACGCTCGATCCGCTGGCCACCGGCGTGCTGCCGCTGTGCTTTGGCGCGGCCACCAAGTTCAGCCAGCTGCACTTGGACGCGGACAAGACCTACGAAGCCACGGCACGCCTGGGCATCAAGACCTCGACCGGCGATGCCGAGGGCGAGGTGATTGCCGAGCGCCCGGTGCATGTCACCGCCGAAGACCTGGCCCGCGCCGAGGCGCGGTTCACCGGCCCGATCCGCCAGGTCCCGCCGATGCACAGCGCCCTCAAGAAGGACGGCAAGGCGCTCTACGAATACGCCCGCGAAGGCATCGAGATCGAACGTGCGCCGCGCGACGTGGTGATCCACGCATTGAAGGTCACACAGGCCGCCTCCGAATCGGCTGGCAACGCCATCCGCATCGTGGCCTCCGTGAGCAAGGGCACCTACATCCGTACGCTGGGCGAAGACATCGGCGAGGCGCTGGGCTGCGGCGCGCATCTCACGTCGCTGCGCCGCACGGCCACCGGCGGTTTCGGCGTGGCGCAGTGCATCACGCTCGAAGCGCTCGAGGCCATGGACGAGGAAGAGCGGCTGGCGCAGTTGTTGCCTGCCGAATCCCTGGTCGAGGGCCACATGATCGTCACGCTCGGCAGCGAAGATGCGGGGCGCTTTCTGTCCGGCCTGCGCCGCCGTGGAACCTGGCCCGACGCCGACCATGTGGCGGTATTCGGCGACACGCCGCCTGCCTTCCTGGGCACGGCGCACATCGCTGGCAATGAACTGATCCCGGGGCGCTTGCTGAACCCCATCGAAATTCAGCAAATTCTTTTGAACGCACAACAGACAGAAGCGACACCATGAGTACCAAGCAAATCCGCAATATCGCCATCATTGCCCACGTGGACCATGGCAAGACCACCATGGTCGACCAGCTGCTGCGCCAGTCGGGCACCTTCGCCGATCACGAGAAGGTCGTCGACACGGTGATGGACAACAACGCCATCGAAAAGGAACGTGGCATCACGATCCTGGCCAAGAACTGCGCCGTGACCTGGGAAGGCACGCACATCAACATCGTCGACACCCCGGGCCACGCGGACTTCGGCGGTGAAGTGGAACGCGCGCTGTCGATGGTCGACGGCGTGGTGCTGCTGATCGATGCGCAGGAAGGCCCGATGCCGCAGACGCGCTTCGTGACCAAGAAGGCGCTGGCCCTGGGCCTGAAGCCCATCCTGGTCGTGAACAAGGTCGACAAGCCCGGCGCGAACCCCGACAAGGTGGTCAATGCCGCCTTCGACCTGTTCGACAAGCTCGGCGCGACCGACGAACAGCTCGATTTCCCCGTGGTGTATGCCTCGGGCATCAACGGCTGGTCCTCGCTCGAAGAAGGCGCTCCCGGTGAGCAGTGGGGTCCCGACATGTCGGCCCTGTTCAACACCATCCTCAAGCACGTGCCGGCACAGAAGGGCGACCCCGAAGCGCCGCTGCAGCTGCAGATCTCGGCACTCGACTTCTCGACCTTCGTCGGCCGCATCGGCGTGGGCCGCATCAGCCAGGGCACGCTGCGTCCGATGATGGACGTGGTGGTCATGGAAGGTCCGGACGGCAAGGCCGTCAAGGGCCGCGTCAACCAGGTGCTGACCTTCCAGGGCCTGGACCGCGTGCAGACCACCGAAGCCGGCCCGGGCGAAATCGTGCTGATCAACGGCATCACCGACATCGGCATCGGCGTGACCGTGACCGACCCCTCCAGCCCGGCGCCGCTGCCCATGCTCAAGGTCGACGAGCCGACCCTGACCATGAACTTCTGCGTGAACACCAGCCCGCTGGCCGGCCGCGAAGGCAAGTTCGTCACCAGCCGCCAGATCTGGGACCGCCTGCAGAAGGAACTGCAGCACAACGTCGCGCTGCGCGTGAACGAGACCGACGAAGAAGGCATCTTCGAAGTGATGGGCCGCGGCGAACTGCACCTGACCATCCTTCTGGAAAACATGCGCCGCGAAGGCTATGAAATGGCCGTGTCGAAGCCGCGCGTGGTGTTCCGCACCGTGAACGGCGAAAAGCACGAACCCATCGAGCTGGTGACGGCCGACATCGAAGACCAGCACCAGGGCGGCGTGATGCAGGCCCTGGGCGAGCGCAAGGGCGAGCTGGTCAACATGGAACCGGACGGCCGCGGCCGCGTGCGCCTGGAATACCGCATTCCGGCGCGTGGCCTGATCGGCTTCACGAACGAATTCCTGAACCTGACGCGCGGCTCGGGCCTCATCAGCAACATCTTCGACAGCTACGAGCCGCACAAGGGCGAGATCGGCAGCCGCAAGAACGGCGTGCTGATCTCCATGGACGACGGTGAAATCTTCACCTACGCCCTGGGCAAGCTGGACGACCGCGGCCGCATGTTCGTGCGTGCCAACGACCCGGTGTACGAAGGCATGATCGTGGGCATCCACAGCCGCGACAACGACCTGGTGGTGAACGCCACGCGCACCAAGCAGCTGACGAACTTCCGTGTCTCGGGCAAGGAAGACGCGATCAAGATCACGCCCCCGATCGACCTCACGCTCGAATACGGCGTGGAATTCATCGAGGACGACGAGCTGGTCGAAATCACGCCCAAGAGCGTGCGCCTTCGCAAGCGCTTCCTGAAGGAACACGAGCGCAAGCGCGCCGGCCGCGACACGTCGATGGGCTGACCCTCAGCGGGTCGCAGCATGCGCCTGACGCACGGCGGGGCTGTGTGGCTGATGGTCGCCGTGACCCTGATGTGGGGCACGGCGGGCGTCGTCACACGGCACCTTGCACAGGCGCACAGTTTCGAGATCACCTTCTGGCGCAGCTTCTTCACGACGCTGGCGCTGCTGGTGATCTTGCCGCTTTGGCGGGGGCGCGCCGTGTTCACGCAACTGCGAAGCGGCGGGCGCGAACTCTGGATCTCGGGCGTCTGCTGGGCCGTGATGTTCACCGCCTTCATGGTGGCGCTCACGATGGCTTCGACGGCCAGCGTGCTGGTCACGATGTCGCTCGGGCCGCTGCTCACCGCGCTCGCGGCGCGCATCTTCATCGGTCACCGTCTTCCTGCGCGCACCTGGGTGGCCATCGTGGTGGCCGGGCTGGGCATCGGCTGGATGTACGGCACGCAGCTGATGCAGGGCGGGGCGGGCGGTTCGCTGCTCGGCACGCTGGTGGCACTGTGCGTGCCGCTGGCCGGCGCTACCAACTGGACCGTCGTCCAGCACGCGCACACCAAGGGGCATGACATCGACCTGGTGCCCGCCGTGCTGATCGGCGCCGTGCTCACCGCCTTGTTCACCTTGCCCTTTGCCTTGCCGTTCCAGGCGGGTGCGCACGACCTCGGCCTGCTGGCTTTCCTGGGCGTGTTCCAGCTGGCCATTCCCTGCGTGCTGTCGGTGCTGTGCGCGCAAGTGCTGAAGGCGCCTGAAGTGGCCTTGCTGGCGCTGCTCGAGGTGATCTTCGGCATCGCGCTGGCCTGGATCGGCGCGGACGAGGCGCCGGCCGCGAGCGTGCTGACCGGTGGTGCGCTTGTCATCGGCGCGCTGGTGTTCAACGAACTGCTGGCGCTGCGCGGCCGCCGCGCCACGCTGGCCGATACCGCGCTGCCGAGCGCGCACTGAATAAAAAAAGGCCCCGGCAACGAGCGCGGGGCCTTCGATCGGACGATCGCGTGGATCGGATCAGGGGCGGGCGACCTTCCAGTTGCCGCCCACGCCGTCGCCGGTCTTGTCGCCCGGCTTGGCATCCTTGGCCCAGTAGTACAGCGGCCAGCCCTTGTAGGCCCATTGGCGCTTGGCGTCTTCGCGAATGATGATGGTGTAGCCGCCGATGGGCTTGGCGGTGTCGGCCACGGGGAGCGGCGGCCAGTTGGCCGCGCACTGGGCGTTGCAGACGGAGGTGCCGCTGCCGGCCGTGTCCTTGGTGAAGGTGTAGAGCGTCATGCCGTTCGGCCCGACCAGCACGCCGTCGGCGGTGCGGGTGGGGGTGTCGGGGGCGCTGGCGGTCTTGTTGGACATGCCGCCGCAGCCGGCGAGCAGGGCCGCCGCGAGGATCGAGGCGCTGAGCAATTTCATGCAGTTTCTCCTTCAGTTGAAAAATCGCGAAAACAAGGCAGGTGGTTGCGCGAGCCGGCAGTTTATGCCGGGCTCACGACAAATCGCGGTAGGCAAGGGTCGCGAGTTTCAGCAAAACATCACGCGGTAGCTTGCCAGCAACGGCATAGCCGAAGCCCTGGTCGACCCAGTAGAAACTCGGCACGGCGCCCTCGGACGTGAACCGGAAGGCGGTTTCGCGCGCGGCCGCCGAATCCGGTGCCCGGGTGTCGAGGGTGCCGATGTAGAGCGTGACGCGCTCGCCCGCCGCGTCTTCGAACATGAACTGGGCGCGTGCACCGGTTTCGCCTGGCAGCAGGCGTCCGCCGACGAGCGTGTAGCCCAAGGTGCTCAGGTCGGGCACCTTGAGCGGGCGGTCGAGCCGCTTGGAAAGCCACTGCACGAGGTGCTGCTGCTCGGAGGCGGCCACTTCGACCGGGTGCCTTTTCTCGGGCGCGTAGACGACATGGGCGATCGATGCGTCGTGCACGAACTCGCGCATCGCGGGCGCCTTGGCCAGCACGGCCGACGGGTTGCGCGATGCCGACCATTGCGCGTTGCCGAGCCAGCCCGCGGCAAACGCGACAAGCACGCCGGCCGCCATGCCGCCCCAGCGCATCCAGCTGCTGCGCCGGGCCTGCCGGGGCAGGTTGCGGTCGAGTGCGCTCATCAGCGGGGCCGGAATGGGGTCGTCCAGCAACTCGCCATGCAGGCGGCGCAGGGCATCGCGCTGCGTGTGCCAGGCCGCGACCTTCGCGGCCATGGCCGGGTCGCGCACCAGGGCCTCTTCGACTGCGAGCCGGCGATCCGGGGCGAGCTGGCCGTCGACCAGCGCGTGCAGTTCGTCGTCGGTGACATCGGTGGGGGGCGGGGCGGGGCGGTTCATGGTGCGGATATCACTTGAGGCGACGCAGGCCTGGACGATGCGGCGCGGCGGCGCCGTCCAGCAGTTCCTGCAGCCGCACGCGGGCGCGCGAGAGGCGCGACATCACGGTGCCGGCGGGAATGCCCAGCACCTTCGCCACCTCGGCATAGGACATGTCTTCGAGCGTCACCAGCAGCAGCACGGCGCGCTGCTCCTCGGGCAATTGCAGCAGGCAGCGCTGCAGGTCGAGGCTCGCGCCCTGGTCGCGGCCCGGATCGATGCCGCCATGCAACTCGTGCGTGGCATCGTCCAGCGGCACCACGCTGTGCGGCGGCGGCGTGCGCCGCACCTGGCTCGCGAAGATGTTGTGCATGACCGTGAAGAGCCATGCGCGCAGGTCGCTCCCCACCACCCAGAGCCGCCACTTGCTGCAGGCCCGCTCGAGGGTGTCCTGCACCAGGTCGTCGGCCGCCCACGTGTTGCCCGTGAGCGCGCGCGCATAGCGGCGCAGGCTCGGGATGTGGTCGACCAGCAGGCGGGCGTCCATGGATGGGCCGGGAGCGGGGGCGGATCAGGGCTTGGCGGTCTTCCAGTTGCCGCCCACGCCGTCGCCGGTCTTGTCGCCCGGCTTGGTGTCCTTCACCCAGTAGTACAGCGGCCAGCCCTTGGCGGCCCACTGCTTCCTGCCGTCGTCGCGGGTGACGATGGTGAAGTCGCCGCTCGGCTTGTCGCTGTCGGCGGCCATGAAAGGCGGCCAGTTGGTGGCGCAGCCGCCGTTGCAGACGGACTTGCCGTTGCCGGCGGTGTCCTTCTCGAAGGTGTAGAGCGTCATGCCGTTCGCGCCGACCAGCGCGCCGTCGGCGGGCTTGGGCTGGGCGAATGCGGGAAGGGCGAGCAGGCTGCCGAGCAAGGCGGCGGCGATGCCGACGGAGGAAACGCGAGAAGCGCGAAATGGCGACATGGAAAGACTCCTGAGGTTGGATGGCATCGGCAATCCGATGACACCGCACAAACGCCTGCAGGGCGCGTTTTATTCCATGCCGCGCAAAAAAAGAAAGATCAGCGGCTGCGGCTCTTCATCGCGCGCTCGACCTCGCGCTTGCCTTCGCGGTCCTTGATGGTGTCGCGCTTGTCGTGCTCGGCCTTGCCCTTGGCCAGCGCGATGTCGCATTTGACCTTGCCCGCCTTCCAGTGCAGGTTGAGCGGCACCAGCGTGTAGCCCTTTTGCTCGACCTTGCCGACCAGCCGGCGGATTTCTTCCTTGTGCAGGAGCAGCTTCTTGGTGCGGATCGAGTCGGGGTTGACGTGTGTCGAAGCGCTCTTGAGCGGGTTGATCTGCAGGCCCACGACGTAGAGTTCGCCGTCGCGGATCACCACGTAGCCGTCGGTGAGCTGCACCTTGCCTTCGCGCAGCGACTTGACTTCCCAGCCCTCGAGCACCATGCCGGCCTCGAAGCGTTCTTCGAAGAAATAGTTGTACGCGGCCTTCTTGTTGTCGGCGATGCGGGAGGAGGTATCTTGTTTCTTTGTGGCCATGGCTCGGGAAGGTGGGGACGCATGGCTTCAATACAATCCGTCGCGCACGCTGCACCGATTCTATGAAAACAGTCAACAAGTCCGTCCTCATCTGGTACAGCGCCGAAGAGATGTATGCGCTCGTCACCGATGTGGCGAAGTATCCGCAGTTCCTTCCGTGGTGCGACAAGGCCCGGATCATCGAAGAGGACGAAGCCGGCATGACTGCCGAAGTCGGCCTCGCCTTCGCCGGTCTGCGCCAGAGCTTCACCACCCGCAACACCCACATTCCCGGCCGGGAAGTGCAGCTGAAACTGGTCGACGGCCCGTTCTCCAACCTCGACGGCAACTGGAAGTTCGTGCCAGTGGGCGAAGCGGGCGAACGCGCCTGCCGCGTCGAGCTGCACATGAGCTACGGCTTCAGCAACTTCGCCCTGCAGGCGCTCGTGGGACCGGTGTTCGACACCGTCGCATCGAGCCTGGTCGAGGCCTTCGTCAAGCGCGCCGAGCAGGTCTACGGCAGTCCCTGAATGATCGAGGTCACGCTGAGTTGCTCGCCCGCGGCACGCGAGGTGTTCGAGCAGGTCCTGCAGCTTGAAGAAGGCATTGTCCTGAGCGAAGCGGTGCGGGCGAGCGGGTTGTCGCAGCGCTTTCCCGATCTCGATTGGCGGCACGCCATGACACCGGGTGTCTGGGGCCGGGCGGTCGAGTGGGACCAGGCGCTGAAGGACGGCGATCGCATCGAGCTGTGCCGTCCGCTCACGGTCGATCCGAAGGTGGCGCGCCGCGAGCGCTTCCAGCGCCAGGGCGCGCGGGGTACCGGCCTCTTTGCAAGCCGGCGCAAGGGTGGCAAGGCCGGCTACTGAGGCTGCCGGCTTACTTGCAGTCGCTGTCGATGACCGACTGAATCCGCTTCTGCTCGGCCACGCGCGCGGTGTCGTCCATGATCTCGCGCTCGCCCTTGGCATTCACCTTCGCGATGCGCATGCCGCTGTCGAGCGTGGACTTGCCTTCGCGGGCGCGGGCGCAGTTGTCGGCCTTGGCCTTGGCGACCTTGGCCTCTTCGGCAGCGCGCTTGGCCTTTTCTTCGGCCTCGGCCTTCTTGGTCTTTTCTTCGAGCTCCTTGTCGACGCCGCTCGGCTTGGGCGCGGCGGCGCTTTCGCGCGCCTTGGGCGCTGCTGCCTCGGTGCCTTCGGCCGCCGGGGTGTCCGGCGAAGAGATACCGGTGGCCGGCCGCGGCTGCGCACCCGATTTGCGCAGGATGTTCTTCTCGGGAACATCGGGCGGCGGCGCCTGGTCGCTGAAGACCTTCTTGCCGTTCTTGTCGATCCATTGCCATTGCGCGCTCGCAGAGAGCGGCAGCGCCACGACACATCCCACCAGCAGCCAGTGCATGAATTTCATCCCCGAAGTTTAGCCGCGCCTTACGTCTTGCAACATCCTCGTTCGGTGCTTTTGCAACGGTCCGGAAAAGCCCGGGCCGGCGAACGACTCGGGAGCCTCGTTACAATCCGTCTTTTGGAGCTTCACCCATGCGCCTTCTCGGCAAAGCGCTCACCTTCGACGACGTGTTGTTGGTGCCAGCGTTCTCCCAGGTCCTGCCCAAGGACACCTCCCTCGCCACCAAACTCTCCCGCAATATCACGCTGAACCTGCCGCTCGTCTCGGCGGCCATGGACACCGTGACGGAAGCCCGCCTCGCGATCGCCATCGCGCAGGAAGGCGGCATCGGGATCGTTCACAAGAACCTCACCGCGCAACAGCAGGCCGCCGAAGTGGCCCGCGTGAAGCGCTACGAATCGGGCGTGCTGCGCGACCCGGTGGTGATCACGCCGACGCACTCGGTGCGCCAGGTGATGGCGCTGTCGGACCAGCTCGGCATCTCCGGCTTCCCGGTGGTCGATGGCGGCAAGGTCGTGGGCATCGTGACGGGGCGCGACCTGCGCTTCGAAACCCGCTACGACGTGCCCGTCAGCGAAATCATGACGCAGCGCGACAAGCTCATCACCGTGCCCGACGGCACCACGCTGGCCGATGCCAAGGCGCTGCTCAACAAGTACAAGCTCGAGCGCCTGCTGGTCATCAACAACGACTGGGAGCTCAAGGGTCTTATCACCGTCAAGGACATCACCAAGCAGACCAGCTTCCCCAATGCCGCACGCGACCCGAGCGGTCGCCTGCGCGTGGGCGCGGCGGTCGGCGTGGGCGACGGCACCGAGGAGCGCGTCGAGGCGCTGGTGAAGGCCGGCGTCGATGCCATCGTGGTCGACACCGCCCACGGCCACAGCGCCGGCGTGATCGAGCGCGTGCGCTGGGTCAAGAAGAACTATCCGCAGGTCGACGTCATCGGCGGCAACATCGCCACCGGCGACGCGGCACGCGCGCTGGCCGATGTCGGCGCCGACGCGGTCAAGGTCGGCATCGGCCCGGGCTCCATCTGCACCACCCGCATCGTGGCCGGCGTGGGCGTGCCGCAGATCATGGCGGTCGACAGCGTGGCCACCGCGCTGCAGGGCACGGGCATTCCGCTGATCTCCGACGGCGGCGTGCGCTACTCGGGCGACATCGCCAAGGCGATCGCCGCCGGCGCCAGCACCGTGATGATGGGCAGCATGTTCGCCGGCACCGAAGAGGCGCCCGGCGAAATCGTGCTGTACCAGGGCCGCAGCTACAAGAGCTACCGCGGCATGGGCTCCATCGGCGCGATGCAGCAGGGCAGTGCCGACCGGTACTTCCAGGAATCGACCACCGGCAACCCCAACACCGACAAGCTGGTGCCCGAGGGCATCGAAGGCCGTGTGCCCTACAAGGGCTCGATCGTCTCCATCGTCTACCAGATGGCCGGCGGCGTGCGCGCCAGCATGGGCTACTGCGGCTGCGCGACCATCGAGGACATGAAGAACAAGGCCGAGTTCGTCGAGATCACCACGGCCGGCATTCGCGAGAGCCACGTTCACGACGTGCAGATCACCAAAGAAGCGCCGAACTACCGGGCTGAGTAAGTCCAATCTGGCCAGACCTTGAAAGTCAGGCCAGACTTGGTTTAAAATTTGGGCCAGATTCAATTTTTCTGGCCCAAATGCAATCCATCGGCATCGCTGAAGCCAAGAACAACTTCTCGGCCCTGATCGACTCGGTCGAAAAGGGCGAGGAGGTTCGCATCACCCGCCACGGCAAGGAAGTCGTGCGCATGCTGCCGGTGCGGCGCAAGCCGGTCATCACCGACGAGCAGATCGAGCGCGAACTCGGCCAGATCGACGCGCTGCACGCCGCCATCCAGCCCGGCCTTTCTCTTCGCGCGTTGCGGGGCGAAGGGCGCCAATCGTGACAGCCTTCGTCATGGACGCCTCCGTCACCGCCGCCTGGCTCCTGCCCGACCAGGCCAGCGAACACACCCGCAAGCTCTACGCCGCCATCCGCCGCGACGAGGTCGAGCCGCAGGCGCCCAACGCGTGGCAATGGGAGTGCGCCAACATCCTGGCCAACGGCGTGCGCAGCGGCCGCATTCCGACGTCCGCGGTCGAAGGTCTGTGGAGCGTGCTCGACGCCATCCGCCACCGTGTCGAACTGCACGAACTCGCGCCCGCCCAGCACAAGGCCGTGCTCGCAGTGGCCATCGACGCCGGCATCTCGATCTATGACGCGGGCTATCTCTGGCTCGCCAAGTCGCTCAATCTTCCGCTCGCCACCTTCGACGAGCATCTCATCCAGGCAGCGCCCAAGGCGGGCGTGAAGCTGTTCGACATTTCAACGCTCTGAGTCCTCTCGCCATGCAACACGACAAGATCCTCATCCTCGACTTCGGCTCGCAAGTCACGCAGCTCATCGCACGCCGCGTGCGCGAGGCGCATGTGCTGAGCGAAGTGCATCCCTGCGACGTCACCGACGAATGGGTGCGCGAATACGCGGCCGACGGCCACCTCAAGGGCGTGATCCTCTCGGGCAGCCACGCGAGCGTGTACGAGGAAACCACCGACAAGGCCCCGCAGGCCGTGTTCGACCTCGGCGTGCCGGTGCTCGGCATCTGCTACGGCATGCAGACCATGGCGCACCAGTTGGGCGGCAAGGTCGAAGGCGGCCACAAGCGCGAGTTCGGCTTCGCGGCCGTGCGCGCGCATGGCCACACGGCGCTGCTGAAGGACATCGCCGACTTCACCACGCCCGAAGGCCACGGCATGCTCAACGTGTGGATGAGCCACGGCGACAAGGTCACCGAGCTGCCCCCGGGTTTCAAGCTCATGGCCAGCACCGACAGCTGCCCCATCGCCGGCATGGCCGACGAGGCGCGTCGCTACTACGCGCTGCAGTTCCACCCCGAAGTCACGCACACGGTGCAGGGCAAGGCGATCATCGAGCGCTTCGTGCTCGGTATCTGCGAAGCCAAGCCCGACTGGGTCATGCGCGACCACATCGCCGAAGCCGTCGAGAAAATCCGCGAGCAGGTGGGCGACGAAGAAGTCATCCTCGGCCTCTCGGGCGGTGTCGATTCGAGCGTGGCCGCCGCGCTCATCCACCGCGCCATCGGCGACCAGCTGACCTGCGTGTTCGTCGACCACGGCCTGCTGCGCCTGAACGAAGGCGACATGGTCATGGAGATGTTCGAAGGCAAGCTGCACGCGAAGGTCATTCGTGTGGATGCGAGCGACCTGTTCCTTGGCAAGCTCGCGGGCGTGAGCGACCCGGAGGCCAAGCGCAAGATCATCGGCGGCGAGTTCGTCACCGTGTTCAAGCAGGAAGCCGCCAAGTTGAAGGCCGGCGATGGCGGCCACAAGGGCGCGACCTTCCTCGCGCAAGGCACGATCTATCCCGACGTCATCGAGTCGGGCGGCGCCAAGAGCAAGAAGGCCGTCACCATCAAGAGCCACCACAACGTGGGTGGCCTGCCCGAGCAACTGGGCCTGAAGCTGCTCGAACCGTTGCGCGATCTCTTCAAGGACGAAGTGCGCGAACTCGGCGTGGCACTCGGCCTGCCGCCCGAGATGGTGTACCGCCATCCGTTCCCAGGCCCGGGCCTGGGCGTGCGCATCCTGGGCGAAGTGAAGAAGGAATACGCCGACCTGCTGCGCCGCGCCGACGCGATCTTCATCGAGGAGCTGCGCAACTTCAAGGACGAGAGCGGCAAGACCTGGTACGACCTCACGAGCCAGGCCTTCACCGTGTTCCTGCCCGTCAAGAGCGTGGGCGTGATGGGCGACGGCCGCACGTACGACTACGTCGTCGCGCTGCGCGCCGTGCAGACCAGCGACTTCATGACCGCCGACTGGGCGGAGCTGCCGTACGCGCTGCTCAAGAAGGTATCGGGGCGGATCATCAACGAGGTGCGCGGCATCAACCGGGTGACTTACGACGTGTCGAGCAAGCCGCCGGCGACGATCGAGTGGGAGTGATCCGAAGCGTCGCCCTCGCGAGGTGAAGCGGGTGGGAGCGGCTTCGATGTGCATCGAAGGGCAAGGGGGCGGCCTCTGTTGCAATAGTGATGAGGTTTTTTGCCTTTTCATTTATATTGCAACCTCACAATGAAGGCGTCACCCACCCAAATCACCACCCAGGAGCAGGCCGTCCTTGCACTGGCCAAGGCGCGCCCCCTGTTGCGCGCCCGCGATGTCGCCGATCAGCAACTGCCGACGGTGATACTGAGTCGACTGGTCGCCACAGGCCGGCTCGAGCGGGTGGCCCGAGGCATCTACTGCCTGCCAGGTCGCTCCGCCAGCGAACACCGCTCACTGGCAGAAGTGTCGTTGCGGGTCGGCCGAGGCGTCGTCTGCCTGCTCTCTGCATTGCGAGTGCACGAGATCGGAACCCAGGCACCGTTCGAAGTGTGGCTCGCCATTCCGCCAAACATGCCCAGTCCGCGCCTTGATCAGCCTGCATTGCGCATCGTGCGGATGTCTGGCGCGGCCTTGACCGAGGGCGTCCGGCAGGTACAGATCGATGGCGTTGCGGTGCCTGTGTTCGATGCCGAAAAGACGGTGGCCGATTGCTTCAAGTTTCGCAACAAGATCGGCCTCGATGTGGCTCTCGAGGCGCTGCAGGACGGTTGGCGCCAGAAGAAGTTGTCCATGGACAAGCTCTGGCACTACGCCACCGTCGACCGGGTCGCGAACGTCATGCGTCCTTATATGGAAAGCCTCACTGCATGAGCCGCAACGTGGCAGCGTCGATCCGCGCTCGGCTGAAGCAGAAGTCCGATGCCGACAGGCAAGACTTCAACTTGACCCTTACGCACTACGGTCTGGAGCGGCTTCTCTATCGTCTGTCGCTCTCGCGGCATGCGACCAGTTTTCTGTTGAAGGGGGCCTTGCTCTTCTCACTCTGGTATGAGGTGCCGCACCGCGCGACGCGGGACATGGATCTTCTTGGGTTCGGGCCCGACGACGTCGACTCCGTGGTTGAAGCCTTTCGCGAGATATCGGCAATCCAGGTGGAGGACGGCATGGAGTTCGAGCTTTCCACCATCAGGGGCACGGAGATACGCAAGGAGGCGGGCTATGGCGGCGTGCGTGTAGACCTGCGAGCGCGACTCGACGGTGCGCGCATCTCGCTTCAGATCGACGTCGGCTTCGGCGATGTGGTGACCCCGGCGCCGGTGTCGGTGAGCTACCCGGTTCTGCTGAGCGACTTGCCGGCGCCAACACTGCGTGCGTATCCGAAGTACACGGTGGTGGCCGAGAAATTCCATGCGCTGTGCGTGCTCGGCATGACCAACAGCCGGATGAAGGACTACTTCGACCTGTGGATCCTTCTTCGAGAGGACGACCTCGACGGCGCGGAACTGCGAGGTGCCATCGAGGCCACGTTCACCAGAAGGAATACGCCCTTGCCGACGTCTTTGCCGATCGGATTGGGAAACTCCTTCGCAAAAGATGCAGGCAAGCAAAAACAGTGGATGGCTTTCTTGAAGAAAAACCAACTGGCCTCGCTGCCGCTCGAAGAGGTCGTCCAATTTTTGGGTGATCGGCTGCATCGAGCGGATACTTAGTTCCCCCGGGCTCAGTCCTTGGCGCGTATCCACCACGCAGCACCCGCATGCGGCGCCTCGAGCGCAACGCGCTCCCCCATCACCGGCGTAGCCAGCTTCACATCACGCGCCTGCGCCAGCGCCTGAATCCGCTCGAACGGCTCGTCCCAGGGATGCATTGCCAGGTCGAAGGTGCCGTTGTGCACCGGCAGCAGCCAACGCCCCCGCAGGTCCAGATGGGCCTGCAGCGTTTCTTCGGGCTGCATGTGGACGTCGGCCCACTGCTTGTCGTAGGCGCCGGTCTCGATCATCGTCATGTCGAAGGGGCCGTAGCGATCGCCGATGGTCTTGAAGTCGGCGTGATAGCCGGTGTCGCCGCTGAAGAAGATCCGCAGGTCGCCGGCCACGATCACCCACGACGCCCACAGCGTGCGGTCCTCGTCGCGCAGGCTCCGGCCCGAGAAATGCTGCGCCGGCACCGCCGCCAGCCGGATGCCGTCGACCTTCGTCTCGTCCCACCAGTCGAGCTGCCGGACGCGCGCCGGATCCACGCCCCATGCGATCAGGCGCTCGCCCACGCCCAGCGGCGTGATGAACACCTCGACCTTCGGCGCGAGCCGCGCGATGGCGGCGCGGTCCAGGTGGTCGAAGTGGTCGTGCGAGAGGATCACGCCCTTGATCGGCGGCAGGTCGTCGATGTCGATCGGCGGCGCATGGAATCGCTTCGGGCCGGCCCATTGCACCGGCGACGCGCGCTCGGAGAAGACCGGGTCGGTCAGCCAGAACTCGCCGCCCAGCTTGAGCAGCAAGGTCGAATGGCCCAGGCGGTACAGGCTGCCGTCCGGCGCCTCGAGGAGTGCGGCCGTCGTCAGCGGGCGCACCGGAATCGGCGTGCTCGGCACGGTCGTGTCGCTCTTGCCGGTCAGGAATTGCCAGCCGATCGCGACGGTCTTGAGGAAACCCATCGGCGCGCGCGGCACGACGTTGCGGTAGATGCCGTCGCGCTGCTGCGGCGACCTGGGGTTGGCTGCGAGTCGCGGACCGCAGGCGCACAGCAAGGAGGTGGACATGGCGATGACTCCGATCAGGAAAAGTTGGCGAAGGTGAGAGGGCGTGCGCTTCACTCGAAGAAGCTCACGGTGCGGGCGCCGGTCCGCCGCACACCAGGCGCACGGCGATGCGTATGCCGGCCTGGTACTCGGCCGGCGTCCGGGCGTAGTGCTTGAGGCCGTGCGAGGCCGCGTACAGGTGCTGTGCGAGCGACTTGGCCGTGAGGCCCGCGGCGCGCCAGGGCACGGCGGCACCGGCCGACTGAATCGCCCGTGCGAGTTCCTTGGGCACGACCTGGTCGAACTCTTCCAGCACCGGACCGACGAGTTCGCGCGCGGTCGCGACGATCTCGCCCATGTGTTCCAGCGACATCTGAGAGCCGTCGTTCTGCGCATGCAGCGCCGCGAAGGCGCCGATCAGTCGTTCCTCGATCGGCAGGTCCTCCCGCGCCAGTGCGGCACGCATGGCCGCGAGGCCCTGCTGCGCGAACCAGGTGACGGCTTCCTTGAAGAGTTCGTCCTTCGACGCGAAGTGCAGGTAAAGGCCCTGGCGCGAAATGCCGGCGGCGCGCGCGAGATCGTCCATCGACGTCTTCCGGTAGCCGTAGCGCAGGAAGACGCCGAGCGCGGCCTCCATGATCGCGATGCGCCTGTCGGGAGCGGCGGCCATCAGCGGTGCGCTCCAGCGCGGCGCGCAACGGGTATCGCAAGAGCGAGGCCGACGGAAATGAGGGGCAGCGAAGGCATGGGGCGAGTTCGGCGATGAGGGTGGATGTTCAAGGCCCCCGCCGGTCGGCGCACCACGAAGCTCGGCTGCCAATCCGCGAGGACAGGCATCGAACTTTACAGTATTGATCTATTTTGTCAACTTGGTCCAATAAGTCGAGATCAGCGTCTTACGCCGCGTCGACGCTCTCGTAGACGAGGATCGCCGCCGCGAGGTCCTCGAGCGCCGTGCCCACCGCCTTGAAGACGGTCCGTCCGTCGGACTCGGTTCGTCCCTGGACCCGGCCAGTGGCCAGGTCGGCCATCTCTCCCGCCACGTCCGCGGCCGTGAACACGCCGCGCGACATCGGCCCGAGCAGTTCGCCGCTCTTCTGCAGTGCCTCCCGCGTGTCGATGAAGAGCTTCGCGCCGACGAACGCGGCATCGTCGGCCTCGCGCATCTGCGGCGTGAAGCTGCCGATCAGGTCGAGGTGGCTGCGCGTCCCCAACCATGCGCCTTCGATCACCGGCTGCGTCGCGAGCGTGGCGCAGCTCACGATGTCGGCTTCGCCCGCGGCCTGGCCGAGGTCGGTTGCGACGAACGCATCGAAACCCTGCGCATGGAGGCGTGCGGCGAGCGCCTTCGCCGCGGCCTCGTTGCGATCCCAGACGGCCACGCGTTCGATCGAACGCACGGCGCGACAGGCCTCTGGAACCAGGCCGCCGACGCGGCCGCAGCCGACGACGAGCAGGCTGCGCGCCTGCGCGGGCGCGAGGTAGGACGCGGCGAGGGCCGACGCGGCGGCGGTGCGGCGCGAGGTGATCTCGTTGCCATCGATCTGCGCCAGCGGCTCGCCGGTGCGCGCGTCGTAGAGCGTGTAGGTCGAGAACAGCCCGGGCAGGCCGCGTTCGGCGTTGCCCGGAAAGATGTTGACCGTCTTGATGCCCAGGTAGCGGCCCTCCTGCCACGCCGGCATGATCAGCACGGTCCCGCCCGGTTGTGCGGCCTGGTTCTGGAGCGTGTGCACATGCCGCAACGGCACTTCGCAGCCGGCGATGAACATGTCGTGCAGCGCGGGAATGAGGCGCTCGAAGCGCAGGGCGTGGCGGGTGCTTTCGGTATCGATGATTTTCATGGGGGCTTGAAGTGGAAACGGAGGGCGGGGCTCATGCATCGAGCACGAGGTCTTCGAGCGGCACGGCCTGGCATGTCAGGCACACGGCCGGGTCTTCGGGTTCACGGCCGTGCAGGTGGGACACCTTGCCGGCGATCAGGCGCACGGCGCAGCTTTCGCATTGCCCCACGCGGCAGCCGCTGGGCATCTGCAGGCCGAGCGATTCGCCGAAGCTCAGCAGCGTGCCCTGCCTGGGCGTCCACGTGACCGGCCCGCGGCCCGAGCGCGCGAAGCGGACGTCGAACTGCTGAGGACCGTCCACCGGCGGCGCGGCGGGTGAGCGGAACACCTCGCTGAAGATGTCGAAGCGCGGAACGCCGCGCGCCACCAGTCCCGTGATGACGCTCTCCATCATGGCGGGCGGGCCGCACAGGTAGAAGCGGGCCCGTTGCGCGATCAGCGCGTGGTCCACCACGCTGGCATCGATGTACTGGTCCGACTGGTAGTCGATGCCGAGGCGGTCTTCGGGCAGCGGCGCGTTGTAGTGGTCGATCACCTGCAACCGGGGCAGGCGCGCGCGGTGCTGCGCGATGCGTTCGCGAAAGGCGTGGGTCGCGCTGTTCTGGTTGGCGTAGTAGAGCCGGACCGCGGGGCCGTCCGCGCCGTCGGGCAGCGACTCGAGCAGGCTGATGAACGGCGTGATGCCGATGCCGCCCGCGAACAGGACCAGCGGCTGGGGCGAGCGGCGAGGAATCACGAAACCGCCGGACGGCGCCCGCAGTTCGACCGTGTCGCCGAGCTTCAGGTCGCGGTGCAGATGGCCCGACATGCGCCCCTGGTACGGCGTGCCGTCGGCCGCACGGCCGCGCTGGTGCCGCACTGCGATGGTGTAGCCGCGCCGACCCCGCTGCTCGGCCGCGCCGGTGAGCGAGTAGGCGCGCGATACCGGGGTGCCATCGCCGGGATCGAGCGTCACTTCCACATGCTGGCCGGGCCGGTAGTCGGGCAGGGGGCCGCCGTCGATGGGCTCCAAGCGGATGCCCAGCACGCCGTCGGCCTCGGGCCGCAGCTCCTCGACCCGGAAGCGGCGGGTGCCGACCCATGTGCGCCGTCGCAACTCCGTGGCGGGATCGCGTTCGATGTCGCAGAGAAAGGAGCGGTGCGGCACCGAGCCGCTGACCGGGTCGCAATGGTCGGCGGAAATCAGCGCATTGAAATTGCTGCCCAGCGCACCGTCCAGCGGCAGGCCGTCGCGGTCCAGTTCGCTGCAGCCCTGCCACCAGCCGAACTCGGCCACGACGAGGTCGTCGGCCAGGCCGGGCGTGATGCGCGCGACGAAGCGGGCCTCGCCCACGCGCGTGCGGATGCGCAGCCAGTCGCCGTCGACGATGTCCTTGGTCTTCGCGAGGGCTGGGCTCAGTTCGGCCACGGGGTCGGGTGCGCGTCTGCGCAGCGAGGGCAGGCTGCGATGCTGGCTGTGGCAGTAGAGGCCGTTCTTGGCCGAGCTCAGCACATAGGGGAAGCGGCCGTGTCCGGTCGCCCTGGCGTCGCGCGGCGTGTCGGCGGGTTCGACGAAGGTCGCCACGGGCGGCTGGCCGTGGCGCAACAGGGTTTCGGAATAGAGCTCGACGCGGCGCGTGGGCGTGTCGAAGCCTCGCACGCCGGTGGGCGTGGCGCGCGCGTATTTCCGTTCGCCCGCGTCGATGTCGCAGGCCACGCCTTCGGGCCGGTCGCGCAGTTGCGCCATCGTGAGACCCAGCGGCTCGAGGATGTGGTTCCACCCCGCCTCCAGGCTGCCGCCGAAGAATTTGTCGCCCATGCCGAGCCGGCGGGCGAGATCGAACAGCACCTCGTTGTCGGAACGCGATTCCCCGCGTGGGGCCACCATGCGCTGGCGCAGCTGCACCCAGCCGGCCGCGCGGTCGTCGATCTCGAAGCCGACGCGCAGGCCCTCGCGCTCCCAGGGTGTGTCGATCGGCAGCAGGATGTCGGCGTAGCGCGCGGCCGGCGTTTCGAACAGGTCGCAGTGCACGTGGAATTCGAGCTGCGACAGCGCCTGCTGCGCAAGCGCGGTGTCGGCCTGCGAAACCGGCAGGTTGGTGCCGAAGGCCATCATCGCGCGCACCTTGTACGGTTCGCCGTCGACGATCGCGCGATAGGTGTCGCGCGCGGTCACCCAGCCGTGGGCGGGCGGGCCGATCGGCCGTTCCTTCAACCCGAGCGCCTTCGCGCGCTGCGCGTCGGGCAGCAGCGAGAGCGCATTGACCGCGTTGACGCGCGGACCGGTGCGCACGCGGTTGCCGCCGATGCGATCGAAGCTGCCGCACAGCGCATACAGCGTGGCGACCGCGCGCTCCGACTGGGTTGCGTTGGTGTGCTGGCCGATGCCGGTCCAGGCGTGATAGGCCGTGCGGTGCCCGCCGCCGAACAGTTCGGCCGCGGCGCGCAGCGGGGCTTCGGGCACGCCGGTGATGCGTTCCACCTCCTGCGGCGTCCAGGCGGCACAGGCCTGCGCCAGCAGATCGAAGGCCGGGCGACACGAGAGGCGGTGGCCGTTCTGCGCCGTCACCTCGATCGCACCGCGCAGGCGGAAGTGGGCCGAGCCTTGGGCCTGCGCGGCCTGAGCTGTGTCGTAAGGCACGGCACCCTGGCGCGCGTCGCTCCACACCATGAAGCGGTCACCCTCGGCATCGGGCCGCAGGTCGCGCTCGCGCAGCAGATGCCCGTCGTCGTCGCGCACCAGCAGCGGCGCGTTGGTCCAATCGCGCACGAAGGCCTCGTCGAAGCGGTCGTCCTCGATCAGCAGGCGGATCATCCCGAGCGCGAGCGCCGCATCGGTGCCGGGCCGCACCGGCAGCCACACGTCGGCCTGGCGCGCCAGCGCCGTGGGACGCGGATCGACCACGATCAGCCGCGCGCCTTGCGAGCGGCCCTTCGCGATGGCGTTGGCCTGGGCCAGCCAGGTGTTGGTGGGGTTGTGGCCCCACAGCACGATCAGCTCGGCCTGGGCATAGTCGGCCGGCGGCATGCCGCAGCCGAAGGTGAAGGCATGGGCGAAGTCCTTGTGCCAGTTGCAGACCTCGGTCGCATAGCAGATGTTGGGACTGCCGAAGAGGCGCACGAAGCGCTCGATCCAGTCGATGCTGTCGGACAGCGGCGTACCGCTCGGCGTGGTGACTGCGAACACCACCGATTCGGCGCCGCTCTCGGCCCTGATGGCGCCCAGGCGCTGCGCGGTCTCGGCCAGCGCTTCCTCCCAGCTGATGCGCACCCAGCCCGGGTCCGGATCGCCCTTGGGCCGCGTGCGCCGCATGGGATGCAGCACGCGATGCGGGCTGTGCACCAGCTCGGGCGCGGCCTTGCCCTTCATGCACATCGCCTGGCCGGTCGGATGCGCCGCGTCGGGGCGCACCGACACCAGCATGTCGCCACGCACCTCGTTTAGCGTGCCGCAGCGCGAGCGGCAGAGCGTGCAGTAGCCGTGCTTGGTTTCCGTCGCGGTCGCGTCCATCGAAGCGTCCGGCCCGCTCACGGCATCACGGGCGCAACGTAGCTCAGCGTGCGGCCCAGGAACCAGAGCATGAAGAGCACCAGCGGCGCGTGGACCAGCAACTGCAGGAAGGTGAAGCCGACGATGTCGCGCGCCTTCAGCGAGAGCACGCCCAGCAGCGGCAGCATCCAGAACGGGTTGATCAGGTTCGGCAGCGCTTCCGCCGCGTTGTAGACCTGCACGGCCCATCCGAGATGGACCTTCAGTTCATTGGCCGCCTGCATGACGTAGGGCGCCTCGATGATCCACTTGCCGCCGCCCGAGGGAATGAAGAAGCCCAGGATGGCGGAGTACGCGCCCATCACCACCGCGAAGCTGTCGACGCTGGAGATGCTCACGAACAGGTGCGCGATGCGGTCCGACAGCGTGTGGCCGCCGTCGCCCTTGGCGGCAGTCAGCATGGCCGCGATGGCGCCGTAGAGCGGAAACTGGATGATCACGCCCGCGGTCGAGGGCACCGAGCGCGAGACGGCATCGAGAAAGCTGCGCGGGCGCCAGTGCAGCAGCATCCCGATCATCAGGAACAGCAGGTTGTAGGTGTTGAGCCCCGCGATCGCGATCAGCGGGCTCTTGGCCATGAACTCCTGCGCGAGCCAGCCGAAGCCGAGGGCGCACAGCAGCAGGGTGAGCAGCGGGCTGCGCTCGAGCCATTCGCCGGGGCGCCGCGCGGCGGTTTCGTCGGAAGCCGCCTTGGCCTCGGCCAGGTCGATGCCGAGGTCCTGCGCCGTGACCGCGCGCTCGGCCGTGGGCGCGGACCAGAGCGCGATCGCGACCGAGACGGTGATCAGCACCAGCGCCATCACCATCGACTGCCACAGGAAGATGGTCTGGCTGAACGGGATCACGCCGGTGATGTCGAGGATGCTCTTGGGCAGGCTGGCGGCGTTCGCCTGCAGTTGCGCCGCCGAGGAGCTCATGCCGAGCGCCCAGGTCGCTCCCAGCCCGAGATAGGCGGCCGCACCGGCGGCGCGGTAGTCCATGCGCAGTTCGGTCCGGCGCGCCAGGGCGCGCACGTAGAGCGCGCTGAAGATCAGCGAGATGCCCCAGTTGAAGAGCGACAGGATCATGCTGATCGCCGCCACATAGGCGATGGCCTGGCGTCCCGACAAGGGCACCGCCGCCAGCCGGCCGATGAAGCGCGCGGCCGGCGGCGAGGTCGCCACCACGTAGCCGCCGATCGCGACCAGCGCCATCTGCATCGTGAAGACGATCAGGCTCCAGAAGCCGTCGCCGAAGGACTTGGCCACGACCAGCGGGCTCGATCCATTGACCAGCGCCGCGACCGCCACCACCGCCGCCGCGATGGCCGCGAACACGTAGGCATCGGGAAACCAGCGCTCGGCCCAGGCGGTGAAGCGCAGGCCCAGGCGGCTCAGGAGGCCGGGACCCGCTTGGCCGGCATGCGCCGCGGAAGGAAGGAGGGCGTGTTGCCCGGGGCCGGTGGCTGTCTTTGATGTCGAGGGCATGGTGTCTCCAATGGCTGGGCCTGGGGCGTCGTTCGCGCCCGGGATGTCGTGCGGGGCGACTATGGGCGAACACCTTCACCAATTCAAATATTGAATATCAATAGAGTGATATAGGATTGATCTATGTTGATCACGATCAAGCAGCTGCAGCATTTCGTCGCCACGGCCCACACGGGGCAGGTCTCGCGCGCTGCGCAGCGCTGCTATGTGAGCCAGCCCTCGTTGACGACCTCGCTGCGCAATCTCGAGGCCGCGCTGAAGGTCCAGCTGTTCACGCGGCACTCCGACGGGCTGCGGCTCACGGTGCACGGCGAAGGCTTCCTGCGCCACGCGCAGCACATCCTGCGCACGCTGGAAGTGGCGGTGGAGGAGAGCCACGGCTCGGCGTCTTCCGTCGAGGGGCGTGTGCGGATCGCCATCACGGACACGGTGTCCGAATACATGCTGCCGAAGATCATCGGCGCCATGCGCCGGCAGTTGCCGCTGATCGAGTTCGAGCCGGTCGAACGCAACCGCGAGGAGATCGAGGCGGGGCTGCGCAGCGGCGAGTTCGACCTGGCCGTGGTGCTCGTCTCGAACCTCTCGCAGGCGCCCGACATCCGGCGCGAGAACCTGCTGAAGTCGCAGCGTCGCCTGTGGACCTCCCTCGACCATCCATTGGCCACCGGGCAGTCGGTGTCGTTGCGCGAGATCGCGGAGCTTCCCTTCGTGCTGCTCGACATGGACGAACACGTGGAGACCGTGGGCCGCTACTGGGGCGCGGCGAAGCTCGAGCCCAAGGTGGTGTTCCGGACCAAGTCGATCGAGGCCGTGCGCAGCCTGGTCGCGCAGAACGTCGGCGTGACGATCCTGTCGGACCTGGTGTTTCGCCCGTGGTCGCACGACGGCGGACGCATTCGCCGCACGGCGATGGCGGGCGCGGTGCCGTCGATGGACCTGGGGCTGGCCTATCGGCGCAGCGGCGTTCTGTCCGAGGCGGTCGCTGCGTGTGCGAGCACCTTGCGGCTGCTGGCCAAGACGGTGACGCGGGAGTCGGATCTGCGAGCCGGCGACGGCCCATGAACAAAGCCCCCGCGTCTTTTTTCGACGCGGGGGCTCGATCGCTCAGGCCGGCATGCGTCCGAAGCGGCCGCTGTTGAAGTCGGCCATGGCCTGGCGGATCTCGGCCTCGCTGTTCATCACGAACGGGCCGTAGCCCACCACGGGCTCGTCGATCGGCTCGCCCGACAGCCACAGCACGGTCGCATCGCTGTTGGCCTCGATCTCCACGCTGCTGCCGGCGCGGTCCAGATGCACCAGTTGCCCCTCGCGCGCAACGGTCGTGCCGTTGACCAGTACCGTGCCGTGCAGAACGACCAGCGCCAGCGTATGGCCTTCCTTCGCATCGAACCGGCCGACGCCGCCCTGGCCGATGCGCAGGTCCCACACGTCCATCGGCGTGAAGGTCCGCGCCGGGCCGCGATGCCCGTCGAATTCCCCGGCGATCACGCGCACCCGGCCCGCGCCGCCGGGCAGGTCCACCGACGGGATCTGCGTATCCAGCAGGGTCTGGTAGCCCGGCTCGGCCATCTTGTCCTTCGCGGGCAGGTTGACCCAGAGCTGCACCATCTCGATGGTGCCGCCGCGCTCGGTGAAGGCGCGCGAGTGGAACTCCTCGTGCAGGATGCCGCCGCCGGCGGTCATCCACTGCACGTCGCCGGGGCCGATCAGCCCGCCCGCGCCGGTGGAATCCTTATGTTCCAGCTCGCCCTGGTAGACGATGGTCACGGTCTCGAAACCGCGGTGCGGATGCTGGCCGACGCCGCGCGGGCGCACCGCCGGCTCGAAGGGCGTCGGTGCCGCGTGGTCCAGCAGCAGGAACGGGCTCAGGTGCTTGCCCAGGCCCTCGTAGCCGAACAGCGAGCGCACCGGAAAACCGTCGCCCACCCAGTGCGGACGGGGGGCGCTGTAGACACCGAGGACTTTCTTCATCTTCATCTCCTTGCGTCGCCAGGAGGAAGCTCCTGGCCGATGGATAGAGAATATGGGCTGAACGATGAAGGCGGTAGCGGTCGCTATTTGCCATCAGAGTCCTATTCAAGGAACGATGAAGGCGGTTTGCCATGAAAGACCTGAACGACCTCTACTACTTCGTGCAGGTGGTCGACCACCGCGGCTTCGCGCCGGCCGGGCGCGCGCTGGGCATGCCCAAGTCCAAGCTGAGCCGGCGCATCGCGCTGCTGGAGGAGCGCCTGGGCACGCGCCTGATCCAGCGCTCCACGCGGCGCTTTGCGGTCACCGAGACCGGCCAGACCTACTACGGCCACTGCAAGGCGATGCTGGTGGAGGCCGACGCCGCCGACGAAGCCATCGCGCTGACCCATGCCGAGCCGTGCGGCATCGTGCGCATGACCTGCCCGGTGGCGCTGCTCGATGCGCGCATCGCCGACATGCTGGCGGCGTTCATGGTCGCTAATCCGCGCGTGGAGATCCACCTGGAAGAAACCAACCGCCGCGTGGACGTGGTGGGCGAGGGCATCGACGTGGCCGTCCGCGTGCGCCCGCTACCCATCGAGGACAGCGAACTGGTGATGCGCGTGCTCGCCGAGCGCGGGCAATGCCTGGTGGCCAGTCCGCGGCTGCTGGCGAACGGCATTCCCCAGGCGCCCGCCGACCTGGCGGGCCTGCCGAGCATGGACCTGGGCCTGCCGGCGCACGAGCACGTGTGGAACCTGATCGGCCCGGACGGCACGCAGGCGGCCATCCGCCACCAGCCGCGCCTGGTCACGCGCGGCATGCTGGCCCTGCGCGCGGCGGCGGTTGCCGGCGTGGGCGTGGTGCAGTTGCCCACGATGATGGTGCGCGAGCAGATCGAGCGCGGCGAACTGGTCCGCGTGATTCCGGGCTGGGCGCCGCGGCGCGAAATCATCCACGCGGTGTTCGCCTCGCGCCGCGGGCTGCTGCCGGCGGTGCGGGCGCTGGTGGACTTTCTGGCGGATCGGTTCCAGGCGCTGGATGAAGACTGATCGATCCCAACGCGGCACGGCACGTGGCATACCCTTTGCAATCCCGATCTAATCGCACCTGATTCGGCGGCCTGAAGCACCGCCGCTCTTCCTGCGAAAGGACGCCCGTTGGCCCGCTCCGATCCTCGCAACAGCTCGCGCTACTGGCACGCACCCGGCGTGGCCGGCATGGACATGCTCCATGCCGACTTCACGACGCACGACTACGCGCCCCACGTCCACGACTCCCTCGTGGTCGCGGTCACCGAGGTGGGCGGCTCGGAGTTCAGGAGCCGTGGCCGAACGGACCTTGCCCACGCCGAAGCGCTCCTGGTCTTCAACCCCGGCGAGCCGCACTCGGGCCGCATGGGCGGCAGCGAGCGCTGGCGCTATCGCAGCTTCTACCTGGCCGCGCCGGGCATCGGGCATGTCCTGGCGTCGCTGGGCATCGACCAGCCGCGGCATTTCACGTCGAACGTCTTTCGCGATCCGGACCTCATCGCACGCTTCCTGTCGCTGCATCGCGCGCTGGACGGCGAGCCCGACCCGTTGCTGCACCAGGAGCTGCTCGTGCGCAGCTTCTGTGCCCTGTTCGCAGGCCATGCGCGGGCAGGGCAGCGCATTCCGGTCGCGCCTTCGGATGCGCGCGTGCTGGCGCCCGTGCTGGGGCTCATGCGGGATTGCCACGCAGAGCGCCTGACCCTCGCGCAGATGGGCCGGGCCGCCGACCTCACGACGTTCCAGTTGATCGACGTGTTCAACCGGTCGATCGGGCTGACCCCGCACGCCTACCTGACCCAGCTGCGCCTGCGCGCCGCGATCCGGCAGCTCGATGCGGGCCAGTGCGTGGCCGATGCCGCGCTCGCGTCGGGCTTCTACGACCAGAGCGCGCTGAACAAGCATTTCAAGCGCGCCTTCGGCATGACGCCGCTCCAGTACGTGCGCGCGCAGGGGCGCTGAAGGAGGCGCGGCCGCAGCCAACGGCGGCCAATTTCGACCAATAGCATTTCGAGTCGTCCTGCCATGCTGGCGCCCATCAGCCAAGGCCACCCATGACACGACTCTTCTGCCAGGACAACCCCGAAATCCTGAGGCTGGACGCCCAGGTCCTGAAATCGCGGCCCGGTGCCGTGCTTCTTTCGCGGCATCCCTTCTATCCCGGTGGCGGCGGGCAACTGCCGGACCGGGGCGTCGTCCGGTGGCAGGGTGGCGAAGCACCCGTCGCCGGTTTCTCCGAAGAGGGCGGCCTCGTGTGGGTCCAGGTCACGGGCGACACCGAGATCACCGGCGAAGTGCAAGCGGAGGTCGACCCGGTCTTCCGCCAACTCATGCGGGAGCTCCACACCGACCTGCATGTGCTGAACGCGCTGGTCTTCAGGGACTTCGACGGCGCCCTCGTGACCGGTGTGCAGATGAACGACGACGGCACGGCGCGCATCGATTTCGACCTGCCGGGCGCCGACAACGATCGCCTGCGGGCGCTCGAAGCCGAACTGAACGACGTGATCGCCCAGGACCTGCGCGTCGAGACGACCTACGTTTCGGTCACGGCCGCCCATGGTGAGCAAGGGCTGCTGCGCTCCCGCTCGGTGGCGCCGCCGCCTTCGCCGGACGGCCTGGTGCGCATCGTCGAGATCGCGGGGCTCGACCGGCAGGCATGCGGCGGAACGCACCTCCCGTCGACCGGCGCCTCGCGCCCGGTGCGGATTCTCAAGATCGAGAACAAGGGCCGCTCCAACCGTCGCGTCCGCATCGGGCTGCAGGGCCTGTGATGCGCGGGTCGCTGCGAGCCCTTTGGGCAAACCCCGTCTGGCTGCTCTGGGTGCCGCCGGCCTTCTGGGCCGGCAACCTCGTGCTGGGCCGCGCACTCGGCCCGGTGTTTCCGCCGGTGTCCCTCGCGGTCGGCCGCTGGGTCGTGGCGCTCGCGGCGCTGGCACCGTTCGTCGGGATGCAGGCGTGGCGGGAGCGGGCGCTTCTCGCGCGCCACTGGCGGCTGATCGCGGCCTGCGGCGCCTTCGGCATCGCCGGCTACAACGCGCTGGGCTACCTGGCCCTGCAGACGGTGCCTGCCACCAGCGTCGCCTTTCTCAATTCGACGCTGCCGCTCATGGTCCCGCTCGCCGCGGTCGTCCTCGGGGTCGAGCGCATCACGTGGAAGGCGCTGGTGGGCATCGCCATCTCGTTCGTCGGCGTGACCTGGATCGTGGCGCGCGGCGAGCTCGCCAGCCTCCTCGCGCTGCACCTGGGCGGCGGCGAGCTGCTGGTGCTGCTGGCCGTCTCCAACTACGCCGTGTATTCGGTGCTCCTGCGGCGCAAGCCCGCGGCAATCAGTCCGCTGGTGTTCCTGGCAGCGACCATGGCCGCGGGGCTCGTGGTGCTGATGCCGTTCTGGGCATTCGAGCTCGTCGTGCGCGGCGCACGCATCCCGACGGACGCCGCTTCGGTGGGCGCCGTCCTCTACATCGGTATCTTCGCTTCGCTGTTCGCGTTCATCCTGTGGGGCCGCTGCGTGGCGACGTTGGGCGCGACGGTGACCGGCGTGTCTTTTCACCTGGTCGCGCTGTTCACCGCGCTCCTGGCCTTCGTGGTTCTGCGGGAGCCCGTGAAGAGCTTCCACATCGCAGGCATCGCGCTCATCCTGCTCGGCTTCTTCGTCACGACCTTCCGGCCGGCAAGGCGCCGCACGACAACGGCAACCGATCCGGCTGCCTCCTGATTCCCATGAACACGCCCGAACTCCTGCGCTTCCTGGTCGGGTTCGACACGACTTCCCACCGGTCCAATCTCGGTCTCATCCGCTGGGTGGCCGCGTACCTGGAAGACCATGGCGTCGAGGCACGGCTGATCCCCAGCGACGACGGCGCGAAGGCCAACCTGCGGGCCACCATCGGACCGGCCGTGGCGGGCGGCATCGTCCTGTCCGGGCACACCGATGTGGTTCCGGTCGACGGCCAGGGCTGGGATTCGGACCCTTTCGCGCTCGTCGAACGAGAGGGCCGGTTGCATGGGCGGGGCGCAGCCGACATGAAGGGCTTCATCGCGGCCTGCCTCGCCGCGGTGCCAGCGTGGCGCCGCCTGGATCTGCACCGCCCGATTCACCTTGCGCTGTCTTACGACGAAGAGATCGGATGCTTCGGCGTACCGCGCCTGATCGCCGAGATGCGTGCGAATGTTCCGCCACCGGCACTTGCCATCATCGGCGAGCCCACGCAGATGCGCGTCGGGCTGGCCCATCGGGGCGTCTTCTGCCATCGCGTCACCTTCTGTGGCGTGCCCGCCCATTCGAGCGATCCGGCGCTCGGCGTCAGCGCGATCGAGCCGGCCGCCTTGCTGATCGCACGGCTGGCCAGCTTCGGGCGCACGCTGGTCGCGCAGGGCAATCGCACCACCCTCAACGTCGGCAGCATCCGTGGCGGAACGGCGATCAACATCGTTCCCGGATGCTGCGAAGTGCAGTGGGAGTTCCGGCCGCCGGACGCGGCCAGTGCAGCCGCAGTGAAGGGCGAGCTCGGTCGATTGCTCGCCGACGTGCCCTCCGACGTGGCCGTCGAGCTGACGCAGCTGGCCGAGATCCCGGCGCTCTCTGCCGAAGACGGTGGCCTTGCGGCGCGCGTGGCGAGGAACCTGGGCGCGCTATGGCCGCCGGGCGATATACCGTTCGGCACCGAGGCCGGCTTCTTCCAGCAGGCCGGCATTCCCTCGCTGGTCTGCGGGCCGGGCGCGATTGCCCAGGCCCATCAACCCAACGAGTGGATTGCGGCCAGCGAGCTCGATGCCGCGGACCTTTTCATGGCCGGCGTCGGAGCGTGGGCAGCCTCCAGTCCGGGGCGCTGAAGCGGCTCAGTCCGCGAACGTGTCTGCGTCCTTCAGCACGGCGGGGAACACCAGCCCGGTCGCGCGTTCGATCCAGGCCAGCGGCTTCTGCTCGAGCTTGAAGAGCTTGTCGAAATTCAGCACCTCGAACTCGATGCTGCCGACCAGCTCTTCCTGCGAAAGCCGGTAACCCGTGGCCCGCAACGCACCGTTCTTGTCGTACCAGGCCACGACCTTGAAGCAGCTCAGCGCCACCTGGACCGCCGCGTAGACCGGGTCGTCGTCGAGGAACAGCGGCCCGCTGAAAACACAGATGCGCGAGGACTTTCCCGACTCGCCTTCGACGCCTTCCTCGAGCATCTTCTGCTCGAGCTCGCCCCACTTGCCGTGATAACCGAAGACCGAGCGGTTGAACGCCGGCACCTGCGGCACGGCGTTCGCATACGAGCAGGTCATGTCCGCCGCGATCTTCGCGGCTGCCATGGTCGTGCCCCATTCGGCATCCTCCCGCCGCGACAGGTGGCCCTTGTCGAAGCCGCTTTTCGCGTACCACTTGTCGTCCAGTTGCGCGTCGTAGTCGATGCGGTTGTCGCGCAGCCAGTTGTCCTTGCGGGTTTCCGCGCCCAGGGCGTCGTACCGGTACTTGCCGTGCACGTTGATCGCGCTCACCACCGGCACCCGGCGCACCGCGTGCTGGATCGTGCTGAAGTGGTGGTACTTCAGGACACAGGCGCTCGGGTTGTCCGTGAGAAAGGCGAGCTTCTTGCGCAGCTTCGCGTTCGGCGTGGGCATCGGGATGCGGATACCCATGAACTCCTCCTCGAAGCCCAGGCAGGTGCTGTAGTCCTGCGCGTCCTCGAGCTTCTTCTCGGTCTCCGGCGAGGCGACCAGGTACGCGGCAGCTGGGGCCTGCTGTCCACCGATCGTCTGGACCATCGGCACGCCGCTGCCGATGCTGATCCGGATCTCGATCGGCGCGGGCAGCACCGCGGCCGCCGCGGCCGCCGCGGCCGTGGCCGGCGTTGTCGCCGAAGATGCCTTCATCTGCAGCTCGTCGTCCGGCAGCCTGGGCTTGGGCAGGGTGGTGAACGGCCGACTGTCGTCGTAGGCGGGGCTGGAGAAGATCCGACCGAGCGGATGCAGCGAGACGCCGGGTGTCGATGTCAGGTGCTTCACGATGGTGCTCACCCGCACGCCGCGATTCGACAGCCAGACAACGCGGGCTTCCTCAATCCTGCCGTTCACGATCGGGATGACCTGATCGTCCTTGTCGAGGTAGTGGCCCTGTGCGTCCTTCTTCGCGACGCCCGCGCTGTGCAGGGCGATCACCTGCCATTCGTTGTTGAAGACCGGCGCGCCGCTGCTGCCCTGGGCGGTGTCGCTCTTGTAGATGAGCACGTCGCTCTGCTTGTTGTCGATGATCTCGTTGTCGCGCAGCGCGATCTGTTTTTCCTTTCCGTCGGGGTGCTGGATGATCGTTGCATAGTCGCCTTCGCCGGCCTTGCCGATGTTGCCGTTCAACACGAGGTAGCCGTGGTCGCTCAGCGGCCGTCGGCCCGTCTGGTCCAGCGGGCGCACTGCCACCAGCGCGAGATCCAGCTCCTTGGACGTGTGCAGGAAAGTCGTCGGGTCCAGCGCATGGACAACGGATTCGCGCTGCCGGCCCAGGGCGTCGAACTCGTAGTCGAATTCGATGGCCGCGTCCTCGGCCAGCGCCGCGAAGCCCGCCGCATCCTCCACGGGGAAGACGTGGTGGTTGGTCATCATCAGTTCGGGGGACACCATGAAGCCGGTGGCGTAGGCCGTCTTGCGCTCGCTCTTGTCGAAGTAGCGCACACGCCCCACCGCGCGGGACTGCATGTAGCCGATCTGCAGGTAGTTGATGCCCAGCAGGTCGTTGGTGCCCATGTACCGCTCGAAAGCGAGCGACGCCGGCTCGCGCGCCGACGCCACGATCATCGAGCGTCGCAACTCGAAGTGCTCGAGCCCGTCGAGCGCCTGGGCGGAACTCCCCGCAATGCGTGCGTGGGCGCTGGCCAGTTCGGCCGGCGATTGCGCGCCCTCCGCATCGGCCTTCTTGAGCAATTCAACGGGCAGCTTCATGGACGGGACTCCTCTGTCTGTTTGTAGCGTCGAGACATGGATCGCAAGACGCGCGGCCGATACCGTGCGCCTTGACGGCAGCCCATTTGGCGGTCGAATTCCGTCAGGCGTGTGACGGCGCAAGGGTGCGCTAGAAGTTCGCCCGCAACCCCACCGTCAGCATCCCGCCCTTCGCCTGCTTCGACAGCTTGCCGAAGTAGTCGTAGTCCGCCGTGACCGAGAAGTTCTTCGTCATGCGGTACTCCGCGCCGAAGCCCGCCATCACGCCGGTCGCGCTGCCCGAGATGCGCTGGTTGGCCGGCACCCCGTTGTCGCCGCCGGAGATGCGGCCGCGCGAGATGCCCAGCCGTCCGTTGAGCGCGAACGAGTCGCCGAGCGGCAGGCGCGCGGTGGCCGCCGCGTAGAAGACGTTGCCCGAGCCGTTCTGCAGCGTGGAAAGGCCGCGCACCGAGGTCCACTGGCTCACGCGGCCCAGGCGCGCGTAGCCGGCTTCCACGCCGAAGGTCTCGGTGAAGCGATAGCCGCCGTACAGCTTGTAGGCCGTGCCGCTCTTGCTGTTCTTCTGGCCGCCCCACGGCACGGGCGCACCGCCGGCATTGGAGAGGCTGAAGCTCGAGCCGCCGATGGCGCCGCCCACGTAGAGGCGGGTGTCCAGTGCGGGATCCGCGGCATGGGCGGCCAGCGAGGCGGTGCCCATGAGGATGGCGGCGAGGACGGTGCAGGCTTGCGTTTTCGTCAAGATGAAATTCCTGGTTGGAGTGGAGATCGTTGCGACTGGCGACACGGCTTTCGATGCCGTGCCGCCAGCGTCCGACGATTCTCGAAAGCCAGGCTGAAGACGCGCTTTGCGCTTGCTGAAGGGCTCGTGAAGAGCGGCGATGATCGACGGATGTCAGAACAGCTTCTTCTTCCCGGAATCGATCCCCCGCCGCGGCCCTTGCCGCGACCCCGAACCAAGGCACGCCGCAAGGAGCCGCTGCCGCACACGCTCTTCTTTGCGATCTTTCCGAGTGCTGAAGACGCCGCATCGCTTGCGGCGCTCGGTGCGCAACTCAACGACCGGCATGCGCTGAAGGGAGCGCTGAGCGAGGCGCATCGCCTGCATGTCACGCTGCACGATCTCGGTGGCTACGAGACCGTGCCGCGCAAGAAGGTGCAGGCCGCGCTCGAAGCGGCCGCTGCCGTCGCGGTGCCTTCGTTCGACGTCGTCTTCGACCACGCCATGACCTATGCGAACGGCAAGGCCTTCGTGCTGTGCGGCGACGAGGGTACCGCTGCGCTCGCGGACTTCAGGCAGCGCCTGGGCGAAGCGCTGGCCGATGCGGGGCTCAAGCCCGACCGCAGCTTCATGCCGCACATGACCGTCGCGTACACGCGGCGCAAGATCGAGAAGCACGCCATCGAGCCGGTGCGCTGGACCGCGGGCTCCTTCGCCCTCATCGACAGCCATGTCGGGGAGGGCGTGCACGAAGTGCTGGGACGCTGGCCCGCATGAGCGAGCCGCTCATCGTCTGCCTCGACGTCGACTACCGCGCCGGCACGGCCGTGGCCGCGGGCCTGTGGTTTCGCGGATGGATGGCGGAACGCGAAGAGACGCAGGCCATCGCGGGCTTTCGCGAGGTGGCCGAATACGAGCCTGGCGCGTTCTATCGCCGCGAGTTGCCGTGCCTGCTCGGCGTGTTGCGCGAGGGGCCGCCAGCGGACATCGTCATCGTCGACGGTTACGTGTCGCTGGAGCCGGGGCACCCGGGCCTGGGCGCGCATCTGCACGATGCGCTCGATCGCAAGGTGCCCGTGGTCGGCGTCGCCAAGACCGCCTACCGCAGTGCGAGCGATGTGGTCGAAGTGCTGCGCGGCCAGAGCATGTCGCCGCTGTTCGTGACGGCCATCGGCATCGACCTTGTAGCTGCGGCCGCCGAGGTGAAGCGCATGCATGGCGAGTACCGCGTGCCGACCTTGCTGCGTGCGGTCGACCAGCTGGCGCGTCGTTCGGAAGTGCCGGACAGCTAGTCCTTGTCCGCAAAACCGTCGAACAGCAACCCGCGCAGCCACTGATTCCCCGGATCGCGGTGCACCTTCGCGTGCCAGAACAGGTTGATCGCAATCTGCGGCAGCGCCACCGGGTGAGGGCGCCACACGAGGCCGAAGGGCTCGGCGATGCTCTCTGCGAGGCGCTCGGGCACGGTCGCGATCATTCCGCTCGAACGCAGGATGTGGCCGATCGCCACGAAGTGCGGCACCTTCAGGCGTATGCGCCGGTGGATGCCCTGCGCGGCCATCACGTCGTCGGCCTTGCCGTGGCCGGTGCCGGCGGCCTGCACCAGCACGTGGTCGGCGGCGCTGAAATCCTTGAGCGACACGCTGCGCTTGCGCGCGAGCGGATGCGTGCCCGAGAAGAGGCACACATAGTGCTGCAGGAACAGCCGGCGCTGGAACACGCCCGCCTTCAGCTGCGGCAGGAGGCCTATGGCGATGTCCACATGCCCGGCCTCCAACTCGTCGCGCAGGTTGCTCGCCGTGTTGTTGCGCAGCGTGCTGATCGTCACGCCTGGCGCCGCGGCTGACAGCGCTTCCATCAGCCGGGGCGTGAAGTAGATCTCGCCGATGTCGGTCATCGCGAGCGTGAAGCTGCGCGTGCTGGTGGCGGGGTCGAAAACCACCTGCTGGTTGAGCGCGGTGTGCAGCGCGCCCATCGCGTAGGCGACTGGCTCGGCCAGCTGCAGCGCGAAGGGCGTCGGCTCCATGCCGCGCGCGGTGCGCAGGAACAGCTCGTCGCCCAGCAGCTTGCGCAAGCGCGCCAGCGCATTGCTGATGGCGGGCTGCGAGAGCCCGAGCGATTCGGCCACCGCCGAGACGCGCTTCTCGGCCAGCATGCGGTCGAACACCAGGAGCAGGTTGAGGTCGATGTCCTTGAGTTGCATGCCGGACCTTTATTCATATCCGTGATGGGATCGATTCACCAGATTCTATTGGTCAATCTGCGGCGGCCGCGCATCATCCGTTCCCAGAGACAAGCCGGCCTCGACGCCGGCGCAAAAGAGAGCCCCACGATGGACCTGCACATTCACCCCCTTGCCCGCACCCTCGAGGTCCGCCCCGGCGCGAACCTGCTCGAGGTGCTGCGCGAGCACCATGTGCCGGTGTCCTACAGCTGCATGTCGGGGCGCTGCGGCACCTGCCGCTGCAAGGTGGTGTCGGGCCAGGTGCTCGACGGTGGGCAGGACGCCATCCGCCCGGACGGCCCCGACGGGCAGGGCGAGCGCTACGTGCTGGCCTGCCAGAGCACGCTGACCGAAAGCTGCGCCATCGAGATCCCCGAGCCCGACGAGGTGGTGGTGCATCCGGCGCGCATCCTCAAGGCGACCGTGACCGGCATCGACGTGCTCACGCACGACATCCGGCGCCTGCGGCTCAAGCCGAACAAGCCGCTGGAGTTTTCGCCGGGGCAGTACGCGCAGCTGCAGTTCGCGCCCGATCTCGCGCGGCCCTATTCGATGGCAGGGTTGAGTCGCGATGCGGAGCTCGAATTCCATGTGCGCCGGGTGCCGGGCGGGCGCGTCACGGCGCACATCTTCGAGCAATTGCGCATCGGCGATTCGGTGCGCGTGAGCGGGCCACTTGGTACGGCATACCTGCGCACGAAGCACCGCGGGCCGATGCTCTGCGCGGCGGGTGGCACCGGGCTTGCGCCGATTCTTTCGATCGTGCGCGGCGCCATCGCGGGCGGGCTGGTGCAGCCGATTCATCTTTACCTGGGCGTGCGCTCCGATGCGGACGTGTATGGCCTCGCCGAACTGCGCGAACTGCAGGCGCAGCACCCCGGTCTGAAGGTTCACGTGGTGGTCGTCACCGGCCCTGCGCGCGAGGGCCAACGCCTGGGCCTCATCACCGATGCCATCCGTGCCGACTGGCCCGGCAGCCTCGACGGCTGGCGCGCTTATCTCTGCGGCTCGCCGCCGATGGTCGAGGCGGTGACGCAGCTGGTGCGCGGCCGCGGCCTCGCGCCCGAGCAGACCCATGCCGATGCCTTCTACCTGCAAGGCACCTGAAGAACAGACAGACAGACAGAAAAAGGAGACCCGCGATGACCACGCCACCCGTGTTCCCCATCGAACTGCATTGGGAGAGCGAGAAGACCAGCCGCATTCCCTTCATGGCCTACACCGACGAGGCGCTGCACAAGAAGGAGCTGCAGCGCTTCTTCTACGAAAAGCACTGGTGCTATGTCGGCCTCGAAGCCGAGATTCCGAACCCGGGCGATTTCAAGCGCACGGCCATCGGCGAGCGCTCGGTGGTGATGTCGCGCGACGAAGAGGGCGCGATCCACGTCTTCGAGAACGTCTGCGCGCACCGCGGCATGCAGTTCTGCCGCGAGCGCCACGGTAACAAGAAGGAGTTCGTCTGCCCCTACCACCAGTGGAACTACACGCTCAAGGGCGACCTGCAGGGCGTGCCGTTTCGCCGCGGCGTGAAGCAGGACGGCAAGGTCCACGGCGGCATGCCCACCGACTTCAAGACCGAGGAGCACGGGCTCAACAAGCTCAAGGTGGCGTCGCGCGGCGGGGTGGTGTTCGCGTCGTTCGACCATGAGGTCGAATCGTTCGAAGACTTTCTCGGCCCCGACATCCTTCACTACTTCGATCGCCTCTTCGATGGGCGCAAGCTCACCATCCTCGGCTACAGCCGCCAGCGCATTCCGGGCAACTGGAAGCTGATGCAGGAGAACATCAAGGACCCGTACCACCCGGGTCTGCTGCACACCTGGTTCGTGACCTTCGGGCTCTGGCGCGCCGACAACAAATCGGAACTGAAGATGGATGCGCGCAGCCGCCACGCCGCGATGATTTCCACGCGCGGCAATGCGGGCAAGGCCGCGCAGGTGACGCAGGTCTCCAGCTTCAAGGAAAGCATGCAGCTGAAGGACCCGCGCTTCCTGGACATCGTGCCCGAGCCCTGGTGGGGCGGACCGACCGCGGTAATGATGACGCTGTTCCCGAGCCTCATCCTGCAGCAGCAGGTCAACAGCGTGTCGACGCGGCACATCCAGCCGGTGGGGCACGACGCCTTCGATTTCGTGTGGACGCATTTCGGTTTCGAGGACGACACGGAAGAGATGACGCAGCGGCGTCTGCGCCAGGCCAACCTGTTCGGCCCGGCGGGCTTCGTCTCGGCCGACGACGGCGAGGTGATCGAGTTCTCGCAGCAGGGCTTCGAGCAGAAGCCCTATCACCGCACGCTCGCCGAACTGGGTGGCCGCGAGGTCGAGAACACCGACCACATGGTGACCGAGACGCTGATCCGCGGCATGTACCGCTACTGGCGCGAAGTGATGGAGGCGGCATGACGAATAAGCTCGATGCCGATGCCTACCTCGAACTGGCCGGGCTCTATGCAGCCTATGCGCATGCGGTCGATTCGGGCCAGTGGGACTTGTGGCCTGCGTTCTTCATCGAGGCGTGCAGCTACCGCCTGCAGCCGCGCGAGAACCACGAGCGCAACCTGCCGCTGGCCACGCTGTCGTTCGAGAGCCGGGGCATGCTGGAAGACCGGGTCTACGGCATTCAGGAGACGTTGTTCCATGACCCGTATTACCAGCGGCATGTGGTCGGCCTGCCGGTAGTGCATGCGGTCGATGACGACGGCGCGATCCACAGCGAAGCGAACTACGCGGTCTTCCGCACCAAGCTGGATGGCCCCTCGACCGTGTTCAACGTCGGCCGCTACATCGACAAGGTCGTGCAGACGCCCGAAGGCCTGAAGTTCGCCTCGCGCCTCTGCGTGTTCGACAGCGAAATGATCCCGAACTCCATCATTTACCCCATCTGAGCCATGCAAGAAAAAGAACCCGAGACACACGGTGCACCGCTGCGCCGCTTCACCGATCCGGCCTACCAGCCGCTGTGCGACAACCTCGCCGAGGTGCGAGAGAACATCGACCGGCTCGACCGCCAGATCGTCGCGCTGCTGGCCGAGCGCGGCCGCTATGTGAAGGACGCGGCGCGCTTCAAGCGCGATGCCTTCCAGGTGTCGGCGCCGCAACGTCAGCAGGAGGTGATCGACAAGGTGAGGGCGCTGGCCGAGAAGGAGGGCGCGTATCCCGAAGTGGTCGAGGCGGCGTACCGCGCGCTCATCGCGGGCTTCATAGCGCGCGAGCAGCGGGATCATCGGGGCATGGTCGATGTGGAGGCGAAACCGTGAAGCACGCGATCGTTCTCGCCATCGTGGCAGTGGCCGCTGCGGCGCATGCCCAGGAGTGGCCGCAGCGCCCCGTGCGCATCGTCGTTCCGTTCGCGGCCGGCTCGTCGCCCGACATCCTCGCGCGCATCGTCAACGACAAGCTGGCTGCGCGCATCGGCCAGCCGCTCATCGTCGACAACAAGCCCGGCGCGGGCGGCAACACGGGCACCGACCAGGCGAGCAAATCGCAGCCCGATGGCTACACCTTCCTGCTCTCGGTGAATGCGCCGCTCGTCTACAACACGGTGCTCTACAAGAACCTGCCGTACGACCCGTTCAAGGACCTCGTGCCGGTGTCGCTCGCGGCCACAACGCCCAATGTGTGCGCAGTCTCGAATTCGATGAATGTCGATTCGGTGAAGGGCTGGCTTGCCGCGATGAAGCAGAACCCGGGCAAGTTCAACTTCGCCTCGACGGGGAACGGGTCGATCTCGCACCTGGGCGTCGAGCTCATCAAGCTGAAGACCAACTCGTTCGCGGTGCACATTCCGTATGCGTCGTCGGGTCAGGCGGTCACCGCGATCATCCAGGGCGATGTGCAGTACGCCTGCCTGCCGCCCGTCACCGTGATGCCGCAGGCCAAGGCCGGGCGCCTGAAGGCGCTGGCCGTGACGTCGGCCGAGCGCTCGGCCTTGCTGCCCGAGCTGCCCACGCTGCGCGAATCGGGCCTGCCCGACATCCAGGCCGTGCCGTGGTTCGCCTACATGGCGCCCAAGGGCACGCCGCCCGAGGTGGTGCAGCGCATGAGCCGCGAGATCGCCGCGGTGCTGAAAGACCCCGAAACGGTGAAGCGCCTGCAGACCGCGTACTTCGACCCCGTGGGCAGCACGCCCGAGGCGCTGGCGAAGTTCATGGGCGAAGAACTGGTGCGCTGGAAGCCGGTGATCCAGCGCGCCGGCCTCAAGCCCGACAACTGAAGAGCGAAGGAACAAAAGACATGAGCACGATGACATGGATCGACGCCGCGGCGGTTGACGACGTTCCTGCCGACGACGTGGTGGGCATCGAGGTGCAGGGCCGCGACATCGCCCTCTACGGCACCGAGGACGGCATCCACGCGACCGACAACATTTGCACGCACGGCCATGCGCGGCTGTGCGACGGCTTTCTTGAAGGCCACGAGATCGAATGCCCTCTGCACCAGGGGCGCTTCGATGTCCGCACCGGCAAGGCGATGTGCGCGCCGCTCACGGAGGACCTGCGCAGCCATCCGGTGAAGATCGAGGGCGGGCGGGTGTTCCTGGCATTCGAGGCCTAGGCATCTTTCATCTGCGCGTCTTCCTGACGGCTTTCTTCGCAACCTCGCGCGGCACGCGTTGCCGTTGCGACGAGCGGGCCGGGGCCACGTCGTGCTGGCTGGCCCGCAAGGTGAAGTCGCAGGTCTTCACGGCCAGCTCGACGATGCGCGCCAGCGCGGGGCTGGCGTTGTCGCGCCGGTAGACCGCGCTGTAGACCAGCGGCGGCGGCATGGGATCGCTCTTGACCACGCGCAGCAGGCCGCTGCGGATGTCCGGCCGCACATAGTCGAGCGCCTGCTGGCTCAGGCCGAAACCGCTGATGGTCAATTCGCGCAGGACCGTGGTGCTGTTCGTCAGCATGACCTTGCCGAAACGGAAGCCGTGCTCCGCGCGCCAGGCTTCGTAGAACCTGTTCTTCGAGGCGCCCACGGGCTGCTCGATCACCGGGTAGTCGGCAAACTCGTGCGGCTTCAGGGCGCGGGCAGGAATCTGCAGGCGCGGGCTCGCGATCCAGACCTGCTCGACCTCTGTGACCTTGATCGATTCGAAGGCCTGGCCCCAGAAGGTGCCGGGCATGACGGCCAGGTCGAGCTTGCTGGCTTCGAGGCGCTCGAAGAGCGTGAGCCCCGCGTCCACCACGGGCTCGATCGTCACCTGGGGATGGAGCTTCTGCAGCAACTGGATCAGGCGCGTGAGCCAGGTCATCGCGATGAGCTCCGTCACGCCGACGCGGAAGGTGCCGCGCAGCGTCTTGTCGACGCTGATGTCGTGCGCGATGCGCTGCCAGAGGCGCTGGGCCTCTTCGGCGAGCGGCAGCAGTTCGCGGCCGACCTGGGTCAGCTCCAGCCCGTGCGATGTGCGATGCAGCAGGGGTCCGCCCAGCGACTCTTCCAGTTCCGCCAGGCGCTTGGAGATCGCCGATTGCGTGGTGTGCAGCTTCACCGCCGCGGCGCTGAAGCTCTGGAGCCTGGCGCTGAAGAGAAAGGCCTCCAGCTGCTTGAAGGTGAAGTTCATCCGGCGGAATGTACGCCCATGGCCATGCACGAAAAAAAGGAATGACCTGCCCAGCGGATTTCTCGTTTGTCCCGCGGCAAACGGACTTCGATACTGCGTGCATGCTTCACATCGCACCACGCCTGAACCGAATCAAACCGTCCCCCAGTTCCATGGCGGGCCAGAGGGCGCGCGAGTTGCGCGCGACCGGCCGGGACGTCCTCAGCCTGACCGCCGGCGAGCCCGACTTCGAGACGCCCGCGCACATCAAGGAAGCGGCCATCCGCGCCATGGCGGCCGGGCAGACCCGCTACACGGACGTGGGCGGCACGCCGGCGCTGAAGGAGGCCATCGCCGGCAAGTTCCTCGGCGAGAACGGGCTGGCCTACGCATCGAACGAGATCATCGTCGGCACCGGCGCCAAGCAGGTGATCTTCAACGCGCTGATGTGCACCGTTGCAGCGGGCGACGAGGTGATCGTGCCGGCGCCGTACTGGGTGTCCTACCCGGACATCGCCTTGCTGGCCGGCGGCGTTCCGGTCTGCGTCGACTGCCCGGCGGCCATGGGCTTCAAGCTCCAGCCCGCGGACCTCGAGCGCGCCATCACCGGCAGGACGCGCTGGCTGATGCTGAACTCGCCGAACAACCCGAGCGGGGCGACCTACACGCGGGCGGAGCTGCAGGCACTGGCCGAGGTGCTGCGCCGCCATCCGCATGTCTGGATACTCACCGACGACATCTACGAGCACCTCATCTATGGCAGTGCCGAGTTCGCCACCATGGCGCAGGTCGCGCCCGACCTCAAGGACCGCACGCTGACGGTGAACGGCGTTTCCAAGGCCTACGCGATGACGGGCTGGCGCATCGGCTACGGCGCGGGGCCGGCGGCGCTCATCAAGGCGATGGTCAAGCTCCAGTCGCAGAGCACCTCGGGGCCGAACTCGATCGCGCAGGCGGCGGCCGTCGCGGCACTCACGGGTCCGCAGGATTCCATTGCCGCGAACCGGCGCGAATACGCGCAGCGGCGCGACACGGTGGTGGCGGCGCTCAACGCCATCGACGGCATCGACTGCGCCGTGCCCGATGGCGCGTTCTACGTCTTCGCCTCATGCAGCGCGCTGTTCGGCCTTCGCACGCGGCAAGGCGCTGCGATCCAGACCTCGGACGACTGGGTGATGCACCTGCTCGATGCGCAGAACCTCGCGGCACTGCAGGGCAGCGCCTACGGCGTGCCGACGCATTTCCGCCTCTCGTTCGCCGCGAGCACCGAACAACTGCTGGAGGGTTGCCGCCGCATCGCACGCGCGCGCGAAGAACTCTCCGGCCCCGCCATCCACCAGGAACCGCAATGAAACTCCGATCCCTTCTGAAGCTGCTGCCAGCCCTTGCCGCGGGCATCGTCTGGCTTGGTGATGCCCGGGCGCAAGGCCCGGATGCCTTTCCGTCGAAGCCCGTGAAGATCCTCGTGGGCTTTTCGCCCGGCGGCTCCAACGATGTCGTCGCGCGCCTGATCGCGCCGAAACTGGCCGAAGGGCTCGGGCAGCCGATCCTGATCGAGAACCGCCCCGGCGCCGGCGGCAACATCGCGGCATCGGCCATGCTCGCTGCGCCCGCGGACGGGCACACGCTGCTGATGTGCACCACGGGCACATTGTCGATCCAGCCGCACATCCTCAAGAGCATGCCCTTCGATTCCGAGAAGGACATCGCGCCGGTCACCCAGGTCGTCAACGCGCCCTACATGCTGCTGGTGAACACGACGCTGCCGGTCAAGAGCGTGAAGGAGCTCGTCGCCTATGCCAAGCAGAAGCCCGGCGAGATCAACTTCGCCTCTTCGGGCACGGGCACCGGCGGGCACCTCGCGGGCGAAATGCTCAAGAGCCGCGCGGGCATCGACATCGTGCACGTGGCCTACAAGGGCACCGGCCAGGCGATGACGGACCTCATCGCGGGCCAGGTCTCGATGATCTTCGACCAGCCCGTGAGCTCCATGCAGTACGCACGCGCCGGCAAGCTGCGCGCGCTGGCGGTGGCCAGCCCGCGCCGGCTGGCCGCGTTTCCCGACATTCCCACCGTGACGGAGGCCGGCGTGCCCGACTTCGAGCCCGTGACCTGGGCGGGCATCTGCGCGGCGAAGAACACGCCGCAGGCCGTGGTCGAGCGCATCCAGCGCGAAGTTGCCAAGGTGCTCGCGATGCCCGAGATCGCCAAGCGGCTCGCCGCCGACGGCCTGGAGCCCGTGGGAAGCACCCCCGAGCAGTTCCGCGCCTTCCTGGCCGCGGACAAGCGCAAGTGGGGCCGCGTGGTGAAGGACGCCGACGTCAAGGCCGAATAAGAAAGAGACAGACCATGAGCCAACTACCCGACATCGTTCGCGACTTCGAGCGCGTCTCCTCCGATCTGGTGCGGCGGGCCTCGGCCTTCCAGCCGGCCATCCTTGCCGACGTCGCGGGCCGACGCGGTGCGCTGCACGGCCGCATCCAGGCCCTGCGCCACCGGATGACGCTGGCCGGCAGCGCGCTCACCGTCGAAGTGCGGCCGGGCGACAACCTGATGATCCACGCGGCCATCGCGCTGGCAAGGCCCGGCGACGTGCTGGTGATCGACGGCAAGGGCGACCGGAGCGCCGCGCTCATGGGCACGATCATGATGAACGCATGCCGGCAGGTCGGCATCGCCGGCGTGGTGATCGACGGCGCGGTGCGCGACAGCACCGAGATCGACGAGATGGACTTTCCCGTCTTCTCGGTCGGCACCAATCCCAATGGGCCGACGAAGCTGGCCTCGGGGCGGATCGGACATCCGGTCTCGGTGGGCGGCGTGACCGTTCGCCCCGGCGATCTCGTCGTGGGCGATGCCGACGGCGTGGTGATCGTCGAGCGGGAGAAGGTGGAGGCGCTGCTTCAAGCCGCGGCACAGAAGGTCGAGGACGAAGCCGCGCGCATCGAGGCGATCAAGAACGGCAACACGGCCGCCAAATGGCTGGACGCCGCGTTGCGCAACGCGGGCGTGCTCAAGGCCGGCGAGACGCTGTAGCGCCGGGCGATCCGGTCATCTGTTCCGTATCCGGCCCAGGCGATCTGTATCTGTTCTTGCCGGACGCCGTTGGCGACAATGGCCGCCCGTTTCATGGAACACATATGACGACAGCGCAAAGCCGAGACCAGATTGCCGATCAGATTGCCGCCGAGTTGGGCCACAGCTTCGCCGGGGAGATTCTTGCGGGCGGGCACTACGTGCCCATCGTGCGCGACGGCCGCACCGTCTACACCAGCGGGCAGGTGCCGCGGGTGGGTACGACGGTGGTCGTTACCGGCCGCGTGGGCGATGCGGTGTCGCTGGAGAAGGCGCGCGAAGGCGCGCAGATCTGCGCACTGCGCTGCCTCACGCTGCTGCGTCGCGAGCTCGGTTCGCTCGACGGTGTCGAGAAGGTGTTGCGCGTGGGCGTGTTCATCCAATGCACCGCCGAGTTCACGCAGCAGAGCGAAGTGGCCGATGCGGCATCCGATCTTCTGCATCGCGTTTTCGGCGATGCCGGCGTGCATGTGCGCACGGCGGTCGGCGTCTACCAGTTGCCCAAGAACGCGAGTGTCGAGCTGGAGATGACGGTCGCCGCCAAGGGCGACAAGGCCTGAGGCCTACGCGGCTTGCAACTGGCTCTGGCCCTGCATTCGGCGAGAAGGGTCGGTGCTGTGCAGGTACACCGCGAAGGTGTCCCACGGCAGGCCCACGCCATGCTGCCGCATGAGCCGCCCGACCTCGCCGCGGTGGTAGCCACCGTGGGTGACGACGTGGGTCAGCATTTCCTCGCGCGTCATGAAGCCCTTGTCGCCATCGGTGAAGCTGAAAGGCACGGATTCGGCCAACTGCTCGGGCGTCGCGGTTTCGATGTAGTCAAGGTACCAGCGGTCGAGCGCGGCAACCGCGGCGCGAAGGTCTTGCAGCGACGGCGTATCGGGCGTGTTGTCGGCGGCGAAGCCGTGCGGCCTGCCGGTAAGGTGCGCCGCGAAGATCTGGTCCACCACGTGGCAGTGGTTCATGAGGCGGATGGCGTCGTGCCGGGCGTCCTGGTGTCGCTCCGGATCGAAGCCTTCCATCTTTTCTAGCAGTTCGTCGTTGGCCCAGGCGCGGTAGCCGAAGAGGGTGCGAAGCAATGAGGGAGAGCTCATGACCGGGTGTTCCTGTGGGGGAGGCGCGGCCATGCTACGTGAATAGGATTTCCTGTCTACCCCGTGCGCAGTTGCAGATCGACGATGTCCCGCGCGAGCGAGGCAATCGTCAGTGGCGCGCACCCTTCGGCGTTGTTGCTCACGGTGACGAAGGCGTTCTGGCCCGCACGCGTGGTGCCGGCAATCACCTTGGCCAGGGCCGCGCGTGTCTCGGGGTCGGGATCGACGATCTTGTCGAACGGGCCGTAGAGCTTCTCCGCATCTTCGTACCCGAAGCGACCGTGCCGGCGATGCAGGTTCCAGCGGCACACCAGCGGCCCGGGCCACAGCGCGCGCAGCATCGGCAACTGGTCTTCGATCGGCGGCATCTTGGCATGCAGGCCCATGCAGAAGGTCGCGCCCACGCTGCGCAGCATGTCGGCGAAGGCGGGGCACAGCAGTTGCGGGTCGCGCACCTCGACGGCGATGACGGCGTCGGGCGCGGTCTGCTTCAGGCCGGGCAGCGCTTCGAGCATCTCGCCGATCCGTGCGAGCAGCGCGGGCTGGTCGGCCAGCAGTTGCGACGGGATCGGGCTCAGCTGGAACACCAGCGCGCCGATGCGGTCGCCCAGGCCTTCGAGCGCGGGCTGCACGAATTCCTGGATTGCGATCTCGCTGTTGAGGAACACCGGGTTGACCTGCGTGCCTCGGCCGCTTTCGTCGCGCACGGTGGCATCGGTCACGAGGCTGGGTGCCTTCACCACGAAGCGGAAGTCGGCGGGCACAATGGCCGCGTAGCGCGCGTACTGGCTCGCGGTGAGGGCGCGGTAGAAGTTGCGGTCCAGGCTCACGGTGCGAAAGAGCGGGTGCTGTGCCAGCGCGGAGAGGCCGTTCTTCGAGAGCACGGTCTCGGCGTATTCGCCGTCCCACACGAGGTTGGCCCAGCCGGGGTAGCTCCATGACGAGGTGCCCAGGCGCAGGTTGGGCGAGAGCGCCGAGGCCAGCTCGACGAGCGCCGGGTCGGCGGGCGCAGGAGCCACGGTGGCGCCGCGCGATTTCTTCTTTGCGGGCGGCTCGGCTTCGGGAGGCGACGGGGCCGCAGGCGCCTCTTGCGGGCGCGGCAGGTCGGGAAAAAGAGAGTCCTGTACTTCGCTCATGCTGGGGACGCATTCTCGGCCAACACCGGGCCGTCTCGCAGCGGCGGGCACAATCCGCGCCATGAAACAGTGGTTGCGCTCGCAGGGTGGTTGGTGGCTGGCATGGCTGGTCCTCACGGCCGCGGGCGCGGTGTGGCTGGCGCGCGCGGAGCTCGCGCAACTGCAGCAGGACTTCGAGACAGATGCACGCATCGCGCACCGGCTCATGAGCCAGCAGGTGGTGCAGTACGACGCGGTGCTGGCCACGCTCGCGCTGCTGGAGCCCGGCGCCGATGCGGGGCAGCCGGAGCAGCGTCTGCCATCCGTGTATTCGTCGATCCTGAAGGTGCAGCGGCGCGCGCGCGACGAGCCGTGGCCCGATGAAAAACCGGCCGGCGCATTGGTCGCCGCCGAGGCGCGCTCGCGCAGCCAGCAGCGCGCCGAGCTCGCCTCGCTCAATCTCGCGCAGGGCCGCTACCAGCTCGTGATCGGCGCCACGCCCTTCAGCTACGCGCTCGAAATCGACCTGGCCGGCTCCGTGCCGTGGCGCGACTGGCCGATGAATCCGCAGCGCAGCCCGGTGCGCGTGAGCCTGCAGCGCGATGGCCAGCAACTGGTGCTGCAGCCCGGCCGGCTGGGCGAGGGCGGTTGGCGCTTCGGTCTCACCAAGGCGCTCGCTTCACCGAGCCAGCCGTTCGACCTGGTCGCCGAGCGCCAGGTCGGCTGGGGTGAACTGCCGTGGCGCAGCATCGCCGGATGGGCCGTGGCCATGGCGGTGTTGCTGGCCGGCCTCTGGATGGCGCAGCGTCAGCGCATTGCGCGCCGCCGGGCCGAAGAGCTGCTGCGGCTCGGGCAGGTCGCGCGGCTCAACGCATTGGGCGAGTTGTCGGCAGGCCTGGCACATGAACTCAACCAGCCGCTCACGGCCGTGCTGGCCAACGCGCAGGCCGCGCGCCGGTTGCTCGACGACGATCCGCCCGACCTCGCCACCGCGCGCGACGCGATGGGACAGGCCGTGGAGCAGGCCCGCCGCGCAGCCGGCGTGGTCGGCCGTTTGCGCCGTGTGATCGAGCGGCCCGAGGCCGGCGGCGACGTGAAGCCGCTGGTGCTGCAGGAGGTGGTGCGCAGCGCGATGCACCTGCTCGCGCCCGAGTTCGCGCAGCGCGGCGTCGCCGCCCAGTTCGACGCGGGCGCGCAGGCGCCGGTGCGCGTGCAGGCCGAGGCGGTGGCGCTGGAGCAGATCGTGCACAACCTGCTGATGAATGCGCTGCAGGCGCTCGACCTCGTGCCCGTCGCCGAGCGCCGGCTCGTGGTGTCGGTCGGACGCAATGGGCAGGAGGGCGTGCTGACCGTGACCGACAACGGCCGCGGCATTTCGCCCGAGGCGATGCCGCGGCTTTTCGAGCCTTTCTTCAGCACGCGCGAGGGCGGCCTCGGCTTGGGCCTGAGCCTCAGCGAGACGCTGGCGAGCGGCATGGGCGGCAGCCTGACGGCCGCCAACGCAGCGCCGCGCGGCGCGCGCTTCACCTTGCTGCTGCCGCTGGTGGCGCCATCGGCATGAACACGTCGGTCACCCACCAACCGCAGTCCCCGCTGATCCACCTGATCGACGACGACCAGGCGGTGCGCGACAGCCTCTCGCTGCTCATCGGCACGGTCGGCCTGCGCGTGCAGGGCTGGGCTGATCCGCAGGCCTTCATCGACGGCTTCGACCGCGCAAGCGTCGGCGCCATCGTGCTGGACGTGCGCATGCCCGGCATCAGCGGGCTCACCGTGCTCGACCGGCTGATGGCGCAGGGCGTCGACCAGCCGGTGATCATGCTGACCGGCCACGGCACGGTCGAGATGTGCCGCCGCGCCTTCAAGGCCGGCGCGGCCGAGTTCCTGGAGAAGCCGGTGGACGACGAGCAACTGCTCGAGGCGCTGCAGCAGGCGGTGCGTCAGCATGTGCGTTCGCGCGAACGCTCGCAGGCCGACAATGCCGCGCGCGAGCGGGTCGCGCAGCTGTCGGAGCGCGAGCGCGAGGTGCTGGCCTTCATCGTGCAGGGGCTCACCAACAAGGAGATCGCGCGCACGCTGGCGCTGTCGCCGCGCACGGTCGAGACGCACCGGGCCAACCTTTTCGCGAAGCTGGACTGCGATTCGCTCGCGCAGTTGATCCGGCGGTATGCGGTGCTGGTGGCCTCGGACGCGTGAGGGGCGCGCTCCGTAGTTCTACGGAGCGCCGGGCGTAGCCGTACGAATGGTCGCGGCGGCCGGCGTTTTCTACAGTGGCGCAGCCGTCGGCAACAGGCCGGCGCGTTGACCCTGCATCCACTGGAGAAATCAAAAATGCGTTCCATTCTTCGCCTCGGCGGCCTCGCCGTCCTGCTCGCCGCATCGGCCGTTCAAGCCCAGACGCCGGCGCCCGCCGTGCGCACCGAAAAGAACATCTCGCTCGCGCTCGCCAACCAGATCGCGGCCGAAGCCGTGGCCGCGTGCGCCGCCAACGGCTACAACGTGGCCGCCACCGTGGTCGACCGTGCCGGCACCGTGCGTGCCGTGCAGCGCGCCGACAACGCCGGCCCGCACACGCTCGCCTCGAGCGAGCGCAAGGCCTGGACCTCGGCATCGGCGAAGAACGCGACCCAGGCCATGATGGAAGGCGCGCAGAAGAACCCCGGCGCCGCGAACCTCGTGTACCTGCCGGGCTTCCTGCTGCTGGGCGGCGGCGTGCCGGTGAAGTCGGGCAATGAAGTGATCGGCGCCGTGGGCGTGGGCGGTGCGCCGGGCGGTCATCTGGACGACCAGTGCGCGAACGCGGCGATCGAGAAGGTCAAGGGCCTGCTGGGCTGACAGTGATGAAGCGCGGGATCTGGTCTTTCATCCTGGCAGGCGCGCTCGGCTTGGGCGCATCGGCCGGCGTGTCGGCCCAGGTGCCGCCGCTCGCGGCCGAGGTGCTGGCCTATGAAGGGCTGCACAAGGCGGCCTGGCATGGCGACCTGCCGAGGCTCAAGGCGCTGGTCGCCTCGGGCGCGAACCTCGATGCACGCGATGCGAAGGGGCGGACGCCATTGCATGTCGCGACCTATGCGCGGCAACGCGAGGCGATCAAGCTGCTCGCCAAGGCGGGCGCGAACCTCGACCAGCTCGAAGACGACCGCTATGACGCCGTGACCATCGCCTCGGTCGCGGACGATGTGACCACGCTCACGCTGCTGCTCTCGCTCGGCGCCAAGGCCGGGCAGACGACGAGCCGCTACGACGGCACCGCGCTCATCGCCGCCGCGCACCTGGGACACGACGAAGTGGTCCGCCGCCTGATCGCGGCCGGCGCGCCGCTCGACCACGTGAACAACCTGCACTGGACGGCGGTGATCGAATCGATCGTGCTCGGCGACGGCGGGCCGCGCCACCAGCGCACGCTGGCCGCGTTGGTCGACGCGGGCGCGAGCGTGAAGCTCACGGACCGGCAGGGCAATACGCCGCTGCAGTTGGCCAAGGCACGCGGCTACACCGCGATGGCCAAGCTCCTGGAAGCACCGCGCGCAAGATAGGCCGGCTCGGGGACAATCGGGGTTCGCCACGAGGAAAACACCCCATGTACATGCCCCCGCAGTTCAATGCCAAGGACCCGGCCATCGCGCTGGAGTTGATGCGTTCGCATCCGTTCGCGAGCCTGATCTCGAACGACAACGACGGCCTGCCGTTCGTCACGCACCTGCCGCTGGTGGCGGAGCAGGGCGAGGGCGATCAACTGGTGTTGTGGGGGCACTGCGCCAAGCCCAATCCGCATTGGCGCTACCTGCAGGCCCGGCCGCAGGCGGTCGCGACCTTCCTCGGTCCGCATTCGTACCTGTCGCCCCAGGTCTATCCCGACCTGGCGCGTGTGCCGACGTGGAACTACCTCGCGGTGCATTGCATGGTCGAGGCCCGTTTGATCGAGGAGCCGGCCGAGAAGGATGTGCTGCTCAAGAAGCTCATCGGCGACCACGAACCCGCCTACGCGCAGCAGTGGCGCGACCTGGGCGAAGAGTTCCAGCTCAAGATGCTCAACGGCATCGTCGGCTTCGAGCTGCGGGTGACCGCGCTGCAGTGCAAGGTCAAGATCAACCAGCATCGCAAGGAATCGCATGCGGCCATGCGCGCCATGTACGGCGCCGGCACGCCGGACGAGCAGGCGCTGGCGGTGTGGATGGACCGGCTCGGCATGAATGCCGAGGCACCGGTGGCACAAGGAAACTGAGATGCGCGTGTTCGGATTGCTAGGCCTGGTGCTGGCGCTCGTGATCGTCGGGCTGATTGCGAAGAAGCAGTTGACGACGGCCGTGGCGCCATTGCCTTCGGTGCCCGGCGCAGCGGCCCCCGCACCGGGCGAAGCGCCCGTCGATGTGCGCATGCAGAGCCAGCAGGTTCAGCAGCAGGTCAAGGACGCGCTCGACGCCGCGGCGCAGGCGCGCAAGATGCCGGATGAGAACTGAATTGCCCTCGCAGACGGACGATGCGCACTGGATGGCGCTCGCGCTGGCCGAGGCGCGTCTCGCGGCCGAGGCGGGCGAGGTGCCGGTGGGCGCGGTGCTGGTGAAGGACGGCCAGGTCATTGCGACCGGCCGCAACACGCCCGTGGCGCAGCACGACCCGAGCGCCCACGCGGAGATCAACGCGCTGCGCGCCGGTGCGGCCGCGCTGGGCAACTACCGGCTCGACGGTTGCGAGCTGTTCGTCACGCTCGAACCCTGCGCGATGTGCGCGGGCGCGATGCTGCATTCGCGGCTCGCGCGGGTGGTGTTCGGCGCGACGGATCCCAAGACCGGGGCGGCGGGATCGGTGCTCGATCTCTTTGCGGAGCCTCGGCTGAACCATCGCACGCAGGTGCAGGGCGGCGTGCTCGCGGAAGAATGCAGCGCGGTGCTGCAGGGCTTCTTCCAGCAACGGCGCAGCGCGGCGCGAGAGCAGGCCGAGCCCTTGCGCGACGACGCGCTGCGCACGCCGGCCGAGCGCTTCGCTTCGCTGAGCGACTACGCCTTTGCGCCGCACCACGTGCAGGACCTGCCGAGCCTGCAAGGCTGGCGCATGCATTACGTGGACGAGCAGGGCGAAGACGGCCAACTGGCCTGCTGCCTCTGCCTGCACGGCCCCGGCGAATGGGGCTACTTCTTCCGCCATCTCGTGGGCATGCAGGGGCTGCGCACCCTGGTGCCCGACCTCATCGGCTTCGGCAAGAGCGACAAGCCCAAGCGCGAAGCCGCACACAAGCTCGCATGGCACCGCGACGTGCTGCTCGAATGGCTGGACCGCGTGCAGCCGCAGCCCGTGGTGCTGGTGCACAGCGCTGCGGCCAGCGAACTTGCATCGTTGTTGCAAGCCACCGCGGCCGATCGTTTCGTGGCTGCAATCGTCGCTCCCGATGGCGGCGAGCGCATCAAGGACGCATGGCGCGCGCCGTACCCCGACCGCGGCTACGAAGCCGCGCTGCGCGCGCTCGGACCGATCGCTTCCTCCTCGGGCCCGACAGCCGCGCAGGCCGAGGCGCTCGCCCGGCTCGCGCGCAACGCAATGGGATACTCGACCTCGTGACCAAACACATCTACATCTACTCTCCCTCCAGCGCGATCCGCGACAAGGCTGCCTTCCGGCGCGGCGTGAAGCGACTCCAGGCCCTGGGCCACGAAGTCGAGATCGACGCCGATGCACTTTCCGTGCACCAGCGTTTTGCGGGTGACGATGCCACGCGGCTGGCCGCCATTTCGCGAGCCGCTGCGAGCGGCGCGAACATCGCGCTCATCGCGCGCGGCGGCTACGGGCTCACCCGCATCCTCGACCAGATTCCGTACAAGGCGGTGGCCAAGGCGATCCACCACGGCACCGAGTTCGTCGGCTGCAGCGATTTCACGGCGCTGCAGAACGCATTGCTTGCGAAGAATGGCGGCGTCACCTGGTCGGGCCCCGCGGTCGGCGAAGACTTCGGCGCCGAGGCTGGTGCCGACGACATCATGGAAGCCTGCTTCGACGACCTCCTGAGCGGACAGGGCGAAGGCACCGGCTGGCGCATGCCGGTGCGCGATGCCGAACTGAAGTTCAAGCCCGTGGAAGACGCGGTGCTCTGGGGCGGCAACCTCTGCGTGCTGACCAGCCTGCTCGGCACGCCGTACTTTCCGGCGGTCGACAAGGGCATCCTCTTCATCGAGGACACCAACGAGCATCCCTATCGCATCGAACGCATGCTCGACCAGTTGAAGATGGCTGGCGTGCTCGCGAAGCAGAAGGCGATCGTGTTCGGCCAGTTCACCGGCATCCGCAAGGTGCCGGGCTACGACCGCGGGTTCGGCCTGGACACGGTGGTCGACCGGTTGCGCGCGTCATTGAAGAAGGTGCCGGTGCTCACGGGCCTGCCGTTCGGCCATGTGCCGACGAAGGTGCTGCTGCCGGTGGGGGCGAAGGTGGCGATGGCGGCCGAAGGGCGCGACGTGTTCCTCGTGTGGGGGCATCGGCATGCCCATTCGCACGACCATGATGACCACGCGCATACGCACGCGCACTGAACGCGGCCGGCGGGCGCCGGCCGTCGAAGGCTGCCTCGCCTTCAGCCGTTGTTCGTGAAACGCTGATGGGTGCGCGGACCCATCGAGCCGGGCAGGCCGCCCTTGAACATGCTGTTGATGGATTTCATCTGGCGGCGGGCGGCGGATTCGCCGTCGATGGCGCTCAGGGCGGTCATCACGTCCTGCCGCAGGTACCAGAGGGCTTCGACGTCGACCGCGAAGCGCACGCGCTGGCTGACGCGCTGGATCGAATGGCCGCCATGGGCCTGGAGCACCGACAGCATGGCCGTGCGAATCCGCCCCAATTGGCTTTCAGCCGCCTGGCGGGAACCGAGATTCGGCACATTCAGCAGACGAAAGATGCGGCGGAAGAGCACCATGTGACAAATAGCGTATTGCCGGAAGCCAGGACGGCCGCTACCTTAAGCTTGAGTTCACCGTTGCACAAGATGTTAACCAGTGTTTCTTGTTTGCAAACAACAAGCTTTACGTATCACTTTCAGCACTTAATGAAGTTTGATATCAAAAGTACTACATCTTCCGGCGAGCCAGAGTTTGGGTATATGTCAAACAAGACATGGGCAAGGGCCTGCAAGGCTTCCTGACCATAATCAACCAGCGATCGCTACCGAGTACAGGACAGTATGGGTGTCAATGCCACAGTCGTTTTCGCGGACCTGACAGGGAGCACAAGGGTCTTCGAGGCCATGGGAAACGCGCGGGCCACCGAGACGGTGACGCGCCTGACCCAGTGGATCGGCGGCGTCTGCCAGGCGCACGGCGGCCGCGTGGTGAAGTCGCTGGGAGACGGTGTGTTCGCGATCTTCTCGAGCGGCGCGGCGGCCACGCATGCGGTGATCGAGCTCCAGCGCTACCACCAGAAGCGCCTGCAGGTCTGGCCCGCGCCCTTGCGCATGGCGCTGCAGATCGGCGTGGCCAGCGGCGAGGTGGTCGAGCTGGAGGGCGACTGCTTCGGCGATGCCGTCAACCTCGCGTCGCGGCTGAGCGACCTGGCCGGCCCCGGGCAGATCTGGGTGACCGATGCGGTGATCTCGCAGCTGCGCGAAGGCAGCGTGCAGCACCGCGACCTCGGGCTCATCAACATCCGCGGCCGCAGCGAGATGTCGGTGGTGCACCGCATCGACTGGCAGGAGGACGTGACCACCTTCCTCACCGTGCCGGCCGCACTGGCGCCGGTGCGGATGCCGGACTCGTCGTTCGGCCAGATCGAGCTGTCCTGGCTCGACGTGCGCTCCATGTTCAGCAGCGAGCAGCTGCCGATCCACCTGGGCCGCGTCGACGACGCGCAGTTCGTGGTCAGCGACCCCCGCGTCTCGCGGCTGCATGCGCGCATCGAGATGCGGCAGGGCAGTTGCGTGCTGATCGACATCAGCACCTATGGCACCTGGGTGCGCTTTCACGGCAACGGCGGCCCAAGCACCGAGATCGCCCTGCGCCGCGAGGAATGTGTGCTGCACGGCCGCGGCGAAATCGGCCTGGGCGCGCCGCTGAGCGATTTCAGCGCCCCGACCATCGCCTTCAGCACGACCGGCGGCGAGGTGATGCTGTCGCGCCGCGAAGCGGGACCCTGACCGAGTGCACCGGCGGCCTGGGTCGGACGTTGCTTGTCGATCAGGGCGCTGTTCGCCCTTGGCCATGGAGCCGCTGTGAACTTCAAACGACATTCTTCTGTTTTCAAATGGGCGGGCCTCGGCGCGATCGCTGCCGGCGCGTTGCTCGCCGCGGGTGCCGCCAATGCGCGCGGCCACTGGTCGGTGGAGATCGGCACGCCCGGCTATGTGGGCGGCGGCTATCCGGCGCCGTACTACGCGCCGCCGCCGGTCTACTACCCGGCACCGATCTACTACCAGCCCGCACCGCCCGTCTACTACCGGCCGCCGCCGGTGTACTACCGCCCGGCGCCGATCTACAGCCCGCCGCCCGGGCGCATCTACTATGGCCCCGGCTATCCGTACCGCCCGCCGAATGGCTATGAATGGGAAGACGAGCAGGACTGAAGTCCTCGCACAGGCGCGATAACTTAAGACTTGCTCAAGCAGGTCTCAGGGGTTGTCAATTTTGTTTCAAAGGTGACGAAAAAGTCACATAAAGTCACAAATATTGGATTGACGACAGCCTCGTCAAAGGTTCTCACCACCGAAATCCGCAGGGCACGGCACTTGCCTTGATCGCTCCCGGCGCAAGAACGCCGCAGGAGCGAGGAAACATGGTGGAACCGATAGAAGCCGGCTGCGCGAGCGTGGCCGAGGATGTGGCGTACGTCGATGCGCCGGCAACAGACACAAGCGAGACCGAAACGTCGTCCAGGCCCTTGAAGGCGCTGGCGACGTTCTCCATCGCGGCCGCGCTCGCGGCCTGCGGTGGCGGCGGCGGAAGCGGCGGGGGCGGATTCGGCGGCGGCATCGGCGGCCTGCCAGCACCGGGCGCCGGCGCAGGACCGGACGCCGGCCCTTACCGCTACACGCAGGCCAAGACCGACGACGAAGCCGCGCGCTTCCTGCTGCAGGCCCAGTTCTCGGCGTCGGAAGCGGAAATTGCCGACGTGCGCAGCAAGGGCTACCTGCCCTGGCTCAGCGAGCAGTTCGGCGCACCGCGCGCGCAAACGGCGTGGGAGTGGATCGACAGCAAGCCCTGGAACACCGTCGAGATCGACGCCGCCGTCTGGCGCCAGTTGATGGTGTCGGCCGATCCGGTGCGCAAGCGCATGGCGCTCGCGCTCAGCGAGATCTTCGTGGTCTCGGCCAACGAGATCGGCTCGAACTGGCCCCACGCGATGATGGCCCAGTACTTCGACACCTTGGTCGCGGGCGTCACCGGCAACTTCCGCACGCTGCTGGAAGACATCACGCTCAACCCCGCGATGGGCTTCTACCTGAACACCCGCGACAACCGCAAGGAGGACGGCCGGGGCCGGCAGCCTGACGAGAACTACGCGCGCGAGGTCATGCAGCTCATGACCATCGGCCTGTCGCAGCTCAACACCGACGGCACGGTGAAGACCGGCCCCGACGGCCAGCCGCTCGACACCTACACGCAAGACGACGTGACGAACCTTGCGCGCGTCTTCACCGGCTACGTGCTCGACATCCGCGCCGGGGAGCGCGAGGGCTTCAGGCCGCCCGGCGGCGGCGGGGCCTTCGACACCAAGGACTGGACCACGCGCCCCATGGCCTACCTGGCCGCGAACCATTCCATGCTGGAGGCGAAGTTCCTCGGCACCACCGTGCCCGGGGGCACGCCCGGGCCGGCGGCGCTGAAGATCGCGCTCGATGCGCTCTTCAACCACCCGAACGTCGGCCCCTTCATCGGCAAGCAGCTGATCCAGCGATTGGTGACCAGCAACCCGAGCCCGGCGTACGTGAGGCGCGTGGCCGGTGTCTTCGCCAACAACGGCGGCGGCGTGCGCGGCGACATGAAGAGCGTGTTCGCGGCGATCCTGCTGGACGACGAGGCGCGCGGCCCGGGCGGCCTTTCGGACCCGAACTTCGGGCGCCTGCGCGAGCCGATGCTGCGCTTTGTGCAATGGGGCCGCACCTGCGGCATCGCCTCGGCGGCCGACACCTGGAAGATCGACAACCTCTCCGACGCGAGCTTCGGCCTCGGCCAGAGCCCGCTGCGCTCGCCCTCGGTCTTCAACTTCTTCCGGCCGGGCTACGTGCCGCCATCGACCGCCATTGCGAGCAACAAGCTGGTCGCGCCCGAGTTCCAACTGGTCAACGAAAGCAGCGTGGGCGGCTATCTCAATTTCATGCAAAGCAGATTGTCCAACGGCTTCGACGGCAAGGACGTGATGGCGAGCTACGCGGCCGAGAAGGCGCTGGTGCTCGACCCCGCGGCGCTGGTGCGGCGGCTCAACCTGCTGCTGACCGGCAACCAGTTGCTGCCGGCCACCGTCAACCTCATCACCACCGCGCTTGCCACGCCGAATCTCACGGCGGCGAGCAGCGATGGCGCAAAGCTCAATCGCATCTGCGCCGCCGTCCTCCTGGTGATGGGTTCGCCCGAATACCTTGTCCAGAAATAAAGCGAGAGAGCGTCTTTCATGTACCTGATCGATCCCGCCCGGCACACCCGCCGCGCGTTCCTCCGCCGCACCGGCCAGCTCGCGATGGCGGGCACCGCGCTGCCGTTCGCACTCAACCTCGCCGCGATGGGCGAGGCCGCCGCGCAGGCCGCGCCCGGCGACGACTACCGCGCGCTGGTGTGCGTGTTTCTCTTCGGCGGCAACGACTATGCGAACACCGTCGTCACCTACGACGCCGACAGCTACGGCAAGTACAGCCTGATCCGCGGCGGCGACGGCGAGGCGGGCGGCGGCATTGCCATTGCGCGCGCCGCGCTGGCCGCGACCGAGCTCAAGCCGGCGCAGGCGCTGCCCGGCGGGCGCGTGTACGCGCTGCATCCGTCGATGAAGGGGCTGGCCGATCTCTTCAACGACAAGGGCAAGGTGGCGGTGCAGCTGAATGTCGGCCCGCTCGTCAAGCCGCTGACGCGCGCGCAATACAACAGCAGCAACCGGCGCGACTTTCCGATTCCGCCCAAGCTCTTCTCGCACAACGACCAGCAGTCGGTCTGGCAGTCGTCCTCGCCCGAAGGCTCGACCGTCGGCTGGGGCGGCAACCTGGGCGACCTGGCGCTCGGGCCGAATGCGGGCTCGCTCTTCACCTGCATGTCGGTCTCGGGCAATGCGGTGTTCCTCTCGGGCGACCAGGCGCTGCAGTACCAGGTGGGAACGGGCGGCGCGGTGCGCATCGGTGCGGTGAGCGGTGCCGGCGGCAACCTGTTCGGTTCGGCGACGGTGAAGGCGGCGATGCAGCAGATCGCGCAGCGCGAGAGCGGCCACACGCTGGAGAACGAATACACCAAGGTCATCCGGCGCGCGGTCACGGCCGAGGGAAAGATCACCGAGGCGATCCAGTCGGACTTTCCCTCCGGCACGTTCCCGTTGCAGAACTACCTGGCCGACCAGCTCAAGATGGTGGCGCGCCTGATCCGCGGGCGCCAGGCACTGGGCGTCAAGCGCCAGGTGTTCTTCGTCTCGATGGGCGGCTTCGACCTGCACGACGACCTGATCGCACGTCAGCCGGGCTTGATGAAGAACTTGTCCGAGGCGCTGGTCGCGTTCCACAACCAGACGATCGCGCTCGGCGTGGCCGACAAGGTCACGGCCTTCACCGCCTCCGACTTCGGCCGCACGCTGTCGAGCAACAGCAATGGCTCCGACCACGGATGGGGCGGCCACCACTTCGTGGTCGGCGGCGCGGTGAAGGGCAATGCGCTCTACGGCACGGCGCCGCCGGTGAGCATCACCAACACCGCGAGCGACATCGACCAGTGGCACGTGGGGCAGGGCCGATTGCTGCCCACGACCTCGGTCGACCAGTACGCGGGCACGCTGGCGCGCTGGTTCGGCGTGCCCGACGACCAGCTCGACGGCATCCTGCCGAATCTCAAGAACTTCGGCATGACGGCGCCGAGCGGCATCGCGTACCCGCGCAACGTGGGGTTCATGGGATGAACGACGCGAGCGGCATGAAGGGGATGAAGGGCTTGATCGGGAGGGAGGGCGGCACGCGCGTTTCCTTTCCGGCCGATGGCGCCAGGAAGACGTCTTCCCACATCAGCGGCGCGGACCTGACGCCCATGCATCCCTACGCCAGCGTCGAGGGCGCCATCGCGGCCATCGACGCGCTGGACCGCGGATTGCGGGAGTTCGAGCTCTCGGTGTCCGACAACCTGCAGGACTACCTCGGCGTGCAGATGGCGCAGATCACCGACCGTGCGCTGGCGCGCGGCTGGGAGCCCATCAGCTTCATGCAGAAAAATGGGTTCCGGCGCTATCGCTTCAAGGCGATGCGCCGGGCCTGAACCGTTGTCTCTCTTCTTGCTTTTTTCTCTTTCACAAGGACCCCCAGAAACCATGCGTTCGAAATTCCAGACCGCCGTCATCGGCACCCTCGCGACCCTGTTGCTTGCATCGTGCGGTGGTGGGGGAGGAGGTGGCGGCGGTGGCGGTGCATTGCCGCTCGGGTTGGGCGTTCCGCCCGCAGCCGCTCCCGCACCTGCGCCGGCACCGGACCCCGCCGCTGCACCCGCGCCTGCACCCGCACCCGGCCCCACCGCGCTGGAAAGCTGCGGCCTGCCCGACTTCGTGCAAGACACCATCACCCGCGTCAACCAGTTCCGCAGCGAGGCGCGCACCTGCGGCGCCACGCAGTACCCGGCCGCCGCGCCCATCGCATGGAACGGCCAGCTCGACACGGCCGCGGCACGCCATTCGCGCGACATGGTCGCGAAGAATTACTTCGACCACACCGGCTCGGACGGCAGCACCGTGGGCACCCGCGCCACCGACGCGGGCTACAAGTGGTCGGGCGTCGGCGAGAACATCGCGGCCGGGCAGACCAGCGTCGCCTCGGCCATGAACTCGTGGCAAGGCAGCGAGGGCCACTGCCGCAACCTGATGGGCGCGAACTACAAACATGTCGCGCTGGCCTGCGTGCGTGGCGGCGCGGGCAATGCCTATCCGTACTACTGGACGATGGTGCTCGGAACGCCCTGACCGGCATCCACGACCGTGTTTCAGTCCAGCCGGATGCGGCCCCACAGTTCGAGCGTGCGCTTGCCGATGCGGTCCATGACCTTGGCCTGCACGCTGTAGAGCCCGGTCTCATTGGCCGGGCCGAAGCTGAAGTTCATGCTGGCCGAACCGAGCACCAAAGTTGCCGGGGGCGGCTCCGAAGTCCAGAGCGGACCGCCTCCGGCCGGCACGCGCTGTCCGCTGGGCGTGATCACGAAGAACTCGACCACCACATCGCACTGGCCAACGGCATTCGGTGCGCAGCCGCGCAGGAACAGCATCGCGCTGGAACTGATGCCGCGCTTCACACTGTCGGTGACCCGCAGCGTCGGTGCGGGGCCGGAGGTGCTCCAGGCCTTGCGCAGCTCGGCCTCGTCCGGGGTGATGAGCAATTGCGCAAGAAAGTCGCCGTCGCTGCGCATCGACTCGGTATCGGGAATGGGCTTGCCGGTGCTGTCGGTCCACCCCGCCGTCGATGCGAGCGGCACGAGCAGCGAGAGAACAACGACAGGAACACAGAAGAGGCGGCGCATCGGCACGTGCCTCCGGTCTTGCTTAGCGCGAAGGCTGCGCCAGGATCCGCTCGAGCTGCGCAATGTCGATCGGCTTCTGCAGGTGGTGGTCGAACAGCCCCTTGGCCGCTTCGCCCGCCGAGTCCTGCGCCGAGAAGCCCGAGATCGCCACCAGCAGCCGCGGCGTGCCTTCGGCGGTGCTCGAACGCAGCCGCCGCGCCACCTCGGACCCCGGAAAGTCGGGCAGGGTGAGGTCGATCAGCGCGGCATCGAAGCTTTCGGCGGCCGCCGCGTCCATCGCCTGCTGCGCGGTGTAGGTGCAGCGGGCCGTGTGGTCCTGCAGCGTGAGCAGTTCCTGCAGCAAGTCGGCAGCGGCCTGGTTGTCGTCGACGATCAGCACATTCACAGCGGTTTGTCTCTTGAGTAGGTCGAAAGAAGCAGTATCAACGGAATGTGTCTTGGGCGGCGTAAGGGTGTTCCTACGCGGTGGGAGCGGGGCCCGCCGCGGCGGGCTGCAGCGGCAGTTCGACGGTGAAGCGCGCGCCCTGGCCGGCCGCGCTTTCCACGCCGATCTGCCCGGCATGCAGGTCCACGATCTTGCGCGTGATGTAGAGCCCGAGGCCCAGCCCGGCCGCATGCTGTCGGCTGTGCTCGGTGCGCTCGAACTGCTCGAAGATGCGCGCCTGGTCCTCGGGCGCGATGCCGATGCCGTGGTCGCGCACGCGCACGCGCGCCACGCCGTCGGCCTGCTCGACCGCCATCTCGATCGGCTTGCCGCCGCCGTAGCGCAGCGCATTGGTCAAGAGGTTCGTCAGCACCTGTTCGATGCGGAATTCGTCCCACACGCCGCGCAGCTCGGCCGGCGCTTCGAGCGTGATCGTCGAGCCCGCGGCCTCGGCCTGCTGGCGCAGGTTCTCGATCACGGCGCGGGCGAGCACCGCCAGGTCGACCGGCTTGGTCTGGATCGACAGCGCATCGCGCCGCATGCGCGTCACGTCGAGCATGTCGTCGATGAGCCGAACCATGTTGCGGATCTGCCGCTGGTCGCGCTCGATCATCGCGGGCAGCCGGTCCGCCGCGAAGTTGGCGAGGTTGCCCTTGGACAGGTGAAGCTGGCGCAGCTGCGCCTCCAGGTACAGCGTGTTGAGCGGCGTGCGCAGCTCGTGCGACACCATCGACATGAAGTCGTCGCGCATGCGCACCGCGCGTTCCAGCTCGTGCTGGGTGTGCTGCAGCTGCTGCACCAGTTCTTCCTGCTTGCGGTGCGCGGCCGCGAGCGATTCCATCTCGTGGCGCAGCGCCTTGCGGTGCTGGTACAGGTCGACGAACACGTTGACCTTGCTGACCACCGCGTGCGGGTCGAGCGGCTTGTGCAGGAAGTCGACCGCGCCGCTCTCGTAGCCCTGGAAGGCGTAGTTCAGTTCGCGCCCCGCGGCGCTCACGAAGATGATCGGGATGTGCCGCGTGCGCTCGGTGCCGCGCATCATCTCGGCCAGCTCGAAGCCGTTCATGCCGGGCATCTGCACGTCGACGATGGCGAGCGCGAATTCATGTTCCAGGAGCAGCGAGAGCGCCGCCTCGGCGGAGCCGGCGCGGTACACGATGCGGTCGGGCGCGCGGATCAGCGCCTCCAGCGCCAGCAGGTTCTCCGGCAGGTCATCGACGATCAGCAGCTTGCTTTGGACGTCAATGGGCATGGGCGGCCTCCAGTTGCAGGAGCAGGGCGCGAAGCTCGCGCAAGGGGAGCACGTGGTCGGGAGCGTGTCGCGCGATGGCGGCGTTGGGCATGATGGAAATCAGGGCTTCTTTGGGGTCCTGCACGGCGGTGAGCCCGCCGGCCAGGTGAATGCGATGGAGGCCTTCGGCACCGTCGTCGTTGGCGCCGGTCAAGAGGAAACCGGCCAGCGTGGGGCCGTAGGCGTCGGCGGCCGAGGCCATCAGCACGTCGATGGACGGCCGCGAGAACAGCACGGGCGCCTCGCAGCTGAGCGAAAAGCAGCGCTCCCGCTCGATCGACAGGTGATAGCCCGGCGGCGCGAAGTAAAGGCTGCCGGCCGCGACCGGCATCTTGTCGGCCGCTTCGTGCACGGGAATGGGCAGCCGCAGCGCAAAGATTTCGGCGAGGTGGCTGTCGTGGTTCTCGGGCAGGTGGAGCACCACCGTCATCGGCAGGCGCCAGCCCACGGGCAGTCCGTCGAGCAGCACCATGAGCGCATCGATGCCGCCGGCCGAAGCGCCGAGCACGACTTTGTCCACACGCTTGCGGGTATGGGGGCGAGGCAGCGTCGTCATGTCGCCTTGCGGTAGATGCGCTCGGCGCGGGCGTGCGGCGCGAAGCGGTCCGCGTAGCCGGAGAAGTCGATGCTTTCCTTCGACCCCAGGCCCAGGAAGCCGCGGTGCGACAGCGACTCGTGGAACAGCCCGAGCGCGCGGTCCTGCAGCAGCCGGTTGAAATAGATGAGCACGTTGCGGCACGACACCAGCTGCGTCTCTGCGAACACGCTGTCGGTCGCGAGGCTGTGGTCCGCGAAGATGACGTCGGCGCAGAGCGACGGGTCGAAGCGCGCCGCGTCGTAGGCGGCGGTGTAGTAGTCGGAGAACGCGCTGCGCCCACCGGCACGCTGGTAGTTGGTGGTGTAGCCGCGAATGGCTTCCAACGGAAAGATCCCCTGGCGCGCCTTCTCGAGCGAGGCCGGGTTGATGTCGGTCGCGTAGATCTGGGTGCGATCGAGCAGGCCTTCTTCGCGCAGCAGGATGGCGAGCGAGAACACCTCTTCGCCCGTGCTGCAGCCCGCCACCCACACCTTCACCGAAGGGTAGGTGTGCAGGATCGGCACCACATGCTCGCGCAGCGCCAGAAAGTACGACGGGTCGCGGAACATCTCGCTCACCGGGATCGTGAGGAACTGCAGCAGCCGTCCGAAGAGCCCCGCGTCGCGCAGCACCTTTTCCTGCAGCGCCGAAATGCTCGGCAACCCGAGCTGGTCGAGCGCATACAGCACCCGGCGCTTCTGCGAGGCGGTGGTGTAGTTGCGGAAGTCGTAGCTGTACTTGAGATAGATGGCCTCCATCAGGAGGCGCAGCTCGATCTCGGTGTCGCTCAGCGGCTGAAGCGGCGAGGGCGGGGAAGACGGCGGAGGTGAGGGCGGCTTGTCGGTCACAGGCGCTCCATCTTGGGCATCCATACGCGCAGGAGCGAGAACAGCCGCTCCAGGTCGACGGGCTTGGCGAGGTAGTCGTTGGCGCCGGCGGCCAGGCACTGGTCGCGGTCGTCCTTCATGGCCTTGGCGGTGATGGCGATCACCGGCATCTTCTCGAAGCGCGGGTCGGCACGCAGGCGCCGCGTGGCTTCCAGGCCGTCCATCTCCGGCATCATCACGTCCATCAGGACCAGGTCGATCTCGTGCACCTGGTCGAGTTTCTCGAGCGCCTCGCGGCCGTTGCGGCCGATCTCCACCGCCGCGCCGCGCTGCTCCAGCGCACTCGTCAGCGCGAAGATGTTGCGCACGTCGTCGTCCACCAGAAGGATGGTGCGGCCCTCGAAGATGCGGTCGCGCCCGCGCGCCGTCTTCAGCATGCCCTGGCGCTCGGTGGAGAGCGAGGCCTCCACCTTGTGCAGGAAGAGCGTCACCTCGTCGAGCAGGCGCTCCGGCGAGCGGGCGCCCTTGATGATGATCGAGCGCGAGTAGCGCTGAAGCTCCGTCTCCTCGTCGCGCGTGAGGTTGCGCCCGGTGTAGACGATGACCGGCGGGAACGACACGATTTCTTCGGCCGCCATGGCCTTGAGCAGGTCGCTGCCCTGCATGTCGGGCAGCCGCAGGTCGGTGACCATGCAGTCGAACACGCGGGTGCGCAGCAGTTCCAGCGCCTCTTCGCCGGAGCCGACCGCGACGATCTCGATGTCGTCGTCGCCGATCAGCTGGATCACGGCTTCGCGCTGCAGCTCGTCGTCTTCCACCAGCAGCACGACCTTGACCTTCTGCGTCAGCTTTTCCTCCAGCCGGCCGAACACCTTCATCAGTTCGTCGCGGGTGGCCGGCTTCAGCGCGAAGCCGATGGCGCCCATGTGCAACGCGGCGGCCTGCGCGTTGTCGGCGGCCGAGACCACGTGGATCGGGATGTGGCGCGTGTGCGGCGAATCCTTCAATTTCTGCAGCACGTCGAGGCCGGTGCTGTCGGGCAGGCGCATGTCCAGCAGGATCGCGTCGGGCACGAACTGCGTGGCCAGCTCGAAGCCGTCGGCCGCGCCGTGCGCCACCAGGCACCGGTAGCCCAGCTCGTGCGCCAGGTCGTAGAGGATGTGCGCGAACTGCGGCTCGTCCTCGATCACCAGCACGCGGCGCACCTGGTCGCGCGGGATCGCGCGGTCGTCGTCGAACTGCGGCGCCGGCACCACGGCCCGCGGCGAGGGCGCCTGCGGTGCGACCGCGATGGGCGCGGCGGCAGCGGGGCTGCGGTTGCCGGGCGCATAGGTCGGCACGCTCCGGGGGGCGGTGGCCTGTTGCGCCGAAGCCTGCGGCGCGAGGGCCGGCAGTTGCAGGATGAAGGTGCTGCCCTTGCCGGGTTCGCTCTGCACGGTGAGCGTGCCACCCAAAAGGTGCGTGAGGTCGCGCGAGATCGACAGGCCCAGCCCCGTGCCGCCGTAGCGCCGGCTGGTGGTGCCGTCGGCCTGGCGGAAGGCCTCGAAGATCAGCTCGTGCTGCTGCGGGTCGATGCCGATGCCCGAGTCCGACACCGCGAAGGCCGCGCCGCCGTCTGCCGTGGCAGAGACCACCAGCGCCACCTCGCCCTTGTCGGTGAACTTGAGGGCGTTCGACAGCAGGTTCTTCAGGATCTGTTCGACCCGCTGCCGGTCGGTGACCAGCGAGGCCGGCGCGCCGGGCTGCACCTCGAGCCGGAAGCTCAGGCTCTTTTGCATCGCGAGCGGGCTGAAGGTGCTCTCCAGGCTCTGCCCGAGCCGTGCGAGCGACACGTCCTCGGGCACCACCTCGAGCTTGCCCGCCTCGACCTTGGCGATGTCCAGGATGTCGTTGATCAGCACCAGGAGGTCGTTGCCCGACGAATAGATCGACTCGGCGAACTTCACCTGCTCCAGCGTGAGGTTGCCCTGCGGGTTGTCGCCCAGCAGCTTGGCCAGGATCAGCGCGCTGTTGAGCGGCGTGCGCAGCTCGTGCGACATGTTCGCGAGGAACTCCGACTTGTAGCGGCTGGCGCGCTGCAGCTCGTCGGCGCGGTCTTCCAGGTCGCGCTGCACGCGGCGCAGGGCGGTGTTGCGCTGGTCCAGCGCCTCGGTGCGCTCGGAGAGCTGGCTGTTGGTCTGCTCCAGCTCGGCCTGCTGGTTCTCCAGCATCGCCTGAGAGGCGCGCAGGGCCCGCGACTGCTCCTCGAGCTCTTCGTTGGCGGTGCGCAGTTCTTCCTGCTGCACCTGCAGTTCCTCGTTGAGCTGCTGGGTCTCGGCCAGCACCTCCTGCAATTGCTCGCGGTAGCGCGCCGCGGCGAGCGAGGTGCCGATGTCGTCGCACACCACCTCCAGCAGCTGGCTCGTACGCTCGTCGGGTGCGCCGGGCAGGCCCAGCTCGACCACGCCGTTGACGATGCCGCCGCTCGTCACCGGCATCAGCAGCACGGTCTTGGGCGCCATTGCACCCAGGCCGGAGTTGACCTTGAGGTAGTCGGCATCGATCGGGTCGATCAGCATGCGGCGCCGCTCGGCCGCGGCCTGGCCCACCAGGCTCTCGGTGGGCGAGAAGACCTGCGGCGAGGCTTCGGCATCGGCCGAGAAACCGTAGCTCGCGGCCCGGCGCAGCGGCCCGTGGCGCTCCCGCACATACATCGCGCCGACGCTGCTGCCCAGGTGGCGCGAGAAGAAGGCGAGGATCTTGCGGCCCATATCGGGCGCGGTCAGCTCGCCGACCAGTTCGCCCACCAGCTCGGTCTGCGCGCCGCGTAGCCACGCTTCTTCCGAGAGCCGCTGCGAATGCGCCGCCTGCTCCTTGAGCACGACGTCGTAGCTGTCCGACAGCCGCACCAGTTGGCGCCGGCCGAAGTAGGCGATCAGCCCCGTCAGCGTCAGCGTGAAGAACAGGAACAGGCCCACCGTCCACCAACTGGTGCGATTGGCGTCGTTGTTGCGCTGGAAGCGCAGGGTCTGCTCGGTGTCCATGAACGCGGTGTATTCGGCGCGCATGTCGTCGGTCAGCCGCTTGCCGCGGCCCAGGCGCACGATGGCCTGGATGTCGCCGCCGGCGCGGCGGGCCGCAATCATTTCGCGGGCGAATTCGTTCCAGGCTTCCTGCAGGCCGGCGATGCGATCGACCCGCTCCACCTGCTGCGGGTTGTCAGAGACCTGCTTTCGCAGCGCATCGGTGTCGGGTTTCAGACGCGGCAGGGCGCTCTGGTAGGGCTCCAGGAAGCTCTCTTCGCCGGTGAGCAGGAAGCCGCGCAGGCCCGTCTCCATGTCGATGCTGCGACGCTGCAGTTCGCTGGCCGAGCGGGTCACGCGGTCGGTGTGCTCCACCCAGCCGATGGTCGAAAGGAGGAACAGGATGAGCCCGACGAACACCACGGCGCCGAACAGTCCCCCCAGCAGCGGGAGCTTGAGATTGCGACTCAGCAGACGGTCGAAGTCGTGGGGATCGATGGCGGCAGGAGTTTTCATCGGCACATTTGTAAGCAAAACTTGTCAAGTTTTGCCGAAAAAGGAGGGTCATCCTGTCGGAGAAGACCCCGAGACGGCCACATGGACCCTGAACGTTAACACTTCGTCTCTCGCTATACTGTGATTTCATACAGTAATGCGAGAGATGGCCCCGGCTTCCTCCACCCCGCCTGATCCGGCTTCGGCCGCCTACGTCGTTTCCGTCAAGGCGCTTTGCGCTTTCGGCGCGAAGGCGGGCGACCTCGACCTGCGCTTCGTGCCCGCGCCCAGCGCGCTCGAAGGCATGGCCGGCCACGCGCTGGTGCAGGGGCGACGGGGCGGCAACTACCAAAGCGAGGTGTCGCTCGAAGCCCGGCACGGCGCGCTGCGGGTTCGCGGCCGCGCCGACGGCTACGCGCCCGACGAACCCCGCGTGGAGGAGATCAAGACCTTCCGCGGCGACTTCGACGCCATCCGCGGCAACCACCGCGCGCTGCACTGGGCACAGGCCCGCGTCTACGGCTGGATGCTGTGCGAACAGCATGGGCATGCGCAGATGACGGTCGCGCTCGTCTACCTCGATCTCGCCACCGGCGAGGAAACCGTGCTCGAGGAACGCCACACCTGGGACGCGCTGCGCGTGCACTTCGAATCGCTGTGCGAGCGCTACGCCGCGTGGGCGCAGCAGGAAGCCGACCACCACGGCGCGCTCGACCGAACACTGGCGCAGCTCGCATTCCCGCACCAGGCCTTCCGCACCGGCCAGCGCGAACTGGCCGAAGCGGTCTACCGCGCCGCCGCCGGCGGGCGCTGCCTCATGGCGCAGGCGCCCACCGGCATCGGCAAGACGCTGGCAACCCTCTTTCCGTTGCTCAAGGCCCGCGCGGCGGGGAAGCTCGACAAGGTTTTTTTCCTCACCGCCAAGACCTCCGGCCGGCCGGTGGCGCTCGATGCGCTGCGGGTGCTCGGCAAAGGCTGCGCAAAAGATGGCGCGCAGCCGCGTGTGCTCGAACTCGCCGCGCGCGAAAAGGTCTGCGAGTACCCCGACCGCGCCTGCAACGGCGACTCGTGCCCGCTCGCCAAGGGCTTCTACGACCGCCTGCCCGCCGCCCGCGCCGAAGCCGCGCAGGTCCGCTGGCTCGACCGGCAGGCGCTGCGGCAGGTCGCGCGGCAGCACACGGTGTGCCCCTATTTCCTGGCGCAGGAAATGGCCCACTGGAGCGACGTGATCGTGGGCGACTACAACTACTACTTCGACGGCAGCGCCTTCCTCTTCGCCACGATGAAGGACGCCGGCTGGCGCGTGGCGGTGCTCGTGGACGAAGCGCACAACCTGCTGGAGCGCGCACGCGGCATGTACACCGCGCAGCTCGAGGGCGGGGCGCTCGAGGAGGCGCACCGCATCGCGCCCGCACCGGTGCGCGGCCCGCTCGCGCGGCTCTTTCGCGAGTGGGACACCGTGCAGCAGTCGCAGACCGACAACTACGAAACCGCCGACGAGATTCCCGAGCGTTTCGTTCGCGCGCTGCAGGCGGCCAACACGGCGATGGCCGAGTACTTCGCCGCCAAGCCCGAGGCCGCGCAAGGTCCGCTGCAACGCTTCTTCTTCGATGCGCTGCACTTCGCCCGGCTCGCCGAGGTGTTCGACGACCACTCGGTGTTCGAGCGCACCCTGGGCATCACCCAGCAGGACCGCACCCTGGCCATCCGCAACCTCGTGCCCGCGCCGTTCCTCGAAGGCCGGTTCGCGGATGCGGTGTCGGTCACCTGCTTCTCGGGCACGCTCTCGCCCTTCGAGTTCTATCGCGATGCGCTCGGCCTGCCGCCGGACACCGCGCTGCTCGACGTGGCCTCGCCGTTCAACAGCCGGCAATTGCGCGTCGAGGTGGCGATGGACGTCTCCACGCGCTTTCGCGACCGCGCCGGATCGCTGAGCAACGTGGCGGGCATCATCGGCGCCCAGTTCGAGCGCATGCCCGGCAACTACCTGGCCTTCTTCAGCAGCTTCGAGTACCTGGAGAGCGCCCGTGCCGCCTTCTCGGCACGGCACCCCGGCGTGCCCGTGTGGACGCAGACGCGCGGCATGCTCGAAGCTGAGCGCCATGGCTTCATCGCGCGCTTCGAGGAGGGCGGCCGGGGCATCGGCTTCGCCGTGCTCGGCGGCGCATTCGGCGAGGGCATCGACCTGCCGGGCAGCCGCCTCGTCGGCGCCTTCGTCGCGAGCCTGGGCCTGCCGCAGTACAACGCGCTCAACGAGATCACGCGCGAGCGCATGCAGTCGCGCTTCGGCAAGGGCTATGAGTACACGTACCTCTACCCGGGCCTGCAGAAGGTGGTGCAGGCGGCCGGGCGCGTGATCCGCACCGAGGAAGACCAGGGCGTGCTGCATCTGCTCGACGACCGTTTTGCACGAACGGAGATCCGCGAGCTGCTGCCGCGCTGGTGGCATGTGGAGGTGGGAAGGGCCGGCGATGCGCGCCGCTAGACGCCTCGAACACGCGGGGCAAGACGACCTGTTCGGCGGAACGCCCACGGCCATCATCGAAGGCCTGCGCTACGAGCGCGAGTTCCTGTCGAGGGACGAAGAGGCCGGGCTGCTGCGCATCGTGCAGGCCTTGCCGCTCAAGGAGATGCGCTACAAGGAATACACCGCGCGTCGCCGCGGCATCGGCTTCGGCGGCAGCTACGACTTCGACACCAACCGCCTCAAGCCCGGTGCGCCGCTGCCCGAGGCGTTGCATCCGCTGAGGGCGAGGGCGGCGGCGTGGCTCGGCATCGCGCCGGAGGAGCTCACCCACATGCTGATCGCCGAATACCAGCCCGGCACGCCGCTCGGCTGGCACCGCGACGTGCCGGACTTCGAGGACATCGTGGGCGTTTCGCTGCAGGGCGATGCGGTGATGCAGTTCAGGCCCTACCGCCCGCAAGGCGCATCGACCTCCGATGCGGGCAACGTGCAGTTCCTGATCGAGCCGCGCTCGATCTATCTCCTGCGCGGCCCGGCACGCTGGGCCTGGCAGCACGCCATCGCGCCGACCGAAGCCTTGCGCTACTCGATCACGCTGCGGACGCTGTCCACGCGCTGCAGAAAATTCCAATTGACACCGCGAATACCTTCTTCTAATCTCCGACCCCACGACAGCACTCGCCATTGAGTGCACGTCGGGCAGCAACATCGCTGCTTCACATACCGGCTATGAAAGCCCTCGAACAACGCGCAAGCGGGGTCGAGGGCTTTTTGCTTTTTGGAGCTTGAATGACAGTGCAGGAAGAAGAAGGCTTGGGTTTTCCGGACCTCATCGTGGCGAGCGTGCAGATGGAGCCGCACGTGGGCCACACGGCCGCCAACGTGGCGCGATCGGTGCAATTGATCGAAGAGGCGGCCGCGCAGGGCGCAGCTATCGTGGTGCTGCCCGAACTGGCCAACAGCGGCTACGTGTTCGCCAGCCGCGCCGAGGCTTTCGCGCTGGCCGAGCCCGTGCCCGACGGGCCAAGCACGCAGGCCTGGGCCGATGCGGCCCGGCGCTGCAACGTGCACGTGGTCGCGGGCATCGCCGAGCGGGAGGACGACCGCCTCTACAACGCGGCCGCGGTGCTCGGCCCGCGCGGCTGGCTCGGCACCTACCGCAAGCTGCACCTTTGGGGCGACGAACACCTGTTCTTCGAACCGGGCAACAAGGGGCTGCCGGTGTTCCACACCGAGCTCGGCCGGCTGGGCGTGATGATCTGCTACGACGGCTGGTTCCCCGAGGCCTATCGCCTGCTCGCGATGCAGGGCGTCGACATTGTCTGCATGCCGACCAACTGGGTGCCGATGCCGCAGCAGCCCGCGGACCGCCCGGCCATGGCCACCACGCTGGCGATGGCCAGCGCGCACAGCAACGGCATGAACATCGTCTGCGCCAACCGCACGGGCACCGAGCGGGGCCAGCCCTTCGTCGGGCAGAGCGTGATCGTGGGCGCGCAGGGCTGGCCGCTGGCAGGGCCCGCCTCGCACGACGGCGAGGAGATTCTTTTCGCCCGCATCAACCTCAAGGCATCGCGCCAGGCGCGCCACCTGAACGCGTTCAACGACGTGCTGCGCGACCGCCGCGACGACATCTACGACCCGATGCTGGGCACGGGCTGGCCGCTGCCGCGGCACTGAACCCACGGTTTCTTTTTCCGCTGTCACCCACTCAACTTTTCCATCGACCCCCAAGAGGACTCTGAACATGAAGATCGCTTCCCTCCTGCGCCTCGGCGCCATGACGGCCGCCAGCTTGCTGGCTGCCCACGCCCAGGCCGCCGACCCCCTTCGCATCGGCGTGGCGGTCGGCCTGTCGGGCGCCAACAGCGTCGTGGCGCCGGCCTCGGTGCAGTCGTCGCAGCTGGCCGTCGACGAGATCAATGCCGCCGGCGGCATCCTCGGTCGGCAGGTCGAGCTGGAGATCGTGGACGACGCCTCCGGCGCCGTCGGCGCGCAGAAGGCCTTCGACACGCTGGTGTTCCAGAAGAAGGTGGCCGCCATCATCGCGATGGAAAACAGCGCGGCGCGCAATGCGGCGCTGCCGGTGGTGAGCAAGGGCAAGGTGCCCTACATCTACACCTCGTTCTACGAGGGGCGCTCGTGCAACAACTGGATGTACGTGAACGGCTGGGTCCCCGAGCAGCAGGTGGCGCCGGTGGTCGACTACTTCCTCAAGAGCAAGAACGCCAAGACCTTCTTCCTGGTCGGCAACGACTACGCCTTCGGCCGCGGCATGCTCGACTTCACCCGCAAGTACATCGAGCAGAAGGGCGGCAAGGTGGTGGGCGAGGAATACCTGCCGATCGACGGCAGCGACTGGACCTCGGTGATCTCCAAGCTGCGTGCCGCCAAGCCCGACGCGCTCGTCAGCGCCACCGCGGGCGGCGCGCCTAACGTCTCGCTCGCCAAGCAGCTCAAGGGCGCGGGCCTCACGCTGCCCTACGGCAACCTCGCGATCGACGAGGGCACGGCAAAGACCATGGGTGACGTGGCCAGCGGCATGTACATGTCGGCTTCGTACCTGACGGGCATCGACATTCCCGAGAACAAGAAGTTTCTCGAGGCGATGAAGAAGAAGTTCGGCGCCGACCTGAAGACGCCCAACGAGTTGTCGGAGCCGCAGTACGAGGCCTTCTTCCTCTACAAGGCCGCCGTTGAAAAGGCCGGATCGACCGATGCGGCCAAGGTGGTCAAGGCGCTCGGCGAGGTGTCGTTCACCGGCCCGCGCGGTGCGGTGTCGATGAACAAGAGCCGCCACACGCCGCTGTCGATGCGCCTGGGGCAGGTGCAGGCGGATGGATCGATCAAGATCCTGGAGACCTTCGCGAGCGTCGATCCCGGCGCCCAGTGCCCGAACCTGAAATAACGTCGAAGACAAAGAGACAAAGGCCGCCACATGGTGCTGTTGCTGGATTTGCTCACGACCGCCGCGATGCTCTTCATCGTCACCGCCGGGCTGATGATGATCTTCGGGGTCATGAAGATCGTCAATTTCGCCCACGGCGCGCTGCTCACGCTGGGCGGCTATGCGAGCTACGTGGTGACCCAGCTCAAGCTCGATCCGTGGCTGAGCTGGCCTCTGGCGCTGGCGGTCGGCATCGTGGCGGGCATGGCGGTGGAATGGCTGATCGTGAAGCCGCTCTACAAGCGTCCGCTCGACGCCATCCTCGCGACCTGGGGGCTGGGCATCGTCATCGGGCAGTCGATCGTGATGGCGTTCGGCCGCGAGGTGCAGTTCGTCGACGCGCCGCTCGCGGGCACCTGGTCGATCGGCGGCGTGGACTACTCGGCCTATCGCCTGCTGCTGGTGCCCATCGCCATCGCGCTGTGCCTGCTGCTCACTGCGCTGCTGAACGGCACGCGCTTCGGCATCCGAACGCGCGCGGTGATCATGAACGAGGAACTGGCCAGCGGCCTGGGCATCCATGCGGGGCGCGTGCGCTTCATCACCTTCAGCCTGGGTGCGGGGCTGGGCACGCTGGCGGGCACGATGATCACGCCGCTGTCCAGCGTCGATCCGAACATGGGACTGCCCTGGCTGGTGAGCGCCTTCATGCTGGTCATGGTGTCGGGCCATTCGATGCCGAGCCTCTTGCTGACCTGCGTGGTGTTCGGGGCCTGCCAGGTGCTGGTGAGCACCTATGCCAACCCGGTGCTCGGCGGGTTGACCATCGCGGTGCTGGCGGCGGTCACGCTGCGCATCCGCCCGAAGGGGTTTGCCCGTGGCTGAGAACATGGCAATCGCTTCCACGGCGCCTGCTTCGCTGCGCGCCACGCTGCGCTCGGGCCGCGGGCTCTCGGTGCTGGGCGGCATCGGCCTGCTGCTGATCGTGGCTGGCCCCTGGGTGTTCGACACCTACCTGCTCAACATCCTCGTCAAGGCCTTCTTCTTCGCCATCGCGGCGATCACGGTCGATGTGCTGTGGGGCTATACGGGCTACCTGAGCTTCGGCCAGTCGGCCTTCTTCGGCATCGGCGCCTATGCGGCGGGGCTGGTGTTCACGCACAGCGGGTTCAGCATGTCGACGGCGCTGCTGGCGCTGGGCGCCGCCATCGCCGTCAGCGCGGCGGTCGGGGCGCTGGTGGGATGGCTGTCGTTCTACCGGGGCGCCTCGCCGTTCTTCGCGACGGTCATCTCGCTGGTGTTGCCGATCGTGCTCACGCAACTGCTGCTGTCGGGCGGCCAGTGGACGGGTTCCAGCTCGGGCCTGACCGGCTACGAGAGCTTCGACCTCTCGGTCGAGGCCTGGTACTGGGTGGCCGGCGGCATGCTCGTGCTGTTCGGCCTGCTGGGCTGGCTGCTGGTGCGCAGCGACGCCGGGCGGGTGCTGGCCGCCATTCGCGACAACGAGTCGCGCTGCACCTACCTCGGCATTCCGACCGCGGCGGTCAAGATCGCGCTGCTGACCGTCATGGCGATGGTCGCGGGCATCGCGGGCTTCGGCTACGGCGCGTTCAGCGGCGTGGTGGCGCCCGAGCTCACCGGCTTCGCGCTGGGCACCGAGCTGATCATCTGGGTCGCGCTGGGCGGGCGGGGCACGCTCTGGGGTCCGCTGATCGGCGCGGTGCTGATCAACGTGGCCACGGCATATCTCAGCGGCAGCATGCCGTTCGCGTGGCAACTGATCGTGGGCGTGGCTTTTGTGCTGGTCATCGTGCTGCTGCCGCAGGGGCTGGTGCCGTTGCTGCTCAAACCCTTCGGGCTGGGCCGCATCGCCGCGCGCGTTCCGGTGCTCCAGGCGCGCGAGGCCAGGAGCACAGCGGCACAGACAACCGTGCCGGCCCTGTCCATGCAGCAGGTGGCGAAGCACTACGGTGCGCTCAAGGTGCTGCAAGGCATCGACCTGGAAGCGCGTGCCGGCGAGCTGGTCGGGCTCATCGGCCCGAACGGCGCAGGCAAGACCACGTTGATGCGCTGCATGAGCGACGGTGCCGAGCGCAGCGCCGGCACCGTGAGGCTCTGCGGCCACGACATCCGCGACCTGCCGCCCGAGGCCTGCGTGCGCTTCGGCCTCGGGCGCAAGTTCCAGAACGCCAACATCTTCGAGTCGCTGACGGTGGCGCAATGCCTTCGCATCGCAGGCACCTTGCTCGAGAAGCCCTCGCTGGTGCGCCAGGAGACCGCGCTGCGCCTGCCGGCCTACGCGCTCGACGTGGTGCGCACCACCGGGCTCGACGCCAAGCTGGCCACCGTCGCACGCGATCTCTCGCACGGCGAGCAGCAGGCGCTCGAACTCGCGATGGTGCTGGCGCTGGAGCCGCGCATCGTGCTGCTCGACGAGCCGACCGCGGGCCTGACCCAGACCGAACGCTCGCAGATCGGTGAAGTGCTGGCGTCGCTCGCGCACCGGCATGGCCTGTGCTGCCTGCTGGTGGAACACGATCTCGATTTCGTCGAGCAGATCGCCACCCGCATCGTGGTGCTGCACCAGGGAACCATCGTGATGCAGGGCAGCTTCGAGGAGGTGGTGAATTCGCCGCTGGTGAAGACCATCTACGCCGGCAGCGCACACGCACCGCAGGAGGCCGCATGAGCGCCGCGCCGGGCCGCCCCCAAGCAAGCTCGCTCCCGCTTGGCGGGAAGGCGCGCAGCGCCAAGGGTGCACCAATGAGCGAAGACCAGACGAAGGCATTGCGGCTGGGGCGCCTGAGCAGCGGCTACGGGGCTTCCGTGGTGCTGCGCGGACTGTCGCTGGACGTCGCAGCCGGCGAGGCCGTGGCGCTCCTGGGCAAGAACGGCATGGGAAAGAGCACGCTGCTCAAGACCGTGATGGGCTATCTGCCCAAGAAGGGCGGCCACGTCCGCCTGAACGGGCAGGACATCACGCGGCAGCCGCCGCACCGCATCGCGCGCCAGGGCATCGCCTATGCGGCGCAGGAGCAGGCGCTGTTCGCCGATCTGAGCATCCGCGACAACCTGCGGCTGGGCCTCGCGAAGGAGTCGGTGTTCGACGAGCGCTTTGCGGACATCGAGCCGCTGTTTCCGGTCTTCAAGACCCGGCTGAAGCAGGACGCCGGCACGCTGTCCGGCGGCGAGCAGAAAATGCTGCTGCTCGCCCGTGCCCTGATGATGCGACCCACGATGATCCTGCTCGACGAGATCACTGAAGGGCTGCAACCCTCGGTGATCGACCGGTTGGCCCGCGCGCTGCTGGACGAACGCGCCCGGCGCGGCACTGCGATGCTGATCGTGGAGCAGAACGTGCCGTTCGCGCTCCAGGTGGCCGACCGCTACGTGGTGCTCAAGCAGGGCGAGATGGTGGATGAGGGAAATGCGAAGGCCGCGGGCGCCGCAGCGTCCGTTTTCGATCACCTGCGTGTCTGACTTCGGACGCGGAGGCACGGATTCTGCTGGTGCCTTCTTGAATGACGATGGAGAAAGCCGATGACCACTGACAAACCCGCCCCCGCCGAAGACGGCTGGCGCATCGGCGTGCTGCATTCGCGCTCGGGCGCGACCGGCGTGACCGAGTCGGAGCACTTCTTCGGGACCGCACTGGCCATCGAGGAAATCAACGGCCTCGGCGGCGTGCTCGACCGTCCGCTGCTGCCGGTGGCCTACGACCCCAAGGGCGATGCCGACGAATACCGGCGGCTCGCGACCCGGCTCTTGCTGGAGGACGAGGTCAACGTGATCTTCGGCTGCTCGCGCTCGTCCAGCCGCAAGGCCGTGCTGCCGGTGATCGAGCGCAACAACGCGCTCCTTTGGTATTGCTCGTTCTACGAAGGCTTCGAGTATTCGTCCAACGTCATCTATACCGGCGCGGTGCCCAACCAGAACAGCGTGCAGCTTGCGGCCTACCTGCTGAAGAACCGGGGCCGGCGCTTCTTCCTGATCGGCGCCGACTACATCTTTCCGCGAGAGTCGAACCGTGTGATGCGCGAGATGGTCGAGCAGCACGGGGGCGAGATCCTCGACGAGGTCTATGTGCCGCTGGAAGCCTCCGAGACGCAACTGCAGGACGTGATGCGCGACATCGCCGACGCGCAGCCCGACGTCATCTTCTGCACCATCGTCGGCCAGTCGGCCCGGCGCCTGTACCAGATCTACCGCGAGCACGGGCTCGATCCGCAGCGCATGCCCATCGCCAGCCTGTCGATGGTGGAGGAAGAGGTGCGCATGACCGGTGCCGAGGCCTGCGCGGGGCACATCACCTCGGCCACCTATTTCAGTTCGCTGAAGAATGAGCGCAACGACCGCTTCATCGCGCTGTGGCGCAAGCGCTATGGCGAGCGGCCCACCAGCATGTGGTCCGAGGCGGCCTACAGCCAGGTCCACCTGTTCGCGCGGGCGCTGGAGCGCAGCGGCAGCCTGGACACGCGCAAGCTCGTCAACGCCGTGCGCTCGGTGCGCTTCGAGTCGCCCGAGGGGCCGCTGTCCATCGATGCCGAGAACAACCACACGTTCCTGACGCCCCGCATCGGCGTGTGCCGCAGCGACGGGCAGTTCGACCTGCTGTGGGAAGGGGCGGGGCCGGTCAAGCCCGACCCGTATCTGTCGACCTTCGGTTTTTCCGAGTTCTGGCTGAGTTGATGCGATGAGCAGTTTGCGTCGCCTCTACGATGACCTGCGCAGCATCTGCGTCGCGGTGGTGTACCCACCGGGCGAGGACCGCGACATCCTTCTCGACCAGCTCAAGCGCATCGGCTGCCGGCTCAAGATCATCTGGCCCTTTCCCTCCGCGCCGCCGACCGGGTGCGACGTGATCTTCTTCCAGGTTTCGCAGGAACTGCAGGACAGCACCAGCTGGTGCGCCAGCGCGGTGGAGGCGACGCTGATCGCGCTGTCCGACTACGAGAGCCCGACCACGCTGAAGCTGCTGCTCGACACCAGCGCGCACGGCGTGCTGACCCGGCCGTTCCGTTCGTCGGGCGTGCTGAGCACGCTGGTGCTGGCGCGTTCGTCGCGCGGCTACCAGGAGCGGCTGCAGAGCAAGGTCAGCAAGCTCGAGGAGACGATCAAGTCGCGCCGGCAGATCGAGAAGGCCGTTCGCATGCTGGCCGAGACGCAGTCGTTGACCGAGGCCAAGGCCTACGAACACATGCGCACGCGTGCCACCACGCTGCGGGTCACGGTGGCGGAGGTGGCGTTGATGGTGGTGGAGGCGCACGAGGCGATGGAGAAGCTGGGCCTCGGGCGACTGCGCGAAGGCGGCGGCGGGAGCTGAGCGGCGCCAACGCGCCGGTAGACCGTTGCCTGCCGTCGGCAATGGATGGGGCCTTGGGCCGTGGCCGCGTTCTTCGGTTCCTCCTACACGGGCGAAGGCTGCCCACCGACGATTCGCGTTGCATGGCTTGCCTACCTTGAGTCGAAATTTCTTTTTCTTTCGATTCACGTGGCCCACCGTCATGCTTCCACCTGCTCCCGACGATGCCCTCCTGCAATTGCAGCTTCGCCACGGCGGCGACCTGGCGCTGAAGCATCTGGTCGATGCCCGCATCGACGCGCTTCCGCGACCCGGCGCCGGCCAGACCCTCGCGCGCTGGCGCGTGCTGGCCGAGGTGGCGGCGCATGACCTCTCGCTGGTGAAGCTGTTCGAGGGGCACACCGACGCACTCGCCATCCTGGCCGAACTCGGCGGCGCCCCGGACACGCCGGCAGGCGCCTCCTGGGGAACGTGGTGCGCGGAACCGCCCGATGCACGCGTCACGCTCGATGCGCAACAGAACGGCCGCGTCCGCCTGACCGGCACCAAGGCCTGGTGTTCGGGCGCAGCGACCGTGTCGCACGCTGTCGTGAGCTGCTGGAATGCGGCCAGCGAGCCGTGCCTGGCGGCCGTCTCCATGGACCAGCCCACCGTCTGGGTGACCGAGAACGGCTGGCATGCCGTCGGCATGGCCGCGAGCGCCAGCGTCGACGTGCGGTTCAACCGCGCGGTGGCCACGCAGATCGGCCGGCCCGGCGACTATGTGAGCCGCGCCGGCTTCTGGCAGGGCGGCGCGGGCATCGCGGCCTGCTGGTTCGGCGGCGTGCTCGGCATCGCGCGCATGGTCCAGCAGCGCAAGGGGCCCAAGCCGGACGCTCATCGCCTCGCACACCTCGGCGCCATCGACGTCGCACTGACCGCGGCGGCCGCGCAACTGCGTGAAGCCGCTGCCTGGATCGACCGCCATCCGCAGGACAACGCGCAGCGCATCGCCTTGCGCGCCCGCCTCGCCGTGGAGCAGGCCGCCAACGAGGTGATGCACCACGCCGGCCGCGCGGTCGGCGCGGGCCCGCTCTGCCGCGACCCGCGCTTCGCCCGCGCGATGGCGGACCTGCCGGTGTTCCTGCGCCAGAGTCATGCCGAGCGCGATCTCGCCGCTCTCGGTCAATTCGCTGTGAACGAGGAAGAGGAGCCATCGTCATGGACGCTGTAGCGCAACGACGCGCCATCCGGGGGGAGGGCACGACGGAGGCCGAGTGGAGCCGCTGGCCCGGCCTGGCACGCCTGCCCGCGATCACCCCGCAGGACCTGGTTCCGAAGGATGCCCGCGCGGTGGTCGTCGCGCCGCATCCCGACGACGAGGTGCTCTCGGTCGGCGGCCTGCTCGCGCAACTGGCCGCGTGCGGCCGACCCGTCGAGGTGGTCGCGGTCACCGACGGCACCGCCAGCCACCGAGGCTCGACCGAATGGCCCGTCGAGCGGCTCGCACGCACCCGGCCGCGCGAGAGCCTGAAGGCGCTGCAGTGCCTCGGCCTCGCCATCGAGCCCATCCGCCTGGGCCTGCCCGATGGCGGGCTGAAGGGGTTGCGCGCCGTGCTCGCGGCGCGGCTCGTGCCATTGCTGCGGCCCGGCGACGTGGTGTTCACCACCTGGCGCCTCGACGGCCACCCCGACCATGAAGCGACCGGCGAGGCCTGCGCGCTGGCCGCCGCGAGCACCGGCGCGCGGCTCGCGGAAGTGCCCGTGTGGGGCTGGCACTGGTCGCGCCCCGGCGACGTGCGCATGCCCTGGCAGCATGCCTTCCGGCTCCCGCTCAGCGAAGAGGCGGTGCGGCGCAAGCGCGCGGCCGTCCATGCGTTCACCAGCCAACTGCGGCGCGATGCATCCACCGGCTCCGGCCCGGTGCTTCGCGCCACCACCGTCCAGCGCGCGGCGCGCCCCTTCGAGGTGATCTTCCTGTGAGCGCCGGCAACAACGACCAGCGGCCGTACTTCGACGCGCTCTATTCGGCGAGCGAAGACCCCTATGCGCTGCGCCAGCGCTGGTACGAGGCGCGCAAGCGGGCGCTGCTGCTGGCGGCCTTGCCGCAGGCGCGCTACCGGCGGGTGTACGAGCCGGGCTGCGGCATCGGCGAGCTCACGCTGGCGCTGTCGCACCGCTGCGACCATCTGCTGGCGAGCGATTTCTCGGCGCATGCGGTGGCGCTCGCGCGAAAGCGCACCGAAGGCCGCGCCAACGTGCGCATCGCGCAGCATGTGCTGCCCGCCGACTGGCCGCGCGAGGACGGCCGCTTCGACCTCATCGTGCTGAGCGAGCTGGGCTACTTTCTCGACCGCAACGACATGCAGCGCCTGGCCAGTTGCTGTGAAGAAACGCTGGAAGCCGACGGCACCCTCGTCGCCTGCGACTGGCGCCCCGATTTCGCGCAGCGCAGCCTGTCCACGAAGGACGTCCACGGCGCGCTGGCCGCGCTCGGGCTCGCCCGGCTGGCGCTCCACGAAGAAGACGATTTCGTGATGCAGGTCTGGACCCGCGACAGCCGCTCGGTAGCGGAGCGCGAGGGGATCCGATGATCGGCGTCGTCATTCCGGCGCACAACGAGGGCGAACGCATCGGCGCGGCGCTCGAGGCAGTGCTGCATGCGGCGGCACACCCGGCGCTCTTCGGTGAAACGGTCGGCGTGGCGGTCGTGCTCGACAGCTGCAGCGATTCGACCGGCGCGGTGGTCGCGCAATACCCTGTCACCGGCATTGCGCTCGATGCCCGCAACGTCGGCATCGCGCGGGCCCGCGGCGCGGAGCTGTTCGTCGGCGGCGGCGCGCGCTGGCTCGCCTTCACCGACGCCGACACGCTCGTCTCGCCGGACTGGCTGGTCAAGCAACTGGCCGAGAACGCCGATGTCGTCTGCGGCTCGATCGGCGTGGAAGACTGGGGCGTGTATGGCCTCGAAGGCAGCGCGGTGCAGGCGCATTTCGCGACGCACTATGTCGATGCCGACGGCCACCGGCACATCCACGGTGCCAACCTGGGGGTGTCGACCGAGGCCTACTGCCGCGTGGGCGGTTTCCAGCCGCTCGCGTGCAGTGAAGACGTGGCGCTGGTCGAGGCGCTGCAGGCGGCTGGGGCGCGCATCGCATGGAGCGCGGGGCCGCGCGTGATGACCAGTGCGCGAACCGATGCGCGCGCCCCCGGCGGCTTCGGCGACACCATCCTCGCGATGGTCGCGTCGCTCGCGACGCCGCCCGAACCGGGCCTCAGCCCGCTTTAGCCGCCACCGACACGCCCCACATCCGCGGCTTGCCTTCCCACACCGCAAAGCCGCTGATGCGCTTTCGCGTGGCCCATGCGTCGAGGCCGTTGAACAGCATCACCATCGGCACCTGCTGGAGCATCAGCGCGTGGATCTGGTCGAACAGGGCCTGGCGCTTCTTCGGGTCGGATTCGGCGAAGCTGTCGTCGATCAGCTTGAGCGCCTGCGGGTCTTCCCACACCTTGCGCGCCTGCTTGTCCTTCGGCCCCGAGAACTGTTCGTAGCTCAGCGCCGGGTCCAGGCGCGACGAATAGCTGAACGAGCTCATCTGGTAGTTGCCGCTGTTGTAGCGGTCCAGCTGCGTGGCCCATTCGAGCACCTCGATCTGCGCGTTGATGCCCACCGACTGCATCATGGCCTGCGCCAGCACCGCCACCGTGTAGCTGGGCACATGGGCGCGCTTGTTGGTCTGGATGGTGATCTTCTCGCCCTTGTAGCCGGCTTCGCGCAGCAGCTTGGCCGCCTGCGCCGGGTCGTAGTGCCAGCCTTTCTTCTGTGCCGCGCTGTAGAAGGCCGAGCCCTTGTGGATGGCCGAGTTGTTGACCGAGCCCAGTCCTTCGGAGGCGGCTGCCACGATCTGCTCGATGTCCAGCGAGGCCGCAATGGCCTGGCGCAGCTTCTGGTTCTTCAGCAGCGGGTCGCGCGTCTGGATCAGCAGCACGTTCTTGATGGCCTCGGGCGGCGCCTGCACCGCGAGGTTGCGGTCGTTCTTGAGTTCCTGCGCATCGCTCGAGGTGATCTGCCCCGCGTCGATGGCGCCCGACTTCAACCCGGCCGCCGCGGTGGCCGCATCGGGCACGACGAGGAACTTCACCGTGTCGACCAGCGGCGTCTTCAGGCCGGTGTAGCCGTCCGACTTGGTGGCGCCGGCCAGCGAGGTGTAGCCCTTGAAGGCGGTCACCGTGACGTATTCGCCGCGCTTCCATTCGCCGAATTTGAAGGGGCCGGTGCCCACGGGCTTGTCCCAGCTGCCGTCGGCCTTGACCGAGCTCTTGTGCAGGATGGCCGTCATGCCGCAGTCGGTGCGCGCGAGCGTGTCGAGGAACACGGCCGAGGGCTTGTTGATCTTCATCACGAAGGTGCCGTCGTCGGGCGTGGCGGTCTCGACCACCTTCAGGCCGTTGCGGCCGTCGTACTCGCTGGTGCAGCGCCAGTCGGTCTTCGGGTCCATGTAGCGCTTCCAGTTCCACGCCACGTCGGCCGAGGTCATCGGTGCGTCGTTGTGGAACTTCACCCCCTTGCGCAGCTTGAAGGTGTAGGTCAGGCCGTCCTTCGACACCTCGACCGACTGCGCCAGCAGCGGCCCCACGCTGCCGTCCATGCGGTAGCCGACCAGCCCCTCGACGATGTTCAACACCACGCCGTCGGTGGTGTTGTCGCGGTTCACGCCCGGGTTGGTGGAGCGGATGTCGGCGGGCTGGGCCACCGTGATGGTGGTCTGGGCGAACGCCGGGCCGCATGCGAGGTATGCAAGGCCGGCACCGGCAAGGGCGGCGAGTCGGAAGCGGGAACTGGGCATGAGGTACTCCTGCAGACAGAAACGAAAAGAAGGGCTGTGATCAGGCGAGAGCGGCCTCGGCGCCGAAGCGCCAGCGCAGCCGCACGCCGCCAGCCTCGGTCGGCTCCAGCGCTGGAATGGCCGAGAGCAGCTTGCGCGTGTAGTCCTGCCGGGGCGCATCGAACACGGTGTCGCGCGAACCTTGCTCGACGATGCGGCCGTCCTGCATCACGATCACGCGGTCGGCCACCTGCTCGACCACGCCGAGGTCGTGGCTGATGAAGAGGCACGAGAAACCATGGCGCTTCTGCAGTTCGGCAAAGAGCTCCAGCACCTGCGCACGCACGGTCACGTCGAGCGCCGACACCGGTTCGTCGGCGATCACGAAGGCGGGCCGGCGCACGAGTGCGCGAGCGATCGCCACGCGCTGCCGCTGGCCGCCCGAGAGCTCGTGCGCATAGCGCGGCAAATAAGCGGTGCCGAGCCCGACTTCATCGAGCACCTCGGCCACGCGCCTGGCCTTGTCGGCGGACGACATGCCCTTGACCAGCCGCAGCCCTTCGCCGACCAGCTGGCCGATGGTCATGCGCGGATCGAGCGAGGCGTACGGGTCCTGGAACACCATCTGGCATTGCAGCCGGTAGTCGAACCAGCCGGGGTCCGAGCGCGCGATGGAGCGGCCGCGGAACAGGATCTCGCCGCCGCTCGGCTTCAGGAGTCCGGCGATGGTGCGGCCGAGCGTGGTCTTGCCCGAGCCCGAGCCGCCGACCACCGCGACCACTTCGCGCGGGCGCACGACCAGGTCGATGCCGTGCAGCGCGCGCTTGGGCACCGCCTTGGCGAAGAGCCGACGGTGGCCGGGGTAGTCGACCACGAGGTTGCGCACCTCGACGACCGGCGCTTCATCGACCACTTCGCGCGCGGGCAGCCGGCGCGGCATCGCCTGCAGCAGCTCGCGGGTGTATTCGTGCTTCGGGTGTTCGAGCAAGTCGTCGGTATGGCCGGTTTCCTTCACCTCGCCATGCCGCATCACGACCATGCGCTGCGTGAAGCGCGCGACCATCGGCAGGTCGTGGCTGATCATCAGCACAGCCGTTTGATGTTCGCGCGTGAGGCCGACCATCAGCTCCAGCACGTCGCGCTGCACCACGGCATCGAGCGCGGTGGTGGGCTCGTCGGCGATCAGCAATGCGGGCTCCAGCAGCATCACCGAGGCCAGCATCATCCGCTGGCGCATGCCGCCCGAGAACTCGTGCGGCCAGGCGCCGAGCGCGCCCTTGGGGTCGCGGATGCCGACGCGCGCCAGCATGTCGAGGATGCGTGCCTGCCGTGCGGTGGCCGAGAGGTCGCGGCGGTGCAGGGCGAGCGCTTCGCCGAGCTGCTCGCCAATCGTCATCGACGGGTTGAGCGAGGTCATCGGTTCCTGGAACACCATGCCCACGCGCGCGCCGCGCAGCTCGCGCAGTCGTGCCGGCTTGGCGAGCGCCAGGTCTTCGCCTTCGAAAAGAATGCGGCCGGCGGTGCGCACCAGCGGCGGCGGCGTGAGGCCCATGAGGGCGCGCGCGGCCTGCGTCTTGCCGCTGCCCGATTCGCCGACGATGCCGACCATCTCGCCCGGCGCGATGTCGAAGGACACGTTGCGCACGATCTCGCGGCCGCCGAGGCCGACGGCGAGCGTCAGGCCTTCGACGCTGACCAAGGGAGTATTCGCTGCGTTCATTGCACGCCCTTCATGCGCGGGTCGAGCCAGTCGCGCACCGCGTCGCCCAGCAGGTTGATGCCCAGCAGCGTCAGCGCGATGCACAGGCCCGGAAGAATGGAGAGATAGCTGGCCTGCGCCATGAACGGGCGGGCCGAGGCCAGCATGTTGCCCCACGTCGGCGCCGGTGGCGGCACGCCCAGGCCAAGAAACGACAGCGCGCTCTCGGCCAATATGACCCAGCCGAACATCGAGGTGGCCAGCACCGTGAGCGGCGCGGTGCAGTTGGGCAGCACGTGGCGCACCATCGTGTAGAGCTCGGAGTTGCCGAGCACGCGCGACGATTCGATGAACTCCTTTTCGCGCAGCGACAGCACCGTGCCGCGCACGATCCGCGTCACCGACGGCGTGTAGGCCAGGCCCAGCGCGAGCACGATGCCGTACTGGTTCGCGCCCACCACCGCGAGCAGGCCCAGCGCCAGCAAGAGGCCCGGAAATGCCAGCAGCGCGTTGTTGAAGGCCATCACGATGCGGTCGGTCCAGCCGCGCAAAAAGCCGGTCAGCACGCCGACGATGCTGCCCACCACGATGGAGAAGGTCACCGTGAGCACGGCGATCCATACGCTGGTGGCGGCGCCGGCCATGAGGCGCGAGAGCTCGTCGCGGCCGAACTCGTCGGTGCCCAGCAGGTAGCGGCCACCGGGCAGCTTCAGGCGCGAGCCGAAGTTGATGCGCAGCGGATCGTGCGGCGTCCACACGAGGCTGATGAGCGCCGCGGCCACGATCAGGCCGACGATGACGATGCCGATCAGGGCGTTGAGGGGAAGGCGTTTCTTGCGGGTCATCTTCGTGCTCATTCGACGGCGACGCGGGGGTCGAACAAGGGGTAGCAGAGGTCGATCACGAGGTTCACAACCACGTAGATCACGGCCACGAACAGCAGGCAGCCCTGGATCACCGGATAGTCGCGCGCAAAAATCGCATCGACCAGCAGCCGGCCGAGCCCGGGAATGGTGAACACGGTCTCCACCACCGCGATGCCCCCGAGCAGGTTGCCCAGCACCAGGCCGATCAGCGTCCAGGTCGGGCCGAAGGCGTTCTTGAAGGCATGGCGCATCAGCACTGCGCGCTCCGACAAACCCTTGGCGCGCGCATGCGTGATGTAGTCCAGCCGCAGCACTTCGAGCGTGCTCGCGCGCGCCATGCGCATGAGCACGCCGATCTCGTGCAGGAACAGCGTGAGGATCGGCAGCACCAGGTAGAGCAGGCCGCTCTTCCAGTCTTCGGCGATGCCCACGTAGCCCACCACCGGCAGCCAGCCGAGCTTCAGGCCGAACAACAGCAGCAGCAACAGGCCGAGCCAGAAGGTCGGAATAGAAACAAGCAGCGTCGCCGACCCGACCAGCAGCAGGTCGGGCGCGCGGTTCTGTTTCCACGCGGCGATCATGCCGGCGGGCACCGCCACCATCGCGGCCAGCGCCACGGCCACCAGTACGATGCGGCCGCTGATGAGGAAGCGGTCGGCCACGAGCGAGAGCACGTCCTGCCCGCTGTTGATCGAGGTGCCCAGGTCGCCCTGCAGCACATGGCCGAACCAGATGCCGAACTGCGCCGGCAGCGAGCGGTCCAGCCCGAGCCGGGCGCGCAGGTCCGCGAGACTCGCGGGCGTGGCCAGGTCGCCGAGCAGCAACTGCGCGGGGTCGCCGGGAATGAGCCGTATCAGGACGAACACCGACACCGCCACGATGAGCAGTGTGGGAATCGCCATCGCGATGCGCGCCGCTGCGAAACGGAACATGGGCCTTCTTTCTTCTCTGTTGAGTGGGGTTGAACGTCAGGCCGGCGACGGCGCGGCGCGCAGGTCGTGCAGGGCCTTCGCGAAGAAGTCTTGCACATGCCCCACGCAGGCCAGCCCGTTGTGCGGCACGTTGTCCAGCAGGTCGAACGCAACCTTCACGCCAGCCGCCTCGAAGGAGCGGCGCAGGGTTTCGAGGCGCTCGGGCCGGGTGCGGCCGGCGTCGTTGGCGCCGGGCATGAAGAACTTGCCGCCCGGCTTGTGCGTGATCTCCCAAGTCTCGATGTCGGCCTTGCCCGCGATCATGTGCACCGGCAGGCGGCGCAGCGCCTCGAGGTTCATCGGCTTGCCGAAGCGGGTTTCGAAATCCTTCGTGCCGACCCACCAGCCCTGCTCGGGGTCGATGAGCGTGACCGAGCCCGGCGCGCCGATCGACACCGCCCACAGGTGCTCGGGGTGCAGCATCGCGAAGCGGTTGACGAATTGCCCGCCGCCCGAATAGCCGAAGAGCGCGAAGCGGCTGAAGTCGCAGCCGAATTTCTCGCCCACCTCGGCGACCATGTCCAGCAGGATCTGGTCGTAGCGGATGTCGGCTTCGACGAGGTGCTTGAAGCCGTCGCGGTTGCCGTCGCCGCGCACGCCCGCGGGGAACAGCGGGCACAGCACGATGCAGTCGTTCCACTTGGCAAAGCCGCTGAAGGCCTCGCGGTAGTTGACGAAGGCGCGGCCGGTGCCGTGCACCACCACCACCAGCTGCATCGGCCGTGCGCCGGGCTGGCCGATGTGTTCGGGCACGTAGGTGCAGTACGAAAAGCGCGGGTCGCTGCGCGAGGCGTAGATGGTGCTCGGGCCCAGGTCGTAGATGGCGCGGGCGCGCTGCTCGGCCAGGGCGGTGGGGACTTCGGTGGTGGCGGTCATGGAAGGAAATCTGCGAATGAAAGAAGAAGAGGGCGCCGGACTTAAAGCGTGTATTCCTGGAAGTTGCGCGCCTCGTAGGGCTTGCGCGCCACCCACATCACGCGGTTCGCCGCGTCCATGAGCGTGGTGGCCACGGTGGCCGAGATGCTGCTGAAGTCCGCCGGCTTCGGGGTGCGCAGCACGCCGTCGGGCTTGCCGAACTCGTCGGCCAGCGCGGCCTTCACGTGGGACCAGTCGATGCGGCCCTCGATGCGGCCGAGCGCGTTTTCCACGCGGTGCTGGCGGTAGATGCTGTCGGGCCGCTGCGGCAGGCCGGGGTCGCGCAGCTTGATCACGGCGGATGGCGACATCCAGTGGTTGGCATGCACGAGCAGGTCGTTCTCAGGCAGTGTCCAGAAGATATCGCCGGGCGAGGTTTCAAGGCTGATGCCCGAGCCGTCGTTGCCGGTGGCCTGCGCCAGGATCATGTTGTTGGCGCAGTAACGCTTCGACGCCCAGATGGTCTTCATCGCCTGCGCGAGATTCGCTGCCTCGAGCACCCGTCGGCGCAGCAGCACCAGCGGCACGCCCGCGCCCTTGCGGAAGTCTTCGTCGCAGGTCAGCGAGTTGCCGGTGAGCGACACGCCGTTCGTGTTGAAGCCGTGGCGGGCCAGCGCGCCGGCCTCGGTGAAGGTCAGCATGTCGGGGCCGTTCTGGCTGCGGATGCGCAGCACGATGCCGGTGTCCACGCATTCCTGGCGCCAGTCCCAGTTGTGGGCGTGCATGAGGCGGCCGGTGGCCGAGCGCGCGGGCAGCACGACGAGGCCGGTGCAGTCGCCGTCTTCGCTCGATGGCGGTTCGGCGGGCGGGGTGGCGGCCTGGGCCTGCTTCATGTCGGCGTAGCCGAACAGCATCTCGGTGCGGCAATTGATCATCACCACGTCTTCAAGCGACACGCCCGCGCCCTCGGCGATGCCGCGCATTTCCTCGAGGTAGCTCGCGTCGTAGGCCTCGATGACCGGCAGCATCGACTGCGCGAGCTGCCGGATGGTGGCGTCGTCCAGCCCGCGGCGGCCCAACTGGGCGCGGTAGAGCGCGACGCCCCCGGCCACGCGCTCGGGCACGGCGCGGCCGTGCTGCACACCGCGCGCGTGCGGCGTGCCGGAAACATCGACGAGGGGGAAATATTCAGGAGTGGTCATGGCGTTGCAGGTTTGTCATCGGCCTGCCGCGGGAAGGCGGTAGTGCAGTGGCGCAGTGGTGATGGCTCGCATTGTTTTGCAGGTACAGGAAAAAATAAATTTAAAAATCATTTAGAGTTAATAAAGAATTTGTTTATCTTCTGGCCATGAGTTCCATCCGCTTTCTTCGCACCTTCGTCGCGGCCGCGCGCGGCGGCTCCTTTGCCGCTGCGGCCGACCAGGTGGCGCTCACGCAAGCGGCCGTGGGCCAGCAGATGCGCGCGCTCGAAGCGGAAATGAAGAAGCCGCTGTTCGACAAGACCGGCCGCACCATGGTGCTGAGCCCCGCCGGCCACCTGCTGCTGCCACGCGCCGAGGAACTGCTCGCGCAGTACGAGTCGATGCGCCGCGACCTGCAGGACCAGCGCCAGATCGCCGGCACCATCAAGCTCGGCTCGCTCATCTCGGCCATGGGCCTCTTGTCGAGCACGCTGGCGGTGCTCAAGTCGCTGCATCCGAACCTGGAGGTCGAGCTGCGGGTGCGCGAGCAAACGCAGCTGATGCAGGACGTGATCAGCGGCGAACTCGATGCGGCCGTGGTCGTCGAGCGCCAATGGCCCGAGGTGCCGGGCCTCTTGTGGACGCGCTGCTACGACGAGTCGCTCACCGTCATCGCGAATTCGGGCATTGCCTCGCCCGAGACGCCCATCGCGAGCCTGTTCGCGAACCATCCCTTCATCCGCTTCGACCGGCGCACGCCGACCGGGGCGCGCATCGACAAGATGCTGCGGCGGCTGCAGTTCGTGCCGAAGGAATTTCTCGAGCTCAACTCGCTGCTCGCCATTGCGGAGCTGGTGCGCAAGAACGTGGGCTTCACGATGGCGCCGCTGTTGAAGAACTTCGACTGGGAAAGCGACCCCGCGCTGTGCGTGCTGCAACTGCCGGGGCGGCCCGTGGCGCGCCGGCTGGGCATGCTGGAGAACGGCAGGCGCAGCCACATCACCCGCGTGGTCCGCGAGGAAATGCTGGCGCACCTGCGGCGCATGAAGGCGGGCGGCTGACCCGGCCGGCGACAGACAACGCTGACGCGCATCGCGTCTCTCTTCTTACCCGCGGCACGGGCCGCACGCCCAGCATGAAAGCTTCTTCAACCTGAAGGAGTGATGACCATGCCAAGAGGCGACAAGTCGTCCTACACGGACAAGCAGCAACGCAAGGCCGAGCACATCGAGGAAGGCTACGAGCACCGCGGTGTCGGCAAGGCCGAAGCCGAAAGGCGCGCCTGGGCCACGGTGAATGCCGAGACCAGCGGCGGCAAGAAGAGCGGATCGGGCCGCGGCAAGGCCGAGAACCATGCGCCATCGCGCAAGGGCGGCCACAAGGGTGGGGCGGCTGCAGCATCCCGCACAGCAGCGGAGCGCTCGGCGTCCGCGAAGAAGGGCGCCGCCACGCGCAAGCGCAATGCCGCCGAGAAGCGGTCGTAAGGAGATGGCAATGCACATCATCCTGGGGGCAACCGGCCACGTCGGCTCGTCGCTCGCGCAAGCCCTGCTGGCGCGCAACGAGCCGGTCACCGTGGTCACGCGCGATGCGCGTCACGCCGAGTCGCTGAAGACGAAGGGCGCCCATGTGGCCGAGGTCGACGTGTTCGACACGGCCGCGTTGCACCGCGTGATCGCGGGTGGGCAGCGGCTCTTCGCGCTCAATCCGCCGGCGCCGCCGTCGAGTGACACGGTCGCCAAAGAGCGCAAGAGCATGCGCGCCATCGTGGCAGCGCTCGAGGGCTGCAAGCTCGAGAAGATCGTCTGCGAATCGGCCTACGGCGCGCAGCCTGGCGACGGCATCGGCGACCTCGGCGTGCTGTACGAGATGGAGCAGGCGCTGCGGGCCGCCGGCGCCGCACCGGTCAGCGCCATCCGCGCGGCCTACTACATGAGCAACTGGGACGCCTCGCTGGAGACCGCGCAGAAGGAAGGCAAGGTCCACAGCATGTACCCGCCCGATTTCAAGCTGCCGATGGTGGCGCCACATGACCTCGGGGAGTTCGCCGCGCGGCTGATGCTGGGCGCGGTCGAAGCTTCGGGAACGCACCATGTCGAAGGGCCGGCGCGCTATTCGCCGGGCGATGTTGCGCGGGCGTTTTCTCAGGCGCTCGGGCGGCCTGTGGAGGTGGCGGTGACGCCGCCCGGGCATTGGGAGCAGGCGTACCGGGCGCTGGGGTTTTCCGAGGCTGCAGCGAAGTCGTATGCGGCGATGACGCGGATCACGCTGGAGAACAAGGAGGAGCCCGAGAAGCCGGAGCGCGGGGCGACTTCGCTCGGCGAATACATCACGGCGCTGGTCAGGAAGAACACAAGCTGAGTCGGTCGGGTGTGATTCACCGATCCGTCATTCGCCGTCATTAGCATCCCGCGGTCCGTCACATACGAACCGCCGCCGATGTCCTCGCTCCCGCCTGCTTCTTTCTTTTCCTCTTCTTTCGCAGCGCCGGTTTTCCGGACCCTGGTTGCCAGCGCCGTCCTGGCGCTGGCTGCGTGCGGAGGGGGCAGCGACGGTGGCTCCGGCTTCTTCCTGCCACCCGTCGCTTCGACCCCTCCGCCAGCGCCGGCCCCGGCGCCCGCGCCTCCGGCACCACCGGCCGAACGGATCGTCGAAAGCGTTCGTCTCATCGGCGAGCAGTTGCTCGCCAACGACCTGAAGGTCGACGGTTTCGTCGTGGGCGGCTTGTCCGGCGTCGACTACGACCCGGTCACCGGAACCTGGTATTTCCTGAGCGACGACCGCACTGCATCGCGCTTTCATACGGCCGAACTGGCCTACGACGCGACGAGCTTCTCGTCGATCCGGATACGCTCGTCCGTCACCCTGAAGGACGCGGGCGGCAAGCCCTATCCGAGCAGCGACCCGGCGCCCGGCGGCACCGTGGCCGACCCCGAATCATTCCGCGTGGACCCGCAGGATGGCGCCCTGTGGTGGGGCAGCGAGGGCGACCGTGCCAAGAGCCTGGACCCCTTCGTCGCGAAGATGGGCAAGGACGGGCAGGCGGCCACGATCCTGCCGTCCATTCCCATGTTCAAGATGTTCCCTGCCGAGGAAAAAGGCTCGCGCAACAACGCGACCTTCGAAGCCCTGAGCTTCGCCGCGGACGGCAAGAGCCTGTGGGTAGGCATGGAGGCGCCGATCTACGAAGACGGCCCGTTGCCGACCATCGCCAGCGGCGCGGTCTCGCGCTTCACCCAGTACGACCGCGCCGGCAACCTGCTGCGCCAGGTCGCCTACCCGATCGATGCCTTGCCCGCGGCGCCGGCCGCCGGCAAGTCGGCGGACAACGGCGTCTCGGAGATGCTGGCGATCAACGACCACCAGTTCCTCGTGATCGAACGCTCGGGCGTGCAGGGCGCCGATGGCGTCTACGTCAACTACATCCGGCTCTACCAGATAGATACGACAGGCGCCACCGACGTCCGCGCCATCGCGAGCCTGGCCGGCGCCGACTACAAGCCCGTGCAGAAGCGCCTGGTGCTCAACCTCAACACGCTGGGCCTGAAGAAGCTCGACAACATCGAGGGAATGACCTGGGGCCCGAAGCTCGCCAACGGGCACGACACGCTGGTGCTGGTGTCGGACAACAACTTCAATGCCGCCAGCCAGATCACGCAGGTGCTGGCTTTCGAGGTGGTGGGGAAGTAGAGCCGCGGTCTGGCAGCCCGATAGTCGGGATCGGCCATCGGCTTGTCCGACAGCCGTAATAACGGCCTCTATTCGGCGGGAACCAGACATTCCGCCACTATCTTTGGCGTCTGCAAGACAACTTGCATTTGTCCGCTGCGGCGGCCTCCGCACGCGAAGCCGTCGTGTTGCGCGAGGTTGCCCGGAACGGGCGGCCTATGCCTGCCAACGTCGCCCAAGTGCTGGCCAGTCCACACCTGTTCCAGTCGTTTGCCGCAGCGGATTCGCATCGATACGATCCCGCGCCTTGCCCCTCAAAGGAATGCGCGAATGCCGCCATCGACTGCTTTTTCCCCCTCCGCCAACATCGACTGGCAGCAGCGCAGCCGACGCCATGTCTGGCATCCGTGCACGCAGAGCATCCGCCTCGAGGCTGTACCGCCGCTGCCGATCGCGCGAGGCGAGGGTGCCTGGCTCTACGACCATGACGGCCGCCGCTATATCGACGCGACGAGCTCATGGTGGGTCAATCTCTTCGGCCATGCGCATCCGGCCATCAACGCCGCGCTGAAGGACCAGCTCGACAGGCTCTCGCACGTGATGCTCGCCGGCTGCACGCACGCGCCGGCCGTGGAGCTGGCCGAGCGGCTGTCTGCATTGACCGGTCATGCGCTCGGCCATTGCTTCTATGCCTCCGATGGCGCCTCGGCCGTGGAGATCGCGTTGAAGATGAGCTTTCATGCGTGGCGCAACGCGGGGCGCAGCGGCAAGCAGAACTTCGTCGCATTGCGGCACGGCTACCACGGCGAGACCCTGGGCGCGCTGCATGTGACCGATGTGCCGGTGTTCCGCGATGCCTATGCGCCGCTGCTGGCGAACGCGCACCTCGTTGAATCGCCCGATGCGAGGACCGCACGGCAGGGCGAGGATGCAGTCGCCGTCGCGCGGCGCGCGGCCACCGAACTCGAAGCGCTGCTCGCTGAACGGCACGCATCCATCGCCGCCGTGATCGTCGAGCCGCTCGTGCAATGCGCCACCGGCATGGCGATGCACGACCCCGAATACCTGCGTCTCGTGCGCACACTGTGCGATCGCTACGAGGTGCATCTCATCGCCGACGAAATAGCAGTGGGATGCGGGCGCACCGGCACTTTCTTCGCATGCGAGCAGGCCGGCATCTGGCCCGATTTCCTGTGCCTCTCCAAGGGCATCAGCGGCGGCTACCTGCCGCTCGCGCTGGTGATGACGCGCGATGCGATCTACGAAGGCTTCGTGGACGACGACGTGGCGCGCAGCTTCCTGCATTCGCATTCGTACACCGGCAACGCGCTGGCCTGCCGCGCGGCGCTCGCGACGCTCGACCTGTTCGAGCGCGAAGACGCATTGCGGCGCAACCGCGGTCGTGCCGAACGATTGGTCGGCCGGCTGCGCGAAGGGCTCCACGGCAAGCCTGTCGATCACCTGCGCCAGCGCGGAATGATCACGGCCTTCGACGTGCGCGAGCCCGGTGCGCGGTTCGCGGAGCGCTTTCATCTCGCAGCGCGAGCGAACGGCTTGCTGATGCGACCCATCGGTTCGACCGTCTACCTCATGCCTCCCTATGCGATCAGCGACGATGAGATCGATCGGCTGGTCGATGGCACGCTGGCCACGCTTCAGGCGGTGTCCGCTCCCGGCCATGCAGAAGAAGGAGTCCGCGATGCTGCGCTTGCTTGAACGCCTGCAGGACGAGATCACCGCGCTCGATGCGCAGTCGCTGCGACGCCGCCGGCAGATTGCCGAGACGGCCTGCGCACCCGAGCAATCGTTGACGCTGACCGGTGCGACCGCACCGCGCACCATGCTCGGCTTCAGCTGCAACGACTACCTCGGCCTTGCCGCGCATCCGGCGCTCGCGGCCGCGTTGGCCGAAGGCGCGGCGCGCTACGGCACAGGCAGCGGCGGGTCGCACCTGATCCTCGGCCATTCGCGCGCGCATGCCGCGCTCGAAGAACGGCTGGCCGACTGGATGGCGCCGTTCATCCCCGAGGCGCGGAGTCTCTTTTTCTGCACGGGCTACATGGCCAACCTCGCGGTGCTGTCAGCGCTCGGGGGCGCGGAGGCGGTGATCTTCTCGGAGTCGCTCAACCATGCGTCGCTGATCGATGGCGCACGGCTGGCCAAGGCGCGGGTCGAGCGCTATCCGCATTGCGACGTGGCCGCGCTCGATGCGCAGCTCGCGGCCTGCGATGCGCCGGTCAAGCTGATCGTGAGCGATGCGGTCTTCAGCATGGACGGCAACATCGCGCCGGTGGCGGAACTGCTCGCGCTCGCAGAGCGGCACGATGCGTGGCTGGTGCTGGACGATGCCCACGGCTTCGGCGTGCTCGGTGCGACAGGCCGGGGCGTGCTGCAGGAGATGGCACTGCGCTCGGAGCGGCTGGTGCTCATCGGCACGCTGGGCAAGGCGGCGGGCGTGTCGGGCGCGTTCGTGGCGGCGCACCGCACCGTCATCGATTACCTCGTGCAACGGGCGCGGCCGTACATCTTCACCACCGCCGCGCCGCCGGCCATTGCGCATGCGCTGCTCGCGAGCCTCGCGTTGATCGAAGGGGAGGAGGGTGACGAGCGCCGTGCGCAATTGAAGGCGCGCATCGCCCAGTTGCGCCGGGGCGTGGGCGCAATCCTTCCAGCGGATGGCAGCGCCTGGCTACTCGATTCACCCACCGCGATCCAGCCGCTGATCCTCGGCGACAACGCGCGCGCGATGCGCACGATGGCGCAGCTCGATGCGCGCGGCCTTCGCGTCGGTGCGATCCGTCCGCCGACCGTGCCTGCCGGGACCGCGCGGCTGCGGATCGCGCTGTCGGCCAGCCATAGCGAGGCCGACGTCGCCCGTCTGGTCGATGCGCTCGGCGAGGCACTGGCGCGGCCATGGAAGGAGGCCGCATGACGCAGCGCCGCTGGTTCGTCACGGGCACCGACACGGGCGTCGGCAAGACGTTGGTGAGCAGCGCAATGCTGAGCCTGCTGGTCGCATCGGGCCTGCGCGCGGTCGGCATGAAGCCGGTGGCCGCGGGCCTGGAGCGGGTGAATGGTGAGTGGCAGAACGAAGACGTCGAGCAACTGCGCGCGGCCGGTAACGTCGATGCGCCGTTGGCCTTGCGCTGCCCGTACCTGCTGCGTGCACCGATGTCGCCGCACCTCGCGGCGCGGGAAGAGGGCGTGCGCATCGAACTGCCGCCGCTGCTGTCGGCCTTTACCGCCCTGTCGCAGCGCGCCGATGCGGTGGTCGTCGAAGGCGTGGGCGGGTTCCGCGTGCCGTTCGGCGACGACCTCGAAAGCGCCGACCTTGCGGTGGCGCTCGATCTGCCGGTGATCCTCGTGGTCGGGCTGCGACTCGGCTGCCTGAGCCATGCGCTGCTGACCGCCGAGGCGGTCCGCGCACGCGGTCTCGTGCTCGCGGGCTGGGTCGCGAGCGTCATCGAGCCGCAGATGCTGTCGCCCGAGGCCAACCTGCAGACCTTGCGCGACCGGCTCGGCGCGCCGTTGCTCGGCGTGGTGCCGCACCTGGCCGAGCCTGGTGCGGCCAGCGCCGCGCGGCATCTCGACCTGCGCGCACTGCGCGCGACCGCGGCCCACGCCGCGCGGCGCTCGGCCGCGCTGGCGTTGGCCTGAACCGTTCGGTCGATCAGGCCAGGTGCTTGTCGCGGTTCGCGCGCTGGCGCTCCAGCATCCAGCCCGGGTACTCGGCCGGCAGCGCGCTCGCCTTGTCGAGCGTGGCCAGCTCGTCGGCTGACAGCTTGATGGCGGTGGCCGCAATGTTGTCGTCCAGCTGTTCGACGCGCTTGGCGCCGATGATCACGCTGGTCACCACCGGCTGGTGCAGCAGCCACGCGAGCGCGATCTGCGCGACCGACACCTTGCGGGCCTCGGACAGCACGCGCATCGCGTCGATGCAGTCGTAGGCGCGTTCGCGGTTCACCGGCGGGAAGTCGAAGGTGGCGCGGCGGGTGCCCTTTTCGGCTTCGGTGTGGCGATCGAACTTGCCGCTCAGGAGGCCGCCGGCCAGCGGGCTCCAGACCATGAGTCCGACGTTCTCGCTGCGCAGCATCGGCACCAGCTCGCGCTCCAGGTCGCGCCCGGCGATGGTGTAGTAGGCCTGCAGCGATTCGAAGCGTGCGAGCCGGTCGCGCTCGGCGATGCCCAGCGCCTTGGCGATCTGCCAGGCCGCCCAGTTCGACACGCCCACATAGCGCACATGGCCCTGCTGCACGAGGTTGTCGAGGGCATGCACGGTTTCCTCGATGGGCGTGAGCGGATCGAAGCCGTGGATCTGGTACAGGTCGATGTGGTCGAGCTGCAGGCGCTTCAGGCTCGCCTTGACGCCATCCATGATGTGAAAGCGCGAGGCGCCGCTGGAGTTGGGGCCCTTGCTGCCGGTTTCGCCGAGCACCTTGGTGGCCACTACCACGCTGTCGCGCGGGATCTTGAGGTTCTTGAGCGCCTGGCCGGTGATGACTTCCGACTGACCTTCGGAATACACGTCGGCGGTGTCGATGAAGTTGATGCCGGCATCGATCGACCGGCCGATCAGGCCCTCGGCCTCGGCCTGCTGGAGGTCGCCGATCTGGCCCCAGATGCCCGAGGAGCCGCCGAAGGTCATCGTGCCGAGGCAGAGTTCGGAAACCAGGAGGCCGGTGCGGCCGAATTTGCGGTACTGCATGGAAAGGTCCTTTGCGTTGGGAGAGGTGTGCGGGGAGGTGTTGGCAAAAAGTATCCGTCCGCGGCCCCCGGGGCGGCGAGCGCGTTCCTGCAAAGTCTTTGCCTATTTCTCCAGACCTTGTTCCGCAGGCGTGCAGTTTCATGGGAGCGGCGCTAAGCTGCAAACCACCCGATCCTCCACGGTGCGCGCCACCGTGTCCCCAACCGCGACAAGGCCCTCTACATGTCCGACGAAACACCCGAAATCGCTGCAGCCATTGCCCAGCCGATGCTGCTGGAGCCCGAACTCGACGAAGCCAGGAAGGAACTGGTGGCGCTCATCAACCGCATCACCGGCGGGCGCGACGGCACGGTGGAAACGCCTGTGGCCGGCCTGCAGGTGTATTGCATCAGCAAGCCCGACCGCCCCAAGCACGCCTTCGCCACCCCGGCGCTCGGGCTGATCGCGCAGGGCTCCAAGCGGATCATCATGGGCGACGACATCTATGTGTACGACCCGATGCACTACCTCGTGACCTCGGTCGACCTGCCGGTGTGCGGCCAGGTGCGCCTCACAAGCGACAACGAGCCCTACCTGGGCCTGCGCCTGGAGCTTGCGCTCGACGAGATCGGCGAACTCATCGGCGACGAGAAGCTGCCCGCCAAGGCCAACGCGCCGGCTTCCCGCGGCATGTACGTCAACCGCATCGCGATGCCGGTGCTGGAGCCGGTGCTGCGGTTGCTGCGGCTGGTCGAGACGCCGGAGGACGTGCCGATCATGGCGCCGCTCATCAAGCGCGAGATCATGTATCGCCTGCTGGTGAACGGCGAGGGCGCGCGGCTGCGCCAGATCGCACTGCAGGACAGCCACACCCAGCGCATCGCCAAGGCCATCAGCGCGCTGCGCATCAACTATGCGCAGTCGCTGCGGGTGGAAGACATGGCGCGCGCGGTGCACATGAGCGTGTCGTCGTTCCACCATCACTTCAAGGCGGTGACTGCGATGAGCCCGCTGCAGTACCAGAAGCAGCTTCGCCTGCAGGAGGCACGCCGCCAGATGCTGGTGACCGGCATCGACGTGGCGAGCGCGGCGCACAGCGTGGGCTATGAAAGCCCGTCGCAGTTCGCGCGCGAGTACGGCCGCATGTTCGGTGCGCCGCCGCTGCGCGACAAGCAGCGCTGGCTCTCCGAGGCGGGCAACGATGCGATGGCGGCGGCGTCGATGGAAGCGGCCTGAGCCGCATGGCCGAATCGAAGGTCGCGATCTATGGCGCCATCGGCGCCAATGTCGCGATCGCGGTCACCAAGTTCATCGTCGCGGGCATCACCGGCAGTTCGGCGATGCTGTCGGAGGGCATCCACTCGGCGGTCGACACCTTCAACGGCGTGCTGCTGCTCGTGGGCCTGAAGCTCAGCAAGCGGCCCGCGACGCCCGAGCATCCGTTCGGCCACGGCAAGGAGCTCTATTTCTGGAGCCTGATCGTCGGGGTGCTGGTCTTCGGGCTGGGCGGCGGCGTGTCGTTCTACGAAGGCATCCAGCACATCCGCGCGCCCGAGCCGATGCGCGATCCGACGTGGAACTACGTCGTGCTCGCGGCCGCTTTCCTGTTCGAAGGCGCGAGCTTCCTCATCGCCTTGAAGCAGTTCCGCGCGCAGGCCGGGGGCACGCCGTTCTGGCAGGCGCTGGACCGCAGCAAGGACCCGACCACCTACACCGTGCTGGCCGAGGACTCCGCCGCGCTCGTGGGTCTGCTGGTGGCCGCGCTCGGCATCTACTTCAGCCACACGCTGGACATGCCGGTGCTCGACGGCGTGGCCTCGGTGGTCATCGGCGTGCTGCTCGCGGGCGTGGCCGTGCTGCTCATCGCGCAGGCGCGGGGCCTGCTGATCGGCGAGGGCATCCGGCCCGAGACCGCGCGCGCCATCCGCGCCATCGCGATGGAGCAGCCCAGCGTCGAAGACGTGGGCCATGTGCTGTCGATGTACATCGGCGCCGACGAGGCACTGGTGATCGTCGATGTGAACTTCAAGGACGACATTTCCACGGGCGAGGCGGGCGATGCCATCGCGGCCATCGAGACGCAGGTGCGCGCGCGTTTCCCGACGATCAAGCGCATCTTCATCGAGGCGACCGAGGCGCCGCAGGCGGGCGCGGCACCGGCAAAGGACGGCGCCGCCTTGTAGCATTTACTGCAATTTCTTGCGTCGTCACGACCATGCAGGTTTCAGATTTTTTCGTTATTGTTTTGCTCGCTGCAGCACCCCGGCGCACAGGCGCCGGGCGAACCAAACAACACGGAGAAATGCATGCTTTGGGAAAAAAAGCTGGCGCAGTGGAGCGCCGCCGTTCGTGACCGCGCGAACCTGCCTGCACGGCTGACGCTGTGGGACGGCCAGTCCTACGACTTCGGCGATTTCAGCGGGCCCTCGGTCACGCTGCACGTCAAATCGCCCGCCGCGCTGTCGCTGATGCTGCAGCCCACGCTCGACAACCTGGGCGAGGCCTACGTCAAGAGCAAGATCGACATCGAGGGCAAGCTCAGCGACGTCATCGACATCGCCTATGGCCTCGCGAAGACGTCGATCGACAAGCAGGGCGGGGCGCTGCAGAACATGGCACGCTACTTCACGCACACCAAGTCGTCGGACAAGAAATCGATCCAGTACCACTACGACGTTTCCAACGAGTTCTACCAGCAGTGGCTGGACCCGAACATGGTCTATTCGTGCGCCTACTTCGAGAACGGCGACGAAGACCTCGCCACCGCGCAGTTGAAGAAGATCGACCACATCCTCACCAAGATCGACCTGAAGCCGGGCCAGACCCTGCTGGACATCGGCTGCGGCTGGGGCGCGCTGGTGATCCGCGCGGCGCAGAAGTTCGGCGCGCGCTGCGTGGGCGTCACGCTCTCGCAGAACCAGTTCGACCTGGCCACCGAGCGCGTGAAGGCCGCGGGCCTGCAAGACCGCATCGAGATCCGCCTGCAGGACTACCGCGACGTGACCGGCCAGTTCGACCGCATCACCAGCGTGGGCATGTTCGAGCACGTGGGCCGCAAGAACCTGCCCGCGTACTTCAAGCGCGTGCGCGAGCTGCTGGCCGACGATGGCGTGGTGATGAACCACGGCATCACTTCGTCCGACCCCGAGGGCGGTGGCGTCTCGTACGGCGGCGGCGACTTCATCGACCGCTACGTGTTCCCCAACGGCGAGCTGCCGCACATCAGCCTCGCGCTGCAGGCGATGCAGCAGGGCGGGCTCGAGGCCTTCGACATCGAGAACCTGCGCCGCCACTATGCGCAGACGCTGCGCTACTGGAGCGACAGCTACGAGGCCAACAGCGAGAAGCTGCACGCGATGGTCGACGAGGAGAAATTCCGCATCTGGCGCGTGTACCTCGCGGGCTGCGCCTATGCCTTCGAGAACGACGACGTGGCGATCTACCAGATCGTGGGGCGCAAGGCGGGGCGCGCGGCGAAGACGCTGCCGTGGTCGCGGCGGTACATCTACGACGGCACCTCGGCGCTGAACGCGGGTTGATACTTTCGATGCGGCCGTGTCGGCATGGCGGCAAAGCGATATCGCAAGGCCGCGCGGGCGCGTGAACAAGACAGCGGAGAGCCCGTGCGAGCACGGATTCGCACGGCCCGGTAGCATCACGGGCTCGCGGCCTCACACCACCTCGGCGCTCGCCGGACACCCTGTCCGCGGCAGCCTGCCCGGCCCGCGCAGAATCCCATGAGCGCCAGCACCAAAACTACAAACCGCCCCCTGGTCATCGCCTCGATCATGGCCTCCATGGCCATGGTCGCCATCGAAGCCACCATCGTCTCGACCGTCATGCCGCAGATCGCCTCCGAGCTCGGCGGGCTGCATCTCTACAGCTGGGTCTTCGCCTCGTTCCTGCTCGCGCAGACCGCGATGACCGTGGTGTTCGGCAAGCTCTCCGACCTGTATGGGCGCAAGCCCATCATGTTCGTGGGCATCGCGGTCTTCATCGTCGGCTCGGTGCTGGCGGGCTTCGCGTGGTCGATGCCCGCCATGATCTGCTTCCGGCTCATCCAGGGCATCGGCGCGGGCGCGATCCAGCCCGTGTCGCTCACCATCGTGGGCGACCTCTATCCGGTGCGCGAACGCGGCAAGGTGCAGGGCTACCTCGCGAGCGTGTGGGCCGTGTCGGCGGTGGTAGGGCCGATGATCGGCGCGCTGATCGTGCAGAAGCTGTCGTGGGCCTGGATCTTCTGGGTCAACGTGCCCATCGGCCTGGCCGCGGCGGCGGGCTTCTGGTTCTTCCTGCACGAGGCGCCGACGGTGCGCCGTTCGTCCATCGACATGGTGGGCGCGGTGCTGTTCACCGTCGGCATCGCTTCGCTGATGATCGCGCTGACCGAGTTCGGCGTCGGCAACTCGGGCGTCGCGCTCGCGTGGGCGGGGCTCTTCGTGGTCACGCTCGCGCTCTTCATCGCGCAGGAGCGCCGCGCGGCCGACCCGATGGTGTCGCTCAAGCTCTGGGGCGCACGGATGATCGCCACGGTCAACGGCGCGGCGATGCTCGCCGGCATGGTGCTGATCGGCATCACGACCTTCCTGCCGATGTACGTGCAGGTGGTGCTGGAGCGCTCGTCGGTCACGGCCGGCCTCACGCTCACGATGGTGATGCTGGGCTGGCCCATCGGCGCGACACTGACCTCACGCACCTTTCACCGCATCGGGCTCTGGCGCATGGTGGTCGTGGGTGCGGCGCTGATTCCGGTGGGCACGTCGACCTTCGCCTTGCTCGGCGCCGGCAGCTCGCCGGTGCTGCCCGCCATCGGCTCGTTCATCATCGGCCTGGGCATGGGCGTGATGAGCCTGGCTTCGCTGATCCTGATCCAGGAGGGCGTGGAGCTGTCGCAGCGCGGCATCGCGACGGCTTCGAATGTGTTCTCGCGCAATCTCGGAAGCGCATTGGGCGCGGCGTTCTTCGGCGCGGTCTTCAACTTCGGGCTGACGCGCGGCGACGGCGGGATGATGTTCACCGACGACCAGCTCCGGCAGCTGCTGCAAGGCACGCACGGCTCCATCACGGGCGATGCGGCGATCCGCCTCGCCCTCGGCAGCTCGCTGCATCTCACGTTCCTGATGATGCTGGTCGTGAGCCTCGGGGTGGTGGCGCTGGCGTTGCTGCTGCCCAGGGAAGGGCTGGAGAGCCAGGCGGTCAAGGACATGAAGGCCGCGCAGAAGTAGACGGGCGCAGGCTCAGCCTGTCAGGGCTTTCTTCATGTGCGCGAGGTAGAAGCCGGCTGCGTAGTCGTCGATGCGGCCGTACTCCTCGTACCCCTGCTTCAGATAGAAGGGCCGGGCCTGCCATTCGAAGGTGTCCAGCTTCGCGTGTTTCGCACCCAGGGCCATCGCCTGCCGCTCGCCTTCCGCGAGCAGGCGACGGCCGAGGCCCGCCCCGCGTGCGTCTTCCTCGACGAAAAGCACATCCACGTTGAACCAGTAGAGAAAGACGAAGCCGCGAAGCCCGCCGAGCAGGCGGCCGTTGTCGTCCTTGGCGTTCAGGCGGATGTATTTTTGCTCGGGGTACTCGCCGACAACGCCGTAGTTGAAATGCCGCAGCTTGCGGCCGAGTTCGCCGGAGCGGAGTTCTTCGTCGGTGGGCGGAACGATGTGGATGGTGTTCATCGGGAGGTCGGCCGGAGGTGCGGCGAGGTTCCTGGGATGGTCGGCTTTTCGATGCGGGGCGCGATTTTGCGACAACCGCGGTCCACCGGGCTGGTCTCCCTTTCCGAACGGTCCAGAAGGCGATCCCGCATCACCTGTTGCGTGTCTGAGTTTGGGATATATGTCCTGTTTGATGGACATTTCCATGAGTTTGATACAAAATGTGGCGTATGAAGGACAAAATCCGACTGCCCATCGAGCTAGGCCAAGCCATCCACCGTGCGCGAAAAGAGGGCCGCCTGAAGGCGACCGACATCGCCGCGCGCTCGGGCCGCGCGCGCAACGTTCTCTATCGACTGGAGCGAGGGGAAGACATCACCCTCGCCTCGCTGTTCGACATCCTGCGCGCCATGGATCTCACGATCGGCCTGGAGCGCCTGGGCATGCCGACGCTGGAGGAAGTCACGGAACGCTTCGGACAGGAGGACGACGATGCTTCCTGAAAAGATCAGGCAACTCGATGTCGAGATCGCCGGCGCGCCGGCCGGCCAGTTGCTCAAGCACTCAGTCTACGAGTTCCGGTATCTCGACAGCGGTGTGGAGCAGCACTCGGTTGCGTTGCTGATGCCACCGACCCGGCCGACCTACCAGGACGGCGACCTCTTCGCCGTGATGGACCAGAACCTCCCCGAGGGCGACCTGTACCTGCGTCTGCGGGCGATGTTCCCCAAGCAGCAGCTCACCCAGATGCATCTGCTCGCAGTGGTGGGATCCAACGGCATCGGGCGTCTGGGCTTCCGGCTGGCGGGAGCAGAGGCGCTTGCGGCGCCCCGGATCATCGATCGCAAGACCTTGCTCGGCACCCGCTACACGCCCGAGGTATTCGACGAACTGGTGCGCGCGTACCTGAGCACCGGCGCCGGCATTGCCGGCATGCAGCCGAAGATCATGGTGCCGGACAGGGTCAGCGTTCCGGTGCCCACGATCATCGTGAAGGCCGGCGCAGCTTCCTATCCGGGCCTCTCGGCCAACGAGTTCATGTGCCTGACGGCCGCCGGCCACGCCGGCATCGAGACGCCGACATTCGACCTCTCGGACGATGGGCAACTGTTGCTGGTCGACCGGTTCGACATCGCGGCGGACGGGTCCCGGATCGGCTTCGAGGACATCGCGGCGCTGATGAACCTTCGGGTACGCGACATTCAGTCCGACCGGAAGTACCAGGGCAGCTACCAGCGCATCGCTGAGTTGATGCAATACCTCCAATTGCCCAGCGAAAACCTCGCGCGCTTCTTCGAGCAGGTGGCGTTCAGCATCATGGTGCGCAACGGCGACGGCCACCTCAAGAACTACGGGCTGCTCTACACCTCGACCGCCGATTGCCGTCTTGCGCCGATGTTCGACGTGGTGACGACCGCGCTCTACCGGTACACGCGCTACGAAGGCGGTCCCGAACTCGAGGACCGCACGCTGGCGCTCAAGCTCTTCGCGGGCAAGGGCCACACGAAGGCCTACCCGACGACCGAGGAGTTGCTGTTGTTCGGCAGCAAGGTCTGCGGGGTCGGCAAGCCGGAACTCGTTCTCGCGCGAATCGCGGAGGGGATGCGGAAGACGCTGCGCCTGGGGGCCGTTGACCCGCGAATCCCGAAGGACCTGCTGGAGAAGATGCGGGACATCTGGACCGATGCGATGACCTACGCCACCGCGGCGAGGTAGATCCCCCGATACATCGAACCCCACCAGCTAGGAATGGCAGACGAACCCGTCCTTGAGCAGCGTGATCTCGAACTGCAGGTTGCCCGCGCGCGCATCTCTCGCCTTGGCCAGCGTGCCGTCCGAACGCCATTGGCGCAGGGCCGCGGCCAGGTAGCCGCGCGAGGCCGCATCGCCATCGGCCAGCCGGATCGCGGCATCGGATGGCAGGCGCACATCGCTCGCCAGCGGCTTGTAGAAGCGCCACTCCTCGTTCTGCATGAGCCGCGCGAGCACCTCGCCGTCCTCGGCCAGCGCTGCGCATTCGCCGGCCATGAAGGCCGATGCCGCATGCACCGACGACGGGTAGCTGCGCGGCTGCGCACCATAGCGCTGCGACACCGCACCCGCATAGCCCGAGCCTTCGCCGACGCAGACCGAGGCGCCGCGCAGCGCGGCTTCGTCCTGTACCTTGCCGCGGCGCAGTGCGACCACGAGCCCGCGGCCGGTGTCGTAGCTGCCGGGTGCAGCGGCGATGTCCTGTGCGGTTGAAGAAGCAGGCACGCCGGCGACCAGCAGGTCGATGCGACCTTCGCGCAGCGCGGCTTCTTGCGTGGCCGTATCGAGGCCGACCAGTTCCAGCGGCACGCCGAGTGAATCGGCCACCCGTCGTGCCAGCGTCGCGTCGAAGCCGTCGGGCTCGGGCGGTGTCGGCGCTTCGGGCGGGGCAGGGCGCGGATAGCGCCGCACACCGACGACGAGCTTGCCGCGCTCGATGGCACGGGCGAGCACAGGCCCCTTCGGCAGGCTCGAGAGCGATGGCGTCCCGAAGGCCCATGCGCCGCCGATGCCGGCGAGCGCCACGGCTGCAGCGAGCGCCGCGCCCGCAAGAACCAGCCGGCGCTCAGTCATCGAGGCTCAGCCCCTTGCGCCAGCGCAGCAGCCGACGCTCCAGCAAGGCGAGCAGGTAGTTGAGCAGCAACCCGAGCACGGCCAGCAGCAGGATGCCAGCGTACATCGTCGGGATCTGGAAGGTCTCCTGCGAATTGAGCGTGAGAAAGCCCAGGCCCGAATGCGCACCGATCATCTCGGCCGCCACGAGCGCGGTGATGCTGTACGCACCCGCCAGCCGCACGCCCGTGAAGATCGAAGGCAGCGAGGCCGGCAGCACCACCTTCAAGAAGATGAAGCGCTGCGACGCGCCCATCGACAGCGCCGAGTTGACGAGCAGGCGATCGACCTGCTTCACGCCGCTCACCGTGCTCAGCAGCACCGGCCAGAACGACGCCCAGAAGATGATCGCCACCTTCGAGAGTTCGCCGATGCCAAGGAACAGGATGAACACCGGAAAGAGCGCGAAGGCCGAGGTCTGGCGAAAGAGCTGCAGCACCGGATCGACGATGGCTGCCAGCCGCTTCGAACTGCCGATCAAGAGGCCCAGCACCACGCCGAAGAAGCTTGCGAGCAGCAGGCCCCACAGCGAGCGCTGCAGGCTCGCGGCCAGGTGCTTCCAGAGCTGGCCGGTGTCCACCAGCTGGGCGATGCTCGCGACCACGGCGGAGGGCGGGCTCAGGTAGGCGTCGCTCACGATGCCCAGGCGCGGCAATGCCTCCCACAGGGCCAGGAAGATCGCGATGCCGATGCCGCGCTCGGCCACACGCCCGAAGCTGCGCGCGAACTTGAAGAAGCGCCCCTTGGGGCGGACGACGGGCGCGTCGAGCACTGCGCTCATGACACCACGCCTTCGAGCGACCGGGGCCGCAGGCCGATCTGCACTTCGTCCTTCAGCACCTCCCACGCGCGCTGGCGTAGGGCCGCGAACTCGGTCGAGTGGCGAATCTCCGCAGAACGCGGACGCGCGAGCGGAATGTCGATGATGTCCTTGATGCGGCCTGGCCGCTGCGTCATCACCGCCACCCGGTCCGACAGATACACCGCCTCTTCGAGGCTGTGGGTGATGAAGACGATCGTCTTGCGGTACTGCTCCCAGATGCGCAGCAGCTCGCCCTGCAGGATCTCGCGCGTCTGCGCGTCGAGCGCGGCAAAGGGCTCGTCCATCAGCAGCACATCGGGCTTGTAGGCGAGCGATCGCGCAATGGCCACGCGCTGCTTCATGCCGCCCGAGATCTCGTGCGGATAGCGGTCGGCAAAGCCATGCAGGCCGACCAGCTCGAGGTATTCGTGCGCGGTGCGGCGGCGCTCGGTCTTGCCGATGCCGCGAATCTCCAGGCCCACCGCGATGTTGTCGAGCACCGAGAGCCAAGGAAAGAGCGCATAGCCCTGGAACACCACGCCCTGGTTGCGATTGATGCCCGCAAGCGGCTGGCCATTGATGGCGATGCGACCGCCTGTGCGCTCGGTGAGCCCGGCCAGGATGCCGAGGAAGGTCGACTTGCCGCAGCCCGAGGGGCCGAGCACCGAGAGGAATTCACCGTCGCGCACATCGAGGTCGAAGCCTTCGAGCACCCGCACGCGCTCGCTCGCGCCGCGCGCCGCGTAGTCCATCCGCACGTCGCGGGCCGAGATCTTGATGCTCATGGCTTTGGAAAAGGTGAGTGCGGTCAAGACTTCGCGGGCTGCGCGAAGGGATTGAATTCGTTGGTGTACACGTCCTTCACCGCCACCTTGCCGGCGGCGAGCTTGCCCTCGGACTGCAGGATGTCGATGTAGTACTGGATCGGCGGCTCGGTCACCACCAGGTCGTCGACATAGGCGTAGCGGTCGACGTTCTTCAGGTCCATGTTGATGCGCTTGGCCACGAGCTTGCGCGCCTCTTCGGTGTTGGCGTTGACCCAGTTGCCGGCCTTGGCGAGCGCCGCGACCACATCGCGCACCGCCTCGGGGTGCTGGCGGATGAACTGGCCGTGCGCGCTGTAAGGCGCCATGCCGCCGAGGCCGCCGTCCAGGTCGAAGTCGCTCCACAGGCGCACCAGCGATTCGGCGTTGTCGGCGCGGCCCGAGAAGGGCGCGTGGATGATCGCGAGATCGGTGTTGCCCGTCACCAGCGTCTGCTCGGCCTGCTCGTCGGGGATGACGACGAAGTTGATCTTGTTCACGTCCACGTCGTGCTGGCGCAGGTACTTCTTGGTCACGAACTCGGCGCAGGCGCCGAAGCTGTTGAAGCCGATGGTCTTGCCTTCGAGGTCCTTCGGATTGCGGATGCCCGAGTCCTTGCGAACGAAGTACTTCATGTGCGGCGCTTCCTGCAGCGTCTTGCCGCCCGCGGCGACCACCTTGAGGTCGGCGCCCGAGGCGATGGCCGAGATCACCAGCGGCACCATGCGGCTGCCGAAGTCGATCTCGCCCGTGCCCACGAGCGGAATGATCTGCGGGGCGGCGATCTTGCCGACGTACTCGGGGCGGGTGTTGGTGCCCTCGAAGTAGCCGAGCTCGTCGGCCAGGTAGATGAGGTCGAACGACGGGTTGTTGGGGTACTTGAAGGCGACCTTCTCGCCGGCCTTCTTCACCACGGCCGGGCCGCCGGCCGCTGCGGTCTTGCCGCCGTCTTCCCGCGAGCACCCCGCGAGCGCCAGGCCCCCGATGGCGGTCAGCGAGGCGAGGGTCTTGAGCGCCACGCGGCGCGAAGGAATGGAAGAGGTCGTCTCGGTGGGCATGACGGCGCGCTCCGGCACGGGAGCGGTGGGGCTGGTTGGGAAGCGACGATCCTAGAAAGCCCTGCCTGCGTCACCAACGAAGAAAACCGCGCATGCATATGCGCAAACACGCGGGCATCATGTCGCTCCCTTTCCACTTCTTTCCGCATCCTCATGACCTACCTTGCCGCCCCCGAGCGCTACGACGCCATTCCTTACCGCCGCGTCGGGCGCAGCGGGCTCGTGCTGCCCGCCATCTCGCTCGGCCTGTGGCACAACTTCGGCGACAGCACGCCGATCGACGTGCAACGCAAGCTGTTGCGCACGGCCTTCGACCTGGGCATCAACCACTTCGACCTGGCCAACAACTACGGCCCGCCGTACGGCAGCGCCGAGACCAATTTCGGGCGCCTGCTCCGCGAAGACTTCAAGGCCTACCGCGACGAACTCATCATCTCCAGCAAGGCCGGCTGGGACATGTGGCCCGGCCCGTACGGCCAGGGCGGCGGCTCCCGCAAATACGTGCTCGCGAGCCTCGATCAGAGCCTGCAGCGCCTGGGCCTCGACTACGTCGACATCTTCTATTCGCACCGTTTCGATCCGCACACGCCGCTGGAAGAAACCGCATCCGCATTGGCGCAGGCCGTGCAGCAGGGCAAGGCGCTCTACATCGGCATCTCGTCCTATTCCGCCGGCAAGACCCGCGAGATCGCAGCGCTGCTGCGCGAATGGAAGGTGCCGCTGCTGATCCATCAACCGGCCTACAACCTGTTCAACCGCTGGATCGAGAAAGACCTGCTCGATGCGACGGATGAACTCGGTGCGGGTGTGATCGCCTTCACGCCGCTCGCACAAGGCCTGCTCACCGACAAGTACCTCAAGGGCATTCCGGCCGATGCGCGCATCAATCGCCCGGGCGGCGGCTCGCTCAAGCAGGAGCACCTGTCCCATGACAACGTTGAGCGCGCACGCGCGCTCAACGAGATCGCCAAACGCCGCGGCCAGAGCCTCGCGCAGCTCGCGTTGACGTGGACGCTGCGCGATCCGCGCGTGAGCTCCGCGCTGATCGGTGCGAGCCGGCCCGAGCAGATCGTCGACAACGTCGCGGCGCTGCGCCATGCGCCGCTGAGCGCCGAAGAGCTCGCGGAGATCGACAAGTACGCGGTGGAAGGCGGCGTGAATCTCTGGGAAAAGCCGTCGACCGATTTCGCCTGATGCCGGCGGTCGCGCCGGGGCGGGCTACTCCAGCGTGAAGCCGATCTTCACCGTCACCTGCCAGTGCGCGACCTTGCCGTCCACCACATGGCCGCGCGTCTCGGTGACGGTGAACCACTGGATGTTGCGCACCGTTTCATGCGCCTTGGCGATGGCGGTCTGCACTGCGTCCTCGATGCCGACGGGCGACGAGCCGGTCAGCTCGAGGGACTTGTAGACGTGGTTCGACATGGCTTTTCTCCTTTGAATGGGTGTGAGGGCATCGTAGTGATGGCGTGCCGCAGTGGGTGGAATTTTCTGCATCAGGTAACTCGCAATCCTTCTTTGTGAAAGCAGGGCGGTTGCGCAGAATCGCCGCAGCGTTCACCGGAAGTCCCCCATGCCACAGCGCAGTCCCTATGTTTCCCCGGCGGCCCAGGCCCGCCAAGTTCTCGCGCTGACCACGGCAGCGTGGCGCATCGCGCCGTCTTCGCCGCACGAAGTGGCACGCCGTGCACCACACGGCTATGTGCCCATCCGCGCCATGCGGCGCTTCCACGCGGCTGCTGCGCTGGCCTTGCTGCCGCATTCGTGGTGAGCGGCCGGCCCCTGAACAATATGCAGATATCGATAGAGGAAATCAGCGCAAGAGGTGCGCACGATGCCCAAGAGAATTCGCAGCAATTCTTTCAAAGGCGTCATTGCTGCATACCGTGTCCTATTCGCTGTCTCTGCTCGACAAGAGCCTGATCCCCGAGGGCGCCGATGCCGCCCAGGCGTTCCAGCACACGATCGCGCTGGCCCAGAGCGCCGAGCGCCTGGGCTATCGCCGCTACTGGCTCGCGGAGCATCACGGCAATCGCAGCTATGCCGGCTCGGCGCCCGAAGTGCTGGCCTCGCACCTGCTCGCCAGGACCTCGCGCATCCGCGTCGGCACCGGCGGCGTCATGCTTCAACACTACAGCCCGTTCAAGGTCGCGGAGACCTTTCGCGTGCTGGCCTCGCTCGCGCCGGGCCGCGTGGACCTGGGCGTCGGCAAGGCGCCCGGCGGGTTGCCGCTGACCAGCAAGGCACTGCAGTGGCTGCACGATCCCGAAAAGAAGAAGGAAGACTTCGCAGTTCGCCTCGCGGAACTCGATGCGTTCCTGCACGACGGCGTCGCTGCGGACCATGCGCTGGCCGGCGCGATCGCCACACCCAACCCTCCGCAGTTGCCGCAACGCGTGCTGCTTGGCGGCACGCCCGAGAGCGCGTTGCTGGCGGCACGCCTCGGCTGGGAGTTCGTCTACGCCGGGCACTTCAACGGCGACCCGGTGAACATCGGGCAATCCATCGAGGCCTACCGTTCGGCCACCGGTCGCGCGCCCTTGCTCGCGCTCTTCGCCTTCGCGGCCGAGACGCATGAGAAGGCCGCGGAACTCGTCGGTGCGCTGCGCAGCTTCAAGGTGCACCTGCCCAGCGGCCAGAGCGTGAACCTCGGGAGCCTGGAAGCCGCGACCGAGTTCGCGCGGCAGGCCGGCGTGACCGACTACCGCACCGAAGAGCGCCGTCCACACGTGATCGCAGGCACCGCCGACGAGGTGCGCGACGAACTCGATGCACTGAGCGAGCGCTACGGCATCGAGGAGTTCGTCATCGACATCCCCGTGGCAGGTTTCGCCGAGCGCGCCACCGCTGTCGAACTGCTGGCCCAGGCGCGCGAACCCGCGCTGGCCTGAGCCCTTCCGCCTTTCTCTTTCCATCTCAAGAACAACACATCGCGATGAGCAACATCAAGTTCGGCGTCATGCTGCAAGGTGCCGGCAGCCACATGAATTCGTGGAAGCATCCTGGCGGTCCGGCCGATGCCAGCGTCAACCTCGACTTCTTCGTGCGCACCGCGAAGAAGGCCGAGGACAACGGCATCGCCTTCGCCTTCGTGGCGGACGGGCTCTACATCAACGAGAAGTCGATCCCGCATTTCCTCAACCGCTTCGAGCCGATCTCGATCCTCTCGGCGCTCGCGACCGTCACCTCGAAGATCGGCCTCGCGGGCACCGTCTCCAGCTCGTACAGCGATCCGTTCACCGTGGCGCGCCAGTTCGCATCCCTTGACCTGATCAGCGGCGGGCGCGCGGGCTGGAACGTGGTGACCACGCCGCTCGAAGGCAGCGCGAAGAACTACAGCCGCAACCATCCCGAGCACGCGCTGCGCTACGAGATCGCCGACGAGTACCTGGCCGTGGCGCAGGGCCTGTGGGACAGCTGGGACGAAGACGCCTTCGTGCGCAACCGCGAGACCGGCCAGTTCTTCGACCGAGAGAAGCTGCACACGCTGGACCACAAGGGCCGCTTCTTCCAGGTGGCGGGGCCGCTCAACATCCAGCGCTCGCCGCAGGGGCAGCCGGTAATTTTCCAGGCCGGTTCGTCGGATGCAGGCGTGGGCCTTGCGGGAAAGTACGCGGATGCGGTGTTCACCCATTCGCCCTCGATCGAGGAAACGCGCGCCTTTCTGAAGCAGGTCAAGGCCAGTGCAGTGGCGCAGGGCCGGCAGGCCGACGACGTGAAGATCTTCCCCGGCATCGGTCCGGTCGTCGCGGCCACCGAGGAGGAGGCCGAGGCCAAGTACCGCGCTATCCGCGAACTGCTCACCATCGAGGAAGCCCTGGCCTACCTGGGCCGTTTCTTCGATCACCACGACTTCAGCCAGTACCCGCTGGACGAGGCCTTCCCCGAGCTCGGCGAGATCGGCCGCAACAGCTTCCGCTCGACCACCGACCGCATCAAGGCCAAGGCGAAGGCCGGCGGCCAGACCTTGCGCGAGGTGGCACTCGAAGTCGCGACGCCGCGCACGCAGTTCGTGGGCACCGGAGAGCGCATTGCCGACGAGATCATCCGCTGGGTGGATGAGGGCGCGGCCGATGGCTTCATCCTCGGCTTTCCGGTGCTGGGGCAGGGGCTGGACGACTTCATCGAGTTCGTGATTCCCGTGCTGGAGGCGCGCGGCCGCTACCAGCGCGAGCTGCCCGGCCAGACGCTGCGCGATCACCTCGGGCTGCCGCGCAAGGCGAGCCGCTATGCGGCGGCAGGCGACGCTGACATCAAGCGAAAGGCCGCGTGATGAGCGAACAGTTCGTCTACACCACACCGCTCGATCCACGCGCCCAGCCGCTGGTCGAGGGCCTGACCTTCGAGTACGACAGCCGCTACGGCGACGTGCTCCGCGAGCCCGGCGCACCGCGCGAGATGGACCGCTATCCACCCGAGGCGTTCGCACCGCCGCACGGCAACTTCGTGCTGCTGCTGCGCGACGGCATCGCCATCGGCGGCGGCGCCTTCATGCGGCATGACGAGCGCACCGCCGAACTCAAGCGCGTGTGGACGCGCACCGACCTGCGCCGGCAAGGCCTTGCGAGCAAGGTGCTGCTGGAGCTGGAGGCGCAGGTGCGGCGCCAGGGCTATGAACGCATCTACCTCACGACGGGCTTTCGCCAGCCGGAGGCCGTGGGCCTGTACCGTGGCCATGGCTACACCGCATTGTTCGAAGAAGCCGCGGACCCCGAAGTGCCGCGCAAGCTGCCGTTCGAGAAGCACCTGGTGGTGCAGCGTCACCATGGCCAGCACGCCGCGGCGTTGAGCGAGGCGGTGCAGCGATGAACACCACCACCATCCTGGACGTCGGCCCCGAGCCACGCAACCCGGCACCGGTTCGTCCTGCGGCCCGGCCCGAGCCTCCGGCGCCGCAGCAGGCCGCGCCTGCGAAGGGCGACTACTCGCACTTCCGCGTGGTGCCCGCGAAGTACCCGGCGCGCACGGTCGGCACGGTGTTCGCCGTGCTGCTCATCGGCATCGTGCTGCATTCGGTGTTGACCAATCCGCGCTGGGGATGGGGCGTTTTCGCCGAGTGGTTCTTCTCGGAGCCGGTGCTCGCAGGGCTCGGCCGCACGTTGCTCCTGACGGCGCTGGGTGCGGTGTTCGGCTTCGTGCTCGGCACCGGGCTGGCGTTGGCACGCGTCTCGCGCTCGCCGCTGCTGGCGCGGCTGTCGTGGGTGTTCACCTGGCTCTTCCGCTCGGTGCCGATCATCGTGCTGCTGTTGATCATCAACAACCTCGGCTACCTCTACGAGACGGTGGCGCTGGGCATTCCGGGCACCGACATCACCTTCTTCTCGTACCCGACCACGCAGCTGATCAGCCCGTTCATCGCCGCGCTGCTGGGCCTCACGCTGAACCAGGCGGCCTTTGCCTCGGAGATCGTGCGCGGCGGCATCCTGTCGGTGGAGCAGGGGCAGCTCGAAGCGGCGGCGGCCTTGGGCCTTTCGCGCAAGCGCCAGGCCTTTCGCATCGTGCTGCCGCAGGCGATGCGGACCATCCTGCCGACGGCGTTCAACGACATCATCGGCCTGGCCAAGGGCACGTCGAACCTCTACATCCTCGCGCTGCCCGAGCTGTTCTACACGATCCAGATCATCTACCGGCGCAACCTGGAGGTGATTCCGCTGCTGATGGTGGCGACCGTCTGGTACCTGGTGATCCTCACGGTGCTGTCGGTGGCGCAGCACTACATCGAGCGGCATTTCTCGCGCGGTGCGCTGCGCAACCCGCCGCGCTCGCGACTGGCCGGCGTGGCGCGCGGGCTGTGGCGGTCGAAGGCGCCGGTGGCAGCTGAAGCAATGGTGGCCGCGCCGCCCGCACCGGTGCTGGTGCCGCGCTGGACCGATCCGCTCACGCTGGGCGGCGAGGTCACGATCCATGGTGTCTCCAAGAGCTTCGGCGCACTCAAGGTGCTCGACGACGTGACGCTCACCGTGCCGCAGGGCAGCGTGACGGTGATCCTCGGCCAGTCGGGCTCGGGCAAGTCGACGCTGCTGCGCGCGATCAATCACCTGGAGCGCGTGGACGACGGCTTCATCGCGATCGATGGCGAACTCATCGGCTACCGGCGCGACGAGGACACGCTGTACGAGCTGCACGAGAAGGACATCCTCAAGCGCCGCGTCGACGTCGGCATGGTGTTCCAGAACTTCAATCTCTTTCCGCACCTCACGGTACTGGAGAACATCGTCGAGGCGCCCATGTCGGTGCGCGGCCTGGCACGCGACGAGGCCGAGGCACTGGCTTCGGAGCTGCTGGTGCGCGTGGGCCTCGGCGACAAGACGCATGCCTATCCGCGCCAGCTCTCGGGAGGCCAGCAGCAGCGCGTGGCCATTGCGCGCGCACTCGCGCTCAAGCCCAAGGTGCTGCTGTTCGACGAGCCCACCTCGGCGCTCGACCCCGAGTTGGTGGGCGAAGTGCTGGCCGTCATCAAGGAGCTTGCGCGCTCGGGCACCACGCTGGTCATCGTGACGCACGAGATCGGCTTTGCCCGCGAGGTGGCCGACACCATCGTCTTCATGGAGCAGGGCCGCATTCTCGAAACCGGCACGCCCGACAAGGTGTTCAACGCGCCTTCGCATCCGCGCACGGCCGAGTTCCTGGCCAAGGTTCTCTGATTCTTTTTCTCTCTGACTGAAATTCTTCCCATGATCCATCGCAAGAACATCCTCTCCGCGCTCCTGGGCGTCGCCATGCTGCTGCCCCTGGCCGCATCCGCGCAGCCCGCCACCGACCTGAGCCCGGAGCAGGCCGGCCGGCCGCGCGCGCAGAAGCTGGACGAGGCCGTCAAGCTCGCCAAGGATTTCAAGTTCCAGAAGGAGGGTGTTCTCGTCGTCGGCACCACCACCGGCCGTCTGCCGTTCGCGGCCTATGCCACCGACACCAAGACGCCCGTGGGCAATGCGCCCGACATCGCGCAGCTCGTGGCCGACAGCCTCGGACGCAAGCTCGAACTCGTGTCCACCGCGTGGGCCGACTGGCCGCTGGGCCTGCAGTCGGGCAAGTTCGACGTGGTGGTGTCCAACGTCACGGTGACCGAGGAGCGCAAGGAGAAGTTCGACTTCTCCACCTACCGCAACGACCAGCTGGGCATCTACGTGAAGTCCGACAGCAAGCTGGGCCCGATCAAGGAACCCAAGGACATCGCGGGGCTGCGCATCATCGTGCAGGCCAGCACCAACCAGGAACAGATCATCCTGCGCTGGAACAAGCAGAACATCGCCGCGGGTCTGAAGCCCGTGGAGATCCAGTACTACGACGACGATGTGGTGCAGCGCCTGGCCATCCAGTCGGGCCGTGCCGATGCGTATGTCGGCCCCAACGCCATTGCGGCCTATGAGGCACGCGACGGCAAGACCCGGCTCGCGGGCCTGTTCTCGGGCGGCTGGCCGTTGAACGCTGAAATCGCGGTGACCTCGCGCAAGGGCTCTGGCATTGCCGAGGCCATCACGGTTGCGCTGAATGCGCAGATCAAGAATGGCAACTATGCCAAGGCCCTGTCGCGCTGGAACCTGGGCTCGGAGGCCATCGAGGTGGCCCGCACCAATCCGCCGGGCCTGCCGAAGAACTGAGGCCGAAGTCACCATGTCTTTCAAGACCCAAGTGGGCGCGCTGGTCGCCTTCGGCCTGATGGCCGCAACGACGGCACACGCCGCCGACAAGTTCGACTTCAGCCCCGAACAGAAAGGCCGCCTGCACACGGCCAAGGACGCCGAAGCGGCCCACGCCATTCCGCCGGGCTTCAAGTTCGTGAAGGAGGGCGTGCTGACCATCGCGATCGCACCGTTCGCGCCGCCCATCTCCACCTATGCCACCGACGCGAAAACCGTGGTCGGCTTCGACCCCGACTTCGCGCTCCTCATCGCCGAGTCGCTGGGCCTGAAGCTCGCGCTGCAGCCCGTCGCCTGGGCCGACTGGCCGCTCGGCCTGGCCTCGGGCAAGTACGACGCGGTGATCTCCAATGTGGGCGTGACCGAGCAGCGCAAGGAGAAGTTCGATTTCTCCACCTACCGGCTCGGCCTGCACGGCTTCTACGTGCGCACGGACAGCGCCATCAGATCGATCAAGGAACCGAAGGACGTGGCGGGCCTGAAGCTCACGACCGGCGCCGGCACGAACCAGGAGCGCATCCTGCTCGAATGGGACCGCCAGAACGTGGCCGCGGGCCTGAAGCCGGTCGCGATCCAGTACTTCGACGACGACGTGACCCGCTGGCTGGCGGTGACCACCAGGCGCGTCGATGCCAACTTCAACCCCAATGCGCCGCAGGCTTACGAAGCGGCGAAGAACGGGCAGCTTCGGCTGGTCGGCACGGTGAATGCGGGCTGGCCGCTGAAGTCGGACGTGGCGATCGCCACGCGCAAGGGCAGCGGACTGGCGACGGCGCTGAGCGTCGCGGCCAACAGCCTGATCCGCAACGGCACCTACGGCAAGGCGCTGGCGCGCTGGAGCCTCACGGAAGAGGCGCTGCCGAAGTCCGAGATCAATCCACCCGGCCTGCCCAAGTTCTGAAGAAGGAGGGCAACACCGTGGCCATCCATCACATCGGCTTTCTCACGCCCGGCAACTACGCCGAGGCCAACCCGCTGGCCGGCCTCGAGGCGGCGCTGAAGCTCTTCGAGTTCGGCGAGCGGCGCGGCTTCGACAGCGCATGGGTGCGGCAGCGGCACCTGGAGCGCGGCGTGTCGTCGGCCACGACCATCCTGGCCGCGGCGACGCAGCGCACGCGCCGCATCGAGCTGGGCGCCGCGGTGATCCAGATGGGCTACGAGAACCCGTTCCGCCTCGCCGAAGACCTGGCCACCGTCGATGTGCTCTCGCGCGGCCGGCTGCAGGTGGGCCTGAGCGCGGGCGTGCCGCCGCATGGCGCGCTGCTGGGCAGCCGCTTCTACGACGCGGCGCCGAACACCATCGACTTCACGCACAAGCGCGTGGCGCGCCTCAGGGCCAACCTGGAAGACGTGCTGCTCGGCGACGAAGACACCTTCGTCGAGTCGGCCGGCGGGCGCGTGCGTCCACGCGTGCAGCCCTATGCGCCGGGGCTGATCGACCGGCTCTGGTACGGCGGCGGCTCGCTGCGTTCGGCCGAATGGGCGGGGCGCAACGGATTCAACCTGCTCCTGGGCAACGTGCTGTCGGGCGAGCACACGGACGATTTCCTGCAGGCGCAGTCGGCCCTCATCGAACGCTATCGCGCCAGCGAGGCGGGGCCGCGCGCGGGCAGGGTGGCGCTGGGCCGCGTGATCGTGCCGCTGGACGGTGCCGATGCGGCCACGCGAAAGCGCTACCGCGAGTTCGCGGCTGGCCGCGTCGAGCGCACGCTCACGCCGCAGGGCGAGCGGCGCACGCTTTTCGCGACGGACCTCGTGGGCACGTCCGACGAGATCCTGGAGCGGCTTCGCAAGGACCCGGTGCTGCCGCAGGTGAGCGAGCTGCGCGTGGAGCTGCCCTACAACTTCGCGAGCGAGGAATACGAACAGATATTGGACGACCTCGCGCGCCGTATCGCGCCGGAGCTGGGATGGCATGCACCCGCCGAGCCCAAGCCCGTGCGCGAAGCCGCGCTGCTTGCCGATTGATGCTGCTGCCCTTAGTCGAGCTGGGTGTATTTGCTGAATTGGTTATGGACTTATCGCAAACGCTTCGTTGGTGATCGGCGCGCGCTTGCCTAGAGTCCAGTCTCGTTTTTCATGTTCATTCACAAGGAGTCCCGCATGTCGATTCTCAGCAGATGGTGGCGAGCCGCGTCCTTCGCCACGCTGACCTTCCTGGCCACCTCGCCCGTTGCGTTCGCGCAGGCATCGGCCGACGGCAGCGGCCCGCTCGTGTCGACCGAGTGGCTCGAGAAGAATCTCAAGAACCCGAAGCTGCGCGTGATCGAGGTCAGCGTGAACCCCGGCCTCTACGAGCGCGGCCATATCCCCGGCGCCGTCAACTTCTCGTGGCACAACGACCTGAACGACCGCGTGCGGCGCGACATCGTGAGCCAGGCCGATTTCGAAAAGCTGCTGTCCGCCGCCGGCGTGGACAAGGACACCACCATCGTCCTGTACGGCGACAACAACAACTGGTTCGCGGCATGGGGCGCCTGGGTGTTCGACCAGTACGGCCTGTCGAACGTGAAGTTGCTCGACGGCGGCCGCAAGAAATGGGAAGCCGAGAACCGGGGCCTGGACAACCGCGCGCCCGAGTACGCCGCCACCCGCTTCAAGGTGACGCAACCCAATCCGCAGATTCGCGCGCGGCTGGCCGACGTGCTGGCCGTGGCCGAGGGCAAGAGCGACACGAAGCTGGTCGACATCCGCTCGGCCGACGAGTACAGCGGCAAGATCTTCGCGCCCGCCGGCGCCGCCGAGCTGGCGGTGCGCGCGGGCCACATCCCCGGCGCGGCCAACGTGCCGTGGGGCCGTGCGGTGAATGAAGACGGCACCTTCAAGTCGGCCGCCGAACTGAAGGCGCTCTATGCGGGCGTGGGCATCGACGGCAGCAAGCCGGCCATCACCTACTGCCGCATCGGCGAGCGTTCGAGCCACACCTGGTTCGCGCTCAACAGGATCCTTGGCTACAAGAACGTGCGCAACTACGACGGCTCGTGGACCGAATACGGCAACGCCGTCGGCGTGCCGGTCAACAACCCGAGCGGCACGGTCTGGGCTTCCAAGTGACGGGTTTCCACACAGGTTGACGAATGAGTTCGAGGTGAGTCGGAGTCGGGTTGTCTTCACAGCCAACTTGATGGACGACTTTTGAGCGGGCCCTCGGGCTCGCTTTTTTTATGGATGACCCGGAACGGACATGGCCACTTCATCGCCTTCACTCTCCCGCACCGGCCTTGTCGCCGCAACCGCGATGGTGCTGCTGATCGCCGCCGGCGTGCACCTGCTCGGCGAGCGCAGCGGCGGCCGGGCGCTCGCGTTCGCACTCGGGCTGGGCGCCATGCTCGGCGTGGTGCTGCAGCGTTCGCGCTTCTGCTTCTATTGCCATGCGCGCGACTACTTCGAGGACGGCGATGCGCGCGGGCTGCTCGCCATCGTGGCCGCGCTTGCGGTCGGCACGGTGGGCATGCACGTCGTCATGACGGGCTGGCTGCCGGTGCCCCAGCCGGGCCGCCTGCCGCCCGACGCGCACATCGGGCCGGTCAGCTGGGCGCTGGTGCTCGCGGGCCTGTCTTTCGGCGCGGGCATGGTGGTTTCGGGCTCGTGCATCAGCGCGCACTGGTACCGGCTGGGCGAAGGCTCGCCGACCGCGCCGTTCGCGCTGCTGGGAGCGGTGGGCGGTTTCCTGCTGGGCTTCAACAGCTGGAACTGGCTCTACAGCGCGACCATCGCCACCGCGCCGGTGGTGTGGCTGCCGCATCACCTGGGTTATGCGGGGTCGGCCGTGTTGCAGCTCGCACTGCTCGGCGTGTTGAGCGCCGTGCTCTGGCGACGGCTGCCCACGACCGAAGCGCCGGCAACAACGCCCCGCAGCTTTGCCGCAGCGCTGCGCGGCCTCCTGCAAGGGCGTTGGGCGTATGGATGGGGCGGTATCGCGGTCGGCGCGATCGCGGTGATCGTGGTGCTGCGGCTGCGCCCGCTGGGTGTGACGGCCGCGCTCGGCAGCGCCGCGCGCGACCTCGGGAACGCACAGGGCCTGCTGCCGCAGCGACTCGATGGGCTCGACGGCTTCGGCGGCTGCGTCACCGCCGTGGTCGAGAGCCTCTGGCAGACGCCCAATGCGTTGCTGGTTGGCGGCATCGTGGCCGGTGCGCTGGCCGCAGCGCTTGCCAGCGGACAGTTCAAGCCCGCATGGCCGAAGCCGGGCCAGATCGTGCGCGGCCTTGGCGGCGGCGTGCTGCTCGGGTGGGGCGCGATGACCGGGCTCGGCTGCACGGTCGGCAACCTGCTCTCCGGCACCATGGCCGGTGCGCTGTCGGGCTGGGTGTTCGGTGCGAGCGTGCTGTTTGCGGTGTGGGCGGGGCTGCGCGTGCTCAATCGCGGTCGATGAAGACGCCCGCGCACAGCGCGATGCCGACGACGTAGAGCAACCAGGTCCACGGGACCGCGTAGGGATAGAACATCAGCGCCACGCCGATCCATTTGCTTCGCTTGCGGCCCGAACGCTTGCCGTACCTGTACGCCGCGATGCCCGCGAGGCCGAACAGGACGGCACCGAAGATGTAGGCCGGGCTCGGAAGCGTGATGCCGAGCGACTGCAATGCTTGCAAGTTGTCCATGGGGCGCTATTAACGCACGCCAGTATTACGTTCACTATGCCCGCAGGGGACCGAAGAAACCGGTGATCTTGAGGATCCTGCTGCCGTCCTCCGAGAACTCGACGCAGTCGAAGCCGTCCATCTCCAGGCCATAGGCCGTGCCGTCGACTTCGAGCGGTACTGGCGACTTCAGCAGCCATGCGAAACGGCCGACCGTGTGGTGCACGTCCAGCTGGCTGGCCGGCACGATGAACGCGCCGGGGTAGCGGGCGCGGAAGTCGAGGATGACGGCAGCCAGTTCCTCCGGACCGGTGGCAGTCGGCGTGATGGGGTCGGTGTAGGTGCTGGCGGGTGTCCAGCACAGCGCCAACGCCTCGCGGATGTCCCGTTCGCTGGCCTGGGCCCAGGCGGAGGAGTAGTTTTGAACGGTCGCTGAATGGGTCACTGGTTTTCCTTGTCGTGCGTCATCGTGAGCAAGGCCGCCCTTCGGCCGCGCCCACGGAAGGAAGCTTGACAGGGGTGTCCTGACAACGTGGTGTCAGCAGCAGTTGTTCCCGGAGGATGCGCCGTATCTCCAGGATGGCCAGCGGGTTCTCCTGCACGCTGTGCGCCGATCGAAGCACCAGCTCGGACGCCGCGCCGTCCAGGTGCGCGCTCTCGTAGGGGACGATGCCGTCGCTCGACAGCGCCTGCGCGACGCCCGGCGTGTCGTTGCCGATGATCGAGTGGAAGCGCACGCGCGGGTTCATCGGCAGGCCCGAGGACATCTGCACGAAGGCGTCGCGGTCGCTCAGGTTGTCGATGCTGTTGGGAATGCGCAGCGGCCCGATGTCCTGCTTGCCGGGCGCGATGCGCATCAGATCGCGGGAGATGTCGTTCAGCTGCCCCAGCATCGCCACCGGCAGCGTGATGAGGTTGGCCACCCAGCGCGCCACGCGGTTGTTGGCGAACGGCGTGCCGCGGTGCGGCGAGGCGATGAAGATCGCGTCGCTCACCTGCGGCAGCGGCTCGAAGCGCAGGTAGGGCGCGAGCCGCTGCTCGATGCGCTGCTGCTGCGCGCCCTGCATGGGGTAGCTCGTGAGGAGCGCGTCCCACAGCCTGTCGCCCGACGAGGACACCAGAAGGCGCGACAGCACGCCGCCCATGCTGTGCCCGATCAGCGTGATGTTGCGCGATGCCTCGGCCTGGCCGCCCGGATCGAAGTGCGCGAGCGTCTCGGTGATGGCCTGGCGGATCGCGAAGTTGTTGATCGGCAGCGGCGCGTTCGTCGGGTAGTAGACCTGCCAGATCTGGTAGCTGCGGCGCAGGGTTTCGTCGCCCAGCACCTCGTTGGCCACGTTGATCCACGCCTCGGGGCTGCTCGCGAGGCCGTGCAGCATGATGACCGTGCGCCGGTTCGGGTCGTAGGGCTGCATCAGGTAGATGCGCGGCCGGGTGAGCCCGTCGGCGCTGCCGAACAGGCTGCGCAGGGCCTGGCGCGCGAAGTCGGAGCGGGCGAGCCAGAGGCCGTAGCCGGAGGTGAAGTTGGCGGCGAGCGGAATGTCCTGTTCGGCAAGCCGCGTGGTCGATGTGCGATAGGGGTCGAACACCACGATGCGCGCGGTGTGCGTGGCGAGCACCGTGCGCAGGTCCGCCCCTTCGAAGCGCAGGAGCGCGGTGAGGCCGGGGAAGGGCATCTCGCTGTAGGGCGGCGTGTCGTCCTCGGTCTTGTTGTCCGCGGGGCGTGGCGAGGGCGCCGGCTGGTTGGTCTCCACCACCAGCTCGGCGCCGAATCCATCACGCCGGTAGGTATTGCGCAGGCCCGAGAAGGTGAGCGAGGCGGCGGGAATCAGCGCCTGCGGCACCGGATCGTCGGGACGCAGTTCGAGCGCGGACAGGTCGGTGTCGATGCGCCAAGCGCCCACCTGCGGCACGCGCGGCAGCGCATCGTCGCCTGCGCGGCCGCTCTGGCGGTAGCGGCTGAAGAGGCCGGTGATGGCCTGTTGCACCGCGTAGTTGTAGTAGTCGCGCACCTGCGTCTGGCGGTCTTCGAAGGCCCTATCGCGCGGCTTGCGCGTGGTGAAGAACAGGTAGGCATAGGCATGGCGCGCGGTTTCCAGGTAGGCCTCGATGGTCTCGGGCGCAGAGGGGCCGGCATTCGTGCCACCGGCCTTGCCGGCCGCAAGCGCCACCTGCAGCCAGACTTCCGAGAGGGCGGAGAGCCGCTGCTCGTCGCTGAGGCCGGTGGAGTCGGCCAGCGCCTGGCGGCAGGCCTGTCCGTTCGCGGTGCACTGGTCGGCGTCCGAGCCGATCACGCGCAGCACTTCCTGCGCCGAGGTGCTGAGCTTGCCGGTGATGAGCACGTCGCCGCGGCGCTGCGCCAAGTATTCGGAGGGCGAGATCGAGCCGACCGTGACGCCTGCACAGCCGCTCATCAGCAATGCTGCGCACAACAGCAATGAAGAAAAGCAAAAGCGCGAGCGCATCACGGCTTGCTCCCCGCGTCGGCGCCCGGCAGTCCGCGCCGGATGGCTTGCGAGAAGCTGTCCGTGCCGGGGTTCTTGTCGAAGGCGATTGCGCGTTCGGTGATGCGTCCGGCTGCGCGCAGCTGCGCCATGTCGTGGCCCGGCGTCAGGCCGCCGACGTCGTGGAGGTAGTCGGGCAGGTAGCCCGACGCCAGCAGCCGCCAGTCCATCGGCAGCCCCGGCACCACATGCCTGGCGAGCGCATAGACGATGGTCGTGCAGTTGGCGGTGATCGTGTTGTAGAAGCTCGGCGCACGCACCAGCGCCGCGCCTTCATTCAGGTAGCCGAGGAACAGCGAGCGCATCTCGGCCTGGGGCAGGCGCACGCGGTACATGTAGACGTCTTCGCCGCGCACGTTGGTGCGCACCCGCAGGATGTCGTGCTCGTCGGCCGCGACGAGGCTCATCTCGAACTCCTTGAAGAAGCCGCCGACCGACGAGAAGCTCTCGCCGCGTTCCTTGCGGATCTCGATGGAGAAGGTGACGAACTGGCCGTCGTCGAAGCCGAAGGACACGAGCGTGTGGGCGATGGCCGGACCGGTCCAGTAGGAGAGCGACACGTCGACCGACCGAAGGCGGTCGAGGTCGTAGCGGCGGGTTTCCCAGCGCGGGGTGTGGTCGGTGTCGGTGCGCCAGTCGAAGTTGCGCACGTTCTCCATCGTGACCATGTTCCCCTCGACGCGGGCGACGAGTTGCCGCGCCACGTCGTCGGCCCAGACGCGATCCTGCGAAGGCAGGATGGTCCCCCACCACGCGAGCACCATGGCGAAGCCCACGGCATACGAGAGCAGGGCGCGTGCGGCCTTGCCGCGCCACAGCAGCGCGATCGCCGCGAGGCCGAAGCCGGCCCAGAGCACCACGGCCCCGATCTTGATGGCGGGCGTTGCCGGCAGCTGGTACCACAGGGCCGCACAGGCCCATGCGGCCGAAAGCAGCACGGCGAGCGAGGCCAGGAGTCGGCCGGAGAAGCGCAGGAGGGTTCGGATCATGGAAGAAGGCTTGCAACGAATTCATTACGCGAGAGGCGCAATGCAACGCCGAAGCTTACGACGTGGCGGCGGCTTGGTCTCCACCGGTAACGGGTAAGCGCGCTGTCAGAAAGCGCACACAGAGTGAGCCGGCGCGCCCCCGGTGTGCCACCCGTCCGCAGGCGAATGTGCGGAACAAGAAGACCAACAGGAGACCTCCCTCATGAAGAAGATGCGCAAACACGCGCCGGCCCTGGCTGTTGCCGCGGCCGTTTCGGTGCTGATCGCCGGATGCGGCGGCGGCAGCAGCGGCCTCGTTGCCCGTACCGATTCCACGGGCATCACGAAGCCCGCCGTGCCGATCACGAGCGTGAACACGCTGCAAGGCTCGACCAAGGATGTGTCGGTCGAATTCCACGAAGGCACCAACATGGCGGCCGCGCCGTCGCCCGACGGCAAGCGCATCGCGTTCACCGCGATGGGCGCGCTCTGGATGCTTCCGCTGCGCGGCGGCATCGCCACGCGAATCACAAGCTGGGACATGGAGCCGACCGCGCCCGTGTGGTCGCCCGATGGCAGCCTCGTCGCATTCCAGAACTACGACGCGGAAGGCAACTACCACCTCTGGGTCGTGCAGCCCGACGGGTCGGGCCTCCGGCGCGTCACCACCGGTCCCTACGACGACCGCGAGCCGGCATGGACGCCCGACGGCAAGGGCCTGGTGTTCGCGTCGGACCGCAGCAACGACGGCAACTACAAGATCTGGCGTGTGTCGCTGGACGATGTCTATACGAGGCTGACCTCGGGCCCCGGCGCGGAAAGCAACCCGGTCCTCTCGCCCGACGGCAAGCAGCTGGCCTTCGTGGACACGGCGCGCGTCTTCACCCGCCCGGTCGGCGGCACCGAGGCGCCGAAGCTGGTCGGCCCCGGCACCATGCCTGCATGGGCGCCCGACGGCTCGGGCCTGGTGTTCCAGACCGACCGCAAGACACTGAGCGTGCGCGGCAAGGACGTTGCGCCGAACGAAGACTTCTTTCCGTTCCCGGTGCGCCATCTCTCGGACGGCCGCTTCATGTACACCGCGGACGGCCAGATCAAGATCCGCAATGCCGCCGGCGAGGCGCCGGCCAACGTGCCGTTCAGCGCGACGCTGACGGTGCGCCGGCCCGTCATCGACAAGCGCAAGGACCGCGGCTTCGACACCCTGGGGCCGCAGCCGGTGCGCGGCGTGAGCGCACCGGTGATCTCGCCCGACGGGCAGAGCGTGGCCTTCGTGGCGCTGAACGACGTGTGGGTGATGAAGATCGGCCAGTCGCCCGTGCGCCTGACCAACGACAAGGCGCGCGACGGCAGCCCGCAGTTCACGCCCGACGGGCGTGCGGTGTACTTCTCGACCGAGAAGGGCAACGGCGGCGCGCTGGCCATCGACCAGGTCGAGATCGGCTCGAAGCGGCGCACGCGCCTGGCGGCGATCCCCGCCAAGTCGATGGTCACGCCGAAGATGTCGCCGACTGGAGACCGCATCGCCTACACCACCGGATCGGGCCAGCTCGAGGTGTGGGACATCGCCTCGCGCACCCCGCAGGTGGTGATCGCACAGGTGAGCTCGCAGGTCAGCACGCCCTCGTGGCTGCCGGACGGCAAGCGGGTGGTGCTGGTGGACAACGAGCGCATGAACAACCGCTTCCGCGAGGGCTACAACAAGCTGCGCGTGATCGACATCGCGGCCAGGACCGGCACCTTCCATTCCGTGGCCAAGGAACCGATGCAGATCTCCGACCGCGAGGAGGGCGCCGCGGTCGTTTCGCCCGACGGCACCAAGGTCGCCTTCATCATGGAGTCGGTGCTGTGCGTGATGCAGCTGAACCCCGACGGCTCGCTCTTCGGCGCGCCGATCAGGCTCGTGGCAGAGGCGGCCGACATGCCTTCGTGGGCGGGCGACTCGCACACCATCCTCTACAAGGCGACCGACAAGCTCAAGACCATCGCGGCCGACGGCTCGGGCGCCAGGGAGATCCCGCTCGATCTCTCGTGGACGCAGGCCGTGTCGAATGGAACCACCATCGTGCGCGCGGGCCGGCTGTGGGACGGCAACAGCGAGACCCTGCGCACCGACGTGGACATCGTGATCAACGGCAACCGCATCACGGCGATCCGCCCGCACGACCCGGCGGCCGCGCGGCGTGCCCGCAAGTACATCGACGCATCGGCGCTCACGGTGATGCCGGGCCTGTGGGACCCGCACTTTCACCCGCTCACGCTGTACCAGGGCGGGCAGTTCGGGCAGGTGGCCGCGTCGATGCTGGCCTACGGCATCACCTCGACGCAATCGGTCGCGGGGCCGCTGCACCAGAGCATCGAGATGCGCGAGGCGCTGGAGGCGGGCAACCTCGTCGGCCCGCGCCTGTTCGTCTCGCCGCCGCTGTGGGAGGGCAACCGGCTCTTCTACAGCTTTGCTCGCACTTTGCGCACGCCCGAGGCGGCCGACCTGGAGATCGCGAAGGCCAAGGCCATGGGCGTCGATTACCTGAAGTCGTACGTGCGCGCGCCAATCCCGATCATGGCGAAGATCGCGCAGGCCGGGCTCGACATGGGCGTGCCCACCGGCACGCACATGCTGGCGCCGGGCGCGGCGGCCGGCATCGGCGGCACCACGCACCTGTCGGCGACGCAGCGCATGGGCTATGGCTGGTCGAAGTCGGTCGGCGGCTTCACCTACCAGGACGCGTACGACCTGCATGCGAAGGCCGATTTCCGCCTGGTCGACACGCTGTTCTCCTCGCTCGCGCTGGTGGGGGAAGACCCGCTGATGACCAGCGACGACCGCTTCAAGCTGTTGATCCCGCCGAACTTCCTCACGGGCCTGCGCGACACCAAGGCGCCGACGCCGGCCGTGCTGCAGCTCGCCCGCAAGGACGCCGAGCAATCGGCCAAGGTGCAGCGCGCGGGCGGCCTGCTGGCCATCGGCACCGACACGCCGCTGGTCGCGCCCGGCATCGCGCTGCAGACCAACCTGCGCGCGGCGGGCATGGCCGCGACCAACCACCAGGCACTGCAGGACGTGACCATCAACGCCGCGCGGATGAGCCGCGTCGAGCAGGACCTGGGCACGGTGGAGGTCGGCAAGCTGGCCGATCTGGTGATGGTGCGCGGCAATCCGCTGCAGGACCTGAAGGCCGCGGCGGCCGTCGAGTACGTGGTGAAGAACGGCGTGAGCATGTCGCTCGGCGAGATCCTCGCGCCGTTCCGCACGCCGGCCGCCTTGAGCGAGCGCCGCAAGGCCGTGGTCGCGTACGAAAAGCTGTGCCGCGCCGATCCGCACAACTGCGCGGACATGAACCACGCGGACTGAGCGCGTCCACCGCGCTGGGGGCCTACAGTAGGTAGGTCACCAGCTTGAAGTCCGGGTCTTCGGGGAACGACTTCACGGTGAAGCCAATGCGGCGCACCAGCTTCAGCATGTCGGGGTTGTTGGCGAGCACGAGGCCGTCGACTTCCGCCAGGCCCCGGTCGCGCGCCACGTCGATGATGCTTTCCAGGAGGCGCGAGCCGATGCCCTTGCCGCTGAACTCGTCGGCCACCACCAGCGAGAACTCGCAACTGGTCTGGTCGGGATTGGTGACGTAGCGCGACACGCCCACGATGCGCTCGCTGTCCAGGATCGTGCCGTCGGGCGCGTTGCTTCGCTCCATCACCACGGCCACCAGCGCCATCTCGCGGTCGTAGTCGATCAGCGTGAAGCGCGAGAGCATCGAGGGCGGCAGCTCGTGGAAGCGCGAGACGAAGCGGAACCACCGGCTCTCGGGCGAGAGGCCCTGCACCAGCGCCTGCAGCATCTGCGCGTCGTTCGGGTGCACCGGCCGCACGGTGTAGATGTCGCCGCCCGTGCCGGGCAGCGGCCATTCGCGCCGGTAGCGCGCGGGGTACGGCATGATGGCCAGGTGCTGGTAGCCGCTGCCCACATGGCCCGCCACCGCCTGCGGGCTGCTGTCGACGACGATGCGCGCATCGACCGACACCGCGCCATGCTCGTCCACGATGATCGGGTTGATGTCCATCTCGCGCAGCTCGGGCAACTCGCACACCATCTCCGACACGCGCAGCAGCACGTCTTCGAGCGCCTCCATGTTCACCGGGTTCGCGCCGCGCCATTCGCCCAGCGTCTCGGCCACGCGCGAGCGTTCGATGAGGCGGTGCGCGAGGAACTGGTTGAGCGGCGGCAGCTCCATCGCGCGGTCGTTCATGAGCTCGATCATGGTGCCGCCCGCGCCGAAGACGATGACCGGGCCAAAGGGCTCGTCGGTCACGAGGCCGACGTAGATCTCGCGGCCGCGCCGGGCCTTCACCATCTTCTGCACGGTCACGCCGTTGATGCGCGCCTCGGGCGCGAGGCGGGCGACGCGCTCCATCATCTCGACGTAGGTGTCGCGCGCGCTGGTGCCGTTGAGCACGTTGAGCGCCACGCCTTCGACGTCGGACTTGTGGCTGATGTCGGGCGAATCGATCTTCAGCGCCACCGGAAAGCCCAGCTGCGTGGCGATCATCATGGCTTCGTTGGCGCTTCGTGCGAGCAGCGTGCGGGTGATCGGGATATGGAAGCACGACAGCAGCGACTTCGACTCCATCTCCGTCAGCACCTTGCGGCGCTCGGCCAGCACGCTTTCGATGATGAGGCGGGCGCCTTCGATGTCGGGCTTGGCGAGCGCGGAGAGCGGCGGCGGCGTCTGCTGCAGCAACTGCTGGTTCTGGTAGAAGGCCGCGATGTTGCCGAACGCGCCCACGGCCGCCTCGGGCGTGCGAAAGCTCGGGATGGTGGCCTCCGCGAGCACCGCGCGCGCATTGCCGACGGACGAGTCGCCCATCCAGCAGGCCAGCAGCGGCTTGTTCATCGGACGGGGGATGTCAGCGAGGGCGCGGGCCGTGGCCGCGGCATCGACGCCGGCCTTGGGGGAAAAGATGGCCAGCACGCCGTCGACCTGGCTGTCGGCCGAAGCGGTGTCGATAGCGGCGCGGTAGTGCGCGGGCGTGGCGTCTTCGGAAAGGTCGATCAGGTCCGTGAGCGTTGCGAGCGGCGGCAGCGTGGGCTGCAACAGCTTCTGCGCGGGTGGGGAGAGCTTGCCGAGGTCGAGGCCGATCTCGTTGATCCAGTCGGCTGCCAGCACGCCGGGGCCGCCGCCGTTGGTGACCACGGCGAGCCGCTTGCCCACGGGGCGGTAGCGGGAGGCCAGGCACTTGGCGGCCGAGAACAGTTCGACAAAGGAGCGCACCCGCACGGCGCCTGCGCGGCGCAGCGCGGCATCGAACACGTCGTCGCTGCCCACGATGGCCGCGCTGTGCGTCTGCGCCGCCGCGTTGCCGGCAGGCTTGCGTCCGGCCTTGAGCACCACCACCGGCTTGGCATGCGAGGCCGAACGCAGGGCGCTCATGAAGCGGCGCGCGTCCGAGATGCCTTCGAGGTACACGATGATGCTGTGCGTGGCCTGGTCGTTGGCGAGGAAGTCGAGCACCTGGGGAATGTCCACTGAGGTGTGTGGCCCCAGCGACACCACGCTGGAAAACCCCACGCCGTTCTGCCGCGCCCAATCCAGCATCGAGGCAGTGAGCGCGCCCGATTGCGACACCAGCGCGAGCGGCCCGGCCTTGGCCAGCGGCCCCGCGACGCTGGCGTTCAGATGCAGCAGCGGGCGCTGGAAGCCCAGCGAATTCGGCCCGAGCAGGTGCACGCCTTCGCGGCGCGTGATCTTGCGCCACTGGGCCGCTTGCTCCGACGCGATGCCGTTGGAGATGACCACCGCCGCCTTGCAACCGATGCGTCCGGCGATCTCCAGGGCAGCCGCCACGTCCTGCGGCGCGAGCGCGATGAGGGCGAGGTCGGCATGCGTCTGCGAAAGTTCTTCGAGCGTGCCCTTGGTGCGCACGTCGAGAAAGCGCAGCGTGCCGTCGAAGCGGTTGGCGCGGAAGGCTTCGCGCAGCACGCGGCCCGATGCGGTCTGGCCGCCGGAGTCGCTGGCGTTGCCGACGAAGGCCACGGCGGAGGCGGGTGCGAAGAGCGGGGTCAGGAAGTGCTTGTCCATGCGCCAAGTTTGCACCTATAGGCGGGGCCTGTCGCCAGTGCCCGTACGGCTCCTGTACACTCCGGCCTCCATGTCGTGCCTCCCACTCCACACCGCATCCGCCGCCGCCCGCATGGGCCGGATGATGCCGCCTGCACTCCCGCAGGCAATGGGTGCACGAATGATTACCTCCATTACCACCGCGGCCACCTGAGCACGCGCAGGTGGCCGTTCCGGCAGCCACCTGGTGAATCGCTCTTCTCCCCGAACGAATGAAACCCAGCTCTGGCAGCTGGGTTTTTTGTTTGTTTGTCGTCCGGAGAAGTCCCATGTACCGCGATCCAGTCCTGTCCCTCCAGCCCCTTCACGGTGTTCCCGTGGCCATGCGCCCGCTGCGCGTGGGCATGATCGGCATCGGCACCGTGGGCTCGGGCACCTTCCGCGTGCTGGCCCGCAACCAGGCCGAGATTGCCGGCCGGGCAGGGCGGGGCATCGAGGTGGTGATGGTGGCCGCGCGCAACCTGCCGCGGGCCGCCGGCATCGTGGGCGACGGCATTCCGCTGACCAATGACCCGATGCAGGTCGCCACGCACCCCGACATCGACGTGCTGGTCGAAGTGGCCGGCGGCACCGGCCCGGCACGCGACTGGGTGCTGGCGGCCATTGCGCATGGCAAGCATGTGGTCACGGCCAACAAGGCGCTGCTGGCGGAGCATGGCGCCGAGATCTTCGCAGCCGCCCGGGAGCACGGCGTGGCCGTGGCCTACGAAGGCGCGGTGGCGGTCAGCATCCCCATCATCAAGGCGCTGCGCGAGGGGCTGACGGCCAACCGCATCGAATGGGTGGCGGGCATCATCAACGGCACCACCAATTTCATCCTGAGCAAGATGCGCGACGAGGGCCTGGACTTCGCCGCCGCGCTCGCCGAGGCGCAGGCACTGGGCTATGCCGAGGCCGACCCGGCCTTCGACATCGAGGGCATCGACGCCGCGCACAAGCTGACGCTATTGGCCGCCAATGCATTCGGCACGCCGGTGCGCTTTGCCGATGTGCAGGTGGAAGGCATCACCGCGCTGCAAGGCGCGGACGTGGCCTGCGCCGAACAGCTGGGCTATCGCATCAAGCTGCTGGGCATCGCGCGCCGCCGGGAAGAAGGCGTCGAGCTGCGCGTGCAGCCCGCACTCGTGCCCGCGGCGCACCTGATGGCGCATGTGAACGGATCGATGAACGCGGTCATGGTCAAGGGCGATGCATCGGGCGTGACGATGTACTACGGCGCGGGTGCCGGCTCGGAGCAGACGGCATCGGCGGTGATCGCCGACCTGGTCGACGTGGCGCGGCTCGATGGCACCCATGCCGCACAGCGCGTGCCGCACCTGGGCTTTCATGCGCATGCCATGAGCGAACTGCCGGCGTTGCCGCGTGCTGCCGTGCGCACCTCGCACTACCTGCGGGTGCCTGTGCATGCGGCGGGTCGGATCGAAGCGGTTGCGGCCTTGCTGGCAGGGCAACAAGTGCCGGTGCAGCAGGTGGTGCTGGCGGCGGAGCGGCCGGAGTCGGGTCCGCAGGTGCTGGTGCTGACGGGGCCGGCGACGCAAAGCGCGATCGACCTTGCCGTGCATGCGCTGCAGGCTCACCCTGCTGTGAATGGCGCTGTGACGACGCTTCGCGTGGAAGAACTGGCGAGCTGACATCGCAAGCACAAGCACGGAGGAATGACTTTAGGCACTGTGTGCCTTGGGGAAAAGAGGCTAGCTTCACCGTCGCCCCAGAGGTCGGGCGACGCGTGATCGCCAATGAAAGGGCCGCCAATGCCGCAGTCTCCGGATGCAGGAGAACGCCAAGGATCGCAACCGGATCCCTCCGGCGACGGGCTTGTCCTGGCGATGGATCCGGCAAGGCTGCAGACGCTGCCGCACGGCAACATGTCTTCGGCGCTCAAGGGCATCCTTCTTTTTCTGGGGCTGATGATGCTGGGGATCGCGGCGTGGTTCTGCCGGATGCTCGCCGAGGCATGGCGGCAAGGCACCGCCGATACGGCCTTCGTGCTCATCATGTCGGTATCGGTCTTCGTGTTCGCGCTGATTGCCGTTGCCGCACTGGTGCAGGCGGTTGCCGCGCCCTATGCATTTCCCACGCTCTTCAACCGGGTGACTGGCAAGGTCGTTCAGCTCAGGGGCAGGGATCGGATCGAGGCCGATTGGTCGCAGCTGGTTCCGCAGGTGGAAGTCGCCATGTCGGGCGGGGCGCGGCTTTGCCAGCTTTGCCTGGCCAGTCCGGAAGCTGGCACCGGGAAGATGATCGTCGTCAGCAACGCCAACAACAGCCCCGCCGATTGCCTCGCGCACCACGAGTTTCTGTGCCGGTACATGGCGGGGGACTGGTGCGCGTTGCCGGAAGTGGAATGCCTGGAAGGCGCCAGAAGGCCCCTGCTGCGGGAGTTCGGCGACAACCTGTGGACGCAGATGACGAACTATCGACCGTGGAATGAAAGATCCGCGCAGGGAAAGGCGCTGTCCTCGGCCGCGTTGCTGTCGATCGCAATGCTCTGGTGGCCGATGCTGCTGCTGACGCTGATCGGGTCCCGTCTCGGGAGGTTGCCCCGGTTTTCCGCAGCCGATCTGGGTACCCGCCCGGCGCTGCCGGAAGACTCCGCGCAGGAGCCCTTGGTGCGCATCCGCTTCGCGCCGGCGTTGGGGGCCGCGGAACAGGCGGTCTATGTTGCGATTGCGGCGATATCGACTGCGGTGTGGTGCTGGCCCGGTGCCGGTGTGCTGGCGAGAATCGCGACCCTGGTCCGCGCGCTGTGAGCGACGTCAGGCCGGCAATGGCCTGGCGCCGTCCTGCTGGAATGGCAGCACGGCGTCCATGTCCAGCCAGCGAAGCTCGTCAGGCCCGAACGGCTGGGAGCGCAACATTCCGTCCATCCGGACCCGGACGGCCGCCGAACTGGACGAGGTCACTGTTCCCAATTTCCCCTTGAACTCGACCCGTGCACCTCGTTTGGCGGGCACGTTGTACCTGGCTCTGATGTGTGCGTAGTTCATAGAATAGAAACAATAGTATTACTTCAGGTTTCAAAAAGCAAGGCTGCGAAAGCGACGTGGCTTGTTTTGAACGGACAGGCCGGTGCATCCGTTGTCAGGCTCGACCCGCCGTCTACGCATCGCGCGGGAAAACCGGGAAATCCATCACGGGTGACCGCGAACCCGCCTGATACAGCAGGTCGGCGACGTATCCGCGGCGAGAGGTCTTGTGGTTGACCCCATGCTGCCGAGGCTGCCATGGGTTTCCAGGCAAGCGGGCGGGTGGCATGTGGCGCGCTCACGCGACGTCGGGGAGTCCGACCAGCAAGACCGTTGTCGCGCTCTCGTCCGAAAGGCCGCACCCGGCACTCGGCCGCATCGCGCGGTCAGGCGTCGTTCGCCTGCGCCATCAGCCATTGCCTGAACACCTGCAGCGACTGCATCTGCGCCGACTCTTCCGGGTACACGAGGTGATAGCCCTTGGCATAGCGCCACTTGCGGCGTGAAAGCCGACGCAGCCGCCCCGATGCCACCGACTCGTCGCTCATGTAGGGCGGCAGCAGCGCCACGCCCATGCCCGCGAGCGAGGCGTTGAGCGCCATCGACATGATGTCGTAGCGCGGCCCCTCGCGGCCCGCTTCGGCCACGATGCCTTCGCGCGCGAACCACTCATCCCAGGCGCCGGGCAGCGTCTGGTGATGGATCAGCGCCGAGCGCGGCGTGTTCGCATCGACCGTCTTGCCGTGCGCGGCGATCCACGCGGGCGCCGCATAGGGCGACAAGTCCAGCGGCAGCACGAATTCGCTGCGCAGGCCCGGGCGCTTGCCGTCGCCGAATTCCAGCGACGCATCGACCGGCGTGGCCGCGAAATCCACCGGCCCCACGCGCGTGCCCAGGTTCAGCGTGATCTCGCCGTGGTCGCGCGTGAATCCCGGCAGGCGCGGAATCAGCCAGTAGCTGCCGACCGAGGCGCCGCATGACAGCGACAGTTCGCCGCCGCGCCCCTTGAGCGCCATCACATTGGCCGTGGCGCGCTCCAGCCGCTGCAGGAGCGGTGCGACTTCGCCGAGGTAGTAGCGACCCGCGTCCGTCAGCGCCAGGGCTTCACGCCGTCGCGTGAAGAGCTTCACGCCGAGCCGGTCTTCCAGCGTCTGCACCTGCCGGCTCACCGCGCCCTGTGTGAGGCGCAGCTCCTGCGCGGCCGCGGTGAAGGAGCGCAACCGGGCGCTGGCCTCCAGGCACATCAAGGACATCGTCGAAGGGGCGCGAACGTGCTGGTTCATGAGAAAAGAACAAGTCTGGTGCATGCGCCCTCTGGTGATAACCCTGAGCGTACCGCCACCGTGCATGAGGAAAGCTCATGCTAATCCCAGAAAACGTGGCTTGTCCAATGGGGCATGCGAACTGATCATCGGCGCACCGATCCTTCATCAGCCGGAGTTCTCTGCCATGCGTCCACGTGCCTTGCTGTGTGCTCTCTTCGTCGCCGCGATGGCGGTGGCCTCGCTGCCGGCTCTCGCGGCCTATCCCGACAAGGCGATCCGCCTGATCGTGCCCTCGGCCCCGGGCGGCGCACCCGATTCGCTGATGCGTGCGCTGGGCGCGCAGCTGTCGCAGCAGATGGGCGTGCCCATCGTCATCGACAACAAGCCCGGTGGCTCCTACACGATCGGCACCATGGACCTGGTGCATGCCGCGCCCGACGGCTACACGCTGGCCTACGGCAACATCGTCTCGCTGGCCACCAACCGGTCGCTGTTGCCCAACGTGCCGTACGACGTCGAGAAGGACCTGACGCTGGTCGCGAACACGCTGCGCCTGTCGAACCTGATGATCGTCAACAACGACCTGCCGGTGAAGAGCGTCACCGAGCTGATCGCCTACGCGAAGAAGAACCCGGGCAAGCTGGCCTTCGCGTCCGATGGCAACGGCACCACCGCGCACCTGGGCGTGGAACTCTTCAAGTCGATGACCGGCACGAACATGCTGCACGTGCCCTACAAGGCGGCGACGGCGGCGGTCACCGACCTCATCGGCGGCGGCGTGCAGCTGATGATGGTCAACACGCCCGTCTCAGGACCGCTCGCGCAGTCGGGCAAGGTGAGGGCGCTGGGCATCTCGTCGCGCCAGCGCTCGTCCACCTACCCGGACGTTCCCACCATCGCCGAGGCCGGCGTGCCGGGCTTCGAGGTGGAGGCCTGGGGCGGGATCATCGGGCCGGCGCGCATGCCCAAGGACGTGGTGACGAAGCTCAATGCCGAGATCCGCACCGCGCTGGCCACCCCGGCGGTGCGCGAGCGCTTCCGCCTGCTGGGCGCGGAGACCGATTTCGGCACGGCCGAGCAGTTCCTCGAGCTCTCGCGGCGCGAGACGGTCAAGTGGGCCAAGATCATCAAGGACTCGGGCGCCAAGATCGATTGAGTCGACTGAAGGCCAGCACACCATGACCCCCTGGAAAGCCGCAAGGCCCGGCGACCCCATCGGCGCCATCGACACCCCCGCGCTCGTGCTCGACCTCGACGCGTTCGAGCGCAACCTCGCGCGCATGGCCGAGGCGCTGCACGGCAGCGGCGTGCGTCTGCGCGCGCATGCCAAGTGCCACAAGACGCCGGAGATCGCCCGGCGCCAGATCGCCTTGGGCGCAGCCGGCATCTGCTGCCAGAAGGTCAGCGAGGCGGCGGTGTTCGTGGAAGCCGGCATCGAAGATGTGCTGGTCACCAACCAGGTGATCGGCGAGACCAAGCTGCGCCACCTCGCCGCGCTGGCCCACAAGGCGCGCATGGGCGTGCTGGTCGATCATCCGCAGCAAGTTGAAGCGTTGAGCGCCGTAGCGAAAGCAGAGGGCGTGACGCTGGACGTGTACGTCGAAGTCAACGTCGGCGCCAACCGCTGCGGCGTGGCGCCCGGCGAAGAGGCGGTGCGGCTCGCGCAGCAGGTCGCGGACGGCGCGCCGCAGCTGCGCTTCATGGGCCTGCACTGCTACCACGGGCCGGCCCAGCATCTGCGCGCCCCCGAAGACCGCGCCGCCGCCATCGCCAGCGCCGTGGAGGCCGCGCGAACGACCCGCGACGCCATCGAGGCCTGCGGCATTGCCGTCGAGCGCGTGACGGGCGCGGGCACCGGCAGCTTCCAGCACGAGCGCGACTCGGGGGTGTTCAACGAGATCCAGGCCGGCTCCTATGTCTTCATGGACCGCGACTACGGCGACAACCGGCGCGGCGAAGACGACATCGCGTTCGAGCACGCGCTCTTCGTGCGCACCACCGTCATGAGCCGCGCCACGCCCGAACGCGCCGTGGTCGACGCCGGCCTCAAGGCCTCCAGCGTCGATTCGGGCATGCCCACCGTGTGGCAGCGGCCCGACCTGCGCTACATGAAAGCCGCCGACGAGCACGGCGCGCTGGCCACATCCGATGCGGCCGCGCTGTCCCTGGGCGACCAGCTGATGCTGGTGCCCGGCCATTGCGACCCGACCGTCAACCTCTACGACGAACTGGTCTGCGTGCGCGGCGGGCGGGTGGAGGCCCTGTGGCCCATCGCCGCGCGCGGCGCGCTGCTCTAGCTCCCTTCAATCCAAGCATTCAAGGTACTCATTCGATGCAGGAAAAATTCGACCTTCTCATCCGCAACGCCAGCATCGTCGATGGCACCGGCGCGCCTCGCTACACGGGCGACATCGGCATCCGCGGCGACCGCATCGCCCGCATCGGCGATCTTTCCGCCGCGCACGGCGAAGTGGAAATCGACCGGGCAGGGCGCATCGCGGCGCCCGGCTTCATCGATGCGCACACGCACGACGACCGCCTCATGCTGTCCAACCCCGACATGGCGCCCAAGGTCAGCCAGGGCATCACCACCGTGATCGCGGGCAACTGCGGCATCTCGCTCGCGCCGATGCCGGGCGGCATCACGCAGCCGGTCACGCCGCCGCTGAACCTGCTGGACGAAGAGGGCGGCTGGTTCTCCTTTCCCACCTTCGCTTCGTACATCGCCGAACTGCGCGCCAAGCCCGCGGCCACCAACTGCGCGCTGCTCGTGGGCCATACCACCTTGCGCGTCGCGACGCTGGACGACCTGGGGCTGCCGGCCACCGAGGAGCAGATCGTGCGCATGCGCGCGCTGGTGCAGGAAGCGCTCGAAGCCGGTGCCATCGGCGTTTCCACCGGCCTTTACTACGAGCCCGCGGTCGCCGCGCCGACCGAGGAAGTCATCGAGACCTGCCGCCCGCTGAAGGACTTCAACGGCGTCTACTGCACCCACATGCGCAACGAGGCCGACCGGGTGATCGACTCGCTCGAAGAGACTTTCCGCGTCGGCCGCGAGGTCGGCGTGCAGGTGGTGATCTCGCATATGAAGGTGGTGGGGCCTGAGAACCACGGGCGCTCGCAGGAGGCGCTGTCTTTCATCGAGAAGAACATGGCCACGCAGCCCATCTGCCTGGACTGCTATCCCTACACGGCCGGCTCGACGATCCTCTCGTCCGACCGCGCCGCAAGCTCGTCGCGCGTGATCGTGAGTTGGTCGAAAACGATGCCCGAATACGCGGGCCAGGATCTGGACGTGATCGCGAAGAAGCTCGACGTGAGCGAGGACGAGGCGATCCGCCAGCTCAGCCCCGCGGGCGGCATCTACTTCCGCCTCGACGAGGCCGACGTGCAGCGCATCCTGAAGTTCGACCAGACCATGATCGGCTCCGACGGGCTGCCGCACGATGCCTCGCCGCATCCGCGGTTGTGGGGCAGCTTCCCGCGCGTGCTGGGCCACTACGGCCGGCTGCTCGGGCTGTTTCCGCTGGAGACGGCCATCTACAAGATGACCGGCCTCACTGCGAAGAACTTCGGCCTGAAGGACCGTGGCGTGCTGAAGGAAGGCGCGTATGCCGACCTGGCCCTGTTCGACGCCGACACGGTGGACGAAGCCGCCACCTACGAATCGCCGATGGCGCCTGCGCGCGGCATCGAGGCGGTGATCGTCAATGGCGCGGTCGTGTGGCAGGGCGGCGGCCCGACGGGCGCGCGGCCTGGCCGGGTGCTGGCGCGCGAGACTGAAAAAGTGACGGCCTGAGTTACCACGCGTCCGCGCGCCCCTCCAGCGCGCGCCGTGCGAGCAGGAAGGTCGCCGCATTCCAGCTCTGCCCGGCCATGCCCATCGGCACCAGCGTCTTGCCGTGGAACCACTCGGTGAAGCGCCAGTCGTCGAGCGCATTCACCTTCGCAAGCCGCGCGAGCTCGGTCCAGCCGAGGGCGTCTTGCCCGAGCCGCGCCAGCGCCATCACCCAGAAGCCGCCGACGAAGGGCCAGATGCCGCCGTTGTGGTACTGGTGCACGTCGTTCTGCTGGTGGCGCCCCATGTAGGGCCGCCACAGCTCGTGCTGGCGCGACAGCGGATGCAGCACGACCCGCACCGGGTACGGATCGCTCGCGCGCGCCGCGGCGACGGTGTCGACGATGCGGCCCGCCATCGCGGGGTCGGCCAGCCCGGCCTGTATCGCCAGCACGTTGCCGAACACGTCGCCCTCGTCGCCGACGACCGCGAAATTGACGAAGCTCAGGTACAGGCCCGGATCGCGCCGCCCGCGCCGCGCGTAGTGCCGCAGCAGCCGCGCCCGGTGGTACTCGGGCAGGTCGCGCTGGAACGGGTTGAACATGTGGTTGAAGTGGTGCTGCGTTTCCCCGGCATGGTCGAGCGCGAAGCGGCGCTTGACGTCGTACCAGAGCGCATTGCTGTAGAGCACGTAGCCCGAGCGCGGCATGATGTCGGCCCAGTCGCTCGCCTCGTTCTGCTGCAGCAGCCGGAAGTGCTGGTGCTCCTGCGCAAGGAGCCAGCCGATCGCGCGGGCCACGCCGTCTTCCCAATGCGTCGCACCGACGTTGCCGTGGCGACGCACATGGTCCACCGCGATCAGCCACCACAGCGTGGCGTCGATGCAGCCCAGGTACCAGAAGTCCGCATCCTGGCCCTCGGGGTCCACGTACTTGGGAATCTGCCCGTTGGCCGCCTGCTGCGCCGCGAGCGCATCGAGGCTCGCGACCGCGCCTTGCTCCAGCGCGGGCACGCCGCTGCCGCACATGGCCATCACGCAGATCGCGGCATCGCGCCCGAAGATGCGCGTGTAGCGCCGCGCCACGGCCGCCTCGGTGCGGCTGGCGGCCAGGATGCCGTGCGGCGTCAGGTTGCTTTCCAGGAGCGCGAGCGAGGCCTGCGAGCAGGCGTCGATCAGCGCGAGCGAATCGGCGTCGGGGGTCGTCGTCATGGATGGCGAGTGAAAAACGTTGGCCTGCATCGTAGGGGAAGCCGCGAGCGGCCGGTGCAAGGCCCGACTGCACCTACAAGCAACCGGGCCGAAGCCCCACCGCCGGGACTGCCGGGGACTCCAGGATGAAGCCTGTTCACTCAACTTCAACCTCACTCTTCAAGGAGCCCTCATGGCAAGAGACCAGAACCCCCTTCATGCTGACGATCTCAACCGCGATCCCATCTCCGGCGCACCCGGCGCCCATCCCGTAGGTACCGGCGTGGGTGCCACGGGCGGCGCGGTGGCAGGTGCGGCCGTCGGTGCCGTCGGCGGCCCCGTGGGCGCCGCGGCCGGCCTCGTCGTCGGCGCGGTGGTCGGCGGGCTCGGCGGCAAGGCCGTGGCCGAGCGCGTGAACCCTACCGCCGAGCGCGCGTACTGGGAAAGCGCCTACGACCGCGAGCCCTACTACGAGACCGGACGCAGTTATGACGACTACGGCCCCGCCTACGAACTGGGCTGGTCCAGCCGCGGTGCAGCGGTCGAAGAATTCGCCGCGGTCGAGCCTTCGCTCGCACGCGAGTGGGAGGCGCGCCGCGGTGCCTCCTCGCTCGACTGGGAGCGTGCGCGCCCGGCCTCGCACGCCGCATGGGAACGCGCCGATCGCCTCTATTTCCGCGAGGAAGACATGGCGATCCCCGAAGGCGATCCGCTGTCGAACGACGACGTGGTCGACGTGCTGAACGACCTGCTGGAGAACACCCGCGACGGCGAGTACGGTTTCCGCACCTGCGCAGAAGAGGTGGAAACAGCGCGCCTGAAGGAGGTCTTCGCATCGCGTGCCGCGCAGTGCCAGGCGGCGGCGAGCCAGCTGGTGGAACTGGTCATCACCTACGGCGGCAAGCCCGCGGAAGGCGGCACGGCCACCGGCGCGATGCATCGTGGCTGGGTCCACGTGAAGGGCGCCTTGGGTGCGAACAGCGAGTTGTCCATCCTCGAGGAGTGCGAACGCGGCGAAGACGCGGCCGTGGCGCGCTTTCGCAAGGCGCTGAAGCAGTCGCTGCCCGCGGCCGTGCGCGAGATCCTGCAGACACAGGCGCAAGGGGCGCAACGCAACCACGACCAGATCCGCGACCTGCGCAATGCCGCACGCGCGGCCAAGGCACGCGACTGACCTGCGAAGGCCACGGGACTTGTCGAACCGCGGCCTTCGGGTCGCGGTTCCCGGAAAGTCCGGAAAACCGCGCCGCAGGCTCAATCGATCAGTTGCGTCTTGATGGCGTAGTAGGTGAGGTCGCTGTTCGTGGAGAGGTTCATCTTCTCCATGAGCCGCGTGCGGTAGGTGCTGATGGTCTTCACCGAGAGCGACAGCGCCTCGCCGATGCTGCCCACCGATTCGCCCTTCGCCAGCTTCAGGAACACCTGGAACTCGCGTTCAGACAAATGCTTGTGCGGCGGCTCGCCGTCCTTGCGTTCCAGCTGGCCGGCCAGCAGTTCGGCCACCGAAGCCGAGATGTAGCGGCGGCCGAGCGCGACGGTGCGGATGGCGTTGGCGATTTCCTCCGGCTCGCATTCCTTGTTGAGATAGCCCGATGCACCCTGGCGGATCAGGTTGACCGCGTAGTGCTCCTCCGGATAGCCGCTCAGGATGAGCACGCCGAGCTGCGGTGCCTTGGCACGCACCATGGCGAGCGCATCGATGCCGCTCTGGCCGGGCATGGAGAGGTCCATCACCAGCACGTCCATGTCGGTGGTGCGGACCATGTCGATCGCTTCGCGGCCGGTGGCGGCCTCGCCGACGACCCGGAAATCCACGAAGGTGGAGAAGAAAGCCTTGAGGCCTGAACGAACGACCGCGTGGTCGTCGACGATGCCGATCTTGATCATGAGGCTGCTCCTGTGAGTTGAACGGTGACCGCGCTTGGCGGCAAGGTCAAAACAATGCCACAAGCAAGGCGCGTTTCGGAACCGCCGATGCGGGACGCGGTCTTGTCCTGCACGAGAACCCACACGTGTCCTCCACGCCCGCGGGCATCTCTCCCGCCGATGGTCAGCTGGCGCCCAGGACGATGGCGCCCGACTCGATGAAGCGATCGAATTCGATCCTCGGAATGGCGGCCGTGAGCGGCTGGCCGTCCTCTGTCCAGGTCAGTACCGCGCTGTCGCCGTCGATGATGACCTGGCAATTGCCTTCGGGAATTTCCAGCAGCGGACCATCGCCCGCGCGGAATTCGACATGGGAGGCAATGCGAGCGTTGATTTGTGTGGGAGTGGAAGACATGGCGCGGATGCTCATGCCCGCCGGCGCGCCCCGGCGTGGGACGGCACCGCATCAAGGCAGAGGGCTGAACAGCGGCCGAAGTAGGACGATTCCTGCACGGACATGCGCCGAATTCCATCGCACACCATGGCGGTGCGCATCTTCAATCGTTGCCGCGGCGCACCGCCCCAGCACAGCACAGGAGACACGGCCATGAATTTCGAAGGGATCTACTGTTTCGATATTGCCTCGGTGCGCTTTGCCGTCTATCCCGACGGGCCCCAGGGTGCACGGGTCGTGGCGCAGATTTCGGAAGACACGCTGCACGACGGATTCGGGACCCGCGAGGTCGGGCACCGCCTGCTGGATGTGTGCCGGAACAACTTCCATGCGATCGAGCCTGTCGTCATCGCGCACTACCGGACGAATGCACGGCAGTCCGTCATCACGCTCACGCTCGACGACCTGGCGGCGCACAGGAGCGCACCGGCTGCAACGCACCAGAACGACGCGGTCGCCGCCTGAGATTTTTCGGGAGGCCGTTCCGCTCGCGTCCGTGCGCGGCGCGATACGGGCAGCTCTCCGACAAGGCGAGGAGCCACAGACCGTAGCCGCCAAGCCCGGCGGTCTTGCAGATTGGTGGCAGCCATGCGGAGGCCAGCGTCGTTCCTTGAACAACCGTTCCGCGGGCCCAAACAATCCAAGGAACGCCGGTGCCGCTGAACCATTCATCGCTGGACGATCGAGACGCCTACCTGTTCCGTGAAGGAACGCATTCCCGCCTGTACGACGTGCTGGGGTGCCACCCCGCCAACGCCGGAGAAGGCGGCGGCGCGCACTTCGCCGTGTGGGCGCCGAACGCCGAGTCGGTGTCGGTGGTGGGAGACTGGAACTACTGGTCCGGCGACGCCGACCCGCTGCAGCCCAGCCCCGACGGCACGGGCATCTGGCGCGGGCACGTGCCGCATGCCGCCATCGGCCAGGCCTACAAGTACCGCATCCGTTCGCGCCATGGCGGCTACACGGTCGACAAGGCCGACCCGGTCGCCTTCGCCGCCGAGCCGCCGCCCGCCACCGCGTCGCGCATCTGCGAGCTCTCGTACGAGTGGGGCGATGCGGACTGGATGGCCAACCGCGGACCGCACAACGCGCTCGATGCGCCGCAGTCGGTCTACGAGGTGCACCTGGGGTCGTGGCGCCGCAAGGACGGCCAGTTCCTCGGCTACCGCGAACTGGCGCACCAGCTCGCGGAGTACGTGACGAAGATGGGCTTCACGCACGTGGAGCTCATGCCGGTCACCGAGCATCCGTTCTACGGCTCGTGGGGCTACCAGACCACCGGCTACTTCGCGCCCACCTCGCGCTTCGGCTCGCCGCAGGACTTCATGTACCTGGTCGACCACCTGCACCAGCAGGGCATCGGCGTGCTGCTGGACTGGGTGCCTTCGCACTTTCCGACCGACGAGCACGGCCTGGGCTACTTCGACGGCACGCACCTCTACGAGCATGCCGATCCGCGCCAGGGCTTCCACCCCGAGTGGAGCTCGAGCATCTTCAACTACGGCCGCGCGGAGGTGCGCAGCTTTCTCGTGTCGTCGGGCCTGTTCTGGCTGAACCTGTATCACCTCGACGGCCTGCGAGTGGATGCGGTCGCCTCGATGCTGTACCTCGACTACGCGCGCAAGCACGGCGAATGGATTCCCAACCGCCAGGGCGGCCGAGAGAACCTGGAGGCCATCGACTTCCTGCAGACGCTGAACCGTGCCGTCTACCGCGAGCACCCCGACACCGTCACCGTGGCCGAGGAATCGACCGCGTGGCCGCGCGTCTCGCGGCCCACCGACATGGACGGCCTGGGCTTCGGCGAGAAATGGAACATGGGCTGGATGCACGACACGCTGGCGTACATGAAAGAGGACCCGGTCAACCGCAAGTACCACCACCACAAGCTGACCTTCTCGCTGGTGTATGCCTTCCACGAGAACTTCGTGCTGCCGCTCTCGCACGACGAGGTGGTGCACGGCAAGGGTTCGCTCATCAACAAGATGCCCGGCGATGCCTGGCAGCAGTTCGCCAACCTGCGGGCGCTCTACGGCTTCATGTGGGCGCACCCGGGCAAGAAGCTGCTCTTCATGGGCGGCGAGTTCGGCCAGCGCCGCGAGTGGACGCACGACGGCGAGCTCGAGTGGTGGGTGTGCGAGCAGGAAGGGCATGGCGGCGTGCAGCGCCTGGTGGCGCAACTGAACCGCGTGTACCGCGGCGCGCCTGCGCTCCACCAGCTGGACTTCTCGTCCTCGGGCTTCGAATGGATCACCGCCGACGACGAGGCCATGAGCGTGTTCGCGTTCCTGCGCAAGGCGAGCGACGGCAGCCCGCCGCTGCTCGTGGTAAGCAACATGACCCCGGTGCCGCGCACCAACTACCTGGTGGGCGTGCCGCTCGGCGGCCGCTGGCAGGAGGTGATCAACACCGACGCCGCGGAGTTCGGCGGCTCGGGCTGGGGCAATTTCGGGGGCGTCGAGGCGGCGCCCGTGGCTTCCCACGGACGCAGGCAATCGGTGTGCATCACCTTGCCGCCGCTGTCCACATTGATCCTGGAGCACCGGCCCTGATGAAGAATATTTTCTCGACGAAGACCGCATCCGCTGCGGCAATCGACACTGCCACGCGCACGGACATCCAGCAGGCCGACGGCGCGGTCCGCGCGGTCATCGACGCGGTGCTGCCGTGCGTGGACAACGGCCGCTTCGCCGTCAAATGCGTGGCCGGCGAACGCGTGACGGTGCGCGCCCATTGCTTCACCGACGGGCACGACGTGCTGCGCGTACAGCTGTGCTGGCGTGCCGAGGACCAGAAGGAATTTCGCGAGGTGCCGATGAAGGCGCTGCCCAACGACGTGTGGGAGGCCGCGTTCTCGCCGCCCGCGCTGGGCCGCTACCTCTACACCGTCGTGGCCTGGGTCGATCCCTTCGAATCGTGGCGGCATGAACTCGCGCGGCGCGTGGACCCGGAGGATGTGCGCCTCGCCGTGCAGGTCGGCGCGCTGGAAATCGCGGCCGCCGCGGCCCGTGCCGAGGGCCGTGACCGCGCCGCGCTGCAGCGCTGGGCGACCGAACTCGATGCGAGCGGCGCGAACCCTGGCGCCGACATCGTCTCGCTGAAGGCGCTCGCGCTCGACGACGAATACGCCGACCTGGTGCGCCGGTATCCCGACCGCCGGCATGCGGTGCGCCACCCGGTCGAGCTGCCGCTGGTGGCCGACCGCGAGCGCGCGCGCTTCAGCACCTGGTACGAGCTCTTTCCGCGCTCCACAGGCGAGCCGGGCGTGCACGGCACCTTCAGCGACGTGGAGGCGCGCCTTCCGGCCATTGCCGCGATGGGCTTCGACGTGCTCTATTTCCCGCCGATCCACCCGGTCGGGCGCATGCAGCGCAAGGGGCCGAACAACGCGCTTCAAGCCGGCCCCGCCGACGTGGGCAGCCCCTGGGCCATCGGCGCGGCCGAGGGCGGGCACAAGTCGATCCTGCCGGCGCTCGGCACCGCGGACGACTTCCGCCATCTGCTCGCGTGCGCCGCGGAACACGGCCTGGAGATCGCGCTGGACATCGCCTTCCAGTGCGCGCCCGACCACCCCTACGTGAAGGCGCATCCCGACTGGTTCCGCTGGCGCCCCGACGGCACGGTGCAGTACGCCGAGAACCCGCCGAAGAAGTACCAGGACATCTATCCGTTCAACTTCGAGTGCGAAGACTGGCGCGGCCTGTGGGCCGAACTCAAGAGCGTGTTCGACCACTGGATCGGGGAGGGCGTGCGCATCTTCCGCGTCGACAACCCGCACACCAAGGCCTTCCCGTTCTGGGAATGGGTCATCGGCGAGATCAAGCGCGAGCACCCCGACACCATCTTCCTGGCCGAGGCGTTCACCCGGCCGAAGGTGATGCACCGGCTCGCGAAGCTGGGCTTCTCGCAGTCGTACACCTACTTCACCTGGCGCAACACGAAGGAAGAGCTGCAGGAATACTTCACCGAGCTGTCCACCGCACCGGGCATCGACTACTTCCGGCCCAACGCCTGGCCCAACACGCCGGACATCCTGCACGAGCAGTTGCAGACCGGCGAGCCCGCGGTGTACATGTCGCGCCTCGTGCTGGCCGCCACGCTCGCGGCCAACTACGGCATCTACGGCCCGGCCTACGAGCTGCGCGAACATCAGCCGCGCGGCCCCGCGAGCGAGGAATACCTCGACTCCGAGAAGTACCAGCTGCGCCACTGGAGCCACGACGATCCCGCGAGCCTCGCGCCGTTCATCGCGCGGGTGAACCGCATCCGCCGCGAGAACCCGGCGCTGCAGTGGGACCGGGGCCTGCGCTTCCTGCACGTGGACAACGACCAGTTGCTGGCCTATGCCAAGGAGTCGCCCGACGGCGACAACGTGATCGTCACCGTGGTCAACCTCGATCCGCACAACCCGCAATGGGGCTGGGTCGGGCTGGAGCCCGCGAGCGTGGGCGTGAAGGACGGGCGTGCGTTCCAGATGCACGACCTCCTGAGCGACCAGCGCTTCACCTGGCAAGGCGATTGGCACTACGTGCGCCTGGATCCCCACAGCGTGCCCGCGCACATCTTCGTGGTCCGCCGCCGCCATGGCGACGAGCGCGACTTCGACTACTTCCTTTGAGAAGGCCATTGACCCATGAACGCACCCGTTTCCCACATCGCGCTTGAAACCGTCGAGATCGACAACAGCGACGATCCGCTGTGGTACCGCGACGCGGTGATCTACCAGCTCAACGTCAAGGCATTCTTCGACTCCAACAACGACGGCATGGGCGACTTCCGGGGCGTGACCGCCAAGCTCGACTACGTCAAGGAGCTGGGCGTCAACACCATCTGGCTGATGCCGTTCTATCCGTCGCCGCTGCGCGACGACGGCTACGACATCTCCGAATATGAGGACGTGCACCCGCAGTACGGCACGTTGGACGACTTCCGCGAGATGCTGGCCGAGGCCCACAAGCGCGGGCTGCGCGTGATCACCGAGCTGGTCATCAACCACACCTCGAACGAACACCCGTGGTTCAAGGCCGCACGGCTTGCGCCGCCCGGCTCGCCAGAGCGCGACTTCTACGTGTGGAGCGACACCGACCAGATCTACCAGGGCACGCGGATCATCTTCACCGACACCGAGACCTCGAACTGGACTTGGGACCCGGTGGCCAAGCAGTACTTCTGGCACCGCTTCTTCAGCCACCAGCCGGACCTGAACTTCGACAACCCGGCGGTGATGGAAGCCATCCTGAAGACGATGCGCTTCTGGCTCGACATGGGCGTGGACGGCTTCCGGCTCGATGCCATTCCCTACCTGGTGGAGCGCGACGGCACCAGCAACGAGAACCTGCCCGAGACGCATGCAGTGATCAAACGGCTGCGCGCCGCCATCGATGCGCAATACAAGAACCGTTTCCTGCTGGCCGAGGCCAACATGTGGCCCGAGGACGTGCGGGAGTACTTTGGCGACGGCGACGAGTGCCACATGGCGTACCACTTCCCGCTGATGCCGCGCATGTACATGGCCATTGCGCAGGAAGACCGGCACCCGATCGTGGAGATCATGGCGCAGACGCCCGACATTCCCGAGGGCTGCCAGTGGGCCATCTTCCTGCGCAACCACGACGAGCTGACGCTGGAGATGGTGACCAGCAAGGAGCGCGACTACATGTACACCATGTACGCGGCCGACATGCGCGCACGCATCAACCTGGGCATCCGCCGGCGCCTGGCGCCGCTGATGGAAAACGACATGGACCGCGTCAAGCTCATGAACGGCATGCTGCTGTCGATGCCGGGCTCGCCCATCATCTACTACGGCGACGAGATCGGCATGGGCGACAACGTGTTCGTGGGTGACCGCAACGGCGTGCGCACGCCGATGCAGTGGAGCCCGGACCGCAACGCCGGCTTCTCCCGCGCCGACCCGCAGCGCCTGTACCTGCAGCCGATCATGGACCCGATGTTCGGCTACGAGGCGCTCAACGTGGAGACGCAGGCGCGCGACAGCAGCTCACTGCTGAACTGGACCAAGCGCATGCTCGCGGTGCGCAAGACCAGCCATGCCTTCGGGCGCGGCAAGCGGCGCTTCCTGAAACCGGGCAACCGCAAGATCCTCGCCTACCTGAGCGAGCACGACGGCGACGTGATCCTCTCGGTGTTCAACCTCTCGCGCGCCGCGCAGCCGGTGGAGCTGGACCTGTCGGAGTTCAAGGGCTTCGTGCCCATCGAGATGCTGGGCCGCGCGCCGTTCCCGCCCATCGGCGAGCTGCCGTACCTGCTCACGCTGTCGTCATACGGCTTCTACTGGTTCAAGCTCACGGCCGAGGCCGATGCGCCCAGCTGGCACGAGCAGGGCGTGGCGCTGCAGGAGTGGCCCACGCTGGTGCTGTTCGACGGCTGGACCAGCTTCTTCCGCGAGCGCGTGATGCCGTGGCGCATCGGCATGTCCGAGCGCATGCGCACCCAGTTCGAGCTGGAGACGCTGCCGCGCCACATCGAGATCCAGCGCTGGTACGCCTCCAAGGGCACGGCGATCCAGCGCGCACGGGTGGTCGATCACGCCGTGTGGGAGGCCAACGGCCAGAGCTGGCTGCTGCCGCTGCTCGACCTGGACGGCCCGCCCGGTGGCGCCACCTACTTCATGCCGCTCGCGCTCGCCTGGGAAGAGCGCGACGAGGAGCGCATGGCCGGCGTGGCGCAGGCCGCCATCGCCCGCATACGCCAGCAGGCGCAGGTGGGCCTCATGGGCGATGCCTTCTACGACGAGGCCTTCTGCCGCGAGCTGGTGCGCACCATCGAAAAGGGCGACACGCTGCCCACGGCCAACGGCAAGCTGGTCTTCAAGCCGACGGCGGCCTTTGCCGACCTGTCCGTCGACATCGACGCGCTGCCGGTCGGCCGCCCGAGCGGCGTGAGCAGCAACACGGTGGTCACGCTGAACGAAACCCTGTTCCTCAAGGGCTACCGCCACGTGCGCGAGGGCATCAACCCCGAGCTGGAGATGGGCCGGTTCCTCACCGAGGTGGCGCGCTACCCGAATTGCGTGCCGGTGCTCGGCGCACTCGAGTACATGACCAACGACGGCCGCACGATGACGCTCGCGATGGTGCAGAGCTACATGGCCAACCAGGGCGACGGCTGGGACTACACGCTGGGTTATCTCGAGCGGTTCCTGCGCGACGTGGCCACCACGGAGGGCACCACGACATCCGACAGCGCCGAGGTGGCCGCGGTGCACGGCGGCTTCCTCGCGCTCATGGCCACGCTGGGCCGTCGCACCGCCGAGCTGCACCACGCGCTCGCCACGCGCACCGGCGCCGCGGCCTTCGACCCCGAGCCGCTGGCGGCCGCCGATTTCGCGGGCTTCAAGACGCATGCGGCCAACGACGCCACGGCCACGCTCGCCCTGCTGCGCGAACGCATCGACCTGCTGCCGCCCGCGGCGCAGGCCGATGCGCGCACGCTGCTCGCCGCGGCCGATGCGCTGCAGGCCGGCATCGCGGCGCGCCACCCGGTCGAAGGCGCCGGCATCAAGACGCGCTACCACGGCGACTACCACCTGGGCCAGGTGCTGGTGAAGGACAACGACTTCGTCATCATCGACTTCGAGGGCGAGCCCGCGCGCAGCTTCGAGGAGCGCCGCACCAAGAGCTCGCCGCTGCGCGACGTGGCGGGCATGCTGCGCTCGTTCAACTATGCGCGCTGGTCGGCGCTGCGCCGGGTGGCGCAGAGTCCCGACGAGGCCGAGCGGCTGGCCGCCCCGGCCATCGCCTGGGAGCGGGCCACGCGCGACGCCTTCCTGGCCGGCTACGGCGAAGCCGTCGACACCGAGCTGCTCGCGCTCTTCGAGCTCGAGAAGGCGCTCTACGAACTGCGCTACGAGCTCAACAACCGCACCGACTGGGCGCAGGTCCCGCTGCATGGCGTGCTCGCGCTGATCCAGCCGGCCCGCAGCTGACACGCCCGAAGTCCTCGACGCAACCCTCAACGGAACACACACCATGGAAAATTTCGGCATTCACCTGGAGCCGCTGCGCGCCATCCTCTACCAGGTCGGCGCGTTCATCCCGCGCCTCCTGATCGGGGTGGTGGTGGTCATCGTCGGCTGGCTCGTCGCCAAGGCGGCGCGCTTCGCCGTCACCAAGGCGCTGCGCGCCATCAACTTCAACGTGCTCACCGAGCGCGCGGGCCTCGACAACTTCCTGCGCCAGGGGGGCCTGGCAGGCGACACGAGCAGCCTGTTCGGCATCCTGACCTATTGGCTGGTGATCCTGGCGTCGCTGCTCATCGCCTTCAACGGCATGGGCCTGAGCTACATCGCAGACCTGCTGGGCCGCATCGTCTGGTTCGTGCCCAACGTGTTCGTGGCGCTGCTGGTGCTGGCCTTCGGCTCGTACTTCGCGCGCTTCGTGGGCGAGGCCGTGGGCAGCTATTTCCGCGGCGTGAAGGTGCAGGACGCAGCGCTGTTCGGCAAGGTCGCGCAGTACGCGGTGATGGCCTTCGTGATCCTGATCGCGCTCGACCAGATCAAGGTGGGCGGCGACATCGTGCGCGAGAGCTTCCTGGTGATCCTGGCGGGCGTGGTTTTTGCGTTGGCCCTGGCATTCGGGCTGGCGGGCAAGGACTGGGCGAAGTCGCAGATCGAGCGCTGGTGGCCGAAGCAGATCAAGGACAGCAAGACGCCCACGCCCGGCGTCACCCCCGCAGGCACGCCCACGCGATTCGACAACGACCGCCCACCCCGCTGAAAGCATCGGCCATCTGAATGACACGAAAAACCAATCCAACGATCACGGCCGTCTGGCCCGGCCGGCCTTACCCGCGCGGCGCCACCTGGGACGGGGAGGGCGTCAACTTCGCGCTGTTCTCCCAGCATTCCGACAAGGTGGAGCTGTGCCTCTTCGACGAACGCGGCCGCCATGAGCTGCAGCGCATTCCGATGCGCGAGCGCACCGATGGCGTGTGGCACTGCTACCTGCCCGAGGCGCGCCCGGGCCAGGCCTACGGCTACCGCGTGCACGGTCCCTACAAGCCCGAAGAGGGCCACCGCTTCAACGCCCACAAGCTGCTGCTCGACCCGTATGCCAAGGACCTGGTGGGCGATTTGCGCTGGGGCGATGCGCTCTACGGCTACACGGTCGGCAGCAAGCGCGAAGACCTGTCCTTCGACCGCCGCGACAGCGCGCCGCTGATGCCCAAGGGCCGCGTGCTGGAGACCGCCTTCACCTGGGGCGACGACCGCCGGCCCTCGGTGCCGTGGCAGGACATGGTGATCTACGAGATGCATGTGCGCGGCTTCACCATGACGCACCCCGACGTGCCGCCCGAGCTGCGCGGCACCTACGCCGCGCTCGGCTGCGCGCCGGTGGTCGATTACTTGAAGCGCCTGGGCGTGACCACCATCGAGCTGCTGCCCGTGCACAGCTTCCTTAACGACCGCCACCTGGCCGAGAAGGGCCTGCAGAACTACTGGGGCTACAACACCTTCGGCTACTTCGCTCCCGAGATGCGCTACAGCGCCTCGGGCAAGGTCAAGGAGTTCAAGACCATGGTGAAGACGCTGCACTCTGCGGGCATCGAGGTGATCCTGGACGTGGTCTACAACCACACCTGCGAGGGCAACCAGCTCGGGCCGACGCTTTCGATGCGCGGGGTGGACAACGCCTCGTACTACATCGTCAATGCCGACAACCGCCGCTACTACGACGACTTCACCGGCTGCGGCAACACGGTGAACCTGGAGCATCCGCATGCGCTGCAACTGGTGATGGACTCGCTGCGCTACTGGGCCGAGGAGATGCACGTGGACGGCTTCCGCTTCGACCTGGCCTCGGCGCTCGCGCGCGAATCGGGCAAGGTCGAGAACTTGGGCGGCTTCTTCGATGCGATCCGGCAAGACCCGACCCTGAACCGCGTGAAGCTCATCGCCGAGCCGTGGGACCTGGGCCACGGCGGCTACCAGGTCGGCAACTTTCCGCTCGGCTGGGCCGAGTGGAACGACCAGTACCGCGACGGCCTGCGCGGCTTCTGGAAGGGCGACGGCGGGCTCATCGGCGAGGTGGCCAAGCGCGTCACCGGCTCCGAAGACCTGTACGGCTGGTCGGGCAAGCGGCCCAGCGCCAGCATCAACTTCATCACCGCGCACGACGGCTTCACGCTGCACGACCTGGTCTCGTACAACGACAAGCACAACGAGGCGAACGGCGAGGACAACCGCGACGGCAACAGCCACAACGTGTCGTGGAACTGCGGCGTCGAGGGGCCGACCGAGGACCCCGAGGTGGTGACGCTGCGCGAGCGCCAGAAGCGCAACCTGCTGGCCACGCTGCTGCTCTCGCAGGGCGTGCCGATGCTGCTCGCGGGCGACGAGCGCGGCCACACGCAGCAGGGCAACAACAACGTCTACTGCCAGGACAACGCGCTCGGCTGGCTCGACTGGACCCCCACGCCCGAGCGCCTTGCGCTCGCGACCTTCGTCGAGCGCGTGGTGGCGCTGCGCCGCGCGCACCCGTCGTTCCGGCGCCGCACCTTCTTCGCGGGCAAGCCAGCCGAAGGCGAGACGGTCACCGACGTGCATTGGCTCAAGCCCGACGGCGCCGAGATGCAGCCCGACGACTGGAACGACACCAACGCCCGCTGCATCGCGATGTACATCCCCGGCGGCGGCATCGCCGACCGCGGGCCGCGCGGCGAGGTGCAGCACGACGACGACTTCCTGGTGCTGATGAACGCGCACCACGACGAGATCGCCTTCACGCTGCCGCCGATGCCGCACGGCGCATGGCGGCTGCTGGTGGACACCGCGAGCAATTCGCCGCCGCCGACCACCGAGGACGCCGCGTCGCTTGCGCCGGCGTGGGGCGAGGCGGCCTATCCGCTGCAATGCCGCTCGCTCGTGGTGATGAGCCGGCCGGACGTGCGGCCATGAGCGCGCGGGTTCATCGGATGCCGTTCGGCACTGCGGTGCAGAGCGACAGCGTGGAGTTCGCGCTCTGGGCGCCGTCCGCGGAAGCCATCGTGCTCGAACACCAATCCACTTCACTGCCGATGACGCTCGAAGGTGGCTGGCATCGCCTGACGGTGCCCGGTGCCAAGCCCGGCGACAACTACAGCTACCGGCTCGCGGACGGCACGCGCGTGCCCGATCCGGCCTCGCGCTACAACCCCGACGACGTGCACGGCCCGAGCGTGGTGACGGACCCGGAACACTTCGCGTGGACCGACGACGCATGGCGCGGCCGGCCGTGGGAAGAGGCGGTGGTCTACGAGCTGCACATCGGCACCTTCACCGAGGAGGGCAGCTTCAACGCCGCGCGCGAGCGGCTGGGCGCGCTCGCCGAACTCGGCATCACCGCCATCGAACTCATGCCGCTCGCGGACTTTCCGGGCCGCCGCAACTGGGGCTATGACGGCGTGCTGCAGTTCGCGCCCGATGCCTCGTACGGCACACCCGACGAGCTGAAGGCGCTGGTCGATACCGCTCATTCGCTCGGGTTGATGGTGCTGCTCGACGTGGTCTACAACCACTTCGGACCGGAGGGCAACTACCTGCATGCCTACTGCCCCGAGTTCTTCAACGCGGGGCACCGCACGCCGTGGGGTTCCGCGATCAACTTCGACGGGCCGGGCTCGCGCACGGTGCGCGATTTCTTCATCCACAACACGCTCTACTGGATCGAGGAGTTCCGCTTCGACGGCCTGCGCATGGATGCGATCCACGCCATCCACGACGAGACGCGGCCGCACATCGTGCAGGAGATCCGCGAGGCGATCGACGCCGGCCCGGCGCGCGAGCGCCAGGTGCACCTGGTGCTGGAGAACGACACCAACCAGGCCTCGATGCTGATGCGCGACGGCCGCGGCCTGCCGGTGGCCGGCACCGCGCAATGGAACGACGACCTGCACCACGCGGTGCACGTGCTGGCCACCGGCGAGCGCGACGGCTACTACGCCGACTATGCCGACGACCCGGTGTGCCGCTTCGCGCTGGCGCTGGCCGAGGGGTTCATCTACCAGGGGCAGCCTTCCGCATTCCGCCACGGTGAAGCGCGTGGCGAGCCGAGCACGCGGCTGCCGCCGCAGGCCTTCGTGTCGTTCCTGCAGACGCACGACCAGGTCGGCAACCGCGCGTTCGGCGAGCGCATCCATGCGCTGGGCGATCCGGTGCTGGTGCGCGCGGCGATGGCCTGCCTGCTGCTGTCGCCGCATGTGCCGATGCTCTTCATGGGCGACGAGTTCGCGGCCTCCACGCCGTTCCAGTATTTCTGCGACTTCGGGCCGGACCTCGCGGCTGCGGTGTCCGAAGGGCGACGCTCGGAGTTCGGCGGGTTCGCGGCCTTCAAGGACGAGGCGGCCCGCGCGCGCATTCCGGACCCGAACGACGAAGCGACTTTCCTCGCGTCGAAGCTGCGCTGGCGCGAGCGTGGCACGCGTGCGCATTTCTCGCGGCTCAGCGAGGTGCAGCAGTTGCTGGCCTTGCGCCACCGCTACATCGTTCCCAGGCTCGCGGGGATGGCGGGTGCGGGCATCTACCGCTGCGAGAACGACACGCTCCGGGTGCAATGGGACCTGGAGCCCGAGGCCGAGGGCGCGCCGCCGGTGCGGCTTCATATGCTGGCCCACTTCGGTTCGGAGCCGGCAACGGCTGTCGAAATTCCTCCCGGCGAAGTGATCTACAGCGATGGCGTGGAGAGCGCCGAGGGCACGCAGCAACTGGCGCGCGGTGCGGTGCATGTGACGCTGGAGGCCGTGCATGGTGAATGAACCAAGCCATGTCACTGGCGACCTGGAACGACTCTGCGAGCACTACGGCATCGCGACCGGCTACTTCGATGCCTTCGGCGCGCGACAGGAAGCCTCGGCGCAAAGCCTGATCGCGCTGCTGGCGGAGTTCGACGTGCGCCTCGACAGCGTGGCCGACGCGGGCCGTGCGCTCGATGCGGCGCGCCGTGCGCAACGGGCCGAGGCGCTGCCACCGGTGCTGGTGGTGCAGGCCGCAAGCCCGGCATGGTCGGTGCTGTTGCGGCTGCCGCGCGCGATGCGGCGCGTGCACTGGCAACTGAGCGATGAGCAGGGGCGCGAGCAGGCGGGCGAGATCGAGGTCGATGCGCTGCCCGAAACCGGCCGCGCCGAAGACGACGGGCTCGCACTGAGCGAGCGCACCTTGCCGATGTCGGCATCGCTCGAAGCGGGCTACCACCGGCTGCGCGTCGAAGGCCTGCGCGGCGAGACGCTCGTGTTTGCCACGCCCGGGCGTTGCTACCGGCCGCCCGCCGTGCGCGACGGCGGGCGCGTCTGGGGCGCGGCGGTGCAGCTCTACAGCCTGCGTTCGCCGCGCAACTGGGGCATCGGCGACTTCAGCGACCTGGAAGAACTGGCCGTGCAGATGGCCGCGCAGGGCGCCGACCTCATCGGCCTCAACCCGCTGCATGCGCTGTTCGCGAGCACGCCGCTGCACACGAGCCCGTACAGCCCGTCTTCGCGGCAGCAGCTCAACGTGCTCTACATCGACGTGGAAGCGGTGGACGGCTTCGCAGGTTGCACGCCGGCCCTCGAGCGGGTGCGCTCGCCCGATTTCCAGGCACGGCTCGCAGGTTTGCGCGCGACGGCGCTGGTGGACTATGCCGGCGTGGCCGCGGCCAAGTTCGAGGTGCTGGAGATGCTGTTCGACGATTTCCGGGCGCGGCACCTGCCGCCGAAATCGGCGCCCGACGACACGGGCCGCGAGTTCCGGGCCTTCGTGGCCGAGCGCGGCGAGGCGCTGCGGCAGCATGCGATTTTCGAAACCCTGCAGGCTCACTTTCTCGCCACCGAGAGCGGTTCGTGGGACTGGCATGCATGGTCCGACGCCTACCGCGATCCCGATTCCGCGGAGGTGACGGCCTTCGCGATCGCCAACGCCGAGCGCGTGCAGTACCACCAGTACCTCCAGTGGCTGGCCAGTCGGCAGTTGGCACGCGCCGCCGCGCGCTGCGATGCGCTCGGCATGGGCGTGGGCCTCTATGTGGACCTGGCCGTGTCGGTCGAACGCGCGGGCTCCGATGCCTGGGGCGCCCGGCAGGTCTTTGCAGAGGGCGCCAGCGTCGGCGCACCGCCGGACGAGTTCAACCCCGCCGGCCAGCGCTGGGGCCTGCCCCCGCTGCGCCCCGACCGCCTGCGCGCGGACGGCTACCGCTTCTTCACCGAGACGCTGCGCGCCGGCATGCGCGGCGCGGGCGCGTTGCGCATCGACCATGTGATGGGCCTCATGCGCCTGTTCTGGATTCCGCCGGGCCGCGACGCGACCGTGGGCGCCTACGTTTACTACCCGCTCGACGAGATGCTCGCCATCGTGGCGATCGAGAGCCACCGGCACCGCTGCATGGTTGTGGGTGAAGACCTGGGCACGGTCGAGGACGCGGTACGCGATGCGCTCGCGAAGGCCGATGTGCTGTCGTACCGCCTGCTGTATTTCGAGAAGCAGCGAGACGGCGGCTTCAAGCCGCCCGAGGCCTATCCGCCGGCCGCCCTGGTGGCGATCAGCACGCACGACCTCGCGACCTTCGCGGGTTGGTGGACCGCGAACGACCTGCTCGAACGGCTCGCGCTCGACCTGTTCCCCGACCTGGCCGTCTTCGACAAGCAACTGGCGGATCGGATGCAGGAGCGCATCGCGCTGATGCAGGCCTTGCAGCAGGCCGGCCTGCTGTCGCGCGAGGAGGTGGCCGAGGCGGCAGGCCTTGCGCTGCCATCGGCCCGCATCGCCGAAGCGGCGCATGCCTTCCTGGCGGCCGCGCCGTCGGCGCTGATGGTGGTGCAGCTTGAAGACGTGGCCGGTGTGGTGGCGCAGGCCAACCTGCCGGGCACGGTCGACCAGCATCCCAACTGGCGGCGGAAGTTGCCCGAGGCGACAGCGGCCCTGGCCGCGGGCGAGCGCATGCGCGGCATCGGCGAGGCCCTGCGCACGGCGCGGCCACGCCCGGTGGCTGCCGCCGAGGGGAGTGCGCCCGCCGGCCTGCAGACCCGCGTGCCGCGTGCCACCTACCGGTTGCAGTTCCACAAGGACTTCGGCTTCGACGACGCGATCCGCGTGCTGCCATACCTTGCGAAGCTCGGCGTGAGCCACGTGTACTGCTCGCCGATCCAGCGCGCCCGCGCGGGCAGCATGCACGGCTACGACGTGGTCGCGCATGCCGAGGTCAACCCCGAGCTGGGCGGCGAGGAAGGCTTTGCGCGCTTCGTCGCGGCGCTCAAGGCCCACGGCCTCGGCCAGTTGCTGGACATGGTGCCCAACCACATGGGCGTGTTCGGCGCCGACAACGCCTGGTGGATGGACGTGCTGGAAAACGGCCCCGCGTCGCGCTACGCGCAGCATTTCGACATCGACTGGCAGCCGCTGAACGTCGAGCTCACCGGCAAGGTGCTGCTTCCCATCCTGGGCGTGCACTACGGCGAAGCGCTGGAGAGCGGCGAGCTGGTGCTGCATTTCGAGCGCGAGGGCGGCAGCTTCGCGCTCCGCTATTTCGATCACCGGTTTCCGCTGGCGCCGGAGAGCTATCCGGTGGTGCTGGAGCGGGCGCTGGCGCGCCTGTCGAACGGTGAGGGCGAAGATGCTTCGGACCGTTTGGCGAGCCTGTCCACCGCGTTCGCGCATCTGCCGGGGCGCGATGCGCCGTCGCCGGACGAGCTTGCCGAGCGCGTGCGCGACAAGGAGTTGCTCAAGGCCCGGCTCGCACGCCTGGCGCAGCAGCATCCGTCGGTCGCACAGGCGCTCGTGGCCTCGGTGGCCGAGCTGAACCTCGCCCAGCCCGACGCCCGCGACGCGCTGCACCGGCTCGTCGAGGCGCAGGCTTACCGGCTCGCGCACTGGCGGGTGGCGGCGGACGAGATCAACTACCGCCGCTTCTTCGACATCAACGACCTCGCGGCGGTGCGCATGGAGCGGGACGAGGTGTTCGAAGCGACGCAGTCGTTCGCGCTGGACCTTGCCGCGGCCGGCGTGGTGGACGGCCTGCGCATCGACCACCCCGATGGGCTCTACGACCCGGCGGCGTACTTCCGCCAGCTCCAGGAAGGCTATGCGCGCCGCGCCGGTCTCGTGCTGCCCACGCACGATGCCGACGGCCGGCCCGCGCGCCCGCTGTACGTGGTCGCCGAGAAGATCGCCGGCGCGCACGAGGAAGTGCCCGACAGCTGGCATGTGCACGGCACCACCGGCTACCGCTTCGCGAACGTGGCCAATGGCGTGCTGGTCGACACCACGGCCGAATCGGCCGTGCTGCATGCGTGGCAGCGCTTCACCGGCGAGACGGACGACTTCGCCTCGATCTGCCGCGCGGGCCGCCGCGAGGTGATGCGCAATGCGCTGTCGTCGGAGCTGAACGTGCTCTCCAGCGAACTGCTGCGCATCGCGAGGGGCCACCGCAGCACGCGCGACTACACGCTCAATGCGCTGCGCCGCGCGCTGGCCGATGTCGGCGCGTGCATGCCGGTCTACCGCACCTACATCGTCGACGGGCCTTCCCGGCAGGACGCACGCTTCATCGACGAGGCAGTGAACGAGGCTGCGCGGCAAAGCGGCGATGCCGACCGGTCGATCTTCGATTTCGTGCGCTCCGCGCTGCGCGGCGAGGCCGTGGCCTCCGCGCCGCCGGCGCTGGGCGAACGGGTGCGCCGCTTCGCGCTGCGCTTCCAGCAGTTCAGCGCGCCGGTGGCCGCCAAGGGCGTGGAAGACACGGCGTTCTACCGCTACTTTCCGCTGAGCGCGCTCAACGAGGTGGGCGGCGAGCCGGACCTGTTCGGCATCGGCGTCGAGGAATTCCATGCGCTGAGTGCAGACCGCGCGCTGCGATGGCCGCATACGATGCTCGCGACCTCGACGCACGACAACAAGCGCTCCGAAGACGTGCGCAACCGCATCGACGTGCTCTCCGAGATGCCCAACGAGTGGATGCTGGCGCTGACGCGCTGGCATGGTCTGTGCCGCGACACGCGCAAGACGCTCGCGGCCGGCGAGGCGCCGTCGCGCATCGACGAGTACCTGCTGTACCAGACGCTGCTCGGCACCTTGCCGCTGGGCGGGCTCGATGCCGGCACGGCACCCGGGTACGCCGACCGCATCTGGCAATACATGCAGAAGGCCGCGCGCGAATCGAAACTGCGCACGCGCTGGACCCAGCCCGATGCGGACTACGAGGCCGCGCTGGAGAACTTCGTGCGCGAACTTCTGGTCCTCACCGTGGACGCGGGGGAGGGCGCCTGCCTGACGGGCATCCAGCGGCTGGCCGACCGGCTGGCGTGGTTCGGCGCATGGAACAGCCTCACGCTCACGCTGCTGAAATTCGGCTCGCCGGGTGTGCCCGATCTCTATCAGGGCAGCGAGCTCATCGAGCTGAGCCTGGTCGATCCGGACAACCGGCGCCCCGTGGACTACGCGCTGCGGCAGCAACGGCTCGATGCGCTGCACGCCATGGCCGACGAGGCCGGCCTGGCCGCGCGCGTGGGCGCATTGGCCGCGGCGCCGCATGACGGCCAGGCGAAGCTCTGGTTCATCTGGCGATTGCTGTCGTTGCGGCGGGCGCAGCCGCTGTTGTTCCGCGAAGGCAGCTACGAGCCGCTGGCGGTCGAGGGGCCGCTGGCGAAGCATGTCGTGGCGTTCGCGCGCCGGCATGAAGGCCAGGTGCTGCTGATCCTCGCGGGGCGGTTGTTCGTCGGGCTCCCGGATCAGGGTGCGGATGACGACGCCGCGCCGGCGCTGCCGGATGCGACGCGATGGAACGGCACGTCGGTGCATCTGCCGGAAGACCTCGGCGCGGCCAGCCTCGACAACCTGCTGACCGGCGAATCGGTCTCCGGCGCCGCCGGCACGGTGCATCTGCCCGACGCCTTCCGCCGCATGCCGTGGGCGGCGCTGGTCATCGGCGCTCCGCCCTGATCAGTCGAGCTTGCCGAGCAGGCGCGCGAGCAGCCCTTCGAGCTGCTGCGCGTCGACCGGCTTGGTCAGGTGCGCGTAGAAGCCGGCTTCGAGACTCGCATCCCGGTCCGAGGCCTGGCCGTAGCCTGTGACCGCGACCAGCGTCGGCGGATGGGGGACCTCGCGGCGCACCCGCCGGGCCACCTCGACGCCGCTGAACCCCGGCAGGCCGATGTCCAGCAGCACGAGGTCCGGCTGCTCGACCTTGATCGCCTCCAGCGCCGAGGGGCCGTCGGCGGCGGTGCGGCTCAGGTAGCCCAGGCTTTCGATGAGGAGGCTCATCGTCTCGGCCGCATCCCGGTTGTCGTCGACCACGAGGACCATCTTCCGGTCCCCGGTGCCTTCGTTTCTCTTCTTCTCCGGCGGCGCGGCGACGCGGGGCAAGCGGATGACGAACTCGGCACCTTCGCCGGGCATGCCCTTGCTGAACGCGCTGACGTCGCCGCCGTGCAGCGTCACCAGTTGCTGCACCAGCGTGAGGCCGAGCCCGAGCCCGCCCTGCGGCCGGGAAATCTCCTGCTCGCCCTGTGCGAACAGCATGAAGACCTGCGGCAGCGCGGCGGGCGCGATGCCGGGGCCGTTGTCCTCGACGCCGACCTCCGCATGTGCGCCCACCTCGCGCAGCCGCACCCCGATGAGGCCGCCGTCGGGCGTGAACTTGATGGCGTTGTTCAGCAGGTTGCAGACGACCTGGATCATGCGGGCGCGGTCCCCGGTGATCCACGGGTCGCCGGACGGCGGGTGGAAGACCAGGGTGTGCCGCTTCGCGTCGGCGGAGGGCCTGAGCATCTCGATCGATTCGTCGATCACGTCGGACAGCCGCACCGGCTTCGATTCGAGGTGGATCTTTCCGCTCGTGATGCGCCCGACGTCCAGCAGGTCGTCGACCAGCCGGGTGATCTGCTTGAGCTGGCGGCCGATGATGCTGCTCATGCGCGCGAGCGTGCCCGCGTCTGCGGCCGGCCCCAGGCGCTCCATGATCGCCACCGCGTTGGAGATCGGCGTGAGCGGATTGCGCAGCTCGTGGCCCAGCATGGCCAGGAAGGTGGTGATGCGGCGCCCTTCGTCCTCGAGCGTGGAGATGCGCCGACGCTCGGTCAGGTCGCGCGTGACCTTGGCGAAGCCGCGGTGGCGGCCGGTTTCGTCGAACAGGGCGGTGATGATCACGCTGGCCCAGAACCGGCTGCCGTCCTTGCGCAGGCGCCAGCCCTCGTCCTCGAAGCGGCCGACCTCGCGCGCCGTCTTGAGCTCCTCGTCGGGAAAACCGGTCGCGGCCACCTCGGCCGGATAGAACGTCGAGAAGTGCTTGCCGATGATCTCGTGCGCCTCGTAGCCCTTGGTGGCCTTCGCGCCGGTGTTCCAGCTCATGACATAGCCATGGGGGTCGAGCATGAAGATCGCATAGTCCTTCACGCCGTCGACGATCAGCCGGAAACGCTCCTCGCTGGCCCGCAGCAGCTCGTCCTGCTTCTGCCGGCTCGACAGGTCGCGGGTGATCTTGGAGAAGCCGCGCAGCTTGCCGTCCGGACCGGTGAGGCGGGTGATGACCACGCTGGCCCAGAAGCGCGTTCCGTCCTTGCGCACGCGCCAGCCTTCTTCCTGGTACTGCCCGGTCCGGGCCGCGACCTCCAGCTCGTGCCGCGGCCAGTTCTTGTCCAGCAGATCGGGGGGATAGAAGACGGAGAAGTGGCTTCCGATCACCTCGTGGGGTTCGTAGCCCTGCACCTGCCTGGCGCCTGCGTTCCAGCTGAGCACGATGCCGCCGGGGTCCAGGAAGAAGATCGCGTAGTCGGTGATGGCGTCGATCATCAGCCGGTAGTCGGCGTCGGTGATCAGCCCGAGGTTCAGCGGGAGATGGAGATCGGGACCGGTTTCATCCCTCGTGACTGGTGCGCTGCCATCGGCCATTTTTCTCGATCTCGTCTTTGGAAAGCCAGAGCGGCATGCAGCCGCTGTCGGGGGAGACGTTATGGGGTTTTGCTGCGCGCAGGTGTGGGACAAGGCCGCCCCTGGTGATCCGACAGTTCCTCCTCCGATCCATATAGTGCGGCGCTGTCGCCGAGCTCCGGCGAGCGGCCGGTCACCGAAAGCCGCGTTTCGCTTCCTCCGTCCAGATGCGCAACTGCTCGTCGTAGTTGGCCGGCTCCCATTTCTTCCTGGCGCTGAAAGTGGAGTCCACGTAGTCCTTGCCGACGCACAGGGGCAGCTTCCGCAGCCGGCACTGCTGCGCCTCTCCGCTGGCATGGAAGCAGGCGGCCATGGCTTCGCGCATGGCCTTGCGCGGATCGTTGTCGACGCCGCGGTAGGGCGTGTTCTTCTCGTCGGACGCAAACCCCTGGCAGGTGTTCTTGAAGACGCCGAGCAACCGGCATTCCTTGCCGGTCCATTCCCGACAGAAGTCCATCACGACCTTTTGTGCGCTGTTCGCACTGCGGCTGCCCGCCCAGCCGTACAGCGATGCGTTGTCCGTCGTCATCGCGTGGGCGCCGTACTCGGCGACCGGAGCGATCTGCGCGGCGGCCGGGCCGGCCGCACAGAGCATCCAGGCCACGGCCCATGCGTGCATGCGATATCGATTCATGATGCGGCGCTTTGCAGGCCAGGGGTTGAACTCGTTGGAGTCTCGCCCCTGAAGCCCCGAATGCCAGTGCCAAAGGCAATGGGCGCCGCAGGGAAGGGCGGCGCTACCGCGAAAGGCCCACCGCGGCCATCAGAAAGCGGAACACGACCGCCACCACGAACATCGCGCTCACGCTCGCGAGCCAGATGGCCGCGAGCCAGCCCAGCTGCCGCCGCCAGGTGCGCCGCGGGCGCGCGCCGGCCTCAGTGGTATCCGTCGCCATGCCGCACCTTGCCGCGAAAGACCCAGTAGCTCCAGGCCGTATACATGAGGATGACCGGAATGATCAGCAGCGCGCCCACGAGCGCGAAGCCCAGGCTCTGCGGCGGGCCGGCCGCCTGCCAGATCGAGATGTCGGGTGGAATCACGTGGGGCCAGAGGCTGATGCCCAGGCCCGTGTAGCCCAGGAAGAGCAGCGCGAGCGTCAGCACGAACGGCGTGCCGTGGCCATCGCCGCGCAGCGTGTGCAGCAGCCGCCAGACCACCACGCCCACCAGCACGGGCACCGGCGCGAAGTACAGCAGGTTCGGCAGCGCGAACCAGCGCCGCGCGATGGCCTCGTGCGCGAGCGGCGTCCACACGCTCAGCGCGGCGATCACCGCGAGCATGGCCCACACCAGCGGCCGCGCGAGCTTGCGCATGCGCTGCTGCAGGTCGCCTTCGGTCTTCATCACGAGCCAGGTGGCGCCGAGCAGCGCATAGGCGGCCACCAGCGCGAGGCCGGTGAACACGGAGAAGGGCGACAGCCAGTCGAACGGTCCGCCCGCGAAATTGCCGTCCACCACCTTCAGTCCGTCGAGAAACGCGCCGAGCGTCACGCCCTGGAAGAAGGTGGCGGTGAACGAGCCGCCGATGAAAGCCGCGTCCCACCAGCGGCGCTTGCCCGCGCGCGCCTTGAAGCGGAACTCGAAGGCCACGCCGCGGAACACGAGCCCGACCAGCATCAGGATCAGCGGCAGGTAGAACGCGCTGAGGATCACCGCATACGCCAGCGGAAACGCCGCCAGCAGGCCCGCGCCGCCGAGCACCAGCCAGGTCTCGTTGCCGTCCCACACGGGCGCGACGGTGTTCATCATCACGTCGCGGTCTTTCTTGGCGGGCACGAAGGGAAAGAGGATGCCGATGCCCAGGTCGAAGCCGTCCATCACCACGTACATCATGATCCCGAAGAGGATGATCACGGCCCAGATCAGCGCAAGGTCAATGCCCATGGCCGGCCTCCGGTGCGGCGAGGTCTCCCTCGGCGTCCACGCCTTCGCGCGCGGCCGACAGCGGGCGCATCGGATGGCGCGGCTCGCCCGGCCCGCCGTGCACGGGCGGTTCCCGGTCGTCGTCCGGCGGCCCCTTCGCCATCAGCCGCAAGCCATAGGCCGTGCCCGCGCCGAACACGACGAGGTAGACCACGACGAAAAGCGCGAGCGTGAAACCGACCTGCGAGGCGGAATGCTGCGGCGAGACCGCCTCCGAAGTGCGCATGAGGCCGTACACCACCCAGGGCTGCCGGCCGATCTCGGTCGTGTACCAGCCCGCGAGGATGGCCACCAGCCCGGCCGGCGACAGCATCAGCGCAAAGCACAGGAAGAGCCGATGCCCGAAGACACGCTGGCGCCTTCGCAGCCAGAGGCCCCAGAACGCGAGCGCGATCATCAGCATGCCCAGGCCGACCATGAGGCGGAAGGTCCAGAACACGATGGTCGAGTTCGGCCGGTCTTCGCGCGCGAAGTCCTTGAGCGCGGGGATCTGCCCGTCCCAGCTGTGCGTGAGCAGCAGGCTGCCCGCGCGCGGAATCTCGATGGCGTAGCGCGTGACCTCGGCCGCCATGTCAGGCCAGCCGAACAGCACGAGCGGCACGCCTTCGCCCTCGGGCGTGCGCTCCCAGTGGCCTTCGATGGCGGCGAGCTTGGCCGGCTGGTGCTCCATGGTGTTGAGGCCGTGCTGGTCGCCGATGAGCGCCTGTATCGGAGCGGCCGCCAGCAACATCCACAGCGCCATCGAGAGCATGGTGCGCACCCGCGTGTTGTCGCGGCCGCGCAGCAGGTGCCATGCCGCCGCGCCGGCCACCATCAGCGCCGTGGCGATGTAGGAAGCAACGACGGTGTGCGCGAGGCGGTAGGGGAACGACGGGTTGAAGATCACCCGCAGCCAGTCGACCGGCACCACGCGCCCGTCGATGATCTCGTGGCCCTGCGGTGTCTGCATCCAGCTGTTCGAGGCGAGGATCCAGGTGGCCGAGATCAGGGTGCCGACCGCCACGGCCAGCGTCGAGACGAAGTGCAGCCCCGGCCCGACGCGGTCGCGCCCGAAGAGCATCACGCCGAGGAATCCGGCTTCGAGAAAGAACGCGGTGAGCACCTCGTAGGCGAGCAGCGGCCCGGTCACGCCGCCCGCGAAGCGCGAGAAGTTGCTCCAGTTGGTGCCGAACTGGTAGGCCATGACCAGGCCCGACACCACGCCCATGCCGAAGGCGACCGCGAACACCTTGATCCAGAACTGGTAGAGGTCGATGTAGACCTTGCGCCCGGTGCGCAGCCACAGGCCCTCGAGCACGGCCAGGTAGCTCGCGAGCCCGATGGTGAGTGCGGGAAAGACGATGTGGAACGAGATCGTGAAGCCGAACTGGATGCGCGCGAGCGTGAGGGAGTCCATGTTCCTGGCGTTTTCCTTGAAGGTGGCGCAGCGGGGATGCGCCAGCGGCCATTGGACGCCTGGCAGCGGCTCTTGGGAATAGGACAGATCGCCCTTGGACATTTCGTCTCGCATCGACATCCGCGGCCGTTGTAGGAGCCGCCGTCCAACGGAATGCGGCCAACGGCCACGAGACCGCGCCCCCGGCAGGCGCTACGGTGCGCCATGGCCCGCTCCGACACCCTCGGCAAATACAGGCAGAAGCGCAACTTCGACATCACGCCCGAGCCCGCGGACGGTGGCGAGCCCATCGCGGGCGCGCTGCAGTTCGTCGTGCAGAAGCACTGGGCAACGCGGCTGCACTACGACTTCCGGCTCGAACTGCAAGGAACGATGAAGAGCTGGGCGGTGCCGAAGGGGCCGAGCTACGACCCCGCGGAGCGCCGCATGGCCGTGCACGTCGAGGACCATCCCATGTCCTACAACAGCTTCGAGGGCCAGATTCCCGCGAAGCAATACGGCGCCGGCAAGGTGATCGTCTGGGACAAGGGCATCTGGGTGCCCGTCGGCGATGCGAAGAAGGGCTATCGCGACGGCAAGCTCAAGTTCGAACTGCGCGGCCACAAGCTGCGCGGGCACTGGACGCTGGTGCGCATCCGCAGCCGCGAGGAGACCAGGCAGGATGCGTGGCTCCTGATCAAGGAGCACGACGATTACGCGCGACCGGCCACCGAGTTCAGCGTGGTCGACCAGTTTCCGGGCAGCGTGGCCGAACTCGGGATGCCCGCGGAGGCGAAGGGGGCCGTGGCGGCGAAGAAAGCGAAGAGGGCGCCCGCGAAGAAGATGCCCGCGAAGAAGGCAGGGCGCGCTTCGTCTTCCGGCATGCCCGAAGACGCGGTGAAGGCCCCCATGCCCCGCAAGCTCTCGCCCGAACTCGCCACGCTCGTCGACGGTCCACCGGCCAATGCCGACGACTGGGTCTACGAAATCAAGTTCGACGGCTACCGCATGCTCGCGCGCATCGACGACGACGGTGTGCGCCTCTTCACCCGCAACGGCCATGACTGGACCGCGAAGCTCGAACACCTCGCGCAGGCGCTCGGGCGCATGAAGCTCAAGCACGGCTGGATCGACGGCGAGATCGTGGTGCTCGACGAGGCGGGAACCACCGATTTCCAGGCGCTGCAGAACGCGTTCGACCGCGCCCGCACCGGGCACATCGTGTTCTTCGCGTTCGACCTGCCTTACTACGACGGCCACGACCTCACCGGGGTGCCGCTGCTCGAGCGGCGTGCATTCCTCGCGTCCGTCCTGCGCAAGCCGCCGGCGGCGGTGCGCTACAGCGAGACCTTCGATGCGCCGCCGCGCGACATCGTGCTGTCGGCCTGCAAGATCGGGCTGGAGGGCGTCATCGGCAAGCGCAAGGACAGCGCCTACACCTCGCGCCGGTCACCGGACTGGATCAAGCTCAAGTGCAGCCGGCGGCAGGAATTCGTGATCGGCGGCTACACCGACCCCAAAGGCTCGCGGGTGGGCTTCGGCTCGCTGCTGGTGGGGGTGCACGACGACGCGGGCGACCTGGTCTATGCGGGCGGCGTGGGCACGGGCTTCAACGACCGCTCGCTCGCCGACCTGCTGGCGCGCATGCAGAAGCTGGCCATCGACGAGCGGCCCTTCAGGAACCGCACCGAGAACGACCGCCGCGCGCATTGGATCAAGCCGGTGCTGCTGGCCGAGGTGACGTTTTCCGAATGGACCTCCGACGGGCACATCCGCCACGGCGTCTTCCATGCGCTGCGTTCGGACAAGCCCGCCAGGGCCATCGTGCGCGAGAAACCCGTGCGTGCAAGCGCCGTCGATGTGGAGGAGCGCGTCGTGACTGCTTTGCCCGACAGTTTCAAGGTGTCTCACGCCGAGCGCGTGATCGATCCGGGCACCGGCGTGAAGAAGATCGAGCTGGTGCGTTTCTATGGCTTGGTGGCCCCGCTGATGATGGAGCACCTGAAAGGGCGCCCCGTTTCGCTGGTCCGCGCGCCGAAGGGGATCAAGGGGCCGCTGTTCTTCCAGAAGCACCTCGATCTGGGGCAGATGGACGGCGTGCGCCAGCTCGATCCGGCACTCTGGCCGGCGCATGCGCCGCTGCTCGAGGTGGCGAGCCCGCTGGGCCTGCTGAGTGCCGCGCAGATGAACGTGGTGGAGTTCCACACATGGAATGGCGTGAAGTCGGTCATCGGCAAACCCGATCGCATGACCTTCGACCTCGACCCGGGCGAGGGTGTCGACTGGTCCGCGATGCTGCAGGCAGCGGAGCTCATGCGGATGATGCTCGTCGAGCTGGGCCTGGTGCCGTTCTGCAAGACCAGCGGCGGCAAGGGGCTGCATGTGGTGGTGCCGATCAAGCGCCTTCACGACTGGGACACGGTGAAGGATTTCTCGCAGGCCGTGGTGCGGCACATGTCACGCACGCTGCCGCAACTCTTCGTCGCCAAGAGCGGGCCGAGCAACCGGGTGGGGAAGATCTTCATCGACTACCTGCGCAACGGCTTCGGCGCGACCACGGTATGCGCATGGTCGGTGCGTGCGCGGCCGGGCCTGGGCGTGTCGGTGCCGGTGGCGTGGGCCGAGGTGCAAGACCTCAAGAGCGGTGCGCAATGGACGCTGCAGAACATCCACACGCGGCTCGACAAGGGCAATGCGCCGTGGGCGGGCTATGCGAAATCGGCGCGCGGCCTCTCGGGTGCAATGAAGATGCTCGACTTCAAGCGATAGGCTGCGGCGCCCGCGCCCCTGCGAACGCGCGGCGCTTGTCGTGCTTCACGCCTTCTGCACGATCCGCACGATGGCGTCGTAGATCTCGTTCTCCGCATCCACCGGATCGAACTCGCCCGCAGCGGCCGCAAACGACACGGCCTCCGCCGCGCCCAGCATCGCGCGCAGGGCCACGGGCGCGATGGGCCGTTTCGCAAACGGCTGGAGCGTGTCGCGGCATTTCACAAGGTATGCGGCCTCGAGCTCCTTCTTCAGGGCGTCGAGTTCGGGCGACCCGGCCAGCGCGGCACTGACGCCGGGCATCTCGCGCCCCATCGTCATGACGCAGCTGACATAGGCGGCGGCAATCACCCTCGCCACGGCCGGGAGCGACTTTCCCGATGCCCGCAGGGCCTCGTCCATCAGCGCGTGCTGGCGGCTGTCGTATTCCCCGTAGAGCACGCCGAGCAGGCCGGTCCGCGTGCCGAAATGGTCATACACCACGGGCTTCGTCACCCCCGCGCGCTCCGCCAGATAGCCCAGCGTGAGCGCGTCGGTTCCCTCGCCGCGCACGATGGACCATGCGACGTCCAGGAGCTGGCGGCTGCGCTCGTCCTTGGGAAGGCGCTTCTTCGCCGCGACCTGAACAACCGGCTTCGTCTGCTTGCTTGACATCTTTAAACTACCAAAGGTAACCTACGAACAGTAGTTTACACCTGACCCAGAAGGAACCACCATGCATGCACTCATCGTTGTCAGTCATCCGGATCCGCAATCCCTCACGCACGCCGTTGCGCGTTCGTTTGCCGAGGGGGTTGCGCAATCCGGCGAGCACACGACCGAGATCGCCGACATCGCTGCAGAAGGCTTCCAGCCGGCCTTCAACCAAGCCGACCGCGAAGCGTATTTTCTCCAGAAGCCCCTGCCTTTGGAGATCCTGCGCGAGCAGGAGCGTGTCGACCGGGCCGACGCACTCGTGCTCGTGTATCCCGTCTACTGGTGGTCGTTCCCCGGCCAGCTCAAGGGCTGGATCGACCGCGTGTTCGCCAATGGATGGGCCTACGACGAGGCGCCGGACGGCACGCTCGGGAAGCGGCTCGGCCGCCTTGCCGTGCACCTCATCGGCATCGGCGGCGCAGACGGGGGCACCTATTCGCGGCACGGCTACGACCAGGCGATGCGCACGCAGATCGACCACGGCATCTTCGATTTCTGCGGCGCACGCGTCGTCACCTCGGAGTTCCTGCTCGACGTGAACGGGCAGGGCGGGGCGGCCCATGTCGCTACTGCGCGGGCCCTTGGGGGCAATGCGTTTGCGAAGGCGTTATCGGTCGGCGTGAGCCTGTCCGAGGTTGCCTAGTCCTGCAACGCAGCCAGCTTGCAGGGTTGGGTCGGGCATAGGGGTCGTGCCCGTTGGCGCTGATGCCGTTGGCCAGCGCGACGCCCAGCACAGCCACGCGATGCATCCGATGACGTTCGGCGTGCGCACGCTGGTGGAGGGATTTCATTGGTGGATGCCGAACCAGTAGAACAGCCAGATGCCAATGACCAGCAGGACAACGACCAGTACGAAACGTTGGCGAAAACGGCGAGAAGCTTCGGTCCGACGTGCTTTGATGCCGCATGGCATTGTGTGAACTGTTCCGTGGCAGACGTGCGCGGACCTTAAGTGAGTCGAGGGCCTGGGGCAAGTTCGATGCTGCCCAAATCCCCGCGATGAAAAACGGAATCGTTGTGGTTCCGATCACGAGTGCATGCACCCATGGATCGGCTTTCGCTCATTCAGAAAATATTCAGGTCGGCCATGCACATTGCACCGACATGACTCACTCGAAAAGGACGCGCAACGCCGCAGCAGGCAATCCCCGCGCTGTCGGTGAACTGCAGGGCCCAGGGCCGGAGCACCAGTTCATTCGCCTGCGTCCTGCGCTGCGAGCGCGCGAGTTGACCGTGATGAATGCGGTCGCCGCGCTTCCCGCGGAATGCCGTACACCCACCGCGGCAGCGACCGCGCTCATGCTGGGTGGCATCGGCATTCCGTACTCCTCCCTCGCGTCGATCCTGCGCCGGCTCGAGCGCAAGGGCGCGATCCAGCTGGGGCGCGTCAAGTCCTGAGACCCGTCGCTGTTTCTGCCGCGCTCAGCGCAGGAGCGGGACAAGCCAGGCGACGCACAGGCCGAGCAGTGCACAGCCCGCCAGCAGCGGCAAGACGCCGACCTTGAACCGGAACAGGGCCACACAGGCCATCACGGCGATGACCGCGGACACCGCATCGAACGCGCCGGCGAATCCCTTCGGCCAGAGCACGTGGTACGCGAAGAACAGTGCCAGGTTCAGGATGACACCGACCACTGCCGCCGTGATGGCCGACAGCGGCGCGGTGAAGCCCAGCTTGCCGTGCGTGGCCTCGATGGCCGGTCCCCCGGCCAGGATGAAGATGAAGGAGGGAAGGAATGTGAAGAAGGTGACGACGGCCGCCGCCAGGGTGGCTCCCGCGAACAGCGAGTCTGCGCCCAGCACCTGCCCGACCCATCCGCCAACGAAGCCGACGAAGGCCACGACCATGATCAACGGACCCGGCGTCGTCTCGCCGAGCGCCAGCCCGTCGATCATCTGCGCGCCCGCGAGCCAGTGGTGCTGCTCGACCGCACCCTGGTACACGTAGGGCAGGACCGCATACGCCCCCCCGAAGGTCAACATGGCCGCCTTGGTGAAGAACCATCCCATCCGGGTCAACGTGCCGTGCACGCCATCGGTCGCAAGCAGGACGGCCATGGCGAGCGCCCACAGGCCGAGGCCTGCAGCCAGGACCTTGAGCAGCCGGGCTCGCGAGAAGCGCGCATGCGCGGGCGTGGGGGTGTCGTCGTCGATCAGCGCAGGACCATAGGCATGCGTCGCGCCGGCGTGCCCTCCACCCGGCGCGAACACCGCGGGCGCGAGACGCGCACCGACGTGCCCGCACAGTGCCGCAGCCAGCACGATGGCCGGGAATGGCGCATCGAACGCGAAGATGGCGATGAAGGCGGCCAGGGCGATGCCCCACATCCAGCGATTCTTCAGCGTCCGGGTGCCGATGCGATGCGCCGCGTGCAGCACGAGCGCGGTCACCGCCGGCTTGATGCCGTAGAAGATGCCCGCGATGGCGGGCACGTCGCCAAAGCGCAGGTAGACCCACGACAGCACGATGAGGATGAAGAAGGAGGGCAGCACGAAAAGCGCGCCGGCCACGATGCCGCCCCAGGTCCGGTGCATGAGCCAGCCGATGTAGGTGGCAAGCTGCTGTGCCTCGGGGCCTGGTAGCAACATGCAATAGTTGAGCGCATGCAGGAATCGCTTTTCGCTGATCCAGCGGCGCCGCTCCACGAGCTCGGTGTGCATGATCGCGATCTGGCCCGCGGGTCCGCCGAAGCTGACGAAGCCCAGCTTGAGCCAGAAGCGCAGGGCTTCGGAGAATGGAACAGGATCGGGTCGCGCCGTCGCCGCGACTTCAGGCAATGCAGTGCTCACGAGAACTCCGGATGAGCTTCCAGCACTTGGACGGGACACCGTCTTCCTTTGCAGGCCGGGAGGCTGCGAGTCCCGCGGGAGGGCCATCTTAGCCAACGCCTTCAAGGCGAAGGTGACCGAGGCCGCTGCCTGACGAATTTACCTTGCCTGTGCTCGGCGTAGTCCATCGACACACGCGACACCATGTTGAGGCCCACGGCACCCGAAGCATGCAGAGGCCAATCAAGCTCGAACGCAAAGAGAAGGTCATCCGTGTGTGAGAACTTCCGACCCGATTGACGGCACCCGGCATGGGGCGCAGCATTCCACCGCCCGTTCACTCACGCAAGGTCAACTAATGTCAGCGTATTTCAAGGACATTGCCACATGGCTGCTGCATCGCCGCTACCCCGGTTTTCTGCTGGCCGGTGCGCTCCTGGCGGTTGCGTCGTGGGAGATATTTTGGTTCAGCGAGTAGCCACAGCTCGGCTGTCATAGCCCATGCAGGGCCTGAGCCTGAATGGGTGGGCAAGGACTGTTCGCAAGCATTCGCGCCGCGTCGATGCCACCTGGCACTCCCCACAGCCCGCGCTTCAGCTGCATCTTTACCGGAGCACCAGTACCGGCAGCGTCGAATGCGCGAGCACATGCTGCGTCTCGCTCCCCAGCAGCAGCCGCTTGATGCCCTTGCGGCCATGCGAGGCCATCACGATCAGGTCGCTCTTGTGTTTCCTGGCTGCAGAGATGATCGATTCCGCCACAAGGTCCGAATTGGCTGTCGCCGTCTTGATCCGCACGCCGCTTTCCTTGGCGCGTGCGCTCACGGTGTCCAGCATCGCCTGGGCCTTCTCCGCCCATTGCTTCTCGACGCGGCCGATGTCTTCCGCCGAAAAAGTCATCGAGCCCTCGAAGTAGCTTCGCGGATAGCGCGGGATCACGTTGAGTGCCACCAGGTCGGCGTCGTTCTGCGCGGCCAGTGCGATCGCGCTCGTGACCGCTTTCTTGGAAAGCGTGGAACCGTCGGTGGCGACGAGGATGCGTTTGAACATGAAGGGTCTCCTGGAAGGTGTGCCGCGAGCTTAGGCAGGCTCCGGCCCCGGGCGTTGATGCAGATCAAAGGGCAGGGCGAGGGCGGCCCTTAGCCTCGCTTCGATGCAAGCTGCGCTCGCCCCGCTTTCCCCGGTCTCTCCACAACCCTCCTTCGCGCCGGCCGCCGACGAGCGCTGGCAAGCGCTTGACGATCCGGCCGAATGGCCGGAGTTCGGCCAGCCGGCCGAGCCCGACGCAAGCACCAGCCAATGGGCCTCGCAGGTCGTGGTGGAGGGAATGCATTGCGCCGCCTGCGCCTTCACCGTCGAAGCCGCGCTGCTCCAGGTGCCTGGCGTGGTCGAGGCGCAGGTCAACGCAGCGAGCCGTCGGGCGCGCGTGGTGTGGTCGGCCGCGGCCACCCGGCCTTCGCGCTGGTTCGAGGCTTCGGCCGCTGCCGGCTACCCGCTGCTCCCCGCCGGCAGCCAGTTCGCGAGCGCGCAGCGTTCACTGGACCTGCGCATGGCGCTGTGGCGCTGGCTGGTCTCGGGCTTCTGCATGATGCAAGTGATGATGTATGCCTACCCGGCCTACATCGCCAGGCCCGGCGACATGACGCCCGATGCCGCGCAGCTGCTGCGCTGGGCCTCCTGGGTGCTGACGCTGCCCGTGGTGCTGTTCTCCTGCGGTCCCTTCTTTCGCAGCGCCTGGTGCGACCTGCGTGCGGGGCGCATCGGCATGGACCTGCCGGTCGCCTTCGGCGTGCTCGTGACCTTCGCGGTCAGCAGCGCTGCCACCTTCGATGCGAGCGGGCTGCTTGGCCACGAGGTCTATTTCGACTCGCTGACGATGTTCGTCTTCTTCCTTCTGACCGGCCGCTGGTTCGAGGCACGCCTGCGCGACCGCACCGCGGGCGCCCTCGAGGCACTGATGAACCGGCTGCCCGACAGCATCGACCGCCTCGCACCCGACGGCACCTGGCCGCGCGTGGCCGTGCGGCGGCTCGCCGTGGGCGAGGTGGTGCGCGTGCGCCCGGGCGAGGCCTTTCCGGCCGACGGCCTGGTGATCGAAGGCGACACCAGTGCCGACGAGGCCCTGCTGACCGGCGAATCCCGGCCAGTGCCGCGCCCCTGCGGCAGCCGCGTGCTGGCCGGCAGCCACAACCTCTCCGCCGTGGTGCAGGTGCGGATCGAATCGGTGGGCAAGGGCACGCGCTTCGCACAGATCGTGCGGCTCATGGAGAGCGCTGCCTCGCGCAAGCCGCGCCTGGCGGTGCTGGCCGACCGGGTGGCGCGGCCGTTTCTCGTCGCTGTGCTCGCATCGGCGGCGCTGGCGGCTGTGTTCTGGTGGCAGTCGGACCCGGGCAAGGCGCTGATGGTGGCGGTTGCGGTGCTCATCGTGACCTGTCCCTGTGCGCTTTCGCTCGCGACACCGGCGGCGATGCTCGCGAGTGCCGGCGCCCTGGCGCGCGGCGGCGTGCTGACCTCGAACCTGCAGGCGCTGGAAGCGCTGGCATCGGTCGATACGGTTGTGTTCGACAAGACAGGCACGTTGACCGGTGACATCCCGCGCCTCGAGCGCGTCTATTGCCGGCAGGGCCTGCGGCCCGGCGACGCAATCGAGATGGCCGCGGTGCTCGCGGCGCAATCGATCCATCCTGTGGCAAGGGCACTGGTGAATGCATGGCAAGCCCAGTTCAGCGCGCCGCCCGACTGGACCGTGGAACAGACCACCGAGACGGCTGGGCTCGGGCTCGAAGGCTTGATGCGTCGTCCGCGAGCGAGCGCTCGAACGGGTCGGCGCACACGGCTGGGCTCATCCGCCTTCTGCAACGTCAAGCCGCTGGAAGTCGACACCGCACAGGTCCATCTTTCCGATGACCAGGGCTGGATCGCCAGCTTCGTGCTGGCCGAAGAACTCCGCCCCGACGCCGCCGCCGCAGTGGCCGCATTGCGTGCGCAAGGTTTGACGGTGCGGCTGCTCTCGGGCGACCGCGACAGCGCCGCGAAGGAGGTCGGCGCACGCGCCGGCATCGACTTCGCAGAGGGCGACTGCACGCCCGAAGACAAGCTCGACGTGCTCTGGCGCCTGCAGGCCGAGGGCCGGCAGATCGCGATGGTGGGCGACGGGCTCAATGACGGCCCGTCGTTGGCACGCGCGAACGCCTCGTTCGCTTTCGGCCGCTCCGTGCCGCTGTCGCGCGCGCGTGCCGATTTCGTCGTGCCGGGCGACAGGCTGGCAAGCATTCCAGAGGCCATCGCACAGGCCCGCAAAACCTTGCGCGTGGTGCGGCAGAACCTTGTCTGGGCGGCGGGCTACAACGCGCTGTGCGTGCCGCTCGCCGTCGCGGGCTGGCTGCCGGCGTGGCTCGCGGGCCTGGGCATGGCGGCGAGTTCGCTCGTGGTGGTGCTCAACGCGGCACGGCTGGGCGTTGCCGCTGCCGGCAGCAAGGCAGGCCGCTGATGGACATCCTCTTCCTGCTCATTCCGCTGTCGGTGATGCTGGTCCTCGCGATCCTCGGCGGGCTCTGGTGGGCCATCGAGCGCGGCCAGTTCGAAGACATCGACGCCGAAGGCGACCGCATCCTGCGCGGCGATTGATTTGCATCAACCCTCGAGGAGAGGGCCGCATCGAAACTGCCCTCAACTCATTCAAGGGCACGACGATGCAACAACCGAACCCACCCGCCGCGGCATACGACGACACCGTCGTGCGGCAGTTCGCGCTCATGTCCGTGGTCTGGGGCGTGGTCGGCATGCTGGTCGGGGTGATCATCGCCTCGCAGCTGACATTTCCAGAACTCAACCTCGGCATTCCGTGGCTCAGCTACGGGCGGCTGCGGCCACTGCACACCAACGCGGTCATCTTCGCGTTCGGCGGCTGCGCGCTGATGGCCACGAGCTTCCACGTGGTGCAGCGCACCTGCCAGGTGCCGCTGTTCGCGCCCAAGCTCGCGTCGTTCGTGTTCTGGGGCTGGCAGGCCGTGATCGTGGCGGCTGCCATCAGCCTGCCGATGGGCTACACCAGCGGCAAGGAGTACGCCGAGCTCGAGTGGCCCATCGACATCCTGATCGCCGTGGTCTGGGTGTCCTATGCCATCGTGTTCTTCGGCACCATCGGCATGCGAAAGGTGCGCCACATCTACGTGGCGAACTGGTTCTTCGGCGCCTTCATCATCGCGGTGGCCCTGCTGCACATCGTCAACAGCGCCGAGGTTCCCGCGGGCTGGATGAAGAGCTACTCGGCCTACGCCGGCGTGCAGGACGCGATGGTGCAGTGGTGGTACGGCCATAACGCCGTGGGCTTCTTCCTCACCGCGGGCTTCCTGGGAATGATGTACTACTACATCCCCAAGCAGGCCGGCCGCCCGGTGTACTCGTACCGGTTGTCCATCGTCCACTTCTGGGCGCTGATCTTCACCTACATGTGGGCGGGCCCGCACCACCTGCACTACACGGCCCTGCCGGACTGGACCCAGTCGCTGGGCATGGTGTTTTCGCTGATCCTGCTGGCGCCCAGCTGGGGCGGAATGATCAATGGCGTGATGACGCTTTCGGGCGCCTGGCACAAGCTGCGCACCGACCCGATCCTGCGCTTCCTGATCGTGGCGCTGTCGTTCTACGGCATGTCGACCTTCGAGGGACCGATGATGTCCATCAAGACCGTCAACGCCCTGAGCCACTACACCGACTGGACCATCGGACACGTGCACTCCGGCGCGCTCGGCTGGGTCGGCTTCATCACCATGGGGTCCCTGTACTACCTGATTCCGCGCATGTACGGCCGCACCGAGATGTACAGCGTGAAGGCCATCGAGGCGCACTTCTGGATGGCCACCATCGGCATCGTCCTCTACATCGCCGCGATGTGGATCGCCGGCGTGATGCAGGGCCTGATGTGGCGCGCGATCAACCCCGACGGCACGCTCACCTACACCTTCGTGGAGAGCGTGAAGGCCACCTTCCCGTTCTACGTGGTGCGCCTGATCGGCGGGGTGCTCTACCTCTCGGGAATGCTGGTGATGGCCTGGAACGTCTGGATGACGGTGATCTCCGGCCAGTCCGTGCGCGCCGCGATCCCGACCCCCGCCATGAACCCCGCCTGAGGACACACGATGAACCCGAACCCGAACAAGCCCGGCGGCTTCAGCCACGAGAAGATCGAGACCAACAACCTCCTGATGATCCTGCTGATCCTCTTCGTGGTGGCCATCGGCGGCCTGGTGGAGATCGTTCCGCTCTTCTTCCAGAAATCGACCACCGAGGCAGTGACGGGCGTCAAGCCGCTCACGCCGCTGCAACTGGCCGGCCGCGACGTCTACCTGCGCGAGGGTTGCTACAACTGCCACTCGCAGATGATCCGGCCCTTCCGCTCCGAGACGCTGCGCTACGGCCACTACTCGGTGGCCGGCGAGTTCGTCTACGACCACCCGTTCCAGTGGGGCAGCAAGCGCACCGGCCCCGACCTGCATCGCGTGGGCGGCAAGTACAGCGACGAGTGGCACCGCATCCACCTGAACAATCCGCGCGACCTCGTGCCCGAATCGAACATGCCGGCCTATTCATGGCTGGAGAAGACGCTGGTCGACGCCGAAGCCTTGCCCACCCACATGCGCGCGCTGCGCCGTGTCGGCGTGCCCTACACCGACGCGGATATCGCCAAGGCCACCGAAGAGGTCGCGGGCAAGACCGAGATGGAGGCCACCGTGGCCTACCTGCAATCGCTGGGCCTGGCGCTCAAGTAGGGCGGACACACACATGATCGACATCACCACCTTGCGCGTCGCGGCCACTGTCGCCTGCTTCGTCGTCTTCATCGGCATCGTCGTCTGGGCCTGGTCGCGCCGCAACGCGGAAGCTTTCCAGGAAGCGGCCCGCCTGCCGTTCGAACAGGACTGATGGGAGAACCACGATGAGCGATTTCATCCACCATTTCTGGTCGAACTATGTAGCGATCGTCTCGCTGGTGAGCATCCTGGCCTGTGCGCTGTTGCTCTGGCTCACGGCGCGCAAGCGCGTGGCATCGGACGCAGACAACACCACGGGCCACGTCTGGGACGAAGACCTGCGCGAGGCCAACAACCCGCTGCCGATGTGGTGGGTCGGTCTCTTCGTGCTGACCATCGTCTTCGGGCTGGGCTACCTGGTCGTGTTCCCAGGCCTGGGCAGTTTCAAGGGACAGTCCGGCTGGAGTTCGAAGGGCGAGTACGAAGCGGATGTCGCCAAGGCCACCGAGGAGCTCGCGCCCGTCTATGCGAAGTACGCCGCCATGCCTGTCGAGGAGATCGCAAGAGACCCCCAGGCCAGGGCGATCGGCGAGCGGCTTTTCATGAACAACTGCTCCCAGTGCCACGGCTCCGACGCGCGCGGCAGCAAGGGCTTTCCGGACCTGACCGACAAGGACTGGCTGCACGGCGGCATGCCCGAGAAGATCGTCGAGACCATCACCAAGGGGCGCGTCGGCGTGATGCCGCCCATGGCAGCGGCGGTCGGCACGCCGAACGACGTGAAGAACCTGGCCAACTATGTGCTGAGCCTGTCGGGCGAGCCGAGCGATTCGGTTCGCGCCGGACTCGGCAAGTCCAGGTTCACGGTGTGCGCGGCCTGCCATGGCATCGGCGGCGTAGGCAACCAGGCCATCGGCGCGCCCACCCTCAACGACAAGGTCTGGCTCCACGGCTACGGCGAGGCCGCGATCATCCAGATGATCAACGGGGGCAAGCACAACGAGATGCCCGCGCAGGAAGGCCGTCTCACCGAAGCGCAGATCCGGATGCTCGCGTCGTACGTCTGGGGTTTCTCCAACAGCAGCACGGCCCCGGCCATGCCCTGACGGCGCGATGCCATGACCCGGAAGATCATTCCCATCGCCATAGCCAGTTCCGGCAGCGAGGAGGTCGGCCTCTACGAGACCACGAAGAAGATCTACCCCCGCACGGTGCGCGGCATGTTCGCGCGCTGGCGCTGGGCCATGGTCTTTCTCACCCAACTCGTTTTCTACGGGCTGCCGTGGGTGGAGTGGGGCGGCCGGCAGATGGTGCTGTTCGACCTGGCCGCGCGCCGCTTCTACATCTTCGGCCTGGTGCTGTACCCGCAGGACCTGATCTATCTCTCGGGCCTGCTGGTGGTCAGCGCGCTGGCGCTCTTTCTCTTCACCGCGGTGGCCGGACGCCTGTGGTGCGGCTACGCCTGCCCGCAGACCGTCTACACCGAGATCTTCATGTGGGTCGAGCACAGGATCGAGGGCAACCGCACCGCGCGGATGCGGCTGGACGCCGAGCCGATGTCGCTCGAGAAGCTGGTGAAGAAGTGGTTCAAGCACCTCGTGTGGATCGGCATCGCGATGTGGACCGGCTTCACCTTCGTGGGCTACTTCACGCCGGTGCGCGAGCTGGGCATGGCTTTCCTGCAGACGCAGATGGGTTCGTGGGAGGTGTTCTGGGTGTTCTTCTATGGCTTTGCCACCTACGGCAACGCCGGCTTCATGCGCGAGCAGGTCTGCAAGTACATGTGCCCCTATGCGCGTTTCCAGAGCGCCATGTTCGACCGCGACACGCTCATCGTCAGCTACGACCCGCAGCGCGGCGAGCCGCGTGCGCCACGCCGCAAGGGGCCCGATCCGCGCACGCTCGCGCTGGGCGACTGCATCGATTGCGGCCTGTGCGTGCAGGTGTGCCCGACCGGCATCGACATCCGCCAGGGCCTGCAATACGAATGCATCGGCTGCGGCCTGTGCGTGGATGCCTGCGACACCGTGATGCAGAAGATGGCGTACCCGCCCGGACTGATCCGCTACGACACGCAGAACGGCATGGAGGCCGGCTGGTCGCGCCGCCAGTTGCTGCGCCGCGTGCTGCGGCCGCGCGTGCTGGTCTACACCGCCTTGCTCGCGCTGCTGGTGACCGGGCTGCTGACGAGCCTGGTCGTGCGCACGCCGTTCAAGGTCGACGTGGTACGCGACCGCGCTTCGCTGGCCCGCATCGCCGAGGGCGGGCGACTGGAGAACGTCTACCGCCTGCAGATCATGAACGCCACCGAGCGGCCGCAGCGCTACCGCATCGCCGCCGACGGGCTCGACGGCCTGAGTGTTTCGCCGGACGAGTCCGTGGCGGTCGATGCGGCCCAGTCGCGCTGGGTCGCGGTGCGCTTGCAGGTGCCCTACGGCGCCGTGCCGGCCGGCTCGCACACGGTGCATTTCGCCATTCGCGAAGAAGGTGGCGACGCGCAGGTGTCTGAAAAAGCGGCCTTCCTGGTGCCGCGCTGAAAGATCGAGATGAATGCTGCAACGACGAACGGCAAGCCGATGGATGCCTGGTGGCGCCATCCGCTGCTCTGGATGGTGATCGGCGGGCCCGCCGTGGTGGTGGTCGCGAGCTTCGTGACCTTCTGGCTGGCCTGGCGCAGCCCGGATGCGCTGGTGTCCGAGGACTACTACCGCGAGGGCGTCGAGATCAACAAGACCCTGGCCGCCAGGAAGCTCTTGCCCGCGCTGACCGGCCGCAACCATGCGGCGACCCCCACCGACGACGTGCCGCTGCCCGCCCGAAAGGCTGCGCCGTGACCGGGTTGCGCCAGATCGTCGGCGTGCTGTGGCCGTCTTTCCTGGTGGCTTGCGCGATGGAGATGCTGGTGTTCGCGCTGGTCGATCCGGTCAGCGTGTACTGCGGCGCCGATGCGCTGCACCTGTCGCGCCAGGGCGCCTACACCACCGCCTTCTTCGTCTTCTGGCTGATGGCGGCGGCCTCGAGCGCCTGCACGGTACTGCTCGCCGCGCCGCCGGATGCCGAACGTCGCGATGCCTCCTTGCGACCTCCTGTGCCATGAACCTTCCAGCTCTTGCTCTCAACGACCACCACGGCGGTGCCGACGCTCCTGCGCGGGCCGTGCTGCCCATCGACTTGCTGCGCGAGTTCGACGTGCCCGGTCCGCGCTACACCTCCTATCCCACCGCCGACCGCTTCGTCGAGGCCTTTGGCGCCGACGACTATGTGCGGGCGCTCGTTCAACGGCGCGAGGCGGGGGCGCAGGCGCCGCCGCTGTCGCTCTATGTGCACATTCCGTTCTGCGAGTCGCTTTGCTACTACTGCGCGTGCAACAAGATCGTCACGCGCCACCGCGAGCGCGGCCGGCAGTACCTGGCCTACCTCGCGCGCGAGGTGGAACTCCAGGTCGCGCAACTGGGGCGCAGCGCCACCGTCGCGCAACTGCACCTGGGCGGCGGCTCGCCCACGTTCCTGGACGACGCGGAGCTGGGCGAACTCATGGCGTTGCTGCACCGCTCGTTCGCGTTCGTGCCCGGTGGCGAGCGCTCCATCGAGATCGATCCGCGCACGGTCGATGCGCAGCGCCTGGCCAACCTGGCCGCGCTGGGCTTCAATCGTCTGAGCTTCGGCGTGCAGGACTTCGACCCCGAGGTGCAGCAGGCGGTGCACCGCATCCAGCCCGCGTCGCTGGTCTTCGCGCTCATGGACGCGGCCCGCGCGCTCGGCTTCGAGTCGATCAACGTGGACCTCATCTACGGCCTGCCGCGGCAGAACGATGTCTCCTTCGAGCGCACGCTCGCGCAGCTGCGGGACCTGCGGCCCGACCGCATCGCGCTGTATGCCTACGCGCACATGCCCGAGCGCTTCAAGCCGCAGCGGCGCATCGCAGCCGATGAGTTGCCGGATGCGGCCACCCGCATGCGCATGCTCGCCGCCGCCATCGCGCAGCTCACCGAGGCGGGCTACGTGTACATCGGCATGGACCATTTCGCGTTGCCGAGTGACCCCCTCGCGATCGCGAAGAAAGAAGGGCGGCTGCATCGCGACTTCCAGGGCTACGGCGTGCGGCCCGAGGGCGATCTCGTCGCGCTGGGCGTCTCGGGCATCGGCCGCGTGGGCGCCACCTACAGCCAGAACGCCAAGACACTGGACGACTACTACGACCTGCTCGACCAAGGCCGCCTGCCCGTGGTGCGCGGGCTTGCACTCTCGCGCGACGACCTGCTGCGGCGCGCGGTGATCATGGCACTCATGTGCCGCGGCCGTGTCGACTTCAACGCAATGGGGGAGGCCTACGCGGTCGACTTCCGCCGCTACTTCGCAACCGAGTTCGCCGCCCTCGGGCCGCTGGTGTTCCAAGGCCTCGTGCGGTTGAGCGACCACGACCTCGTGGTCACCGAGCGAGGGTGGTTCCTGGTGCGCGCCGTCGCGATGGTCTTCGACCGGTACTGCAGCGCGAACCGCACGCGCTTTTCGCGGGTGGTCTGACCGTGCAGTTCGCGCTCGCCGGCGCCGCGCTCCTGATGGGCCTTGCGGGCGGGCCGCATTGCGTGGCGATGTGCGGCGCGGCATCGGCGGCGGTGATCCGGATCGTGCCGCTCATGCCGGCCGTGTCGACCCTGCCGGCGGGGCCGGGCGCCATGCAGGCGCTCACCGCGCCGGCCGCCTTCCATCTCGGCCGCCTCGCGAGCTATGCGGTGGCAGGGGCCATCGCCGCCGCAAGCGTCGACAGCCTGGCCGAAGCCAGCGCCCATGTCGCCGCGCTGCGCCCGCTGTGGGTGCTGATGCATGTCTTCGTGTTCGCCTGGGGCGCGATGCTGGCCATCACGGGGCGGCAGCCGCTGTGGGCCCAGCGCATCGGCCGCAGCCTCGAATCGCGACTTCGCCCACTGGCAGGACGCACATGGCTGGGCGTGTTGGCCACCGGCATGCTGTGGGTGGCGCTGCCCTGCGGGCTGCTCTATTCGGCGCTGATGATGGCCAGCCTGGGCAATGGGCCGCTGCAGGGCGCGGGGTTGATGGTGCTGTTCGCGCTCGGCAGCGGCGCCTCGTTGCTGCTCGGCCCCTGGCTCTGGCAGCGGCTTCGCTGGGCTGGCGGTGCGCGCCAGGCATGGGGGGCGCGGGTGGCCGGCGTGCTGCTGGCGGGCGTTGCGGCGCAGGCGGTGGGGTCGGACCTCATCCGCCAGATCGACGCCTGGTGCCGCTGAGCCAGGCGTCGATCTGTGCGAGGTCCTGCGCCACGCTCGCAGCTTTCGGTCGGGCGGCCGGCTCGGCGCGCTGCAGGGAAGGCAGGGGCGCTTCTTCCTGCGGCGCGCCCGCACGCAAGGCTTTCCATCCTCTGGGCATGATCTCGAAGACGATCGCCGCGCCTTGGCGCATGCGGTCGTCGCAGTCCACGCGGGCGGGAGGAATCAGCACCCTGATGTGGCCCGCGGCTTCGAGTACGCGCAGCCTGTCGATGGCTGTCGGATCGACTTCGGTGCAGGGCAGCTTCGACGCGGCGAGTTTCCTGAGTTGGTTCATGCACATCGGGCGGCCCTCCCAGGCTCAGTCGAGGGTGATCCACATGATGAAGAGCTGAAACACGACCCACAGGACCGTGGTGCCCAGTGCCGCGCACAGTGCGATGAACACGAGAAGAGAGGTGGACATTCGGGGCCTTGCGGTGTGGCGATGCAGGCGCATCCGATCTTCAGCGTCCCCTGCGAGGGCAGGTGCTGAGGCCGAAGAGAGAGTAGGCCGGGCAGTTGCCGACCACGCCCGTCAGCAGCGCCACGACGCCGATGTAGCCCCAGTAACCGATGGTTCCCCTGGCCGCCAAAGCGATCAGCAACAAACCTGCGCCGATACGCAGCGCGCGGTCGAGGACTCCGACATTGTTCGAGAGGAAGGGCATGTGGCTTTCTCCTTTGGATGGGTGGAGAAGAATCTTGCGTGTGCCATAGGCACCCGATGTTGAGATGGATCAAGCCTCGGGCGGTACGCTGGTTTTAGGCACGGCGGCGGACAGGGCGCCGGCGTCCCGGCTTCTTCGGCCCGTTGTGGCGCCCGGCTGTGTCGGAGTGCGAGGGGGCTCGACGCGCGCGGGTTCGAGATCGCCAGCGGTTGACGCAGCGCAAGGCCGCGCGAGATGCGCAGGCCTAAGGTTGGCGCATCAGATTCCGCCAGTCCAAGGAGCCCCCATGCAGACCCCGAAATCCATCCTGCTTCACCTCGACGGTTCGGCCCGTTCCGTGGAGCGCATCAAGCTGGCCCGCCGGCTCGCCGAGACTTTCGACGCCGAGGTGACGGGTTTGCCGTGCACCCTGTCCGCGCTCATGCGCTACCCGTTCGCCATCGAGGCTGCGGCGGAGGCCGTGGCGATCATGCAGGAGATCGACAAGGCCGCGCACGACAAGCTGCAGGCAGTCTTCGCGGCGCACAGCGCCGGCTCACAGCGCATGCACTGGGCCGAACCCGAGAGCGACGGCCCGTGGGGATTCGCGCGGCGCGCGCTCTACGCCGACCTGATGGTCCTCGGCCAGCGCGACCGGAACGATCCGATGGACGGCGAGCTGCCCGGCGATTTCCTGCCGAGCGTGCTGATGGAGAGTGGCCGGCCGGCGCTGGTGCTGCCCTATGCGGGGCCGGTCGGTCCCATCGGCCGCAACGTGCTGGTGGCGTGGAAGGAAACGCGCGAGTCCGCGCGTGCCGTGACCGCCGCGCTGCCATGGCTGTGCAAGGCGGCCCGGGTGCACGTCGTGGCCTACGGCGAGGACGCGGAGGCTTCGCTGCAGCGCCTGCAGGACTCCCTGCGGATGCAAGGCGTCCAGAACATCACGCTGCATTCCGGTGGCAGCAAGGAAAACGACATCGGCAACAAGCTGCTGTCCTTCGCCTCGGACCTCGGTTCGGACCTGCTGGTGATGGGCTGCTATGGCCACAGCCGGGCACGCGAATGGGTGATGGGCGGGGCCACGCTGTCGATCCTGCAGTGGATGACACTGCCGGTGTTGATGTCGCACTGAGGCACTCCGTACCCATCGATTTCCCTGGCGGCACAGGCACTGGCTACAAGTACCTGCTGCCGCCCGTGGCGAGCGCGACGCGCTTGCTCAGGCGTCCACGAGCAGATCGTTCACCACCACCGAGACGCCCGGCGTGGCCCATGCGGCACCTTGCACCGCATCGCGATCGGTCCAGGAGTGGACCGTGCCGCGCAGCGTGACCTGGGAGCCGTCGACCGTGATGGCGAGGCGGTTGGCTTCGCGTTCGGCCTGGCGCGAAAGTGCTTCGTGGATCTTCTTCTCGACGTCGGCGGGGCTCACCTTCGGCTTGACCTTCACCAGGTTCGACACGCCGGTCACGCCCATCAGGTCGCGCACGGCGTTCTCGGCGGCGCTGCGCTGGTACTCCCATTCGACTTCGCCGTTCAGCGTGAGCCAGCCCTTTTCGATCATGGGGCGGACCTTGTCTGCGGGCACGAGCACGTTCCACGCGAGGGCGCGCTCGGCCGCCAGCCCGATGTCGGCATCGGTGCGCTGGTTGTCGAAAGGCAGCTTGACGGTCAGCTCCACGGCCAGCGCCTTGACGCCGTGCACGCGCTGTGCGGCGCGCTCGACGGCGTACTTCTCCGCGTGGCTGGCGAGATGGCCGGTGAGGGTCACCACACCGTCCTTGGCGATCGCGCCCACTTCGGAGGCCTTGACCTCGGGCGCCCAGTTCAGTTCGGCCTGGACATCGTTGCGCAGTTGGGTATCGGTCTTCATGGGAGATTCCTTGCAGTGAATGAATGGAAGAGGAGGGCGGCCGTCGCCTGAAAACCGGCGGTGACCGTGGTGTTCACTGTAGAAACTGCAATACCCGGGCGTGTTGCGCTGGATCAAGGACGCGCAGGGCACGCGTCCTTGGTTCAGCCGATGGCTTCCAGCAGCAGGGCCTGGAGCACGAAGCGCCGGTTGTCGGCCAGCGGCGTCCTGTCGCCGAGCAGTTCGGCGAGCCGATCGGCCGGATGGTCTTTCGCTGCGGCGCCTTCGAACACAGGAATCCCGGCGTACTGGCCGATGCGCTCCACGAGCGCGGGGTTCATGCCCTGGCATTCCACGGCCTCGTAGAGACGGCCGAGCATGCGGGCGGTGTTCTGCACTTCCTGCGTCTCGCTGGCAAGCGACAGGTCCGAGCGCATGACGGCCACGCGTGCGCCCAGCTCCTCGGCAGCGCTGCGGAACAGCGCCTGCGCCTCGTCGGGCTGTGTTTCGCACAGCAGACCCAGGTTCTTGCCGCTCAGCAGCCTGGGCGTGTTCCCTGCCAGCGCGGCGCGCTGGAGCAGCCGCGCGTGGCACAGCAGGCTCGTCACCTTCAGCGGCGAGAGCTGCGGTGCGGCGTCGGGGACACGGGTCTTTGGGGAAAGAGGCATGGCAATGGTCAATGTGTGACCTGCCAAGGTTAGGGACGGCGGCGGCCCCGTATTTGATGCAGGTCAAGGCACAGGCCCGTTCCCTTGTGACTTGCCGCACGCCGCAGTCCCTTGATACACGCCGGACACACTGCATTCACCGAGCGTTACCCACCGATTCCGACCGTTGTCATTGCGTTGCCGATGGCTTCCTAGCATCCATCCATCGACACGCGACAGACCACCCAAGGATTCCAGATGCTCAACACCGCCACCCCCTCGAAGACCGTACCGGTCCTGCCTCCCATCGGCAGCGAGTGCGCGGGCCGGCAAACGGCCGACACGCTGAAACTTCTGTGCGAGAAGCTGAAGCCGCAGCGCCGTGTCGTGCACACGGGCGACGTGATCTACCAGGCAGGCGAGCGCTTCGGCAACCTCTACATCCTGAACTCGGGCTTCTTCAAGATCGTGAATCTCTCGGCCGACGGGCGCGAGCAGGTGGTGGGCCTGAAGTTCCGTGGCGACTGGCTCGGCTTCGACGGCATCTCGGGCAGCCGCTATTCGTGCGATGCGGTGGCCATGGACACCGGCGAGATCTGGGTGGTGTCGTACGAGACCCTGCTGGCTGCCTGCGCCATGCACCCGACCTTGCTGCAGGTTCTGCATTCCGCCATGAGCCGCGAAATCTCGCACGACCGGGACTCGCTGATGTCCGTCTGCACGCTGCCGGCCGATGCGCGTGTGGCCGATTTCCTGCGGTACTGGGCCGAGTCGCTGGCCGAGCGCGGCATGCGCACCGATGAGATCACGCTGCGCATGACGCGCGCGGAGATCGGTAACTACCTGGGCATGACGCTGGAGAGCGTGAGTCGCGCGTTGTCGCGCCTGGCCCGCGACAACGTCATCGGTTTCGCCAGCAAGGGCCGGCGCGATGTGCAGATTCCCGACGTTGGGGCGCTGTCGGCCTTCGTGCAGCGCTGCCTGGCACCCGCGCTCACGCCTGCCATGGTGCGTGCACCCGCCATGCTCCAGTAAGGCGCCTCGGCCCGCGCAATTCAGTCGCGGTTGGCCAGCACCTTCGCCATGGCCTGCGCCAGTTCGGATCGCGAATAAGGCTTGCGCAGCAGCTCCCAGCTCTGCGGCACTTCGCGGTCGGCATCCAGCAGCTCCGACGAGAAGCCCGACATCAGCAGTACCGCCATTTGCGGAAACCGCCGCTGTACCTCGGCCGCCAGCCGCGTGCCGCGAATGCCGGCACCCAGGGCGATGTCGCTCAGCAGCAGGTCGACGGGGCCGATGCCTTCGTCCAGCGTGGAGAGCGCCTGCTCGGCCGTGGCAACCGCGACCACCTCGCAACCCAGCGTGGTGAGGAAGGTCTCCACCACCTTGCGGACCTCTGCGTCGTCTTCCACCAGCATGACAAGAAGTCCGGGCGGAATCGTTTCGTCGGCCGGCTCTTCCATGGCGGCCGACGGACGGGCATCTTCGTGGTACGGCAGGTAGAGCGTCACCGTGGTGCCTTGGCCTGGATTGCTGTCGATCGCGACGGCGCCACGGGACTGGTTGGCAAAGCCATGGACCGTGCTCAGGCCGAGGCCCGTGCCGCGGCCCGCTTCCTTGGTGGTGAAGAAGGGCTCGAAGGCGCGCTCCTTCACGTCCTCGGACATGCCCGTGCCACTGTCGGCGATGGAAATGGCGACGAAGCGCGCGGCGGCATCGCTGTTCGGGTCGTTGCGGTCGCTGCGCAGGGCTGCCGGCAACGCACCGCACACCTCGGTGCGAAAGCGAAGCGTGCCGCCCTCGGGCATGGCATCGCGTGCATTGATCGCGATGTTGAGCAGCGCCGACTCCAGTTGCCCCGGGTCGGCCATCACGGGCGGACAGCCCGGCGCGGTGTCGATCTCTATGCGGATGCGCTGGTCCAGCGTGCGGCGCAGCATGTCGGCCAGCGAATGCAGCAGCGCCCGCGTGTCGACGGCGCTGGGCTGCAGCATCTGCCGCCGCGAGAACGCCAGCAGCTTGCCGGTGAGTTCGGCGCCGCGCCGCGTGGCACGGGTGGCCGCGCTCACGAGCTGTTGCGCATAGCTGTCCTGTGCCAGTGCGGGCAACTCTTCGAGCACCTGGAGGTTGCCCTGGATGACCGTCAGCAGGTTGTTGAAGTCGTGCGCGATGCCGCCCGTGAGCTGGCCGACGCTTTCCAGGCGCTGCGCGTGGTTGAGCGCCTCCTCGGTCTGCACGCGCTGCAGGCTGGTGGCCAGCAGGTTGGACAGCGATTCGAGAAAACGCACTTCCTCGTCGCCGAAACGCTTGGATTCCCTGGAACGCACCGACAGCATGCCGATCACGCGCCCGCGATCGCTCAGCGGCACGGCCAGTGCGCTCACCAGGCCGATCTCGAGATACGCGGGGGGCACGTCGAAGCGGTGTTCCAGCCGGTAGTCCGGCACCACCACCGGACGCCCCTGGGCGAGGACGAAGCCGGGCGGCGTGTCGGGCCGGTTGGCAACGCGCGCTCCGATTTCCTCGCCGGCAAGCAGGCCAACGCCGCTGGCCACCCTGAATTCGAGGCGGTTGCCGTCGAGCAGCCACACCACGGCGACCTCGACCTGCAGGGCCGTGGTGATGATTTCCGGCACGTGCTGGAGCACCACCTGCAGGTCGCGCGTGTCCACCGCAAGGCGGCCCAGCTGCGCCAGGTGTTCGCTGTAGCGGGCACGTTGCAGCGCCTGCTTGACGCGCGGGTAGGCACCGATGTCGCGGATGGCCGCCACCACGAAGGGCAGCCCGTGGCTTTGCAGCGGACTGAGCGCGATCTCGACCATGACCTCGCCGCCATCCTTGCGCTTGGCCACCAGCTCCATGTGCGTGCCCATGGGGCGAGGGCGCGGCGCACGGCCATAGGCTTCGCGGTACGAGGCATGGCGCGGGCGGATGCTGTCGGGCACCAGCACATCGACGTTCAGGCCCACCAGTTCTTCCACGGTGTAGCCCAGCAGCGCGGCCGCCGAGGGGTTGGCCAACATGATGCTGCCCGACTGGTCGACCAGCAGCAGCGAATCCGGATAGGCGATGAAAAGCGAGCGGAAGACGCTGCCTTCCTCGATGCCCGACGGCAACCCGAGGATGGGCACGTCGGGCAGGAAGGGCGGGTTGTCCGCAGGGTCAGCCATGGGAGACCGGCGGAATGAGGATGTAGCCTGCGCCCCGCACCGACTTGATGAGCTGCGGATCGTCGGCATCCACCTCGATCTTCTTGCGCAGGCGCCCGACCTGCACGTCGATCGTGCGGTCGAAGGGGGCGGCCCCGCGTCCGCGTGTCTGCTCCAGCAGGAAATCGCGCGACAGCACGCGGCCGGGATGGTGGGCGAAGGCCTGCAGCAGGTCGAACTCGCCGCCGGTCAGCGTGACGTCTTCGCCCTGCGGGTTCCGGAGGCTGCGCGCGGCGGTGTCGAGCTGCCAGCCGGCAAAGCGCAGCTTCTCAGTGGCGGTCGCAGTGGGCGCCGGGGCGGGAGATGTCTCGGGCGTCAGCCGGCGCAGCACGGCCTTCACGCGCGCGACCAGCTCGCGCAGGTCGAAGGGTTTGGTCACGTAGTCGTCGGCACCGACTTCCAGGCCCACCACCTTGTCGACGGCATCGCCGCGGCCGGTGACGATGATGAGGCCGCAACGCCAGCTCTCGCGCATGCGCCGCGCAATGGAGAAGCCGTCTTCGCCAGGCAGGCCGAGGTCGAGAAGGACGAGATCTGCGGGATCGGACGCCATCAGCGTCATGAGGGCACGGCCGTTGTGGACCTGGGTGACGCGAAAGCCGTGGCCCTGGAGGTAATTGGCCAGCAGCAGCGTGATGTCAACCTCGTCGTCGAGCACCGCGATGTGTGAGGCAGGCTTCATGCGTGGGCAAGGAAATAGAGCACGAATGTTGTAAACATCCCGGATCCAGGGGAGGGTAGCACGCAAGCTTCGGCTGCGGTACTTCTTGCGGCCTTGTCAGCGGCTGTCGCGTCCAGCGCCAGTTTTCAGTTTCCGGTTGATGCCGGTCAACCCCGCAACAACCGATACAAGGCGCGCGGCTTTGTGTTGACTTGATCCCGCGCAAGCCCGCTGAGGCGGAGCGGCATCAGCATGGGTGTCAACGCCCCTTCGGGCGAGAGGAACACACCATGAGCACCGATTTCACCTTTCCGCTGGCGCTGTGCAAGGCGCAGTTCAACATCTGGCTGCACGCGCTCGAACTGTTCGAGACGATCGCATCGCGCACCTTGCAGGACGGCATTGTGTTGATCCGCGCCGAAGCCGATGCCGTCGCGCGCGCCGAAGACTGGCGCGCGCTGGCCATGGTGCCGATGCATGCGTTCCAGTGCCCGGATGCGAACGGTGTTTCCCGCGTGCCGCCGGTGGCCACCGTGGCGCAAGCCCGTGCTGTCGAGCCTCCGCCGTCCCGGCGCGCGGAGGTGAACGAGGCCTTGCGCACCCTGCACACGGCACTGGCTCCGGCAACCGCACGCCGGCTGCACCGCGGGCGCAGGGCCGTCGCGGGGAAAAGCAAGGCGTGATGCTCTCGACCATCTCCCAGCAGCTGGACTACACCAAGCGGTGCGAGGTTTGCGGTGGCCCCTAGAGCATTCCTTGGCCGGACGCTGTGGTCACCGCGTGCGCACGCGTGTGCACCTTCAGTTTGCGATGGATGCTCTTCATGTGTGCACCCACCGTCTGGCCGCTGATCGACAGCAGGCTGGCGATGTCCCGGGTGACATGGCCCGCCGCGACAAGCCGGAGGACCTCGCGTTCTCGCGTCGAAAGCGTTCTGCTGCGCGTGCCCGCGCTGATCGGCTCCGCTGGTGCGCCTGGCCCCAGCCGGATGAGCAGGTGGCGGATCACGTTCGGCGACACCGCCGCGCCGCCATTGACAACCTGCAGGACCGCCTGCGTGAGGTTCTGGAACCAGGAGTTCTTGATGAGGTACCCCGATGCGCCGGCGGCAAATGCGCGGCGTACATGAACCTCGTCATCCAACGTCGAGTGCACGATGACCTCGGCCGCGCTGCGATGACGCCTGACGCTCTCGATGAGCTCGAACCCCCTGCCACCGCCGAGCCGGACGTCGAGGATGAGCACGTCGAATGTCTGCTGCACCAACAAACGCTTGGCTTCCAGCAGGCTGCCGGCTTCGCCGATCACGCAAACGCGCGAGTCCATGAGAAGTTCGTGGCAGATGGCACGCCGTGCACTGCCGTCCTCGTCGATCAGCAGCACCCGTACCGGCTTGTCCACCTGGCCGATCAGGAAGCCTGGCCAGTGGTTCGCCGATGCCGGGTGGGCCGTCGTCGAAGGGGCACGTTCGACCCTTGCGAGCCATTGCGGAGCGCCGCGCATCAACAGCGGCGAGTCGGGTGGGGCCATGTTCAAGGTCGGTCTCCGGTCGTTGTTGGAAACCCATTCTTGGGGTGCTTCCCCTGGCGCTCCTTGATCTGTATCAATCCGTTTGCCGGGCAAACGGATGTTGCAACTGCGGATTTCAGGATTTCAGGATTTCAGGATTTCAGGTTGTACGAATGCCGGCTGTCCCAGTGTCCAGCGCCAATTCTTGGGCTGGTCGAACGACGAGCCTGTTCAACAGCGTCGTCAGGCCTTCGGTGCGGCGCGCGGCGCGCTCCGCCGCCTGCCTCTGGACGTCGTCGGCCACCTTGCCGCGCAGGGTCGCCACGCCGTTCTTCACGCACACATCGACGTCGCATGCGTTGACGGCCGGGTCCCAGTTGAGCTGTGCGAAGACATCGTGTCTGAGTTGAATGTCCGGATCCATGACTTCCTTTCCGAAGGTCGGGATGACTTCTTTTCGGCGCCTGCTGGCCGCGCAGCGCGTTTCAGTGCGCCTCGGTCAGCTGATCGAGGATCGCCGGGTTCTCCAGCGTCGACACGTCCTGCGTGATCGCCTCGCCCTTGGCCACCGAGCGCAGCAGGCGCCGCATGATCTTTCCGCTGCGCGTCTTGGGCAGGTTGTCGGCGAAGCGGATCTCCTTCGGCTTGGCGATGGGGCCGATCTCCTTGCCGATCCAGGCGCGCAGCTCGGCCGCCAGACGAACCGCTTCCGCACCTTCGGGGCGCGGCTGCTTGAGCACCACGAACGCGCAGATCGCCTCGCCTGTGGTGTCGTCGGGCCGGCCTACCACCGCGGCCTCGGCCACCAGCGCGGTGCAGGCCACGAGCGCCGATTCGATTTCCATCGTGCCCATGCGATGGCCGCTCACGTTCAGCACGTCGTCGATGCGCCCGCCGATGGTGAAGTAGCCCGTGACCGCATCGCGCGCGGCGCCGTCGCCGGCCAGGTAATAGCCGCGCAACTCCGGCGGGTAGTAGCTCGAACGGTAGCGCGCGTCGTCGCCCCAGACCGCGCGGATCATGCTCGGCCAGGGCTTCTTGATCACCAGCAGGCCGCTCTCGCCGTTGGGCACGTCGTTGCCTGTCTCATCGACGATGGCCGCGGCGATGCCGGGAAAGGGCAGGGTGCACGAGCCCGGCACGAGGTCGGTGGCGCCCGGCAGCGGCGTGATCATGTGGCCGCCGGTCTCGGTCTGCCACCAGGTGTCCAGCACCGGGCAGCGGCCGCCGCCCACATGCCTGCGATACCACTCCCACGCGGCCGGATTGATCGGTTCGCCGACCGAGCCCAGCACGCGCAGGCTTCGCAGGTCGTAGCGGTCGGGGTGAATGGCCGAGTTGCCTTCGGCCGCCTTGATGAGCGAGCGGATGGCCGTGGGCGCGGTATAGAACACCGTGACCTGGTGCTGCTCGATCATCTGCCAGAACCGCCCGGCGTCGGGGAAGGTGGGGACGCCCTCGAACACCACTTCGGTCGCGCCGATGGCCAGCGGCCCGTAGGCGATGTAGGTGTGGCCGGTGACCCAGCCGATATCGGCCGTGCACCAGAACACATCGTCGTCATGGATGTCGAAGGTCCACTTCGTGCTCAGCGCCGCATGCAGCAGGTAGCCGCCGCTGCTGTGCTGCACGCCCTTGGGTTTGCCGGTGGAGCCCGATGTGTAGAGCAAGAAGAGCGGATGCTCGGCGCCCACCCATTCGGGTTGGCAGCTGTCTTCTTGTGCCTCGGTGATTTCGTGCATCCACAGGTCGCGCGGCGTCCAGGCGATGGGGGCGCCGGTGCGGCGGTAGACAACGACCGACTTCACCGCGTCGCAACCGCCCAGCGCGAGCGCCTCGTCGACCATTGCCTTGAGCGGCAGTTTCTTGCCCGCGCGCACCTGTTGATCGGCCGTGATGACCACTTCGGCACCGGTGTCCGCGATGCGGTCGCGCAGCGCATGCGCCGAGAACCCGCCGAACACCACCGAATGCACGGCACCCAACCGCGCGCAGGCCTGCATGGCCACCACGCCTTCGACCGACATCGGCATGTAGATGACGACGCGGTCGCCCTTCTTCACGCCGCACGCCTTCAGTGCGTTGGCCATGCGGCAGGTCTGTGCGAGCAGCTGCGCATAGGTGGTGCGGGTGACCTGGCCGTCGTCCGATTCGAAGACGATCGCCACCTTGTCGCCCTTGCCGGCCGCCACCTGGCGGTCCAGGCAGTTCCACGACACATTGAGCGTGCCGTCTTCGAACCAGCGGTAGTAGGGGGCATCGCTGCTGTCGAGCACCTTCGTGAACGGCGTTTTCCAGCCGATGAGTTCGCGCGCCAAGCGGGCCCAGTAGCCCTCGTAATCGGCTTCGGCTTCGGCCACGAGGGCGTCGTAGGCGGCGCGGCTGGCGACATGGGCGGTACGCGCGAGTGCTTCGGGTGGAGCGTAGGTCGCAAGGCGATGCAGGAGATCGGGAGCGTTCATGTCTCGTGTCTTTCGTGGTGGGCGATTCGATCTTGCCGACAACGCAAGTCCCAAACCTTGCGCCAGCGCAAGGTTCGACGCGGTAGGCGGGCCCTTAATCGACCGACCCACACAAGGAGACTCCATGCAAGACGATCTGGTCGCGCGCATCGCCGCGCATCCGCAATACAAGCAACTCAGGCACCGGCGCGACCGCTTCGGCTGGACGCTGGCCGTGTGCATGCTCGTCGTCTACTACGGCTTCGTGCTGCTGGTGGCCTTCGACAAGGAGTTCCTGGCGCGGCGCATCGGCGACGGCGTCATGACGCTGGGCATGCCGGTGGGATTCGGCGTCATCCTGTTCACCATCGCGATCACCGCCTACTACGTGCGCCGTGCCAATGCGGAGTTCGACACGCTCTCCGACGCCGTGGTGAAGGCCGTGCGGAAGGCGGCCAAGCCATGAACGCCTCTCTCTTGCGCATGCGGTCCGTTGTCATCTTTCTTGCGCTGGGCGCCATCTCGGCGAGTGCTCTCGCGGCGGGCGCCGACATGGGGCAGTTGCAGCGCCAGCCCACCAACTGGACCGCGATCGGCATGTTCTCGCTGTTCGTGGTGGGCACGCTCTTCATCACCAAGTGGGCTGCGGCGCGCACTCGCTCGGCGTCGGATTTCTACACAGCAGGTGGCGGCATCACGGGCTTCCAGAACGGCTTGGCGATCGCCGGCGACTACATGTCGGCAGCGTCGTTCCTCGGCATCTCGGCCGCGGTGATGGCCACGGGCTACGACGGGCTGATCTATTCCATCGGTTTTCTCGTGGGCTGGCCGGTCATCACCTTCCTCATGGCCGAGCGGCTGCGCAACCTGGGCAAGTTCACCTTCGCCGACGTGGCGGCCTTCCGCTTCAAGCAGGCGCCGGTGCGCATCTTCGCGGCTTCGGGCACGCTGGTCGTGGTGGCGTTCTACCTGATCGCGCAGATGGTGGGGGCAGGGCAGCTCATCAAGCTCCTGTTCGGCCTGGAGTACTGGATTGCCGTGGTCATCGTGGGTTCGCTCATGATGGTCTACGTGCTATTCGGCGGCATGACGGCCACCACCTGGGTGCAGATCATCAAGGCCTGCCTGCTGCTGGGCGGCGCGAGCTTCATGGCCCTCTCGGTGCTGTGGCACTTCGGCTTCAGCCCCGAGGCCATGTTCGCGGGCGCGGTGAAGGTCAAGACGGACCTGGCGCTCAAGGACGGCAAGACGGCCCAGGTGGCCGCGAGCATCGGGCAATCGATCATGGGGCCGGGCAACTTCGTGAAAGACCCGATCTCGGCCATCTCTTTCGGTATGGCGCTGATGTTCGGCACGGCGGGCCTGCCGCACATCCTGATGCGCTTTTTCACTGTGCCCAGCGCCAAGGAGGCGCGCAAGTCGGTCATGTGGGCCACGGGCTGGATCGGCTACTTCTACCTCTTGACCTTCATCATCGGCTTCGGCGCCATCACCTTCGTGCTGACGAACCCCGACTTCCTGGATGCCAAGGGCGTGCTCAAGGGCGGCGGCAACATGGCCGCGATCCATCTGGCCAATGCGGTGGGCGGCAACGTGTTCCTCGGCTTCATCTCGGCGGTGGCGTTCGCGACCATCCTCGCGGTGGTGGCGGGCCTCACGCTGTCGGGCGCCTCGGCGGTGTCGCACGACCTGTACGCCACCGTCATCAAGAAGGGCGATGCCGACAGTGCGTCCGAGCTGCGCGTGTCCAAGATCACCACGCTGGCGCTGGGCGCGCTGGCGGTGGTGCTGGGCATCGTGTTCGAGAAGCAGAACATTGCCTTCATGGTCTCGCTGGCCTTTGCCATCGCCGCCTCGGCCAACTTTCCGGTGCTCTTCATGTCGGTGCTCTGGAAAGGCTGCACCACGCGTGGTGCGGTGATCGGCGGATTTCTCGGGCTGGTGTCTTCGGTGGCGCTCACGGTGGTGTCGCCTTCGGTCTGGGAGGCCACCTTCGGCTACCCGGTCGGATCGGCGCCGTTCCCGTACACCTCGCCGTGCCTGTTCTCGATGAGCATCGCGTTCGCGGGCATCTGGCTGTTCTCGGTGCTGGACCGCAGCGCCCGCGCCCAGGTCGACCGCGGCGGCTTCATCGCCCAGCAGGTGCGCTCGGAGACCGGCATCGGCGCGCATGGCGCGAGCGGGCACTGATGATTCCCTTGCGTTACCTCAAAGGGCGAACGCGCACGAGCGCCTAACGTGGTGGCATGAAAGCACTCGTCTACCGGGGCCCCGGCCTCAAATCGCTCGAAGACCATCCCAAGCCGGAGATCCAGGCACCGGGCGATGCCATCGTCCGGATCCTCAAGACCACCATCTGCGGCACCGACCTGCACATCCTCAAGGGCGATGTACCGACCTGCACGCCGGGCCGCATCCTCGGGCACGAGGGCGTGGGCGTGATCGAGACCGTGGGCGTCGGCGTGACGGCGTTCCATCCGGGCGACCATGTGCTGATCTCGTGCATCTCGTCGTGCGGCAAGTGCGAGTACTGCCGCCGCGGCATGTATTCGCACTGCGCCACCGGCGGGTGGATCCTGGGCAACACCATCGACGGCACGCAGGCCGAGTACGTGCGCATTCCGCATGCCGACACCAGCCTCTATCCCATTCCCGCGGGCGCGGACGAAGAAGCGCTGGTGATGCTCAGCGACATCCTGCCCACGGGTTTCGAATGCGGCGTGCTCAACGGCAAGGTTGCGCCGGGCAGCACGGTGGCCATCGTGGGCGCAGGGCCGATCGGCCTGGCCACGCTGCTCACGGCGCAGTTCTATTCGCCCTCGCAGATCATCCTTGTCGACCTGGACGACGGCCGGCTCGAGGTTGCACGCCGCTTCGGCGCGACGCACACGGTCAACAGCACCGACGGCAAGGCGGCCGAAGCCGTACTCGCGCTCACGGGTGGCCGCGGCGTCGACGTGTCGATCGAGGCCGTGGGCATACCGGCGACCTTCGTGCTGTGCCAGGACATCGTGGCGCCCGGCGGCACCATCGCGAACATCGGTGTTCACGGGCATTCGGCCGAGCTTCACCTGGAGCGGCTGTGGTCGCAGAACATCGCGATCACCACGCGGCTGGTCGATACGGTGTCCACGCCGATGCTGCTCAGGACGGTGCAGTCCCACAAGGTGGACCCGGCCCGGCTGATCACCCACCGGTTCACGCTGAACCAGGTGATGGACGCCTACGACACCTTCGGGCGTGCGGCCGAGACGCATGCGCTCAAGGTGATCATCGAGGCGTAGGACGCCGTGGTCACAGGATCTTTTTCCCTCTCCCTCTCCATTCCTTCAACGGGTTTTTCCATGCCTTTTTTTCACGCCATCGTCTGGGTCGATCACCACACCGCGCAAGTCCTTCAGTTCGATGCCGCACAGGTTCTTGCGCAACAGGTCAGGGAACACGTTCATTGCACGCGCCAGCATGGCAGCAATGTGCGCAGCGAGCACGAGTTCTTCGGCGAGGTGTGCGATGCGACCAAGGGCGTCGCCGAACTGCTCGTCGTCGGCTCTCACACGGCTCAGGCCGACTTTCGTCACTACGTCGAGAAGCACCGCGCCGAAGTGGCGCTGCGCATCGTCGGCTGGGAGACGGTGGGCCACATGAGCACCAACGAGCTGGTCGCTACGGCGCGCCGCTATTTCTCGGTACACGCCGGCATGGCGGCGCCCATGAAGATCGGTTGAACGAGGGCATTTCCGTGAAGGCGACACCACGCATCGCCGTGAATGATGGCCGCCTGGCAGCGTTCGATCGGCGCCATGCAGCGCGAGCTCATGGACCCGTGGATCTGCCGTTTCGGTGGCGGCGTGCCGCTGGACGGCCAGGCGTGAGCGAGACAGATTGCATTCGATGATGCTGTCTCTTCCCCTGGCACGATGCGGGGAGAGAACAGGTCACGCACGCGCGGGATCCCATTGCTTGACGAAGTGGTCCGCCCTGATCGCCGCTCGACCGAGCGCAGCATCGCGCGTCTTCTGCTGCATGACCACCAAGGCACAGCGTCGTATGCCCTGAAGACGCAACTCGGCCACCCCCGCATACCCTCCTTGACGTGTGCAGACGATATCTATCCAGCATGTCCAGCCTTCTGGAACGGGGATAGGAAATCGATTTGAACCCATGGTGGTCGATGGATTGATTTGCGTGAGTCAATTGGATCTTTTGTATTACTTATTGACAATCCCTCAAACACGGTAGCGATGCCGATGCGATCGGTATTGAAGGTATTTTTGTGTTCCAACACGCAGGCCTGTACAGCGTCTCCGCGTAGCGGAGGGCGGCATGACGAGAGATGAATTTCAGGCGTTGTCGACACTGGCGCGGGCGGGAAACACCCCCTCGCTTCACGCTGCTCGCCTCATTCTTCTCGGACAGATGAGGCCTGGATAGGCCGCCCGGCAAGCTGGCACCAGTCGACACGTGCGTGCTCAGGCGCTGACCCGACGTTGACCTGGCGCTGGTTTGATCGCCGTCAACACCTGCATGTGTCGCGCCGTTTCGAATCCGGACTTCAGATCGATTGCGGCGACAGCGTGACAGGCCGCACCACGGTGTGCGAATCCTCGGCGCTGCCGATGGCAGTGCCGAAGGCCTGCAGCCGGGCTGCACAGCTGCCGTCGTCAACCTCGCGCATGGTGACCGCGGAGCTCAGGATCGGCGCTCGGCCCAGGAGATTGCCGATCTCGGCCACCGCATTCGGTGCGCCTTGCCCGCCCATGACCGAGAGAACCGCGACATCGGGCAGACGGTCGCGTTGGCGCGCGATGAAGCTGCGCATGGGGCCTGCCAGTTGCAGCATCCAGATCGGCGACACCAGCACTACGGCAGCGAAGTCGCTGGGCGGTGGGCCGTCGTAACAGATGGCGGGCCGGCGCCGGAAGAACGAGTCGAGCATGCAGCGCCAACTGCCCATGGCGCCGCCGCGAGGGCGTGCGTCGGTGACGGTCGCGATGGGCCAGCCTTGCTGGCTGCACAGGAGTTCCGCGACCCGGCGGGAAGTGCCGGTGTAGGAATAGACGATCACCAGGACGTTCTTCATGGCTGCCTCTGCTTCGTTCATGGGCAGCCAATGTAGGCAGCGGTGGGCACCGCCGCCTTGCGCTGAATCAAGGACGCAGGCCGTTGCGCAGGCGCGCGGCAAGCGCATGGTTTTGTTGATATGGCGCAAGACGGGCGCGACTGCGGGCGACGACCATGAGTGCACCCGGGGGAGCGTCCCCGTCGAAGGAGCCGTCATGAAAATCCTGCTCGCCGTCGATGGCAGCAACTACACGAATCGCATGCTGTCCTACCTGCTCGCGCACAAGGAATGGGCGAACGCGGGTCATGCCTTCACGGTATTCCATGCGGTGCTGCCGGTACCGCACCGTGCCGCGGCCTTTGCAGGGCCGGACCTTGTGCATGGCTACTACGAGGACGATGCACGCGTGGTGCTCGAACCGGTTCGCGCCATGCTGACCGAGCACGGCATCCAGGCGCACTTCGAGCACCGCATCGGCCATCCTGCCGAAGAGATTGCTTCGTTCGCCCAGAAGGAGCAGTTCGACCTCCTGGTGATGGGGTCGCGGGGCCATGGCGCCCTGGCGAATCTGGTGCTGGGCTCGGTCGCCACCAAGGTGCTGGCCACGTGCACGGTGCCGGTGCTGCTGGTGCGCTGAATGAACACCCACACCTTGGCGCTAAGGACGATCGCCGCGGTCGTGGGCGCACTCGCGATGACGGCCGGCATGGGCGCCTGGTCGCAGACGCGCCCGTGCCTGAACCGCGCGCTGTCGGCTTCGCGTCGGGGTTCATCTTTCATCGCGACGGCTACATCCTGACCAGCGCACATGCCGATCGTGACCGTCGGCCACAGCGGTGAGCTCTGTCCGAGCGAATGGATCGCGGGTTCAGCCTGCCTATCGATACCGCGATGCGAGTGGCGGACGAACTGCGCGCAACGGGACGGGTGACGCGCGGCCACATTGGCGTGCGCACCCAGCCGCTGAAGGCCGACCTCGCGCCGGCCTGGGCGCGTTGGTAGTGCTCGTCGACGCGGGCAGTCCGGCAGAGACCGCGGGCCTTCTCCGCCTGTCCCGGCTACTCGGCCTTGATGTTTCCCTTGGCGACGATCGCGCCGAACTTGCTCTCCTCATTCTTCAGGAACGCTGCAAACTCCTTCGACCCGGCACCGGCCTGCGCCCTGTCGGTGAGCACCATTCGGTTGCCCACGCGTATCAGCAACTCGTCGCCGGTCATTTCGAGGGACACGATGTTCACGCGAAGGAAGTAGGGCGCTCGAAGCGCGAGGGCGCCCGATTCTGCCTGCAAGCTGTGCCCTGCAGTGCTTCATCGCAGCTTGATCTTGCGCAAGGTCGTACTCGGCCTCGCGTTCAAGAATGACCGCAGTCCATCCCGACATTCCAGAACGATGGATTCACAACCCCACACGAGGCCGCGCCATGAACATCACGTTGAACGGAACGCTCCAGTTCCTGGGTTTCAGCATCGCCACCGTCCTGGCAACAGTCGTTCTCGTGCTCGGGGGCCTGAACGAGCGCAGCAACGCGCCGGACAGCCTTGCCTTGCTTTCACACATGACGAAAGACCCACGATGAACACCAGCCGCCGCGCCTTCATGATCACGCTCGCCGCGACGGGCACGGCACTGTCCGCCACGCGCTCGCTGGCCCAAGCCAAGCTCGATGAAAAAGACCCGCAGGCCGCGGCCTTGAGCTACGCCGCCGATTCGGCGAAGGTCGACGCGAAGAAATTTCCGAAGCACGACAACGCGCAGCTGTGCAATGGCTGTGCGCTGTGGCAGTCCAAGCCGACGGATGTCGCTGGCAATTGCGCATTGTTTGCAGGGAAACCCGTGAGCGCAAAGGGCTGGTGTAGTGCTTGGGCCAAGAAGGCGTAGCGCCACGCCACGCGTCTACCGACGCTTCTCGCTCGTTACAGGGGACAGCAGTGCACGTGATTTAACATAATGCACATTGTGTTCTTTTCAGGGGAGCCCAACATTCCGGGAGCCGCGCAAGAAAATGCGCTCAGGACCCCATCGGGCTGACAGACGCCAACGAAGGATCGAAATCCGCTTCCACACGTCCGATGTCCGGCACGCGCTGATAACGCAGCACGCGATATCCGGCTTCGACCAGCATCGCATCGCGATCAGGATCGCGCCGGGCCTTGTCCTTCTGGTTCTTGTCGCCGAGTTCGACCACGGCCACGACCTTGAACGAGCGATCGCACACGACGAAGTCGGCGATCCTGCGGCTGAAGGTGCTGCGTGCCGCACGCGTGCGGGCCGTGAGCAATGCGCCGAAACTGACCTGCGGAAGCACCACGAGGTCCGGAAGCGTCTGCACGAGGCGGTTGTACATCGCCTGCTCGCGCGCAGTGAGCGGCGCACGGGCCTTGGGCTTGTCGACGAAGTTGCTGGTGCTTTGCTCGGACCTTTTCTTGGCCACGACCAGAAACACCAGCACGCCGACAACCAGCAAAACGACCATGAATAGGAACGTATTCATCTCTGCTTCTCCTTCTCTACAGAGTCTCGCACGAGTGCGCAGGCGCCCTTTTTGTTGGCGTTTTCGGGGCCCGCCGGCGATGAATTCAGCCCTCAACGCTTGGGCGAATTTCCAGATCCTCTGCCTTCGTAGTTCACTCCCTTGGTCTGCTTGATCTCGATCTTCTTCGCGTCGGGACAAGGCTCGTTCGAGTACACGATCCTGCCGGCCTGCACGCATTTGTAGATCGGGTTCTGGGCGGCCGCATCGAACGTGACCGTCGTCAGGCCGAGCGCGAACGCAACACCGCCCCATCTCACCATTTGCCGTCCTTCGGCAGCGGCTTCGGGCCCGCCTTGGCATTCATTGCCGCGGTGATCAGCTGCGCCGCTTCGGTACGGTTCGCCTTGTTCGCGAAGTCGACCGCAGTCATACCCAACTGATTTTTCATCGCTGTGTCAGCGCCTTCGGCCAGCAGCAGCTTCACGGCTTCGCCCGAACCGTACATGGCCGCCATCATCAGCGGCGTGGTGCCGTTGGGCGACTGCGCATCGATGAAAGCGTAGTTGTCGAGCAGCACTTTCATGATCGTCAGTTGGCCGCTGGTGGCCGCGTAGTGCAGCGGCGTCCAGCCTGTCTTGTTGACGGCGGCATCGCGCTTGAGCAACTGGGTGACCAGGTCCTGCTGGCCCTTGATGGCGGCCAGCATCAGCGGGGTTTCGTCCTTGGGGTTGGCGATGTCCACGTTGAGCTGCGGCGATTCGAGCAGCGCCTGGATGACCTTGGGCGACGGCTCGCGCAGCGCGATGAGCAAGCCGGTCTGGCCGTTTTCGTCGCGCGTGTTCGGATCGAAACCGCGCTTGAGCAGGCTGCGCACACCGCTGGCGTTGTCGCCGCGCACGGCGCGGAAGAAGTCTTCGAACGAACCCGAATGTGCTGCAAAAGATGCAGCAATGACAAGGAGGTAAAGCGACTTCTTGAAGTAGTTTTTCATGATTTGACGTCCCTGAATAATGTGTCGAAGTTATCGCTCGTCGCCTTGGCGATGGCCTCTACGGGCACGTTCCGCAGCTCTGCGATCTGTTGCGCCACATAGGGCACGTACGACGGATTGTTGGTCTTGCCGCGGTACGGCACAGGCGCCAGATACGGGCTGTCGGTCTCGATCAGCATGCGGTCGAGCGGCACGAAGGCGGCCACGTCGCGCAGGTCCTGCGCCTTCTTGAAGGTCAGGATGCCCGAGAACGAGATGTAGAACCCCAGGTCGAGCGCCGCGCGCGCCACCTCGGCGGTTTCGGTGAAGCAATGGAACACGCCGCCTGCCGCACCGGCGGAGCCGTCTTCGCCCTCCTCCTTGAGGATCGCAATCGTGTCGGCCGAGGCCTCGCGGGTGTGGATGATGAGCGGCTTGCGGGTCTGCTGCGCCGCGCGGATGTGCACGCGGAAGCGGTCGCGCTGCCACTCCATGTCGGCGATGCTGCGGCCGCCCTTGCGTTCTTCCATCTGGTAATAGTCGAGGCCGGTCTCGCCGATGGCCACCACGCGGGGCCGGGCCGAGAGGCGCACGAGGTCTTCGACGCTGGGCTCGGCGATGTCCTCGTTGTCGGGGTGCACGCCCACGCTGGCCCAGAAGTTGTCGTAGCTGGCGGCGAGCGCCTGCACGTCGTCGAACTCCTCGAGCTTGGTGCAGATGCAGAGGGCCCGGTCGACCTTGGCCGCGGCCATGGCGGCGCGGATCTGCGGCATCTGGTCCGCAAACTCAGGGAAGGTCAGGTGGCAATGGGAGTCTGTGAACATCGGAAATGAGGGTGAAGTCGGCGCACCTGTCACCTGTGTGAGGTGGCGCCGTACACGGAGTTCCGCGTCACGAGGACAGCGGAAAACTCAAATGGTTTGGGTGGGGCGGTCTGACGCCATCGAGCCGCCGAGGGCTGCCTCGATGCGCGCCTTCAGTTGCCGAGATTTCTCGTCCGAAGGAAAACGGATGCCCACGCCGGGCGCCCGGTTGCCGGCGGCACGTGCCGGCGTGATCCAGGCGACCTTGCCGGCCACCGGATAGCGCTGCGGGTCTTCGGGCAGCGTCAGCAGCACGTAGACGTCGTCGCCCAGCCGGTATTCGCGCGTGGTCGGAATGAAGATGCCGCCCTCGGCAAAGAGCGGGATGTACGCCGCATAGAGCGCGCCCTTCTCCTTGATGGCGAGCTGGATGACGCTCGGCCTGGCGGGCGTGGAAGCGGTGGTGGCGGGGGCGACAGGTTGGTTCATGGGCGGCGAGCGGCTGAGTTTAGGGTGCTTCGCGCTTCGCTCACAAGCGCTTCGAGCATGAGACCTGCATTGAACGGATGCTCGGCGGTCCTCGCGGCATTCGCGAGCGACTTCGACCAGCGCGCCAGCGCCAGCCGCGACGGCGCCGCGGGCAGGTCGGCCGCCTCGAAGAAACGTGGCTCGGCGCCGTTGCCGACAGCCATCAGGTCGTGGCAGAGCTTCTGCAGCGCGCCCACGGCCTGGGCCGGTGCGTGGTCCGACAACGCACCCACATCACCGCGCGAGATGGCCTTGGGAAACAGCGACCACGCCTTGGGCGATTGACCGGAGCGCGCGAGCCGCAGGGCGTCGCTGGGCCGTCCACCGGCGGCGCGCAACAGGGCGGCCGCATCGGCGGCCGGCACATCTTGCGCAACGAGCCAGGTTTCGGCTTCAGCCGTTTCGGGCCACGGCAGCGTGAAGCCCAGGCAGCGGCTGCGAATGGTCGGCAGCAACTGCCATGCGGCCTCGCTGGCGAGCACGAAGCGCACATCGCCGACCGGCTCCTCGAGCGTCTTGAGCAGCGCATTCGCGGTGATGGTGTTCATGCGCTCGGCCGGATACACCAGCACCACTTTGCCGCGCCCGCGCGCACTGGTGCGCTGGGCAAAGCCGACCGCATCGCGCATCGCCTCGACGCGGATCTCGCGGCTTGCCTTGCGCTTCTTGTCGTCGATGTCGGCCTGCGCCTTTTCGTCGAGCGGCCAGCCGAGTTCCTGCATGGCGACTTCGGGCATCAGCACGCACAGGTCGGCATGGGTGCGAACCTCGATGGCATGACAGCTGGCGCAATGGCCGCAGGCGGCACCGCCCTCTTCCGCCGGCTGCTCGCACAGCCAGGCTGTGGCGAGCGCCAACGCGAGTTCGTACTGGCCGATGCCCGAGGGTCCTTGCAGCAGCCAGGCATGGCCGCGCTGGCGCAGCAGTTCGGCAAGAGGCTGGCGCAGCCAGGGCGTGAGAGCTGGCACGGTCATCGTGCGGCCCCTGCGTTCAGCGCGCCTCGCGCCACCAGCGCCGTCTCGATCTGCTGCCAGACCTGGTCGCGCGCCTGGCTGGCGTCGATGCGAATGAAGCGTTGTGGGTCGGCGACCGCGCGGTCTGCATAGCCCTGGGCCACGCGACGGAAGAATTCGACCGGCTGCGCCTCGAACTTGTCCGGCACGCGCGCACCGGCCAGCCGCTCTGCCGCGGTTTCGGGCGCGAGGTCGAACCACAGCGTGATGTGCGGCTGCAGCAGCCCTTGCGCCCTGCCCCCTTGCGCCCACTGTTCCAGCGTCGACAGCACGGCTGCATCGAAGCCGCGTCCCGCGCCCTGGTAGGCGAAGGTGGCATCGGTGAAGCGGTCGCACAGCACGAGGTCGCCGCGCGAGAGCGCCGGTTCGATGACCTGCACGATGTGGTCTCGCCGCGCCGCGAACACCAGCAGCGACTCGGTCAGCGGGTCCATCGGCTGCTCCAGGATCAGCCCGCGCAGCGTTTCCGCCAGCGGCGTGCCGCCAGGTTCGCGCGTGCGCACCACCGTGCGGCCTTGCGCCTTGAACAGTGCCTCCATCGCATCGAGGTGGCTCGACTTGCCCGCGCCATCGATACCCTCCAGCGTCAGAAACAGACCTTCGCTCATTGCGTTGCCTTCGGTTTGGTGTCGCTGCTGCTGCTGCCACCACCGCGCTGGTACCGGTTGACCGCGCGGTTGTGGTCGTCGAGCGAGCTGCTGAACTGGCTCGTGCCGTCGCCGCGCGACACGAAGTACAGCGATTTGCTCTGCGCCGGCTGCACCGCCGCCAGCAGCGCGGCCTTGCCCGGCATCGCGATCGGCGTGGGCGGCAGGCCGCCGCGGGTGTAGGTGTTCCAGGGCGTGTCGGTCTGCAGGTCTTTCTTGCGCAGGTTGCCGTCGAAGGTGGCGCCCAGGCCGTAGATCACCGTCGGGTCGGTCTGCAGCGGCATGCCGATGCGCAGGCGATTGGTGAAGACGGCGGCGATCTCGGCGCGGTCGTTGGCCTTTCCTGTCTCCTTTTCGACAATGCTGGCCAGAATCAGCGCCTCATCGGCCGATTTGAGGGGCAAGTCGGCAGCCCGCGCTGCCCAGGCGGCTTCAAGCTTCTTGTCCATGGCCCGCATGGCGCGTTGCAGCAAGACGATGTCGGTCGAGCCCTTCGAATAGGTGTAGGTGTCCGGGAAGAAGCGGCCTTCAGGGTGCACACCCGGCTTGCCCAGCTTGGCCATCAGCGCCTCGTCGGTCAGGCCCACGCTCTCGGGCTTGAGCTGGTCGGCCTTGCCGAGCGCCGCGCGCACCTGGCGCATGTTCCAGCCCTCGACCAGCACGAGGCTGCGCGTGGCTTCCTCGCCGCGCACCAGGATGTTGAGCAGCAGCTTGGGCGTGACGCCACGCTCCAGCTCGTAGCTGCCGGCGCGCATCTGGCGGTCTTGCCCCGAGACGCGGAACCACAGGTAGAGCAGTTGCGGCTGCACATCGACGCCGGCATCGACCACGGCCTGTGCGATGCCGCGCGGCGTGGTGCCGGGTTCGACGGAAAGATCGGCGCTGGGTGCCGACATCTTGAGCGGCTGGTGCACCCACCAGAGTCCGCCGGCGCCGAGCGCGAGCGCAATCAGGGCGGCCAGGAGGAAGAGCGTAAGAAAGAAGCTGCGCACGAATCCGATGGGAGGCGTTGGTCGACCGAGGAAAAGGAGGGAGTCCCTGCCGCACCGAGGGAACAGGCCGACCATGATAATTCAGCGATGACCACTGTCGTTCTCAACGGGGCAGCCACGCTGTCCCCACTCGGTGTGATCCGCGCCGAAGGCCCCGATGCCGCCAGCTTCCTGCACGGACAACTGACCCAGGATTTCTCGCTGCTCGGCGCCACCGAGGCCCGCCTGGCCGCGCTCTGCACCGCCAAGGGCCGCGTGATCGCGAGCTTCATCGGCATCCGGCCGCAGCCCGAACTCATCCTTCTGGTGTGCAGCCGCGACATCCTCGCCGCGACGCTCAAGCGCCTGTCGATGTATGTGCTGCGCGCCAAGGTCAAGCTGACCGACGCCACCGACCAGTTCGCGCTCTACGGCCTGGCCGGCACCGCGCTCACCGCGAACGGCCTCGATGCAGCCACGCCGCCCGGCCGGCGCACGGCCGTCGGCGATGGCATCAGCGCCGTCTCGTTGTACCCGGCCGACGGCGTGCCGCGCGCGCTCTGGATCGCCCCCGTCGACCATGCCGCACCCGCGGGCTCGCAGCTCGACGCCGACCTCTGGCAGTGGAGCGAAGTCCGCAGCGGCATCGTGACCGTGACCACACCCATCATCGAAGCCTTCGTGCCGCAGATGATCAATTACGAATCGGTGGGCGGCGTGAACTTCAAGAAGGGCTGCTACCCCGGCCAGGAGATCGTGGCGCGCAGCCAGTTCCGCGGCACGCTCAAGCGGCGCACCTACCTCATGCAGGCCGACGGGGCCGTGTCGGCAGGTCAGGAAGTGTTCGCGGCCAGTGACGGCGAGCAGCCGGTCGGCACCGTGGCCCAGGCGGCGGCGGCACCCGGCGGCGGTTGGTCGGCGCTGGTCTCGATGCAGATCTCGGCGCTCGAGGCCGGCGGCCTGCATGCCGGCGCGGCCAGCGGTCCAGCCCTCGCGGTGGAGCCACTGCCCTACCCCCTGCTCGAAGACATCTGATCTTTCTTCCCCCAACGCCCCGATCCCAAGGGGCGTTTGGCGCCATCGAAAAAGATGGCGCCATTTTTTTGCGTGTCGCTTAACCCCGCCGTCGATGCTGCGCCGTAGAAGCCTGCATCGATCCACTCCTGGCAAGGAAGAGCACCATGAAGCGCAGACTTTTTTCCACCGTCCTGGCCCTGACCGCCCTCACCACGGGCCTTGCGGCCTGCGCCGAAAGCCCAGCCCGCCCGTTCGCACCGCCTTCCACCTCGAGCCGCATCGGCTCGCTCATGCAGATCGGCATCGTCGACCGCACGACCGGCGCCGAGCTGCCGATCTACCGCCACCGCGGCGAATACTGGGTGGCCGGCCGCCCCGGTGCGCGCTACGCCATCCGGGCGCGCAACGCGATGGGCGAACGCATCATGGCGGTGATGTCGGTGGACGGCGTCAACGTCGTCACCGGCGAAACCGCGGGCATCGGGCAGACCGGCTATGTGTTCGGCGCCCGCGAATTCAGCGACATCACCGGCTGGCGCAAGAGCGATTCGCAGATCGCGGCCTTCCAGTTCGCCTCCGCCGGCAGCTCCTACGCGAGCCGCACCGGCCGGCCCGACGACGTGGGCGTGATCGGTGTCGCGCTGTTCCGCGAGAACGTGCCGGTGCCGCCCCCGCCGCCGATCGCGCCCTACCCGAGCCGCGACGAGTACAGCTCCCGCGACCGCGAAATGCGCAGCGAATCGTCTGCCTTGGGCGATGCCCGGTCCAAGTCGGCGCCCGCCGGGGCCGCAGCATCGGCCGAAGCACCCGCCGACAACAGCATGGCGCGCCGCCAGGCACCGGCCCCGAGCCTGGGCACGGCCCACGGCCGCCGCGAAACCTCGTACGTCGGCAAGACGAACTTCGAACGCGCGCAATCGACGCCCGACGAAGTGGTCCGCATCCGCTACGACAGCCGCGAGAACCTCATCGCCGCGGGCGTGATCCCGGTGCCGCCGACGCCGCGCTGGCCGCGTCCGGCCGGCCCGTCGCCGTTTCCGGGCTCGGACCCCGGCTATGTGCCGGACCCGCCCGCTCGCTACTGATCGAATCGAGCGGAGCGGTTCAGCGCAGCGACCGCCGCATCTCGACGTGCGGGATGCCGGCCTCTTCAAACGGCGCGCCATGCACCGCATAGCCGAGCCGCGCATAGAACCGCTCGGCGCTGCGCTGTGCATTGAGCGCCACTTCACGGTCGCCGCGTGCCCGGGCCGCTTCTTCCAGCGCCTGCATCACGGCCGCGCCATGCCCGCCGCTGCGCAGCGTGCGATGCACCGCCATGCGGCCGATGTGGGAGACGCCATCCTCGGCATGCAGCAGGCGGCCGGTGGCAATGACCTGCCCGATGCGATTGCGGGCCACCGCGTGCAGCACGACGGCGTCGTGTTCATCCCACTCCAGCTCTTTCGGAATGTTCTGCTCCTCGATGAAGACCGCGCGCCGCAGGGCGCTCGCGCCTTCGCCGAGCGCGTCCCAGCCGCCCGTCTCCACGGTGCGCATCGGCTCGCCGGCCTCGAAGCCCAGCAGCACCTCGCGCAATGCGGCAGGCACCGGCCTGGAGGTCTGCGTCGCCGGGTCGGCGAACACATAGACCAGCTCGCAGCCGACCAGGTACTGGTCCTGACGGAACAGCGCGCCCTCGAACACGATCGACGAATTGCCGATGCGCGCGCACTTCATGCCCACGTCGATCACGTCGTCCATGCGCGCCGAGGCGCGGAAATCGATCGTCGCCTTGCGCACGTACAGGTCGCCGCCCAGCGAATGCATCGCCTCTTCGTACGGCAGCGCCATCGCGCGCCAGTAGTCGGCGATGGCGGTGTCGAAGTACATCAGGTAGTGCGCGTTGAAGACGATCTTCTGCATGTCCACCTCGGCCCAGCGCACGCGCAGGCGGTGGAAAAAGCGGAAGTCCTCGCGTCGGTTCGCGGTTGTCTCGATCATGGTGTCAATGCTTCCTTGAGTGCCCGGGCCGCATCGCCCTGCGCCTGCAGCGCTTCGGGCAACGCCCGGCCCATCTTGATGAATTCGTGGATCACGCCGCGGTAGATCTCCAAGTCGACCGCCACGCCCGCGGCGCGCAGCTTGTCGGCATAGGCGATGCCTTCGTCCACCACCGGGTCGCATTCGGCCAGGCCGATCCACGCGGGCGCCACGCCGTCGACGTCGTCGGCCAGGAGCGGCGCAAAGCGCCAGTCGTCGCGGTCGGCCGGCGTGCGGACGTACTGCGCGAAGAAGAAATCGATCATCGCCTTCGTCAGCAGCGGGCCGTGCGCGAAGCGCTGGTGCGATGGGGTGTCCTGGTGCGCCGTCATGCCGGGATAGATCAGCAGCTGCAGCGCAACCGGCAGGCCCGCGTCGCGCGCCAGGATCGCGCACACCGCGGCCAGGGTGCCGCCGGCGCTGTCGCCGCCGACCGCGATGCGACGGCCGTCGAGGCCGAGGCTCGCCCCCTGCGTGGCGATGAACTCAAAGGCGTCCCACGCGTCGTCCGATGCGGTCGGAAACTTGTGCGCGGGCGCGAGCCGGTAGTCGACCGACACCACCGCGCAGCCGCTCCTGGCGCTCAGCACGCGGCACAGCGTGTCGTGCGTGCGGATGTTGCCGACCGTGAAGCCGCCGCCATGGAAATACACCAGCACCGGCAGCACGTCCGATGAGGGCGCGTAGAGCCGCGCGGGTATCGCAAAGCCGTCACGCGCGGCGATGCTGAAGTCCTCGATGCGTGCCAGCTCGGGCTTGGGCACTTCGAGCACGCCCGCGCCCTTTTCGTAGGAAGCCTTGGCCTCGTCGGGCGAGAGCTGGTCGAGCGTCGGATGGCCGGCGCGCGCCATGCGCTCGACCACGCTGGCCATCTTCGCGGTCAGCGGGTGCGGGGGGAATGTCGTGGGAGGGTTGCCTGTCATGCGAACTTGTTTATTTACTTGAACGTCGCGACCACCGGCTGCGTGCGCGAGAGGCCTTCATAGGTCACCAACACGGTCTGCCCCGCCTTGGGCGGCAGCAGCGGAGAGAACGAGCCCAGGCTGACGAGGTCGCCGGGCTTCAGGGCCAGGCCCTCCTTCGCGAGTGCGCCGGCCAGCCACACGACCGCGTTGAGCGGGTGCTCCAGGATGTCGGAGCCCTTGCCGCGCGCGAGCTCCGCGCCCTGCCCGTCCTTCATCACCACCGTCATGTCGCGCAGGCTCTCCAGCAGCCAGGCCTGTCCGCCGGCCGTGGTGGGCACATCGACCGGCAGTCCCTTCACGCCAAGGCGCGCCGCCACGTTGATGCCCGCGAGGCCCGGTCCGTTGAGCCGGGTCGGCGTCTGCACCGCGAGGTCGGGCAGTTCGATGAAGGGAATGATCTGGTCGATGCTCGCCAGCACATCGGCCGGCGTCTTCGCGCTGTTGATGTCGGCGCTCTTCACGCGCACCAGCATGTCGGCCTCGAAGAGTGGCCGTGCGCCGAAGGCTGCATCGACCACCGAGCCGGTGTCCAGCACCATGCCCTGGTAGAGCACGCCCCACACCGGCTGGTCGTAGTTGAAGCGCTTTTGCACCGCGGGGTTCGTGAGGCCGGCCTTGTAGCCGATGACCGCGCCGTGCTTGCGCGCCAGCAGCGCATTGAGCTTGGCGCGTGTGCAGCCGGCATCGGCTTCGTCCAGGTTCTCGACGTCGGCGGCGGGCGTTCGGGCCTCGCGCGCGGCGAAGAAATCGGCCACCTGCGCGTCGCTCAGGCATGCGGCATGCGCTCCTGCGGATGCTGCTGCCACGAGTGTGCCGAGCGCGACAGCGGCAAGGGTTTTGTTCATGTGCAAGGCTGTCCCCTGTTGTTAGATTCGGATGGTCGGCAATCGTACTTGCCCACGCGCTCAGGCACCTCCTCCCACGTCCTTAGGTCCCCACGTTCCCATGGCACTCATCCAGTACCTCACCCAGATCCAGTTCGAATTCGGCGCGATCCAGCTGCTGTCCAGCGAATGCGCGCGCATCGGCATCAACCGCCCGCTGATCGTGACCGACGCCGGCGTGCGCGCGGCCGGCGTGCTGCAGAAGGCGCTCGATGCCATCGCCGACCTGGAGGTCTCGGTGTTCGACCAGACCCCCTCCAACCCCACCGAAGCCGCGGTGCGCGCGGCCGTCGCGCTCTACCGCAGCGGCCGCTGCGACGGCCTCATCGCCGTGGGCGGCGGCTCGGCCATCGACTGCGCCAAGGGCGTGGCGATTGCCGCCACGCACGAAGGCCCGCTCAAGACCTACGCCACCATCGAAGGCGGCTCGCCGAAGATCACCGAGCGCGCGGTGCCGCTCATCGCGGTGCCCACCACCAGCGGCACCGGCAGCGAGGTGGCGCGCGGCGCGATCGTCATCGTCGACGACCACCGCAAGCTCGGCTTCCACAGCTGGTTCCTGATGCCCAAGGCCGCGATCTGCGACCCCGAGCTCACGCTCGGCCTGCCGCCCAAGCTGACGGCCGCCACCGGAATGGACGCCATTGCGCACTGCATGGAAACCTTCATGTCGGCCGCGTTCAATCCGCCGGCCGACGGCATCGGCCTGGACGGCCTGGAGCGCGCCTGGCTGCACATCGAGCGCGCCACCAAGGACGGCAGCGACCGCGAGGCGCGCCTCAACCTCATGAGCGCGTCGATGCAAGGCGCGATGGCGTTCCAGAAGGGCCTGGGCTGCGTGCATTCGCTCAGCCACAGCCTGGGCGGCGTCGATCCGCGCCTGCACCACGGCACGCTCAACGCCCTTTTCCTGCCGGCGGTGATCCACTTCAACGCGGGCGCCGAGTCGGTACAGAAGGAGCAGCGGCTGCAGCGCATGGCGCAGGCCATGCACCTCGATTCGGCCGGCGATCTGGGCGATGCGATCCGCGACATGAACGCGCGGCTTGCGCTGCCGAAGGGCCTGGCCGAAGTCGGCGTGACGAGCGCGATGTTCGAGAAGATCATCGACGGCGCGATGGCCGACCACTGCCACAAGACCAATCCGCGGCGCGCATCGCGCGACGACTACAAGGCGATGCTCGAAGCGTCGATGTAGGCGCCTTGCCTGCGGGTGCAGGCCTCTCTCGAATCACGCGGACGCTGCAATGGCGTCCGCTTTTTTTTGCTCTCAGGCCCGCTGTGACCACGCCTGACGCCCCCTGTCGGTCGACGCCGCACAGCCGCGGGCAGCCTCCCCGTTTTTCTTTGAAATCAATTCAAGTCAGCCAGCAGTCAGGCTGCCAAAAATAGATTCCGCTTGCCAATTAATTAATAAAACAATTAGAGGTGAAATATAAAAAAGAATGCATTCACGCCGCAATGTAATGGAGATGGATTACACGCAAAATTTGCGCGGCACCGGCGGTAAATGCGCGATTCCGGAAAATTCTCTTTTAATACTTACACAGTATTTTCCGAAAACCTGATTCAAAAACATTCATTTTCTTGTTTTTTCCAATTCAACCGATTCGGAATTCAATTCCGGTCCGGACAGAGCGGCTTTGGGGATCCGCAGCGCAGGGGGAAGACTGAAAGATCATGGAATTTCGGTGCTTGCACAACGAGCGCCGAAACAAGCCGGGTCATGCGGCCATCCGCAGTCGGATGGCATCTCGTGACCCGGCTCGAAGGCGAACGGCGCCCACCAGCCTGCCGTTCTTTTTTTGACCTCTCGGAGATCGCATTCATGCATCGCAGAAGTTTGAGTCAAGCCGTCCTCACGGCTCTTGCAGCCGCCGCCCTGCTGGCAGCATGCGGCGGCGGGGGCGACAGCGCCTCGTCGTTCGCGCCGGTTTCAAGCGGATCCAAGGCGGCCGCCGACGCACCCGCGTCGAACGCCAACGTGGCCGTGGTGGACAAGGTCCTGGACGATCCCAACACCTACAACACGACGCGGACCGGTTCGATCGCGCTGTCGTCGATCAACGAGGACACCTCGCTCAAGCAGCACACGATCACGATCGACGGCCAGGCCCTCAACTACGTGGCGCGCGCCGGGCATCTGGTGGCCTACAAGGGTGTGGGCGCCACCAAAAAGGCCGAAGCGGCGATCTTCTACACCTCGTACACGCGCGACGACCTGCCCAAGGAAGACCGCCCCGTGACCTTCCTTTGGAACGGCGGCCCCGGCTCCGCGTCGATCTGGCTGCACATGGGCTCATGGGGTCCGAAGCGGCTGAAGTCGGATGCGCCCAACATGCCCAACCCGACCGTGCAGCCCGCGAGCTTCCCGTTCGAGGACAACGCGATCTCCCTGCTCGACAAGTCGGACATCGTCTTCGTCGACCCGCCCGGCACCGGGCTCTCGACCGCCATCTCGCCCCTGCGGAACGCTGACCTCTGGGGCACCGACGTCGATGCCCAGGTGGTGGCCGACTTCATCGTCGCCTACACCAACAAGTTCAACCGCCAGAGTTCGCCCAAGTACCTCTACGGCGAGTCGTATGGCGGCATCCGCACGCCCATCGTCGCCAACCTGCTCGAGCAGGCCGGAACGAGCGGCTATGTGCCCGACCCGTCGGGCAAGCCCGCGAAGGTGCTGGCCGGCTTCATCCTCAATTCGCCGCTGGTCGACTACAACACCAACTGCGACATGATGGACGAGCAGTCTTCCTGCGAGGGCTACCTCCCTTCGTATGCGATGGCGGCCGACTACTTCCAGAAAACCACCAAGCGCGGGACCAAGACCCAGGACCAGTACCTCGGCGAACTGCGAACCCTCGCGCGGACGACGTTCAAGAACACGCTGACCACGTACTTCGGCCCGAACGACTTCAGTGTCCCCAAGAGCCAGAGCCAGTGGAACAGCTTCACCGCCAGCGCGGCGGGCCAGACGGTGCTCAACCAGCTGGCGGCCTACACCGGCATCTCCGCGGCAACCTGGAAGGGCAGCTTCAACTACGGTCCGGGTTCCTTCCGGGCGGCGCTGGTTCCGGGCTATCAACTGGGCCGCTACGACTCGCGGATGAAGGTTCCCAACGGCAACAGCTTCGCGGCGGACGACTACATCAACGTCGCATTCCTGAACCAGCTCAAGACCTATTTCCCCGACTTCGTGAACTACAAGAACAAGACGGCCTACCAGCCGCTGAACAACCAGACGATCCAGTACTGGAAATGGCAGCGCGCCGGCAGCAGCGACTTCTATCCGCAGAGCATCACCGACATCCAGGCGGTGCTGACCGCCAATCCGGGCAGCAAGATGCTGATCCTGCACGGCTACGAAGACGTGGCGACGCCGGGCTTCCAGACCGAACTCGACCTGGAAAGCGTGAACCTGGGCAGCCGGATCCCGGTCAAATGGTTCGAAGGCGGCCACATGATCTACAACACCGAAGCATCGCGGGCGCCGCTCAAGCAGACGCTCAACGACTACTACGCCCTGCCGGCCCAGGACGCACTGGACAGCGCCGGTGCCGGCGACTCCGCGGCGCAACTCCAATAAGCGAGAGACCCATGAAAAACACATCTTTCTGGTTGACCGCCAGCGCCATCGCCACCCTCGTTCCGTTGATGGGCATGAGCACCGCACACGCCTACGACGACATGCCCAAGCCGCCGCCACCGCCCAAGGGTTGGGTCCATCCGCCGAAGCCGACCGAAAATTCCGTCGTGCAGCACGTCGAGACCCAGACCAGCGAGCGCTTCGCCGCCGCCACGGGGGGCGACGTCAACGGCATGCTGTCGCAACAGCAGGCCAAGGCGGCAGGCTGGGGTTTCGTGAGCGACCATTTCAGCGAGATCGACCAGTCCGGCAGCGGCTATGTCCGGCTCGACGACGTGCTGCGCTTCCAGTCGCAACGCACGCCCCAGCAGGTCATGCGCATGAAGGCCGCGGCCAAGGCGAGCAATCAGACCGAAGGCAAGTAAGGCGCATCGATCCAGGAATCCGCGCATGCAGCGTGCGCGGGTTCCTTGACGATCAAGTGGCTGTCGGCGCCGCTCGGGCTCAGTTGCCGATGTCGAATTTCGAGATCGACGTCGCCGTTCCGAGCACGGCCCGAACGCCTTGGACGGTGAAGGTCTGTTCCTCGTCGGGCCCGGTCGGCTTGCGCATCCAGAACGCCGCAAACAGCGTGTTTTTTTCCGAATAGGCGCCGAACCAGTCCACCAGCCGCCCGATGTAGCACTGCGCTCCGACGCGGACGGGAACATCTCCCACGATCTCGTAGCTGTAGTGCCCGGGGCCGTAGCTGCCGTAGGCGCTGCGGTCGTCTTCGCTGGTGCCCTCGGGAACCGGGCACAGCGGCTTGTCCGCAACACCCGCATCGCGTGCCTCGCGGGCATCGACCAGGCCAAGCGCACGGGTCAACGCTGCATGCAAGGTGCTGTCGAGCGTGGTCGTGGTTCCCTTCTCCGCGTTCTTCTGAACCTTGGGAATCGAGAGCCGGTAGCTGTAGCGCACGGTCAGCATCGGAACATCGCCGACGACCGTGAACGGCCTCAGCAGATAGAGGTGGTCCACGCCGTACTGGCTGTTCCGGTAAGCCGCGTAGACGCGCCCGTGCAGTCGAACCCATGCGCTCGACTGGTTGCTGCCGCGGCCGTTGGTCGTGTAGAGGTTCGGCGGGCCAGCGTCCTCGTCCGGGGTTGCCTGGGACAGTGCACCGCCGCCATCGAACTTTCCGCCCTCCCGGCGAAGCACACTGGTTTCGGTGAACAACCCGGTGCCGCCGACGTAGGAGTCGATCACGAGATCGCGCTGTCCGTCACCATCGACATCGATCAGCGTGTAGGACGCGCCGCCGTTCTCACCGCCGCCGTCGATCTTCGACGCACGAAGGGCGCGCCATTCATCGGCCGTCACGCCCTTGGGGCGGGTTGTGGGAAAACGGGCGACGTCGCCCATCAGGCTGCCGTCGCGCGTGTTGGAGAACGAGGTCCTGCCGGTCTGGATGGTCAATGCATCGATGACCTTCTCGAGAGGCATCTGCGCATCCGTCTTGCGCATCGCCTCCACGGCCTGGTGCAGTTCTTCCAGCGCCTCGCGGTCCACATCGTCGGGCTTGTAGGCACTGATGTCGTGAAGCTGCGTTTGAAGCACCCCCAGCCGTTCGTCATAGCGCGCGGCGATGCAGTTCGCATCGGCGCCGCATCGGTCGCGGGTCTTGAGCCAGTCCAGCTGGGCGCGCCGCAGCGGGCCGCGTTGCGACGATTGGGCTGCGGCCAGCCGGCCGTAGACGGACGACAAGCGGAAGTCCAGCTTGCGCAGGCTCTCGTTGGCGCAGATCGCCGTCTCGACGCTGGTGGCGGCACGGGCGCAATCGAGACCGGCCGCGAAGGCCGGTGCAGCCCAGGCCCCCAGGGCCGCGAGGGCCATGAGGACAGGCAGGGGTGCACGATTCGGAATCAAGGGGCTGCCAGACACTTCCATGCGTTCAATGCCTGATCTCCGGGGATGCCGCCAGAGGCATTTCTGGCCAGCGAGGGCGCACCGGCGAGGGCGTTGTCATCATGCACCCATTTGTCGAGATCGGAGACGGCACGCCAGTTCAGTTGCATCGCGCTCAATCCGACTCTCTTCAGCAACGAATTCGTGTTGTAGAAGCCGTGGCTGTAGTCCTCGACAAAGTAGGCGCGCACGGAGTTGTCGACTTCGCCCGCCGTCGCTTTTACGGACAGCTTGCTGACGAACTCGCCGGCCTGGGTGCAAGGCACCAGGAAGTCCGATGTCCCCTGGTAGATGATGATCTTCTTGCCTTTCCTGCCCGCCCTTTTCTGGCTCGCGGCGGCATCGAGGAAGTTGGCAAGATCGCCCGGCTTGACGTTCCACACGGGCGCCAGCGCATCCAGCAGCCTGCCGTAGCCGTCGTAGTCCGCGCCCGATTCGATGGCGACATCCGCCAGATGCCGGGACGTCGCACCCAGCGCATCGCTCAAGGTCTGCTCCGACACATCCCTGCCGAACAGGCTGGTGAGCATGGCGGCGCTGCTGTTCCAGTTGACCACCCAGTCGTTGACCACCGCCGGCACCTCCAGCGTCTTGAGCAGATTGGTCTCGTCGACCGGGGGTGCGCCCGCAATGACGCCGTCGTACGCATCCGGCCAGTTCGCCATGGCTTTCAATGCCTGCCTGCCGCCGGTGGAAATACCCACGAAATAGGTGTCGGTGGGCGCCGCGCCCGTCAGCTTCTTCACCAGGTACAGCCCGACATCGAGCGACTTCTTGATGGCGTCCTGTCCGAAGTTCTTCACCGCCTCCTGCTTCGGGACATCGCTGATCCGGTTGCCGGGCCGCACGAACTGCGGATCGAACGCCTTGGACGATTCGCCGGCGCCCGCGTCGCCGAGAACGACCGCGTAGTTCGACAACGCCGATCCCTGGATCGAGGGCGAGAACTGCTGGTTGGCCTGCAGTCCCGCCGCCACGACGTCGGCGCTCCAGGCGAATCCGCCGCCGCCGAGCTGGACGAATTTTCCATTCCATTGCGATGGCACATAGACCTGGTAGTTGATGTCGGGAACCCGGTAGTCGGGCGCCTTGACGGCAGGGTCCATTCCGCCAGGAGACGTGGGCTGGATCGTTCCCTTGATCAGGCAATAGGAAGGAAACGCAAGCCACACCTGCTCCACCGATGTGATCCTGAATCCCCCGGTTTTCGGCGAAGGAAACCTCGCGCCGCGAAATTCATTCAGCACGCCATCGGCATAGGCCGTGCCATTGAGCTGGTTGGAACATGTCCAGATGAGGGTGCTGGAAATATCCTTGGCCGCATGGGCCAATGAAAAAATTCCGCTGCAGGCCATCGCCACGAAAAATGACCTGCGCAACCGCGGCGACCGCCATTGCCCCGAAGACCCGTTGTTTTCCGTCTTGGTCAAGATTTGTCTCCATTGGATTGAATTGAATATTCACTGGCGCCATCCAGTTTCTGGATGAGGCCGTGCCTTCTTTCGAGGCCGTGGAAATTCTCAATCGCCCGGCAATGGCCCGCACTATCCCTGCGGCGCCATTCGAATGACCTTCAGTGCATGCGGCGCCAGCGCCCTATTCCGCCTTCACCCCCGCCGCTCGGATGACCTTGCCCCATTTGGCGGTCTCCGCCGTGATGAACGCATCGAACTCCTCGGGCGTGCCGCCCGCCGGAATCGTGCCCATCGCGTCGAGCTTGGCGCGCGTCTCGTCGCTCCTGATGATGCGCGCCACCTCCTCCGACATGCGCTTGACGATGTCGCGCGGCGTGCCCGCCGGCGCCAGCATGCCGGCCCAGGTGCTGCCGGTGAAGCCCGCGAAGCCCTGCTCGATGAATGTGGGCACCTCGGGTGCGGCCGCCAGGCGCTTGTCGCCCGCCACGCCGATCAGCCGCACCTTGCCGGCCTTGGCCTGGTTGATGAGGCCGGTGGGCGCATCGAAGAACAGCTGGATCTGCCCGCCCATCAGGTCGGTCAGCGCAGGCACCGCGCCGCGGTACGGGATGTGGATCATGTAGGTCTGCGTGAGCGATTTCCACAGCTCGGTCGTCAGGTGCGCGGCCGAGCCGTTGCCCGAGGAGCCGAAGCTCACCTTGCCGGGGTTGGCGCGCGCGTAGTCGATGAGTTCGCGCGCGGTCTTGAACGGCGCGTTGATGTTCACCGCCGCCAGCAAGGGCGAGATGCCCATCAGCGAAACGCCGGCCAGGTCCTTCTGCGGGTCGTAGGGCAGCTTGGGGTACAGCGTGGTGTTGGCCGCGTAGGCCGCGATGACGACGCCGAAGGTGGTGCCGTCGGCCGGCGCCTTGGCGATGGCGTCGACGCCGATCAGGCTGTTGGCGCCGGGCTTGTTGTCGATGAGCACCGGCTGGCCCAGGCGCGTCTGCAGCCCGATCTGCACGAGCCGCGCCATCTGGTCGGTGAAGCCGCCGGGCGTGTACGGCACGACGATGCGGATCGGCCTGCTCGGCCACGCGCTCTGCGCGAAGGCCGGAACGGCGAGGCTGGTGGCTGCGGCGGCGAGCGTGAATCGGCGGCGTGTCAGCGTGGAATGCGGCATGGCGGCTTGTCTCTTTCGTTGTTGCTTCTGAATGGATCGGTCCATTCTCGAAGCGCCGCCTGCGGCGCCCGTCAGGGTTTGCCCCGGCGGCACCGATGCGGCCGCCTCAGTGCGCCAGCGGCAGGTGCATGTCGAAACGCGCCCCGCCGCCGGCCTCGTTCGAGGCCTCGATGCGCCCGCCGTGCGCATGCACCACCGCCTGCGAGAGCGCAAGGCCCAGCCCGAGGCCCGGCGTGGCCTCCGAACGCGCGCCGGCGCCGCGGTAGAAGCGCTCGAACAGGTGCGGCAGGTCGTCGCCGTGGATGCCCGGTCCACGGTCCGACACGCTGATCACCGCCTCGCGGGCCTCGCCATCGGCGCGCAGGCTCACGCGCACCTCGGTGTCGGGCGGCGAGAACTTCAGCGCGTTGTCCAGCAGGTTGGCCAGCGCCAGGCTGGCCGCACCGCGCGCCACCCGCGCGGCCACCGGGGGCGCGGGATCGAGCGAGAGCCGCAGCCGGCGCTCGCGCGCCATCGGCTCCAGCCGCCGCACGGCCTCTTCGGCCAGCTGGTTGAGCGACACCGTCTCGGCCGCGTCGCGCTCCTGCCCCGCATCGAGCCGCGCGAGCACCAGCAGTTCTTCGACCAGCAGCGTGAGCGATTCCACCTCCTCGAGCGACGAGTGCAGCGTTTCCACGTAGGCGGCGGGTTCGCGCGGACGCCGCAGCGCCAGCTCGAGTTCGGTGCGCAGACGCGACAGCGGCGAGCGCAGCTCGTGCGAGGCATCGGCGGTGAAGCGGCGCTGCGCCTCCATGCCGTGCTCGATGCGCGCCAGCATGTCGTTGAGCGTGTCGACCAGTCGCCCGATCTCGTCGCGCGTGCCCGGATGCGGCAGGCGCTCGCCGAGGTTCGCATCGCCGATGCGATGCGCCTGCTGCACCACGTCGTCGATGGCGCCGAAGGCGCGCCGCGTGATCAGCGCGCCCGCCGCGCCCAATGCGAGCAGCAGCGCACCGCCCAGGATCAGGAAGAGCACACTGGCCATCGCGACCGTGCGGTTCACATCGTCCAGCGAGCCGGCCACCTGCACCGCCAGCAGCGCGGGCCGCCCCGGCACGGGCACCGAGACCATGCGGGTCGGTTCGTCGCCGAAGCCGTTCAGCGTCTCGAACACCGTCTCGCCGGCCGCGAGGCGCTCGCGCAGCACCGACGGAATGGGCAGCTGCGCTTCGCCGAGGTTGGCGCTGCGCGCGAGCACGCGCCCCTTTGCATCGACGATCTGCACCAGCCGGTCGAGGCGCACGAACGAGGGCGCGCCGGGGCCGGGCGGCGCCTCGTGGACGATCACCGTGTCGCCGTCCCCGGCGCTCAGCAGCATGCCCATCTCGGTTTCGGCCAGCGCCAGCAGCGCCGCATCGAGCTCGCGGTGCACATTGCGCGAGAACACGAGGTACGAGGCGAAGGCGGCAATCGCCATCACCACCACGATCGCGCCCACGTGCGCCAGCGCCAGGCGCTTGCGAAAACTAAGCATGCCGCTCGTCCGCCGGCGCCAGCCGGAAGCCGCGCCCGCGCACCGTGTGGATCAGCGGTGCGGCGGGCGGCGCATCGACCTTGCGGCGCAGGTTGCCGATGTGCACGTCGATCAGGTTGTCGATGGCGATCAGGTCGTCCTTCCACACCTGCTCGGCAAGGCGCGAGCGGCTCACCACCTCGCCGGCATGGCGCAGCAGGATCTGCAGGATCGCGAACTCCTTGTGCGTGAGGTCCAGCGCGATGCCGCCGCGCATCACGCGCTGGCTCTGCGGGTCCAGGCTCAGGTCGGCCACCGCGAGCACCACGGGCCGCATGATTTCGGAACGGCGCAGCAAGGCGCGCACGCGGGCCAGCAGTTCGTCGAAGGCAAAGGGCTTGGTGAGGTAGTCGTCGGCGCCGGTGTTCAGGCCCGCCACGCGGTCGCCCAGCGCATCGCGTGCGGTGAGCATCAGCACCGGTGTCTTGCAGCCGCGCTGGCGCAGGTCGCGGCACAGCGTGAGGCCGTCCTTGCCGGGCAGCATCCAGTCGAGCACGATCAGGTCGTAGGCGGTCACGAAGGCCTCTTCGTCGCCCTCCTCCGCGGTGTGCACGACATCGACGACGAAGCCCTCTTCCTGCAGGCCCCGGGCCAGCAGGCGCGCGGCCTTGCGGTCGTCTTCGATCAGCAGGATTCTCATGGGGTGGATCATGCCGCGTGGCGGCACATCCGATCCTGAAGAAATCTTCAGGATTTCTTGGGAGCTTCTTCAGGCAGGCCTCCCTATTCTTGCGCACCGGGGCGACAGGGCGGGTCGGGCGCACGGGAACACCTTCCGTGCGCGGCGCGGCCGGCCCGCGACGGACGCCTTGCATCGTGAAGAAAAAAATCCCCTTCCATCTCCTGCCCGACCGGCTGGCCCTCGGCCTCTTCGCAGTTGCGGCGGGGGTCGTCATGCTGGTCTCCCTGACCGTCTACCGCGCGCATGCGAGCGCGCCGGCCGCCGCCGCGCCCGTGCCGCTGGTGGTGCGCCAGGGCAACCGGCTGCTGGTGCCCGCGGGCTCCGCGCTGCGCGACCGGCTTCGCGTGGCGACGGTCGGCGACGAGGACTCGGCGCACGAGGTCAGCCTGCCGGCCACGGTGGAAGCCGACCCGGCCCGCACCGCCAACATCGCGCCGCCGCTCACCGGCAAGCTGGTCGAGCTGAAGGTCCGGCTGGGCGACACGGTGCGGCGCGGGCAGCTGCTGGCCACCGTCGCGTCGCCCGATCTCGCGCAGGCGGTGGCCGATGCACAGAAGGCTCGCGACGCGCTCGACCTGGCGCAGCGCGCGCTGGTGCGGGCGCGCGGCGTCAACGAAGCCGGCTCCAATGCGGCCAAGGACGTCGAAGCCGCCCGGAGCAGCGTGGCGCAGCAGACCGCCGAGCTGCAACGCAGCGAAGCGCGGCTGCGCACGCTGGGCGCCGAGGGCACCGGCGCAGAGGCCGCGCGAACGCCGCAGGTCCTGGCCATCACGGCGCCCATGGCCGGCACGGTCACGGCGCTGAACGCCGCCGCCGGCGCCAACCTGAACGATGCCAACGCGGTGCTGATGACGGTGTCGAACCTCGACGCGGTCTGGGTCACGGTCAACGTGCCGGAGAACCTGGTGAGCGCGGTCGCGCCGGGGCAGAACGCGGTGGTCACGCTGGCCGCCTACCCGGGCCGCAGCTTCAGCGGCAAGGTCGCCTTCGTCAGTGCGGTGCTCGATGCGGATTCGCGCCGGGCCCGGGCGCGCATCGTGTTCGCCAACCCCGAGGGCCTCTTCAAGCCCAACATGTATGCGACCGCGGTGCTCGGCGTGCCGCAGGCGCGGCAGCCCCAGGTGCCGGCCTCGGCGCTCCTGATGAACAACGACAGCGTGAGCGTGTTCGTCGAGGCCGAGCCCTGGACCTTCGTGCGGCGCGCGGTCGAGCCGGGCCGCGAAGACGGCGACAGCGTGCGCATCCGCAGCGGCCTGTCGGCCGGCGAGCGCGTGGTGGTGCGTGGCGGTGTGCTGCTGAATGATTAATCTCGTCATCACCCAGTTCTTTCGCCGCAGGCACCTGGCCTGGGCGATGTCGGTGGCGCTGCTGCTGTTCGGCGCCTGGTCGTGGACGCAGATGACGGTCGAGGCCTATCCCGACCTCGGCGACGTCACGGTGCAGGTCACGACCCAGGTCAACGGCCTGGCGGCCGAGGAGATCGAGCAGCAGATCACCACGCCGCTGGAGCGCGCGCTGAGCAACACGCCGGGCCTGGCCTCGATCCGCTCGAGCAGCACCTTCGGCCTGTCGCTCATCAACCTGAGCTTCAAGGACGGCACCGACGACTACTTCGCGCGCCAGCGCGTGAGCGAGCGCATGGGGCAGGTCAGCCTGCCCTCGGGCGCGCAGCCCGGGCTGGGCCCGGTGGCCGGGCCGGCGGGCGAGATCTACCGCTACACGCTCGAGTCGGACACGAAGAACCTGATGGAGCTCTCGGAGATCCAGCGCTGGAAGGTCATTCCCGCGCTGCGCCAGGTGGCCGGCGTGGTGGACATCAACAACTTCGGCGGCTTCACCCGGGAGTTCCAGCTCGAGCTCGATCCGGCCCGCCTGCAGAAATACGGGCTGGTGCTGAACGACGTGGTCACAGCCATCAACAACAACAGCGCCAATGCCGGCGGCGGGCGCATCGCGCGCGGCGACCAGAGCTACGTGGTGCGCGGCATCGGCCAGATCCACACGCTCGACGACCTGGGCACGGTGGTGGTGGCGCAAAGCAGCGGCTCGCCGGTGCTGGTGCGCGACCTGGGGCAACTGCAGTTCGGCCACCAGGAGCGCGGCGGCATCCTGGGCAAGGACACCAACCCCGACACCATCGAGGGCATCGTGCTGATGCTCAAGTACGAGAACCCCTCGCGCGTGCTCGAAGGCGTGCACAGGAAGATCGACGCGCTGCAGGCCGAGCTCGCGCCGATGGGCGTGAAGATCGTGCCCTACATCGACCGCGACGACCTGGTGAAGCTCACCGTCGACAAGGTCACGCACACGGTGCTCGAGGGCATGGCGCTGGTGTGCTTCGTGCTCATCCTGTTCCTGGGCAGCCCGCGCAGCGCGGTGGTGGCGGCGGTGGCGATCCCGATGTCGCTGGTCACGGTGTTCATCGTGATGCACTTCACCCGCATGCCGGCCAACCTGTTCTCGCTGGGCGCGATCGACTTCGGCATCATCGTGGATGGCGCAATCGTGGTGATGGAAGCCATCCTGCGCCGGCGCGAGGAAGAACCGCACGCCACGCTCACCGAGAGCAACATCCTCGAGACGGTGAGCCATGTGTCGGGGCCGATCTTCTTTGCCACGCTGATCATCATCACCGCCTACTTTCCGCTGTTCGCCTTCGAGCGCGCGGAGGGCAAGCTGTTCAAGCCGATGGCGTTCACGGTCGGCTATGCGCTGGTGGGCGCCCTGCTCTGCGCGCTGACGCTCATTCCGAGCCTGGCCTACGTGGCGCTGCGCAAGCCCAGCAAGCCCTTCGTCAACAAGCCGCTGGTGTGGCTCACGGCCGCCTACCGCCGCGTGCTCTCGAAGCTGCTGGACACGCCGGCCATCGCCTACGGCCTGAGCGCGCTGGCGCTGGCCGCGGTGGTGGTGCTGGGCGCCACCGCCGGACGCGAGTTCCTGCCCGACATCGACGAAGGCGCGTTGTGGCTGCAGGTGCAGCTGCCCTCGGGCCTGTCGCTGGACAAGGCCAGCGAGATGGCCACCGAGCTGCGCCATGTGCTGCTCGAATACCCCGAGGTCTCGTACGTGGTGACGCAGCTCGGGCGCAACGACGACGGCACCGATCCGTGGACACCCTCGCACATGGAGGTGCCGGTGGGCCTCAAGCCCTATGCCGAATGGCCCGCGGGCGTGAACAAGGCGGCCTTCGTGCGCACGCTGAACGAGCGCTTCGCGCAGATGCCGGGCTTCGACGTGGGCATCAGCCAGCCCATCATCGACGGCGTGAACGATTCGGTGGGCGGCGCGCACAGCCCGCTGGTGCTGCGCATCTACGGCGAGGACCTGAAGGAAAGCCGGCGCATCGGCAACCAGATCGTCGAGCTGCTGGGCACGGTGCGCGGCACGGCCTCGGCGTCGCTGTTCCAGGAGCCGCCGATCCCGCAGGTGGTGATCCAGCTGAACCGCGAGGCAGCGGCGCGCTTCGGCGTCAATGCGAGCGATGTGGCCAACCTGATCCAGACCGGCATCGGCGGCGCGCCGGTGATCACCGTGTACGCGGGCAACCGCACCTACAACGTGGCGGTGAAGATGCCAAAGAGCGCCAAGGGCAGCACCGAGGCCATCGGCGCCCTGCTGCTCAACAGCTCCAGCGGCGCCAAGGTTCCGCTGTCGCAGGTGGCCGACATCCGGCTGCAGACCGGCGAGAGCACGATCTCGCACGAGATGAACGAGCGCCAGATCACCGTGCGCGTGGACAACCGCGACCGCGACCTGGCCTCCTACCTGGTCGAGGCGCGCGAACGCATCGCGAAGGAAGTGAAGTTCGACCCCTCGAAATTCCGGCTGCAATGGGCCGGCCAGTTCGAGAACCAGCAGCGCGCGCAGGCCCGGTTGGGCGTGTCGCTGGCCATCGTGGTGGGAATCATGGCGGTGCTGCTGTTCTTCCAGTTCGGCAAGATCCGCCAGGTGGCGCTGATCCTGGGCGTGGTGCCGATGGCCACGCTGGGCGGCCTGATCGCGGTGCATGTGGCGGGCGAGACGCTCAACGTGGCCACGGCGGTCGGCTTCATCGCGCTCTTTGGCGTGTCGATCCAGAACGGGATCATCATGGTGGCGAACTTCCGCCGCGTGCGCGGCGAAGGGCTGGGCCTGCAGGCCTCGGTGCTCGAAGGCGCGGCCGAGCGGCTGCGGCCGGTGCTGATGACGGCCACGGTGGCCTCGGTCGGCATGCTGCCGGCGGCGCTGGCGACCGGCGTCGGCACCGACGTGCAGCGCGGGCTCGCCACGGTGGTGGTCGGCGGGCTGGTGGTGTCGACGCTGCTGACGCTGTTCATCCTGCCCACGCTGTATTTCGCGCTGGAGCGTTTCTTCGAGCGCAAGGGCTGGGGCCTGCGCTCGCGCCGCGATCGCTGAGCTGGAAAACATCATGAAGACAAGAAGACTGAGCCTCTGCGCGGCCGTGCTGCTGGCCGGCTGCGCCGTCGGGCCCGACTACGTGCGGCCGGCGCTGAACCTGCCCGGGCGGTGGACCGCCGGCACGGCCACCGCGAAGGACGCCGAGGGCGTGCCCCCGGCCCGCCTGTCGCCCGATCTCGACGTGCCCGCGCAATGGTGGCAAGGCTTTCATTCCGAGCCCTTGAACGCGCTCGTGGCCCGCAGCCTCGCAGGCAATCCGACGATCGAGGCGGCCGACGCGGCACTGCGCGCGGCGCGCGAGAGCGAGGCCGCCGACCGGGCCGCGTTCTGGCCCACGCTGGCGCTGGGCTATGCGCCGACGCGCCAGCGCGTGGCGAACGCGGTCGCGAGCCCGGTATCGTCGAACGCGAACCTCTACACGCTGCACACGGCGCAGGTGACGGTGTCGTACACGCCCGATGTGTTCGGCGCCACGCGCCGGCAGGTCGAGGGTGCAGAGGCGCAATCCGGGCAGCAGCGCTTCGAGGCCCTGGCTGCGCGGCTGACGCTGAGTTCGAACGTGGTGGCGGCGGCGATCGCCGAGGCATCGCTGCGCGCCCAGCGGCGCGCCACGCTCGAGATCGTCGCGGGGCAGAAGGAGGTGCTCGAGGCCTACAGCAAGCAGCTCGCGCTGGGCCAGGTCGCCCCCGCCGACGTCGACGCGCAGGAAGCCTCGCTGGCCGCGACCGAGGCCACGCTGCCGCCGCTCGACAAGCAGCTCGCCCAGCAGCGCAACCTGCTCGCCGTGCTCGCGGGCCGCTATCCGGGCGAAGGCATCGAGGCGCAGTTCGAGCTCGACGCGCTGCAACTGCCCACCGAACTGCCGTTGACGCTTCCTTCCACCCTGGTCGAGCACCGGCCCGACGTGCGCGCCGCCGAGGCGCAACTGCAGGCCGCGAGCGCCGCCATCGGCATGGCCGTGGCCGCGCGGCTGCCCAATGTGACGCTGGGCGTCAACGCCGTGGGCTCGTCGGCCTACACGCTGTCGAAACTGTTCACCTCGTCGACCGCGTTCTGGACCGTGGCCGCGAGCGTGACGCAGCCCCTGTTCGACAGCGGCGCGTTGAAGCACCGCGAAGCCGCGGCCCGCGCCGCCTTCGACCAGTCGGCCGCGCAGTACCGAGCCACCGTGCTGGGCGCGTTCCAGGACGTGGCGAACACGCTCGAGGCGATCGATGCCGACACCCGCGGCCTGCAGGCGGCGCTCAAGGCCGAGCGCACCGCCTCGCAGAGCCTGGCGCGGATGCGCCGGCAGGTGCAGCTGGGCGACGCGAGCGCGCTCGCCCTGCGGCTCGCGCAGCAGGCGCAGCAACAGGCGACGCTGGGCCTGGTGCAGGCGCGCGCGCAGCGGCTGACCGATGCGGCCGCGCTGTTCCAGGCGCTCGGCGGCGGCTGGTGGAATCAGCCTGCGGACAGCATCGCGTCCCTATCCTCGGACGCCACGTCCACCGCAACCGCCGCACCGAAACCATGAACATCCTCCGCCACGACATGGGCCCGCGCTTCAGCGAAATGGTGGTCGTCGACCTGGGCACGGCCCGCCTGCTCTACCTCTCGGGCCAGGTGGCCGAGAACCCCTCGCTCGACATCACGGGCCAGACGCGCCAGGTCCTGCATCTCATCGACGAACTGCTCGCCACGCAGGGCGCGGACAAGAAGGATCTCGTGAGCGTGACGATCTACCTGCGTACCGTCGGCGACTACGCCGCGATGAATTCGGTGTGGGACGAATGGGTGCCGGTGGGCCACACGCCCGCGCGCGCCACGGTCGGCGCGAAGCTGATCGACTCCGAGTACCGCGTCGAGATCCAGGCCACGGCGGCGATCGAGGCGAAGCCATGATGCGGGCAGCGCCCATCGCGATGGCGTGGGCCGCGGCCCTGCTGGCCGGCTGCGCGGCGGGGCCCGGCGCGGACGCCAGTTCCTATTCGGCCGGCTGGCGGGCCGCGCAGGTCGTCGAGATCGGCCGCACCGGCGATCTCGCGCGCACGGCCGACCACGACTGCGGCTACGGCGCCAACCCCTCGGCGCCCTATGTCGTCGTCCGCTACCACGGCGGCGGCGTGCACACGCGCTCGCTCGGTACCGTGGACCTGCCCCCCAGCCCGACGCTGCGGGTCGGCGACAAGGTGTACGTCAACATCCTCGACTGCGCCGTGCAGTTCACCCCCGTGAATCAGAGGGGCAGCACCTCGAACGCGTCGTCGCCCTGAAGCCAGCCCTCGAACCCGTCGGACAGCCGCTGCGCCTCGCGCGTGGCCTTGCCCCAGGCCGCGATGCGCGCCTGTGCATCGTTCTGGAAATGGATGAAGTCCTTGCGGTCGGGCAGCTTGCCGTTGGGCAGCGACTTCACCCATTCGGGGTCGGGCGCGAGCACCACCATGCGGTCGAGGAAACCGGTGGACTTGTGGCGCCAGCGCAGGCCCTTGTCGAGCCAGCCCGGCACCACCGCGCGCTGGAAGTGCGGATACAGCACGAGGCCTTCGTCGGCCGGCTGGTAGTCCAGGTGCAGGTGGTAGTCGGTGATGCCGCCGTCCCAGTACGCACCGCGCGGCGCGCCCGGAATGTCGTGCACCGCGGCGAGCAGGAACGGGATCGAGCACGAGGCCTGCAGCACCATGTTGAAGTTGGCTTCGCTCAGCGCGTGCTGGCGGGTGCGGAAGTCCTGGGTGCCGAACGGCAGCGGCGCGCCCGGCGTGGAGAACACGCAGCGCTCGAGCCACGCGCCCAGCCCCTTGCGATGCAGGCTGTTGGTCGCGAAGGCGCCCAGGTAGCCGAACGGCGTGCGCGCCCTGCCCTCGCGCCCGAGGATGTGGCGGCCGCGCGAGGTCATCACATGCAGGCGGTAGCGCGGATGGTTCAGCACCTCGCCGATGCGCCCGCCATAGAAATCGACCAGGCTCTGCGCGAAGCGCTCGCTCAACTGCCGCGGGCTCAGCCGCTTCTGGCCGGGTGGCACTTCGAACTGCTGGTGCACGTAGTCGTGCTCGAAGCGTGTGAATGCGGCTTCGGAATCGGCCAGGCAGGCGGTCGACAGGCGCCATGCGCCGATCGAAGCGCCGACCAGGTGCACCGGCTGGCTCGACTGCGTGAGCCAGCGGCCGAAGATGAAGCGGTCGAGCGGACCGAGGATCAGGCCCTTGGGACCGCCGGCCGCGCCGGGGATGGTGCGCACGTCCTCGGGACGCAGGCCGTTCTGCTCGATGTGCTTGCGGGCCGTGGGGCCGGCGTAGATGCGCAGGGCTTTCATGCCGGGTGGGTCAGCAAGAACCGTGGCACGGCTTACTTACGCAACCCTTGCAGCTTGGCAAATGCATTCGCCATCTGCCCGCCCGGCTGCGGCGAGTTGTCGCGCCGCGGCTGCTGCTGGTTGCCCCGCCCCGCCCCTTCGAAGCGGTTGTCGCGCGGGCCGTCGCGGCGCGCCGGTGCGGCATCCAGCTTCATCGACAGGCCGATGCGCTTGCGCGCCACGTCCACTTCCATCACCTTGACCTTGACGATGTCGCCGGTCTTCACGACCTCGCGCGCATCGTTCACGAACTTGTGGCTCAGCTGGCTCACGTGCACCAGGCCGTCCTGGTGGACGCCCAGGTCGACGAAGGCGCCGAACTGGGCCACGTTGCTCACGGTGCCCTCGAGGATCATGCCCTCGACCAGGTCCTTGATGTCGTCCACGCCGTCGTTGAAGCGCGCCACCTTGAAGTCGGGGCGCGGGTCGCGGCCGGGCTTCTCGAGTTCGCCCAGGATGTCCTTGACCGTGATGACGCCGAACTTCTCGTTGGCGAAGAGCTCGGGCTTCAGGGTCTTGAGCATCTCGGCGCGGCCCATCAGCTCGGCGATCGGCTTGCCGGTCTTCACGATGATCTGCTCGACCAGCGGATAGGTTTCCGGATGCACGCCGGTGATGTCGAGCGGATCGGCCCCCCCGCGGATGCGCAGGAATCCCGCGCTCTGCTCGAAGGCCTTGGGGCCGAAGCCGGTCACGTCGAGCAGTTGCTTGCGCGTGGAGAACGCGCCGTTCGATTCGCGCCAGCGCACCACCGCCTTGGCCACGCTGCCCGAGAGGCCGGACACGCGGCTCAGGAGCGGCACGCTCGCGGTGTTGAGGTCCACGCCCACCGAGTTCACGCAGTCCTCGACCACCGCCTGCAGGGTGCGGGCGAGTTCGCTCTGGTTCACGTCGTGCTGGTACTGACCCACGCCGATGCTCTTGGGATCGATCTTCACGAGCTCGGCCAGCGGGTCCTGCAGGCGGCGCGCGATGGAGGCGGCACCGCGCAGGCTCACGTCCACGTCGGGCATCTCCTGCGAGGCGAATTCGCTGGCGGAGTACACCGAGGCGCCGGCCTCGCTGACCACGACCTTGTCGACCGTCATCTCGGGTGCACCGGCCTGCGCGGCCATCTTGGCCAGCAGCTTGATGAGGTCGGCGGCCAGCTTGTCGGTCTCGCGGCTGGCGGTGCCGTTGCCGATGGCGATGAGGTTCACGCCGTGCTTGGCGCAGAGCTTGCCGAGGGTGTGCAGCGACCCTTCCCAGTCCTTGCGCGGCTCGTGCGGGAACACGGTGGCGGTCTCGACCAGCTTGCCGGTCGAGTCGACCACGGCCACCTTCACGCCGGTGCGGATGCCGGGGTCCAGTCCCATCACGACGCGCGGGCCGGCGGGTGCGGCCAGCAGCAGATCGCGCAGGTTGTCGGCGAAGACCTTGATCGCGACCTTCTCGGCGTCTTCGCGCAGGCGGGTGAAGAGATCGCGTTCGGTGGACAGGGCCAGCTTCACCCGCCAGGTCCACGCCACGCACTTGCGCAGCAGGTCGTCGGCCGGACGGCCCGCGTGGCTCCAGCCCAGGTGCAGCGCGATCTTGCCTTCGGCGATGCTGGGCTTGCCCGGCTCGGGTTCCACCGGCAGCACCAGCTTGGCGTCGAGGATGTCGAGCGCGCGGCCGCGGAACACGGCCAGCGCACGGTGCGAGGGCACGCGGCCGATGGGCTCGTCGTATTCGAAGTAGTCGCGGAACTTGGCGATGTCGGCGTTGTTCTCGTCCTTGCCGGCCATGAGGCTGGACTTGAGCAGGCCCTCGGCCCAGAGCCATTCGCGCAGGCCCTGCACCAGGCCGGCGTCTTCGGCCCAGCGCTCGGAAAGAATGTCGCGCACGCCGTCGAGCACGAGCGGCACGGTGGAGAAATCGGGGCCCGGCTTGCCGTCGTCCAGCGTGGTGGCCGGTTGCAGGAAGGCCTTGGCTTCGACGGCCGGATCGAGCGTGGGGTCGGCCAGCAGCTTGTCGGCGAGCGGCTCGATGCCGAATTCGCGGGCGATCTGGCCCTTGGTGCGGCGCTTCTGCTTGAACGGCAGGTACAGGTCTTCGAGCTCCTGCTTGGTGGGCGCGAATTCGATCGCGGCGCGCAGCTGGGGGGTGAGCTTGCCCTGCTCGTCGATGGCCTTGAGCACCGCCACGCGGCGGTCCTCGAGTTCGCGCAGGTAGGAAAGACGCGCTTCGAGTTCGCGCAGCTGGATGTCGTCGAGGCCGCCGGTCACTTCCTTGCGGTAACGGGCGATGAATGGAACCGTGGCGCCTTCGTCGAGCAGTTCGACGGCGGCCTTCACCTGGTGCTCGCCGACCTTGATTTCAGTGGCGAGCTGGCGAATGATTTTCTGCATGTCTTGAGCGCATCCCGGGCAAAGCGCGGAAGTTTGCCATAGGCGGGGGCGGCCTCCGGCGGCGGCCGCCCCGTGCTTGTTACAGGCTGCTCCGGCTTTCCGGCTCGGCGCTGGCCGCCGCGGGTTCGACGTCCGAAAGCACGAGGCGAATGCACAGCCCGTGCGGCACGGCGTCCATGACGGCCAGTTCACCGCCCAGCGCATCGGCCCGCGCACGCATGCTGCGAAGCCCCTTGCCGAATTGCTCGAGCTGGATGGGGGCCGAGGCATCGAGGCCGCGGCCGTTGTCCTGCACTTCGAGCACCAGCCCGCGCGTGCGTCCCAGCGGGCCGAAGCGGACCTCGACGCTGCTGGCGTGCGAGTGGCGCAGCACGTTCGACAGGGCTTCCTGCGCGATCCGGCAGATCTGCATCGCGGATTCGGCGGACATCGCGCGCGCGAGCGGTACCTCGTGCACGTGCCATGCGAGGCCGATGCCCAGCCGGTCGAAGGCCGGCTGCAGGCGGTAGCGCAGGTGGGCCAGCCGCTCGACGATGGTGGCCGAGGCCTCGTCGTCCAGGGAGTCCACGGTCATCTGGAGTTCCAGCAGGCAGGCCTGCAGGGCCATCGACAGTTCGCTCGGCTCGGCCGCGCGCGGGTCCTGGCTGGCCAGCAGCGCCATCAACCGGGAACCGACGCCGTCGTGCAGGTCGCTGGCGATGCGGCGCCGCTCGGCCAGCACCGCCTGCACCTGCCGGTAGCGCATGACGCGGCGGCGGGAGAGATACCAGACGCCGATGATCATCCCGAGCACCGCCACGTTGACGCCCTGCAGTGCCCAGAACGCGAGCGGGATGTCGTTGATATCCACCGTCATCGCCGAAGTGGCCCGCAGCACCTGCCCGGTCACCGGCGAGAGATGCAGCGCAGAGGCCAGCGCGGTCCACAGCAGCATCCGGCGGCGCGAGGCGCGCGGCCAGAGCCAGGCCAGCAGCGCGGACCATGCGGCGATCGAGAGCCACACGAACTGGTCTTCCAGGTAGTGCGGCAGCTGGGGCACCGAGGACCACATGACCGTATCGACCCGTTGCATCCCGTTGTTCGTTGCAACGGCGTCAGAGCAGCCCCCGGTGGGAGGCGAAGCTCACCGCCTGCGCGCGGGTGTGCGCATGGAGCTTGCGGTAGATGTTCTTCACATGGGCATTGACCGTCTGCGCGCTGATGGTGAGCTGCAATGCGATCTCTTCGGTCACATACCCTGTGGCTACAAGTCGCAACACTTCGCGCTCCCGTGCGGACAGCGCGGCCTTGGTCTCGGGCGGGCGCACCGGGCTCTGGTTGCTGCGCTGGTGGTCCAGGTGCACCAGCAGGCGGCGCGCAAGCCGGGGCGTGATGGCGGCGCCCCCGTTGACCACCTGCAGCACGGCCTGGGCATAGCTCTGGAACCACGCGTTCTTCACCAGGAAGCCGGAGGCGCCGAGCTCGAAGGCGTGCAGCACCTGGGGTTCGTCCTCGATGGCGGAGATGACGATGATTTCGGCGGCGCTGCGGTGTTTCTTGGCCTCCTCGATCAGCTCGAAGCCGCTGCCGTCGCCCAGGCGGATGTCGACCATCAGCACATCGAATTCATGCTGCATCAGCAGGCGCCGCCCCTCGCGCAGGCTCCCGGCCTGCCCTTCGAGCTGGATGCGCAGGTCGCCCAGCAGCTCCTGGGCGATGACGCGGCGCACGAAGGGGTCGTCGTCGACCAGCACGACGCGCACCGGCTTGGTCTGCTGCCCTGTCAGGTAGTCGGGCCAGGGAAGCGTGTCGGCAGAGGGCGCGAGCAGCCCGCCGAACTGGCCGGGGTTTGAAAAACCCCGGCCGCCAGAGCCAACCTCTGCCAGCGAAATGTCAAGCTCATTTTCCATTTCTATCCCCTAGTGACAAAAACTACCGCCTGTTCGTGAGCAAAAGTTAATTCATTTCTACTCAAATCCAGTTCGTAAGCTTTTTTGATTACTTTGGTTTCGTCTTGTTGCAACGCGGACCAAATGTGTACTAAAGGAGTAGAAGTAGCAAGCGCCACCATGCGGAAAAGAGGCTCCCGGCGAGGCGCCCGAATCACGCCCTCCCATTGCTTTCGCCATAGCCTCGCACTACCCACCACAGGGCATTTTTCGATCCTTCCCCGACGCTGAAACTGCATCCCGGTCGCAACGGAAACATTCAATCCGCGCTCGCTGACCGTTGGCCGAGGCCGGATTCGCCGGCCCTCGGGTTCGTTTCAACACTATCGAGGAAGCATCATCATGAAGAAGACTCTCATCACGGCAGCCGTGGTCCTGCTTGCAGGCGTGGCCTCGGCGACCAGCACCACGGCCCTGGCCGTCACCAACACGAGCACGGGTTCTTCCAGCTCGGCAGGGTCGGTGGCAGCGAGCTCCGGCACGGGCAGCGCCCTCAGCTACAACGCAGCCACTTCCAGCTCGGCGGCCACGGCCAATGCAGCAGGCGGCGCGGTCAGCGTCCCGGGTCTGCGTGTCGGTGGTGCAACAGCCAGCGGCTCGGCGACCACGCAAGGCCGCGTGACCAGTGTTGCGGCAACGACCGGCAACGGCGCAGCCCTCGGCGGTGCCAATGCCTCGGCCAATGCAGGCTCGTCCGCCGGTGCCACCTACTCCGCAGGCGGCCCGAACCAGGTGAGCGGCGCAGCAGGCGGCGCCGCAACCTCCACCACCAACAACACGGCTGCCACCGCAGCCGGTCCTGGCGGCGGTCTGGCAGTGGTGACGCGCACCTCGGGCACGACGTCGGGCTACAGCGCCTCCTCGGGCGCAGTCAACGGCCTCGTCAACGGCACGACCACCTCGGCGACGGCGGGCTCGGCCGGCGGCTCCTTCGGCGTGACCAACTTCGCGATCGGCAATGCCGGCGGCCTCAGCAATGGCGGCGGCACCGGCGGCACCGCGGGCGCCGGCGCAACCGCATCGGCTCCCTGAACGGGGCATGCAACGGTTGTTGGACCAGAAATGGGGAGGGGCACGCCCCCTCCCCTGGCTTTCAAAGGAGTGAGAACATGAAAAAACTGATTGTCCTGACCTTGATGGGCTTGTCCGCGGGCGGCGCTTACGCGCAGACGGCGGGCGGTGCCAACAACCAGTCATCGAGTTCGGCCACCACGTCGGCCCAAGGCAACACGCAGGCCGTGAACTTCAACAGCAGCGCCCCGGCGGACACCCGCTCGACGCTGAACAGCAACCAGAACATCAACAACACCGGTGCCACCACGAACACCGTGGACTACCGGGGCAGCTACACGGTCAAGAACGTGCCGTCGGTCAACGGGCCCAACCTGACCACCAGCAACGACACCTGCATGGGCAGCACCAGCGCCAGCGCGAACGGCCCGGGCGTCGGCATCAGTTTCGGCACCACCTGGACGGACGAGCACTGCAAGCGCCTGAAGATGAGCCGCGAGCTCTGGAACAAGGGCATGAAAGCGGCGTCGCTCGCAATGGACTGCATGGATTCGGCCGCGATGGCGGCGCTGGAGATGACCGGCACGAAGTGCCCGCAGTCCATGACCGCCGCGGAGCGCGTGAGCGCATTCGGGCCGTATGCATCGCCGGCGAACGCCGCCGCGCAGGTGATCGGCCAACCGGTCGCCGCGATGACGCCACCCATGCCGCCCATCGCCGTGTCGGTGCAGCCGATGCAGCCGCCGCAGGCGGTCGTCGTCGCGCCGCCGGTGGCTTCGGTGCCCCCGCCCACGTCGACGTCCACGCCGACCCCGCTGCCATTGCCGCAGGCCCCCATTGCCGAAGCGACGCCCGCGCCGCAAGCGGCGGCTCCGGTGCAGCCCACGCGGGAAGAGCCGCAGCAGGCCGCGGTGACCATGCCGGTCGAGCCTGCCAGCGACGTGGCTGCCGAGCCCATCGGCGAGATCGCGTCGGCTCCGCAAGCGGCGGCCGTTCCGCAATGACCGCCCGGAGCCCATGATGACCAGGACCGTATTCCTCTGGATCGCGGCTTGTTGCGTCGCCACGGCCTCCGCGGGCCCCGTGGTTCCCAACCTGCGCATCGAACGGGTGACCTTCGGCAGCGGACTGCAGAACGCCAGCGGCTCGGAGAACGCCGAGCCGGTCGGCGACCTGGGTGTCTGGCACGTGCCGCAGTACCTGCCCGGCTACCCGACGTCGGCGACCATCTGGCCGCGTGTGGTCGTGATCCAGTGCGCCAACGAGCTGTGCTCGGGCTACGAGGTCACGCCGGAACTGGGACGCGGCGAGTACCTGTTCTTCCGGCCGGCGCGGAAGTAGCAAGCCTCGGGCGGCAGCGCGACCGGGCCGTCCGGCCGCGCGATGCCGTACCCTTCGCGCATGACATTCCGCGTGCGCGTTCCGCGCGTCGTGCGTTCGCTGCTCCGCGCGGTCGCCACGGTGCTCATCGTTCCGTTCCTGCTCTTCGAGGAGTGGGGCTGGGAGCCGCTGGCGGCGCTTGTCGGACGGCTGTCGCGCCTGCCCTTCTGGGCCCGTCTCGAAGACCGCCTGCGCCGCCTGCCGCCCTGGGGCGCGCTGCTCGCGTTCTTCGTGCCGGTGGTGCTGCTCCTGCCGGTCAAGGTGCTGGCGCTCTTTCTCTTCAGCCATGGTCATGCCGCCACCGGCGTGACCGTGCTGGTGCTGGCCAAGCTGGCGGGCACGGCGGTCGTGGCGCGGATCTTCCAGCTGGTCGAAGGCCCGCTGATGCGCATTCCCTGGTTCGCCCGCTGGTATCCGCGCTGGAAAGCCTGGAAGGACCAGGTGCTGAACCTCGTCCGGCAGAGCCGGCCGTGGCGCGTGGTGCGGGTGTTCAACCGCGGCATCCACCGGGGATGGCGGCGGTTGCGGGAAGGCTGATTCGCTCTTTTTACCCGGGTTATATTGTGTTTTGCATTTCACCCGGGTAATATCAACGGCATGACCATGCCCCAAGAGACGCGGCGCGCCCTCGTCAGGAAATACAAGGAAACGGTGCTCCCCGCGGGCGTCTTCGTCATCCGCAACACGCTGAACGGCCGCGTCTACGTGTCCGGCAGCCTCGATGTGGAGGGCGCGATGAACCGGGCCCGCTTCGAACTGGGCCTGCGCTCGCACCGCAACAAGGCGCTGCTGCGCGACTGGATCGCCCACGGCGCCGAGCACTTCAGCTTCGAGGTGATCGACCGCGTCAAGGAGCGCGACGACCCGGCCTTCGACCGCACCGCCGAGCTCGAGAAGCTGCTCGAACTCTGGCGGGAAGAACTCCAGTGCGTCGGCGACAAGGGCTACAACACGCCATGACCGTCGATGCACTGGATTTCTGCCTCACCGTCAGCCGCGCCCATGCCAGCCTGAACCTGAAGCTCCGGGAACACCTGGGCGCGTTCCACGGGCTGGATTACGAAGACTTCACGCTGCTCCACCTGCTGCTGCGCGCCGAGGGCGGCCGCATGGCGATGGCCGATCTTTCGCGCGCCTTGGGGTTGCCGATGTCGGCGCTGCTTCGCAAAATGGTCCTGCTCGAGAAAACAGGACTGGCCGACCGCACGGCCGGCGCGAACGAAGACAACCGCCGCCACGCAACCCTCCGCCCCGGCGGCCGGAAACTGATGCAGGCTGCGGTCACGACCGCCCTGGCGATCTGCGCCGATGCGGTGAAATCGCTGGACCCCGACAGCCTGCCTCAGATCCATGCCGCACTTCTTGCCCTATGCATCGACGGCACAGCGAGCGCCTGAGCCGCTCAGCGGGTAGATTACGCACCTCTCAAGTCAATGTGGCTTTGCCACTTGACTTGATCCCCCTCGGGGGGCGGGCTGGGCGCAGCCCGGCCCTGGGGGCGCTCGTTTAGACCGGACCAGAAGGAAGAACAAAGAAATCCGACATGCCATCCGACACGCCATCCATCAACCTCATTGTTTTCGCCGGCTTCAAGCGCATCGCAGAGGGAAGCACGACCGAAGTGCTCGCACAACTGCGCGACCGCAAGGACCACACGCCCTACCTCATCTTCGACGCGCAGACCGGCGAGTCGCTCGATTTCGACGTGCACAACCAGGCCGGCGTCGTGCCGCACGCGTCCAGCGCCGAGGCCCATGACGACGCACCGCGCGGCGTGGGCCGTCCGAAGCTGGGCGTGGTCGCGCGCGAGGTCACGCTGCTGCCGCGCCACTGGGACTGGCTCAACCGCCAGCCCGGCGGCGCGTCTGTCGCGTTGCGGCGCCTGGTGCAGGAGGCTAGCCGCGTCAACGCCGACCGCGACGCGGTGCGCGCCTCGCGCGAAGCCACCTACCGTTTCATGACCGCGATCGCCGGCGCCCTGCCCGGCTTCGAGGAAGCCACGCGCGCGCTGTTCGCCGGCGAGCGCAACCGCTTCGAGGGCCTCATCGACGCCTGGCCCGCCGACCTGCGCACCCAACTTCAAAAACTGTCAGCCGCCGGCTGGAGCACCCCTGCATGAGCGCCACCCCCGCGACTTCCACGACTTCATCGACGCCCCCCGCGAATCCAACGCCCCCCGCAACCGGCCCGAGCGGCCTCAAGGGCGTGCCCGTGGCGCCGGTCGGCGCGGCGCGGCCGCTGTGGAAGGTGTTTCTCTTCTTCCTCGCGCCGATGTTGCTCAGCAACATCCTGCAGTCGCTCTCGGGCACGCTGAACAACGTCTACGTGGGGCAGATGCTCGGCGTGGGCGCGCTGGCGGCGGTGTCGAGCTTCTTTCCGGTGATGTTCTTCTTCATCGCCTTCATCATCGGCCTGGGCGCCGGCGCCTCGGTGCTGATCGGCCAGGCCTGGGGGGCGCGGGACGCGGCCAAGGCCAAGGCCGTGGCGGGCACCACGCTCACCGTGGGCGTGCTGATGGGCCTGGTGATCGCGGTGTTCGGCGGCGCCTTCACCACGCCGATGCTGGCCGCACTGGGCACGCCGCCCGACGTGCTGGCCGACTCGACGCGCTACGCCCGCATCATGCTGATCGCGATGCCGGGCGTGTTCGTGTTCCTGCTCGCGACCGCGATGCTGCGCGGCGTGGGCGACACCGTCACGCCGCTGCTCACGCTGCTGATCTCCACCTTGATCGGCTTGGTGGTCACGCCCGCGCTCATCCGCGGCTGGGGCGGCCTGCCGCAAATGGGCGTGGCCAGCGGTGCATGGGCCTCGGTGCTGTCCTTCGTGGTGGCGACCACCTGGCTGGGCTTTCGGCTGCGCCAGAAAAAGAGCCCGCTCGCGCCCGATGCGGAGTTCTTCCGCCATCTGCGCATCCAGCCGCATCTGCTGAAGGCGGTGCTGCGCATCGGCGTGCCCACGGGCGTGCAGATGATCGTGGTGGCGCTGGCCGAAGTGGTGCTGCTGTCGATGGTCAACAGCTACGGCTCCAATGCCACGGCCGCCTATGGCGCGGTGAACCAGGTGGTGGCGTACGTGCAGTTCCCGGCCATCTCGATCGCCATTGCCGCGTCGATCCTCGGCGCCCAGGCCATCGGCGCGGGCCGTGCCGACCGGCTCGGCGCGATCACGAAGACGGCGCTGATGATGAACCTCGTGCTGACCGGCAGCCTCGTGCTGCTGGGCTACCTGTTCTCGCGTCCGCTCATGGGTTTCTTCATCACCAGCGCGCCGGTGATCGAGATCGCGCAGACGCTGCTGCACATCATGCTGTGGAGCCTGGTGATCTTCGGCATGGCCGCGGCCACGTCGGGGGTCATGCGCGCGAGCGGCTCGGTGCTGGTGCCCACGCTGATCTCCATCGTCTGCATCCTGGGCGTCGAAGTGCCGGTGGCCTGGGTCATGAGCCACCGCATCGGGCTGGACGGGATCTGGATCGCCTACCCGGTGACCTTCGGCGCGATGCTGCTGCTGCAGACCGCGTACTACCAACTGGTGTGGCGCAAGAAGGCCATCCACAAGCTGGTCTGAGGTTCAGCGACCCTCGTAGGCCTTCTGCACGGTGGCGAGGTCGAGCTTGACCATCTGCATCATGGCCCGCATCGCGCGGCCGGCCTTCTCGGGGTCCTTGTCCTGGAACATGCGGATCATGGCCGTGGGCGCAACCTGCCACGAGACGCCATAGCGGTCGGTGAGCCAGCCGCATGGCATGGGCTTGCCGCCGCCTTCGAGCAGCTTGTCCCAGTAGTGGTCGACCTCGGCCTGCGTCTCGCAGGGCACGTAGAGCGAAAGTGCCGGTGTGAACTTGTAGTCGGGGCCGCCGTTGAGCACCATGAACTCCTGGCCGTCGAGCGCGAAGGTGGCGGTGAGCAGTCTGCCGTCCTTGGGGCCGGGGCCGTTGGCGGGCCAGTTCAGCCGGTCGGTCACGCGGGAGTTCGGGAAGATGCCGGTGTAGAAACTCAGCACCTCCTCGCCGTTGCCGTCGAACCAGAGGCAGGGAACGATCTTCTGCATGGGGGTCTCCTTTGCTTGAACGATGAACCTGAGAGTTCAGTATCAAAGCGAGAGCGGACCGCTGTCAACCCGCGTCGGCCCTGTCAGAAAGATATTTCCATGGGCCTCCAGGCCTACCAGCGGTAGGTAGCGGTCGCCACCGCGGTACGCGGATAGCCGTAGTAGCAGTTGCGGTAGCCGCAGTTGGCGATGTAGGTCTTGTTGGTGAGGTTGCGCAGGTTCAGCGCCAGGCTCCAGCGGTCGATGTCGTAGCCGAGCATGGCATCGAGCACCGTGGATGCGGGGACCTTGCTCGGCCACGCGGCCTCGCCGTCGCCGTAGTTCGTCCCGGTGTAGCGGGCGCCCAGGCCGACCTTCAAGCCGTTGGCGAAGCGGTAGTCCGCCCACACCGACAGCCGGTGGCGCGGCACGGCCGTGGCCTGCTTGCCGATCTCGCTCGGGTTGCTGCTGGCCGTGACGATGGCCCGCGGCGTGTAGCTGTAGGAAGCCGTGAGGTTCATGCGCGAGGCGATCTCGGCCGTGGCCTCGAGCTCCAGGCCGTGCACCGAGATCTCGCCCGTCTGCTTGGGCTTGGCATCGCCGTCGAAGCTGATGTAGTTCTTGCGCCGGAGGTCGAAGATGGCCGCGCTGTACATCGCCTTGCTGCCCGTGGGCTGGTAGCGCACGCCGGCCTCGACCTGCTTGCCGCTCTCCGGCTTGAACGGGTCGCCCGATACCGGGTCGATGGTGGCGGTCGGTGCGAACGACTCCGAATAGCTCAGGTACGGCGCCCAGCCGCTCGGGTGCAGGTAGACCAGGCCGGCCCGGCTGGTGAACTTGTGATCGCGGATGCGCTGGGTCGAGCCGTCGAGACGGCTGAAGACGGTGCTGTCGGCGGTGTCGTAGCGCCCGCCCAGCGTCAGCGACCAGCGGTCGCCCCACTTGATCTGGTCCTGCAGGTAGACGCCGGTCTGCGTCAGCCGGGTGATGCCGTCGAAATACGGCGCGGGCGGCTTGATCGGCCCGCCGTACACCGGCGCATAGATGTTCAGCGGCGAGGCGCTGCCGCCGCTGAATGTGATCTGGTCGATCCGGGTGCGCTGGTAGTCCAGCCCGACAAGCACCTTGTGCTGCGTCTCGCCCAGGCGGAAGTCGGCCTGCGCCTGGTTGTCCAGCGCCACGGCGCTGATGTTCTCGCGGCTGCCGAACACGCTGCGCGCCATCTGCTGGAAGTTGATCGGGTCGTTCGGCTCATCGGGGTTCAGCGCGGTAAAGCCGCGCAGCTGGGTGCCCGTGTAGTCGAGCTTCTGGTGCGCGTAGCGCGCGTTCTGCCGCACCGTCCAGGTGTCGTTGATGCGGTGCTCGAACTGGTAGCCGACCATCTCCTGGTCCTGGTCGAAGCGATCGAAGCCGGGTTCGCCGACGAACAGTTTCGAGGGAATGAAGGTGCCGATCGCCGTCGGGTCGAGCGAGCCGACCTGCGGCCGCGCGCGGGTGTAGACACCGCTGCGCGTGCGCGTGAACTGGGACAGCAGCGTGAGCGTGGTGTCGCTCGATGGCTTCCAGGTGAGCGACGGCGCGATGTAGGTGCGGTCGTCGGCCTCCTTGGCGGCCGGCAGTTGCGCATCGCGCACCAGCCCGGTGATGCGATAGAGCACCTTGCCGTCGGCATCCAGCGCACCCGAGAAATCGCCTGCGACCTGCTTGCGGTTGTGGTCGCCCACCTGCAGCTGCAGTTCGCGCACGGGCTCCGCCGTCGGGCGCTTGCTGACGACGTTCACCACCCCGCCCGGCCCGCTCATGCCGTAGAGCACCGACGAAGGTCCGCGCAGCAGCTCGATGCGCTCGGCGCCATAGTTCTCGGTGCGCCACACGCCCCAGGTGCTGTTGTTGCGCAGCGGCAGGCCGTCGAGGTAGAAGCCCGGCGAGTAGGCATCGAAGCCGCGCAGCGAGATCCAGTCGTAGCGCGAGTCCGCGCCGTAGGTGGTGGTCGACACGCCCGGCGTGTAGCCCAGCGCGTCCTTGAGGTTGGCGGCGCCCATGGCCTCGATGCGGTCTGCCGTGATCACCGAGATCGACTGCGGCGTTTCGATGATCGGCGTGTCGGTCTTGGTGCCGGTGGCGCTGCGCCTGGCCACGTAGCCCTGCACGCGGCCCGTGGCGCTTTCCTCGCCATCGGCCACCACGGTGACCGCCGGCAGCGTCGAGTTGCCCGATGCGGCCGGTGCGACGGGCGCGGCCTTGACCACGGCCGCATTGCCTTCCATGGCGGCGGCCAGCCCGCTGCCGGCGAGCAGGCGGTCGAGCGCCGCGCGGGGCGTCAGGCTGCCGGAGATGGCGGGCGCCGTCTTGCCGGCCACCAGGCTTTGCTGCACGACCAGCTGGATGCGGGTCTGCCGCGCCCAGTCGTTCAGGGCCTCGGCCAGCGGCTGGGCGGCAATGCTGATCTGCTGCGCCGCGCCCTGGCCTCCCTGGGTCTGGGCGCGCAGCGGCGCGCTCGCCAGCGCGAGTGCCACGGCCAGCGCCAGCGGTGCCGGCGTCATCTTCATCAAGCGGTTCATCAAACGTCTTCCAGGTAGTGAATACAAATGGTTCTTATCTGGCTGACGCACGAACTCATGGAAATCCGGTATTCCCGGTGAAATATTTTTTGCCCCGAGGTTTCCGGGCACGCCGGTCAAGGCGCCGCGACGATCTCCGCCACCGGCCCGTCGCCCTTGAGCCGCACGGGCAAGGCGCTCGGCAGCGCGCGCCGCAGCGTGCGCGCGTCCCGCGGGTCGAAGGTGCCGCTCAGGCGCAGCGCGGCCACGGAAGGGTCGCGTACCACCAGGCCGGTGCTGCCGTAGCGCTCCAGCTCGGCCAGCGCGCGGGCCAGCGGCGTGTCGACGAAGCTCAGCCGGTGCTCGCGCCAGGGCGCGATGCCGTCACCCGGAACGGCCGACACGGCGGCCAGCACGCCCTCTGCATCGCTGTGCACCTGCTGGCCGGCGGTGAGAAAGACGGCGCCCTGCGGCACGGTATCCGGCGCAGGTCCGACCCAGTTGCCGTCGGGTGCCCTGTCCATCCGCGCGACCCGCACCCTGCCCTGCTCCACCGACACGCGCGCGCCCTCGGCGCCCGCGATGGCCGGCGTGTACCGCACCGCGAACCGGGTGCCGACCACACGGACCTGCAGCGGCCCCGCCAGCACCTCGAAGGGGCGCTGCGCGTCCGACTGCACCGCGAAGACGGCCTGCCCATCGATCAGCCGGACCTCGCGGCGCTGGCGGAAATAGCGCACCTCCAGCCGCGTGGCGGTGTCCAGCCGCAGCACGCTGTCGTCGGGCAGACGCACTTCGAGCTGTTGTCCGCGCCGGGTGCCGAAAGCCTGCACGAACACGGGCCGGGCCTGCAGATGGTTCCACCCAAGATAGCTGCCGCCGGCAACCACGCCCGCGGCCGCCAGCGCGAACGCCGGCTTCAGGAAGCCGCGCCGCGAGGAAACGGCAGCCCGGTTCCCCGCGAAGCCCTCGCGCCAGGCCGCGACCGTTTCCGGCCCGATGGCGTCGAAGGCCTGCCAGCGCGATTCCCACTGGCGGTAGGCATCGGCGTGCTTCGGGTCCGCGGCGATCCAGTCCTGAAAAATGCGCTCGTCGCGCGCACTCCAGTCCGCGCGACGGCGATGGACGAACCAGTCGATCACCTCCTGGCGCAGGCGCGATGTTTCTTCCGACGGTGGCAGCGATGGGGTCATGGCTCGGGGAGCTCTCCTGCAGATGTAGACGCACGAACGGTGCAGAACCCTGTAATGGGCATCCCGAATGCACCGCGTCGCTCGCGCGTTCTCTGTTCTTGTGCTCGTGTTTTGCTGCTTTTCATTGAGGCCCTCCGTTCATCTCGTCCAGGCACGCCCAGCACGCATCCATGGCGATGCGCAGCTGCATCTCGACCGTCCGCACGGAAATGCCCATGCGCTCAGCGACTTCGGCATACGACAGCCCGTCGAACTTGTAGAGCACGAAGGCCTCGCGGCAGCGCGGCGGCAGCCTGTCGATGGTGGCGACCATGGCCGCCAGCCCCTGGCCGGAGGACAGGATGGTGTCAGGCTCGAAGGTCGAAGGGCCGATGCAATCGTCGAGCTCAACCGCGCCCTCGTCCGCAGAGGCGGCCCCGTCGAAATCGGCACGCACGCCGGTGCGGCGGTGGTGGTCGGTGACGAGGTTGCGGGCCGTGCGGTACAGCAGCGCACGCGGGTCGCGCACCACGCTGCCGGTGCGCTGCGCCTCGTACACGCGCGCGTAGCTCTCCTGCGCCAGGTCGGCCGCAGTGGCGCGGTCGGACACCTTTCGGGAAAGAAAGCTCAGCAGTTCGCGGTAATAGCGTTCGAACACAGGCGCAGCACAACCGGGAACGGTTGGTCGAAGTCCAGGGGCAGGTTGGCTTCGACATGGCGTGGCTTACCTGATGAGATTCAGAAAACGGGAAGCGGCGATTATCACGCCACGCCGTGCAAGTCCAGGTCGGAATGCACGGTCGCGGACGCCACGTCTCGGGCGACGCTGCGGCGCGTGGTGTTTGCGCGGGTAGCCCGAAGGGTAGGAATTTGACTTGCCGGGACGGGAAGCGCGCCGGCTACCTTCCTACCGCGGCGGCGCCTAGAACCCGTACAGCGCGCCCGGGTTGTCCACGAGGATGCGGCGGCGCGTGTCGTCGCTGGTGGCCCATGAAAACAGCAGGTCGTACAGCGGCACTGCCTTGGGCCTCGGATCGCGCCCCGGGTGCGGCCAGTTGCTGGCCCACAGGCAGCGCTCGGGAAACTTCTCGGCCAGCGTGCGCGCGAGCAGGCTCACATCGTCGTAGCCGGGTGGCCCCATCTTCGAGGTCTCGTAGGGCGCGGAAAGCTTGATCCACACGCGCCCCGAATCCAGCACGCGCAAGAGCGACTGGAACGACGGATGCGCCGGCGCCACAGGCTCCAGGAACTTGCCGTTGTGGTCCAGCACCAGCCGGCACGGCAGGCGCTTGAGCACTTCCTCATGCTCCGGAATCGTGCGGCCGTCGAGCTGCAGGTTGACCATCCACTCGGCATTCGCGAGCCGCGCGGCCATGGGCTCGAGCGACGCCCAGCTCAGCACGCCGCCGATCATCATGTAGCGCACGCCGCGCATTCCGCCTGCGTGCAGGCGCGCGATCTCTTCATCGCTCACCTCGGGCCCGACCAATGCAATGCCGCGCGCCGAAGCGCCGAACTGCGCCAGCGCATCGAGCGTGCAGCTGTTGTCGAAGCCGTAGCCGGTCGGCTGCACGACGATCGCGCGGTCGATGCCCAGCGGTTCCTGCACCTCGGTGCGGTAGGCCGACACCGGCGAATGCGGTGGCACCCAGGCCACGTTCGGGATCAGCGGAAAGCGGTCTTCGTAGATGTGGACGTGGCAGTCGCAGGCGCCGGGGTAGCGCGTGTTGCGGGTGGGTTCCATGGCGGGTCTCTTGGAGTGGTTGTGATGAATGGAACGATCAGCCGCGCGCGCCGAAGGCCTTCTGCCAGCGCCGGGCCTCGGGCGCATTGACGGCGCCCTTCGGCACCCGCCCCTGGAACAGCTCGCCGAGCTGGGCCACCGTCTCCATCGCCTGGTGCTCCACGGCCGGCGGCGTGAGCCCGCCGATGTGCGGCGTGGCGATCACGCGCGGATGCGCGGCCACGCGCGGCGATGGCATCTGGTCGGGTGCGCGGCCCACGTCGAGCGCGCAGCCGGCGATGGTGCCGGCGTCGAGCGCGGCGACGAGCGCGTCTTCGTCCACGAGGTTGCCGCGCGAGGCATTGATGAAGAAGGCATGCGGCTGCATCGCCGCGAAGGCCGCGGCGTTCATCAGGTTCTCGGTCGCTTCGGTGGCGGGCGCGAGGCAGACCACGAAATCGGACCGCGCGAGCAGCGCATCGAGCGCCACCTGTTCGAGTTCGGCGCGTTCGATCGACGCATACGGATCGTGCACCACGATGCGCATCCCCAGCGCCAGCGCCACGTCGCAAAGGTAGCGGCTGATCTGCCCGTACCCGATCACGCCCAGCGTGCTGCCGCGCAGTTCGCGTCCCATCGCCGGCACGACCGGCTGGCCCGCGTGGTACAGCGCGGTCGAGGCGCTGATGTGGCGACCCAGGTCGATCATCACGCCCACGATCCACTCCGACACCGATGGGATGAACCCCGCGCTCGCCTGCGTCACCAGCACGCCGTGCCGGCTGGCCGAGGCCACATCGATGTTGCGGATGTCGATGGCGCAGCGCACGAAGGCCTTCAGGTCGGGCAGCGCCGAGAACAGCGCCTCGTCGCCCACCGTCTGCCGGTACGAAATGATTGCGTCGCAGCCCTGCGCCAGCTCGGCGAGTTCGGCGGACGACAGGTCGTTGTCCGTCGGGTTGAAGCGCACCTGCGCAATGGCCTGCAGGGCCGCGGTGGCCCGGTCACCGAAGTAGTGGGCGAGCTTGCTTTGCGGATGGCTGACGAAAACCGTGGTCATGAAATGAAGAGAAAACTTTGCGAAGAAAAACTAGGCGCGCGGCGGCGCCACCGAATCGCGCGCCACCAGCGTGGGCGCAAAGACGAACTCCTGCGTCGGCAGCGACGCATCGGCCAGCCGGCTCATCACCCGCTCGACCATCACCTGCGCCATCTCGGGCACCGGCACGCGCACCGAGGTCATCGCGGGATACATCAGCGTGGAGAGAAACACGTTGTCGATCCCGATGACCGACACGTCCTGCGGCACCGAAAGCCCGGCATCGCGAAACCCCGCCATCAGCCCGAAGGCCAGCAGGTCGTTCACGCCGATCACGCCCGTGGGGTGCTGCGGCAACTTCGCGAGCAGGCTCGCCTGCATGCGGCCCAGCTCGCTCATCATCGAATCGCCGTACTCGTCGACCGGCAGGCCCTCGACGACCTGCGCGCTGCCCTCGAGGTCCGCGCTTTTCGCGGCGGCGAGAAAGCCGTTGATCTTCTCGTTCCGGCTCATGGTGCGACCCGAGGGCGTGACGAAGGCCAGGCGCCGGTGCCCCTGTTCGATGAGGTGCGCGGTCGCGAGGCGCGACGACTCGAAGCTGTCGACCGTCACGTGGTCGATGACCGAGGGCATGCCCGGCGTGGCGCGGCGGTCGTAGCTCACCACCACCAGGCCGCGCTCGGCCGCGGCCTCCACGTGCTGCTCGTCGACCAGCGACGAGATGATGATCACGCCGCGCACGCCGTGCGCCATCAGGTCCTCGAAGAAGTGCTGTTCCTTCTCGGCATCGCGATAGGTGTTGCCGATCATGATGCGGAAGCCGTAGCGCTCCTGCGCCAGCGTCTCGACCTCGCGCGCGATGAAGCCGTACATCGGGTTGGCCATCGACGGCACCAGCAGGCCCAGCAAGGGCGTGTGGCCCGTCTTGAGCTGCCGTGCCGAAGTGTTGGGCCGGTACTTGAGATCGCGGATCGCGGCTTCCACGCGGGCCAGCGTCTCGGCGGCCATGCGGTCGCTGCGGCCGTTCAGCACGTTCGACACGGTGCTGGTCGACACCCCTGCCCTCTGGGCCACGTCGGTGATTCTGCTCACGGAATCCTTCCTGTTTTCATCGTCGTCACAGGCCCATGCGCGCCGGCAACCATGTGGAGAACGCCGGCACGAGCACCAGCACCACGAGGGTAACGAACAACACGGCCAGGTATTTCATCATCGGGCGTGCCACATCCTTCACCTGGGTGCCGGTGATCGCGCAGGTGGCGAAGAGGCCCAGGCCCACGGGCGGCGCGAACAGGCCGAAGCCCATCGCAATGACCATCACCGTGCCGAAGTGCAGCGGATTGACGCCCAGCTGCGACGCGATGGGTGTCAGCAGAGGCCCGAAGATGATGAGCGCCGGCGCGCCTTCGAGAATGGCGCCGAACACGATCATGATCAGCACCGACAGCATCACGAACATCGTGCTGCCGTACGAGTGCGCGAAGCCGATCATGAACTCCGACAGGTACTGCGGAATCTGCTGGATCGTGAGCGCGAATGACAGGCTCGACGCCGCCGCCACGATGAAGAGAATGCCCCCGGCCATCGACGCCGAGCGCACGAAAAGCCGTGCGACCGACTTCACCGTGAGCTCCCTGAAGGCCAGCCAGCCCACCACCAGCGCATAGATCACCGCGAACGACGACACCTCGGTCGAGGTCGCGATGCCCGAGGTCACGCCCTTGCCGATCATCGCCACCATCAGCAGCGCCACGAAGGCGCCGCCCAGCAGCCGGAACGTCGGCGTGCGCACGTCGAAGGCTTCGTCGGGGTTGATCTTGGTGCCCACGTAGATCGTGACCGCGGCGAGCGAAAGCGCCAGCACCACCGCGGGCACCAGCCCCGCCATGAAGAGCCCTGCGATCGAGATGTTCGCGACGAAGCCCATGATGATCATGTTGATGCAGGGCGGAATCGTCTCGGCCATCACCGCGGTGCAAGCCAGGAGGCCCGCCGTCTCGTTCGGGTCCTGTTTCGTCTTGCGCACCGCCGGCATGATGATGCCGCCCACCGCCGCGATGTCCGCCAGCTTGGAACCCGAGACGCCCGAGAAGAACGCCGTCGCCGTGATGGTGATGAGCCCGAGCCCGCCGCGCAGCCGACCGAACATGCGCAAGAGCAGCTCGATGAGCCGCGACGACATGCCGTTGGCCTCCATCAGCAACCCCGCCAGCACGAAGAACGGAATCGCCAGCAGCACGTAGTGGTCGGTGCCCGCCATCACCTGCTGCGAGTACACGAGCATCGGCAGCGACGGGTCTGCCATGAAGAACACGAGCGACGACAGCGCCAGCACGAAGGCGATCGGCACGCCCAGCGCCATGCCGCCGAGAAAGCCCGCGGTGAGCAGCGCCCACGGCGGGATCGCGTGGTCGGGCATGAACGTGTTCCATGCGACGACCGCGGCCGTCAGCGCGACACCCACGCCCAGCGTCGACCACACCATGCGTGCAGGCCCGTTGACCGCATTGGCCAGCCCGAACAGCGTCATGAACAGGCTGCCGATGGTCACCGGGTACACATAGATCCACTGCGGCATGCCGATGGGCGTCGTCATGTTGTACGAGTCGAGCAGCAGCTCGCATGACGAGGCGAAGAGGCTTGCCGACACGCCCACGATGATCCAGCTGCCGAACTGGATGAGCGCCGGCTGCCAGCGCGCGGGCAGGAGGCCGCGGAACAGGTCCACGCCCACGTGCTGGCTGCGCGCGAGCACGGTGGCCGCGCCGAAGAACACCTGGATGATCATGAGCGCCCGCGCCACCTCCTCCGCCCAGTCGAACGGGTCGTGCAGGAAGTAGCGGAACACCACCGAGATGAAGACGACGATCACGTCGACGGCCAGCACCACGCCGGCCACGTACTCGGTCATGCGCATCAGCCAGGCGAGCCAGCGGCCGGAGGCATGGGTGACGTCGAAGCCCAGTGCGGGTTCCATCGCCATTGGCGAAATCGAGAGGCTCGACATGGCCGTTCAGGCGCGCGCGGCGGTGATGGCGGCGAACAGCGGCCCCGTCTCGGGGTACTGCTTGGCGAAGCCGGACCAGAGGCGCGTTTCCATTTCCTTGCGCACGAAGTCGCGCTCGCTCTTGGCCATCGGCGTGAAGACGATGCCCAGCTTCTTCAGTTCCTCGATGGCCTGCAGGCCCTTCTGCGTGCCGATCTCGCGCTGCTGCAGCGTGGAATCAGCGGCGGCCTTCAGGAACGCGGGGCGCAGCGTGGCGGGGATCTTGTCCATCGCGCGCTTGCCGGCCACGCACACCATCGGGCTGAACAGGTGCTCGGTCATCCAGCAGTACTTGACGACTTCGTTGAGCTTGCTCGCGAGCACCGTGGCCGCGTCGTGCTCGAAGCCGTCGACCACGCCGGTCTGCGCCGCCATGTAGAGCTCGCCGAAGGAAATCGGCGTGGGGATCGCGCCCATGATCTTGAAGGTCTCGATGAAGGCCGGCGTGGGCAGCACGCGCAGCTTGACGTTCTTCACGTCGGCCAGCGATTTCACCGGCTGCTTGGTGTAGACGTTGCGCGCGCCGTAGTGCGCGCCCCAGGTGATGACCTGGCAGCCGGTGCTCTTGACCAGCATGTCGTTGAGCTTGGCGCCCACGCCGCCGTCGAGGGCGCGCGCGGCATGCTCGTAGCTGTCGAACACATAGCCCAGGTCGAGCATGCCCAGTTGCGGCGTCACCGTGGCCCAGATCGAGGAGCCGGTGAGCATCATGTCGATGGAGCCCACCTTCACCTGCTGCACCACGTCGCTTTCCTTGCCGAGCTGGTTGTTCGGAAAGTAGTCGATGCGGATCTGCTCGCCCACCGCCTTCTTCAGGTTGGCCTGCATCAGCTGCGACCACGCGAAGTGCGACGAATTGAGATCGGCCACATGGGACGACGACAGGCGCAGCACCACGGTTTTCTCCTGCGCGGCTGCGCTCTGCGAAAGGCCTGCGGTCGCCATCGCGAGCGACAGCGCGGAGGACGACTGGACGAACTGGCGGCGTGAAATCGGGGTCATGGTGTTGTCTCCTGTGGGTCGATTGCCCATTCGGTTGTTCGGTCTGGCTCGTTTGGTGGAACGATTTACTGTATCGATACACAAGAATCGCGGCAATGCGGTTCCGATAGGTGTTTTCCTTCGTAAACGAGGTAAAGCAGACGGCCGCATAGGCAGAATGGAAAAACCAACGGAACGGATGCCCCCATGACCTCATCGACACCCGAAGCCGCACGCAGCTACGCCATCCAGATGCATGGCGACCAGAAATACGGTCCGTATCTCTACGTTCACCACCTGGATGCGGTGGTCGCCCTCCTCCAGCCCTATGGAGAAAAAGCACGGGTCATCGGATACCTGCACGACGTGGTGGAAGACACCGACGCCACGGTGTCGGACGTGCAAGAGCGCTTCGGCGATCTCGTGGCCCGTTGCGTGTCGCTACTGACCGATGCGCCCGGCGCCAATCGCAAGGAGCGCAAGGCCAAGACCTATGCGGCGATGGCGCAGGTGACGGGCGATGAGGAACTCGCGCTCGTGGTCAAGGCAGCCGACCGGCTTGCCAATGTTCGGGCGTGCGTGGCCGACGGGCATCGGCAGCTTTGGGACACCTATCGGGGGGAACACCCGACCTTCAGGGCTGCTGCGTTTCGCAAGGGGCAATGCGATCCGCTGTGGTCGGAGCTCGACTCGCTTCTGTTGGAGTGGCCTGCCTCCTGAGGCCCGTTCGGGGCGGGTGCACAGGCCACCGGGTACTCCCCTCCGCGAATGTCCCCCGGGCTTCGCCCTCCTCCTTGATTTCGCTGCGGGGAGCACCCGATGCCCTGCGCACTTGGGCACGCTGCCGGCTATCGGGCGATCAACTGGTGCTCTGGCTCACTGCCCGCAGCTTGGATGCTTGTGCCCTTCCGTGGCGTTGGGCAGGCCCATGAAGTCCAGGATGTGCGGTGTCGCGCCGTCCACTTGCAGCATCGCGGTCGCGCTCAGGTTGCCCTGGCAATAGCTGGGCTTGAGCGGATTCGCGTAGTTGTTGTTCAGGATGAGCAAGGTGTCCCGCTCCGCCGCCGTCTGCCCGCCATGCCCGCTGCCGGTGCCGCCGTGGTCCGAGGTCACGACGATCAGCCATTCCTCGTTCGCGTAGTTGGGCCGTGCGGTCAGTGCCGCGAGCACCTGCGCGATCTGCTGGTCTTCGCCGGCGATCTTGCTTTGGTAGTTGGCGTTCAGCGGGTCGTAGCTCGGCGCGTGGATGTCGACGTTGTGCAGGTAATAGAAGATGGCCGTCGGCGGGTTCTTCCAGCCGAGCCAGCCCTTCACGGCATCGGTGGCCTGCTGCGAATTCTTGGCTGCGTTGGCAACGACGAAATCGGCCTTCGCGGGGCGCAGGTTGTGGGTGATGTTGAACCAGTCGCCCACCACCGCCGTCGTGGCCGTGGGCCAGGCCTGCTTGATGAGGTCGAACACATGCGTCTTCTTCATCACCAGCCCGGTGTCGTTCGAGGTCACGCCGTGCTTGTCGGCCCAGAAGCCGGTGAAGACCGACGACCAGCCGGGCCCGCTGACGGTCGCCTGCTTGGTGCCGCCCGCCAGCACGTTGCCGTGGAAGGCGCCGCCCGCGATCAGCGCCGACATCGCGGGTGTCTGCACGCAGCCCTGGCACTGGATCGCGTCGCCGCGCAGGCCGTCGATGCCGATCAGCAACACATGCTTGTTGCCGGGCACCGGGTTGGGAACGCCCTCGCCCGCGATCAACGCATAGTGGTCGTAGGGGTTGCCGGGGTAGTCGGTCTTGAGGCCACCCACGTCGCTGGCGCGCTTGTCGCTCAGGTCGCAGCGCTGCGGGGTCTTGTGATAGTCGAAGGACTTGCACCATGCGGCGCGGCTCGCGTCGGTGCAGGCGTTGGCGCAGTCCGCGGGCGTCACGGCCTGCAGGGTCTCGGTGTTGTGGCCGCTGATCGCCGCATCGGGCGTGCGTGTGAACGCCTTCAGCGGATCGGGCTTCAGGCTGTAGTGGTCGTACGGGTTGCCGGGGTAGTCGGTCTTCAGGCCGCCCACGTCGCCAGCCTGCTTGTCGCTCAGGTCACAGCTCTGGTTGGCCTTGTGGAAGTCGAACGAAACGCACCAGGTGGCCCGCGGTGCGGACAGGCAGGCGGTGGCGCACATCTCGGGCGTGGACTGCGTCAGGTTCTCGACGTTGTAGCCCGAGATCGCGGCGTTCGGCGAGAGCGCGAACGCGTCGAGCGACGCTGCGGCGGCATGGCCCGCGAGCGCTGTGAACAGGCACGCCAGGCCGGCGCGGATCGATGGCTTCATGTGATGTCTCCTCATCGCGTGATCGTTGGATGAATCCCGTGTTGCCCGCTTTTTCGCGTGGCTTCTGCAACTCCGGGCGGAGTAAATCACTGGCGCCTGTCATCGATCCAATTCAAAAATCTTCGGTGTCGCATTGAGCAGGCCTATACGTCGCTCTGTCATCGGCTTGTGCTTGGCCTATCGTTTTCCGTCGGCCGGCTGCACGGCGGGTCCTCCTCCGATCATCAGCCAGGCGCTCAATGCACTCAGCACGGCCAGCGCCGCGCTCAACAGCATCACCCAGCGAAAGCCCGCCACGAACGATTCGGCCACGGCGCGCTTGACGGACGCCGCGGTGGCCGCATCGACGCCTGGTGGCATCACCGCGCCGGCCAGCTTGCTGCGCTCGCCTTCGAGAAATGCGGACACCTCGGCCGAGGCGCCCATCTCGCGCAAGCCATCGGCCAGCGCGGCATCGAAGGCCCACGCCATGACCGCGCCGAACACCGCGATCGCCAGCACCGCCGCCGCGCGCGACACCGCGTTGTTCACGCCTGAGGCCACGCCCGCGAGATCAGGTCCGACCGCATTCATGACGGTGGTGGTGAGCGGCGCGACCGTCACCGCCATGCCCAGGCCCAGCACCACGACTGCGGGCAAAAAACCGGTCCAGTAGCTCGCGCCGACACCCGGCACCGCGAACAGCACGAACCCCACCGCTGCGATGGCCGGCCCGATGACCAGCGGCAGGCGCGGCCCGAAACGGTCGACCAGTTGCCCCGCCCAGCCCGAGAGCGCGAACATGATGAAGATGAACGGCAGCAGCGCCGCACCCGCCGCGGTGGCCGAGTAGCCCTGCACCTGGATCATGTTGAGTGGGAAGAAATACAGCCCGCCACCCAGCGCCGCATAGAGCAGCAGGGTCAGCAGGTTCGCGCCGCTGAAGTTGCCGATGCGCAGCAGGCCCAGCGGCAGCATCGGCGTGCGCGCCTTGCGCTCCATCGCGATGAAGCCCGCGCTTCCCACGACGCCGAGGCCCAGCGCCGCGAGCACGTACGGCGAACTCCAGCCCTGCGTGGGCGCCTCGATGAAGGCATAGACCACGCCGCCGAGCCCGGCGGTGGCGAGCAGCGCGCCCCACACGTCGAGTCCGCCGCTGGCCGATGCGCCGTGGCTCTCGGGCACATGCCGCCAGGTGATCCACAGCACCAGCAGCGCCATCGGCACGTTGATGTAGAAGGCCCAGGTCCAGGAGACGTGATCGACCAGGAAGCCGCCCAGCACCGGCCCCACGGCCGCCGTGATGCCGCTGAAGCCCGACCAGGTGCCGATGGCCTTGCCGCGCTCCTTCTCGGGAAACGCCGCGCTGATGAGCGCCAAGCTGCCGGGCACCAGCAGCGCGCCGCCGATGCCCTGCACGGCGCGCGCGGCGATGAGCTGGTGTACGTCGGCGGCCAACCCGCAGGCCACCGAGGAAAGCGCGAAGATGCCCACGCCGATGGCGAAGATGCGGCGGCGTCCGTAGTGGTCGCCGAGCGCGCCGCCCACCAGCAGCAGCGCCGCCAGCAGCAAGGCATAGGACTCGACCACCCACTGCGCCTGGAAGGCCGTGGCGTGCAGGTCGGCCTGGATCGCCGGCAGCGCCACGTTGACCACCGTGCCGTCGATGAAGGCCATGCTCGAGCCGACGATGGCCGCGGCGAGCACCCAGGGTTTGGAGCGCTCGGGGCAGGCGTTTTCTTCGGCCCTGGCGCCATGCAGGATCAGCGTGTGGTCGTTGGGCGCCTTGCCGATCTGTGCCATGGGGTCTCCGATCTATTGGATTCGGGAGTTGCCCCTTCCCCCTTTGGGGGAAGGTTGGGATGGGGGCATCTCCCAACTGGACGCCATGCCTCGATGAGCGCCGTCGTGCCCCCACCCCTGCCCTCCCCCAGCGGGGGAGGGAGAAAGAAAAAGAGTCAGAGCGCGCATGCCGTGGCGGCCGGGTTCGCCCGCGCCGCGTTCACGCTGCGCGCAATGGCCGCAGCCGTGGCGGCTGCCACCCGCTGGGCACCTTGCGCCACCTCGTCCATGCCGCCGCCGACCGCTTCGCCGACATTCAGCTGGCAGACCACGGTGCGCGCCTCGTCGGAGCGCCGCAGCGTCCAGCTGAAGCTCGCATCGACGCGTCCGCCATCGACCGCATCGAACTGCCGCAGCTGCACCGCGATGCGCCAGACCGGTTGCGAGGTCTGCCGTCCGCCCTTGGTCACATCGAGCGCACCCAGCCGCGCCGAGATGTTGCTGGACAGCGCATCGCGCAGCTCGTTCTCGAACGACGAGGCCCAGCGGTGCTGCTCGAGCACCGCGACCTGCACGCTGCCGCCCGGCTGGCGCACCACCATCTGCGGCCGTGCGAAGCGCTCGGGCACCGCCACCGGCGCGAGTTCGATATAGAGCGGCGTGGGGCTGCCCAGCGTTGAAGGCGCCGCATCGGCGGCCGCGACCGGGCTGGCGAGCGTGTAGTAGCTGTCGGGCTTGCTCGCGCAGCCGGCGAGCGCGATCAAGGCGGCGCCAACGATCAGCGCGGTTTTTCCGAATGCGAAGTTCTCGTTCTTCATTTCTTGTCGTCCGGTTTGCCGCGCAGCAGCGACTCGGGATGGCGCTCCAGGTAGTCGGTCAGCACGCGCACCGAGCCCGCGGCGCGGGTCAGTTCCTGCAACGTCTGGCGCATGTCCTGTTGCAGCGGCGAATCGTCGGCCAGCGTGCGCTCGGCCGTGTTCACGGTCTTGCGCACGTCCTTCATGGCCGCAGCCAGCTCGGGCGTCACGTCGTTGTTGATGCGCGTGACGGTCTGCTCGGCGCTGGTGAGCGTCTTGTTGAGCGTGGCCAGCGTGGTGCGCAGGTCGGCCGCGATCTGCTCGTAGGGCACCTTGTTGAGCTTGCTCGCGATTTCCTGCACCTGCGACTGGATCTCGTCGAGGCTGTTGGCCACGGTGGGCAGCTCGATCGGGTTCTTCGCCAGGTCGATCTTCGCGGGCGGCGCCTTCGGGAAGAAGTCAAGCGCCACATACACCGAGCCGGTCAGCAGGTTGCCGTTGCGCAGCTGGGCGCGCAGGCCCTTCTCGGCAAGGAAGCGCAGGCGCTCCTGCTGCGTGGCGCGCGACTCGGTGCCTTGCGGCTGTCCGGTCTCGCGGCGGCGCAGGCGGTCGGGATAGATCTGCACCAGCACCGGCATGCGGAACTCGCGCTCGGCGCGGTCGAACTCCACGCCGATCGACTTGACCTCGCCGATCACCACGCCGCGGAAATCGACCGCCGCGCCGGGCACGAGGCCGCGCAGCGACTGGTTGAAGTACATCAGCAGCGTCTGCGAGGGGCCGTCGGGCTCCTTCATCGCGGTGGTCTCGTCCTGCGCCAGCATGAAGGCGGTGTTCTCCTTGGCCAGCGGGCCCATCGCATCGTCGGGCGCCTGGAAGGCGATGCCGCCGAGCAGGATGGTCGCGAGCGACTGGGTGCGCAGCGTGAAGCCGCTCGCGCTCAACTGCGCATCGATGCCGCTCGCCTGCCAGAAGCGGGTGTTGACGCCCACGAACTTGTCGTAAGGCGCGTTGACGAACACCCGCAGGGTGACGCCGCGGCCGTCGCCGTCGAGCTCGTACGCGGCAACCTGGCCGACCTTGATGCGGCGGAAGTACACGGGCGAGCCCACGTCGAGCGAGCCGATGTCGGTGGCGCGCAGCAGAAACTGCTGGCCCGAATCGTCGCGCGTGACGATGGGCGGCGCCTCCAGGCCCTTGAATTCGCCCGAGGTTTCCTTCGACACACCGGCATCGGCGCCGATATAGGCGCCCGACAGCAAGGTGCCCAGGCCCGAGATGCCCGAGGTGTCCAGGCGCGGCCGCACGACCCAGAAGCGCGAATCGTCGGAGGTGAAGCTCTCGGCATCCTTGTTGAGCTGCACCAGCACGCGCACGTGCGAGCGGTCGCGCGCCAGGCGCAGGCTCTGCACGAGGCCGATCTGCACGTCCTTGTATTTCACCGCGGTCTTGCCGGCCTCCAGGCCTTCGGCGGTCTTGAAGGTGAGCACGATCTCGGGGCCGCGCTCCAGCAGGATGCGCGCCACCAGCGTCACGCCGACCAGCGCGGCCACGATGGGGATCAGCCAGATCAGCGAGGGCAGCCACTCGCGGCGGCGCTTGACCTGTGGTTTGGGCAATGGCGGCGCGGACGGCGCCGGTTTGTCCTGCGGTTGCGGATCTTCTTCACTCATGCTGTTTGTTCTTCCCTGTTCTCGAAACTCTCTTGCACCGCCTGTGCTTCCTTGCTGTCCCAGGTGAGCTTCGGATCGAAGCTCAGCGAGGCCAGCATGGTCAGCACCACCACCGAGCCGAAGGCCGCGATGCCCACGCCCGCGGTGATGACCGCGAAGCCCTGGATCTGCACCAGCCCGGTCAGGAGCGACACCACGAACACATCGAGCATCGACCAGCGGCCGATGATCTCGATGATGTGATAGAGCTTTGCCCGCTCGTGCTGGCGCCAGGTGCTGCCGCGCTGGGCCGTCACCACAAGCAAGAACAGCACCGCCAGCTTGAAGAGCGGCACCAGGAAGCTCGCGATGAAGACGATGGCGGCCAGCCCGTAGGCGCCCGACACCCAGAAATAGATCACCCCGCTCAGGATGGTGTCGTACTGCGCGCCGAACAGCGTGCGCGTGATCATCACCGGCAGCAGGTTCGCCGGGATGTACATGATGCAGGCCGCGATCAGGAAGGCCCAGGTGCGCGTGAGGCTCTGCGGCTTGCGCGTGTGCAGATGGGTGCCGCAGCGGCCGCAGGCGTCGCCCTCCTCGGCGCCACGCCAGACGGCCGCGCAGTGCGGGCAAGCCAAGAGGCCGAGCGAGGCGGCGGTGGCGACCGGGGCGTCGGGGTCGTGCGCGACCTCTTCGACGGCCGGCCTCGTTCCGCGCGACCTGAGAAAGGAAAGGAGCTTCATGCCGAAGCCTCCTTCTCCTCGTCGCCCGCGGCGCGGAAGGTCATCTCCCAGAAGGCCCCCGGGTTGAACGACAGCACCGCCGTCAGCGTGACCGTGAGAGCCATGAAGGCCCAGAGCGCGGGCCCCGGCACCACGGTCGCCATGCTGGAAAGCTTGACGATGGCCACCAGCACGCCGAGCAGGAACACCTCGATCATTCCCCAGGGGCGCAGCGACTGCATCATGCGCACCAGCACCGCGAAGCCCAGCGGCCGGTGCTCGCGGCGCAGCGGAATCAGCAGGTAGGCCAGGATGCACAGCTGCAGCAGCGGAAAAAGAATGGTCGTGGCCAGCACCAGCAGCGCCACCACCGACATGCCCTCGCCCCCCAGCACCACCACCGCCCCGGCCAGCGTGGTCTGGCTGCGCAGGCCGCGCAGCTCGATCTCGACGATGGGAAACAGGTTGGCGATGGCGAACATGATCAGGCTCGCCACCGTCAGCGGCAGGATGCGCTGCTGCTGCGAGCCGGGGTGCCTGTCCAGCTCGGTGCCGCAGCGCGGGCAGCGGGCCACGTCGCGCGGCTGCAGGGGTGTGCGGGCGTAGACCGCGTCGCAACCCGGGCAGACCACGGTGTCAGGTACTTCCTTCATGGGGCCGTACCCTACCCTATTCAGTGGTGCGGGTTTGTCGTCTTCAACCGCAGACTGCTGAAAACCGCCGCCACCGCCGCGCAGCAGGCCGCCAGCACCAGCGCCACCACCGGGCCGTGCCCGCCGTGCGGGCTCCAGACGCTGAAGACCCCCGCCAGCACCACCGCGCCGAGAGTCTGGCCCGTGAGCCGCGCGGTCCCCAGCATGCCGCTGGCCGCACCGCTTCGGTGCGCAGGCGGCGAGCTGACGATGGTGTGGTTGTTGGGCGACTGGAAGAGCCCGAAGCCCAGGCCGCACAGCGCCATGCGCCAGGCGATGTCGGCATTGCCCGGATGCGCCGGCAGCGCGGCCAGCAACGCGAGGCCGGTGGCCAGCAGGCCGAGGCCGATGCCGCCGAGCAGCCCGTCCGGATACTTGCCGATCAGCTTCCCCGCGATGGGCGCCATCACCACGATGGCCAGCGGCCACGCGGTGATGAGCAACCCGGCCTCGATATGGCTGCGGCCGTACACATCGAGCAGCAGGAACGGCAGCGCGATGTAGGCCAGCATCTGCGCGCAGAACGCGGCCACCGAGGTGCCCATGGACAGCGCGAACACCGGAATGCGCAGCAGGTCGATGGGGAAAAGCGGCACCGCCTGCGTGCGCTGGCGCCGCAGGTAGACGAAGCCCACCGCCAGCCCGGCCAGCAGGATGGCCCAGGCGGACCAGTGGCCGCCGCCGCCGTCCACGCCGCCTTCGCGCACGCCCAGCCGGTCGACGCCCAGGAACACCAGCGAGAACATCAGCACGTTGAGCGTCACGTCGACGGGCGAGAACCTGAGTCCGGCGGCAGGCGCCACACGGTTGAACGGCAGCGCCTTCATGCCCAGCGCGAAGGTCACGATGCCCAGCGGCACGTTGATCGCAAAGAGCCAGGGCCACGAGGCCACAGAGAGAATCGCCGCCGCCACCGAGGGCCCGGCCACCGACGACGTGGCGACCACCAGCGAGTTGATCGCCATGCCCTTGCCCAGTTGCGACGAGGGATACACCAGCCGCACCAGCGCCGCGTTGACGCTCATGATCCCCGCCGCGCCCAGCCCCTGGAAGGCGCGCGCCGCGATCAGCGTGCCGAGCGAATTGGCGAAGGTCGCGGCCAGCGACGACAGCGCGAACACCGCCATGCCCACGAGGTACACGCGCCGGTAGCCCACGAGGTCGCCGAGCGAGGCCAGCGGCAGCAGCATGACCAGCGTGGCGATCTGGTACGCATTGACCACCCAGATCGCCTGCGAGGGACTCGCCTGCAACTCACGCGCGATGCCCGGCAACGCCAGGTTGACGATGGTGCCGTCGAGCACCGCCACGATCAGCCCGAGGATGATGACCAGCATCGCCCAGCCGCGCTCCGGCGAGGCCAGGCCGTCGATGGGCTTGAGGGTGTTTTCTTCGGCGCTCGCGATTGCGGCGCCTGGATGTATCGAGCTCACGCTTCCTGCGTCCTTCGTGTGGGTTCCGAGCGCACGCCGCCCAGCGTGAGCCAGGTCAGCACCAGCGCGATCAGCGCGCCTGCGGCCATGCCGGCCACCATCGGCAGCGGCCGGCCATCGGTGAAGAAGCCCACCACCGCCATTGCCAGCGCGCCCGTCAGCATCTGCAGCGTGCCGAGCAGCGCCGACGCGGTGCCCGCGATGGCGCCGTGCATTTCGAGGGCCAGCACGCCGGTGGTCGGGATCACCAGGCCCATGAAGCCCGAGGCGATGAAGTACAGGACGATGAGCACCCAGATGCTGTCGCCGCCCATCGCGAAGTAGATGAACATCGCGACCATCGCCGCGCCGCAGCACACCACGCCGAACTTCACGAGGTTGACCAGCCCGTAGCGCTCGCCGAGCGAGCCGGTGAACTGCGAGGCGCCGATGAAGGCGGCCGCGTTCACGCCGAAGGCCACGCTGTAGAGCGCGGGCGACAGGCCGTAGTGGTCGATCATCACGAACGACGAATTGGCCAGGTAGGTGAAGAAGCCCGCCATCGCGAAGCTGCCGATGAACACCAGCCCGAGGTAATGCCCGTCGCGCAGCAGCAGCCAGTAGGCCGAGAGCGCGCTGCCCAGGCTGCTTTCGACGCGCTCCGAGACAGGCCGGGTTTCGTCGAGCAGCTTGACCATCATCGCGAGGCCCGCCACCGCCGCGATGGTCACGGCCCAGAACACGCCGCGCCAGCCTGCGACCGCGATCACCGCGCTGCCCGCAAGCGGCGCGAGGATCGGTGACACGCTGAACACCAGCATCAGCAGCGACATCAGCCGCGCGGCATCGGTGCCTGTGTGCAGGTCCCGCACCACGGCGCGCGGAATCGCCATGCCGGCCGCGGCGCCCAGGCCCTGGATGAAGCGCAGCGCGATCAGCGTCTGGATGTCGGTCGCCAATGCGCAGCCCACGCTGGCCAATGCGAAGAGCACCAGCCCGGCGTACAGCGGGGGCTTGCGCCCGACCATGTCGGAGATCGGCCCATAGAGCAGCTGGCCCGCGCCGAGCGACAGGAAGAACGCCGTGAGGCTCATCTGCACCGCGCCGATGTCGGCGCGCAGGCTCTGCCCGATGGCGGGCAGCGCGGGCAGGTACATGTCGATGGCGAAGGGCCCGATGGCCGAAAGCAGGCCCAGCAGGAGGGCCATCTTGAAGAAGGGGGAAGAACGCATTGCCCCGATTGTCGCCAAGCCCGGCAATCGGCGCCCGCGTGGGGTCGGTTGCCTGCAGGCCTCGCCGGGTGCTAATTCGGGGAAAAGAATCGGTTGGCAGGCCGAGGCAAACCAAGGTTCTCGCGCAGGGTACGACCTTCGTATTCGCGCCGGAAGATGCCGCGGCGCTGCAGCTCGGGCACCACCTTGTCGACGAAGTCGTCGAGCCCGCCCGGCAGCCACGGGAACATCACGTTGAAGCCGTCCGAGCCCTCGGTCTCCAGCCATTCCTGCATCTCGTCGGCGATGGTCTGCGGCGTGCCGACGAAGGCCAGGCCGCCGTAGCCGCCCAGGCGCTGCGCCAGCTGTCGCACCGTGAGGTTCTCGCTGCGGGCCAGCTCGACCACGCGGGCGCGGCTGCTCTGGCTCGCGTTGGTCTCGGGCACGTCGGGCAACGGCGCATCGGGGTCGAACCTAGAGGCATCGTGGCCGAGCTGGATCGAGAGCGAGGCGATCGCGCTGTCGTAGTGCACCAGGCTGTCGAGCTTCGCGCGGATGGCGCGGGCTTCTTCCACCGTGTCGCCGACCACCACGAAGGCCGCGGGCAGGATCTTGAGATGGTCCGGCTCGCGCCCGATCCTGCGCATGCGGCCCTTGATGTCCGCATACAGGCTGCGCGCCGCGGCCAGCGTGCCCGGTGCGGCGAACACGGCCTCCGCGGTCTCGGCCGCGAGCTGCCGCCCCGCTTCCGACGCGCCGGCCTGCACGATCAGCGGCCAGCCCTGCACCGGCCGCGCGATGTGCAGCGGCCCGCGCACCGAGAGGTACTTGCCCTTGTGGTCGAGCACATGCAGCTTGGCGGGATCGAAGAAGCGGCCGCTCTCGGCATCGCGCTCGAAGGCGTCGTCGGCCCAGCTGTCCCACAGGCCCGTGACCACGTCGTAGAACTCGCGGGCGCGGGCATAGCGCTCGTCGTGTGCCATGTGGTCGTCGCGGCCGAAGTTCAGCGCCGCGTCGGGGTTGGAGGTCGTCACGATGTTCCAGCCCGCGCGGCCTTCGCTCAGGTGGTCGAGCGAGGCGAAGCGGCGCGCGATGTGGAACGGCTCGTCGAAGGTGGTCGATGCGGTGGCCACCAGCCCGATGTGCTTTGTGTGCTGGGCGAGCGCCGACAGCAGCGTGAACGGCTCGAACGAGGTGACCGTGTGGCTGCGCTGCAGTGCCTCGATGGGCATGTTGAGCACGGCCAGGTGGTCGGCCATGAAGAAGGCATCGAAGCGGCCGCGCTCCAGCGTCTGGGCCAGTTGCTTCAGGTGCGCGAAGTTGAAGTTGGCATCGCGCCATGCGCCCGGATAGCGCCAGGCACCGGTGTGGATGCTGACCGGGCGCATGAATGCGCCCAGCCGCAGCTGCTTGCTTGTGCTCATGGCGTCATTCGGCCGGCCAGAACACCAGCGCGCGCAACTCGATGCTGCGGCGCGGCGGCGCTTCGGGCGCACCGGTCGGGTCTTCGAACGCGGTGTGCGCGGTGAAGCGCGCGGTGCCGTCCTCGCGCGAGTCGTAGATCTTCAGGAGCAGCGCCTCGTCGGGCCGCAGCCTCGGGAACCAGTACCACTGGTGTTTCGGGTTCCAGGTGAAGGAGTAGGTCTCGCCCACCTTGTCGGGATAGACCAGGTCACTGGGCACCATGTCCTCGAACGCGATGGAGCGCGCATCGCACAGGGCGAGCGGCAGCCGCTCCACCGTGGCCAGCGGGCGCCACAGGTTGATGATGGCGAAGCGGTGCTTCAGGCGCTCTTCCGCTTCTTCGGGCGGCAGGTGGTCGCGCACGCGGCGCGGCGCGGAGACGAAGGTCTGGTCGTTGTGCACCCGCCGCACCGGCTCTCGCAACTCGGCCGTGCGGCGCGAGCCCTGCGCGCTGTCGCGCAGCGTGTGATCGAAGACGACGATCTTCTCGGCGCCCGTCACGTCGCGCAGCAGCGCCTCGGCCTCGCGGTAGTAGATGTCGCGGATGGTCGCATCGTGCGAGAAGTCGGCCACCACGCTGCGGTGCGAGATCTGCGTGAAGCCGCTGCGGTCGAGCGAGAGTTCGCGCAGCGCCACGAGCGGGCGGCCATCGCGGATGGCCACGCGGCGTGGCTCCAGTTCGCCGGTCACCCAGGGCACGCCCGGCGGCGGCTCGAAGGTGTAGCTCACCGGCCTGCCCTGCCCTGCCTTCAGGTAATTCACCTCGCCTTCGACGAAAGGGAGATTGGCGGCCACCAGGTGGTCATTCGATGCGGTGCCCATGCGGCATGACTCCTCAGAAGGGTTCCTTGAACGGGCGCAGGTCGAGTTCCTGCGTCCACGCGCTGCGGTGCTGCACATGCAGCTGCCAGTAGTTTTCTGCGATGGCGTCCAGCTGCAGCAGGCCGTCGTCGCCTGCCTGCGCCACGCGCTGGGGTGCGTTGCTGCGCAGGCGTTCGCCGTCGATGCCGCCATCGATCACCACGTGGGCCACGTGAATGCCCTGCGGGCCGAACTCGCGCGCCAGGCTCTGGCTGAGCGACCGCAGGCTGGCCTTGGCCGCCGCGAAGGCGGCGAACGGCGGCTTGCCGCGCAGCGCCGCGGTGGCGCCGGTGAACAGCAGGCTGCCGCGCGCCCTGGGCGCGGTGGCCTCGAAGCCGTTGGCCAGCAGGCCCTGCAAGGCTTCGCGCGCAAAGATGAAACCGCCCAACGCGCTGGTGCGCCAGGCCTGCGTGAACTGGTCGACCGAGATCTCCAGCGTCGGTGCGCGCACCGCGCTCGCCGCATTGAAGATCGCCACCGACAGCGGGCCCAACGCCTGCACGCGTTGTGCGATGCCGTGGATCTCGGCCTCGCTCGCCACGTCACCCGCGAACACCTGGGCGCGCCCGCCGTCGGCTTCGATTTCAGCGGCCACCGCAGCGAGTTGCGCCTGGGTGCGGCCGGTCAATGCGACGAGGAATCCCTCGGCCGCGAAGCGCCGTGCGAGCGCAGCGCCCAGGCCGGCGCTGGCGCCGACACCGGCGATCCAGGCCACCGGCGACGGGCCCGAAGCGGAGGAAGAAACAGGGGGTGGTGAAGAGACTGGAGGCATAGGTGAGGCCGAAGGCTATACCTGCGCTCCGAGCCGTGGAACGATGCAAAAGCGATAACCTTATTTGCCGGCTGGTCGGCGATCGCACACGCTTGACGTCCCATCGGATTTCACGGTGACGCGATCGGCGGCTACGCTATCGGCTTCCCGGACCGCTTCCACAACAACTCACAGCATTGCTTTCCAGGAGGAGTCATCCATGGCCTTCGCCCGCACGATCCATGCCGATCTGCTTCGCGTGTTTCTTCTGACCCTCGTGTCGCTCTTCGCCATACCGGCGGCGACGCTGGTCTTCACCGAATACGCGCTGCGCTCGCAGGACGCCGAGTTCCTGCAGTCGATCGAGAAGCGCATCAACGCCGATGCACGCCTGAACGCCGCCGACAAGGCGGAGGCCACCGCGTTCTACCGCAGCCACCCGCTCTCCAAGGCCTGTGACGCCACCGCGCCGGAAGACAAGAACTTCCACGACAAGGTGTGCAGCCCCTACTCGATGCAGTGGCAGTTCCACTGGGCTGACCGCGCCGCCATCTGGACGCTGGCGCTCGGCGCGGCGCTGCTCGCGGCAGCCCTTGTGCTCGGCGCGCTGGCCTTCGCCAACCGCGGGCTGCGCTATGCGAGCTTCGTCGCGGGCTGGCGGCTCATGACGGTATCGAGCGCCGTCGAGGTCGTGCTGCAGAGCGCGATGCTGGTGTGGCTCTCGTTCTGGCTCACCGCCTTCTTCTGGCACAGCTACTACGTGAAGCTGATCGCCATTGCCGGCATCGCGGCCGCGGCGGCCGTGTTCTATGCGGTGTACACGCTGTTCAAGAAGCTGCCCTCGGTCAACGCGATCGACGGCGAGCTCATCGCCCAGGCCGATGCACCGCGCCTGTGGGAGCGCATCCGCCAGCTCGCGGGTCGCGTGAAGACGGCGCCGCCCGACCAGATCGTGGCCGGCATCGACACCAACTTCTTCGTCACCGAAGCGCCCATCGAGGTCGGTGGCCGCACCTTGAACGGCCGCACGCTGTTCGTGAGCATTCCGCTCCTGCGCGTGCTCGACCAGTCCGAGGCCGATGCGGTGCTGGCGCACGAGCTCGCCCACCTGGGCGGCGGCGACACCCGCAGCAGCGCGGCGCTCGGCCCGAAGCTGCGGCAGTTCGACCAGTACACCTGGAAGATGCGCAGCGGCGGCCTCACCATCGTGGCGCACTACCTGCTGCGCCTGTATCGCATGATCTTCGAGTTCGCCCTTGCGCGCGACAGCCGCGAGCGCGAGTACAAGGCCGACCGCGTATCGGCAGGCCTCACGGCGCCGAGCGCCATCGTGCAGTCGCTGATCAAGATCTCGGCCTACGCGAGCTACCGCAACGACGTCGAGCAGAAGCTCTTCGCGCAGAACCGCCAGCACGACGGCGCACTGGGCATCGCCCGTTTCGTGGCCGACGGGCTGCCGCCCTACGCGAGCTCCGAGGCGTTCATCGAGACGATGAAGACCGCCGATGTGCCCCACCCCTACGACAGCCATCCGCCGCTGCTCGAACGCATGCGCAACGTCGATCACCATGTGCCCGAGAGTGTGTACGGCGCCATCGTCGCGACCGCACCGCAGGCCACCTGGGCCGACGAGATCGAGACGGCCCCTGCCATCGAGCAGCGCCTGTGGAGCGAGTACGAGCAGCGTTTCGTGCAGAACCACGAATTGAGCCTGGCCTACCGCTACGAACCCGCCAATGAAGAAGAGCGCATCGTGGTGCTGCGCCACTTTCCGCCGCTCGAGTTCGCCCTGAAGGGCGGCGAGCGCATCGGGGTCGACTACACCGGCCTGCACCCGAGCGCGGACGGCGGCTCGACGATCGCGTGGGACGAGGTGAAGGGCCTCACCTACAAGGACGGCAGCTTCGGCGACACGCTGATCGTGACGCACCACGACAAGGGCATGCTGGGCGCGCGCACCACCAAGGTCAAGGTGGCGGGCCTGGGCAAGCAGAAGGACAACTTCAGGGGCGCCGTCGGCCACTACTGGCAACGCCACCAGATCATGCGGGCACAGCAAAAGGAAGAAGATCCAGCGTCCTGAGCATTTCCCCCTCACCTGTCACCGGACGGGCTCCACAAAAACCTTCACATAACAGGAGACATGCATACCGTGAACCCCATCGAGCAAAGAACCATCTCGAAGATCAGCTGGCGGCTCTTGCCGCTGCTGATGATCAGCTACTTCATCGCCTACCTCGACCGCGTGAACCTCGGCTTCGCGGGCGCCTCGATGTCGAAGGACCTGGACTTCACCTCCACCGTGTTCGGCAACGCGGCCGGCATTTTCTTCCTCGCGTATTTCCTCTTCGAGGTGCCCAGCAACATGGCACTGGAGCGCTTCGGCGCGCGCCGCTGGATCGCCCGCATCATGTTCAGCTGGGGCATTCTTTCCGCGGCCCAGGCCTGGGTGGGCGGCTCGACCAGCTTCAACGTCGTGCGCTTCCTGCTCGGCATTGCAGAGGCCGGCTTCTTTCCGGGCGTGATCTTCTACATCACGCTGTGGTTTCCGGCGGCCTACCGCGCGCGCATCGTGGGCTGGTTCATGTTCGCGATCCCGATCTCCACGGTGATCGGCTCGCCCATCTCGGGCTACATCCTCAACATGGACGGCGTGGGCGGCATGCACGGCTGGCAGTGGCTCTTCATCCTCGAGGCGATTCCCTCGCTGATCCTGACCTTCTTCATCCTGTTCTACCTGCCCGATGGTCCGAAGGATGCGAAGTGGCTCTCCAACGAAGAGCGCGACTGGCTGCAGAACACGCTCGATGGCGAGCGCCGCAACCGTGAGGCGCTGCACACCATCTCATGGAAACAAGCGCTGCTGAACCCGCGCGTGATCGGCCTCGGTTTCGTCTACATGGGCATCACGGTGCCGCTGTACGGCCTGAGCTTTTTCCTGCCGCAGATCATCAAGGGCTTCGGCGGTCTCGGCAATGTGGAGATCGGCTTCATCAACGCGTTTCCGTACCTGATCGGCGCCATCGCGATGGTGTTCTGGACGCGCGCCTCCGATGCGAAGAAGGAGCGCAAGTGGTTCCTGCTGATCCCGCTCGCCTGCATCTTCGTGGGCCTCGTTGCAGCTGCGGAAACCAGCGCACCGGTGCCCAAGATGGCGGCCGTGACGCTCGCCGCGTTCGGTATCTTCAGCGCACTGCCGATGTTCTGGACGCTGCCCACCGCCATCCTGAGCGGCACCGCGGCAGCGGCCGGCATCGCGTGGATCAACTCCATCGGCAACCTCGGCGGCTACATCGGCCCGACGATCTTCGGCGCGCTGAAAGACCGCATGGGCAACGACATCTACGCGGTGATCTTTCTTGCGCTGCTGTCGGCCGTGGCGTTCGTGCTGGTGCTGGTCATCGGGCACGATGCGCGGGCCGAGCAGGCGTCGGCGGGGCAGGCCTGATCGGGCAACGCGCTGGCTCGAAACGTCAGGCGGATTTGCTGCGCGCAGTCTTCTTTCCGCCCTCCGCGCGCGGCGCATCGTTGCCGGCCGGCGCGTTCGCCTGATCGACCCACAGCAATGCATCCACATACGACACGAACCGGTTGAGGTATTCCGGCGACAGCTCGCGCATCAGCGTGAGCGATTGGTGCACGAGGTTGTGCGAGTTGAGCGGGCCGGCGTTCTGCGGCAGCTTCGCGAGCGATTGCGTGAGCCGCCGTTCGGCGCTGAGCTTCGACCATGTGCTCCGGAAAAACGGGAGCACCTTCAGCTCGTTGGTCGCCGGGTCCATCCGGTCGGACGATGCGTGCTGTGCGAGGTGGCCGGTCAGTTCTGCGAGAGGCCCACGCGGAGGTTGCCCGGCTGCGGCGACTTCTGCATCTGGAACCTTTTCGAGATCCTCGCCATAGGCTGCAAGCAGCGCCGCGACTTTCTCGTCCAGGATGCGCCGCGCCTTCCCGCCGTGGTCCGCCGCACGCTTGGCCAATGTCTCGATGAAATGAAAGCGCACCGGATCGAGGCGGTGCGCCCCGCGCTCGCGCCATGCGTCGAGCGTTGCATCCATTCCGTTGGGTTCGTCGCTACTCACGAGGCTTCGTCTTTGCGTCCGAGCGCTTCGGCGTGGGCGCCATCTCCACGCGCCGGTTCCTGGACCGTCCGTCGGCATCGGCATTGGACGCCACCGCCTGTTCGGCGCCGAACGCCGCGGCAAAGATCGCGGACGATGGAATGCCCTCTTCGATCAGCGTGCGGGTCACCGTCAACGCGCGCTGGGCCGAGAGTTCCCAGTTGTCCGCGAACTGGCGATTGCCGCCGCGCACCTGCCGGTCGTCGGTGAAGCCGCTCACCATCAGGATCTCGTCGCGGGCCTGGAGGTAGGCCGTGAGCGGCGCGGCCAGGCTCTTGAGCAGTTGCCGGCCTTCGGGCTGCAGCTCCGCGGAGTTCAGCGCAAACAGCACGCTGCCGCTGATGCCGATGCGGCCGTTGTTCAGCGTCACCCGCCCCGCGGCGAGCGGGCCGGCCAGCGCCTGCTCGAGCGTCTGCAGCCGCTCGGCCTCGACCCTGCGCTGCTTGACCTCGGCTTCGAGCTTGGTCGCGAGTTCGAGCTGCATGCCGATCACGCAGACCAGGATCAACACGAAGGCGCCCAGCAGGCCCGACATCAGGTCGCCGAAGACGGCCCATACCGGAACCGATGCCTCGGTGCCGGCGTCGAGGTCCTCGGTCATCACGCTTCGCTGCCCGCGGTGGCTCGCTGAACCGCGAGCTGCTGCAGGTCTTCGACGATCTGCTTCTGCGACATGATGCTCAGGTCGATGACCTCACGGGCCTGCGCCACGTAGTACGCCAGTTGCTCGTCGCTGCGCGCGATGGACTTGCCGAGCGCGCCTTCGATGCGCTGCAGGTGCGCGCTCATCTTGTCGTTCGATTCGGTGAAGAGCTTCACCGCGAAGCCGAAGGCCTCGCCCAGGCTCGCCACCTCGACCGCGCTGCCGGTGATCTGCGCGGCGACGTCGGCCATCTTTCCGGTTTCGGTATCGACCTTGTCGTTGAAGCGCGTGCCGACGCGGTCCAGCAGGTCCGCCGAGGTGGCCACGAGCGCATCGATGGCGCTGCGCTGCTCGGTGGAGGCATGGTTCACCGCATCGAGCAGCGTCTCCAGCGTGCCGAGGATGCGGCTGCGCTCGTCGAGCATCGCGTTGTCGCGCGCCATGCTGTCCGAGCGCTTCTGGCGCAGTTCGGCGATCACTTCGGCTGCTGCGCGCGGCGCTTCGGAGGCGGCCTGCATGAGTTGGCCGATCTCGGCGATGGTGCTCTTTGCGTGGGCTTCGCTCTGGGCGGAAATGTCGTTGGCGGTCTGTGCCAGCGTCTTGCAGATTTCCTGCTGCTGCGTCTCGCTGCGCACGCCCGCCTGCTGCCATTCCTGCTGCAGCGACACGGCCATCGCTTCGAGCGCCTGGGTCCAGGCGGCCAGCCGTTGCTGGTCGCGCGATGCCATCTCGGCCTGCAGGTCGGTATGCGTCTGGCCCACCGTGTTCAGCAGCGAAGCCGAGTGCTGTTCGAAAGTGGCGGCGGCAGCGGTCAGCGCGCGTTGCGTGTCGCCCGAGAGGGTTTCGCTCGCGCGCTCATGTTGTGCGAGCGCGCTGCGCCAGTGGTCGGACACGCGCTCGACCGTGGTTTCGAGGCGGGCGGAGACGCCGTCCACCAGCGAAGCCGAGCGCTGCTCGAAGGTCTGCGTGAACTGGTCGAGCGTGGCACGCAGGTCCTTGGCTTGCGCCTCGCTCGTGCGTTGCTGCCCGGCGAGCGCGGTCTTCCAGATGTCCGCCACGGTGGTGGTGTTGGTCTCGAAGCGGGTGGAGAGCCCATCGAGCTGCCGCTGCACGCTCTGCTCGACGGTGGCGTGCAGCGAGGCCGTCTCGCGCGCAATGCCGGCCATCGTGGCTTCGACCACCGGCTGGATCGTCGCGCCGGCGATGCGGGCGCTGTCGGCGAGGCCTTCCTTCAGCGACTGGCCGACGGAAGAGGCCAGGCCCGCGTACACCGCCTCGGCCTTGCCATGGAAGCTGTCCTGGCTGGAGATCAGCCGCTCGTTCAAGGCCTGGCTCTGGCGCTCCATCGTCGCCATCATGAGTTGCAGCCGGTCGACCAGCGCGGGCATCGCCTCGCCCTGGCGCTGCAGCAGCTTGAAGGACTCTTCGCGCTGATGGGCCTGCGAGAAGACGCGCAGGCTGGTGGCGATTCGGGTGTCGAGCAGTTGCCCGGTCTGCATCCGGTCGCGCCGGGCCAGCGCCGAAAGAAGACCGAGCGTTGCCGACGTTGCCACGCCCGCGAGCGAGGTGCCGAACGCCACGCCCAGCCCCTTGACCGGCGCGGCCAGCGAGGCGCGCATGGCCTGCAGGTCCGACGCGCTCTCCAGCGCCGTGCCCGTGCCGTTCAGCGTGACCACCATGCCGAGGAAGGTGCCCAGCATGCCCAGCAGCACCAGGAGGCCCGCGAGGTAAGGCGTGAGGCTCGGGCCGGGCAGGCCGACACGCTCGCCCTCGACGCGCAGGCGCACCGCGTTGCGCAGCGACGGATGCAGCTTGTCGAGCCATTCGCCCAGGCTGGCCGGCGGCCCGGTCATTTCCGTCATGGCGCTTGTCAGCGTGGTCGTCGCCTGGCCGAAGCGGTGCAACTCCAGCGCGCCCACCACATAGAACGCACCGATGAGCACGGTGATCGCCAGCGCCAGCGGGTTCGAGCCGATGTACCCGATGCCGACCCAGCAGACCGCGGCCAGGCCGACGATGAAGACGATGCGATGAAGAAGTTGGGTCATGAAACTCTGGTTAGCTCGCGCGAAGGGCTTCGAGCAGCCCTTCGACCGGTTGAAATCGGACATCCATCTCGGCGAGCAGCACGTCGTGCATGTCCTTGCGGAACACGGCCAGCCACACACCGGGCTCGGCCTCGCTGTCGGCGTCGGCACTGGCGTTGGCATCGGCCCGGCCCAGGCGCTTGAAATGCTTCTCGAGCGTCGCCGGGATGCTCGCCAGCAGCCGATGCTCCTGCGCGCTCAATACCTGCTCCATGACCACGTCCACCGCCGCCAGCCGCGCCATGTCGGGCGAGCGCGTCGCCAGCGTCGAGCGCAGGCGGCCGCGCAAGGGGCCGATGCTCGTCTCCATGGCCTGCTGCCTGGCGTGGTAGCGCCGGCGGTAGGCCGCGAAGTCGGTCGTGTTGTCCCGGGAAACGCTGTGCATGTCTTCTGCAATGGCGTTGGCCATCGCGGTCCGCACACGCTCGCATTCGCGTGCTTCGGGGTTGCCGGCCGCACGCGCGCCAGAAGACGCAGCCGCGAGGCCGCCGTTCAACGCTGCAGAAAGGGAGATGGCATCGGTCCAGCCGAGCCATTGACTCAATCGATCCGCAAAAGCCTGTTTGGGCTCGGGGACTTCGATGTCGGTCAGTCGAGCGAGCAAGCGAATCAGCGCCGAGCCGGTGAAGCCTGTGCGCCTTGACACTTGCACCATTACCGCCAGATGGAAAAACCTGGCAGTCTACACTGCCGACTCCCCCTGGATGCCCCCGCCGCCACTGGCGGTTGCTTTGCGTGACATCTTGCTGAACATTCGAAACAAAATGGCCTGTTCAGCCCCCCAAAGGCAGACTTTCGGACGCGCTCAAAGGCCGAGCTTGTAGCCTTCGTGGGTCGCAACGAAGCCGAGCTTTTCGTAGAACCGGTGCGCGTCCGGGCGGCCCTTGTCCGTGGTCAGCTGCACCAGCGTGCAGCCGCGCGCCCTGCACTGCGCAACGGCCCACTCGAACATCTGCTGGCCCACACCCGAACCGCGCAACGCCTCTGCAATGCGGACCGCCTCGATCTGCCCTCGCCATGCGCCGGTCCGGGCGATGCCCGGAATGAACGAGAGCTGCAAGGTGCCGACCACCGCGCCCGCCTCGTCCACGGCCACCACGAGTTGCTGATTCGGATCGGTCTCGATGGCGTGGAACGCAGCGAGGTATCGCGCGTCCAGCGTCGGCCCGGGCACTTCCCGGCGGCGCCCCAGTTCGTCGTTCGCCAGCAGCTCGACGATGGCGGGAAGATCGGCCAGCGCCGCGGTGCGAAAAGCGATGTGGTGGTCCATGGTCTCTCAGTACAAGGTCGACTGTTGCCGCGCCGGCAACTCGCGGTCGTAGGTCGCCCCGTCGAACGCGGCATCGGTCAGCGCAGAAAGAATGGCCCCGGCCGTCGGCACCTCGCGCTTCGCATCCGCCGCCACCGGCGCCCAGAGCTTCGAGCGCTGGATCGCGCGGGCGCACTGGAAGTACACCGTCTCCACCTGCACCTCGATCACGCATTGCGGCAGCTTGCCCTCCATCGCGAAGCGCGCCAGGACATCCGGCGCGACGGTGATGCGCGCGCGTCCGTTCACGCGCAGCGTTTCGCCGACACCGGGAATCAGGAACAGCAAGGCCACGCGCGGGTCGATCACGATGTTGCGCAGGCTGTCGATGCGGTTGTTGCCGCGGCGCTCGGGCAGCAGCAGCGTCTTCTCGTCCTGCACCGCCACAAAGCCCGGCGGGTCGCCGCGCGGCGAGGCGTCCAGCCCGCCGGGGCCGGTGGTGGCGAGCACCGCGAAGGGAGAGGCGGCAATCAGCGCCTGATAGCTCGGATGCAGGTACGGCACTTCCTTCTTGAGCGAAGCCTCGCCGGGCTGGCCGAACAGGGCCTCGAGCTGCGCGACGGTTTCGATGGCATGGGAGGTGGTCATGACGTTCGCTCCTGGGCGTGAGGTGATGTCGATTGTGGCGATGGATTCCGCCCGCAGGCCAGCGCCATGATGGCCAGCAGCAATGCGGCAATGCCATAGAGCCACGGCGGCGATGCGACCGGCAGCAGCAGCCCCGCGATGAGCGGACCGGCCCCGGCGCCGATGTCGCGCCACACCGAGCGCGCCGCCAGCGCCTGCACGCGCTCGGGCCCCGGTGTGCGGCGCGCCACGATGGGCGACAGCAAGGGCAGTTGCAAGGCGCGCAGCACCACGATCAGCGCCGCGCAGCTCCAGAGCCAGCCGAGGCCGAAGCCCACGAGCGCCACGGCCGTCACGAGCGAAAGGCTCACCAGCAGCCGCTCCGCGCCGAAGCGGTCCGCCAGGTGCCCACCGACCGGGCTCAGGAAAATCTCCGCGAGGTAGCGCAGCGCCATCAGCAGGCCGGCCACGATCACCGCGCCGCCCGGCAGCAGGTCCTTGCCGAGGTAGGACAGGCCGACGATGAAGAGCCCGTCCAGCGCCAGCCCTTCCATGAACGACCAGCCATCGAGGCTGTTGGGCCACTGGAAGCGCCGCTTGGGCTTCTCGGTGCGATGCGGCGCCGATGGCAGCCGCCGGGCCGCGAACACCGCCAGCAGCGAGAACACCGCAAGGATGCCGAAGATCGCGCGCGGCCCGAGCCAGTGCGCCATCAACGCGCCCAGCGGCAGCGCCAGCACCGGCCCCATGGCAATGAATGCGCGCGAGCGGCCATTGCGGCGGGCGGCGCCGACGGGGTCGGCCGTGGCAAGCGCCTGGGTGGAGAGGTTGAGCGCCGCGAAGCACAGGCCCCACATCAGCCGCAGCGGCAGCAGCGCCCAGAAACCCGAGAGCGTGGCGTAGCCCACGCCGCAAACGGCGGCGGCCACGACGGCGATGGTGCAGGTCGGCCGGTCGCCGTTGCGCGCATAGAAGCGCGCCACCCAGCGGTAGCCCGCGATGCGCACCAGCCGGTTGGCGGCAAGCAGCATGCCGGCTTCGGCCAGCGTCACGCCGAACTGGTCGGCATACATCGGCAGCAAGAGGTAGAGAACGACGTCGGCCGGCAGCGAAAGCCCGAGCGCGATGGCTGCGTGGCGGGAATTCAGGTCGGTGGCGCTGGCCGTGGAGGTGGGAGCAGGTGTGAGGGGCGTGGAAGACATCGAGACCGCATGGTGCGCCGCGGCAACGCGGGCTGACAAACGAGATTAACGCCCCTCATGCGTGAGAAAATCGCACACATGCCGCTTCGAGAACCGCCCCTCAACGCCGTGCGCGCCTTCGTCGCGGCGGCCCGCCACCTGAGTTTCACGCGCGCTGCGCAGGAGCTTCATGTCACGCACAGCGCGGTGAGCCGGCAGATCAAGAGCCTCGAAGAATGCCTGGGCGTCGTGCTGTTCGAGCGCCGCATCCGCCAGGTGGCATTGACGGCGGAAGGCCAGCAGTTCTTCGCGGAAGCCGGGCCGGCGCTGGCGCAGATCAACGCGGCCGCGCAGGCGCTTCAGGCGCAAGGCCCGGCCCGCGCGGTGCGGATCAACGTGCGGCCGTCGTTCGCGGTGCGTTGGCTGATTCCGCGGCTGCCATCTTTCGTTGAGCGGCATCCCGACATCGAGCCGCAGGTCGTCACCAGCACGGTGATGCCCGAGCAGGCAACCGACAGCTTCGACATCGCGGTGCGCCGCGGGCTCGAAGGCTGGCCCTCTTCCATCGACGTGCAGCCCTTCCTCGAAGACGAGGTGCTGGTGGTCGGCGCACCCGCCTTGTTCAAGACGCATCCGCTGGCCGACCTGCGCGCGCTGGCGTCGCATGTGCAGCTCTCGGCCAAGACGCGCAAGGACGACTGGGACGCCTGGAAGAAGCAGGTCGGCGCACCGCGCACGAGGCCGGCGAGCCGCCTGCAGTTCGACCACCTGCACTTCGTGCTGCAGGCCGCGGTCGACGGGCTGGGCATCGCGCTCGCGCCGACCTCGCTCGTGGCGCATGACCTGGCCTCGGGCCGCCTGCAATCGCCGCTGCCCGCGCTGCGCATGCCGCTGGAGCGCTACTACTACGGCCTCGCACCGGACGCCGTGCCGGAAGCCCGGCACGTGGCCGCATGGTTCGAGGAGATGCTGCCGTCGTCGCTCAGTTCACCAGTGAACGGATGACCTCGACGAGACCGACCTTGCCCTTGCGCACGCTTGCATCGGCGCCCTCGAAGGTGATCCAACCCTCGTTGAAGCCATCGAGCATCTGGATGCGCGGCACCGGGTCCTTCATTCCCTGCGCGCGGAAAAGCGAACCCCAGGTCTCGCGCGGCACCGCTTCGGCCTGAACCGGGCGGCCCAGCACCTGGGCCAGCGCCGCGGCAATCGCGAGCTGGCTCACACGTTCGGGGCCTTCGAGTTCGACGATGCGTTCGACGGCACCGTCCTGCACCAGCAGCTCCGCCGCCACCCGGCCCACGTCGGCCGTGGCGACCATCGGCACGGCCCTGTCGAGCGGCTGCAGGAAGCTGGAGAGAACGCCCTGCTCACGCGCCGGCGCGATGTCCCAGGCCAGGTTCTCGAGAAACCATGCGGGCCGCAGAAAGCCGACCGGCAACGGCAGCGTGACCAGCGCTTCTTCCATCAGGCTGCGCTGGCTCAACAGGTTCGGCTGCGCGGCCTGCGCGCCGACGGTCGAAAGGCAGATCACGCGGCCCGGCTGCGCCTGGGCGAGCGCCTGGCGCACGGCGGCGATGACCGCCCTCGCCTCCGGGAACCCCGGCAGGGGATCGAAGTTCGGCGGCGGCAGGATGAACACGCCCCGAGCACCCGCGAATGCGCGTGCCAGGGCTTCTGCATCGTTCATGTCGGCGATGGCGACTTCGCAGCCCAGGTCGGACCAAGCCTTGCCCTTCGCCGCGTCGCGAACGACCGCCCGAACGGGCTGGCCTTGTGCCAGCAAGGTGTGCGCGACCGTGCCGCCGACCTTGCCTGTGATACCGGTGATTGCGTACATGAGACTTTCCTTCTTTCTTCCAGTGAATCGATTGCGATGGACGGAATGTAGGAATCCGGCGTCTTTGAGTAAAGCGACCCAGAGGAATATCATTCATGACACTCGATCACGAATACAAAAATGGCACTCGACGGACGACTTCTCTCCAACGTGGGCGTGCTCGCCGCTGTCGTCGAGGGCGGCAGCTTCGCGAGCGCGGCCAATGCCCTCGGCCTCACGCCCTCGGGCGTCAGCCGTGCCATCGCGCGGCTGGAGGCACGCATCGGCGTGCGCCTGTTCGACCGCACGACGCGTTCGCTCAACCTCACGGACGAAGGCCGGCTGCTCTATGCCAACGTCAATCCGCTGGTGCTGGGCATCGAGGACGCAGTGACCATCGCGGCAGGATCGTCCGGCGCGGTGCGCGGGCGATTGCGCGTCAACACCGACGCCTTCACATCGCGCCTCCTGCTCGCGCCGCACCTCCCGCGCTTTCTCGACCAGCACCCCGAGCTGTCGCTCGACCTCGTCGCGCGCGACCAGCTCGGCGACCTGGTGGCCGAAGGCTTTGACATCGCGGTGCGCTTCGGCGAGCCGCCGTCGTCGTCGCTGGTGGCGCGCAAGCTCATGGACACGCGCATCGTGACCGTCGCGACGCCCGCCTACCTGAAGCGGCATGGGCGCCCCGCGAAACCGGCGGATCTTGCCGACCACACGTGTCTCCAGGTGCGCAATCCGGTCACCGGGCAGCCCTATGCGTGGGAGTTCCAGCGCGGCCGCAAGCACCTGAAGGTGCCCACCACCGGCCGGCTGCTGCTGACCGATGCGGGCACCATCCTCGCCACCGCGCTCGCCGGTGTCGGCATCGCGCAGATCAAGGCGGTGGGCATACAGGCGCAGCTCGACAGCGGCGAGTTCGTCGACCTGTTTCCCGACTGGCCCGACGAGCGCTTTCCGCTCTACGCGCTGTACCCGTCGCGCCACCTTCCGGCGGCGAAGGTGCGGGCCTTCATCGATTTCGTGATGGCGGCGATCGCCCCCGAAGCGAAGCCGAAGGCCTCGCGCTGACACCTGCTCGCGGGTCCGTAAACGGCCAGCGCCGGATGAGGCGCGCACGCAGGATGGGGGTTTCCATCCGAGCCTCATCGCATGCCTTCCGCCCTTCCCCGTTCTTTCCGAAATCTCGCCTGGTCCAACCTCGCGGCCCAATCGGCCGAGCAACTGAGCCTCGCTGCCGTGCCATTGGTCGCGGTGCTGATGCTCGGCGCCGGGCCGGGCGAGATCGGTTTTCTTGCAGCGGTCCAGACCCTGCCGTTCCTGCTGGTCTCGATGCCGCTCGGACTGCTGGCCGATCGCATGTCGCGCCAGCGGCTGATGGTGTGGGCCGAGGGCTTGCGGGCGGCCTCGCTGCTGGTGCTCCTTGCGATGGTGTTCGCGTCGAAGCTCAGCGTCGCGTGGCTGGCGGTGCTCGGGTTTCTCGGGGCGGTGGGCACCGTGGGTTTCAGCGTGGCGGCGCCGGCCCTGGTGCCCGCGCTCGTGCCCCGCGAGGCACTGGCATTGGCCAATGGAAGGCTCGAGCTCGCACGCAGCGCAGCCTTTACCGCGGGTCCCGCGCTCGCCGGTGCGCTGGTTGCATGGGCCGGTGCATCGGCCGCCTTCGTGCTGGCGGCGGTGCTGTCCGTCGCGGCCGTGGCGTTGCTGCTGCGGCTGACCGAAGCGCCGCGTTCACCCGCCGCACCGCGCCATCCCTTGCTCGAAGTGAAGGACGGCGCCCGCTTCGTCTGGCAACACGAGTTGCTGCGGCCGATGGCGATCACCGGCGCGGTCTTCAACATCTCGTGGTTCGTGCTGCAGGCCGGCTATGTGCCGTATGCGGTGCGGGTGCTCGGGCTCGGCGCGCAGGCGGTAGGCTTCACGCTGGCGATGTACGGCGCGGGGATGGTGGTGGGTGCGCTGCTGACGTCGCGCGTCGTGGCGCACCTGCCGTTCGGGCGCGCCATCCAGGTCGGCCCCGCGGTGGCGGTGATCGCGGCTGGCGTGATGGCGGCCACGCTCGTCTTTCCCCTGGCATCGCTGGCTGCGCTCTCGTTCTTTCTCTTCGGCGCGGGGCCGATGGTCTGGGTGATCACCTCGACCACGCTGCGGCAAAGCGTCGTGCCCTCGACGATGCTGGGGCGCGTGTCGGCGGTGTTTCTCACGATCAACTCAGGCGCCCGTCCCATTGGGGCCGCGCTGGGTGGCGTCGTGGGTGCCGCATGGGGTGAGCCGGCCTGCCTGCTGCTCGCGCTCGCGGGGTTCGTGCTGCAGGCGGCGATCATCTTTGCATCGCGCGTCAAGGCACTGCATCGGCTGCCGGCGGCCGCCTGACCGCGCCGCGCCTCAGGCCCGGCTCCGCCCCTGCTGGCGCCCCGAGGCCGGCTCCAGGAAGAGCTGGCGGAAGTACTCGCGAAACGCCGTCATGGCCGGCGAGAACTCGATGCCCTGTTTCCACCCGAGCCCGATGTTCATCGTGGGCACGGCATCGCGCAGGTTGATGGTCTCGATGCGCTTGCCCTCCAGCGACCAGGGCCGGTAGACCATGTCCGACAGCACCGTCACGCCCAGCCCGTTGGCCACCGTGCTGCGCACCGCCTCCACCGAACTCGTGCGCAGCCGCACCTTGGGTTGGTGCGGCGTCTTGCTCCAGTACTTGAGCGCGGTGGCCGCGGCCTCGTCCACCGTGAGCATGATGTAGGGCTCGGCCGCCACGTCGGCCAGCGTCACCTCGGCCTTGTCGAGCAGCGGGTGCTTGGCCGGCACCCACAGCCGGCGCTGCGAGCCGAAGAAGGTTTCCAGCGAGAGTTCGCGCAGCACGACATTCGATGTGAGCACCACGCCGATGTCGTAGCGCTGCGTGATCAGGCCTTCCTCGATGGCTTCGCGCGCCACCTCGTGCACCTTGACCGTGACCTGCGGATGCAGCTGCTCGAAGCGCTGCAGGTGGTGCGGCAGGAAGTAGCCCAGCACGGTGTAGCTCGCAGCGATGGTCAGCGAACCTTCGACGTTCTCGCCCTCGTGCGGCATGCGGATCGCCTCGTCCGCGGCCGAGAGCACCGCGTAGGCATGGCTCAGGAAGCGCCGCCCCGCCTTGGTCAGTTCCACGCCGTGGGGATGCCGCTCGAACAGTTGCTGCCCCATCATTTCTTCCAGCTCGCGGATCGCGGTGGTCACGGCCGACTGCGAGATGTTGAGCTGCAGCGCCGCATGCGAGATGCGCCCCACCTCGGCCACGGCCGAGAAGTACTTGAGCTGGCGAAGGGTCAGGGACATGGTGCCGCCTTCCTAGGGTATTTCCGGATGCGCTGACGGTGGCCACCGTTGCGCGCAAACCCGATATCGAAGAATCGCATCCCCCCAGCGTAGCGCCCATTCCGCGGCACCGCGACATCTGTTTTTCAGATACCTCCTCGCCTGAAAACAATGCTTTTCAGTCTTTTGGCTGCTCACTAATCTTCGCTCCGTCCTGCATTGCCGGCCTCCGGCGATGCCAACGAAACAAAGGCTGCAAGACGTGAAGAAAATGCGGATCGATCTGAACTCCGACATGGGCGAAGGCTTCGGCCCGTGGACCATCGGCGATGGCGTGGACGAAGAACTCATGCCGCTGATCAGCTCGGCCAACATCGCGACCGGCTTTCATGCGGGCGATCCGAACATCATGCGCAGGATGGTGCTGCTGGCCCGGACTCACGGCGTGGGCATCGGCGCGCACCCCGGCTTTCGCGACCTCGTGGGGTTCGGGCGCCGGCACATCAACGCACCGGCCGACGAGCTGGTGAACGACATGGTCTACCAGCTGGGCGCACTGCGCGAGTTCGCGCGGCTGGCGGGCATGACGCTGCAGCACATCAAGCCGCATGGCGCGCTCTACATGCATGCGGCACGCGACGAGGCGCTGTCGCGCGCACTGGTCACGGCGTTGCAGCAGATCGAGCCCACGCTGCGCCTGTTCTGCATGGAATCGTCCGTCACCTTCCAGGTGGCGCGCGAACTCGGCCAGCCGGTGGTGCGCGAGTTCTACGCCGACCGCGACTACGACCTGAACGGCTCCATCGTCTTCACCCGCCGCGTCGGCGCACTCGAACCCGATGCGGTGGCCGCCAAGGTGCTGCGCGCCTGCACCGACGGCGTGGTGCGCACCGTCGAGGGCAAGGACATTGCCATCGGCTTCGACTCGGTCTGCATCCACAGCGACACGCCCGGTGCGCTGGCGCTGGTGCAGGCCACGCGGCGCGCCCTTGCCGAGCACGACATCCGAATCACCGGTCTTGCCGGACTTGCCACGCCGGCCTGAGTCTTTCCCCCGTTTCCCGTTCTCGTTCCAGGAGTGCATCGATGTCCGCTACCCACGAAGTCCTGAGCCCGCTGCCGGGCACCTTCTACCGCCGCTCGGCGCCCGACGCGCCGCCTTTCAAGGCCGAAGGCGATGTGGTGGCCGTGGGCGACGTGCTGGGCCTGGTCGAGGTGATGAAGCAGTTCAGCGAGGTCACGGCCGATGCAGCCGGGCGCATCGTGCGCTTTGCGGTCGAGAACGCCGAGCCGGTCGATCCGGGCCAGGTGCTGGCCATCATCGAAGCGGTGTGAGGCCGGGTCCGATGAACGCTGCATTCGACAAACTGCTCGTTGTCAACCGTGGCGAGATCGCGGTGCGCATCATCCGCGCCGCGAAGGAGCTGGGACTGAAGACCGTTGCCGTCTACAGCGATGCCGACGCCCAGAGCCTCGCCGTCCGCATGGCCGACGAGGCCGTGCGCATCGGCCCGGCACACGCGACGAAGAGCTACCTGAGCGTCGACGCGATCCTGCAGGCGGCTGCCGAGAGCGGGGCCGGCGCGGTGCATCCCGGCTACGGATTCCTCTCGGAGAACGCCGACTTCGCCGAGCGCGTCGAGACGGCCGGCCTGGTGTTCGTCGGCCCGACGCCGCACGCGATCCGCACCATGGGCGACAAGGCCGCCGCGCGCGCCGCCGCGATGAAGGCCGGCGTGCCCACCGTGCCCGGCAGCGCGGGCGTGGTGACCGATCCGGACACCGCCGTAGAGGTTGCGAAAGACATCGGCTACCCGATCATGATCAAGGCCTCGGCCGGCGGCGGCGGACGCGGCATCCGCGTGGCGCACGACGAGGCCGAGCTGCGCCAGCAGTTCGCCACCGCCACGGCCGAGGCACTGGCGGCCTTCGGGAACGGCGAGGTGTACCTCGAGCGCTTCATCCGCCAGGCCCGCCACATCGAGGTGCAGATCCTGGGCGACGGGCAGCGCGTGGTGCATTGCTTCGAGCGCGAATGTTCGCTGCAGCGCCGTCGCCAGAAGGTGTGGGAAGAAGCGCCCTCGGCCGCCATCAGCGAAGCCACGCGCGCCGCGCTCTGCGAGTCGGCACTGCGCCTGGCCAATGCGGTGGCGTACCGCGGTGCCGGCACGCTCGAGTACCTGTACGACGACGACACGCGCGAGTTCTTCTTCATCGAGATGAACACCCGCATCCAGGTCGAGCACCCGATCACCGAGATGATCACGGGTGTCGACCTGGTGAAGGAAATGCTGCGCATCGCGCTCGGCCAGCCGCTGCGCCTGAAACAGGAAGACATCCGCCTGACCGGTGCCGCCATCGAGGTGCGCATCAACGCCGAGAACGCGGCGAAAAACTTCATGCCGAGCCCGGGGCTGGTCTCGCAGCTCGTGGTGCCCGGCGGCCCGGGCGTGCGCTTCGACACCATGCTGTTCCCCGGCTACACCGTGCCCGCGTACTACGACTCGCTGCTCGGCAAGCTGATCGTGCACGACACCGACCGCGCGGGCGCGTTGAGCCGCATGCGCCGCGCGCTCGGCGAGCTGCAGGTGGAAGGCATCCACACCACGATCCCGCTGCATCGCGCACTGTGCGAGGACGCCGACGTGGCCAAGGCCGCGTTCCACACGGGGTTCCTCGAAACCTGGCTCGAGGCCAATCCGCTGCCCGATGCCGCCCCACTTGCGAAGGTGCCCGCATGACCGCTGCAACCACCCTTCCCGCCCAGGCCCGCTACAGCTTCGGCGGCGACGAGCACCTGTTCGTCGAGATCAGTGAAGAGATGTCTTTGTCCGCCTTCTTCAAGGGCATGGCCATCTGCAACGAACTGCGCCGTCGTGCCCTGCCGGGCGTGACCGAGATCTGCCCGGCCAACGCCGCCTACCTCGTGCGTTTCGACCCCGACGTCATCGCGCCCGACGCGTTGCTCGCCACGCTGAAGGAAATCGAGGCGGGCCTTGGCGAAGCCGACCTGCAAATGCAGACCCGCATCATCGAAGTCCCGGTGCTCTACAACGACCCGTGGACGCACGAGACGCTGATGCGCTTTCGCGAGCGCCACCAGGACCCGTCGAGCACCGACATCGAGTACGCCGCGCGCATCAACGGCCACGCTTCGGTCGAGGCCTTCATCGAGGCGCATTCATCGGCGCCTTGGTTCGTATCGATGGTCGGCTTCGTGGCCGGTCTGCCCTTTCTCTTCCAGATGGTCGAGCGCGAGCGCCAGATCCAGGTGCCCAAGTACCTGAGCCCGCGCACCGACACCCCCAAACTGACGCTGGGCCACGGCGGCTGCTTCAGCTGCATCTACTCGGTGCGCGGCGCGGGCGGCTACCAGATGTTCGGCGTCACGCCGGCACCGATCTTCGATCCGGCCCAGCGGCTGTCGTACCTGAAGGACATGATGGTGTTCTTCCGGCCCGGCGACATCGTCAAGTGGAAGCCCATCGATCGCGCCGAATACGACCGACAGATCGCCGAGGTCGAGGCCGGAACCTACACGCTGCGCATCGCACCGGTGTCGTTCTCGCTCAAGGAATTCCTGGCCAACCCCGATGGCTACAACCAACAGCTCCTGAAGGTGCTCCATGGCGATTGAAGTGCGCAAGCCCGGCCTCGCGACCAGCGTGCAGGACGCGGGCCGCCCCGGCTACTACAACCTCGGCATTCCGCTGTCGGGCGCGCTCGACCAGCAAAGCCTGGTGCTCGCGAACCTGCTGGTCGGCAACGACGAAGGCGCCGCCGTCATCGAGAGCACGCTGCTCGGGCCCGAACTGCAGTTCGATGCGCCCGCGCTCGTGGCCGTGACCGGCGCCGAGGCAAAGATCAAGCTCAACGGCAACGAGATGCCGCGCAACGAATCCTTCGCGGTGCAAGCCGGCGACACGCTGGGCTTCGACTTCATGAAGCTCGGTGCGCGCATGTGCATCGCAGTGGCCGGCGGCATCGATGTGCCGGTGGTGCTGGGCAGCCGCTCGACCTACGGCCTCGGTGCGTTCGGCGGCTTCAACGGCCGCAAGCTGCTGGCCGGGGACAGGCTGCCCGTGGGCACGCCCTCCTCCGTCGCCCGGCCAGGCCGCAAGGTCGCTGCGGCTTTGCTGCCGGCGCTTGCGAAGGAGGTCGCGTTGCGCGTGCTGCCCGGCATCTACTTCCACCGCCTGCAGGACATGTCGGTGCAGAGCTTCTTCGCCGACACCTGGACCGTCGGTTCCGAGGCCGACCGCATCGGCTACCGCTACAAGAACGGCACGCCGCTGAAGTTCCTCGAGCGCAAGCCGCCGTTCGGCGCGGGCGACGATCCCTCGAACATCGTCGACGCGGGCTACCCCTACGGTTCCATCCAGGTGCCGGGCGGCCGCGAGCCGATCATCCTGCACCGCGATGCAGTGTCCGGTGGCGGCTACGCGATGGTCGGCACCGTGATCAGCGCCGACATGGACCTGATCGCCCAGATGCAGCCGAACCACAAGGCCCGCTTCGTCGAGGTCGACATGGCAGAGGCCCTCGAAGCCCGCGCCGAAAGACGACGACGGCTCGATCGCCTGCGGGCCGCGCTCGCGGCCTGAGTCCCTCTCTTCTTCTTTTTCCGCTGTCACCCAAGGAGTTCTTCATGAACAGCTCGCCCCTGCGCGTTTCATTGATCGTCGGTTCGCTCGCTGCCGCCCTGCTGTGGCACGGCCATGCCTCCGCGGCCGACTGGTTCCCCTACAAGGCCGAGGCCACCGAGCCCGCCTTCTCGGCCGAGGGCAAGAAATCGCCCATCGACTACACGCCGCTCGCCAAGGCCTCGAAGAAGTGGGACATCTGCGTGTCGTTCCCGCACATGAAGGACGCCTACTGGCTCGGCGTGGACTACGGCGTGATCGAGGAGGCCCGGCGCCAGGGCGTGAAGCTGCAGGTGGCCGACGCGGGCGGCTACACCAACCTCGCCAGGCAGGTTTCGCAGATCGAGGACTGCGTGGCGCGCGGCGCCAACGCAGTGATCATCGGCGCGATCTCGGGCGACGGGCTGAACAACGTCATCAAGGCCACCGTTGCGAAGAAGGTGCCGGTGATCGACCTGGTCAACGGCATCAGCTCGCCCGACCTGTCCGCCAAGTCGCTCGTGTCGTTCTACACGATGGGCCACTCGACCGGCGAGTACCTTGCGAAGAAGCACCCTGCCGGTTCGGCGCCGGTGAAGGTCGGCTGGTTCCCCGGCCCGGCCGGTGCCGGCTGGGTAGAGGCCGCGCACAAGGGCTTCATGGAAGCGGTCAAGGGCAGCGCGGTGGTGGTGCTCGATCCGAAGTACGGCGACACCGGCAAGGAGGCGCAAGCCAAGCTGGTCGAGGACGTGCTGCAGGGCAACCCCGACCTGGCCTATGTGGCCGGCACGGCAGTGACCGCCGAAGCCGCCACCGGCATCCTGCGCTCGCGCAATCTCGACAAGAAGGTGCAGGTGCTCTCGTTCTACATGACGCCGGGCGTCTACGAGGGCATCCAGAAAGGCCGCATCGTGGCGACGCCCGCCGACTCGATGGTGATCCAGGGCCGCATCGCGGTCGACCAGGCGGTGCGCCTGCTGGAGAGCAAGGACGTGGTCAAGCACGTCGGCCCGAAGATCTTCGTGGTCGACAGCAGCAACATCAAGACGGTGAAGCTGGACGACATCCTGCCGCCGCCGGGCTTCAAGCCGGTGTTCGAGGTCAAGTAAGCCAGTCATGGCGCCTGTGTTGCTGCAGACCATCGGCCTTGGGAAACGCTATCCAGGCGTGCTGGCGCTCGATGCGATGGATTTCGAACTGCGCGCCGGCGAAGTGCACGTGCTGTTCGGCGAGAACGGGGCCGGCAAGTCCACCCTGATCTCGCTGCTGGCCGGCGCCAACACGCCCTCGGCCGGCGAGATCCGCATGCATGGCAAGCCCGTTCGGTTCTCGAATGTGCACGACGCCCGGCGCCACGGCATCAGCGCGGTGTTCCAGGAGTTCTCGCTGATCCCCACGCTCTCGGTGGCACAGAACCTGAGCCTGGGCGAAGAGCCCTGCAAAGGCGGCCTGCTCGACCGCGGCGCGGTGCGTGAACGTGCGCGCGTCATGCTGGCCGACCTGGGCTTCGACATCGACGTCGATGCGCCCGTCTCGGGCCTCACGCGCGCGCAGCAGCAGATGGTGGAAATCGCCAAGGGCCTGCGCGGCGAAGTGTCGGTGCTGATCCTGGACGAACCGACCGCCTCGCTGACCGACACCGAGACACAGCGCCTGTTCGAACTTGTCGCACGGCTCAAGGCGCGCGGCGTGGGCATCGTCTACATCTCGCACCGCATGCAGGAGATCGCGCAGATCGCGGACCGCATCACGGTGCTGCGCGACGGCCGCAAGGTCACGACGGTGGATGCGCATGCCACGAGCGCCGACCGGCTGATCGAGCTGATGAGCGGGCGGGCCATCGAACAGATCTACCCTCGCATCGCCGCCAACCCCGGCGAAGTGGTGCTGCAGGTCGAGGGATTGAGTTCGCCCAACGGCGTGCGCAACGCGAGTCTCACGGTGCGGCGCGGCGAAGTGGTCGGGCTGGCGGGCCTGGTGGGCTGCGGCAAGTCGGAGCTGTTCCGCGCCATCTACGGGCTCGATGCCGTGAGCGAAGGCCGCGTGCGCTTCAAGGGCCAGCCGCGCACCGGCGCGAAGGTGCGCCGGTTGCTCGACGAGGGTCTCTTCTACCTGCCCCCGGACCGCAAGGGCGAAGGACTGGTGCTGGGCTTCACGTCGCGCGCCAACATCACCCTGCCGCTGGTGCACGGGCCGCTGCGCGGCCGCGGCGGATGGCTGCGCCAGCGCCTCGGACGCCGGCTTTCCACGGCCGCCGCCGAGCGCGTGGAACTCGCGCCGCGCAATCTGGAGCGCCCCGTCGCACTGCTCTCGGGCGGCAACCAGCAGAAGGTGTTGTTCGGCAAGGGCATGACGCGCGACGCCGCGCTCTATGTGTTCGACGAACCCACGGTCGGCGTGGACGTCGGCACACGCAGCGCGCTCTACCAGGTGATCAAGAAGCTCTGCGAAGGCGGCGCGGCGGTGGTCGTGATCTCGTCCGACCTGCCCGAGGTGCTGCACCTTAGCCACCGCGTCTATGTGATGTGCCGCGGCGAGATCGCCGGCGAACTGCACGGCGACGCGATCAGCGAAACCCGCGTACTCAACCTGTTTTTCGGTTCCAGCGAAAGAAAGTCATGACTCCGTCCTCCACTGTGGCCGCGACTGCGGCGCCTGCGCCCGGCCTCGGCGCCCGATTGCTCGGACTGCTGCGCGCGCTGTTCCTGCGGCTGGGCGTGCTGCCCTTCATGCTGGTGATCGCCTTCGTGGTGTTCAGCACGCTCTCGGACCAGTTCCTCACGGTGCAGAACCTGGTGAACCTGCTGCGCCAGTCGGTCTACCTGATCCTGGTGTCGATGGGCCAGATGCTCGCGCTGGTGACCGGCGGCTTCGACCTCTCGGTGGGCACCGTGATGGCGATCACCTCGGTGGTCTCCGCGCTCGCGATGCAGTTTTTCGGCGCGGCCTTTCCCGATGCCACCTGGGTGGTCGTGATCGCCGGCTGCATCTGCGGGCTGCTGGCCGGGTTGACGGTGGGATTGATCAACGGCATCGGCGTGGCCTTCATCGGCGTCTCGCCTTTCATCGTGACGCTGGGCGTGCAGTCCATCGGCTTCGGCTTTGCGCTGTTCCTCACGGGCGGCGTGCCGGTGTCGGGCATGCCCGGCGAGTTCAGCGAGCTGTTCGGCTTCGGCACGCTGCTTGGGGTGCCGATACCGATCCTGGTCACGGCCGTGTGCGTCGCCGGCATGGGCGTGCTCATGGGCCGCATGCCGACCGGCACGCACCTGCTGGCAGTCGGCGGCAATGCCAAGGCCGCGGCGCTCTCGGGCATCGACACCCGCCGCGTGCTGCTGATGGCCTACCTGCTGTGCGCGGGCCTCGCGGCCGTGAGCGGCCTGCTGCTGACGGCGCGCGTGGAAACCGGCGAAGCCAACCTGGGCGGCACCGTGGCACTCGAATCCATCGCCGCCTGCGTGATCGCGGGCGTGAGCCTGCGCGGCGGCATCGGCCGGGTGCCCAACGTGGTGATGGGCGCCATCTTCATCGGCCTGGTGCAGAACGGCATGAACCTGGCCAGCGTCGGCTCGTACCTGCAGATGGTGGTGCTGGGCGCGCTGCTGATCGTGGCCGTGGTTGCCGACCAGATCCGCCACCGCATGGTCGCGCCGGGCAGCCACTGAGCGCCGGCAGACAAGACACAAAAAAGGAACTCGCATGACTCTCAAGACCAACGCCGCCATCGACGCGCGGCGCATCGCCGCCACGCCGCGCGGCATCGGCATCGGCTTTCCGATCTACGCGGAACGCGCGCTCAATGCCGAGCTGTGGGACGTGGAAGGCCGGCGCTACATCGACTTCGGCTCCGGCATCGCGGTGCTCAACACCGGCCACCGGCATCCGCGCGTGGTCGAGGCGATCCGTGCGCAGCTCGACCGCTTCACCCACACCGCCTACCAGGTGGTGCCCTACGAAAGCGTGGTCTCGCTGGCCGAGCGCCTCAACCGGCTGACGCCCGGCGCGCACGCCAAGAAAACCGCCTTCTTCACCACGGGCGCCGAGGCGGTCGAGAACGCCATCAAGATCGCACGTGCCGCCACGCGCCGCCCCGGCGTGATCGCGCTGGGCGGCGGCTTCCACGGCCGCACCTTCATGGGCATGGCGCTCACCGGCAAGGTGGTGCCATACAAGACGGGCTTCGGCCCCTTCCCCGGCAGCATCTTCCATGTACCCGCGCCGATCGCGCTGCACGGCGTGTCGGTGGACGATTCGCTGCGCGCCATCGAACAGCTGTTCAAGGCCGACATCGAGCCTGAACAGGTGGCCGCGATCATTCTCGAACCGGTGCAGGGCGAAGGCGGCTTCTATGCGGTGCCGCCCGAGTTCATGCGGGCGCTGCGTGACATCTGCGACCGCCACGGCATCGTGCTGATCGCCGACGAGATCCAGACCGGCTTCGGCCGCACCGGCAAGTGGTTCGCGATGGAGCACTACAACGTGGTGCCCGACCTCATGACCATGGCCAAGAGCCTGGCGGGCGGCACGCCGCTGTCGGCCGTCTGCGGCCGCGCCGATCTCATGGATGCACCGGCACCGGGCGGACTCGGCGGCACCTACGCCGCCAATGCGCTGGCCATCGCATCGGCGCATGCCGTGCTCGACGTGATCGATGAAGAAAAGCTCTGCGAGCGCGCGCAGGTGCTGGGCGACCGGCTCAAGGCGCGTCTCGAGGCGCTGCGCGCGAAGGTGCCGCAGATCTGCGACGTGCGTGGCCTCGGCGCCATGGTGGCGGTCGAGTTCGCCGGAACCGGCGGCGCGCCCGACCCCGCCTTCACGAAGCAGGTGCAAACCCGGGCGCGCGACGCGGGTTTGCTGCTGCTGACTTGCGGCGTGCATGCCAATGTGGTCCGCTTCCTCTTCCCGTTGACCATCGAGGACGCGGTGCTCGAGGAAGGCCTGGAAATCCTCGCCGCCGCCCTTCAATCCTGAGACATCCCCCATGCCATTGAAGCTCAAAGACCCGACCCTGCTGCGCCAGCAGGCCTACATTGCCGGCGCCTGGGTGAATGCCGACGACGGCACCACCGTGGCCGTCACCAACCCCGCCAACGGCCAGCAGATCGGCACCGTGCCGATGTGCGGCACCGAGGAAACCGTGCGCGCCATCGCCGCCGCCGAGAAGGCGCAGAAAGCCTGGGCCAAGGTGCCCGCCAAGGACCGCTCGGCGATCCTGCGCAAGCTCAACGACCTGATGCTCGCGAACATGGACGACCTCGCGCTCATCATGACCACCGAGCAAGGCAAGCCGATGGCCGAGAGCAAGGGCGAGATCGCCTATGCCGCCTCGTTCATCGAGTGGTTCGCCGAGGAGGCGCGCCGCGTCTATGGCGACACCATTCCCGCGCCGCAGGCCGACCGCCGCATCCTCGCGCTGAAGCAGCCCGTGGGCGTCACGGCCGCGATCACGCCGTGGAACTTCCCGACCGCCATGCTCACCCGCAAGGCCGGCCCCGCGCTCGCGGCCGGCTGCGCCATGGTGGTCAAGCCCGCGACGCCGACGCCGTTCTCCGCGCTCGCCTTCGCCGAGCTGGCCGAACGCGCCGGCGTGCCCAAGGGCCTCTTGTCGGTGCTCACCGGCTCGGCCAGCAAGATCGGCGGCGAAATGACGCGCAGCCCCATCGTGCGCAAGCTCACCTTCACCGGCTCCACCGAAGTCGGCCGCACGCTGATGAAGCAATCGGCCGACACCATCAAGAAGCTCTCGCTGGAGCTCGGCGGCAACGCGCCCTTCATCGTGTTCGACGATGCGGACATCGATGCCGCCGTCGAAGGCGCAATGGTCTCCAAGTACCGCAACACCGGCCAGACCTGCGTGTGCGCGAACCGCATCTACGTGCAGCGCGGCGTGCTCGAAGCCTTCACGCAGAAGCTGGTGGCCAAGGTGAATGCGCTCAAGGTCGGCGACGGCACCGAGCCCGGCGTGACGCAGGGTCCGCTGATCGACGCCAAGGCGGTCGAGAAGATCGAAGAGCACGTGGCCGATGCGCTCGCCAAAGGCGGCAAGGTGCTCGCGGGCGGCAAGCGCCACAAGCTCGGCGGCCTCTTCTACGAGCCCACGGTGATCGGCGGCGCCACGGCCGACATGCTGTTCGCACGCGAGGAAACCTTCGGCCCGCTCGCGCCGATCTTTGCGTTCGACACGGAGGAAGAAGCCATCGCCGCCGCGAACGACACCGAGTTCGGCCTGGCCGCGTATTTCTATGCACGCGACATCGGCCGCATCATGCGCGTGGCCGAGGCGCTGGAGTCGGGCATCGTGGGCGTCAACACGGGGCTGGTCTCCACGGCCGAGGCGCCGTTCGGCGGCGTGAAGCAATCGGGCCTCGGGCGCGAAGGCTCCAAGTACGGACTCGACGAATTCCTTGAAGTGAAATACGTGTGCCTCGCGGGGCTGGACAAGTGATTCGCTAGAACAGCGACGCCATCCCGTTCGGCCGTGCGTCCTCGATACCGAGCATGCGCAGCTTGGTCAGCGCGCCGCCGCCGGCCGAAAAGCCGCCGGGCTTGTTGCCCGCCGCAAGCACACGATGGCACGGCACCACGGGTGCGAAGGGGTTGTGGCCCATCGCCTGCCCGACGGCGCGCGACAGGCCCTTGTCGCCAAGCTCTTCGGCGATCTCGCCGTAGGTGCGCGTCTGTCCCGGCGGAATGCCTCGCGCGATGGCGTAGATGCGCTGGTGAAACTCCGACACGCCGCGCATGTCGAGCACGATGTGGTTCAGGTCGTCGTGCACGCCCTGCAGCAGGCCCTGGATGGCGGAGATGGCGTGCTGTGCCATGTCGTTCGGCGGCCCTTCGTGCAGGTCCGGAAAGCGGTGCCGCATGCGCGCCCGCGTGGCCGGCTCGCCCTCGTCGGCGGGCAGTTGCACGCCGACCAGTCCCTGCGGACCCCAAGCCAGCGCGCACATGCCGATGGTGGTTTCGAACAGCGCGAAGCCGGTGGCGTCGTCTCGTTCCGTCATCGGATCTCCTTCAGCGCATGCTGGCGCGATGCCAGCACCGCAGCGAGCCACAGCGCCACCGCCGAGGCCACCAGCCCGCGCGCTAGGCCACCGGGGCCGTCCGAAATCCAGCCGGTCATCGTCGGCCCGACGATCTGTCCGAGCGCGAAGACGATGGTGAACAGGCTGATGCCCTGCGCCCAGCGTGCCGGCGGCAGGTTGTGGCGCACCAGCGCTGTGGTCGAGGCCACCACCGACAGGAACACCCCGCCGAACAGCACGCCCGAGACCAGTGCCACCGGCGCCGAGGGGCTCAGCACCGGCAGCAACGTGGCCACGCCGAGCAGCCCGTTCAGCAGCGCCTGCGGCTGCCCGCCGCGGTAGCGGTCGAGCAGCCCGGCCCACAGGCGCGACGAGGCCACGCAGGCGATGCCCAGCAAGGCATAGAACAAGGTGACGAAGCCGGCGCTGGCGCCCTGCTCCCGCAGCAACGCGATCACGAAGGTCATGTAGCCGATGTAGCCCATGCCGAACAGCGCGTAGCCCGAGAGCGCCCAGCCGAATTGGCGCACTGCCGCGGGCTCGGCTGCGGGCTGCATCGCACCGGCGGCGGACGGTGTTGCCGCGGCAGGCCGATCCGGCATCGCGCGCGCCGCCCAGGCCAGCAAGCAGGTCGCAGCGGCGCTCGCAAGCGCCAGCGCCCACCACGCCCAGGTCCAGCCATGCGGCACATCCGACGCCGCGCGCAGCACCTGCGGCACGAGCAGCGCCGACAACAGGATGCCGAAGCCGGTGCCGCCGTAGTAGATGCCCAGCAGCAGCCCGCCGCGCGGGGCCCCGGTTCGGGCGTCCGCTTCACCGAGCCGTGCGGCCAGCAACCCGCCCGCCACGAACACCCAGGCGCTGGCCACGCCGGCCAGCAAGCGCTGCAGCAGCAAGGCCGGCGCGTCGGTCACGAAGCCGCTGCCCGCCATGAACACGCTGGCCAGCACCGCGCCGACGACCAGGAGCCGCGTCACGCCGAAACGCCGCATCAGCGCCGGCGTGACCAGCGCACCGAAGAGGTAGCCGACCGCGTTGGCGGTGTTCATGCCGCCGGCCAGCGCGTAGCTCCAGCCGAGGTCCGCACGCATCGGCGGCAGCAGCAATGCGTAGGCGAATCGCGTGATGCCGAGCGACACGGCCGCGCCCATCGACAGCGCGAACGCCAGACGCAGCGTGGGCTGCGCGGGTGCGGTGGAGGAAGTGAACGTGGTCGTCATCGGATCGGGTGCCGCGCCCATTCTGCGGCAGCCCGCGCGATCCTGCCCGCGCTGGCCGATTTACCGCGCCGACAAATCCAGCTTCAGCAGGTGCCGCGCCAGCAGCACCGCCACATGCACCGCCTCGCGCTGCGCCCCGTCGCCGATCTGGTGGCGGCAACTGGTGCCATCGGCCACCACCACCGCATCGGGTTTCGCACGGATGGCCGGCAGCAGGCTCGCCTCGGCCATCTGCATCGAGACATCGAAGTGGCTCGCCTCGTAGCCGAAGCTGCCGGCCATGCCGCAGCAGGAGCTTTCGATCAGCTCGGGCTCGGCGCCGGGAATGAGCTTGAGCACCTCCATGATCGGGCTCACCGCGCCGAAGGCTTTCTGATGGCAATGGCCGTGCAGGAGGATCGGCGTGGTGGACGGCTTGAGCGCCAGCTCGAAGCGGCCGGCCTTGATTTCGCGCGCGATGAATTCCTCGAACAGCAGCGCCTGCTTCGCCACGGTCTGGGCCTTTTCGCCGAAGCCCATCACCAGCGTCTCGTCGCGCAGCGTGAGCAGGCACGAAGGCTCCAGGCCGACGATGGGAATGCCCGCTTGCGCGAGCGGCAGTAGCGCATCGATCAATGCCTCGGCGCGCACCTTCGCCTCGTCCACCATGCCGCTCGCCAGGAAGGTCCGGCCGCAGCAGTGGTGCCCGCCGCGCTTCTCGACCGTGTGCAGCACATAGCCCGCGGCTTCGAGCACGCGCGCGGCCGCAAAGGCGTTCTCGCTCTCGAAGGTGCCGTTGAAGGTATCGACGAAGAGCACCGCCACCTTGCCGCCCCGCGCTGCCACCGACAGTGCCGAGGCCTGGTCGGCGAACAACCCGGGCTCGTTGCCCTTCGCGCGCCAGAAGGTGTCGCTGCGCCATTCGGGCAATGAACGCTTCGCCGAAAAGCCCAGCAGTTTCTCGCCGAGCCACGCCGCGCCCGGCACGCTGTTGCGCAGGTTCAGCAACCACGGCATGCGGCTCGCCCTGTGCGCGTAGTCGGGCATGTAGGCCACGAGCTTGTCCTTCAGCGTGTGGCCGTGGCGCTTCTTGTAGTGGTCGAGAAACTCGATCTTCATCTTCGCCATGTCCACGCCCGTCGGGCAATCGCGCTTGCAGCCCTTGCAGCCGACGCACAGGTCCATGGTCTCGTGCATGGCCTCGCCGGTGAAGGCATCGGCGCCGAGCTGGCCCGAGAGCGCCAGGCGCAGCGTGTTGGCGCGGCCGCGCGTGAGGTGCTGCTCGTCGCGCGTCACGCGGTAGCTCGGGCACATGGTGCCGGCGTCGAACTTGCGGCAGTGGCCGTTGTTGTTGCACATCTCCACGGCCTTGGCGAGGCCGCCGGTGCTGTCGCCGCCGGTGCCGGGCGCGGTGGTCACTTCAGTCACCGGGTCCGCATCGACGTTCCAGGCCGACCAGTCGAGCACCGGCTTGAGTTCGATGCGGCGGTACGGCTTGGGCGCCGTCGGCGGCGCGAAGCGGAACAGCGAGCCGTCGTCCATGCGCGGCGGGTCGATGATCTTGCCGGGGTTGAACAGGTCGATCGGGTCGAGCTTCTTCTTGATCGCGCGGAAGGCCTCGTTGATGGCCGGGCCGAACTGCCATTCGATCCACTCGCCACGGCACAGGCCGTCGCCGTGCTCGCCGCTGAACGCGCCCTTGTACTTGCGCACCAGTGCGCTGGCTTCTTCGGCAATGGCGCGCATCTTCGTGGCGCCGTCTGCCCGCATGTCGAGAATCGGCCGCACATGCAGCGTGCCGACCGAGGCATGCGCGTACCAGGTGCCGCGGCTGCCGTACTTCGCGAACACCTCGGTCAGCGCGTCGGTGTATTCGGCCAGGTGTTCGAGCGGCACCGCGCAGTCCTCGATGAAGCTCACCGGCTTGCCGTCGCCCTTGAGGCTCATCATGATGTTGAGGCCGGCCTTGCGCACCTCCCACAGGTTCTTCTGGCGCGCGTCGTCGGGCATCTCGACCACGCTGCCCGGAAGGCCCAGGTCGCCCATCAGTTCGACGAGTTGCTTCAGTTGCGGCAGCAGCGCGGCCTTGTCGGCGCCGGAGAACTCGACCAGCAGGATGGCTGCGGGCTTGCCGATCAGCGCAGTCTCCACGGTCGGTTTGAAGGCCGGGTTCGCGAGGCTCAGCTCGATCATCGTGCGGTCGACCAGCTCCACCGCCGTCGGCCCGAGCTTCACGATGTGCTGCGCCGCGTCCATGGCCGCATGGAAGGTCGGGAAGTTCACGATGCCCAGCACCTTCGCACGCGGCAGCGGCGCGAGCTTGAGCTTGAGGCTCTTCGTGTACGCGAGCGTGCCTTCGGAACCGATCAGCAGGTGCGCAAGGTTCACGCTGCCATCGGCCGTGTACGGCTTTTCGCTCTGGTTGTCGAAGATGTCGAGGTTGTAGCCGGCCACGCGGCGCATCACCTTGGGCCAGTGCGCCGCCATTTCGTCGCGCTGCTGGCGCGCAAGGCCGCGCACGAACTGCGCGATGCCGGCCGCGCGCACGCCGAGCGTGCCGACGGGGCCGAACTCGACCAGCTCGCCGTTCGACAGCCACGCGCTCGCGCCCAGCACGTTGTGCACCATGTTCCCGTAGGCGATGGAGCGCGAGCCGCAGGAGTTGTTGCCCGCCATGCCGCCCAGCGTGGCCTGCGCGCTCGTCGAGACATCCACCGGATACCAGAGCCCGAGCGGCTTGAGCTTCGCATTCAGGTGATCGAGCACGAGGCCGGGCTCGACGGTGGCCGTGCCCTCTTCCGCGTTCACCTCGAGCACGCGGCGAAAGTGCTTGCTGTTGTCGATGACCAGCGCTGCGCCCGTGGTCTGCCCGCACTGGCTGGTGCCGCCGCCGCGCGCGAGCACGGGCACCTTCAGGTCGCGTGCGATGTCGATGGCGGTCGCGATGTCCTTGTCGTTCATCGGCACGAAGGCGCCCACCGGCGTGATCTGGTAGATCGACGCGTCGGTGGCGTAGCGCCCGCGCGAGCCGTCGTCGAACAGCACCTCCCCTTGCGTCTCGGCGCGCAGCCGGCGCGAGAGCAGCTCGCAGGTGTCGTTGGGCGGAAGAACGGTTCCGGCTGGCTGCATGTGGCTGGCGGGATCGATGCGCATGGTGATGGTGGTTTTGGGGTCAGTTGGCCTTGTTGGCCTGGGGATAGATCTCGCCGGCGCGCAGCAGCTCCAGCACGGTGTCGCGCTTGCGCAGCACGTGCGCGATGAGCACCTTGCGCATCGCCTGCGCATCGCGCGCGGCCAGCGCCTGGATCATCTGTTCGTGCTCGTCGACCGCGTGCTTCCACTTGGTCTCGTTCTGGTTGGTGCGAAAGCGCAGCGACTGCACGCGCGCATTGATCGAGCGGTAGGTGCCCGCGAGCACCGGGTTGCCCGCGGCCTCGTTGATGGCGGTGTGAATGCGCGCGTTCAGCCGGTAGTAGCCCGAGAGATCGCGCCGCGAAAAGCAGGCCAGCATCTCGTAGTGCAGCGCGCGCACCTCGGCGAGTTCTTCGTCGGTGATGCGCTTGGCGGCCAGTTCGCCGGACATGCCCTCGAGCATCGCCAGCACCTCGAAGGTGTCGAGCACGTCGGCTTCGGTGAGCTTCACCGCGACCGCGCCGCGGTTGGGCAGGAGGTCGACCAGCCCCTCGGCCGCGAGCAGCTTGATGGCCTCCCGCAGCGGCGTGCGCGAGACGCGCAATTGCAGGCACAGCTCGCGCTCGTTGAGCTTGGCGCCGGGGGCGATGTGCCCCTCCACCAGCATGGTGCGAAGGCGCGCGGCCACCTGGTCATGCAAGGCGAGCCTGGAGATCTCGATGATTTCAGCAGTCATGGGTTTTCCCTTTGAATGCATTTTGAATGCAAAAAATAGGCACCACAACCCCGTCAATTAAGGGTAAACCATCAAACAAAAAAGCATTTTGAATGCAAAACTGAAAAGCGAAAGGACAGTCCATGCTGCAACTCGACATCCATCCCACCGGCCGCCATTTCCTCCAGATTCCCGGCCCGAGCCCTGTGCCCGACCGCATCCTGCGGGCCATGAGCCTGCCCACCATCGACCACCGCGGGCCCGAATTCGGCACGCTCGGCCTGAAGGTGCTCGGCGGCATCAAGGAGATCTTCAAGACGAAGCATCCGGTCGCGATCTACCCCGCCTCGGGCACCGGCGCCTGGGAGGCCGCGCTCGCCAACACGCTGAGCCCTGGCGACCACGTGCTGATGTACGAGACCGGCCACTTCGCCTCGCTCTGGCAGAAGATGGCCACGCGCCTGGGCCTCTCGACCGAATTCCTCGCGCTCTCGGGCACAGACGAATACCTGCCGAATGCGCCGAGCTGGCGCCGCGGCGTGCAGGCCGAACTCATCGAGGCGCGCCTGCGCAAGGACACCGAGAAGAAGATCAAGGCCGTGTGCGTGGTGCACAACGAGACCTCCACCGGCGTCACCTCCGACATCGCGGCGGTGCGCCAGGCCATCGATGCGGCCGGCCACCCCGCCCTCCTGATGGTCGACAGCATCTCGGGCCTCGCGAGCGCCGATTTCCGGCACGACGAATGGGGCGTGGACGTCACCATCAGCGGCTCGCAGAAGGGCCTGATGCTGCCGCCCGGCATCAGCTTCAACGCGCTCTCGCCGCGCGCGCTCGAAGTCTCCAAGACCGCAAAGCTCCCGCGCGCCTTCTGGGCCTGGGACGAGATCGTCGAGATGAACAAGGACGGCTACTGGCCCTACACGCCCAACACCAACCTGCTGTACGGCCTGTCGGAATCGCTCGACATGATCCTTGGCGAAGGGCTGGACAACGTGTTCGCGCGCCACCAGCGTTGGGGCGCTGGCGTGCGCGCTGCAGTCAACGCCTGGGGCCTGCCGATCCAGTGCGCCGACCCGGCCGTGTACTCGCCCGTGCTCACCGGCGTGATCACACCCGAAGGCGTCGATGCCGATGCGCTGCGCCGCCTGATCCACCAGCGCTTCGACCTCTCGCTCGGCACGGGCCTGGGCAAGCTCAAGGGCCGCATGTTCCGCATGGGGCACCTGGGCGACAGCAACGACCTGACGCTGGTGGCCATGGTCGCGGGCGTCGAGATGGGCATGAAGCTCACCGGCATCAAGCTCGCGGGCAGCGGCGTGCAGGCGGCGATGGACCATTTCGCGAGCCATCCCGCCGCGCCTGCGGTCCTGAAGAAAGCTGCCTAGGCACACCCGCCCAACATCGGACCCCAGCATCGGACCCCCAAACACCACGGAGACAAAGATGATGCAAAGACGTTCCCTGATTCAAGTCGCGGGCGCTGCAGCCGCCACGCTGGGCGTGCCCCGGCTCTTCGCCCAGGAGTGGCCTTCGGGGCCGGTGCGCATCGTGGTGGGCTTTCCGCCGGGCGGCGGCACCGATGCGCTCGCGCGCGTGGTCGCGCAGAAGCTCACGGTCATGTGGGGCCAGCAGGTCATCGTCGACAACAAGGGCGGGGTCGCGGGCGTGCTCGCGGCCGACTATGTGGCCCAGCAACCCAGCGACGGCAGCACACTGCTGATGGCGCACATCAACAGCCACGCGCTCGCGCCCAGCCTGCAGCCCAAGCTGCGCTACAACGTGGAGCGCGACTTCGTGCCGATCGTGCTCGTGGGCGTCACGCCCAACCTGCTGATTGCGAATCCGGGACAGAAGGCGCTGACGGTGAAGGACATCGTCGCCGCCTGCAAGGCCGCGCCCGGCACGGTGAGCTTCGGCTCGGCCGGCGCGGGTTCGGCGCAGCATCTGGCACTGGAAATGTTCAAGCTGCAAGGCGGCGTCGATGCGCTGCATGTGCCTTACAAGGGCAGCGGCCCGCTGCTTGCGGATCTGATGGGCGGACAGATCCAGTACAGCTTCGAGACCATGACGGCCGCCACGCCGCATGTGAAGAACGGCCGCGTGATCGCGGTCGCCCAGACGCGCACGAAACGCGCCAAGGGCCACCCGAACGTGCCGACGATGCAGGAGCAAGGCTTCGCAGGCTTCGAGGCCACCACGTGGTACGGGCTTGTGGGCCCGGGCAAGCTGCCGCCTGCGATTGCGCAGAAGGTGAATCGCGATGTGAACACCGTGCTTGCAATGCCCGATGTGCAGGAGCGCCTGGACACCTACGGCGCCGAAGACGGCGGCGGTTCGCAGGACAAGTTCAAGCAGTTCATCAGCACTGAAATCGCCAAGTGGGCGAAGGTGGTGAAGGACGGCAACGTGCACGTGGAAACCTGATGTGCTGCGTTGCAACTGACAGAATCGCCGGATGAACCCATCCATGACCGCCCTCGCCGACGCATTGATCGCCGCACGCCGCAGCAACCGCACCCTTGACGCCGCCCCCTGGACCGATGCGCTGCAAGACGCCAGCCAGGCCTACGAAGTACAGGACGCCGTGGCAGCCGCGCTCGACTGGTTCGGCGACGACGGTGCCGTGCCCGGCCACTGGAAATCCGGCGGCGGCTCGCGCAGCGTGACGCTCACGCATGCGCCGCTGCCGCCGTCCGGCGTGCGCCAGAGCCCGGCGAATTTCGACGACCTCGTCTTCCACACGCCCGGCATCGAATCCGAGATCGCACTGCGCCTTGGCCAGGACGTGACACCCGCACAGGCCGCGAAGATCGATCACGACAACGCGGCCTCGCTCATCGACGCCATGACCGTCTCCATCGAGATCGTCGATTCGCGCTGGCAGGACCTGGCCTCCACGCCCGCCTTGCTGCGCCTGGCCGACTCGCAAGTCCACGGCGCCCTCGTGCTCGGCGAATGGCAGCCCTACACGGCCATCGACTGGGCTTCGCAGCGCTGCGAAACGCGCATCGGCGACGGCGAAGTCGTGGTGCGCGAAGGCACCCATCCGCTGGCCGATCCGGCGTGGTTGCTGCCAATCTGGCTGCGCCACATCACGCGGCACGGCCAGACCGCACGTGCCGGCACGGTCGTCACCACCGGCTCCTGGGTCGGCGTGCTGCCCTGCCGCCGCGGCGATCAGGTGACGGCCGAATTCGCCGGCATCGGCGCAGTGCGCTTGCGCGTGTAGCGCCCGTCTCCCACACCCGAGCACGCCACCAGGAAGTCGAGCACCGCACGCACCCGCGCAGGCAGCGTGCCGGCCTTGCCGATGTACACCGCGTGGATCGGCTCGGCCTCGGCCGGGTTGAACTCTTCCAGCAGTGGCACCAGTCGCCCCGCATCGATGTCATGCTGGATGTGATACAGCGACAGCCGCGCCACGCCGGCGCCTGCAATGGCGAGCTGCCGCAGCGTCTCGCCATCGCCCGCGCGCACCGGCCCCGCCACGGGAATCGTGATCGTCCGGCCGTCGACGCGCAACGGCCAGTCGGGCGCGTTGCGGCGGTAGGTCCAGCCGAGCCGGTTGTGCGCCTCCAGCTCCTGCGGCGTGCGCGGCGTGCCGTACTTCGCGAGGTAGTCGGGCGAGGCCACGATGGCCTGGTTCGTTTCGCCCAGGCGCCGCGCCACCAGGTCTGAAGCCGGCAATTGGCCCCAGCGGATCGCGATGTCCGCGCGCTCGTCCATCAGGTCGACGATGCGGTCGGTCAGCGCGATGTCGAGCGTGATCTGCGGATGCATCTCGAGCAGGCGCGGCACCAGCGGCACCAGCTTGTGATGTCCGAACGACACGCTCGCGTTGATGCTCACCCGCCCGCGCGGCGCCGCACCGGCGGCGGCACAGCGCTCGGCCTCGTCCATGTCGGCCAGCACGCGGGTGCTGCGCTCGTAGAAATGCAGCCCTTCGGGCGTGAGCTGCAGCTTGCGGGTGGAACGGTGCACGAGCTGGATGCCCAGCCGCAGTTCGAGCCGTGCCACCAGCTTGCTGATGGCCGAGGGCGTCATGTCCAGGAGGCGCGCCGCCGCGGAGAAACCGCCGGATTCGACCACCTGCACGAAGGCTTCCATTTCGCCGGAGCGGTTGACGTCGAGGCGTGGCATGGTGACTCCTATCTGTGATTTCAAATCACAAGTGCGTGTACCGGCGGCATTCTAGTCACAGACCCGGAATGTCTTCACAGTACAGGGCATCATGCCAATCGCTCTACTTGCCCTCACCGCCGGTGCCTTCGGGATCGGCACCACCGAGTTCGTCATCATGGGCCTGCTGATGCAGGTGTCGACGGACCTTCATGTCTCCATCACGACGGCGGGCCTCCTGATTTCGGGCTATGCGCTCGGCGTCGCGGTCGGCGCGCCCGTGCTCACCATCGCCACCCGCAAGCTGCCGCGCAAGACCGTGCTGCTCGCGCTGATGGCGATCTTCACGCTCGGCAACCTGGCCTGTGCGCTGGCGCCCAACTACGAAATGTTGATGGCCGCGCGCGTCGTCACCTCGCTGGCCCACGGCACCTTCTTCGGCGTCGGCTCGGTGGTGGCCACCGGGCTCGTCGCGCCCGAGCGCCGTGCTTCGGCCATTGCGATCATGTTCACCGGCCTCACCGCCGCCACGCTGCTTGGCGTGCCGGCCGGCGCCTGGCTGGGCCTGCAGTTCGGCTGGCGCTCGGCCTTCTGGGCGGTGACGCTGATCGGCGTGCTGGCCCTCGTGGTGCTCGCGGTGTTCGTGCCCCGCGTCAAGGGCGAGGCCAAGCCCGCGCCGCTGCGTGAAGAGCTGGCCGTGCTGGCCCGCCCGCAGGTGCTGCTGGGCCTCGCGATGACGGTGCTCGGCTTTGCCGGCGTGTTCGTGGTGTTCACCTACATCCAGCCGCTGCTGACACAGATCACCGGGCTCTCGGAATCGGCCGTGTCGCCGATCCTGCTGGTGTTTGGCGGCGGCCTGGCCGTCGGCAACATCCTCGGCGGCAAGCTGGCCGACCGCGCACCGATGGCGGCCGTGCTCGGCACGCTGGTGGCGTTGGCGGTGGTGCTCGGCGCGATGCAGTTCACCATCGGCACGCCATTCACCGCGGTGGTCTTCGTCGGGCTGCTCGGCGTGGCCTCGTTCGCCACCGTGGCGCCGATGCAGTTGCGGGTGCTGGAGAAAGCGTCGGGCGCCGGCCAGAACCTGGCTTCGAGCCTCAACATCGCAGCCTTCAACCTCGGCAATGCGCTCGGCGCCTGGGTCGGCGGCGTGGTGATCGACCACGGCCCGGGGCTGCGCGCGCTGGGCTGGGTGGCCGCGCTGCTCACGCTCGTCGGGCTGGTGATCGCGCTCTGGAGTCGCTCGCTCGACCGGCGCGAAACCGGCCGGCCCGTGGCCGATTGCGCCTCGGCGCAGGCCTGATCCTGTCAGCTATTTGGAGATCAGCCGGCGCGCGAAGAACGAAAGAATCTCGTCGCGCGCCGCGATCGTCGGCTGGCCCGCTTCATCGATGAGGTGGGCCGTCACCACGCTGTGCGGGCTCGCGACCACCTGTTCGAAAAACGAAGGCAGCGACTCCTGGTTGGCCGCGCTGTCGGGCAGCACCCGCGCGACGAAGCGGCTGCCGAGCGCTTCGGAATAGGCGGCAAAGCGCTGTGCGGTGCAGAACCTGTCGCCTTCGAAGCGGTAGGCCATGACGGTCAGGTCCTCGCGGTCGAGACGTTGCTTCACCGCCGAGATTTCCTCGGGCGAGATCTCGATGCCGGCCGGGTTGTCCAGCGGCAATGCCGGCTGCGACAGCACCGGCGCCAGCACCGAAGGCTCCAGCATCATCGTGAGCGCGAAGTTGCCGGTGAAGCACATGCCGATGGCACCGACGCCCGGCCCGCCGCACTCCTTGTGCGCCAACCGGGCGAGCGCACGCAGCCATTGCGTCACGGGGCTCGACTTGTTGCCCGCGAAGGCGCGGAACTCGGCGCTCACGCAGGCGTGCTGGAACACGGCCTTGCCCTCCTCCGCATCCGCCACTGCGCCGTCGCGGCCGAACAGCGAGGGCATGTACACGGTGAACCCGGCATCGCGCACCCAGCGGGCAAAACGCGCAACGTGCGGGCTGATGCCGGGCATCTCGGTCATGACGATCACCGCCGGCCCAGAGCCTGCGATGTAGACCTTCTTGGTCGCGTCTTCCAGGGTGATCTCGCGGCGCTCGAAGTCTTCGAGCGGATCGGTTTCGTTCAGGTTGCGGGTCGTCGGCATCTTGGCTCCTGCGGGGCTTCATGTGGATCGGAGCGGTCATTACACGTGGCCACGCAGTAGACTGACAGTGTCCAATTCGACATTTATCAGGCGTTTCAAGCCATGCACGATTTCACTGTCCTGGTGTTGCCGAGAGCCTTCGCCACCAGCGTCTCCATCACGCTCGACGTGCTCGATGCCGCCGCGGGGCTGGCTCCCGGCCTGAAGATGCCCCGGCCGACCTGGCGCGTCGTGTCGCCGGATGGCGGCATGGTCCCGCTGAGCAGCGGCGTGCAGGTGGCAACCGCCGCGATCCCGGCGCGCGCCCGCCCTGACGCATCGACCTGGATCGTCCCCGGCCTCGGTGTCGACCGCCCCGCAGACCTTGCCGAACGGCTCGCCGACGATTGCGCCACCCGTGCCATCGCCGCCGTGCGACGCCATGCCGCGCGAGGCGGCGCGGTGGCCGCATCGTGCTCCGCCGTGTTCCTGCTTCAGGCAGCCGGCGTGCTACAGGACCGGCGCGCCACCACCACCTGGTGGCTCGCGTCGGAACTGCGGCGCATCGAACCCCGCTGCAATGTCGATGCGGACCGCATGGTCTGCGCCGACGGGCCGGTCAGCACCGCCGGTGCGGCATTCGCCCAGTCAGACCTCATGCTCCATCTGCTGCGCACGCGCTTCGGCCCGTCGCTGGCAGTTGCCGTCGGCAAGGTGCTGCTGATCGACGGCCGGGAGGCGCAGGCGCCGTTCGTCGTGCCCTCGATGATGTCCAACGGCAGCGAGCTGATCCGGCGGCTCACGCAGCGCATCGAATCGTCGCTGCCGCGTCCACCAAGCGTGGCGGTGCTTGCCGACGAGTTCGCGATGTCGCAGCGCACCCTGGCCCGCCACGTGCGCGCCGCCACGGGTCTCGGCCCGCTCGCGCTCGTGCAGAGCGTGCGGTTGTCGCGGGCAAGGATGCTGATCGAGACGAGCCGGATGACGATCGATCAGGTGGCCGCGCAGGTCGGCTACGAAGACGCGACGGCCTTGAGGCGCCTTATGCGCAAGGCAGCAGGCGCCACGCCGAGCAAATTCCGCGCGAACCTGCAGTCGACCTAGAGACAGCACAGTGATCGCGCGTCACACCCGCGTCACGCCCCCTGCATTCAATCCGTGCACCCCACATACGGACGAATGCAATGACACCCGACAATCCGCCGCGCCCGCCCTCAGACGACATCGATCCCCGTGAAGCCGCCAACCGGCGTCGGCGCGACTTTCTAGAGTTCCTCGTCAAGTCCTCTTCCAGCGCGATCGCGCTGACTGCCGTCGGCTCGCTGGCCGCTTGCGGCGGCGGTGGGGGCGGCGGCTCGAACTTCCTGCCGATTCTTCCGCCAGCGCCGGCTCCCGCACCCGGACAGGCGCCAGCGGCCGCCGCCTTCGCATTCGGGGTGGCCAGCGGCGATCCGCTGACCGATCGCGTCATCCTCTGGACCCACGCCAAGGTGCCCGACAGCACGGCCGATGTCGCTCTCACCTGGGATGTGGCCACCGACGCCGCCTTCGCGCAGATCGTGAGCAAGGGCAGCGTCGTCGCGGCTGCTTCCGCATCCTTCACCGCCAAGGTCGACGCCACCGGCCTTGCGGCGGGCAAGACCTACTTCTATCGTTTCCGCGACGCGACCGGCGCGACCTCGACCATCGGCACGACGCGCACGCTGCCCAGCGGCGGCGTGGCTTCGGTGAAGCTCGCGGTGTTCTCCTGCACGCTCTACTCCGAGGGCTACTTCCACGCGTACGACGCGGCGACGAAGACCGATGCCCAGTACGCCCTGCACCTGGGCGACTACATCTATGAATACGGCTCCGACCCGAAGAAGTTCGGCAACTCCAACATCCCGGGCAACCGCATCGCCAGCCCGGCGAACGACATCGTGACGGCGAACGACTACCGCACGCGCCACGCGCTCTACAAGTCCGACCTCAACCTGCAGGCAGCCCATGCCCGGATGCCGTGGATCACGGTGTGGGACGACCACGAGTTCGCCAACAACAGCTACGTGAACGGCGCCGAGAACCACGACCCGGCCACGCAGGGCGACTGGGTGACGCGCAAGAACATCGCGGCCAAGGTCTATCACGAGTGGATGCCGATCCGCACGCCCGACGCCAGCAACCTGCTGAAGATCTACCGCCGCTTCGACTTCGGCAACATCTTCACCCTGCACATGCTCGACACGCGCATCGAGGGCCGCGACCGCCAGTACGACAACTTCGGCGATGCGGACGGCGGCATCGCCCGCTACCTCGCGGGCATCACGCCCGCCTCAACCGGCGTGCGTCCCGACGCCTCGCGCCAGATGATGAGCGTCGAGCAACAGAACTGGCTCACCAGCGGCATGAACGCATCGACCGCGGCATGGCAGGTGCTGGGCAATCAAACCATCATGGCGCGCATGTGGTTCCCGGCCTCGGTGTTGACGACCTTCAGCAGCAACCCGGCCGGCGCACCAGCAGCCATCACTTCCTTCCTCACCGCCAAAGCCACGCTGGCAGCCGCAGGTCCGGGCGCATTGACGCCGACCCAGGCTGCGCTGCTCAGCACGACCAGCAACCCGCGGCTGCCCTACAACCTCGATTCGTGGGACGGCTATCCGGCCCAGCGCGAAGCGATCCTGCAGGCCGTGAAGACACAGGGCAAGCGGCTCGTCACGCTGTCGGGCGATTCGCATGACGGCTGGTTCACCAACCTCACCACGCTCGCCAACGAAAAAGTCGGCATCGAGTTCGCGGGCACCTCGGTCTCCTCCACCGGCTTCGAGTCGGTCGGGCTCGGCACCGTCGGCAGTTCGATCGACGGCAGCGCCCTGGTGCCGCAACTGGGCAACGCCGCGATCGGCGCCGGACTGGGCCTGATCGAGGACGTGAACTACTGCGACACCTCGCGCCGCGGCTACATGCTCGTGACGATGACGGCTGCGCAGGTCAAGGCCGAGTACGTGTTCGTGACGAGCGTGAAGGAGCCGACGTACACGGCGTCCGTCGGCAAGACCATCACGGTCGCCGCGACGGGTTCGGGCATGGCGGCGCCGGTGATTGCCTGACCTGAGTGAGGAGCGGGCCCCGGCCCGCTCGCGCTCCTGCAGGACGTACAGCGGGGCGGTCTCTGTTCCTGACAGAATCGGGGCGCAAGAAAAGAGCCGCCGTGACACGCCCTGCACACTCGCCCATCTCGGTTCGGCCCGCGCATGCGGCCGACGCCCACGCCCTCGCCGCCTTGTCGATCCAGGTCTGGCTCGCCACCTATACGGAGGGCGTGAGCGACCTGTGCGCGCGCTATGTGTTGTCGGAGTTCACACCCGGGAAATTTCTCGCGCTGGTGGACGCACCCGATGTTTCATTGCGCGTTGCAGAGGTCGATGAACGGCTCGTCGGTTATTCGCTGGTGCGTTTCGGCGTGCCGCAGCCCCTGGTGCCTGAAGCCGATGCGGAACTCTGCACGCTGTATGTGCAGGAGCCGTTCACGCGATCCGGCGTGGGCTCCGCGTTGCTGCAGGCGGCCCGCGCGGAGAACGACGGGTTGTGGTTGCTGGTCAACGTGCATAACCTGCGCGCTTGCCGCTTCTACGAGAAGCACGGCTTTGCGATCCGCGGGAGCGCCGACTTCGTTCTTGGCGAAGGCAGGCACAAGAATCACGTACTTGCGCTGCCATAGGTGCAGATCGCATCTGGCGCTGCCGACGCCGCGCTCGCCCCTCTGCAGACCTTCAGCTCGTCGATCCGGGGGCCGTGAAGCGGCGGTTCAACGTTTGAAGCTCATGGCGCTCCTACCTCGCGACTGCCTTGGGCCACCCGACATGCGCAGCGCGGCGAAGACTGGCCTTCACAACCTGGCGATGAAAAGGAGCGATGACCGATATGTAGGCTCGGCCCAGGAGGTTGTTGCAGTGGACGACGGTCGAGACAGTCAGCTGGCCGCCGAGTGTTGGAGACAAGCCGGGCGTGTGGAGTACCGACAGCCTGAAATCGAGGTGCTTGTCGTCCTCGCCCAGGACGATCTCGGTTGCGCTCCTGCCGTAGACCTTGAAGATGCCGATGCGGTCAACGCTGGCTTCGCTGGAGAGAGTCGCCAAGTGCTTGGCGGTCTTCAGACCAAAGAACGCAACGATGGCATCCCGGATGTTGGTGAGCCATCCGATCCAGGATGGCTGCTGCGCAATAAGGAATCGCCACAGGACATCCGGATCGCTGGAGGTGCCAAAGGGAAGTTGAACCGCAAATGCGTCAGCGAGATTCACTGACTCGTAGATGGTGGCGACAGCAGACTGCGCGGGAAGAGCAACCGGCTTTACCAGTGTGAGTTCGCTTGGCATGAATGGCACTCCGGGGTCTGACAGATGAGATGAGGGGAGCGTGAAGCCGGATTTCGCACGTGCCCCTCGCTGCAAGGGATGGAAGCATCAGCGCGCAGGCCTGGATGGCCCTGCGAAGACCTTGACCACTTCATACATTCCGGGGTCGAACTTCGCTATGGCGAGGACCTGTTCCACATAGGGCGATGCGACCGGATCCGAAAGCATCGATTGGTAATGCCGGTAGTGCTCCGCGCTCTTCCACTGCGCGTACATCGTGACCTTTGTTCCGTCGACGCTTCGATGAAGCGCCGCCGAGATGAACCCCGGCACGTCACGAACGGATGTATCGGTGGCGCGTGCGAGTATGTCGAGCAATGCCTGTTGATTCGATGGCTCGACCGTGAATACGTTGATGAGCGTGACGAGACCTGTGTTCTCGGCAATCGTGGTCATTGGAAGTCTCCAGCGCCTCAGAGAGAAATTGCTCTCGACGCTCGCATTTTAGGCGTGGCAGGTCGCGCTGGATTCCATGGTGGACACCGACCGAATGCGATGGCGGATCGATCGCGTTCTGCCGCGCCCGAATCCCTCAAGCACTCGCCTCCATCTACATCTCGCTCAACACCCCGAAGTCGCTGTCCCCCTGCTGCACCGCATTCACCAGCTGCACCCGGTTGCGTGCAGCAAACCGGCGCCGCAGCTGGCGCATGTGGTAGTCCACCGTGTGCGCCGACAGGTCGAGCCGGTTCGCGATTTCCTTGTCGCTGCGCCCCTGCAACAGGTGCTGAAGGATGTACTGCTGCGTCGTGGAGATCTCGATGCGTGCCCCGCCTGTCTCGCTCGCCATGCGCGAGTGGCGCGACAGGTATTCATGCAGGCTCAGGCCCAGCGTGAGCGCCTGCCCGACGACGTCGTCGGTGATCCATCGGCGGCCCGGCTCGCTCGACTGCAGGCTGATGACGGTGTACTGGTTCACGTGCGTGGGCGAGGCCAGCCGGAACATCAATCCGCTGCGGATGCCGCTTGCGCGCAGGTCGTCGACGAAGCGCTGACGGCGGCCCGCCGCGTCCTCGGTCGCGGTGGTCGCCGCCGAAGAGATGGGCATGGCCTCGAGCTGCTCGACGTCCCACACCAGCGGCAGGCTCGACGCCGGCACGCCCTGCTGGCGCAGGTCCATCTCGTAGAGGCGGTGCGAGAAATAGCGCTGCACCCATTCGGGGTTCGCGTAGGCGGTGAAGAAGCTCAGCGGCCACCAGCGTCCGCGCAGGAAGGTGATCGTGCCGTAGCCGAGCCAGTCGAAACCCAACGCGTTGAGCATGCCCTGGATGAGGTAGCGGCGCTCCTCCTGGCTCTGGGCGTCCAGCAGTTCGCCGACGATGCCCGGCACGCCTTCCGCATGCCGGTCCGCCGACGGCGGCAGGTACAGCTGCTCTTCCGAGTAGAGCTGCGGAAACGGGCCACCGGTCGGCAGCTCGGGCAGTTCGGGCGACTCGCTGGAAGGCGCGGCCACGTCAGTGTCGTGATTCCGCGTTTGCGACAGCGATGAGGCCGCGGCGCGTTGCAACAAGGTAGCAAGAATCATGGGATGCCTGTTTGAATTGCCGCATGCATTTGTCAACGCCGCGGAGTTGGGGGCCAAAGTACCAAAGGGTGTGGGTGTCGCCTTGTAAATTCTTAGCTTCGCGTGTGCATTCGTAACGCCGGAATCGGGCGAGGCGGACTGCGGCGTCGCAGCCCCGCCTCAACTGAATACCTTTGCATGAACGATGCGCCCCGCGCATCAATCCGAATGAAATGAACGCTTCACAGAAGCCCGATGCGCTGGCATGCTGATTGCTCCCAGTCAGTACAACAACAGCATCCGAGGAGTCCCGCCTTCGATGGAAATCCTGGCCGCTTCCCGCTATTGGCGCGACGCCGATCTCACGGGTCTCCAGTTCACCGCCAACCACCTGCTGCATCGCGAGATCCGGCCGCATCGGCACGTCGGCTTCACGCTCTCGGTGTCCGACACCGAACTCCATGTGCGCGGCGGCAACCGCGTGACGGTCGTGCCGCCGGGCACGCTGCTGCGCATCGCGCCGCAGGTCTGGCATTCGGTGCAGGCCCGCAGCGCGCCATGGCGCGAGGACGCGATGTACTGCAGCTCCGCCGTCGCCCGCTGCATCAGCGCGGCACACGAAGGCACGCCCGCGGCCCGTGCGGAAGACGATGCGGGCATCTCGATCTTTCTCGATCCCTCGGCCGCCTTTGAATTTCTCGAATGCCACCGGCTGCTCCACGAATCCTCGGGCACCGGCAACGAAGAAGACATCGCGGCCGGCCGCGCCCTGCTGCGCCAGCGGCTCGCGCAATGGATTCCCCTGCAGCCCCCGCCTGTGCGCGTGGTCGACAGCGGCGACGAGCGCATGAACCGGCTCTACGAACTCATCGCCTCGGGCTTCCAGCAGCGCATGACGCTCGACAGCCTCGCCGAGGCGGCGGGCCTGCATCCGGTGCATCTGCAGCGGCGCTTCAGGGGCGCGCTCGGGTTCACGCCGCACGAGATGCTCGTGGGCCACCGCATCGAATACGCGCGCGACCTGATCGCGGGCGGCGCACGCGTCACCTACGCCGCGCATGCGGCCGGCTTCACCGACCAGAGCCATCTGCACAAGACTTTTCTCGGCACCTACGCGGTGCTGCCCGGCGACTACCGCAGGCTCTCCGCGCTCGATGCGTTGCAGCCCGCCTCGGCGCGCAACGGCATCGTCGGATAGAGCGGTCGGCACAGTCCAAGTACGTCGCATCGCGGGCTAGCCTCTCTTCAACTGCAGCTTCACGTGCGCCGCCACCGCGGAGATGGTGGCATCGATGCAGCGCTGCAGCGGTGCGAAGCCATCGTTCGGTTCGCGCGTCGCTTCGTTCATGTAGACCGGGCGGCGGATCTCGATCTGCAGACTGTGCCGCTCCTGTGCCGGGTTGCCGATTTCCGCGATCAGCGCCACGCCCTTGTAGGGATCGTTGCGCGCCACCGTGTAGCCGTGCGCGCGCACCGTGGCTTCGACCACGTCCAGCAGCGCGGGCTCGCAGGTCGTGCCTTCGCGATCGCCGAGCACGAAGTCCGCGAGCGGCCTCGTCGATTGGATGCGCAGCTTTTCATACGCGTTGCCGGGCATCGAATGCAGGTTGAGGTGCCACAGCGCGCCGAAGTCGGCCACCGCGCGCCGCACGGCGGTCGAGAGCGCCGCGTGATACGGCTTCCAGAACCTGTCGATGCGCCACTGCACCGCGGCGGGCTGCAGGGGCTGGTCGTACAACGGCTGGTCGGCCGCGATGCGGCTCCACACCAGGCCGTAACCGAGGCGCGATTTTTCGCCGGGCTTGAGCTGCGAAGGCCAGGGCCCGTCGAGCAGTTCGGGGTCGAGATCGTCGATGGCCCGGTTGGGATCGATGTAGGCCCGCGGAAACTGCGCGCTCAACAAGGTGGCGCCATGCTGCGGCGCGGCCGACCAGAGCGCGGCGACGTGCGTGTCCTCGGCCTGGCGCAGCTGCGCGAACGGCACGCGGGTGACGAAGTCCGGCGGATAGCAGGTGCCGCTGTGCGGCGAGTCGCACACCAGCGGCAGCCGGGCCACGCCCGATGGCGGATCGACGACCACGACGACCGGGTCGCTGTCCTGCATGTCGTGCGCGCCGGTCACAGCTTGATGTTCGCCACCTTGGCGATGCGGGCGTACTTGTCCATCATTTCGTGGATCTGCTGCGCGAACTGCGCCGGCGTGTTGGCCATCGGCACGCCCGAGATCTCGATCGTGCGCTGCTTGAATGCTGGGTCCTGCATCGCCTGGTGCGCGCTGGTCATGAGCTTCTCGATCACCGGCGCCGGCACGCCCGCGGGCGCGACGAGGCCGAACCAGCCGCCTTCGCTCATCGCCTCGAAGCCGAGCTCGCGGTAGGTCGGCACGTCGGGCAACAGCGGCGAGCGCTGCGGCGACAGCACCGCCAGCGCGCGCAGCTTGCCCGACTTGATGTGCGGCAGCGACGACGGCAGGTTGTCGGTCATGGCATCGACCGTGCCCGCCAGTGCGTCGGTGGCCGCCTGCCCCGCGCCCTTGTACGGCACATGCGTGAGCTTGATGCCCGCCAGGTCCATGAACTGCTCGACGTTGACGTGCCCGAGCGAGCCGTTGCCGGGCGAAGCGAAGGTGAGCTTGCCGGGCTCCGACTTGGCCAGCGCGATGAACTCCTGCATGTTCTTCACCGGCAGCTTCGGGCTGACCACGAACACGCTGGGCACCGACATCACGTTGGTGATCGGCTGGAAGTCCTTCACCGGGTCGTAGGGCAGCTTGGTGTAGACGGCTGGGTTTGCGCCGTGCGTGCTCACCGTGGCCATTCCGATGGTGTAGCCGTCGGGCTCGGCCCGCGCCACCGCCGAGATGCCGATGGTGCCGCCCGCGCCCGCGCGGTTGTCCACCACTACCTGCTGTCCGAGGATCACCGACATCTTCTCGGCGAGCAGCCGCGCGATGAGGTCGGTCGAGCCGCCCGGCGGGAACGGCACGATCAGCTTGACCGGCTTGTCGGGAAAGGAAGAAGCAGCATGTGCATCGATGCTCGCCATCGGCAGCCCGAAGGCGACGGCGGTGATGGCCAGCAGGAGGTCTCGGCGGTTGTTCATTGTTATTAAGTCGAAAGGAATATCGGGGTGGACGATGCACATCGGAGGTGCCCTGAAGTGCGGCGATTATGTGAAGCGACCCCTTGTGTTTGGGGTGACAATTGCGCCGCTTGCTATGACCAGTGCGCATAGCGGGCCACCCACTCCACCCATGCGAATCCGTTCACCGTCGCTGCACGAGCTGCATGCCTTTGCCAGCACCGCGCGTCTGGGCAGCTTCTCGAAAGCGGCCGACGAGTTGTGCGTCACGCAGGGCGCCGTCAGCCGTGCGGTGGCGCGGCTCGAAGAAGAACTGGGCGTGCGTCTGCTGGACCGCCACGGCCGGCTCAGCACGCTCACCGATGCGGGCCGCGCCTACCTGGACAACGTAGCACCCGCGCTGCAGCAACTCGAAGCTGCTGCCGATGCCGCCGGCGCGCAGCACGGGCCGCACACGCTGCGCCTGTCGGTGCCGCCGACGCTGGCCACCAAGTGGCTCATTCCGCGGCTGCCCGACTTTCGCAGGCGCCACCCCGAGGTCGCCATTTCGTTCGCGCCCTATCGCCGCGACGATCCGCTGGACATGCCCGACATCGACGGCTGGATCCGCGTGCGCACCGGCGACACGGCATGGCATCCGGCGGGCATCCAGTCCGACTACCTCGTGGGCCGCGAGATCGTGCCGATCTGCCGGCCCGAGGACCTGCGCGGCCCGCATGCCTTGCACACGCCGCAAGACCTGCTGCAGCGGCCGCTGCTCTTTCACGCCAACTACCCCGACAACTGGCGCCTGTGGTTCGACACGCAGGGCCTGCACGGCACGAACCCACGCCCCGCCGCCGACTTCGACCAGGTCGTGATGCTGGTGCAGGGCGTGATCTCGGGTCTGGGCCTCGCGGTGGTGCAGCGCTGCCTGATCGAAGACGAACTCGCCGCGGGCCGCATCGCGATTCCCATCGACCGCGCCGCGCTCACGCCGCGCGGCTACTACGTCTGCGCGCCGAAGGGTCGGCGCGAGACGCGGGGGATGCGGGTGTTCAGGGATTGGGTGCTGGCGCAGGCGGTCGAGGCCGCCGCGCCAGCGTCCTGAACCGCCCCCTCAGGTCGACGCGCTCGCCCCTCCGTTCGGCTTGTTCGGCTTCTTTCCGAGATCGAACAGGTTAGGGATGCCCGAGGGCATCTGTTTGCGCGATGAATCGACATCGAACGACTGGATGCGCGGCAGTTCCCAGAGGTGCGGCGGCAGCACCGAGTCGGCCGGTGGCGGCGCGGGATGGTACGCCGCCCCCATGCTGTAGGGGTTGTCGTCCAGGTCGGGCGGCGGCTCCATTTCTTCAGCGGCAAGCTGGCGGAACTTGAATTCGCCGAAGTGCTCCGCGCGGCGATGGTCGTGGTCGAACAGGTCGGCGAGCCTCACGCTTTCATCGACCGCATTCACCTCCAGCCGATCCACCTCGCCCTGCGGTCGGCCCTTGGCCTGCGCAACCTGGACGGCCATGTCGGCATCGAACTCCTTGCGGGCCTGCGCCGTGATGGCCAGGGCGATCGGTCCGCCATCCCGGTTCTTCAGCGGATCGGGCAGCGTGCCGGGCGGCATCGTGAGGCCAGGGTCCACGGGCAGCGCGGCGACCTCTGTCGGGTGCAGGTCCTGCCAGCCGCGGACCACATGCAACTGCGCCGCCAGCATCGAGCGATCCAGCGCCCGGCTGTGCTCCAAGGTCGCCGGGTCCAGCTTCATGCCCTCGGTGGCGTATGGCCCCGCGCGCATCCGGTCATCGACGCCTGCTCGCATGTTGCGCAGTTCCTGCACCGCTGCGCGCACCGAGGCGCTGTTCAGCGTGCGCAGGTCCGGCAGTTCCGTGCCTTCGGGCAGCGGCCTGGCAGCGGGCGCCGCCGGTCCGTCCAGTGCCTTCAACTGCTGCCAGATGGCATGCTCCTCGGCATCGACCACGCGCTGCGCGGCGGCCCAGTCGGGGCGGCTGGAGGCCTTGATGTGCCAGCCCGCCGCATCGACCATCCGGGGGATGTCCATCGTGTCCTGCCCCGCCTCGGACACTCGGCGCGGCGGGGTGCCGGGCAGCGAATCCGTCTGGCGCCACAGCTTCGCGAAATCGCTGCGCAGGTCCATGGGCTCGCCGGGCTTGAGCTTCGACACGGCCTCGGGATCGTGGATCAGCGGGCGTCCCTTCTCGCTCACCAGGAACTGCAGGTCGTCGATCTGCACACCGCGGTCTTTCAGCGCGCGCCGGATCTCGATCAGATCGGTGCGGGTCTGCGCCGTCACCAGCCGCGGCAAGGCATCGGCTCCGCTGCCGCGGGTGGCTCCGGGTTCCCGGTGGTAGATGGCCAAGGCCTGATCGAGGTCCGGCAGGTCGATCGGCCGTTGCTGTCGAAGCACGTGATCGTTGCCGAAGCCGGGCCGATAACCTTCCAGTTCCGAGCGCACGCTTTCCAGCAGCGTGTAGCGCGCGTCGAGTTCCGCGCGCGAGCTGGCATGGCCGGCGGAACCGCCCTCTTCGGCCGTCACGGCGCCGACCCACTTCGCGCTCAGCGGCCGCACGGATGCGAAGGTGCCCTCGCCCAGCGGCGGTTCGGCCAGCACGTCGCTCATCGCGCGCGGTTCGGTCGACTTGCCGTCCCAGAAGTAGCTCTTCTGGTCGTGCGGGTTGAAGTACACGCCCTCGCCTTCGGGTGTCAGTGCCAGCAGTGGCTGCGCATCGCGGATCGAGGCCGGCCGTGTCGATGCCCCATGGTCGATGCGAGAAGGCAGCGCCGCAAGCTTGTCCTGCGCCGCAGCCTTGAGCGCCTGCAGCGCACCGGTCTCCTCGCGCCAGTCGTAGGGTCGGTTCAGCGTCTCCGCCCCCTCCCCCTGGTCGCGGAAGAGCACCGAGCCATCCGGCATCACGATCAGATCGGGCTCGCGCACCCAGGTGTTCCGGTCGACCGACGGGTCCGCCGGGCCCTGCTGCTTGATGCGCTCGATGGCAGCCAGTTGCCGGTCGGCGGAATCGATGGTCTTCTGGTTCAGCGGCCCGTCGTCGACGATGCGGTAGCTCGAGTAAGGGGTTGCGGCATCGAACCTGGGCGTCTTCACGCTGATGTCGCCGAGCGCCGTTCCGCCGCGGGAGAAGAGCCCGGTGCGGTCCCAGATCGGATGCTCGCTCACGTCCAGCACGTCGACGCCCATCTTCCGGTGCAGCGCCGCGCCTTGCAGTTCGTTCGCCACGACGTGCGACGGGCTTTCGCCGGTGCCGTGATAGGGCACCGTGAGCACGCCGTCGTAGAGGCGGAACGCGACCTTGTTGGCGCCGATGCCGACCACCGCGCCCAGGTGCGGCGCCAAGTCAGTCAGCGGCTGCGTCGCGCCTGATTCGTCGACCAAGTGGAGCTGGCCGTCGATTTCGCGCACGCTGCCGGGTCGGGTGGCCTGTGAAGGCGCTGCGTCGAAGTGCGTCTCGCCGTCCACCTTGTACTGCGTCTGGCGTCCCGTGGCATTGGCCACGGCGGCGGTGAATGCTTCGGCATGCGGCGGCGCGGCCGCGGCTTCGATGACCACCGGCGCATCGGGCTCGGCCGTGCGCAGGCTCCGGGCCAGTCCGGTGCGAGCAATCAGTTCGTGCACGCCGAGGTTCACGTCGCCATGGTCCGCGCTCGTTGCATGCGTTTCGTCGACGGGCGCAGTCACACGCAGCGTGGGTGTCGCATCGCCGGGCCGCCATGCGCTCGGCACGGGTGCAGGGCCTGAATCCTCCGGCGATGTCCGGGGAATCGCCGATGGCTCGGCCCTAGCGCCCCTGTCGACCACCACCCTCACTCTCGAGGCGATCTGCTCGTCGCTCAAAGTTTTAGGGGCACCGGGGGAGCCGTATTCATAAAAACCGGTCTTCGTGTTCCAGACCAGCGAGGTTCCGGGAACCGTCGTCTCGCCGTTGGGCGGGTCGTAGTGCGGACCGTCGTCCTTCGGCGTCACGGTCGCCGACGACTCGGGGTCCGGGTTGGCTGCAGGCCGCGCGGCGGTCGTTTCCGGCTCCTCGATGCCCAGCATCAACGGATCGATCCAGTTGCCTTCGCCGACGCGCGCTCCCTGGTTGCGCACCTCGGCACCAAGCGGCGCATCCACGCGCTCGCCTCGCCCGTTCGGCGCGAGCCAGAAGCGCTGCTGCGTGTCGAAGTTCTCTTCGGTGTGCACGCGCCCGGTCGAGACATCCATCAGCGGCAGTTGCGGCCTCGCGGTGACGAAGTCGCCCTTGCCCAGTTCGATCTTCTCGCCCAGCGTGATGGTTCCCTCCATCGCATGCACGCGCGCGCCCAGCTTTTCGCCCAGCTGCAAGGCCAGCGACTGGGGCACCGGGGCCTGCGGATCGACCAGCTTGCCGGCGCGGCAGATGTAGAGCGCCACGTCCTGCCCTTCCGGGTAGCCCGCGGCGCGCATGTCGGCCGCAATGCGCTCGGCGCTGGGCACGTTGGCCTCGTCAGCCATCACCACGAACGCCTTCTCGGGCACGGCGACCTCGATGTCGCGCGCCGGCACCGGGCGGCCGTCGACGGTTGCATCGCCCTCTAGGTAGTTCAGGTCGGCGCGGCGGTGCACCAGCGGCTGCGATTGCCATTCCTCGGGCCCGAGCCAGCGCTGCGGGCGCTCATCGGCCGCGATGCGGCTGTCGATCAGCGAGCGGTATTCCGTCGTGCCCGCACCGTCCTCGGCATAACGGCCCACCGGGGTCTTGAAGATGGCGATGTAGCGCGTCGGCGTTTCCCCGTCGACGTCTGCGGTTCCCGGCGGCGCCTTCTGATGCACCACCGTGATCGGGCCTTCGCCGGACATGCGCTCCTGGCTCTTCAGGCTCGGCACGTTGGCCTCCTTGGGCCAGTCCAGCTCGAGCACGTCCTTGGGCGCGCCGGCATGCACGGCGGCATAGAAGGCGTCGATGTGCTCGCCCTTCTGCGCCAGTTCCTGCACGGCCATCGCCATCAGCTGCTTCTTGGCTGCGGTGTTGACCACGCCGCCGGGAAACGCGGACTTGGAGGAAGTCCGCGCCTTGCTGAGGTAGGTCGAGAACTGCCAGACCTGGCCAAGATCGCCCAGCGCCTCGCGGCTCAGTTCGCCCGCCGGCTTCGCGCCCGGGTAGCTTTCCGACGGCCGGATGCCGATGAAGCTGTCGCTGACCAGCGGGCCCTTGTGCACGGAGATGATGCCCAGCGGCCGGCGTGCCAGGTTCGAGCCGGGTGCCGGATAGATGACGTAGGCGATGCGGCTGCCGTCCTGGACTTCGGCCGTCCACTTCTTCGCCATCTCGTCCGCGCCCAGCTTGGTGAATTCGGGGCTGAAGCGCAGCTCGTGCGTGAGGTACGGGAGCACGTCGCGCGCATGCTGCACATCGAAGCGCACGAGTTCGACCGCGCGGTCCTCGATGCCCAGCGTGAGCGGATCGATCGGCTTGTCGCCGACGCGCGCGCCCTTGTTGCGCACTTCGGCGCCGAGCGGCGCATCGACGCGTTCGCCGCGGCCATTGGGCGCGAGCCAGTAGCGCTGCTGGGCGTCGAAGTTCTCGTTGGCGTGCGTGCGCCCGTTCGAGACGTCCGTCAGCGGGAGCTTGGGCTTCGCGGCCACGAAATGGCCTTCGCCGAGGTTTGTCTTCTCGCCCAGCGTGATGGTGCCTTCCACGGCATGCACGCGGGCACCCAGCTTGTCGCTCAGCTGCAAGGCCAGCGATTGCGGCACCGGCGCCGCCGGGTCCGTCGTCTGGCCGGCGCGGCAGATGTAGAGCGCCACCTCCTGCCCATCGGCATAGCCGGCCGCGCGCATGTCGGCGGCAATGCGTTCCAGGCTCGGCACGTTTGCCTCGTCGGCCATGACGACGAATGCTTTTTCGGGCACGGCCACTTCGATGTCGCGTGCGGGCACCGGGCGACCGTTGACCGTGGCATTGCCTTCCAGGTAGTTGAGGTTGGCCGGGCGATGGACCAGCGGCTTGCCTTGCCATTCCTTCGGCCCGACCCAGCGGTACGAGCGCGTGTCCTTGCGGAGCTGGCCATCGATCAGCGAGTGATAGGTCTTGGTGCCAGGGCCGTCATCCGCGTAGCGGCCTACCGGCGTCTCGAAGATCGCGACATAGCGGGTCGGCGTCTCCCCGTTGGGCAACTGCGGTCCTCGCTCCTGCACCACAGCCAATGGTCCGCCGCCGGCCATGCGCGCCTGGCTGTCGAGGCTCTTCGAGTTGACGGTTTCGTCCCAACCCAGCGTCGGCACCTCCTTGGGCGCCCCGGCATGCACGCGCGCATAGAAGGCGTCGATGGGCTCCTTGCGGTTCGCCAGCTCGGCCAGCGCCGCATCCATCACCAACTTTTTCGCGGCCGAGTTGACCACGCCATTGGGGAACGGCGATTTGCCGGTGCGCGAGGTCGCCCGGTCCTCACTGAGGTAGGTGGAGAACTGCCACACCTTGCCGCGAGCGAGCAATTCCTGCTCGCCCAACGCGCCCGCTTTCACCTCCCCGGCGTAGTGGGCGGGATCGCGCGTTTCGATGTAGTTGGCCCCGACCAGGTCATCCTTGTGCACCGCGATGATGCCGATCGGCCGGCGCTCTGCGGCCGAACCCGGCGGAGGGTAGATCACGTAAGCCAGGCGCGTTTTATCGACCTCGATCTCCTTGATCCATTTCTTCGCCAGGCCGTCGGCGCCCAGCTGCATGTAGTCGGGGCTGTACTTCAACTCGTTCGCGAGGTAGGGCAACACGTCGCGCGCGTGCTGCGCGTCGAACGGCACCAGTTCCACCGCGCGGTTGAACGGCAGCGGTTCGGCAGCATCGTCCTTGATGCCCAGATGCAGCGGATCGATCGACTTGTTCCCCACCGTCGCCCCCTGGTCGAGCACCTTCTGCGAGAACGGCGCCTGGGCCTCCTGCGTGCGCCCGCCCGGTTCGAGCCAGAAGCGCTGCTGCGCATTGAAGTCCGCATCGGCGGTTACCGGATGCGGCGCCTTCTGCGAAACATCGGTCAGCGGCAGGTTCGGCCGCTGCACCACCGGGGCACCCTCGACCGTGTTCCTCGCGCCGAGCACGATGTCGCCGTCCACCGCATGCACGCGCGCGCCGATCTTGTTGCTCAGTTCGCGCGCCAGCGATTCGGGCACCGGCGCATTCGCCCGTGCCGGCGTTCCGCCTTCGCAGAGGTAGAGCACCACGTCCTTGCCTTCGGGATGGCCCTTGGCGCGCAGGTCCGCGGCAATGCGCTCCGCACTCGGCGGATTACCACGTTCGGCCATCACCAGGATGCTGTCGGGCGGCACTGCCAGTTCGATGTCGCGTGCCGACACCGTTTGCCCCTTGACTGTGGCTTCGCCTTCGAGGTAGTTCAGGTCCGCCGGACGCATCGGCGCCAACAGGCTGCGTGACCCCTCCACCTTGTCGAAGGCCTCCTCGATCTTGCTGCGCCACTTCAGCGTGCCCTTCCCCTCGGGCCCGTAGAGGCTCGCATCGGTCTCGTAGATGTAGATGTGGCGTGCCGGTTCGCCGTCCGGGAAATCGGCGCTCTTGAACGGCGAGCTGTCCTCGTAGCCGACGGCAATCGGCCCGCGGCCGACCGTCTGCGATTCCTGGCTGAAGGAGCTCGCCACGTTGAACTTGTGGCCCTTGAGCAAGGTCGTGACGCCGTTCGAATCGGTGACGAACGGCGCGCCGCCGCTCACGCGCGAATAGAACGCCTCCACCGGCGCGCCCTTCGCTTCCTCTTGCCGCATCACGTCCTTCATGAACTGCATGCGCGCGGCCTTGTTGATCACGCCGCCCGGGTAACGGTCCTTGTTGGCGCCGAGGTAGGTCGAGAACTGCCAGACCTCGCCGCGGGCCTGCAGCGCCTCCTTGCTCGTCTGTCCGGCCGGCTTGCTGCCGCGGTAGAGCTCCGGCGGCAATGTGTTGCGGTAGCTGTCGCCGATCAGCGCTTCCTTGTGGACCGAGATCAGGCCGATGGGTGCATCGGAGGCCGGCGTCGAGCCGGGGGCCGGATAGATCACGCGTGCATACCGCGTACCGTTGGCGATCTCGCCGAGCCACTTGTTGGTCATTCCCTCCGCGCCGAGCGAGTTGTACTCGGGGCTCACGCCCAACTGCTTGACCAGCAGCGGGAAGACCTCCTGCGCGTTCTCCGCGGTCATCGGGCGCATGTCGACCACGCGATCCTCGATGCCCAGGTGCAGCGGATCGATGGCCTTGTCGCCCACCCTCGCGCCCTGGTCGAGCACCTTCTGCGAGAACGGCGCCTGGGCCTCCTGCGTGCGGCCGCCCGGCTCGAGCCAGAAGCGTTGCTGCGCATCGAAGTCCGCACCGGCGGTCACCGGGTGCGGTGCCTTCCGCGAAACGTCGGTCAGCGGCAGGTTCGGCCGCTGCACCACCGGGGCGCCATCGACCGTGGTCTTGGCACCGAGCACGATGTCGCCATCCACCGCATGCACGCGCGCGCCGATCTTGTTGCTCAGTTCACGTGCCAGCGATTCGGGCACCGGTGCATTCGCTCGCGCCGGTGTTCCGCCTTCGCAGAGGTAGAGCACCACGTCCTTGCCTTCGGGATGACCGGCCGCGCGCAGGTCCGCGGCGATGCGCTCGGCGCTGGGCGGATTGCCGCGCTCGGCCATCACTAGGATGCTGTCGGGCGGCACGGCCAACTCGATGTCGCGCACGGACACGGGGCGCCCGTTCACCGTCGCCTCGCCTTCGAGGTAGTTCAGGTCCGCCGGGCGCGGGGCCGGGCGTGCCGCGATCGGGGTCGCCTCATCCGGCTGTCCGGCCAGCAAAGGCCGCGAGCCGGGCTTGGCGCCGGGCTTCAGCCCCGCCAGCAGGTTCACGATGTCCTCGGCCACGGGCTGGCGCAGGAACTTGCCATCGCCGACGGCGGCCTCCTTGCCGGTCATGTGCTTCTCGCGCAGCGCCGTGAGCGCCGCACCGTCCTCGGTGCTGAGGTGCGTCTGCAGCTTGTCGAGGAAGGTATTGAGCTGTTCGGTGCCGCCCTTGGGCACCACCGGTGTCGCGCCGTTCAGCGAGCGGTCGAGCAGCTTGGGGAACCACTTGGGAACCTCCACGGTGCGCGTGTCGTCCGGCGACACCCGGAAGTCCTGCATCTGGCCCTTCTTGACCGACTTGGCGGCCGAGGGCTCTTTCACACCGAGCTGCGCGCGGAACTCCACGCTGGTACCCAGCACGCCCACATCGAACAGCGTCGGCAGCGCGGCCACCGCGGTGAGGCGCTTGGAGAGGTCGGCGTTGGGCCGCCCCCTGCCGCCCGTCATGGCATCGAGCAGGTTGCCCGTGCCCACCAGGTGGTGCGGCGACGGGGCCGAGCGCTGCAGGCCGGCGGGCAAGGCGCCGTAGACGACCTTCTTGACGCCGTAGACGCCTCGCTGCAGGGTCCGTTCGAGCCGGTTGTCAGCAAAGATCACCCAGACGTTGCTGGTCGACTCGTTGGGCACGCGGCGCTGCTTGCCCGTGAGGTCGGTGAAGGCCTCGGTGAGCGGCTTGCCCGGCACCGAGGTGCGGTGGTGGTTGCCGCCGCGGTTGGGCACGAAGAACAGTGCCTTGTCGGGGTCACCACTCACGTGGCCCTGCTTGATCAGCGCCTTGAAGCCGGCCGCATCAGGATTGGCGAGGAAGTTGCGCACCGCGACCGCCGCCGGATCGCGCACGAAGCCAGGCAACCGGTCGGGCACCACGACCTGCACGCGGTACTTGGCATCGCCGAAGGTCTTCTTGAACTGTTCGAAGAAACGCGTGGGCACCACGTCGCCCGCTCCGACCGCGTCGTTCAGCAGCATCTGCGAGCGCCGCTCGACCGAAGGCGTGACCGGAAAGGGGTTGCCCACCAGTTTCTTGACGACCGGCAGCAGCGGCGCGATGCGGAAGTCCTCGATCACGCGGTCGAACATCAGGCTGCTGGGCACCTTCACATGGCCGTCGGGCGAGCTGGAGGCCTTGCCGCCGAAGAAGTCCTTCTCGCCAGGGGCCAGCGTCACCTTCTCGCCATCGAGCTTGACGCTGATCTCCAGCTCCACCACGCGGCCCGAGCCGTCGGCGGCCGGCCCGATGTCCTTGGCCGAGCGAATGTTGACGCCGTAGCCCGGCGTTCCTTCCTTGCCGAAGAGCTCGGTCTTGGCAGTCTTGATCAGGTCCTTCGCGAACACGGTGAAGATGGTGTCGCGCGACATCGGGCTCAGGCCCCACTGCAGCATGCTGGTGCGCCGGTACTCGTCGGGCCGCACGGCCACCGAGAGCTCGCGGCCCAGCGCGTCGCGGATCGGCACCGTGGAGCGGAAGCGGATGCTGTCCATCGCCCCGGTGGCAATGGCGCGCAGGTTGGAGCGGGTGCCGATCCCGGTGCTCACCGACTGCAGGGTGGGCGACGCCAGCGGCGCGTACTCGCTCACGTTCAGGCGGCCGCGCACGGTTGCGCCCAGGCGCATGTCGATGCGCGCCGAACGCGCGGCCGCGCGATCGGCGGCCACCACGGCCGGGTCGGGCCGGGTGCCCGAGCCGTACAGCGCCACCATCTCGGAGCCGCTCAGGTACGACATGCGCTGGTCGTAGCCGTCGTAGGCCGGCCGCGCGAGCGGGTCGCCGGGCAGGCGCTCCTTCGGCGGCTTGGTGGCCGTCACCACGATCTCGGGCGGCTGTCCCTCGCTGCCCGGCTGGCGCGCGATCTTGATGTCGTCGAAACCCGCGGCGCGCATCCGCACCTGGATGGCGGCGTCCTGCGCTTCCTCGCGGTCTTTGGTCTCCTGCGTCTCGTCGCCCTTGCGCCGCACGCCGCCGTCGTTGTCGCTTTCGCTCGGGGTCTTGCCGGTGCCGGCGGTCTTGCCCCGCGTGTTGCCGGCGCCGCTGGCGGCCACGCCCTCGGCGGCCGAAGCCACGGCCTTCTGGGTGTCGATCGCCACGCGGAACTCGACATCTCCGCCGGGCGCCATCGCGTCCGATGCGCGGGTCTGCACGTCCAGGCCGGTCGTCAGGTCGTCCAGCTTGACGCCGCCCACCTTCAGCGTGGTGGCATCGCTCCCCGCCAGCCCTGGCAAATCGTTCACGGGTGCGTCGATCTTCACTGGCGCCATGGCGATCGGCTCCACGTCCGGTGTGCCGCGCGGCACCGTGGGCGTGGGTGGCTGCTGGTTGGCGGCATCGTTGGCTGCCTGCGCCTTGGCCTTTGCGCGGGCCGCCATCATCGGGTGCAGCGCAATGTTGTTGAGCGTGCCCGGCAAGGCCTGCAGCGAAGCGGCGATGAACTCGCCCTTGTTCATGCCCCGGCCCTCGTTCAGGTAGGAGATGAGCTCGCCGGTGCCGATCGACCCCGCGCCATCGGTCAGGAACTGGCCGGAGAAGCCGGCGTAGGACATCTTCTGCGTGACCGTGGAGGCATTGGTCGCGGCGTTGGTCGCACCACTGGCGGCTGCGTTGTCCACATTGGCCGCGGCCGCCGGCGCCACCTTCCACAGCGGAATCGCGCCCGAGACGCCGCCCGTGAGCGGTGCGGTCACCAGCCCCGCCGCCGAGCTGACGAAGGTCGCGCCGATGCGCTTGTTGCCCTCCTCCGTGCCCCACTTTCCGTCGAGCCCGACGCGCCCGCTTTCCACCGTCACGCGGCCCACGCCGTCCACGGCCTGCGAGGTGATGCCCGCACGGGCGCCGACCACGGCGCGGCCGCCGATGTTCAGCACGCCCTCGCTCTTGACGAACGCCTCCTTGGCCAGCAGCTTGGCGCTTACCGTGGCGCTGGTCTTGATGCCCGCGCCCACGCCGGTGGCGGTCACGATGTTGCTCGCCGCGTCGATGGCCTCGTCCTTCAGCGTGAACTTGACGTCGTCCCAGCTCGCATTGCCGGTCACCGCCTTGGCCTCGAGCGTCCAGAGCGAGGTGTGGCCGTCGGCGTAGATGTCGCGCCCCTGCGCGGCGGCGACGACGTCGCCCGTCGTGTCCCAGACTTCGCTCACCAGCATGGCCGCACCGAAGCCCACCGCCACGTTGCCCCCCGAGGCAATGGTGGCGGCAATGCCCGCCGCGGCGGTGACCGTCATGCGCACCGCCTCGTCGACCACGCTCCACGTGCCGTCGGCGTCCTGCACCTTCTGCGCAAGCTCGGCCGACTTCACGTCGTAGCCGTCCATCAGGGCGTCTTCCTGGGTTGAATACTCCGAGACGGAAATCTTCCCCGCGGCGAGGTCCTTGCGCAGCTGGTTCGCCTTGTCGAGCTGGTCCTCGGTGTAGTCCTTGGCGTCGTCGGCGGAGTCGCCCCACATCGCGCCCCAGGCATCGCGCACGAAAGTGTGCTTCTCGATGCCCTGGTTGATGCCCTCCAGGTCCTTGCTGATCTGCGCGCTGTCGTTGTCGCCCACGCCCATCTGCTCACCCTTGACGGCGTAGTTCACGTTCATGGCCGACAGCCGCTGCCGCCCCTGCTCGCTGGCCGACAGCAGCGACCTGATCTGGTCGCTGCGGTACTCCGCGGCGCGCACGCTGCGCTGGTCCTGGTCGGTTCCCAGCGCATCGAGCTTCTGCTTGAGCTCGGGATTGCGCTTCTCCCAGTCCTTGATGTAGGCGTCGACCGCCTGCGCCCTGTCGTCCAGCGCCTGCCCGGAGAGGTGCTTGATCTTCACCTTCAGCTGGGCGTCGGACTCGCTGTTGTCCTTCGCATACTCCTCGTTGGCCTCCTTCATCTTCTCGGGGTCGGCGCGGTCGGCCGCCGACATGCCCTGCAGGTGCAGCGTGTACTTCTTGTCCGCGCCGATCTGCAGATCCTTGATCTGGCCGTCGGTCACGTTCTTGCGCAGGACATCGAGCGTGGCCTGGTCCTCGCCCTCCCCCGGGCCCTTGAAGTTCTCGGAGAACAGCGTCGGGTTGGCCTTGACCCAGGCGTCCTTCTTCTGCTGCAGCCGGTCGAGGTCGCCCTGCGACAGGTGGACGCCGGCCTGGGTGCTCGCGCTCAGCGCGTCGCTGTAGCGCAGGTCGCTGGCCACGGCGTCGTCGCTGGTCTTGTTGCGGGCCAGCCAGGCATTGCGTGCGGGGAGATCCTCGGGCGTGAGGTACTCGTCGCCGTACTTGTCCATGTCCTTCTGCTGGGAAACGAAGGCCTCCCAGGCCACGTCGTTCTCCTGCTTCGAGTCGGAGAAGATGCGCGTCGCGGGCACCTGGCCCTCGGCCTTCATCTTGTCGGCCGTCTTCTTGTCGATGCCCTGCCACATCCAGACGTCGTCCTTCCATTTCTGGAACTCGGTCTGCAGGTTGGTGTCCGCGTTGGCCTTGGCGGTGTCGTTGATCTGCTTGTCCAGCCCGGTCTTGGCGAGCGTCACGTCCTTGTTGGCGAGGTCCACCAGCCGGTCGACGTTGTCCAGCGCCGCGAGCTTGATGTCCAGCACGGTGGCCGCATCGGATTTTTCCTGGCTGCCGGGGCGCGCATACGAATGGTTCTGGTAGGCGATGGCGGCCTGCTTGTCGAGCACCACCTGCTGGTTCTTGGTGAGCGCGGCCGTGTATTGCGCGCCGGCGATCGTCACCTCGCCCTTGGCGGCGTTCTGCTTGTCGACCAGTGCCTTGCGCTCCGCGCGCAGGTCGGTCGTCGACTCGCCCATGTGGTTGTAGAGGCGGTTCTTGTCGATGTCCGCGATCTGCGTGTCGTAGCTGGCGGCAAAGGCGGCCTTGTTCTCGGCCTGCTTCTGCAGGTAGGCCAGCCCGCCGCTCTTTTCCACGGCCACCGGCTGCTTGGTCTTGGGGTCCGTGTCGTGGACCGTGTAGGTGGACTTCTCGTTGATGACCTGCCGGTTGATGTCGTCGTGCTGCCAGTCGTGCGACTCGACCACCACGCGGTCGGTGATGGGGTCGTACATGGTGCGCGTCTCGACGTCGCCGTTGTCGGAGGTGGGCTTGGTCACCTCCACCGTGCCCTCGGGCAGCGCCGCCAGCACCTGGTCTTCGGTCAGGCCCATGCTCTTGGCCACTTCGGCCAGGGGCTTGTTGTCCTCGAAGATCGCCTTGCGCGCGGTTTCGCCCGGGCCGCTCTTGTCGTCGGGCTTGCCTTCGAGCACGGTGCGGTGCCCGCTCGCCGTGGTGGCCACGGCCTGCACGGTGCCGTCGCTGGCCACGGTCCGCTCCAGCGTGCTGCCGTCCTTGTTGTAGGTCTTCACGGTGGTGGTCACGTCGGACACCACCAGCTCCTGGCCCGGCTCGAGCGGCTTGCCGTAGTCGACCGTGGGGTTCAGCGTGAACAGCTGCTCGGGCGTGCGGCCCACGGCCTCGGCGAAGTCCAGGTAGCCCTCGCGCTCGCCCACGGGGCGCGTGATCTTCGCGCCGGTCAGCGAGGTCGTGGTGTCGACGCGCAGGCCGTTCTTGTCGACCACGCTCTCGGTGCGGGTGCCGGCCTGCGGGTCGATGGTGGTCGTGGTGGTCGTGCCGGCCTTCTCGTCCTTGGTCACATGGCTGTAGCGGCCCTTGCTGTCTTCCGTCGCATCGATGGTCTTCTTGCCGCCGGGCGCGGTGGGGTCGGCAATGCTGCCCTTCACCGTCACTGTCTTTTCCTTGACATCGTGCGTGTAGGAGAGCGAGGAGCCGCCCTTGGTCACGGTCGTGACCTGCTTGTCGCCATCGGGCAGGCCCGACACGATCCCGATGCCCGAGGCGCTGGCTTCCGCGATCACCTTGTCCACGCCGATGTTGCGGTCCTTCGCGATCTGGTCGACGGTCTTGCCATCGGCGATAGACGAGAGCGTCTTCGTGACTTCCGGCGTCACCACGGTGGGCTTGGGCTGGAACAAGCTGTTGAGCGGTGCGGCAGGCGTCGTTCCGGTGGTGCCGAACGACGAGGCCGTCAACGTGGAAGGAAAGGTCGTCGGCGCCAGCAGCAGGCCGTTGCTGCTCGTCGGAAATTGCGGGCGCGACTGCACCTGCAGCAGTTGCAACAGCGGCGAGTGCAGCGGATCGGTGGAGATCGGCGTCGTCGCCTGCACCGTGGGAAACGGCTGCGTCACGGTCTGGCTCGGCGGCGGGCTGCCGTAGAACTCGGTCTGTGCGTCGGTGCCGACCGCATCGGCGAATTTGGTGTTGGCCGTGTTGGCCTCGGTGCGCAGCTTCGTGGCCGTGGCCTGTGCATTCGAAAGGTCGGTGCGCTCCTTGTCGGTGATGATCGACTGCGGCTTGCTCGCAGGCGGCGTCAGTTCGACCACCTTGGCCTCGGCATCCTGCGCCTTGCTCTCCTTCTCCTGCGAGTCCAGGTACAGCTTGGAGAGGTCGTCGGTCGTCTTCGCATCGTCGCGGCTGGTCTGCGCGTTTTGCACCTTTTTGTCGGTGTCCGGGGAAGCCTTGGCCTCGGGGCTTTTCTGCTGCTCCTTCTTCTGGTCGACCTGGGCCTTCAGCAGCGTGAGGTCCTTGTCCTTCAGGTTGGCCTCGGCGCTCGCGCTCTTGGCCCGCGCGTCCTCGAGCTTGGCGTCCTGCTGGGCCTTCTTGGCCTTGTTGATGTCGGCGAGGTCCTTGGACTTCTGGGCCTGCGTCTCCGCGGCAGCGGCCTGGTCCTTGACCTTCTGGGCCTGCTTCTGTGCATCGATGGCGCGCTGGCGCGCCGCCTCGGCCTGGCGTTGCGCCTCGCGCAGTTTCTCGAGCAGTGCCTCCAGCTGGCGCTGCAGCTCCCGTGCGCGCGCAGCGGCATCCGACTCGGGCGAGCTCGCGGGCTGCTGTGCCGGATTCACGGGGTTGGGAACGTTCACCGGCACGCGTACGCTGCCGCCTCCATCCGCAATCATGACCATGGGGTGTTCCTTTCGATCACAGGTTCTTCAAGATTCATTCAGTGCCCTGCGCCCAGCGCAGCAGCTTGGCCACGGGCGCATACAGCGCGCGCGGGATCGGCTGGTCCTGCGGCACCTCTTCGTAGATGCGCTCGGCCAGGGAGGGCTCGAATTCGGTCGGGATCAGGCCTTCGCTCGCGAAGCGCCGGATCTGCGCGGCGACCTCGCCTTCGCCGCGCGCAATGACGCGCGGAAGGTCGGTCTCGCCCAGGTACTGCAGGGCGATGGCGATGCGCGGCGAATGGATCACCGCGGACGCCGCACGCACCCGGTCGTTCAGGCTCGCGTACACCGCCTCGAAGTAGGCCGAGCGGCGGCGCGAGCGGTTGATGGGGTCGCCCTCCATCTCCTTGTATTCCTGGCGGATCTCCTCGATGGACATCCGCTGCTGCTTCATGAACTCGTGGTGCTCGTGCACGTAGTCGACGGCGGCCATCACCGCGTAGATCACCACCGCCCAGCCGAAGGCGACCAGCACCATGTGGGCGGCGGCCGTCATGATTCCCTCGGGCCGCGCGTAGCCCAGCTTGAGCGCCGTATCGACGAAGCCGCGCACGACCACGAACATCAGCAAGGCCAGCAGCGCGGTCTTGGTGCACATCTTCAAGAGGTTGATGAGGCTGCGCGTCGAGAAGATGCGGGTCAGCCCCTCGGCCGGGTTCATGCGGTTCACGTCGGGCTTCAGTCGCTCCCAGGCCGCCACGCCGCCCACCTGGAACAGCGAGCCGACGATGCCCGCGGCGGCGGTGATCGCCATGATCGGCAGCGTGCCCCAGACCAGCGTTTCGCCGGTGTGCAGCAACAGCTCGGCAAAGCGGTCCTCAGGCGCGGTCAGCAAGGTGGTGCTGGTCGCGTGCAGCCACAGTTCCCGCAGCAAGCTGTAGATGAGGTGGCCGCCCAGCCACAACGACAGCACCACCACCACGAACACGATCGTGGAGGCCACGTCGGTGCTGAACACCACCTCGCCGCGCTTGCGCGCATCGCGCAGGCGCTTGGCGGTGGGGGCCTGGTCTTTTTCCGACATGGCGGGCCCGCTACAGCGTGGACCTCAGGAAATCGAGCACGCCGTTCTCGGGTCGCAGGAAGTCCTGCAGCGACTCGTACACGAAGAACAGGAACAGCAGCATCATCAAGTGCGCCAGCAGGCTCTTGAGCGGCTGTGCGAAGACGAACACATTGAGCTGCGGTGCCACCCGGCCCACCAGGCCCACGCCCAGTTCCACCAGCAGCAGCACCACGATGACCGGCGAAGCCAGCTTCACGATCCACAGGAACAGCGTGTCGCCCTGGCGCACCGCGAACTGCTCCAGCACCAGGCCCACATTGGGGAAAAAGGAGCCGACCGGCCAGATGCGGTAGGAGTCGACGATCACGCCCAGCATCGCGAGCAGCCCGCCCGCCGACACGAACAGCGTGATGACCATCCAGCCCAGGAACTCGCTGGTCGCGCCGTTCTCGTGGCCGGCCACCGGGTCGAAGAACGAGGCGTTGCTGGAGCCCGTCTGGAAGTCGATCAGGTCGCCCACGCTCTGGATGGCCCAGATGAAGATGCCGAAGCCCAGGCCCAGCATCACGCCGATCAGCGCCTCCTTGCCGGCGATGAACACCCAGGTGGCCATCGATGCAGCCGGCACCTCGCCCGCCACCGGCGACATGAAGATCGCGAGCATCAGCAGGATGCCGTTGCGCACCGTGCCGGTGATCATGCCGCCCGAGAGAAAAGGCACGACCGCGAAGATCGCGAACAGCCGCGGCAGCGTGAGCACCACGGCCGAGAAGAACTGCTCCATGTTGCCGAGTTCGAAGCTTTCCATGTCGACCTGCCTCTCAGGCGGGCCGCCGCATGGCCCAGGCCTGTGCGGTGCTCTCTTCGTTGGTGTCTTCGAGGCGCTGCTCCTGCAGGTGCAGGTGCTCCGAACGCGCGCGCTGCTGCATCTGCTGGGCCTTCTCGAGCTCGCCATGTGCGGCGCGGAGTTGCCGGCGGCTTTCTTCCAGCACCTGCTCGCGCTCGGAGTGCGCGCGCGCGGCCTGCGCGGTGACCTGACCGGCCTCGGCGATCTGCGCATCGAGCGCGCCGCTCCATGCGCCTGCGCTGCGAAACTCCGCCACGCTGACCTGGCCGCCCGACAGCGCGCCGCGCGTGGCTTCCCAATGCCGCAGCTTGTTCTGCACCTGCTCTTGCTGCGCGGCCTCGGCCTGGCGCAACTGCGCCTGGCTTTCTTCGGCGGCTGCGCGGTCGCGCGCGACCACGCCCATCGCGACGGTCTTCTGGCGCTCGCGCACATCGGCAAGGAGCTTCCAGTCGACGCTCATTTCGCGCGCTCCATGCGGGTTGCCTGGCGCAGCAGCGCGGCGACGGACTGCTCGAACGGCTGGCTGGTCTTCGGCGGCTGCGAGAGAAAGTCGAGCATCGCAGGCCGCGCTTGGATCGCCTCGTCGGCGAGCGCATCGCTGCCCGGCCGGTACTCGCCGATCTGCACCAACAGTTCCATCTCCTGGTACTTGGCCAACAGGCTGCGGAAATGCGCCGCCGCAGCGCCGTGGTCACGCGTGGTCACCAGCGGCATCACGCGGCTGATGCTCGCGAGCACGTCGATGGCCGGATAGCGGTTGGCCGCCGCGATCTTGCGCGACAGCACGATGTGGCCGTCGAGGATCGAGCGCACCTCTTCGGCGATGGGGTCGTTCTCTTCGTCGCCTTCGGTCAGCACCGAATACACGGCGGTGATCGAGCCGGTCTTGCCCTGCCCCGCGCGCTCCAGCAGCTGCGGCAGCATCGAGAAGATCGACGGCGGATAGCTGCGGCGCGTTGGCGGCTCGCCGCTCGCGAGGCCGATCTCGCGCTGCGCACGCGCAAAGCGCGTGAGCGAATCGACCAGCAGCAGCACCTTCTTGCCCTGGTCGCGAAAGTGCTCGGCGATGGTGGTCGCCACATAGGCGGACTTGATGCGCTCCATCGGCGGCCGGTCGGAGGTGGAGACCACCATCACGGTCTTGGCCAGCCCTTCGGGTCCGAGGTTGTGCTCGATGAACTCCTTCACCTCGCGCCCGCGTTCCCCGATCAACGCGATCACGTTCACCTCGGCGGTCGAGCCGCGCGCCAGCATGCCGAGCAAGGTGCTCTTGCCCACGCCGGGCGGCGCGAACACGCCGATGCGCTGGCCTTCGCCCACGGTGAGCAATGCATCCACCGCGCGAATGCCGGTGGCCATCGGCGCATCGATCATGCGGCGCGCGAGCGGGCTCACCGGCTCGCGGTGCACCGGCAGCCGGGTGTGGGTGGCGAGCGGGCCGAGATCGTCGATGGGCTGGCCCAGCGCATCGAGCACGCGGCCCAGCAGACCTGCGCCCACGGGGCAGACATGGCCGCGCCCGGTCGGCACCACCTCGGTCAGCGCCGAGATGCCGGTGATCGGGCCGAGCGGCGTGAGGATCGCGGTGTTGTTGCGAAAGCCGACTACCTCGGCCAACAGCGGCGGCTCGCCCGGCGCGACCAGTTCGCAGAGTTCGCCCACGTGGGCCTGGATGCCCGTCGCATCGATCAGCATGCCGACGGCCTTGCTCACCCGCCCGCGCATGGCCACGGGCATCACGCGGCCGAAGACCTGCTCCAGGTCGGCGACGATGCCGAGCGCTGCGTCGGAGGCAATGGATTGCTGCGTGCTCATCGCTTGGCCTCCGCGCCATCGCCGCGCTCGACCGCGCGCCGGAATGCTTCGAGCTGCGCATCGACGCCGAGCTCCAGCGTGCCCGACGCGGTCTGCACCACGCACGCGCCGATGGCGAGCGCCGGGTCGGCCACGATGTTCACCGTCATGTTCCATTGCGCCTCCGCCCTCAGCCGGGCGAGCACTTCGCGCATCGAAGCCTCTTGGGCGGGCGCCACGCGCACGCTGATGAAGGGTTCGCTGCGGATCAGCGTGTCCACGCGCAGCAAGGCCGCTTCGAACAGCGCCTCGGGCGGCGCATCGCCGATGAACTTGCCCACGGCCTTGACCACGATCTGCGCCATCGCGCTGCGCAGCGAATGAAGCTGTCGCTCGGCCGCCATGCTTTCGGACACCAGCTGCCGCGCGTACTCGGCCCGGGCGCGCTTGAGTCCTTCCTCGTAGCCCTGCTGGCGGCTCGCCTCGGCGTCGTGCAGCGCCTGCTGGGTGATGCGGCGCGCTTCCTGGCGCGCGGTGTCCACCACGGCCGATGCATCGAGCAGCGCCGCGTATTCGTTTTCCTTCAACACCTTGCGCTCGCTCAGGAGCTGCAGGTTGTCGGTGGTGATCAGAAAAGCCAGTCCCATTGCGGCAGTCTTTCGGGAACGATGCACGAGAGCATCAGTTCGTTGAGTTGCAGGGCCTGGCGCGGCTCGAAGGCCGGAACGCTCAAGGCGGAGATGCGGCGCGGCAGCTTGTGCTTCAGGCGCTGGAGCACGAGGTCTCCTTCGGAGGCGGCCGCGCCCAGCAGCAGGCGGTAGCCGCGGTCGAGCACCACGCGGCCGGTGGCAATGGGCCGCTGCTGCACCACGGCGCTGTCCATGCGCAGCTCGGTGAGTTGGGGCACGCGGTCGAGCACGAAGTCGACCGCATCGCGGTCGAAGCGGCGCGCCTGGCGCCGGATCTGCAGGCCCGCGCCGCCGCGCACCTTGAAGAGCGGCAGGTGCGCGCAGAAGCCGAGATAAGCGGCCAGGCGGCGCAGCGACGCCGCATCGAGCAGCGCGAGGCGCTTCAGGCGCGAATCGAAGTTGTAGTCGGCCGCGGCATGCGTCTGGACCGGACCCTTCGTGTGTTCCCGCCGCAGCAGATCGGCCAGCACCGCGCGGCCCGCCGGGCCCATGCGTGCCACCGAGCGGTGCTGCACCGGCCAGTTGGCCGGCAGCCAGCTCGGATGCAGGTCGGCCTCGGGGTGCAGGTTGAAGCGCATCACCAGGCGCACCAGGTCCATCGGGCCGGGCATGGCCGCGGAGGGGGTGGGTGCGGTGGTCGGCGCCGGCATCGATGGGTGGGTGAGCGAATCAGCGCTTCAGGACCTGGCGGCGCATCCAGGTGCGCCAGTCCTGGCCTTGCCGGCGCAACAGGGTCGGTAGCGCCATGAGGCAGATCGCGGCCAGCAGCAAGAGGCCCAGCAGCACCATGGCGGTCTGCGTTGAGAACAGGCCGAGCACCATCGGCTCGCCGACGGGCGCGCCCGTGGAAGTGGTGCGTGCGATGCGGCGCGCCTCGAACAGCGACAGCGACACCTGGTCGTGCGTGAGGCCTTCGATGCTGTGCGCCACCATGTCCTTCACGGCGGGTGCCAGCAGGCGCAGGTCGACGTCGGGCCGGTGCTTGATGAACACCGCGGCGGACGACGGCCGGATCTTCTCGCTCAGCGGATCGTTGGCCGGAATGACCACGTGCACCCGGGCGTCCACCACCCCGTCGATGCTGCGCAGCGTCTGCGACAGCTCCTGCGACATGGCGTAGATGTAGCGCATGCGCTCCTCGGAAGGCGTGGACACCAGGCCCTGCTTCTGGAACACCTCGCCCATGCTCACGTAGCGCTCGGCCGGCAGGCCCTGCACGCGCAGCACGTCGAGCGCCTGGCTCAGGCGGTCTTCCTCGACCTCGACCTGCCAGTTGGCGCCTTCGAGCTTGGTCTTGGTCGCGCCGATGCCCTCGCCCGACAGGGCCGCGACGATCTCGTTGGCCTCCTGCTCCTTGAGGTTGGAATAGAGCGCGACCTTGCAGCCCGCCAGGGCCAGGAGCAGCACGAGCGCGGCAAGCCAGCGCAGGCTCGAGGGCAGCTTCATTGCTGGTTCTTCAGCAGGCTGCCGAACAGGCTGGTCGCGGCGCTGGCCAGCCCGGTGGAAATATGCATTCGCGCGAACATCATGTTCGCTTCCATCGCGTGATCGGTCATCACGAACATGGTCTTGATGGGGTCGGCGAAATCGATGGACTCGAGCATGCTCTTGCGCATGTCTTCCATGGAACGCACGTTGCCCGACAACTGCGCGGCGAGCGACTTGGCCGCATCGCCGATCGCGCTCGGTGCGCTCGTGCCGGCCGGTACCTGGGTGCCCTGCATCATGTTGGCGAACATGCGCGTCTCGCCCGGTTCGAAGTGCGAGGGGCGCACCGTCGTCTGCTGCGCCTGGGTAGCGTTGGCAGATGCTGCGGATGCCGTGGCTTCGGGTGGCGGCGCACTGAGCGCAGCGGAGGCAATGGGGTCGGTCATGGTTCACTCTCCTCGCAAAGAAAAAAGGGCCGCGCGAAGCCCGTCGGCTTCGCGCATGCCTCACCGTCAGTTCTGCTTGGCGGACTGGCGGATGTCGTTGCCGGTGGACTTGGCCACTTCGGTGCCGGCGGCGTTGGCGCCGTTGACCGTCTGTGCCGTTGCGGCTGCGCCGGAGATGGTCGCGCCCGCAGCCATGCTGACGCTCATCAGGCGAGCCTGGTCGGCCGCGGCTTGCTGCATTTGCTGGATCGAGGTGTCGACTGCGCTCATGGTGAAACTCCTGTGAAGGTTGAGGTTTTCAGTTGCGGATCAAAACGCTCCGCCCTTCGGCGAAGCCATTCCATGCGGCGCACCGCGGTGCTGCTGCGCATGAAATCGGGGATCGCGAAGCGATGGAAAACATCTCCATCACCTCGCGGGTTTCTTGTTGGGTACGCCGCCACTCAGCACCAACCCGTCGGCATCGATGCTCTTCAGTTCTGCGCCCGAGCGCAACACCGAGCCTTCGTAGTAGCGGTTGCCGTTCGCGAGCTGGATGTGGCGCAAGCCGTTGCTGTCCTCGGTGATGCTGACCATGCGCGCGGGCAGCACGCTCTGCCAGTTTTCCCACTGGGCGCGCACGTCGTCGTCCTTGTTCTCGGTCTTGGGCTTCTCGCGGTACTGCACCTTGTCGGAGACCAGCACCGAGGGATGCAGGTCTTCGCTCAGGCGCCGGATCTTCTGTCGCACGGCCGCGTCTTCCACCGTGCCCGTGAGCACCAGCCGGCCCTGCCCCGAGTAGGTGACGGCCACGCCCGGGTCGTCGACATAGCGGCGCGCCTGCTCCACCATGTCTTCGGCCGAATGCACGTTGACGCTGACCTTGCTGCCGAAGCGCGCCATCGCGTCTTCGAGCGTGCGGCGGCGCTGCTTCGATTCCACGTAGCCCTTCACGCCGAACTGCCCGCCGGGCGCCGCGATGACCTCCACCTCGGGGAACGGCACGAGCGCCTTTTCCACCTCGGCCAGGTTCACGCTGTTGCCGCCCGACCCGCCGTTGCGATCGCCGCCCAGCGACATCGCGGCAATGCCGAGCACGGCCAGGATCGCGACCACGCCGCCGACCCAGAGGCCCAGCCGCTGGGTGCGCGAGGCGGGCTGGCCCACCAGCGCGCTCTCGTCGGGCAGTGCGCCATGCGCCGGCGCGAACATGCGGTCTTCCTGCGCATGCGTGGGATAGGTGCGGTCGAGCTGGAAGTCGATCTGCCCCACGCTCACGATGTCGCCGGCCACCACGCTCTTGCGCGGCTGCTGCATCTCTTCGCCGTTGAGGCGCGCCGAGGCGGTACCCAGGCGCTGCATCGACACCACGAGCTCGCCCACGGTGAACGCCAGGTGCCGCGGCAGCACGTCGCCGCCCGGCAGCATCACCTCGCACTCGCCACCCGAGCCGAGCACGTTGATGCCGGGCTTGAGCACGATGGTGCGGCCCTTCACCGCGCCGCTCAGGAAGCGCAGGCACCAGCCGGCGGCCTGCGCCTGCATGCCCTGCGGTGCGGGTGCTTCCGCGGGCGTTTCTGCGGCCGGCTCGTCGTCGAACGGAATGTCGCCATTCATCGGTTCAACCTCCGGGCTCGGGCAGGGGCAGCGTCGGCACCGAGGCCGTCGAGCCGGGTATGACCAGGCGCGGCGTCAGCAGGTAGAAGCGCTCCATATTGTTCTGCTTCTTGTCGGTGTAGCGAAAGAGCCCGCCCACGCCCGGAATGTCCTTCAGCAGCGGCACGCCCGTGATGGCATTGCTCTTCTCCTCCGACGAGTAGCCGGCGATCAGCAGGCTCGCACCCTCGTCCACCAGCGCCTGCGTGTTGACGGTGCGGCGCCGCACGATCGGGATCTTGTCGACCGACTGCGGGCTCAGGTCGCCGTCGACGATGTCGATGGACATCATCACGCCGCGGCCTGTCTTCTCGTCGATGATCAACGGCGTCACGCGCACCGCGGTGCCGGCGGTGATGCTGAAGAGGCCTGCGTCCTGGAAGCCGTCCACGCGCACGTAGAACTCGCTCAGGTTCTCCAGCACGGCCTCGGTGTTGTCCAGCGTCATCACCTTCGGGCGCGCCACGAAGTTGGCATTGCCGTTGGTGGCCAGGGCCGTCACGCGGGCCAGCAGGTAGTTGCGCGCGCTGTTGCCGATGGCTGCGGTGAACATGCCGCCCAGCGGCGTGAGCGGATTGCCCGTGGTGTCGACGCTGCCGATCTGCCCCGCCTCGCTGCCCGTGCCGCCCCAGGTGAGCGGCCCGCGGTCGCCACGACCGGTCTGGAAGTCGGCATGGCGACCGTGCAGGCGCCAGTCCACGCCGAGGCTCGTGAGGTTGTCGGAGCTGATGTCCATGATGGTCACCTCGATCTCGACCAGCCGCGGGCGGGTGTCCATCGATTCGATCAGCTTGGCGTACTGCGCCATCTTGTCGGGCATGTCGCGCACCAGCACCGCGTTCATGCGGGTGTCGGCCTGGAACTGCGGCAGCTCGTTGCCCACGATGCTCGACATGCCGCCCAGCGTGGTGCTGTCACCGCCCTGGCCTGCGCCGGCAATGTCGATCTTGGGCGCGTTGATGGTCTCGCCGCTGCGCAGCTTGATCTGCCGGTTCGGCCCCACCGACAGCGTGCCGTTGGTGCCGCGCCCACCGGAGCCGCCGCCCGAAGACTGGTTGCCGGTGCTTCGACCATAAAGACTGCGCAACACATTGGCCACGCCCGGAATCACCGTCTCCTTGCCGGAGCGGTTGATGCGGAAGTCCGACGCCCAGGCGTACTTGAGCGGAAAGAGCCGGATCTCGGCGCCCTCGGCCATCGCGGTCTTCTGGTCCGCGAGCTTCACGGCCTGGCGCACCATCTCCACATAGCGCCGCGGGCCGGTCACGTACACGCTGGCGTCGCGCTCGCTGATGCTCAGCGGATAGCGCTCGTCGGAAATATGCAGCCGCACCAGCGTCTCGGCGATGCGCCCGGCGTTCTCGGCCGCGATCGGCAGCACCTCGCTCTTGGCATCGGCGGCGAGGTCGACGAAGAGGAATGCGCCGTCGTAGTACCAGGTGAGCCCGTTGACCGAGCAGACGCTGTTGAGGATGTTCTTGGCCGGCCCGTCGAACTTGCCGCTGATCACGCCGTTGACCTTGGGGTCGATCACCGCGGTGATGCCCTGCGACGAGGCCAGCTCGCGCAGGAAGTCGTTCAGCGGCTTCTCGTTGGCGATGATCTGGAAGGGCTTGTTCTGCCAGCGGAACTCCGCCGCCATGCTGTGCTGCACGACCAGCAGCATGAGCATCGCGCAGCCCAGCAGCATGAAGGCCTGCCGGCGAACGAGGAGAAGGCGTGCGGCAACGGTCGTCATCATCGTTGCGGCGGTCACGACAGCGACGTCAGCGACAGGAACGCGCGCTCGGCGAAGCGCATCACGTCGCGCCCCAGCCAGCCGGCCGTGACGATGATCGCCACCATCACCGCGATGAGGCGCACCGACTGGCCGATGCTCTGGTCCTGCACCTGCGTCACCGCCTGCAGCACCGCCACGACGAGCGACGACAGCGTCGCCACCACCACCACCGGCAACGATATCCACAGCACGAGCATGAGGCCCTCGCGCGTGATGTCCAGGATGTTCTGCGGTGTCATGGCGGATGGGATCTCCCTCGGGAAGCAGGTTGCTGTGGTCGTTCATCGATCAGTGCGCTTGGGGATTGGTGATCCATCCCACCGGTTGCAGGGCCACGTCGTCGTCGATCTCCTGGTACGACAGCACCGCCAGTTGCGGCGCCACCGGCTCGATCAGGTTCTTGATGTAGCGCCGCACATCGGACGACGCGATGGCCACCACGCGGTTGGCGGTGGAGCCGAGCACGCGGCGAAGCTGCTCGCGGATGTCCTGCGTGACGGCCGGACTCAACAGCAGCAGGTTGCCGCGCGGCGAGCGTTCGATGGCGTTCTGCACGCGGTCCAGCAGGCTCGACTCGAACAGGATCGCTTCGAGCTGGCGGTTCGGCCCGACGTAGCGGCTCGTGATGTAGCGCCCGAGGTGGATGCGCACCAGCTCGGTCAGCGCGATGCCGTCCTGCTCCTTCGCGGCCCACATCGTCAGGCTCTCGAAGATGGCGTGCAGGTTGCGGATCGGAATGCCTTCCTGCAGCAGCCGGCGCAGCACCTCGGCGATGCGCTGGGCCGAGGCCACGCGCAGCACCTCGGCGGCGAGTTCGGGCGCATCGCGCTGCACCGAATGCAGCAGGCGCTGTACTTCCTGCAGGCCGATGAGGTCCTTCACGTTGCGGCGCACGGTGTGATCGACGTGCAGGCCCACGACCTCCGCGCCGGTCCATGTCGTGAGGCCCGGCTCGGGGCCCGGCACCCACACCACGCGCGGGAACGGGCCGAAGGGCTCGGCGACTTCGGCGCCCGGCGGCGTGGTGACCGCCTGCGCCGGATCGACGAGCAGCCAGTCGGGCTTGAGCGTGCCGCGGGCCACGGCCACGTCGTGCACCAGCACCTGGTATTCGTTGTCGCCCAGGCCATCGACGTAGTTCAGCTGCAGGCGCGGAAAGATCGGGCCGAGGTCGGACTCGACCGAGGTCTTGACCAGCGAGAGATGCTGGTCGAGCACATAGCGGTCGACCGAGCTGCGCAGGCCCGACGACAGGCGCACCGCGAGCGGCGCGGCGATCGCATGGTCGGTGTCGGTTTCTTCAGCAGCAACACCGCCGCCGTGCGAGATCCAGCCCGGCGTGTTGCGCTGCTGGCGCAGCATGCGCATCGTGAAGCCCAGCCCGAGCAGGATGGCCGCCAGCACGCCGAACACCCACTTCGGAAAGCCCGGCACGATGAGGAAGCTGGCCACCGCCAGGCCCGCGATGATGAGCGCGCGCGGATGCGCCATGAGCTGGTCGCCGATCTGCTGCGCAAGCTGCGAGTCGCGGCGGTCGCCTGTGCTCACGCGGGTGATGACGATGCCGGCCGCAATCGACACCAGCAGCGACGGAATCTGCGACACCATGCCGTCGCCCACCGTGAGGATCGCGTAGCGCTGCAGCGCGCCGCCCAGCGTCATGTCGTGCATCAGCGTGCCGATGGCGATGCCCGCGAGGATGTTGACCAGCGCGATCACGATGCTGGCGATGGCATCGCCCTTCACGAACTTCATCGCCCCGTCCATCGCGCCGTGCAGCTGGCATTCCTGCTCCAGCAGGCGGCGCTGCTTCTGCGCCTTGGCGGAAGACAGCACGCCGGCGCGCACGTCGGCATCGATGCTCATCTGCTTGCCCGGCATGGCGTCGAGCGCGAAGCGTGCCGCGACCTCGGCCACGCGCTCGGAACCCTTGGCGATCACGATGAACTGAACGATCGCGATGATGAGGAACACCACGCCGCCGACCACCACGTTGTTGCCGACGATCAGCTTGCCGAAGGTGTCGATGATGTGGCCCGCATTGGCGTGCAACAGGATCAACTTGGTGGACGCGATGTTCAGCGCAAGGCGGAACAGCGTGGTGAAGAGAAGCAGCGACGGAAAGGTCGACAGCGACAGCGCCGAAGGCACGTACATCGCGACGATCAGCAGCACCAGGCTGATGGCCAGGTTGCTTGCGATGAGGAAGTCGAGCAGCGGCGTGGGCAGCGGCAACACGAACAGCGCCACCACCACCACGAGCAGCGCCGCGAGCAACAAATCGTTGTAGCGGCCTGCATTGCCCAGCAGGTCGCGAATGCTTCCGCGGTACTGTTGAAGAGATCGCGAGGAACTCGCCATTGCGTCCTTGCTCAAGTGGAATCTTGGAGTTGTTTTCCGATGCGCACTGCACGCCAGTTGCGCAACGAACGTGAGGAACGTCACGTCGCGTTGCACTCTAAGCGGCGCCCTCCGATCACGGCAACCACGAGTTCTCGTAAGTACGAAGGACTTGTGGTGCGCGCGGCACTACGCGTTCCCGTACTACCTGCGCCCTGCCCCTTTCGCTAAGCTGCGCCGACCCGATGCGAAGCTTTGTTCGCGTTGCTCCAAGGTATGTAGACAGTGACAGAACGTAGCCGTTTTTCGAACGAAAGCATGCATGCCGACTCACGCCGTTGAAACGGTGATGGAGCTCGGCGAGGCGCGCGCATTGCCTCGCGCCGATGCGGCGAACGTGCGAGCGCTCAACCGCCTCTATGCGGCCGCGCCATTGCATGGCGTGGCGGCGCGCGGCACGAGCTACCGGCTCGCGTGGCACCACGATGCGGCCTTCGGCCACACGACGCGCGAGCGCTACAGCTTCAGGCTCGGCGCACACGTGGGCCATCTCGCGATGGATGCGCCGAGCATGCAGGTGCTGCTCGGCGAGCGCCGCATCGACCTGTTGCCGCGCGACCTGCGCTACATCCTGCTGGCCGATGCGCTGCACCCGGTGATCGACGCGCTCGAGAAAGCGCTGCGCCTGCATTTCGAATGGCAGCCGTCGGAGGCCGAAGCGAGAGAACCGCGCGATGCGCGAGAAGCCCGCGAGCAGCCGCTGGTGCACTGCGATCCCGAGCGCGCGGCCTTCTTCGTGGCCACGCCATCGGACGGCGGTGCGATGCTGCGCGGCTTCGTGCAGTTCGACGATGCCGCGACGCTCGATGCCCTCGTGCCACCCGCCACCGCACCGCTGCATGCCGTGCGCACCAGCGAGGCCTTCCACACGCTGCGAATGCCGGTGAGCTTCCAGCTCGGCAGCACGCCGATCCAGCTTCGCGAGATCAGCAGCATCCGTCCCGGCGACATCGTCGGCATCGAGCAATGGAGTTCTTCGGGCGGCGGCATCGTCGTCACCGCTGCGCTGGGCGGCCCGACCGGGCTGTTTCTCTCGGCCGTGGCCGAAGGCTCGCGCATCACCGTTCAGCAATCGAGAGACAGTGCCATGAAGCCAGACACGCCCGCCGACCCTGCGGCCGCCGCAGACAACAACGTCAACCTGCCGCTCGACCGGCTCGACGCGCTGGAGGTGACGCTGCGCTTCGAGGTGGGCGACCTGTCGCTGTCGCTCGGCGAACTCAAGAGCATTCGTGCGGGCCATGTGTTCGACCTCGCCGAGCCGCTGAACCGCAGCCCGGTGCGCATCCTTGCGCACGGCAACGTGCTGGGCAAGGGCTACCTGGTGGCTGTCGGTGATCGCCTGGGGGTGCGCGTGTCGGAATTCGCCCCTGGCGAAGTCTGAGCAAGGCCAGCGCAATGCAAGGAGGAATTCCGGAGCCACTCACCCTCGTCGCGGTGATGGTCGCGTTCGGCTTCGCGACCTTCGCGGCGCTGATGGTGACGAGCTACACCAAGCTAGTGATCGTGTTCGGCCTGTTGCGCACGGCGCTCGGGCTGCAGCAGACGCCGCCGAACATGGTGCTCAACGGCATCGCGATCATCCTGACGGTCTACATCATGGCGCCGGTCGGCATGGACATCGGCGACACGCTGCGCACTCGCAACTTCGGCGTCAAGGGCGAGAGCATGGGCGACATCATGGCGGTGATCGATGCCGCCAAGGTGCCGGTGAAGGAGTTCCTGCAGAAGCACACGCACGAGCGGGAGCGCCAGTTCTTCCTGAAGTCGGCCTCCAACATCTGGCCCAAGGCGCGCGCCGAACAGTTGAAGGACGACGACTTCATGGTGCTGGTGCCCAGCTTCACGCTCAGCGAGCTGACGCGCGCGTTCCAGATCGGCTTCATCATCTACCTGGTGTTCGTGGTGGTGGACCTGATCGTGGCGACGGTGCTGCTCGCGCTGGGCATGTCGATGATCGCGCCCACCACCATCTCGCTGCCGTTCAAGCTGTTGCTGTTCGTGATGCTGGATGGGTGGACGCGGCTCGTTCACGGCCTGGTGCTGTCGTACCGCTGAGTTCGTCCACCAGGCGATCGACCGCGGCCTCGGCCTTGCGCATCGACTGCGCGAGCTGCTCGCCGCCGAACTCGTCGCACTCCACCGCCGCCTCGTGCACGTCGGTGATGCCGATGTAGCCGAACACCGAGCGCACCGAGGCTTCCGTGTGGTTCAGGTGTGCGATGCGCCCGCCCTTGTCGTAGCCATGGTCGCCGCGCGCGCCCAGCAGCACCATTCGCTTGCCGGCGTCGGCGAGCATCGGCCAGTAAGGCACCGCGCCGCGCGCCCGGTCGAAGCCGAAGGTGCGGCCCACGCGCACGATGTTGTCGATGTACGCCTTGAATTGCGCGGGCACGCTGAAGTTGTACATCGGCAGGCCCACCACGATCAGGTCGGCGGCGACAAGCTGGTCGACCAGGCGGTCGCTTTCGGCGAGCACGTCGGGCATCCAGGGTTCGCGATCGGCCGGTGCGGTGAAGGCCGCGTGGATCCAGCGGCTGTCGACGTAGGCGGGCGGATGCTGGCCGACGTCGAGGTAGTCGATGCGGTCGTCGGGCCGCGCCGCGTGCCAGCGCTCGACGAAGCGTGCAGAGAGGCGCCGCGAGTGCGAGCCGTGGGGGTCAGTGCCCGAGAGGCCCGGGCGGGCGCTGGCGTCGATGTGAAGCAGGTTGAGGGTCATGTCGTTCCTTCGGTGAATGGGTGAATTGATCTACGCTGTGTTGCGCTGTCAGAATGACTGCACAGGCCTTGAATCTATGGATACGAACGGCCACTCACAAACGATCATTTCTCCCTTCATGCAAGAGATTGGCTCATCCATTCGCCCGCCGCGCCGCCTGCCGCCCCTGCTGTCGCTGCGGGCCTTCGAGGCCGCTGCCGCGCACCTGAGCTTCCAGCGCGCGGCGCTCGAGCTGTCGGTCACACCCTCGGCCATCAGCCACCAGGTGCGCGCGCTCGAAGACACGCTGGGGCAGCCGCTGTTTCGCCGGCTCACGCGGCAGCTCGCATTGACGCCCGCAGGCCAGCGGCTCTTCGACGATCTGCGCATGGGCTTCGATGCGCTGGAAGCGGGCGTCGACCGGCTGCGCCGGCCTGCGGCTTCGCAGTCGGTCACGCTCACCACCAACACGGCCTTCGCGGCGCGCTGGGTGCTGCCGCGCATGGCGGCTTTCCGCAAGGCCTGCCCCGGCATCGAGCTGCGGCTGCATGCTGGCGACACGGTGGTCGACCTCGCGCGTGGCGATGCGGACATCGCGGTGCGCTCGGGCAGCGGCAACTGGCCAGGACTGGTGGTGAGCGAGCTGATGCCCGAGCGCTATGCGCCGTTGTGCAGTCCGATGCTGGGCCTGCGCCGCAAGGGCGATCTGCCGAAGCACCAGCTGATCCACTGCGACTGGCAACCGCAGGCGCTGGCGCCGGCGCTGTGGTCGCGCTGGTTTCGCGAAGCGGGCATCGCGCCGCCGCGTGGACGTTCGGCCCGGGCCGCGGGCCTGTCGTTCTCGGACGAGACGCACGCGATGCTCGCCGCGCTGGCAGGCCACGGCGTTGCGCTGCTGAGCCTCACGCTCGCCGCAGAGGAACTGCGCAGCGGTGCGCTGGTGCAGCCCTTCGGGCCGGCGCTCGATACGGGGAGCTACTTTCTTGCGACCGCGAACGGGCGGGAGAACGAGCCCGCGATCCGGGCCGTGTGGCAGTGGATCGAATCGCAGGCTGCTGCTGGTTGATCACGCTAACGGATCGGTGATCTCGCGCAGCGCCATGCGCTTGTAGGCCTCCACCAGCGCCGCGCCCTCGGCCGGCTCGACCGCGATCGCCAGGCGGATGGTCGCCTCGCCCATCTCCCAGATCAGGAAGGCGGCCTGCTCGACGCGCTTCGTGTCAGTGCGGCCGCGCACCCTGTGCACCTTGAGCATCTCATCGGCCAGCATCTGCCCGCAGGCACGGCTTTCCGCGAGCTGCAGGGTGAGCAGTTGCCGGTCGACCTGCATGCCGCTCCAGATGTCGCGCATGACGGGGCGCTCGTTGACGATCGCGTAGTACACGTCCACCAGCGCCGCGAAGGACGACTGCAGGCTGGCGAGGTCGGTCACGTCCTTGAGGCCGTCGCGGATGCACTCGCGGCTGCGCGCATTGATCCGCTCGGCCAGCATGCGGATCAGCGCGGCCTTCTCTGGGAAGTACTGGTAGAGCGAGCCGATCGAGATGCCGGCGGATGCGGCGACCTCGCTCATCTTCAGCTGGTCGCTGCCGCCGCGCACGATCAGCTCGGCGGCCGCCTCGAGGATGCGCTCCACGCGCGCCTTGCTGCGCTCCTGGATCGGGCTCTTTCTGGCCGAAGGCGCCTCGGCGACGGCCACCTGAGATTGCAACGGTGCGCTGCGTGTCATGGCATGGCCCGGGGGTTGACATTCAAAATGTGAGTAACTATCATTTTTTACGTGAGCTTTACTCACATTATCTCAAGGAGTTCGAAAATGGCAATCGGCAGCAGCACCGGGGATGATGCGCATCCCATTCTGGTACTCGGCGCGAACGGCAAGACCGGCGGGCGCGTTCTGGAGCGGCTGCGCACCGCCGGGCATGCAGTGCGCGCCGGCTCGCGCTCGGCGCAGCCGCCCTTCGATTGGGAAGACAGGACCACCTGGACCGCCGTGCTCCAGAACGTGCGCGCCGTCTACGTCGCCTACCAGCCCGACCTGTGCGTGCCGGGCGCCGTCGACACGGTGACCGCGTTCTACGATGCCGCCTCCCAGGCCGGCGTCGAAAGGATCGTGCTGCTGTCGGGCCGCGGCGAACCCGAAGCACTGGATGCAGAAAAAGCCCTGCAGGCCACCGCGCTCGACTGGACCATCGTGCGCGCCAGTTGGTTCTTCCAGAACTTCAGCGAGAACTACTTTCTGGACGAAATCGTCGCCGGCGCGATCACCCTGCCCGAAGGGCTGGCGCCGGAGCCTTTCATCGACGCCGACGACATCGCCGACATCGCCGCCGAAGCGCTGGTGGACAGCCGCCACAGCCGCAAGCTCTACGAGCTGACCGGCTCCCAGGCCTTCACCTTCCCGGAAGCCATCGCAGAGATCGGCCGTGCGATGAATCGGCAGATCGACTGCCACATCATTTCGATGGACGACTACGCCAAGCTCCTGTCCGAAGCCGGCCTGCCGCCAGATCTTTCCTGGCTCGTCATCTACCTGTTCACCACGGTGCTCGATGGCCGCAACACGCCCATCGCCCACGGCGTGGAGCAGGCGCTGGGCCGCCCACCGCGCACCTTCGCCGACTACGTTGCGCGCACGGCCTCGACCGGCGTGTGGGGAGCCAAGTGATGATGGGTAGGACGGCCACGGTGCTGATCCTGGCGAGCGCCTTTTCCACGGCGATGGTCGCCGGCATCTTCTACGCGTTCTCTTCGTTCGTGATGCCCGCGCTCGCGCGCATCCAGAACAGCGAAGGCATCCACGCGATGAATTCGATCAACGTCACGGTGATCACGCCGAGCTTCATGCTCTTCTTCATGGGCAGCGCCGTGCTGGGCATCGTGCTCGGGGGCTGGTCGCTCTTCTCGATCTCGCAGTTGGACTCGCAACTGGTCCTGCTCGCCTGCCTGCTCTATGTGGTCGGCTGCTTCGGCGTGACGATGGTCCTCAACGTGCCGCTCAACAACCAGCTGGCAGCGACATCGCCCACCGACGGCCATGTGTTCTGGCAGACCTACCTCAAGACCTGGACGCTGTGGAACAGCGTGCGGACGGCCTCCTCGGCACTTGCCGCGATCGTCTTTGTTGCGGCTGCGCTGAAGCGGACCGCGGCGTAGGTGCTTTGCAGCTTGCACCTGCGCGTGGAACATGGTTTCATCCAAAAGAAACAGGGAGTAAATAGAAGACCGTTTCAGACTGTTCAGGAGAGGTTCGAGATGAAGCACCATGACTCGCGCGTGTTCGCGGCACTGGCATTGCTGTCCACCTGCATGACATCGATCGATGCGCATGCTGCCGACGGCACCATTCATTTCACGGGCGAGATCGTCGCCGCCCCGTACGAGATGCGCCTCGCGGCGCACGCGCCGGCACCGGCGCCAACGGTGGCCCACCGCATGAGCGGCTCGGGCCCCGTCGCCGAGCTTTCCTTCGTGCAGCAACGCGTGGACCGGCCCAGCGGCACCGTGCGAATCGACGGGCTCGGCGCCCTGCCCCTGCGCACCGTGTTCACCGATGCCCAGGGCCGACAGCATGCTTTCGATCCGTCACAGGCGCGCGCCATCGGCCAGGACGGGGGCAAGCTGTCGATCGCGGCGCAACAGCAGGCGCCCACGGGCCGCGTCGCGGCCGCGATGGTGACGGTCAGCTACAACTGACCGCGCACCGGCGCAACGTCATCAGGCTGCGCGAAGCTGCTCGCGCAGCTTCTGGCCGATCTCCGGCCGTTCGAGGAACGGGTCGGCAGGGTTGGTGACCGCCACGATGTTCTCCATCCGGGCGCGCACGTTGCCCAGCGCCTTCGGGTGGCTGAACACGTAGAACTGGTTGTCGCTGATGGCGTCGAACACCTTCGCCGCGACTTCGGCCGCGGTGATCTTGCCGCTGCTCACCGCCTTGTTGCTCATGGCCTGGCCGATCAGCTGGCTCTTGGTGAGCTCGCTGTCCTTCGGCGCATTCGGGCGATTGCGCTCGCTGCTGGTGATGCCGGTCGGCACGAAGTACGGGCACAGCAGGCTCGCGCCGATCTGGTCGGTGACCAGCGTCAGGTCTTGATACAGCGTTTCGGTGAGGCTCACGACCGCGGCCTTGGCGGCGTTGTAGATGCCCATGTTGGGCGGCGTGAGCAGGCCGGCCATGCTGGCGGTGTTGGTGATGTGGCCGCGGTAATCCGGGTCCTTGGCGGCGGCTTCGAGCATCATCGGCGTGAACAGGCGCACGCCGTGGATCACGCCCCAGAGGTCGACGCCCAGCACCCATTCCCAGTCGGAGACCGTGTTCTCCCACACGAGCCCGCCCGCGCCCACGCCGGCGTTGTTGAACACGAAGTGCGGCGCACCGAAGCGCTCCTTCACAGCGGCGGCCAGCGCTTCCATCTGCGCGGCATCGGACACATCGACCTTGCGGGCCAGCACCTGCACGCCGGCGGCTTCCATCTCGGCCTTGGCCTTGTCGAGCGCGTCCTGCTGCACGTCGACCAGCACGAGGTTCATGCCGCGTGCGGCACCGATGCGCGCGCATTCGAGGCCGAAGCCCGAACCTGCGCCGGTGAGAACGGCGGTCTTGCCCTTGAAGTCCTGAATCATTTGCCGGTGTCCTTCTTGCGTTGAATGTCTCTGACGTTGGAAGCGCTATTGAAATACGGAACGCGCCGCCGCGCAGTCACGAAGGTGCCCGACGCCAGCGCCTTTCAAGCCTCCGCTTTTTTCAGCACATAGCCGATGCGCGGAAAGTGCACATGCACCGTGCCGATGCGCGCGTCGCTGCGCTCCAGCGTGTAGTGCGTGCGCGTGGCGGCTACCAGCGTACCCGCCGTTTCCTCGAGGCCGAAGCTCTCGGCGCGGATGGTCACGGCACTGCCGAGCGCGATGCCGTGGTCGTCCTGGAAGGTGCTGTCGGTCAGCAGCGTGTGCGGTGTCGCGGCCTTGGCCACGGCAATGGCTTCGGCGGAGGTGAATTTCTCGGGCGCACCATGGCCAATGGCAGCCATGCGGTCCATCCAGTCGACCACCGCGGGCGTGAGGTCGAGGATGGTGCGCACCGACTCGATGCGGCGCGTGTACCAGAGCGGGTGATAGACCGAGAAGTCGGTGATGCTCGGCACCTCGCCGAGCAGGTAGTGCCTGTCATCGAGCATGTCCGACAGTCGCCGCAGGTACGACTTGTAGGCGCTGGTGGCATCGGCCGGGCGCAGGCGCGTCATGTTGCCGGCGCTCATCTTGCCGCGGTCCTCGCCGAAGGCCTTGGCGGCTTCGGGCGGCGCCTTGGCGAACACCTCGGCCGCGCCCTTGGGCTGCAGGTTCCAGGCCATTGCGGCCCAGAACAGCGTGGTGTCGGCCCACTGCGCGAGGATGCGCGACAGGCCCTTCTCGGGCTCCGGGTAGAGCGTGGGCTCGGGCTGCAGATGCTCCAGCACGTCGGCGATGAGCGCGCTGTCGCAGTACATGTCGGCGCCGATCTGCAGGAACGGCGTCTTGCGGTAGCCGCCGGTGAGCAGTTCCACATCGGGCTTGGGCATGATCGGCGGGATGAAGACCGACTTCCACGGCAGCTTCTTGGCGCCGAGGATCAGCCGCACCTTCTCCGAGAACGGCGAGGTGGTGTAGTGGTGGAGGATCAGGTCGGCCATGGTTCGTTTTTCCTGTGGGGTGTTCTTGTGTGGTCAGCGCGGCTGGGCCCGCTGGATGATCGAGTCGAAATCCGTGCCCGCGCCCAGCGTGCCGAAGGCATTGCCCCAGTCGCCGCCCAGGCGCGATGCGCAGAACGCACCGACCACCGCGGGCGGCGCGGTCTGTGCCAGCAGCGAAGCCTGCACGGCGAGTGCCACGTCCTGTGCCAGACGACGCGCCTCCACCTCGGAGGCCATCGCCTCGATGCGGGCCGGCAGCGCGTCGGCCAGGCGGTCGAGCGCGGCGTGCTGGCCGCGGGCCGGCGCCAGTTCCTTCGTCAGCGCCGCCACCGCATCGCCCTTGCGCAGGCCCCGCAGCAAGTCGAGCGCCATGATGTTGCCCGCGCCTTCCCAGATCGAGTTGAGCGGCATCTCGCGGTACACGCGCGCCATGATGCCTTCACCGCCCTCTTCCACATAGCCGTTGCCGCCGAGGCACTCCATGGCCTCCTGCGCGAAGTGGCTGCCGCGCTTGCAGATCCAGAACTTGGCGACCGGCGTGAGCAGGCGTGCCATCAGGCGTTCGTGTTCGTTGCCCTGGTGGTCGAAGGCACGCGCGAGGCGGATGGCCAGCGCGGTCGACGCTTCGCTTTCGAGTGCGAGGTCGGCCAGCACGTTCTTCATCAAGGGCTGCTCGATCAACGGCTTGCCGAAGGCGTTGCGCTGGCTGGCATGGTTGATGGCGATGCTCAACGCCTGCCGCATCAGGCCACTGGTGCCGAGCGCACAGTCAAGCCGGGTCATCGTGCCCATCTCGAGGATCTGCGGAATGCCGCGCCCCTCCTCACCCACGAGCCAGGCGCTGGCGCCGTGGAACTCGACCTCGGAACTCGCGTTGGCCTTGTTGCCGAGCTTGTCCTTCAGGCGCTGGATGTGGATGGCGTTGCGCGTGCCGTCGGGCAGCACGCGCGGCAGGAAGAAGCAGCTCAAGCCCGCCTCGGCCTGCGCAAGCACCAGGAAGGCATCGCACATCGGCGCCGAGAAGAACCACTTGTGGCCGGTGATCGCATAGCGCTCGCCCCAGGCGTCGCTGCCGTCGCGCACGGCCCTGGTGGTGTTGGCTCGCACGTCGGAGCCGCCCTGCTTCTCGGTCATCCCCATGCCCATGGTCACGCCGGCCTTGTCCTTGAAGGATTTGAGCACCGGGTCGTACCAGAGGCTGGTGAGCTTGGGACCCCAGTCGGCGTACACGGCCGCATTGCCGCGCAGCGCGGGCGTGACCGCGTAGCTCATCGAAATCGGACACAGCATCGACGGCTCCAGCTCGGTGAAGAGCATGAAACCGGCCGCGCGCAGCACATGCGGCGATGCTGAGGTGCCGGCCCACGGCGTGCCGTGCAGACCGGCGCCCACGGCAGCGGACATGAGCACGTGGTAGCTCGGATGGAACTCCACCTCGTCGATACGCCGCCCGAAGCGGTCGTGCGTGTGCAGTTCGGGCGTGTGGACGTTGGCCAGGCGCGCATGCGTCTGCATCTCGGCCGAGCCGATGGTCACGCCCAGCTCCTGCAGCGGCGCCACCTGCAGCTGCGGCGCATTGAACTTCAACGCATCGCGCAGGGGCCGGTTGGTTTCGAACAGGTTGTAGTCCGCGAGCGGTGCGGGCTGGTTGAACACCTCGTGCGTCGAATTCATTCGAATACCTCCATGCTTCGCATTGCGGTGCACGCTTGCTTGGGGCGGCCCGGCGCGGCGCGCATGACCGGCCTCCTTGCCGTGCGTTCAGTGCATTCAGATCAGCTTGACCAGCTGCTTGCCGAAATTCTTGCCCTTGAGCAAACCCAGGAAGGCTTCAGGGGCGGACTCGATGCCCTGCGCGACCGATTCGCGCGGCTTGAGCTTGCCGGTGCCCACCAGCGTACCGAGTTCGGTCAGCGCCTCGGGCCACACTTCCATGTGCTCGCTGACGATGAAGCCTTCGATCTTCATGCGGTTGATGAGGATCAGCGCCGGGTTCGCGAGCGGCAGCGGCGCGCCGTCGTAGCCCGCGATCATTCCGCACAGCGCCACGCGCGCGAAGGCGTTGCAGCGCAGGAGCACCGCATCGAAGATGTAGCCGCCGACATTCTCGAAGTAGCCGTCGATGCCATCGGGGCAGGCTTCCTTGAGCGCGGCGCTCATGGACTTCACGTCGGGGTGCTGGCGGTAGTCGATGCAGGCGTCGAAGCCGAGCTCGTCGGTCACGTACTTGCACTTGTCCGGACCGCCCGCGATGCCCACCACGCGAAGGCCCCGTGCCTTGGCCAGCGCACCGAAGGCGCTGCCCACCGCGCCGCTCGCGGCCGTGACGACCACGGTTTCACCGGCCTTGGGCGCAATGATCTTCACGAGGCCGTACCAGGCCGTCACGCCCGGCATGCCGACCGCCCCGAGGTAGTGCGACAACGGCACATGCGTGGTGTCGACCTTCTTCAGCGAGCCGGGCTGCGAGGCATCGACCACGCTGTATTCCTGCCAGCCGCCGAAGCCGACCACCTTGTCGCCGATGGCGTACTTCGGGTGCTTGCTCTCGACCACTTCGCCGACCGTGCCGCCCTGGAACACCTGGCCCACGGGCTGGTTGGCGGTGTAGCTCTTCGAATCGTTCATGCGGCCGCGCATGTACGGGTCCAGGCTCATGTAGTGGTGACGCACCAGCACCTGGTTGTCGGCGAGCGCGGGGGTCTCGACGGTCACCAGCTTGAAGTTGCTGGCAACGGCTTCGCCATCGGGGCGGTTGTCGAGGTGGATCTGCTTGTTCGTGGGCATGTGTGTCTCCTGGAAATTCGTTCAGTCGGTCGAAGGCGGCCGCATCTCGTTCGCGCTGGCCGGGCCTGTGGGCAGGCGGCGCTTCACGTATTTGAAGGTGCCGGTGGCATGGGCGCACACGCGCTCCTGCTCGTCGTAGATCTTGGCTTCGGTGAAGGCCAGCGTCGCGGTGCGATGAATGAGCGTGCCGCGCGCATGCAGCGGGCCGACCGAGGGCTGCATGAAGCTGGTCTTCATCTCGATGGTGACCACGCCGGTCTCGGGCGCCACGCTGCGCGCGGCCGCCGCCATGGTGATGTCCAGCAGCGTCATGCAGGCCCCGCCGTGCGTCACGTCGAAGGTGTTCAGATGCTCGGGCTTGGCGGTATAGATGATCTCGGACTCGCCACCCTCGAACTTCGTGAGTTCGAAGCCCAGGTGGCGCGCAAACGGAATCTGGCTCGTGTACGAGCGGATGTTGATGTCGGAAGAAGGAGAAGAAGCGTCAGTGTTCATTGGATCCATTCGTGAGACACCGCGGAACCGGCTTTGCCGGGCCGCAGGTGTCGCCCCCGGCGAGGGGGAAGGCGAAGCGACACGAAGTGCGCGCAGCCTGGGGGAGGTCCTTATGCTGCGCCGAGGACCACGCTCACGCCGCCGTCCACCGCCAGCCACTGGCCGGTGATGTGCTTGCCGGCATCGCTCGCGTACAGCAGCGTCAGGCCCTTCAGGTCTTCGTCGTCGCCCAGGCGCCCGAGCGGCGCCTTGGCGGCCATTTTTTCTTCGCCCAGTGACTTGATCAGGCCGGCGGCCATCTTCGTCATGAAGAAGCCGGGGCAAATTGCGTTCACCGTGATGTTGTATTTGCCCCATTCGGCCGCCAGCGTGCGCGTGAAGCCGATCACCGCCGTCTTGGAGGTGTTGTAGGCCAGCGTCTGCATCTCGGGCGGGTTGCCGTTCAGGCCGGCGACCGAAGCGATGTTGATGATGCGGCCCGTCTTCTTCGGAATCATGTAGCCGTTGGCGATCTGCTGCGACAGGATGAAATAGCCGCGCACGTTGAGGTTCATCACCTTGTCCCACGCCTCGACGGGGTGGCTCTCGGCCGGCGAACCCCAGCTCGCGCCGGCGTTGTTGATCAGGATGTCGACCGCGCCCATGCGCTGCAGCGTCTCGTCGGCCAGGCGGCGGGTGTCTTCTTCCTTCGAGCAGTCGGCGGCGATCCAGCGCGCGTCGATGCCGGCCGCCTGCAGCTCGGCCGCCGCCTGCTCCAGGTCGTCTGCCTTGCGCGAGCTCAGCATGATCCTGGCGCCGGCTTCGCCGAGCGCATGGGCCATCTGCAGGCCCAGGCCGCGCGAGCCACCGGTGATGAGGGCGGTCTTGCCCTTCAGGTCGAAGAGCTGTTGGGTGGTGCGTGGCGTCATGTCTGTGTCTCCGGAGTCGAGGTGAAGAAAGAGGAAGGTTTGCGGCCACGGGAGGCCGCCGTCACAAAACTACGAGGTCGTGCTGGCGATGTTCACGGCCGCGACCTTGCCCGATGCCACGGCTGATTTCAGCCAGCGCCAGTCGGCCTGGTTGACGTCGGCATAGGCCTCGGCGAAATCGGCGAGCGCGGTGTTGAAGGTCTTGGAGCGGCCGAGGTAGCCGTCGATGGCCCAGGCGTCGCCGCCCTTGGCATGCGCGCGCGCCAGGCTGTAGCCGCAAGCCTCGGCAAACTCCAGCAGGTCGATGGGCTTGAAGTCTTCGAGCTTGTACGAAGCCTTCATGTCGCGCAGTTGCCGCACATAGAAGCCGCGCCCGCCCTGCGCTTCGGCCCAGCCCAGGAACACGTCGCTGGCGGCCTGCGCCAGCTTCTGCCCCTGCACCACGCGCTGGCCCGGCGAGCCGTGCTCGGGCGGCGGGCCCAGATGCGGTTCGAGCACCGAGTCGCAGGCTTCCTTGCACTGCAGGAACAGCGGATGGACGCCATCGGCCACCAGCAGCAACAGGAAGCAGCGTCGCCCCACCGAACCGACGCCGGGCGTGAGCACCGTGACGTCGTGCAGTTCGTAGCGGTCGAACAGCCGCTGGCGCTCCGGCGGCAGGCTCGCGCGGTATTGCGCAAGAAAGGCCGGCAAGCCCGTGCGAAAGCGCCGGATCTCACGGGCCGTCGCCTTGGCGTCGTGGTACACGAACGGCGGCTGCTCGCGCATCATCAGGCGGCCATCGACGATTTCGGTGGCACCCGCGGCGAACACGCGTGAGGTGCTGCGGCGGGCCTTCTTGATGACCGCGAGTTCGGTGGCGTCCTGTGCGCCGAGCTTGAGCAGCGTCTGCGAGGTCAGGCGCGCGTACCAGGCGTCCAGCGTGTCCATCTGCGCGAAGCGGCGCATGCGGTCGCGGTAGGCCTCGGCCAGTTGCCGGACCGCATCGCGCCCCACGCGCGGCTTGAACTTGCGATCGCGCGCGGCCACGACGAACGAAGTGGCCAGCCGGCGCACATCCCAGTCGAACGGGCCTTGCAGGGTTTCGTCGAAATCGTTGATGTCGAAGACCAGCGAGCGCTCGGGGCTGGCGAAGAAACCGAAGTTCGCGAGGTGCGCATCACCGCACAGCTGCGTCGCGATGCCGCTGTGCGGCAGCTTCGCCAGGTCGTTCGCCATCAGGCTGGCGGCGCCGCGGTAGAAGGTGAAGGGGCTGACCAGCATGCGCCCGTGGCGCACGGGCACCAGTTCGGGCACGCGGCCGCGGTTGGAATCCTTCAGCCAACCGAGCGGATTGCGATCCTTGGCGTCGGGCTTGGGTGACTCCGCCCACTGGCCGAGCGCGCAGCGCGTGCGCTGTGCGCGGCCGAACGCCCGCCGGTCGGCCGGTGAGGCCTTCGCGTCGGGCGCACGGGGCTCAGACTTCATAGTCCATGCACTGCCGCGCCTCGCGCACGGCACCGATGAAGGGCTTGAGCGCCACGTGCTGCGGATGGTCCGCATAGGCCGCGAGCGCAGCCGCGTCGGTGAATTCCGAATACAGGACCAGGTCGTAGGTGGCCTCCAGCCCGGGCTGGGCGATGGCCACCTCGAAACGGTGCGTGCCGGGCGAGAGCTTCGCGCAGGCATCGAGCAGCGCCTTGGCCTTCAGCAGGTTGGTCGCCTTGTCGGCGCCCTCGGCGTGCTCCTTGAACTTCCACATCACGATGTGCTTGAGCATGGTCTGGCCTTCTTCCCTGCTCACTTCTTGTCGTTCAGGCGCGAGCGCACGTAGATGAGCACGACGCCCACCAGTGCGACCACGCCGCCGGGCACGGCCATCGACCAGCCCAGCGCGGCATCGGTGCGGCCCGTGGCGATGCCCAGGATCACCAGGAACAGGCCGCCATAGATCAGGATCCAGATCCACTTCTCGAGCCGGGCGTGCGGCTTCGGGGGTTTGACGGGGGTGGGAGAGTTGGGGGCGGCGTTGGCCATTGTCAGAAAGCGTCCTCGGGCAAAGCGGTACAGGTCGGGTCGCGGCTCTCGACCACATTGAGCCAGGCGCCGATTTTCGGCAGCTCGTAGTGGAAGAAATAGTCCGTGGCGCCGATCTTGCCAGCTGTTACCGCCCTCGCCTTGTCCGCGTCGATTTCCAGCGCCCGCCGTGCCACGTCCAGCCAGAGCCAAGCCAGCACCGTGTGGCCGAAGGCCTGCATGTACGGCACCGCGTTGGCCAGCGCGTCGGCCGGGTCGCCGGTGGACCAGGCGGCCTCGGTGGCGCTGCCGATGCGCTGCAGCGCCGCGCCCAGCGCCTTGGCATGCGCCGCGAGCGCGGGCACCTTGGCCGTGTGGCCGATGGTCTCGGTGATGCGGCCGGCCAGCAGTTGCAGGCCTCGGCCCTTTTCCATCAGCACCTTGCGACCCAGCAGGTCGGCCGCCTGGATACCGTGCGTGCCTTCGTGGATCATGTTCAGGCGGTTGTCGCGCCAGTACTGCTCCACCGGAAAGTCGCGCGTGTAGCCGTAGCCGCCGTGCACCTGGATCGCGAGCGAGTTGGCTTCGAGGCACCACTCGCTGGGCCAGCTCTTGGCGATGGGCGTGAGCACCTCGAGCAGCAGGCGCGCATCGTCGGCGGCCTGCGCATCGCCGGTCTTCTGCGTGTCGACCAGCCGGGCGCAGTACAGCTCCAGCGCCAGCGCGCCTTCGCAGTACGCCTTCTGCGCGAGCAGCATGCGGCGCACGTCGGCGTGTTCGATGATGCGGACCTGCGGGCTCGCGGAATCCTTCGCCACCTGGCTGCCCGCGCCCGCCTCGGGCTTCTTCACGAGGCGGCCTTGTGGCCGGCCCTTCGCGTACTCCAGCGAGGCGTAGTAGCCCGCCATGCCCAGCATGGTCGCAGCCGTGCCCACGCCGATGCGGGCCTCGTTCATCATGTGGAACATGCAGTGCAGGCCCTTGCCGGGCGCGCCGACGAGGTAGCCCACCGCGCCCGCCTTGCCATCGACCGGGTACTTGCCCTCGCCGAAGTTCAGGAGCGTGTTGGTCGTGCCGCGCCAGCCCAGCTTGTGGTTCAGGCCCGCCAGCGCCACGTCGTTGCGCTCGCCGGTCAGCTCGCCTTTCGTGTTCACCATGCGCTTGGGCACGATGAACAGCGAGATGCCGCGCGTGCCCGGCACCAGCTTGCCGTTCTCGTCGGGGATCTTGGCCAGCACGATGTGCACGATGTTCTCGGTCAGCTCGTGGTCGCCGGACGAGATCCACATCTTGTTGCCCGTGAGGCGGTAGCGTGGGCCCAGCGGATCGTCCTGATAGTCCGCGCCATCGGGCACTGCACGCGTGGCCACATCGCTCAGCGACGAGCCGGCCTGCGGCTCCGACAGGCACATGGTGCCCGCCCAGCGGCCCGCGAACTCGTTCTTGGCGAACACCTCTTTCTGCATCTCGGTGCCGTGCACCATCAGCAGGTTGGCGTTGCCGCTGGTGAGCATGTTGGAGCCGATGCTCACCGAGGCCATCGCGAAGAAGCTGTTGGCCGCGGCCGACAGCGTGTAGGGCAACTGCATGCCGCCGATGTCGTAGTCCTGCGCGGCACTCATCATTCCCGACTCGACGAAAGCCTTGTGCGCATCGTGCGTGGCCTTCGGCAGGATGACCTTCTCGCCGTCGAAATGCGGCTCCTGCGTGTCGACCGTGCGGTTGAACGGCGCGTATTTTTCGCGCGCGATGCGCTCGCAGGTATCGAGCACCGCATCGAAGGTCTCGCGCGAATGGTCGGCGAAGCGCTCGCTCTGGTTGAGCGACTCGGCATCGAGCCAGTCGTAGAGCAGGAAGTCGAGGGTGGGACGCAGGCTCATGGGGTGTCTCTTCTTGCTACTTCTTCGAGGATTCGGGCAGCTTCGCGATGGTGCCCTGCGCGAGGGCGCAGAGCTTTTCGACACCGCCGGTCACCGCGAAGATCTCGCAGGTGCAGACGGCTTGCGAACTGCCGGTGTGCACGGCCTTGGCACGCGCGATCAAGCGATCGCCGACGGCAGGCCGCACGTAGTTGATCTTGAATTCGGAGGTCACCACCGGCACCCGCAATGCAGTGCCGCCGGCAAAGGTCAGCGCGTTGTCGGCCATGTAGCTCACGATGCCACCGTGGGCGAAACCGTTCTGCTGCTTGAGCTGCGCGGTGAGCCGCAGCTGGAGGTCGACGCTTCCTGGCGACAATGCATGCATTTCCGCACCGATCAGCACGCTGAAGGGCTGCGAGGCCAAGACGCCCCGCCCCATCGCCAGGAGGGCTTCGGGCGAGACCTGGTTGTCACCGCCCGACATGCTTACAACACCTCGAAAACGCCCGCGGCACCCATGCCGCCGCCGATGCACATCGTGACCAGCACCTTCTTCGCGCCGCGACGCTTGCCTTCGATGAGCGCGTGGCCCGTCAGGCGCTGGCCGCTCACGCCGTAAGGGTGGCCCACGGCGATGGCGCCGCCATCCACGTTCAGGCGGTCGCCCGGAATGCCGAGCTTGTCGCGGCAGTAGATCACCTGCACCGCGAAGGCTTCGTTCAGCTCCCACAGGTCGATGTCGTTGACCGTGAGGCCCAGGCGCTTGAGCACCTTCGGAATCGCGAAGACCGGGCCGATGCCCATTTCGTCGGGCTCGCAGCCGGCCACGGCAAAGCCGAGGAAGCGGCCGAGGGGCTTCAGGCCCTTTTGCTGGGCGTACTTCTCGTCGACCACCACGCAGGCGCCGCCGCCGTCGGAGAACTGGCTGGCATTGCCGGCCGAGATCAGCCCGCCGGGAATGGCCGAGCGGATGCCGCTGATGCCTTCCTTGGTGGTGCCGGCGCGGATGCCTTCGTCGTTCTCGATCGTGACTTCCTTGGTGCGCAGGCCCATCACCGGATCGGCCACGCCGGCCAGCACGGTGATCGGTGCGATTTCTTCCTTGAAGCGGCCGGCTTCGAGTGCGGCGGTGGCCTTCTGCTGGCTCGCCGCACCGTATTCGTCCATCGCGTCGCGGCCGATGTTGTAGCGCTTGGCGACCTGCTCGGCCGTCTGCAGCATGTTCCAGTAGATCTCGGGCTTGTGCTTCACGAGCCACGGGTCGGCCAGCATGTGCTTGTTGGCTTCGTTCTGCACGCACGAGATGCTCTCGACGCCGCCGGCCACGTACACGTCGCCTTCGCCCGCGATGATGCGTTGCGCGGCGGTGGCGATGGTCTGCAGGCCCGAGGAGCAGAAACGGTTGATCGTCATGCCCGAGGTCGTGACCGGGCAACCGGCGCGCAGCGCGATCTGGCGTGCGATGTTGGAGCCGGTGGCGCCTTCGGGCGTGGCGCAACCCATGATGACGTCATCGACTTCGGCGGCTTCAATGCCGGCGCGCGAGATGGCGTGCTGAACGGCGTGACCGCCGAGCGTGGCACCGTGCGTCATGTTGAAGGCACCCTTCCAGCTCTTCGCGAGCGGCGTGCGGGCGGTGGAAACAATGACGGCGCTGGTCATGGTGAGGTCCTTTGAAGATGGAAGGGAAAAGAGGGGTTGGTCGTCATTGCGCCGGAGCAGCGTTGCTGTTGCTCAGGAGCTGGTGATAGAAGCCGATCATCTCGCCGTAGTTGGAGATGGCCAGGCGTTCGTTGTTGCCGTGGAAGCGCGCCAGGTCTTCGCCCTTCACCCGGAACGGCGAGAAGCGGAAGACGGCGTCGCTCACGAGGCTGAAGTGGCGCGAATCGGTGGCTGCCGTCATCAGGCCCGGGGCCACGACGGCGTCGGGGAAGGTCTGGCGCACGGCCTGCTGGATCGCGCGGTAGCCGGTGCTGTCGGTCGGCGACACGGGCGACGGCTCGGAGTTGCCCGGGTACTGCTTGATCTTGATGTCGTCGTTGGCCAGCGACTTGCGCAGGTGCGCCTCGACGCTCGCGATGGTGTCGCCCGGCAGGATGCGGAAGTTCACGGCCGCCTCGGCACGGCCGGGCAGCACGTTGTCCTTGTTGCCCGCGCGCACGATGGTCAGCGCGGTGGTGGTGCGCAGCATGGCGTTGCTGCTCGGGCTCTTCTCGAGCTGGCCGCGCACCAGCGGCTCGGTGAGCCACAGGTTGGAGAGCATCACGCGGTTCACGCCGCTCATCTCGGGCGCGAGCGCACCGAACATCTGTCCCGCCACGCCCTGGATGCCGCCGGGCATCGGGTTGGCTTCGAGCCGTGCGAGCGCCGCGCTCATGCTGCCGATGGCGCTGTGCTGCGGTGGCATCGACGAATGGCCAGGGGCGGTATCGAGCGAGAGGAAGAAGGTGCCATAGCCCTTCTCGGCCAGGCCGATCAGCGCCGCGGGCTTCGAGAGTCCGGGTAGCACGCCGTCGAGCACCAGCAGGCCTTCGTCGAGCACCCAATCGAGGCGCACATTGCGCGACTTGAGCAGCTCGGCGATGGGCAGCGCACCGCGCAGGCCGCTCACCTCTTCGTCGTCGCCCATCACGAGGTAGACGGTCTGCTTCGGCTTGAAGCCGGCGCCGATGAGCAGCTCGATGGCTTCCATCTGCGCGAAAAGATTGCTCTTGTTGTCGAGCGTGCCGCGGCCCCAGACGAAGCCGTCCTTGATCTCGCCCGCGAAGGGATCGACCGTCCAGGCCTTCTCGGTGCCGGGGGCGATGGGCACCATGTCCTGGTGCGCCATCAGCGCGATCGGCTTGGCCGACGGGTCGGTGCCGGTCCACGTGTAGAGCAGCGCCTTGTTGCCCACCACTTCCTTCTTGAGGGTGGCGTGGACCTTCGGGTATTGCTGTTCGAGATAGGCGTGCAGCTTGTCGAACTCGGCCGCGTTGGCGGCCGGGTCATCGAGGCCCGACACCGTGCGGAACGTGATCGCGGTCGACAGCCGCTTGGCTGCCGCCTGCAGGTCGATGTCCAGCTTGGGTGCGGGCGCCACCGCCAGTTGCTGCGATGGCGTGGTCCAGGTCTTGACCGCCACGGCGGCCACCAGCAACAGGATTGCCAGCAGCAGCCCGAGGAAGATGCGTTTCAACATGGGCGGTCTTGATCCCGGTTCAGTCTCAGCTGAAGGACTTGCCTTCGGCCACCAGCTTCTGGATCAGCGGCGCGGGCTGCCAGAACTCGGCGTCGTCGCGCGGGTTCTTCGCAAAGCGCTTCATCGACTCGGTCACGTTGTAGAGGCCCACCTGCGATGCGTAGTGCATCGGGCCGCCGCGCCAGATCGGGAAGCCGTAGCCCGTGAGGTACACCATGTCGATGTCGCCGGACTTCGAGGCAATGCCGTCTTCCAGGATGTGCGCGCCTTCGTTCACGAGCGCATACACCAGGCGTTGCACGATCTCTTCGTCGGAAATCTTGCGCGGCGTGATGCCCAGTTCCTTGCGGTGGTCCTCGATCATCTTGTTGACCAGGTCCGAGGGAATCGCATCGCGCTTGCCGGCCTGGTAGTCATACCACCCTGCCCCGGTCTTCTGGCCGAAGCGGCCCAGTTCGCAGAGCTTGTCGGCCGTGCGGCTGTACTTCATGTCGGCGCGCTCGGTGGCGCGGCGCTTGCGAATGGCCCAGCCGATGTCGTTGCCGGCCAGGTCGCCCATGCGGAACGGACCCATGGCGAAACCGAACTTCTCGATGGCCTTGTCCACCTGCTGCGGCAGCGCACCTTCGTCCAGCAGGAAACCGGCTTGACGGCTGTACTGCTCGATCATGCGGTTGCCGATGAAGCCGTCGCACACGCCCGAGACCACCGAGGTCTTCTTGATCTTCTTGCCGATGGCCATGACCGTGGCGAGCACGTCCTTGGCGGTGGCCTTGCCGCGCACCACTTCGAGCAGCTTCATCACGTTGGCCGGGCTGAAGAAGTGCATGCCGACCACGTCCTGCGGACGCTCGGTGAACGAGGCGATCTTGTCGACGTCGAGCGTGGAGGTGTTGGAGGCCAGGATCGCGCCCTTCTTGGCCACGCGGTCGAGTTCCTTGAAGACCTTTTCCTTGACGCCGATTTCTTCGAACACCGCTTCGATGATGAGGTCGGCGTCCTTCAGGTCGTCGTAGCTCAGCGTGGTGCTCAGGAGCGCCATGCGCTGCTCGTACTTGTCCTGCTTGAGCTTGCCCTTCTTGACCTGGGCTTCGTAGTTTTTCTTGATGGTGGCGACGCCGCGGTCGAGCGCCTCCTGCTTCATCTCGAGGATCTTGACGGGAATGCCCGCGTTCAGGAAGTTCATCGAGATGCCGCCGCCCATGGTGCCGGCGCCGATCACGCCCACGGCCTTGATCTCGCGCTTGGGGGTGTCTTCGGGCACGTCGGGAATCTTCGAGGCGGCGCGCTCGGCCATGAACAGGTGGCGCAGCGCCAGCGATTCGGGCGTGAACATCAGCGCGGTGAAAAGGCGGCGCTCTTCGGCCATGCCTTCGTCGAACTTCAGCTTGGTGGCCGCTTGTACGGCGTCGATGCACTTGAGCGGCGCCGGGTAGTTCTTCGACATGCCGCCCACCATGTTCTTGGTGAACTGAAAGTAGGCATCGCCCTGCGGGTGCTTGCACGGCAGGTTGCGCACCAGCGGCAGCGCCTCGCCGGTCTTGCCGGCCACGCTCTTGGCGAAGGCCACGGCTTCGTCGAACACCGACTCGGCCGATGCGGCGAGCTTGTCGAACAGCTTCTGGCCCGGCAGGCTCGCGAGCAGTTCGCTCTTCACGGGTTCGCCGCTCACGATCATGTTGAGGGCGGTCTCCACGCCGATCACGCGCGGCAGGCGCTGCGTGCCGCCGGCACCGGGCAGGAGGCCCAGCTTGACTTCAGGCAGTGCCACGCTGGTGCCGGGAGCGGCCACGCGGTAGTGGCAGCCCAGGGCCAGTTCGAGGCCGCCGCCCATGCACACGGAGTGGATGGCTGCGACGATGGGCTTGGGGGAGGCTTCGAGCGTGAGGATCACGCTCAGCAGGTTGGGCTCTTGCAGCGCCTTGGGCGTGCCGAATTCCTTGATGTCTGCACCACCAGAAAACGCCTTGCCGGCGCCGGTGATGACGATGGCCTTGACGGCGTCGTCGGCATTGGCCTTGGCCAAGCCATCGGTGATGCCGATGCGGGTCGAGAAACCGAGACCGTTGACCGGAGGGTTGGTCAGTGTGATCACGGCGACATCGCCGAGCACTTTGTATTCAGCCGTCATGCTGCGTTCCTTGGTGTGTGAAGAAAAAGAAGAAAAAGCACGAGTGTTCTTTTTCGAGGGATTCTAGGCTTTTGTCGCGACGCAACAATGGCGTGCAGTCGCTGTCGAGACATGGGGAATCCGGGGGTAACCCGAATCCCCCGAAGTATCAAACTTCCAGCCACTCTTTGCGAGTGGTGGCGTCGGCGCGCAGGCTGTCGGGCGTGCCGTCGAACACGATGCTGCCGTGGCCCATGACGAGCGCGCGGTCCGAGATCTGCATCGCGATGGTGAGCTTCTGCTCGATCAGCAGCACCGAGATGCCCTTGTCCTTGAGCGTGCGCAGGTACTGCCCCACCAGCTCGACGATCTTGGGCGCAAGGCCTTCGGTGGGCTCGTCGATGATGATGAGGTCCGGGTCGCCCATCAGCGTGCGGCACAGCGTGAGCATCTGCTGCTCGCCGCCCGAGAGCACGCCCGCCTCGGTGTGCTGGCGCTCCTTCAGGCGCGGGAACATGGTGTACATGTCGTCGAACTGCCAGCGGCTGCCCTTGCCCGTGCCCTTCTGTCCCAGCAGCAGGTTCTGGTGCACCGTGAGCTTGGGAAAGATGTCTCGGTTCTCGGGCACGTAGCCGATGCCCAGGTGGGCGATCTCGTAGGCCTTCTTGCGCAGGATGTCCTGGTCCTTCCAGCGCAGCGTGCCCTCGGCATGCACCAGGCCCATGATGGCCTTGGCGGTGGTCGAGCGGCCCGAGCCGTTGCGGCCCAACAGTGCAACGATCTCGCCGGGGCCGACGTCGAACGAAACGCCATGCAGCACATGGCTCTTGCCGTAGTAGGCGTGGATGTCGTGAAGCTTCAGCATGTCAGTGTCCCGCCCCCTGTGCGTCGGCCACCGAGGACCCGAGATAAGCCTCCTGCACGCGCGCATTCGCGCGAACGGCGGCGGGCGTGTCGAAGGCGATCACTTCGCCGTACACCACCACCGCGATCTTGTCGGCGAGGCCGAAGACCACGCCCATGTCGTGCTCCACCGTCAGGAGTGTCTTGCCGACCGTCACTTGCTTGATGAGCGAGATGAAGTGCGAGGTCTCGGTCTTGCTCATGCCGGCCGTGGGTTCGTCCAGCAGGATCACGCCCGAGCCACCCGCGATCGTCACGCCGATTTCCAGCGCGCGCTGCTCGGCATAGGTGAGGTTCACCGCATGCACGTCGCGCTTGCGCTCCAGGCCGATCTGCTTGATGAGCTCTTCGGTGCGCGCGTTGGCGTCGTCGAGGTTCGAGAGAAAGCGCAGGAAGGTGTACTTGTAGCCCAGGCTCCAGAGCACGCCGCAGCGCAGGTTCTCGAACACGCTCAGCTTCGGGAAGATGTTCGTGATCTGGAAGCTGCGGGAGAGCCCCAGCCGGTTGATCTCGTAGGGCTTCTTTCCATCGATGCGCTCGCCGTTCAGCAGCACCTCGCCGCTCGTGGGCGTGAGGCGGCCGCTGATCAGGTTGAACAGCGTCGACTTGCCCGCTCCGTTCGGGCCGATGATGGCCACGCGTTCGCCGGCGTTCACCGCCAGGTCCACGCCGCGGATGATTTCGGTCTTGCCGAAATTCTTGCGCAGCGCCTTCAGTTCCAGTGCGTATTGCGCGCTCATTTACGCCGCCTCCCGACGTTTGATTTCTGCTTCTATTTCTTCTTGCGCGTGACCCCACACGCGCACGAAGCGGCGCCTTGCCACTTCCAGCGCACCGAGGCCAATCGCCAGGATCACCGCCGCACCGAGCCAGCTGCCGACACCCGCGGTGTTGAGCGCCACACCGAAGAAGTTCAGCGTCGGGCCCATCGCCGCGTTGAGCTGGATGTGATAGATCATCTCGATCAGCGCAGCCGCCCCGACGACGACCGGAACCAGTGCCACCGCGAGCGCAAGGTACAGCCACCAGAAGCGGTCGAACTTGCCGAACTTGGCCACGCGCAGGTTCATCATGATCAGGCTCGCGATGCCGCCGGGGGCGAACATCACCATGAACACGAACACCAGGCCGAAGTACAGCTGCCACGCCTTGGAGAGTTCGGACAGCAGGATCGATGCGAACACCAGCAGCACCGCGCCGATGATCGGCCCGAAGAAGAACACCGCGCCACCCAGGAAGGTGAACAGCAGGTAGCCGCCCGAGCGCACCGCGTTGAGGCTGTCGGCCGCGTTCACGATCTCGAAGTTGATCGAGGCCAGGCCCCCGCCGATGCCGGCGAAGAAGCCCGCGATGATGAACGCGAAGTAGCGCACGCGCTGCGTGTTGTAGCCGATGAATTCGACGCGCTCCGGGTTGTCGCGCACCGCGTTCAGCATGCGGCCGAGCGGCGTGCCGGTGAAGGCATACATCAGCGCGGTGCAGACGAAGCAGTACGCGGCGATCAGGTAGTACACCTGGATCTGCGAACCGAAGTTGAAGCCGAAGAAGGTCGGGCCGTACACGCGGTCGGTGGTGATGCCGCCCTCGCCGCCGAAGAAGCTCGGGAACATCAGCGCCATCGAGGCCACCAGCTCGCCGATGCCCATGGTGATCATCGCGAAGGTGGTGCCCGATTTCTTGGTGGTGACGAAGCCCAGCAGGATTGCGAAGAACATGCCGGCCAGGCCGCCCACCAGCGGGATCAGCACCAGCGGGATCTGCACGCCGCCCTTGCTCCCCATGTTCATCGCATGGATCGCCAGGAACGAGCCCAGGCCGACGTACACCGCATGGCCGAAGCTCAGCATGCCGCCCTGCCCCAGGAGGATGTTGTAGCTCAGGCAGATGATGATGAGGTAGCCCATCTGCGAGAGCATCGTGAGCGCCAGGCTGCTCTTGAACAGCAGCGGCGAAATGATCAGCACGACAGCGAACAGCGTCCAGATCAGGTAGCGCCCGATGTTCCAGGGCTTGAAGCGGTAGTACTGTGTGGTTGCAGTGGTCATGGGGTCAGTCCTCCCGGGTTCCAAGAAGACCCTTGGGCCGGAAGATGAGGATCAGCACCAGGAACAGGTACGGCAGGATCGGCGCGACCTGCGAGATCGTGAGCTTGAGCAGCTCGTAGCCGAAGGTCTGGTCGGTCACCGTCATGCCGATGGCGCGCAGGCCCGTGGCCAGCGACTGGTCCATCGCGACCGCGAAGGTCTGGATGATCCCGATCAGAAGCGACGCGAGGAACGCACCGGCCAGCGAACCCATGCCGCCGACCACCACCACCACGAAGATGATGGTGCCGACCGAACCGGCCATGGCGGGTTCGGTGACGTAGGTGTTCCCGCCGATCACGCCCGCGAGGCCCGCAAGCGCAGCGCCGCCGCCGAACACCAGCATGAACACGCGCGGCACGTTGTGGCCCAGCGCCTCGACCATGTCGGGGTGCTTGAGCGCCGCCTGGATCACCAGGCCGATGCGGGTGCGCGTGAGCAGCAGCCACACCGAGATCAGCATCAGCACCGCCACCAGCATGATGAAGGAGCGCGACTTCGGGAACTGCGTGCCGTAGAGCGAGAACAGCGGGCCCTGCAGTTGCGTCGGCAGGCCGTAGGGCACGGTGGAGCGGCCCCAGGCCAGCTGCACCAGTTCGAGGATGAGGTACGAGAGGCCGAAGGTCACCAGCAGTTCGGGCACATGGCCGAACTTGTGGACCCGGCGCAGGCTGTAGCGCTCGAACGCTGCGCCCAGCATGCCCACCAGCAGCGGCGCAAGGAACAGCGCCGGCCAGAAGCCCACGATGCCCGACAGCGTGTACGCGATGTAGGCGCCGAGCATGTAGAAGCTCGCGTGCGCGAAGTTGAGCACGCCCATCATGCTGAAGATCAGCGTAAGGCCAGAGCTCAGCATGAACAACAGCAGGCCGTAGCTGACGCCGTTGAGCAGCGAGATGACGAAGAATTCGACGTTCATCGGTCTTTCGGATGCGTGAAAAAGAAAGAGGCCCGAGTGTTGAAATCGGGCCTCGACCAGCTAGACGGAGATCAGGAAGCCGCTGCGCCGGGTCGCTTCATCTGGCACGTCGTCGGGGTGCTCGAGACGTAGGGCTCGTAGTACTTCACCGGGGCCAGCGTGTAGCCGGTGTTCTCGGGGCTGTACGGGTTCTTGGCGTCGGCCTTCTGCCAGCGCGTGATCCACAGGCCCTGCTGCAGCTGGTGGTCGGCCTTGCGCATCTCGACGTCGCCGTTGAAGCTCTTGAACTTCATGCCTTCCATCGCGGCCGCAACCTTCACCGGCTCGGTCGACTTGGTGCGCACGAACGCCTCGCTCAGCATCGCGTACACCGTGTAGATGTCGGTGGTGTACATGTCGTCGTTGAAGCGCTTCTTGAACTCGCCCATCAGCGGCTGCACCGGGCCCGGTGCGTTGTAGTGGCTGTAGCCCACCTGGTAGACCTTGCCGTCCGAGGCCGCGCCCATGGCGGTCGGCGTGCCGTTGGTCACGGCGTAGTAGGTGTAGAACTTGACGTTCAGGCCCGAGTCGTTCGCCGACTTGATGAGGAGCGCCAGGTCGGAACCCCAGTTGCCGGTGATGACCGTGTCGGCGCCCGACGCCTTGATCTTGGCGATGTACGGCGCGAAGTCGCGCACCTGTGCGAGCGGATGCAGGTCGTCGCCGACGATCTCGACATCGGGGCGCTTGGACTTGAGGTTTTCCTTGGCGTACTTGGAAACCTGTTGGCCGTGCGAGTAGTTCTGGTTGATCAGGTAGACCTTCTTGATGTCGGTCTGGTCCTTCATGAAGGTGGTGAGCGCCTCCATCTTCATCGAGGTGTCGGCGTCGAGGCGGAAGTGCCAGTAGCTGCACTTGCTGTTGGTGAGGTCGGGATCGACCGCCGCATAGTTGATGTAGAGCACTTCCTTGCCCGGGTTGCGGGCGTTGTGCTTCTCGAGCGCATCGATGATGGCCAGTGCCGGGCCGGAGCCGTTGCCCTGCACCACGTAGCGCGCGCCCTGGTCCATCGCCGAGCGCAGTGCGCTGGTGGTTTCCTGGGGGCTGAGCTTGTTGTCGATGCCGATGACTTCGAACTTCACGCCGGCCACGTTCTTCTTGTTGAATTCTTCGGCCAGGAACTGGAAGGTCTTGAGCTGGTTCGTGCCCACCGCGGCCATCAGGCCCGAGAGCGGGTCGAGCCATGCGATCTTGACGGTTTCACCCTTCTGGGCCAGAGCACCGGTGGCACTCGCGGCAAGGATGGCTGCGGTAGCGATTTTCAGAGCGAACTTCACGATCTATTTCTCCTGGTCAAACCGAATCAAAAAGCCTTGCACGAGCGTACAAGCGTTCGCAGCCCCTCCCCTCAGGGAATGCCCGTAAGGGGGTGGCCGCGAAGGCCGGTTTCTATCGCGCAGGCGACAGCGCATTTCTCCAATTGCTACCCACCGGTAGATCATTGCTACCAACGGGTAGGAAATGCGTTTACAAAGACGCCTAGGGGCGCTTCATCTGGCAGGTCGTGGGCGTGCTCGCCACATACGACTCGTAGTACTTCACGGGGACGTTGGTGTAGCCGGTGTTCTCGGCGTCGTAGGGATACTTGGCGCTCGCCTTCTCCCAGCGCGAGATGTAAAGGCCCTGCTGCAACTGGTGGTCGGCCTTGCGCATCTCGACCTCGCCGTTGAAGCTCTTGATCTTCATGCCTTCGAGCGCGGCCGCGACCTTGACGGGGTCCGTCGACTTGGTCTGCACGAAAGCCGCATCGAGCAGTGCGAACGTGTGATAGATCGACGATTGCGTGAGGTCGTCGTTCATCTTCTTCTTGTAGCCGGCGAGCAGCTTCTGGATCTCGCCGCCCATGTTGTAGTGCGCATAGGCCACCGTGTAGACCTTGCCGGCCGAGGTGGCGCCCATGGCCGTGGGCGTGCCGGCGCCCGGCGCGTAGTAGGTGAGGAACTTGACGTCCAGCCCGGAGTCGTTCGCCGCCTTGATGAGCAGCGACAGGTCGGAGCCCCAGTTGCCGGTGATGACCGTGTCCGCGCCCGAGGCCTTGATCTTGGCGATGTAGGGCGCGAAGTCGCGCACCTGCGCGAGCGGGTGCAGGTCGTCGCCCACGATCTGGATGTCGGGGCGCTTGACCTTCAGGTCTTCCTTGGCGTACTTGGACACCTGCACGCCGTGCGCATAGTTCTGCCCGAGGATGTAGACCTTCTTGATGTCGGGCTGGTCCTTCATCCAGGTGGTCAGCGCCTCCATCTTCATGGAGGTGTCGGCGTCCAGGCGAAAGTGCCAGTAGCTGCACTTGCTGTTGGTGAGGTCCGGGTCGACCGCCGCGTAGTTCAGGTAGAGCAGTTCCTTGCCCGGATTGCGCGCGTTGTTCTTCTCGATGGCATCGATGATCGCGAGCGCCGGACCCGAGCCGTTGCCCTGGGTGATGTAGCGCGCGCCCTGGTCCTGCGCCGAGCGCAGCGCGGCGGTGGTTTCCTGCGGGCTCAGCTTGTTGTCGATGGCGATGATCTCGAACTTCACGCCCGACGCGTTCTTCTTGTTGAACTCCTCGGCCAGGAACTGCGTGGTCTTGAGCTGGTTGGTGCCGACCGCGGCCATCAGGCCCGACAGCGGATCGAGCCAGGCGATCTTGACCGTCTCGCCCTTCTGGGCGAAGGCGGCGGTCACGCTCACCAACATGGCACAGGCAGCGACTGACTTGAGAGCAAATTGCATGAAGAGTCTCCTGGATGAAAGGCGGTATGAGGCGGGATGCCAGCGTACAAGTGCCCCTTTTTTCCACGCACAGGGATTGCCCGGAAGGAAGCCCGCCGAAGCGGTCTTCCTATCGCATGCGCGACAGTGCGAGCGGGCTTTCCCGTGTGTTCAGAGCGTGGGGAGCTTGTAGTCCTTGAGCAGTTCGCGCAGCTTGGTCTTCAGGATCTTTCCGGTGGCGCCGATCGGAATGGCCTCGACAAAGACCACGTCGTCGGGGATCTGCCACTTGGCGGTCTTGCCCTCGTAGAACTTCAGGAGCTCTTCGCGCGAGACTTCGGCGCCGGGCTTCTTCACCACCGCGATGATCGGCCGCTCGTCCCACTTCGGATGGAACACGCCGATGCAGGCGGCCATGGCGACGGCCGGGTGCGCGACGGCGATGTTCTCGATCTCGATCGAGCTGATCCACTCGCCGCCGGACTTGATCACGTCCTTGCTGCGGTCGGTGATCTGCAAGTAACCCTCGGCGTCGATGGTGGCGACGTCGCCGGTGGGAAACCAGCCACGGCCCTGCGCATCGGGAATGAGCGGATCGCCGCCCTCGCCCTTGAAGTATTCCTTCACGATCCAAGGGCCTTTGACCAGCAGGTCGCCGTAGGCCTTGCCGTCCCAGGGCAGCTCGTTGCCGTCGCCATCGACGATCTTCATGTCGACGCCGAAGATCGCGCGGCCCTGCTTCATGCGGATCTGCAGCTGCGCCTCGGGCGACAGCGACTCGTGCTTGTTCTTGAGCGTACAGAGCGTGCCCAGCGGGCTCATCTCGGTCATGCCCCAGGCATGCAGCACCTCGACGTTGAACTTCTCCTGGAACGCCGTGATCATGGCCGGCGGGCAGGCCGAGCCGCCGATGACGGTGCGGTTGAGCTTGCTGAACTTCAGGTCGCCGGCCTGCATGTGGCCGAGCATCATCTGCCACACGGTGGGCACGCCGGCCGCAAAGGTCACGCCTTCGGATTCGATCAGCTCGAACACCGACTTGCCATCGAGCGCCGGGCCGGGGAACACGAGCTTGCAGCCCACCAGCGCGGCCGAGTACGGAATGCCCCAGGCGTTGACGTGGAACATCGGCACCACCGGCAGCACCGAGTCGCGCGCCGACAGGCGCATGACGTCGGGCAAGGCCGCGGCGTAGGCGTGCAGCATGGTGGAGCGGTGGCTGTAGAGCGCGGCCTTGGGGTTGCCCGTGGTGCCGCTCGTGTAGCACATGCTCGAGGCCGAGTTCTCGTCGAAGCTGGGCCAGTCGTATTCGTTCGACTGCGCGCCCATCCAGCCTTCGTAGCTCACCAGGTTGGGGATGCCGCTGTCGGCCGGCAGCTTGTCGGCATCGCACAGTGCAATCCATTTCCGGATCGTGGGGCACTTGGCATGCACCGCCTGCACCAGCGGCAGGAACGTGAGGTCGAAGCACAGGATCTGGTCTTCGGCGTGGTTGGCGATCCAGGCGATCTGGTCGGGGTGCAGGCGCGGGTTGATGGTGTGCAGCACGCGGCCGCTGCCGCTCACGCCGTAGTACAGCTCCAGGTGGCGATAGCCATTCCAGGCCAGCGTGGCGATGCGGTCGCTGAAGAGCAGTTGCTCGCCATCGAGCGCATTGGCCACCTGCCGGGCACGCGATGCGATTCCGCTCCATGTGGTGCGGTGAATATCGCCTTCGACCCGACGCGAGACGATCTCGCCGTCGCCGTTGTGGCGCTCGACGAACTCGATCAGCGACGAGATCAAAAGCGGTTGGTCTTGCATCAAACCCAGCATCTACAGACTCCTTGTTTCAACAAAATTCAGTGGTTTCTAGGACTACGGCGATTCACGCAATTTATGTGCGTTCGCACAATGACAGAAACCCGCAGTCCGCGGACGGCGATCTGTCGTCGGGACGACAGCCGGCGCCGCCGGAACATGCTGTGTTCAAGGCGCGCTGTTCTGCAATTGCGTCTTGCTGGCGTCGAGCACGATCTTGCGCGGCCAGTTGGGCCAGGTCACGCCCAGGCCCGGATGGTTCGGATTGCCGGTGCGCGCGAACGCGGACAGGCTGCCCACCATCGCATCCGACAGCGCCTCGCGCCCCGGTCGGTTCGCCTCGCCAAAGGAGAACGAGAAGATGCCGGTGCCGAAGTTGTGGAACATGAACGCCGTGTCCAGCCCGTGCGTGGCGCCATAGACGGTGTTGAACGGCGCCACCTGCTGGCTCCAGTCGAAGCGGTAGTACCAGGTCTGGGTGGGCATGTACTTGGCCACCGCGTCGATCTGAGGGGGCAGGATGTTGAGGAAGATCGCGTTGGTAAGCGTGTCCGTCCACGCCTTCCAGCCGGTGAGCGGCTTATCTACCGGAAGGTAGGTTGGCTTGATCAGGTCCGCCTCGGTGAGCGTTACGGACGCGTCGGGGTTGAAGTTGTATTGCAGGCCGAAACGGTCGTAGTCGGTGGGCTTGAAGCCTCCGAACAGCGTGCCCTCGTCGCGTGTGTTGCCGATCAGCATGGGCATCTTGTTGAATCGGCCGGCAGCGACCTCGGCGACCGAGTTCACGGGCAGGATGGTGCCGTCCTCGATCGGTGCGGGCGCGTTGCCCAGCTGCGGGTTCGCGAGCACGACAGTCAGCAGCTTGTCCGCCGGCAGGCTGCGTAAGTAGGCCGCGATCTGCGCATCGGTCTGTGAGCCCACCCAGGCGTTGGCCGAGACGGTGTCGGTGGCCTTGCCGTCGGCGATGGCAATCGCGTTGAGCAGCGCCTTGGAGTAGGTCTGCGCCTGGGCGCGCGGAGTGAAGGCGATCCCGCCGCTGAGCGGCACCGCCTTGTGCAGCAGGCCGGCCGATGCATTCGAGACGACCAGGCCCCAGATGTTGACCGCGCCCGCCGACTGCCCCATCACCGTGACGTTGCCCGCATCGCCGCCGAAGGCGCCGATGTTGGCCTGGACGAACTTCAGGGCCTGCATCTGGTCGAGCAGCGCGAAGTTGCCCGAGTCGTTCTTCGCTTCGCCGTTCTTCAGCTGCGGCAGGTCGAGCCAGCCGAGCACGCCCACGCGGTAGTTGAGGGTCACGACAACCGCATTGCCGCGCTTGGCGAGCTGCGCGCCGTCGTAGCCCGGGTCGGCCGTGTAGCCCGAGATGTTGCTGCCGCCATAGATGTAGACGATCACCGGCAGCTTGGCGGTGTCGCCGGCCGGGCGCCAGATATTGAGCGTCAGGCAGTCCTCGTCGCCCACCGGCTTGCCGAAGCCTTCGCGCACGGCCAGGCCGAAGGGCGCGTCGTTGGGCGCGGGGCTGAAATAGCGCCCGCCCTGGGCGCAGCTGTGGCCGAACTTGCTTGCGGCGCGCACGCCCTCCCAGAGCTTGGGATCGGCCGGCGGCGCCCAGCGCAGGGTGCCGACCGGCGGTTGGGCGAACGGAACACCCTTCCAGGAATACGTACCGGTGGCGGCGCTGTCGTCCACGCCTTCGATCTTGCCGGCGGTGGTCTGGCGCACCATGGGACCGTCGACGGCCGCGGGCGGCGCAGCCGGCGGCCCCACGGGAACGATCGGCACGAAGGAGGAGCTGGAATCCGAGCCACCGCCGCAGGCGGAGAGCGCGATACAGGCCGCGACCGCCATGGCGCGTGCCGCCGTTCCTGCCGCTGTTTGCCGGGTTGCGTCCTGGCTTTCCGTTGTCTCTGCTGTATTCATTGTTTGTCTCCACACCGGGTTAATCGGAATTCCTGCGTCGGTGTCCGGCGGCCATACTCCGGCCGACCGTGACCCGCCAGAAAATTCTAGGAACGGACCGCGTTTCCCCCGCTATCGCAAGCGAGCCAATTCAATGACTTCAGGAGCCTCCATGCCGCATGCCCAGCGCCGACCGCAACGCCGGCCGGACGGCACCCAGCAGCCGGAACTGCGGACCAGCTCGGCCGCCTGGCTCGAAGGCGTGCTCTCGATGTTCGAGGCCGAAGGGCTGGACGTGCCCTCGCTGCTGCGCGAGGCCGGCTTCGACCCCGATTCGCTGCACCGCCAGAACGCGCGCGTGCCGGTCGACGAGATCTCCGTGCTCTGGCAACTGGCGGTGGCGCGCGCCGGCAAGCCGACGCTGGGCCTGCACCGCGACCTGGCCGCCACCCACAGCAAGCTGGGCACGGTCGGCCACGCCATGTCGTGCAGCGCCGACCTGGGTGCCGCGCTCACCCGGCTCACCCGCTACATGGCCGTGATCTCGGACGCGACCGCGTTCGCGATGCAGCCCGAGGCGCGCGGCTGCTGGATGGTGATGGAGCACACCGGTGGCAGCCTGCCGATCCCACGCCAGCGCGTCGAATACGCGCTGCTGACCGTTCTCATGCAATGCCAGTGGCTCACGCGGCGCGATCTGCAGCCGCTGGCCCTGGAGTTCGTCTACCCGCCGCCGACCGACGACCGGCTGCACCGGGAGGCCTTCGGCTGCCCGATCCGCTACAACGCGCCCGCCAACCGCCTCTTGCTGTCGGCGGCCGACATGGCGATGCCGCTGCCCACCTATCACCCGACGCTCGGCGAGATGCAGGAGCACCTGCTGGACGACCAGCTCAACCTGCTCGGCCAGACCACCACCAGCAGCCTGGTGTGCGCCGAGATCGCGCGCCGGCTGCCGCATGGCGAGCCGCGCCGGCAGGACGTGGCCGCGGGCCTGGGCCTTGCGGAACGCACGCTGCAGCGCAGGCTGCAGGAGGAATCGGTGTCGTTCCAGTCGCTGCTCGACCGCACCCGCCGGGAGCTCGCGCAGCAGTACCTGGCGGAAGACCGGCATACGCTCACCGACGTGGCCGACATGCTCGGCTTCGTCGACAGCAGCAATTTCTTCCGGGCCTGCAAGCGCTGGTTCGGCCTGCCGCCCGCGCAGTACCGGGCGCGGATCTGGGATACGCCAGCGCTGGCCCACTGAGCCACGGCTGGCGCCGATGGCCCGCGCGGCAAGGGGTTACGCCCGGTGCCGGACAATCCGGGCATGAGCCTGCTTGCTGAAGACACGGACGTCGCGGACCTGGGATTGCGCTGGAAACCTGGTTTCGCGGCACTCGGACCCGCCTTTCTCACCCACCTGCGACCGACGCCCCTGCCCGACCCCTACTGGGTGGGCTACAGCGAATCGGTCGCCCGCGAGTTGGGCTTGCCGGCCGACTGGCGGCAATCGGACACCACGCTCGCGGCGCTGACCGGCAGCCTGCCTGTCGCCGGCACCAACCCTTTCGCCACCGTCTACAGCGGGCACCAGTTCGGCGTGTGGGCCGGCCAGCTCGGCGATGGGCGGGCGATCATGCTGGGCGAAACCGAGGGCGGACTCGAGGTGCAATTCAAGGGCGCGGGCCGCACGCCCTACTCGCGCGGCGGCGACGGCCGCGCTGTGCTGCGTTCCAGCATCCGCGAATTCCTCTGTAGCGAGGCCATGCACGGCCTCGGCATCCCGACCACCCGCGCGCTCAGCGTGACCGGCTCCGACGCCCGCGTGTTCCGCGAAGAGCCCGAGAGCGCCGCCGTCGTGGCGCGCGTGGCGCCGAGCTTCATCCGCTTCGGCCATTTCGAGCACTTTGCCGCCAACCAGCGTGAAGACGAGTTGCGCGCGCTGGCCGACTACGTCATCGACCGCTACTACCCGGCCTGCCGCACCACCGATCGCTTCAACGGCAACGCGTATGCCGCCTTCCTCGAAGCCGTGAGCGAGCGCACCGCCGCCCTGCTCGCGCAATGGCAGGCCGTGGGCTTCTGCCACGGGGTGATGAACACCGACAACATGAGCATCCTTGGGCTCACCATCGACTACGGGCCGTTCCAGTTCCTGGACGGGTTCGATCCGCGCCACATCTGCAACCACAGCGACACCAGCGGCCGCTACGCCTTCAACCAGCAGCCGAACGTGGCGTACTGGAACCTCTTCTGCCTCGCGCAGGCGCTGCTGCCGCTCATCGGCGACCAGGAAATCGCCGTCGCCGCGCTGGAGTCGTACAAGACGGTGTTCCCGAATGCCTTCGAAGCCCGCATGCGCGCCAAGCTCGGCCTCGCGGATGCGGCCGAGAGCGACCGGGCGCTGATCGAAGGCGTGCTCAAGCTGCAGGCCGCGGGCAAGGTCGACTACACGATCTTCTGGCGCCGACTTTCGCAGTACATGGCCAACGACAACGCCAAGCCGGTGCGCGACCTGTTCCTCGACCGCGAGGCTTTCGATGCCTGGCTGCTAGCCTTTTCGGAGCGCCATGCGACGGCTGGGCGCGCACAGGCCGCCGACCTGATGCTCAGGACGAACCCGAAGTTCGTGCTGCGGAACCACCTCGGACAGCAGGCCATCGAAGCAAGTCAGCAAAAGGACCACTCGGGTGTGGCAACCTTGCTTGCGCTGCTCCAAACCCCATTTGAAGAACATCCCGGCGCCGACGCGTATGCCGGCTTCCCGCCCGACTGGGCCTCCACGATTGAAATCAGCTGCTCATCATGACCACTCCTGTTGAAAAAACCGACGCCGAATGGAAAGCCCTGCTCGCTGAAAAAGGCGCGGAACCCGCCGCCTTCGAGGTGACCCGCCACGCCGCCACCGAACGCCCCTTCACCGGCAAGTACGAAGCGCACTGGGACGACGGCACCTACCACTGCGTGTGCTGCGGCGCGAAGCTGTTCGAGTCGGGCACCAAGTTCGACGCCGGCTGCGGCTGGCCCAGCTTCTCGGAAGAAGCGGTGCCCGGTGCCATCCGGAACATCGTCGACCGTTCGCACGGCATGGTGCGCACCGAGAATGTCTGCGCCAATTGCGGCGCCCACCTCGGACACGTGTTCCCCGACGGCCCCACCGAAACGGGCCTGCGCTACTGCATGAACTCGGCGTCGCTCGATTTCCAGAAAAAATGAAACTGATCCTCGACTTCTTCCCGATCCTGCTGTTCTTCGGCGCCTACAAGCTCGCCGACATCTACACCGCCACCGGCGTGCTGATGGCGGCCACCGTGGTGCAGATGGCCATCATCTATGCGATGGAGCGCAAGCTCCAGGCGATGCAGAAGGCCACGCTGGTGCTGATCCTCCTGTTCGGCACGCTCACGCTGGTGCTGCACGACGACCGCTTCATCAAGTGGAAGCCCACCGTGCTCTACGGTGCGATGGCGATCGCATTGGCCGTAGCGCTCTGGGCGCTGAAGAAGAACTTCCTGAAGATGCTGCTCGGCTCGCAACTCGAACTGCCCGACCGCATCTGGGGCCGCCTGAACGTGGCGTGGATCGGCTACTGCCTCTTCATGGCGCTCATCAACGGCTACGTGGCGGCGTACTTCACCACCGAGGCCTGGGTCAACTTCAAGCTCTGGGGCTATGTGTTCCCGATCGTCTTCCTGGTGGCGCAGGGCCTGTACATCGCGCCGCACCTGAAAGAAGACAAGCCGACCGCATGACGACGAGCACCACCACCATTCCCCTGCCGACCGTGGCCGCGCTCGAGCATGCGCTGCGCGAAGCGCTGGCCCCCACGCAGCTCGAAGTGATCGACGAAAGCGCCGCGCACGCCGGGCACACGGGCGCCAATGCGGAGGGCTACGGCACCCATTTCCGGGTCCGCATCGCCTCCCAGAAGTTCGACGGGAAGCCCCGCGTGGCGCGACATCGGCTTGTGTATGATGCCCTCCAAGTTTTTATCGCACAGGGTCTGCACGCCATCGCCATCGAGGTGCTCTGAGTCGTCCAATCGATTGCACGCGGTCTTCGCCGCGATGCCCGCCCCTCGTCCCTCTCCCCCCTTTGTCCGTCTCTCTCCGCTTTCTTTCACGCGCCTTTTCCTACACGCGCATTTCCTCTCCAGCCTGATATTCATTCCATGAAAAAACACATCTTGCAGGCCGTTGCGGCCGCAGCGCTGATCGGTGCCATTCCCATGGCGGCCCTGGCGCAGAACGCAGCCATCGTGAACGGCAAGCCGGTGCCCAAGGCCCGCATGGACGTCCTGGCACAGCAACTGGCCGCCGCAGGTCGCCCGGTGACGCCGGAAATGCAAAGCCAGCTGCGCGAAGAAATCGTGGCCCGTGAAGTGTTCATGCAGGAAGCGCAGAAGCAAGGCCTGGACGCCAGCGACGACTACAAGAACCAGCTCGAACTCGCCCGCCAGGCCATCCTGATCCGCGCGCTGTTCGACAACTACCGCAAGACCAACCCGGTCTCGGACGCCGACGTGAAGGCCGAGTACGACAAGTTCGTCGCGGCCAACGGCGGCAAGGAATACAAGGCCCGCCACATCCTGGTGGAGACCGAAGACCAAGCCAAGAAGATCATGGCCGACCTGAAGAAGGGCGCCAAGTTCGAAGACATCGCCAAGAAGCAGAGCAAGGACCCGGGATCGGGCGCCAACGGTGGCGACCTCGACTGGGCCAACCCCGCGAGCTTCGTGCCCGAGTTCTCGGAAGCGATGATCAAGCTCAAGAAGGGCGAGACCACGCCGGCGCCCGTCAAGACGCAGTTCGGCTATCACATCATCCGCGTGGACGACATCCGCCAGGCGCAACTGCCGAAGCTGGAAGAAGTGAAGCCGCAGGTCACGCAGCAGCTGCAGCAGCAGCGTCTGCAAAAGTACCAAGAGGAACTGCGCGCGAAGGCGAAGGTCGAGTAAGCCTCGGGCTTTTCTGGCTCCAACAAAAAAGCGGCCTTCCGGCCGCTTTTTTCATGGGCGTTCAGATCGCCCAGGTGCCGAAGTTGTCGCCTGGCCCGTCCAGTACCACGAAGGCCTGCCACGCCTTGCCGGCATCGGCGCCCTGCACCGCCCGGCCCAGCGCATCGAGTGTGCGGTAGATCTTTTTCGAGGCACCGAAGTGCGCGGCATTGAGCGCTTCGAGCTGCGGGATCCATGTTTGCAGGATCTCGGCGCGCACGGACGAAGCCGCGGCCTCGTCTTCGCGCCACATGATCAGCAGCTTGCGGATGGCATCCTCGATCCGCGCCGCCTCCAGCACATGCCGGCTTCGCGGGTGATCGAGGTCGAGCATGGACCGCTGCCGCTCAGCCCACCCAGCGGCGCGCGTTGCGCCAGATCTGCATCCAGGGGCTCAGTTCGCTCCTGTCGCCCGGCGTCCAGCTCATCTGGATGTTGCGGAACACGCGCTCCGGGTGCGGCATCACGGCCGTGAAGCGGCCGTCCGGGGTGGTCACCGAGGTCAGGCCACCGGCGCTGCCGTTCGGGTTGAACGGGTACTGCTCGGTCGCGTTGCCGTGGTTGTCCACAAAGCGCATCGCCGCGATGGCCTTGGCCGCATCGCCGCGGTGCTTGAAGTTGGCATAACCCTCGCCGTGCGCCACCGCGATCGGCAGGCGGCTGCCGGCCATGCCCGCGAAGAAGAGGCTCGGCGATTCAAGCACCTCGACCATCGACAGGCGGGCCTCGAAGCGTTCGCTCTGGTTGGTGGTGAAGCGCGGCCAGGCTTCGGCGCCCGGGATGATGTCGGCCAGCTCGGCGAACATCTGGCAGCCGTTGCACACGCCCAGGCCGAAGGTGTCTTCGCGGCCGAAGAAGGCCTTGAACTGCTCGGCCAGCTTCGGGTTGAAGGTGATGCTGCGCGCCCAGCCGATGCCCGCGCCCAGCGTGTCGCCGTAGCTGAAGCCACCGCAGGCGACCACACCCTTGAAATTGGCGAGGTCCGCCCTGCCCGTCTGCAGGTCGGTCATGTGCACGTCGTAGGCCTCGAAGCCCGCTTCGGTGAACGCATAGGCCATCTCGACATGCGAGTTGACGCCCTGCTCGCGCAGGATCGCGACCTTGGGGCGCGATTGCAGGATGGCGGGCGCCGCAGGCTGTGCGTTCGGCAGGAACACATGCATGCCCGGGTCCGAAGGCTCGCCCGCCGCGGCGTGCTCGGCATCGGCGCAGGCCGGGTTGTCGCGCTCGCGGGCGATCTTCCAGCTGACCGAGTCCCACACCTGGTGCAGGTCGTGCAGCGATGCGCTGAACACCGACTTGGCATCGCGCCAGACTTCGAGCTTGCCCTTGCCCGCGTCCATGGTGGAGCTGGCCGGTCGCGTCTTGCCGACGAAATGGCTGTGGGCGCTGAGGCCGTGGGCGCGCAGCACCTGCATCACGTCGTTGCGCTCGGCGGTGCGCACCTGCAGCACCATGCCGAGCTCTTCGTTGAACAGCGCCTTGAGCGTGAGCTCCTCGCGCCGCGCGCTGACCTGCTGCGCCCAGTTCTTGGCGTCGCCGGTTTCCATGCGGCTGTCGGAGATGCCGTCGCCTTCGGTGACGAGCATGTCGACGTTGAGCGCCACGCCGACGTGGCCGGCAAAGGCCATTTCGCAAGCGGTGGCGAACAGGCCGCCGTCGCTGCGGTCGTGCATCGAGAGGATCTTGCCGTCGGCGCGCAGCGCGTTCACCGCATTGACCAGCGCCACGAGCTGCGCCGGGTTGTCCAGGTCGGGCACGGTGTCGCCGCTCTGGCCGAGCGTCTGCGCGAGGATGCTGCCGGCCATGCGGTGCTGGCCGCGGCCCAGGTCGATCAGTACCAGGGTGGTATCGGCTTCTTCAGCATCCAGTTGCGGCGTGAGCGTGCCGCGTACGTCGGCGAGCGATGCGAAGGCGGTCACGATCAGGCTGACGGGCGATGTCACCTTCTTGGCTTCGTCGCCGTCCTTCCACTGCGTGCGCATCGACAGCGAATCCTTGCCGACCGGAATCGACACGCCCAGCGCCGGGCACAGTTCCAGCCCGACGGCCTTGACGGTCTCGTACAGCGCGGCGTCTTCGCCGGGCTCGCCGCAGGCCGCCATCCAGTTGGCCGACAGCTTGACGCGCGACAGCTCGATCGGCGCGGCCAGCAGGTTGGTGATGGCCTCGGCCACGGCCATGCGGCCCGAGGCCGGCGCGTCGAGCGCGGCCAGCGGCGTGCGCTCGCCCATGCTCATCGCCTCGCCGGCGAAGCCCTTGTAGTCGGCCAGCGTCACGGCGCAATCGGCCACGGGCACCTGCCACGGGCCGACCATCTGGTCGCGGTGGCTGAGGCCCCCCACGGTGCGGTCACCGATGGTGATCAGGAAGCGCTTGGAAGCCACGGTCGGGTGCGCGAGCACGTCGATGGCGGCTTTCTGCAGATCGACGCCGGTGAGGTCGAGCGGCTTGAAGGTGCGGGCGACGGTCTTCACATCGCGATGCATCTTGGGCGGCTTGCCGAGCAGCACGTCCATCGGCATGTCGACCGGCTGGACCGAAGCGCCTTCGTCGGCCACCAGCAGCTGGCGCTCTTCGGTCGCCACGCCGACCACCGAGAACGGGCAGCGCTCGCGCTCGCAGAAGGCCTTGAACTGCTCGAGCGATTCCGGCGCGATGGCCAGCACGTAGCGCTCCTGGCTTTCGTTGCACCAGATTTCCTTGGGTGCCATGCCCGACTCCTCGAGCGGCACCGCGCGCAGGTCGAAGCGCGCGCCGCGGCCGGCGTCGTTGGTCAGCTCGGGGAATGCGTTGCTCAGGCCGCCCGCGCCCACGTCGTGGATCGCGAGGATCGGGTTGGCCGCGCCCTGCTGCCAGCAGTGGTTGATGACCTCCTGCGCGCGGCGCTCGATCTCGGGGTTGCCGCGCTGCACCGAGTCGAAGTCGAGCTCGGCCGCGTTGGCGCCGGTGGCCATCGAACTGGCGGCGCTGCCGCCCATGCCAATGCGCATGCCGGGTCCGCCGAGCTGGATCAGGAGCGAGCCGGCCGGGAACTGGATCTTCTTGGTCTGCGTGGCATCGATGCTGCCGAGGCCGCCCGCGATCATGATGGGCTTGTGGTAGCCGCGCTGCACCGTGTCGAGGTCGCTCGTCACCGCTTGCTCGTATTCGCGGAAGTAGCCCAGCAGGTTGGGACGGCCGAATTCGTTGTTGAACGCGGCGCCGCCCAGCGGGCCCTCGGTCATGATCTGCAGCGGACTCGCGATGTGCTCGGGCTTGCCGTAGTGGCCCTCTTCAGGCCAGAGCTTCGACACCGTGAAGCCGGTCAGGCCCGCCTTGGGCTTGGAGCCGCGGCCGGTGGCGCCTTCGTCGCGGATCTCGCCGCCCGCGCCGGTCGAGGCGCCGGGGAACGGCGAAATCGCGGTCGGGTGGTTGTGCGTCTCGACCTTCATCAGCACATGGCTCAAGGCGCTATCTTTTTGATAGTTCTGCGAGCCGCTGGCCGGAATGAAGCGCTCAATGGTCGCGCCTTCCATCACCGAGGCGTTGTCCGCGTAGGCGATCACCGTGTGCTGCGGGTTCTGTTTCTCGGTGTGGCGGATCATCGAGAACAGGCTTTGCGGCTGCGCCTTGCCGTCGATGGTGAACTGGGCGTTGAAGATCTTGTGGCGGCAGTGTTCGCTGTTGGCCTGCGCGAACATCATCAATTCGACGTCGCTGGGGTTGCGGCCCAGGCGCGTGAAGGCTTCGACGAGGTAGTCGATCTCGTCCTCGGCCAGCGCCAGGCCGAAGCCGGTGTTGGCGGCCACCAGGGCTTCGCGGCCGCCGGTCTGCACATCGACCTGCGCCATCGGCTGGGCCGGCAGTTCGCTGAACAGGCTGGCCGCCTGCGCGACGGTGGCGAGCACCGACTCGGTCATGCGGTCGTGCAGCGGGCCGGCCACGGCGGCGAGCGTGTCGCCCTCGATGACGGGCGCCTTGCCGATCAGCGGCGACTTGAGCTTGAGGTGATATTGCGTGACGCGCTCGACCCGCCGCAGCGCCAGGCCGCAGTTGTGGGCGATGTCCGTGGCCTTGGAGGCCCAGGGCGAGACGGTGCCCAGGCGCGGCGTGACGACCACCGAGGTGCCCGCCTTGGCCGGCGCCTCGAAGGGCTCGCCGTAGGTCAGCAGTGCGGCGAAGCGGTCATGGTCGGTCGGGCTCAGGGCCGCGTCGGTGACCACCAGATGGACGAAACGGGCCGAAATGCCCTCGATGCGCGGCTCGATGACCTGCAGCTTCGGCAGCAGTTGCCGGGCGCGGAAATCGCTGAGCGCGCTGCCGCCCTCGAACAAGGTTACGACGGGAAGGGCTTGAGGTGCGGGCTGCGTCACGGTCGATGTGGGGCCTCGGGGGCCGCGTTGGGAATCAAGGAATCGAGGCGGATGGCCGCTGACTGGGGTCATCCGCGTTAGCCCGGAATTTTAGCTTGGTGGATGGGATAATTCCGGGATGAGCATTACCTACAAAGACGCTGCAGGCATCGAAGCCATGCGCGTCGCCTGCCGCCTCGGGTCCGAGGTGCTGGACTACCTCACGCCCTTCATCAAGCCCGGCATCACGACCAACGACGTGGACCGGCTCGCCGCCGAATACATGGTCAAGCAGGGCACCACCTCGGCCACGGTGGGCTACATGGGCGCCAGCAGCGTCCCGTTCCCCAAGTCGCTCTGCACCTCGGTCAACCACGTGGTCTGCCACGGCATCCCCAACGACAAGCCCCTGAAGAAGGGCGACATCATGAATGTCGACGTCACCGTCATCAAGGACGGCTGGTTCGGCGACAACAGCCGCATGTTCGTGATCGGCGATGCCTCCATCGCCGCCAAGCGCCTGTGCAGCATCACCTTCGAGGCCATGTGGCACGGCATCCTGCAGGTGCGCCCGGGCGCCCACCTGGGCGACGTGGGCCATGCGATCCAGAAATTCGCCGAAGGCCAGGGCTTCTCGATCGTGCGCGAGTTCTGCGGCCACGGCGTGGGCCAGCGCTTCCACGAGGAGCCGCAGGTGCTGCACTACGGCCGCCCGGGCACCATGGAAGAACTCAAGCCCGGCATGATCTTCACCATCGAGCCGATGATCAACGCCGGCAAGCGCGACGTGAAGGAGGACTTCAAGGGCGGCCAGTACGACGGCTGGACCATCGTCACGCGCGACCATTCGCTGTCGGCCCAGTGGGAGCACACGGTGCTGGTCACCGAGACCGGCTACGAGGTGCTGACCCTGTCGGAAGGCAGCCCGCCGCTGCCCTCCTTCGTCACCTCGACCAAGACCTGACGCGCCCCGAGCGCGTCCTGCGGCCGTGATCGAAGCAGCCAAGATCGACGTGGCGACGCTGCGCGAAGCCTATCGCGCGAAGAAGCTCGCCCTCTTCGACACCCTGCGCTTTGCGCGCGCCCCCACGCGCAGCGTGCACACGGTGCTGCGCCAGCTCTCGGCGCTGGCCGACCAGACGCTCTGCACCCTCTGGCAGGAAGCCGATTTCGGCGATTCGCTCACGCTGGCCGCTGTCGGCGGTTTCGGCCGCGGCGAGCTGTTTCCGTATTCCGACGTCGACGTGCTCCTTCTCCTGCCGCCCGAAGGCCACGAGAGCGAGATCGATCCGGCCCGCATCGAGGCCTTCATCGGCCACTGCTGGGACGCGGGCCTGGAAATCGGCTCCAGCGTGCGCACCGTCGAGGAGTGCCTGGCCGAGGCCGAAAAAGACGTCACCGTCCAGACCTCGCTGCTCGAGTCGCGGCTGATCGCGGGCAACAAGAAGCTCTTCGTCGCCTTTCGCCGCCGCTTCACGCGCGCCATCGATCCGCAGGCCTTCTTCGTGGCCAAGTCGCAGGAGATGCGGCACCGCCACCAGAAGTTCGACAACACGCCCTACGCGCTCGAGCCCAACTGCAAGGAATCGCCGGGGGGCCTGCGCGACCTGCAGACCATCCTCTGGATGACCAAGGCCGCCGGCTACGGCAGCCGCTGGGACGACCTGGCCAAGAACGGCCTGGCCACCTCCTTCGAGGCACAGCAGATCAAGCGCAACGAGGCGCTGCTCTCGCTGATCCGCGCCCGCCTGCACGTGATCGCCAACCGGCGCGAAGACCGGCTGGTGTTCGACCTGCAGACCGCGGTGGCCGCGAGCTTCGGCTACGAGAGCTCGGTCGATGGAGGCCAGCGCAAGTCCAGTGAAGCGCTGATGCGCCGCTACTACTGGGCCGCCAAGGCGGTGTCGCAGCTCAACCAGATCCTGCTGCTCAACATTTCCGAGCGCCTGCAGCCGAGCGACGAGCAGCACACGCCGATCAACGAACGCTTCTACGAGCGCGCCGGCCTCATCGAGATCGCGAGCGACGACCTCTACGAGCGCGAGCCGCATGCGGTGCTCGAGACCTTCCTGCTCTACCAGAAGACCATCGGCGTGAAGGGCCTGTCGGCACGCACGCTGCGCGCGCTCTACAACGCGCGCCATGTGATGGACAGCAAGTTCCGCAACGACCCGGCCAACCACGAGACCTTCATGCGGATCCTGCTGCAGCCCTACGGCATCACGCATGCCTTCCGGCTGATGAACCAGACCTCGGTGCTGGGGCGGTACCTGCGTGTGTTCCGCAGCATCGTGGGGCAGATGCAGCACGACCTGTTCCATGTGTACACGGTGGACCAGCACATCCTGATGGTGCTGCGCAACGTGCGCCGCTTCTTCATTGCCGAGCATGCCCACGAGTACCCGTTCTGCTCGCAGCTCGCGGCCGGCTGGGACAAGCCCTGGATCCTGTACGTGGCCGCCCTCTTCCACGACATCGCCAAGGGCCGCGGCGGCGACCATTCCACGCTGGGCGCGCGCGACGTGCAGCGCTTCTGCAAGCAGCACGGCATCGCGCGCGAAGACTCCAAGCTCATCGAATTCCTCGTGGCCGAACACCTGGTGATGAGCCAGGTCGCGCAGAAGCAGGACCTGAGCGACCCCGAGGTGATCGGCGCCTTCGCCAGGCGCGTGGGCAACGAGCGCTACCTCACCGCGCTGTACCTTCTGACCATCGCCGACATTCGCGGTACCTCGCCGCGCGTGTGGAATGCGTGGAAGGGCAAGCTGCTCGAAGACCTGTACCGCTACACGCTGCGCGCCCTCGGCGGGCGCATGCCCGACCCGGACGCCGAGGTCGAATCCCGCAAGCGCGAGGCGCTGGTGCAACTGGCCCTGCACGCCCAGCGATTCGAGGCGCACAAGGCGCTGTGGGACACGCTCGACGTCGGCTACTTCATGCGCCACGACGCCACCGAGATCGCCTGGCACGCCAAGCAGCTCTCGCGCTTCGTGCCGCCGGCGAACGTGCCCATCGACCCGAAGGCGCCGCCCATCGTGCGCGCGCACCTGTCGCCGGTGGGCGAAGGCCTGCAGGTGGTGGTCTACACGCCCGACCAGCCCGACCTGTTCGCGCGCATCTGCGGCTACTTCGACCAGTCGTCGTTCAGCATCCTGGATGCCAAGGTGCACACCACGAGCAACGGCTATGCGCTCGACACCTTCCAGGTCGTGACCACCTTCCTGCCCGACCACTACCGCGACCTCATTAGCATGGTGGAGTCGGGCCTCGCGCAAACACTCACCGAAGCCGGCGCCCTGCCCCCGCCGAGCATGGGCCGGGTGTCGCGCCGGGTGCGGAGCTTTCCGATCAAGCCGCGCATCAGCCTCCTGCCCGACGACAAGGCGCAGCGCTGGCTGCTCAACATCTCGGCCAGCGACCGCGCGGGTCTTCTGTACTCGGTGGCGCGGGTGCTCGCGCGCCATCACCTCAATCTGCAGCTCGCCAAGGTCACGACGCTGGGCGAGCGCGTGGAAGACACCTTTTTGATCAGCGGCCCCGAGCTCCAGGGACAGAAAACGCAGCTGGCCATCGAAAACGACCTGATGGAAGCGCTCGCCTGAAGTACGTCAAGTTGCTCGAAAATGTAAATTCATCCGGGTTTTGAATACAAAAAGGTTCATTTTTCACATAGTGACCTTCAGAATGGCGCCATGGACCCCCTTCTCGTTCAGCTCTCCGACTCGGTTTCATCGGCCAGGACCCTCGAAGACCTGACGCGCCCGATGCTCGAAATGCTGGAGGCGGTCAGCGGGCTGGAGTCGACCTACCTGACGACGATCGATCTCACCAAGGGCCAGCAACACATTCTTTTTGCGCGCAATGTCGGCCAGATGCAGATTCCCGAGGGGCTCTCGGTGCCCTGGGACGACACGCTCTGCAAGCGCGCGCTCGACGAAGGCCGCTCCTACACCGGCAACGTCGCCGAGTGCTGGGGCGATTCGGAGGCGGCCCGCGCGCTCGGCATCCAGACCTATGTCAGTGTGCCCGTTCGCACCGACAGCGGCGGGCTCTACGGCACGCTGTGCGCGGCCAGCGCGACGCAGTCGCCGATGCCGCCGCATGCCGAGAGCGTGCTCGGGCTTTTCGCCAAGTTGATCGGCCAGCACCTGGAGCGGGAGTTGCTGTTCCTGCGCCTGGCGCAGGCCAATACCGAGCTGGCCACCCGTGCCGCGACCGACGTGCTCACCGGCCTGCCGAACCGACGCTCGCTCGACGACGCGCTCGGCCGCATGCTCGCCCAGGGCCGGCGCGATGGCACCAGCGTGCTGATCGGGTTCATCGACCTGGACGACTTCAAGCAGATCAACGACGAACACGGCCACGAGACCGGCGACGAGTTCCTGCTGGCCATCGCCAACCGGCTCAAGGCCACGCTGCGCGCGAGCGACATGCTCGCCCGGTTCGGCGGCGATGAATTCGTGGTGATCGGTCCCGGCCCCGCCGCGGATGCCTCCGACGATTCGCCCGACGCCGCAGCGCAGGCGCTGGCGCGGCGCGTGATGGCCGGCTCTGCGGGCGAATTCCAGCTCTCGCGGCTGGTCATCGACTACCCCGGCGCGAGCGTCGGCGCGGTGGCGGCCGACCCCCAGGTGACGTCGGCGCGCGACGCCCTGCGGCAGGCGGACGCCGCGATGTACGAGATGAAGCGGACTCGCCGCATGGTTGCCCGGGAACGCAACACGTCCGCCTGACGCACGCACGCAGACCGCCTGCCATGCCGCCAAGGCGGCGGACCGGGGCGTGGTGCGCGAAGGTCCAGTCGCCGCTCGCTGAAAAAAGCGGCGCCGATCCGGAAAAACTGAATCCGGCCCCGCCAGTCCCTCGTATGCAACGACAGGCGCCGGCGTTCATGCAACGTTAGTTCACATACGTTGCCAATAGTGAACTGCTCCAACACAATGCTCCCACATGGAAATCGCCGCGACCATCCAGCATTACGAAGAACGCACGTGTAGCAGACAGTGGTTGGCTTTCAACCGTGGCATGGCCGCCGAATTGGGTGCCGGCCTTCCGCCGGAAGACTTGCACCAGCTCTTTTTTCGCATCGGCCGCCGCGTGGCCGACGCCCTGCCGGTGACCCCCTGCGACACGCTGGACGACCTGCAGACGCAGTTCAATGCGCGCTGGGACGGCATCGACTGGGGCTTCAGCAGCCTGCGCGAAGAGGCCGACTGCGTCGTCATCACCCACGCCTGCAGCCCGATGGCGATGGCCTTCGGCCCCGAGGCGACCTCCTGGAGCACCGGCTTCTTCGAAGGCGTCTACCAGGCCTGGTTCGACGCACAGCGCATGCCCCCGTCCCTGCGCGTGCGGGCGCTCGAGGGCAATGCGCCGACGGGCCCGATCATCGCGCTGCGGCTTGGCAGGACATCGCCATGAGCCGGGACGACCGCTCCGCGGAAGACGTCGCCGGCCTGTTCCGCAAGTTCGGCGGCGACTCTCACGCCTACAAGGAATTCAGCCCGCCCGAGGAGGCGCAGGAAGCGATCGCCTGGCCCCTGCTGTCGGGCGCGCCGGTCGAGCGCGCACCGGCCGCCGCGCCGGCGCCTTTCGTCGCACCGCCTCCCGCTGCGCCGCCCGTCGCCGCACCCCAACCCGTTTTCAGTGCCCGGCCGCCCGAGATTGCGCCGGCCACCCCGGCACCGGCGGTGTTCGCTCCTGCCGCGGCAAGGCCGAACGAACTCCAGGCCCTTTTTGCCCGGCTGGCCGAGTCTCAAGACCGCGCGGCCCCGTCGGGACCCATGTCACGCTGGCGCCGGCCGACGTGACGATTGTTGTCATTCCCGTCATTTCTTCCAAGGGTGGCGTCGGCAAGACGACTTTGGCCGCGAACCTGAGCACTGCCCTCGCGGAGCGCGGGCGCCAGGTGCTGGCCATCGATCTCGATCCGCAGAACGCGCTGCGCTTTCACCTGGCGACCGATCCGCACGGTGCCCAGGAAGGGCTGGTGGCAGCCGCCGCCGGCCAGTTGCCCTGGCGCCAGGCCATGCAGCCCGCGCACGGCGGCGTGGTGCTTCTGCCTTTCGGCACCGTGGATGACGAACGGCAGATCGGCTTCGAGCACGAGCTCTCGCGCCAGCCCGACTGGCTGGCCCGCACGCTCGCGCGCTTCGGGCTGCCGCAGGACATGGTGGTGATCGTCGACACCCCGCCCGGCCCCACCGTCTACCTGCAGCAGGCGCTGCGTGCGGCCGACCTCTGCGTGGTCGCCGTGCTGGCCGACGCCGGCTCGTTCGCCACGCTGCCGATCATCGAACGCATGGTCGACAAGTACTGCCGCCCCCGCACCGGCTACCTGGGCAGCGCCTACGTGGTCAACCAGGTCGACCCCGGCCAGCGCCTGAATCACGACGTCTTCGCGCTGCTGCGTGCGCGCCTGCAGTCGGACCTCCTGGGCGTGCTGCACCTGGACAGCTCGGTGTCGCAGGCGCTCGCCTCGGCCCTGCCGATTCGCGGCTACGCCCCGCTGAGCCAGGCCGCGCAGGACATCGCCGTGTGCACCGACCGATTGCTCGCGCGCATCTCCGCACATGTCTCCGCGCCGGCCGCCACCCCGCCCGCGCCCGCATCGTCGCTGCGCCAGGAAGCCTCCCGATGAAAAGCAACACCGGCAACGCCGAATACATCCCTCGCGAAGCGCCCGGCCTGCTGCGCCTGTGGCCGGTGCGACTGGTGGGCTGGATCGTCGCGCTGGCCGCGCTGCCGGCGCTGATCATCGCGCCGATGACCTTCGAGCAGCAGCTGGTGCTGTCGGTCGGCATCTTCGTCGCGGCACTGGTGACCAACCGCTTTCGCGGCCGCTTCGCCGGCCTGGTGATGATCATCCTGTCGGTGGTCGTGTCCTCGCGCTATACCTACTGGCGCGTGACCGAGACCATGTACATGGACAACCCGGTCGACCTGGTGCTGGGCGTGGGCCTGCTCGTGGCCGAGCTCTACGCCTTCGTCGTGCTGCTGCTGGGCTACATACAGACCGCATGGCCGCTGGAGCGCAAGCCCGTGCCGCTGCCCGAGGACACGGCGCTCTGGCCGACCATCGACCTCTTCATTCCGACCTACAACGAGCCGCTCTCGGTGGTGCGGCCCACGGTGCTGGCCGCCCAGTCGATCGACTGGCCGCGCGACAAGATCAAGATCTTCGTGCTCGACGACGGCCGGCGCGAGGAATTCCGCCTGTTCTGCGAAGAGGTCGGCGTGACCCACGTCACGCGCGACAACAACCGCCATGCCAAGGCCGGCAACATCAATGCCGCGCTGAAGAACACCAGTGCCGAATACGTCGCGATCTTCGATTGCGACCACATTCCCACCCGCTCGTTCATGCAGATCGCCATGGGCTGGTTCGGCCGCGATCCGAAGCTGGCCATGGTGCAGCTGCCCCACTATTTCTTCTCGGCCGATCCGTTCGAGCGCAACCTGGACACCTTCGGCACGGTGCCCAACGAGGGCGAGCTGTTCTACGGCCTCATCCAGGACGGCAATGACCTCTGGAACGCCACCTTCTTCTGCGGTTCGTGCGCGGTGCTTCGCCGCACCATGGTCGAGGAAGTCGGCGGCATCGCGGTGGAGACCGTGACCGAGGACGCCCACACCGCGCTGAAGCTGCACCGCCGGGGCTACAACACGGCCTACCTGGCGCTGCCGCAGGCGGCGGGCCTGGCCACCGAAAGCCTCTCGGGCCACGTGGGGCAGCGCATCCGCTGGGCGCGCGGCATGGCGCAGATCTTCCGCATCGACAACCCGCTCTTCGGGCGCGGACTGCACTGGGCGCAGCGCCTGTGCTACCTGAATGCGATGCTGCACTTCCTGTATGGCCTCCCGCGCCTGATCTACCTCACGGCGCCGCTGGCGTACCTGTTCTTCGGCGCGAGCGTGATCCATGCGTCGGCGTCGATGATCTTCGCGTTCGCGCTGCCGCACATCCTGCATGCCAACCTGACCAACAGCCGCATCCAGGGACGCTTTCGCTACCTGCTGTGGAACGAGGTCTACGAGGCGGTGCTCGCCTGGTACATCTTCCGGCCCACGCTGGTGGCGCTGATCAATCCGAAGCTGGGCAGCTTCAACGTGACGGCCAAGGGCGGGCTGATCGAGAAGGAGTATTTCGACAGCTCCATCGCCAAGGCCAGCCTGGTGCTGCTGGCACTGAATTTCGTCGGCGTGGCCGTGGGCCTGTGGCGGCTGACCTGGGTCGATTCGCAGAACATCGCCACCGTCTGGCTCAACCTGGCCTGGACCATCTACAACCTGATGATCCTGGGCGCCTGCGTGGCGGCGGCCAACGAATCGCGCCAGGTGCGCAGCGCCCATCGCGTGGCGCTGGAAGTGCCGGCCACGCTGTACTTCGCCGACGGCAGCTCGATGCGCTGCAACACCTTCGACTTTTCCACCGGCGGCCTGGGCATCGACCTGCCGGCCGAGGTGAAGCTCGCGCAGGACGCCACCGTGGTGGTGGCGCTCTACCGCGGCGAGACCGAGTCGCGCTTTGCGGCAACCGTGCGTTTCAGCAGCGGCAAGCGCGTCGGCCTGCGCTTCGCGCCGATGAGCCTTTCGCAGGAGCGCGCGCTGGTGCAATGCACGACGGCGCGCGCCGATATCTGGGCCGCGCGCTGGGGCAACCATCCGCGGGTGGGCATCCACCGCGTCCTCGGCCACATCGTGCGCATCAGCGGCACCGGCTTTCGCGACATGTTCTCCCACTATCTGCGCGCCGCCGCCAGCCGGTTGCGCCCCCGCCCGGCTTCGTCGAAGCCCGTTGTCGAAGCCAAGGAACCCGTGTGACGACCTCTCTGCATGCGCCTCGCCGCGTTGTGACCCTCTCGCGCCCGGGTGCGTCCCGCAGGGCCTCCGTGCTGGCGCTCGCCCTGGCCGCCGCCGCGACTTCCAGCGCCTGGGCCCAGCCCCAGGCCCGGCCCGCCATGCCGGCCCCGGCGCCTGCCGCAGCGACGGCCGGCACGGCAGCGCCCGGCGGCGTGCTGCGCGAACTCAACCTCACGCAGCTGGGCATCGACTACGCGGTCCAGCTGCGCGGCATCAGCGGCACCATCGGCATTCCGTTCAACGTGCGCGCCGACGAGCTGGTCACCGCCGCGTCGCTCAGGCTGAACTACGCCTACTCGCCCTCGCTGATTCCCGAGCTCTCGCACCTGAAGGTCACGGTGAACGACGTGCTCGTCGCCACCCTGCCGGTGAGCCGCACGGAAGCCGGCAAGCCGCAGACGCAGGACATCCCGATCGACCGGCGCCTGATCACCGAGTTCAACCGCATCAACGTGGAGCTGGTCGGCCACTACACGCGCGACTGCGAGGACCCGGCCCACACCAGCCTCTGGGCGCGCATCGACGCGTCGAGCACGCTCAGGCTGAACGTGTCGCCGCTCAAGCTCACCAACGACCTGGCCACGCTGCCGCAGCCCTTCTTCGACCGCCGCGACGTGCGGCGCGCGCGCATCCCCTTCGTGTTCGGGGGCGCGGAGTCGCCGCCGCTGCTCGAGGCGGCCGGCATCGTCTCGTCGTGGTTCGGCGCGCTCGCCGACTACCGCGGCGCCACCTTCCCGGTGACCCACGGGGACCTGCCCGCGGGCCACGCGGTGGTCTTCGTGCTGCCGGACACCTCGATCGCCAACCTCACGCTGCCCGCCATTCAGGGGCCGTCGCTCGCGATCGTCGACCATCCGCAGGACCCGGCTTCCAAGCTGCTGCTGGTGATGGGGCGCGATCCGGCCGAGCTGCGCACCGCCGCCGCGGCGCTGGCGCTGAACAGCCGCGCGTTCTCGGGCGACCGCAGCACGGTCACCGCCTTCCAGGAGCCGCCGGCGCGCAAGCCCTACGACGCGCCGCGCTGGGTGCCCAGCGACCGGCCGCTGCAGCTGGGCGAACTGGCGACCGCCGCCAACCTGTCGGTCTCGGGGTACACGCCCGACGTGGTGCGCGTCAACCTGCAGCTGCCGCCCGACCTCTTCACCTGGCGCAGCCGCGGCATCCCGCTCGACCTGCAGTACCGCTACACGCCGCGCGTGCGGCCCGACCAGTCGACGCTCAACCTGAACGTCGACGACAACTTCATCGGCGCGCTGCCGCTGCGCTCGGCCAACCCGGCCGGCGACCGCTGGTGGAACCCGCTGGCCGTCAAGCTGATGCCCGACGGCACCATGGCCGAGAGCAAGCAGGTCATGCTGCCGCCGCTGGCCCTGGGCCCGCGCAGCCAGCTGCGCATGCACTACTACTTCGAGCCCTCGGGCGGGCGCTGCCTGCCCCTGCTCGACAACGTGCGCGGCTCGATCGACCCGACCTCGACGATCGACGTGTCGGGCTTCCCGCACTACATCGCGATGCCCGAGCTCGCGGCCTATGCCAACGGCGGCTTCCCGTTCTCGCGCATGGCCGACCTCTCCGAGACCGCGGTCATCCTGCCGGACCAGCCCGAGGCCACGGACACCGAAACCTACCTGGGCCTGCTCGGCCAGATCGGCCACGCCACCGGCTATCCCGCGCTGCGCGTGAAGGTCGGCCGATCCGCGGACGTGTCGCAGTGGGCCGACAAGGACCTGCTGGTGATCGGCAACCTGCAGAACCAGCCGCTCTTCGGGCAATGGGCCGCCAGGATGCCGCTGCAGCGCAACGGGACCTCGCCGCAGATCAAGCTCAACAGCTGGCTGGACAGCGCCATCGACTTCGTCATCGGCGCGCGCAAGCGCGAAGACTTGCCGGGCGCGATGCAGATCGCGGTGAGCGACGACGGCCGCGACGCGGTGCTGGCGGGCTTCGAATCGCCGCTGCGCAACGGCCGCAGCGTGGTCGCCGCCGTCACCAACACGGCCTCCAGGGAGGCGCTGCTGAACGCGCTGATGACGCCCGACCTGCTCAAGCGCATCCAGGGCAGCATGGCGATCGTGCGCGACAAGCAGGTGTACAGCGTGCTCGGCGAGGACACCTACTACGTGGGCAGCCTGCCGCCGCTGGCATGGCTGCAGTGGAACCTGTCGCGCAGCCCGCTGCTGCTGGCCGGGCTGGTCGTGGCGCTCGCCCTGCTCGGCGCCGCGGTCGCTTTCGCCAGCCTGCAGTTGCGCGCGCGGCGGCGCCTGCGTTGAGCGGGTTCATCAGGTTGCCTGCCGTGCCACCGTCACCACACCCCCCGCGCATCGGCAGGCGGCCGCTGCTCGCGGCAGCCGCGCTGGGCTGGGCCTCCTCCCGCGCGGCTTCCGCAGCACCTGCGGCAGCCGCACCGGCGCCATGCCATCCGGCGTCCGACTGGGCCGCGTTCGCGTCGCGCCACATCCAGCGCGACGGCCGCGTGATCGACTTCAACACGCCGCAGCAGCAATCGACCTCCGAAGGCCAGTCGTACAGCCTCTTCTTCACGCTGGTCCACAACGACAAGGCGACCTTCGCGCGCGTGCTCGCCTGGACCGAAGCCAACCTTGCACAGGGCAACCTGGCCACCAACCTGCCGGCCTGGCAATGGGGCAAGAAGCCCGACGGCGGATGGGGCGTGCTCGATGCGAATGCCGCCTCCGATGCCGACCTGTGGATCGCCTACGCGCTCATGGAAGCCGGCCGGCTCTGGAACGAGCCGCGCTACGCCAGGCTCGGCCGCAGCCTGCTGGCGCTCGTGGCGCGCGACGAGGTGGTGGCGCTGCCGGGCCTGGGCCGCATGCTGCTGCCCTGGCCCGCATCGGTGGCGAGCGGCCCGCTCTGGCGGCTCAACCCGAGCTACATGCCGCTGCAGTTGCTGCGCTACTTCCAGCAAGCCGATCCGCCCGGGCCGTGGCGCGAGGTGGCGGACAACACCGTGCGCCTGCTGCACGCCACCGCGCCGAAGGGCTTCGTGCCCGACTGGTGCGCCTGGTCGCCGGCCGCCAACGCCTTCGTTGCCGATCCGGAGAAAGGCACCGTGGGCAGCTACGACGCCATCCGCGTCTATCTCTGGGCCGGCATGCTGTCGGCCAGGGACCCCGAGTCCAAGGCCCTGCTGCAGCGCCTGAACGGCCCGCGCCTGCTGCTGGCGGATCGCCATCCGATGCCCGAATCGGTGGACACCGCCACCGGCACGGAGCGCGGCAAGGCGCCGCTCGGGTTCACCGGTGCGCTGCTGCCGTACCTCAAGGCGCAGGACCTGCCCGAAGCCCTGGCCGCCGAATCGGCGCGGGTGCCCGGCGGGCGTGCCGACACATCTTCCTCAGCGGCCCCCGCCACGCCGCTGCCCTACTACGAACAGGTGCTGTTGATCTTCGGCCAGGCCTGGCTCGACGGCCGCTACGAATTCGATCGCAACGGCCAGTTGCAAACCTCCTGGAGACTGCTATGTCGACCTTCCAAAGCGGCATGAAGCCGCTGCCTCCGCCCTGGCTGCGCCGTGGCCCCGGGCGCATTCCCGCCGCGCAATGGATGGCCTGCCTGGGCCTGCTGGCGGCCGTCTGCGCAAGCACCCCCGCACGGGCGCAGGCCGATGCCGGCGCCGCGCTCGTCGAACAGGGCAACTACTGGCAGACCCAAGGCCGCGCGGACCTCGCGGAAGAAAGCTGGCGCAAGCTGCTGCGCGTCGACCCCCAGTCGGCCGACGCGATGTACGGCATGGCGCAGGTCGAGCTGTCGCGCGGCAACGCCGAGCCCGCGCGCAGCTGGATCTCGCGGCTGCGCGCCGCACACCCGAACGACGGCCGCCTGGCCCGCCTCACGCAGCAGGCGCAGCAGCCCGGCCAGGGCGGCACGCTGCAGCGCGCACGCGCGGCGGCGCGCGCGGGGCGCGCGGCCGAGGCGGTCGAGCTCTACCGCAGCCAGTTCGACAACCGCCCGCCGCCCGAAGCGCTGGCGCTGGAGTACTACCAGGTGCTCAGCAGCACGCCGCAGGGCGCCGACGAAGGCCGCAAGGGCCTGGAGCAACTGGTCAAGGACCATCCCGACAACGCGAGCTACCGGCTCGCGCTCGCGCAGCTGCGCACCTACAGCGAGCCCACGCGGCGCGAAGGCATCCGCAGCCTGGTGGAGCTGGCCAGGCAGCCCACCGTGGGCGCGGCCGCGCGCGCCAGTTGGCGCCAGGCGCTGATCTGGCTCGATGCGCGCGCACCCGACATTCCGCTCTACCAGGACTTCCTGGCCAGCAACCCGAACGACGCCGCGGTGTCGGCGCGCCTCGAAACCCTGACCACCGGCAAGGCCGCGGCCGCCTCCTCGCCCGGCGTGCCGCTGGGCGAAGGCTTCCGGGCGCTGGACCGCGGCGACCCGGCCACCGCCGAGCAACGCTTCCAGCAGGCGCTGCGCGCCAAGGTCGACGACGCCGAAGCCCTCGGCGGACTCGGCCTGGTGCGGCTGCGCCAGGAGCGCTTCGGCGAAGCGCAGGAGCTCTTGGAGCGCGCCGCGCGCAGCTCGGGCGGCAGCAAATGGAATTCGGCGCTCAACAGCGCCACCTACTGGAGCCTCGTCGGCCAGGCGCGCACGGCGCGCGAGAAGAACGACCTGCGCGGCGCCCAGGCGCTGCTCGAACGCGCGGTGCGCATCGATGCGCGCGAGAGCGTCGGCCAGGTCGCGCTGGCGGACCTGCGCGCGGCCGCCGGCGAGCTGCCGCAGGCCGAGCAAGGCTACAAGCGCGTGCTCGAGAGCAAGCCTTCGGACACGCAGGCGCTGCGCGGCCTCATCGCCGTGTACGGGCGCCAGGGCCGCGCCGACGAGGCGCTCGCGCTCGCGCGCCAGCTCACGCCCGAACAGGCCAGCCAGCTCGGCGGCCTGCGCGACATCCAGGTCGAACAGGCGCGCGCCCGCGCACGCCAGCAGGCCGATGCCGGCGACGCCGCCGGCGCACAGCGCACGCTCGAGGACGCGATGCTCGCCGCGCCCGACAGCCCGTGGGTGCGGCTGGACCTGGCCAACATCTACCGGCGCCAGGGCCTGATGGCCGAGGCGCGCGGCGTGATGGAGGGCCTGCTGATGTCGCAGCCCGACATGCCCGACGCGCTCTACGCCAGCGCCCTGCTCGCCTCCGAGACCGGCGACGCGGCCAGCGGCATCCAGTACCTGGAGCGCATTCCCGCGGCATCCAGGACGCGCGACATGGCGGCGCTGCAGCGCAGGCTCTGGGCGCAATCGCAGGCGCAGCGCGCACAGGCGCTTGCACGCCAGGGGCAGGTGGATGCGGCGCGCCAGGTGCTCGGCCAGGCCGAGGCGGCGCTCAGCAGCGACATGCCCGCCGAACTGTGGGGCCAGCTCGCCGGCGCCTATGCGGAGATCGGCGATGCGCCCCGTGCGCTGGCCATGAGCCGCCAGCTGCTCGCGCGCAGCCCGAACCCGGGCATCGGCGACCGGCTGCTGTATGCGTCGGTGCTGCTCAAGACCAGGCAGGACATCGAGCTGTCCGCGGTGCTGCGCCAGATGCAGACCGCCAACATGACCCCCGCCCAGCGCAGCGATTTCGACAGCGTGCGCATCGCCTTCGCGCTGCGCCAGACCGACGCGCTGCGCGAGGCCGGCAACCTCGAGGCCGCCTACAACGCCATGGCCCCGGTGCTCGCCGAACGGCCCGAAGACCCGAAGGCGATGGCGGCGCTCGCGCGGCTCTATTCGGCCGCACGCGACGAAACCCAGGCGCTGGCGCTCTACCGGCGCGTGCTGCAGCGCAGCCCGACCGATCTCGACACGCTGCTGGCCGCGGCCGCCAGCGCCAGCGCGCTGCGCGAACACAGCGAGGCCGAGAACTACGTGATGGCCGCGCTGAAGCAGGCGCCCGACGAATCGCGCGTGCCGGCCGCCGCCGGCCGCGTCTATCGCAACGCGGGCGACAGCCGCAAGGCCGAGCAGTACCTGCGCGCCGCGGTGGAGGCCGACAGCCGCGTCGCCACCGGCTTCGTGCCGGGTGCGGCGCCGGTGGGTGGGCCCGCGGCCAATCCATTCGCGGGCATGACGGGTGGCGCCGCACGTGCTGCCGTGCCCGGCACCTATCCCGCAGCGGGCGGCAACCCTTTCGCGCAGCCGCGCATGCAGCCGGTGGCGTATGCGCCCGGCGCACCGAGCCCGGTCTATCCGCCGAGCTACCCCGTGGCCCAGGCGCCCTACCCGACCTACCCCGCGAACGCTGCGTACCCCGTTGCGGGCGCGGCGCCGAACGCCTATCCGCCGGGCGCGCTGCCGTGGGCTTCCGGCACCGCGCCGGCCGCCGCCAGCACCAAGGGCCGGCGGACGACGACAGCGGCTTCCAACCGCACGGCCGCCGCCGCGCGCAACACGCCGCAGGCTTCGGCGTACATCGCGACACCGGTCCAGCAGTACCCCGTCGCCGGCATGCAGCCGGTCGCGCCGGTGTACGCGCAGGCGCCGCAGGCCGGCGGCTATCCGCCACCGGGCTACCCGCAAAGCTATCCGTACGGGCAGGCACCGCTGCCGACGCCGGGTTCGGCCAGCGCCGGCTGGAACGCGCCGCTGCGCACCGCTGCGCCGGTCGACACGGTGGCCGCCGAACTGCGCGAGCTGGAATCGAAACGCTCGATCAACCTGACCGCCGGCACCGTCTACCGCAACCGCGCGGGTGAAGCCGGCCTCAGCCAGCTGTCGGATTTCCAGATCCCGATCGAGGCCCGCTTCCCCGTCGGCGAGGGCAAGATCGTCGTGGGCGTGACGCCCACGGTGCTCGATGCCGGCACGCCGTCGTCCGACTACCCCACGGGCAGCCGCTTCGGCGGCGGCCCCGGCGCCGCGATCACCGGCCTGCAGAAGGGCACCACCGCCGGCCAGCAGAACGCGGCCGGCGTGGGCCTGAGCGTGGGCTACGAAGGAAAGAACTTCGGCGCGAGCATCGGCACCACGCCGCTGGGCTTTCCGGAGACCAACGTGATCGGCAACGTGTCGTACGCGGGTTCGTTCGGCGACTCCTGGAACGCCAAGGTCGACCTCTCGCGCCGCGCCGTCACCGACAGCCTGCTGTCCTTCGCCGGCGCCAAGGACGAGCGCACCAACGAGCGCTGGGGCGGCGTGGTCGCCACCGGCGCGCGCGGCGACCTGGGCTACGACGACGGCACCTACGGCATCTACGGCTATGCGGCGCTGCACGGCATCACCGGCAAGAACGTCGCGAGCAACAGCCGCTTCGAGACCGGCGGCGGCGCCTACCTGCACCTGATCAGCACCCCGGGTTCCAAGCTCACGCTGGGCATGAACCTCGGCCTCATGGGCTACGACAAGAACCTGAGCTACTACACCTTCGGGCAGGGCGGCTACTTCAGCCCGCAGAGCTTCGTGAGCGTGGCATTCCCGGTCGACTGGAGCGGGCGCAGCGATCGCCTGGCGTGGCGTCTGAATGCCTCGCTCGGCGTGCAGTCGTTCACCCAGAAGGAATCGCCCTACTTCCCGACCGACGGCCGGCGCGCCGGGGACGCTGGGAGCGCGGCCGCCTACGCGGCGTCGCTGGGACTGAGCAGTGCGCCCTTCACCGGCATGTACCCGAAGACCTCCAAGACCGGCCTGGCCTACAACCTCGCCGCGATCCTCGAATACCAGCTCGCGCCCAAGATGTTCCTGGGCGGCTCGATCGGACTGAACAACGCGCAGAACTACCGCCAGCTGACGGGCGGCCTGTACGTGCGCTACGTGTTCGACGGCGGCAGCAGCCTGGGCGTGCCGAGCGGTACCACGCTGCGCCCGCTGGTCTCGCCCTACACGCCGCTGCTCTGAGCCTGCTCGGGGTCAGGGCAGCGAGGACGATTCGGCCGGTGCCGCCGGCGAATCGTCGCGCCCCCAGGGCGGCGCGCGCTCGAACTCGGCCGCCCAGTGCTTCATCCGGTCGGCCGGCATCGGCCTGGCGATGCCGTAGCCCTGGGCGAGCGTGCAGCCCATGGCCAGCAGCGCCTCCCCATGGGCCAGCGTTTCCACCCCTTCGGCCACGGCCGTGCGCCCGAGCGCGCGCAGCAGCAGCAGGATGCCCTGCACGATCGCCCGGTCGGGCTCGCTGTCGAGCATGCCGCGGATGAAGGACTGGTCGATCTTGACCGAGGACACCGGCAGCTGGCGCAGGTAGGTCAGCGACGAATAGCCGGTGCCGAAGTCGTCGATGGCCACCGCCACCCCCAGCGCCTGGCAGGCCTCGACGAAGCGGGCCACGGTGGCGAACTGGCTGATGGCCGTGGTCTCGAGGATCTCGAGTTCCAGCGTGCCCGGCCCCAGCCTGGGGTACTGCGCGAGCTGCTCGGCCAGCCGGTCGACGAAGTCGTGCCGCAGCATGTGCAGCGGGCTCAGGTTGACGCTGATCGACATCCGCAGCCCCGCCGCGCGCCAGTCGTACGCCTGCCGCAACGCGGTGGCGATGACCCAGTTGCCGACCTGTTCGGCCAGCGCGTCGTCTTCCAGCAGCGGCACGAAATGGATCGGCTGCAGCAGGCCGCGCTCCGGGTGCTGCCAGCGGATGAGCGCTTCGGCGCCCAGCACCACGCCGCGGCGCATGTCGACCTTGGGCTGGTACCAGAGGAAGAACTCGCCCTGCGCGAGCCCCTCCTGGATGCGCTGTCGCTGGCGCGCGACCTGCACATCGGCCTGGGCTTGCGGCGCATCGAAGTAATGCACCTTGCCGTCGGCGGCGCGCTTGGCATAGAAGGCTGCATGCTGGGCATCGCGCAAGGCGATCTCGGGAGGCGGGCCGCCGCTGCCCATCAGCCGCGCACCCAGGCTCGCAGCCAGGCTCGCCGTGTGGCCGCGCCATTCCCAGGGTTCTGCCAGCGCGGCGAGGACGCGCTCGAGCACCCGGTGGCACTGCGTCGGTCCGAGGCCGGCGAACACGGCCGCGAACTCGTCGCCGCCGATGCGCGCCAGCAGCGCCTCGCGCGGCAACTGCTGCTTGATGCGGCGGGCCGCCTCGACCAGCGCGGCATTGCCGCCCGCCATGCCCAGCCGCTGGTTGAGTTCGCCGAAGCGGTCGAGGTCGATGTCGCAGACGAGCGCCACCCGCTTGCCCGCGCGCGCCCAGTCTTCGATCAACGGCGACAACACCTCGTCGGGAGGCAGGCGGCCCAGTTCATCGTCCGGCGACATGGAAAACAACATGCCCGGATTCTGCGGCATCGACGTGCCGATTCCGGAGCCCATGGCGGAGAGAACTATCCGCAGTACACGCCGACGATGCGCCCCGTGGGCTCGACCTGCAGGTTGAGCCGCGTGGGGTCCTGCGCCGGGCTCGCAGCTTCGGTTGCGGGCACGGTGCGGCCCGTTTTGGCGCCTGCGCGCTCCAACATTTCCTGCAGCAGCGCCTGGGTCGCCTGCAGGCCGAGCCCGAAGCGAACGGCCGCGGCCTGGCAGGTTTCCGGCGGCGGTGCGAAGCTCGGCGGCTCGGGCACTTCGGAGGTCAGCGGCCGGTCCTTCGGTGGGGCCGCGCAGCCTGCCAACAGCAGGACCACGGCCGACAGGCACAACAAGCTTCGACCATTCTTCATGCGCATACTTTTTTGCTCCTTGAAACTGGTGGAAGCTTATTCGCCAAAAACGACATGCCGCGCACAGGTTAAGCCAGCGGTACACAAAGCATCAACTAATTCACGATGGGTATCGGTGCAGCCTTTTCGATGGCGTATCCTGAAAGCGATGCATGCAGCTCCGGCCCTCTGGGCGCCCCCTCATGACACAGCACCCTGACACCGTTTTCCTCGTCGACGTCGACAACACCCTGCTCGACAACGACGGCGTCGTCGGCGACTTGCGCACCCACCTCGAGCAAGCCTTCGGCGCCGAGAATGCCAGCCGTTACTGGGCCGCCTTCGAGACGCTGCGCAGCGAACTCGGCTACGTCGACTACCTCGGCGCGCTGCAGCGCTACCGGGCCGAGGAGAGCAAGCGCGGCATGAGCGATTCGCGCCTGTTGCTGATGTCGAGCTTTCTCATCGACTATCCCTTCGCCGACCGCCTGTACCCCGGCGCGCTCGATGCGTTGAAGCATCTGCGCCGCTTCGGTCCCACGGTGATCCTGTCCGACGGCGACGTGGTGTTCCAGCCGCGCAAGGTGCAGCGCTCGGGCCTGTGGGATGCGGTCGAAGGCCGCGTGCTGATCTACGTTCACAAGGAGCAGATGCTCGACACCATCGAGGAGTGCCACCCTGCGGCGCACTACGTGATGGTCGACGACAAGCTGCGCCTGCTCTCCGCCATGAAGGCGATCTGGGGGCCGCGGCTCACCACCGTCTTCGTGCGGCAGGGCCACTACGCGCTCGATGCGCAGGCCATTGCCGCCTACGCACCCGCCGACATCACTGTCGAGCGCATCGGCGACCTCATTCAAATCGACGACTGGGCACCCAAGAAATGAGTCAGAAAACCAATCCCCTCGCGGGCCAACCTGCGCCCCTCGACCTGCTGGTGAACGTGCCGCGGCTGATCTCGGCGTACTACACGGGCCGGCCCGATCCGTCGGTGCCCGCGCAGCGCGTGGCCTTCGGCACCTCGGGCCACCGCGGCTCGTCGTTCGACGACGCGTTCAACGAATGGCATGTGCTGGCGATCAGCCAGGCGATCTGCGACTACCGCCAGCAGAAAGGCATCGACGGCCCGCTGTTCCTCGGCATCGACACGCACGCGCTCTCCACGCCCGCCTTCAGCAGCGCGGTCGAAGTGCTGGCGGCCAACGGCGTCGAGCTGATGCTCTCGAAGAACGACGAATACACGCCGACCCCCGCCGTCTCGCACGCGATCCTGGTCTACAACCGCGGACGCACGACAGGGTTGGCCGACGGCATCGTCATCACGCCTTCGCACAACCCGCCCGAGAGCGGCGGCTTCAAGTACAACCCGCCGAACGGCGGCCCCGCCGGCACCGACATCACCTCGGCCGTCGAAGCCGCCGCCAACAAGATGCTGGCGAACAAGCTCGAAGGCGTGAAGCGCATGCCGCTCGCGCAAGCGCTGAAGGCGTCCACCACGCACCGGCACGACTACCTGAACACCTACGTCGAAGACCTCGCCCAGGTGCTCGACATGGATGCGATCCGCGGCGTGGAAATCGACCTCGGCGTCGACCCGCTCGGCGGCGCCGGTGTGCACTACTGGCCGGCCATCGCCGAGCGCTACAAGCTCCAGCGCCTGGCGGTGCTGAACCAGGAGGTCGACCCGACCTTCCGCTTCATGTCGCTCGACTGGGACGGCCGCATCCGCATGGACCCGTCTTCGCCCGACGCGATGCACAAGCTGATCGCGTTGAAGGACCGCTTCGGCATCGCCTTCGCCTGCGACACCGACCACGACCGCCACGGCGTGGTCACGCGCAGCGCGGGCCTGATGCAGCCCAACAGCTACCTCGCGGTGATGATCGATTACCTCTACACGCACCGCCCGCAATGGCCGGCAGGTGCGGCCGTCGGCAAGACGGTGGTGAGCAGCCAGATGATCGACCGCGTCACCGCCCGGCTCGGGCGCAAGCTGTACGAAGTGCCGGTGGGCTTCAAGTGGTTCGTCGACGGGCTCGTCGAAGGATCGCTCGGCTTCGGCGGCGAGGAAAGCGCGGGCGCCACCTTCCTGCGCCACGACGGCTCGGCCTGGACCACCGACAAGGACGGCATGGTGCCCGCCCTGCTCTCGGCCGAGATCGCCGCGCGCACCGGGCGCGACCCGGGCGAGCGCTATGCGGAGCTGACGCAGGCGCTGGGGCAGCCGGTGTCCGACCGCGTCGATGCGGCCGCCACGGTCGAGCAGAAGAAGAAGCTGTCGAACCTCTCGCCGCAGCAGGTCAGTTCGACCGAACTGGCGGGCGACAGGATCGAGGCCGTGCTGAGCCATGCACCCGGCAACGGCGCGGCCATCGGCGGCGTGAAGGTTGTCACCGCCAACGGCTGGTTCGCGGCGCGGCCTTCGGGCACGGAGAACATCTACAAGGTCTACGGCGAGAGCTTCAAGGGCGCGGAGCACCTCGCGCGCATCCTCGAAGAGGCGCAGCAGTTGGTGGACAAGGCGTTGTCGAGCTGACGCCAGCGACCGGCGATGGAAGCCCACACGCTGCGATTGAACCCGGGCGATGACCTGCGCGGCGCGCTCGACGCGGCGCTCAAGCAACGTGGTGCCGACGCGGCGTTTGTGGTCTCGGGCATCGGCAGCCTGAACGGCGCGCGTATCCGGTATGCCGGTGTGGGAACCGCCGCAGTGCTCGAAGGCGATCTTGAAATCCTCACGCTGTCCGGCACGCTTTCACCAGACGGTTCTCATCTGCACATCAGCGTGTCGGATGCAACGGGCCAAGTCCGAGGCGGGCACGTCGCGCCAGGCTGTAAGGTGCGCACCACCGCCGAGATCCTGGTCGCCTGGCTGCCCGAATGGCACTTTGCCCGCGCGCACGATCCGGCCACCGGCTATCCCGAACTGGTGCCGCGACCCAAGGCCTGAACAGGGTCAGTGCGGCTCTTTGTTGAGGTCGTACTTCATCACGCGGCCGTGTCGGCCTTCGATGTCACGCTCGACCGCGTACACATCACCGCTCGGCGGCTGGCGCTGCGCAAGCACGGTATCGAGCGTGGCGATGTCCTCGGCATCGAGCCGCAGCGACAGCACCTTCAGGTGGTCTGCCAGATGGTCGCCGCGCCGCACGCCGACGATCACGCCCGCCACCTGCGGCTGCTGCAGTACCCAGCGCATCGCCACCGTGGCGATCGACACGCCATGCCGCTGCCCCACCTTCTGCATCTGCTGGAGCAGTTGCTGGAACAGATCCCACCCGCCGAAGTCATCGATGACGAGCTTGTACTTGACCAGCGACCGGTTCTCGTAAGGCTCCCGTGGTTCGCTCGCGCCGAGCCAGCGCTCCGACAGAAACCCGCCGGCCACGCTGCCGTAACACAGGAGCTGGATGCCCGATGCCGCGCAGTACGGCGCCAGCGTCGGCTGCGGCCGCTGATCGAGCAGCGAGTACTGCACCTGCATGCTGCGCAGCGGCACATCGGCATCGACCAGTTCGCGCACGCGCGGGGTGTCGAAATTGGTGCCGCCCAGCAGCTCGATCTTTCCGGCGCGCTGCAGCTCCTGCAGCCAGTGCGCCACCTCGACGTAGCGCGGCACGCCGTAGTCCCACCAGTGGAACTGCACGAGATCCAGCCGCTCGACGCCCAGGCGCTGGAGCGACCGGTCGATGGTCTGTTCGACCTGGCGCTTGTCGATCTGCGCGAGCGTCGCGAGGTCCGGCACGAACTTGGTGTGCACGCGCAGTTGCGAGAGGCTGTCCTTGCCATTGCGCGCAATGTGCGCGCGCCGGAAGTCGCCGATCAGCTCTTCCACGCCGGTGTAGATGTCGGCGCAATCGAAGGTGGTGATGCCGGCTTCGTAGTAGGCGGCCATGTCGGCGATGGCCGCGGCGCGGTCGATGCCGCCGTGCCCGCCGGCCAGTTGCCAGCCGCCCTTCAGCAGGCGGGAGATCGAGTAGTTCGGCGCGAGGTCGATGCGTTGCGGTTGGCTCATGGGTTCTGCTTCGAAGGGTGGACCACGGCCGTGGTGTCGGCGTGGCGAAAAACGCGCGTCGCGGTGCGCGTGATGCGAAAGCGCGACGGGCAATGCGGATCGGGGCACGCCACGTCGGCGTCGGTGCTCATCCAGTCGTTGGCATCGGTGGGCCGCTGCTTGGCCGCGAGCAGCGGCAGCAAGGCGCCCAGCGAGTAGATCGAGAAACCCTGCCCCTCGGGCAGATGCAGCATCTCGCCGCGCAGCTCGAAATAGTCGCCGACCTTGGCGTTGCAATAGAGCTTCGCGCCTTCGGGCGCGACCACTTCGACGCGCAGGTCGTAGAGCGTGAAGGCGCCGTCGTCCGGGGGTGTCGGAGTGTTCATGTCAGGGGTTCGGTGGGGTGACGGACAGGATGATTTCGGTCGGTGCCTTCGAGGCATTCAGGTAGCGGTGCGGCAGCCGCGCGTCGAAGGAGATGCTCTCGCCGGCCTTCACCGCGTAGTCGACGCCCGCCACCTGCGCCACCAGCGCGCCCGCGACGACATAGACGCATTCGGCCGACTCGTGGCCGCGCGGCTCGTCGGCCGACATCTGGCCCGGCTCGAGCACGGCGCGCAGCACCTCGAGCTGTCCCGCGCCGGCCGTCAGCCGCTCATAGGCCACCTGGCCCTTGGGCGCGGTGAGCATCACGCGCTGGCTCGGGCGGCTGATCCAGACGGTGGGCGGCGTCGGCTCCGAGAACAGCGAGGACACCGATTCGCCGAACACGCCCGCGAGCCGGCGCAGGGTTTCCAGGCTGGGATCGGTGACGGCGCGCTCGATCTGGCTCAGCAGCGTGGCGGACACGCCGGCCTGTGCGGCCAGTTCGCGCAGTGACAGGCCGCGGGCCGTTCGCAATTCCTTCAGTCGGTCGCCGATCATGGGCTGGGTCTTTCTTTGCTTCTTGTTTGTGCATCCACACAGCACAACAAGCGGGATGGTATGTACGGTTCTGGTGCACGTCAAGCACTAGGAATAACTTCAGAACCCTCGATATTCAAAGCGAAGATTGCCGCCAACCCTACTTGTGCTCTGTGCATTTTCTCTGCACACTCCGCGCCCAGATCGTGCAGTAATACTTTACAGGAGCATCGAGATGGCCGACCCGCATTCCCCCACACGCCCCACCCGGCGACGCCTTGGACACCGCTGGCTGCTGGTCTTTCCGTTCATCTGGCAGGCCTTCCTCGCGCCGGCGGTGAACGACATCGCACTCACCCCGTTCGGCCTGCCCTTCCCCATGTTCTGGCAGATGGCGGGCATCGTGCTGACCAGCGTGGTCATCGCCATCGTCTTTCGCCTCGATGCAAAGGCCGGCGTCGAGGCCGAGGAAGCCGCCTTTCTCGCCCACAGCCTGAAAACCCAAGAGGACGGCGCACCATGAAGCTCGCCATCGTCCTGGCCATCCTGCTCGCAACCGTGGCGGGCGCCATCGCCTACGGCCGCCGCACGCGCCGCGCCAACAACTTCGCCGACTGGGCCGTCGGCGGGCGCAGCCTTGGCACGCTGGTCTTCTGGTTCATGAACGCGGGCGAGGTCTACACGACCTTCGCGGTGCTCGGCATCTCGGGCTATGCCTGGGCGCTGGGGGCGCCGGCGTATCTTGCGTTCTGCTCGGTGTCGATGAGCTACGCGGTCGGCTACTGGCTGATGCCGCGGATCTGGCGCGCCGGACGCATCGGCAAGCTGCTCACGCAGTCCGACTTCTTCGCCGCGCGCTACGAGGCACCCTGGCTGGGCGTGCTGACCGGCGTGGTCGGCATCGCGTCGCTGGTGGTCTATGTGCAGATCCAGCTCGTGAGCCTGGGGCTGATCGTGCAGCTCACACTGGGCAACAGCATCTCCAGCGAGGCCGCGACCATCGGCGCCGGCGTGTTGATGATCGCGTTCGTGTTCGTCGCAGGCGTGCGCTCCGCCGCTTTCGCCGCCGGCGTGAAAGACGTGCTGATGGTGGTCGTGGTCGTGCTGCTCAGCGTCACCGTGGCGAGCAAGGTAGGCGCGGCTTCGCTGCTCGACCTGTTCTCGATGGCGGAGGCCAAGCACCCGGGCATCGGCAAGTTCCCGGGGCTGGACGCCACCTCGCCGACCACCGCGATCTGGCTCATGACCTCGGCCATCAACATCGCACTGGGAAACTGGGTGTTCCCGCACCTGTTCCAGATGTCGTACACGGCGCACAGCGCGACGGCGATCCGGCGCAATGCGATCTGGCAGCCGCTGTATTCGCTGGCTTATTTCTTCATCATCCTGCTGGGCTTCGCGGCACTGCTGGCGCAGACGCAGCCGCCGGGCGGCAACCTCAATGCGGCGCTGCTCCAGTTCGTGTCCGACCGCTATCCGGCGTGGATGGTCGGGCTGCTGGCGGGCACGGGCTTCCTGCTGGCGCTGGCGCCCGGGTCGCTGCTGCTGCTGACGGCGGGGTCGATCTTCACGCGCAACGTGGTGCGACCGTTCAGGAGCGGATTGAGCGAGCGCGCTTCGTTGACGCTATCGCGCGGCTCGTTGGTGGTTTTCGCGGCCATCGCCGTCTGGCTGTCGGTGAGCCAGAAGGGGTCGCTGGTGAAGATCCTGCTCGATGCGTATTCGGCCATCGGCATGCTCGCGCCCGGCGTGTTCCTCGGGTTCCTGTGGAAGCGCACGAGCGCCGTCGGCGTGCTGGCAGGTCTGGTCGCAGGCTTCGTCGCGCTGCTCGCACCGTTCGCGGCGAAGTTCTGGGCTGCGACCGTGCCGCAATGGGAGGCCGGGCTGATCGCCATGGCCATCAACGCCGTGGTCGTCGTGGCCGTGAGCCTCGTGACGAAGGCGCCGCGGGACAAGGCCATCGCACTCGGACTGCAGGACGACCGTCCGCAGGATGCGGCTCAGGTCGGCGCGCTCGCCAGCCTGCGCTCCAGCCACACGCTGTAGCGCGAGAGCCCGAAGCACAGCACCCAGTACACGGCGGCGATGAAGAGATAGCCCTCGAGATAGAACGGCCGCCAGACCGGGTCGCCGCCGAGCGCGAGGCCCAGCGCGCCGGTCAGCTCGAAAAGGCCCACGACGGTGACGAGCGAGGTGTCCTTCAGCGTGCCGACCACGCTGTTGGTGAGCGCGGGCACGACGAGGCGCAGGGCCTGCGGCAGCACGATGTCGCGCTGCACCGGCCAGCGGCCGAAGCCGAGCGCCATTGCCACTTCGGTCTGGCCGCGCGGCACGGCCTGCAGGCCGCCGCGGATGATTTCGGCCAGGTAGGCGGCAACGAACAGCGTGAGGCCCGCGAGCACCCGCACCAGCACATCGGGTTGCCAGCCCGCCGGCCACAGCAGCGGCAACAGGAACGAGGCCATGAACAGCACCGAGATCAGCGGCACGCCGCGCACCAGCTCGATGTAGCTCGCACTCAGCGTGCGGACCACCGGCCAGCCCGAACGTCGGCCCAGTGCGAGCAGCAGCGCGAGCGGAAAGGCCAGCGCCAGTCCCACGACCGCGAGCCCGATGGTGAGCGGCAGGCCGCCCCAGCGGCTCGTCGGCACAGGGCTCAACCCAAAGACGCCCCCGCGCATCAGCAGCACGAACAGCAACAGCGCCACGATCCACAACGGCACCAGCCACCAGCGCCAGCTGCGCGGCCAGGCGCTCAGCACAGTGACAGCGGACAGCACGACCACCGCGATGGCCGGCCGCCATTGCTCTTCATACGGAAAGCGCCCGAACAGCATCGGCCGCCATTTCTCGGCCACCACGCCCCAGCAAGCGCCGTGCTGCACCGCGCGGCAGGCCTCGGCGTCGGCGCGGAACACGGCGTGCACCACGGCCCATTCGAAGATATGAAAACCGACCCACGCGAGCAGCGCGATCAACAGCACGGTCGCCAGCGCGCGCAGCGGCGAACCCCAGAGTTCGCGGCGCCATGCGATCGGGCCTTGCGCGACATTCCTCATCGCCACCCCCGCAGCGCGACGCGCGTGTTGTAGCGGTTCATGCCGAAGGAAATCAGCAACGACAGCAGCAGGTACACCGCCATGATGATCGCGATGCACTCGAAAGCCCGGCCGTTCGAGCCGATGGTGGTGTTGGCAACGGACACCAGCTCCGGATAGCCCACGGCCACTGCGAGCGATGAATTCTTGACGAGGCTGAGCAGCTGGTTGGTGAGCGAAGGCACGATCACCCGCAGCGCCTGCGGCAGGATCACGATGCGCAGCTGCTGCGCGGGCGACAGGCCCAGCGCCTGCCCCGCCAGCACCTGCCCCTGCGAGACCGAGAGGATGCCGGCGCGCACGATCTCCGCGACGAACGCGGCCGAATAGAACGACAGGCCCGCGACGATGGTCACGTACTCGGGGCTCAGCGCCGCGCCGCCGCTCACGCCGAAATCGCCGCGCTCGGGCCACTCGAAATGCGTCGGCCACCAGCCGCCCTCGCCTGCCACGGGCCACGGCACGCTGAGTCCGCCCTTGCTGAGCCACACGCCGGGCAGCAGCCGGACGGGTTCGGTCGGGTCGGGCAGCAGGTTCGCCATCGCGAAGGCCAGCATCAGCAGTTGGACGAGCAGCGGCACGTTGCGCAGCAGCTCGACATACGCGGTGCAGATGCCGCGCAACAGCACATGCGGCGCGAGCCGGCCGATGCCGATCAGCGTGCCAAGCACGACCGAGAAAATCGCCGCGGGCACCGCCGCCCGCACCGTGTTGATCAGGCCCGCGAGAAAGGCGCGCCAGAACGGCTGGCTGGCATCGAAGTCGAGCCAGCCCTCGCTGATCGAGAAGCCCGCGGGTTCGGTGAGAAAGTCGAAGCCGGAGCGCACGCCGCGTGCGCGCAGCACGTCGAGCGCGTGGTGCACCACCCAGAAGGCGCCGGCCACGACGGCCAACACCAGCAGCGCCTGGACGAGCCAGGCCAGCCAGGCGCCGCGGCGCGAGGCGCCCTCGCGGCTCATCGCACCGGTGGTGCGTAGATCAGACCGCCCTTGCTCCACAGGTTGTTGGAGCCGCGCGGCAGCTTGAGCACCGACTTCGGCCCGACGTTGCGCTCGAACACCTCACCGTAGTTGCCCACGGCCTTGATCGCGCGGAACGACCAGTCCTTGTCCAGGCCCAGCAGCTTGCCCAGGTCTTCGCCGGTGCCGACCAGGCGCTGCTGCGCCGGGTCCTTGCTGCTCGCCTTGAGCGCATCGGCGTTGGCCTGCGTGACGCCGGCCTCCTCGGCCTCGATGAGCGCGTTGGGCACCCACTTGGCAATGGCGAACCACTCGTCGTCGCCGCGGCGAACCAACGGCGCGAGCGGCTCCTTGGAGATCAGCTCGGGCAGGATGATGTAGTCGTCGGGGTTCGGCGCTTCCTTGTTGCGCAGGCCCGCGAGCGCCGAAGCGTCGGTCGTGAAGGCCTGGCAGCGGCCCGAGAAGAAGGCCTTGAACGAGGCCTCGAAGCTCTCGAAGACGACGGTCTTCACCGGGATGCTCTGCGCGCGGAAGTAGTCGGAGACGTTCTTCTCGTTGGTGGTGCCCGACTGCGTGCAGATGGTGGCGTTCTTGAGCTGCTTGGCGCTCGTCACCTTGAGCTTCTTGGGCACCAGGAAGCCCTGGCCGTCGTAGTAGGTGATGGTGGTGAAGTTGAAGCCGAGCGAGGCGTCGCGCGTGAGCGTCCAGGTGGTGTTGCGCGCGAGGATGTCGATCTCGCCGGCCTGCAGGGCCGAGAAGCGCTGCTGCGAATTGAGGGGCACGAAGTCGACCTTCTTCGCATCGCCCAGCACGGCGGCCGCAATGGCGCGGCAGGTGTCCACATCGAGACCCGACCAGTTGCCCTGGGTGTCCGGCGCGGAGAAGCCCGCCACCCCGTTGGTCACGCCGCACTTGACGGTGCCGCGCTGCTTGACCGCATCGAGCGTCTTGCCTGCAAAGGCCGGTGCGGCGGTGGCAAGGGCGACGACGGATGCGGCGGCGATCAGTGCCGGGCGGAATCGGTTTTTCATGGGTGTTTTCTCCTCAACAAGCAATGAAAGGCAGTGTACGGGGCGCCGTCGCGGCGCGCCAAAGAACACTCGGTTGGATGCATATGCCCGGCCACGCGGCAATACCGCAATACCATACGGCCCTTTATCAACTCTCCCGAACAGGAATCACACAATGTTCAAGTCCGACGACACCGGCAAGCTCGTTCTGCGCCTCGCGCTGGGCATCCTCATCCTGCTGCACGGCGTGGCCAAGATCACCAAGGGCGTCGACGGCATCGGCGGCATGCTGGCCTCGCACGGCCTGCCGGCCTTCCTGGCGTATGGGGTCTATGTCGGCGAGATCCTGGCGCCCGCGCTGCTGATCGTCGGCCTGTTCACCCGGCCGGCCGCGGTGATCGTGGCGATCAACATGCTGGTGGCGATCTGGCTGGTGCATCGCAAGGACCTCGGCGCGATCAACGGCCAGGGCGGCTGGGCGCTGGAGCTGCAGGGCATGTTCCTGTTCGCGGCGATCTCGCTGGCCTTCACGGGCGGCGGCCGCTTCGGCCTCAGCAACAAGTAAGAGCGAAGGCTTCGGTCAATCAGTCGTCATCGGCCGCATCGAGGCCTGGGAACAGGACCTCGGTGTAGCCGAAACGCGAGAAATCGCGCACCCGCATCGGGTACAGCTTGCCCAGCAGGTGATCGACTTCATGCTGCACCACGCGCGCATGAAAACCGCTCGCGACCCGATCGATGGGGTCGCCATACGGATCGAAGCCGGTATAGCGGATGTTGGCGAAACGCGGCACCACGCCGCGCAGGCCCGGCACCGAGAGACATCCTTCCCAGCCCTCTTCCTCGTCCTCGCCGATGGGCGTGATCACGGGGTTCAGCAGCACGGTGCGGGGCACCGGCGGCGCGTCGGGGTAGCGGGGGTTGACGATGTCGGTGCCGAAGATGACGAGCTGCTGGTCCACGCCGATCTGCGGGGCCGCGAGGCCGGCGCCGTTGACCGCATGCATGGTCTCGAACATGTCGCGCACCAGGAGGTGCAGTTCGTCGGTATCGAAAGCGGCGACCGGCTGCGCGATGCGCAGCAGCCGTGGGTCGCCCATCTTGAGTATTTCGCGAATGGCCATCGCCGGATTATCGCGACAGCCTCAAACCATGATCACGGGATGCCCTGGGTGTTGTTCTTCGAGTCCGGCGAGGTCCAGAGCCGTGCCGGGCCGCGGGGCATCTGCTGCGGCTGCGAGGGGGTGATGCCTGGAACGCCACCACCGGCGGTGCCAGGACCCGAACGAGCACCGCCCCAATCGACCCGCGGAGGACGCGCGGCGGGATAGCCGGGCCTCACCGCAGGGTAGCTCGGACGCACCGCCGGATAGCCGGGGCGACCATAGTACGGACGACGGTCGTAGTAGCGGCCGCGTTCGTAGTAGCCCCCACCCTGGATATAGACCGGCGCGGGCGCAACGACCACGGGCGACGGATCGGAGTAATACGGCTGCGAGTAACCGCCGGAGTAGTCGCCCGAGTAATACGGATCGCCGGGAACCGCAACGCAGCCCGTCAGCAGCGCGAGGCCGCCGAGGGCAATGCTGGCACCAAGTACGCGAATTTTTTGCATGAGGGGCTCCTTGTTGGCCTTCAGTTGTCGTTCAACGCCAGGTTGTAGACCCTGTTGACTGCGCTCCGATGAAGCTGCGTAACGGCCGGTAAAGAGGCCGCCCGTCGTGCCCTCATTCCGTGATGCCGTTCTCGAGAATCTCCAGCATACGCGCCTCATCGATCACAGCCACCCCGATTTCCCGGGCCTTGTCGAGCTTGCTGCCGGCTTCTTCGCCGGCCACGAGATAGTGGGTCTTCTTGCTGACTGAGCCGGCGACCTTGGCACCGGCTGCCTCCAATTTATCCTTCGCCTCGTCGCGGCCCAGCGTAGGAAGGGTACCGGTGATCACGAAGGTCAGGCCCGCCAATGGCTTGGGCGCACGGGCCGCAGGCTCGCCCTCTTCCCACGTCAGCCCACAGGCGCGCAGCTGCTCGACGACCTCGCGGTTGTGCGGCTGGTCGAAGAAGGTGCGCAGGCTCTGCGCCACCACCGGGCCGACGTCGTTGACCTCGAGCAGGTGCTCCTCGGTCGCGTCCATGATGGCGTCGAGCTTGCCGAAATGCTTGGCCAGGTCCTTCGCGGTGCTTTCGCCGACATGCCGGATGCCCAGGCCGAACAGGAAGCGCGGCAGCGTGGTTTTCTTCGAGGCTTCGAGCGCGTCGACGAGGTTCTTCGCCGACTTCTCGGCCATGCGGTCCAGCCCCGCGAGCGTGGTGAACCCGAGCTTGTAGAGATCGGGCAAGGTGCGGATGAGGTTGGCGTCCACCAGTTGCTCGACCAGCTTGTCGCCCAGCCCGTCGACATCGACCGCGCGCCGCGCCGCGAAGTGCAGGATGGCCTCCTTGCGCTGCGCCGCGCAGAACAGGCCGCCGGTGCAGCGGTAGTCGACTTCTTCCTCTTCGCGCACGGCTTCCGAGCCGCACACGGGGCATTGGTGCGGCATGGTGAAGACCGGGCCGCGTTCGCCCTCGGGCTTGGCCAGGCTCTCGGGCACCACGCCGACCACCTCGGGAATCACGTCGCCCGCGCGCCGCACGATGACCGTGTCGCCCACGCGCACGTCCTTGCGGCGGGCCTCGTCCTCGTTGTGCAGCGTGGCGTTGGTCACAGTGACGCCGCCGACGAACACCGGCGCGAGCTTGGCCACCGGCGTGAGCTTGCCGGTGCGGCCGACCTGGATCTCGATGCCCAGCACCTCGGTCAGTTGCTCCTGCGCGGGGTACTTGTGCGCCACGGCCCAGCGCGGCTCGCGCGAGACAAAGCCCAGTTGCCGCTGCAGTTCGACGCTGTCGACCTTGTAGACCACGCCGTCGATGTCGTAGGGCAAGGCATCGCGCTGGCGGCCGATGTTTTCGTGGAACGCGATCAGTTCGATCGCGCCTTTCGCCCGTGCCGTCTGCGTGGCCACAGGGAAGCCCCAGGCGTGGAACTGCTGCAGCCAGTCGAACTGGGTCGGGCAATCCGGCCCGCCTTCCGCGGCCGGCGTGACTTCGCCGAGGCCGTAGGCAAAGAAGCTCAGTGGCCGTGCCGCGGCGATCGCCGGATCGAGTTGCCGCACCGCACCAGCGGCGGCATTGCGCGGATTGACGAACACCTTCTCGTTCTTCTGGCCGGCAGCGATCTTCTCGCGCTGGCGTTCGTTGAGCGCGTCGAAGTCGGCGCGCTTCATGTAGACCTCGCCGCGCACCTCGACCACGGGCGGCGCCTTGCCATTCAGGCGCAGCGGGATCTCGCGCACCGTGCGGATGTTCTGCGTGACGTCTTCGCCGACCTCGCCGTCGCCGCGCGTCGCGGCCTGCACCAGCACGCCGTCCTCGTAGCGCAGGTTCATGGCGAGGCCGTCGAACTTGAGCTCGCAGACGTACTCGACCTGCGGCCCGTCCTCGGCCAGGCCCAGTTCCTTGCGCACCCGCGCATCGAAGGCGCTCGCGCCGCCGGGCGTGATGTCGGTCTCGGTGCGGATCGACAACATCGGCACCTTGTGGCGCACCTTGGTGAAGCCGTCGAGCACCTTGCCGCCCACGCGCTGCGTCGGCGAATCGGGCGTGCGCAGCTCGGGAAACTCCGTCTCCAGGGCCTGCAGGCGCTGGAAGAGCTTGTCGTACTCGGCATCGGGCAGCGAGGGCGCGTCGAGCACGTAATAGAGGTGGGCGTGCTTGTGAAGCTGTTCGCTCAGTGCGGCGGCTTCGCGTGCCGCTTCGTCGCGCGTCGTCATGTGGGTGTCTCCCGAAAAAATCGGATCAGCTGAAGAGTCGGCGGGCCAGGGGTGAGCCGGCCGCCAGATCACGTGCGTCGAGCGTGTCGTAGAGCTGCTCGAGGTCGTTGCCGATGACGTCCATCGTCTCGTCGCGCAGCAACTGGCCGTCGCTGTCGGTCACCACGCCGTCCATCTCGCGCGCGAGCGTGGCCGCGGCTTCGCGCATGCGGCGGAACGGCTCTTCGGCGCGATCGACCTGCGGCACATCCAGGCTCAGGCTGAGTTCGCGGATGGCCGATTGCGCCGGGTCGTCGGCCAGCGCGGCCTGGGTGTCGAAGGCAAGGCCGAGGATCGGCGGCAGGCCGACTTCACCGGTCGGCAGCACCATGCGCCCTGGGATGATGCCGGCCACGAAACCGAGCCGCGCGGCGTTCTGCTGCACATAGCCCGGGCTCCAGGCCGCATGCAGCGCGCGCAGCACGAAGCCGAGTTGCGCATCGTGCGCGCTCGCGAACTGGTCGAGTTCGCGGGCGCGCGCCACTTCGTCGAGCATTTCGGGAAATTCGGGCGAGCCGTTGACCGCATCGGCAAAGGCCTGCGCCTTGACCACGAATTCGGAGTATTCGATCTCGTTGAGCGCCCCCGTGCGGTTGGCCAGTTGAACGCCGACCTGGAACGCGCTGTAGCGCTGGCCTGCGACGGGCGGCTCCCATTGGCCGGTGTGCTCGTTGAGGCCTTCGATCGCGACCGGCTTGCTGCCCGCGCGACGCGTGGGCGGCATGGCCGCGATGGCCGCGTCGCCCGAGGCGAGGCCGTCCAGCGACACCGGCGCGATCACGTCGATCAGCGGATCGAGCCCGCCGCGCCGCTCGCCGGTGGGCACCGGAACACCGCTGGGCGCCGGCAGGTCGGGGTCGAACAGCGGCTCGTGGCGGTCTTGCGCCGAGAGCTGGTTCGGATCGACGTGCAGCCTGGGCTCCATGTCATCGCCCGACGACATCGAGCGTTCCACGTCGGCCAGCGCGGTATCCACCGCATCGGGCTGGCGTGGCGCGTTGCGGCGCGACATCAGGGCTTCGTAGCCGACGACGGCCGCGAGAACGAGGCCGCCAAGAATGGAGAGAGCGAGAGTGAGATTGCTCATGCGCGCCGCCAGCCTCAGGCGGCCTCGACCATGGAGGCCGCGGCTTCCATGTCCACCGCGACGATGCGCGAAACGCCCTGCTCCTGCATCGTGACGCCGATCAACTGCTCGGCCATTTCCATGGCGATCTTGTTGTGGCTGATGAAGAGGAACTGGGTTTCGCGGCTCATGGCGGTCACGAGTTTGGCATAGCGCTCGGTGTTGGCGTCGTCCAGCGGCGCGTCCACTTCGTCCAGCAGGCAGAACGGCGCCGGGTTGAGCTGGAAGATCGCAAACACCAGCGCGATGGCCGTGAGCGCCTTCTCGCCGCCCGAGAGCAGGTGGATGGTCTGGTTCTTCTTGCCGGGCGGCTGTGCGAGCACCTGCACGCCGGCATCGAGGATTTCGTCGCCGGTCATCACGAGCCGCGCGTTGCCGCCGCCGAAGAGCTCGGGGAACATGCGGCTGAAGTGCTCGTTGACGATCTTGAAGGTGCCGCCGAGCAGGTCGCGCGTTTCGGCGTCGATCTTGCGGATGGCGTCTTCGAGCGTGCCGATGGCTTCGTTCAGGTCGGCCGACTGGGCGTCGAGGAAGGTCTTGCGCTCGCTGGCAATGGCGAGCTCATCGAGCGCGGCCAGGTTCACCGCGCCCAGCGCGACCACTTCGCGGTTGAGGCGGTCGATTTCGCTCTGCAGGCCCGTGAGGCGCACCTTGTCGGTCTCGATCGATTGCGCAATGGCTTCGAGGTCGGCGCCGGCATCTTCCAGCAGTTGCTGGTACTGCTCGACACCCAGGCGCGCGGCCTGTTCCTTGAGCTGGAATTCGGTGATGCGCTGGCGCAGCGGATCGAGTTCGCGTTCCAGCTGCAGGCGGCGCTCGTCGCTCGCGCGCAGCTTGAGCGTCAGGTCGTCGTACTGGCTGCGCGATGCGCCCAGCGCGGTTTCGCGTTCGAGCTTGAGCGACAGCGCATCCTGCAGCCCGGCTTGCGCGGCGGCATCGGACAGGCGGCCCAGTTCGGCGCGGGCGCGCTCGTCTTCGTCGGTGAGCGCCACGACCTGCTGCGATGCGGTCTCGATCGCACGATTCAATTCGGCGCGGCGCGCTTCGAGCGTGCGCTGCGAGAAGGTGGCCTCCTGCGCCTGGCGTTCGAGGCTGCGGTGCTGCTCGCGGCTGGCATTCAGCGCGCGGCCGGCTTCGATCACGCGCTCGTCGAGCTGCGCGTGGCGCTCCTGGCTGTCGGCCAGTTGCATATCGAGCTCTTCGAAGCGGCCTTCGGCGGCGACACGCTTTTCCTGCAGCTCTTCGAGCTGCGCGTCGACTTCGCCGAGGTCGGAGGCCAGTTGCTGGCTGCGCGCACGCGTCTGCTCGGCGAGCTGGGTCATGCGCAGCGTCTCGACCTGCAGTTCGTGAGCGCGCGACTGGGTGTCGGCGGCTTCGCGGCGTGCGGTCACGAGGCGTTGCGCTGCATCGCCGTAAGCCGCTTCCGCACGGATCAGCGCGGTGCGCGCTTCTTCGTTGATGAGCGTCTGGGCCTTGAGCTGGCGCTCCAGGTTTTCCATTTCCTGCTGGCGGGCCAGGAGGCCGGCCTGCTCGGAATCGGGGGCGTAGAAGTTGACGCTGTGCGAAGACACAGCATGGCCGCTCTGCACATAGATGACTTCGCCCGGCTGCAGCGTGGCGCGCTGCGCCAGTGCTTCTTCGAAGCTGGTGGCGGTGTAGCAGCCGTGGAGCCAGTCGTTCAGCAAGGCTTGCTGGCCGGCATCGTTCAGCCGCAGCAGGCTCGACAGCCGCGGCAGCGTCGCCGCGCCCTGCGGTGCGCCGGCCGACGGCGGGCTGTAGAACGCCAGCTTGGCCGGCGGTGCGTCGTTGCCGAAGGCGCGGACCATGTCGAGCCGGCTGACTTCGAGCGCACCCAGGCGCTCGCGCAGCGCGGCTTCCAGCGCACTTTCCCAGCCCTGCTCGATGTGGATGCGGCTCCACAGGCCCTGCAGGCCATCGAGGCCGTGCTTCGCGAGCCAAGGGGCCAGCTTGCCGTCGGTCTTGACCTTCTCCTGCAGTGCGCGCAACGCTTCGAGCCGTGCCGAGAACTCGGCGTGGCGCGCACCTTCGGTGTTGACGGCCTGCTGCTTCGCGCGGCGGTCGTCGTCGAGTTGCGGCACAGCCTCTTGCAGCTCGTGCAGGCGGGCCTCTGCTTCGCTGGCGGTTTCCTGCGCGGCGGCCAGTTGTTCCTGCATGTCGAGCAGCCGCGCCTCGTCGGGTGCGGCCAGCGCGTTCTGGTCGGCGCGCAGGCGTTCGCTGCGCTGCGTGAGCTGGCGGCTCTGGTCTTCGATGTTGCGCTGGTCGGCGGCCAACACCTGGATCTGCTGCTGCACCTGCGACACGGTCGTGCGCTGGGTATTGGCTTCGTTCTGGGCGCGCTGCACGGCTTCCTCGAGCTCGGGCATGCGCGCGTCGTGTTCTTCGAGCTGGGCGGCCAGCAGGATCGCCTGCTCTTCGGCATCGACGCCCTTGCCGGCCAGCGTTTCGATCTCGGTCTCGGCCTCTTCGCGGCGCGTGCCCCATTGGCCCATCTGCTCGCGCAACTGGACCAGCCGCTGCTCGACACGCTGGCGGCCTTCGACCACGAAGCGGATCTCGCCTTCGAGCCGGCCGACTTCGGCGCTGGCCTCGTAGAGCTTGCCCTGCGCCTGGTTGACCTGGTCGCCTGCCGCGTAGTGGGCTTGGCGCACGGTTTCGAGCTCGGCTTCGATGCGGCGCAAGTCGGCGGTGCGCGATTCGAGGTCGTTGATCGCCTTTTCGGAATCGGACTTGATCTTGGCCTGGTCGGCATCGCTCTCGCTGCGCTTGAGGAACCACAGCTGGTGCTGCTTCTTCGTGGCGTCGCCCTGCAGCGTGTTGTAGCGCGCGGCCACCTCGGCCTGCTTCTCGAGCTTCTCGAGGTTGGCGTTCAGTTCGCGCAGGATGTCCTCGACACGCACGAGGTTCTCGCGCGTGTCGCCCAGGCGGTTTTCGGTTTCGCGGCGGCGTTCCTTGTACTTGGAGACGCCGGCAGCTTCCTCGAGGAACAGGCGCAGTTCCTCGGGCTTGGATTCGATGATCCGGCTGATCGTGCCCTGGCCGATGATGGCGTAGGCGCGCGGGCCGAGGCCTGTGCCCAGGAACACGTCCTGCACGTCGCGGCGGCGCACCGGCTGGTTGTTGATGTAGTAGCTGCTGGTGCCGTCGCGCGTGAGCACGCGCCGCACGGCGATTTCGCCGAACTGGTTCCACTGGCCGCCGGCGCGATGGTCGGCGTTGTCGAACACCAACTCGACGCTCGAACGGCTGGCCTGCTTGCGGGTGGTCGTGCCGTTGAAGATCACGTCCTGCATCGACTCGCCGCGCAGCTCGGAGGCGCGCGATTCGCCGAGCACCCAGCGCACCGCATCCATGATGTTCGACTTGCCGCAACCGTTGGGCCCGACCACGCCGACCAGTTGGCCCGGCAGCAGGAAGTTGGTGGGTTCGGCGAACGACTTGAAGCCCGAGAGCTTGATGGAATTGAGACGCACGACTTGTCGGCCTGCCTTGGCATTAACGCCAAGGTATTGATTTGTAAGGAAAAATGCACGGGCCCGCAGCTTGAAGCGAGCCGCCGCCCCGGTCTTGGATGATAACGTCAGGCCATGAGTGTTTCTCCGGTTTTACCCCTTGCGGCGCGACGCACCTGCCTGCTGGCGGGCGCTGCCTCCTTGCTCGGCCTGGCGGGCTGCGCGGCGACCCGATCGACCGAGCGCGCCGAACCCTATGCCAACCAGGAATGGCTGCAGTCCGGCGCCAATCGCATCGCCAATCTCTCCTTGCGCGACAACCTGCAGTCGATACGGCGCGTGCAGACCACGCTCTACAAACGCAACCCGCGCGAATGGCGCAAGTCGGCCGCCAGCATCGACGAAGCCAGCCAGCGCACCTGGGACGCGGTGATCAAAGGCCCCGACCTGCCCGAACTGCGCGGCGCCACCGGCATCGAGGCCATCCGGCTGGCTTTCGAGACGGGGCCGCAGCCCTATCAGGGCGACCGGGTCGCGGCGCTGGTGGTCGGCTGGGCCTCGTTGCTCAAGCAGGCCAATGGCGGCACCTGGGAGCAGACCATGATCGACGGCGTCGACGCCGAGAACAGCTACCGGGCCGCGCGCAATTTCGAGATCTCGCTCTGGCTGATCTCCTCCAAGACCGGCCCCGACGGCCAGCCGCTGCTGCTGGCCACCGAGATCAGCGAGCGCGGTCGCAACCTCGTGGCCGACCGCGAACTGTCGAAGGTGGTGGCCCGGCTCGACCTGCTGGCCGCGCAGGCCGACGAGAAATACCGCCGTGCGGCGCTCGATTTCGGGCAGAACTGGGTCATGGGCGTGGTCATGCCCTTCTTCACGATGCTGCCGAAATAGGCCCGCCGAATCGCATGAATCTCCGGGAAATATATTTCCCCTAATGCCATTTGCGGTAATATATTTCCGTGACCAAGCAGGAACTCATCACCACCCTCGCCGCGCGGCGCGATGCCGCAGGCCTCTCGACCGCCGAGATCGCGCTGCGTTCGGGACTGACCGAGCGCTCGGTGCGCAATGCCTTGAGCCTCCAAGGCAACCCGCAGCTGTCGTCGCTGCTCGCGCTGGTCGATGCGCTCGGGCTCGAACTGCAGCTGGCGCCCAAGGGCTTCGGCGAAACCGCGGCCACCGATCCCGGCTACCGCCCCGTCACCACCCGCGTGGGCCATGCGGTCGCGCAGGCGCCGGCCCCGCCGCCGTACACCACCCACAACAAGCGCCGCTCGCCATGAACGTCAAGATCCTGGAGATCTCGCTCGGCACGCGGCGCTTCGGCAAGCTCTTCCAGTACGCGGACCTCTGCCGCTTCGTGGCGGAGCCTGAATTGATCGCCGCGCCCCCGCCGGAGGTGCTGTCCCTGTCGATGGTGGCGAGCGACCCCGCCACGCAGGCCGCCCTCTGGAGCGACGTGAAGAACCCGCTCTTCAACGCCCAGGGCGGCCAGCTCCCGCGCTTCTTCCAGAACCTGCTGCCCGAAGGCGTGCTGCGCAGCCACATCGCGCAATTGCGCGGCTGCCGGGAAAACGATCATTTCGAACTGCTCGCGGCCTGCGGTGGTGACCTGCCCGGCGCGGTGAGCGCCAAGCCGGTGTCCGTGGACCGCGGCACGCTGCAGCGGCTCATCACCCAGGACCAGGACGCGCTCGAGATGTCCGTGGTCGAGTTGCCAATGCCGCAGGGCATCTCGGTGTCGGGTGTGCAGCCCAAGCTGGGCCTGCGCCGCCAAGGCGGGCGCTACGTGGCACGCACGCGGGCCGGCGTGAGCACGCGCGTGATCGCCAAGCTGCCCGTGGCCGGGCGGCCGCACATGCCGCAGCTCGAAATGCTCTCGTTGCAAATGGCGGGCGCCGCGGGCGTCGAGGTGTGCAACGCCGAACTCGCGCCGCTCTCGGCCATCAAGGCCGAGCACAGCTACGCATTGCCCGACGAACCCGAATTCCTGGCCGTGACGCGATTCGACCGCGACGGCGCGCGCCGCATCCACTTCGAGGACTTCGCGCAGGTGCTGGCCGTCGACCCGATGCACAAGTACAGCGCGAGCTACCTCGACATGGCGCTCGCGATGCAGGCCTTTCCGTCACTGGGCGAAGACGCGGTGCTCGAACTGGTGCGGCGCCTCGCGGTGAACGACCTGCTCGGCAACCCCGACGCCCACCTGAAGAACTTCGGCGTGCTGTATGCCGACGGCATCGCGCCGCGGTTGGCGCCGGCCTACGACATCGTGGCGTACGCAGCGATCCAGGGCGTCGACGGCCATGCGCTTCCGCTCCTGCCGACGAACGCCGCAGCGCCCAGGCGCACCGCCCTCTTCACGCCCGCCAACGTGCGCGCCTTCTGCTTCTCGACCGGGCTGCACGAACCGCTGGTGCGGCGCGTGGTCGCCGACACCGCACGGCTCGCACGCAGCCTCTGGCCCGAAATGATCGACGCCTCGACGCTGCCTGCGCCGTGGAAAAAGCGACTGCAGCAGCGCTTGCAGGCACACCCCTTGCTGCAAGGCATGACCAAGCGCGGCAAATAGCAAAACGGAAAAACACGCCCCCTAGAATGATTCAGCCCTTCACCCCTCAACCCATTCGAGGCAGCAGCAACTCATGAGCTCCATCAATTTCATCGGCGGCGAAAAAGGCGGTGTCGGCAAGTCGGTCACGGCGCGCGTCCTGGCGCAGTACTTCATCGACCGCAGCCGCCCTTTCACCGGCTTCGACACCGACCGTTCGCACAGCTCCTTCACCCGCTTTTACGAAGGCTTCGCCTCGCCCGTCGTGGTCGACAGCTACGAAGGACTCGACACGGTCGTGAACGGCTTCGAAAGCAACCCGAAGCAAAGCGTGATCGTCGACCTGGCCGCCCAGACGCTGGCGCCGCTGTCGCGCTGGATCAAGGAGTCGGACCTGTTCGACGTGTTCGCCGAAATCGGCGTGACCGTCAATTTCTGGCACGTGCTGGACGACGGCAAGGACTCCACCGACCTGCTCGGCACGCTGATCGATACCTTCGGCAACCGGCCCAACTACATCGTGGTGCAGAACTACGGGCGCGGCAGCGATTTCGGAATGCTGCTGGCCTCGCAGTCGCTCTCCAAGGCGAATGCGAACGGCGCGCGGGTCATTGCGTTGCCGCGCCTGCACGAAGCCAGCATGCGCAAGATCGATGCGCAGAACACGAGCTTCTGGAAGGCCGTGAACGACCGAGAAGGCGTGCATGCGCTGGGCCTGCTGGAACGCCAGCGCGTGAAGTCGTGGCTGGCCACGGCCTACGCCGCGTTCGACACGCTGCCGCTGTAGCGGCTCAGATCATCCCGCCGTTGATCGAGATCACCTGCCCGGTGATGTAGGCCGCGTCGTCGCTGGCCAGGAACGAAGCCAGCGCGGCCACTTCCTGCGGCGTTCCCGCCCGCTTCACCGGCACCATCTGGTTGATGACCGCGGGGTCGAACACCGCATCCGCCATCGGCGACGCGATGATCCCGGGCGCGATCGCATTGACCGTCACGCCGCGCGACGCCACTTCGAGCGACAGCGCCTTGGTCGCGCTGTTGAGCGCGCCCTTGGCCGCGGCGTAGTTGACCTGCCCTCGGTTGCCCGTGATCGCGGACACCGACGAGATGTTCAGGATGCGCCCCCAGCGCGTGCGCATCATCGGCAGCAGCAACGGCTGCGTCACCCGGAAGAAGCCGTTGAGCGACACGTCGATCACCTTGTGCCACTGATCGGCGCGCATGCCCGGCAGCACCGCGTCGTCATGCACCCCGGCGTTGTTGACGAGGATCTGGACCGCCCCGCCTTCCAGGATGCGCGCGCACGCCGCCGCCGAGGCCTCGTCGCTGCGCAGGTCGAACACATGGCATTCGGCCTTGCCGCCCGCCGCAGTGATCGAAGCCGCCAGTTGCTCGACTGCCTCCGGCCGCGAATTGGCGTGCAGCAGCACCGTCGCGCCGTCCCGCGCAAACCGTTCGGCCATGGCCGCGCCGAGCGCGCCGCTGGCGCCGGTGATCAGCGCGCGTTTTCCTTCGAGACTCATGATGCGGTGCTTTCTGTTGCGAGCGGTGTGTTCAGGACCACCACGGCGCGGCCCTCGGCGAGCGTGCGGCCGTCTTCGGCGCTGACCGCGAATTCGTAAAGGATCTGCCGCTCGTCGCCCGACAGGCGCCGGGCCTGCACCTGCAATGCGCCTTCGACGTCGTCGAGCCGCGCCACTGCCAACCGCACATTGCGCGCACTCGCCAGAAACCCGGCCGATGGCGTGCAGCCCTCCGCAGCCAGCAAACCGCCGTGAAGCGCCATGGCCTGTGCCGCGTATTCGATGGCGTTCGGGGCCAGCAATCCGCCGGCCGTTCGCAGCGGGTTGTCGGCCAGCCTGTGGGTGGTCGTGCTGCAGCGGATCACGTCCGCGTCCCACCCGTCGAGCCGCTCCAGCAGGCACATGCTGCCGCTGTGCGGGATGCGCTGGGCGATGCCTGCGCGGTCGAGCGTCTGCGGCGCCGTCAAGCGGCAGCCTCCAGGTCGGCGACCAGCAGCACGTTGGCGAACGGCGTGCCTTGGCTCATCGGAATGCTCTGCACGCGGAAACCCAGGCGCTGCAGCAGCGCCGTCCATTCGGCGAGCGGACGACCCCAGGTCGGCGAGACCTTGTGGCCGCGGATGCGCGTCACCGTGCGATCGACCCACTGGCTGATCGCGAAACCGCGCCGGCTCGATGCGTCGCCCACGCGCAGCAGCAGCCGCGCCTTCGGGTTGCCGCCGTGCCGGAGCGCGTCGCGCACCCGTGTCAGCACGCCCTCTTGCGCCGTGAGGTCCACGTAGTGCAGCACGTCGAGGATCACGACCAGGTCGCAATCGGGCAAGGCGGCCGAACACATGTCGGCGCACACCAAGCGCGGCGTCGGCTGCAGATGGCCGACGGAGGCCTCGGCGCGCGCCACGTCCTTGGGCATCAGCTCGATACCCGTGTAGTCCGCAGCCGCCGGCGTGGCCGGCCACGAGGACGGCCAGCGGCCCTGCTGCTGCATGGCGCTCATCGATGCCAGCAGGCTCACGAAGAGGCCCTGCCCGCAGCCGATGTCGACCACGCGGCGGTGCTGCGCGTCGATCAGCCCGCGTTCGAGCAGGCCGCGGAACACCGGGTCGCGCCCGAGCTTGCCGCGCGCGAACTGCCAGGCGAAGGTACCGCCCCTCTTGTAGGGAACGGTCGCGGCTTCGTGCAGCTCGCGCCACGCGTTGTCCGTGGACGACGATGACATCACAGCGCTCACGACTTCATCCCTTCGGGCAGGGTCACGGCGCGCAATCCTTCGGCGCGCAGGCGTTCGAGCAACAAGGGCAATACCTCCAGCAAAACGGGTTGTCCTTCGGCGGTGCGCGCGGCATTGCCGTCGTGCAGCAACAGGATGTCGCGGGCCTGCAGGTTGCGGGCGAGGCGCGCAATCACCTTGGCGGGGTCGCCTTCGCGCGTGTCGAAACCGCGCCGCGTCCAGCTCACGAGCGAGAGGCCCAGGCGGTGCAGCACCGGTTCGAGAAACGGATTGCGGAGCCCGGCGGGCGCGCGGAAACAGGTCGGGCGCTGGCCGGTGACCTCGGTCAGGATGTCCTGCGCCCGCGCGATCTCGCTCGCGAAGCCGCGCGGCCCGAGGAACGAGAAGTTGTGCCGGTGCCGCGCCGTGTGGTTCTGGATGCTGTGGCCGCGCGCCACGATCTCGCGCGCCAGTTCCGGATGCGCGAGCACGCGCTCGGCGATGCAGAAGAAGGTGGCGCGCTGGCCGTGCGCATCGAGCAGGTCGAGCACTCGGGGCGTGACTTCGGGCTCCGGCCCGTCGTCGATGGTGATCGCCACTTCGCGGCGGGCAGCCGCCGCTTCGGGCAACCGCGTGACGTTCGGGCCCAGCAGGTTGCTGCGCGGCGTGAGCCCGGCGCCGGTGATCAGCGCATGGTTGAGCACGATCGCGCCGATGGCCCACGGCCACGCGCCCGGCACCAATACGCCTGCGCCGATGGCCGCAACATGCCAGGCCGCGCTGGCTCGCATGGCCGGCGGCCAGGGCCAGGATTCGGGGGTGGCGGTTGCGGATGACATCGCGGCGGATTTTCCCATCAGGTGTGCCGCTCGGACGGCGGCACATGCCGGGCGAACGCCGCCGACAGCAGCAGCGCCAGCAACGCCCCTGGTGCCACCACGCGACCGATTGACGACAACGCCGGAATGTCTGATATCGCAATCAAGCCGAAAGAGACCACCGTCGTGAGATTGGCCAGCATCAGCGAAGCCAGCGTGTCCTCATCCGCCCGCCCCGTCGTGCGCAGCTGGTCGAAGAACAACGCGTAGTTCGAGCCCACCGCCACGATCAGCAGCAGCCCCACCAGATGCAGGATGCCGAGCGCCGCCTGCGCGAGCGCCATGCCGCCCAGCGTGAGCATCACCGCGAACACCAGCGGCTGGCACACGGCCAGCAGCCGGCGCCACGAGCGCAGGTAGATGCCCAGCAGCACCACCACCGCCAGCGCGCCGAGCAGCACCTGCACGAAGGCCTCGTGCAGATAGCGCTGATACAGGCTCGCGAGTTCGCGGCCGACGTCGACCACCTGCACGTCGGTCGTGCCCGCCAGCGCGGCTTCGAGCCGGCTTTGATCGAACTTCGGGCCGGGGTGCAGCACGAGCAGCGTCGCCCATCCGCCACCCGGGCGCTGGTACATCAGCGTGTTCAGCACGGAACCGAGCGGCCCGCCGGCGAGGTCGGCGCGCTGCACGGGCTCCAGCTTGCGCGCCGCCTCGACGTCGGCCAGGAATGGCCCGAGCCGCGAGGCCGGCAGCGGCAGGCCCTTCGTGGCCTCGGCCAGGCTGGCTTGCAGCGTGGCCGCATCGGGCAGGCTCGCGATGCGCGCCGACTGCGCAGCCGCGCTGGGCAGCACGCGCGTGACCGCTTCGTAGCCGACCAGCTCGGCCGTATCGACCAGCGCATCGAGCTTGGCCGCCGCCGCTTCGGTGTTGCGCAGCGCCGCCTGATCGTCGTCGCCGTAAGCCACGACCAGCACGCCGCCGTCGCTCGCGCCGATGTCGTTGCGCAGCATCTCGTCGAGCTGCTGGGCCGACTTGGGCACCGGGCTCATCGCCCCCAGGTCGGCGCGCCAGAGGTGCCCGCCCTGCCACAACACCAGACCCAGCGCAGCCACGCCGAGCGCGGCCAGCGGCCAGCGCAGGCGCGGAAGGCCGCGCACCAGCATGCCGGCGACCTGCGCCATGTACCTGCGCATGCCCATGCCGGTCGCGCCATCGGGTGCAAGCATCGGCAGCACATAGCGCGTGGCCAGCGCGGCGGCGACCAGGCCGGCAATGGAGAACACGCCCAGTTGCGCGAGCCCCGGAAAGCCCGAGAACACCAGCGCCGCGAAGCCGCACACCGAGGTCAGCAGGCCCAGCCGCACGGTGGGCCAGTTCAGGTCGCGCCAGCGCTGCCAGCCGGTGCCGGCCACGGCGGCTCCGCGCGCTTGGATCAGGTAATAGATGGCGTAGTCCACCGTCTCGCCGATCAGCGTGCTGCCGAAACCCAGCGTGAGTCCGTGCACCGAGCCGAACACCAGGCTCACGCTCGCGGTGCCGATCACCACCCCCGTCGCCACCGGCAGGAAGGCGATCAGCAACGCGCGCGGCGAGGCAAAGGCCAGCAGCAGCAGCACGCCCATCACGATGCCGCCGACGATCGCGAGATGGATGGCTTCTGTCTTGATCTTGTCGCGGCTCATCACCGAGAACACCGGCGGGCCGCTCAGCAGCAGCTTGGGCTTCGCCTCGCCCATCTCGCGCGTGGCGGCTTCGAAAGCCGCGTGCACCTTCGCGATGGCCACGGCCTGCGCGTCGAGGTCGCTGCCGGCGGCGCGCGTGGTGGCGATCATCAGCGCGCGCGGCGCGGTGCGCGACATCCACACGCCGTCTTCGCTGCGCGGCGCGCTCGCGGGCACCAGTTCCATGGCGATGCGCTGCGTCTCGCCGGTCGGGTCGCGGTCGAGGAAGGGCTTGATCACGTTGCCGGCAGGCGTGCCGAGCATCGACAGCGTCTCGTTGATCGCGTCGCGCAGGCCCTCGGCGGTGAAGTGCCCCGGCACGGCCGCGGGCGAGAGCTGGTAACGATGCTGGAACACCCAGGTGCCGGCCTCGCTCCAGTCGCCGACGTCGCCGTTCTGGATCAGGTCGAAGAGCTGGCTCTCGCGCATGGCCTTCGCCGTGGCGCGCGACGCCGCGGCGCGCTGCTCGGCGCTGCCGCCTTCGATGCCCAGCATCAGCGTGCGCGAGGCAACGCCGCTTTGCAGTTGCTCGATCAGCACGCGCTGGCGCAGGTCCGGGCTCTTGGGCAGGAAGGCCGAGAGATCGGCGCCGATCTGCGTGCGCGCGATGACGACGGCACCACACAAGAGCACCAGCAGCCATGCGATCAGCACGACGGCCCTGCGCCGCCAGCTCGGCGGGCCGCCCGCCTGCGGCGCCGCAGTCACGGCGGTCACGGTGTGGTGCGTCCGGCCGCGCCGGACGGGGCCGCGTTGGTGGCCGGGGCCGCAGCGACGTTCGGCGAGATGGTCATGACCGAGCGATCACCGCCGATGAACTCCATCTCCAGCCCCAGCACGTCGCTCGCGCGGCCGCTGATGCGGATGCTGCGCACCTGCGCGGCCAGCCGGCTGTCCATGGGCGTGAGGTCGAGCGTCCACTTGCCCGGCGCACCCGTCACCGTGCTCTTGAAGTAGCGCTGCAGCGTGGCGCCGTCGCCGCTCAGCGTGCCGCGCATGGCTTCGACCAGGCCGAGCAGCTCGGGCATGCTGTCCAGCGCCAGCGTACGGTTACGGCCGCCGCGCGACAAGGTCAGGGTATTGCCGTCGACCGCCATGGTCTCGATGCGCGGCGACAAGGTGCGGCGCACGAGCTTGTCGGGTGCATCGAAGCTCAGCGTGCCGCTCGCATCGAGCGGGCCTTCCAGGCCGTGCACGAACCGCTGTTCGGTGAAGCGGGCCTCGCCGCTCTTCTGCTTGGCCAAGAGGCCCATCAACTCGGGCAGGTCGAACGCCCATGCCGGCGCGGCGCAAAAAGCCACCGCGAGCACCAACACCTTGCAAAGCCGGTCAAACCGCATCTTCAAGCCAGAAATCATGAAAGTTGAACCAGTTGTACGGATAAGCGCGGCACAGCGCCTCCAGGCGTGCGACGTAGGCCTCGACCGCGGCACGGATGCGCCGCTCGCGGTCCGCGGCGTCGGCCGCCGGCTCGGCGAAGTCGGCCAGCGGATCGAACCGGACATCGTAGCGGGCACCGCCGCCATAGAGGCCGGCCATGAAGAACACCTTGCGGCGCAGCAGCGCCGCGAGCCGGAACGGCCCGTCGTTGAAGGTGGCGGGTTGACCGAGGAACGGCAGCACGATGTTGTTGCCGCGGTGGTGCGAGGGCTGGTCTTCGCTGCCCGGCAGGGTGCGGTCGGCCAGCATGCCCCCCAAGCCGCCGTCATCGAGCCAGTCGCGCAGCGCGAGCATCGAATTCGGCCGGCCGAGCGCGATCACGTGGGGCCGCATCTCGGGTATCGCGATGTGGTTGAGGATGGCCGTGATGCGCTGCGCGTTGTCCGGATACATCAGCATCGCGAGGCGCAGGCTCTTCTGGGGCGTGTGGTTCTTGCAGGCGCCCATGACCTCGAAGCTGCCCACGTGCGCACCGAGCAGGAAAGCGCCCCGCCCTTCGGCCGCCTCGGTTTCGAGCGGCACATTGCCCTCGATCGTCAGCTTGAAGAGGTCCATGCGGCCGCGCAGGAAGTACACCCGGTCAAGCACCGTCGAGGAGAACGCGTGCAGCAGCCGGTAGCCGTCGATCCAGCCCGCATGCGGGCCGATGGCCCTGAACAGGTAGCGCTTGATCTGCCGGCGCGGCGCCGGTGCGAACAACAGGAAGTACAGGCTGATCGGCGGCAGCAGCAGCCGCGTGACGTGGCGCCCGCACACCAGGGCCATGAAGCAGATGAAGCGCAGCGCCAGCATGTTGCTGCGCTCGGGCGCCTGGGTCCAGCCGCTCTTCTGTGCGGTCTGGGCCGCCTCGTTGACGGCGCGGGTTTCGGCGTCGGTGTGCTTCATCACGCAGACTCTTGCACAGCAGTCCAGCGGCCGGTGACAGCCACCACGCCGTCGCAGCGCACGTCGAAACGCACACCGCGGCCGGCGCCGGCTTCCGGGAGCAGTTCGATGGAGAGCGTGCTGCCGGGCCGCACCGGCGCAAGGAACTTGGCCGCCGCGAGCGTCGGGGTCGCTCCGAGCCGTGCGACCAGCGCCGGCACGCGCTGGATCGCCTCCATGACCTCGGCCAGCACCAGCGCACCGGGCAGCAACGGCTGGCCGGGGAAATGGCCGGCGAGAGAAGGATGGTCGGCGGGCACCGTGTGAGCGATCTTCACCGGCGTGTCGTCTTCCGCGAGCTGCGCCAGCGCGAATTCGCGCAGCGCCCGCACCGTGAGCTTGCCGGTGCCTTCGCGCGGAAAGGACTTCACCTGCACCACGCGCCGCGGCACGAACACCGCCTCGAGGCGCTGCCGCAGCGCAGCGATGATCGCGCCCGCGGTCAGCGTCGGCGCGACCACGAAGGCCACCGGCCGCACCACGCCGTCGGCCACTTCGTCGGGCAGCCAGAAGGCGCCGTCGTCGACGCCGGGGATGCTGTTCAGGTGGTAGTTCAGGTGCGCGAGCGAACTGCGCCGGCCGGCCACGTGGATCAGGTCGTTCGCGCGGCCGAACAAGCGAAAGCGCCGGTCGTCCAGCAGTTCGAGCACGTCGGCCAGCGGCGTCGGCTCGGGCAGGAAGTCGCCTTCGAAGATGAAGCGCTCCGGACCATCGCCCTCACCCGGCTCCGCACGCACGCGGATCTGGCCGAAGTTTTCCCAGATGTCGCTTTCGGTCGTGCGGCGCGTGGCGACCTGGCCCGACTCGGTGCTGCCGTAGATTTCGAGCAGCACGCCGCCCGTGGCCTGCTCGGCCTGGAGCGCGAGCTGCGGCGAGAGCGGCGCGGTGGCCGAGAGGATCAGGTCCACCGGCGGCAGTTCGATGCCCGACAGCAGCAGCGTCTTCAGATGAAACGGCGTGGTCACCAGCGCGCGCGGGCGCGGCACCGAAGCCAGCGTCTGCGCCACGTCGGCCGGAAAAAAGGGCCGCCCGCTTTCGAACATGGCACCGCCCAGCATCGCGAGCAGCACCGACGATTCGAGCCCGTAGCTGTGCTGCACCGGCACGGTCGCGACCAGCGTCAGGCCTTCGAGCGACGGACGGCCGAGGACGCGGCTGAGCCGCTCGACCGCGACGGCCACGTCGCCCACCAGCGTGCGCCAGGTCTTGGCATGCGGCTGCGGCGCACCGGTGGAGCCCGAGGTGAGCAGGCTGGCCGCGTGCATCGCGCCGTCGAATGCGGGCACGGTTGCGCCGGCGTCGCCTTCGAGGCTGGAGCGGTCCTCGATCAGCACGCGCTGCATGCCGGGCGTCTGGAGCTTGGTGTCGTCGGTGAGTGCGAAAAGACGGGTGCCATGGCTCTCGACCAGGCGCGCCAGCGTGTCGGGCCGCGCATCGGGCGGCAGCAAGCTCGCGTGGCCGCGCATCAGCGCGGCACCAAGGCTCACTGCGAAGGCGTAGCGGTCGGCGCACAGGTTGACCGCGGGGCCTTCGGCCGGCAGCGCCGGAGCGAAGCGGGCCACGTCGGCCAGGAACTGGCGGGTGCTCACGGGCACGCCCGCGCGCCAGGCCAGGGGGGCGTCGGGGTCGCGGTCCGCGAGCAGGGGCAGGAAATGGGTTTCTGTCGTCACGCGGGCTGCGCCTGTGTCATCGGTGGCCGGCGCCGTTGTCGGCTGGCTCGATCGTCGAGGTGCCGTAGAAGGCGCGCACCGCATCGACCAGGCGCGTGCGCTCGAACTCGGGGTGCAGCCTGTAGCGAATCAGGTGCTCGCCCACGAAAAGCAGCGCCACCGACACCGGCGACAGCACATTGGCCAGCAGCGACCAGGCCGAGAACGGCATCGTCAGATAGACCACGATCGACGACACCACCACCACCGCGAAATACACGGTCCAGACTTGCGTGAGATGCGTCGTATAGGACAGCATGTGCCCCTTGAGCGGATGCACGCGCTGCGCGAATTGCGTGATCAGCGGCAGCCCGCGGCCGCGCAGCGTGGAGCCGAACCAGCCGCACAGCGCGCCGTTGATGCCCACGTGCTGCAGCACATAGAGACGGTTCGGATCGCCCGCCTCACCCAGGAAGACCAGCGAGAAACCGCCGATGCCCAATGCCATTGCGGCCGCAAAGCCCCAGCGGCCGAACCAGCTGGCGGCGAAACCCATGGCCGCAAGCCACAGCGGGCCAAGCAACACCACCACCGCCCACGGCTCGGTGGCGTGGAACAGGGTCATCCAGTGGGAAAGGCCGGCATAGGCCACTCCCACCATCAGCAGGAGTGCTATTCGCCATCGTGACATGGGATTCAGGGAGCGGCGCGGTGCTGGGCGACGTGGGTCGCGAGCGTGCGCAGCGACTGGAAGATCTGCTGGTTGCGTTCGTCGTCCGAACGCAGCTGGAAACCGTAGCGCCGCGAGACTTCGAGCGCGACTTCGAGGATGTCGATGGAGTCAAGGCCGAGGCCTTCGCCGTACAGCGGCTCGGTGGGGACGATGTCCTCGGGCGCAACCTCGAGATTGAGGGCGTTCACGAGCAGCACGGCGAGTTCTTTTTCGATCGGCGACTGTTCTGACGCATCGCCAGTGGCGGGAATGGGGGGCTGAGCAGTCGATGACAAAAAAACCTCCTGAAAACTTTTTCCTGAACCTATCGTGCGGCCGTGGATTATAGGAGTGCTGCTTGATTAGACTGCCCGCTTCGATACGACCGGAGCCTCTCATGGCAGACCCCCTTCTGATCGCCCGCCACGACAGCATCGAGTGCGCCCTCCTCCCCAGCCTCGCCAACCGCCATGGCCTCATCACCGGCGCCACCGGCACCGGCAAGACCGTCACCCTGCAGACCATCGCCGAGAAGCTCTCCAGCATCGGCGTGCCGGTGTTCATGGCCGACGTCAAGGGCGACCTGACCGGCATCAGCCAGAAAGGCACCATCGGCGACAAGCTGGCGGCCACGCTGAAGGAACGCGGCATCGACGTGCCCGAGCCCTCCGCCTGCCCCGTGACGCTGTGGGACGTGTTCGGCGAACAGGGCCACCCGGTGCGGGCCACCGTGTCCGACATGGGCCCGCTGCTGCTGGCCCGCATGCTCGACCTGAACGACACCCAGGCCGGCGTGCTGAACCTGGTGTTCAAGATCGCCGACGACAACGGCATGCTGCTGCTCGACCTGAAGGACCTGCGCGCCATGCTGCAGTACGTGGGCGAGAACGCCAGCCAGTTCACCACCCAATACGGCAACATCAGCGCCGCCAGCGTGGGCGCCATCCAGCGCGGCCTGCTGCAGATCGAGACCCAGGGCGGCGACAAGTTCTTCGGCGAGCCGATGCTCAACATCGCCGACTTCATGCAGACTGTGGGCGGCAAGGGCGTGGTCAACGTGCTGGCCGCCGACAAGCTGATGAATTCGCCGCGCCTGTACGCGACCTTCCTCTTGTGGATGCTCTCGGAGCTGTTCGAGCAGCTGCCCGAAATCGGCGATCCCGACCAGCCCAAGCTGGCCTTCTTCTTCGACGAGGCCCACCTGCTTTTCAACGAGGCGCCCAAGGCGCTGGTGGAACGCATCGAACTGGTCGTTCGCCTCGTGCGTTCCAAGGGCGTGGGTGTGTATTTCGTCACCCAGAACCCGCTGGACATTCCCGACACGGTGCTGGCCCAGCTCGGCAACCGCGTGCAGCATGCGCTGCGCGCCTTCACCCCGCGCGACCAGAAGGCCGTGAAGGCGGCCGCCAGCACGATGCGCCAGAAGCCGGGTCTCGACATCGAAACCGCCATCACCGAACTCGCGGTCGGCGAAGCGCTCGTGAGCTTCCTCGACGAAAAGGGCCGCCCTAGCGTGACCGAGCGCGTGTTCGTGCTGCCGCCAGGCAGCCAGCTCGGCCCGATCACGCCCGACCAGCGCAAGGCGTTGATCGCCAACTCGCTCGTCGCCGGCGTGTACGAAAAGACGGTGGACCGCGAATCGGCCTACGAAAAGCTCAAGGGCCGCGCCGAGTCCGCGCCCGATGCGCCCGCGGGCAAGGCGCCCGCCGGCAAGGCCGGCACCGAGGAAGCCGGCTCCGGCATGGGCGGCATGCTCAACGACATGATCTTCGGCAGCACCGGCCCGCGCGGCGGCAAGCGCGACGGCCTGGTGCAGACCATGGCCAAGTCGGCGGTGCGCACCATGGGCACGTCGGTGGGCAAGGAAATATTGCGCGGCGTGCTCGGCGGGATCTTCGGCAGCAAGAAGCGCTGAAGCCGGCCACCACCACCTGCGCAGCAGCGACCCGAATGTCCACCAGCAAGCTGCCGGACAACGAGGTTCACCAGTTCTGGGAGCGCTGCATCTGGCCGCGCGTGCTCACGCAAAGCGAGCGCGAGGTGGTCTACAAGGCGCTCTTCACCCGCGAGCACGGCCCGGGCGAATTCGTCTGCCAGCGCAACGAGATCGCCGACAGCTGGATCGGCGTGATTCGCGGCTTCTTGCGCGTGCAGGACACCTCGGCCGACGGCAAGCCGGTGATGTTCACCGGCGTGGCCACCGGCGGCTGGATCGGCGAAGGCTCGCTGTTGAAGGTCGAGCAGCGCAAGTACGAGATTGCCGCGACCCGCCCCACCACCACGCTGCACCTGCCGCGCGACACCTTCGCGTGGCTGCTGGACCGGAGCGTCCCCTTCAACCACTTCATGCTGTCGCACCTGAACGAGCGGCTGAGCCAGTTCATCGCCACGGTGAAGTTCGACCGGCTGCTGGAGCCCACCGCCCGCGTGGCGCGCGGCATCGCGAGCCTGTTCCATCCGGTGCTCTATCCGAACACCGACGCCACGCTGCAGATCAGCCAGGAAGAAATCGGCTGGATGGTGGGCGTGTCGCGCCAGCGGGTGAACGCGGCGCTGCACGAACTCGAAGCGGCGCAGCTCATCAAGACGGGCTACGGCTACATCAACGTGCTCGACAGGCAGCGCCTGTCGAGGTTTCCGAACAATCAGCCCGGTTGAGGGCTGCGCGGCTCAGAACGCCGCGGACACCGGCGCGGCCGGCAGGTCCTGCCCGCCGGGGCCGTTGCGGAAGGTGGTCGGGCTCCACGGCACCTGCCCCACGCCCGACTTGCTCCAGTTGCACACGCCGTCGGGGAACGTCGCCTGCAGGCGGACCTGCTGGCCGCCCGTGAAGCGGATGCCGGCATAGTCGGCCGATGCGAAGTCGATCGGCTTCAACTGGCACTTGAACACGTCTTCCGACAGCGGCCCACCGGACACGATGCGCACCGACTCGTAGGGCCTGACCGGGCACGCGGAGGTGGTGAAGCCGACGTCCACGAGCTCGGCTGTGGTCATGCCCGCGGTCGCGATGCAGGAATCGACCGCGTCGGAGGGCTTGTTCTTCACGACCTTCTTCTCCTTCGCATCGTTCGAGGTGTCGGCCTCCATGGCGCTCAGCCAGCGGTCCATCATCAGGAAGGCCTGCTTCGTCAACGCCACGCCGGTGCCGGCCGCGCTCGCCAGCACCACGTGGTTGTCGTGGCCGCCGTTGCCCGCATCGAGCCGCGCGCGCTGCTCGAAGGTGCGCCAGGCCATGTGGATGTCGGCGCCGAGTTCGGGCCGCAGGTCGATGATCGGCACCTTCGCAAGGTTCTTCGCGTAGCTGACGAGGCCGCTGCGATAGAGCGCGGTCATGGCACTGGTCTGCGCCCTGGCTCGCACCGCGGGAATGACGGCCTTGTCGCCCGACCAGACCATGTCGGCGTCCCAGCTGCCGATGCCTTCATTGAGCGCGACGAACTCCTCAGGCGTGATGGCGCCGGAGCGCAAGGCCTTCAGCCCGTATTGCACGCCCGCGTTGTCGTACGGCAGGTTGGGCACGGTGTTGCCGTTGAGCTCGGTGGTGCCGAGGATCGCGGTCATCACGTCGTGGATGGTGCAGCGCACGCCGTTGGGCCGCAGCACCGGGTCATACACCAGCGCCGCCGGAAAGCCCGGTCCGCAATTGGTGGATTGCACCGGGTTCTGCGGCGCGAGGAACGAATAGACCCACATGGTGCAGTAGTCGGCCGTCGGATGGCCCTCGATGGCCGCCCTTGCCGCCTGCGAGAGGCCCGCGCCCGGACCCGTGCCGTAGTAACGCCAGAGGTTGCCGCAGTCGCGCGTCTCGATCCAGGTCGTCACCGCATCGGGGTAGCTGTAGCCGGTCTGCAGGCCATCGAGCAGGCCGGGCATCACCGAGGCCGGCACCGTCTGCATCATCGAGCCGCCCGAGCCGCCGTCGGACATGGTGAAGCGGATCTCGCCGTAGGTGTCGACGATGTGCTCCTTGACCATCATGATGTTCTCGGCCGCGAGGAACTCGTTGTTGTTGTCGTTGTGGTTGGTCAACTGCGAATTGACGGTCATGAAACCGGTGCGCAGCGCGTTGTCGTCGAAGAGCGCCGTGCCCGGGTTCTGCTGGAAGCGGTTGCCCGAGGCCGAGGCGCCCATCTTCCAGAGCACCTTGCCGTTCCAGCCCTTCTGCGGCTCCCACGGCGTCCAGGGCTTGGCGGGGTCGAAGTACACCGCCACCTGGTATTCGCTGCGGCCCATCGTCCCCAGCTCCACGCGCAGCAGGGCCTTCACGGTGTCGCCGCGGTCGGTGGTGAAGTTGGCGATGTCGGCGTCCTTCGGGCGCTTGGTGGGGTCGTACTGCACGAAGCAGGCGTAGGGGCCGAAGGGCTGCTGGCCGCAGTCCGTGCCTTCCTTGGCCTTGGGCTGGTAGTAGTAGGTGTAGATGGTGGGCGCGTTGCAGTCGGCGTCGACGGGGTCGGCGTCCAGGCCGCTCACCTGCGTCGTCACGCTCGCGGAGAGGCCGGTGCCGGGCACCGCCACCGTCCCGACCGAGCCCGCCTTCGTCGCGCAGATCCACGGCTGCACCGGCGTGCCCGCGAAGATGTTGCCGCCGCGAGCGAAGTTCTCGATCGCGAGCTTCGCGCCCGTCTTGGTCGACTTGAGCGTGGCGGTGAGCGTGTTGCTGCCCACGCGAAGCCCGGTCACGGTACCGAGCACGCGGCCGTTGGCGCGCAGGGCGAAGGCGGAAGACACGTCCTTGCCGTCCAGGTCCACGGCCAGATCGAGCGCGCTCTTGCCCTCGGGCAGCACGATTTCGACATAGGCATCGCCGTCGCTGATCATGTCGGCGCGGTTCGACAGCGTGCGGATCTTCAGCTCGCCGACCGCCGACGCCGGAGGTCCGTCGGGCGGGTTCGTCGTGGGCGGCGCGTTGCCCGATGGCGGCACGATCGGCGCGAAGCCGCTGCCTCCTCCCCCGTCGCCGCCGCAGTTGATGAGGGAAGCCAACACACACAGGCCCAGTACCCTGAGCCCCGCTCGATAGATGTCTCGCATCGTGTCTCCTTCGTTGTTTGAGGAAAAAGGCGACGCGATTCCACTACTTTCGTTTTCTGCGGACTGTTATGGGAACGACATTTCAGGCCCGACTAGGGTTTGTCCCACGCAGGGACACCGGGGACCTACCAGCGCAGCAGGCGCGGGCCCAGCGCGGCGCCGACCAGCACCGGCACCGCTATCCCGCTGACGTACCAGACCGCCAGGAACGGCGCGGTGAGTTCCATGCAATGCAGCGCATAGACCGCAGCGCCGACACCGCCCGCGAGCGCACCCGCCGCGGCGCCCGACAGCGCGGGCTGCGTGGGCGCGAGCCCCTTGAGCGCCACCAGCGTGGCCGCGAAAACCGGCAGCGCCATCAGCCCGATGCTCGCCGCGCAGATGCGCCACGACTGGCCCATGAGCGACGGCATCCGGTCATCGGCCGGCAAGGTGAACCACGCGGCAACGGCCAGCGCCCAGATGCCGAGCACGGGCATCGCCGCGCCGGTCCATGCATACCGCACCGCAACACCCGGCCGCGCAAGCCGCTGCACCATCACGAAACCGGCCGCCGCGATGCACAGCGGAAACAGCACCTTGACCCAGAACATCGGCCAGAACATGGCCTGCACCAGGTCGCGCCTGAGGCCGTACTCGGCGAACAGGATCACGAACGACAGCGGCATGCCGACCAGCAGCGCCAGCCACAGCCGCCGGCTCGTCGCGCGGCGCGGCACCGCGACGGGGCCGTTCGCCAGCATCGCGACCAGGTCGTCGGTCTTCATGCAGCAGCACTCCAGTTGTGGCCGAAGCGCGCGGCCAACGCCTTGAGCCCGCGGTGGATGCCGACCTTCACCGCCGACTCCGACATTCCCGTGAGGCTCGCGGTCTCGGCGACCGAGAGGCCCTCGATCTTCACGTGCACGATCGGCAGGCGCTGGCGCTCGGGCAGTGTCTGGAGCAGGCCGCCCAGGTCGCGCCTTGCGTCGCTGGCCTCGGTGGCCGACTCGGCGAACACCGCGAGGTCGTCGTCCAGCGGGTCATGCAGGTCTTCGCGGACGGACTTGGCGCGCAAGAGGTCGATCATCTTGTAGCGCGCAATGGCATGCACCCAGGCCGTCAGCGGCTGGTCGCTCTGGTAGGTGTGGCGCTGGTTGTGCATGGCGAGCAGGCATTCCTGGACAAGGTCTTCCACTTCATCGGGCCAGCCAAAGAGGCGCTTGCCCAGAAAGGCGCGCAGGTGCGCGCTGAGTTTCTGCAGGAATTCGCGGTAGGCCTTCGCATCGCCATCGAGGCCCCGAAGGAACAGGCTCCGCAGCGCCGCTTCCGCGTCGCCCATCTGCATCCTGCTGCTTATAGGGGTTCGTGCCATCGGGCTGGCTGGTTACAGCCGGGTCGAAAAATAGTGCGTTGGATTGTGCCGTGCCGCGCAAAGTGCCGGCGCCCGCAGGCCCTTCGCGCGCACCTTGGGCTAAGCTGCGCCGATGTTCCGCGGACTCGTCTCGCATCCCTGGGCCTACCCGGCGCTGGAGGTGGTGCACATCGTCGGTATCGCGCTGCTGTTCGGCGGGCTGCTGGTGTTCGAGTTGCGCGCGCTCGGCATGGGCCGCGAGCTTCCCGCGCCCCTGCTGGCACGTCTCACGCTGCGCCCCGCCCTCGTCGGCTTCGGGCTGTGTGCGGTCACCGGGCTCACCATGTTCTCGGGCCAGCCCGACGAGCTGCTCGCGAACAACGCCTTTCGCATCAAGATGCTCCTGATCGCCCTGGCCGGCGCCAATGCCGCGCTTTTTCATTTTCGAAGCGGCGTTGCGGCCGTCGACCGCTTCGGCAAGGTGCAATGCCTTCTGTCCTTGGGGTTTTGGCTCGCTGTCATCATCTGCGGGCGCTGGATCGCCTACCTCTGAACCGCCCGAACCGAAGGAGACCGAGATGATGCAAAGACGCCTCTTCATTGCTGCCTCGACGAGCCTCGCATTGCCCGCCTGGGCCCACCATGGATGGAGCAGCTTCGACCAGGAGCGTCCGCTGTACCTGGAGGGCCGCGCGACCAAGATCCTGTGGCGCAACCCGCATGGCGAGCTGGAGCTCGAACTGCCCGACAACCCGGCGCTGCCCGCCGACCTGAAGCAACGCGCGCTGCCCAGGCAGACGACGTCCGTCGACGGCCCCGCGCTCCTGGCCAAGGCGCAATTGCCGACGCGGCGCGACCGCAAATGGCAGGTCGAGCTGGCGCCCCTCACGCGACTTCAGGCCTGGGGCGTGGAAGAGATCAAGCCCGGCACCCAGGTGGGCGTGCTCGGCTTCACTTTCACCGGCGAGAAAGGCGATGCGGTGCTGCGTGCCGAATACCTGTTCGTCGGCGGCAAGGCCTACGGCCTGCGGTCCTCGCCGGCCTGAATGCCGCCTCCGGGGCATGGTCCGCCCCGGCTTGCCAGCGGCACGCGTGATCGGTACATTGCATTTTTTGAGGGCCTGCAATGTCCGTAGATAGCACCCAGATCCCTTCCGTACTCCCGGCCGGCACCACGCCTGTTTCGCCTCTCCCTCCGCTGCACCCCTCCTCCTCGACCGGCCACATCCGCCTGACCTCGCATGCCGGCGGCTTCGGCGCGCTGCCCATCCAGTGGGGCGCGGCCACCGCCACCGAGCGCGGCCCCGTCGTCGGCACGACCACCAAGCGCGCCCACCGCAACGTCATCGGCACGCACAGCGGCTCCTACAGCGTGTATCGCGCGCTCGCGGTGGCATCAGGCGCCTTGAAGCGCGAGCACAAGGCCGACCTCACCAACACCGCGCCCACCGATGTGATCGGGCCCTATCCGCAGTGGGGCGAGCCGGGCCGCATCGTCTCGCTCGACCCGTGGGGGGCGCTGGTGGCCGATGTGTTCTCCACCGAGCTGGCCGCGGGCTACGACATCCGCCCGACCATCGCGATCACCAAGGCGCACGTGATCCTGCCCGAGGTGATCGAGGCGCTGCAAAGCGGGCGCCTCAAGGCCGACGGCCACTTCCTCACCTCGGGCGGCGCCGCGATGGTGACCAAGGCGGCCATCGAGCCCGTGTGGTATCTCCCCGAGGTGGCGCGGCGCTTCGGTTGTTCCGAGACCGACCTGCGCCGCACGCTCTTCGAGGAAACCGGCGGCATGTACCCCGAGCTCGTCACGCGCTCCGACCTCGAGGTGTTCCTGCCGCCCATCGGCGGGCAGACCATCTACATCTTCGGCAACCCGCGCGACCTGGCCAACCCCGAGGTGGAGCTCACCGCACGCATCCACGACGAGTGCAATGGCTCGGACGTGTTCGGCTCCGACATCTGCACCTGCCGGCCCTACCTCACGCACGCGATCGAGGAATGCATCCAGGGCGCGCAGCGCGGCGGCGTGGGCCTCATCGCCTACTCGCGCAAGGAAGGCCGCGCGCTCGGCGAAGTGACCAAGTTCCTGGTCTACAACGCCCGCAAGCGCCAGGTGGGCGGCGACACGGCCGACCAGTACTTCGCGCGCACCGAGTGCGTGGCCGGCGTGCAGGACATGCGCTTCCAGGAGCTGATGCCCGACGTCTTCCACTGGCTGGGCATCAGGAAGATCCATCGGCTCGTGTCGATGAGCAACATGAAGTTCGACGCGATCACCGGCTCGGGCATCGAGATCGGCGAGCGCGTGAACATTCCCGACGAACTGATCCCGGCCGACGCCCGCGTCGAGATGGACGCCAAGATGGCCGCCGGCTACTTCACGCCCGGCCCGGTGCCGGACGCCGAAGAACTCAAGAAGGCCAAGGGCCGCGGACTCACCGAATGACCACCAGCCACAACACCGACCCCCACATGCCCGTCGACGGCTCCGGCAGCCTGCCGGCCGGCGGCGCGGGCAAGGTCGATCCATCGATCGAATTCACAGCGGACACCAGCCACCCGACCGGCGCGGCCTCGCTGCTGCGCACCACCGCCGCCATCCGCCAGCGCGCGGGCGCCCTGCTGGCGCGCGCGCGCCGCGGCGAATCGCAGTGGTTCCGCATCGGCAGCGACGACGCGCTCGAGGATGCGGCGCGCACCGTCGCAGAGGTCACGCGCGAGCGCTATCCGTGGGACACCATCCCGTACCACAGCCGCTGGCGCCACTTCGAGGCCGGCGGCATCGACCGGCTGAAGCAGCTCGACCAGCTGCTCGGCAAGGGCGTCGACGCCCGACAGCGCGCCCGCGCGCACATCGACCTCGTGCTGGTGAGCGTGCTGCTCGATGCCGGCGCCGGCCCCGACTGGCGCTACACCGAGCCCGCCACCGGCGAGCGCTATACGCGCTCCGAAGGCCTCGGCGTGGCGAGCTTCCATGCCTTCACGAGCGGGCTTTTCTCGTCCGACCCCGACCATCCGCTGCAGGCCGACGCAGCCGGCCTCAAGGGCCTGGTGACCGACCGGCTGGGCGACGCCTTCCAGGTCAGCGACGTCAATCCGCTGGTGGGCCTTTCGGGCCGCGCCACGCTGCTGCGCCGGCTCGGCGAGGCGATGAGCGAGCAGCCCGAGACCTTCGGCGACGACGGCCGGCCCGGCCGCCTGTTCGATGCGCTGGTCGGCCCCTACGGTCCGGCCGCGCCGCCCACGGCGGAGATCACGGCGCACCAGATCCTCTCGCTGCTGCTGGAGACGCTCTCCCGCATCTGGCCCTCGGCGAACTCGGTGGACAGCATCGCCATTGACGGCAGCGACAGCGCCGGCGGCATCGGATCGGGCGATCCGGCGTTGGCGCTCGGCGACTGCTGGCGCCACAGCGCGGTGCGCGGCCCCGGGCTCACCAACGGCTGGATGCCCTTTCACAAGCTCTCGCAATGGCTCACCTATTCGCTGCTCGAACCCTTCGAATGGGCCGGCGTGAAGGTGCGCCACCTCGATGCGCTCACCGCCCTGCCCGAGTACCGCAACGGGGGCCTCCTGATCGACAGCGGTGTGATCGTGCCGAAGGATGCGGCTTTTCTCACCCGCCGCTGGAAGGCCAGCGACGAATTCATCGTCGAATGGCGCGCGCTCACCGTGGCGCTGCTCGACGAACTGGCGCCGCGCGTGCGCAAGGTGCTCGACCGCACCGAGGAAGAGCTGCCGCTGGCCTGCGTGCTCGAAGGCGGCACCTGGGCGGCGGGCCGGGCACTGGCACAACGCTTGCGAGACGGAGCGCCACCGCTCCTGATCGAGAGCGACGGCACCGTCTTTTAGACTCCGGGGTTCACATTCAGCAGCAACGCCAGAAAAAATTCCAATGAGCAACGTCCACCTCGTCGACCACCCCCTCGTCCAGCACAAGCTCACGCTGATGCGCCGCAAGGACGCCTCCACCAACAGCTTCCGCCGGCTCCTCAATGAAATCAGCATGCTCATGGCCTACGAGGTCACGCGCGACATGCCGATGCAGGACATCGAGGTCGAGACCCCGCTGGAGACCATGCAGGCCAAGGTCATCGATGGCAAGAAGCTGGTGCTGGTGTCGATCCTGCGCGCCGGCACCGGCATCCTGGACGGCATGCTGACCGTGGTGCCCGGCGCCCGCGTCGGCCATATCGGCCTCTACCGCGACCCCAAGACGCTCACGGCCGTCGAGTACTACTTCAAGATGCCCGGCGAAATGGAGAACCGCGACGTGATCGTGGTCGACCCGATGCTGGCCACCGGCAATTCGGCCGTGGCTGCGGTCGAACGGCTGAAGGAGCTCAACCCGAAGTCGATCAAGTTCGTGTGCCTGCTGACCTGCCCCGAAGGCGTGAAGACCTTTCAGTCCGCGCACCCGGATGTGCCGATCTACACCGCGGCGATCGATCGCGAACTGAACAGCCACGGGTACATCCTGCCTGGCCTCGGCGACGCCGGCGACCGCATCTTCGGCACGAAATAGGCTCGCCCCCAGAGTAATAGGGCTCGCCCCAGGCTGCGCGGCACTTCGTGTGCGCTTCTCCTTCCCCCTACCGGGGGCAACACCAGCGGCCCGGCAAAGCCGGTTCCGCGGTGTTTCGCGAAGGACCCCGGGGCCGGGTGGGCACGGAGGTTGCAGGACTTGAATTTTTTACGACCGAGGAGAAGACCGTGACAGCACGCCGTCAGTTGATCATTCGTTCCGTCGCCATCGCCGCGGCACTCGCGGCCGGGGTGCCGGGCATCGCGCTCGCGCAGGCCAAGCTCAAGGTGGCGGCGGTGTACACCGTGCCGTTCGAGCAGCAATGGGTGGGTCGCATCCACAAGGCGCTGAAAGCGGCCGAGGCGCGCGGGGAGATCGAATACAAGGCCACCGAGAACGTCAGCAACGCCGACTACGAGCGCGTGATGCGCGAGTACGCCACCGGCGGCAACCAGTTGATCCTGGGCGAGGTGTTCGGCGTGGAAGCGGCGGCGCGCAAGGTCGCGAAGGACTTTCCGAAGGTCGCGTTCCTGATGGGCTCGTCGCTCAAGCCGCAGGCGCCCAACTTCAGCGTGTTCGACAACTACATCCAGGAACCGGCGTACCTGAGCGGCATGGTGGCCGGCGGCATGACCAAGAGCAACCGCATCGGCATGGTCGGCGGCTTCCCGATTCCCGAGGTCAACCGGCTGATGAACGCGTTCATGGCCGGCGCCAAGGAAACGAATCCGAAGGTGGAGTTCAGCGTGAGCTTCATCAACAGCTGGTTCGACCCGCCCAAGGCCAAGGAAGCGGCCTTCGCGATGATCGACAAGGGGGCCGACGTGATGTACGCCGAGCGGTTCGGCGTCTCCGATGCCGCCAAGGAAAAGGGCAAGCTCGCCATCGGCAACGTGATCGACACGCAGAGCCAGTACCCCGACACGGTGGTCGCCTCGGCCCTGTGGAACTTCGAGCCTTCGGCCGACCGCGCGATCAAGCTTGTGAAGGAAGGCAAGTTCGCCGCCGAGGACTACGGCGTCTACTCGCAGATGAAGCACAAGGGCTCGGAGCTCGCGCCGCTCGGCACGTTCGAGAAGAAAGTGCCGGCCGACATCGTCGCGAAGGTGAAGGCCAAGCAGGCCGACATCCTCTCGGGCAAGTTCACCGTGAAGGTGGATGACGGCCAACCCAAGTCGACTGCAAAGTGAGCGAACCGATGACGATGCGCTGGCGCACTCTTCTCGCGGCCGGCGCGCTGGCCTTCGGTCTCGCGGGCTGCGTCGGTGTCTACAAGGGCACCGGCGTCAGCATCAACAGCAGCACCCGCCTGGACGACACGCCGCGCATCGCGGTGATCTCCGCTTTCGAGCCCGAGCTCAAGCTGCTGCTCGCGCGCCTGCAGGGGCCCGCGAAGCACAGCGTGAACGGCGTCGAGTTCACCACCGGCACGCTCGAAGGCAAGCCGGTCGTGCTGTTCCTCTCGGGCATCAGCATGACGAACGCGACGATGAACACGCAGCTCGTGCTCAACCGTTTTCGCGTGACGAGCATCGTGTTCAGCGGCATCGCGGGCGGCGTGAATCCGTCGCTGCATGTCGGCGACGTGACGGTGCCCGCGCAATGGGGCCAGTACCTCGAGGTGCTGATGGCGCGCGAAACCGCACCCGGCAAGTACACCGCGCCGCCCTTCATCAAGGACGCCACGTTCCCGAACTTCGGGATGGTGCATCCGCGCCCGGTCGAAGTCCGGTCGGCGGCCAAGCCGGAGATCGAGCGCAAGTTCTGGTTCGAGGTCGACCCGAAGATGCTCGAGGTGGCCCGCAGCATCCGCAACGTCGACCTGGCGAACTGCAGCGCCGGCAAGTGCCTCGCACGCAAGCCCCAGCTCGTGATCGGCGGCAACGGCGTCTCGGGCCAGGCCTTCATGGACAACATGGCGTTCCGCCAGTACACGTTCAAGACCTTCCAGGCCAACGTGCTCGACATGGAAACCGCGGCCGTGGGCATGGTGGCCTACAGCAACGGCGTGCCGTACATCGCCTTCCGTTCGCTCAGCGACCTCGCGGGCGGCGGCGACGGCGAGAACGAAATGGGCACCTTCATGGGCATTGCGGCCGACAACTCGGCCAAGGTCATGCTGGCGTTCCTGGCTGCGTGGAAGTGATCCTGCCTTTGCTCCCTCCCCTTCCGGGGGAGGGTTGGGGTGGGGGCACGCGGCGCTCGATCAATCACGGTGGTCTGGCAGGCGCCGTTTGCCCCCATCCCAGCCTTCCCCCGGAAGGGGAAGGAGCAAGACCTTCATGACCTCTACGACCGTTCTCCGCCTTCAAGGCATCACCAAGCGCTTCGGCACCCTCGTCGCGAACGACGCCATCTCCCTTGACCTGCAGGCCGGCGAAGTGCTCGCGCTGCTCGGCGAGAACGGCGCGGGCAAGTCGACGCTGATGTCGATCCTGTTCGGCCACTACGTCGCCGACGAAGGCAGCATCGAGGTGTTCGGCGCACCGCTGCCGTCCGGTAATCCCAAGGCCGCGCTCGCCGCGGGCGTGGGCATGGTGCACCAGCACTTCACGCTGGCCGACAACCTCACCGTGCTCGACAACGTGATGATGGGCACCGAGCCGCTGTGGCGCCCGATGTCGCGCCGCGCCACGGCCCGCGCCCGGCTGCTCGACGTGGCGCAGCGCTTCGGCCTGCCGGTACAGCCCGACGCGAAGATCGGCAGCCTCTCGGTCGGGGAGCGCCAGCGCGTGGAAATTCTCAAGGCGCTGTACCGCGGCGCGCGCATCCTGATCCTCGACGAGCCGACGGCCGTGCTCACGCCGCAGGAGAGCGAGGCGCTCTTCGCCACGCTCGCGCAGATGGTGGCGCAGGGCCTGTCGGTCATCTTCATCAGCCACAAGCTGGGCGAAGTGCTGCGGGTGTCGCACCGCATCGCCGTGCTGCGCGGCGGCAAGCTCGTGGCCGAGGCGCGCACGGCCGACACCACGCAGGCGCAGCTGGCGCTCTGGATGGTCGGGCATGCGGTCGAGGCGCCGCAGCGGCGGCCGGCCAAGACGGTGGGCGACGCGGTCTGCGTGCTCGACCATGTGAGCACCGCGTCCGCCAAGGGGGGTGGACAGGACCGGCTGCGCGAGGTGTCGCTCACGCTGCGCGCCGGAGAAATCACCGCCATCGCGGGCGTCTCGGGCAATGGGCAGGTGGCGTTGGCCGAGTTGCTGTGCGGCACGCGCAGTGCCGTCTCCGGCACCGCGCAATTGATGGGCCGCGCACTGCCGCCCTCGCCCGCCCGGCTGGTGCAGCGTGGCGTGGCGCGCATTCCCGAAGACCGGCATGCGGTCGGCGTGGTCGGCGATCTGCCGGTGTGGGAGAACGCGGTGTCGGAGCGACTGCGCAGTCCGGTGTTCTCGCGCTGGTCCGTGTTCGTGCGGCGTGCGGCTGCGCGGCTGCACGCCCGGCGCATCGAAAAGGCATTCGACGTGCGCGGCGCAGGCCTGATGGCGCCGGCTCGATCACTTTCCGGCGGGAACATGCAGAAGCTGATCCTGGGTCGCGCATTGCTCGCGCCCGAGCAGGCGGAAGACGCCGACAACAAGAAATACCCGACCCGCGCCCCGCGCCTGATCGTCGCGCACCAGCCGACCTGGGGCCTGGACATCGGCGCAGTCGCCTATGTGCAGCAGCAACTCATCGCCGCGCGCGATGCCGGCGCGGCGGTGCTGGTGATTTCCGACGACCTCGACGAAGTGCTCACGCTCGGCGACCGCGTGGCCGTGATGCACGGCGGCCATCTCGGCGAAGCGCGCCCGGCCGCGGCCTGGACGCGCGAAGCCATCGGCCTCGCGATGGCTGGCGCCACGAAAGGCGCGCCATGATGCGGCTCGAACGACGCCACGAAACCTCGCGCGCCGCGCTGGTGCTGGCGCCCATCGGCGCCGTCGTCTTCACCATGGTCGTGAGCGCGCTGCTCGTGCTCTGGGCCGGCGCGCCGGTCGGGCGCACCTACGCGCTGCTGCTGCAGGGCGGCTTCGGCTCGGTGTTCGCGTGGAGCGAAACGCTCACGCGCGCGATCCCGCTGATCCTCACCGGCCTGGCCGCGACGGTTGCCTTCAAGGCGCGGCTCTTCAACATCGGCGCGGAGGGGCAGCTCTTCGCCGGGGCCCTCGCCGCCGTGGCCGTGGGCGGCATGCATGGCGGCACGGGCTTCGAACTCTCACCCTGGGTGCTGTTCCCGCTGATGATGCTGGCGGCGGCCGTCGCAGGCGCCCTGCTGCTGCTCGGCCCGGCGCTCATGAAGAACAAGCTCGGCGTCGACGAAGTGGTGACCACGCTGCTGATCAACTTCATCGTGCTGCTCGGCGTCTCGGCGCTGCTCGACGGGCCGATGAAGGACCCGACCGCCATGGGCTGGCCGCAGAGCGTGTCGCTGCAGTCCGACCTCGAACTGGGCAAGCTCATCGCCCAGACGCGCGTGCACACCGGGCTGCTCTGGGCCGTGTCGCTTGCGGTGATCGTGTGGGCGATCTTCAAGTACACGGTGCTGGGCTTCGACATCCGCGCGGTCGGCGTCAATGCGCGCGCCGCCGCGTTTGCCGGCGTGCCGGTCACGCGCACCGTGGTGATGGTCGCGCTGCTCTCGGGCGCGCTGGCCGGGCTGGCCGGCGCCATCGAGGTGGCGGGCCGCACCAGCTACGTCACGCTCGACATGTCGCCGGGCTACGGCTACACCGGCATCGTGATCGCGATGCTGGCCGGGCTGCACCCGCTGGGTGTGATCGCCGCCGGCGTGTTCGTGGCCGGCGTGCTGGTCGGCGCCGACACCATGAGCCGCGCGGTGGGCGTGCCCACCTATATCGCCGACGTGATCGTCGCCGCCTCGCTGATCGCGGTGCTGGTGGCGACGCTGCTCACGCAATACCGGGTGCGGATGACGAAATGACGGACCTGCTCGACATCCTCGCCAACCCTGCCTTCTGGGTCGCGGTGCTGCGCATCGCCACGCCGCTCATCCTCGGCACGCTGGGCGTGCTGCTGTGCGAACGCGCGGGCGTGCTCAACCTCGGCATCGAAGGGATCATGGTCGCTGGCGCCTTCACCGGATGGCTCGCGGTGTATGCCGGTGCGCCGCTGTGGGTCGGCGTCGGCGTGGCGGCGCTCACTGGCATGGTGTTCGGATTGCTGCATGCTTTCCTGACCGTGGGACTTGCGCTCTCGCAGCATGTCTCCGGCCTCGGCATCACGCTGCTGGCGACCGCGCTCAGCTACTTCGGCTACCGCGTGAGCTTTCCGAAGGTGAACACGCCGCCGACCATCACGCCGTTCGCGCCGATGGAGTGGCTGCCCGTGCCCATCCTCAATGCGCAGACCGCGCTCACGCTGTTCGCGTTGCTGCTCGTGCCGGCGGTCGGCTGGGTGCTGTACCGCACGCCGCTCGGCCTGGCGCTGCGCATGGTCGGCGAGAACCCGCAGGCGGCCGAGAGCCAGGGCGTTTCGGTCGCAGCCACGCGCACCGGGGCCATCGTCGCGGGCTCGGCGCTGATGGGCATGGCGGGCTCGTTCCTCACGCTCTCTGCCTTCAACGCCTTCTTCTTCAACATGGTGAACGGCCGCGGCTGGATCTGCGTGGCGCTGGTGGTGTTCGCCTCGTGGCGACCCGGCAAGGCCCTGCTGGGTGCGCTGCTGTTCGCGTTCTTCGATGCGCTGCAACTGCGGCTGCAGCAATCGGGCGACGCCGTGCTGCCCTACCAGCTCTACCTGATGCTGCCGTACCTGCTGTCGATCCTTGCGCTGGTGCTGGTGGCGCGCAAGGCGAGCTATCCGCAGGCACTCATGAAGCCGTACCGCAAAGGGGAACGTTGAGATGATGAAGACGACCGCTGCAACCCTGCTCGCCGCCCTGCTCTCGCTAGGCGCAACCGGCGCCCGTGCGCTGGGCAGCGACTACAGCTACGACACCTTCAAGACGCCCGATTCGGTCAGTTGGGTGCAGCTATGCGGCACCTGGGGCAAGGACCACCAGGGCACCTACCGCGTAGTTCATGCGGACCAGTACGCGCAGTCGTTCCTCTATGTGCAGTGGATGACCCGCGATGCCAACGGCGGACTGCATGCCGAGCACACGGTCGCCATCGCGGAACTCGACAACGACCACGCCGAGATCTCGCTCACCGACATCACCTGCCGCGCCACGCCGCGCGGCATCGTGGTGACAGCCAAAGCCGACTCGGGGCACGACGACAAGCTGCGGCGAGTGACGATCGAGGTCGGGCCCGCGGCGGGGCAGTACCGGTACAGGGCGCAGCGCACGCGCTGAAGGCTGGCTGGCTGCCGCGGTTTCGATCGCCTCTATGAATGAGAAGGCGTCGCCGCTCGCCGCAGGTTCTTCATCAACCGCGAGATTCCGCGCAGCGGCGCAGTGATGCGCCATGAACGCGATGCCTCCAGCACGGCAAGGCGTTGCTCAAGTTGCGCGTTGCGCATCGCCGTCTTGTCGAGCGCCCGCTTCAATGCGGTCCTGTCGAGCGTTGCGTGGCTCGGGAACTCGATGCGCGTCGGCCTTGCACCGGCGTCGGCGCCATGTTCCGGCGCGCCATCGACCGCCAGTTCCTTGCCGATGCGCACCTTCGACGGCTCGGCCGTCCGCATGTGCGCCTGCAAGGCCGACGTGCGATCGAACCTGTCGCCGAGGGTCGGTCGCAAGGCTTCGTAGAGATACTCCGGATCCTCGATGAACCGCGGAAAATCAAGCAGCACCACCGGAATGTTCCGCTTCACGAGCGCATGCAGGAGCTCATGGAAACCCAGCGCAAGAAGCCTTGCCTGGTCGATCGGATTGAGAGAATAGACGATGCCGCCCTGCGTCGCTGCCCAGGTCTCCCATTGCTTGCAATCGTCGGGCACCGCCGCGTCCCCATGGCGCGCACGCAACTCGTTGACGGTGCGGCTGGTCGCGGCTTCGACGATGCTTCGCATGGGAATGACGACCGCGTCCACCGCGATCCCGGGGTCGGCCAGCAGGCGCTCCACGAACTCGTACAGCCAGGGCGACTTGACCACGTAGGGTGCATCGGCATTGCCCACGAGCAGGTCTTCCAGGCCCGCGTTGGCGTCCTCGTCGTAGCCGGGCCGCTGCTGGTGGGCGAGCTGGGTGTCCAGGCCGCATTCGGCCAGGTACTGCACGAGGAATGTGGTGCCGGCGCGGCCCGTCCCCGCGATGAGCAAGTGATTCTTCATCGTCTCCCTTCGCGCAGGCTCCACGTGCCGAATGCGGACATCAGGCGGCTTGCAGCCTGGGCGACTTCGCAGCTCGAGGTGTCGATGACCAGGTCGGGCTGCAGCGGCGGCTCGTAGATGTCCGAGATGCCGGTGAACTTGGCGACTTCGCCGCGGCGCGCACGCGCATACAGGCCCTTGACGTCGCGCTGCTCGCAAACGGCCAGGGAGGCGCGCACATGAACCTCGCGGAAGGCCGTGCCGATGATCTTGCGCGCCATCGCGCGTTGCTCCCGCATCGGAGACACGGCCGCCACGATGACCACCAGCCCCTGGTCGCTCAGCAGGCGCGCGACTTCGGCCATCCGCCGGATGTTCTCGCGGCGGTCCGCATGGCCGAATCCCAGGCCCTGGCTCAAGCCGCGCCGGACGTCGTCGCCGTCGAGGATGGCCACCGGCATGCCCTGTGCCATTGCGCGCTCGCGCAGGCTGTCGGCAATGGTCGACTTGCCCGCGCCCGACAGGCCCGTCAACCAGATGACGCATGATCCGGAACCCCGCGGTCTTTGCAGCGCTACCGGATTGCCGTCAATTCGCATGAAGTGATGAACAGGGGCTATCAAAACATCCGAGGATAGGTAGCATCTTCTTGTGTTTTGTCTCTACAGCGTAAAGATTTCTGAGTTGAAAATTAGGCCTCTCCCGCTCTCCGAATACACACCCACGCGCCCCTCCCGATGCTGAATCTTCTGGTCACCAACGCCACCCTCCCCGACGGCCGCACCGGCATGTCGATCGCCGTGCAGGACGGCCGCATCGCCGAGGTCACCGAAGGCCTGGACGCCCCGGCGCACGAGACGCTCGATGCAGGGGGCCTGCTGCTCGCGCCCCACTTCGTCGACCCCCACTTCCACATGGACGCCACGCTGAGCTACGGCCTGCCGCGCGTCAACGAGAGCGGCACGCTGCTCGAAGGCATTGCGCTATGGGGCGAGCTCAAGCCGCTGCTCACCGCCGATGCGTTGATCGAGCGCGCACTCGCCTACTGCGACTGGGCCGTGGCGAAGGGCCTGCTCGCGATCCGCACGCACGTCGATACCAGCGATCCGAGCCTGCTCGCCGTCGATGCGCTGCTCGAAGTCAAGCGCCAGGTCGCGCCGTACATCGACCTGCAGCTCGTCGCCTTCCCGCAGGACGGCGTGCTGCGCTCGCCGGGCGGCGTCGAAAACCTCACGCGCGCGCTCGACAAGGGCGTGGACGTGGTCGGCGGCATTCCGCATTTCGAGCGCACCATGGCCGATGGCGCCGCCAGCGTGAAGCTCTTGTGCGAGCTGGCCGCCGAGCGCGGCAAGCTGGTCGACATGCACTGCGACGAATCCGACGACCCGCTCTCGCGCCACATCGAGACGCTGGCCTTCGAGGCGCAGCGCCTGGGCCTGCAGGGCCGCGTGACCGGTTCGCACTGCACCTCGATGCATTCGATGGACAACTACTACGTGAGCAAGCTGCTGCCGCTCATCGCGCAAAGCGGCGTGGCCGTCATCGCCAACCCGCTCATCAACATCACGCTGCAGGGCCGCCACGACACCTACCCCAAGCGCCGCGGCATGACGCGCGTGCCCGAACTGATGGCCGCCGGCGTGAACGTCGCCTTCGGCCACGACTGCGTGATGGACCCCTGGTACGGCATGGGCTCGGGCGACATGCTCGAGGTGGCGCACATGGGCCTGCACGTCGCGCAGATGACGAGCCAGGCCGGCATCCGCCAGTGCTTCGAGGCGGTGACGACGAACGCGGCGCGCGTGATGCACCTGGAAGGCTATGGCATCGCGGCCGGCTGCGACGCCAGCTTCGTGCTGCTGCAGGCACGCGATGCGGTCGAGGCGATCCGTCTGCGTGCGACGCGGCTCAAGGTGTTTCGCAAGGGCAAGCTGGTCGCGGAAACGCCGGCGGCCACGGCCACGCTGCACCTGCCGGGACGGGCGCAGGCCAGCAGCTGGATGATTCCCAGGACATAGGACGCCACGGGCCACGCCTTCGCCGCCTCGTCGAAAAACCACCTCTCCGGGGAGAACCGACATGAAAGTCCACGGCACCTGCCATTGCGGCCGCATCACCTACGAGGCCGAGGTCGATCCGGAAAAAGTCAGCCTGTGCAATTGCACCGATTGCCAGGTGCTGTCCGGAACGGCGTATCGCGTCTCTGCGCCGGTGCCTGCGTCGGGCTTTCATTTGCTGACGGGACAGCCCAAGGTCTATGTGAAGACCGGCGAGAGCGGAACACGGCGCCGGCAGAGCTTCTGCGAGAACTGCGGAACGCCGATTGCGTCGAGCCCCGACATCGACCCGCCACCCACCTATTCGCTGCGCATCGGCAGCATGGTGGAGCGCGACCAGTTGCCGCCGCGCAGGCAACAGTGGTGCCGGTCCGCGCTCGGCTGGTCGCAGGACCTCAGCGGCTTGCCCGCACTGCCGACCCAATAGCGTTCATCCGCGCCCTGCCCCTTCGAGGTCGCACCACATGTGCACCTTGGCGAGCAAGGCGCCATCGACTGCGATGGCCATCGGCTCGACGCCGAAGACCTGGAAGCCGCAGCGCTCGTACAGCGTCTGTGCAGCCGCGTTGCCTTCGGTCACCGTGAGCTGCACCACCCGCAGCCCGCCATGCGCACGCGCATGGTCGAGCACGGCCTGCACCAGTCGCCAGCCGAATCCCGCTCGGCGTGCCGAAGCCTTCACCGACATGCCGAACAGCGTGGCCTTGTGGCGTGCGCGCTCGCGGCCCTCGACGCTCAGGCCTGCGGCGCCGACCAGCACGCCCTCGTCGTCGAACGCACCGTAGACCACGCTCTGCGCATCCGCCTCGGCGCCAAGGCGCTTCTCCCACCAACTCAACGGCAAGCCCTCGCGCTCTCCGACGGTGGACGTGAAGGCGCTGGGGTGCGTCGCGTAGGCATCGAGCATCACGACGCGGTATGCGACGGCATCCGCAGCGATCAGGCGACGAACGACGTTGCGGTCCTTCACGGTGTTTTCCTCAGAAGCGGACACAGACGGATTGCCTTTCCTGCAGCACCGCCTCCTGGCCGAAATTCTTGCGGTACGTGTCGATGATGGCGGCGATGGCCGCGTCGTCCTTCTCACTGCGCGGATGCAGCAGCACCACGAGCTTGGAGGGCTCGCGCACCACGCCGCCCGAGGCGCCGCGCCATTGGCCGACGGCGTCGAGCACGGTCAAACCCTGCGGGAACGCGGGGGTCACGGTGGTGTCGAGAAAGCCGGTCCATTGCGCATCCGACACCTGACCGCCGGCCGGGATGGCGCGGCCGAAAAAGAGCGTGTCGCGCTCGAAGGCATCGAAGCCGGTGCCGCAGGTTCTGCCAGCCGTCGACGCGGAAGGCAAAGCGCTGCAGCCCGCGAGCACGGTCAGCATGAGCACGACCAGCGTCGGACGGACGCGGGAAGCAGCGTGTGTCATGAGCGTTCAGGCCTCCGGGGCGATCGCCTCGGCGTATTCGTAGAGCGCACCGAGGATCTCCTCGCCGCGCTCGTCCGCCGTTTCGGACAGCGCATCGACTTCGCTGAACAGCTGCTCGATGGTGCGCACCCCGCCCTCGCCATGGAACAGGCGCGCCACGCGCAGCGCCTCCCAGCGTTCGGCTTCTTCAGGGGACAGAGATTCGGGCCAGTTGCGTGCGCGGTAGCGGAACACGATCTCCTCGAGGCGGCCGTCGTCGAAACCGGTGCGGTCCTTGGCGAGCTCAGCCGCCGAGAGGCCGCGCAACTGGTTCAGCCGCCGGCGGTCGGCGTTGCCGACGAAGCCGCCGTAGAGGTCTTCATCGGCATCCGGCGTGGCCTCCTTCGGCCGCGCGTACACCTGCGACCAGATCGCGCTCATGTCGGGCAGGTCGCGCGCGATGGCGGCGTGGCGCATGGCAGTGTCGAGGTCCACGCCCCAGCGTTCGGCCATCGGCGGTGCGAGCGTGCGCAGGTTGCCGACCACCATCGGCGACTTGTTGAGGTGGACGCCCTTCACGGGCAGGCGCACCACGCCCTCGGGCAGGTCGGCCGTGCGGGTGAAGAGCCGCAGGCGCAGCGTCTCGACATCGAGGTCGCGCAGCTCGCTCGGGTCGTGGGCCAGGTCCCAGGCGATCAGCTCGTTCTTGTTGGTCGGGTGGCTCGCCAGCGGCCACATCACGGCGAGGCAGCCGCGCTCCACCGGGAACATGCCCGAGACATGCAGGAAGGGCTTGGCGGTCTCGCGCATCGCGGGCAGGCCGAGCTCGCTCGCGACGCGATCCTTCCTGTGCAGGCCGAAAGCAAAGTCGAACAGCTTGGGCTGCCTGTCGCGGATCAGCCGGGCCAGTGCGATGGTCGCGCGCACGTCCGAGAGCGCGTCGTGCGCCGACTCGTGCAGCAGGCCGTTGGCGCGCGCCAGGTCTTCGAGCTTGAAGCTGGGCTTGCCGTCTTCCTTCTTCGGCCACTCGATGCCCTCGGGCCGCAGCGCGTAGGTCAGGCGCACCACGTCGAGCAGGTCCCAACGGCCGCAGTCGTTCTGCCACTCGCGTGCATACGGATCGATCAGGTTGCGCCAGAAGAGGAAGCGCGTCACCTCGTCGTCGAAGCGGATCGTGTTGTAGCCCACGCCGATGGTGGCGGGCTGCGAGAAGGCGCGTTCGATCTGGGCGGCGAAGTCGTGCTCGGGGATGCCGCGTTCCAGGCACACCTGCGGCGTGATGCCGGTGATGAGGCAGGCCTCGGGGCTGGGCAGGTAGTCCGGCGCGGGCTTGCAATAGATCATCAGCGGCTCGCCGACTTCGTTCAGCTCGGCATCGGTGCGGATGGCGGCGAACTGCGAAGGCCGGTCGCGACGCGGCACCGCGCCGAAGGTTTCGTAGTCGTGCCAGAGAAAGGTGTGGTTCATTCAGAGCAAGGGTGAAAACAAGCGCGCAATGGAATCGCCGAGGCGACGCCAGAAATTCTGTGGCCGGTTGGCGCGCACCGCGCCGGAACTGTGCAGGTCGGTCTCGAACTGCGCCGCCAGCGGCCGGGCCAGTTCGGGGCCGTAGACCACCGCGCAGACCTCGAAATTGAGCCGGAAGCTGCGGTTGTCGAAATTCGCGGTGCCGATCATCGCGCAATGCTCGTCGACCACCAAGGTCTTGGAGTGCAGCATGCGCGCCTTGTATTCCCAGACTTTCACGCCCGCGGCGATCAGCTCGTCGAAGTACGACCGCGCGGCTGCGCTCACGATGGCCGAATCACTGCGGCGCGGCACGAGCAGGCGCACATCGACACCGCGCAGCGCTGCGCTCGTCAGCGCCATCAGCGCCGGCTCGCCGGGCACGAAGTACGGCGTGGTGAGCCAGGCGCGGTGCGTGGCCGAATGGATCGCCTCGACGTGCATGCGGTGGATGGGTTCGAGCACGTTGTCGGGGCCGCTGGTGACGATCTGCACGGGGATGTCGCCGGCGTCGAGCTGCGGGAGCATTGCGGCCATCGCGTCGTCCATGCCGCGCGGGTCTTCGCCGGTGGCGTAGGTCCAGTCCTCGAGGAAGGTGGTCTGCAGCCAGCGCACCGCGCTGCCCTCGATGCGCAGGTGCACGTCGTGGTACGCGTCGGCGTTGGTGCGCTTATCTTCCTCGTCGGTGATATTCACGCCGCCCGTGAAGCCCACGCGGCCGTCGCACACCACGATCTTGCGGTGGGTGCGGTAGTTGGTCACCGGTCGCAGGCGCCGGCCGATTTTTGTGTCGTGGAACAGTGCGACCTTCACGCCCGCCTCGAGCATCGGCGCCATGAACTTGCGGCCGATGCGCTTGGAGCCCAGTGCGTCGAGCAGCAGGCGGACGACGACGCCCTCCTTCGCGCGCTCGACCAGGAGATCGCGCAGCGCAGTGCCGATCTGGTCGGGCTCGAAGATGTAGTACTCGAGGTGGATGTGGTCCTTAGCCGCGCGCACGGCCTCGAAGATGGCGTCGAAGGTGCGTGCACCGCCCGAGAGCAGTTCCACATCGGATGCGCTCGACACCGGCAGCCCGCAGGCCGCAGTGCCCAGCCGCGCCATCTGCTGCAGCGCCGGTGGCGCGTTCTGCGCCGCATCGCGCAGCCGGGCGAGGTCGGCCTGCGCCGAGGCCCCGGCGCGGTTGCGCAGCCGCTTGATGCGTTGCTTGCGCAGACGCTGCGGCCCGAGGAAGTAATAGATGACGAAGCCCGCGAACGGCAGCAGCGCCAGCGACAGGATCCAGCTCATCGTGGACACCGGCGCGCGCTTCTGCATCACGATCCAGATCGACAGCACGGCGATGTAGCCGCTCCACGCCAGGGAGAGGCCGGTTTTCCATTCGTGGCTGAGTTCGGGGAGGATCAAGGTGGCGAAGGCGGGTGGATGGCTGGGTTTTGAGGGCCCAAAGAAAAAGGCCGGCAGCGCGATGCTACCGGCCTTTGGAGGCGGTTCCGCGGCCTCATCGGCCACGGAATGCCCGGTTTCTTCAACCGGTTGCGGCCTCTTCAGCCTCGGGCTTGGACTTGCCTTCTTTCTTCGGCAGCGGCTGGATGTCCAGCAGCACTTCGTCCTTGTCGTCGAGGTCGACTTCGAGGCGGCCGCCATCGGTCAGGCGACCGAACAGCAGTTCGTCGGCCAGTGCACGACGGATCGTGTCCTGGATCAGGCGTTGCATCGGACGCGCGCCCATCAGCGGATCGAAGCCCTTCTTCGCCAGGTGCTTGCGCAGCTTGTCGCTGAAGGTGACTTCGACCTTCTTCTCGGCCAGTTGCGTTTCGAGTTGCAGCAGGAACTTGTCGACCACGCGCAGGATGATGTTCTCGTCGAGCGCCTTGAAGTTGACGATGGCATCCAGCCGGTTGCGGAACTCGGGCGAGAACAAGCGCTTGATGTCGCCCATTTCGTCGCCCGCCTGGCGCGGGTTGGTGAAGCCGATGGTCGCCTTGTTCATGGTCTCCGCACCCGCATTCGTCGTCATGATGATGATGACGTTGCGGAAGTCGGCCTTGCGCCCGTTGTTGTCGGTCAGCGTGCCATGGTCCATCACCTGCAGCAGCACGTTGAAGATGTCCGGATGCGCCTTCTCGATTTCGTCGAGCAGCAGCACCGAATGCGGCTTCTTCGTGACGGCCTCGGTCAAGAGACCGCCCTGGTCGAAACCGACGTAGCCAGGAGGCGCGCCGATCAGGCGGCTCACCGCGTGACGCTCCATGTACTCCGACATGTCGAAGCGGATCAGCTCGATGCCCATGATGTAGGCCAATTGCTTGGCCGCTTCGGTCTTGCCGACGCCCGTGGGACCGGAGAACAGGAACGAGCCGATCGGCTTGTCGCCCTTGCCCAGGCCCGAACGCGCCATCTTGACCGCGGAGGCGAGCACTTCGAGTGCCTTGTCCTGGCCGAACACCACGCTCTTGAGGTCGCGCTCGATCGTCTGCAGCTTGCTGCGGTCGTCGTTGCTGACGTTGGCCGGGGGAATGCGCGCGATCTTCGCCACGATTTCCTCGACCTCGGTCTTGCTGATGGTCTTCTTGCGCTTGCTCGGCGGCAGGATGCGCTGGGCGGCACCAGCTTCGTCGATGACGTCGATCGCCTTGTCGGGCAGGTGACGGTCATTGATGTACTTGGCGCTCAGCTCGGCGGCAGCTTGCAGGGCGGCCACCGCGTACTTCACGCCATGGTGTTCCTCGAAGCGCGACTTCAGGCCCTTCAGGATGTCGACGGTTTCCTGCACCGACGGCTCGACCACGTCGACCTTCTGGAAGCGACGCGACAGGGCCGCATCCTTCTCGAAGATGCCGCGGTATTCGGTGAACGTGGTCGCACCGATGCACTTGAGCTGGCCGCTCGAGAGCGCGGGCTTGAGCAGGTTCGACGCATCGAGCGTGCCGCCCGAGGCTGCGCCTGCACCGATCAGCGTGTGGATTTCGTCGATGAAGAGCACTGCGTTCGGCTTGTCCTTCAGCGACTTGAGCACGCCCTTCAGGCGCTGCTCGAAATCGCCGCGGTACTTGGTGCCGGCCAGCAATGCGCCCATGTCGAGCGAGTAGACCTGCGCCTCGGCGAGGATCTCGGGCACGTCGCCCTGGGTGATGCGCCATGCCAGGCCTTCCGCAATCGCGGTCTTGCCCACACCGGCCTCGCCCACGAGCAGCGGGTTGTTCTTGCGCCGGCGGCACAGGATCTGGATGACGCGCTCGACCTCGTATTCGCGGCCGATCAGCGGATCGATCTTGCCGTCCTTGGCGAGCTGGTTGAGGTTTTGCGTGAACTGCTCGAGCGGCGATGCCTTCTCGTTGCGTTCGCCGCCGCCCTCTTCGCCTTCGCCTTGAGGCGCTTCGCCGCTGCCCTTGACGGCTTCGGGCGGATCGCTCTTCTTGATGCCGTGGGCAATGAAGTTCACCACGTCGAGGCGGGTCACGCCCTGCTGGTGCAGGTAATAGACCGCGTGCGAGTCCTTCTCACCGAAGATCGCGACCAGCACGTTGGCGCCGGTGACTTCCTTCTTGCCGTTGCCGGTGGACTGCACATGCATGATGGCGCGTTGGATCACGCGCTGGAAACCCAGCGTGGGCTGGGTGTCTACATCGTCGGTACCCGCCACTTGCGGCGTGTTGTCCTTGATGAAGTTGGTGAGCGACGCCCGAAGGTCGTCGACGTTCGCCGAGCAGGCGCGCAGAACCTCTGCGGCGCTCGGGTTGTCCAGCAAAGCGAGCAGCAGGTGCTCCACGGTGATGAACTCGTGGCGCTGCTGCCGGGCCTCGACGAAGGCCATGTGCAAGCTGACTTCCAGTTCCTGGGCAATCATGTGATTTCCTTTTGCCTTGCTGTAAATAAGTTCTCAGATGGGTTGGAGCTTGCGCAATTCAACAGGTTCACGCAACTGGCTCACTGACACATTGCAGCGGGTGCCCAGCCTGCTGCGCGGCCTCCATGACCTGATTCACCTTGGTGGCTGCCATGTCGCGGGAATAGACCCCACAGACACCGCGGCCATCGAGATGGATTTTCAACATGATCTGCGTCGCGGTTTCGCGGTCTTTGCTGAAGTACTCCTGCAGCACCACGATCACGAACTCCATGGGGGTGTAGTCATCGTTCAGCATGACCACCTGGTACATCTGGGGCGGCGCAGTTTTCTGCGGCCGGCGCTCCAGAACGACCGAATCTCCGTCATCCCCGGCCGGTTTTTGGGCCGGGGGGGTGGGGGGAGTCTTGGGAATTCTCGTTGCCATGAAAAAGATTCTATAGAGCGTGCAAGCACCGTGCCGACGCGAGAAGACTTGGTGGCGCGTATTCGACAAATCAAGGGGCTTGCGTCGCGTACGACAGCGCATATCGCGAAATAAATCGGCGAATTGCCAGCCTGCTCAGATATTGCGCAGGATTGGCTTGTTTGGCGCTGACATTTTTCGGCTTCGCGACCGGATCGGAGGCGGTAAATCGGGCGGCAATGCGTCGATTTCCTCGTCGGTGAGCTCTTTTTCGGGCTCCTCCGGCACGGCGAAAGGTACCGGTTGAGGTCGGCGGGCGCTCATTGCTTCGTGCATATTTGCAGGAGGCGGGGACGGCACAGAGGTCGTCGATTTTCTCCCCAGGTCGCGACCCGATTGCTGCGCCGTGTTCGGCTTGGGAGCGACGGGCTCCAGCAGCAACGCGCGCCATTCGGCCTGCCTCCTGTCTTCCTGCTCCGACTGCCAGCGCTTCTGTTCGCCCAGCAACTCCCTGAGGCGCGCCGTGTGCTGCCGCCCCAGAAGCTCCAGCTCGACTCGAGCCGCCCGCTGGACCCATTGCGGCACGCACAACAAGGCCTGCTGCAAGTCCCGCTGGGCTTGCTCCCTGGCAAGTTCAAAGGCCCTTCGCTGTGCCTCCAACTGCGCGCGGACCGCCTGCGAGAAGACCCAGGCGCCAAGGCCCGCGCCGAACAGTCCCAACGCAATGCAGGTCACCAGGAAGCCGATCTGCATTTCACGCCCCATCAAGCACGCTCCCCTTCGGAGTCCCATTTCTGCAACAGATCGAGCGGAATGGCATCGGCCACCTGCGCAAAACGCAGGCCGACCATGCGCTCGGCCTGCTTGAGCAACACCGCCACCGGGCTGCTGGGTTCGTGGACTTCAAACCACTCGCGTGCATTGCGGATGGTCTGAAGGGCATCGTCGCGCGGAGTCGGGCCCGAGGCGCTGGGGTATGCCACGCTTTCAGGGGATGCGACCGGCTCGGCGCCGTGAATCGCCTCGATTTCGTCAAAGGGCTCGAGGAGGTCGAGCAGCGCCTGGAGCGAAGGCGCGTCGCCACCCAGGTGAATCGCCGCCCAGGCAGCGATCCGCCGAGTTGCCCGCGACGCTTGCGACAACAGGTTCACCGGCGCATTCGCATCTCCGTTCGCGGCAAGACGCAATTGGGCGAGCTGCCGAGCGACGGATTCGAGGCTCGGCGCGTCGGCCTGACGCGGCACCGACCAGGCACGTTCGACCTCCCGCACCGTCAGATGCCTCGCGGCGTTGGCTGCGACGACGATCTCTCGCACATCGCCCAGCAATCCATCCGGATCTGCCAGCGCCGCCAGGGCGTTGGCGCGCACGGCCGGATCGCGTTCCCCTTCGACAACGAGCTGCGGATGCACCGCATCGGGCCAGCACTCCAGCACCGCGGACAGCGCGGCCAATGATTGCGAAAGTCCCGCGGCCTGCGCCACCCTCGCGCGCGCCCTGCACAACCAGACGAACAGGTTGATGTCCCGCGTCCGCAGCAACAGGCGGCGACAGTCGCGCTCGACCTCGGCCCAGTTCGGTGCCTCCGGCATCCCGACAAATTGCCCGTACTGCGCATCGCCGCGCGGTGACATGCGCGAGAGCAGCACGGCGTATTCCGCGTCATATTCGAGACACGGACCGCAAGGCTCCTTGGCGCTCAAGGGCTCGAACTCGGCAGCCGGCCCAGGGGATCTGGCAACGTAAATCATGAGTGTCGGATGAAGGGAGTCAGTGAACGGCCTGGGAGACCCCAGTACTGCTGCGATGGCGCAAGTCGACGTATTGCTCCGGCTCGAACACCATTCCCACGGTGAAGCCGACAACTTGCGCGGCCCGGCCTTCCGAGCCGCCGAGCCATGTGGACCATCCGAGTTTTTCCGAATCGTCGAGCCGAGCGGGCGGCGTGCTGTCGTTGCGCAGACGCAGCTCGACCTCCCAGACAAACTCGTGGCCCACAAAGCCCCGCACCCATTCGACAAGCAGCGCGAGATCCCGCCCATGGGGGGTGAAGCGCAGGTACTGGTCGAGCGTCAATGGCCCGACCACCAGCCGGAACTTGCTCTGCCGATCGGCCACGACCTCTCCCGCAATCGCCCCCACCGCCATGACACTGGAAGCGCGTGCCAGGCCCAGGCGGCTCTGGTCATCGTCGTCGATGCGGATCCAGTGCAGCACGAACTCCTGGAGTCGCACGGGCACCGCGAAGAAGCGGGCCAACGTGGCAGCCAATCCGTCAGGGTTGCGGGCCTCCCGCGTCAAGTGCGTCGAGGCCGCGAGGCGGGCATGCGCGGGCAATGCCGAATCGCGGATCTCCCGTGGGTCATGCCCCGTGAGGCGAGCGATATAGCGACTGAACGTCTCATCCTCGGCGCGGTCCAGCCCCGCCGCAGCCTGGCTCTGCGCCCACGCGCGGTACATGTGCGTCAGGTAGCGGTGGTGGAAAAGATCCAGAAAATCCGCCAGCGTGCTGTCGTTGTGGTTCTCGAGACGATCTCGAATCAGCTCCGTGTAGTGCAGCGGCAGTGGCCCGTTGGGCCCCAGCAGGCCCAGGCCGTACACGCGCATCGTGGGGAGATCCGGATTGTTTCCCGGACGCAGCGGTGCCGCTCCTGAAAGGGCCGGTTGCGGATCTCCCGGCAGCACGGCGCCCGCGATTTCGCGCGGCGCGAATATCAATGCCGCCACCTGGCCCAACCGAAAGGACTCCTGCCGTGGGCGGCTGGCGAGCCCGATCGGGGGCTGCGGAGAGCAAGCAGCACCGATGCGTCTCAGCACGGCAAAGAAGCCGAATTTCCAGGGGGCGTCTCGCAATCGCACGAGCATTTCCTGCTGCGCCGATTTGGCGGGGGATTGCTTCACAAGACGCCCTCGCTGTCGCCATCGTGCCTCGAACCGATCCGGACATGGCTGTCCGGAGAGAGATCGTGATGCTCGCGCCGCGTCAGACTGGGCAACGGGACCTTGGCCTCGCGGGCAAGCTCCGGCGCGAACATGCCCAGCACGTCTTGCGAGGGCTCCGGATCGAGAAGTTCCGATCTCGCAAGCGGTTCGAACGCCTCGATGATCTGGTCGATGCCTTCGCGCGGCAGCAGGATGTCGCGCAGCAAGGGATAGGTCTCGGCCTTCCTGCTCAACTCTTCCAGCGTTGGAGCGGCCTCGGCGCCGAGAGCCCCCGCAAATCCTTCCCAAAGGGTGTGACCGGAAAGCTGACCGGGATCCTGAACCACGCGCACGAATTCTTCGTGCAACGCGTCCAGCAGGACGCCCGCAGGTCCGGCATCGAGTGGCGGGGCGGCGGAAGGCGTGGTCTGCGCTTCGAGACGCGGCCTTTCGTCAAGCAATGCGGTCAAGGTGTCCGCAGCGGGGCGAGACCTTGCCCCCGCGATGTCCAGCACGCCGAAAGGATCGACGAGGGGGTCGATTCGTCGGCCATCGGCGTTGCCTTCACCATTCAGGTCGCACAGATCGAAGACTCGTGGCAAGGCAGACCCGAGGCCCTCGTCTTTGGGCACGGTCAGTTGGACCTCTTGCGTTTCGAGGCCCCCATGCATCCGTTCGGGCGCCTCTCCCGCCCCCTGCTCCAGCACGAAGCGCAGCAGCCCCAGTTCGAGCGTATCTCCCACGGCGACAGGCACCACCGCGCCGGCCGGGACTCGCTTGCCGTTGCACGCGCACATCAGCGTATAGCTGCCATTGCTCAGTTGCCATCCCCCGGCTTCGTCGCACCAGGCAATGCGACACAGATTGGCAACACCCCATTGGCCAACGCTCTGGAGCTCACTGCACAGGTGGAGGATATCGGCCATGCCCGCGCCGGCCGGCGGAATCCACATGGTTCCGTATCGCGCCTCACCGCCACTGTGAGTGAGGCGAAGAACCAAAGGAGCCACGTGGACGTTCCCCGCGTGAGGATTGCCGGTGTTCATGGCGAAACGCTCCACAATTTTTGCAGCCTGTTGGCCGCACCGATGAACCGGCCGTTGGCGTCCTGTTGCCAGAACGCGCTTTCGGCACGCGCGCCTTGCAGGCGGTGCGGCCAATCGGCCCAGGGAAGATGGCGGACACCATGCAGCTCGGCCGCGGGATCGTCGCTGAGGGCCGGGCCTGTCCGCTGATCGAGCAAGGCTTGCAACCAGCGAACTCGCTGCACGGAGAAGTCTTTTTCCAGTTCGCGGCTTTCCGTCCGCAGTGCGCGCACCGTGATCTCCAGGGCCTGAATGTCGGCACGGCTCGTGCGTGCGTGGCGGGCGACGGCCCGTGCAAGCCAGAACTGCCAATCGAGCGGCTGACGAAGCTGCGCCTCGAAATGCCGCATGGCCCGGCGCGGAAACTCCTGCTGATAGATCACCAGGGGATGAGGCGGCCCCGCCGTGTCGACGGACGGCGCAATCACGCCAAGCACAAACCGTTGCCGCGCAAACGGCAAGGTGCCGGGCGGCAGTGCGAAAGCGACCGGCACCGACATGGCCCTCGCGGTAACGCCGACGTCCGCGTGGAGGCCGTGCTCCGCGAGCCATTGCGTCCAGGCCTCCGCTTCGCCGGGCCGCACGCCGCTGTGCACGAAATCTTCGTGCCCCGGCAGCTTGCCCCAGATGGCCGGTGCAGACGTGCGGCAGGAAGCGATCAGTCTTGCGAGCATGGCGTCGGGGCGTCAGGCCGCTCGTCCCGGACAACGAAAGCCCTTGAGCACATCGCTATTGAGCGGGTTGGGCTGGCTGCCGGCGTTGATGTCGATCAACGCCTTTCGGCCGTCGAACGAGTACTCGACACTCAAACGCCCCGGTGTCGCCGTGTTCACGATGCGCCCCTTCTCAAGCAAGCGAAACAACGCCCACGGCCCATTGGCCATGAAAGTCGAGGTAGGACCCGAGATCCGCGGATTGGCCGTGATCTCCGCCATCGCACCGCCGCGTGGCCCCGGCCACTGGACGGCGAACGCCTGTACCGGGCCATGGATGTAGCGCTGGCCCTGCCCGTCGATGTCGATGATGAGATCGGTGATGCTCGGCTCCAGTTCAAGCACCCGCAGGTCCATCTTCCATGCCAGTTTCTTGCCGCCTGCATCACGGAAGAAAAGATCGCGGATCTGTTGCGCGCGGTAGAAGGCATCGAGGTTCGGCCCGCTCTGGGCCAGCAGTTTGAGCAGTTCGCCAAGCAATGTCGGGCCCGTGGTCGCGGGTGCTTGCGTCACTCCACCGGCAACGCTCTCCGCACCGGCCGCCGGGGCCTGGACCGCAGTCGGGTCCTTGTAGCGCCAAGGGCGCACGCTGGTATCGACGTATGAAGCCAGGTACTTGTTGAAAAATTCGTCCGCGGCACCGCTCGCGGCGAAGACCAGCGTGAAGTCCTCGATGGAGGCATCCTGCGCCACTGCAGCCAGCGGATAGCGCCCCTCCACGCCGCGCTTGCACGGTTCGCTGACCTGCATCGCCATCAGGCCCATGATGCGATCGAGCTGCTGTTGGGCCTGGTTTCGCAGGATGCCGGTGGAACCGAGCGCCACCTTGTCACCGCCGCTTGTGGCCAACGCGGCCAGCACCTCGCGAAACGGCGCGGGGAGTTTCCCGGCCTCCAGCTTCAGCCGCGCACCGACTTCAGAACCTCCGGGCGGCAGGCTGCCCGCCGTCAGCGCTGTATCGGCCACGACCAACAGCGTATAGAACTCGTTGACGAGTCCCGAGATGGCTTCGAGCCCCGGTTTGGCGCCGGCGGCGGCGGCATTTCCGGCACCGATGTCCGGTAGCCCTGTCACCACTTCGCGCAGCGCGGCAAAGCGGTTGTCGACGATTTCCTTTTCGAGTCGCTCCTCCGCGCGAATGCCGAGGTTCCTGCCAATTGCGCTGGTCTGCTTGCTCAGTTCGTCGGAGGCCTTGTCGAGGAATCCTTTTTCCTCCTGAGCGCGCACGACCAGCGGGCGCGACAGCGTGGTCTCGCGCGCCGCCGCGCGCGTCAGTCGCGCCAGGGGCGAGTCAGGCGCAGCCAACTGCCGCAGCACGCTCAGGTCAAACCCCAGGCTGGTGCCGGTGGTGTCGCCGCCCCCGACCGTGCGGATCGATTCGAGAAAGGCTTCCCAGTGCTGGGCATATTCGCTCAGGTATTGACGACGGATGTCATCAAGAAACGGATCGTTCTGCAATTTGCGAGCGGCGGCATCGAGCACCGCCGAGGCATTGCGCCCCATGACCCACGCATCGTCGTCAATGGCTTGTCCGACGAACTCTGGCAGCCGCTTGCTGAAGACGTCGTGGTATCCGTCATAGGTGAAGAGGCCCGGTACTCCTTTTTCAAGAGGCAGACCGCCGGCGCGGGAAAACACGGTGCCGGCTTGCGGCCCGACCGCACGGACCAACGTGAACTCTTGCGGAGTCTCCGGCAGCATCGCCGCCTTGGCGCGCTCGTAGACACGCTGGGTCGAGGTGTTGCTGTTGAGGAAATCCTGCACTGCACGCACAAGCACTTCGTTAGGCAGCGACGCCGATTGCACCGGACGCTCACCGGAAAAGAGCGCAGTCACATGACCCACCATAGAAGCGCGCCCACCGAAGGCGGCGGCACTGTCGGCATGCTCCCAGTCCTTGAGAACCCAGTTGCGAACGTCCCGAGCGCCTCCTTTCATGTACCTGTCCTTGTCGTGCAGGAGCTTGTAGACGCGCAAGGTTTCATAGGCAGTCTTGGCGTCGCCATCCTTCATGCTTTGTGCCAGCACGGTCTCCATGCGCTGGAGGATGGTCGGCAGCAGGGTGTGGTCCTGCAGCTGGGCATAGGTTTCGCCAGTCACGGCCAGCACGGGCGGCACGCTGTACAGGCCGTAGCGAAAGCTGCCCGGCGGGTTGTCGATGTCGAGACCGGAGTAACCGGGCAACTCGCGCGCGCCGTTGAGCACGTCCGGCACGCCTGCCGGCTTGAAGCTGCTGTACAGCGCGCGCACCTGGCCGGCGAGCACATCCGTGCGCTGGCCGACAGTGTCCAGGTATCGGCGGTTGTTGCCGTAGCTCACCGCCAGCGCGCCGGCCAGCCACATGAAGATCACGAACGCCAGGGCATGCCCCATCAGGCGCAGCAGCCGGAACCGAAATTCCCAGCGCAGATTGGGCCTCACCAGGTGGGCTTCCGGAATGATGACCTTGGTCAGCAGCTCCTGGAGGAAGAACCCTTGCTGCCCCTGTCCGGACGCCGTGCCGGCAGCATGCAGGTTCGAGGCTGGCGACAGGCCGAGCCTGCGATGCAGTCGCTGGATCAGCGTCCCTGGATCGGCGGGCAGCTCCATGTGGGCTTGCACACCGCTCGTGAAGTACACGCCGCGCAGCGTGTCGTGCAACTGGGTCTTGTCGAAACGCGAGACGAGAAAGATCTGGTCCAGCATCGGCACCAGCGGTACCGCCAATCCGGCCAGTTCCTTCGGCAGTGCGAACAGGCGCTTGCGACGTTCGACGTCGAACTCTTCGTTCAGCCGCGCGCGCAGACCATCGGCCAACCGGTCCTTGAGCAATGCAAGCTCCGCGTCCATCTGCGTGCGCAAGGTGTCTCGGGCCTGCATGCCGGCCCGCGTGTTCTTCATGCCGCGGAATGGCAGCGCGAAGCCCCAGGCCTGCATGCGCCCTTCGCTGGTGAGCGATTGAAAATATTCGCTGAACCCTCGCAGCAGATCCATCTTCGTGACGACCACATACACGGGAAAGCGAATGCCCAACTCCTGGCGCAATTCAGTGAGGCGATCGTGCACCAGGCTCGCATGCTCGGCGCGCTCCATCTCGGTCATGGTCAGCAGCTCGGCCGCATCGAGCGCGACGATCACGCCATTGAGCGGGGCACGCGTGCGGTGTTTGCGAAGCAGACCGAGGAAAGCGCGCCACTCGACCGGATCGGTCACGGGATTGCGCTCCTGCGTGGTGTAGCGGCCTGCCGTGTCGATGAACACGGCCTCGTTGGCAAACCACCAGTCGCAATGCAGCGTGCCGCCTTCCGACTTGAACACCACGCGCTTCGAAGCATTGCCCATCTGGCGCGCCAGGGGAAACTGCAGCCCGGCGTTGAGCAGCGCAGTGGTTTTCCCTGCGCTGGCGCTGCCGATGACCATGTACCAGGGCAGCTCGTACAGATAGCGATTGCCTTCGAACAGACGACGCAATCCACCACGGCCGCGCAAACCCTTGAGTTGGACCAAGGCGCGATGGACAGCGGCGGTGACCGTCTTGATTTCTTCCCTGCCCGTCTCGTCCTTGCCCGCGTCCTTTCCGAAGCTCAGGACCTTTGCAAGCAGGTCCTCGTTGTTTCGCAAGGCCTGCCAGAAGCGATGGAGCCAGTACAGCGCATACAGCAGCAGGATCCCGCCAATGATCACCACACGCACCCCAACCGACGCGAGCGGCTTTGCTGCACCGATGTCCAGCAAGGGCCCCGCCTGCCAAAGCAGCAGGCACAGCGCGACCACCGCAACCAGGCTGTACGGCCCCGAAACGAGCCAGAGGATGCCAAGGATCAGCAGCAGCACGATGAAAGCCACGCGCACGCCGACCGACGCCAGCGGGCGCAGTCCATCCACGGCAAGCAAGGGACCGACGAACCAGATCGCCATTGCCAGCAGCACCATGGCGACAAAAGCCAGCATCTGCCGGGAAAAAATAAATGCCAGGAACTGTTTGAGGTATTGCATGAGTGACTCCCGGGCCGCCTCTAGCGTGCCGCCGGCGTTGCGGCTGGCGACGCGGCGTTGCCGCCGTCGTCTTGGATGACGACGATGTCGACACGGCGATTCCTTGCTCGCCCGGCTGCCGTTGCGCTGTCGACCATCGGCATCGTGTCGCCGCGCCCTTCGGTATGGATGCGCGACGCCACCACACCCTTGCCCAGCAGCACGGCAGTCACTGCTTCGGCCCGCTTCTCGCTCAAGACCTGATTGTTGGGAAAATCGTGGGTCCTGATCGGACGGTTGTCGGAGTGGCCGGTGACCTGGACAGCACCTGAGACCTGGTTGATTTCGTCCGCCACCTTGTCCAGAACCGGAAGAATCTTTGCGTTCAGGCGCGCCTGGCCGGGGACGAACATGTCGTCGCCCCTGAACGTGACCGCGCTGCGGTGCTCGTCTTCTTCCACGTTCACCGTGCCGCGTGCGATCTCGGGAGCCAGCAACTCCTTCAGGCGCAGTGGCTTGACCGGAGGCGCTGGTGGTGCGGGTGGCGGCCGCATCCGGCCGATGGCGGCGATGCGCTGCTCCACGTCGGCGCTCGTCTGCAACAGCCGGTACTTGTACCAGGCGAACAAGCCGGACAAGACCAGCGCCAGCAGCGACGCCGTCGCCCATACCGGAACGCTGCGCAGCAGACGGAACGTACCCGCCCCCACACCCTTCCAGTGCGGCGAAAGATCACGCGGTACTTCGCCGCACGCAGTACCGAGCAATGTGAAGAGCCGATGGCGAACTGTCTCCAGTTGCCGACGTCCGTTGGCCGCCGTGCTGAAGCGCCCCTCGAAGCCCAGCCCAAGGACCTGGTACATCAGCTCGAGCAGATCGATGTGTTCCTCCGGGCTGGCAGCCAGGCGGCCCACCAGCAGGAAGAACTTGTCGCCCCCCTTCGTGTCGCCGTGGAACTTCGCGGCCAGCTGCTGTCCGGCCCAGATGCCGGCTTCGCCATTCTTGCCGCCACCCCACTCCGTGCTGTTGGCGGATTCGTCGAGCGCAGTGCACAGCGAATAGCTTGCCGCGACCACATGCTCGTGCCTGATCTGCGCGCTGTTGCAGAGCGACTGGAAGCTCGCTACCTCGCGCTCCAGCAGCCGATGCAGGATCGTCACGCCTTCGCTGCCGAGCGTCGCCGGCATGTCGGCGAGTGCGCGCAGCAGCGGCTGAGCCGCTTCGAGCAAGGGATTTTTGGCAGCGGTGACAGCAGCCAGGCGCACTTGCATCGGTGGCTCCGTGCCAAGACGCACGTCCTTCGTCGCATCACCCGGCCAAGAGTCCTTGGGCGACGAGTGGTCGGATGGAACGAAGTCCCCCGAATCGTCGCTGGGTTCTTCCAGGTTGTGCATGGGATCGTCGAGGAAGGGCTTCATTTTTCTCGCACACCCCAAAGTTCAAGACGAAGGCCAGGGAATTCGCCCGCCACGTGCAGCGCAAGTCCGCCATGCTTGACCATGTGCTCCCACAACGGTCCGCGCGAGTCGATCTGAAAATAGACAAAGCCCGCATTGAAAGGGATCTGGCGCGGCGGCACCGGCAGCGTTTGAAGCGGGATGCCGGGCAAATGCGAACGGATGAGTTCGGCGAGCCGATCGCTCGGCCCGACCTTGCAGCGTGCTGGAAACTCACTGGCCAACTGATCGGGCGGCGTATGTGCCGCCACGGCGAACACGAGGCTGGAGAAGCCTTGCAATTCCGAGGGCTCGACACTCGCCACACGCACGCCGTTGGCGCGATTGGCGAGGGGAATGCTCTGCGCACTGCGAACCAGCACGTCGTTGAGCAAGGCTTGCACATCGGTCATCAACTTCCGGAAGGACAGGCAGGGATCGATGTGCTGATAGGCCGGGTGCTCGATCGGACGACGCGTGCTCGCGCGCACGAACGTCGCAAGCTCTCCGCTGAAGGAGCACAAGGCGGTGTAGAGCGCTTCCGGCGAGGTCTCTCGCACGCGCAGCCAGTGTTCGAACAAGGGCTCGTAGCGATTGAGTATCTGCAGCAGCAGAAAGTCGGACACTTCGGCCGACTCGCTCGACTTGCCATCGTTGCTGCTGAGCCGCGTTGCCAGCGTTTGCGCACGGAGGCGGCACAGGCCGTGCAGATTCGTCACCCAATCGGCCAGCAGCGGGCTCGCACCGTAGCCGGCAACGGGCGGAATCAGATACGGGTCGGTGGCGATGCTCCCGTCGGAGCGCAGCACCGTCACCTTGGCGAGCGGAAGGCCGATCCAGGCATCGGTCAGTTCCCGTTGCGGCAGCAGGCGCAACCGCAAGCGCGAAAGCTGCACCGTCTTCGGACCTTGCCCGATGGAATTGGCATCACGCAACTCGGTGTCGAAGACCGAGAAGCGTGCGAGCGATGCCGCGGAGGCCGCTGCATCGTCGAAAGTCGTTTCCTCGCCATTGGGCGTGCGAATGGGCACGGCCAGATGGATGACCTGCTCCAGATGCTCGGGCTGGATGGTGAGCGGTGCGGGCGGCAGCGTCTGGCCGGGCGCGTCGAAGGGTGTACCGTCCGAAAAGATGCCCGCGGCACTGGCAAGCACGAGCTTGCCAAGGGACAGCGATTCCGCATCGATGCTGTAGTGATTGAAGCCCCAGTAGAAGGGGCTGAGCGAGGCCGTGCGCTTGTGCGCGAGGTGCTCGAGGTAGCGCTCCTGCTGCTGGAAGAGCTGCGGACGCAGGAAGAGCCCTTCGCTCCAGGCGACTTTGTTGTACCAACTCATGAGATCGATCGTTGTGCGTGCAAGTCGCGGGCTTATTTGAGGGGGGTGAGCTGGATGCCCTTGGCTTGAAGATCGATCTGCAACCTGACCTTGTTGGCCGGCAGAACCGAGCGATACCAGGCAACTTCCGGTGCGGGGTCGATCTTTTGCACCACACGCCAATCGGCTTGCGCGAGATCGCGATACCCGGCGATGACACCGATGGCGGCAATGTCGGGGTGTGACTTGCGACGGATGGTCTTGACATCGCCGGGTCGCAGGATGAATTCATCTCGAACGAGCAGCTCGCTGCCGATCAAGGCCTTGTCGTTGCTGGAGAGCGAAAAATAGTCGGCGGCTTCGAAGACACCTTCCGACTTGAGCTCGTAGAGGCGCACCATGATGGGTGCCGCCCTGCCCTTGTCGTCGGGGTTGACGCCGGCCTCTGCCGTGATCGTGATGTCGAGCCTGGTCTGCTCTCGCGGGTAAGAGAACTGGGCATGCGAGGGTTGTGCCGTGACCAGAGCAAGCGCTGGAACAAGCAACGAAAACACAGCAAATAGCCATCGCCGCGAGAACGTCCGCGAGGGACGGGACATATTGAATGACATGCTCAAAGGAGGTGATTCGATCCATCGCCAGGGACAGCCACCGGCAGCGTGACGCACTTTTTCTGTGCCACGCCGCTCGAAGCCAGGAGGCTTCGGATCGCCCCCAGACTCGTCGCTACGGTCAGGACTCCTTGTTGCCCTTGATGTCGTAGCCAGCCGTGACCGCGCCACCACTGCCGCCTTGGGCGTTCTGCACCGAGTACTCCTGCTTGATCTTCGAGAACGACAGGCGCACCCGCTCCCTGATTCGCAACTCGTCGGAGTTGGATCCGAAGGGCTGGATGGCAGTGATGATCACATCCGAGAACGTGAACTTGAGGTACTCGAGCGGATTGCCGCCGGCCTTGCGAACGGTGAGCTTCGCTTCCTGGACGTGCTTGCCTGTCAGGCAATACTTCATCAGGTTGGGACTCGAGCGATCGACGTAGTGCTCGAACTCCAGGTCCTCGACCGTGGCTTTGCCGGCGCCGCCGCCCGAGCCGGCATGCATGGTGGACTCCTGGAAAGCCTTCCAGTTGAAGGCCAGGACTTCGATCTCGTTCTTGTGATCGGAATCCTGGGATTCGCCTTCGATCCCATTGATCTTCAGAAAAATATCTTGCGTCATAAAAGCTCCCTGAACTTGTTTTTTCAATGTTTGACTGATGCTCTGCAGCGCCTCCCTCGGCGCTTCAAGCGACTTCGCGGGTGGCGTCTTCGCGCCACTTCATCGAACAACTCGAAACGGTTGAAAGCAGGTCGGTCAGGCCGCTTCCTTGAGGGAGGGCAACTTCGCAACAAGGCGCAGTGAAACGGTCAGGCCTTCGAGCTGGAAGTGCGGGCGCAGGAAGAATTTCGCGCTGTAGTAGCCGGGGTTGCCCTCGATGTCCTCCACCACGACTTCAGCCGCCGCGAGCGGCCTGCGCGCCTTGGTTTCCTGCGACGAGTTGGCGGGATCGGCATCGACGTAATGCATGATCCATTCGTTGAGCCAGCGCTGCATGTCCTCGCGCTCCTTGAAAGAGCCGATCTTGTCGCGAACGATGCACTTGAGGTAGTGCGCGAAACGGGTGCTCGCGAACAGGTACGGCAGGCGGGCCGACAAGTTGGCATTGGCTGTCGCATCGGGGTCCATGTACTCCTGCGGCTTCTGCATGGACTGCGCACCGATGAAGGCAGCGTGATCCGTGTTCTTGCGGTGCACCAGCGGAATCAGGCCTGCCTTGGCGAGTTCGGCTTCGCGGCGGTCCGAGATGGCGATCTCGGTCGGGCACTTCATGTCGAAGCCGCCGTCGTCGGTCGGGAAGGTGTGGCATGGCAGGTTCTCTACCGAGCCACCCGACTCCACCCCGCGAATCATCGTGCACCAGCCGTAGAGCTTGAAGCTGCGGTTGATGTTGACGGCCATGGCATAGGCCGCATTGCTCCACACGTAGTTGCGATGGTCCGCGCCCTCGGTTTCTTCTTCGAAGTCGAACTCGTCGACCGGATTGGTCTTCGCACCGTAGGGCAGGCGCGAAAGGAAACGCGGCATGGCGAGGCCGACGTAGCGCGAGTCTTCGGTGTTGCGCAACGAATTCCAGGGCGCATGCTCGAGGTTCGAGGTGATCTTCGCCAGGTCGCGAGGATTCGCAAGCTCCTGCCACGACTCCATGCCCAGCAACGATGGCGCCGACCCTGCAATGAACGGCGCATGCGATGCGGCTGAAATCTTGGCAATGGCGCCCAGCAGTTCAACATCGGGCGGCGTGTGGTCGAAGTAGTAGTCCGCCACGAGGCAACCATAGGGCTCGCCGCCGAGCTGCCCGTACTCTTCCTCGTAGATGCGCTTGAAGATCGGGCTCTGGTCCCAGGCGATGCCCTTGTGGCGACGAAGCGTGCGACGCACTTCATCCTTCGATACATCCATGAAGCGGATCTTGAGTTTCTCGTCCGTCTCGGTGTTGTAGACAAGATGGTGCATGCCGCGCCAGGCCGACTCGACCTTCTGGAATTCGTCCCTGTGAAGCACCAGATTGATCTGCTCCGAGAGCTTTCGATCAATCTCCGCAATGATGGCTTCGATGCTGCTGTAGGCATCGTCGGTCATGGTCGCGGCATTGACGAGCGCCTGCTCGGCCAGGGTGCGCACCGCCGCCTCGACGGCGTCACGAGCCTCCTCGGTCTTGGGCTTGAACTCCTTGTCCAGCAGGGACGCAAAGTCGGAGGGATTGGCGTATTGCGCCGTCACGGGCGCGTCGAGCACGGAATCGCTTGTGGTGTTCATGTGAAGTTTCTTGATTCAGGTTCACACCGCCGAGTCGGCAGTCGGTGCGTCGTTGTGATCTGCCGCTCGAGGCCTGGGTGCTTGCGCCAGTGACTTCATGAGCGCAGGGTCTTGCAGCAGTTTGTTGACAAGGCCCTCGGCGCCCGCTTTTCCATCCATGTACGTCTGGAGATTGGCAAGCTGGGTGCGTGCTTCGAGCAGGCGACCGAGTGGCTCGACCTTGCGAGCCACGGCGGCCGGCGAGAAGTCCTCGATACTTTCGAAGGTGATGTCGACCATGAGCTGACCCTGGCCCGACAGCGTGTTGGGCACAGCGAAGGCCACGCGCGGCTGGATCGCTTTCATGCGTTCGTCGAAGTTGTCGATGTCGATGTCGAGGAACTTGCGATCGGCCACCGGCGGCAATGCCTGGGTGGGCTTGCCGGAAAGATCGGCCAGCACACCCATGACGAAAGGCAGCTCGATCTTCTTCTCCGAGCCGTAGATTTCCACGTCGTATTCGATCTGCACGCGTGGCGCCCTGTTGCGGGCGATGAACTTCTGACTGCTGTTGTTGTTTGTCACGAAAACTCCCTGATGAAAACTAAGAAACGCAGCCTGGAAACGCTGCGGTTTGAAGAGTCAGACGTACTCGGTATGGCAGATGACGACATCTCCTTCCTGCAGGTCCGGGTCGGTTTTGCCGCGGGACCTTGCGTCAACAGAGATCCGGGTGATCGTTCGCTTTTCCTGCAAGGCGTTGAGCCACTGCCGTGACAAGACCGGCAGCAGGTTCTGCTCGATGAAACCCGTCAGGCGGCGTGCGCCGGTTTCATGGGTGCCGCATCGATCGACGATTTCGGCCACCAGGCCGGGGGCGTAGTGCAATTCGATGCCATGCTGCTGCTTCATTCGACGGACCACCCGGTCCAGATGCAGCGAGACGATGTTGGCCAAGGCCTGCTCTCCCAACGGCAGGTAAGGCACGACGGACAGACGCCCCAGGAACGCGGCCGGGAAAATCTGGCGAAGAACAGGCTGCAGCGCCTCGCGCAAGACTTCGACTCCGGGCAACGATGCAGGGTCCTCGCACAAGCGCTCGATGAGTTCCGCACCGGTGTTGCTCGTCAACAGGATGGTCGTGTTCCTGAAGTCGATACGGCGGCCTTCGCCATCCTCCATCCAGCCCTTGTCGAACACCTGGTAGAAGATTTCGTGGACATCCGGATGCGCCTTCTCCATCTCGTCCAGCAGGATCACGCTGTAGGGCTTCCGACGCACGGCCTCCGTCAGAATGCCGCCTTCTCCGTAGCCCACGTAGCCTGGCGGCGAGCCCTTCAGCGTCGAGACGGTGTGCGGCTCCTGGAACTCGCTCATGTTGATGGCGATGAGGTTCTGCTCGCCGCCATACATTGCGTCCGCAAGTGCCAGCGCGGTTTCAGTCTTGCCGACGCCCGAAGGACCGGCCAGCAGGAAGACACCGACCGGCTTGTCCGGATCGGTCAGACGTGCCCGCGACACACGGATGCGCTCCGCAACAGCGGCAAGCGCACGGTCTTGGCCGACGACGCGTTCGCCGAGCGTGGATTCAAGCCTGAAGACGGCGGCGACTTCGTCTTGCACCATGCGGCCGACGGGTATTCCCGTCCAATCTGCAACGATGGCCGAGATCACGGACTCGTCGACCTGGGAAAGAACCAACGGCGTGTCCTGCTGACGCAACAAGAGTTCTTCCTCCAGAGCCTGCAATCGCGCCGAGGGCCACTCGCCCTCGGCGCCACTCTCCCCCTCCTCCCTCTTCTTTGTTCTCAGCGCTTGAATCTGCTGAACCATCGCAAGCTCTTCTTGCCACCGAGCCTCGTATGTCGACAGTTCATGTTCGGTGGCATCGAGTCGGGCCTTTGCAGCTTCGAGGCGCTTCGATCGGGCATCGCCGCCCCGCGAAATCGCGCTTTCCTGAGTCAACAGGGCGAGTTCCACGTCCAGGGCGGCGATCCGCTGGCGCAATTGATCGACGACGGCGGGCGGCGTGTGCAGCGACATGGCGACACGCGCACATGCCGTGTCGAGCAGGCTGATGGCCTTGTCCGGCAATTGGCGCGACGGAATGTAGCGATGGGACAGCGCCACCGCCGCCCGCACTGCCTCGTCCAGCACGGTGACGCCGTGATGCTCGGCAAAGGTAGCGACCAGCCCGCGCACCATTTCCACGGCCAAAGCTTCCTCGGGCTCGGCGACCTGCAGCGTCTGAAAGCGCCGGGTCAGCGCGGGATCCTTCTCGATATGGCGCTTGTATTCGCTCCACGTGGTCGCGCCGACGGTGCGCAAGGCACCGCGCGCGAGTGCAGGCTTGAGCAGATTGGCCGCATCCCCGGTTCCAGCCTGGCCGCCGGCGCCGATCAGGGTGTGCACCTCGTCGATGAAGAGAATCACCGGCTGGCTCGAGTTGCTCGCTTCTTCGAGCAGCGATTTCAGGCGCGACTCGAACTCTCCCCGCATGCTGGCGCCAGCGAGCAACGCACCGACATCGAGACCGAGCAGGCGGGCATTGCGCAGCGATGGTGGAACCTCGCTGTTGGCAATTGCCAGCGCGAGTCCTTCGACCACGGCTGTCTTGCCCACACCAGCCTCTCCTGTGAGCAGAGGGTTGTTCTGCCGCCGACGCAGCAGGATGTCGACCATCGTGCGTATCTCGTGCTCACGGCCGATCACGGGATCGATTTGCCCGCCGCGGGCGCGATCCGTCAAGTCGATGCAATACCGGGCCAGGGCAGACTTGCCGTCCGGCGAATCGGCGATCGCGCCGCTCGCTTCTCCTGGCATGGCAATCGCCAGGCCCGAGCCGTCGTGCGGCCCTTCGTTGTCTTCAGGGGAGCCCGCAATAAGGGAACCGACAGCATCCGTCAGTTGCTCGGCGGGTAGCTTTCGAAACGCAGGCGATATGCCAAGAAGCAGCCGCCGCAACTCCGGCGTTTGCACCAGCGCCGCAAGCAGCCAGGCACTGCGCACGCGGCGATCGCGGAATTCGAGGCTGGAGAGAATCCAGGCGCGCTCGATGGCTGCTTCGACGTGATGGGAGAAATCGCTCAGCGATGTGGCGCCCGAAGGTAATTCCGACAATCTGGAAATCAGATCTTTCTCGACTGCCTGAATATCGACCCGGTAATGGCGGCAGACGCGATGCAGATCGCTGTCATTGAGTTGCCAAAGTTGATGAATCCAATGCGTCAATTCGACATATGGATTTCCTCTCAGCTTGGCAAAAGCAGTTGCGGACTCAATACCGCGAAATAAAGTGAGATTGAGCTTGCCGAACAGCGCTCTTCGAGAGATCGTCATTGCAACCTATCGGCCCGCAGGCGACGTCAATTGCACAATGAAATCACGCGACTTGCCGCTCGGCAAAGCGCCGATGTTTGCTGTTTTCCTATCCACTTCGCGCCCCTATGCTTTCTCGAATAGGCGCGATTTTGCGTGCTCACGAAGGCCTGTGCGGAGCACAATTTCTACCAATAGTTAAACCCCGAAAGCAGGCAATTGATCCGTGAAATTTCTCCGGGAAAAGACGACCTCAAAATTCGCAAGTAGTAATTTCTATTGAATGGGACGGGTATTTGAGCAACAAAAAAGCCCTTGAATTCCTTTCGGAAGTCCAAGGGCTCATTGCAGCGACGTCTCGCGACGTCGAAACGCGCAGTCGATTACATGTGCTCGATCATGACCTGCCCGAAGCCCGAGCAGCTCACCTGCGTCGCACCTTCCATCAGGCGCGCGAAGTCATAGGTCACCCGCTTGCTGGCAATCGACTTCTTCATCGCGCTGATGATCAGGTCGGCCGCTTCGGTCCAGCCCATGTGGCGCAGCATCATTTCGGCCGAGAGGATTTCGGAGCCGGGGTTCACGTAGTCCTTGCCGGCGTACTTGGGCGCGGTGCCGTGGGTGGCCTCGAACATCGCGACGGTGTCGCTCAGGTTCGCGCCCGGGGCGATGCCGATGCCGCCGACCTGTGCGGCCAGCGCGTCGGACACGTAGTCGCCGTTGAGGTTCAGCGTGGCGATCACGCTGTACTCGGCGGGACGCAGCAGGATCTGCTGCAGGAACGCGTCGGCAATGCTGTCCTTGACGGTGATTTCCTTGCCCGTCTTCGGGCTCTTGAACTTCATCCACGGGCCGCCGTCGATCAGCTCGGCGCCGAACTCCTTGGCGGCCAGGGCATAGGCCCAGTCGCGGAAGCCACCTTCGGTGAACTTCATGATGTTGCCCTTGTGCACGATGGTCACGCTGGGCTTGTCGTTGTCGATGGCGTATTGCAGTGCCTTGCGCACCAGGCGCTCGGTGCCTTCGATCGACACGGGCTTCACGCCGATGCCGGAGGTGTTGGGGAAGCGGATCTTCTTCACGCCGAGCTCGTCCTGCAGGAACTTGATGAGCTTCTTGGCCTTGTCGCTTTCGGCTTCGAACTCGATGCCGGCGTAGATGTCTTCCGAGTTCTCGCGGAAGATGACCATGTTGGTCTTGTGCGGCTCGCGCACCGGACTGGGCACACCTTCGAAATACTGGATGGGGCGCAGGCACACGTAGAGGTCGAGTTCCTGGCGCAGCGCAACGTTCAGCGAACGGATGCCGCCGCCGACGGGCGTGGTGAGCGGGCCCTTGATGGACACCACGTAGTCGCGCACGGCATGCAGGGTTTCCTCGGGGAGCCAGACGTCGGGGCCATACACCTTGGTCGACTTCTCGCCGGCATAGACCTCCATCCAGTGGATCTTCTTCTTGCCGCCGTAGGCCTTGGCCACGGCCGCATCGACCACCTTCAGCATCACCGGCGTGATGTCCAGCCCCGTACCGTCGCCTTCGATGAAGGGGATGATCGGTTGGTCGGGCACATTCAGCGAGTTGTCGGCATTGACCGTGATCTTCTGGCCTTCGGTCGGGACATGGATGTGCTGGTAGCTGGACATGAGGGGGATGCGCTCCGGGGGTGATGTAATTTTGAGGAGTGTCAGCGAATTCAGACAGCGCGGGGGTTTCGCTGTACAACCGGCTAACAAATCGCTGTACATTTTAGACGCTGCCCATCAGCTGGCGTTTGTCAACCATGGGGCCAATGGGCTCGTTAGTGGCTGACCTTCTGCTCGCCGGGAGGCGTTTCCAACCAATTCTCGATAGAGGAATCTTCAATGAGCAAAATTCTCGCAGTCATGATCGCTGGTCTGTTCGCAGCTGGCGCCTACGCCCAAAACCCGGCCGGCACCACGCCCGAACAAGGGAACGCAACCAACAGCAAGCCGCAAGCGCGCGCTGAAGCCAAGAAGGAAGCCAAGCCCGCTGGTCAAGTGGCTGCTCCCGCTGGCGACGTCGCCAAGACGCCCGAAGCCGGCGCCATCGGTACCGACAAGGCTGCAGCCTCTGGCGAAAAGCGCGCCAGCACGCGCGACCAGCGTCGTCGCAACAAGGACGGCAGCGTGAAGCGCAAGGCTACCCAAGGTGGCACGCCCGACATGCCGGGCGCCAAGTAAGTCGGCCTGCCCCCACGAAAAAGAGCGCTCTCCGGAGCGCTTTTTTTTCGCCTGCAGTCGCCGAACTGCTGTCAACCGCGCTCACCGGGTTCCGTTGAATGTGAGCCTTCCACAGGGAGGTGGTCCAAATCAACAATCTCAAAGGATTTCTCATGAACAAGCTGCTCGCAGCCCTGATTGCCGGTCTCTTCGCTGCCGGTGCTTTTGCTCAAACCGCTGAACCCGCAGCCGCAGCCCCGGCCGCACCTGCCGTTCACAAGGCCAAGGCCAAGCACGCAGTCAAGAAGCACAAGGTCCGCCACGTGGCCAAGGCCCACACGGCCGCCGCCAAGAAGGTGTAAGCTTTCAAGCCCACCCGGCAATGCCCGCATCAGCGGGCATTTTTATTGGTTACGGGCCGGGCCTTGCACGGCCCCGCCCTGAAAGAGTTGTCCGATGTTTCAGCGTTTAGCCGCCCTGCTCCTGCTGTCCGCCTCGTTCGTGATGCCGACGCATGCCCAACAACAGCAGCAGCAACAACCCCAGACCGATCTTGCGCGCACGCAGCTGTCGGTCGGCCTGTACAAGATCGATACCCAGATCGCCCAGACGCCCCAGCAGCGTGAAATCGGCCTGATGTTCCGCAAGACCATGCCGCAGGCCGAGGGCATGATCTTCGTGTTCGAGCAGCCCGCCACGCAATGCTTCTGGATGCGCAACACCCTGCTGCCGCTGACCGCTGCCTTCGTGGCCGACGACGGCCGCATCGTCAACCTGGTTGACATGCAGCCGCTGACCGAGAACTCGCATTGCTCCGAAGAGCCGGTGCGCTATGTGCTCGAGATGAACCAGGGCTGGTTCGCCAAGAAGAACATCAAGAAAGGCGCCAAGCTCGGCGGCGAGTTGTTCTCGGCCGCCAAGCGCTGAGTTTCTGCTGGCTATAGCCCACAAAAAAGCCGACCCGAGGGTCGGCTTTTTTCATGCATAAACGTGGATCAACCGAAGTTCTTGGCGACGAAGTCCCAGTTCACCAGCTTGGCCAGGAAGGTCTCGACAAACTTCGGGCGCAGGTTGCGGTAGTCGATGTAGTAGGCGTGCTCCCAGACGTCGACGGTCAGCAGCGCGGTGTCCGCGGTCGTCAGCGGCGTGCCGGCGGCGCCGGTGTTCACGATGTCCACCGAGCCGTCGGCCTTCTTCACCAGCCACGTCCAGCCCGAACCGAAGTTGCCGACAGCCGACTTCACGAAGGCTTCCTTGAAGGCGTCGTAGCTGCCCCACTTGGCATCGATGGCCTTGGCCAGCGCGCCGGTGGGAGCGCCGCCGCCCTGGGGCTTCATGCAGTTCCAGAAGAAGGTGTGGTTCCAGATCTGGGCGGCGTTGTTGTAGATGCCGCCGCTGGCCTTCTTGATGATCTCTTCCAGCGTGAGGGCTTCGAACTCGGTGCCCTTCTGCAGGTTGTTGAGGTTCACCACATAGGCGTTGTGATGCTTGCCGTAGTGGTACTCGAGGGTTTCCTTCGAATATTCGGGTGCCAGCGCGTCGAGGGCGTATGGCAGGGGTGGGAGCACATGTTCCATGGTTTTTTCTCGTGGGTTGGTTGTGGGGAATGGAGGATTCTAGGAAGTAATCATGGAGGCGGCGTCGGACGTGTTCCCGTCGCGCCGCCGGGCGTCACGGTCATGTCGACCTCGCCGTCCGCGAGCCGCGCGACCACCGCGTCGCCTGCGTTCAGTTTCTTCGCGCTGACGATGGCGCGGCCGTCCGCATCGGTGAGCCAGGCATAGCCGCGCTGCAGCACGAGTGCCGGATCGAGCAGACGCAGCCGCAGCGCCACGCGCTCCAGGCGTTCGCGCCGCTGCACGAGCGCACGATCGAATTTCGAAGGAAGGTCGGCCGCAATCGATCGCGGCACCTGCGCCAGGCGCTCCCGTCGCGACAGCACCGCAAAGTGCAGGCGCTGCGCATGGTGCGCCAGCCGAAGCTGCTGGCGGGCCACGAGGTTCGATGGACGACCGAGACGTCCCGCGGCTTGATCGAGCCGCTGTCCCAGCACGTCGAGGCGCGCGCCCAAGGCATCACCCAGCCGTTCATCGAGCAGGTCGAGCGCCCCGAGCCACAGATCGCGCGGCGCGCTGACGAGCTCTGCCGCTGCGGTGGGGGTAGGCGCACGCAGGTCGGCGCAGAAATCGGCGATGGTGAAGTCGGTTTCATGTCCGACACCGCTCACCACCGGCACGGGGCTCTGGACGATGGTACGCGCGAGGGTTTCATCGTTGAAGGCCCACAGGTCTTCGATCGAACCACCGCCTCGCACCAGCAGGATCACGTCGACCGCAGGCTCCATTGCGTAGAGCGATTGCAGCGCGCGCACCAGTTCGGCCGGCGCATTCGCGCCCTGCACCGCCGCCGGGGCCAGCACCACGGGGATGTGCGGCACGCGCCTTCGCAGCGCGGTGACGACGTCGTGCAGCGCAGCCGCCCCGAGTGAGGTGACGATGCCCACCGCGCGCGGCATGGTGGGCAGCGCACGCTTGCGGCCGGGGTCGAACAGCCCTTCGGCTTCGAGGCGCGCCTTGCGCTGCAGGAATTGTTCGAACAGCGCGCCCTGCCCGGCGCGCTTCAGGCTTTCGACGACCAGTTGCAGATCGCCGCGCGGCTCGTACACGGCAAGTCGACCGCGCACTTCCACCTGGTCGCCATCGCGGGGCGAGAAATCGAGCAATCCGGCGGCGCGGCGGAACATCGCGCAGCGCAGCTGGCCGGACTCGTCCTTGAGCGAGAAGTAACAATGTCCACTCGAGGCGCGCGAAAAACCCGAGATTTCGCCGCGCACGGCCACCGGATTGAAGCGCGCGTCCAGCGCATCGGCCACCGCGCGGCACAGGGCGCCGACCGCCCAGATGCGCGGCCCGGGCGCGGAATTCGTTTCACGCAAGTTCACAAAACGCACGAGCGGCCGAAAGCCACTCTTCCACAACAGCCCCGGCGCTCACCGCCCAAAAGCCCCCATGCGGGGAAGGCGCACGGTTTTTCGTGCAAGTGGTTGATTTCATTCAAAAAAGTACTGCTCAAAATTCAATCGATCTAGCGAAAAGCCCGTCCCATGCGGGTTCGGACAAGTTGCGACGCAGGTTAATCACAAAGTTATCCACAGAATCTGTGCGTCCTTGACTACACGCAAACAAGCCACAAGCCGATGGTGGGCTCGGTGGATAATCGCCGCGCATTTGCAGTCTACGGGCCGGAGGATTTTCTTGTTTTCCATCATTGTTGCTGCGGGTTGGCCGATCTGGCCGCTGCTCGCTTGTTCGGTTATTGCGCTCGCGCTGGTTATAGAACGTTTCACGAGTCTCAAGACCGTGAAAGTATTGCCGCCGAAATTGCTCGACGAAACCATCACCGTCTCGCGCGGGTCCGTTCCCGGACCGGACATCGTGACCAAACTCGAACGCAACTCGATGCTCGGCCAGGTGCTGGCCGCGGGCCTGCGGGCGCTCAACGCCAACCCGCGCTGCACCGAAGACGACCTTCGCGCCGCCATGGAGGCCTCGGGCCGCACCATCGCGCACAAGCTGGAGCGCTACCTGCCGGCACTGGCCACCATCGCCTCGGCCGCGCCTTTGCTGGGCCTCCTGGGCACGGTGATCGGCATGATCGAGATCTTCGGCTCGCAGTCGCCCGGCAGCGGCGCCGTCGGCTCGGGCAACCCGGCGCAGCTGGCACACGGCATCTCGATCGCGCTGTACAACACGGCGTTCGGGCTGATCGTGGCGATTCCCACGCTGATCTTCTGGCGCTACTTCCGCAGCCGCGTCGACGAATACCTGCTGAACCTCGAACTCTCGGGTGAGCGCTTCGCCCGCCACCTGAACGCGCTGCGCAAATGAGCCGGGCTCGCATGCAGTTTCGCCATGGCTCGCGCGATGAGCCCGAGATCAACCTGATCCCGTTCATCGACGTGCTGCTGGTCGTGCTGATCTTCCTGATGCTGTCGACCACCTACAGCAAGTTCACCGAGATGCAGCTGCGGCTGCCCACGGCGGACGTGGACGCCCAGCGCGACTATCCGAAGGAAGTGGTCGTGACGGTCTCCGCCGACGGTCGCTACACGGTCAACAAGGCCGCAGTGGCGGACCGCAACGTGAGCTCCGTGGCCGCTGCACTCGGCGCTGCGGCCACCGGCGGCAAGGAAAGCGTGGTGATCATCAGCGCCGACGCGAGCAGCCCGCACCAGGCCGTCGTCACGGTGATGGAAGCCGCGCGCCGCGCCGGCCTGATGCAGATCACCTTCGCCGCCCAGTCGACGGCGCAAGCCGGGCACTGAGTGCCGTCGCAGGGCCGCCGCAGCACGGGCGCATCCAGCGCACCTGCGTCGCGGCTGCAGGATGCCTGGCTGCACCGCGGCCTGCTGGCCTGCCTGCTGTGGCCGCTGTCGCTGATCTACGGTGCGCTCTTCGCGCTGCGCGGCTGGCTCTATCGAATAGGGTGGCTTCGGACTGAACGCGTGCCCGTTCCGGTGATCGTCGTCGGCAACGTGATTGCGGGCGGTGCGGGCAAGACACCGGTCGTGATGGCTGTCGTCCGGCATCTGCAGGCTCGTGGCCTGCAGGTCGGCGTGGTGTCGCGCGGCTACGGCCGCCGTACCGACGATTGCCGCGAGGTGCTCGACGGCAGCGACGCCCATGATGTCGGTGACGAGCCGGCGCTGATTCACCACGCCACGGGTGCCCCGGTTTTCGTTGCGCGACGGCGCATCGAAGCCGCACGCGCCCTGCTGGAGCGACATCCAGCCACACAAGTGATCGTGAGCGACGACGGGCTGCAACATCTGGCGCTCGCACGCGACATAGAGATCTGCGTGTTCGACGACCGCGGCATCGGCAACGGCTGGCTGCTGCCTGCCGGCCTGTTGCGCGAGCCCTGGCCACGTCGTTGCGACCTGGTACTCCATAGCGGCGAGCGGCCCGCATTTGCCGGCGGCTACACCGCCACGCGCAGCCTTGCACAGGATGCTGTTGCCAGCGACGGAAAGCATGTTCCCCTGGAGGCGCTCGCGGGCAAGCCACTGATCGCGCTGGCAGCCATCGCGCGGCCCGAAGGTTTCTTCAACATGCTGCGCGCGCGGGGATTCACGCTCGCCGAGACCATCGCCTTGCCCGACCACCATGACTTCGACACGTGGCAGCGCCCGTCCAGCAGCGAATACACCCTGCTCTGCACCGAGAAAGATGCCGTCAAGCTGTGGCGCAAGGCACCCGATGCGCTGGCCGTGCCGCTGCATTTCGAACCTGCCCCGGAATTCTTCGCCGCGCTCGACGCAAAGCTATCATCGCCCGATGGATACCAAGCTGCTTGAACTGCTCGTCTGCCCCGTGACCAAGGGCCCCCTGACCTGGAACCCCGAGAAGCAGGAGCTGTGCTCCCGCAGCGCCCGCCTCGCCTACCCGGTGCGCGACGGCATTCCGGTGCTGCTCGAGAACGAGGCGCGCACGCTGTCCGACGAAGAGCTGGGTCTGTGACCGGCCCCGTGCGCTTCACCGTCCTGGTGCCGGCACGCCTGGCCTCCACGCGGCTGCCCGACAAACCCCTGGCCGATATCGCGGGCCTGCCGATGGTGGTGCGCGTGGCGCAGCGTGCGAGCCAGTCCGGCGCATCGCGCGTGGTTGTTGCCGGAGACGATGCATCCATCGTTTCGGCCTGCAAGGCGCACGGCGTCGAAGCCATCCTCACTCGCCAGGACCATCCGAGCGGCACCGACCGGCTGGCCGAGGCCTGCGAGCAACTGGGCCTCGATGGCGACGAGATCGTCGTCAACGTGCAGGGCGACGAACCTCTCATCGATCCCGAGCTGATCGATGCCGTGGCGGCAGCGCTGGCCCTTCATCCCGAAGCGGCGATGAGCACCGCGGCCCACGAGATCGACTCGGTGAGCGATTTCATGAACCCGAACGTGGTGAAGGCGGTGCTCGACGCCCAGGGCAATGCGCTCTACTTCAGCCGCGCGCCGATTCCCTGGTGGCGCGACGGTTCTGCCGGTGGCGCGGCCCCCTCCGTGCTGCCCTCGCCCGCGCCGCTGCGCCACATCGGCATCTACGGCTACCGCGCCGGCTTCGTGCGCAAATTTCCGTCGCTGCCGCCGGCGCCCGTCGAAGCCACCGAAGCGCTCGAGCAATTGCGCGCGCTGTGGCATGGGCATCGCATCGCGGTGCATGTCAGCCATGTCGCGCCCGGACCGGGCATCGACACCCCCGAGGATCTGGCGCGCGTTCGTGCCGTCTTTGCCGCCGGGCCAGCGTCCTAAGACGTGCGCCACGGAGGGAATTCCCTACGGGGGCGCATGCTATCCTCGACGTGAAATCCGCCTTGCCCAGCCCTCGGGCCGACGCTCGGCGTGACACAAAATCTAAGAACCGTCCGAGGACACCATGAGACTAATTTTGCTGGGCGCGCCCGGGGCGGGCAAAGGCACGCAAGCGGCCTTCATCTGCCAGAAATACGGCATCCCCCAAATCTCGACCGGCGACATGCTGCGCGCCGCCGTCAAGGCCGGTACGCCGCTCGGACTGCAGGCCAAGGCCGTCATGGACGCGGGCGCACTGGTGAGCGACGACCTGATCATCAACCTCGTGAAAGAGCGCATCGCCCAGCCCGATTGCGCCGAAGGTTTTCTGTTCGACGGGTTCCCGCGCACCATTCCGCAGGCCGATGCCATGAAGGCCGCGGGCGTCAAGCTCGACTACGTGCTCGAGATCGACGTGCCGTTCAGCGACATCATCGAACGCATGAGCGGCCGCCGCTCGCACCCGGCATCGGGCCGCACCTACCACGTCAAGTTCAACCCGCCCAAGATCGAAGGCAAGGACGACGTGACCGGTGAAGACCTGATCCAGCGCGAAGACGACAAGGAAGAAACCGTCGGCAAGCGGCTCGACGTGTACAGCCAGCAGACGCGTCCGCTGGTCGACTACTACTCGGCCTGGGCCAAGGCCGATCCGGCCGCAGCGCCGAAGTACCGCGCCATCAAGGGCGTCGGCACGGTCGACGAAATCACGCAACGTGCCCTGGCGGCACTGAGCAGCTGATTCCCGGCCGCCCTTTCACAGGGCGGCTATTTCCCCAGCAGTTCCAGCATCAACGCGATGCGCGCCTTCACCGGCGTGAGCGCGCCTGCGTCACGCAGTTGGTCATCGGGCTTCGGCAGGATGCGTCCGCTGGTGCAACGCGTCGCGCGCAGCACCGCAATGCCGGCGTCCTGCGCCTTGAGCGCGGCGGCTTCCAGCGCATGGTGCACGGTGCCGTTGCCGGTGGTCGCCAGGACCAGTCCGCGGACTGGCTGTTCCGCGCCTTCCCGAAGGAGCGCATCGACGATCGCACCGCTCGCGCCGGCATGGCTCATGATGATCTCGATCCTCGGCCAAGGCCCTGACGCGTTCAGCGCCTTCGATGCCTGGGTAGACGGGGCCGTCGGCCACTCCCTCACGCGCCGCACCGCGCCCTCTTCCACATAGCCGATCGGCCCCGCATCGCCGGATGCGAAGGCATCGAGCCGATAGGTGTGCACCTTCTGCACATCCACCCCGCTGTGGACCGTGCCGGCACACACCGCCATCACGCCCTGCGCGCCCGCCGTGGCCGCGACCGCGATGGCGTCCCGCACGTTCTGCGGACCATCCGGCGAGAGCGCCGTGGCCGGGCGCATCGCGCAGGTCAGCACCACAGGCTTCGCCGGCGCCAGCACCGAATGAAGGAAGAACGCCGTCTCCTCGAGCGTGTCGGTGCCGTGGGTGATGACCACACCCGCCACATCGGGCTGCGCGAGCCAATGCACGCAACGCTGCGCGAGCTTCTGCCAGATATCGAAAGCCATGTCCTTGCTGTCGACCTGCGCCACCTGCTCCGCAATCAACGCGATGCCCTCAGGCGCCTCGATGCCGCCCAACAGGTCCGCCACGCCCACCTGCCCGGCGGTGTAGCCGATGTTGTCGCCGCTGCTGGAGGCCTTTCCGGCGATGGTTCCGCCGGTGCCCAGAACCACCACGCGACGCACTTCGGGCAACGAGGAATTGGCCATGACTTGTCAACTTCCAAAAACTGGTTAAAAATACAGGTACTGGATATCTAGCCAGTGCCGCAAGGAACCACATATGCAGTTCGCCGTGAAGCTTACCGCCCGCCAGCAGCAGATCCTCGACTTGATCCAGAGCGCCATCGCGCGCACTGGTGCACCGCCCACGCGCGCCGAAATCGCCAACGAGCTGGGGTTCAAGTCGGCCAACGCCGCCGAAGAGCACCTGCAGGCGCTGGCCCGCAAGGGCGTCATCGAACTCGTCAGCGGCACCTCGCGCGGCATCCGCCTCAAGGGCGATGCGCTGCGTTCGCTCAACGAAACGCGGCATCGCGAAGGCGGGCAGTTCTCGCTCTCGCTGCCCGGCATGGCGCAGTTGGCGCTGCCGCTCATCGGTCGTGTCGCAGCCGGCTCGCCCATCCTGGCGCAGGAGCACGTCGACCAGACTTACTACGTCGAAAACACGCTGTTCCAGCGCCAACCCGACTACCTGCTCAAGGTGCGCGGCATGTCGATGCGCGACGCCGGCATCATGGACGGCGACCTGCTCGCCGTGCAGGCCACCAAGGAAGCGCGCAACGGCCAGATCGTGGTCGCGCGCCTGGGCGACGAAGTCACCGTCAAGCGCCTCAAGCGCAACAAGCAGGTGATCGAGCTGCACGCCGAGAATCCCGACTACCCGACCATCATCGTCCAGCCCGGCGAGCCCTTCGAGATCGAAGGCCTCGCGGTCGGCCTCATCCGCAACACCATGCTGATGTAGGCCTCGCGGCCTGCTTGCAGCAGTACCCATCCGGCCGCAACAGGTGGCGGGCGTATGGCGCGAAGTCGCCATCACCCTGTCGCGGCCGATTCAAGAAATCCTGCCTGTGTTCAACCTCAGACTTTTTTGGAGTTCACATGGGAATCGCCCTCCTCGCCATCGCTGATTTCTGGATGCCGCTGCAATCGCTTGCAAGCCGCCTGATGCCCGCCCGCCGCACCCGTCACCGGGACAGCGGCGACACCGCCGCCGGACTGCGCTATGTGGCGGTGCGCCCCGGCTGCACCACGCGCACCGCAGGCTCGCCTGCACCGACGGCAACCGCCACCGCCCCGGCACGCCCGCTGCGCGTGGTCCGCGTGATCGACGGGAAAAGCAAGGACCGCAGCCGCATGGTGATCTCGGGCCGCATGGCGGATGTCTGCGCGGAGCTCGACCGGCTGGCCGCACTCGAAGCGGCGGAAACCATGGGCTCCGCACCCCGATCCGCGCGCCTGCACTGAGACATTTTTCCCCGGGGACACAGCTCAGAAGCGCTCCGGGGGTGGGTATCCAAACGTTCACCGGCGCGACATCCCAATGCTGCGAGGCACAATGGCACGCCATGAACATTGTGATCCTCGACGACTACCAGGACGCCGTGCGCAAGCTGCGCTGCGCCGCCAAGCTGGACGCGTACGCGGCCAAGGTCTACACCAATACGGTCAAGGGCATTGGGCAACTGTCGGTTCGCCTCAAGGACGCCGATGTGATCGTGCTGATCCGCGAGCGCTCCCAGATCTCGCGGCAGCTGATCGAAAAGCTGCCCAAGCTCAAGCTCATCTCGCAAACCGGGCGGGTCGGTGGCCATATCGACGTCAATGCCTGCACCGAGCGCGGCGTGGCAGTGGCCGAGGGCTCGGGCTCCCCGCAGGCACCGGCCGAACTCACCTGGGCGCTGATCATGGCGGCCATGCGCCGGCTACCCCAGTACATCAGCAACCTCAAGCACGGGGCGTGGCAGCAGTCCGGGCTCAAGTCGGCCTCGATGCCACCCAATTTCGGCCTTGGCTCGGTGCTCAAGGGCAAGACGCTCTGCATCTGGGGCTATGGGCGCATCGGGCAACTGGTGGCACGCTACGGGCAGGCCTTCGGCATGCAAGTGGTGATCTGGGGGCGCGAAGCGAGCTGTGCCAAGGCACGGTCCGATGGCTTCCAGGTCGCGCAGAACCGCCACGAGTTCTTTGCCGCGGCCGACGTGCTGTCGGTGCACCTGCGGCTCAACGAGGAGACCAACGGCCTCGTCACGCTCGAAGATCTTTCGCGCATGAAGCCGACGGCGCTCTTCGTGAACACCTCTCGCGCCGAACTGGTCGAGGCCGATGCCCTGCTTGCCGCGCTCAACCGCGGACGCCCGGGCCTCGCGGCCATCGACGTGTTCGAGAGCGAACCGCCGCTGCAGGGCCATGCACTGCTTCGCCTCGAAAACTGCATCTGCACGCCACACATCGGCTATGTCGAACAGGACAGCTACGAGAGCTATTTCGGCCAGGCTTTCGACAACGTCGTGAGCTTCATCAAGGGCAACCCCACCAACATCGTGAATCCCGGCGCGTTGCAGGTTCGCCGTTGATTTCATGAGCCGGCCTGCGCCCCGGGGCGCGCTCTGGGCCCTGCTGGCCGGCAATTTCGTGATCGGCACCGGCGTGATGGTGGTGCCCGGCACGCTCAACGAGATCAGCGCTTCGCTTTCCGTCACCGCGGCGACGGCGGGCCAGCTGATCACCGCGGCCGCGATCGTGATGTGCCTCGGCGCGCCGCTCCTGGCGGCCCTGGTCGCGGGCTGGGACCGCCGCCAGCTCCTGGCCCTCACGCTCCTCTGGTATGCCGCCGGACACGCCCTCTGCACGCTCATGCCGAGCTTCGCCACCCTGCTGCCGGTACGCATGCTCACGGTGATCGCGCCGGCGATCTTCACGCCGCAGGCCGCAGCCTGCGCCGGCATGCTGGTGCCGCCGGAACACCGCGGGCGGGCCGTCACCTTCGTCTTCCTCGGCTGGTCGATGGCCTCGGTGCTGGGCCTGCCCATCGGCGCATTGATCGGCGGCCACCTCGGCTGGCGGATGGCTTTCATGGCCATCGCGATGCTCAGCATCGTGAGCGCCGCCTCGATCTGGCTCACGCTGCCCACCGGCATCCGGCCCGCCGCGCTCACGGCGGCGGCGTGGTCGCGCGTGCTGCGCAGCCCGGTGCTGATGGGCATCGTGTCGGTCACGGCACTACAGGGGTCAGGCCAGTTCGTGCTGTTCAGCTATTTCGGGCCCGTCCTCAAGCAGAGCTTCGGTGCGGACGCGAACACGCTGAGCCTGATGTGGGCGCTGTTCGGTGCGTTCGGGCTGATCGGCAACATGGTGGTCAGCCGCTACATCGACCGAATCGGCGCCGGCCGCATGGTGCTGCTCACGAGCTCGCTGATCGCGCTGAGCCTGCTCTTGTGGCCGTTCGCGAGCACGCTCGCCTGGCTGGCCGTGGTGATCGTGCCCTGGGGCCTGGGTTGCTTCGCCACCAATTCGGCCCAGCAAGCGCGGCTGGTGGGACTGGCGCCGGCGCTCGCGCCGGGCTCCGTCGCACTCAACAGCTCGGGCATCTACATCGGCCAGGCTGTCGGCGCAGGCCTCGGCGGCTGGCTGCTGGCAAACGACGCCGCGCCCTGGATGAGCCGGGTCGGTCTCGCGCTGCTGCTGCTCGCCATCGGCCTGAGCGTGGCCATCGACCGCAGCCGCCGTCCGGCCTGAAAACGCGGCCCCGCGTAAGACCCGGGACGCATCGCCCGCGCGGGATTGCAAAATCGGAGTCTGCCGACGTTCGCCAGCCGCTCTCCGGCCAGCACCTGCGCGTCAGGCCCTCACACCACTCAACCAGCGAAAATCTCCATCAAATGACAGTGAACTACCAACGGATCGGGCTCATCGGCGCTGGCGCCATGGGTCGCGGGATCGCGCAGATCGCCGCACAGGCCGGCAGCGAAGTGCTGCTTCTGGACAGCTTTGCAGGCGCCGCCGAACGCGGACGCGAAGCCCTCATCGCCCAGTGGAACAAGCTGCACGAAAAAGGCAAGCTCGACGCCGCGGCCCGCGATGCGCAGATCGCGCGCGTGCGAGCCGTCGATTCGATCCAGGCCCTCGCCGGCTGCGACCTCGTCATCGAAGCCGTGATCGAAGACCTCGAGGTCAAGCGCAAGCTGTTCCGCGAGATCGAGACCGTGGTGGCCCCGACGGCCACGCTGGTCACCAACACCTCGTCGCTCTCGGTGACGGCCATCGCGGCCGGACTCTCGCATCCGGAACGCTTTGCGGGCTTTCACTTCTTCAACCCCGTGCCGCTGATGAAGGTGGTCGAGGTGGTGGCGGGCTTCAAGACCGCGCCCGAAGTCTGCAAGCAGCTCGCCGGCTACGCGGTGCAGATGGGCCACAGCGCGGTGCAGGCGCAGGACACGCCCGGCTTCATCGTCAACCACGCGGGCCGCGGCTACGGCACCGAGGCGCTGCGCATCGTCGGCGAAGGCGTGACCGACTTCGTGACCATCGACCGCATCCTGAAGGACCAGGCGGGCTTTCGCCTCGGCCCGTTCGAACTGCTGGACCTGACGGCGCTCGACGTGTCGCACCCGGTGATGGAGTCGATCTACCACCAGTACTTCGAGGAGCCCCGCTTCCGCCCGAGCGTGATCACCGCGCAGCGCCTGGCCGCCGGCGCACTCGGCCGCAAGACCAACGAAGGCTTCTACCGCTACACCGACGGCGTGATGCAGCAGACGCCCGAGGCCCCGCCGCCCGTGGTCGATGGCACGCCCTCGGTCTGGGTGTCGCCCCGCGCCGCACGCCGTGCCGAGCTGCTGCGCCTGATCAACACGCTGGGCGCGCAGATCGACAGCGGCGCCACCGCCGCGCCGCACTCGCTGATCCTCGTGGCCCCACTGGGCTTCGACGTGACCACCGTCGCGGCCGTCGAGCGCCTGGACGCGACGCGCACCGTCGGCATCGACATGCTGATCGACGACGCCGCCACCAAGCGCCGCGTGCTCGCCACCAACCCGGCCACCCGCCGCGACATCCGCGATGCCGCGCACGCCCTCTTCGCGCGCGACGGCAAGGCGGTGAGCGTGATCCGAGACAGCGGCGGCTTCGTCACGCAGCGCGTGATCGGCACCATCGTCAACATCGCCACCGACATGTGCCAGCAGCGCGTGTGCTCGCCGGCCGACCTCGAGACCGCAGTGCAACTGGGCCTCGGCTACCCGCGCGGCCCGCTCGCGATGGGCAACCTCTACGGCCCGACCAACATGCTCGAAGTGCTGTTCAACCTGCAGACCGTCTACGGCGACCCGCGCTATCGCCCGAGCCCGTGGCTGCGCCGCCGCGGCGCGTTGGGCCTGAGCCTCCTGCACGAAGAAGAATAAACAGACAACCAACCGACTGGAAACGCGACACAGCGATGACCGCCGAACTCAAGAGCACGAGCGAAGGCAGCACCATGGTGCTGACGATCGCCAACCCCACCCAACGCAATGCGCTGGGCCCCGAGATCTATGCCGCGGGCATTGAGGCGCTCAACGGCGCCGAGAGCAGCAGCGAGATCCGTAGCGTCGTCATCGTGGGCGAAGGCGCATGGTTCTGCGCGGGCGGCTCGCTGCAGCGCCTCTTGGCCAACCGCGAGCTCGACCGCTCGGTGCAGGCCGAGAGCATCGAGGGGCTGCACAACTGGATCGATTCGATCCGCACCTTTCCCAAGCCGATCATCGCGGCCGTCGAAGGCGCTGCGGCGGGCGCAGGTTTTTCGCTCGCCCTCGCCTGCGATTTCGTGGTGGCGGCGCGCGATGCGGTGTTCGCGGCCTCCTACAGCAACGTGGCGCTGTCGCCCGACGGGGGTCTGAGCTGGCACCTCGGGCAGCAGCTGCCACGCCAGCTGGCCAGCGAATGGCTCATGAACGGCGAGCGCATCGCCGCGCCGCGCCTGCATTCGGCCGGCCTCGTGAACGAACTCACCGAGAACGGGCAGGCGCTCGCAGGTGCCCTCGCGCTGGCGAAGAAACTCAACGCGCGCGCACCCAACTCGCTCGCCAGCATCAAGGAACTGCTGAGCGAAGCACGCGGCGCCACGCTGGCCGCGCAGCTCACGCAGGAGCGCGATCACTTCGTGCGCAACCTGCACCATGCGAACGCGGGCATCGGCATCGCCGCGTTCCTCGAGAAGAAACCGCCGCAGTACGAGTAGCGCCTTATGGCGTCGCTCCCGTGACACCCCCCAGCTTTTCAGTCGCCGAGAGGACAGACCAATGGACGACCCCATTCTTACCATCGAAGAACGTGAAGCGATCAACAGTGGTCGCTGGTTTTCTTCCCTATCTCCATCGCTACGGCACGACATCCTCCGATGCGCTTTCGTCAAACGCTACAAAGACGGCGACCTGATCGCCGCACGCGGCGACCCACCCGAACACTGGATTGCCTGCGCCAAGGGCGCAGTGCGGGTCAGCTCGACGGCCGTCTCGGGCAAGCAGGTGACGCTGACGTACGTGGAGCCGGGCATCTGGTTCGGCGACGTGGCGATGTTCGACGGGGACCGGCGCACGCACGACGCCTATGCGCATGGCGACAGCACCATTCTTTGCGTGGCGCGGGCCGACTTCCAGAAGATCCTGGCTGCGCACGTGGAGCTGTACGAAGCGCTGATGCGGCTGCAGGCGCGCCGCATCCGCACGCTGTTCGGGCTGGTGGAAGACCTCAACACCCTGCCCTTGCGCGCACGCCTGGCCAAGCAGCTGATTCACCTCGTGCGCAGCTACGGCGTGCCCAACCTGGACGACGGCAGCCAGATGCGCATCGGCCTGCAACTGGCGCAGGAAGAACTGGCGCAGCTGCTCGGCGCCTCGCGCCAGCGGGTCAACCAGGAACTCAAGACCATGGAACGCGAGGGCAGCATCCGGATCGAGCCGGGCGGCCTTGTGGTTCTCGACCGCGCGGCATTGAGGCGCATCTCGGAAGCGGATATCTGACATGAGCCAGGACTTCTCCAACTTCGTCGGCACCCGCGCGGTTTCGCAGCAGCACGCCTTCGACATCGAGGTGCTCGCCGCCTGGCTCGAGAAGAACCTCGACGGCTTCAAGGGCCCGCTGACCGTCGAGATGTTCAAGGGCGGCCAGTCGAACCCGACCTACAAGCTCGTCACGCCGTCGCAAAGCTACGTGATGCGCGCCAAGCCCGGCCCGGTCGCCAAGCTGCTGCCCTCTGCCCACGCGGTGGAGCGCGAGTTCAAGGTCATGAGCGGCCTGCAAGGCACCGACGTGCCCGTGCCGCGCATGCACTGCCTGTGCGAGGACGAGTCCGTCATCGGCCGTGCCTTCTACGTGATGGAGTTCATGCAGGGCCGGGTGCTCTGGGACCAGTCGCTGCCCGGCTTCAGCAACGCCGAGCGCGCGGCCTACTACGACGAGATGAACCGCGTCATCGCGGCGCTGCACACGGTCGACTTCGCCGCGCGAGGCCTGGCTGATTACGGCAAGCCCGGCAACTACTTCGAGCGCCAGATCGGCCGCTGGAGCAAGCAGTACAAGGCCTCGGCCGATGGCACCGGCGAACTGTCGCAGCCGATCGAGGCCATGGAGCGGCTGATCGACTGGTTCCCCGCCCACATGCCGGCGAGCGCACGCGACGAGAGCAAGACCTCGATCGTCCATGGCGACTACCGCCTCGACAACGTGATGTTCCACGCCACCGAGCCGCGGATCATCGCGGTGCTCGACTGGGAGCTTTCCACGCTGGGCCATCCGCTGGCGGACTTCAGCTACCACTGCATGTCGTGGCACATGCCCCCCTCCACCGGCCGCGGCATCGGCGGCGTGGACGTGGCAGCGCTGGGCATTCCCACCGAGAGCGAATACATCCGCCGGTACTGCGAGCGCACGCGCATCAGCACGCCCGAGGCGCTGGCACCCGACTGGAATTTCTATCAGGCCTACAACCTGTTCCGCATGGCTGCAATCCTGCAGGGCATCGCGAAGCGGGTCGAGGCCGGTACCGCATCGAGCGAGCAAGCCGTGGCGTCAGCGCGCGGCGCGAGACCGATGGCCGAGATGGCCTGGCAATTCGCCCAAAAGGCGTAACCGGGCCCTCCCCTCCGCCCAATCACCCCCACCAGGAGACAGCATGGATTTCGAATATTCGGCCAAGACCAAGGAACTGCAAAAGCGCGTCAGCGACTTCATGGACGCGCACATCTACCCGGCCGAAGCCGAGTATTCCGCCGAGCTGGCCGCCAACACGGCCGCCGGCAAGCGCTGGACCGCGCTGAAGACCGTCGAGAAGGTCAAGGAAAAGGCCAAGGCCCAGGGCCTGTGGAACCTGTTCCTGCCGGTCGACAGCGCCGCTGCCTCGGGCTACGAAGGTGCGGGCCTCACCAACCAGGAATACGCGCCGCTGGCCGAAATCATGGGCCACGTGCCATGGGCGTCGGAAGCCTTCAACTGCTCCGCGCCGGACACCGGCAACATGGAAACCATCGCCCGCTACGGTTCCGAAGCCATCAAGGCACGCTGGCTCAAGCCGCTGCTCGAAGGCCAGATCCGCTCGGCCTTCGCGATGACCGAACCCGATGTCGCCTCGAGCGACGCGACCAACATCTCCACCCGCATCACGCGCGAAGGCGACGAGTACGTGATCAACGGCCACAAGTGGTGGATCTCGGGCGCGGCCGATCCGCGCTGCGCCGTCTTCATCACCATGGGCAAGAGCGATCCGGACGCACCGCGCCACTCGCAGCAGAGCATGGTGATCGTGCCGGCCGATGCCAAGGGCATCCGCATCGTGCGCCCGCTGAACGTGATGGGCTATGACGATGCGCCGCACGGCCACGTCGAGATGTACTTCGAGAACGTGCGCGTGCCTGTCGACAACATCCTGCTCGGCGAAGGCCGTGGCTTCGAAATCGCGCAAGGCCGCCTTGGCCCGGGACGCATCCACCACTGCATGCGCCTGATCGGCCTGGCCGAGCGCGCGCTCGAACTGATGTGCAAGCGCGCCTCCTCGCGCGTCGCCTTCGGCAAGACCGTCGCCTCGCAGACGGTGACGCAGGAGCGCATCGCCGAAGCACGCTGCAAGATCGACATGGCCCGCCTGCTCACGCTCAAGGCGGCCTGGCTGATGGACGTGGCCGGCAACAAGGTCGCGAAGAACGAAATCGCGATGATCAAGGTGGTCGCGCCCAGCATGGCCTGCCAGGTGATCGATTGGGCGATGCAGGTCCACGGCGGCGGCGGCATGTGCGACGACTTCCCGCTCGCCTATGCCTATGCCGGCGCGCGCACGCTGCGCTTTGCGGACGGCCCGGACGAAGTGCACCGCAATGCGATCGCGAAGTGGGAGCTGGGCAAGTACGCGCCCAACAAGACCGACGCCGAGGCGCCCGTCACGCGCTTCTGATTCGTTGTCTTGCGCCCTCTCCCCTCGGGGAGAGGTTGGGGTGAGGGCCGATGGCGATCCAATCGCCTCGGCCCTTTTTCTTTTCAGAGCTTCTTCTGCAGAAAGACCGCGTGCCCGAAAGCCGGGTCGAGCTGATAGCCGATGAATCCCTCGCGCTCATAGGAGCGCAGCGCCGGTGCGTTACCCGAAAGCACTTCGAGCGTGAGCTTGCAGGCGCCCCGCTTGCGCGCCTCTTCTTCCACCCGGGCGAACATCTGCTGCGCGACGCGCTGGCCGCGATGACTGGGCAGCACGACCACGTCGTGCACGTTGACCAGCGGCTTGCAGGCGAAGGTCGAGAAACCCTCGATGCAGTTGATCAGGCCCACAGGCGTGCCGCCATCGAAGGCCAGCACGCTGAAGGCCTGCGGACGCGCCGCCAGTGCAGCGGGCAAGCCCTCGCGCACGGCGGCGTCGAGCGGCGTGCCGCCACCGGCCGGATCGCGGGCGTAGGCGTCGAGCAGGTCGACCAGCGCGGCCGCCTGTGCGGCGTCGCGGTAGTCCGCAATCAGGGTTTCAATGCTCACTGCGCCGGCTCGAGCGTCGCCGCAAGGCGTTCTGCACACGACCTGGACTGCTTGGCATCGCGCGCCTCGACCATCACGCGAACCAGCGGCTCGGTGCCGCTCGCGCGGATCAGCACGCGGCCGCCGTCGCCCAGTTCGGCCTCGATGCGCTGCGTTTCGCTGGCCAGCGCCTTGTTGTCCTTCCAGTTCTGGCCGGGCGCGAGGCGCACATTGATCAGCGTCTGCGGGAACAGCGTGACGCCTTCGAGCAGCTGCGCCACCGTCTTGCCGCTGCGCACGCACGCCTGCAGCACCTGCAGCGCGCTCACGATGCCGTCGCCGGTGGTGTGGCGGTCGAGCGCGAGCAGGTGGCCCGAGCCTTCGCCGCCCAGGAGCCAGCCGCGCTTGTCGAGCTCTTCGAGCACGTAGCGGTCGCCCACCTTGGCGCGCACGAACTCGATGCCCTGCCCGCGCAGTGCGACTTCCACCGCCTTGTTGGTCATCAGCGTGCCGACCACGCCCTGCGGCTTCTCGCCGCGCGCGATGCGCTCGGCCACCATCAGGTAGAGCAGCTCGTCGCCGTTGAACAGGCGCCCGCTCGCATCGACCAGTTGCAGGCGGTCGGCGTCGCCGTCGAGCGCAATGCCGTAGTCGGCTTTCTGCGCCGTCACCGCGGCGACCAGCGCCTCGGGGTGGGTCGCGCCGAAGCCCTTGTTGATGTTCAACCCATCGGGTGCGCAGCCGATGCTGGTGACTTCCGCGCCCAGCTCATGGAACACGTTGGGCGCCACCTGGTAGGCCGCGCCGTGCGCCGCATCGACCACGAGCTTCATGTCGCGCAGTGAAAGATCGTTGGCGAAGGTGCTCTTGCAGAACTCGATGTAGCGGCCGGACGCATCGTCGAGGCGGCGAGCCTTGCCGAGGTTGACGGAGTCCACCCAGACCGGCGCTTCTTCCAACGCGGCTTCGACGGCCAGTTCCCAAGCGTCGTCGAGCTTGGTGCCCTGCGCGCTGAAGAACTTGATGCCGTTGTCTGGAAAGGCGTTGTGGCTGGCGCTGATCACCACGCCAAGGCTCGCGCGCTGGGCACGTGTGAGGTATGCCACTCCGGGCGTGGGCAGCGGTCCCAGCAGCACGACGTCGACGCCCGCCGAATTGAAGCCCGATTCGAGCGCCGATTCGAGCATGTAGCCCGAAATGCGGGTGTCCTTGCCGATCAGCACCCGGGGCCGAGCCTCCGTCTTCTTGAGCACCCGGCCCACGGCGTGCGCGAGGCGCAGCACGAAGTCGGGTGTGATGGGCGCCTGGCCGACGGTACCGCGGATGCCGTCGGTGCCGAAATATTTGCGGGTCATGTGGTTTCCTCTTCTGTTTGTTGTGCTTGTGCCGTCGCTTTCATCGCGCGCCATACGGCAAGTGCGGCCACGGTGTCGCGCACGTCGTGCACCCGCACCACGGCCGCGCCGCGGTCCACGGCCAGCACGGCGGCCGCGACGCTCGGCACGATGCGCTCGCCCGCGGCCTCGATGCCGGTGACCGCGCCGATCGACGACTTGCGCGACCAGCCCAGCAGCAGCGGATAGCCGGCACCGAGCAGCTCGCGCTGGCGGCCCAGCAGGGCGAAATTCTGCGCCACGGTCTTGCCGAAGCCGACGCCCGGGTCCAACGTGATGCGTGAAGGATCGATCTGCAGCGCGCGAAGGTGTGCCACCTGTTCGGCCCAGAACGCCATCACCTCGGGAATCACATCGCCCTGCATGGGCACGGCTTGCATGGTCTGCGGATCGCGGTGCATGTGCATCAGGCAGATGCCGCACGACGGGTGCGCCGCCACGGCTTCGCGCGCGCCCGGCTGGCGCAGCGCCCAGATGTCGTTGACGATGTCCGCGCCCAGATCGAGCACCGCGCGCATGACCTCGGGCTTGTAGGTGTCGATGGAGAGCGGCACGTTGAGCTTCACCGCCTCGCGCACCACCGGCAGCACGCGCGCCAGTTCGGCGTCGAGCGGCACGGCCGGACTGCCCGGGCGGGTGGATTCGCCGCCGATATCGAGGATGTCCGCCCCCTCCTTCAGCAACTGCTCGCAATGACGCAGCGCCGTTTCAGTGGACGCATGCGCGCCACCGTCGGAGAAAGAGTCGGGCGTGACGTTGACGATGCCCATCACCCGCGGCTGCGCGAGGTCGATCCTGAAGCGTGAGGTCTGCCAGACCCCACCATGCGGCTCGCCATGGAAAACGGGGCCAGAGGCCCCGTTGTTGCTTGATTTCAAGCCCACCTCAAGCGGCGGTCGGCGCCGGGTCAGGATTGACGGCCGGCGTGCCGCCACTGCCACCGCTGCCCGAAGGCGGGATGCGCGGCGTCCAGTCCTTGGGCGGACGCGGAGCGCGGCCGGCCATGATGTCGTCGAGCTGCTCGGAATCGATGGTTTCCCATTCGAGCAGCGCCTTGGCCATCGCGTGCATCTTGTCGCTGTTCTCTTCGATCAGGCGGCGCGCCAGGGCGTACTGCTCGTCGATGATGCGGCGCACTTCGCCATCGACCTTTTCCATGGTCTGCTCGCTCATGTTGGTCGTCTTGGTGACCGAGCGGCCCAGGAACACTTCGCCTTCGTTCTCGGCGTAGACCATCGGGCCCAGTGCATCGGTCATGCCGTAGCGCGTGACCATGTCGCGGGCAATGGAAGTCGCACGTTCAAAGTCGTTGCTCGCGCCGGTGGTCATCTGGTGCATGAACACTTCTTCGGCGATACGGCCACCGAACAGCATGCTGATCTGGTTGAGCATGTATTCGCGGTCGTAGCTGTAGCGGTCTTGTGCCGGCAGGCTCATGGTCACGCCGAGGGCACGGCCACGCGGAATGATCGTGACCTTGTGGACCGGATCGCACTTGGGCAGCAACTTGCCGATGAGGGCGTGGCCGGACTCGTGGTAGGCCGTGTTGCGGCGCTCTTCCTCGGGCATGACCATGCTCTTGCGCTCGGGGCCCATGAAGATCTTGTCCTTGGCCTTCTCGAAGTCCTGCATCTCGACCACGCGCGCATTGCGGCGGGCGGCCATGAGAGCAGCTTCATTGCAGAGGTTGGCCAGGTCGGCGCCGGACATGCCGGGCGTGCCGCGGGCGATGACGCTCGGGTTCACGTCCTGGCCCAGCGGGACCTTGCGCATGTGCACGCCGAGAATCTGTTCGCGGCCGCGGATATCGGGCAGCGTGACGTAGACCTGGCGGTCGAAACGGCCGGGGCGCAGCAGTGCGGCGTCCAGGATGTCCGGGCGGTTGGTGGCAGCCACCACGATCACGCCGAGGTTGGTTTCGAAGCCGTCCATCTCGACCAGCATCTGGTTGAGCGTCTGTTCGCGCTCGTCGTTGCCGCCGCCGAGGCCGGCGCCGCGCTGACGGCCCACCGCATCGATTTCGTCGATGAAGATGATGCAGGGTGCGTTCTTCTTGGCGTTCTCGAACATGTCGCGGACGCGGGCAGCGCCCACGCCGACGAACATTTCAACGAAGTCGGAGCCCGAAATCGAGAAGAAAGGAACCTTGGCTTCGCCGGCGATCGACTTGGCCAGGAGGGTCTTGCCGGTGCCGGGAGGGCCGACCAGCAGCAGACCGCGAGGAATGCGGCCGCCGAGCTTCTGGAAACGCTGCGGATCTTTCAGGAAGTCGACGACTTCACGGACTTCTTCCTTGGCCTCGTCGCAGCCTGCGACGTCGGCGAAGGTGACCGTGTTGTTGTTCTCGTCCATCATGCGGGCCTTGCTCTTGCCGAAGCTGAACGCCCCGCCCTTGCCGCCGCCCTGCATCTGTCGCATGAAGTAGATCCAGACGCCGATCAGCAGGAGCATCGGGCCCCAGCTCACCAGGAGCGTCATGAGGAGCGAGCCCTCTTCGCGCGGCTTGACGTCGAACTTGACGTTGTGGTCGATCAGGTCGCCCACGAGGCCGCGGTCCAGGACCGTGGCGGTCGTGCGGATCTTGCGGTCGTCGTTGGTGACAGCGACGATTTCGCCGCCGCCGGCGCCTTCAGGGATGACGGCGCTCTTGATCTGGTTGTTCCGGACCTGGTCCAGGAACTCGGAGTAGCTGACTGCACCCGAGCCGACGCCACCGCGGGTGTCGAACTGCTTGAACACAGTGAACAACACCATGGCAATGACGAGCCATACGGCAACTTTGGAAAACCACTGATTGTTCAAACGAAGCTCCAGTCGAAAGCGCGTGACGAGGATGTGAAAAAACGCGCTATGGGTACGCAATTGCGCCCCATTTTAGGCTTTTCAAGCTGCGAAAAGCGGGCATTTCCCTAAAGCAGCCATAGCCTGACAAGGGTTTGCGCCCCTGACGGCCTGTGGCAGCAAGGTATCAAGGCGTATCCAGGGCCTTCAACCCCATCCCGACCAGGAAGGTTTCGGCCGATTTGTCGCGCGACGCCTTGGGCTTGAACGGCTTGACGGTGCGGAAACTGGCCTTGAACAGCTTGACCGATTCGTCATAGCCGCTCCCATGGAAAAGCTTGGCCACCAGCGCCCCCTCGGGCTTCAGGTGGTGCTGGGCGAAGTCGACCGCAAGCTCGATCAGGTGGGCAATGCGGGCGCCATCGGCCGAATGAATGCCCGACAGGTTGGGCGCCATGTCCGAGACCACCAGGTCGGCCTTGCGGCCTGCCAGCACGCCCAGGACCTGTTCGAGCAACTCCGCCTCGCGGAAGTCTCCCTGGAGGAAGGTAACGCCCTCGATGGGCTCCATGGCGAGCATGTCGAGCGCGATGATCGTGCCGTTCAGTGTGCCGACCGCGGCACCCTCGGGCGACATGCGCCGCCGCAGGTACTGGCTCCAGGCCCCGGGCGTGGAGCCCAGGTCGACCACCAACTGGCCCGGCTTGACCAGTCCCAGCGACTCGTCGATCTCCTTGAGCTTGTAGGCGGCGCGGGCGCGATACCCCTCTCGCGTGGCCAGTTTCACGTACGGATCATTGATGTGATCGTGAAGCCAGGCTTTGTTGACTTTTTTGCTTTTTGCTTTGGTGCTCATTGGGGTGCTTATCTACCCTCGATAATACGGGGATGTCCGCCATTCAACTTACCCCTGCCGAGCGCAAGGTGCACCGCGCCGAAGCTCACCACCTGGATCCGATCGTCATGGTCGGTGGAGACGGGCTCACCCCTGCCGTGAAAAAGGAAGCCGACGCCGCGCTCAAGGCCCATGGCCTGATCAAGGTCCGCGTCTTCTCCGACGACCGCCTTGCCCGCGACGCCATGCTGCGCGAGCTCGCCGAAGAGCTCGATGCCGCCCCGATCCAGCACATCGGCAAGCTCCTGGTGCTGTGGCGCCCGAAGCCCGAAAAGGAAAAAGTGGTCGATGAAGACCGCATGCCCGGCCCACGGGACGTCAAGGTCCTGAAGTACAGCAAGCGCGGCGGCCAGCGCCCCGAGATCAAGACCCTGCGCGTGCTCGGCAACCAGCGCCTCACCCCCGGCGGCACCATCAAGCGCGCCAAGGCCAAACGGCCCCTGTCGGCCAAGAAGCGCAACCAGTCGGATTGAGCCGGGTGGGACGCCATATCCTCTGCATGAAGTGGGGCACGAAATACGGCCCCGAATACGTCAACCGCCTCTACGCGATGGTGCGCCGCAACTTGAGCGGCGACTTCAAGTTCGTCTGCCTGACCGATGACGGCACCGGCATCCGCCCCGAGGTGACGTGCCTGCCGATCCCGCCGCTGAACCTGCAACTGGCCCCCGGCCAGCGCGATGGCGCCTGGAAGAAGCTCACCACCTTCGAGCAGGACCTGCATGGCCTGCGCGGCACCGCCCTCTTCCTGGACGTCGATGTGGTCGTCGTGGGCAGCCTCGATGCCTTCTTCGAGCAGCCCGGCGAGTTCCTGATCATTCACGACTACGCCCGCCCCTGGCGGCGCGAGCGGATCACCGGGAACTCATCGGTCTACCGCTTCGAGCTGGGCGCCCATGCCGACGTGCTGGCGTATTTCCGCGCCAACATGGACAAGGTGCAGGCCGAACACCGCAACGAGCAGGCCTACCTGTCGGACTTCCTGCACAAGCAGGGCAAGCTTTCCTATTGGCCCGAGGCCTGGTGCCCGAGCTTCAAGTACCACGGCATCCCGACCTGGCCGACCAACTACTGGGAAGAGCCCTTCGTCCCCGAAGGCGCGCGCATCATGATTTTTCATGGTGAGTGCAATCCGCCCGATGCGCTGGCGGGACGGCGCAATCGCGCGTTCCGCTACATCCGGCCCGCGAGCTGGGTCGCGAAGTTCTGGAAAGAGTGAATGTGCAGATGGCGGCAAAAGCCGCCATCGCCGTTTTTTCAGCGAGCGGGCCGAGCGCCCATGCGCCAGAGCAGCACCAAGGTGCACACCCATTGCACGACATACATGCCGCTGCCGACGGCGTGCCACAGCTTGAGGTTGTCCCGCGCCAGGATGCGCGGTGCCACGGCGTACTGCTGGAGCAGCGCCAGCAACAGGGCGCCGAGGACGATGCCAATGGACGTCATCGTGGCCGCGTCCATGCGCTCATCGGCCTTGCTCCGGAAATGAATCAAGAGGATCAGGCCACAGCCGATGGCGACCCAGCTCTGCGCCTCGAACAGCTGGCCCGCGAAATTGCCTGCGACAGCCGGATTGCCGAGCTTGGCGAACAGCATCGGCACCACCAGGAAGCCGATCGTCGTGAGGCTGCCCCACCAGAAGGCAGCGAGCAGCAGAGCCAGGCGGTCTTTCATCGATGGGTCAATCGGTGGGGCGATCAGAGGTAGCGAACGGCCACGATCTCGTAGCGCTTCAGGCCACCCGGGGCCTGCACTTCGGCGGTGTCGCCCTCTTCCTTGCCGATCAGGGCGCGGGCGATCGGGCTGGAGATGTTGATGAGGCCCAGCTTCAGGTCGGCTTCGTCCTCGCCCACGATCTGGTACTTGACGGCTTCGCCCGACTCTTCTTCCTCGAGCTCCACGGTCGAGCCGAACACCACCTTGCCGCCGGCGTCGAGCTCGGTCGGATCGATGATCTGCGCGGCCGAGAGCTTGCCCTCGACTTCCTGGATGCGGCCTTCGATGAAGCCCTGGCGGTCCTTGGCGACCTCGTACTCGGCGTTCTCGCTCAGGTCGCCCTGCGCGCGGGCCTCGGAAATCGCGTTGATGACCCAGGGGCGGTCGACGGTCTTGAGCTGGTGCAGCTCGGCGCGCAGCTTTTCGGCACCGCGCTTGGTGATTGGAATGGTGGCCATGTTTGGTTCTCCATAAAGCGAAACCGCCGAACGATGCCGTTCGGCGGTCGATTGGGGGGACAGATCAGACGAGATTGCGTCCGGTCAGCCGGCTCAGGATGGCGAGCGGGCTCGAGTCAGGATTGTATTGCTTCGAAGCGGCCAGATGAAGGGTCTGTTCGAGCATGTACTGGCCCGCCATCACGGCGTGCGAAGTCTGGTCGGAAAAACACACCCACACCGAGCCCGGCGGGAACTCGGCCTTCTCCTGCGGCGAGGTTTCCTGGTACGCCATGTCCGACTTCATGCCGTCGTGCAGTTGCAGCATCAGGTGGTCGTACTCGCTGCGGAACGACTTGGTCACATGCAGCGCCTGCAGCAGCTTGGCCTGCCAGCGCACGTAGGGCTTGGCACGCGGCAGGAAGCGCTTGGCAATGTCTTCGAAAGGCTCGCCTACGCGCCACACGCGCGGCGCGCCTTCGGGGTTCACGTTGGTGAACACGCGCAGGATGCGCTCGCCGTAGTTGGGACGCGAAGGAAACGCGTCGACGTGCAGTCGGCGGTCATCCGCACGCCACGACTGCACACGCGTCTCGACCTGCGCCGGCCGGTAGCTCGTGGGCGCCAGCCGCAAGGCCGGCGTGTAGTGCGGCAGCAGGCCGTGGATCAGCTGCTGCGCCTGCGCGCGAAACCGCCCCACCATCGCCGCTGCCGTGCGTTGCACCGCCTCGTCACCGACGGCGCCCTTGAGCTTGCCGTTGGCGTCGAGGCTGATGTTGCGCACGTCGGGCGACAGCAGGCTGGGTGTCAGCAGGCTGCGCTCTTCGGGCAGCAGCTCGAAGCCCAGGCGCGGAAAGTACAGCACCTTGCCCGCTTCCAGTTCCGCGATCCACGCCTCGTTGGGCGTGGCCGCGTTCCAGTCGTGGAGGTCGAGTTCGACGAGCTGCGTTTCCATGGCTGCGCTCAGGCGGCTGCCAGTTGCGCGTGCATCTCCTGCACCGAGATCACGCCCAGCTCGTCCATGAAGCCCATGCCCTCGACCGCGGCTTCGGCGCCGAAGATCGTGGTGAAGGTGGTCACGCGGGCGAGCAGCGCCGAGGTGCGGATCTGCCGCGAATCGGTGATCGCGTTGCGGCGCTCTTCCACCGTGTTGATGACCAGCGCAATCTCGTTGTTCTTGATCATGTCCACGATGTGCGGGCGGCCTTCGGTCACCTTGTTCACCGTCGCGCATTCGATGCCCGCGGCGGCGATGGCGGCGGCCGTGCCCTTGGTCGCGATCAGCTCGAAGCCCAGCTTGGCCAGGCCGCGCGCCACTTCCACGGCGCGCGCCTTGTCGTTGTTCTTCACAGAAATGAAGACCTTGCCCGACTTCGGCAGGTGCGTGCCGGCGCCCAGCTGCGACTTCACGAAGGCTTCGCCGAAGGTCTTGCCCACGCCCATCACTTCGCCGGTCGACTTCATCTCGGGGCCGAGGATCGTGTCCACGCCCGGGAACTTGACGAACGGGAACACGGCTTCCTTCACGCTGAAGTACGGCGGCGTCACTTCCTTGGTCACGCCCTGCGACGCGAGCGACTGGCCGGCCATGCAGCGTGCAGCCACCTTGGCGAGCTGGATGCCGGTGGCCTTGCTCACGTAAGGCACGGTGCGCGACGCACGCGGGTTCACTTCGAGCACGTAGATGACGTCCTTGCCGTCCTTCTGCTGGATCGCGAACTGCACGTTCATGAGGCCCACCACGTTCAGCGCGGCCGCCATGGCGGCGCTCTGGCGCTTGAGTTCGGCGATGGTGTCGGCGCTCAGGCTGTAGGGCGGCAGCGAGCAGGCGGAGTCGCCCGAGTGCACGCCGGCCTGTTCGATGTGTTCCATCACGCCACCGATCAGCGTGCCGCCTTCGGCATCGCGGATGCAATCGACGTCGCATTCCACTGCGTCGTTCAGGAAGCGGTCGAGCAGCACGGGCGAGTCGTTGCTGACCTTCACAGCCTCGCGCATGTAGCGCTCGAGGTCGCGCTGTTCATGCACGATTTCCATCGCACGACCGCCGAGCACGTAGCTCGGGCGCACCACCAGCGGATAACCGAGGGCCGCAGCCTTTTCGAGCGCTTCGGGTTCGGTGCGCGCGGTGGCGTTCGGCGGCTGGCGCAGGCCCAGTTCATGCAGCAGCTTCTGGAAGCGCTCGCGGTCTTCGGCCGCGTCGATCATGTCGGGCGAGGTGCCGATGATCGGCACGCCGTTGGCTTCGAGGTCGAGCGCGAGCTTCAACGGCGTCTGGCCGCCGTACTGCACGATCACGCCGAGCGGCTTTTCCTTGTCGACGATTTCCAGCACGTCTTCGAGCGTGAGCGGCTCGAAGTACAGGCGGTCCGAGGTGTCGTAGTCGGTCGACACGGTCTCGGGGTTGCAGTTGACCATGATGGTCTCGTAGCCGTCCTCGCGCATCGCGAGCGCGGCGTGCACGCAGCAGTAGTCGAACTCGATGCCCTGGCCGATGCGGTTGGGACCGCCGCCGAGCACCATGATCTTCTTCTTGTCCGTCGGATCGGCTTCGCACTCGTCCTCGTAGGTCGAGTACATGTAGGCCGTGTTGGTCGCGAACTCGGCCGCGCAGGTGTCCACGCGCTTGTAGACCGGGCGCACGCCCAGGGCACGGCGCTTTTCGCGAATGGCCGTGTCGGTGGTCTTCAATTGCCTGGCGAGGCGCCGATCGGAGAAGCCCTTCTTCTTGAGCGCGAGCAGCGTGTCCTTGTCGATGTCCTCCAGCGACTTGGTTTCCAGCTCGAGTTCGATCTTCACGATCTCCTCGATCTGCACCAGGAACCACGGGTCGATCTTGGTCAGCGCAAACACTTCATCGACGCTCAGGCCCATGGCGAAGGCATCGCCCACGTACCAGATGCGCTCGGGGCCGGGCTCACCCAGTTCCTTTTCGAGCACTTCGCGGTCCTGCGTCTTCTCGTTCAGGCCATCGACGCCCACTTCGAGGCCGCGCAGGGCCTTCTGGAACGATTCCTGGAAGGTGCGGCCCATGGCCATCACCTCGCCCACCGACTTCATCTGCGTCGTCAGGCGCGAGTCGGCCTGCGGGAATTTCTCGAACGCGAAACGCGGGATCTTGGTGACCACGTAGTCGATCGACGGTTCGAACGACGCGGGCGTGGCGCCGCCGGTGATTTCGTTGCGCAGCTCGTCGAGCGTGTAGCCCACGGCCAGCTTGGCCGCGACCTTGGCGATCGGGAAGCCCGTGGCCTTGGAGGCCAGCGCCGACGAACGCGAGACGCGCGGGTTCATCTCGATGACGACCATGCGGCCGTCCTTCGGGTTGATGGAGAACTGGACGTTCGAGCCGCCCGTATCGACGCCGATCTCGCGCAGCACGGCCAGCGAGGCGTTGCGCAGGATCTGGTATTCCTTGTCGGAGAGCGTCTGTGCCGGGGCCACGGTGATCGAGTCGCCGGTGTGCACGCCCATCGGGTCGAGGTTTTCGATCGAGCAGACGATGATGCAGTTGTCGGCCTTGTCGCGCACGACTTCCATCTCGTACTCTTTCCAGCCGAGCAGCGATTCTTCGATCAGCAGCTCGTTGGTGGGCGAGGCCTCGATGCCGCGCTTGCAGATGGTCTCGAACTCTTCCGGGTTGTAGGCGATGCCGCCGCCGGTGCCGCCCAGCGTGAAGCTGGGGCGGATCACGGTGGGGAAACCGACCGACTTCTGCACGGCCCAAGCCTCGTCCATCGAGTGGGCGATGCCCGAGCGTGCAGAACCGAGACCGATCTTGGTCATCGCGTCCTTGAACTTCAGGCGGTCCTCGGCCTTGTCGATGGCTTCGGGCGTGGCGCCGATGAGCTCGACGGGCTTGCCGGTGGACGCACCCGTGTACTTGTCGAGCACGCCGTTGCGCCAGAGGTCCAGCGCGCAGTTCAGCGCGGTCTGGCCGCCCATGGTCGGCAGGATCGCGTCGGGGCGTTCCTTGGCGATGATTTTTTCAACAGTCTGCCAGGTGATGGGCTCGATGTAGGTGACGTCGGCCGTGGCCGGGTCGGTCATGATCGTCGCGGGGTTGCTGTTGATCAGGATGACCTTGTAGCCCTCTTCGCGCAGCGCCTTGCAGGCCTGCACGCCGGAGTAGTCGAACTCGCAGGCCTGGCCGATGATGATCGGGCCGGCGCCGATGATGAGGATCGATTTGAGGTCTGTGCGCTTAGGCATTCTCTTTCTCCGTCTTTTCCGTCTTGTTCTTTTCCATGAGTGCCGTGAAGCGATCGAACAGATAGCCGATGTCGTGCGGGCCCGGCGAGGCTTCCGGGTGGCCCTGGAAGCAGAACGCGGGCTTGTCGGTGCGGGCCAGCCCCTGCAGCGTGTTGTCGAACAGGCTGATGTGCGTGGGACGCAGGTTGGCCGGCAGCGACTTCTCGTCGACCGCGAAGCCGTGGTTCTGGCTGGTGATGCTCACGCGGCCGTTGTCCAGGTCCTTCACCGGATGGTTCGCACCGTGGTGGCCGAATTTCATCTTGAAGGTCTTGGCGCCCGAAGCCAGCGCCATGATCTGGTGGCCGAGGCAGATGCCGAAGGTGGGAATGCCGGTCTCGATCAGTTCCTTGACGGCACTGATGGCGTAGTCGCAGGGCTCCGGGTCGCCGGGGCCGTTGGCCAGGAAGATGCCATCGGGCTTGAGCTTGAGCACGTCGGCCGCGGGCGTTTGCGCCGGCACCACCGTGATGCGCGCGCCGCGCTGGGCGATCATGCGCAGGATGTTCTTCTTGACGCCGTAGTCGAAGGCCACGACGTGGAATTTCGGCGTGATCTGCACGCCGTAGCCCGCGCCCAGCTTCCACTCGGTCTCGGTCCACTCGTAGGTCTGGGTGACCGACACCACCTTGGCGAGGTCCAGGCCGGCCATGCTCGGCGCGGCCTTGGCGGCGGCGATGGCTTTGTCGATCAGCGCCTGTGTCACGGCTTCGCCTTCGGCCAGGCTCAGGATGCAGCCGTTCTGCGCGCCGTGGGTGCGCAGGTGGCGCGTGAGCTTGCGGGTGTCGATGTTCGCGATGGCGACCGTCTTGCCGGCCACGAGGTATTCGCTCAACGTGGCGGTCTGGCGGAAGTTGGAGGCGACGAGGGGCAGGTCCTTGATGATCAGGCCTGCGGCATGGATCTTGTCGGCTTCGATGTCTTCCCCGTTGACGCCGTAGTTGCCGATGTGCGGATACGTCAAGGTGACGATCTGCTGGCAGTAGCTCGGGTCGGTGAGGATTTCCTGGTAACCGGTCATGGCGGTGTTGAACACCACTTCACCGGTCGTGGAGCCGGCGGCTCCGATCGAATTGCCTTGAAAGACCGTGCCGTCTGCGAGCGCCAGGATGGCGGGCGGGAAATTTCCCTTGAGAGACAAAAGCACTGGGTTCTCCGGATGGTTACGGTCGCCCGGAGCCCCAGGCGCGTTGCCTGCGGACTTGCTTCAAGGGGATTTTGGCGTTAAAGGCGGCCGGGCGACGCTATTGCGAGTAAGCCCCCGATTGTAGCCCGGACTGAAGCCCTATCCGGCCTGCAGGGCCGCTCCGCTCGCATGCAGGCAGATTGCAGCCGCCGCGGCCACGTTGAGCGATTCCTCGCCGCCGGGCTGGGCAATGCGGATGTGATGGGTCGCCCGGGCTTCCAGCGCCGGGGAAACGCCCTGCCCCTCGTGGCCCATGAGCCAGGCGCAGGGGTGCGGCAGGCGGGCCTTGTGCAGCCACTCTCCGTGGTGCGAACTGGTCGCCACCAGCGGCATCTTCAACGCATCGAGCGCCTCGGCTTCGACGCCTTCGATCAGTCGCAGGCCGAAATGGGCGCCCATGCCGGCGCGCAGCACCTTCGGCGCCCACAGCGCAGCCGTTCCCTTGAGCGCGATCACCTGGGTGAAGCCGAAAGCGGCCGCGCTGCGCAGGATGGAACCGGCGTTGCCGGCGTCCTGCAGGCGGTCGAGCACCACGCTCGGGGCATCGGGAATCAGCTCCGGTCGCACCGGCAGGTCGAGCACGAAGCCCATCGGCGCTGGCGATTCCAGCCCACTGACGCCGCGCAGCAGATCGTCAGCGACGACTACGGTTTTGATAGCACTCGCGCCCCATTCGGCTGGAGCAGTCGGCCAGAAAGACTCCGAAAACACCGCGATCGCAGGCTTGACGCCGCGCGCCAGCGCTGCGCGGCACAGGTGATCGCCTTCGAGCCAGATACGTCCCAGCTTGCGGTAGGCGCCCGGGTCCTGCGCGAGCTTGCGCAGGTCCTTGAGCAGCGGGTTGTCGCGCGAGCTGATGTGGCTCGCGCCGGCGTCGGTGGTCATCGGCGAATCAGGGCGCAGCGCGCAGGTCGAGGTGAACGGTCTCGACCGTCGCGAGCATCGCGGGCATGACCGACACGGTCTCGACGACCAGCGTGGCGCCCGCAGCCGTTCGCGCCAGCGCGGCAGCCACCGGACTGAACGACCTGCGATGGTGGACGCAGGCGCCGTGCCGCTGCAGCGCTTCGAGGTGCTCCGGCGTGCCGTAGCCCTTGTGGCCCGCAAAGCCGTAGTGCGGGAATTCGGTATGCAGCTGCTCGCACAGCCGGTCGCGATGAACCTTGGCCAGGATCGACGCAGCCGAAATCGCCTTGACCAGCGCATCGCCCTTGACCACGGCTTCGGCCAGCACGTCCAGCGTCGGCAACCGGTTGCCGTCGACTAGCACCTTGGCGGGCTTCAACCGCAGGCCCTCGACCGCCCGCCGCATGGCGAGCATCGTGGCCTGCAGGATGTTGTGGGTGTCGATTTCCTCGACGCTGGCCTGCGCGATCGAGCAGCACAGGGCCTTGGCCAGGATCTGGTCGTGCAGGCGTTCGCGCTGCAGGGCGGTGAGGGTCTTGGAGTCGGCGAGGCCACGAATCGGCCGCGTGTCGTCGAGGATCACCGCCGCGGCCACCACGGGGCCCGCCAGCGGGCCGCGGCCGGCCTCGTCGACGCCCGCAAGCAGCCCCGGCGCGTCCCACACCAGGCGGGCCTGCTCAGCCTTCAAGAACTTTCTGGATCGCATCGGCGCAAAGTGTCGGCGTATCGCGCTGCAATTGCACGTGCAGCTCGGAAAATCTTTGTTGCAGGGCCTGTGTCTTTTCGGGTGCGTCGAGCCAGGCCAGCGTGGCCTGGGCCAGCGCCTCGGGCGTCGCGGCCTCCTGCAGCAGCTCGGGCACCACGAACTCGCGGCACAGGATATTGGGCAATCCGACCCACGGCTGCAGCTGCTTGCGCTGCATCAGGCGCCACGAGAGCCCATTCATGTTGTAAGCGATGACCATCGGCCGCTTGAAGAGCGCCGCCTCGAGCGTGGCGGTGCCGCTGGCAATCAGCGTGACGTCGCAGGCGGCGAGCGCGGCATGCGACTGGCCATCGAGCAGCGTGACCCGGCCCGTCATGCCGCTGGCCTGGAGCAAGGCCCCGACCTCGGCACGCAGGCTGGGGATGATGGGCGCGACAAACTGGAGTTCGGGCCGCGCCTTCTGCATCAGCGCAGCGGCGGCGAAGAAACGGTCGGCCAGGTAGCGGATCTCGGAGCGACGGCTGCCCGGCAGCAAGGCCACGACTTGCGCATCGGGCGCCAAGCCAATGGCGGCGCGGGCAGCGGCGCGGTCGGGCGTCATCGGGATCACGTTGGCGATCGGGTGGCCCACGTAGCTCGCGGCAACGCCCTGCTTTTCGAGCAACTCGGGCTCGAACGGGAAGATGCACAGCACATGGTCCGCCGCAGCCCTGACCTTCTCGATGCGCTTGGGGCGCCAGGCCCAGATCGACGGACAGATGAAATGCACGGTCTTGATGCCCTGGCTGCGCAGCCCGGCTTCGAGATCGAGGTTGAAATCGGGCGCATCGACGCCGATGAACAGCTCGGGCCGCTCCAGCAGCAGCCGGGCCTTCAGCTGGCGGCGGATGCCGGCGATCTCGGCGTAGTGCCGCAGCACCTCGATGTAGCCGCGCACCGCGAGCTTTTCCTGCGGCCACCAGCTTTGGAAGCCGTGCGCGAGCATGCGGGGGCCGCCGATGCCGGCGGTCTGGAGGTTGGGCCAACGCGCCTGGAGGCCGTCGAGCAGCAAGCCCGCGAGCAGGTCGCCGGAGGCTTCGCCCGCGACCAGCGCGAAGCGTCGCTGTTCGTCCGTCTGCATCGCCGTCACGTCAACGCGCGATGCCGCGCGTGGAGTTGGCGAGGAAGGATTCCATCAAGGCGACGTCACCCGCCGCCTCGGGCATCTCGGCAGTCAACGCGGAAATGGCCGCGCGTGCTTCTTCGAGCGTCTTGCCCTGGCGATACAGCAGCTTGTGCATCTGCTTGACCGCCGCCAGCCGCTCTGCCGAGAAATCGCGCCGGCGCAAGCCCACGACATTGAAGCCGCGAACCGCCAGCGGATTGCCGTCAACCAACATGAACGGGGGCACGTCCTGCGTGATCGCGCTCGCGAAGCCGACCATGGCATGCGCGCCGATCGAGACGAACTGGTGGATGCCGGTGAGCCCGCCGATCGTGACCCAGTCCGCCAGGTGCACATGGCCCGCCAGCGTGGTGTTGTTGGAGAGCGTGGTGTGGTTGTCGACATGGCAGTCGTGCGCGATGTGCGTGTACGCCATGATCCAGTTGTCGCTGCCCACGCGGGTCACGCCCCCTGCCCCCGGCACGCCGAGGTTGAAGGTGCAGAATTCGCGGATGACGTTGCGGTCGCCAATGACGAGTTCGGTCGGCTCGCCGGCGTACTTCTTGTCCTGTGGGATCGCGCCGAGCGAGGAGAACTGGAAGATCCTGTTGTCGCGCCCGATGGTGGTGCGCCCTTCGATCACGCAATGCGCGCCGATGGTCGTGCCCGCCCCGACACGCACGTGCGGGCCGATGACGGTGTAGGGGCCGACCGAAACCGAGGCGTCGAGTTGTGCCTGGGGATCGACGAGCGCTGTCGGATGAACCTGGGTCATGCCTTGTTGTGGCAAAGGCCGGGTCAGCTGATCTGGCGCATGGCGCACATCAGCGTGGCTTCGCAGGCCAGTTCGCTGCCCACCAGCGCGCGGCCCTTGAACTTGGAAATGCCGGCCTTCATGCGCTCGATCTCGACTTCGAGCGTGAGCTGGTCGCCGGGCTCCACGGGACGCTTGAAACGCGCGCCGTCGATGGCGGCAAAGTAGTAGACGGTGTTGTCGTCCGGCACGATGTCCAGCGAATGGAACGACAGCAGGGCCGCGGCCTGCGCCATGGCTTCGAGCATCAGCACGCCCGGCATCACCGGACGGTGCGGGAAGTGGCCGTTGAAGAACGGCTCGTTCATCGTCACGTTCTTGAGCGCCGTGATGCGCTTGCCCTTTTCCATGTCCAGCACGCGGTCCACCAGCAGGAACGGGTAGCGGTGGGGAAGCAGCTTGAGGATTTGATGGATATCGAGCGTCGTCGTCATGATTTCTGTTCCTGCATCGTCGTCATTTTTTCGGGAGGGCTTTCTCCAGCGCCTTCAGTCGTTCGCGCAGGCTGTGCAACTGCTTGAGCGTTGCCGCATTTTTTTCCCAGCTCGCATTGTCATCGATGGGAAACATGCCGGTGTACTGGCCGGCCTTGTGAATGGAGCGTGTCACCACGGTCGCGGCGGACACGTGCACACCGTCGGCCACCGTCAGATGACCCAGCACGATGGCACCGCCGCCGAAGGTGCAATTGGCGCCGATGGTCGCGCTGCCGGCCACGCCGACACAGCCCGCCATGGCGGTGTTCCTGCCGACGCGCACGTTGTGGCCGATCTGGATCAAGTTATCGAGCTTCACGCCGTCCTCGATCACGGTGTCGTCAAGCGCACCGCGGTCGATGCAGGTGTTGGCGCCGATCTCCACGTCATTGCCGATGCGCACCGCACCCAGCTGTTCGATCTTGACCCAGGCACCCTGGTGCAGTGCGAGGCCGAAACCATCCGCCCCGATCACCACGCCCGGGTGCAGCAGGCAGCGATCGCCGATCGTGCAGTCTTCGCTGACCGTCACGCGCGACTTCAGCACCGTGCCCGCGCCGAGGCGAGCGCCCCGCTCCACCACGCAGAGCGCGCCGATGCGCGCGGTGGCGTCGACATGGGCTTCCGGATGGATCACTGCGGATGGATGAATGAGATCGGCTTCCGGACGCGCATGGTGCGACTTCCAGAGCTGGGTCAGGCGCGCAAAGTAGAGGTAGGGATCCGGCGTGACGATGAACGCCCCGCGCGCAGCAGCCGCCTCCTGCATCGCAGGCGACACGATCACGCATGCGGCCTTCGACGCCGCGAGTTCCTGCTGGTATTTGGGATGGCTCAGGAAACTGAGCGCATCGGGCTGTGCATTCTGGAGCGGCGAGAGCCGTTCGATGGACAGCGTGGCATCTCCATGAAGCTCGCCCCCGAGGGCGTCAACAATGGCTCCGAGCTGCAGCGACACGCCGGTTCGCGGCGTTACTTGCCGGCCGCGGGCGCTGTGGAGCCGACCGACGCGTTCAGCGCCTTGATCACCTTGTCGGTGATGTCGTGCTTCGGATTGATGTAGATCGCTTCCTGCAGGATCGCGTCGTACTTTTCAGCTTCGGCGACCTGCTTCACGACGCGGTTGGCGCGTTCGTAGACCTGCTGGAGTTCCTCGTTCTTGCGCGCATTCAGGTCTTCCTGGAATTCGCGGCGACGGCGCTGGAAGTCGCGGTCCTGGTCGATCAGTGCCTTCTGGCGCGTGGCGCGCTGACTCTCGGAGACGGTCGGCGCTTCGCGCTCGAATTTCTCGGAAGCGGCCTTCAGTGCGTCGCCCTGGGCGGTCAGATCCTTTTCGCGCTTGAGAAACTCGGCCTCCAGCTTCGCCTGGGCAGCCTTGGCCGGCTGCGCCTCACGCAGCACGCGGTCCGGATTGACGAAACCGATGCGAAAGGTTTCCTGCGCCTGCGCAGGCGCAGCGACGATCGCGAAAACGGGGATCAACAACGCACCAGCAGCGGCGCGAATCAAATGCTTCATTTAGAAAGACGTTCCGATCTGGAATTGGAGGCGCTGAATTCTATCCTTCGGGATCAAGACGGTTTGCACTCCCGTCAACGGGTCCGGTCCCAGCACTTCCTTCTGCGACTTGATGGGGAAGGCGTAAGCGAGGCGCAGCGGACCCAGCGGCGAGATCCAGCTGATGCCGAAGCCAACGGAGGCGCGCAGCTTCTTCTGCGCTTTCCATTGCTCATCAGACAGGCCGGGTGCACGCGAACCGAACACATTGCCCACGTCGAAGAAACTATAGAGACGCAAGGTACGGTCGTTGCCGGCACCCGGGAACGGCGTGCTGAGTTCGGCGTTGAAGACCGCCTTCTTGGTGCCGCCCAATGGAGCGCCATCGGTCTGACCGAGCAGCGGCACATCGCGCGGACCCAGCGAATTCTGTTCAAAACCGCGGACCGAACCCAAGCCACCCGCATAGAAGTTCTTGAAGATCGGGTAGACCTTGTTGCCGAGGGCTTTCGCATAGCCCACGTCGCCATTGATGGCGAAGGTGTATTGCTTGTTGATCGCGAAGAACTGCTGGTACTGGTAGCTCGTCTTGATGTACTGCATGTCGCCGCCGGCACCCAGCTCGAAGTTGGCACGCTGCATGACCCCCGTGGTCGGAACCAGCGCGCTGTCGCGGCTGTCGCGGCCCCAGCCGACGGTGAGCGGCACGCCCCAGACGCTCTTCTGGTCGCATCCAGTCACGATGAAGCCCGGCGGCCACGGCCCTTCGGTATTCGTATTGCACTGGAAATATCTCAGGTAGGACTTGGGCGTATAGAGACCCGAGAGCGACGTGGACGAGTTCGGATCGAACGCATACCGTTCGAGCCCGATGCCGAAGAACACGGTGTCGAGCTCGCTGAACGGCACGCCGAAACGGATGGACGCCCCTTGGTTGACCAGCTTGTAGTCACCGTCGGTGGTCGTCGAGTACGGACGCGTCGTCGTGTGATAGACGCTGATCGTGCGAGAGATGCCGTCTTTCGTGAAATACGGGTCGGTGGTGGTCAGCGAGATCGTGCGGTTGTACTTGCTGGTGTTGACCTGCACGCCCAGGAAATTGCCGGAGCCGAACACGTTTTCCTGCGAAATGCCGAAGGTCAGCGCGACCTTCTCGGCGCTCGAATAGCCGGCACCGAGCTGCAGGCTGCCGGTGGGCTTCTCGGCCACGTTGACGGTCAGGTCCACCTGGTCGGGCGAGCCGGGCACTTCCTGGGTCTCGACGTTCACTTCGGTGAAGAAGCCCAGGCGGTCCACGCGGTCGCGCGAGACCTTGATCTTGTCGCCGTCGTACCAGGAGGCTTCGTACTGGCGGAACTCGCGGCGGATCACTTCGTCGCGGGTCTTGTTGTTGCCGCCGACGGACACACGGCGCACGTACACACGGCGCGAAGGCTCGGCCTGCAGCGTGAGCGTGACGCGGTTGTTGACGCGGTCGATGTCGGGAACGGCCTGCACCTTGGCGAAGGCATAGCCGAAGGTGCCGAAGTAGTCGCTGAAGGCCTTGGTGGTTTCCGTGACCAGTTCGCCGTTGTAGGCCTCGCCGGGCTTGATGGTGATCAGCGACTTGAACTCGTCGTCGCGGCCCAGGTAGTTGCCGTTGAGCTTGACGCCGGCCACCACGAACTTCTCGCCTTCGGTGATGTTGACCGTGACCGTCAGGTCCTTGCGGTCGGGCGAGATGGCGACCTGGGTCGAATCGATGCGGAACTCGAGGTAGCCGCGCGTGATGTAGTACGAGCGCAGCGTTTCGAGGTCGGCGTTGAGCTTGGCGCGCGAATACTGGTTGGACTTGGTGTACCAGCTCATGAAGCCGCCGCTGTCCTGGTCGAACAGGCTCAGCAGCGTCGATTCGCTGAAGGCCTTGCTGCCGACGATGTGGACTTCGCGGATGCGTGCGGAATCGCCTTCGGTGACGGTGAACGTCAGGTTGACGCGGTTGCGCTCGATGGGCGTGACGGTGGTCACGACCTGCGCGTTGTAGAGGCTTCGGCTCACGTACTGGCGCTTGAGCTCCTGCTCGGCGCGATCGGCCAGCGCCTTGTCGTACGGGCGGCCGTCGGTCAGGCCGATTTCGCGCAGGGCCTTCTGCAGTGCCGCCTTGTCGAATTCCTTGGTGCCGACGAAATCGACGTCGGCGATGGTCGGGCGCTCCTCGACGATCACCACCAGCACATTGCCGTTGACGTCGATGCGCACGTCCTTGAACAACCCCAGGTCGAACAGCGCGCGAATGGCGGCCGAGCCGCGTTCGTCGCTGTAGGTATCGCCCACGCGCACCGGCAACGACGCGAAGATCGTGCCGGCCTCGACGCGTTGCAGGCCTTCGACGCGGATGTCGCGCACCGTGAAAGGCTCGACGGCCCAGGCTGCCGTGGCTGCGAGTGCACTGGCAACCACCGCGACAACGCTACGCAGGCGAAAGCGATTGGAGTTTTTGTTCATCTGTGAATTGAGCCGGCACGGAAAGGGCCGGCAGAAAGTTAACCAAAGAGCCGCGTGACGTCGTTGAAGAGTGCGACCGACATCATGACCAGCAGCAAGGCGACACCGCCGCGCTGAAGCCGTTCCATCCAGGCGTCAGAGACGCTTTTGCCGGTCAGGCCCTCCCAAAGATAATACATCAGGTGTCCTCCATCGAGGACCGGCAGCGGCATGAGATTGAGCACGCCCAGGCTCACGCTGATGACCGCCAGGAAGATCAGGTACTGGGTCAGGCCGAGGCTCGCGGACTTGCCCGCATAGTCGGCAATGGTCAGAGGACCGCTCAGGTTCTTCAGCGACGCCTGTCCGGTCACCATCTTGACCATCATGCGCACGGTCAGCGCGGACATCTCCCATGTGCGCACCACGCCACGCCAGACGCCATCGACCGGCCCCTGGCGCACCGTCACCATGTCCGGGGGGGCACCAACGTACGCACCGATCCGGCCGACCTTGGCGGCACCCTCCTCGCGCACCTCGGGCTTCACCTCGAGCGTGAGCGACTGGCCGCCGCGTTGAATCTCCCAGGCCTGGGTGCGCGGCTGGTCGCCGTCGACCGAAGCGCGGATCACCTCGCGCAGTTGCTGTCCGTCGTAGATGGCCGTTTCGCCGATGGCACGCACCAGATCGCCCTTGCGCAGGCCCGACTGCTCACCGGCGCCGCCGGCCATGACGTCGCCGATTTCGGGACGGGTCAGGGGCGCGAGCACGCCGATCTTGCGGAACATCTGCGGATCGGCGTCCTTGGCCTCCATCCGGCTCAGCGGCAGCACCAGCTGGCGCGCCGGCTTGCCGTCTTCGCCGGCCACTTCGAGCGTCAGGTCGCGGGCGTTGAGTGCGCCCTGCGTCATGCGCCAGCGCAGATCCTCGAAGGACTGGACCGGCGTCAGATCGCCGTCGAAGCCGGCGCGCGTGATGTGCTCACCGCCGCGCAGGCCCGCAGCCTCGGCCAGCGAAGCCGCTACCGGCCGCGCCAGCCTGGCAACCGGCTCTTCCACGCCGATCCAGTTGACGGCCGTGTAAAGCACGATCGCCAGCAACAGATTGGCGATAGGCCCGGCCGCAACAATGGCCGCGCGCGACCTCAAGGGCTGGGTATTGAAGGCCCGGTGCCGCTCTTCGGGAGCCACCGGCCCCTCGCGCTCGTCGAGCATCTTGACGTAGCCGCCCAGCGGGAAGGCAGCGATGACAAATTCGGTCTGCTGCCCCGGATGCTGGCGCTTGGGCTGCCAGCGGAACAGCGCCTTGCCGAATCCGATCGAGAAGCGCTCCACCTTGACGCCGCAGGCGACGGCCACGCGGTAGTGACCGTATTCATGCACCGCGATGAGGACACCAAGTGCAACCACGAAGGCTATGACAGTGAGCATCGGATCCTCGACGAATGGGGGAAGTCAGGCTGCGAAGCGCAGCGCAGCGGCATTGGCCGCCGCACGGGCGCTGGCATCGAGCGCCAGCAGGTCGGCCAGCGATGCCGGCTTGGAGGGAGCGACCGCCTCCAAAGTTTCCATGTTGACCGCATGAATGCGGTCGAAACGCAGGCGCCGGTCCAGAAAGGCCTCGACGGCGACCTCGTTGGCCGCGTTGAGCACCGCCGTCGTGCCCGGTGCGGCGCGCAGCGCACGCCACGCAAGACCCAGGCCGGGGAAGAGTGCCGCGTCGGGCGCATCGAAGGTCAACGACGCCATCTGGCGGAAATCGAGCCGTGCCGCCCCGCTCTCGATGCGCTCGGGCCAGGCCAGGCCGACCGCGATCGGCACCCGCATGTCGGGCGTGCCGAGCTGGGCGATGACCGAGGCGTCGGTGAACTGCACCATCGAGTGCACCACGCTCTGCGGATGGATGACGACTTCGATCTGCTCGGGCGAGACGCCGAACAGGTGGCGTGCCTCGATCACTTCGAGCGCCTTGTTCATCATCGTGGCCGAGTCGACCGAGATCTTGCGCCCCATGACCCAATTGGGATGGGCGCAGGCCTGCTCGGGCGTCACCGCGCCCAGCGAGCCGGGCGCCCGGGTGAGGAACGGACCGCCCGAAGCAGTCAGGATGATCTTGTCGATGCGCCGCGCCCAGGTGGACGGATCTTCGGGCAGCGACTGGAAGATGGCCGAATGCTCGCTGTCGATCGGCAGCAGCGTGGCGCCGCCCTCGCGCACCGTCTGCATGAACAGCTCGCCGCCGACCACCAGGGCTTCCTTGTTGGCCAGCAGCAGGCGCTTGCCGGCACGTGCGGCAGCAAGGCATGGGCCGAGCCCGGCAGCGCCGACGATGGCCGCCATGACGGCATCGACTTCTTCGTGCGAAGCTATCTTTTCAATAGCATCCACGCCCGTCAGCACCACGGTGCCCAGACTGCTCTGCTTGAGCTTTTCGGCCAGCAATGCCGCATGCGGCGCGCTCGCCATGACGGCGAACCGGGGCGAGAACTGCGCGCATTGCGCCAGCATCTCATCCACCTTGGTGGCAGCGGAGAGCGCAAAGACCTCGAAGCGATCGGGGTGCCGCGCAATGACGTCGAGCGTGCTCACGCCGACCGACCCGGTCGAACCGAGCACCGTGACGCGTTGTTTGGGAGTGTTCACAGGAAAGCCAGCATCATGGCAATGGGAAGTGCCGGCAAGAGGGCATCCACGCGGTCGAGCACGCCACCGTGGCCGGGGAGCAGGCGGCTGCTGTCCTTGGCGCCGGCACTGCGCTTGATCAGCGATTCGACCAGGTCGCCCACGACGCTCATCGCGGCGAGGAATACCGCGCCGATCAGCAGCAGCCACCAGCCGCGTTCGTTCAGGCGGGTGTAGAGGCTCGGCACCGTCGCGCCGAGCGCCTTGTCGGCGTAGACCCAGGCGAAGGCCAGCACGATGACGCCGATCATTCCGCCCCACACGCCCTCCCAGCTCTTGCCCGGGCTGATCGCCGGCGCCAGCTTGCCGCGGGTGAACTTCAGCCCGAAGGCACGGCCCGCGAAATAGGCGAACACGTCGGCCACCCAGACCAGTACCAGGATCGACAACAGGAAGTTGATGCCGACCATGCGGGCCTGCACCGCGGCGAGCCACGCGACCCACAGCGCCAGCAAGCCGCCGACCAGGCGCAGCCCGCGCGGAATGCGCGGCCAGCCTGGCACCGCCACGCGCAAAAGCGCCGCACCGCCCAGCACCCAGGCCGCGCTGGCCAGGGTCCACATCAGGACCAGCGGTTGCTCCAGCAGGCCCAGCCACCACGACAGCCCGCAGAGCACGACCATCTCGGCACCGAGGAACAGCGACATGCCCTGCCCGTAGCCGTTCAGGCGCCCCCATTCCCACGCGGCCGCGCCGATCAGCACGAGCATCACGCAGGCGAATGGAATGTAGTTTCGGTAGAACAGCGCCGGCAGCAGGATCGCGAGCAGCACGATCGCCGTGAGGATGCGTTGTTTGAGCATGCGGGAGGTTGTGAGGTCTTCAGGCCGTGGCCGTCGAGACCTGTGCCGAGGTTTGGCCGAAGCGGCGCTCGCGGCTCTGGAACGCGGCGATGGCCTCGTCCAGCGCAGCCTCGTCGAATTCGGGCCACAGCTTGTCGCTGAAGAAAAGCTCGGCATAGGCACTTTGCCAGAGCAGAAAATTCGACAACCGTTGCTCGCCGCCGGTGCGGATAAACAGGTCGGGGTCGGGCACATGGGCCAGCGCCATCGCGCGGTCCATGTTCATCTCGGTCATCGGAAGGCCCTGCTCGGCGAGCTTGGCCGCGGCCTGGGCGATGTCCCAGCGCCCGCCGTAGTTGAAGCAGATGTTGAGCACGAGCCGCGTGTTGGGCGCGGTCGCCTCTTCCGCACTGACCAGCCCGGCCACCAGCTTGGCGGACAGGCCGCCGCGTTCGCCGACGAAATGCAGCCGGACGCCATCGCGGCTCAGGCGCGGCACCTCGCGTGCCAGCGCGCCCACCATCAGCGACATCAAGCCGGAGACTTCTTCGGGGGGGCGATTCCAGTTCTCCGAAGAAAACGCGAACACGGTGAGAACGCCCACGCCGCGGTCGGCGCAGGCCTTGACACATCGCCGCAGCGATTCGACGCCCTGCTTGTGCCCCGCCACGCGGGGCAGGAACCGCCGCGTCGCCCAACGGCCATTGCCGTCCATGACGATGGCAACGTGGTGGGGAATGCTCGGCGGCGAAGAGGCCATGACGGGCCTCAAACGGCCATGATCTCCGCTTCTTTCGCCGCGACCAAGCGGTCGATCTCTGCGATATGGCGGTCGGTGACCTTCTGGATGTCGGCTTCGGCGCGCTTCTGGTCGTCCTCGGACGCGAGCTTGTCCTTCACGAGCTTCTTGACCGACTCGTTCGCATCGCGGCGCAGATTGCGCGTGGCGACCTTGGCGGTTTCGCCTTCGTTGCGGACCAGCTTGGTCATTTCCTTGCGGCGCTCTTCGCTCATGGCGGGCAGCGGCACGCGGATCAGGTCACCCATCGACGCAGGGTTCAGGCCCAGGTCGCTTTCGCGGATGGCCTTCTCGATCTTGGCGCCCATGCCCTTTTCCCAGGGCTGGACGCTGATGGTGCGCGAATCGAGCACCGACACGTTGGCCACCTGGCTCAGCGGCACCTGCGAGCCGTAGTACTCGACATGGATCGAGTCGAGCAGCGCCGAATTGGCGCGGCCTGTGCGGATCTTGGTGAGGTTGTTCTGGAATGCGGCGAGCGACTGATTCATCTTCGCGTCGGTCGCACTGCGAATGTCTGCAATGGTCATCTCAAATACTCCTAGGCATGCACCAGCGTGCCCTCGTCCTCGCCCATCACGACGCGCTTGAGCGCGCCGCTCTTGAGAATCGAGAACACCTTGATCGGCAGCTTCTGGTCGCGGCACAGCGCGAAGGCCGTGGCGTCCATGATGCCGAGATTCTTTGCGATCGCCTCGTCGAAACTGAGCGAGACGTAGCGCGTTGCGTGGGGGTCGATCTTGGGATCGGCGGAATAGACGCCGTCCACCTTGGTGGCCTTGAGCACCAGCTCGGCGCCGATCTCCGCACCGCGCAGCGCAGCCGCCGTGTCGGTGGTGAAGAACGGGTTGCCGGTACCGGCCGCGAACACCACGACCTTGCCCTCTTCGAGGTACTGCAGGGCCTTGGGACGCACATAGGGCTCGACCACCTGCTCGATCGCGATGGCGGACATCACGCGGGCCACGAGGCCCTGCTTGTCCATCGCGTCGGCCAGCGCCAGCGAGTTCATGACCGTGGCCAGCATGCCCATGTAGTCGGCCGTGGCGCGGTCCATGCCGACCGAGCCGCCCGCGACGCCGCGGAAGATGTTGCCGCCGCCGATCACGACCGCGACCTGCACGCCCATGTTCACGACTTCGGCCACGTCCTGCACCATGCGCACGATGGTCGCGCGATTGATACCGAAGGCGTCATCGCCCATCAGTGCCTCTCCCGACAGCTTCAACAAGATTCGCTTGTGGGCTGGGCGGGCATCAGACATGGGCAATTTCCTTTGAGTTGGCGGTGACGAGTGTAAAACGTAGCGATGAAAAAACGACGGCACGCGGGCACGCGCCGTCGTTGGAAGCCTTATGGCTTAAGCAGCAGCCTTGGCTGCTGCGACTTGCGCGGCCACTTCGGCGGCGAAGTCGTCGACCTTCTTCTCGATGCCTTCGCCGACCACGTACAGGGTGAAGCCCTTGATCGAGGTGTTGGCGGCCTTGAGCATTTGCTCGACGGTCTGCTTGTCGTTCTTCACGAACGGCTGGTTGTGCAGCGAGACTTCCTTGAGGTACTTCTGCACGCCGCCTTCGATGCGCTTGGCAACGATGTCGGCCGGCTGCGGCTTCTTGCCTTCGGCTTCGGCCGTCTTGCGGTCTTCTTCGGCCTTGCCAGCGGCAACGGCGCGCTCTTTTTCGATCAGGTCGGCGGGCACGTCCGATGCCTGGATGGCGACCGGCTTCATGGCGGCGATGTGCATCGCGACGTCCTTGGCCGACGTGTCGTCGCCCTCGAACTCGACCATCACGCCGATGCGCGTGCCGTGCAGGTACGAAGCCAGCTTGCCGTTGCCCGCGAAGTGCTTGAAGCGGCGGAAGCTCATGTTCTCGCCGATCTTGCCGATCAGGCCCTTGCGCACGTCTTCGAGCGTGGGGCCGAAGCCGTCCTGCTCGTAGGGCAGCGCGCCCAGCGCGGCGATGTCGGCGGGGTTGTTCTTGGCGACCAGCATCGCGGCAGCGTTGGCCAGGGCCAGGAAGCTGTCGTTCTTGGTGACGAAGTCGGTTTCGCAGTTGATCTCGATCATGCCGCCGGCAGCGCCGTCGACGAAAGCCGTGACCACGCCTTCGGCCGTGATGCGGCCCGATGCCTTGCCGGCCTTGTTGCCGAGCTTGATGCGCAGCAGCTCTTCAGCCTTTTCCATGTTGCCGTCGGCCTCGGTCAGGGCCTTCTTGCATTCCATCATCGGCGCGTCGGTCTTTGCGCGCAGTTCGCCGACCATGCTTGCGGTGATTGCAGCCATTTGTGTATCTCCGTAAATCCAAAAATCAGGTTAAAAAAAAGGGGCACCAAAGCCCCTTCTTCAGGCTCGCGAGAGAACCGATCAGGCCGAAGCGCTTTCTTCGACTTCGACGAATTCGTCGCTGCTGCCTTCGGCGATGGCCTTGACCACGTCACCGGTGGCGCTGTTGCGGCCTTCGATGATCGCGTCGGCGATGCCGCGTGCATACAGCGTGACGGCCTTGGACGAGTCGTCGTTGCCGGGGATCACGTAGTCGATGCCTTCGGGCGAGTGGTTGGAGTCCACCACGCCGATCAGCGGAATGCCGAGCTTCTTGGCTTCGGCCACGGCGATCTTGTGGAAGCCCACGTCGATCACGAAGATGGCATCAGGCAATGCAGCCATGTCCTGGATGCCGCCGATGTCCTTTTCGAGCTTCGCGATTTCGCGCGAGAAGGTCAGCTGCTCCTTCTTGCTCAGGCTGTCGAGACCGGCTTCCTGCTGGGCCTTCATGTCCTTCAGACGCTTGATCGAGGTCTTGACGGTCTTGAAGTTGGTCAGCATGCCGCCGAGCCAGCGGGTGTCGACGAAAGGCACGCCGGCGCGGCGGGCTTCTGCCGCCACGATTTCACGGGCCTGGCGCTTCGTGCCGACCATCAGGATCGTGCCGCGGTTGGCCGTGAGTTGCTTGGCGTACTTCATCGCATCCTGGAACATCGGGAGCGACTTTTCCAGGTTGATGATGTGGATCTTGTTGCGATGGCCGAAGATGAACGGAGCCATCTTGGGGTTCCAGAAGCGGGTTTGGTGACCGAAATGGACACCGGCTTCCAGCATTTCGCGCATGGTGGTAGACATTAGAAATTACTCCAAAGGTTGGGTCTAAAATCCAGCCCGTTTTGTGCTCCTTTCGAATGGAGTCACAACACCTTGATTGGGCCGGTTTGCGGATGTGTTTGACTGGATGCAACGGGAGCCGTCGCTCGACCAGCGAAACCCAAAGAGTATAGCACGGCCGCAGCCCCTCTTTCCCCCTTGAAACCGAGCCGCCCACGGCACCCGCAGCCACCCATGAACGATCTTCACGCCGCCCGTCTCACCCTTCAGGCAGGTGGCTCCGATGCACGCACCGAAATGGAGCGCGCCATCGAAATCTCCCAGTCTTCGGCCTGCGCCCACGTCTTCACCCGCACGATGTTCGACGAGGCCCGCCGGGACGCCGCCAAGGCAAATCCCGAAAGCCGGCTCGCCGGACTTGCCTTCACTTCCAAGGACCTGTTCGACATCGCAGGCCAACCGACGCCCGCGGGGTCCGTCGTCCTGTCCCATGCACCGGCGGCCAAGGCGGACGCCGTCGCGGTGGCACGGCTCCGCGCTGCGGGTGGCGTGCTCACGGGCCGCACCAACATGAGCGAGTTCGCCTTCTCGGGCGTAGGCGTCAATCCGCATCACGGCACGCCCGCCAACGTGAGCGACAAGGCCACCCCGCGCATCCCGGGCGGCTCCTCCTCGGGCGCGGCGATCTCGGTGGCCAGCGGCGGCGCCTTCATCGGACTGGGCTCCGACACGGGCGGATCGATCCGCATCCCGGCGGCGCTGAACGGCATCGTCGGCTTCAAGAACACGGCCCGCCTGGTGCCGGCCGACGGCGCGCTGCCGCTGTCGACCACGCTCGATACCGTCTGCGCCATGACGCGCTCGGTGCGCGATGCGATCACCGCGCACGAGATTCTCTCGGCACGCCGCGTGACGGCCGGAACAGCCCCACTCGCCGCCTACAAGCTGGCCGTCGTGAAGAACGTCTTCTTCGACGGCATCGAGCCCATCGTGGCCACCGCCTTCGAGCGCACGCTGAAAACGCTTCGCGCCGCAGGCGCCCGCATCGAGGAAATCGAACTGCCCGAGCTGGCCGAGCTGCAATCCATCAATGCCACCGGCGGCTTTTCCGCGGCCGAGTCCCACGCCTGGCACCGCCTGCTGCTGGAGCGCAGCGGCGCAGGCTACGACCCGCGCGTGGCCCAGCGAATCCTGCGCGGCGCCACGATGAAGGCGCACGAGTACATCGACCTGCTCAACGCCCGCCGCGCCTGGATCGCCCGCGTCGAGACGGCACTTGCGCCCTTCGACGCGGCGCTCTCGCCGACCGTACCCATCACAGCGCCCTCCATCGCCAGCGTGGCGCCGGGCGCCGAGCGGGACGATGAATTCTTCCGCGTCAATGCGCTGCTGCTGCGCAACCCGTCGATCGTCAACATGCTCGACGGCTGCGCCATCTCGTTGCCCTGCCACGCCGCCGGCGAATTGCCGGTCGGTCTGATGCTGTGGCACGCCGCGCTGCATGATGACGCCGTGCTCGCCATCGCCCTGCAGGCGGAGCGGGCGCTGCAAAACCAATAGCCGTCCACGCCTCTTCGCGGGCGTCAGCCGTCTCTCTTACCTCTGAAACATCAATGAAAATCGCGATCGTGGGCGCCGGCATCATCGGCGTCACCACCGCCTGGGAACTGGTCTCCGACGGCCATGAAGTGACCGTGTTCGAGCGCCGCGGTGCCGCGGCCGAAGAAGCCAGCTTCGCCAATGCAGGCGTCGTCGCGCCAGGCTACGTCACCCCGTGGGCCGCGCCGGGCATGCGCATGAAGGTGTTGCGCTCGCTGCTCTCCTCGCACGGCGCCATCAAGCTGCGCTGGCCGCTGGGCGCACGCGACCTCGGCTGGATGTCGCGCTGGCAGAAGGCCTGCAAGCTCGAAACCTACCTCGCCAACCGCGCCCGCATGCAGCGCCTCGCTTTCTACAGCCGCACCCGGCTGCACGAGGTGACCGAGGCGCGCGAGCTCAGCTACGAGCGCAGCGACGGCTACCTCGTGCTGCTGCGCTCCAAGCGCGAGAAGAAACTGATCCAGCCCGGCCTCGAGGTGTTGCGCACGGCCGGCAGCGTGTTCCGCGAAGTCGATGCCGACGAGGCCCGCCGGATCGAACCCGCGCTCAACGCCGACACGCCACTGGCAGGCGCCATCCACCTGCCGGAAGACGAGGTCGCCAACTGCCGCCAGTTCGCGCTGCTGCTCAAGTGGGAGGCGGAGGCGCTCGGCGCGCAGTTTCATTTCAACTGCGACATCGCACCGCTCAGCCGCGCGGCGCCCACCTCGCTGTCGCTCGCCAGCGGCTCGGAGGCGCTGCGCTTCGACGCGGTGATCGTGTGCGCCGGCCTGGCCTCGGCAACGCTGTTGCGCCCGCTGGGCCTGCGGATTCCGCTCGCGCCGGTCTACGGCCACTCGGTCAGCGCGCCGGTGCGCGAGCCGCTCAATGCGCCGCGCAGCGCGGTGATGGACGAACGCTACAAGGTTGCCATCTCGCGCCTGGGCCAGCGTGTGCGCGTGGCCGGCAGCGCCGAGATCGGCGGCTCGCTCGACACCATGAATCCGGCCGCGATCCAGACGCTCTACAAGGTGCTGCACGACTGGTTTCCGGGTGCGGCCACGCTGCAATCGGGCGTGCAGCAATGGAAAGGCGCGCGGCCGATGCTTCCCGATGGCCCGCCCGTGCTGGGCGCCAGCGGCATTCCCGGCGTGTGGCTCAACCTCGGCCACGGCTCGAGCGGCTGGGCGCTGTCGTGCGGCAGCGCGCGCGTGCTGGGCGACCTGATCGGTGGACGCGACCCGGGCGTCGATCTCGAAGGCCTGGGCGTCGAACGGCTCAGTCTTTAGGACCCCACCGCCACAGCATTTCGGGACTCGGCGGCTGCTCGACAGGCAGGTCGGGCTGCGCTGCCGGCCTGAGCTTCCGGGCGACCCACGCCAACAGCGCGGGCGCCACGAATGCAAAGAAGACAAGGCACAGCAGATCGGCACCCATCATCAGCCAACGCTGCGTGAAGGAAAGCTCCTCGACCGGCAGGTCGAACCAGCGGATCACGCCGACGCCATAGGCGACACCTGCGACCCAGGCCATATCGCGCAATGGCACCCATCGCTTCAGTTCGGCCAGCAGGAAGGCACCCCACACGAGGCCCAGCAGGCCGAGCGACCACGCCATGCCAGCGATCCACGCCACCGTCGCGACCAGGAAAAAGACGATCCCTGCAAGCAGCAGGACCAGCAGCCAGCCAAGGCTCTTGAGCTTCATCGGTCGATCATAGGGCGGCAAAATGGCTCAATGCACCGCATCACCTCCGCCACCGTCGCCGACCTGTTCGACATCGCGGCAACGCGCCGCATCGAACAGGCCGCAGCCGCCGCCCTGCCCGCCCACACGCTGATGCAGCGCGCCGGCCTCGCCGTGGCGCGGCTCGCGATGGCGATCGCGCCGCATGCGCGCACGATCTGGATCGCCTGCGGGCCGGGCAACAACGGCGGCGACGGCTTCGAAGCCGCGGCGCAACTGCAGCACCGGGGCTTCATGCCGATCGTCACCTTCCTGGGCGACGAGAACCGGTTGCCGCCCGACGCGAAGGCATCGCTGCAGCGCGCCCGCGACGCCAGCGTCATCTTTGCGCAGAAGCCGCCCGCCGAATACGAACTGGCGATCGATGCGCTGCTCGGCATCGGATCGACCCGGCCGCCCGAGGGCGTCATGGCCGAGTGGCTGCGGGAGATGGATGCGGGAGGCCAGCCGGTGCTCAGCGTCGATGTACCGTCCGGATTGAATGCGAACACGGGCGTGCTGTCGGACAGCACCGGAGCCCATGCGGACACGGCCCGCCTCTGCGTGACCTTCCTGACCCTGAAGCCCGGCCTCTTCACCGCGCAGGGCCGCGATGCCGCAGGCACGGTGTGGTTCGACGACCTGGGCTGCGGCGACACCGCCGAGCCGCCGACCGCTCGCCTGCCAGGCGCCCCCAAAGTGCGGCCGCGCACCCACGCATCGCACAAGGGCAGCTACGGCGATGTCGCAGTGATCGGAGGGGCCTCGGGCATGGCGGGCGCCGCGTTGCTGGCCGGTTCGGCCGCGCTGCATGCGGGCGCCGGCCGGGTGTTCGTCGGGCTGCTCGATCCGAGCGCAGCACCGGTGGATACGGCACAACCCGAACTGATGCTGCGGGATGCCAACGAGCTCGATCTCTCGGGCATGACCGCAGTCTGTGGCTGCGGCGGTGGCACGGACGTTCGCTCGGTACTGCCGCGCGTGCTGGCGACGGCGGCTGCACTGGTGCTCGACGCCGACGCGCTCAACGCCATCGCGACCGACAGCGCATTGCAGACGCAACTGGCGTCACGCGCCCGGCGCGGAAGACCGACGGTGATCACGCCCCATCCACTGGAAGCAGCGCGCCTCCTGGGCTGCACAGCCGGCGACATTCAGGCGGACCGGCTTGCGGCAGCCCGCCAGCTCGCGTCGCGCTTCGGCGTCGTCGCCGTGCTCAAGGGTTCGGGCACGGTGATCGCCGACGACAGCGGCGCCGCGCCCGTTCTCAATCTCACGGGCAACGCCCGGCTCGCAACGGCCGGGACCGGCGATGTACTGGCCGGCATGATCGGCGCCGCGCTCGCAGCACAGCAACCGGCCTTCGAGGCAGCACGCGACGCCGTCTGGCGGCACGGCCGCATCGCCGACACCTGGCCAGCCGATGCGGCTCCGCTCACGGCCGGCACGCTGGCGCGCCAGGCGCCCGTCTGAAGACGCTCTAGCCGCGCCCGACGAAGGGCATCTTCGTCGCCATGATCGTGTGGAACAGCACGTTGGCTTCCAGCGGCAGGTTCGCCATGTAGAGCACCGACTGGCCCACGATCTTGACGTCGATCAGCGGCTCGATCGCGAGTTCGCCGTTCGCCTGCGGCACGCCCTTGGCCATGCGCGCAGCCAGCTCGGTCATCGCATTGCCCACATCGACCTGGCCCACGGCGATGTCGTACTTGCGGCCATCGAGCGACGCGGTCTTGGTCAGGCCTTCCACCGCATGCTTGGTCGCCGTGTACGCAATCGAGTTCGGACGCGGCGCGGTCGCCGAGATGGAGCCGTTGTTGATGATGCGGCCGCCCATCGGCAACTGCGCCTTCATCGTGCGGAACGCCTGCTGGATGCAGAAGAACATGCCGGTGAGGTTGATGTCGACCACGCCCTGCCACTGCGCGGGCGTCCAGTCCTCGAACGGACCCGGAGGGTTGCCCACGCCGGCGTTGTTGAACAGCAGGTCGACGCGGCCGTAGCGCTCCACCGTGGCGGCGAACAGCGACTGCACCGACTCCGCATTCGACACATCGGTCGGCACCGCGAAGGCGCGTGCACCGGCGCCCGACTCCTCGGCCACCTGCTCCAGCGGCTCGAGGCGGCGGCCCGCAAGGACCACGCTCCAGCCATCGCCCAGCAGCGCCAGCGCGGCGGCCCGGCCGATGCCGGTGCCCGCACCGGTGACGATCGCGATGCGGCCCTTGTTGTTGTTTTCAACGCTCATGCCCAATGTCTCCTTCTCGGCTTGTCTGTCTCTGGGGGTTGCCGCGCGTCATCCGCGGCGGGGCTTGCGCCCCTTCATCTTGTTGGCGGCCTTCTTGACCGCCGACTTGAAGGCCTGCATCGCCGACTGCGGCCCGGCGGCAACGGCAGCCGTGCTGCGTTCCGCCCGCTGGTCGCTGGTGGCGGCCTCTGTCTTGTGGCGCGACCCACGCTTGGCCGACGCCTTGACCGGCACGCCGCCGGATGCCGTGCCCTTGTCCTTCATGGCGCGTGCCGTGAGGTCCTCGCCTTCGCGCACGAGGCGGAAGTCGATCTTGCGGCCGTCCAGGTCGACGCGGCTCACCTGCACCCGCACCCGCGTACCGATGGCATAGCGAATGCCGGTGCGCTCGCCGCGCAGCTCCTGGCGCATCTCGTCGAACTTGAAGTATTCGCCGCCGAGCTCGGTGATGTGCACCAGGCCCTCGACGTACATCGCATCGAGCGTGACGAAGATGCCGAAGGTGGTGGCCGCAGTGACCACGCCGCCGTATTCCTCGCCCAGGTGCTCGCGCATGTACTTGCACTTGAGCCAGGCCTCGACGTCGCGGCTGGCTTCGTCGGCGCGGCGTTCGTTGGCACTGCAATGCAGGCCCGCGGCTTCCCACGCCAGCACTTCCTTGGTGGGCGCAATGGTCGCCTTCTGCGGCTTGCTCGTCGGCGCCTTCACGCGCGAGGCAAGCCGCTTGGCCAGCTTGGCATGCGCCTCGCCCGGGGTCGGCAGCATCGGCAGCTGGTAGCGCGTCTTGGTGAGGATCGCCTTGATCACGCGGTGCACCAGCAGGTCGGGGTAGCGACGGATCGGGCTCGTGAAATGCGTGTAGGCCTCGTACGCCAGGCCGAAGTGGCCGCTGTTGAACGGCGTGTAGATCGCCTGCTGCATCGAGCGCAGCAGCATGGTGTGGATCTGCTGCGCGTCGGGGCGCTCCTTGGTGGCTTCGGCGATCGCCTGGAACTCACCGGGCTTCGGATCGTCGGTGATCGTGAGGCCCACGCCCATGGCCTTGAGGTAGCCGCGCAGGATTTCCTTTTTCTCTGGCGTCGGGCCTTCGTGCACGCGGAACAGGCCCGGATGCTTGCCTTCGGCGATGAAGTCGGCGCTGCAGACGTTGGCCGCGAGCATCGCTTCTTCGATGAGGCGGTGCGCTTCGTTGCGCGTGCGAGGCACGATCTTCTCGATGCGGCCGGCGTCGTCGCAGATGATCTGCGTCTCGGTGGTTTCGAAGTCGACCGCGCCGCGCTTGCCGCGCTGCTTGAGCAGGGCCTTGTAGACATCGGCGAGGTTCAGCAGGTCCTTGACGCGGTCCTTGCGTTTGGCAGCTTCCGGGCCGCGCGTGTTGCCGAGGATCGCGGCCACTTCGGTGTACGTGAAGCGCGCATGGCTGAACATCACGGCCGGGTAGAACTGGTACGCGTAGATCTCGCCGTCGGCGGCCACGAGCATGTCGCACACCATGCACAGGCGCTCGACCTCCGGGTTCAGCGAGCACAGGCCGTTCGACAGCTTCTCGGGCAGCATCGGGATGACGCGGCGCGGAAAGTAGACGCTGGTGGCGCGGTCGTAGGCGTCGATGTCGATCGCCGAGCCGGTCTGCACATAGGCGCTGACATCGGCGATCGCAACCAGCAGGCGCCATCCCTTGCCGCGGCCCACCTTGGCGGGCTCGCAGTACACGGCATCGTCGAAGTCGCGGGCGTCTTCGCCGTCGATGGTGACGAGCGGAATGTCGGTGAGGTCGACGCGGCCCTTCTTGTCGGCGGGGCGGACCTTCTCGGGCAAGGCCTTGGCCTCGGCCAGGCATTCAGCGGAAAACTCGTGCGGCACGCCGTACTTGCGCACGGCGATCTCGATCTCCATGCCGGGGTCGTCGATCTCGCCCAGCACTTCTCTGACGCGGCCCACGGGCTGGCCGAACAGGGCCGGCGGCTCGGTGAGCTGCACCACGACCACCTGGCCCACCTTGGCGGGACCGGTCGCGCCCTTGGGAATCAGGACGTCCTGCCCATAGCGCTTGTCTTCAGGGGCTACGAGCCAGATGCCGCCTTCGTGCAACAGGCGGCCGATGATCGGCTGCTCGGGACGCTCGACGATCTCGACCACGCGTCCTTCGGGACGACCGCGGCGGTCCTGCCGCACGACGCGCGCCTTGACGCGGTCCTTGTGCAACACCGCGCGCATCTCGTTCGGGGGCAGGTAGATGTCTGCCTCGCCGTCATCGCGTTGCACGAAGCCGTGGCCGTCGCGATGTCCTTGAACAGTGCCTTCGAATTCGTCCAGCAAGCCGCTGGAATTGACATTATTTTTGATATGATCTCCTTCTTTCCTGAAATTCAAAACGTACTTGCTTTTGCAGGTATGTGGGCCCAGATGGCGGAATTGGTAGACGCACTAGTTTCAGGTACTAGCGAGTAACATCGTGGAGGTTCGAGTCCTCTTCTGGGCACCAAGTTTAAACAGACCCTCATCGGGTCTTTCGATTCAAGCCACCGGCCTCCGGTGGCTTTTTTCTTGCCTGCTCGCGTTCGAGCCGGCATCGAACAACCCACGAATTCCTTCGTCGCAACGAAACTGCTGCGTTCGATTTGGTATACTCGTGGGCTTTCCTGAAAAGCCCAGATGGCGGAATTGGTAGACGCACTAGTTTCAGGTACTAGCGAGTAACATCGTGGAGGTTCGAGTCCTCTTCTGGGCACCAAAGTCAAGCAGACCCCTACCAGGTCTTTCGAATGAAGCCACCGGCATCCGGTGGCTTTTTTCTTGCCTGTTCGAATCATCAAATCGGCAATGCGATCAGGTCATGGCCCTCGGCGCCGACGATGCGCGCGCGAGTGAACTCACCGACCTTCAGCGTCTTGCTGATCTTCTCGGGCGGCAGCAGCCGCACGGTGCCGTCGATCTCCGGCGCATCGGCGTAGGTGCGCCCCACGCCGCCCTTGCGCCCCATGCCCGGCGCGGAATCGACCAACACCTGCATCGTTGCGCCGATGCGGCGCTGCAGCTTGGCGATCGACACGGCTTCGGCCACTTCCATGAAGCGGGCGCGACGCGCTTCGCGCTCGGCCTCGGGCAGCATGCCCGGGATGTCGTTGGCGGTCGCGCCTTCGACCGGGCTGTAGGCAAAGCAACCGGCGCGATCGATCTCGGCCTCGCGGATGAAGTCGAGCAGATGCTCGAACTCCTGCTCCGTCTCGCCGGGGAAGCCGGCGATGAAAGTGCTGCGGATCACGAGTTCCGGGCACACCTCGCGCCAACGCGCGAGCCGCTCCAGGTTCTTCTCGCCGCTCGCGGGACGCTTCATGCGCTTGAGCACATCGGGATGACTGTGCTGCAGTGGCACGTCGAGGTAAGGCAGCACCTGGCCGCTCGCCATCAACGGGATGATTTCATCGACGCTCGGGTAAGGGTACACATAGTGCAAGCGAACCCAGGCACCGTAAGGCTCGGCGATTTCACCGAGCGTGCGCACCAGCTCGAGCATGCGGGTCTTGACTGGCTTGCCATCCCAGAAGCCGGTGCGGTACTTCACGTCGACGCCGTAGGCGGAAGTGTCTTGGCTGATCACCAGCAGTTCCTTCACGCCACCTTCGAACAGGGCCTTGGCCTCGCCGAGCACATCGCCCACGGGCCGCGACACGAGGTCGCCGCGCATCGACGGGATGATGCAGAAGGTGCAGCGGTGGTTGCAGCCTTCGCTGATCTTCAGGTATGCATAGTGCCGCGGCGTCAGCTTGAGACCGGCGATGCCGAAATTGTTCGGCACCAGGTCGATGAATGGATCGTGCGGCTTGGGCAGGTTGGCATGCACCGCATCCATCACTTCCTGCGTGGCGTGAGGGCCGGTGACGGCCAGCACGCTCGGGTGCATCTGGCGCACCAGGTTGCCGCCCTGGTCGCCGGTCTTGGCACCCAGGCAGCCGGTGACGATCACGCGGCCGTTCTCGGCCAGCGCTTCGCCGATGGTGTCGAGGCTTTCCTTCACGGCATCGTCGATGAAGCCGCAGGTGTTGACGATCACCAGATCGGCACCTTCGAAAGTCTTCGAGGTCTGGTAACCCTCGGCGCTCAGCCGGGTCAGGATCAGTTCGGAATCTGTCAGGGCCTTGGGGCAGCCCAGGCTCACAAAGCCGACCTTGGGGGCGGTCGACGTGGTCGTTCGTTCGGGGGAGGCAACTTCGCTCATATCCCTCTATTGTCCCAGCTATCGGTGACAGCCGGGCAATCATTGGGCAAGCCCCGCCTTGGCACGGCCCGGAGGCGCTCAGGGACGCTTGATGCCAAAGGCCCCCAGAACCTGCTCGGTATTTTTCTGCATCTGCTCCTGCATCTGCAGGAAGACGTTCTTGGATTGCTCGACGTAGTTGCCCATGAGGCCCTGGAGCATCGGCGACTGCATCGTCATGAATTTCGACCACATCTCGGGCGTCAGCCCCTCGGCCTTGTCGGCGAGCTGGGCCTGCACTTCGGTCATGGCCTGGATGTTCTTCTCGAGGTACGGCCCCATGTAGCCCTGCATCGCCTGGCCGTAGAAACGGATGATGTTGGCCAGCACCTGCTCGGTGAACATCGGCGCGCCGCCCGCCTCTTCTTCCAGAATGATCTGCAGCAGGATGCTGCGCGTGAGGTCGTCGCCGGTCTTGGCATCGCGCACCACGAACTGGGCATTCTGGATGACCAGTTGCTTCACCTCGGTCAGCGTGATGTACGTGGATGTCTCGGTGTCGTAGAGCCTTCGGTTGGGGTACTTCTTGATCACACGCTGTACCGGCTTGACCCCGGACTTCTTGCTCTGCACTGCGGACTCCTTCACATGGACGCCCATGTCATCGGATGATTCTAGGGAGCGGTTTTGCTGCATCGCGACAAGGTTTACCCTGACCGCGCGCTGCACTTCAGCCGCGCGATGTCGCGTACTCGGCGCCGCATGCGTGGCAGGCGGCTGTTTCGGGGCGTTCTTCGATGGCCTCGCGAAAGCGAAGCGGACACTTGTGACCGTAAACCACCCAGCATCGCGGGCAATGCTCCTGTCCCGCGGTCGGCAGATAGGCGCGGGCGCGCTGTTCGGCGCGCTCTTCGGTTACCGCCGCGCCTTGCCGCAGGGCCCGCGCCACTTCGCGCGCTGCCATGGTGTCGGTGCGGCCGCCCGCATGGTCGTTGATGCCATAGACCGCGCGCGCAAACTCGATGGGCGCCTGCCGCAACAGCACGGCCACGCGCACGTCGGCATGAGCCCGATCAACCAGCGTTGATCGCGTATTCATCGGATCGCTTGTCAAGAAATTGGGGATGGGATTGCAGAGCGGCCAAGGTAGCACAACAAGATGGCCATGGTCTTTTTCTGCATCACCACAAGGGACGATTGAAACACCGGGGAACCCGGTGAAGACTCTGTTCAACAGACCCGGTGGTTGGCCGGAAGTTGGAACAGAAATTGGTAGGCGCGATTGGACTCGAACCAACGACCCCCACCATGTCAAGGTGGTGCTCTAACCAGCTGAGCTACGCGCCTAAGGATGTGTCCGAGAAGCAGCTATTGTAGCAGGAGAAAACACGCTTTTCAGCGACGACGTGCAGATCGCACACCAACAACTGCAGTGACGATGCCGAGCACCTGCGTCAGCCGCGCTGCGTCGGCGATTTCCACGGTGAAGGTCATCCATGCCGTGCCCTTCACGGACTGCGTCTGCACACCGATCACGTTCATCTTTTCTCGAGCGAACACATCGGAGATGTCGCGCAGCAGGCCCTGACGATCGGCCGCCTCGACAGCCACGTCGACCGCATAGACCGGTGCCTCGCCGCCCTTCTTCGTCGCGCCCCATTCGACATCGATCACACGTTCGCCATCGCGCGAAGCCATCGTGCGGAAATTGCTGCAGTCGCTGCGATGCACGCTGACGCCATGGCCGCGCGTCACGAAGCCGCTGATGGCATCGGGCGGCGCAGGCTTGCAGCACTTGGCGAGCTGCGTCATCAGCGACGACACGCCCACCACCAGCACGCCGCCCTTGCCGGACTTCTCGCTGCCGCGCGCCTTCTTGATCTGCACCCCATCGTCGGGATTCGGCGCCGGCTCCGGCGGACGCAGCAGCGTCTCGATGTTGCGCAGCGAAAACTCGTCCTTGCCCACCACCTCGAACAGATGGTCCGCCGACTTGAAGCCGAGCTGCGACGCCAGGTCCTCGAGCCGCATGGCCGTCTTGCCTTCGCGCTGCAGCAGCTTCTCGACGGCTTCACGTCCGCGCGCGACGGTCTCGTGCGTGATCTGCGCGTTGAACCATGCGCGCACCTTGGCGCGTGCACGGTGACTCGCCAAGTAACCCAGTTCGGCATTGAGCCAATCGCGCGACGGGCCGCCTTCCTTGGCTGCAATGATCTCCACCGTCTGCCCGTTCGACAGCGGCGTGTTCAGCGGCACCATCGCGCCATCGACGCGCGCACCGCGGCAGCGATGGCCCAGCGTGGTGTGCACCGTATAGGCAAAGTCCACCGGCGTCGCGCCCTGCGGCAATTCGACGATGGCCGCATCGGGCGTCAGCACATAGATGCGGTCGTCGAACAGGCCCTGCCCCTGCAGGCCACCCGAGAGATCGCGCTCCCAAGCGAGCAGTTGGCGCAGCACGGCGATCTTCGCATCGTACTCGCCGCTCGCCCAGACGCCCGCATAGCCCTTGTGCCCTGCTTCCTTGTAGGCCCAGTGCGCGGCCACGCCATGCTCGGCGTGATCGTGCATCTCTTCGGTGCGGATCTGGATCTCGATCGGCTTGCCCGGCTTGCCATCGACCAGTTCGCGCACCACGGTATGCAGCGACTGGTAGCCGTTCGGCTTGGGCCGCGCGATGTAGTCGTCGAACTCCTCGTCGATCGGCTGGAAATGCGTGTGCACCCAGGCCAGTGCCGCATAGCAGTCCTTCACGTCCGCCACCACCACGCGCAGCGCGAGGATGTCGAACACCTGCGCGAAGTCGAGCGACTTGCCGCGCATCTTCTTGACGATGCTGTAGATGTTCTTGGGCCGCCCCTGCACCGTGGCGTGCACGCCTTCGGCCTGCAGTTCGCGCTCGAGCTCCGAACGCAATTGCTCGACGTGGCCTTCGCGCTCGATGCGTTTTTCGTCGAGCAGGCGCGCAATCAGCTTGTAGGTTTCAGGTTCGATGAAGCGGAACGAAAGATCCTCGATCTCCCACTTCACCTGCCAGATGCCCAGGCGGTTGGCCAACGGCGCGAACACCTGCAGCGACTCGCGCGCCACGCTCTCGGGCGCCGGCTGCTTGCTCGCCGCCGCATGGCGCAAGGTCTGAAGGCGAGAGGCAAGCCGCAGCATCACGACGCGCAGATCGCGCGAGAACGCCAGCAGCATCTTGCGCACGTTCTCGGTCTGCGCACCGGCGCCTTCGATGTGATGGCCCTGCGAGGCCGAGCGCGCCTGCTCCTGCACGCGCACCAGCTTGGTGGTCTCGACCGCGAGCGCCGCGAAGTTGTCGCCGAACACCTTGGCGATCACCTCCTGCGGGCGGTTCAGGTGCTGGCACGAATAGACGAGATAGCTCGCCGCCTGCATCGCCTCGGAGCCGCCCATCTTCGCGACGATGGCCGCTACCGCATCCGCATGTGCCAGCGTGTTCTCGCCGGTGTCGAGCTTTTCATCGGCGATCAGCGGCTCGGCGAACGCACGCGCACGGGCGAGCATGTTCTCGATCACCGGCGTGCGGTCGGCCGTTGCCGCGGACAACGGGTAGTCGACCACGGCGGTATCGGACAGGGGTGCCGTCTGCAGGCTCGAGGACTCGCGCTTCACGCTTCTTCACCCCATCAATCGAACAGGAAGGAAGTGACGACGGCGACCTGCGCGGGATCGATGAAGGTCGGCGCATGGCCCACACCTTCGAACTCGACCAGCGCTGCCTTCGGGCCGCGTTGCGTCATGGCCAGTGCCGTCTCGCGCGACAGCAGATCCGATTGCGCCCCGCGCGTCACCAGCGTGCGCGCAGTGATGGCGTCGTACAGGCTCCACATGATCGCGCCGCCCTGCGCTGCCGCTTCGGGCGTGATGGCGCGCAGCGCCACGGCAATCGCCGGGTCGTAGTGCAGCAGCCACGGGCCATCGCCAACGGTATCGCCGTCTTCGATCTTGGCGGCCCCATCCACCGTGCGCTGCGATGCGGGCACCACCATGTGCTGCGAAAGCGCGAGCCATTGCTCGGGCGTGTGCGGACCGAAGCTGGTCGAGATCGCCCACATTGCATCGGCAGCTTCCTTCACGCTGCCGTAGCGACCGCCCTGCCCCACGTACGCGGCGATGCGCTGCAGCGCGACAGGCTCGATCGTCGGGCCCACATCGTTCGCAATGAAGCGGCGCACCGGGCGTGCCAACGGCAGCTCCTTGTGGCCCGCCAGCACGAAGCCGATCAGCCCGCCCATGCTGGTGCCGAAGTAGTCGAGCGTGTCGATCGCCTGTTCGCGCTGCAGCTGGGCGATCAGCGCCACCATGTCGGCCGCGTAGACAGGTACTTGATAGAAGGCCGGCTCGCGCAGCCAGTCGCTGCGCCCGCGCCCCACGACGTCCGGGCAGATCACCCGCACATCGCCGCCCGCACGCGCCACGATGGCCCCTGCCAGCACGTCGAAGTCGCGCCCTTGCCGGGTGAGCCCGTGCACGCAGACCACGACATGCGCGCTGCGTTCGTCGCCCCATTGCCAATAGGCCATGCGATGGCCGCCCTGGGCGTCGTCGCATGCCACGTGATGAAGCGTCGGTTCGGTCATGAAAACGGGGAAGTCGTGGTGCGGATAATGGTCTCTTGCATCCTAATTCATCCGGAGATTGATCTTCATGCTCAAAGGCAAAACCGCGCTTGTCACGGGGTCCACCAGCGGCATTGGCTTCGCCATTGCCAAGTCGCTCGCCCAGCAAGGCGCGCACATCGTGCTCAACGGTTTCGGCGATGCCGAAACGCCCAAGTCCCAGATCGAAGCGCTCGGCGTTCGCGCCGAGTACCACGGCGCCGACATGAGCAAACCCGGCGAGATCGAGGACATGATGAAGTTCGCCGCGTCGAAGTTCGGCCGTGTCGACATCCTCGTGAACAACGCCGGCATCCAGCATGTCGCCAAGGTCGAGGACTTCCCGGTCGAACGTTGGGACGCGATCATCGCAATCAACCTCACCAGCGCATTCCATACGACGCGCCTGGCGATTCCGGCGATGCGTGAGGCCAACTGGGGCCGCGTCATCAACGTCGCATCGGCCCATGGCCTGGTCGCCTCGGCGCAGAAGTCGGCCTATGTGGCAGCAAAACACGGCATCGTCGGCTTCACCAAGTCGGTTGCGCTCGAAACCGCGACCACCGGCGTCACCAGCAACGCGATCTGCCCCGGCTGGGTGCTGACGCAGCTCGTGCAGAAGCAGATCGACGACCGCGCGGCCCGCGAGGGCATCTCGGCCACGCAGGCGCAGAACGATCTGCTGGGGGAGAAGCAGCCTTCGCTGCAGTTCACGACGGTCGAGCAACTCGGCGGACTTGCGGTCTTCCTGTGCTCGCCCGCGGCCGACCAGGTGCGCGGCGTAGCCTGGCAAATGGACGGCGGCTGGACGGCGCAATAAAAAGAGCCGCCCAGCGGTGCAGCCTCCTACTTGAGCTGCACCGACCCCGAAACGTTCACGATCACGCTGGTCTTGCCGGCTTCGACCGGCACGGCCGAATCGGCCGAGAACGACTTGGCCTGCATCGCCATCACCCGCGGGCGCGGGCCGCCGTCGTTCGCGTTCACCGACACCTCGCGCAGCGTGTAGCCGCCGAAGCCGAAGCCCTTGGCCAGCTCGTTGGCCTTTTGCTTGAAGTTCTCGATCGCGATGTTCTGCGCTTCGGCTTCGGTCTTGGCGCGCTGCTCGCGGCTCAGGCCGAAACCCACGTTGCCCACGCTGAGCGTGCTGATGCGCCCGGCCGTCTGCGTGATGCGCGGAAAGTCGCGACCTTCGAGCACCAGCTCGGTCGAACCCTGCCAGCCGTTGATCTTGCCGTCCTTCGTGTAGCGCGGCGAGAGGCTGAAGTTGCCGGTGCGCACGTCGAGTTGGCCGGGCTGCGCGTTCTTCTTGGCTTCGTTGAGAGCGGCGTCGAGCGCGGCCTTGAGCTGCGTCTGCACGGTGGCTGCATCGGTCGCGTCGCGGGTGGTCACGAGCGTCATGCTCAGCAGGTCCTGCTGGACCTCGACCGTGCCCGAAGCGGTGAGCTGCAGCACGTTCTGCGGTGCCGGGGTGACCACGTTCTGGGCCAGCGCGGAACTGGCAGCGGCCAACGCGGCGCAAGCAGCGAGCAATTTGATTTTCTTCAAGGCGATGAACTCCCTAGGTTGATGGCGAGGAACGCCCGCGCCAGGGCCCTCAGGGGCGCTGGCTGCGCGGCGCGATCAGCGAACGGGCGGCGGGCATCGGTGCCGGCGCGATCCGCTCGGCTGGCTGCGATTCTGCCGAATTCGCCATGGCACCCACGCCCGGCGGCATCCACTGCCCTCGGATCTGCTGCCGCAACTCGAACAGCTCCCCGGCGGTCAGGCGCCTGCCGGCGGCGGCTTCCTCACGGCGGATTTCCTCTCGCTGCGCCGCCCGGTGGGCGGCCACTGCATCCCGCACTTCACTGCGGCGCAGCTCGCCGACCCTGAAAAAGTCACCGGAAACCGCCCATGTGGAACCACAGGCGCAGGCAAGGAGCAATGGCAGTGCGGAAAAAGGAAGTCTCATCGAGTGGTTGGTCATGAAGGCAGGGGAACTTTGCCACTGCTGCACGAACACCGGATGTCCATAGGGCGAGCTTCCGCAAGTTTTGTAACTTAGTGTCAAACCATAAGTAAATCTGGCTCGATGGGGTGCTAACGCCTTCAGAATCGGCGCTGTTACAAATTCAACGTTGTAGAAATGACTCAAGTTCCCGCTCGCACTGACAAGATCGTGATCGTCGACGACGACGCCCGCATCCGTGATCTCCTTCGCCGCTACCTGACCCAGGAAGGTTTCGAAGTGATCGTGGCCGAGGACGGCAAGGCGCTCAACCGCATCCTGTTGCGCGACACGGTCGACCTGATCGTGCTCGACCTGATGATGCCCGGCGAAGATGGCCTCTCGGTCTGCCGCCGCCTTCGTGCCGCCAACGACCGCACGCCGATCATCATGCTCACCGCCAAGGGCGAAGACGTGGACCGCATCGTCGGTCTCGAAGTCGGCGCCGACGACTACCTCGGCAAGCCGTTCAACCCCCGCGAACTGCTGGCCCGCGTGCACGCCGTGCTGCGCCGCCGTCCGCCGCTCGAGGCGCCAGGCGCGCCCTCGACCGAGAACGAGACCGTCACCTTCGGCCCGTTCGCGTTCGACCTCGGCTCGCGCACGCTCAAGAAGGACGGCGAAGAACTCTCGCTGACCACCGGCGAGTTCGCAATGCTCAAGGCGCTGGTGCGCCATCCGCGCCAGCCGCTGTCGCGCGAAAAGCTCGCCCAGCTGGCCCGCGGCCGCGAATTCGAGCCCTTCGACCGCAGCCTGGACGTGCAGATCTCGCGCCTGCGCAAGCTCGTCGAGTCGGACGCCGCGGCGCCGCGCTACATCCAGACCGTCTGGGGCGTGGGCTACGTGTTCGTGCCGGACGGCACGGCCTGACGCCCCGTTGAGAGGTGGCCATCGGCCCATCTGCCAGACCCGGCCCGGCGCAGGAGGACGGCGCGCAGGTCACGATGCCGAGCCCGCTGGAGGCCAGCGCGGCGCGTGACCGCCGCCCCGGCCTCAAGCTGGGCTTCAGCCTTTTCTGGCGCACTTTCTTCCTGCTCGCACTCCTGCTGATCGGCTGCACGGTCGCTTGGCTGCAGACGTTTCGCTCGCTCGAATACGAGCCGCGCGCGATTCAAACCGCCCACCAGATCGCCTCGCTCGTGAACCTCACGCGTGCGGCGCTGGTGTATTCGGACGCCATCACCCGGGTGTCGCTGATCAAGACGCTGGCCGACCAGGAAGGCGTGCGCATCCTGCCGCGCGAGCCCAACGACCGCTTCCAGCCCTACACCAGCGGCGCGCTCGACCTGCGCGTGACCGAGGAGCTGATCGACCAGCTCGGTGAAGGCACCACCGTGGCCAGCCGCGTGAACGACGAGGCGGGCCTGTGGATCGGCTTCACCATCGAGAGCGACACCTACTGGCTGCTGCTCGACCCGACACGCTTCAGCCGCGTGGGCGGGCGCACCTGGCTGGTCTGGCTCAGCACCGCCATGGCGCTGTCGCTGGCCGGCGCGGCGCTGATCACACGGCTCATCAACCTGCCCCTCAAGCAGCTGTCTCGCGCGACCATGCAGGTGCGAGAAGGCGAGTACGAGGCGCACAGGCTCGACGAGCGCGCCCGCACCAATGAGATCCGCGCGGTCAACATCGGCTTCAACCGCATGGCCGACCAGCTCGCCAAGATCGAGCAGGACCGCGCCATCATGCTGGCCGGCATCTCTCACGACCTGCGCACGCCGCTCGCGCGCCTTCGGCTCGAAACCGAGATGAGCGTGGCCGACGAGGATGCGCGCGACCACATGGCCGCCGACATCGCCCAGCTCGACGCGATCATCGACAAGTTCCTCGACTACGCCCGGCCCGACCATGTCGATCCGCGCCCCGTGCTGCTGCGCGACGTGGTCGATGCCTGCACCTACGCCGTGCAGGATTACGAAGAGATGAACATCAAGGTCGAGGTGCCCGCCGACCTGCGGGTGCTGGGCGACGAGGTCGAACTCACCCGCGTGATCTCCAACCTGGTCGAGAACGCCCGGCGCTACGGCAAGACGCCGGCCACCGGTGTGGCGGACGTCACGATCCAGGCGCAGGCGAACAACGATGCGGTGCTGATCAAGGTGCGCGATCATGGCGCGGGCGTCGAGCCCGCCCTGCTCTCGCAGCTGACCAAGCCCTTCTTCCGCGGCGACGCGGCGCGCACATCGGCGGCGGGAGCGGGCCTGGGCCTCTCGATCGTGGCGAAGAACATCGAGCGCATGGGCGGCACCTTCGCACTCACCAGCACCCCGGGGCGCGGGCTCGCGGCCCACATCCGCATGCCGCGCGCCATGCCGACACCCAAGCCGGGCGAAGTACCGGGCGGCAAGAAGCCCGGCTGACCCAGCCGCTCAGCGGTGGAGCAGGACCGCCGCGCGCGCCTCCATCGCGCGGCCCTCGCCCACCGGGCCGAGCTTCTCGGCCGTCTTGGCCTTCACGTTGACCTGGTCGATCGCGATGCCCAGCGTGTCCGCGATGCGCTGGCACATGAGCGGAATGTGCGGCGCCAGCTTCGGCGCCTGCGCGATCACGGTGCTGTCGACGTTGCCGATCTCCCAGCCGGCCGCACGCACGCGGCGCGCCGCCTCGGCCAGCAGCACCGCCGAATCGGCGCCGCGGAACTGCACGTCGGTGTCGGGAAAATGCCGGCCGATGTCGCCCAGCCCCGCGCCGCCCAGCAGCGCATCGGTGATTGCGTGCAGCAGCACGTCGGCGTCCGAGTGGCCCAAGAGGCCCGTGGTGTGCGGCACTTCGATACCGCCCAGGATGAGCTTGCGCCCCGCCACGAGCTGGTGAACGTCCCAGCCCTCGCCGACGCGGATGTTGAAGGGCGATGCGGTCATTGGAATACCTCCGCGCTTCGCGCTGCGGTGCGAGCTTGCTTGGGGCGGCCCGGCGCGGCGCTCATGCGATGGCTTTCTTGCGGCTGAGCAGGACCGCCTCGGCCAGTGCGAAATCTTCGGGAAAGGTGATCTTGAAATTCTGCGCGCTGCCCGGCACCAGCAGCGGCGCAAGGCCGATGGCCTCGATGGCGCTGGCCTCGTCGGTCACCGCGTCGCCCACGCGCTCCAGCGCGTCGAGCAGCATGCCGATGCGGAACATCTGCGGCGTCTGGGCCAGCCATTTGTCGGCGCGCGACAGGGTCTGGGAGACGCGGCTGTCGGTCGAGGACACCTTCAGCGTGTCGGCCAGCCGGTGCGCCAGCAGGCCGCCGACGGCGTCGTGTTCGCAGGCGGCAATCAGCGCCTCGATCTGGCTGGAGGTGACGAGGCAGCGCGCCGCGTCGTGCACCAGCACCCAGTCGTGCGCCCCGGCGCCCTTCTGCCGCAATGCCACCAGGCCGTTGCGCACCGTGGCCGCCCGGGTCAGGCCGCCGACCTGGAGCAGGTATTCGTCGTTGCCCGGAAAGCGCGGCAGCGCGGTCTGCACTTCGCGGTCGTCGGGCGACACCACCACCGCCAGCCCTGCAAAACGACCGGCCAGGGCGCGAAAGGCCTCCACCGTGTGCGCCACCATCGACGCCCCCGCGAGCCGCTGGTACTGCTTGGGCTGCACGCCGCCCGCACGGTGGCCGGAGCCGGCACAGGGAATCAGCACGAAGAATCGAGAAGAAGACATTGGAGGGTGCGGCACGGGCCGATGGCCGACAAGCGGATAAAGGGCCGCCATTCTAGAATTGCCCTTCGCACACCCCTCGCCAGCCGGCGCGGGGTGTTGTGCATTTTTATGAGGGTCTGGTCACACTATGCAAGGGGTCGCGAAGCTCGCCACAGCCTGCCCATCAAGGCGCGTGACGCCGTGCGTGCGTCCGCACGCACAAGGAACGCAACGCCGAGGGGCGGGCTGTGGCGAGCTTCCCTGCGGGTTGCTTCGCAAAGGGGCTGTCTGCGGCGTTGCCCGCACTTGCAAGGCACGAGCCTTGCTGCGCGCGGGCGCCTTGCAGCCAGCCCCTTTGCGAAGCAACGCGACCCCTTGCATAGTGTGACCAGACCCTAGGCGTTCCATGGACCTCCCCCACCTCACGGCGGGCAAGCGTTTCACGCTGCCGCGTCCCCCTCTGTCGGCCGATGCGCTGCTGCTTGCGCAGCTGGGCATGCGCGAGAAGGCCGCCGGCCGCGCCACCGCGATGTTCACGGCCGACGCCAATGACGCGCAGCGCCTCATCGACGAGCTCGCCTTCTTCGCGCCCGACCTGCGCTGCGCCCTCTTTCCCGACTGGGAAACGCTCCCCTACGACAGCTTCTCCCCCCACCAGGACCTGATCAGCGAGCGCCTGGCCACCCTGTGGCGCATCAGCCAGAAAGAGGCCGACGTGGTGCTGGTGCCCGCCACCACCGCGCTCTACCGGCTCGCGCCGCCGGCCTTCCTGGCCGGCTACACCTTCCACTTCAAAGCCAAGCAGAAGCTGCAGGAATCCAAGCTCAAGGCTCAGCTCACGCTGGCCGGCTACAGCCACGTGACGCAGGTGGTGAGCCCGGGCGAGTACGCCGTGCGCGGCGGCCTGATCGACCTGTTCCCGATGGGTTCGCTGGTGCCGTTCCGCGTCGACCTGTTCGACGACGAGATCGACTCGATCCGCACCTTCGACCCCGACACCCAGCGCAGCCTCTACCCCGTGCCCGAGGTGCGCCTCCTGCCGGGCCGCGAGTTCCCGATGGACGACGACGCCCGCGCGCGCTTTCGCAGTCGCTGGCGCGAACTTCTCGAGGGTGACCCGACCAAGAGCCGCATCTACAAGGACATGGGCAACGGTGTGGCCACCGCCGGTATCGAGTACTACCTGCCGCTGTTCTTCGACGAGACGGCCACGGTGTTCGACTACCTCGGCCCCGACGCCACCGTGGTGCTGCACGGCGACCTCGAACCCGCGTTCCAGCATTTCTGGCAGGACGCGAACGAGCGCTACCGACTGGTGCGCGGCGACCCGGAGCGCCCCGCGCTGCCGCCCGAGGCGCTGTTCCTGAACGCCGAGCAGTTCTACCAGCGCGCCAAGCCGCACGCCCAACTGGCTATTCGCGGCGACATCGCCACCGACACGCCCTACGCCGAGTTCGACAAACTCCCGCCCTTCGCGGTGGTACGCGGCGCCGAAGACCCATTGGTCGGCCTCAAGGCCCACATCGCCGCCACGCCGCACCGGGTACTGATGGTCGCCGAGAGCGACGGCCGGCGCGAGAGCCTGCTCGACTTTTTGCGCGCCAGCGGCGTGAGCCCGCCGGCCTTCGATTCGCTGGCCGAGTTCGAAGCGTCCACCGACGAGAAGATCGGCATCGTCACCGCCGCGCTGGCCTCGGGCTTCGCGTGGCGTGAACAGGGCATCGACCTCGTCACCGAGACCGAGCTGTTCGCCACCGCGCCCACCACGCGCCGCCGCAACAAGAAGCAGGAACAGGTCAGCGACGTCGAGGCGCTGATCAAGGATCTTTCGGAGCTCAACGTCGGCGACCCGGTGGTCCACACCGCGCACGGCATCGGCCGCTACCGCGGCCTGATGCACATGGACCTGGGCCAGGGCGTCGACGCCGAAGGCAAGCCGCTGCTGCAGGAAATGCTGCACCTGGAGTACGCCGACAAGGCCACGCTCTACGTGCCCGTCTCGCAGCTGCACCAGATCAGCCGCTACACCGGTGTCAGCGCCGACGAGGCCCCGCTGCACCGGCTGGGCTCCGGCCAATGGGAAAAAGCCAAGCGCAAGGCGGCCGAACAGGTGCGCGACTCGGCGGCCGAGCTGCTCAACATCTACGCCCGCCGCGCCGCGCGCGAAGGCCATGCCTTCCGCTATTCGGCCGCCGACTACGAGGTGTTCGCCAACGACTTCGGCTTCCAGGAAACCGCCGACCAGAAGGCCGCGATCCACGCCGTGGTGCAGGACATGATCTCGCCCCAGCCGATGGACCGGCTGGTCTGCGGCGACGTGGGCTTCGGCAAGACCGAGGTCGCATTGCGCGCCGCCTTCATCGCGATCACCGGCGGCAAGCAGGTGGCGTTTCTCGCGCCCACCACGCTGCTGGCCGAGCAGCACTACCAGACGCTGGTCGACCGCTTCGCCAAGTGGCCGGTGAAGGTGGCGGAGATGAGCCGCTTCCGCTCGGCCAAGGAAATCACGGCCGCCGCAAAGGGGCTGGCCGAGGGCCAGATCGACATCGTGGTGGGCACGCACAAGCTGCTCTCGCAGTCGGTCAAGTTCAAGAACCTGGGCCTGCTCATCATCGACGAGGAGCACCGCTTCGGCGTGCGCCATAAAGAGGCGATGAAGGCGATGCGCGCCGAGGTCGACGTGCTCACGCTCACCGCGACGCCGATTCCGCGCACGCTGGGCATGGCGCTCGAAGGCCTGCGCGACCTGAGCGTGATCGCCACCGCGCCGCAGCGGCGGCTGGCCATCAAGACCTTCGTGCGCAACGAGGGCACGGGCGTCATCCGCGAAGCCGTGCTGCGCGAACTGAAGCGCGGCGGGCAGGTCTACTTCCTGCACAACGAGGTCGAGACCATCGAGAACCGGCGCCAGAAGCTCGAAGAAATACTGCCCGAGGCCCGCATCGCGGTCGCCCACGGTCAGATGCCCGAGCGCGAGCTGGAGCGCGTGATGCGCGACTTCGTGGCGCAGCGCTACAACCTCCTGCTGTGCTCGACCATCATCGAAACCGGCATCGACGTGCCGACCGCCAACACCATCGTGATGAGCCGCGCCGACAAGTTCGGCCTCGCGCAGCTGCACCAGTTGCGCGGCCGCGTCGGTCGCTCGCACCACCAGGCCTATGCGTACCTGATGGTTCCCGACACCGAGGGCCTCACCAAGCAGGCAGCGCAGCGGCTCGACGCCATCCAGCAGATGGAAGAACTGGGCTCCGGCTTCTACCTCGCGATGCACGACCTGGAAATCCGCGGCACCGGCGAAGTGCTCGGCGAGAACCAGAGCGGCAACATGATGGAGATCGGCTTCCAGCTCTACAACGAGATGCTCAGCGAAGCGGTGCGCGCGCTCAAGGCCGGGCAGGAGCCCGACCTGCTCGCGCCGCTGTCGGTCACCACCGAGATCAACCTGCACGCCCCCGCCCTCTTGCCCGACGACTACTGCGGCGATGTGCACCTGCGCCTGTCGTTCTACAAGAAGCTGGCCACGGCGAAGACGCCCGACCAGATCGACACGCTGCTCGAGGAAATCGTCGACCGCTTCGGCAAGCTGCCGCCGCAGGCGCAGACGCTGATCGACACGCACCGGCTGCGCGTGCTCGCACGGCCCTACGGGGTGGTGAAGGTCGATGCGGCGCCGGGCATCATCAACATCACCTTCAAGAAGGACGCGCCGGTCGACGGCATGGCCATCATCCAGCTGGTGCAGAAGAACAAGCACATCAAGCTCGCAGGCAACGAAAAGCTTCGCATCGAACGCGAACTCAAGGAGCCGAAGGACCGCGCACAGATGGTGCGCGATGTGCTGCGAAGCCTCGGTCAACCCCTCGTCAAGGAACCCGCCCCCGCATGAGCGCTACAGAAATTTCTCCCGGTCTCGTGATCCAGCGCGTGAAGCCGCCGCTGGCCTTGGCCGACTTCAAGCTGATCGCGTTCGACATGGACTCGACGCTGATCAACATCGAATGCATCGACGAGATCGCCGATGCCGTCGGCAAGAAGGCCGAGGTGGCCGCGATCACCGAGGCCACGATGCGCGGCGAGATCAAGGACTTCAAGGAGAGCCTGCGCCGCCGCGTGGCGCTGCTGCAGGGCGTGCCGGTGCAAGCGCTGCAGCAGGTGTACGACGAGCGGCTGAAGCTCAACCTGGGCGCGACCGAATTGGTGGCGGCGTGCAATAAGGCGGGCCTCAAGGTGCTGCTGGTCTCCGGCGGCTTCACCTTCTTCGCGAACCGCGTGAAGGACCGGCTGGGCATCGACTTCGCGCGCTCGAACCTGCTCGATGAAGCGGACGGCAAGCTCACCGGCCAGGTCGTGACGCAGAGCTGGGGCGACATCTGCGACGGCGCCGAGAAGCGCCGCACACTGCTCGAAGTCGCATCGCTCATGGGCATTTCGCCGCAGGAAACCATCGCCGTCGGCGACGGCGCGAACGACCTGCCGATGATGGGCGAGGCTGGCCTCTCGGTGGCCTATCACGCGAAGCCGAAGGTGCGCGAACAGGCGATGGTCGCCATCAACGAAGGCGGGCTCGACCGCTTGCTCGAGATCCTGAAATGACCGCTGCCGCAATCGACGCCCCGCTCTACCGCGCCGATGCGCTGCAGGACTACGCCAGCGCCTTGCTGCAGAAAGCCGGCCTCGCCGCATCGATGGCCGACAGCGTTGCCCGCACCCTGGTCGAAGGCGACCTGCTGGGCCACGACACGCACGGCCTTGCGCTGCTGGCCGGCTATGTGAAGGAAGTCGAATCTGGCGGCATGACGCGCGACGGCGCACCCGAGGTGCTGTCGGACCGCCCCGCCGCCGTGCTCTGGGACGGCAAGCGGCTGCCCGGCCCCTGGCTCATGGACCAGGGCATGGATCTGCTGGTGCCGCGCGCTCGCGAACTCGGCACCGCCTCGCTCGTGATCCGCCGCAGCCACCACATCGCCTGCCTCGCCGTGTACATGCTGCGTGCCCTGCAGGAAGACATGTTGATGCTGCTGGCCTGCTCCGACCCCAACACCGCCAGCGTCGCGCCCTTCGGCGGTACGCAGGCGGTGTTCACGCCGAATCCGCTGGCGATGGGGTTTCCGCTGTCGCAGGGCGGCGTGATGGTCGACATCTCGGCCTCGATCACCACCAACGGCATGAGCAACCGCAAGCGCGCGGCCGGCGAGACCTTCGCCGAGGAATGGCTGATCGACGCAGCCGGCAAGCCGACGAACGATCCGCAGGTGCTGTTCGACCAGCCGCCGGGCACGCTGCTGCCCGTGGGTGGGCTGAGCCACGGCCACAAGGGCTATGGCATGGCGCTGCTGGTGGAGACGTTGACGGCCGGGTTGGCGGGCTTCGGTCGGGCCGACCCGAAAGAGGGTTGGGGCGCGACGGTGCACATCACGCTGCATGACCTGAATGCTTTCGGCGGCAGGGAGGCGTTCCTGCGCCAGATGGACCATGTCGCGGCCCAGTGCCGGGACAACACGCCGATCGACCCTGCGAAGCCGGTCCGGCTGCCGGGAGAAGGCGGATTGAAGCGCCGGGATGCGCAATCGAAGAACGGGGTGCGGCTGCACCCGTCGATCGCGCGCTCGCTGCTGGATGCGGAGCAGCGGCACGGGCTGCAGCTCGCGCAGGCGCTGCTTTAAGGGATCAGTCTTCCTCGGGCGGTTCTTCGACCCGCTCACCGGCAGGGCGCGGTGTGCGCTTGCCGGGTTTGGCGAGGATCTCGACGTAGAACTGCTTGCCGGCATCTTTCACGATGCCGTCAATCAGCTTGTTGATGGCCGGCAGTTCAACGACTTCGGCGGATTCCTGCGCCGCGCCGAACTTGCAATCGAAGTCCCAGAAGTCGCTGCCTTCGGGCAGATCGCGGCGGCGTTCGCGCTTGATGTACTTGCGGATCTCGTGCTTGATGGCTTCGACGAGACGGTCGGGGTGCTTGCCCTCGACCTGGAGCTGAAAGGTTTTTCTCATGGGTGATCGTAACGCCCCCGAGGGGGCTGCCGCGCTGTGTACAGTCGGTGGTTCAATGGAAAGCAGGTGAAGACATGGCGCGCGCAAACGACTGGGCAAGCAAGGTGATGGCATTGGTGAACGGCGGCAACGCCCCCGCCGCCATCGCGCAGATCAAGGTCGCGCCCTCGGTCAAGGAGCTGAAGGCGCTGCAGACCATCATGACGCTCTCGAAAATGAAAGGCCGCTATCCGAACGTGGATGCGGCCATTTCAGACAACCTGGACCTGCTGGCGGCACCCCGCCTGCATCGTTCGCCCTGAACCCGTCCTGAGACTTACAGCGCCTGGCCGAGGCGCTTGACGCCCTCTTCGATCTTCGCCACGTCCGCGGTCGCAAAGCTCAGGCGCAGCGTCGCCACATCGGGCTTCTCGGCAAAGAACGGCGCACCGGGCACGAAGGCCACCAGCTTCTCGATCGCGCGCTTGGCCAGCTCGTTCGCATCGGCCAGCTTGCCGTTCGCGCCCGTGAGACGCGCCCAGAAGAACAATCCGCCGTTGGGCTGCGTGAAGCTCACCGCATCGCCCAGTTCGCGCTTCAGCGCCGCGCCCATGGCCTGCGCGCGCTGGCCGTAGACCTCGCGCACATGCGCCAGCGTGCCGGGCATGCGGCCGCTCTTGAGGTATTGCGCGGCCGTGGCCTGCGAGAAGGTGCTGGTGTGCGCGTCGCTGAACTGCTTGCACATGGTCGCCTTGGCGAGCAATTCGGGGGGCGCGATCATCCAGCCGATGCGCAGGCCCGGGCTCAGCACCTTGCTGAGGCTCCCGCAGTGCGCGAGCAACTCGCGGCTGCCGGGCACGTCCTTGCTCAACGCAAGGATCGAAGGGGGAGGCGCTTCGCCGAAGTAGAGGTCGCCATACGGGTCGTCCTCGACGATCAGCGTCTGGTACTTCACGGCAAGTTCGAGCACCTTCTTGCGGCGCTCCAGCGTCAGCATCGCGCCGCTGGGGTTGCCGAAAGTCGGGATCAGGTAGACGAACCTGGGCTTGTGTTCGGCGATGAGCTTCTCGAGCTCGTCGGTCTTCACGCCGTTGGCGTCGATGGGTGCGCTGATGAGCTGCGCGCCATAGAGGCGAAAGCACTGGATGGTGGCCAGGAAGGTCGGGCCTTCGACGATCACCTTGTCGCCGGGGGAAATCATGGTCTTGCCCAGCAGATCGAGCGCCTGCTGGCTGCCGGTGGTGACGATGAGGCCGCTGGGGTCCACATCGACGCCCTTGGTCTTCATGAAGGAACTGAGCTGGCTGCGCAGCGGCTCATAGCCTTCGGTGGCGCCGTATTGCAATGCGCCGCCGGGCTCCTCGGTCAATGCCTTCTGGCTCGCCTCCTTCAGGCCCTCGACGTCGAACATGGCGCTGTCCGGGAAACCGCCCGCGAAACTGATGATGCCGGGCTTGCCGAGCAGCTTGAAAAGTTCGCGGATGGCGGAGGTTTCGACGTTGTCGAGGCGGGAGGCGAATTGCATGATGGTCAGTCTCACTTTCTGGGCGCCATTGTCGCGAAAGTACGGTGCATGAATGCTGCGAAGGTTGATCGCCTTTCGCCGGTATATTGACAATATCGCTTAAAGGCGATATTTTGCCTTTACCACCCCAAGGCGGTAAAACATGCACTCCATCATCCAATCCCCCGCGCAGCTATCGACGCACCTGAAATCGCTGCGCAAGGCCCACAAGCTGACCCAGGCGCAACTCGGGGCGCTCATTGGCGTCAAGCAGACGCGGATGGCCGATATCGAAAAGAACCCGGGCGCCGTCAACGTCGCGCAATTGCTGGAGGTGCTGCATGCCCTCGACACCCGTCTGCTGCTGGCATCGTCGGAACAAGCCTCGAGCGTTGCAGCGCCTCAAGGCGCCGCCGACTGGTAACTGCACGCCATGGCCCACCCCGCGCTCGATATCTGGATGAACGGCGAGTACGTCGGTATCTGGTTCTGGACACGAACCGGCGTGCCGGCCCTGCGCTACGACGACGCGTGGCTGCGCTCGCCGAACATGCGCGCGCTCTCGCTGTCGCTTCCTATTCCCCATGGCGAGAAGGAGTTGCGCGGCCCTGCCGTGGAGAACTACTTCGACAATCTCCTGCCCGACAGCGACCGCATCCGCGAACGCCTGCGCCGACGATTCCGCGCGGCGAGCACCGAGGCGGCCGAATTGCTCGCGGCGATCGGACGCGATTGCGTCGGAGCGGTGCAGTTGCTTCCCGCAGGCCACGCCCCCGAAGCCTTCGACCGCATCGACAGCGAAGCCTTGTCGGAAGACAAGGTCGCGCAGCTGCTGCGCAACGTCACGAACGATCCGGTGCCGGGCCAGGGGGATGACGACGACGATTTCCGCATCTCGATTGCCGGCGCGCAGGAAAAGACCGCACTGCTGCGCATCGGCGACCAGTGGCATCGCCCGCACGGCGCAACACCGACCACGCACATCTTCAAATTGCCGCTGGGCCTTGTGGGCAACATGCGGGCGAACATGAACGAATCGGTCGAAAACGAATGGCTGTGCGCCCGGCTGATGGCCGCCTTCGGTTTCGACGTGGCACCCGCCGCCATCGGCCGCTTCGGCGACCAGAAGGCCCTGGTGGTCGAACGCTTCGACAGGCGCTGGATGGACAAGGGTCGCTGGATCGCCCGCCTTCCGCAGGAAGACTTCTGCCAGGCCACCGGCACGCCCGCCGCGCTCAAGTACGAGAGCGATGGCGGACCTGGCATGCGGCCCATCCTCTCGCTGCTTTCCGGCAGCAGTGACGCCCGCAAGGACAAGGCCGCCTTCGTGCGCGTGCAGCTCGCCTTCTGGCTGCTGGCCGCCACGGATGGCCATGCCAAGAACTATTCGATCTTCCTGCGTCGGGGCGGCGACTACGCGATGACGCCGCTCTACGACGTGCTGTCGATGTGGCCCATCATCGGCAACGGCCCCAATCTGGTGTCGCCGTACAAGGCGCGCCTCGCATTGGCTTTGCGCGGAAAGAACGTGCACTACAAGCTCCAGAGCATCCAGACACGCCATTGGCGCGCGTTGGCGGCGCAGTCGGGTATTGCCGACGCGTTCGATGGCATGCTGGCGCTGGTCGGCAATGCGCCTGCCGCATTGCAGCGCGTGGAACAGGACCTGCCACCTGACTTTCCCGAGCAACTCTGGCATGCCGTCAAGGCCGGCGTGCTGGCGCAATGCGAGCGCTTCGAAGCCGGCCTCGATCAAGAAAAAAACAGCGTCTCGCCCCCATGAAAAAAGACAACATCCCCCTCTTCTTCGCCACCCTGCAGGCGGCCAACCCCACGCCCGAGACCGAGCTCGAATACGACACCCCCTTCGAGTTGCTGGCCGCCGTGCTGCTCTCGGCGCAGGCCACCGACGTGGGCGTGAACAAGGCCACGCGCAAGCTCTATCCAGTGGCCAACACGCCGCAGGCGATCCTCGACCTGGGCGTCGAGGGCCTGGAGGGCTACATCAAGACCATCGGGCTCTACCGCAGCAAGGCCAAGCACCTGATCGAGGCCTGCCGCATGCTGGTGGAACTGCACGGCGGCGAGGTGCCCAGGACCCGCGCCGAGCTCGAAGCCCTGCCCGGCGTCGGCCGCAAGACGGCCAACGTGGTGCTCAACGTGGCCTTCGGCGAGCCGACCATGGCGGTCGACACCCACATCTTCCGCGTGGGCAACCGCACCGGGCTCGCGCCGGGCAAGACGCCGCTGGAGGTGGAACTCAAGCTGGAGAAGCGTGTCCCACCGGAGTACCGGCTGCACGCGCATCATTGGCTCATCCTGCACGGGCGCTACATCTGCGTGGCGCGCAAGCCTCGCTGCTGGGAGTGTGCGGTGGCGCCCTATTGCGACTACAAGCCCAAGACACCGGCCCCGAAAACCGCCTGACAACCTCCGCATGACGATCTTGAAAAACCATGGCGCCCTCCTTGCCGCCGCCCTGCTCTCGGCAGCCGCTTTCGTTCCGGCCGCGGCCTGGTCGCAGCAAGGCGGCAAGGGGCTGTCGGCCGATGTCATGGCGGCCTACGGCGGGCGCTGGTCGACCGCGTGTGCCGATGCGTCCGCACCCACGCTGCAGGTGCGAGAGGACCAGTTGATCGTCGAAAGCGGCAAGCGCCGCGTGGTGGGCCAGGAGCCCGATGCAGCCCACAGCTTCTTCGGCAACAGCCAGCCTCCGGCCCGTTTCGACGTGGCGCTCATGAGCAGCGTGGACAAGGCCGGCGTACTGACCTTCCTCGTTTTCCGCGAAGCACGCGGGCAGTCCATCACGCTGGATGCTGCGAAGCCGGTGGCCGACCAACTGGGCCCCGAACTGATGAAGCTGCGCTACTGGCGATGCGACGGCGCGGCCCGCGCTGCGACGCCGCCCATGGAAGCGGCCGCGACCAGGCAACCGCCGCCGCCAACAGGCAGCCCCGCCGCGCTCGCGCAGGGCCCAGCGATGCAGAAAGCCTGGCGCGCCGCACTGGGCGCCAAGGAAAACGACCGCTGGTTGGTGCGTCGCGAAGGCCCGGCGCCCGAGCCGCAATGGGTCACCGTGGACGGCACGCGCTATGTGCAGCACGCCTTCTGCAAGCCGCACGACTGCCACGACAACAACGCGATCGCGCTCTACGACCAGGGCTCGGGTCGCATCTACGGGCTGGTGCAGCGCAACGGAAAGAACACCCTCGTGGGCGCACCACCGCAGGCGCTGGCGCCGCAGCTGGACAAGCTCTGGCGCGAGCAGTGGCGGCAGAAGAACTGAGAAGGTGTGAACTGACGAAGCGCGTTCCGGCGTTGGACCGCTTCGAGTCGCAGTCAGCCGGCAGGAGGATGCTCGAAGGTGAGCCAGCCACCGAATGCCAGATCGCCGGCAGGCCAGTCGGCGGCAGTTGCAGGGCAGCGGATGCCGCGCTGCAGCAGCGTCACCGCGCGCAGCACGCCGGCGTGCGTGACCCACAGCGCGTCACCCTCGCCCGAACACCATTCGTCGTGCGCTTCGGCCGCGCGCTGCATGAAGGCGCGCACGCTCTCGCCGTTCGCGCCTGCGATGCCATCGGCGAAATTGCCGGTCCAGGCCTCGAACTCCTCGCGCCCGATGGCAGACCATGGCCGCCCTTCCCACGCGCCGAAGCTCATCTCCGCCAGACGGGCATCGTGCTGCACGGCCAGGTCGGGGCGCAGTGCGGCGATGGCGCCGGCCAATGCGGCGCAGCGCCGCAACGGCGAGCTGCGCAGTGCGATGCCGACGGGCAGCAAGGGCGCGATGCGTTGCGCGGCGGTGAGCGTGGCCTCGGCTTCCGCTTCGAGGTCGGTCGCGCCGTAGCAGAGGCCGGACTCCGCGATCACGGGCGCATGGCGCAGGAGCCAGAGTTTTCTCATGCCTGCCAGGCCAGCGCGAGATAGATCGCCAGCTCGCAGACCTGCTGGGTCGCGCCCAGGCCGTCGCCGGTGAAACCCTGCAAGCGCCGCAGGAAGAGGCGCGCCATCCAGCCCGCTGCCAGGGCAACCGCCAACAACGCAGCACCAACGTGCACGACGTCATGCGCACACAGTAGCAGCGCCACGGCGGGCACCGACCACAGCACCGCGACGAGCAACGCCCCGCCACTGATCGCATCGGCCAGCGGCTTCGCCTTGCTCGCCCCGCTGTCGCCCACGTAGGGCAGCCAGCGGATCAGGAACAGCGGCGCCAACCGCGACAGCACATGCGCGCCGACGATCGCCACAGCCACCGTCTCCAGACCGCGCCCGGCCAATGTGGCGAGCAGCGCGAACTTGAGGCCCAGCGCGAGCACCAGCGCCACCGCACCGAAGGCGCCGATGCGCGAGTCCTTCATGATCTCCAGCGCGCGTTCGCGGTTGGCCGAACCGCCCAGGCCATCGGCCACGTCGGCGAGGCCGTCTTCATGGAAGGCGCCGGTCAGCATCACGGTGGCGACGGTGCTCAGCACCGCCGCGACGAATGCGCCTGCCACGCTCTGCAATCCAACGCCCACGGCCACGAAGACCAGCGCAGCCACGCCGCCCACCAGCCACCCGATGCCCGGCAGGTGCGCCGCGCTCGCGCGCAGCATCTGCGGACTGAACCCGACCCACGCCGCGAGCGATCCCGTCACCGGCACGCGGGTGAAGAACTGCAGCGCGAGCAGGAAATGGCGAACGCCGTTCATCAGGCTCAGTTTTCCTTGCGCGAGACGCCCGCCGCCTCGAAGCTCGCCATCTCGCGCAGGATGCGGCAGGCCGATTCGAGCAGCGGCCAGGCCAGCGCGCCGCCTGAGCCTTCGCCCAGGCGCAGATCCAGGTTCAGCAAGGGCTCCAGGCCGAGGTGCTTCAGCAGCAGCGCATGGCCGGGTTCGGCCGAGCTGTGCGCAGCGATGCAGCGCTGCGTCACATGCGGCTGCAGCGCCTGCGCGACCAGCACTGCGGCGCTCGCGATGAAGCCGTCGACCACGATCACGCGGCGTTCCTCGGCCGCCTGCAGCACCGCGCCGACCAGCGTGGCGACCTCGAAACCGCCGAATGCGGCCAGCGCATCGAGCGGTTCGGTCGCAGTCGAATGCAATGCGAGCACTTCGCGCAGCACATCCCGCTTGCGCGCCAGCCCCGCCGCGTCGAGACCGGTGCCCGCGCCGGTGCAGGCGCCGATGTCCAGCCCTGCGAGCCGTGACAACAGCAACGCCGCCGACGAACTGTTGCCGATGCCCATCTCGCCCAGCAGCAAGGCATTGCCCGGCAGCACGCGCACCACCTCGCGTCCGTTGGCGATGGCCTGCGTGCATTGCTCGACGGTCATCGCCGGGCCAGCCGACGCGTCCGCAGTCCCGGCAGCAATCCGCCGGGACACCAGCCCCGGACGAGGCTGGAAGTCCCGCCGCACGCCGCAATCGACCACCGTCAACGCCAGCCCATGCTGCCGCGCGAGCACGCTGACCGCCGCGCCGCCCGCAAGGAAGTTCTCGACCATCTGCCAGGTCACATCGCTCGGATACGCCGAGACGCCGCGCGCCGCCAGCCCATGGTCGCCCGCGCAGACCAGCATCTGCGGCGCTTCGAGCACCGGTGCTTCGCTGCCGAGGATCGTGCCGATCCGCACGGCCAGGGTTTCCAGTCGGCCGAGCGCGCCGAGCGGCTTGGTCTTGTTGTCGATCGTGCTTTGCAGGCGAGCCGCGAGTGCCGCGTCGGTGATGTCGGAGATGGAGGGAATGGTGTCGTTCATGCAATGAGGCCGGCAAGCACGCCGGCGTCGAAATGGGTGTCGATGAAATCGGCCAAGCCGTCGAAGGTGCTGTCCAGCGTGGGGGCCGTGGCGCCGAAGAGCGCATGCAGCACGGCCGCATCCTCGAACAGCCCGTGAAGGTACAGCCCGAGCACGTTGCCGCGCGCGTTCTGCCAGGCCAGTCCTTCGGGCATCACAGCGTGGCCGTCGTGTGCCAGTTGGGGATGTGCGGCGGTCTGGCCGTGGTGGATCTCGTAGCCGGCCATCGGCACATCCGACAGTGCAGCCCAGTCGCCGGTCAGCGTGCCGAAGGTGGCTTTGCGATGGCGCACGGTCTTCTCGCGCTCGAAGACCGTCACCAGTGGCAGCAGGCCGAGGCCGGGCGCATTGCCGTCGATGCCATGCGGATCGACCAGCGCCTCGCCCAGCATCTGCAGCCCGCCGCAGATGCCCAGCACCACGCCACCGCGCGCCGCGTGTGCGGCCACGGCGCTGTCCAGCCCCTGTGCGCGCAGCCAGGCCAGGTCGCCGCTCGTGTGCTTGGAGCCGGGGAGCACGATCCAGTCGGCGCCGGCCACGTCGGCGGGCGAACGCGCCCAGAGCAGCCGCACACCGGGCACGTTCTTGAGCGACTGGAATTCGTCGAGGTTGCTGATGCGCGGATAGGCGATGACCGCCACCGTCCGCGTGACCGTGCCGCTCGCGCGGCTGCGGTCGTCGAACACGCCGTCTTCCTCGGGCAATCCGTGCTGCCACCACATCGGCAATGTGGCGACCGTGGGCACGCCGGTCAGCGCCTGCAGCTTCTCGGGCGCGGGCGAGAGCAGCGAGGCATCGCCGCGGAATTTGTTCAGCACGAAGCCGTGCAAGAGAGACCGGTCGGCCTCGGGCAAGAGCGCCCAGGTGCCGTAGAGATGCGCGAAGGCGCCGCCCCTGTCGATGTCGGTGGCCAGCAGGCAGCGGGCCTCGGCGTAGCGGGCGACGCGCATGTTGACGATGTCGCTGGCCATCAGGTTGATCTCGGCCGGCGATCCCGCGCCCTCGATCACCACCACGTCGTTTTCAGCGCGCAGCTCATCGAGCGCTCCGGCGATCTGCGGCCACACGCGCTCGCTGCGCCCGCGCCAGGGCAAGGCCGAGAGCGTCTCGCTCACCTGCCCCATCAGGACGACCTGGCTGTGGGTGTCGCGCTCGGGCTTGAGCAGCAGCGGATTCATCCGCACGTCGGGCACCGCATTCGCGGCCAGGGCCTGGAAGTACTGGGCGCTGCCGATCTCGCCGCCATCGACCACGCGGGCGTTGTTGCTCATGTTCTGCGCCTTGAAGGGCGCCACTTTCAGCCCCTGCCGCGCATACCAGCGGCACAGCGCCGTGGCCAGCCAGCTCTTGCCGGCGCCGCTGGTGGTGCCCAGGACCATGACGCACCGCGCCGGCCCATTTTTCGCCGTTGAACTCATGGGCCGGATTGTCGTTGAGCGCCGGCGCGCCCCGAATCGGGCGGCCGAAATGCGGCATCTTTCACGCCGACCACCGCAAGCGCCGTTGCTTTTTGAATCCTGGGTGGCCGTTTGTCCGTATACAAGTCACATCAATGCCTTGCGACCACGGACCCATGCCTGCCCTCAACGACCTGGCGCTCACGGTCGAGGAACGGGAGCCCGGCCAGTTCTACTGGACCCTGCTCCAAGCCCTCGACCACAGCGGCCACTCCGACATGCACGATCTTCACGACACCCTCGACTACCGGGTGTTCCGCTCGGCCGCGAGGCCGCAGGCCAGCTACTCCAACGCCCTGGCCATGGGCGTCGCGGAGCTGCAGAAGATCAGCGCGTCGCCACCTTCTGCGGCGTCGTAGCCGAAGCGGTCGCCGCCGGCACTTCCCAGGTCCCGCCGATCGCGCGGATCAGGCCCACCGCCGCCTGGTACTGTGCCGACTTCACCTGCAGCGCCTGGCGCCGGTTGCGCAGTTCGCTGCGGCGTGCATCGAGCAGGTCGAGCTGGCTGATGTAGCCATTGCGATAGCGCGTGTCCGACAGGCTCGTCGCCCGCTGGGCCGACGACACCGCCTTGGCCTGCACCACCGACTGCTCCTGCAGGATGCGGATCGCGGCCAGCTGGTCTTCGACCTCCTGGAACGCCACCAGCACCTGGGTGCGGTAGCTGGCGATCGCGCCGTCGAGCTGGGCATTGGCACCCTGCACGCCGGCTTCGCGGCGGCCGCCGTCGAAGATCGGCAGCGACAGCAGCGCACCCACGCCCCACGAACGAGCCGACCACTTGAAGAGGTCGCCGATCTCGGGCGAGGCGTAGCCGGCGGCGCCGGTCAGCGAAATATCGGGGAACCACGCGGCCTGTGCCACGCCGACCCGAGCCTGCGCAGCCAGCACCGCGTTCTGCGCGGCCGACACGTCGGGCCGACGCGTGAGCACCGTGCCGGGCACGCCCGGCGGAATGGCCGGCAGCGCAGTCGCCCATTCGTCGGTGCGCACGCCGAAGCTGGAAGCCGAATCGCCCACCAGCACGGCGAGTGCGTGTTCCACCTGAGCGCGTTGGCGGTCGAGCGCCAGCGCGTCGGATTCGGTGGACGACACCTCGGTCTGCACGCGCGCCACGTCGAGCTCGGCGATGTCGCCGGCGGCCTGGCGGCGCTGCGTGAGGCGCAGCGTGTCGCTGTAGGCCTCGACGGTCTCGCGCATCAAAGCGCGTTCGGCATCGAGCGCGCGCAGCTGCAGGTAGGTCTGCGCCACTTCGGCCTGCACCGCGAGGCGCGTGCTCTGCAGCAGCGCTTCGCGGCCGACCGCGTCGAGCTTGGCCGCATTGCTGGCGCCCGAGAGGCGGCCGAACAGGTCCAGCTCATACGAGAAGGTGGCGCCCGCGTTGGTCATCGTGGCCGGCGAGACGCTGGCCGTGGCCTTGTCCAGCCCCGCGCCGCGGTTGGCACCGGCGCTCAGGCCGATCTGCGGCAGCCGGTCGGCGTTGGCACTGCGCGCCAGCGCGCGGGCCTCGGCCAGCCGCGCCGCGGCGCCCTGGATGTTGTTGTTGTTGACGTCTGCCTTCTCGACCAGCGCATTGAGCACCGGGTCGTTGAACGCCAGCCACCAGGCGCCGCGTGCCTGGGCTTCCGAAGGCAGTGCCTTCGTGAAGCCGGCGGGCGGCGTGGCGCCCTGCTCCTTGAACTGCGCCGTGGTCTGGATTTCCGGCACGCCCGAGGGCACGGTGGCGCAGCCGGCCAGTGCCAGGGCTGCCACCAGCGGCAGCAAGGCGCCGCGGACCCAGGGTTGGAATGCGAATTTCATGATGAACTTTCTTCTTGATCGGTTAGGCGATCAGTCATGCGACTCGTGCGAGGGACGGGGCGACGCCGGCACCGGGTGCAGCCCGCCACCGCCGGAACCACCGTGCGACGACGGCGCCGGAGCGGCCGGATGGCCCGCCGAGACGAACTCCTCGCCATGCGGCACTTCGCCATGCAGCTTGAGCGGCTTGTTGCCCGCGAGGCGCCGCAGCAGCACATAGAACACCGGCGTGAGAAACAGGCCGAAGGCCGTCACGCCGATCATTCCGGCGAACACCGCCACGCCCATGGCCTTGCGCATCTCCGAGCCCGCGCCGGTCGAGAGCACGAGGGGCAGCACACCCATCACGAAGGCCAGCGAGGTCATCAGGATCGGGCGCAGGCGCAGGCGGCTCGCTTCGATCGCGGCCTGGATGGGCGTGCGTCCGGCGAACTCCAGCTCCCGTGCGAACTCCACGATCAAAATCGCGTTCTTCGCACTCAGCCCCACCAGCACGATCAGCCCGATCTGCGTGAAGACGTTGTTGTCACCCCCCGATATCCATACGCCCGCCATCGCGGCCATGATGCCCATGGGCACGATCAGGATGATCGCGATCGGCAGCGTCAGGCTCTCGTACTGGGCAGCCAGCACCAGGAACACCAGCAGGATGGCCAGCGGGAACACCAGGAAGGCGGAGTTGCCGGCCAGGATTTCCTGGTACGTCAACTCGGTCCACTCGAAGCTCACGCCCTTGGGCAGCGTCTCGGCCGCGATCTTGGTGATCACGTCCTGCGCCTGGCCCGACGAATAGCCGGGGGCCGGGCCGCCGTTGATGTCGGCCGCGAGGTAGCCGTTGTAGCGCATGGCGCGTTCCGGACCGAAGGTCGAGTTGACCTTCATCAGCGCCGCCAGCGGCACCATCTCACCCGAGGTCGAGCGCACCTTCAACAGGCCCACGTCTTCGGCACGGGCGCGGTAAGGCGCATCGGCCTGGACGCGCACCGAGTACGTGCGGCCGAACTTGTTGAAGTCGTTGGCATACAGGCTACCCAGGTAGATCTGCATCGTGTCGAAGATGTCCGTCACCGGCACGCCGAGCTGGCGGGCCTTGGTGCGGTCGATGTCCGCGTACAGCTGCGGCACGTTGACCTGCCAGCTCGTGAACATGCCCGTGAGCTCGGGGGCAGCCTGCGCCTTGGCCATGAAGGCCTTCACCGCGGCGTCCATCTGGTCATAGCCGACCGAGGCGCGGTCTTCGATCTGCAGCTTGAAGCCGCCCGTGGTGCCCAGGCCCGCCACCGGCGGCGGCGGGAACATCACGATGAACGCGTCCTGGATGCTCGAGAAGGCGCCGTTGAGCTGGCCGGCCACCGCACCGCCGCTCTGGTCGGGGCGCTTGCGCTGGTCGAAGGGCTTGAGCGTGGCGAACACGATGCCCGAATTGGAGCTGTTGGTGAAGCCGTTGATCGACAGGCCCGGGAAGGCGATGGCGTCTTCCACGTTCGGGTTCTTCTTCATGATCTCGCCCATGCGCTGGATCACTTCGTCGGTGCGGTCGAGCGTGGCGCCGTCGGGCAGCTGGGCAAAACCGATCAGGTATTGCTTGTCCTGCGCCGGCACGAAGCCGCCGGGCACCGCCTTGAAGAGGCCGAAGGTCACCGCGATCAGCGCGACGTAGATCGCCAGCATCAGCGCCTTGCGCGAGATGACGTTCTTCACGCCGCCGCTGTAGGCCTCCGAACCGCGATGGAAGAGGCGGTTGAAGCCGCGAAAGAGCCAGCCGAAGGCCTTGTCCATGCCGCGGGTCAGCGCGTCCTTGGGCTGGTCGTGGCCGCGCAGCAGCAATGCCGCAAGAGCCGGCGACAGCGTCAGCGAGTTGATCGCCGAGATCACCGTCGAGATCGCGATGGTCACCGCGAACTGGCGGTAGAACTGGCCCGTGAGGCCGCTGATGAAAGCGAGCGGCACGAACACGGCCACCAGCACCAGCGCGATCGCGATGATGGGCCCGGACACTTCGCGCATCGCCCGGTACGTCGCTTCACGCGGCGTCAATCCGGCTTCGATGTTCCGCTCGACGTTCTCCACCACCACGATGGCGTCGTCCACCACGATGCCGATCGCCAGCACCAGCCCGAACAGGCTCAGCGCATTGATCGAGAAACCGAGGATGTGCAGCACCGCGAAGGTACCGATCACCGACACCGGCACGGCCAGCAGCGGAATGATCGACGCGCGCCACGTCTGCAGGAACAGGATCACGACCAGCACCACCAGCATGATGGCTTCGAGCAGCGTGTGGATCACCGATTCGATCGACGCACGCACGAACTGCGTCGGGTCGTAGGCGATGCGGTATTCCAGGCCTTCGGGCATGTTCTTGTTGAGCTCGGCCATTGTCTTGCGGACGTTGGACGAAATGTCGAGCGCATTGGAGCCCGGCGCCTGGAACACGCCCATGCCGACGGCCGGATCGTTGTTCAGCAGCGAGCGCAGCGAGTAGTCGGCGGCGCCCATTTCGAGGCGGCCGATGTCGCGCAGGCGGGTCACGGCGCCGTCGGTGCCGCTCTTGACAATGATGTCGCCGAATTCTTCTTCGCTCTGCAGGCGCCCTTGCGCATTGATGGAGAGCTGCATGTCCACGCCCGAGAGGCCCGGCGATGCGCCGACCACGCCAGCCGCGGCCTGCACGTTCTGGCCGCGGATCGCAGCCACCACGTCGCTTGCCGAGAGGCCGCGCTGCGCGACCTTCTGCGGGTCGAGCCAGACGCGCATCGAGTAGTCGCCGCCGCCGAAGATCTGCACCTGGCCCACGCCTTCGATGCGCGCGAGCGGGTCCTTGACGTTCAGCACCGCGTAGTTGCGCAGGTAGTTGATGTCGTAGCGGTTGTTCGGCGACACGAGGTGGACCACCATCGTGAGGTCGGGTGCGCTCTTGACGGTCGTGATGCCCAGGCGCCGCACTTCCTCGGGCAGGCGCGGCTCGGCTTGCGAGACGCGGTTCTGCACGAGCTGCTGGGCCTTGTCGGGGTCGGTGCCCAGGCGGAAGGTGACGGTGAGCGTGAGCACGCCGTCGGTCGTTGCCTGGCTGCCCATGTAGAGCATGCCTTCGACGCCGTTGATCTGCTCTTCCAGCGGCGTGGCCACGGTTTCGGCGATCACCTTGGGGTTGGCGCCCGGGTACTGGGCGCGCACCACCACCGAAGGCGGCGCGACTTCCGGGTACTCCGAGATCGGCAACCCACGCAGCGCGATCAGGCCGGCTATCAGCATCAATAGCGACAGCACGCCGGCAAAGATCGGCCGGTCGATGAAGAATTTAGAGAGATTCATGTTGGTTCTCCGGCGGGCGCAAAAGCGCCCCCTCCGAGTTCATCGAATTCGATTCAGGACTTCGCGGCTTCGGCCACGCGTTCCGGTTGTTGTTGCTTCGTGTCCGCCTTGGCGTCCATCGTCACCGTCTGCGGCGCCAGCAGGGCACCCGGGCGGATGTGCTGCAGGCCGTTGACCACGACGCGATCGCCGGCCTTCAGGCCCTTGCTCACGACACGCAGGCCGTTGATGGAGGCACCGAGCGCCACTTCGCGGTAGACGGCCTTGTTGTCTTCACCCACGACCATCACGAACTTCTTGTTCTGGTCGGTGCCGATGGCGCGTTCGCTCACCAGGAGCGCGGTGTCGTTGCGCGCCTGGCCCATGCGGATGCGGGCGAACTGGCCGGGGATGAGCGCGCCGTCCTTGTTGTCGAACGAGGCACGCACCCGCACGGTGCCGCTGCGGGCGTCGACCTGGTTGTCGATCAACTGCAGCTTGCCGGTGAACGGCGTGCCGTCCAGGCCGGCGGTGCCCATCTGCACGGGAATCGTGTCGATCTGGCCGCGCGCGCCGGCGTTGGCCGGCAGGTCCTTCAGGGCGCGGGTGACGACCTGCTCGTCGGCATCGAAGCTCGCGTAGATCGGGCTCACCGACACCAGCGTGGTCAGCACCGGCGCGCCGGGGCCCGCGGCGACGAGGTTGCCCACCGTCACTTCGAGCTTGCCGATGCGGCCGGACACCGGCGCGCGCACCTGGGTGTAGCCCAGGCTCAGGCGTGCGGTCTGCAGCGAGGCCTGTGCGGCGCGCAGGTTGGCTTCGGCTTCGCGACCGGCGTTCACGCGTTCGTCGAGTTCACGCTGCGCGATGGCCTGCTCGTCCCACAGGCGCTTGGCGCGTTCCTGCTCGCTGCGGCTGAACGCCTGGCGGGCCTGCGCCGAGGCGACCTGCGCTTCGGCACGTTCCACTTCGGCGGCGTACGGTGCGGGGTCGATGGTGATCAGCAGGTCGCCCTGCTTGACCAGCGCGCCTTCACGGAAGTGCACCGCCTGCACGGCGCCCGCCACGCGGGATCGCACGTCGACGCGTTCGACCGCTTCGAGGCGGCCGGAGAACTCGTCCCAGGCGTTGATCTGGCTCGATGCGACGGTCGCGACCGACACCGGCGTGCCCTGTTGCGCAGCCACGGGCGCGGTGGCCTCGGCCTTGAAGCTGTACATGCCGACGACGGCGGCGGCCACCGCCAGCAGTGCGGTCAGGCCGGTGACGGCGGGCCACAGGCCCTTACGGGCGGCAGAAGAGAGCTTTTGTTGATCGTTGTTCGACATGATGTTTCGTCCTTCTCGATGACTTTTTGGGATGCAACAGGCCACCCCGGTGCTTTTGGCACCAGGAGGCGGATTTCGGGGAAAAGAGGGGCCGGACGCCCGCCTCAGGGGAGGCGGCGGCTGTCAGTGGGTGGTTCTGACTCTTGCGGGTCTAGCTGGGCTCGGGCGCCGCGGGAGGCGGCCTCGTCGCACTGAAGAACTCGCGAAAGTGCTGCTGCACGTTGGCCGCGCAGTCCCGACAACCCTCGTTGTCAGGGTCGTACAGCGCCTTGGGCCAGTTCGCCGCGCCAGGCAGCACGCTGCTGGTGACCTCGATGCCGGCTGCGCGCAAGCGGCCTGCGAAGGTCATGGCCTCGTCGCGCATCGCGTCGTCCTGCCCCACCAGCACCAGCGCGGGTGCCAGGGCAGACAGGCGCAGCGATCCGCTCGGCACCGCATAGGGGTGCGTCGCGTTCGAGGGGCAGCTCAGGTACTTTTCCCAGCCGCTGGCCCAGCGGCACTCGGGAGCGTCGTTGGTGGCCTTGCGCAGCGACGCAGTGCCCGCGCACGGATCGAGCATCGGCGACAGCAGGATCTGGCCTGCCAGCGGCGGATGGGCCCGGTCACGGGCGATCAGCGCGACCGCCGCGGCCAGGTTGCCACCGGCTTCTTCGCCGGCCAGGTACACCAGCGCGCCCTTGCCGCCCAGTTTGGTGCGTTGCTTGTAGAGCCACTCGAGGGCGGCATAGCCGACTTCGATGGGTTCGGGGAACGGCACCAGCGGGTAGGCCAGCGAGACCACCACCGCGCCCGCACCGGCCAGCAACCGGCCCACGTTGCGCCCGTTGTCCAGGCCGCCGCACACGAAGGTGCCGCCGTGGAAATGCAGCACCAGGGGCGCCGTGTCGCTCTTTGCGCGCTGTCCGTAGACACGCGCGGCCACCGGTTCGCGACCGGGCAGCTCGATCAGAAGATCGGCTTCCACGCCTTGCACCGCGGCAGCAGCAGCGGCAGCTTCGGCAGAACGGGACGATGGAACGGGTGACATGGGCGACCTCAGGGGGATGGGCGATGGTTGAAATATAAGGCGCGGTGTGTGACATGAAACAGGCAACCTGACCCCACTCTGTTTCCAAACGGCTAACAATCCGTATGCCACAGGGGGTTGAACGCCTTGTGTGAGAATCCGCCTCCCTCCGGCGTGGGCCGGGTACCAGAACAGGCATTCGATGGATCAAATCCAGGCCATGCGCATCTTTGTCCGCGTCGTGGAGGCCGGCACTTTCACCCGGGCCGCGGACTCGCTCGCCCTGCCCAAGGGCACGGTCACCAAGCAGATTCAGGCGCTGGAATCGCGCCTGCGCGTGAAGTTGCTCAACCGCACCACCCGCCGCGTGACGGTCACGCCCGACGGCGCGGCCTACTTCGAGCGCGCCGCCCGCCTCCTGAACGACTTCGACGACATGGAAGCCAGCATGACCAATGCGCAGGCCAGCCCCACGGGGCGGCTGCGCATCGACGTCGGCACATCGGTGGCCCGGCAGATCATCCTGCCCAACCTGGCCAGCTTCTGCGACCGCTACCCCGACATCCAGGTCGACCTGGGCGTGAGCGACCGCACGATCGACCTGATCAGCGACAACGTCGACTGCGTGATCCGCGCCGGCGAACTCAGCGACCAGTCGCTGGTGGCCCGGCGCATCGGCACGCTGCATTTCGTGACGGTGGCCTCGCCTGCGTACATCAAGCGCTACGGCACGCCGGCGCATCCGAACGACATCGAGAAGCGCCACACGGTGGTGAGCTATTTCTCGGGCACCACGCGGCGCATCTACCCGCATGAGTTCCACAAGGGCGACGAGCGCATCGAGCTGAACGGGCCGTACCGGGTGTCGGTAAACGAAAGCAACGCGCACATCGCGGCGGTGCTCGGGGGATTCGGCATTTCGCAGTGCATCACCTTCATGGCGGAGCCGCACCTGGAAAGCGGCGAGCTGGTCGAGGTGCTGCCCGACTGGAGCCGCGACCCGCTGCCGATCCATGTGGTCTATCCGCCGAACCGCCACCTGAGCGCGAAGGTGCGGGCGTTCGTGGATTGGGCGGCCGAACTGTTCGCCAAGAACCCGAGGCTGCAGCGCCGCTGAACACGCCTGCGCTTGCATCTGCAAGCCGGAACAGGTACACCGACCGAGGCCCCATGCCGCCTCGCATGACATCGCTTGGAAGCGCTCGGGCCAGGTAATTCTTTTTATCTAGCCACCCAACGAAGGGGAGCCATGATTCATCAGATCCAAGTGAATGGAAAGACGCGGCGCGTCGACGTGGACGACGACACGCCACTGCTCTGGGTCCTGCGCGACCACCTCCAGTTGACCGGTACCAAGTTCGGCTGCGGCGTCGCCCAGTGCGGCGCCTGCACCGTGCACATGGACGGGCAGCCGCTGCGCTCCTGCTCGATCCCGGTGTCCGCGGTCGGCAAGCGCGCCATCACCACCATCGAGGGAGCGACCAGCCGCGAGGCCAAGGCCGTGCAGGCGGCATGGATCGCGCGCGACGTGCCGCAGTGCGGCTACTGCCAGTCGGGCCAGATCATGAGCGCGGTCGCGCTGCTGAAAGAAGTGAAGAAGCCGACCGACCGCGACATCGACCTCGCGATGAACGGCAACCTCTGCCGATGTGCGACCTATGTGCGGATCCGCGCGGCCATCCACGACGCGGCACGCGCGCTGCAGGGGTGATGCGATGAGCACGACAAGCACCCTCTCGCGCCGCACGCTGCTGCAGGCCACCACCGGCCTGCTGATCGGCGTCTACCTGACGCCCGCCACCCGCGCCGCGCAGGCCACCGCCTCCAAGGCCAAGGCCGCCGCGCTCGCACCCAACGCCTTCGTGCGCGTGTCCACCGACAACACCGTCACCGTGCTCGTGAAGCACATCGAATTCGGCCAGGGCCCGATGACCGGCCTCACCACGCTCGTGGCCGAGGAAATGGACGCCGACTGGTCGCAGATGCGCGCCGAGCACGCGCCGGCCGATGCCAAGCTCTACAACAACCTCTCCTTCGGCCCGCTGCAGGGCACGGGCGGTTCGAGCGCCGTGGCCAACTCGTACGAGCAGATGCGCAAGGCCGGCGCGGTCGCGCGCGCGATGCTGGTGCAGGCCGCCGCGAATGCGTGGAAAGTACCCGCCTCCGACATCGCGGTGGAACGCGGCGTGCTGCGCCACGTGGCCTCGCGCCGCCAGGGCCGCTTCGGGCAGTTCGCGGTGGCCGCATCGAAGCTGCCCGTGCCGCAAGACGCGCCGCTGAAAGACCCGTCTTCCTTCCGACTCATCGGCCGCGAAGGCGCGGTGAAGAAGCTCGACGTGCCCGGCAAGACCAACGGCACCGCGCAGTTCGGGATGGACATCCACGAGCCCGGCATGCTCACCGTGGTGGTGGCGCGGTCGCCGCGCTTCGGCGGCAAGGTCACGTCCTTCGATGCGACGGCCACACGCGCGGTCAACGGCGTGGTCGACGTCAAGCAGATCTCTGCCGGCGTGGCCGTCTACGCGAAGGACACCTGGTCCGCCATCAAGGGCCGCGAGAAGCTGAAGGTCGTGTGGGACGATGCGGCCGCCGAGAAGCGCAGCAGCGCGCAGATCGTGGAGGACTACCGCCAGCTCGCGCGCACCACTGGCACCGTGGCCGCGAGCCAGGGCGACGTGGCATCGAAGGTGGCCGGCGAGCGCGTGGTGGAAACCGAGTACGTCTTTCCCTACCTCGCGCACGGCCCGATGGAGCCACTCAACGGCTTTCTCGTGTGGGACGGCCAGCGCGTGAAGGCGCGCTACGGCAGCCAGATCCAGACGCTCGACCAGATGCAGATCGCCAAGGTCTTCGGCATCAAGCCCGAGGACGTCGAGATCCAGACCATGCTCGCGGGCGGCAGCTTCGGGCGGCGCATCGACCTGGGCCACGACATGATCCTGGACCTGGCCGAGTCCGCCAAGGCACTCGGTCCCAACAAGCCGGTGAAGATCGTCTGGACGCGCGAGGACGACATCACCGGCGGCTTCTACCGCCCCGCCTTCGTGCACCGATTGCGCGGCGTGCTGCGCGACGGCAAGGTGGCCTCGTGGAGCAACACCATCGTGGGCCAGTCCTTCATCATCGGCACCGCGTTCGAGGGGCTCATGAAGGACGGCATCGACGACACCATGGTCGAGGGCGCGAAGATCATTCCCTACGACATTCCCAACTTCCGCTGCGACGCGCACATCGCCAAGGGCAGCGTGCCCGTGACCTCATGGCGCTCGGTGGGCAGCACGCACACGGCCTATGCGACCGAGTGCTTCATCGACCAGTTGCTGGAGACGGCCGGGCTCGATCCGGTCGACGGGCGGCTTTCGCTCATGGGCAAGTCGGCGCGCCATGCGGGCGTGCTGAAGGCCGTGGCCGAGATGGCGAAATGGTCGTCGGGCACCCAGCCCGAACGCGGACGCGCGCGGGGCGTGGCGGTGGCCGAATCCTTCGGCACCTTCGTCGCGGAAATCGCCGAGGTGTCGATCAGCGAAAACGGCGAGCCGCGCGTGCACAAGGTGTGGTGCGCGGTGGACTGCGGCACGGTGGTCAACCCCGACATCGTGCGCGCGCAGATGGAAGGCGGCATCGGCTTCGGGCTCGGCCACATCCTCTACGCGCAGGTGAGCCTGGACGAAGGGCGGCCGGTGCAGCGCAACTTCAACACCTACCGGTCGCTGCGCATCCAGGAGATGCCCGAGATCGAGGTGAAGATCATCGATTCGAAAGAGAAGCCCACGGGCGTCGGCGAACCCGGCGTGCCGCCGATCGGGCCCGCGGTGGCGAATGCGCTGGCGCGGCTCGGCAAGGCGCGGCCTTCGCAGTTGCCGATGGTCAGGGGGGACGCATGATGAAGCGCTTCTCTTCTTTCTCCACCGCCCTGCTCTCGCTGGTGTTCGCAGGCCATGCCTTCGCGCAGCTCGCAACGCCGACCAATCCCACCACGCTGAAGCCCGCATCGGAGTTCGACCGCATCGAGAACAAGCAGGACCGCGCGGCCGCCCTCTTCATCGAGGCCGGCAAGGTCATCAACAGCCCGCGCTGCCAGAACTGCCACCCCGGCGGCGAACGCCCCACGCAGACCGATGCGATGAACCCGCACCAGCCCTGGGTGATACGCGGCGCCGACGGCTTCGGTGCCCCGGGCATGCGCTGCGCCACCTGCCATCAGGCCGCGAACTTCGAAAGCTCAGGCGTGCCGGGCCATCCGAAGTGGCACCTGGCGCCGGCCTCGATGGCGTGGCAGGGCAAGTCGCTCGCGCAGATCTGCGAGCAGATCAAGGACAAGTCGCGCAACGACAACATGGACCTTGCCGCGCTCGTGAAGCACATGTCGGAAGACACGCTGGTCGGCTGGGCCTGGAAGCCGGGGGCGAACCGCACGCCGGCGCCGGGGACGCAGGTGCAGTTCGGTGCGTTGATTCGGGCTTGGGCGGAGGCTGGGGCTTATTGCCCGAAGTCCTGAGGCTTCACCGCCTCACTCGGCCGCGGCATACACCGGCTCGCAGCGCACATCGGTCTTCACCGAATTCGCGATGAAGCACTCCTCGTGCGCGCGGTGGTGCATGTGCTCGATCTGCTCGTGCGTCGGCAGGTTCTCGCCCGAGAACGTGACCTCGGGCCGGAGCGTGACCACAGTCATGGCCATCTTGCCTTCCGCGTTTTTCTCCATGACGCCGGTCGCCGCGTCGAAATAGCGGTCGACGCAGAACTTGCGCTTCACCGCCATCGTGAGGAACCAGAGCATGTGGCAGCTCGAGAGCGACGCGACGAAGGCTTCTTCCGGATCGACCGCCGAGGCATCGGAAAACGGCAGCGGCACCACATGCGGCGACGACGAGCCCGCCCATTCCGCGCCGCCATCGAAGCGCAGCGAGTGCCTCCGGCTGTAGGTGTTGGCCAGGAAATCCTGGTCGCCTCGTTGCCACAGGACTTCTGCGGTGTATTCGGACATGGTCGTTGTTCTCCGTGATGAAGGTGTTCGTTCAGGGGCGTGGCGCCGAAGCGCGGATCTGCGCGGCGGTCACGGCCCAGGCCTTGCCCAGCATGCGCGAGAGGTAGGAGCCCGACTCCCACCCCACCTGCTGCGCCACCGAGAGCACCGAGTCGTCGGTGCTCTCGAGCAGGTAGCGCGCGCGCTCCAGGCGCTTGCGCTGCTGGAATTCGAGCGGCGAGAGCTCGAACGCGGTCTTGAAGATGCGCTCGACCTGCCGCCGCGAGAGCCGGTGCCGCTCGGCGAACGCATCGAGCGAGAGCGGGCGCGCGAGGTCCGTTTCGATGTCGTCGGCCAGCAGCGCCGCGAGCACCTTCGCGGGCGCGCCGCGGTCGTTCGGCTGCACGAGCGGATGGGCCGTGAGCCGCGCCGCTTCCATGACGAGCGCGCCGCAATGTGCGACGACGCGCTCCTCGGCCTCGCCCGCCTGGGCCAGCGACAGCATCTGCTGCGACAGCGCGGTGAGTGCGTTGCTGCTGGCACGCATGCCCTGCGCGGGTGCGTGCACGCCCTGGGCGCGCAGCGCCATCTCCCAGAACTCGGAATCGACATACACCGCGACATGCGTCTGCCGCAGCGTCTGTGCGCTCGTCGCGTGGGCGGCGCCCGCGGCGAACCAGAGGAAGTGGCCGGGGGAAGACTGCAGCGGATCGCCCTGCGCATCGACGATGTCGAATCGGCCCGCCAGCGGCACGAAGAGCATGTCGCAATCGTGCGCATGCGTGCTGGTCGCATAGCCCTCGCGCGCATTCGCCACCATCGTCGCCTTGTGGGCGAGCCGGTCGATGAACGGCGAAATCCGCAGGCCGGGGTGGGCGTCTTTCGGTGGCATGGGCGGGATTGTCGCCAATGTCGCTTTCGTGCGCGAGGGTGTCGCGATCCGGCGCACCTTGCCGGCCGCCTTCGACAAGACTAGCCCGCATCCCCCTGTCGATCCCGATCCTGCAAGGAACCCTCATGAACCCCTCGTCCCTCGTGCGCGCCGGACTCCGTCTGGCCGCTGTCGGTGCACTGGCAGCCGCAGCGGCCGCGCACGCCGCCTATCCGGCCAAGCCCGTGACCATCGTCGTGCCCTTCCCCGCGGGCGGCGGCACCGACGTGATCTTCCGCTCGGTGCAGGTCAAGCTGCAGGCCGAGCTGGGCGTGCCGGTGATCATCGACAACCGCGCCGGCGCCGGCGGCACCGTGGGTACGGGCTACGCGGCCAAGGCCACGCCAGACGGCTACACGCTGGTGGCCGCGACCACCACCACCATCGCCTCGGCACAGGCCGTGTACCCCAAGCTGCCCTACGACCCGCTGGCCGACCTGACGCCGGTCGGCACGCTGGGCACCACGCCGTTCGTGCTGGTGGTGTCGCCCGAACTGCCGGCGAAGAACCTGGCGGAATTCATCCGCTACGCCAAGGCCAAGCCCGGCGCGCTCAACTACGGCAGCATCGGCAATGGCACCGCAAGCCACCTGGCGGCCGAGCTCTTCAAGCAGCGCACCGGCGTCGACATGACGCACATCCCTTACCGCGGCGCGGCGCCCGCGCAGACCGACCTGATGGCCGGCCAGATCCAGGCGCTGTTCGACAACCCCGTGGCCCTGGCGCCGCAGGTGCGCGCCTCGCGGATGCGCGCGCTGGCGATCAGCCAGCCCTCGGCGGTGTTCCCCGAGCTGCCGACCTTCGAGGCCTCGGGCATCAAGGACTTCAAGCCCGAGCTCTGGTATGGCCTCATGGCACCCGCCGCGACGCCCAAGGACGTGCTGCAGCGCCTGCGCACCGCCCTCGACAAGGTGCTGCAGGACCGCAACCTGCGCGCCGACATGCTCTCCAAGGGCGTCGCCCCGCAGAGCCTGAGCCCCGAAGCGTTCGCGCAGAAGATCCATGCCGACATCGCGCTGTGGGGCGGCATCGCCCGCGCCGTCAACGCGAAGGCCGACTGATGACCATGCAGCTCGTTCGCGTATTCGCCCTGCCCGGCGCCGACACCGGCGGCAACCCGGCACCCGTCTGGCTCGGCGCCGACGACATGACCACCACGCAGATGCAGGAGCACACGCGCCTGAGCGGACACGAATCGGTGTTCGTGTTGAAGCCGTCGAGCGCCGATCACCAATTCCGCATGCGCTACTTCGTGCCGCGCCACGAAATGGAGATGTGCGGCCACGCGACCATCGGTGCGCTGTGGCTGCTGCACGAGCGCGGCCTGTGGAGCGGCGAGCCGGTGGCCGTCGAGACCTTGAGCGGAACGGTCGAGGGCCGGTACGTGCAGGGCACGGTCGAGATCAGCCAGCCGAGCGCCCGGGTGGAAGTCGTGGGCGATGCGCTGGTGCAGGAGATCGCGCGCTGCCTGGGTGTCGAGCCGCGGCAGATCGTCGGACAGGTGCTCAACTCGGCGACCAGCCGCGTCAAGACGCTCATTCGCCTCGAAAGCCTGGAGGCGCTGCACACGCTGCGTGTGGACCTTGGCAGCGTCGAAGCGCTGTGCGACCGGCTGGACTCCACCGGCCTCTACCCCTACGCGCTGGCCGACAGCACCGGACCGATCGTCAGCGCCCGGCAGTTTCCGCGCTCGTCGGGTTATCCGGAAGATGCGGCCACCGGCATCGCCGCCGCCGCGCTGGCCTGGGGCCTGCGCGAACAGGCGCTGGCTGGCGATGCGGCCACGCTCGTGACGGTCAGGCAAGGCGAAGCGATGGGCTCGCCGTCGACAATCGGCGTGCGGCTTCCAGCGCGTGGCGAGGAAGCGCAGGGCTGCTGGCTGCGCGGCGAAGCGCGGGCCATGTGAGCAACGTCAGGCGCCCAGCAGCTTGACCAGCAACGGCACCAGCAGCGCCGTCGCGATGCCGTTCAGCCCCATCGCCAGCGCCGAGAACGCGCCGGCCGTCTCGTTCACCTGGATAGCCCGCGCCGTGCCGATGCCGTGCGCCGCCATGCCGACCGCAAAGCCGCGCACCGCGGGTTCCTTGATGCGCAGCAGGTTCAAAAGGCCGGTCGCCATGATCGCGCCCGAGATGCCGGCCACCGCAGCCGCCACCGCGGCCAGCGACGGCAGGCCGCCGATCTTCTCGGCCACGCCCATCGCGATCGGCATGGTGGCCGACTTGGGTGCGAGCGACATGATCAGCTCGTGCGAACCGCCCAGCGCCCACGCGATGCCGATGGCCGAGACGATCGCAGCCACCGATCCCACCAGCAGCGCGACACCGATCGGCAGCCACAGCCGCCGCAGCCGCGCGATCTGGCCGTAGAGCGGCACGGCCAGCGCCACGGTCGCCGGCCCGATCAGGAAGTGCACGAACTTCGCTCCTTCGAAGTACGTGTCGTAGGGCGTGCGCGTGACGAGCAGCACCGTCACGATGACGACGACGGAGATCAGCACCGGGTTGACCACCGGGTTCGCGCCGCTGCGCCGGTGCAGCCACAGCGCGCCCAGGTACGCGAGCAGCGTGAGCGACAGCCACAGCAACGGCGACTGCGCAAGAAAGACCCAGATCTCGGAGAGCTTGGCGGGCGCAGTCATTCCGCGTTCTTTCCGGTGATGCGGATCATCCAGCGGAAGGTGAGCGCCGTCACGGTCATGGTGAAGGCCGCGCCGACGATGCCGGCAGCAAGGAACGGCAGCCACTCGCGCCCCACCCGCTCGAAATGCAGCATGACGCCGGTCACGGCGGGAATGAACAACAGCATCAGGTTGCGCAGCAGATGGCCCGACGTATCGGTCAGCGCCTGCGGTACGCTGCCGCGCGCGAGCAACGCGATGAACATCAGCACCATGCCGATCAGCGGACCGGGGATCGGCAGGCCCAGCCACTGCACGAGCAGTTCGCCGGCCAGCTGGCAAAGGAAAAGCGAGGTGATGGCGTAGAGCATGTTTTCAATCTTCGGTGCTAGTGTGCTGTCCCGCAAATAGCTGCGCAAAATGAAATTGCGCCGTTCACGGCAGGGCAAGGCGCAAACCGCAGCGATACCCGCAGGTATCGCGAGGATTTGCAACGCCGCCCTGGCGTGAACGGCGCGATTTCATGCGCAGTTATTTGCGGGACGGCACACTACCGGCTGCGCGTGTCCAGGCCTGCTTCAGCGCCTGCTGGCTCTGCGGCGGCAGCACGCCCAGGCGCACGTGGCCCGGCAGGCCGAAGGAGGCGCAGTCGCGCAGCTTGATGCCGTCGGCGCGCAAGGCGGTTGCCAATCGGGTGTACGGGATGTCGGTGCGGGCGCAGAAGAAATTGGCGTCGCTGGGGAGGCACTGCCAGTTCAGCGATTCGCAGAGGGCGCGCTGTTGCACCTTCCAGGCTCGCAAGGTCTGCAGGCTTTGGGCGAGCCAGGCTTGTGCTTCGTCGCCGGTCCAGGTTTCGAGCAGTGCCACGCCGTGTGCGCCGATTGGCCATGACGGTGCGAGCTGTTCGAGCCGCTGCATCAGGGGCCCGGCAGCGGCGTCGTCGGGTGCAATCGCATAGGCGGCACGGATGCCGGTGAGGCCCATGGCCTTGTTCGGCGTCCAGAGTTGCCAGACGCGGTTGCGCTGCGCGGCATCGAGCGACGCCTGGCCTTCGAGGCGAAGCGGTTCGTAGGCCATGTCGAGCACGCAGGTGCTGCCGGATTGCGCATGCCACACGAGATCGGCCTGCGCCTGCCCGAGCGGACTGGATGGCTCGCAGCACCAGTGCAACGCGGCGCCGTCGTGCGACTCGGGCGCACGCAACACTTGCAGCCCCCAAGCTTGCGCCGCACGCTCGTAGTCGCCGTAGCTGTGTGCAGGCAACCAGACCCGCCGGCCGCCGCCCTGTGCGATGGCCGCGCTGATGCGATGGATGAATTCGCTCGCGCTCGCAGCGATCACGATGCGTTCGCGCCCAACACCATGAAAAGCAGCGAGCCTTTCACGCAGTGTCGTGTAGCGCGGATCGGGATAGTGCGCAGCGTCGACCGCGCGCAATGCAGCAACCGCCACCGGGCACGCACCCACCGCGTTGCCATTGGTCGAGAAATCGTGCGGCGCGGCACCGATCTCGTCGGGGCCGCCGTGCAGGGCACCGGTGAATGTCATGGCCACCTCGCCATCGCAAGGATCGCCACCGACGCGGCCACCGCCCACGCCAGCACCGCCCTGCCGCCCAGCACGGCGGTGCGGTGCGTGTCTGCCGCCGCGGCTTTGCGCCCCTCCCCGTTCAAGGTGTAGATGCCGGGCTTGGCCAGCCGCACGCCGACGAGCAACGCCATCGCCGCCATCGGCCAACCGCTGTTGGGCGACGGCGTGCGGCGCGCCTCGCGCCCGAGGTCCCTCGGCCACTGCCATGCCGCCAGGGCCAGCAGCAGCACGGTGATGCGCGCCGGAAGCCACGAGAGCACATCGTCGGCGCGCGCGGCCCATTTGCCGAGCCAGGTCCAGTCGCGGCCGTTGCGCAAACCGCGGTAGCCCCACATCGCATCGGCCGTGTTGGCGAAGCGGTAGAGGGCCGCGCCCGGCAGGCCGAGCAGCACGAACCAGAACAGCGGCGCCACCAGCGAGTCGTTGAGGTTCTCGGCCAGCGATTCGATCGCGCTCTCGCGCACCTCGCGTTCGTCGAGCGCGGAGACATCCCGGCTCACCAGCCGGGCCAGTTGCGCCCGGCCCGCATCGAGCGAAACGGCCAGCGCCGCCTCGACCGCGAGCACTTCGTCGCGCAGCATCCGCCATGCGAAGAGCGGCTTGAGCAGCAGCCCCAGCAGCACGGCCGCGGCCCACGCGGGAAGTTGCAGCGTGACGAGCGATTGCAGCAGCAGCGCCACGCACCACACCGCCATGCCGCCGATGCACCACGTCAGCGCGCCGATGAAGAACAGCGGCATGTCCACGCGCTTGACCTGGTGCGGCTGCGGCGCGATGCGCGAGCCGATCCAGCCGAGGTATTGCCCCATCCACACCACCGGATGCAGCCGCGCCGTCGGCTCGCCCAGCCAGCGGTCGATGGCCAGCGCGAGCCAGAGCGCCGCGACGGCGACGAGGGCTTGGGTGAAAGAGAAGGCTGGCATGGGCGCCGTCATTCTCGCGAATCAGGCGGCGGCTGCCGGGTGCCGCGCCCGGCCGCGCCGCCACTGCGCGAAGGCGCCAAGCGCGATGAGCAATGCCGCGCCGAATGCGACCCAGAGGCGGAGCACCACAGTCTCCGCCTTCGGTGGCGGTGCCTCGTCGGGCGTCGGTTCGAGCTTGAGGCCGGTCACGGGCTGGGCGTCGCTGTCTGCCGTGGGTGTGGCCTTGTCGGGCGCCGGTGCCGGCGAAGGTGCGGCGACCGGCGCTGCCACGAGCGTCCTCTGTGCTTCTCGCACTTCAACTGGCGCTGCAACCCGCGGCGCCAGTTCCGCCTGCACGAATCGCTGCACCGCCGTATTGCGTTCGCGCAGGCCCGTGGCGCGCACGGCTTCGGCGTAGGCCGTTGCCAGCTCCCGCCGCGTCGCGGCATCGGGCGTCCAATAGTTCAAGCGCACCGCATCGAGCATGCGCTCCAGCGTCTGCGCGAAGGCCGCGCGGTTGTCGCCCTCCAGCCATTCGCGCGTGCCCAGCTTGTATCGGTCGCGCACATACACGTCGTGCAGCGACTGCCATTGGTCCTGCCGCACGGTGCCGGGCGCAGTGACCTGCCAGCCCCAGAGGAACTGGGCGGTCTTGAGCACCTGCAGCGTGCCGCTGTAGCCCTCGGCCTTCTGCGCCTCGATCCATTGCGGGTGCAGGTAGCGCGTCTGCATTTCGCGCGCGATGGCGCCGGCGGCGGTGTCGGTGCGCACCGCGCCGCCGTCGCGCAGGTTCTGCACGTAGAGCGCCGGGTCCTTTCCCGTGAGCTGCCGCACGGCTTGCGCAATGCCGCCGAGGTACTGGAACGGGTCGTCGTTGGTGAGCACGCCGTAGAGATTCGACGTGCGCGCCATCAGCGCCGCATCGACCTGCGCGAGATTGCCGGCGTACGCACCCGGCCGCGCTGTGCCGTCGAGCCCCTGGCCGTACGCGTGCCCCATGCGGTCCATGTAGAGCTGCGCCATCTGCGCATCGCCGCCGCCGCGCCGCTGCGAAGTCCACACGTCGCTTGCAAGCGCAGCCTCTTCGAGCCCGGCGCCGTAGCTGCCCTGCTCGTTCGAGAACACCCGCGCGGTCGACCAGCGCTTGGCCTCGGCCGGCGTGGCGCCTTCCGCGCGCAGCTTGCGGGCCAGCGCCTCGCTGTGCTGCGCGACGGCGTTGCCGGGCTCGTTCAGTGCAGCCACCTGCTGCACCGCCTCGTCGAGCCAGCGCATCACGTTCGGGAACTGGTCGCGGTACGAGCCGGTGACGCTGACCAGCACATCCATGCGCGGCCGCTTCAACGTCGATGCGGGCAGCACCTCGATGCCGGCAATGCGCCCTGCCTCGTCCCAGCGCGGCTTCACGCCCATGGCGTAGAAGGCCTGGCTCTCCAGCACGCCCTGGTGGCGCGAGGCCTCGCCGGCCCAGAGAGTGAAAGCGATCTTCTCAGGCGGCTTGCCGGCGTGCCCCTTGGCATGCTCGGCGATCCACGCATCCATCGCGGCGACACCGACATCCCACGCGACGCGCGTCGGCACGCGGCTCGGATCGAAGCCATAGAGATTGCGACCGGTCGGCAGGCTGTCGGGGTTGCGCACCGGGTCTCCGCCATAGCTGGCCTTGAGGTAGCGGCCATCGAGTGCAGTGAGCAAGCCTTCGATTTCCTCGTTGTGCGCGAGTGCGGCGTCGATCTTCTGCGCGCGTTGGGCCATCGTTCGCAATGCTTCGGCCTTCGCGGCATCTGCGCCCATCGCGCTCGCGGCTTCGACGTCCTTGACCGCGATCTCGACCCATCGCGCCGGTCGTGAGGCCGCGATATTTTTCGCATCGATCAGAAAGGCCTCGTCGACGTCTTCCCCCAGCGCCTCGGCCAAGGGCTTGCCCAGGATCTGCAGGATGGTCATGCGGCGCCGCTCCGCATCGGGCGCCTGCCCGAAGGTCGCAAGGCCCAGCGGCTGCGCGGTCTGCGCCAGTTCGTCCAGGTACGGATGCAGCACCGCGATGAAGCCCGCGAAGTCGGCGCGAATCCGTGCGGGCGTCCATTTCAGGTCGCGGTCGTAGTGCTGTTCGATGAACTCCGCGGCGAGCTGCTTTTCCATCGCGGCCTTCACCGGCCCGGGTGACAGCGTCTCCCAGTCGTGCATGCGCTCGTGCATCGCCTGCACGCCGGGCCTAAAGCCCGCGGGCGCGAACATCGGCGTCGAGTGGCTCACCATCGTCGCGCGGCCCCGGCGCTTGGCGGTCGTGGCCTCGCCGAGGTTGTCCATGATGTACGGATAGACGTTGGGCAGGTCGCCGAGCGCGAGCAGCGGATCGTCCTGCACCGAGAGACCGCGCTCCTTGCCCGCCGACCATTCGACCGTGCCGTGCGTGCCCACATGCACGACCGCGCTGGCGCCGAATTGCGTGCGCAGCCAGAGGTACGTGGCGAGGTAGCCGTGGCTCAGCGGAATCGCCGAGCGGTGATAGACCTGCTCGGCCTTGCCGGCCACCTGCGTGCCCGGCTCGAAGCGCGGCGGCTGGCGCAGTACGACGACATGGCCGAACTGCACACGCGGAATGACGAAGGCCTGCTCGCCCGCGACGGGCCGCAGCATCGTCGACTTCTCGGGCGGCCCCCAGTAGGCCTCGATGCGGCGCTGCGTCTGCGCAGGCAGCGCACGAAACCATGCGACATAGCGCGACAGCGGCAGCGAATCGGCCAGTCCCTTGTCGAGCAGCGGCTGCAACGCATCGCCGCCATCGACCGGGTAATAGGCCTTCATCGTGGCCTGGACCTGCGCGATGAGTGCATCCGCACCGGGTATCTCCGTGCGGTAGCCCGCCGACTGCATGGCCGCGAGCATGTTGTTCACGCTGCGCGGCACATTGAGAAACGACGCGCCGAAGTTCGCCTCGCCCGGCGGGTAGTTGTAGACCAGCATCGCGACACGCCGGTCCGCGGCCGGTGTGCGCTGCAGCCGCAGCAGCGCAGCCGCCTTGCCGGCCACCGCGTCGATCTGCGCGGGCAGCGGCTGCAGCGTGCCGGTGGCGGCATCGCGTGCGCTCACGAGCATCGGGTCGGTCATGCCCGCGAGTTCGCTCGGGCTGTAGTACGAGGCGATGTCGGTCTGCGCGAGGCCGTCCTTGCTCTCTGCCCACTGCGCGGCGTCCATCGCGAGCGACGGCAGCGTCTGCAGCACCGGCACGCCGATGCGTTCCAGCTCGGCCTTGCGCTCGTTCGGCGTGAAGACCAGCGAGGCGTTGACGATCAGATCGGCCACACGGCGTTCGTCTCCACCGGCTGCATGCGTCATGCGAAAGAACAGGTCCTTCTGCTGGCGCGGGCCGTAGAAGGCGTAGGCGCGCAGGCCGCGCTGTTCGAGCGCGACGATCAGCGCGTCGAGCCAGCCGGTGTCGTCGCCCGTCACGGTGGCGCTGTTGATGGCGATGGCGACGGTTCCAGAGGTGCCCGCCAGCCCGGCAATTGCGGAGATATCCGTTTCGATGCGCGGCCAGCGCGGGTGATAGAAGCCAGCGAGCGGCGTCGGCACAGGTGGCGGCAGACCATTCACATCGTCGACCTGTGCCAGTGCCTTCATCGCCGACTTCAGGTTGGCCGTGCCCGCGAACCGCCAGTACTCACGCAGCCGCTGTGCCCAGACCGCATCGACGCCACGTTCGGCGGTGAGCGGCGCCGCGCTGGAGGCTTGTCCCTTCGCGACGAGCGCGAACTCGCCGATCAACAGATACGGCAGGGCACTGCGAGAAACCACATCGCCGAAGCGCGCCGCCGCGGCCTGCGCCACGCTGATGTGCGGCGCATCGATCACCAGCAGCCGCGCGCCGGCCAGTGCCGCAGCCAGCGCTTCAGGCGAATCCTTCGCGGCCGACACCACCTGAAGCGGCAATCCCACCTCATGCGCCGCCTCCTGCAGCCGCACAACGCGCGCCGGCGACACCAGCGACGTGCTCAACACCACGATGCGCGAGGGCTCGGCGTGTGCGCAAAACGCCAGCGCCATCAACAGGAGCCAGGCAAAAAACCGCGTCACTTCCCGCCCTGTGCCGCCGGTACAGCATCGGCAGGCACATAGACCATCGTGCCGTCCTTGAGTCGCCAGGCCGTGCCGGCCTTCTCGCCGTCGCCCTGCCCCGTCGCACCGCTGGCCTTGAAGCGCGTGACCTTCTGTCCTTCGCGCGTGATGATCTCCATGTCCGGCTTGCCCTCGTTGCGGATGATCGTGACCTTGTCCTGCGCGAACGGATTCATCGGGTTGTTGATGACCGCGATCATCAGCATGCCGATGACCACCATGAACACGTCGATCAGGTTGATGGTCGAGAGCACCGGATCGTCGTCATCGGCGTCCAGGCTGCTCAATATCGAGAACTGCCTGCGGCTCATGAGAGGCGATCCCGCGCATCGAGCACCGTCACCAGCTCGCGCATCAGCCAACGCCGGCGCACGGTGTAGACCACGAAGGTGATCGAGGCCGAGGCGAGCGCCACGATCACCGCGGCGAACGCGGGCGCAAGGCTTTGCGCCACGCCCTGCGATTCCCCCGAGGCAACGGCCACCAGTGCTGGCCCCATCGGGATCATCGTGGCGATCAGCCCGAGCATCGGTGCCACGCGGCTGCACAGGCGCACGCCTTCGAGTTGCTTGAGCACCACCAGCTCCATCTGCTCCTGGCTCGCATCGGCATGGCGCTGCAGCACCAGCGCGCGCAACGGGTCGCGGCGGCGTTGCAGGTATTCGATGCCGAAAGCGCCGAGGCAGTACACCGCGTAGACGAAGGACAGCAGCACGCCGAGCGTCACCGGCCAGAGGAACAGGCGCGCGAGTTCGAAGAGGACGGAATCGAAGGCCGGCATCAGGCAGGTTCCACGGCGGATGGGGTGGGAGAAAACAGGTCCGACGGCCGGCCCCAGCGCTCGTCGAACACCAATGCGGACAGCGGCTCGCGCTTCGCCCAGCGTTCGCGCTGCAGCATCGGCTCTTCGTAGAAATCGTGCACCGGACCCAGGCACAGCAGGGCGATGGGCTCCGCGCCCTCGGGCAGGCCGAGCAAGGCGCTCAGTTCGATCGGATCGAACAGCGACACCCACCCCATGCCCAGCCCTTCGGCGCGCGCCGCGAGCCAGAGGTTCTGGATGGCGCAGGAGGCCGAGGCCAGGTCCATCTGCGGCAGGGTGCGGCGGCCGAACACGTGCCTGTCTCGATCGTCCGCGAGCGACACGGCCAGCAACTCGGCCGCATCGAGCAGGCCCTGTACCTTGAGGCGCATGAACTCGTCCTCGCGCTCGCCGAGGGCGCGCGCCGTGAGCACGCGTTCGCGCTCGACCGCGTCGTGCAGGCGCCGGCGCAAGGCGGCATCGCGGATGCGGATGAAGCGCCATGGCTGCATGAAGCCGACGCTGGGTGCCTGGTGCGCCGCTTCGAGCAACCGGCGCAGCACGTCGGGCGCCACCTCGCCGCCCGCGAAGTGCCGCATGTCGCGCCGCTCGCGGATGGCGCGGTACACCGCCCTCGCCTCGTCGGCCGCGAATCCGTGTTGCTGCGCCATCGCGCTCAATCCTCGATGCCGCGCTGCGCCGGAATGCCGGCCTTGAACGCGTGCTTGACCATCGTCATCTCGGTCACGGTGTCCGCCAGCTCGATGATTTCCGGCGGGCAGCGGCGTCCCGTGAGCGCCACATGCACGTGCTTGGGCCGCGCGCGCAGCGTTTCAAGCACGCCTTCGAGAGGCAGCCAGCCGTAGATCAGCGGATAGGTGATCTCGTCGAGCACCACGAGGAAGAACTCACCCGAGAGGATCGCCGCCTTGGCCTTCTCCCACCCGTCGCGCGCAAGCTGGCCCGAGCGTTCGAGGTCCTGGCTCTTCCAGCTGAAGCCGTCGCCGAGCCCTTCGATCGGAATGCCGATCTGCTCGAACATGCGGTGTTCGCCGAAGCGCGCCGAGGGCACCTTCATGAACTGGTAGATCTTCACGGCCTTGCCGCGGCCGTGCGCGCGCAACGCGAGGCCGAAGGCTGCGGTGCTCTTGCCCTTGCCGTCGCCGGTGTTGACGATGACGATGCCGCGGCGTTCGCCCTCGGGCTTCTCGTAGGGCTTTTCGCTGGGGGGAGTTTCGATCTGCATGTGTGTTCCTTGCTTATTTCGGCAGCGCGATCCACTGGTCCGCCACGCGGTGCACGCGGATGCGGTGGTCGAACACCTGTTCGAGCGCGGTGTGGGTGGCCGGGTCGTCGCAACCGCCGTGGTGCACCACGCGGCCCTTGTCCATCACGACCATTTCGTCGGCAGCCAGTGCCATCGGCAATTCGTGCAGCACGCTGACCACGGTGCGGCCTTGGGCCACGAGCGTGCGGGCGGTCTGCATCCAGTCGGCCTGGTGCGGCGGATCGAGGTTGGCGAGCGGCTCGTCCATCAGCAGCACCTGGGCCTCGACCGCGAGCGCGCGGGCGAGCAGCACGCGCTGGCGTTCGCCGCCCGAGAGCTGGCCGAGCGGTCGGTCGCGCCAGTCCCAGGCCTGGGTGCTGCGCAGCGCGCGCTCCACGGCGTCGCGGTCGGCCGCACTCGGAGCCGCGAGCCAGCGCTGATGCGGCAGGCGGCCGAGCATGGCGACGTCGTAGACCATCAGGTCGTCGGCGCTCGCCTCGCCCGTGCCGCTCTGGCCGAGCCACGAGAGGCGCTGCGCGCGGATGCGGGCCGGGATCTTGCCCTCCGCCTCGCCGAACAATCGCACCTCGCCGCGATGCGCGAGCAGGCCCGCGAGCGCCTTGAGCAGCGTCGACTTGCCCGCGCCGTTCGGGCCCACGATGCTGGTCCAGCGGGCGGACGAGAGCGCGAGATCGATGCCGTGCAGCACCTCGGTCGTGCCGAGCGTGGCGCTGACCTGGCGAGCCTCGATGGCGGGGCCGTTCATCCCAGGCCTCCGCGCGCGCCGCGTCGATGCATGAGCCACAGCAGATAGCTGCCGCCGAGCACCGCGGTGAGCACACCCACCGGCAGCTCCTGCGGCGCGATCAGCCAGCGCGCCAGCAGGTCGGCCGCCATCAACAACAGGCCGCCCATCAGCGCCGCGAGCACGATCAGCCGCGCATGCGTGGTCTTGACCACCGAGCGCACGAGGTGCGGCGCCGCAAGGCCGACGAAAGCGATCAAGCCGGTCTGCGCGACGGCCGCGCCGGTGGCGAGCGCGAGCACCACGACCAGCGCGGCGCGCATGGCGCCCAGCGGCAAGCCGAGGCTGCGGGCGGTCGCCTCGCCGAGCGCCAAGCCGTCCAGCACCGGTGCGAGCGCCCAGGCCGCCAGCAGGCACACCGCGCACACCGTGCCCATCACGGCGCAGGCGCTCCAGCCGACGAGACCGGTGCTGCCGAGGATGAAGCCCTGGATGGCCTGCAGGATGTCCGCCGAGGCGATGGTGATCAGGTCCTTCGCGGCGCCGAGCACCACGCCGACGATCACGCCCGCGAGCAGCAGCCGCAGCGTCTGCTGCACACCGCGCGCCAGCGTCAGCGTGAGCAGCACCGCGAGCACGGCGCCAATGAAGGCCGCGCCTGTGAGCCCGAGGCGCATCACCCACTGCGTGCTCGCGGCCGAGCCGCCGAACAGCATCAGCGCCACCGCCACGCCCAGCGATGCGCCCGAGGCGCTGCCGAGCAGATAGGGATCGGCCAGCGGATTGCGGAACAGCCCTTGCGCCACCGCCCCAGCAAGCCCGAGCAGCGCGCCCGCAAGCCACGCACCGAGCGTGCGCGGCAGGCGGATGTCCCAGACGATCTGCAGCGCCACCGGGTCATGCCGCGCCGCCAGCAGGCTTTCGAAACCGGTGCTGCCGATGCCCAGGCCGAACAGCAGCAGCGCGACGCCCAGCCCCAGCAGGGCCGCGCCGAGCAGCACGACGCGGCGCAGGTGCGCGGTATGCATGTGGGCGGCGTTCACTGGCCCTTGTCCACCAGGCATTGCGCCATCAAGCGCGCCGCTTCGTCCATGCGCGGACCCGGCCGCACGAGCACGTCGGACTGCAGTGCGTCGAAACGGCAGATGCGGCCTTCGCGCACCGCGCGGATGCCGCCCCAGCCGGGCCGCTGCTCCAGCCCCTGCGCGCTGCGCACGCTGACCATGATGAGGTCGGGATTGGCGCGCACCACGTACTCGGGGTTGAGCTTGGGAAATGGCCCGAGCTTGGCCGGCACGATGTTCTTCATGCCCAGCCGCGTGAGCGTCTCGCCGATGAACGACGACTCGCCCGCCGCATACGGCGTGCTGTTGACCTCGAAGTACACGCGCTTGCCCTTCGCGCCCGCAGGCACCGACTGCGCCGCCGCCGACACGCTCGCATCGATCACGCGCCAGACGCGCGGCGCCTCGTGCGTGCCGAGCACCTGGTCGAGCTTGTCGAGCACGCGCTGCACATCGGCATGGCTCTTGGGTTCGAGCACCAGCACCTTCAGGCCCAGCGCCTCGAGCCGCTGCGTGACGCGCGACGACTTGGCCAGCAGCACCGCATCGGGCTTGAGCGCAACGATGGCTTCCACATTGGGATCGATGCCACCACCCATCTGCGGCAAGGCGCGCACGGCGGCCGGCGAGTTGGAATAGTTGTCGACACCCACCAGCCGCTCGCAGGCGCCGAGCGCGCAGACGGATTCGGTGAGCGACGGCAGCAGCGTGACGATGCGCTGCGGCGGCTGCGGCAGGCTCACGGTGACGCCGCGTTCGTCGACCACGTCGAAGGCGTGCGCGGCGAGTGCGCACAGCATCAGGCTGATGGCGGCGGCGAGCGATGAAATCCGGCGCAGCGTCATCAGGCAGGCGCCTTCAGGCTCAGCGGCAGGCCGGCCGCCATCAGCGTCACGCGGCTGCAGGCGGCGGCCACATCCTGATTCAGCCGCCCCAGCGCGTCGACGAAGGCGCGGGTCTCACGCCCGAGCGGGATCACGCCCAGGCCGATCTCGTTGCCGACCAGCACCACCGGTCCGCGCGCCTCGCGCAGCGCAATCTTCAGCATGGTGGCGTGTGCCGCGGGCGTGCGCGTCACCGGCCGCGCGGCTTCGGCGCGCACGGGCATGAGCAGGTTGGTGAGCCAGAGCGTGAGGCAGTCGATCACCACCAGCGTCTCGGGCGTGCTCTGCGTGACGATGGCGCGCGCGAGCTCGACCGGCTCCTCGATGGTCCGCATGGCGGGCACGCGCTCGGCGCGGTCGGCCTGGTGGCGCACGATGCGCTCCTGCATCTCGTCGTCGTAGGCCTGGGCGGTGGCGATCAGCACGGCGCGGTTGGTGCCGGGCGCGGCGGCGAGCCAGTCGATGGCGCGCTGCTCGGCGCGGCGCGACTTGCCGCTCTTTTGTCCACCGAGGATGAATTCGTGCTCAACGGTCATCGATCTCTCCCTTTGCTGCATCGTGGCCCAGCTCGATCGGCATGGCGCCGAAGAGCCGCGCCGTGGCTTCCGGACTGGAGGCGAACCATGCGTGGAAATAGCTGGCCCGCACCGGGCCATGCACATAGAAAGCCTCGCCTCCGCGCGCACCGACGGCCTGCGTGGCGCCGGGCCGAGCGGTGTGGGCCGAAGGCACGAGCGGCGTTTCGCAACTCGAATAGTGAAAGGTGTGGCCGCGCAGGGTATGGCTTCCAAGCTGGAGCTGTTGCGGTCCGAGGCCGGCAAGGCGCTTTTGCATCGTCACGCGGCCGGGGAGCAGACCCCACACGCGGTGGACCTGCTGCGGCTCCGCATCGGTGTGCGTGGCCAGTTCGTCGAACAGCGCCATCATGCCGCCGCACTCGGCCCAGATGGGCTTGCCCGCGGCAGCGTGTGCGACCAGGGAGGCACGCATCGATTCGTTGGCCGCCAGGGCTTCGGCATGCAGTTCGGGGTAGCCGCCCGGGAGCCAGACGGCGTCGCAGGCCGGCAACGCATCTCCCGCCAGCGGCGAAAAGAATGAAAGCCGTGCGCCGAGTTCCGAAAGCACATCGAGGTTGGCGGGATAGATGAAGGAGAACGCCGCATCGCGCGCGATGGCGATCGTGCGACCTGCCAGCAGCGGCGCCGTAGCCGGCTCTTCCGCGGCGGGCGCATCGAAGCGCACCTGCGGCAGTTGCGAGAGCGGCAGTTGGCCCAGCGGCGTCTCGGCCAGCACATCGGCGGCCGCATCGAGCCGCGCCATCGCATCGTCAAGCTCGCCCGCACCCACGAGGCCCAGGTGCCGCTCGGGCAACGCGAACCTCGCATCGCGCGGCAGGGCGCCCATCCATTGCGAAGGTTCGCGCAATGCGTCCTTCAACATGCCCGCGTGCCGCTCGCTCGCCACGCGATTGGCCAGCACGCCGGCCCACGGCAGGCCGGGCTTGAAGTTCTGCAATCCGTAGGCCAGCGCCCCGAAGGTGCCGGCCATCGCGTGCGCATCGATCACGGCCAGCACCGGCAGGCCGAAGCGCTCCGCGAGGTCGGCCGCGCTCGGCGTGCCGTCGAACAGACCCATCACGCCTTCGACGATCACGAGATCGGCATCGGCCGCCGCGGCACGCAGCCGCGTCCTGCAATCGGCCTCGCCCGTCATCCACAGGTCCAGCGAATGCACCGGCGCGCCGGTGGCGAGCGCCAGCCAGTGCGGATCGAGAAAATCCGGCCCGCACTTGAAGGCCCGCACCCGCCGGCCCTTGCGCGCATGCAGCCGCGCGAGCGCGGCCGCCACCGTGGTCTTGCCCTGCCCCGAGGCGGGCGCGGCGATCAGCACCGCGGCACAGGTGGCTGCGGTGCCGTGTCGTTGCGAGAGGTCGTTTACTGCGGTGTCCACTTGAGGCCGAGGTAGGCGATGCGGCCTCCATTGGCGTAGAGGCGTGCGTACTGGTAGTCCTTGTCGCCCACATTGTCGATGCGAGCCACGAGGTTCAGGTCCCGTGCGATCTGCGTACTGGCCGACAGGTTCAGCAGCGTGTAGCCGCCGAGCTTGATCTTGTTGGCCGTGTCGTCGTAGCGCTGGCTCGAAGCCTGCACTTCGGCGCCCAGCGTCCAACCGGCCACGCGCCAGTCGGCGCCCAGCGTGCCGTGGCGCTTGGCGCGGCGTGCGAGCAGGTTGCCGGTCTCGGCGTCCTTCGGGTCCTGCACATCGAACGAGGCGCGCAGCGTGACGTCGCCGACGCGCTGGCTGGCCGACAGCGTGGCGCCCTGCAGGGTGGCGCGGTTCACGTTGGTGTAGCAGCCGAACGACGAGGCGCAGCCCGTGGCAGTGCCCACGAAGTTGATGAGGTTGCGCACGCGGTTGCGGTACACCACGAGGCCGGCGGTGGTGCCGTCCTTGGCGTAGTTCAGGCCCAGCTCGACGTTGCGGCTGTCTTCGGGCCGGAGCGTCGCCACGCCGTATTCGCTGAAGCGCTGGTAGAGCGTGGGCACGCGGAAAGCGGTGCCGGCCGATGCGGTGAAGCGCAGCGACGGAAGGATGGCAAAGCCGTAGGCGGCGCTGCCGGTGGTCTTGCCGCCGAACTCGCTGTCCCTGTCGCGGCGCACATGCAGCTGCAGCGAATGCGGGCCTTGCACGAAGCCGTAGCCGAGCGCGAGCGCGTTCTGCGAGCGATCTTTCGAGAACAACTTGGCCGAAGAGGTGGGTGCGTTTTCCAGCGCGTCTTCGCGGCGCTCCAGCGTGGCCGTCACCAGGTGCGGGCCGAAGCGGAATTCGTTCTGGAACAGGTAGCCGCGCAGGTTGGTTTCGGTACGGTAGAACGAAGGCTGCGTCTTGTAGACCGATTGCGAGTCGGTCACCTGCACGCGGGTGCTGTAGATGTCGTTCCACTTGGCCGACCAGGTGAGGCCGGCGGTGCGCAGCGTGTTGGTCGAGACGTCGTTCCTAAAAAGGATCGGCGGCTTGGTCCTGAAGCTGACCGAAGCGTCGTAGCCGGCTTCGATGTTGCTCTGGAGCAAGGTGGCTTCGATGCGCTGGTCGGGCGTGATCTGGAAGCCCAGCTTCAGGTTGCCCGAGGTGCTGCGGTAGCCGTCGCGGTCGGGGCTGGTGAAGCCGTCCTTCGAGGGCGTGCGCTTGTCGGCGGGCTGCACGTTGAAGCCCTTGCTCTCTTCGTGCGCGACACCGAACGAATAGTCGAACAGGCCCGACTTGCCGCTCACGCCGCCTTCGATCTTGCGCAGGCCATGGCTGCCGAAGCCGATGCCCGCGTAAGGCGACACACCCTCTTCGCCGCGCTTGGTGAAGAGCTGGATCACGCCACCGATGGCGTCCGACCCGTACACCGCGGCCGCCGGGCCGCGCAGCACTTCGATGCGGTCGATCTGCGCGAGCGGAATGCCTTCCCAGCCGGCGCCGCCGGTCGATTGCGAGTCGATGCGCACGCCGTCCAGGTAGACGGCCGTGAAGCGCGTCTCGGCCCCGCGGATGTACAGGCTGGTGGTGTTGCCCACGCCGCCGTTGCGCGTGATCTCGATGCCGGGCTGGCGTGCCAGCACGTCGGCCACGCCGGTGGCGCCGCTGCGCTCGATGGTCTGGCGGTCGATGATGGACACGTCGCCCACGAGGTCCGACAGCGGCTGCGGCGTGCGGTTGGCCGTGACCACCGTTTCGCCGAGCGTGGGCGTTGCCTGTTGTTCCTGTGCATGCGCCAGCGTGGGCAGCTGGATCAGTGCAAGGCCGCCGAAGGCCGAGGCCAGTGCGAGCGGCAGGCAGGCAAGGCCGCGATGGCGGATGGGCGCAGGCGCGCGACCGCGAGAAGCGCGGGAAAAAGAAACGCAGGAAATCATGAGTGAGCCGAACGAACGTCAATGCCCCTGGCCGGCCTCCCCGCCGGCGCCCTGGGCGCAATGACCGCCGCTGGCATGAACCGGTTCTATTCGTTCATTCATGCATGCGGCAGCCGCCTTGTTGGCCGGTATCCGGGCTGGCAGAACAGCCCCTGCCGCCTTCCCAGGCGCCTGTTTCAGGGCGCCCAGTGGCTGGATGGAAGGGGTGGCGCCTTGCGGCGCCGTCTGCTTGACCGTTGCGGGGGCAGCGCAGGCGGCTTCGGCCTTGGTCCGATGTCCGGCTTGCGGACTTCTCGGGGGCGTTCACTCCTGCTTCCCGTTGAACTGCGCCGTGCGAACCACGGCGCGAGCACCAACGGGCGGGATTTTAGGCCCTGCGGCGGCGGCGCCAAGTCGAAAGTTGTGGCTGCTGCGCCACTCGCACCGCGGGGAAGGCTACTTCGATTTGGCCGGGCGGACCGCCATCACCTCGATCTCGACCAGGTAGGCCGGGTTGGCCAGTGCGGCCACCTGCATCGCCGAGCGCACCGGCAGTTTCGGCTGCGCCGTGGTGCCGAAGAACTGGGTGTAGCCCTCCATGAAGCCGGCGAAGTCCATCTTGTTGTCCTTGGCCGGATCGCCCACCAGGAACACCTGCATCTTCACCACGTCGCCCATCGTGAGGCCCAGGCCCGTGAGGCTCTTCTCGATGGCCTTGAGCACGCCGACGGTCTGGCCCTTGGTGTCGCCGCCGTAGGCTGCGGCAGTGTTCTTGGGCGCGGCCGCATCCTGCAGCGGCGGCACCTGGCCCGAGAGGTACACGTTGGTGAAGGACGAAGGGATTTCCACCGCGGCCGAGATCGGGAAGGTGGAGTTCGGAATGCGGTGGCGAATGATGTCGTCGGCCGCGTGCGCCGCACCGCAAGCGGCTGCGAACAGGGCGGCGGCGAGCGCCAGTTTCTTCGTCTGGGTGAGAAGGGTCATGGTCATGCGTGTTGTCTCTCTGCTGGTGGATGAATGAAAGAAGGAAGGATCTGCCGGAGGTCGCAATGAAGTCAAGGCCGCAGCTTCTTGACGCTCTCCGCGGGAATCGCATCGGCGTACTGGTTGCCGAAATGCGTGCGCGCATAGCCGACCACCGAAGCGATCTGCTCGTCGGTCAGCATCTTGCCGAAGGCGGGCATGCCCTTCTGGCCGTTGATGACCACGTAGAGCGGGTACTCCGCGCTCGCGAGGCGCGGGTTCGATGCGAGCGCGGGGTACGCGCCTGCGCCTTTCGCGCCCTGCCCCTGCGCCATGTGGCAGCCCTGGCAGGTGGCGCGGTAGATCGATTCGCCCGAACTCTCCTGGAACCGCGGGCCGACGGAGAACGCGGGCTCGGGCGATTGCGCCAAAGCGTGTCCGCTCATCGCGGCGATGGCGCCGAACGAAAGGCAGAGCAGAGCGCGCCGGAAGGTCGTGAGGTTGTTGTTCATGGTGGGTGTGTCCTTCACTCGGCGGTCATGCGGCGACGGCGCGGGCATGCAGCCGCTGGATGGCATCGAGCGACGAGAGCAGTGCGCCCTCTTGCCAGGCCGGAATGTAGGAAGCGTGTTCGCCTGCGAGCGCGATGCGCCCGTCGACCTGGCACAGGTTCTTGTAGTGCTTCTGGCGCGTCTCGTCGGTCCACATGCCGTAGCAGCCGTGCGTGCCGGGCACGCGGTGCCAGCCGACCGAGATGCCGTTGTCGAACTCGCTCGCGTACTGCGGATGCAACTGCGTGCCGAACTCGACCGCGCGGCGCACGCGCTCCTCGGGCGCCATCGCGGTGAATTCGTAGGAGTTCGGGCCGTCGAACACATAGGCGCCGAGCACCACCGCCTTGCCCTTGGCGCCGTAGCGCGTCGAGGGATACGAGATGCGCGAGATCGGCAGGTCGGTGTAGCTGATGCCGCCGTAGATGTGCTCGTCTTCTTCCCAGAAGCGGCGCTTGAACTGCAGGCCCACCTTTACCGATGCGCCATAGGGCACGGCGTTGATCGCCTCCTGCATCGGGGCGCTGACCTGCATGTCGATCTGGCTGAGCACCGACAGCGGAATGGTGCACAGGCACCAGTCGGCCTTGGCCTGCGTGACCGCACCGCCCTTGGCTTCGTCGGTGTAGGTGACGGTGACGCCGCGGTCGTTCTGCTCGATCTTGGTGACCTTCGCGCCGTAGCGGATGAGGCTGCCGACTTCTTTCTGGAAGGCCTTGGCGATCATGTCCATGCCGCCCACGGGCTGGAAGATCGCGCTCTGGAATTCGTAGTCCTGTCCGCTTGCGATGTAACGCCAAAGGCTTGATTGCAGCAGCTCGCTCATGTCGAGCGGCTTCGATGGCTTGGCCAGCGGCATGAGGCCGCCGCCCGCATCGACTTCATAGCCGCGGCGGTCGCTGCTGATGGTGCCTTCGCGGTAGCGGAACTGCGTGTCGAGCGCGCCCCAGCGGCGCAGGCCTTCGAGCAGTTTCTCCTTGTCTTCCTTCGTCAGCGCCGCATCGAGGTTGCCCTGCTGCGTCGCCTTGCCGAGCAGCTCGGCCACATAGCCCTGGTAGTCGGCCTGCACATGGCGATAGCGCTGCGGCTTGCCGCCATAGGCCTTGGTCGAATGCACGAGCGCGTTGTAGTTGACTTGAATGAAAGGCTCGAGCGCAACGCCCAGCCGCTTGCAGTAGCCGAGCACCGCGTGGTGATGAAAAGGTATGCGCCACGGACCGGGGTTGAAGTACTCGCCCTTCGCGAAACCGCACTGCTGCACCGCGCCACCGAGTTCGGTGAAGGTGTCGCCGCCGCGCAGCGTCCAGCAGCGGCCGCCTGCACGGTTGCTGAACTCGAGCACCTTCACCGAGTAGCCCGCGGCGCGCAATTCGAGCGCAGCGGCCATGCCGGCCAGCCCTGCACCAAGAACCAGCACCGAAGCGCCCTTCTTTGCACCATCGAGTTTCGGAGGGCCGCTGTAGTTGGACTCGGCAGCGAAACCGAGCGAGGTCATCGCCTGGTACATCGCGCCGCCGCCGGCGGTCTTGCCGATGAGCGTGAGCAGGTCACGCCGACTGAATAGAGTGTTGTTCTTCGTGGTCATGAGGTGGCTATAAATGTTTGAAACGCCACGGCGAAGGCAGCAGAATCCATGCCAGACAAAGCACCGCACGCGCTGTCGGCGGGCCCCATTCCCCGGGAAACTACAATCGCCAACCATGCCCGCCTCCAGCCCCATCGATCAGATCGCCGAGCGTGTGGAACGCTTGCTCGTGCGTCACGAAGAGGTACAGCGCACCAATGCGCTGCTCCAGGAACAGGTCGATGCGCTCGTGCGCGAACGCGACGGGCTCAAGTCGCGACTCGCCGCGGCACGCACGCGCCTGGATGCACTGCTCGAGCGGCTGCCGGCTGAACCACCTCCCGAAGACTCCACCGCATGAAGCAGATAGAAGTACAGATCATGGGCCAGAGCTATTTGCTCGGCTGTCCCGACGGCGGCGAGCCGCAGTTGCGCGATGCGGTCGAACGCGTGGATGCCGCCATGTGCAAGATCCGCGATGCGGGAAAAGTCAAGGCGCGCGATCGCATCGCGGTGCTGGCTTCATTGAACCTGGCCTTCGACCTCGCGGCGCAGCAGGCGGCTGCAGTTGCGGCGCCTGCCGCGGCGCCCGCGCCTACCACGGCTGAGCCCGGAGAAGTCGATGCCAAGGCCTCCCAGCTCATTCAAAAGCTCGATCAGGCGCTGGCCGGCGATGGTCATTTGCTCTGAATGAACACCATGGACTCATACGGAGCGTAAAATCCGAACTGTCTGCGGTGCGCGTCGGGCTTAATATTTCCTTGTTCCAATGCTCTCCGGAGCCGGGCTTGGTACATCGCTTGACGGGCGTGATCATCTCGCGTCAGATGAACCCGAAGTCTTGCTGCCCTCGCCCACCTGAACCCTGGTTCAGGATGCGGGTTCGGCGCCCACTTGCAGACACCTTTTTCCATCGGCACGGCCCCCAGCACACACTGCTCGGGGCCGTTGCTTTGTCCGAAGACCCGCAACGTGACCGATCTCCTCGACCCCCTCCTGATTCTTGAACTGGCCGCGCTCGGCCTGGGCACCGGCTTTCTCGCGGGGCTCCTGGGCATCGGCGGCGGCATGCTGATGGTGCCGTTCATCACGATCATCATGGGCCACCGCGGCGTGCCGTCCGACCTCGCGGTGAAGATGGCGATCGCCACCTCGATGGCCACGATCATCTTCACCTCGGTCTCCAGCGTGCGCGCGCACCACAAGCGCGGCGCGGTGCGCTGGGACATCGTCAAGCGCCTGGCGCCCGGCATCGTGATCGGCAGCCTGGCCGGGAGCCTGGGCGTGTTCGCGCTGCTCAAGGGCACGGCCCTGGCCATCTTCTTCGCGCTCTTCGTGGGCTTCTCGGCCACGCAGATGTTCCTCGACAGGAAACCCAAGCCCACGCGCCAGATGCCGGGCACCGGCGGGCAGCTCGCGGCCGGCGGGGTGATCGGCTTCATCTCGGGCCTGGTGGGCGCGGGCGGCGGCTTCATCAGCGTGCCGTTCATGACGTGGTGCAACATCTCGATCCACAACGCGGTGGCCACCAGCGCCGCGCTGGGCTTTCCCATCGCGGTGGCCAACGTGATGGGCTATGCGATCAGCGGACAGTCGGTGCAGGGCCTGCCCGCGGGCTCCTTCGGCTACATCTGGCTGCCGGCGCTGGCGGTGATTGCCGTCTGCAGTGTCTTCACCGCGCCGTTGGGCGCCAAGGCCGCGCACACGCTGCCGGTGAAGAAGCTCAAGCGCGTGTTCGCGAGCATCCTGTACCTGCTGGCTGCCTACATGCTCTGGAAGGGCCTTCAAGGCTGAAGAAAGGCCCCTTGGCCTCGGGTGTGACCCGTTGCGATGCGCCAGGCGCAGCCGTATAACGGTTTCATGAAAATCCTCATCGCCGTCGACGGCAGCGCCTACACCCGCAAGGCGCTCGACTACCTGATCGCCAACCGCGCGATGTTCGTGGACGGGCATGAGCTCATCGTGGTCCACGTGTGCACCGGCATCTCGGGCCACGTGACGCGGCACCTCACCAAGGAGATCGTCGCGGAGTACTACGCCGAGGAGAGCGCCAAGGTGCTCGATCCGGTGAAGGCCCTCCTGGCCGAGAAGGGCATCGGCAACTACACGATCGACAAGCGCCACGGCCATCCGGCCGAGGAAATCCTGAAGTCGGCCACCGCCACGCATGCCGAGCTGATCGTGCTCGGCACCCACGGCCACGGCATCTTCGGACGCGCGCTGATGGGCTCGGTGGCCACCAAGGTGATCGGCGAAACTGATATCTCGGTGCTGCTGGTCCAGTAAGCGGCTCGGTTGCTATTGCACCCGCTGCTGCCGCCACTCGCGCGGCGAGCAGCCGAAGCGCTCGCGGAACGCGCGGCTGAAATGCGCCGCATCGTTGAAGCCGCGCCCATACGCGATCTCCCCCACAGGCTTGCCTGCGAGGCGCGGCTCCAGCAGGTCACGGCTGCAGGCTTCGAGCCTGCGTTCCCAGATGTACTGCGAGGGCGTCAGCGGCTCGCTTTTGAAAACACGATGGACATGGCTCGCAGACACCCCGAGCGAAGCTGCGATGCTGCCCACCGACAGCGAGGGATCGGCCAGTTGCTCGTCGATGCAGCGCTTCACGCGCGCGAGGTGGTACGCCGTGAGGTTGCTGAGCGATGGCGCACGCGCCGCCGGCAGCGTCTGCAGGCCCGCCACGAGAATGCTCTGCACGCCATTGGCCACGGCAAGCGCTGATGCCGGCTGCAGCGTGTCGATGTCTTCGCGCAGCGTGCGGATCATGCCGAGCAAGAGATGTCCCGCACCTTCCCTGCCCGACACCGTGGTCGCCGTCAGCGCCTCGGTGTCGCGTAGCTCGCTGCGCAGGCGCTCGCCGGGCAGCTTGAGCACGATCTGCTCGAACTTGTCGTCGAACAGCAGCTGGTAGGGCCGCGTGCTGTCGTACAGCGCGAAGTCGCCGGCCGAGAGCACCGCATCGCGCCCGTCCTGCCGCACCACGCCGCGCCCCTGCGCCTGGATGCTCACGAGGAAATAGTCGTCGCCCGAGCGCGCGATGTGCCCGCTCGTGCGCATGACCTTCTGCGCGCCTGACTTCACCACCGACACATCGAGGCTGGGCAGCGAGTGCTGGCGGATGCTGCCTTCGAAACGGCCGATGTCGTCCGGCCGCACCGGGTCGCACCCAAGCTGCACGTAGACGTTGCAGATCATGTCGGTCCAGTAGGCCAGGCGCTGGTCGCGCGCCACGGCATCGGTGCTGAGCAACTGGTTCATGGGGGTCCCCGGAAAGCGCGTGCAACGCTGGAACAAGAACGCCGCCAGTTCGGATCAAGGCGTTCCGCGGCGGCGAATCTACGCTTCAAGCAACCCGCATGCCACCGCGCAAACCCGCGTTGGGGGTGTGCGAAGTTGTTTCATCCACCACCTCCGGAAGCCCGCCATGCCCACCACAGTTCACCCCAAGCTCCGCGTCGCTGCCGTGCAGGCCGCGCCCGTGTTCCTCGACCTCGACGGCACCATCGACAAGACCATCGACCTCATGGCCCAGGCCGCGGGCCAGGGCGTGAAGCTCATCGCCTTTCCCGAGACCTGGGTGCCCGGCTACCCATGGTGGATCTGGCTCGATTCGCCCGCCTGGGGCATGCAGTTCGTGCAGCGCTACAACGACAACGCGCTGGTGGTCGGCTCGGCCGAGTTCGACCGCATCAAGGAGGCTGCGCGCAAGCACAGGATCTGGGTGTCGCTCGGCTACAGCGAGAAGGCCGCGGGCAGCCTCTACATCGCGCAGGCGCTCATCGACGACCAGGGCCACACCGTGCAGACGCGCCGCAAGCTCAAGCCCACGCACGTGGAGCGCACCGTGTTCGGCGAAGGCGACGGCTCCGACCTGGCCGTGGCCGAGACGGCCATCGGCAACATCGGCTCGCTCTCGTGCTGGGAGCACCTGCAGCCGCTGAGCAAGTACGCGATGTATGCGCAGAACGAGCAGATCCACTGCGGCGCATGGCCCAGCTTCTCGCTCTACCGCGGCGCGGCCTATGCACTCGGGCCGGAGGTCAACAACGCCGCGAGCCAGGTCTACGCGGTCGAGGGCCAGTGCTTCGTGGTCGCACCGTGCGCCACGGTCTCGCCTGCGATGAGCGAGCTGATGTGCACCGACGCCGGCAAGCAGCAGATGCTGCGCACCGGCGGCGGCTTCGCACGCATCTACGCGCCCGACGGCTCGCCGCTCGGCACACCGCTGGCCGAAGACCAGGAAGGCCTGGTGATTGCCGACATCGACCTGGGCATGATCTCGCTCGCCAAGGCGGCGGCCGATCCGAGCGGCCACTACTCGCGACCCGACGTCACGCAGTTGCTGCTCAACAAGACGCGACGCGAGCCTGTGGTGCTGCAGCGCTCGCCCGAGCCCGAGAGCAGCGTGCCGGAAGCGGTGACCGCGGGCACCGAGCCGCGCCTGCAGCTCGCGGCCTGAGATCCGGAGCTCCACCATGGAATCCGCCATCGCCGAGCACCTGAAATGCCCCCGTACGCGGCACCGCCGCGTCGAGGACGACTACACGCCGCCCTACCCCGTCTGGTCGGCCCGCGCCTCGACCTCGGTGACGCAGGTCGTGATGGGCTATTTCGGCGTGCAGTCGCGCGGCCCCGAGATGCAGGGCCGCGCCTGCGCCGCTCTGATGAAGATCGCGCGCGATTTCGCACTGCCCGACGGGCCGGGCCATCACGACCTCACGCACCACGTCGATGCCGATGGCTTCGATAACATGGTCGCCATCGCCTACTGGGACGACGCCGCGGCCTTCGCGCGCTGGAGCGCCACGCCTGCCATCGACGCCTGGTGGCGCTCCGATGAGCGACTGCACGAAGGCCTCGGCTACTTCCGCGAAATTGCCTCGCCGCGCGTCGAACATTTCGAGACCATGTTCAACACGCCGGACCGCTTCGAAGGCGTTGGTGTCGTCATGGGCGAGGTCAGCGGCGAGCTGCAGGAGCACGGCTACTGGGGTTCGATGCGGGACCGCATTCCGCTCTCGCAGACCGACGCGCTGTCGCCCTCGGGCACGCGCGCGGTCATCGCAGGCACGTCGGCACCGGGCCAGCGCGTGCGCGTCGCGGGCCACGAGAACATCGCGATGATCCGTTCGGGCCAGGAGTGGACCGAGACCACCGGCCAGGAGCGCACGCTCTACCTGGAAGACATGGAGCCGGTGCTGCGCGAAGGCATGGATTTCCTCCGTGACCAAGGCCTGAACATTGGCTGCTACAGCAACCGCTACATGCACCACCTGGATGCGAAAGGCGCGCCGCTGCAGAAGTCCTTTGGCCTGAGCTACTGGCGCTCGCTCGCCGACATGGAGCGCTGGGCCGAATCGCACCCGACGCACGTCGCGATCTTCGGCAGCTTCATGCGCTACGTGCAGGCGCTGAACTTCCAGCTGCAGCTGCGCGTGTACCACGAGGTGTCGGTGCTCAAGGCCGACGAGCAAAGCTATGAATACATCAACTGCCACGCGCGCAGCGGGCTCATGAACGGGCTGGCTGCAGCATAGGAAAAATTCGACGCGCGGGATTGCCTTAGGATTCGCCCCTCGAATCCAAAGGCAAGGACCCCGACCATGTGGAGCGATCTCGAAAGCCTCGTCGAAGCCTCGATGCAGGAATGGAAAGTGCCCGGCCTTGCCCTGGCGGTGATACAGGACGGCGAGGTGGTGCTGCAGAAGGGCTACGGCGTGCGCGACACCGACACCGGCCTGCCCGTGACCACCGACACGCAGTTCCTGCTGTGCTCGATCACCAAGTCGTTCACCGCAGCCGGCCTCGGCCTGCTCGTCGACGAACGCAAGCTCGACTGGGACCGGCCGGTGCGCGAGGTGCTCCCCGAATTCCGCCTGCACGACCCGGTGGCGACCGAGCGGCTCACGGTGCGCGACCTCTTGTGCCACCACAGTGGGCTACCGCGGCATGACTGGATTCACATGCCCGGCGACCTCTCGGGTACGCAGATGCTGCCGCTGCTGCGCCACCTCATGCCCAACCGCGAATTGCGCCAGACTTTCCAGTACTCGAACCTGGGCTACATGGTCGCCGGCGCGGTCGCGGAACGGATCAGCGGCCAGCACTGGGAAGACTTCACCACCGAGCGCTTGCTCGAGCCGCTGGGCTTCAGGCATTTCGGCTTCACCATCGAAGCCCTGGCCGCGGCCGACGATGCGGCCCGGCCCCACGCGATGGTCGGCGATGCGTGCGTCCCCTCCCCGCTGTGGCCGATCCGCACAACACCGGGCGGCGGCATCAACGCCTCGGTGACCGATCTTGCGAAGTGGGCCAGGTTCCTGCTCGACGAGGGCAAGGCGAACGGCGTGCCGCTTCTCTCCGCGCAGGCGCTGCGCGACATGGCGACGCCGCGCGTGCACATAGGCCGTTCCGAATACCCCGAAATCGGTGATTCCCACTACGGCCTGGGTCTCTTCTGCGAGAACTACCGCGGCGACCGCACGCTCGCGCATTCGGGCTCCTGGCTCGGCTGGGGCACGCTGATGACGGTGATGCCCGAGCGGCGTGCCGGCGTCGTGGTGCTGACGAACCGCGCACCGAGCGCGGTCACTTCCATCCTCACCTGCGCGGTGCTCGATCGCATCAGTGGACGCGAACCCATCGACTGGTTCACGCGCTTCGCGCCCAAGCGCCGGCAGGCCGTCGCGCAGCAAGCGGTCGACAGAAAGACCCGCGAGGCGTCACGCCACAGCGGCACGCAACCCAGTCATGCGCTGGACGACTACGTGGGCGGCTACGCGCATCCGGCCTATGGACGCATCGACATCGCCCGGGACGATGACAGGCCCGACGGGCTCCATTGGCAATGGCGCGGACTGGGCGGCCCGTTGGCGCACCGGCACTACGACGTGTTCACCACGCCGGAGAAGCCGACCGAGTTCTACCCCGACAACATGGCATTGACCTTCCTCTATGACCGGGAAGGCTGCATCGACCGCATTACCGCGCAGTTCGAGCCCATGGTGTCCGACATCGTTTTTCAGCGCCTGGCCGGGGGCGACGTGCTGGACCCTGCGTTTTGCGCGCTGTGCACCGGCATCTACATGCACGCCGGTCGGTCCATCGATGTGCGGCGCGATGCCAAGGGCGCGCTGAGCCTGACGATTGAAGGCAAGCCGACACAAAGCCTCATGCCTGCCGACGGGCGCACCTTCCATATCGCCCACTTCGAAGGCTTTCGCCTAGAGTTCCGCCGGCCCTCGCCGGGCACCGTCGACGCGGTGATCTTTCACGAGCCTGGCGGCAGCTTCCTTGCGCTGAGGGCGACCGAAGTCTAGGCGAACAACCCCTTGTGCTCGGCGCGCAGCAGCGCCTTCTGCACCTTGCCCATCGTGTTGCGCGGCAGCTCTGGCACGACGAAGCAGCGCTTGGGAATCTTGAAGTTGGCAAGCTTCGACTTCAGCTCCGCCACGATCGCATCGGCATCGATCACCGTGCCCGCCTTGGCGATCACGATGGCCACGCCCACCTCGCCGAAGTCGGGGTGCGGCACGCCGATGACCGCGCTCTCGGCCACGCCGGCCATCTCGTTGATGTAGCCCTCGATCTCGGCCGGGTAGACGTTGTAGCCGCCGCTGATGATCAGGTCCTTGCTGCGGCCGACGATGGTGATGTAGCCGCGGCCGTCGATCTTGCCGACGTCGCCGGTCTTGAAGAAGCCGTCGGCGGTGAACTCTTCGGCGGTCTTCTCGGGCATGCGCCAGTAGCCGGCGAACACGTTGGGGCCGTCGACCTCGATGCCGCCGATCTCGTCGGTGGTGCAGTCGTTGCCGTTCTCGTCGCGCACGCGCAGCTGCACGCCCGGCAAGGCGAAACCGACCGTGCCGCCGCGGCGCTCGCCCTGCTCGGGCTTGTAGGGGTTGGAAGTGAGCATGATCGTCTCGCTCATGCCATAGCGCTCGAGGATGGTGTGGCCGGTGCGCTCGCGCCATTCGTCGAAGGTCTCGATCAACAGGGGCGCCGAGCCCGCGACGAAGAGCCGCATGTTGCGCACCGCTTCGCGCGTGAGGCCCGGCTCGGCCAGGAGGCGCACGTAGAGCGTGGGCACGCCCATGAACACGGTGGCCTCGGGCAGCTTGGCGACGATGCGCTTGGGGTCGAACTTGGAGAACCACAGCATCTTGCTGCCGTTGAGCAGCGCGCCGTGCAGCGCGACAAAGAGGCCGTGCACGTGGAAGATCGGCAGCGTGTGCACCAGCACGTCACCCGGCGTCCAGCCCCAGTAGTCCTTGAGCACCTCGGCGTTCGACAGCAGGTTGCCGTGCGTGAGCATCGCGCCCTTGCAGCGGCCGGTGGTGCCGCTGGTGTAGAGGATCGCGGCGAGGTCATCGGGCGACTTCTTCGCGGGCGTGTGCTTGTCGCTGCACTGCGCGGCCACTTCGAGCAGCGTACCGGTGCGGTCGTCGTCGAGCGTGAACACATGGCGCGTGCCCGCCGCGTTGGCGATGGGCCCAACCCACGATGCATTGCGGCTGGTGCACACCACCACGGCGGGCTCGGCGTTGCCGATGAAGTATTCGATCTCGGCGCTCTGGTAGGCCGTGTTGAGCGGCAGGAACACATAGCCCGCGCGCAGCGTGGCGAGGTACAGCAGCATCGCCTCGACCGATTTCTCGACCTGCACCGCGATGCGCGCGCCCTTCTCGAGCTTCAGCGCATCGAGCAGGTTGGCGATCATCGCGCTCGCGCGTTCGAGGTCGCGCCACGAATAGAAAAGGCCGTTGTCGGTCTCGACCGCGATGCCGTCGAGGTCGGCGGGAAAGGCCGCGCGCAAGGCGGCGAACAGGTTGGCGTTGGTTGGCTTCTTCATCGCTTCGTCTTTGAACCGGTACTTCAGAAATTCGGTGTGCGCTTGGCAAGGAAGGCAGCGATGCCTTCGCGGTGCTCGGCGGAATCGGCGTAGTCGTAGGCCGTGGCGAGCAGGCTCTCCGTGGATGGCGCACCGGCCTTCAGCATGGCGAAGGTGCGTTTGTGCAGGCGCGCGGCCTGCGGCGCGAGCGCGGCGATGCGGTCGGCATGCACCTGCACGGCCGTCGCGACCTCGTTGTCGGGCAGCACCTGCAGCAGGAAGCCCGCGTCGTACAGGCGCTGCGCGCCGTGCACGCCGGCGGCCAGCAGCATGTCGCGCGCGAGCACGTCGCCGATGGCGCCATGCACGAGGGCCGCTTCGCGCGGCGCCATCGGAAAGCCCAGCTTCGCGATCGGCGCACCGAACTTGGCGGAAGCGCCGGCAATGCGGATATCGCAGCAGCTCGCGATCTCGATGCCGGCGCCCATGCAGGCGCCCTCGATCTGCGCGACCAGCGGCACGGGGCAGTCGAGCAGCGCCTGCAGCGCGGCCCAGACTTCGTTCTCGTGAAATTCACGCAGGCTCGGCTCTTCGAAGCGGAACGACGGGTATTCGGAAATATCGCCGCCCGCGCAGAAGGCACCGCCCTCCCCGCGGATCACGATGCATCGAAGGCCTGCATCGTCCACGCCCGCGAACACCGCGCGCAGCGCGCGCCACATCGCGCGCGTCATCGCATTGAGGCGGCCCGCGTTCGACAACGTGACGACCGCCACCGCGCCTTCGCGGCGCAGCGACACAGTGCCCGCAGCCGTCATTCGAGCTTGGCGCCCGACGCTTTCACGACCGCGGCCCAGCGCTTGATTTCGGCGTTCACGAAGCCGCCGTACGCCGCCATGGTCAGGGTCGGGATCTCGGAGCCGTTCTGCGCCCAGATCGACTTGAGGTCGTCGGTGGCGAGCGCCTTCTTCATGTCGTCGACCGCGCGCGCCTGCGCTTCGGCCGGCGTGTTCTTCGGTGCCCAGAGGCCGTACCAGGTGGTCACGGTGTAGTCGGGCAGGCCCACTTCGGCGGCGCACGGCACGTCGGGGAACGCCGGGTTGCGCTTGGTGCCGGCGACCATCAGCGCCTTGATGCGGCCGCTCTTGATGTGCTGGGCCGAAGAGCCTAGGCCGTCGAACATCAGGTCGACGTTGCCCGAGATCAGGTCCGACAGCGCCGGGCCCGCGCCGCGGTACGGGATGTGGGTGATGAAGGTGCCGGTCTGGATCTTGAAGAGCTCGCCCGCCAGATGGTGCGAGGTGCCCGAGCCGGCCGAGCCGTAGTTGAACTTGCCCGGGTTGCGCTTCACCAGCGCAATGAATTCCTGGATCGTGTTGGCCTGCACGCGCTTGGGGTTGATGACCACCACCTGCGGTACGTTGGCCAGCAGCATCAGTGGCACGAAGTCCTTCTCGATGTCGTAGTCGAGCTTGGGGTACACCGAGGGCGCGATCGCGTGGTGCACGGCGCCCATGAAGAGCGTGTAGCCGTCGGCCGGCGCCTTGGCCGCGATGCTCGCGCCCAGCGTGCCGCCGGCGCCGCCGCGGTTGTCGATCACCAGCGTCTGGCCCGCCACCTTGGTGAACTGGCCCGAGAGCGGCCGCGCAAACGCATCGGTGCCGCCGCCGGCCGGGAACGGCACGATCATCGTCACCGGCTTGGTCGGCCAGCCCTGGGCGCGCGCGGCGCCGCAAAGAACGGCCGCACCGGCGGCGGCCACACGCAGAACGTCACGTCGCTGAAAACTCTGGTTCATTTGCCTCTTCTCCTGTGATTGTGGATTTTGCCGCCCGGTGTGGCGGCGGATGCTCTTTTTCACGCCCGGTTCACGGGCTCAGCCTTTTTTGAAGAACAGGCTTTCGATGTCTCCCGATACCGCGACCTTGCCATCGCCCAGCCAGGTCCGATGCTTGTCCAGGCGCTTGAGGTCATAGAGATAGTTGACCATGAGCCCGTACGACTGCTTGTGCCCCTTGGGCGACGGATCGCCGGCCCAGTTCAGCCGTTCGACCCGCGCACCGTTGCCCAGGTGAAAGCGCGCGACCGGGTCGGCCGGCGTGCCGTCGACCAGCGCGTGACCCAGGTACTCGGCAGCCGCCTGCAGCAGCCATTGGCGCAACGGCGACTTGGCATCGAAGGTAGCGGCAGCCTCGACGGCAGCGAGCAGGCGCTCGGCTGTGGGCGGCACCGAGCCGACGAGGCGGCCGAGTTCGGCCTCGCGCTTTTCATCCAGGCGCGGCAGCAGGTCGGCCGCATTCTTGGCAAGCCAGGTGCGAAAGCCCGGGATCGGCGAGAGCGTGGCGAAGGTCTTCAGGCGTGGCAGTTCGTCCTGCAGCGTCTCGACCACCCGCTTGATGAGCGAATCGCCGAAGCTCACGCCGCGCAGGCCGGTCTGGGTGTTGCTGATCGAATAGAAGATCGCGGTGGTCGCCTTGGCGGGGAGCACCGGCACGGCCGCCTCGTCGAGCAGCGGCGTGATGCCATCACTGATGCGGTCGACCAGCGCCACCTCCACGAAGATGAGTGGCTCGTTGGGCAGGCGCGGATGGAAGAAGCCGTAGCAGCGGCGATCGCTGTCGTCCAGCCGGTTCTTCACGTCGGACCAGCTCTTGATGTCGTGCACCGCCTCGTAGCGGATGAGCTTCTCGATCAGCGAGGCGGGCGAATCCCAGTCGATGCGGCGCAGCTCGAGAAACGCGACGTCGAACCAAGTGGAGAAGAGCTGTTCGAGTTCGGCATCGAGCGCGAGCAGGCGCTTGTCGGCCTTCAGGCACGGCAGCAGGTCGGCGCGCAGATCGACCAGAAAACGCATGCCCGTGGGCTCGACCACGAAGCGCTGCAACAGGCGCATGCGCGGCGAGACGAGCGCGCGGCGCAGCTTCAATTCGGCCTGCCCTTCGTCGGGCGTGCCGACCGCGGCCTGGTGCTGGTCGCGCGCGGTCTTGAGCTTTTGCGCGTCGGCGGCGAAATGCTCGCTCATCAGGGCCCAGTAGTCGCGGCGCTCCTCTGGCGCGGCATCGGCATAGGCCTGCGCGATGGCATGGGCCCGGCGGCCGCCCTCGACCTCGCTCACGCGCGGGTCGATCACGGCCTGCAGGTCGGCGAGCACGCGGCGCAGCGCGCGCGGCGACAGGGCCTCGTCGGCCTTGCGCAGCGTGACCTGCAGGCGCTCGGCAGTCGTACGCTCGCTGGGCTTGAGCGTGTTCTTCGGTGCGCTCTTCGCCGTGCTTTCAGGCGCCACGGGTACTTTGGACTTTTCGCCAGAACGCAGCCGCGCCTGGAACCATTCGGTCGCACTCATCGCTGGACTCCCCTGTCAAAGGTTGCGGGCGCGCCGCGGCAAATGGTCACGGCATCACCCTGGATTTCTGTTGCCGCGCGACTTCGCGCAGCGCCTCGCGCTGACGCGTCAGGTGCGTGCGCATGGCGGCATCGGCACCTTCGCTGTCGCGCGCCTTGAGCGCCGCGAACACGGCCAGGTGCTCCGACAGGCTCTGGTCGAGCCGGCCCGGCGCATGCAGCTGCTGCAGGCGCGCGAGCTTCAATATCTTGCGCAGGTCGCCGATCACCTGCGCGAGCCACCGGTTGTCCGCGAGCTTGATGATCGCCTCGTGAATGATGTGGTTGGTGGCGTAGTAGTCGTTGATGCGGCGCGCCTTGGCGTGGCGCTCCAGGCGCTCGTGCAGCCCGTCGAGCTCGTGCAGCTCGGCATCGCTCGCGTTGCGGGCGGCCTCGTAGGCGCAGCGGCCTTCGAGCAGCGCGATCACCGGGAAGATCTCGTCGAGGTCGCGCTCGGTGACTTCGTTGACGAAGCAGCCGCGGCGCGGTTCGTGCCGCAGCAGCCCTTCGGCGGTGAGCACCTTGAGCGCCTCGCGCAGCGGCGTGCGGGAGATGGAGAGCCGCTCGCACAGCGCCACCTCGTCCAGGAAACTGCCCGGCGCCAGCGTGCCCTCGAAGATCTGCTCGCGGAGCGTCGCGGCGACTTCGTCGTGCAGGGAGTTGGGGACCAGGCGCATGGCGTTGGGGGCTGTCGACCTTGGGTGGCTCGGCGTAATTTCCTGTAATTACGCGTAATTGTGAGCGCGCAAACAATGTGGCGCAAGTGTCACGGGCGCCCCGCGCGGCCCGTGATTACCCTGAGATCGTCCGCTTCAGGCGCGTGCGGCAACCGTCTTCGTGCGGCCGAACCAGAACCACAGCGCGATGCCGGCGATCACCATCGGCACGCTGAGCCACTGCCCCTGGCTCAGGCTCAAGGCCCTGAGGCCCAGGAAATCGTCGGGCTCGCGGAAGTACTCGGCAAAGAAGCGCAGCGCGCCATAGCCGATCAGGAACACCGACGCCACCTGCCCTTGCTTGCGCTCCTTGCGCGCATAGAGCCACATGATCACGAACAGCAGCAGCCCTTCGAGCAGGAACTGGTAGATCTGCGAGGGGTGGCGCGGCAGCATCGAGCCGCTTTGCGGGAACACCATGCCCCAGGGCAGGTCGGGGCTGCTGAAACGGCCCCAGAGTTCGCCGTTGATGAAGTTGCCCACGCGGCCCGCGGCGAGGCCGGTCGGCACGCAGGGCGCGACGAAGTCCATCACCTGCCAGAACGGCCGCGCACGCGAATGGGAAAACCAGACCATCGCGCCGATCACGCCCAGCATGCCGCCATGGAAGCTCATGCCGCCCTGCCACACGTAGAGGATCTCGAGCGGATGGGTCAGATAGAACTCGGGCTTGTAGAACAGGCAGTAGCCCAGGCGCCCGCCGACGATCACGCCCATCACGCCGAGGAAAAGGATGTCCTCGATGTCCTTGCGCTGCCAGGCGCCCTGCCCGACCAGCGAGCGATACGGCTCGTGACGCAGCCGGCGGGTGCCGAGGAAATAGAACAGCGCGAAGGCCGCCAGGTAGGTCAGGCCGTACCAGTGGATGGCCACGGGCCCGAGCTGCAAGGCAATAGGATTGATCTGCGGATACATGAGCATCCGCGGATTGTGCCCGCAGCAAATGACTCGCCCCCAGGCTTCGCGCACTTCGTGTCGCTTCTCCTACCCCCTACCGGGGGCAACACCTGCGGCCCGGCAAAGCCGGTTCCGCGGTGTTTACGCGAAGGGGCCCGGCGTCAGCGCCCGAACTTCCACCACAGGAGTCCTGCCACCAGAGCCGGCACCGCGAAGATCAATAGGAAGATCGGCAGCTCCTCGGCCACCGAGTACCCCGCCTTGATCACGCCCACCGCCATGTTGATGCCGGCGCCGATGAACCACGCCGGGATGAACCACTTGGCGGCGGTGGCCAGCGCCATCGAGGAGCCGTCGCCGATGAAGCGGCTGGCCAGGATAAACACCACCAGCAGCACGAAGCCGCCGCCCATCACCATCACTGTGTGCATATGCGTTTTCCTCCGGGCGCCATCTTGCCGGATCAGCGGGTGGTGTAGCCGCCGTTGGCAAAAATCGTCTGGCCGGTGATCCACCAGCCTTCGGTGACCAGGAAGCGAACGATCGGCGCGATGTCCTCGATGTCGGTCAGGCCCCTCTTGGAGAACTTGCTGAGCGCCGCGGCGCTGCTGTGGTACTCGACGGCCTCCTTGCTCTCCTGGCCGTAGAAGAACGGCGTGTCCATCGGGCCGGGGCCGATGGCGTTGACCGAGATGCCGCGCTCGCCGAACTCCTTGGAAGCCGCGCGCGTGTAGTGCTCCACCGCCGCCTTGGAGCCCGGGTAGATCGCATAGAACGGCGTGTAGGCCGCCAGCAGCGAGCTCACCAGCGAGACGATGCTGCCGCCATCGGCCATCGTGCGGCCGGCCTGCTGGATGAAGAAGAAGGCGGCCTTGGCGTTGGCGTCGAAGCTCTTGTCGTAGTCGGCCTCGGTCACGTCGAGGATCGGCTTCTTGATGACCACGCCCGCGGTGTTGATGGCGATGTCGACCTGGCCGAACTGCTGGACGGCCTGGTCGAACAGCTTGACGTTGTTCTCCACCACCGAGAGGTCGCCCTGCACCAGCAGCGTGTCGGCGCCCTTGGCCTTGAGCGCGGCGGCGGTCTTCTCGGCATCGCCGCGCGAGGCGTCGCTGTTGTAGTGGATCGCGATGCCGCGGGCGCCGCCGTCGACCAGCTGGTGGCCGATGAGTGCGCCGAGGTTCTTGCCACCGCCGGCGATGACGGCGACCTTGTTCTTGAGGGTGCGTGCGGACATGGGATGAGCTCCTGTTGAAAAGCGTGGATGTGTGACGGGAAGCCGCAGTCTATTGATTGAGAGTGCCGAGATAAAGCGAACGGAGGCCGCTAGACTGTTCAAAAAATCACGAACAATCGAGGCCGCACCTCCATGGACCGCATCGACCTTCTCAAGGTCTTCCTGAGCGTTGCCGAAACCGGCAGCTTCACCCGCGCGGCCGACCGCCTCGCGCTACCGCGCGCCGCCATTTCCACGGCGGTGCAGCAACTCGAAGCGCGACTGGGCTCGCGCCTCCTGCACCGGACCACGCGACGCGTGAGCCTCACGCCCGACGGCGAAGCACTGCTGGAGCGCGCCCGCTCGCTCGTCACCGACATGGAAGACATCGAGCAGCAGTTCCTCCCGGCGCACAGCAACGTGAGCGGACGGCTCAAGGTCGATGTGCCGAGCCGCATCGCGCGGCTGCTCATCGCGCCGGCGCTGCCGGATTTCTTCGCGCGCTTTCCGGCGATCGAACTGGAGCTGGGTTCGAGCGATCGTGCGGTGGACCTCGTGCTCGAAGGCGTCGACTGCGCCTTGCGCGTCGGGCCGCTGGCCAGCAGCAGCCTGGTGGCGCGGCCGCTGGGGCACTTCACGCTGATCAACTGTGCGAGCCCCGCCTACCTTGCGCGCCACGGCACGCCGCAAACGCCGGCCGATCTGCCGCAGCACATCGCGGTCAACTACGCCTCGCCGACCAGTGGCCGCGCGGCGCCGTGGGAATGGCTGCGCGACGGCGAAACCGCGACGCTGCGCATGCGCAGCCAGGTGGCCGCGAACAATGCCGAGACCTACATCGCCTGCGCGCTGGCGGGGTTGGGGCTGATCCAGATCCCGGCCTACGACGTGCGCAAGCACCTCGCAGCGGGAGAACTGGTCGAGGTGCTGCCCGAGGCGCGCGCCGAGCCGCTGCCGGTGCAGCTGGTGTACCCGCACCGGCGCAACCTCTCGCGGCGGATGCAGGCTTTCGCGGGTTGGCTCGAAACGCTGCTCGCCGATTCGCTCGACAAGCCCGTCAGCGCTCGCTCTTCGCCCGGCCGTAAGGCACGGTCTTGAGCAGGTGGAACTCGCCGTCGCGCAGCTCGTGGAACTCGACCACGTCCCTGCCGTTTTCGCGGTCCATGGTGCCCGCCTGGACCAGCAGCCGGCTCGACAGCCTGTAGATGAGTTCCTGGCCGTCTTCCTTCTCGAATTCGGGCTTCAGCGGATAGACGCTCATGACCGCGCCGGGCATCGGGATGGCGCGCCCGGTCGACGCGTCGATCACCGCACCCACGTTGCACCCGCCGGTGCCGCAGCCCCAACGCGTCACGATGTAGCGGCCGGCGAACTCCGGCTTGCCGCTGGCGATGGCTTCCCGCAACCGCGTGCGGTAGGAGCGGGAGAACTCGTCGTCCATCACCAGCGGGTGATTGCGCCCGGTGTACGGCGCCTCGGCCGGATAGTCCTTGAATTGGGGCGTGGCAGGCGGCGTCTGCGCGCTCACGGCAGCGGCATACAGCAGGGTGGCGGCCAGCGCGGCCCAAAAAATCCTCTTCACGCGATTCCTCCTTCTTTCTGCCTGGCGCCGCGCTCCCGCACGAACGCCACGAAACGCGCGAGCGCCGGGTTGTTCGCCCCCTCGGGCCACACCAGGCTGGTCTCGCACACCGGGAGCGCCGGCACGCTGCGGCGCCGCGCGGCCGGAGCGAATTCTGCGGCACGGCGATAGACGACCCCCGCGCGCCGGAACTGCGTGACGCTCTCCGGCACCCAGGCCACGCCGATGTCCCCGGAGACCAGGTTGACGATGGTCTGCATCTGGATGGCCTCCTGCGCAAGCTCCGGCACGCGACCCGCCGCGTGATAGAGCCCGAAGATCGCGTCGTGCAGCGAAGGCACGATGCGGCGCGGAAAGATCACCAGCGGCTCGGCCAGCACGTCGGCCAGCAGCAGCGCCTGCGTGCGGGCCAGCGCGTGCCGGGCCGGCAGCGCGAGCACCAGCGGCTCCTCGGACACGGCCAGGCGCGTGAGCCCCGGTGGCGCCGCGCCGGGCGAGTGCAGCATCAGCCCGGCATCGATTTCGCCGCGCGCGAAGGCTTCGAGCTGCACGTCGCCGGTGGCCTCGACCAGTTCGAGCGCCACCTCGGGGCACAGCACGCGGAACTCGCGCACCCAGGCCGGCAGCTGCTCGAAGCCGACCGTCGAGACGAACGCGATGCGCACGCGCCCCACCTGCCCCGCCGCCGCGGCGCGCGCCCGCGCCGGCAGCGCCTGGGCACGTGCCAGCAGCTCGCGCACGTCGGGCAGCAGCGCTTCGCCGGCGGGCGTGAGCGCGACACGCCTTCGGGTGCGATCGAACAGCACGACACCCAGTGTTTTTTCGAGCTGGGCGATGGCCTGCGTCACCGGCGGCTGGGTCATGTGCAGGCGCAAGGCGGCGCGGCCGAAGTGCAATTCCTCCGCCACGGCGACGAACTGGCGCCAGGCACGCAGGTCGATCAATGCTTCATTCATATGCCGAGCATATCAATCCGGGTACCAAATTGGATTGGAACCAATCAATCAGAAGTCCGATACTTGGCTCCCCCGATCTCCCCACGATAGAAGAGACACCATGGACACCAAGCCGATCCAGATCAACCGCCGCAGCGCCAACATCGTCGAAGGCAAGAGCCGCGCCCCCAACCGGTCGATGTTCTATGCCATGGGCTATGAAGAGAGCGACTTCAAGAAGCCGATGGTCGGCGTGGCCAACGGCCACAGCACCATCACCCCTTGCAACTCCGGCCTGCAGAAGCTGGCCGACGCGGCCATCGCGGGCATCGAGGAAGCCGGCGGCAATGCGCAGGTGTTCGGCACCCCCACCATCTCCGACGGCATGGCCATGGGCACCGAAGGCATGAAGTACTCGCTGGTGAGCCGCGAGGTCATCTCGGACTGCATCGAGACCTGCGTCGGCGGCCAGTGGATGGACGGCGTGCTGGTGGTCGGCGGCTGCGACAAGAACATGCCCGGCGGCCTCATGGGCATGCTGCGCGCGAACGTGCCCGCCATCTACGTCTACGGCGGCACGATCCTGCCGGGCCGCTACAAGGGGCAAGACCTGAACATCGTGAGCGTGTTCGAAGCCGTGGGCCAGAACGCCGCCGGCAACATGAGCGACGAAGACCTGCACGAGATCGAGAAACGCGCCATTCCCGGCACCGGCTCCTGCGGCGGCATGTACACGGCCAACACCATGTCCAGCGCGTTCGAGGCGCTCGGCATCTCGCTGCCCTACTCGTCCACCATGGCGAACCCGCACGACGAAAAAGCCAACTCGGCCAAGGAATCGGCCAAGGTGCTGATCGAGGCGATCAAGAAAGACCTGAAGCCGCGCGACATCGTGACCAAGAAGGCCATCGAGAACGCGGTGGCCGTGATCATGGCCACCGGCGGCTCGACCAATGCGGTGCTGCACTTCCTGGCGATCGCGCACACGGCTGGCGTCGAATGGTCGATCGACGACTTCGAGCGCATCCGCAAGAAGGTGCCGGTGATCTGCGACCTGAAGCCATCGGGCAAGTACCTCGCGGTCGACCTGCACAAGGCCGGCGGCATTCCGCAGGTCATGAAGGTGCTGCTGAATGCGGGCCTCCTGCATGGCGACTGCATCACCATCAGCGGCCAGACCATCGCCGAAGTGCTCAAGGACGTTCCCGACGTGCCGCGCGCCGACCAGGACGTGATCCGCCCGATCGACAAGCCGATGTACGACGAAGGCCACCTGGCCATCCTCAAGGGCAACCTCTCGCCCGAAGGCGCGGTCGCCAAGATCACCGGCCTGAAGAACCCGGTCATCACCGGCCCGGCGCGCGTGTTCGACGACGAGCAGTCGGCGCTCAAGGCCATCCTGGACGGCAAGATCGTGGCCGGCGACGTGATGGTGCTGCGCTACCTCGGCCCCAAGGGCGGACCGGGCATGCCGGAAATGCTGGCACCGACCGGCGCGCTGATCGGTGCGGGCCTGGGCGAAAGCGTGGGCCTCATCACCGACGGCCGTTTCTCGGGCGGCACCTGGGGCATGGTGGTCGGCCACGTGGCGCCCGAAGCGGCGGCCGGCGGCACGATCGCATTCGTGAACGAAGGCGACTCGATCACCATCGACGCGCACAAGCTGGTGCTCGAGCTCAACGTGCCCGAAGCCGAGCTGGCCAAGCGCCGCGAAGGCTGGAAGGCACCGGCCCCGCGCTACACGCGCGGCGTGCAGGCCAAGTTCGCGTTCAACGCATCGAGCGCGAGCTCGGGCGCGGTGCTCGACAAGTTTTGATCAGGCCATCATCCACGCGCCGTAGCCGAAGGCAGCAAAGCCCAAGCCGACGATCGCGAGGATGCCGAGGACTTCGAAGTCCCTCGCCGGCGGCAGGCACTGCACGACCATGTGCAGCAAGGCGCCCACGCCGATGGTGAAGAAGCCCGCACCGAACTGCTTCATGGGGTTCGGGTCGGGATAGAAGAACGCCAGCGCGAAGCCGGCGAGGAAAACCACGTTGGCCACCACCGTGCCGCGTGTGCGCCAGCGCTGCTGCGCGGGCGTGGGCTCGCGCACCACCGCTCGCCCGTAACGATGGCGGCTCTCCTTGATGGCCATGCCGGTGAAGAAGATGCCGGACAGGGTCGGAAATCCGCCGAAGAGCCCGAGCGCCCAGACGATGCCCCACATGTTCTGGAAATCGGCCACCAGCGCCTGCGCCGGATCGGTCGGCTTGTAGCGCACGTCGACCGGGTCGCCCGGTGACTTGTCGGAGAGCCCGCCGCCGAGTCCCTTGACTCGCCGCGCCACGCCATCGGAGGCGGTGTATTCGACGATGGGCGCACGGGTGGTCGTCGTGCGACCCTTGTCGTCCTTGCTGCGCTCCTCGACGAATTCGACGAGGCTGCCCTCCACGAGCACCGTGTCGGCAATGGACTGGTAGCGCTGCAATCCGACCGTCGCCGCGCCGTAGAGGCCCGCGCAACCTATCAGCAGCGCCCCGACGCCAACACCCCAGAAGAGCTTCTTGCGCCAGCCCACGAGCGCGCCGATGGCAGGCCCGACAAAGAGCGAGAGCCCGAAGACGATCAGTGCGTGGGTGGCGGCTTCGTCATCCATGGCGCGCTTTCGTTGCTGCAGCGCGGGATGACGGTGGCCGGGAGCGGCTGGGCGCTCAGCGGCGCGGGCGCTGGCCGTTGCTGGTCGGCAGGCCCATGTTGGACTTCTGGCGGTCGATGCGCGCTTGCTTGCGGCGGTCTTCGCGCTCGATCACCTTGCGCTTGGTGTAGCCCGAGGAATCGGCCCAGGCCCACCACGCGACGGCCAGTGCGAACGGCGACAGCACGATCCACCAGCTCCAGCCGGCGACCATGCCGACTTCGAAGTACTTGAGAGCCAGGCTCAGCAGGCCCAACAGCAGAAACCACATCGCGAATCCCTCCGGGTTGTTCTCAACGCATCCGGACGCCGGTCCACGGCGCTACCTACAATCGCGTTGCATCGAATGTAACCCAGCCCTTACGAAATAAATCCCCCATGAAAAGAGTTCTGTTCGCCGCCGCCCTGGGCCTTGGCCTTGCGGCGCCCGCCTTTGCAGACCTGGCCCTGGCCACGTCGAAGAACTGCATGAGCTGCCACGCGGTCGACCGCAAGGTGCTCGGCCCGTCATTCAAGGACGTGGCCACGAAATACAAGGACGACAAGGGCGCCGTCGACACCCTCGCCACCAAGATCGTGAAGGGCGGCTCCGGCGTGTGGGGCCCGGTGCCGATGCCGGCGAACAACCAGGTCAGCGAGGCCGATGCGAAGAAGCTGGCGGCCTGGGTGCTGGCAACGCCGCGCTGAGCAAGCTCAACCCTGAGGGTTGATGTCGGCCGGAACCACCACCGGCCGGCGCTCGATGCGGTCCTCGAGCTGGCCGATGTGCGCGGCCAAGGTGTTGTCGGTCTGCTCGGAGCGCAGCCGCACCGCGTTCTCCAGCTGATCGATGCGCGCCACCAGCGCCGTGTGGCGGTCGGCGTTGTGCGCCATGTGCTTGTTCTCTTGCGCTTCCAGGAAATTGCGTAGCTCGGTGAAGCGCGAGGCCTCGGCCTTGTCGGCGAGGTCGCGCTGGACCTGCATTTCCTTCGTGTGGCGCTTGGTGTCGATGAGCACCGAGCTGTGCAGGTACAGCACGTAGACCAGGAAGAAGGCGGCCAGCACGACCGTGAGGCCCAGCATGATCAGCCCCAGCGGCGCCGAAACGGTCATGAAGCCCAGCCACACATCGGTGGGAGCCGCGAGCGTCCCCCAGTTCAATGCGGCGAGCGCTGCAATCAGCAGCACGATGACGAACAGGAAAGCGGATCTCACGCCCATGGGGGGCCTCCTCTGAAAAGATCGAACACAACGGCAACGCCGCGCGCCGGAGCACGCGGCAACCGTTGGGTTTTACCTCAGGCAAAGGGCCCGTCCGGCACGGCCGGACGGAGAGACGGCCACGTCCTACAGCCGTTCTGACAACTGTTCGAGGATTGCCGGGTTTTCCAGCGTCGAGGTGTCCTGCGTGATCTCTTCGCCCTTGGCGATGCTGCGCAAGAGGCGCCGCATGATCTTGCCGCTGCGCGTCTTGGGCAGGTTGTCGCCGAAGCGGATGTCCTTGGGCTTGGCGATCGGGCCGATTTCCTTGGCCACCCAGGCGCGCAGTTCATTGGCGATCTGCTTGGCTTCCTCACCCGTGGGACGTGCGCGCTTCAGTACCACGAAGGCGCAGACCGCCTCGCCGGTCACGTCGTCGGGGCGCCCCACCACCGCGGCTTCGGCCACGAGGTCGGTCTTGGAGACGAGGGCCGATTCGATTTCCATCGTGCCCAGGCGATGGCCCGACACGTTCAGCACGTCGTCGATGCGACCGGTGATGCGGAAGTAGCCGCGGTCTTCGCTGCGCACCGCGCCGTCGCCGGCCAGGTAGATCGTGCCGCCCATTTCCTCGGGGAAGTAGCTCTTCTTGAAACGCTCGGGGTCGTTCCAGATCGTGCGGATCATCGAAGGCCACGGCCGCTTGATGACCAGCATGCCGCCCGCGCCGTTGGGCAGGTCCTTGCCGGTCTCGTCGACGATCGCGGCCATGATGCCCGGCAGCGGCAGCGTGCAGGAACCCGGCACCAGCGGCGTGGCGCCCGGCAGCGGCGTGATGACGTGGCCGCCGGTTTCGGTCTGCCAGAAGGTGTCGACGATGGGGCAACGCTCGCCGCCGATGTTCCGGTGGTACCACATCCAAGCCTCGGGATTGATCGGCTCGCCGACCGAGCCGAGGATGCGCAGGCTCGTGAGGTCCCAGTTCTTCGGGTGCACCTTCTCGTCGCCTTCGGCCGCCTTGATGAGCGAGCGGATCGCCGTGGGCGCCGTGTAGAACACCGAGACCTTGTGCTTCTCGATCATCTGCCAGAAGCGGCCCGCATGCGGGAAGGTCGGGATGCCCTCGAACACCACCTGCGTGGCGCCGGCCGCGAGCGGGCCGTAGGCGACGTAGGTGTGGCCGGTGATCCAGCCGATGTCGGCCGTGCACCAGAACACGTCTTCGGGCTTGATGTCGAAGGTCCAGTCCATCGTGAGCTTGGCCCACAGCAGGTAGCCGCCAGTGGCATGCTGCACGCCCTTGGGCTTGCCGGTGGAGCCCGAGGTGTAGAGGATGAACAGCGGGTGCTCGGCGTTCACCGGTACGGGCGGGCAATCGGTGCTCTGGCCCTTGAGCGCTTCGGTGAAGGTCTTGTCGCGGCCTTCGACGCGGGCCCACGCGGTGGGCGTGCGTTCATAGACGAACACGGTCTTGATCGACTCGCAGCCGCCGAGCGCGATGCCGTCGTCCACGATGGCCTTGAGCGGCAGCTCCTTGCCGCCGCGCAGCTGGTAGTTGGCCGTGATGACCGCGACCGCGCCGGCATCGATGATCCGCTCCTGCAGCGCCTTGGCCGAGAAGCCGCCGAACACCACGCTGTGGGTGGCGCCGATGCGCGCACAGGCCTGCATCGCGATCACGCCTTCGACCGTCATCGGCATATAGATGATGACGCGGTCGCCCTTCTGGATGCCTGCGGCCTTGAGCGCGTTGGCGAACTGGCTCACGCGGGCGAGCAGTTCCTTGTAGGTGACATTGGTGACGGTGCCGTCGTCGGCTTCGAAGACGATGGCGGTCTTGTTCTCGACCGGGGTGCCGATGTGCTTGTCCAGGCAATTGGCGCTGGCGTTGAGTTCACCGTCGCCGAACCATTCGTAGAACGGGGCCTTGGACTCGTCGAGCGTCCGGGTGAAGGGCTTGGTCCATTGCAGGTTGCCCTTGGCCAGACGGGTCCAGAAACCCTCGAAGTCATCTTCGGCCTCCTTGCACAGGGCGTCGTAGGCGGCCATGCCGGAAATCCGGGCGCCTTCGGTGGCCCGGGCGTCGGGGGGGAACACGCGGTTCTCGACCAAGACGGATTCAATGTTTTTCGATGCGCTGCTCATTCTCTTTGTCTCCTGGGTGGATGCGGCCGTAATGTCGGCGGGCGCACTTACGGGTCACTGACGGGTCCGATGTTAGTTCGCAGGGTTATCACGAGTGCGTCACTGGGGCACCCCTAGAATCGCCGGTCTTCCACGACCACCCACCCGATGTCCGCTCCCGACCCCTTCGACCCCCTGAACCCGCCCACCCCCCCGAGCTATCCGATGGGACCGTTGCCCCGGCTGATCTTTGCGAGCCGCTGGCTGCAACTGCCCCTGTACCTGGGCCTGATCGTGGCGCAGGCGGTGTACGTGGTGCACTTCCTGGTCGAGTTGCTGCACCTGGTCGAAGCCGCATTCGGCAGCCAGACCGCGCTGCAGGCCCTGATCACCAGCATCGGCTACAAGACCACCGCGCCGGTGGGCACGCTCAACGAGACGGTGATCATGCTGGTGGTGCTGGCGCTCATCGACGTGGTGATGATCTCCAACCTGCTCATCATGGTGATCGTGGGCGGCTACGAGACCTTCGTGAGCCGCATGAACCTCGAAGGCCACCGCGACCAGCCCGAGTGGCTGAGCCATGTGAACGCCTCGGTGCTCAAGGTGAAGCTGGCGACCGCCATCATCGGCATCAGCTCGATCCACCTCTTGAAGACCTTCATCAACGCGGACAACTACACCGACCGGGTGCTGATCGCGCAGACCGTGATCCACATCGCCTTCCTGTTCTCGGCCATGGCCATCGCCTACACCGACAAGCTGATGAACCAGGCCGCCGCCGCCGGCTCCTCCCGTCACTGAGCGGGATCACGCCGCCCTGCCTTCTCAGCGGGGCGGCGGCAAGTCCCACGACGGCACTTCGGTGAAGCGCTCGGCGAGGAAGTCGAGCATCGTGCGCAGCGTGGCCGGCATGTGCTTGCGCGAGGTGTACACCGCGTACATGCCGACGATCTGCGGCTCGCAATCGTCGAAGAGCGGCACCAGTTCGCCGGACTGCACCAGCGCCGCCGTCAGGTAGGTCGGCAGCATCGCAATGCCCGCCCCCGCCCGCGCGAGGCACATCAGACTCGCGGCATCGTTCGCCGACACATTGCCGTTCACCGCCACGGAGAGCGGCTCCCCGTCCGCCTTGCGGGTGAAATTCCAGAGGCTGTGGCCGAAATACGAATGCGTGAGGCAGTTGCGCTGGGCCAGCTCGTCCACACGCAGCGGCTTGCCGTGCTCCTTCAGGTAGGCCGGCGAGGCACAGACCACCGAGCGGCAGGTGGTAAGCCGGCGCGCGATGAGGTTGGGATCGATCTCCGCCGCCGTGCGGATCGCCAGGTCGATGCGCTCGTCCACCAGGTTGACGGTGCGGTCCAGCAACACAAGGTCGACCGCCACGCCCGGATAGAGCCGCACGTAGTCCGCAATGGCGTCGGCCAACTGCGCCTGCGCGAACGACGTGCCGGTCGTGACGCGCAACTGCCCCTGCGGCGCTTCGGCCGGATGCCGCACCGCGGCCTGCATGTCGCCCGTGAGTTCGAGCACCTGGCGGCAGCGCGGCAGCAGTTCCTCGCCGGCGGCGGTGAGGCTCAGGCGGCGCGTGGTGCGATGCAAAAGGCGTGCGCCGGTCCATTGTTCGAGTTCGGCCACGTAGCGCGTGACCACCGGGCGGGACATGTCCAGCTTCTCGGCTGCGGCCGACAGGCTGCCCGAATCCACCACGTTCACGAACACCCGCATTGCGTTCAATCGGTCCATTCGAACGATTTTAGGAATAAAGAAGCGCGGATTTCGAGGTATTTCTTTCGAAACCAGAAATCTAAGATGAGGTTCATCCCATCCACCATCCTGGAGTCACTCATGAGCCACATCGCCATCATCGGCGCCACCGGACGCGCCGGCGGCCGCCTTCTCGAAGAGGCACTCCGCCGCGGCCACACCGTCACCGCCATCGCGCGCAAGGCGAGCGAGAAGCTGTCGGGCCGCGCCAATGTGAAGGCCGTGGACGTCGATGCGCTCGACGCCCGCGCGCTCGAAAAGGCACTGGCCGGCCACGACGCCGTGTTCAGCGCCGCGCATTTCGCCACCATGCCGCCCGCGGCCATCATCGAGCCGGTCAAGCGCGCGGGCGTCAAGCGCCTGCTGGTGGTCGGCGGCGCCGGCAGCCTGTTTGCGGCGCCCGGCCTGAAGGTGATCGAGACGCCGAACTTCCCTGATGCCTACCGCGCCGAAGCCACGGCCGGCGGCGTGTTCCTCGATGCGCTGCGCGGCGAGAAGGAGCTCGACTGGACCTTCCTGTCGCCCTCGGCCGAATTCGTCGACGGCGAGCGCACCGGCAAGTTCCGCCTCGGCAAGGACGACCTGCTCGTGAGCGCCGAAGGCCGCAGCTGGATCAGCTTCGAGGACTACGCGATCGCGTTCATCGACGAGCTCGAAAAGCCGGCGCATTCGCGCCAGCGCTACACGATCGGCTACTGATCGGCCGGCAATGAAAAAGGACCCTCGCGGGTCCTTTTTTCATGGGGCGGACCGACTCAACGGCCCGTCATGTTCTCCGGCACCACCCACTGGTCGAACTGCTCGGCCGTCAGGTGCCCCGAGGCGATCGCCGCCTCGCGCAGGCTCGTGCCTTCCTTGTGCGCCTTCTTCGCGATATAGGCCGACTTGTCGTAGCCGATGTGCGTGTTCAGCGCCGTCACCAGCATCAGCGAGCGCTGCACCAGCTCGGTGATACGTTCGCGGTTCGGTTCGATCCCCACGGCGCAGTGGTCGTTGAAGCTCACCATGCCGTCGGCCAGCAGGCGCACGCTCTGCAGGAAGTTGTGCGCCACCATCGGGCGGAACACGTTCAGCTCGAAGTTGCCCGAAGCGCCGCCGATGTTGATGGCCACGTCGTTGCCGAACACCTGCGCGGCCAGCATCGTGACGGCCTCGCTCTGCGTCGGGTTGACCTTGCCCGGCATGATCGACGAACCGGGTTCGTTCTCGGGAATGCTCAGTTCGCCGATGCCGCTGCGCGGGCCGCTCGCGAGCCAGCGCACGTCGTTGGCGATCTTGTTCATGCTGGCGGCGAGCGTCTTGAGCGCGCCGTGGGCATGCACCAGCGCATCGACGCTGGCCATGGCTTCGAACTTGTTCGGTGCAGTGACGAACGGCAGGCCCGTGAGCTTGGCCAGCTCGGCCGCCACCTGCTCGGCATAGCCCTTGGGCGCGTTGAGGCCGGTGCCGACGGCCGTGCCGCCCAGCGCCAGTTCGCTCAGGTGCGGCAATGCGGCGCGCACATGCGCCTCGCCGTGCGCCAGTTGCGCGACGTAGCCCGAGAACTCCTGGCCCAGCGTGAGCGGCGTGGCGTCCTGCAGGTGGGTGCGGCCGATCTTCACGATGTCGGCGAAGTCCTTGGATTTCTGCTCCAGCGTGCCGCGCAGCTTGGCGATGGCGGGCAGCAGCTTGTGGGTGATGGCCTCGACGGCGGCCACATGCATGGCGGTCGGGAACACGTCGTTGCTCGACTGGCTGCGGTTCACGTCGTCGTTCGGGTGCACCAGGCGCCCTTCCCCGCGCTCGCCGCCGAGGATTTCGCTCGCACGGTTGGCCAGCACCTCGTTGACGTTCATGTTGGTCTGCGTGCCCGAGCCGGTCTGCCAGACCACCAGCGGGAATTCGCCCGGATGCTTGCCGGCGATGACTTCATCGGCCGCGGCCACGATGGCCTGGGTCTTCTTCTCGTCCTGCAGGCCCAGCGCGTGGTTCACCACGGCCGATGCGCGCTTGACCTGGGCCAGCGCCTTGATGATCTCGCGCGGCTGCTGCTCGCCGGAGATGTCGAAGTTCTGCAGCGAGCGCTGCGTTTGCGCACCCCACAGCTTGTCGGCCGGCACGTCGATCGGTCCGAAGGTATCGCGCTCGGCACGGGTCTTGGGGGAAGTCGTCATGAGAAAAAGCTCCGCAGTCTTGGATGGTCGCGCCGCCTGGTCGGGCGCGGGCCCGAGTATCGGCCAACAAGAATAGCTCGCATCTGACGGGGCCATTGGACCGCCGCCGACATCACGTTACGCCCGTCGGGTTGACTCACGTCATGTCAAAAAGTTATAATCATTGGCTTCAGACGACCAACAAGTCATGTTGATCGGCCCTGCACTACTCGCGGATCTCCGAATCCCGTCGCGGTGCAAGGTTCTCTCCCGTCGGGCCCTGCCCGGCAAACCGGCCGGATCTTTCCGGCCCCACTGCCACGCCACCATTCGGCGGGCACTGGTTTCGTCGCCACGTCGTCTTCAGTGCCTGTCGGCAGCCCTCAAAGGCTCGCCGGGCCATTGCACGCGTTCTCTCGCGCTCTCTGTTCTAGCGAAGCTCCATCGGCTGATGGCGTGACCGTTGCCGTCCTCCGGGGCGGTGCTGTGTCCAACCTTTCCACAAGGAGCCCCGGCATATGGCCAAAGGAATTCTCATCGACCATGTCTTCAAGGTGTTCGGCGATTCGCCCGAGCAGGCCCTCGAACTGGTCCGACAAGGTTTTTCGAAGAAGGAAATCCTCGCTCAGACCGGCCAGTCGATCGGCGTGTTCGATGCCACCTTCGAGATCCAGGCCGGCGAGATCTTCGTGATCATGGGCCTGTCGGGCTCGGGCAAGTCGACGCTGGTGCGCCTCCTGAACCGGCTGATCGAGCCGACCGCCGGCCGCATCGTGATCGACGGCGCGGACATCAACGAGCACTCCGACGCGAAGCTGCGCGCGCTGCGCCGCAAGGACATCAGCATGGTGTTCCAGTCGTTCGCGCTGATGCCGCACATGACGGTGCGCGAGAACACCGCGTTCGGCCTCGAGCTCTCGGGCACGAGCAGGAAAAAGCGCCTGGCGCAGGCCGACAAGGCGCTTGCGCAGGTGGGCCTCGCGGGCTGGGGCGACAGCTATCCCGACGAGTTGTCCGGCGGCATGCAGCAGCGCGTGGGCCTGGCGCGGGCGCTGGCTTCCGATCCATCGATCCTGCTGATGGACGAGGCTTTCTCGGCGCTCGACCCGATCATCCGCACCGAGATGCAGTCGGAGCTCCTGCGGCTGCAGCAGGAGCAGCGCCGCACCATCGTCTTCATCTCGCACGACCTCGACGAAGCCATGCGCATCGGCGACCGCATCGCGATCATGAAAGACGGCCAGGTGATCCAGGTCGGCACGCCCGACGAGATCCTGCGCAGCCCCGCCGACGACTACGTGCGCAGCTTCGTGCGCGGCGTGGACGCGGCGGCCGTGTTCAAGGCGGCGGACATCGCGCGCAAGTCGCTCACCGTGGTGTGCGAGCACCCCGAGCGCGGTGCGCGCGCGGCGCTCAAGCTGCTGGAAGACCAGGACCGCGACTTCGCCTACGTGACCAGCCCCAACAAGCGCTTCCTCGGCGTGGTGTCGGCCGACACGCTGCGCGGTGCGCTCGACGGGCATTCGGGCCCGCTCGGCCTGCAGCACGCGTTCCTGGCCGACCTGCCGCGCATCGATGCCGAGGCGCCGGTGGCCGGCCTGATCGGCCAGCTCGCGCAGGCGCCGTGCGCGCTGCCGGTGGTGGCGGGCGATGGGCGCTTCTGCGGCGCGATCAGCAAGACGACGCTGCTCAAGTTCCTGGACCGCGAGACGCCGCCGATCGAGCCCGTCTCCCCGCACGCCGCCCCCGCACTCGCCGCCGAGCCGCACTGAATTCACGAAGGACCTTGAACGATGAACGACACCACACTTCCTTCTTCCGACCTGAACGCGCCCGACCTGGGCGCCGCGTTGAACACGGCCCCGGAGCCCGCTGCCTTCGTCGACCCGTGGGAAGCGCTTTCAGCCGCGCCCGATACCTCCGCCACCAGCGCCTGGCTCGATGCCCCGGTGAACGCGGCTCATCAGCTCGCTGGACAGGCCGACACCGCCACCAGCGGCTTCCAGCTGCACCGCCTGTGGGACGGCTCGCTGCCGGTCGAATCCTGGATCAACCAGGGCCTCGGCTGGGTGGTCGAACATTTCCGTCCCTTCTTCCAGACGGTGCGCCTGCCCATCGACAGCACACTGAACTGGGTCCAGGGCCTGCTCACCGGCCTGCCGACGCTCGCGATGATCGCGCTCATCGGCCTCTTCGCCTGGCAATTCGCCGGCCGCGCGCTGGCCATCGGCACCACGGTGGCGCTGCTGCTCGTGGCGATGCTCGGCATCTGGCCCGAGGCGATGGTCACGCTGTCGCTGGTGTTGACCTCGCTGGTGTTCTGCCTGGTCATCGGCCTGCCGATGGGCGTGCTGCTGGCCAGCAGCGACCGGGCCCAGCGGATCATGCGGCCCGTGCTCGATGCGATGCAGACCACGCCGGCCTTCGTGTACCTCGTGCCGGTGGTGATGCTGTTCGGCATCGGCAACGTGCCGGGCGTGATCGTGACGATCATCTTCGCGCTGGCGCCGCTGGTGCGCCTCACCAACCTGGGCCTGCGCCAGGTGCGCCCCGACCTGATCGAGGCCGCGCGCGCCTACGGCGCCTCGCCCTGGCAGATGCTGGTGAAGGTGCAGCTGCCGCTGGCGATGCCGTCGATCATGGCGGGCATCAACCAGGCGCTGATGCTGTCGCTGTCGATGGTGGTGATCGCTTCGATGATCGCGGTCGGCGGCCTCGGCCAGATGGTGCTGCGCGGTATCGGGCGGCTCGACATGGGCCTCGCGACCGTCGGCGGGCTGGGCATCGTGCTGCTGGCGATTTCGCTCGACCGGCTGACGCAGGCGATGGGCAAGTCGCGCCGCAGTGCCGGACGGCGCTGGTGGCACACCGGGCCGGCCGGCCTTGCGCTGCGTGTGCTGCAGCGCCTCGTGGGCACGCCGTCGCGCGATGCGAACGCGCCTGTGCCCGCACTCTCCACGCAATGACACTTCTCGGAGGAAATCAACGCATGAAGAAAACCAGTCTCCTCATCGCCCGCAGCCTCCTTGCGCTCGGCTTCGTCGCCTTCGGCATGGCCGCGCAGGCCGCGAACGACCTGCCCGGCAAGGGCGTGACCGTGCTGCCGCTCAAGAGCTCGCTCGCCGAAGAAGCCTTCCAGACGCTGCTGGTGATGCGCGCGCTCGAGAAGCTCGGCTACACCGTCGAGCCCATGAAGGACCTGGAGCCCGCCACCGAGCACCTGGCCATTGCCAACGGCGACGCCACCTTCATGGCCAACCACTGGAGCCTGCTGCACGCAGACTTCTACAGGAACAGCGGCGGCGACGCGAAGCTCTCGCGCACCGGCGTGTATTCGGATGGGGCCGTGCAGGGTTACCTGATCGACCGCAAGACGGCCGAGCAATACAACATCACGAACATCGCGCAGCTGAAGGACCCGGCCATCGCGAAACTGTTCGATGCGGACGGCGACGGCAAGGCCGACCTCACGGGCTGCAACCCCGGCTGGGGCTGCGAGCTGGCCATCGAGAACCACCTGAGCGCTTACAAGCTGCGCGACACCGTCACCCACAAGCAAGGCAGCTACGCCGCGCTGATGGCGGACACCATCGCGCGCTTCAAGCAGGACAAGCCGGTGCTGTACTACACATGGACGCCGTACTGGGTGAGCGCCGTGCTGCGCCCCGGCGCCGACGTCGTGTGGCTGCAGGTGCCCTCCTCGTCCTCGCAGGAAGGCCAGGCCCAGGCCGATACGCAACTGCCCAACGGCAGGAACTACGGCTTCCAGGCCAACCGGGAGCAGATCGTCGCGAACAGGGCTTTCGTCGAGAAGAACCCAGCGGCCGGCAAGCTGTTCGAGGTGATGAAGCTGCCGATCGGCGACATCAACGCCCAGAACCTGCGCATGAGCCAGGGCGCGAACACGCAGCAGGACGTGGCGCGGCATGCGGACGGGTGGATCAAGGTGCATCAAGCCCTGTTCGACGGCTGGATCGCCGAGGCGCGAGCCGCCGCGAGGTAGCACCGCGAGGCCAAGTCGGCCAGCCACCGGATCCGTGGAAATCGGCCACGCCGATGGACAACACACCGAACGCAACCCACTGGAACTACACTTTCGTTTTAGAAAAAAAGATCCTGGAGGGATGCATGTCGGGCTCGGACACTGGCTTGATGAATGCCCTGATCGCGGCATCGCAGGCGCCATCGGACGCTTCGCGCTGGGGCGACATGCTGGCTGCGCTCTCTGCAAGATTCAACGCGACGGCTGCCTGCATCCACACGCCGCGCAGCACCATCGGCGACCGCTCGCTGTTTGTCGATCACGGCTTGCCGACCCATACGGTGCCCGACTATGTCGAGTACTGGTCGGCCAGCGACCCCTGGATGGCCGGTGCGGCGGAAAAGGAAATCTGCGTGCGCACCGGCGAATGCGGCATCGGCCGCGAGCTGTGCGACTGGGACGACCTGGGCAAGCTCGACTACTTCCATGAATTCGCGGCCCCCACCGGCGTGAAGGGGTTGCTCGGGATGATGGTGGACGACGGCACGCAGCCCTTTGCCGCGCCGCTCACGGTGATCGGTCTCTACCGTCGCCCCGGGCTGGAGGAGTTCAGCTACCAGGACAAGCGCGTCTTCGAGTCGGTGCACAAGCCGCTTCAGCTCGCGCTTCATGCGCACTGGGCGCTCGGCCGCAGCACCGAGGCGGGCCGGACCTCGCTGGGCCTGCTCGACGTCTTGCCCAAGCCGCTCATGGTTCTTTCGCACGGCGGCGAGGTGCTGTATGCGAACGCCGCGGGTGCGGCGCTGCTGTCGCAAAACGACTGGGCAGGCACGCACAACGGCAAGCTGGTGCGGCTGGGCAGACTCGATGCGGAGGCGGTGACGGCATCGCTGCAGCAGGTCCGGATGGGCCTGCTCCAAACGCACCTGCTCTGGAAACGCGGCGCCGACGACCTGGGCGCGTCCGCAACGGCGCGGCTGGTGCCGCTGGAAGAAAGCAATGCCTGCCGCCTGGCCTGGCCGACCGCCGTCGCGCTGCTGATGATCGACGAGCCGCAGGATGACCATCAAGCCCGGCGGCTGGAGCAGATCGCCAGGCAGTACGGCCTCACCGATGCGGAGATGCGGGTGATCGCGGCGCTGGCCGAGGGCGCACGCCCCTCCGAATTCGCCGAGCGTCACTGCGTATCCATCCACACCGTCCGCACGCACCTGCGCAACATCTTCGACAAGACCGGTCTGCGCCGGCAGAGCGACCTGATCCGGCTGGCCGGGATGCCCCGGAGTTGAAGGGGCCCTACTTCATTTGAGTGATGCCCGGGTGCGGCGCAGCGCGAACACTCGCGCGAGGAGCGCGGTGTCCCGACGGTTGTGCGGGGTGCCGCGGACATCCTGCCCAGCCACCTCGGAGCATTCACTTCATGAAGCCATCACCGCATCGCGCACGCGAGATCCGCCGGGTTCGTCCCGGTGTCGCCGTCCTTTTTCTCCTGGCCCTGCACCGCATGGCGGCTGCGCAGACAGCGCCGGTGTGCGAGCACGATGCCGCCGTCACCGAGCGCTTCATTCCCGTCGAGATGCTGACCGGCAACCCGATGCCCGAGGCCCGCGAACTGAAGTTCGCCGAGGTCGACCGGACCTATCCCTTCATCGACGTCCTTCCCGACGGCAAGCTCGGGGCCGGTGACGTCGCGCTCAAGGGGCCCCTGAAGTACACGGGCTACGGCGGCAAGGAGTTCGAGGTGTACGAGCGCAAGGTGCCCAGGGCGCACGAACGCTTCGGGCTCACGCCCGACAACACGGCGATCGGCCGCGTCTATGACCAGCGCTTCGGCAACGCCTACAACGAGGGGAAGTTTCCGGTAGGCCTGTGGCAGCAGGGACAGAAGCGCAGCTACGACACGCTGTACGGCCAGCGCAGCGCCGTGTCGTCCCTCGAGATCGAGAAGCTCTCGTGCACCTACGACGGCATCGCGGGAGCCCTGCAGTACCGCTGGAAGACGAACAACGGCCTCGACTACGGCTACATCTATGCGCCGGGCCGCGGCATCGTCCAGGTCTTCACCTACAAGGGCGGCCGGTGAACGATCCGCGTTGAAGTTCTTCGCGCCGCGTACTTCATTCGAACGATGCCGCGGCACCGGTCCATCGAAATACTTCGCACGGTCAGGCACCTGGAGGAGGCGCCTCAACAACCGAGGAGAAGACGATGGCGGATGCATTCCTGCGTTCAAAGGTATTTGCGGCCTGCGTGGCCCTGGTGGCCGTGACTGCGTGCGGTGGGGGTGGTGGTGGCAGCGGCGGCGGTTCGTTCTTTCCGTTCGGAGCCGCGCCTGCACCCGCACCGGCACCCCCGACGGACATGCCGCAGGAACCTGCGGCCGAGGGCCTGTCGGTCAAGGTCATGGACGGCGCGATCCGCAATGCCGAGGTGTTTCTCGACAAGAACAACAACGGCCTGCTCGACACGGGCGAACCCAGCGCCCGCACCGATGCATCCGGCAATGCCGTGCTCCAGATCCGCGGCACGGCGCCGATCGTCGCGCTGGTGGGCACCGACGCGGTGGACGCCCAGTCGGGCCCCGTCACGACCGCCTATGTGCTGAAGGCACCGGCGGACAGGCCGCAGTTGGTCACGCCGTTCACGACGCTGATCAATCAGCTCGTCGAGAACACGGGCGCCAGCTCCACGCAGGCCGAGGCCAATCTGCGCGAGCAGCTCGGCCTGGCCAACGACCTGTTCGCGGACTACAGCGCGGACAACCTGAGCGGGGCCATGGCCGCCACGCTGGTGCGGATCTCGCAGAAGCTCGGCAGGATGCTGGCCCCTGTGGTCGGCATGCCCGACGGGGTCGCCGGCAACATCACGGCGGGAGACATTGCCAAGGAGACGCAGAACATGCTGCTCGACCGGCTCCTCACGCTGCGCTTCAGCTTCAACACGCAGTTCGCGCGAACCTCGTGCGCCGGCGGCCCCGGCAACGACACCTGCCAGGGCTACAGCGATTTTTTGGCGAACACGTTCGTGACCGATGCGCGGGAGAACCAGCTCACCACGGTCACGGTCTTCTCGGCAGTGACCGCAAGCAAGGCGATCGCCGCCGCGGCGGCAGCCGGCGTCACGCCGCCGAGCGCCCCCGAAGCCGGCGGCACGCTGGATTTCCTCACGTTCACGAACAACACCAACTGGTACCGGCGCCTCCTGCTGTCCACCGCGGAAGAGCTCACGCCCATCGACGGGACCGTGCGCTTTCGCGACTTCCGCAACAGCAGCACCGACGGCACGCTGGCCACCTGGTCGTCCGGCGGCACCCCCGAGCGGCAGAACGACCTGCACTGGAACGGCAGCGCATGGGTGACCTGTCCCATCGGGTTCCAGAGCACGAGCAGCGTGCGTGATGCGAAGTCGGTGGGCACGAGCGACTACTGCGCCGGCAGGAACACGAGCATCGGCAAGCGCACGGTCGTCGATATCAGCGGCATTGCGATGGCGGCGGTGATCATGGGCGTCAAGACCACCCCCTACTCGACCAACGGCCCGTACGGGCAGAGCTATTCGACCTGGGGGCCGAACCTCTCCGCAACGGACCTGATCACCACGCTCGCGCCCTTCACGTTCCCGGCGGGTTCGGCGATCTACTACCAGGGCGCACTGGACCTGTCGAACGCGCCGATCTACGACGCGATCGAAGCCAACAAGGTCGGCATTGCAGCGGCCGACGTCGCCGCGGGCGGCGACTCGCGACTCGACCCGGGCGTGGCCTGCACGGTGTCCATGGCGCCCTTCACCCTTGCCGCTACGCTGGACGACGTGATCGCGCGCAACCCCGGGCGCGCCTGCTTCAATCCGCCCAACACCCTGGCCGGAACGGCGTTTCCGAGCGGCGACCGCAACGAAGGCTGGGGCGGTACCACGATGAACCTGGGCACCCTGGGCAACGCGCCGCTCGGGACCGCGGGAACGGCGACCGACTACTACACGACGAACAACCTGGTCCGCGTGAGCTTTGCGGGAGGCGCGAGCACGGCCGTGACCTTCTACGAATGCAGGCAGCGGGCGATCAACGGGTCGGCACGCAACTGCGACGTGGTGGGCACCGGCAACTACACCATCACGCAGATGGGAGACGCCCGCGTGATGCGCTTCGGCTCGATACCCGGCATGGCCTCGTACCTGGGTTCGGACCGGGTGCTCATCGAGCGCGGCGGCGCCGTGTACGTGGGGAACCAGCCCAAGGCCGTGGCGAAGAAGCAGGTCCGGATGAACCTCAAGGCGGCCAACGCCATCTTCGACGCGTTCACCACGCTGGGCTACGTCGGCCTGTCGCAGATCACGCCCTGACGGCGAGCGCATTTGCATCGTTGGAAAAAAGGGGCGCAAGCCCCTTTTTTCATGGCGTCTGCCGCCGGGTTGCCGCGTTCCCCCGGGAGATTGCCGGCTGAGATAATCGGGGGGTCTTTCCGCGTTTCCCACTACAAAAAGCCCCCACCATGACGACCACGATCCAGCAGGCCGACCTGATCGAATCGATCAGCGCCGCGCTGCAGTACATCAGCTACTACCACCCCGCCGACTACATCGCCCACCTGGCCCGTGCCTACGAGCGCGAGCAGAGCCCCGCCGCCAAGGACGCCATTGCGCAGATCCTCACCAACAGCAAGATGAGCGCCACGGGCCATCGCCCGATCTGCCAGGACACCGGCATCGTCAACGTGTTCCTCAAGGTGGGCATGGACGTGCGCTGGGGCGGCTTCACCGGCAGCCTGGACGACGCCATCAACGAGGGCGTGCGCCGCGGCTACAACCACCCCGACAACACGCTGCGCGCCTCGGTCGTGGCCGATCCGCAGTTCGACCGCAAGAACACCAAGGACAACACGCCCGCGGTGATCTTCACCGAGATCGTTCCCGGCAACACCGTCGAGGTGACGGTCGCGGCCAAGGGCGGCGGCAGCGAGAACAAGAGCAAGCTCGTGATGCTGAACCCCGGCGACAGCGTGGTCGACTGGGTTCTGAAGACGGTGCCGACCATGGGCGCCGGCTGGTGCCCGCCGGGCATGCTGGGCATCGGCATCGGCGGCACCGCCGAGAAGGCCGCGCTGATGGCCAAGGAAAGCCTGATGGACGACCTGGACATGCACGAGCTGCAGGCCAAGAAGGCCTCGGGCGCCGAACTCAGCAAGGTCGAGGCGCTGCGCGTCGAACTGTACGAGAAGGTCAATGCGCTCGGTATCGGCGCACAGGGCCTGGGCGGCCTGGCCACCGTGCTGGACATCAAGATCAAGATGTACCCGACGCACGCGGCCAGCAAGCCTGTGGCAATGATCCCCAACTGCGCGGCCACCCGCCATGCGCACTTCGTGATGGACGGCAGCGGCGCTGTGTACCTGGACCCGCCCTCGCTCGACCTGTGGCCCAACGTCAATTGGGCGCCCGATGAAAAGAAGAGCAAGCGCGTGGATCTCGACAAGCTCACCCCCGCCGAAGTGGCGAGCTGGAAGCCCGGCGACACGCTGCTGCTGAACGGCAAGATGCTCACCGGCCGCGACGCCGCGCACAAGCGCATCCAGGACATGCTGGCCAAGGGCGAGAAGCTGCCCGTGGACTTCACCAACCGCGTCATCTACTACGTCGGCCCGGTCGATCCGGTGGGCGACGAAGCCGTGGGCCCCGCCGGCCCGACCACCGCCACGCGCATGGACGGCTTCACCGAGATGATGCTGGCCGAGACCGGCCTGATCGCGATGATCGGCAAGGCCGAGCGCGGCCCGGTCGCCATCGAGGCGATCAAGAAGCACAAGAGCGCCTACCTCATGGCCGTGGGCGGTGCCGCCTACCTGGTGAGCAAGGCCATCAAGACCGCGAAGGTCGTGGGCTTCGAGGACCTGGGCATGGAAGCGATCTACGAATTCGACGTGGTCGACATGCCGGTGACGGTGGCGGTCGATGCGGGCGGCACCAGCGCGCACATCACCGGCCCGGCCGAATGGCAGAAGCGCATCGCCAGCGGCGAGTTCAAGACCATCATGATGGAAGAAGCTTGAGCCCTGTAGGCGTCTTCGACAGCGGCGTCGGCGGGCTCAGCGTGCTCGCCGCGCTGCGCGCCGAGTTGCCGCACGAGCGCTTCGTTTACTTCTCGGACGCGGCCTATGCGCCGTATGGCGAGCGCGGCGATGCCTATGTGATCGAGCGGTCACGCAGGGTGACAGAACAGCTGATCGCCGAGCACGGCATCAAGGCGCTGGTGGTGGCTTGCAATACAGCGACGACCGCGGCCATCCATCTGCTGCGTGCAGAACATCCGGCGCTGCCCATCGTGGGCCTGGAGCCAGCGCTCAAGCCGGCGGTGGCGACGAGCCGCACCGGCCACATCTCTGTGATGGCCACGCGCGGGACGCTGGCCAGCGCCAAGTACGCGGCGCTGCGCGATTCCTTCGCCGGCGCCGCTGTCGTTCGCTCAGTGCCGTGCGACGGACTCGTGAAGGCCATCGAAGGCCTCGACACCGAGGCCATCGAAACGCTCTGTGCGCGCTACATGGCGGAGGCCGGTCCCTTCGGCGGTGCACCGGGCGAAGTAGACACCGTGGTGCTCGGCTGCACGCACTACCCGCTCGTGAAGAACGAACTCCAGCGCCATGCGCCGCCCGCGCTGCGCTTCATCGACACCGGTGCGCCGGTCGCGCTGCAGACGCGGCGCGTGCTGGCGGCCGCCGGCCGTCTCGCGGACGGCGAAGGCGGGCTGATCCTCCAGAGCAGCGGCGACCAGGCGGTGCTCGAAGCGGCCGCCGCGCGCTGGCTGCAAATCTCGCCGCAAGGTACAACGGCAACTTCCGCCTGAAACAACCGCCGTCATGCGCCCTCTTTTGCGCCACGCCCTGCTCCTGCTGTGCCTTTCAGCCACGGGCCTGAGCCATGCCGCCTGCGAAAGCGGCCTCGCCGAGCGCATGCACGCCAAGCTCTATCCCAAGCGCCCGCTCGACGAGCGGCTCGCGGCCTGCAAGGTGTGGCCGGCATTCCCAGGGCGCAGCATCGTGGTGCTGCCCATGCCGCGCGAAACCACCGACAAGGGCGCCAAGGTCTTCGACCTGGAGGTGCTGCTGATCCAGCGGCCCGACAACGGCAACACCGAGCGCGACACCGTCATCGGCCGCCTCTTGCAGCCCGAGGCGCTCGATGAGGACGCCACCACCGCGATCCAGGACATCCGCATCGACACCTCGCGCTATGTGCTCGCCTCGGACGCCCGCGCCTTCGGCCTGCGCGTGCGCTACCGCGGCAGCAGCGCGCCGGGAAGCCCGCTGGCCAGCGAAACGGTGCGCCTCTACGTGCAGCACGGCAGCAAGCTGCGCGAGGTGCTGCAGGAAATCGAGCTCGACCACGACAACGGCGGATGGGACTCGACCTGCACCGGCCACTTCGAGAAACTGCGCACCATGCTGTCGGTGGGCAAGGCCACCAGCAACGGATTTGCCGACCTGCAGCTGTCGCGCACGCTCGTGCAGAGCCACGCGCAGGAGCAGGAGGACCAGGGCTGCATCGAGAAGGCGCTGCCCGCGAAGTTCAGCACCGTGACGCTGCGCTACGACGGCGAGCGGTTCAAGGTGCCGAAGTCGCTGCTGCAGCAAGCGCCCTGACGGGAGGCTGAATTCGTGTCGGCATTCACGGCGCCGTCACACGAAAGTACCAGCATGCGCGGTTTGTCCAGAACAACAACCGCGCATCATGACCACTCTCTCCGTCTCTCGCATTCCCTTCAAGCCCATGCTGCTCGCCAGTGCCTTGTCTGTCTTGCTGGCTGCGTGCGGCGGCGGTAGCGACGGTGGCGGCAGCTTCTTGCCGATCCTGCCGCCCCCGACGAGCACGCTGCCGGTCGTGCCGCCAATGCCGGAGCAGGAGCAGCTGGTTTCGAGTGCGACGTTCACGCCCAATGCCGGCACCACCGAGGGCTCGTCGGACGCATCGACCGCCTTCGCCCTGCCCGGCAACTTCATGATCGTGGCCGACGACGAAGCCAACGTGCTGCGCGTGTACCCGCGCGCCGGCGGCGCCGCAGTGAAGGAGTGGAGCTACGAGCTCGAAGGCCCGAAGCTGACCAAGGAGCTCGACCTCGAAGCCGGCGTACGGATCGGCGACACGCTGTACCTCACCGGCTCCAACAGCAACAAGAAGGACGGCGGCGATGCACCTGACCGCTCGCACCTCTTCGCGGTGAAGGTGACCGGCACCGGTGCCGCAACCGCCTTCAACTACGTGGGCCAGTTCTCGTCGCTCGAAACGCAACTGGTGGCCTGGGACGCCACCAACGGCCACGGCCTGGGCGCCAAACACTTCGGCTTTGCCGTGTCGGCCGGCGCCGGCATCGTGCCCGAGCGGGTCGATGGCTTCTCCATCGAAGGCATGACCAGCGCCCCGGGCGACAGCGCCCTGTGGCTCGGCTTCCGCGCCCCGCAGACCGGTGCATCGACGCGCGCCAAGGCACTGATCGTGCCGGTGCAGAACTACGCTGCGCTGGTGGGCGGCACGGCCACGCAGGCGGCGTTCGGTACGCCCATCGAGCTGGAACTGGGCGGCCGGGGCATCCGCTCCATCGACAAGGGCACGGACGGCAACTACCTGGTCGTCGCCGGCCCCGCGGGCGCGGCCAGCCCCGACGTGGACCGCAACTTCGCGCTCTTCTCGTGGAACGGCAATCCGGGCACCGCGCCGGTCGAGTTGTCGAACGACCTGGATATCCTGCGCCTGGGCACGGGCGGCAGCTTCGAGTCGACGGTCGAGGTGCCCGGCCCGGTGACGGCGGGCACGCAGGTGCAGCTGCTGCTGGACAACGGCGACACCGTCTGGCCGGGCCAGATGGACGCATCGAAAGACCTCCCGCCGGCCGACCAGAAGTTCGACGGCTTCGTCGTGCGCCTGGGCAAGCCCTGGGTCGACACCGCCGGCCCGGTGCTGCGCAGCGCCTCGCCCAAAGCCACGGACGGCAGCGTCAGCGCGAACGCGAGCGTGACCTTGGGCTTCAACGAGGGCGTGCGCCTGGGCGCCGGCAGCATCGTCCTGCACAAGGCCGACGGCAGCGTGGTCGAGAGCTTCTCGGCCAGCAGCCCGGCCGCACGCCTGCAAGCCGCCTTCAACGTGATCACGCTCACGCCGAGCCAGCCGCTGGCCCCCTCGACCGGCTACTACGTGACCGTCGACGCCAACGCGATCACCGATGCCAAGGGCAATGCCTACGCCGGCATCGCCGACGCGACCACGATGCGCTTCACCACCAGCGCACCGCCCGCGCTGGCCGCCGGCGACATCCTCTTCATGGGCGCGAACGCCGACAAGACCGACGCCTTCGCGTTCGTGCTGCTCAAGCCGATGGACACGGGCACGCGCATCTTCTTCACCGACCGCGACCGCACCAGCACGGACTTCAAGGGCAACACCGACGAGAGCGCCTACGTCTGGACTGCCGATCGCAGCCTGCCGGCAGGCACCATCGTGACCATCCAGCCCGATATCAAGAACGCGAATCCGATCGCCAACATCGGCACCACGCAAGGCAAGGGCGGCGGCATCAGCGGCAGCTACGAGACGATCTACGCCTTCGTCGGCGGCACCATCGCGGGCCTGGGCGACAACGCCGCCGGCGAGATCAGCGGTGTCGGAACCTATCTGGCCAGCATCACGGTGGGGCCCGTGCCAAACGCAGACGCGATTCCGGCCACGTTGACGACCGCGGGCGCAGCGATCGGCTTCCCCACCCAGTTCGACGTGCTCTACAACGGCCCGATGCTGCCGGCCTCGCCGACGCCGACCGACATCGCGAACTTTGCCGCGAGCGTGAAGAACACGGCCAACTGGAAGTTCCAGAGCGGTACTGGCTGGCCTCTGACGAACAACAGCCTGTTCTGACGGCTCAGTTACGCAGCGCGGCCTCGCGGCCGCGCCGCATGTCGATCGGCAGCAGCAACAGCAGCCCCGCCACGAACAGCACCGCGGTCGAGAGGATCGCGATGCGCTGGTTGCCCCCCGTGGCCCAGGTGATCGCACCGAAGCTCAGCGGGCCGATGATGCTGGCCAGCCGGGTCGCGAAGGTCCAGAGCCCGAAGAATTCCGCGAGCTGCTGCGGCGGCGCCAGATAACCCGTCATCGCGCGGCCGGCGGACTGGCTCGAGCCCATCGCGAGCCCCGCGATGGCGGCCGCCCACCAGAATCCGCCCTTGGTGGTCACCACCGACGCGATCACGCAGACCGCGATCCAGGCCACCAGCGTGGCCGCCAGCGACACCTTATGGCCGATTCGGTCCTGGATGTAGCCGAACGAGAAAGCGCCGATGGCGGCGGCGACGTTGAGCACGAAGATCAGCACCATGGTCTCGCTCGCCACGAAGCCGATCACCTGTTCGGCATAGATCGCCGCAAGCGTGATGGCGACCGCCACGCCGCCCTGGTAGCAGACGGTGCAGACCAGCAGCCACATGAAGTCGCGGTAGGCGCGCGCCTGCCGGTAGGTGGCGCGCAATTGTTGCCATGCGCCGAGTTCATCGCCCGCAGTTTTCGGCTGTGCCCGTTCGGGCAGCAGCGCAAAGGTGGCGCAGGCTGCAGTGCCGTAGATCGCGGCCGTGATGACCATCGTGACCGGCACGAAGTGCGAGGCCGGCAGGCCCTTCGATTGCGACCACAGCACGTAGGCCAGGCAGATGCCGAGCGTCAGCATGCCGCCGACGTAGCCGAAGCTCCAGCCCCATCCGCTCACCTTGCCCATGCCTTCGGGCGTCGCGAGTTCAGGGAGGAAGGCGCCCGTGAGCGACTCGCCGTAGGAATAGAAGGCGTTGGAGACGATCACCAGCAACATGGCCAGCGCAACGCCGCCCGAGGCCCCTGCAAAGCTCGGCGTGAGCGCCAGTGCGGCTGTTGCCAGCACACAGCCGGTCGTTGCAATGACCAGCACGCGCTTCTTGGCCCCGCGCAGATCGGCCCAGGCGCCGATGGCGGGCATCGTGAGCATCACGATGGCGCAGGAGACGCTGAGCGCCGCGGTCCATGCAAACGCGGCCCACGGCGCCCCCTTCGCGATGCCACCCACGAAGTAGGCGGCGAAGACCGCCGTGATGACGACCGTCGTGTAGCCCGAGTTGGCGAAGTCGTACATCGCCCAGCCGAACACCTCGCGCTTGCGTACGCCGGGGCGCAGCGCGGAGGCGGAAAACAGGGCCATGCGGCCTTGGATCGGGCGGTTGTTGCCGGGCGGTTGGCTAGTGCAGGTGACGCGGACGGCGACCGCCGCCGTGACCACCCCCGCTTCCGCCGCTGCCCGGACCACCCGTGCCGCGCGGGCGCTTGCCGATTTCGAGCGAGTTCACCAGCGCATCGAAACGGTCGCTGAAGAGGCGATCGATCTCGGAGACCACGCCACCCAACTCGGCGCCGTCGAAATGGCGCTCCATGAGGTTGACGACGTCTTCCACCAGCAGGTCGCGCTGAACCTGCATGATCGCGGCCGGGTTGGGACCGACGAACAGCATCAGGAAATCGTCGCGCGATTCTTCGTCGGGGTCGCCCTCTTCCTCGTCGAAGTCGGTGTCGTAGAAGGTGACCTCGATGGCGGCGCCGCGGTCCGACAGCTCGTTCAGGGCCATGCACATCTCGTCGAGCGCCTGGCGGAAGTCTTCGTCGCCGGGCACGGTCCAGCAGATCTGCAGCGTGTGGTCCTTCTGCTCGAAGCGGATGCCGGGTTCTTCTTCGTAAGTGCTGGTGGCGCCATCGGCCAGCGACTTGGCGCCTGCATATTTCCAGAGCGGCTTGAGCGCTTCCTGGATCTGCTCGAAGCTCACGTCCGGACGCAATGGCACGTCGCCATGCACATGGATTTCAAATGGAGCGTTGTAGCGAGGCATCGAATGCTCCCTTTTTAAGTTTGGTACCCGGAACGGGGGTCGAACCCGTATGCCCCGATCAAGGAAGCGGCGGATTTTAAGTCCGATGTGTCTACCAATTTCACCATCCGGGCGTCAGGTTGAACATCGACGATAACCCAAACAAAACAAGCCCCGGCAACGATGGTTGGCGGGGCTTGTTTGTCGGGTCGAATCGTGTCTAACGAGAAGGTGGAGGCGCGACCCGGAGTCGAACCGGGCTAGACGGATTTGCAATCCGTTGCATAACCGCTTTGCTATCGCGCCACGCAGAAAAACGAAACCGAACTTGCGAAAAAAAGGGAAGCTGTTGCTTCCCTTTTTCAAAACTGGAGCGGGAAAAGAGTCTCGAACTCTCGACCTCAACCTTGGCAAGGTTGCGCTCTACCAACTGAGCTATTCCCGCGTTTCGAGCCTCGAATTATATACCATTTTTTCGGGGCTCGGCAAATTCACGCCATCAATGTTTGACCGGCCCCTCGGAAGCCGGCGCACCGGCGCGCTGCTTGGCCAGCTCGGCCACCGCAGCCGCGGAGGCCGCAACCTCTTCGTCCGACAGCGGCTCGGGCATCTTCTCGAGCGCGATCTCGAGGACCTTGTCGATCCACTTCACAGGCACGATCTCGAGGCCGTTCTTCACGTTCTCGGGAATGTCCTGCAGGTCTTTGGCGTTCTCTTCGGGGATCAGCACGGTCTTGATGCCACCGCGCAGGGCGGCCAGCAGCTTTTCCTTCAGGCCACCGATGGCCGTGACCTCGCCGCGCAGCGTGATCTCGCCCGTCATCGCCACGTCGCCGCGCACCGGGATGCCGGTGAGCGCCGACACGAAGGCCGTCGTCATCGCGGCACCCGCGCTCGGACCGTCCTTGGGCGTTGCGCCATCGGGCACATGGATGTGGATGTCGCGCTTCTCGAACATCTCGTCCTTGATGCCCAGGCGGCGCGAGCGGCTGCGCACCACGGTGCGCGCGGCCTCGACCGATTCCTTCATCACGTCGCCGAGCGACCCGGTACGGCTGATCACGCCCTTGCCGGGCATGGTGACCGCCTCGATCGTCAGCAGGTCGCCGCCGACCTCGGTCCACGCGAGGCCGACCACCTGGCCGACCTGGTTCTGCTTCTCGGCGAGGCCGAAGCTGTACTTGCGCACGCCAAGGAACTCGTTGAGGTTCGAGCCGTCGACGGTGACCTTCGGCGTCATCTGCTTGAGCAGCAGGCCCTTGACCACCTTGCGGCAGATCTTGGACAGCTCGCGCTCGAGCGAACGCACGCCGGCTTCACGCGTGTAGTAGCGAACGATGTCGCGCACCGCCTCTTCGGTGACCAGGAGTTCTTCCTCCTTGACGCCGTTGTTCTTCAGCTGCTTGGGCAGCAGGTACTTGATCGCGATGTGCGTCTTCTCGTCCTCGGTGTAGCCCGAGAGGCGGATGACTTCCATGCGGTCGAGCAGCGCCGGCGGAATGTTCATCGAGTTCGAGGTGGCGACGAACATCACGTCGCTCAGGTCGAAGTCGACTTCCACGTAGTGGTCGCCGAAGGTGTGGTTCTGCTCGGGGTCGAGCACCTCGAGCAGCGCACTCGACGGGTCGCCGCGGAAGTCGGTGCCCAGCTTGTCGATTTCGTCGAGCAGGAACAGCGGATTGCGCGTGCCGATCTTGCTCAGCCCCTGCAGCACCTTGCCCGGCAGCGCGCCGATGTAGGTGCGGCGATGGCCGCGGATCTCGGCTTCGTCGCGCATGCCGCCCAGCGCCATGCGGGTGTACTTGCGGCCGGTCGCCTTCGCGATCGACTGCCCCAGCGAGGTCTTGCCGACACCCGGTGGGCCCACGAGGCACAGGATGGGCGCCTTCACCTTGTCGACGCGTTGCTGCACCGCGAGATATTCAAGGATGCGGTCCTTGACCTTCTCGAGGCCGTAGTGGTCGGCGTTGAGCACCGCTTCGGCATTCGCCAGGTCGTGCTTGATCTTGGTCTTCTTGCTCCATGGCAGGCCGATGAGCACGTCGATGTAGTTGCGCACCACGGTGGCCTCGGCCGACATGGGCGACATCAGCTTGAGCTTCTTGAGTTCGCCTTCGGCCTTCTTCAGGCCTTCCTTGGACATCTTGGCGAGCTTGATCTTCTTCTCGATCTCCTCGATGTCCGCGCCCTCTTCGCCTTCGCCGAGCTCCTTCTGGATGGCCTTGACCTGCTCGTTGAGATAGAAGTCGCGCTGGTTCTTCTCCATCTGGCGCTTCACGCGGCCGCGGATCTTCTTGTCGACGTTGAGGATGTCGACTTCGCGCTCGAGCTGGCCGAACAGGTTCTCCAGGCGCGCCTTGACGTCGTCCAGGTCGAGCACGGCCTGCTTGTTGTCGAGCTTGAGCGGCAGGTGGGCGGCGATGGTGTCGGCCAGGCGGCCGGCATCGTCGATGCTCGAGATCGAGGTCAGGATCTCGGGCGGGATCTTCTTGTTCAGCTTGACGTACTGGTCGAACTGCTGCATCACCGCGCGGCGCAGGGCTTCGACCTCGGTGCCCTTCTCGCCGCCTTCGGTCGCCTCGACGGGCGTCACGTTGGCAGTGAAGTGCGTTTCGCCGTCATCGATGCGGTTCACGCGTGCACGCTGCTGGCCTTCGACCAGCACCTTCACCGTGCCGTCGGGCAGCTTGAGCATCTGCAGGATGGTCGAGACGCAGCCGACTTCGAACATGTCCTCGACCGAGGGCTCGTCCTTGGCAGCGGCCTTCTGGGCCACCAGCATGATGCGGCGCTCGGCCTCCATGGCCAGTTCGAGCGCCTTGATGCTCTTGGGGCGTCCCACGAAGAGCGGGATCACCATGTGGGGAAACACCACGACGTCGCGCAGCGGCAGCAGCGGCAGGTCGAGTGCTTCGGGAGGCAGGGGGGTATGACCAGACATGCGAAATCCTTTACGCCTTTTTCGCTGCTTCGCGGTACACGAGCAGCGGTGGCTTGTTTTCGTCGATGGTCGATTCCTCGACCACCACCTTGTCGACATTGGTCGCGTTCGGCAATTCGAACATGGTGTCGATCAGCGACTGTTCAAGGATCGAACGGAGGCCCCGTGCACCGGTCTTGCGGGCCAGCGCCTTGCGTGCAATGGCCTTGAGCGCCGCCGGGCGAATCTCGAGGTCCACGCCCTCCATCTGGAGGAGCTTGGTGAACTGCTTGACCACCGCGTTCTTCGGTTCGGTCAGGATCTGGACCAGCGCATCCTCGGAGAGTTCCGCAAGCGATGCGACCACGGGCATACGGCCCACGAGTTCGGGGATCAGGCCGAACTTGATCAGGTCTTCGGGCTCGACTTCGCGGAACACCTCGGTGATGCTGCGCTGCGCCTTGCTCTTGACCGTGGCGCCGAAGCCGATGCCCGAGGCCTCGGTGCGGTTCTCGATGACCTTCTCCAGGCCCGCGAAAGCGCCGCCGCAGATGAACAGGATGTTGGTCGTGTCGATCTGCAGGAAGTCCTGGTTCGGGTGCTTGCGCCCTCCCTGGGGCGGCACGCTGGCCATGGTGCCTTCGATGAGCTTGAGCAAGGCCTGCTGCACACCCTCGCCCGACACGTCGCGGGTGATCGAGGGGTTGTCGGACTTGCGCGAGATCTTGTCGATTTCGTCGATGTAGACGATGCCGCGCTGGGCGCGCTCGACTTCGTAGTTGCAGCTCTGCAGCAGCTTCTGGATGATGTTCTCGACGTCTTCACCCACGTAGCCGGCTTCGGTCAGCGTGGTGGCGTCGGCCATCACGAAGGGCACGTCGAGCATGCGCGCAAGCGTTTGCGCGAGCAGCGTCTTGCCCGAGCCCGTGGGGCCGATCAACAGGATGTTGCTCTTGCTGAGCTCGACGTCGTCGCCCTTGGCCTTTTCCTTGTGGCGCAGGCGCTTGTAGTGGTTGTAGACGGCCACCGACAGCATGCGCTTGGCCGGCTCCTGGCCGATCACGTAGTTGTCGAGGTTGGTCTTGATCTCCAGCGGCGTGGGCAGGTCGCTGCGCGCTTCGCGCGCTTCTTCACCGGCCGGCAGCTCGTCGCGGATGATTTCGTTGCAGAGGTCGATGCACTCGTCGCAGATGAAGACCGAAGGGCCCGCGATCAGCTTCTTGACCTCATGCTGGCTCTTGCCGCAGAACGAGCAATAAAGCGTTTTTTCGCTGGAAGAGCCTTTTTTTTCGGCCATGGACAGGTGCCTCGTGACAGGGTATGGACAATGATAACTAAACAAAAACGGCGTTTCCCGTGTGGAAAACGCCGTCTTTTGCCTTTTGCGCCCTATGACGCTATTTGGCGCCGGGCAGCTTCAACCGCGCTTGGCAACGACCTGGTCGACCAGACCGTAGTCCTTGGCCTCGTCGGCCGTGAGGAAGTAGTCGCGCTCGGTATCGGTCTTGACCTTTTCCAGCGGCTGGCCGGTGCGTTCGGCCAGGATGCGGTTCATCTGGTCCTTGGTGCGCAGGATGTCGCGCGCATGGATCTCGATGTCGGTCGCCTGGCCGCGTGCGCCGCCCAGCACCTGGTGGATCATGACCTTCGAGTTGGGCAACGAGAAACGCTTGCCCTTCTCGCCGGCCGCCAGCAGGAAGGCGCCCATGCTGGCCGCGAAGCCCAGGCACATGGTCGACACGTCGGGCTTGATGAACTGCATGGTGTCGTAGATCGCCATGCCGGCACTCACGCTGCCGCCCGGGGAGTTGATGTAGAAGGAAATGTCCTTCTCCGGGTTCTCGCTCTCCAGGAACAGCAGCTGGGCCACCACGAGGTTGGCGGTCTGGTCGTTGACCTCGCCCACCAGGAACACGATGCGCTCCTTCAGGAGGCGCGAATAGATGTCATAGGACCGCTCGCCACGGCCCGATTGCTCGACGACCATCGGGACCATGCCGAGGCCTTGAATTTCGTTTGCGATCATGAATTAGCTCTCCGGAAGATGAAATCGTTCGCTGTGTATGAACTGTACGCCTGAGTGAAATGGGGCTCGTGCCGCAAAGCACAAGCCCCATTGGCGTTGCGGTCAGCGACAGGATCAGCCTTGTTGCTGCTGCGCCATCAGTTCGTCGAACGACACCGACTTTTCATTGACCTTGGCCTTGCCGAGCACGAAATCGGTCACGTTGTTCTCGATGACGACGGCTTCGACTTCCGCCAGGCGATTGTTGTCGCTGAAGTACCAGCGCACCACGTCGGCCGGCTTTTCGTAGCTGGCGGCCAGCTCGTCGATGTGGGCCTTGATCTGCTCGGGCTTGGCCTGCAGGTTGTTGGCGCGCACCAGTTCGGCGACCACGAGGCCCAGGCGCACGCGGCGCTCGGCTTGGGGACGGAACACTTCCTCGGGAATCGGTGCCTTGTCGGCGTCCTTGATGCCGCGCTGCTTGAGCTCGGCGCGGGCGCCTTCGATCATGCGGGCGACTTCGGACTGCACGCTGGCGTTCGGCAGGTCGAGCTCGGCGTTGGCAACCAGCGCGTCCATCACGGCGTTCTTGTTGCGGGCCAGCAGGCGGAACTTCACTTCGCGCTCGAGGTTGCGCTTGATGTCGGCGCGCAGGCCTTCCACGGTGGCCTCGGCGATGCCGAGCGACTTGGCCAGCTGTTCGTTGACTTCGGGCAGGTGCGTGGCTTCGATCTTCTTCACGGTGACCATGAAGTCGGCTTGCTTGCCGGCCACGTCCTTGCCGTGGTAATCGGCCGGGAACGACAGCGGGAAAGTGCGGCTGTCGCCGGACTTCATGCCGCGCACGGCGTCTTCGAATTCCTTGAGCATCTGGCCTTCGCCGACCACGAACTGGAAGTCTTCGGCCTTGCCGCCCTGGAAGGGCTCGCCATCGATCTTGCCTTCGAAGTCGACAGTGACGCGGTCGTCGTCTTGTGCGACGGCGTCTTGCGCGCGCTGGGCGAAGGTACGGCGTTGCTTGCGCAGGATGTCGAGCGTCTTGTCGATCGCGTCGTCGCCCACTTCGGCCGAGAGCTTCTCGACTTCGGCGCCCGACAGGTCGTTGATCTTGACTTCGGGGAACACTTCGAACACCGCGTCGAAGGCCAGTTCGCCTTCGGGCGACTCTTCCTTCTCGGTGATGCGGGGCTGGCCAGCCACGCGCAGCTTGGCTTCGTTGGCCGCTTGCGAGAAGGCTTCGCCGACCTTGTCGTTCATGACTTCGTAGTGCACCGAGTAGCCATAGCGCTGGGCCACGACGTTCATCGGCACCTTGCCGGGACGGAAGCCGTCCATCTTGACGGTGCGCGCGAGCTTCTTGAGGCGCGAATCGACTTCGTTCTGGATGGTGCCGACCGGCAGGGTCAGCGTGATCTTGCGTTCGAGCTTCTCGAGAGTTTCAACGGTCACGGTCATGGTGTCTTCCTTGTGAGGGGTGTGGCTGGTGCGCGGGGCCGGACTCGAACCGGCACGTTCTTGCGAACGTCAGGACCTAAACCTGGTGCGTCTACCAATTTCGCCACCCGCGCTATGCCAATTTTTCAGGTGAATGCAAAGGCGGACGGCCCTGGTGCCGCAAACACCCGATACCGGATACCTGCAACCCAAAGACCGCCCGCCTGAAATCGGTCAACCGCGCATTTTAAACGCTAATCGGACCCTCTTTTGGGCCCCGCTTGACGCGGAATGCAGCGGCGTACATTGCCGGCAGTGCCAGAAGGGTCAATACGGTGGCCACGATCAGCCCGCCCATGATGGCCACGGCCATCGGCCCCCAGAACACGCTGCGCGAGAGCGGAATCATCGCCAGCACCGCCGCCGCCGCCGTCAGCACGATGGGGCGCAGGCGCCGCACCGCCGATTCGACGATCGCGTCCCAGGCCGGCACGCCGGCCGCGCGATCGCTCTCGATCTGGTCGATCAGGATCACCGCATTCCGCTGGATCATGCCCATCAGCGCGATCACGCCCAGCAGCGCCACGAAGCCGAACGGCCGGTCGAGCACCAGCAGCGCACCGGCGACGCCGGCAATGCCCATCGGCCCGGTGATGAACACCAGCAGCGAGCGGCTGAAGCTGTGCAACTGCAGCATCAGTAGCGTGAACACCAGGAACAGCATGATCGGCACGCCCGCCACGATGGAGGCCGAGCCCTTGCTGCTTTCCTCGACCGCGCCCGCCACCTCGATGCGGTAGGCGCCCTGCCCGGCCGCGCGCCAGCCCGCTTCGAGCTCGCGCAGCTTGGGCAGCAGTTGCTCGGTCACGGTCGCGCCCTGCAGGCCTTCGACCACGTCGCCCTGCACGGTGATCGCGTAGTCGCGGTTCTCGCGCCACATCACGCCGGGCTCCCAGGTGAACACCGGCCGTGCGATCTGCGTGAGCGGGATCGAGCGGCCCGAGGTCGTCGGGATGTAGGCGTTGCCGATGTCCGAGATGGCTTCGCGTTCGTCGGGCGACTGGCGCAGCACGATGTCGATCAGCAAGTCGTTCTCGCGGTACTGGCCCACGGTGGTGCCGCTGAACATCGTGCGCGAGGCCTGCGCGATGGCCTGGCTGGTCACGCCGAGCGCGCGCGCCTTGGCCTGGTCGATCTCCAGGCGGATCACCTTCACCGACTCGTTCCAGTTGTCGTTCACGCCGCGCATGTTGGCGTTCTCGCGCAGCACCGCCTTCACCTCGTCGGCGTGCGCGCGCAGTTGCGCGGGCTCGGTGCCGATCACGCGGAACTGCACCGGATACGGCACCGGCGGCCCGTTGGGCAGCAGCTTGACGCGGCCGCGCACCTCGGGGAATTCCTCGGCCAGCAGTGCAGGCAGGCGCAGGCGCAGCCGTTCGCGCACCTTCAGGTCCTTGGCGAGCACGATGAGCTGCGACACATTGGTCTGCGGGAACACCTGGTCCAGCGGCAGGTAGAAGCGCGGCACGCCCGAGCCGACCCAGGTGCTCACGGTCTTGACGCCCTCTTCCTTCATCACGCGCTGCTCGACGCGCTTGGCCACCTCTTCGTTGGCCGCGAACGAGGTGCCTTCGGGGAACCAGATGTCCACCATGATCTCGGGCCGGCTCGAATCGGGGAAGAACTGCTGCTGCACCTTGCCCATGCCGAAGATGCCGAGCGCGAACACCAGCACCGTGGCGCCGATGGTCAGCCAGCGGTGCTGCACGCACCAGTCCACCGCATGTCGGAAGCCGTTGTAGAACGGCGTGTCGAACAGCTCGTGCGGCGGCGCATCGGGATCGTGCGGCTTCACCTTGAGCAGCAGCGTGCCCAGGTACGGCACGAAGTACACCGAGACGATCCACGACAGCACCAGCGCGATCACCGTCACCGCGAAGATCGCGAAGGTGTATTCGCCCGTCACCGACTTCGCCAGGCCGATCGGCAGGAAGCCGGCCGCCGTGATGAGCGTGCCCGTGAGCATCGGCTTTGCCGTGACGTCGTAGGCATAGGTGGCGGCACGGGCCTTGTCGTAGCCCTCTTCCATCTTCCGCACCATCATCTCGACCGCGATGATCGCGTCGTCCACCAGCAGGCCGAGCGCGATGATCAGCGACCCCAGCGATATCTTGTGCAGCCCGATGCCGAAGTAGTTCATTGCGAGGAAAGTCACCGCCAGCACCAGCGGAATGGTGATCGCCACCACCAGCCCCGGGCGCACGTCGATGTACCAGCCAAAGCGCCCGCCCTTGTGCAGGCCGAGCGCGATGATGCTCACGGCCAGCACGATGGCGACGGCCTCGATCAGCACGCCGACGAATTCGTTGACCGAGCTGGCCACCGACACCGGCTGGTCCTGCACCTGCGCGAGCTTCACGCCGATGGGCAGGCGCTGGTCGATCTGCGCCGTCGCCACTTTCAGCGCCTTGCCGAGCGCGATGATGTCGCCGCCCTTGGCCATGGAGACGCCCAGCGCGATCACTTCCTTGCCCTGGTGGTGCACCTTGACGGCCGGCGGATCGATGTAGCCGCGATGGATTTCGGCGATGTCGCCCAGCTTCAGCTGGTTGCCCGAGGTGCCGCGGATCGGCATCTCGCGCAACTGGTCGACGCTGGTGAACTGGCCCGCCACGCGCACCTGCACCACGTCGAGCGGCGACTGGATCGTGCCGGCGCTTTCCACCGCGTTCTGCGAGCCGAGCTGCGCGAGCACCGCGTTGAAATCGAGCCCCAGTTGCGCCAGGCGCTTCTGCGAGATCTCGATGTAGACCTTTTCGTCCTGCACGCCGAACTGGTCGACCTTGGCCACGTCCTTTACCCGCAGCAGCTGCTGCCGGGTTTCGTCGGCCAGCGTCTTGAGTTCGGCGTAGCTGAAGCCTTCGCTTTCCAGCGCGTAGATCACGCCATAGACATCGCCGAAATCGTCATTGAAGAACGGTCCCTGCACGCCGGGCGGCAGCGTGTTGCGCATGTCGCCGATCTTCTTGCGCACCGTGTACCAGACGTTGGCCACCTCCCCGGCCTTCGAGGAATCCTTGATCTGGAAAATGATCTGCGACTCGCCCGGCTTCGAATAGCTGCGGATCTTGTCGGCATACGGCGCTTCCTGCAGCGTGCGCTCGAGCTTGTCGGTGACCTGCTCGGCCACCTGCTGCGCGGTGGCGCCGGGCCAGTAGGTGCGCACCACCATCGCGCGGAAGGTGAACGGCGGGTCTTCGTCCTGCCCGAGCTGGAAGTACGCGAACGCGCCCAGCACCATCAGCACCACCATCAGGTAGCGCGTGAGCGGCGCGTGGTCCAGCGCCCATTTGGAGAGATTGAAGCCGGCGGATTTACCGGGGGACTTGTCGGTGGAGTTCGCTGCGCCTTCCGTCATTTGGCGGCACCTGCAGCGATCTCCTTCTTGGTTGCGGCGACGGGCTCGACGGCCTGCACGACGTCCTTCGCGTTGGCGGCGGCCGCGGCCGCCTCCTTGGACTGGTAGATGGTGACCTTCTGGCCCGGCGAGAGCACATGCACGCCCGCGGCCACGACCATCATTCCCGGCGAAAGCCCCCCGCCGATCACGGCCTCGTTGCCGTCGGCCGTCGCCACCTGCACGGGCTGCGAGCGCACCGTCATCGTCGATTTGTCGAGCACCCAGACCGCCGTGCCCTTGCCTTCCTGGCGCAGCGCGCTGGTCGGCAGCTTGATCACTGCGGTGTTGTTGTGGGCCAGTGCCTGCGGACGCGCGTAGACGGTGGCACCCAGCGGCGGCGAGGTGGCCGCATCGATGGCGACCTTGACCGAGTACGTGCGCGTGACCGCGTCGGCACTGGCCGCCACTTCGCGCACCTGCCCCTGCAATTCATCGCCGCCGGACCAGCCGCGCACCGTGACCGGCGAGCCGGGCTTGATCGCCTGGGCGCGGTCCTCGGGCACCGCGAACACCACATCGCGCGCGCCGTCCTGCGCGATGCGCACGACCGGCGTGCCGGCCTGTACCACCTGGCCGGGTTCGGCCTCGATGGCGGTGATGACGCCGGCCACGTCGGCGACGAGCGTCGTGTAGTTGGCCTGGTTGCCTTGCGAAGAAAGCTGGGCCTGCGCCTGTTCTAGCTGCGCCTGGGCGGCCTTCCAGGTGGTTTCGCGGCGCTCGAGCTCGGCGCCGCTGATGAAGTTCTGCTCGCGCAGTTCGCGGTAGCGCTTCAGGTCGGCGGCGGCCAGGTCGCGGTTGGTCAGGGCTGCGGCCTGCTGGGCGCGGGCGGCTTCGGCGGCCAGCTTGTAGTCCTGCGGATCGAGCTGCGCCAGCACCTGGCCGGCCTGCACATGCTGTCCCAGATCGGCCTGGCGCTTGGTGATCTTGCCCGCCACCCGAAAGCCCAGGCGCGACTCGACGCGGGCCCGAACCTCGGCCGAGAACTCGGGCTGGGCGTCGAACTCGCTGGTGCCGACGGTCACCAGCTTCACCGCTCGAACGGGCTCCTCGACCGCCGGCTTGGGCGAACAGCCGGCCAGGATCAGGGAAGGAATCAGCAGCCACAAGGCGCTGCGCACACGGGGAAAAGCGGTGGAGGCGGTCATGAGACACCCAAGAAAGGACAAACCCGGGCCTTTAATGACCCACTGGTTAGTAATCTAGGGTAAACGTTAAATGCTGTCAATGACCCGCGGGTCAGTTGACCGGTACTTTCCGGGTACTTTCAGGTCCGCTGGCCCATCTCCACCAGCCGGTTGTCGGGCAGCTCGAAGTAGTCCGAAGCCCGCCCCGCATTGCGCTGCAGCCAGCCGAACAGCACGCGCCGCACCGGATTCAAGCCCGGCAGGTTTTCCTCGCCCACCGAGGCGCGGGAGACGAAATACGAGGTTTTCATCGAATCGATCGCCAGCGTCTTCTGGTAGGCCAGGATGCGGATGAATTCGGGCACGTCGGGCCGCTCCATGAAGCCGTGGCGCGCGGTGACCACCCAGATGCCCTCCATCAGCTGCTCCGCCTCGATGCGGATGCGGGCGTCGACGCGCGGCGTGTCGCAGGCCAGCACGCGCAGCACGATCACCTGGTCGTGCAGCACCTGGTTGTGCTTGAGGTTGTGCAGCAGCGCATGCGGAACGGCCGTGGCATCAGGGTTCAAGAACACCGCGGTGCCGCTGACCCGGTGCGGCATGTGCTGCGCCAGCGATTCGATGAAGGGCCGAAGCGGCAGACTCTCGGCCGCCGCGGCCTCGAGCCCCAGCCGCCGGCCCTTGGCCCAGGTGGTGAAGACCACCATCACCACGGCCGCCACCGCCAGCGTGAGCCAGCCGCCCTCGGCCACCTTCAGGCTGTTGGCGATCACGAAGGTCAGGTCGACCACCGCGAAGGCCACCACGCCCACCACCACCGCCACCTTGTTCCACTTCCAGAGCCCCCAGGCGACGATGCCCGCGAGCAGCGTGGTCGTCACCATCGTGATCGACACGGCGATGCCATACGCCGCCGACAACGCGCCCGAACTGCGGAAGCCCAGCACCAAGAGCAGCACGCCCACCATCAGCAGCCAGTTCACGGCCGGCACGTAGATCTGCCCGATGGCCGAGCCCGAGGTCTGCACCACCCGCATGCGCGGCAGGTAGCCCATGCGCATCGCGTGCGCGGTGAGCGAGAAGGCGCCAGAGATCACCGCCTGCGAGGCGATCACCGTGGCCATCGCGGCCAGCACCACCATCGGCAGCACGCCCCACGAGGGAAAGAGCCGGAAGAACGGGTTGTCGATGGCCGCCGGGTTCGCCAGCACCAGCGCACCCTGCCCGAAATAGTTCAGCACCAGCCCCGGCAGCGCGATGAAGAGCCAGGCCAGCCGGATCGGCTTGGCGCCGAAATGCCCCATGTCGGCATAAAGCGCCTCGCCGCCGGTGAACGCCAGGAACACCGCACCCAGCACCGCGAGCGACTGCGCCCGGTGCTCGATCAGGAAGCCGAAGGCGCGCCGAGGATCGAGCGCCGCCAGCACCTGCGGCTGCTGCAGCACCTGCCAGAGACCCGCCGCAGCCAGCACGATGAACCACAGCAGCATCACCGGCCCGAAGATCTTGCCGACCACGCCCGTGCCCTTCTTCTGCACCATGAAAAGCGCGACCAGGATGACGACCGTGATCGGAATCACCGCCCGCTGCAGCATCGGCGCCTGCACTTCCAGCCCCTCGACGGCCGAGAGCACCGAGATCGCTGGCGTGATCAGGCTGTCGCCGTAGAACATGGCCGCGCCCACCAGGCCCAGCAGGCCGATCGCGTTCCACACCCAGGGTTTGGTCTTCGGCCCGGCGACCGCGCTGCGCGCCAGCGCCTGCAGCGCGAGGATCCCGCCCTCGCCGTCGTGGTCGGCGCGCAGCACGAACACCACGTACTTCAGCGTCACCACGAACATCAGGCCCCAGAAGATCAGCGACAGCAGCCCCAGCACCGAATCGGGCGTGAACGGCACGCCGTGCTCGGGATTCATCGTTTCCTTGAAGGCGTAGAGCGGCGAGGTACCGATGTCGCCGAACACGACGCCGAGCGCCGCAATCATCAATCCGGGCCCCGCCGGATGCCCCGCTCCGCCTTGCGCTGGAATCTGGGCCGTGGAGGCCGGAGCCGGTACGTTCATGGGCGAGCTGTTCGAAGTGGCAACGCACCGAGCATAGTGCCGGGGAGCATCGTGTCGCGGACAATCGTGGCGTGTCCGCCACTTCCCACCTCGCCGCCCCGCCGGCGCACTACGAAAATTTCCCGGTCGCCTCGTGGCTCTGCCCGCCGCACCTGCGCCCGCCGATTGCCGCGATCTATCACTTCGCGCGCACCGCCGACGACATCGCCGACGAAGGCGATGCGTCGCCCGAGCAGCGCCTGGCCGAGTTGCGTGCCTACCGGGACGAGCTCGCCGCCGCCGCGCAGGGCGAGGCGCTCGCCACGTCGCGCTGGCCGCACGTCTTCGGCCCGCTGGCCTACAGCATCGCGCAATACGGCCTGCCCGAAAACCTGCTGGCCGACCTGCTGAGCGCCTTCATGCAGGACATCGAGAAGACCCGCGACCACGGCACCTACGCCGACCGCGCCGAGTTGCTCGACTACTGCCGCCGCTCGGCCAACCCGGTCGGGCGCCTGCTGCTGCATCTCTACGGCGTGCACGATGCAGAGGCGCTGGCGCAGAGCGATGCCATCTGCAGCGCGCTGCAGCTCATCAATTTCTGGCAGGACCCGAGCGTGGACCTGCCGCGCGGCCGCTTCTACTTTCCGCTGACCGACTGCGCCCGGCGCGGGCTCACGCGCGAGCACTTCAAGGTGTTCGAGCCGCTCTCGGCCGCGCCACCGCCGCAGGAGGCCATCAACTTGGTCTCGGTCGTGTCGTTCTGGGCGCGCGAGCTCATGGACGAAGGCGCGCCGCTGGTGCATCGCCTGCCGGGCCGCGCGGGCTGGGAGCTGCGCCTGGTCGTGCAGGGGGGGCTGCGCATCCTCGACAAGATCACCGACCTGGGCTTCGACACCTTCTCCGAGCGCCCCACCATCGGCAAGGCCGATGCGCCCGCGCTGCTCTGGAAGACGCTGCGGATGCGGAGACAATGGCGCCCCATGAAAGCAGCGCCTCCCCGATGAATCCCGAGCAATACGTGCAAGACAAGGCCGCCGCCTCGGGCAGCAGTTTCTATTACGCCTTCCTGTTCCTGCCCAAGCCCCGGCGCGCCGCGATCACGGCGTTCTATGCCTTCTGCCGCGAGGTCGACGACGTGGTCGACGAGGTCACCGACCCCGGCGTGGCCGCCACCAAGCTCGCCTGGTGGCGCACCGAGGTCGCCCAGGCCTTCGCAGGCACGCCGCGGCATCCGGTGATGCAGGCGCTGATGCCGCACGCCGCGGCCTACGGCATCGAGGCGCGCCAGCTGCTCGAGGTGATCGACGGCTGCCAGATGGACCTGGACCAGACCCGCTACCTCGACTTCCCCGGCCTTGCCCGCTACTGCCACTTGGTGGCCGGCGTGGTGGGCGAGGTCGCGGCGCGCATCTTCGGGCAGACCGATCCGCAGACGACCGCCTATGCCCACAAGCTCGGGCTGGCGCTGCAGCTCACGAACATCCTGCGCGACGTGGGCGAAGACGCTTTGCGTGGCCGCATCTACCTGCCGGTCAACGAGCTGCAGCAGTTCGACGTGAAGGCGCACGAAATCCTCAACCGCGTGCACTCGGACCGCTTCGTGGCGCTCATGAAGTTCCAGGCGCAGCGCGCGCACGCCGCCTACGACGAGGCGCTCGCCCTGCTGCCCGTGGCCGACCGCCGCACGCAGAAGCCGGGCCTGATGATGGCCAGCATCTACCGCACGCTGCTGCGCGAGATCGAAAGCGACAACTTTCAGGTGCTGAACCAGCGCGTGAGCCTGACGCCCGTTCGCAAGTTCTGGCTCGCGTGGAAGGTCCAGGCACTGGGGCGGATTTGAAGACAGCCGTCATCGGTGCCGGCTGGGCCGGTCTCGCCTGCGCGATCGAGGCCACGCGGCTCGGTCATGCCGTCACGCTGTTCGAGGCGGCGCACATGCCGGGTGGACGGGCGCGGCGCGTCGACGACATGCACGGGATGGCGCTCGACAACGGGCAGCACATCCTGATCGGCGCCTATACGGCCACGCTGAAGCTGATGCGTGAGGTGGGCGTCGATCTGGAGAAGGCACTGCATCGCCTGCCACTCTCGCTGCGCTTTGCCGATGGCGGCGGACTGAAGCTGCCGCAGCTGCCCGCACCGCTCGATCTGCTGGTCGGCATCTTCACGGCGCGCGGCTGGACCTGGCGCGACAAATCCTCGCTGCTGCGCACCGCCATCGGATGGCGCCTCGGCGGATTCCGCTGCGCCCCCGAGACCACGGTGGCCACGCTCTGCACCGGTCTCACGCCGCGCGTGATACAGGAGCTGATCGAGCCGCTGTGCGTCTCGGCGCTCAACACGCCGGTGCCCCAATCGAGCGGCGAAGTGTTCCTGCGCGTGCTGCACGACGCGCTCTTCAGCGGCAGTGGCGGCGCGGACCTGCTGCTGCCGCGTGTGGACCTCGGCGCGCTGTTCCCCGATGCCGCGATGGCGTGGCTGACGAAGCACGGCGCAACGTTGCACATCGGCACGCGCGTGCGGGCCATCGCACCCGAAGCCGGGCAGTGGCGCGTCGACGACGAAATCTTCGACCGGGTCATCCTGGCCTGCGCACCCTGGGACGCCGCGCGGCTCGTTCGTGCATCGGGCTTGCCGGCGGACCGCTGGTGCGAAACCACCGAGGCGTTGCGCTTCGAAGCCATCGCCACGGTCTATGTGCGCGGCGCCTCGAAGCTGGCGGAACCGATGCTCGCGCTGCGCAGCGATCCGGCCACGGCGCCCGCCCAGTTCGTGTTCGACCGCAGCCAGCTCGGCGGCCCGGATGGCGTGCTCGCGCTGGTCATCAGCGCCAACGAGGTATCGCGCGAAGTGCTGGAGCAGCAAGTGATCGCGCAAGCCGCGACACTGTTGGGCCAGACATCGCTGGAGATCATTCAGACCGTCGTCGAGAAGCGCGCCACCTTCGCCTGCACGCCCGCGCTCGCTCGGCCGCCAATGCGCATCGCGCCCGGCCTGCAGGCCTGCGGCGACTACACCGAAGGCCCCTACCCCGCCACGCTCGAAGGCGCGGTGCTCAGCGGACTGGCGGCTGCCCAGGCGACCCCATGACCGAACTGCGCTACCTCGACTTCGACTACAGCGAAGACACCGAAGGCCACGGCACCTTCGATGCCATGGCCTCGACTGCGCCGGAAAAAGTGCCCGAGGTGCATGCCGAGATCGAACGGGTGCTCGCCTGGGCGGAAGCTACGTTTCCGAATGCGCGCGGCGCATTGGACGAAGGCGCGACCTGGGACCATGACCTGCAGGAAACGCGCGAAGACCCGCGCTTCACCACCCTCACCTTCTCGCTCAGCGGCACCGCGGACTTCTGCGCCGCGCTGCGCGAGCAGTTCGCGCTCGATTGATCGGGCGGATCAGGCCGCCTTGTTGGGCAGGCGCAGCAAGCTCAGGCCCAGCAGCACGAAGGCGCCGCCGGACACGCGATTGAAGAGCTTCGAGCGGCGCGGATCGGACAGCTGCTTCTTCAGCATCCGCGCGAGCAGCACATAGAACGCGTGCGACAGCACCGAGCCCGCGGCGAAGGTGGCGGTCAGCACCGCGAACTGCCCGAGGATCGGCGCGTCGTGCACGAGGAACTGCGGGAACAGCGCCGAGAAGAACAGGATGCCCTTGGGATTGGTGAGCGCCACGGTCACGCCGTTGCCGAACAGGCGCCACGCAGCGCGCGGTGCGGCGGGCGCGCCGGTTGCGGCCAGGTCGGAAAACACGCTGGCCCGGTTGCGCCACTGCTTGATGCCCAGGTAGATCAGGTACGCCGCGCCGGCCACCTTCAGCACCATGAACGCAGAGGCCGAGGTCGTCAGCACCACGCCCAACCCCGCCATCGCGGCGGCCGACACCATGAACAGGCCCACCGCATTGCCCATCGAACTGATCATCGCGCGTCGCGGGCCCACGGAAATCGAGTTCGAGACCGCGAGCAGCACGGCCGGACCGGGGGTGAAGGCGACGAGCAGCGTGACGCCGCAGAAGATGAGCCAGTTGGAGAGGTGCACTTTCGGAGTTCCTGCGCGAAAGGTGGACAAGAGACGAGACGGGGGAGCGGGAAACTATAGTCCGATGGCCCGCAGCCCGCCCGGGCCGCGCCGATTACCCCTCACCTCCGGAAACCAAGACATGGTCACCTGCTACCTGCGCTACATCGTCGATGCCTACAAGCTCAAGGAATTCGAGCATTACGGCAAGCTCTGGATTCCGCTGGTCGAGAAGTTCGGCGGCAAGCACCACGGCTACTTCCTGCCTTCGGAAGGCGCCAACAACGTCGCGCTGGCGATGTTCAGTTTTCCGAGCCTCGCGGCCTACGAGAAATACCGCGCCGATTCGATGCAGGACCCCGAGTGCCAGGCGGCGTTCAAGTACGCGCAGGACACGCGCTGCATCCTCAGCTACGAGCGCAGCTTCTTCAGGCCAGTCTTCGAATAAGGCTCAGGCGCCCAGTGCCACGCACAGCGCGTGCAGGTTCGGCACGATCAGCTGCGGCCGCGCGCCATGCACCCAGGGGCGCTCGTCGCGCACCAGCCAGGCGGCCTGCATGCCGGCGTTGAGCGCACCGACGACGTCGAGCTCGGCATCGTCGCCCACGTGCAGCACGTCCTTGGGCAGCAGGCCGACCGAGGCCGCGGCGGCGCGGAAGATCGGCGCATGCGGCTTGCCGCTGCCGAAGGCGCGTCCATTGAACGCGGTGCGAAACCACCGGCCCACGCCGGTCAGGTGGATGTCGGCGTTGCCGTTCGACACGGCGATCAACGGGTAGCGTTCGCTGAGCCACTTGAGCGCGGGCAGCGCATCGTCATAAAGCGTCACGCGCTGGCGCTCCGCAAAGAACGCATCGAAGGCCGGATCGGCCAGTGCCGGGTCTTCGCCCGCCCGCTTGAGCGCGGTGCGGATCGACTCACGGCGCAGCGCGCTCAAGTCGTGCGCCAGGTCCGAGCGCTCCTTCTCGGTGGCTTCGCGCAGCTCGCGCAGGATGCCGGGCGTGAGCAGCAGCGAAGCCGTCTTGGGCGCCTCGCGCAACAGCCATTCCTGCAGCACGGCCTCGGCGCGTTCGATGGTCGGCCAGATGGGCCAGAGGGTGTCGTCGAGGTCGAGCGAGATCGCGGAGATGCGTTGGACGTCGAGCGGCGCGGCGTTCGCGGGCGCTGTGGGGGCGGAGGTCATGCGTGAGAATATCGCATGCCCCACGACACGACGAACGCCAGCTCCCCCAATGACCGCACCGCCGTGCTCTGGTGCAACCTGGGCTCACCCGACGCCCCCACCGCAGCCGCCGTTCGCCCCTACCTCGCCGATTTCCTGGGCGACCCGCGCGTGGTGGAGATTCCGAAATTGCTCTGGGCGCTGATCCTGCACGGCATCATCCTGCGCACGCGGCCCGCCAAATCGGCCGCCAAGTACGCGAGCATCTGGATGCCCGAAGGCTCCCCGCTCAAGGTGTGGACGCAGAAGCAGGCGACGCTCCTGGCCGGCTGGCTCGGCGAACGCGGCCACCGCGTGACGGTGCACGACGCGATGCGCTACGCCAGCCCGTCGATCGCGTCGCGCCTCGACGCACTGCAGGCCGAAGGCGCCACGCGCGTGCTGGTGCTGCAGGCCTATCCGCAGTACTCGGCCACGACCACCGCCAGCGTGATCGATGCGGTGAACGACTGGAGCCGCAAGCAGCGCCGCATTCCCGAATTCCGCTTCGTCAACCAGTACCACGACGACCCCGCCTACATCGATGCGCTCGCGCAGGGCATCGAGCACCACTGGAAAACCGAAGGCCGCGGCGAGGTGCTGCTGATGAGTTTCCACGGCATCCCCGCGCGCAACATCGCGCTCGGCGATCCGTACCAGGCGCAGTGCCTGGAAACCGCGCGCCTGCTCGCGGCGCGGCTCGGCCTTTCCGATGCGCAGCACCGCGTCACCTTCCAGTCGCGCTTCGGCCGCGCCAAGTGGCTCGAGCCCTACACCGAGCCGACGCTGCGCGAGCTCGGCGCGAGCGGCGTGAAGCGGGTGGACGTGGTGTGCCCGGGCTTCCCGGCCGACTGCCTGGAGACGCTGGAAGAAATTGCGATGGAAGGCCGCGAGGCTTTCCTGCATGCGGGGGGCCAGGCCTTCAGCTACATCCCCTGCCTCAACGAGAGCCCGGCGTGGATCACCGCGCTCGCGGGCATTGCCGAACGAAACCTGGCGGGCTGGCCGACCCGGTAGCTCAGCCCGCAGCCTTGCGGGCCAGCAGCGCCTGGATCGCAGCCTCCATCTCGGCGTACTCGCCTTCGCCGAAGTGCTGGCGCATCACCTGCCCCTTGGCGTCGACCAGATAGAACGCCGGCCAGTACTGGTTGCCGTAGGCCTTCCAGGTCGCGAAACCGTTGTCCTGCGCCACCGGGTAGCGGATGTTGAAACGCTCGATCGCGTCCTGCACGTTGCGGGTCGACCGCTCGTAGGCGAACTCCGGCGAGTGCACGCCCACGACGACGAAGCCCTGGTCCTTGTACGTCTCGTACCAGCGCACCACGTGCGGCAGCGTGCGGATGCAGTTGATGCAGGTGTAGGTCCAGAAGTCGACCAGCACCACCTTGCCCGCGAGCCCCTGCATCGTGAGCGGGCCCGAGTTGAGCCATTTCTCGATGCCCGCGAACTCGGGCGCGCGGCCGTGGTCCTTGAGGCCCGGCGATGCGGCGAGCGCGCCCTGCATCGGCCAACCGGCCATCGCCGCCGCACCTGCGGCGAGACCTGAAAACGCCCTTCTCGACAGCAACTTGCCCATGATCGCAACCCCGTTCGTGTCAGACCGACAGCGGTCTGGCGCGATTGTTGGGCGCGCGCCGGGCGGGCGCGCATGTGTCACGGCAATTTGAAGTTTGTCGCGAAGCCGTGACGAACGGCGCTCAGAACTTGCCGAGATAGTCCAGCTTGCCGACCGGCATGCCGCTGTGGCGCAGCACGTCGTAGGCGGTGGTCACGTGGAAGAAGAAATTGGGCAGCGCGAACTGCAACAGGTAGCGCTGCGCGGGGAAGGTCACCTCGCCTTCGCGCGACTTGATGGTCACGGGACGTTCCTCCTGGCCATCGATCAGCGCCCGGTCCACGGTCGCCAGGAAGTCCTGCGTCTTGGCGATGCGGGCCAGCAGGTCGTCCCAGGTCTTTTCTTCATCGGGAAAGCTCGGTGCGGCAATGCCCGCGATGCGCGCCACGCCGAGCTTGGATGCATCGCTCGCGCGCTGGATCTGGCCGGCCAGTGTGAGCATGTCGGGCGCGAGGCGCGCATCGACCAGCGTGGCGGTGTCGATGCCGTTGGCCTTGGCGTGCGCCAGGCTCTTGTCGAACAGGTGAGTCAGTTGCCCGAGTCCGCGGGTGAAGACCGGGACGGACAGGTCGTACATCGAGAGCGACATGGTGAGGCGAGCCTTGTTGTGGTTGAGGTCGGCGGCGATTGTGCTGCCGCCGCCCGTTCAGCGACCGGCCGCGCGAATAAACCCTTCGATGGGCTCCAGTTGTTCGGGCACGTTGAGCGCCGGCGCGTGACCGCACCCCTGGATCTCGATGACCTGCAGCCTCCCCTCGGCGCCCGGCCCCCGGTGCCGCATCTCCTCGACCACCTCGGGCAGCACCAGGTCCGACTCGGCGCCGCGCAGGCACAGCACCGGCACCTCGATCAGGTCGTAGTGCGGCCAGATCAGGTAGTCGTTGTCGTGCGCGCTGAACTGCCGGACCATCGCCGGGTCGTAGTGCGGCGTCACGCGGCCGTCGGGCAAGCGGCGGGTGGAACTCTCGGTCAGCCGGCGCCACTGCGCATCGCTGAGCCAGCCGTAGGGCTTGTAGACGGTGCGAAAGAACGCCTCCAGCTCGGCCACCGTGTCGAACGAAGGCGGCTGGCCCGCATAGGCGCGGATGCGCTCGATGGCCGCTTGCGCAAGCTGCGGCGCGTTGTCGTTGAGCGTGAGGCTCGCGATGCGCGCCTTCATGCGCGGCTCGAACAGGCCCGAGGCGCAGACCATGCCGATCGCGCCACCCATCGAGGTGCCTACCCAGTGCACGCGGCCCAGGCGCAGCTCGTCGCACAGCGCGTTGGCGAGCTTTGCGTAGAACGAGAGTTGGTATTCCTCGTCGGGCAGCGGGCTCCACTGGCTGAGGCCGCGGCCGATGGTGTCGGGGCAGATCACGCGAAAGCCGCGCGAGGCAAAGTGCTGCGCCAGTTCGTCCATGTCCCGGCCGGTGCGGGCAAGACCGTGCCAGGCGATGACCACCGGCGCATCGGGCGCGCCCCATTCGAGCCAGTGGATTTCGCGGCCCACAAGTTCCGCGTAGTGCGATGTGGGGATGACGGAGGCGCTCATCGTGCCGCCCTCGCCCGCAGCTTGCCGACGATGCCGGTCGGGAAGTAATACACCGACAGCACGAACAGCACGCCCAGCCACAGCAGCCAGCGGTCCGGCGACAGCAGCGCCGCGAGCCACGGCAGCCCGCTCGCGGCCTCGCTGCCCAGACGCAGCAAGTCCTGCAGATAGCTCTGCGCCACCACGAACAGCACCGCGCCGATGGCCGCGCCGTAGATGGTGCCCATGCCGCCGATCACCACGATGAGGAGCACGTCGATCATGATCTCGAAGCTCAGCGAGGTGTCGGGGCCGTTGTAGCGCAGCCAGATCGCGAGCATCGCGCCGGCCAGCGTGGCGAACAGCGCCGACAGCACGGCGGCCGTCGTGCGGTACACCACCACGCGGTAGCCGATGGCCTCGGCGCGGAACTCGTTCTCGCGGATCGCCTGCAGCACGCGGCCGAAGGGCGAGTTCACGATGCGCAGCAGCGCGAGCACCAGCACCACGGCCGCGACGAACAGCAGGTAGTAGCAGAGCAGCCGGCCGTCGAGCGAGACGCCGAGGAACGGCTCCTCGGCAAACTCGAAGCTCGGCGAGATCAGCTCGGGCAGCTTGAAGGTCAGGCCGTCTTCGCCGCCGGTGAAGTCCGACAGCTGCGAGGCCAACGTCTGGAACGCCGAGGCCACGGCCAGCGTGATCATCGCGAAGAAGATCGCGCGCACCCGCAGCGAAAAGAGCCCGATGGCGAACGAGAGCACCAGCGAAATCGCGAGCGATGCGCCCAGCCCCACGAGCACCGCGCCCCAGTTGGGCCCGAGCCGCGAAGCGGAAATCGCGATGCCATACGCACCGATGCCGAAGAACATCGTGTGCGCGAAGCTCACGATGCCGGTGTAGCCCAGCAGCAGGTCGAAGCTCGCGACCAGCACCACGAACACCAGGATCTTGGCCGCGACGCTGAGCGCCTTCACGCCCGGGAAGATGAACGGCGCGAACGCCAGCGCAAGGAACAGCGCCACGAGCAGCAGCGCCAGCAGGCGGCTGCGCGGCATGTCGTTGGAGAGAAGTCGTTTCAGGAACATGGGCGTCTTCTTCCTCAACGGTTCGCCACGGGGTACACGCCCTGCGGACGCCACAGCAGCACGGCCACCATCAGGAAGATGCTGGCGAACTGCGTGACCGTGGGCAGCAGGAAGCCGATGTAGTTGGTCATGAGGCCCACCAGCAGCGCACCAATGAGCGCCCCGCCCGTCGACCCCAGCCCGCCGATGATGATCACGATGAAGATCAGCACGTTGACCTGCGCGCCCATCTGCGGCACGAGGTTCTGCTGGAAGAGTCCCCACATGACGCCACCGAGACCGGCCAGCGCGCTGCCCACCACGAACACGCCGACGAAGAGCCGGCCGATGCGGTAGCCGAGCGACTCGACCATCTCGCGGTCCTGCACGCCGGCGCGGATCAAAAGGCCGATCTTGGTGCGGCCGAGCGTCCATGCGAGCAGGCCGAACACCACCACGCCCACGGCCACCGCGAGCAGCCGGTACTTGCTGATGGCCGCGTCGCCGATGAGCAGCGAGCCGCGCAACGCCTCGGGCAACGGCAGCGGCACCTGCGCCGGGCCCCAGATCACCTTGATGAGTTCCTCGCCGATGATCATGCCGCCCATCGTGATGAGGATCTGCTTCAGGTGCTGGCCGTAGACGGGCCGCACGATGAAGCGCTCGAACGCGAACCCGACCGCGCCCGCGACGGCCATCGCGACCAGCATCGCGGGGAACACGGCCACGAGGTTGCGCCACAGCTCCTGCGAGCCGGTCCAGTCGCCCATGAGGCCGAGCACGCTGCTCGCCACGAAGGCGCCGAGCGCAATGAACACGCCGTGGCCGAAGTTCAGCACGTCCATGAGGCCGAACACCAGCGTGAGGCCCGAGGCGATGATGAAGATGATCATGCCCATCGCGAGGCCCGCGACCGTGAGCGTGAGCCAGGTCGAGAACGAGCCGGTGAGCGGCAGCGCGACGAGCGCGAGCACGGGAGCGAGAAGCAGCGGCTTCCAGTCGAAGTCGAGTTTCATAGGGCCAGTCCAAGCAGCGATTGCTGCAGTTGCGCATCGGCGGAGAACGCCGCCATCGAGCCGCTGTGCACCACGCGGCCGTTGTCCATCACCGCGACGTTGTCGCCCAGGCGCTGGGCGAAGTTGATGTTCTGCTCCACCAGCAGGATCGTCACGCCGCTGCGCTTGAGCTCGGCGAAGGCGTCGATCATGTTGTTGATCATCACGGGCGCGAGGCCCTTGCTGGGCTCGTCGATCAAGAGCAGTTCGCGCGGCTCGACGATGGCGCGCGAGACGGCCAGCATCTGCTTCTGCCCGCCCGAGAGCTTGCCGGCCGGATGGTTCCAGAACTTCTCGACTGCGGGGAAGAGCTTGAAGATCCACTTCAGGCGCGTGTCGTCGATCTGCGCGGCGTTCTTCGCGGCGCGTGCGGCGAGCAGCATGTTCTCTTTCACCGTGAGGTCGGAGAAGATGCCCATGTTCTCGGGCACGTAGGCGATGCCCAGGCCCGCGATCTGCGGCGTCTGCATCGCGGTGATGTCCTTGTCGGCAAAGCGCACCCCGCCTTGCGATGCATGCCACAGGCCCATGATGGTTCGCAGCGTGGTGGTCTTGCCCGCGCCGTTGCGGCCCAGCAGCATGGTGAGCTGACCCTTGGGCACGGCGAGGTCCACGCCATGCAGGATGTGGTACGCCCCGATGTGCGTCTGCACGCCTTCGAGGGTCAAAAGATTCGGAGCGGTCATCGGCTTTGCTCCTTCCCCTTCCGGGGGAAGGCTGGGATGGGGGCAAGCGGCGCTTGAAAGGCTGCGACGAAGTGAAGGCCGCTTGCCCCCACCCCTGCCCTCCCCCAAAGGGGGAGGGAGAAATTCGAATTCATCAGGTGCGTCATGCGGCCACCTCCTTCGCAATGCCCAGGTAGGCCTCCTGCACCACCGGCGAGGCGATCACCTCGGCCGGTTCGCCATCGGCCACCAGCGTGCCGTTGTGCAGCACGATGATGCGGTCCGCGAGCTCGCGCACCACGTCCATCTTGTGCTCGACCAGCAGGATGGTCTTGGTCTTGTCCTGCTTGAGCTTGCGGATCAGGTCGAGGATGACCGGCGCCTCGGCCGCATTCATGCCGGCCGTGGGTTCGTCGAACATGAAGACCTTGGGCTCCAGCGCCATGAGCAGCGCCACCTCGAGCTTGCGTTGGTCGCCGTGCGGCAGGCTGGCGACCGTGGCGTGCTCGCGTGATTTCAGCGCCACGTCCGCGAGGATCTGGTCCGCGCGCTCGGTCAGCGCCTTGTGGTCGCTCCAGATGCTCCAGAGGTTCAGGCCCCGTCGATGCGCACCCTCGCGCGTGGCCTGCACCGCCAGGCGCACGTTCTCCAGCACCGTGAGGTTGGGGAACAGGTTGGTGAGCTGGAAGGCCCGCCCCAGCCCCGCATGCGTGCGCGCGGACGGCGACAGGCCCGAGAGCGATTGCCCGTCGAGCGACACCGTGCCGGCGCTCGCCTTGAGCTGCCCCGAGATCAGGTTGAAGTAGGTGGTCTTGCCCGCCCCGTTGGGGCCGACGATGGCCGTCAGCGTGCCCGGCGCAAAAGCGCAGCTCACGCTGTTGACGGCCACGTGCCCACCGAAGCGGATGGTCAGGTCTCGGGTCTCAAGCATCGTTGGTCATTGCGAAAAGAAAGGAGTGTCGATGTCGACCGGCCTCAACAGGTGCCGATCACGTAGTAGTTCGGGCCGGTCTGCTTCAGCGTGGTGGTGACGTAGATGTTCCACAGCCCCATGGCCTGCGCAGAGCCGTAGGCATACGTCAGGCCCCACAACGCATAGGCGCGCCCGGCCAGGGTGTGCGCATAGTTGCTCGCGGTGTAGCAGGTACCGCCGGTGCCGCCCGAGGTGGTGGTGCCGGTAGCGGCCGTCGACATCGCGCCCTGCGCGTTGCTCGCGTCCAGCGCGGCCACGGTCCAGCTGTAGGTGGTGGATGCGGCCAGGCCCGTGTCGGTGTAGTTGGTCCCGGCGACCGGCGTCGCATTGACCTTGCTGCCGCCGCGGTACACGTTGTAGCCGGTGGCGCCCGAGACGCCCGCCCAGCCGATCACCATGCTGCTGGCGGTCGCGCCCGAGGTGCCCACGCCGGTCGGCGCCGGCAGCGACGAGCCGCCGCCCGAACTGGTCACGCGGTCGACCATGGCCTTCATCGCCGCCATCTGCGGGCCCGACTTCTTCGCGTAGTTCGCGTTGTCGTAGCCCCACCAGTCCCAGCAGCTGTTGGTGGCCGCGGTGCTGGTCTGCGGGTAGATGAGCACGATGTTGTTGGTGTCGGCCCAGCGGTTGTAGCCGGTCTTCCTGACGTACTGGTCGCCCACGTCGGTGTAGTTCTGCTTGCAGCCGTGCAGCACCAGGTGCACGCGGCACGAGGCGGTGGTGCAGGCCTGCGGCACGTAGATCCAGCCCGTGGCCGCCGCGCCGTGGCCGGTGATGAACTCCGACTGGTTGAACTCGGTGAAGGTGCCGCCCAGCGTGCCGTTGTTGCGCGGGTTCAGCGGGCCGTACAGGTGCGTGAGGATCTCGCCCGCGAGGTCAAAGCCGCAGTTGTTGATGTAGGGCGAGGCGGTGGTACCGCATGAGCCGCCGTAGTCGTCGGTGACCATCGCGTGGCCCGCGCCCAGGTTGTTCTTGTAGACCGTGTTGGCGGTTGGCACGAAGCTCTGGTAGTAGGTCTTCAGGTCGTCCATCACCGCCTGCTTGACGGTGTTGTCCGCGGTGCCCGAGAACAGGTAGACCTTGGATCCCGTCAGGTTCGAGACGGGGTCGATCGCGCCGCTCGCCGCCCAGCTGTTGGTGGTGCTCACGAGCGTGGACACCGGGATGCTGGTGCTGTGCGTCATGCAGCGCCCCGTGGCATTGAGCACCGAGCCTTCGGCGCAGTAGTACGGTCCGCCGGCCACGATGCCGGCGCCGCGCTTGAAGGTGGCCGAATAGGCCACGTGCAGTTGCACGGCCATGAAGCCGCCCGCCGAGAGGCCCGACACGCTCACCTCCGCCGGATTGGCGTTGAGCGCGGGCAGCGGCACCGCCGCCATCGCGGCATGCGCCGCCACCGTCATTGCCGCAGCCGCGGCCAGTCCCTTCCAGTTCCTTCTCATCGCTTGCATCGCTGTCTCCTGATGTTGTGGGTATCGAACGCTTGCTTGCAGACTGACGAATCGGCCGTGGAAACGCACCGGCTTGCGCGCACGCACGCTGGCGCTTCGCCCGGCGGCCATCCGGGGCGAAATGGGAGCGGCGCTTTCTCGCTCGCCGCGCGGTTCAGGGGGCGATTTGCGCCGTGTCGATCAGCGCTTGTTCTTGATCGGGATGTCCATCTCTTCGGGCTTGATCTCGTGGACCAATTCCGGCACGCCCCAGGCGAACGCCGGGTCGACCTTGATCTTGAAGTGGTACATCGACTGCATCGCCTGGTGGTCTTCCTTGCGGAAGGTCATCTTGCCCTTGGGCGTGTCGAAGCTCATGCCTTCCATGGTGCTGATCAGCTTGTTGGTGTTGGTGTCGCCGTTGGTCTTCTTCAGCGCCGTCACCACCGCCATCGCGGCCGAGAAACCGCCGGCCGTGAAGAAGTCCGGCGGCGTCTTGAACTGCTTGTAGTGCGCCGAGACCATCGCCTCGTTCACCGGGTTCTTCGGGATGCCGAAGTAGTAGTACGCGGCGCCCTCCATGCCCGGCAGCGCCTTGTACGCGGCCATGGCCGGCAGGATGTTGCCGCCGGTGGCGATCTCGATGTTGTAGCGCTTGAGGTCCAGGTCGACGATCTTGAACGGGTTGCCCGCGCCGGCCCAGACGATCCAGATGATCTTGCGGCCCGGCTGGTCCTTCAGCTTGTCGATCAGGCGCTGCGCGCCGGCGGTGAAGTCGGTGGTCGCGGGCGGCAGGTATTCCTCATGCACCAGCTTTGCCTTCTTGAGCGCGGCGCCGAAGGCCTTCACGCCGTCGCGGCCGAAGGCGTTGTCCTGCGCGAGCGTGGCGACGGTGACGCCGGCCTTGTCGACCGCCACCGCGTTGGAGATCGCGTCCTGGCTCGAATTGCGGCCGGTGCGGAAGATGTACTTGTTCCACTTGTCGCCGGTGATCGAGTCGGCCACGGCGGGCTCGACCAGCAGGATCTTCTTGTATTCCTCCGCCACCGGCAGCATCGCCAGCGCCACGCCCGAGGCGGTCGGGCCGACGGCCAGCGCGGCCTTGTCATCCGAATACGCGGCGGCCAGCAGCGACTTGCCCAGGTCGGGCTTGCCCTGGTCGTCCTTCTCGATGACCACGAGCTTCTTGCCGTTGACCGTCATCGTGCCGCCGGTGGCGTAGTCCAGACCCATCGCGAAACCGGTCTGGGTCTGCTTGCCGTAGGCCTCCAGCGGACCGGTCTTGCTGTAGATGTGGGCGATGCGGATTTCGTTGGACTGGGCCCAGGCGGGGGCTGCAGCGGCGCAGGCGGAAAGCGCGGCCAGCGCGACGAGGTGGCGACGGATCATCGTTATGTCTCCTGAAAGTGGTGACTGAATATTGCACAGTTCGTGCCACCCGCCCAACTCATTGATAACAAAGGTTTCTTCATTGGGAAGAAGCCCTTGGCGCCTGATTTCAGAACACTTGTTGTGACTGAATTTCAGGCAACTGTCTTTTTATCAGTCAGGGTTTGCCAGAAGCCTGCCGCGCCGCGATCCAGCGCTGGAACTCGCGCTCGGCCTGCATCCGGAATTCGTTGCGCGTGTGATTGCAGATGGCATGGGCCAGGCGCCGGTGCTTCTGGTTGCGCACGCCGCCCAGCGTCGAGTCGACGAGGTGCTCGATGGTCGCCGACTCGGGCCGGCCGTGCGGCTCGTCGAAATCCATGGGAAGGCCGCACCAGTGGCAGTTGGGGCCGAAGGTGGAACGCAGGGCGCGGACGCTCACAGGTTCGCGTACTCCAAGATCTCCTGGCCCATCAGCGTGCAGTAGTTGCCCAACAGGGAGTAGATGAGCCGCATCCGGTAGTTGCCCTTGTAGATCGAGCCTTGGACCTCTAGCACCTGAAATTGCTGCTTCCTGTTCGCCGGATTGCGCAGTGGCGCGAGTTCCTTTACCTCGGAATCGACCTCGATGCGTTCATCGGGGCCGCGGTGAAAGGTCAAGAGCTTCTTCGCCTGCACAACGGCCTCGGCTGCGCATTGCGGTGGCGACGCGGCGTTGGCGATGCCGGTGATGACGCAGAAGATGGAGCAAGCGGAGATGCGGGCAAGGGCCGTCATGGGTCTTTGGGTTGAAATTGCGTTCAGGGGCGGGAGTATCGCGCGCCGTGCGTTCACGGTTTCTCACTCACGCTTTCCACCCAGTAGCTCGGCCCAATTTCAACCCCTCTATTCCCATGCACCTGTCGGTAGTAGTCGGCAACACGGCGACTTTCATATGTGTGCATCAAAACCCGATTGCCACCCTCGTCCAATCGGAAGAGCCCGTGGGGCCCTAGGTCCTTCGTGTACACGGGGTATCGCGCCTTCAACAGCTCGATTTCGGCCAGATGCAGGAACACCTCACAGGCTCTCAGATCGAGGAAATCAATCACTGCATCGAACTCGAACGATTCGATATAGATGTTGAACGCATCAATGGACGTGTGGTATTCAAGAGTGATCTTGTGACCCCAAGGAAGCTCGAAGAACCATAGTTCCACCGGCCCTGGCGCGTCCCAATCGGCCGGGTGATCCGAGTGCTTCGGACCGAATCGCTTTACAAACTCCTCGTAAGGCATCTGGACATTAATCACAGCGCTGCCGTTCTCAATGTCGGCGCGACTGATCCGGCGCATGAGGCCCAGCAGATTCATGTCGATCGCTCCTGATTCGTCATGCGCTCATACAAGGTCGCGCGCGAAATGCCCAGCAGCCGCGAAGTCGCCAGCTTGTTGCCGCCCGTGCTCGCCATGGCCGCTGCAATGGCCTTGCGCTCCAGCTCCGCGACCTGCTGCGCCAGGGGCCGCAGCAGCGCGGCTTCTTCATCACCATTCGCATGCGACAGGTCGGGCAGTTCGATCTGCTCCAGCCCGGCTTCGCGCAGGATGCGTTCGAGCTGCACGGCATCGATGCGCTGCGAATCGCTGCGCATGGTCACCTGCTCCAGCACGTTGCGCAGTTCGCGGATGTTGCCGCGCCAATGCTGGCCCGCGAGCAGCGCGAGCGCATCGGGCGTGAGTTCGGGCGGCGCCTCGCCGCTGCGCAGCGCCATGTCTTCGCCGAGCGCCTCGACCAGCGCGGGGATGTCGCTGCGCCGTTCGCGCAGAGGCGGCACGCGCAAGGGCAGCACGTTGAGGCGGTAGTAGAGGTCTTCGCGAAAGAGGCCGCGCCGCACCAGCTCAGGCAGGTCGCGCGAAGTGGCGGCGATCACGCGCGCATCGAAGGGCACGAGCTTGTTGGAGCCGAGCGGCTCGATCTCGCCCTCCTGCAGCGCGCGCAGCAGCTTGGCCTGCAGGCCGAGCGGCATGTCGCCGATCTCGTCGAGGAAAAGACTCCCGCCGTCGGCCAGCTTGAATTTGCCTTCGCGCCCTCGCCTGTCGGCGCCGGTGAAGGCACCCGGTGCGAAGCCGAAGAACTCGGCTTCGAGCAGCGTGTCGGGCACGGCGGCGATGTTGACGCTGACGAACATGCCCTTGGCGCGCGCCGAGGATGCGTGAATGGCGTGCGCCAGCAGTTCCTTGCCGGTGCCGGTCTCGCCGAGCAGCAGCACGGGGCTGGTCGACTGCGCCGCGCGGCGCGCATGGCGCTTCACCTCCACCGCAGCGGGGCTGCTGCCGATGAAGCTGGCGAAGGTGTACTTGGAGCGCCGCTGCCCGTCGGGCGCGTGCTGGTAGAGCGGGTTGTTGCGCTGGCTCGCGAGTTCGCGCCGCGCGTCGTCCAGGTCGCGCTGCAGCAGCGCGAACTTGCTGATGAGCGGCTGCAGCGTGGTCTCGGGCTGGTCGAACAGCACGATGCCGATGGCGCCGATCACGTCGCCCGCGCCGCCCTCCCGTTCCTCGCGCAGCGGGATGCGGCTGACCACGAAGGTGCCCGCCTTGTTGGTCAACAGGTCCACGAGGATCGGCTCGCCGGTCTCGAGCACGCGCCGCATCTGCGTGTTGGGGATCACGTCCTCGACCATGTGGCCCTGGAACTGGTCGATGGACGAGAAACCCAGCGCCGGCAGGAAGCGCCGGTAGCCTTCGTTGACCCAGACGATGCGCCCGCTGCTGTCCACCAGGAACATGCCCTGGCTGATGCTGGAGAACAGATGGAACATCGAGCGCGCGGCGAGCGCGAGGATGCCCTCTGCATCAAGGGGCAACGCAGGGGGCAAGGCGGGGGGAGCGGCTGGGGCAGCAGGCATGGGCGGATCGTACTGTGCATCGAAAGGCAACAGATCCGGCATCGATGCTGCGCCGGAAATCCCTGGAACGGCGCCGAGGAGAAAAAGCCTTCAGGATCCCTTAAGTAAATCAATCGTTTGATTTCACCCGTGGTCTAATGCCGGGCATGAACGCGAGGGATCCCATCACTTCCACGCCGCGCCGCGCACCCCGCGCCGACGGCGCCGAGGCGCGCCACCGCCTTCTGCACACCGCGCTGCGGCTCTTCGCGCAGAAGGGGTTCGCCAAGACCTCCACCCGCGAGATCGCCCGCGAGGCCGAGGTCAACATCTCGGCCATCAGCTACTACTTCAGCGACAAGAACGGCCTGTACGGCGCCTGCTTCACCGAGCCGATGGGCGGCGACTCCGACGACCTGGTGGCGATCTTCAGCACGCCCGACCTCACGCTCGAAGAGGCCCTGCGCATCTGCTTCGCCTCGGTGATCGAGCCGCTCAAGCAGGGCGAGATCGTGCGGCAATGCATCCAGCTGCACATGCGCGAGATGCTGGAGCCGACCAGCCAGTGGGCCAAGGAAATCGAGCGCGACATCAAGGGCCCGCACCGCGCCATCGCCGAACTGCTGTGCCGCCACCTGAAGCTTGAGCGCGCCGACGACGACATCCACCGCCTGACCTTCGCGATCACGGGGCTCTCGATGCAGCTCTACGTGAACCAGGATTTCATCGAGGCCGTGCGCCCCTCGCTGCTGCGCACGCCGCGCAGCATCGACACCTGGGCCGATCGCCTCACGGTCTACGCCCTGGCGCTGGTGCAGGCCGAAGCCGCGCGCCGGCAGGCCCTGGCGGCCGGCGAGAAAGCCGCAACCGTGCCTGCGCCCTCCTCCGCACGCGCCGCGAGAAAGAAGCCATGAGACGACTTCGACTGATTGCCTCCCGCAGCCTCCTCCCGATGGCCTTGAGCCTGGGCCTCGCAGGCTGCGGCCTGATGCGCCCGCCGGCCACCGTCGAAGCGCCGTTCCCCCCGCAATGGAATGCGCCCCTGCCCCACGGCGGCTCGCTCGCATCGCTGGCCGACTGGTGGCGCCAGCTCGACGATCCGCTGCTGGTCGAGCTGATCGCCGCGGCCGAGAACGCCAGCCCCAATCTCGCGAGCGCCGCAGCGCGCGTGGCCGAGGCGCGCTCCACCCGGGTGCAGGCCGGCGCGGCGCTGCTGCCCAGCCTGGACGGCACCGCGTCGGCGAGCCGCGCTTCCCCCGGCTCCTCCGTGAGCGGCAGCAGCACGAGCACCGCGCCGCTCACCACGCTGCAGGCCGGCCTGCAATCGAAGTGGGAGATCGACCTCTTCGGGCGCCTGCGCGCCGACCGCGACTCGGCCCAGCAGAAGCTGGACAGCGCCACCGCCAAATGGCACGACGCGCGCGTGGCCGTCGCGGCCGAAACCGCCAACGCCTATTTCGCCGAACGCGCCTGCCGTCAGCAGTTGCGCGTGTCCGAGTCCGATGCCAGGTCGCGCAGCGAAACCTCGCGGCTCACCGACCTGTCGGCGGGCGCCGGCTTCACCGCACCGGCCGATGCGGCGCTCGCCCGCGCCAGCGCCTCGGACGCCTCGGGCCGCCTGACGCAGCAGCGCGCCCTGTGCGCGGTCCAGCGCAAGGCGCTGGTGGCGCTCAGCGGCATCGACGAGCCCACGCTCGCGCAGAAGCTCGCGGTTTCCCACACGCAGCGCGCGCTGATGGTGATGGGCAGCATCGAGAGCGTGCCGGCGCGGGCGCTGTCGCAGCGGCCCGACGTGTACGCGGCCGAACTCGCCGTGGCATCGGCCAGCGCCGACGTGGGCTCGGCCGAGGCCGAGCGCTATCCCAAGCTCACCATCTCGGGCTCGATCGGGCGCATGCAGGTGCGCTCCGGCGGTTTCCGCGAGGCGTTCGACACCTGGTCCGTCGGGCCGATATCGCTCACCGTGCCGCTGCTCGACGGCGGCGCCCGCAAGGCCAACACCGACGCGGCCAAGGCGCGCTACACCGAAGCCGTGTCGCTCTATCGCGCGAACGTGCGGCAGGCGGTGCGCGAGGTCGAAGAGGCGCTCGTCAACCTCGACGCGACCGACGCCCGCAGCACCGACGCCGACAGCGCGGTGAAGAACTACCAGGCCTCCTTCGACGCCACGCAGGCCCGCTACAGCAGCGGCCTGGCGAGCCTGTTCGAGCTGGAGGATTCGCGCCGCACCCTCTTTGCCGCGCAGACCGCGCGCGTCACGCTGCAGCGCGAACGCGCCGAGGCCTGGGTTTCGCTGTACCGCTCGATGGGCGGCGGCTGGAACCGGACCGACTCGTCAATGACCTCTTCCTCGACCTCTACGGTTGCGACGTCACCATGAAAACAATGAAGCGTTCCACCCTTGTCCTCGCGCTGCTGGCGCTCGTCATCGTCGTCGTCGCGGCCGTGTGGCTCACGCGCAAGCCCTCGGGCACGCCCGCCGGGCAAGCCGCGGCAGCGAAGAGCAAGGACGGCGCACCGGCTCCCAAGCCCGCGCTCACCGTCACCGTCGCCAAGCCCGAAGCCACCGAGCTGACCGTGACGCTCTCGGCCAACGGCAACGTCGCGGCCTGGCAGGAGGCCGTGGTCGGCTCCGAATCCAACGGCCTCCGGCTCGCCGAGGTGCGCGTGAACGTGGGCGACGTGGTCAAGAAGGGCCAGGTGCTCGCCGTGTTCTCGCCCGAGACGGTGCAGGCCGACATCGCGCAGTCGCGCGCTTCGCTCGCCGAAGCCCGTGCCACGGCCGCCGACGCCGCCGGCAACGCCGCGCGCGCCCGCACGCTGCAGGCCACCGGCGCACTGAGCCAGCAGCAGATCAACCAGTACCAGACCACCGAGCAGACCGCCAAGGCGCGCGTCGAAGCCGCCGAGGCCGTGCTGGCCGCGCAGCAGGTGCGCGGGCGCAACACGCAGGTGCTGGCGCCGGACGACGGCGTGATTTCCGCGCGCACCGCCACGGTGGGCAGCGTGGTCTCGGCCGGCACCGAGCTGTTCCGGCTGATCCGCCAGGGCCGCCTCGAATGGCGCGCCGAAGTCACGTCGGCCGAACTGGCCCGCATCGCGGTCGGCACGCCCGCCTTCGTGGTCAGCGCCAGCGGCGCGCAGGTGCGCGGCAAGGTGCGCAGCATCGCGCCCACGGTCGATCCGCAGACCCGCGCGGCGCTGGTCTACGTCGACCTGCCCACGGTGCTGCAGAACACCGGCGTGAAGGCCGGCATGTTCGCGCGCGGCGACTTCGAACTCGGCCGCAGTTCGGCGCCCACCGTGCCGCAGGCCTCCATCGTTCCGCGCGACGGCTTCAACAACGTGTTCGTGCTGCAGCCCGACAACCGCGTCTCGCAGATCAAGGTGCAGATCGGCCGCCGGCTGAACGACCGCATCGAGATCACGAGTGCGCTGCCCGAGGGCTCGCAGGTCGTGGTGCAAGGAGCAGGCTTCCTGAACGACGGCGACCTGGTGCGCGTGGTGGCGGCAACGCCGCCGACCGCACCGGCGGCAGCGGCAGCGGCCCAGCCGGCGAAATCCGCGGCTTCCGCCGCGGTCGCCAAGTAAGACAAACAAGGACACGCCCATGAACGTTTCCGCCTGGTCCATACGCAACCCGATTCCGGCGGTGATGCTGTTCGTGCTGCTCACCTTCGGTGGGCTGCTGTCGTTCAACGCGATGAAGGTGCAGAACTTTCCGGACATCGACCTGCCGACCGTCACGGTCTCGGCGTTGCTGCCCGGCGCCGCGCCTTCGCAGCTGGAAACCGACGTCGCGCGCAAGCTCGAGAACTCCATCGCCACCGTGCAGGGCCTCAAGCACATCACCACCAAGGTGCAGGACGGCGCCGCCACGCTGATCATCGAGTTCCGCCTCGAAAAGCCCGTGCAGGAAGCCGTGGACGACGTGCGCTCCGCAGTGCAGCGCGTGCGCGCCGACCTGCCGGCCGATGTGCGCGACCCGGTGGTCACCAAGCTCGACCTGGCGGGCCAGCCGGTGCTGGCCTTCACCATCTCGTCCTCGCAGATGGACGCCGAGGCGCTCAGCTGGTACGTGGACAACGACGTCACCAAGAAGCTGCTCGCGCTGCCCGGCGTGGGCGCGGTGAACCGCGTGGGCGGCGTCACGCGCCAGGTGCACATCGACCTGGACCCGGCCAAGCTGCAGGCGCTGGGCGCCTCGGCCGGCGACATCTCGCGCCAGCTGCGCCAGGTGCAGGTGGAAAGCGCGGGCGGCCGCTTCGACCTGGGCGGCAGCGAGCAGCCGGTGCGCACGCTCGCCACCGTGCAATCGGCCGACCAGCTGGCCGACATCCAGATCGTGCTGTCCGACGGCCGCCGCGTGCGGCTCGATCAGGTCGCGCGCATCAGCGACACCTTTGCCGAGCCGCGCTCGGGCGCGCTGCTCAACGGCAAGCCGGTGGTGGGCTTCGAAGTGGCCCGCAGCCGCGGCGCCAGCGAAGTGGAAGTGGGCCACGCGGTGCAGAAGGCGCTGGCCGACATGCGCGCGCAGCGCCCCGACATCGAGCTGACCGAAGCCTTCAACTTCGTCGACCCGGTGGAAGAGGAATACAACGGCTCGCTGCACCTGCTGTACGAAGGCGCCATCCTGGCGGTGATCGTGGTGTGGCTGTTCCTGCGCGACTGGCGCGCCACCTTCGTCTCGGCCGTGGCGCTGCCGATGTCGGTGATTCCGGCCTTCATCGGCATGTTCGTGCTGGGCTTCTCGGTCAACGTCATCTCGCTGCTCGCGCTCTCGCTGGTGGTCGGGATATTGGTGGACGATGCGATCGTGGAGGTCGAGAACATCGTGCGGCACCTGCGCATGGGCAAGACGCCCTACCAGGCGGCGATGGAGGCGGCCGACGAGATCGGCCTGGCCGTGATCGCCACCACCTTCACGCTGATCGCGGTGTTCCTGCCGACGGCCTTCATGAGCGGCGTGGCCGGCAAGTTCTTCAAGCAGTTCGGCTGGACGGCCTCGCTCGCGGTGTTCGCCTCGCTGGTGGTCGCGCGGGTGCTCACGCCGATGATGGCGGCCTACATCTTGAAGCCCATCGTCGGCGAAGAAAAAGAGCCCGGCTGGCTGCGCTGGTACATGCGCGCGGTGGAGTGGAGCACGCACAACCGCTTCAAGACGATGGTGCTGGCCACCCTCTTCTTCTTCGGTTCGCTCGCGATGATCCCGCTGCTCAAGACCGGCTTCATTCCGCCGGACGACAACTCGCAGACGCAGGTGTACCTGTCGCTCGCGCCGGGCTCCACGCTCGCGCAGACCACCGCGGCCGCCGAGGAAACGCGCAACCGCGTGATGAAGATCGCGCACGTGAAGAGCGTCTACACCACGGTGGCCGGCGGCAGCGCCGGCGGCGACCCGTTCGCGAGTTTCGGCACGCCCGAGACACGCAAGGCCACGCTCACCATCAAGCTGGACGAGCGCGGCGATAGGCCGCGCAAGCAGGTGATCGAGGGCCAGATCCGCACCGCCCTGGAAACCCTGCCCGGCGTGCGCAGCACCGTGGGCCTGGGCGGCTCGGGCGAGAAATACATCCTGGCGCTCACGGGCGAAGACCCGGTGGCGCTGGCGACCGCCGCCAGCGCGGTCGAGAAGGACCTGCGCACCATCGCGGGCCTGGGCAACATCACCTCCACCGCGAGCCTGATCCGCCCCGAGATCGCCGTGCGCCCCGACTTCGCGCGCGCCGCCGACCTGGGCGTGACCAGCGCGGCCATCGCCGAGACGCTGCGCGTGGCCACGCTGGGCGACTACGACCAGTCGCTCGCCAAGCTCAACCTCGCGCAGCGGCAGGTGCCGATCGTGGTGAAGCTCGAAGACTCGGCGCGCAAGGACATCGACCTGCTCGGCCGCCTCTCGGTGCCCGGCGCGCGCGGGCCGGTCATGCTGAACCAGGTGGCCTCGCTCACCATGGAAGGCGGCCCGGCCGTGATCGACCGCTACGACCGCTCGCGCAACGTCAACTTCGAGATCGAGCTCTCGGGCGTGGGCCTGGGCGACGCCAAGGAGGCGGTGTCGAAGCTGCCCTCGATCCAGAAGCTGCCGCCCGGCGTGCGCGTGACCGAGGTGGGCGATGCGGAAGTGATGACCGAACTCTTCGCAAGCTTCGGCCTCGCGATGCTGACCGGCGTGCTGTGCATCTACATCGTGCTGGTGTTGCTGTTCAAGGACTTCCTGCACCCGGTGACCATCCTGTGCGCGCTGCCGCTGGCGCTTGGCGGCGCGTTCGTGGGCCTGCTGATCGGGCAGAAGGCGCTCTCGATGCCGTCGCTGATCGGGCTGATCATGCTGATGGGCATCGCCACGAAGAACTCGATCCTGCTGGTGGAATACGCCATCGTGGCGCGCCGCGACCACGGCATGAGCCGCTGGGATGCGCTGCGCGACGCCTGCCACAAGCGCGCGCGGCCCATCATCATGACCACGCTCGCCATGGGCGCCGGCATGCTGCCGATCGCCGTGGGCTTCGGCGCCGCCGACTCGAGCTTCCGCTCGCCGATGGCGATGGCGGTGATCGGCGGACTGATCACCTCCACGGTGCTGAGCCTCCTGGTGGTGCCGGCGGTGTTCACCTACGTCGACGACATCGAGCACTGGATCAAGCGGACCGTGCGCAGGCTGCGCGGGCAGCCGGCCGATCCGCACATCGACGACGACCTGGTCGAGACGCCGCGGCCAGCCGCCTGAGGCTCTCCTGCGCCTTCTCCCGCTTGCGGGAGAAGGCGCAAGACCTCAAGCCGCAAACGTCGCATCGAGCCAGTCGCCGATGCGCGCCATTGCCAGGCGCTGCGCCCCCGCATGGCAATGCGCGCCGGCGCCCAGCGTGTCGTCGAGTGCGAGAAGGGTTTTCGGGCATGTCAGGTGCGCATACAGAGCTTCGGGCTGGCCCTTGAAGAACATGTCGTCGGCGGCGGCGCACACCAGCGTCGGGCACTGGATGCGCTCGGCCACGCCATCCGCCACGTTGTAGTCGAGCAGCGTCGAGAGATAGCCGCGCGCCGTGCCCTTGCCCGTGACCCAGGCGCCATGGCCGAAGGCCCAGCGCGCCTGCGCGTCGTGCGCGGCCATCTGCGCGAGCGCCTTGTCGATGTCGGGCGCCGAGGGCGCGGTGAGCACGCGCCGCGCCACCTCGCGCTGGCCACCGAACATCGGCAGCGTCTTCACGCCCATGTCGTAGATGCCGTCGAGCGCAATCAGTGCGCGGATGCGCGGCTCGAACGCCGCCGCACGCGGTGCCAGCACGCCGCCCAGGCTGTTGCCCAGCAGCGCGACGCGCTTTGCATCGACATCGGGCCGCGCCAGCACGTGGTCGAGCACCGGGCCCACCACGCGTTCCCAGTCGGGACGCAGCACCAGGCCCTCGCGATGCATCGGGCCGGGCTGGCCGGGGCCGTCGAAGCTGAGCACGTTGTAGCCGCGCTCGGCCAGCGCTGCGGCGGCGACGTAGTGCATCTCTTCCACCGAACCGTCGAAGCCGTTGTGCATGACCACGGTCGGCCTGCGCTTGCCGCCCTTGCCTGCGGCGCGATAGAAGTAGCCCGGCAGGTTCGTGCCCTCGTAGCGGATGCGCACCGGCTCGATCGCGCCGTTCGTGAGCCGCACGGCCGCGCGAAAGCATTCGACGCTGCGGTCGTAGGCCGCATTGATGCGCGGGTCGGCCGGGTTGCCGTGCAGGAAGAACTCCGCGCTGCGGTAGTAGTTGGAAGCGCGGAAGAACGCATCGCGCGCGCTCACCGCGTGGCCCGCGGCCAGGCTCTTCTGCGCCTCGGCGGCGACCCGGTCGGCAGTGAGGCGCCATTCGTCGTGCCAGCTGTCGTAGTCGCCGCCGCGGATGCGCTGTGCGGTGACCACCACCTCGCCGAAATCCGCGCCGCCGTAGGCGATGTGGCCGAAGGAGCGCAGCGTCTCGTACCAGAAGGTCTCGTCCTTCTCGAAGAGGAAGGGCTTCAGGCCGGGGGCCGCAGGCGATGCGGCGGCGGTAGGCGCTTGCGGGTTTGCTTCTTCGGCTCTCGCCCCCAGGGCGATGGCGCCGGCGGCAGCGAGGATCGAGCGGGCGAAATGACGGCGTTCCATGGCGAGTTCCTTTCGTTGTGTTCCGGCCAGCGAAGACGGACGGCGTCTTCTGGTGCCGGACTCTAGGAACGCATGCCGCGCGGTGCACCCGCGTTGCGACGAAATGCACCGGACGCGGTGCGAACGGCCACCCTGGCGCGCCAGTGGCGGCCGGCCTGAATGAAAAATGCCGCGGGGCCAGGGCGCCGCGGCATTTCAAGGAGAACGAAAAGAAGCGTCAGGCGTCCAGCTGCGCGAGGCGCTTCAACTTGCGTTCGCTCATGCGCTTGGCCAGGCGCGGCAGCACCAGCACGGCCACCACGATGATCACCAGCGCGATCGACATCGGACGCTGGAAGAACACCGCCGCACTGCCCTCGCCGATCGACATGGCATTGCGCAGCTGCGCTTCGGCCAGCGGGCCGAGGATCATGCCGACCACCACGGGGGCGGTCGGGAAATCGAAGCGGCGCATCACCACGCCCAGGAGGCCGATGCCGTAGAGCAGGAACAGGTCGAACGCGCTCTGGCGCATGCCGTAGGCACCCACCGTCGCGAAGATCAGGATGCCGGCGTAGAGCTGCGGCTTCGGAATCTTCAGGAGCTTGACCCACAGGCCCACCATCGGCAGGTTCAGCACCAGCAGCATCACGTTGCCGATGTAGAGCGAGGCGATCAGCGCCCACACCAGCGCGGCCGAGGTGGTGAAGAGCTGCGGACCGGGCTGGATGCCGTAGTTCTGGAACGCGCCCAGCAGGATGGCGGTGGTGTTCGAGGTCGGGATGCCCAGCGTGAGCAGCGGAATCAGCGCGGCCGTCACCGTGGCGTTGTTGGCGGCCTCGGGGCCGGCCACGCCTTCGATGGCGCCGGTGGTGCCGAACTCGGCCTTGGCGTCCTTGTCCTTGGCGAGCTTCTTTTCCATCGCATAGCTCAGGAAGGTCGGAATCTCGGTGCCGCCGGCCGGGATGCAGCCGAACGGCGTGCCGATGGCGGTGCCGCGCAGCCAGGCCGGAATGGAACGCTTCCAGTCGCGCTTGGTCATGTGCACGCGGCTGAGCTTGTTCTGGCCCTCGACCACCTTGCCCTCGTAGAGCACGGCGTAGAGCACTTCGGCCACCGCGAACAGGCCGACCGCGACCAGCACGATCTCGATGCCGTCGAGCAACTCGGGCACGCCGCCGGTGTAGCGGCCCTGGCCGGAAATCTGGTCCAGGCCCACACAGCCGGCCGCAAGCCCCACGAACAGCGCCGTCATGCCGCGCAGCGTGCTCTTGCCGAGCACCGCACTCACCGTGGTGAAGGCCAGCAGCATCAGCAGGAAATACTCGGGCGGCCCGAGCTTGACCGCGAACTCCGCCACGAACGGCGCGAACAGCGTGACGATGACGGTGGCGATGGTGCCGGCCACGAAGGAGCCGATAGCGGCCGTGGCGAGCGCCGCGCCCGCCCGGCCGCTCTTGGCCATCTTGTTGCCCTCCATCGCGGTCACCATGCTGGCGGTTTCGCCGGGCGTATTGAGCAGGATCGAGGTGGTCGAGCCGCCGTACATGGCGCCGTAGTAGATGCCCGAGAAGAAGATCATCGAGGCCGTGATGTCGACCTTGCCGGTGATCGGCAGCAGCATGGCCACCGCCACCGCCGGGCCGATGCCGGGCAGCACGCCCACGGCCGTGCCCAGGGCACAGCCGACCAGGCACCAGAGCAGATTGATCGGGGTGATCGCGGTGGCGAAACCCGCCATCAGTGCGTTGAAGATTTCCATGTCAGAACCAGCCCGTCGATGTGAGGCCTGGCAGGTTGATGGCCAGGAACTGCGTGAACATCCAGAACACCGGGGCGGAGATCAGCGCGCCGGTGACGAAATCGATGGCGAAGGTGCGCGGCGAATTCACGCCGGCCTGTCCGCTCGCGCGGCGCAGGCCCTGCACCGCCAGCAGGTAGCACAGCGTGCAACTGAGGATGAAGCCCAGGGTGGTGATGAGGGCCGCGTTGAGCAGGAGGCCCGCCGAGACCCAGACGAAGCCGGGCCAGTAGGCGCGGTCGGCGCCCGTGGGCGCGTCGAGCTCGCGAAAGCCGCCGGTGCGCGCTTCCCAGAGGATCCAGGCGCCGCAGAGCACGAGCACCACGGACACCATCCAGGGCAGGAAGTTGGGGCCGACGCCGCCGTAGCCGGCTTCGGAGGAGATGCCGATGGCACCGAAGGCCAATGCCAGGCCGGTGAGCAGGACGCCCGCGCCGACGAGGGTTTGCGGCCAGACGGCCGCTGCTTGCGCCGCCGCGTCAGGCGGCGAGACCGAGGAATCTGGAGTTGTCATTTTTGCTCCCGGAATGTGGTGCTGGATTTGAAAACGGCACGCTGTCGTCTCTTGCGAGGACAGCGTGCCATTCGGCATGCAAGGTGCGCAGGGTGCGCGTCAGACCATGCCGGACTTGGTCATGATGGCGCGGAGGCTCGCGAAGTCGTCATCGACGAACTTGGCGAAGGCTTCGCCCGACAGCACGGCCGGCGTCCAGTCGTTCTTCTTGAGCGACTCGGCCCATGAGGCGCTCTTCATGGCGGCCAACACCATGTCGGTCAGCGCCTTGCGCTGCTCGGCCGAGATGCCGGGGGCGCCATACACGCCGCGCCAGTTGCCGATTTCCACGTCGATGCCCTGCTCCTTGAGCGTGGGCACGTTGATGCCAGGCAGGCGCTGGGCGGAGGTGACGGCAATCGCCTTCATCTTGCCGGCGGCGATGTATTCGGCGAATTCGCTGTAGCCGCTGCCGCCGACGGTGACGTTGCCGCCCAGGATGGCGGCGGTGGCCTCACCGCCTCCGCGGAAGGCCACGTAGTTGATCTTGGAGGGATCGGCGCCGACCTTCTGCGCGATCATGGCCGCGGCGATGTGCTCGGTAGAGCCGCGCGAACCGCCGCCCCACTTGACGCTGCCCGGGTCCTTCTTGAGCTGGTCGACCACGTCCTTCATGGTCTTGAGCGGCGAATTGGCCGGCAGCACGAACACGTTGTATTCGGTGGTCAGGCGCGCGATGGGCGTGGCCTGCTCCAGCTTGACCGGCGGCTTGCCGGTGATGATGCCGCCCAGCATGACCGAGCCCATGACCATCAGCGCGTTGGCATCGCCCTTGGAGCCGTTCACGAACTGGGCCAGGCCCAGTGCACCGGCGGCGCCGCCCTTGTTGTCGTAGGTGACGGTGTCGGCCACCTTGGCATCGCTCAGCGCCTTGCCCAATGCGCGGCCGGTGGTGTCCCAGCCGCCGCCCGGGTTGGCGGGGATCATCATCTTGACGTTGGCTGCGGCACGCGCCGAGAGCGGAAGCGCTCCGGCGGCGGCCAAAGCGGCCAGGGACTTCAAAAAGGTATCGCGACGCATTGTGGTTGTCTCCAGGGGCTGAAAGGAAAGTGGCAGGAACCTGACTGGGGCCTGAGCCGCTATCATGCGCCGCCCCGCTGTCAGTTGGCTGTCCGCCAGACTGGGGAAAACACCAAAGTACCCATTCCGCTCCCCCCGCATGACCCCCGTATGAAGCTGCTGCTGGTCGAAGACGATCCCTCGATGCAGATCACCCTGCAGCGCACCCTCGGCAGGCGGCGCATCGATGTGCGCGTCTGCGGCGACGGGGCCGAAGCTGTCGCGCAGTGGCGCGCCATCGAGCCCGACGTGGTGGCGCTCGACCTGAGCCTGCCCAACCTCGACGGCCTGCAGGTGCTGGCCCAGGCGCGCGCCGAGGGACTGCGTACGCCGGTGCTGCTGCTCACGGCCCGCGGCACCGTGGGCGACCGCATCGTCGGCCTGAACGCCGGCGCCGACGACTACCTGCCCAAGCCCTTCGACCTCGACGAGCTGGAGGCCCGCATCCGCGCGTTGCGCCGGCGCAGCCAGAGCGCGGGCCTCGACACCGCGCTCAACCCGCAGGAAATCGGCGGCCTGCGGTTCGAGCCCGACAACGGCGCCATCTACAACCGCGCCGACCTGCTGGAGCTCACGCCGCGCGAGTTGGCACTGATGAAGGCGCTGATGATGAAGCCGGGCCATGCGGTCACCAAGGAGCGCCTGTTCGAGCTGGTGTTCCCGGGCGAGACCGAGGTGCAGTACGAGGCCATCGAGGTGGTGGTGTATCGCCTCCGCAAGAAGCTCGTGGGCACGGGCGCGGTGCTGATGACGATGCGCGGCCTCGGCTATCTGCTGCGGCCCGAGACATGAAGGCCGCATGAAGCATGTCTCCTCGCTGCGCGCGCGGCTGCTGATCGGCATCCTCGCGCCGGTGGCGCTGTTCATCGTGATCAACAGCGTGAGCCTGTACCGCCAGAGCCTCGCGGCCGCCACCACCGCCTACGACCGCACGCTGCTCGCCTCGGCCAAGACCATCGGCGAACAGCTCGACGTGGAGGGCTACGACGAGCTCGCGCAGCTGCGCGCGATCGTGCCCTACTCCGCGCTCGAAGCCTTCGAGGCTGACAACCGCAGCCGCCTGTTCTACCGGGTCTCCGCACTCGACGGCGAGATGATCTCGGGCTTTGCCGAACTGCCGTTCTGGCGCGGCCGCATTCCCGACCGCAGCGCGTATGCGGCGCTAGTCGATTTCTACGACGCGCAGTTCCGGGGGCAACCCGTTCGCGTCGCGGTGCTGCTGCAGCCGGTGGCCAGCGCGCGCGGCCGTGGCATGGCGGTAGTACAGGTGGCCGAGACGCTCGAGCTGCGCGAGACGCTGGTGCGCAAGCTGCTGCTCGACACGCTCTGGCGCCAGTTGCTGCTGATGGGCGTCATCGCAGGGGTCACGGTGTTCGTGGTGCACCGCGCCACGCGCTCGGTACGCGAACTGGGCGAAGCCATCGAGGAGCGCCCGGCGGACGACCTCTCGCCCATCGATGCACCCGATGCCCCGCGCGAACTGCGCCCGCTGATCGACGCCACCACCGAGGTGATGGGCCGGCTGCAGCGGCTGCTCGATCACCAGAAGCGCTTCGTGCGCGACAGCGCCCACCAGCTGCGCACGCCGCTGGCGGTGCTCAAGGCCCAGGTGCAGTCGGCGCGCCGCGGCGACGTGGCGCCCGAGCAAGCCTTCGGCGAGATCAGCCAGACGGTCGAGCGCGCCACGATGCTGGCCAACCAGATGCTCTCGCTCGCCAAGGTGGAGCAACTGCGCCAGCAGCCCGAGTCGGTGACGCTCGACCTGGGCGACGTGGTGCGCAACATCGTGCTCGACCTGTCGCCGCTGGTGGCCGACAAGGCGCTCGATTTCGAACTGGCCATCGACGAGCCGGTGGCCGTGCGCGCGCACCAGTGGATGCTGCAGGAGCTCACACGCAACCTGTTGCACAACGCGATCAAGCAGAGCCCGCAGGGCGCGGCGCTGTCGGTGATCGTGCGGGCCGAGGGCGACCATGCGGTGCTCACCGTGCGCGATGAAGGACCGGGCATTTCGCCTGAGCTACGGCAGCGGCTCTTCGCACCCTTCTCCGCCGGCAGCACGTCGAGCGGCTCGGGTCTGGGCCTGGCGATCTGCCGCGAGATCGTGCTGGCGCTGGACGGACGCATCGATCTGGAGAACCGTATCGCGCAGGACAGCACCGCACGCGTGGTCGGGCTGGATGCTGTCGTGCGCCTTCCGCTCTGGCGGCACAATTGATTTCTCCATCTATGGAACCCATGGAACGTCTTCGCATCGACAAATGGCTCTGGGCCGCCCGCTTCTTCAAGACGCGTTCGCTGGCCGCGGAGGAAATCGGCAAGAACCGGGTGCAGGTGAACGGCGATGTCGCCAAGGCCTCGCGCGAGGTGAAGGCCGGCGACACCGTGACGATGCGCCTGGGCGTGCAGGCGCGGACCGTGACGGTGCGCGGCATCAGCGGTCAGCGCGGGCCGGCGCCCGTCGCCCAGTTGCTCTACGAGGAAACGGCCGAGAGCATCGCCGCACAGGCCGCGCTGCGCGAGCAACGCCGCATGGGCAGCGAGCCGGCCCTGGCCATCGAACAGGGACGCCCGACCAAGCGCGACCGGCGCGATCTCGATGGCGCGGTGCGCCATGCCGAATGGGACAACCGCTGGAGCGCATCGATCGACCCTGAAGATACCGAGCGCTGATCGCGTACGCTGTCGCCTTTCCTTCTTCACGGAGTTCCGGTTCATGGCCAGCTTCAAGAAATACCGCGTCGGCAGCAAGTTCAAGCTCTCGCAGGTCGATCCCGGCGACACCGCCTTCTGCGAGGGCGACGAAGCCGCGCAGCGCGAAGAGGTCGACGCGATGGCCGTCGAACTCGACGAGCTGCAGAACCTGCTGCACGCCGAAGGCCGCCGCAAGGTGCTGCTGGTGCTGCAGGGCATGGACACCAGCGGCAAGGACGGCACGGTGCGCTGGGTGTTCTCGCGCACCTCCCCGCTGGGCGTGCGCGTGGCGGCCTTCAAGGCGCCGACCGAGGAAGAACGGGCGCGCGACTACCTCTGGCGCTGCCACGCCGTCGTGCCGCGCAACGGCGAGATCGCGGTGTGGAACCGCAGCCACTACGAAGACGTGCTGGTGCCGGTGGTCGAAGGCTGGATCGACAAGGCCGAGGCCAAGCGCCGCTACGCGCAGATCAACGACTTCGAGCGGCTGCTGACCGAGACCGGCACGGTCATCGTCAAGTGCATGCTGCACATCGACAAGGACGAGCAGCGCGAGCGCCTGCAGGCCCGCATCGACACGCCCGGCAAGCAGTGGAAGTTCAGCATGGGCGACCTGGAGGTGCGCACCAAGTGGAGCGCCTACCAGCGCGCCTACGACAACGCGCTGTCGGCCACCTCGACCGAGCACGCGCCCTGGTATGTGATCCCCGCCAACAGCAAGCGGCACCGCAACCTGATGATTGCGCAGCTGCTGATGAAGACGCTGCGGCAGATGAAGCTCAAGGCCCCCCCGCCGGACCCGGCGCTCAAGGGAATGATCGTCAAGTAGGACGGGGTGCCGCTGGTTGCAGGCGGCGTCGTGCCACTGCAACGTCCTGTTTGTAAAGTGCTCACCGGCCTACGAGGCCGAGCACCGCCGCAAACTAAGGTTCATGCCGTACCTGCTCCAGGTGCATCCATCAACCGAAGGACTCCAACATGAAAAAGATACTCTTCGTTCTCGCCGCCTGCGTCCTCTCGAGCGCGGCCCTCGCGCAACCGGCGCCCCGCCACGGACCGGGCTACGACCGGTCGCACGCTGGACAGAATCACCGCAAGCACAAGGTCTGGGTGCCAGCGCACCGTGAGCACGGCCGCCGGGTGCCGGGACATTACGTCTGGCGTTGAAGCGCTAAAAAAGAAGCCGGCATGAAAGCCGGCTTCTTATTGGCCTGAAGAAACTCAGGAACGGCGGACCGGGGCCTGCGCCAGCACGCGGCACTTGCCGAATTCGCAGCGCACCGCCCAGGTGCCGCCGTTTTCGCAAGGCACGTTGTACGACTCGAAGCCCGGGCCCTTGGCCGTGAGTTCGGCGCGCGGCTGCACGTTGCAGCGCCCGGCCTTGGCCAGCGATTCGACGTTGTAGGTGTCGATGCCGGTGCGGCGCGGCTTGGCGGCGACGACCGGATCGAAGGTGTGGCCGTAGAAGGTGTCGCGCACGTCGGGATCGAGGTTGCGGTAGCCGCGCTTGGCCATGCAGTGGACGATCGCGATCTCCTGGTGCTCGGCCATGAGCTCCGACGTCGGGCGGCCGTTCCAGTCGATGACGGCAGCGCTGATGCCGGTGTACGAAGCGGCGGCGACGATGCCCTGGCCGTGCACCGTGATCAGGCCGAGGCCCAGCGCCAGCCACATGGCGTCGCCGGTCTCGCTGCGCGCAGTGATGCGGGTGGCTGCGGTGCGGCAGGCCTGCACGTCGTTGTCGTAGCGAACCTTGTCGACGCCTTCCATGGCGACCATGGGCACGTAGGTGAGTCCGGACCCGGTGCCGGGTTCGGTCGGCACCAGCGGCGCCCTGGCGGTGCAGCCGATCAGGGCCACAGCGGCGAACGCAATGCTCAGCAACAGCTTCATGGGGTTTCCCTCGTCCTCTTTCGCGGTAGTTCCGCGGATTTAACCATACATATAGTTACTCTTGAATCGACTTGTCGCGAATGCACGACGACCGACGAGGCGGCATGCGACCATGCGTTCCCGCTCTCGGCGGACCGCAAATCAAAGTACCTACAACCCCTGCGCATGAAGCTCCCGATCGCCGCCCTGCTGTTGCTTTTCAACAGCGCATCCATCGCCACCGCGCAGACCGCGCCGGTGGACCTGCTCAGGAAAAACGGCTGCATGGCCTGCCACGGGCTGGTCCACAAGCAGGTCGGGCCGGGTTTCGCGCAGATCGCGGAGCGCTATCGCAACGATCCGGAGGCGCCGCCGCGCCTGGCGGAGAAGATCCGCAACGGCAGTGTCGGCACCTGGGGCCGCGTCATCATGCCGCGGCAGAGCCTGGTGTCGGAGGCCGACTCGCGGGTGCTGGCAACCTGGGTGCTGTCCCAGCCTCCGCTGGCAAAGACCGACGGCCCGAAGTAGCTCGGCTCAGGAAGGCCGAGCCGGCTTCTCGGCATCGGTCTTCCGCTGAAGCGGCAGCCACAGCGTGAAGCGCGTTCCGCCGCTGCCGGACTCCCAGTTCACGGTTCCCCCGATCGCCATTGCGCGCTGCTGCTGGTTGCGCAGCCCCCGGCCGCTGCGCTGCAGGGCCTCTTGCACATCGAAGCCCGCGCCGTTGTCCTCGATCACCACGGAGACGCCCTCGCCCGCCGTCGCGGTGCTGAAGCCGATGGTGGTGGCCCGCGTGTGGCGCAGCACGTTGGCGATGCACTCCTGCATGATCCGCAGGATGTGCAGCGCACTCCCCGGGTCCAGCCAGGGCAGCGCAGGCACGGGCTGGACCTCCCAGCGCAGCGCCACGCCGGCGCTCTCGATGCGCGGCGCCAGGCGAAAACGCAAGGTGGCCAGCAGCAGCAGCAGGTCGGCGTCCACGCTCTCCATGGAATCGATGGCCAGCTTCAGGTCGTCCATGCAGCCCTTGAGCACATCGGAGATCTCGGCGTCGTTCATGGCGCCCCGCTCCACCGAGCGGATGGCGCTGATCAGCGACGAGCCCAGCCCGTCGTGCATGTCCTGCATCAGGCGCCGGCGCTCGGCATCGAGCATCTGCTGGTTCTCGATCACGCGCAGCCGCTGGTAGCTTTGCTCGAGCTCGGCTTCGCGCGCCTGCAGGCGCTGCGCCAGCCCCTTGTTCAGCCGCGCCACTTCGGCGAACGCGCCGGTGTACCGCTCGAACATGATGTATGAGAAGACGAAGAACAAACTGATGATCGCGTAGGGCGAGGTGTACACGCTCTCCGGGCTCACCAGGTTGTTCTGCAGCAGCCCGTCGTAGGAAGTGAACGCGACGGCAAAGACCGTCCAGCCCGCCACCAGCCGCCCCTCGGGCAATTTCGCGCGCAATGCCTTGCGCAGGTTCACCGCGAAGATCAGCACCGCGACGGGCAGCACCATCAGGTTGAGCAGCGGCGTGATCAGGTAGAGGCTCGCGATGGACGGCGACAGGTGCGGCAGCGTGGCGATGCTGCAGGCCGTTGCCAGCGCCACCGACAAGCGCGTCAGCCAGGGCGAGGGCTGCTGGTGCAAGCGCTCGAGGAAGAGATGGATGGCGATGATCAGCCAGAGCAGCGAGGCCACCGTCATCCATTCGAACAGCTCGTCCGAGACCGGAAAGTAGTTGCCGCCCGCGTAGTAGTGGAGTGTCCGCAGGAAGGCCAGCGCCGAGATCGCGAAGAACAGCAGGTAGAGCGACTCGCGCCGCTTGCCCAGGTACACCGCGAATGCGAACACGCCCACCGCCAGGAACGCGGCGCTGCCCATGGCCGGCACCTGCACCTGCAGCAGCTCGCGGATCTGGTAGCGCCAGTTCAGCGATGCCTGGTCGCCCACCCACACGGTCGAGAACCCGCTCCCGCTGCTGCGCAGGCGGTCGACGCGAATCAGCACCGAGATCGGGGAAAACGCGCCGTCGGTCGCATTCAGCGGCAGCAGCAGCGGATGGTTGTAGCCGTTGTGGATCGGACTGCCATGCGATTGGTAGAGCAGGACGCCATCGCCGTACACCGCGATATGGCCCAGCGTCTTCCAGCGCGGAAGGTAAAGAAGGCGCGGCTGTTTCGATGGCAGCTGACCGGAGAGGTCGATGCGGTACCAGTCGGTGAGGGTCCGCACGCCGCCCAACGGCGTGGGAACCAGCTCACGCCCGGCCGTGTGCGGAAGGTCGACTTCCTGCCATCCGTCGTTCGGCAGCCGGGCGTCCTCGATGCGCTGCGGAGGCGCGGAATATCCCGTGCCGGGGACGGACAGCAGTTCGGCGCGGGTGATGTGGACGGCGCCATCGGACGGTGGCGCGGCATCGGCTGCGTGTGCCCCTTGCACAAGGGACAACGCAGCCAGCGGCAGGGCCAGGCACAACGCTGCGATCCAACGGCCCAGCCCGGTGCGGCGGTCGGAATCGGCGGGAGATGTGTGCATTAGTTAACAATTATGTCTCCCGCCCCGTCCATCCGCATGACGGGTTCGCGCCTGGCGAGTGCCCTTCCCGCTACCCCATCATGGCCGCGGCCGCCTTGATCGCCTCCCGGATGCGCCCATAGGTGCCACATCGGCACACGTTCTCGATGGCATCGATGTCGGCGTCCGTCGGATTGCGGGTGCGCCGCAGCAGGTCGACCGCCGCCATGATCTGCCCCGGCTGGCAGAAGCCGCATTGCGGCACGTCCAGGTTCATCCAGGCCTGCTGCACCGGATGCAGCACGTTGCCGTTGGCCAGGCCTTCGATGGTCGTCACCTGGCGGCCGCGCACGTCGGCCACCCGCGTCGAGCAGGCGGTGACCGCCTTGCCGTCCACGTGGCAGGTGCAGGCCTTGCACACATTGATGCCGCAGCCGTACTTCGGGCCGGTGATGCCGAGCTTGTCGCGCAGCACCCAGAGCAGCGCCATGTCGTCGGGCGCCTCGACATCGACATTGCTGCCGTTCACCTTGAAAGATTGCACGGACATGGTGAGCTCCTCAGGCGGGCACCGGCACGACGACCGGCGTGGGCAGCTTGCCCGGGGGGATGGGGGTGAAATCGACCGGGAAATTCAGCGGGAAGCTGCGTGGCTTCCGACCCGTTGCGCGCGCGTAGGCATTGGCGATCGCGCCCGAGCTGGCCGAAAGCCCGACTTCGCCCAGGCCGCCGATCGCCTCGCCGGTGCTGGCCGGCATGATGATCACCTTCACGTCCTTCGGGTAGTTCTTCATGCGCGCGAAGTGGTACTGCGAATAGCTGCCTTCCAGCGGCAGCCCGTTCTGGATGTGCAGCCCCGCCGTCAGCACGATGGAGATCGACTCGCACAGCCCACCCTGCATCTGCGCCTCGATGCCCGAGGGGTTGATGGGCGTGCCCACGTCGATCGCGATGGTGGCGCGAACGACCTTGACGTCGGTCGGCACCCGCGCATCGATCTCGACGATGCAGGCGGTGAACGACTTCGACTCCTGGTGCACCCCCACGCCCTGCGCAAAGCCCGCCGGCATGGCCTTGCCCCATCCCGCCGCCTCGGCCGCCGCCTTGAGCACCGCGCGTGCGCGCGGCAGCCGCAGGTACTCCAGGCGGAACGCGACCGGGTCCTTGCGCAGCGCCCGGGCCATGTCGTCGACCAGGATCTCCTCCACCAGCCGCGAAGGCTGGATGTGCACCGAGCGGTACGAGCAGGTGTTCATGTCCATCGCCACCGGCGTCAGGAGCTTGGTGGTCACGCCGAAGTTGTACGGCGAGGTGACCATCGTCTTGAACATGACCTGCTCGATCGCGAAGTTGCCCACCGTCTGCGGAAAGCCGTTGGGCAATGCGATGGCCGCGGCGCCCAGCATCTCGCCGAAGCCGTGGCGCGTGTCGAGCCGCACCCCTGCGATGCGCTGCTCGAAGGCGATGACCTGGCCCAGCAGCATGGTGGCGCGCGCCCGGTGGAACATGGGCGGGCGCACGCGGCCGTGGCGCATGTCGTCGGTGCGGTGATACATCAGCTTGCAGGGCCGGCCCAGCGCCTTGGAGGCCTGCACCGCCTGCAGCGTCGCGTCCCAGAATAGCCGCCGCCCGAACGAGCCACCCGAGGGCACCGCATGCACCTTGATCTTGTCCAGCGGCAGGCCCAGCTCGATGGCAATGGCCTGCTGCGTGACGATCGGGCTCTGCAGGCCCGACCAGATCTCGGCCCGGTCGGCACGCACATCGGCAATGGCGCATTCGGTTTCCATCGGACAGTGCGAGACCGCCGCGAACTCGAACTCGCCCTCGACCGTCAGCGCACCCAGTGGCGGCAGCAGGAACGGCAACAGCGCACTCTTGAGCTTCTGCTGGATGCTCGCGTTGGATTCGCCCGCGACCGGGCCGGCCGTCCAGGTGACGTCGAGCGCGTTCACCGCGGCCCAGGCCTGCCCGAAGGTCTCGGCCATCACCGCCACGCCGGGCGGCGTCGGCACGATGCCGTTGGTCGCGGGGATCGGCGCGATGCCCAGCACGCCCGGCATCGCCGTCACCGTGTTCAGGTTGTTGATGCGCACGAACTTGCCGTTGATGGTCGGCGGGCGGCACACCATGGTCGGCTTCGCCTCGGGCACGGCCTGGTCCATCGAGAACTTCTTGCGGCCGGTCACGATGTCCAGCGCATCGAGCCGCGTGGTGCGCCTGCCGACCACCGCGTTCGCGCTGCCCGAAAGCAATCCGCCCAGTCCGCCCAGCAGCGGCATGCCGGCGTGCAGCGAACGCACGCTCGACGAGCCGCCGGTGAGCTGGTTGAAGATCAGCTCGGGACTCGCGTCCGCCGAACCGACCTCGATCGCACTGAGCGGCAGGCGCAGCTTGTCGGCCAGCATCATCGCGGCGGCGGTGGCGATGCCCTGCCCCGACTCCAGCCGCGGAAGCTCCAGCCGCACGCGGCCGTTGGCGATGTGGGTCACCTTGACCAGCGGCATGGTCGGCAGCGCGGTGAGCGTGACCGCATCGCCGATGTCGATCAGGTCGGTCGTGTCGGGGGGCGTCATCGGCAGGATCGCCGCTTCGGCCGACGAGGGGGCGGCCAGCCCGCCGAGTCCTACGGCGGCGGCTGAAACCAGCGGCGCGGATGCCGCGTATCCCAGCAGGTCGCGCCGGCGCATGCCGGGTGGTTCGTCTTGGCGCGGCACATGCGTGGGGAGCGCGCCGGATTCGGGATGTTCCATCCTTGTCTCCTGTCTTTTGGTTGTGGCGAACAGGAGTCAATATGTCATGATCGTTGCGCCGAGAGTGTCGTTTCAAAGACATTCCTTACGCGCGGATCCGCGGGCCTTTCCATGCAGGCCCACGCGGGTGGAAGAGCGGGTGAGCAAGCCAGCCAGCTGAAAAGCAAGCAAGCGAGCGAGGAAAGCACGTATGTCGTCGAACGCCATGGAGACCATGCTCCGCGAGAGCCTGTGGGCACAGACCCTGACGGCCGAGGAACTCGACCGCGTGGTGCGCGAGTCGCACGAGCGCGAGGTGCCGGCGGGCGGTTTCGCGCTGCGCCGCGGCGAGCCGGCCGACCTCTGGCTCGGCATCATCGAGGGCCTCGTGAAGATGTCGGTCTCGCTGGCCGATGGCCGCGTCTCCACCTTCACTGGCGTGACCACCGGCGGCTGGGCCGGCGAAGGCTCGCTGCTCAAACCCGGCCCGTGGCGCTACGACGGCGTGGCCATGCGGCCGACGCGCATGGCCTGCGTGCCGCGCCACACCTTCGAACGGCTGCTCTCAACGAACATCGAATTCAGCCGGTTCCTCCTGTCGCACATCAACGCACGCCTGAGCCTGTTCATCGGCCTCATGGAATTCGACCGCCTGCTGGGCCCCGACGCACGCGTCGCACGCTGCCTCGCCAGCCTGTTCGACCCCGTGCTCTATCCGCAGACCAGCAGCTTCGTGCGCCTGAGCCAGGACGAGATCGGCCTCTTGTCCGCGGTCTCGCGCCAGCGTGCGAACCGGGCACTGCACGAACTCGAACGCGCGGGGCTGCTGCGGGTGGAGCACGGCGGCGTCGAGGTGCTCGACCTCGCGGGGCTGCGCGGCTATCTCGGCGAGGTCGAATCCGTCGCCACGACATACGCGCGCCGATAGGCCGGGCAAGAGAATCCGCAGACCCAGGCGCTCGAGGCTTCGGCGAACCAGCCGCATCCTGGTGCACGCACCGCACCAGGCTCGTGCCGCATGAGGGCAGTCATGTGATTGCCCAGGCCGCAAAAGAGCGGCGCTCCATCCGTCTTCCTCTCGACAGCACCGGTCGTAGGTGATTTCCCTCGTCACCTGGCCCGATGCTTGCATAAGCACCCCAGATAGTTGAATACTTCAACTATTGAAGATTTCTCCCATCTGCTCATGCACGCACCGCTCGAACTGAAAACCGACTACATCAACGTCCTGCTCGACCTGGCGTCCGAGCGAACGAGGGATCGCGGCTCGCGCATCTACGAGATCGAAGTCGGCCTGTCGATCCGTGACGTGCGACTGCTTCGCATGATCGGCGGCGCACCCGGCATCACGATGGGCCAGCTGGTGCAAACCTGCGCCATCGAGAAAACGCTGGTCTCCAAGCTCGTGGCCTCGCTGGTGCAGCGCGAACTGGTGCAGCGCCAGATCGGCAGCGAAGACGCCCGGCAGATCCACCTGTGCCTGACACCATCCGGCATCGACCTCGTGCTGCAGGCCGAGCCCATCGGGAGGGAAATGGAAGCGCGCTTCCTCGACTGCCTCAGCGCGACCGAGGTCGCCACCCTGCACCGCATCCTGCACAAGATCATCGAAGCGGAAGCCGGCTCGCGCGACATCTTCGAATTTCTGCTGGCCCAGCTGCGCGAAAGCAAGTCTGCGGATTCCTCCTCACCTCCTCCCTCTGGCACTCCTCGAAAGAAGTAAGGCTTCATGGCTATTCCACTCTCGCTGCGCCGCGCGTTCGCGGCCGCCCTGCCGGCACTGGCTCTCGCGCTCTCCGCCACGGCCTCTGCGGACACCGTGCTGCGCACCGTGCCTTCGTCGGACCTGAAGATCCTCGACCCGATCTGGACCACCGCCAACATCACGCGCAACCACGGCTTCATGATCTACGACACGCTTTTCGGCATGGACGAAAAGGGCGCGATCAAGCCGCAGATGGTGGACAAATACACCGCGAGCCCCGACAACAAGGTCTGGACCTTCACGCTGCGCCCGGGCCTGAAGTTCCATGACGGCGCGCCCGTCACCTCGCAGGACGTGATCGCCTCGCTCGCCCGCTGGGCCAAGCGCGACACGCTCGGCCAGAAGATGTACGAGGCCATGGACAGCATCGCCGCGGAAGGCCCCAACACCTTCCGCATGAACTTCAAGCAGCCCTTCGGCGTGGTGCTCGACGCACTGGGCAAGCCCAATCCGCTGGTGCCGTTCATCATGCCCAAGCGTGTGGCCGAGACGCCCGCCGACAAGCAGATCGACGAGATGATCGGCTCCGGCCCCTTCACGCTCGCCAAGGCAGACTTTCGCCCCGGCGACCGCGTGATCTACCGCAAGAACGCCGCCTACGTGCCGCGCAAGGAGGCACCTTCGGGCCTTGCCGGTGGCAAGGTGGTGAACGTCGATCGCGTCGAATGGGTGCTGCTGCGCGACCCGCAGACGCGGGTCAACGCCCTGCTCAACGGCGAGGTCGACATGGTCGAGACCGTGCCGTCGTCCGGCTTCGTCGACATGCGTACCAATCCGAAGATCGAGCTGGTGGACGTGATGCCCGCCGGCCCTTTCACGGCGATCTACAACCACAAGGTCCCGCCCTTCAACAACCCCAAGGCGATGAAGGCCGCCATGCTCGCCATCAACCAGGAAGCCATGCTGCGCGCCCAGGCCACCTACCGTGACTTCTACAAGCCATGCGCGTCCATCTACCTGTGCGGCTCGGTGTATGCGAGCGACAAGACGGGCTTCTTCACCGGCAAGCCGCAGTTCGAGGAAGCCCGCAAGCTGCTGAAGGAGTCGGGCTACGACGGCAAGCCTGTCGTCATCCTGCTGCCAGGTGACGCGCCGGCGCTGAACAAGATGCCCGCCATTTACGGACAACTGCTCAAGCAAGTGGGCTTCAACGTCGATGTGCAGACCACCGACTGGGCGACGCTCGTGACGCGCCGCACCAAGAAGGACCTGCCTGAAAACGGTGGCTGGAACGTCTTCATCACGTTCTGGGGCGGCGTGGATGCCAGCAGTCCCATCAGCTATGGCGCGCTGACCGGCAACGGCGACAAGGGCTTCTTCGGCTGGCCGACCGATCCGGAGCTGGAAGCGCTGAAGACCCGCTTCATCGAAGCCACCGACCTCGCGCAGCGCAAGGACATCGCGACGCAGATTCAGCTTCGCGTGCTCGAAGGCGGCGTGATCGCGCCGCTGGGCGAAGGCAAGGCGCCCACGGCGGTGCGCCGTGGCGTAGTCAGCGGATTGCTGCCATCGCCCGCCGTCCTGTACTGGAACGTGCGCAAGAAGTAGGCGGGCCCCTTACCTCTTTCACCGAGGCGGTGGACCGGTTGCACCCGCTGCAACCGACCGGGGATTTCCCTTGCCCGCGCCGGCTGTTCAAACGCTCGAACGAGACCCTCTCACATGCTCAACTTTCTGTTGCGGCGCGGCCTGGCCACTGTGCCCGTGCTTCTGATCGTGGCCGTCATCGTCTTCCTGCTGCTGCGCATGACGCCCGGCGATCCGGCGGCGGCCATCGCGGGCGATGCGGCCAGCGTGCAGGACGTCGAACGCATCCGCGCGCAGCTCGGCCTGGACGCACCGGTCCTCAGCCAGTTCTTCGGATGGCTGGGCCACGTGCTGCGCGGCGACCTGGGGTACTCCTATTTCTACAAGATGAGCGTGACCCAGCTGATCGGCCAACGGCTGGAGCCCACGCTCTCGGTGGCCGCCGTGACCGTCGTGCTCACCGTGCTGATCGCCGTGCCGCTGGGCGTGCTGGCGGCTTCGCGGCGCGGCCGCCGGCTTGACCGCTTCATCATGAGCGCGTCGGTTCTCGGCTTTTCCGTGCCGGTGTTCGTCGCGGGCTACCTGATGATCTGGCTGTTCTCGATGCAGCTGGGCTGGCTGCCGTCGCAGGGCTACAACCGCATCGCCGAAGGCGTCGGCCCCTGGCTGCGCAACCTGGTGCTGCCCTGCGTGACGCTGGCCGTGATGTATGCGGCGCTGATCGCGCGGGTCACGCGGGCCGCGGTTTCCGAAGCGCTGACCGAAGACTATGTGCGCACCGCGCGCGCCAAGGGCATCTCCGAGCGACGCATGCTGATCCGACACGCGCTCGCCAATGCGGCCGTGCCGATCGCCACCATCATCGGCCTGAGCGTGGCCGGCCTCATCGGCGGCGTGGTGGTGACCGAAACCATCTACGCCATACCGGGCCTGGGCCAGCTGACGGTGGATGCCGTGCTCTCGCGCGACTACCCGCTCATCCAGGGCATCACCCTGTTCTTCTCGCTCGTCTACGTGGTCGTGAACCTGCTGGTGGACCTGAGCTACCTGCTGCTCGATCCGCGCATCCGCTACTGACGCGAGCGGCCATCTTTCTTTCGGAGACCTTTTCATGACTTCGATTCCCCTGCCGGCGGACACGGCGGCAACCGCACCGCGCCGCCATCGCCCACCGTCCCTCCTGCGCCGCGTCTTCGCGAACGGCGCCGTGCGCACGGGCAGCGTTCTCCTGTGCCTCATGGTGGTGCTGGCGGTCGCGGCCCCGTGGCTCTACACCATCGACCCCAACGCGATGGACCCGGCCAACTCCCACCTGTCGCCGGGCGCGCATGCCGAATTCACGACGCTGGCCGGCGACAGCTTCGCGCGCTTCTTCCCGATGGGCACGGACAGCATGGGCCGCGACATCTGGAGCCGCACGGCCTACGGTGCGCGCATCTCGCTGTCGGTGGGCGTGGCGGTCGCGCTGGGCTCGATCGCGCTCGGGGTGCTGGTGGGCATGGTCGCGGGTTACTTTCGCCGGCTCGACGGCACGATCATGCGGGTGATGGACGGGATCATGGCCATCCCGGGCATCCTCTTCGCCATCGTGCTCGTGGCGGTCTGGCGGCCCAGCCTGTGGACGGTGATCCTTGCCATCGTCGTTCCCGAAACACCGCGCGTGGCGCGGCTGGTGCGCTCGGTCGTGCTGTCGGTTCGCGAAGAGCCGTATGTCGAAGCGGCCATTGCGCTGGACACGCCCGCCTGGAAACTGATGCTGCGCCACATCCTTCCCAACACGGTGGCGCCGCTGATCGTCCAGGGCACCTTCGTCTGCGCGGCCGCCATGCTGGTGGAAGCGGTCATGTCGTTCCTTGGCATCGGCCTGCCCTCCGACGTGCCGACCTGGGGAAACATCATGTCCGAGGGCCGCGCGTACTTCACGTCGCATCCTTCCACCGTCCTGCTGCCCGGCGCCTTCCTCGCGGTCACGGTGCTGGCAGTGAACATGCTGGGCGATGGCCTGCGCGACGCGCTCGACCCCAAGTTCAACAAGCGCGGGAGCTGACCATGGCACGCACGCTTTCCACCACGCAGCCCGCCGCCGGATCGCCCTGCCTTGTCGTGCGCGACCTGTGCATCGACCTGCCCGACGGCGCAGACCGGCCGCATGCCGTCCACGGTGTTTCCTTCGACGTCATGCCCGGCCAGGTCGTGTGCCTGCTGGGCGAATCGGGCTCGGGCAAATCGATGATCGCGCAGGCCGTGATGGGACTCCTGCCCGATTCGCTCAAGCCCTCGGGCGGACACATCGATGTTCTGGGCGAGGACATCCTCACGGCCGACGCGGCGCATCTGCGTGCCTGGCGCGGCGCCCGCATGGCGATGGTGTTCCAGGAGCCCATGACGGCACTGAACCCGGTGATGCGCTGCGGCGCGCAGGTCGACGAAATACTGGCGGAGCACACCGGCCTCGGCACCGCCGAGCGCAGGCAGAAGGTGCTGGCCATCTTCGCGCGCGTCAAGCTGCCGGAGCCCGAACGCATCTACGACGCCTACCCGCATCAGCTCTCGGGAGGCCAGCGGCAGCGCATCGTGATTGCCATCGCACTGATCCTGCGCCCCGCGCTGCTGATCTGCGACGAACCGACCACCGCGCTGGACGTGACCACGCAGGCCGAGATCCTTTCGCTCATCCGCGAGATGCAGCAGGAGAACGGCACGGCGGTGCTGTTCATCACGCACGACTTCGGCGTGGTCGCGGACATTGCGGACCACGTCGTGGTGCTGCAGCTGGGCCGTCAGGTCGAAAGCGGACCGAAGGACGACGTGCTGCGCCGGCCGAAGGAGCCCTACACGCGCATGCTGCTCGATGCCGTGCCGCGTCTGGAGCCCGTGCAGCGCCTGCCCATCGCGGATGCACCACCTCTGCTCGACGCGCGCGGCGTGACCAAGACCTACCGCTCCGGCTCGTGGCCCGGCAAGCGCCGCACGGTGCATGCGGCAACCGACGTGTCGCTCAAGCTCCACGCCGGTGAAACCGTGGGCATCGTGGGCGAGTCGGGCTCGGGCAAGTCCACCGTGGCGCGCTGCATCGCGCGGCTGATCGAGCCGACCGGCGGCGAAGTCTGGGTGCCTCACATCGAAGCGCAGCACGCGCCGCGCGCACGGCTCTCGGCTTTCCGGCGCATGGTGCAGGTGGTATTCCAGGACCCGAACCGCTCGCTGAATCCGCGCCGCACGGTCGGGCAGTCGATCATCGAAGGGCCGGTGAATTTCGGGCTCTCGCCCGAGAAGGCCTGGAAGCGCGCCGAGGAACTGATGGACCTGGTGCGATTGAAGCCCGAGGTGCTGCACCGCTATCCGAGCGAGTTCTCCGGCGGCCAGCGGCAGCGCCTGTGCATTGCGCGCGCTCTGGCCTGCGAGCCCCAGGTGCTGATTGCCGACGAGGCCGTTTCGGCGCTCGACGTTTCCGTGCAGGACCAGATCCTCAAGCTGCTCGCGGAAATCCAGCAGCGCCTGTCCATCGGCATTCTCTTCATCACGCACGACCTGCGCGTGGCCAGCCAGATCTGCGACCGGCTGATCGTCATGCACAAGGGCCGCATCGTCGAGCAAGGCACTGCGCGCGACGTGCTGCTGTCGCCGCGCGAGGCCTACACCCGCTCCCTGTTGGCCGCAGCCCCTGGTCAGGGCTACGCATTCGGCCAGGGCTGATGCGCGCGCATCGACCACCGGCTCCGATCAACAGCATCCTCGACCTGCAGAAAGACACAACATCATGGACACACCCCTGTACGCCCTCAGCGCCGTTCAACTGCTCGAACGCTATCGCGCCCGCACCCTCTCTCCCGTCGACGTGACGAAGGCCGTGCTGGCGCGCATCGAACGCTGGGAGCCGAGCATCCACGCCACCTACGGGCTGGATGCCGAAGCCGCCCTGGACTCGGCCCAGGCCTCCGAAGCACGATGGACCCAGGGCGCGCCGCAGGGCGAGCTGGACGGCGTACCGGTCACGCTCAAGGAAAACATCGCCACGCGCGGCACGCCGTCTCCGCTGGGCAGCGCTGCCACGGTGCTGTCGCCCGCCGCGGCGGATGCACCTGCGGCCGCGCGCCTGCGCGAAGCGGGTGCGGTCATCGTCACCAAGACCACGATGCCGGACTTCGGCTTCCTGGGCGCGGCCCCGTCGAGCTTTCATGCGCTCACGCGCAACCCTTGGGACCTGAGCAAGAACACGGGCGGTTCCAGCTCCGGCGCCGGTGCCGCCGCCGCCGCGGGCTACGGCCCCTTGCACCTGGGCACCGACATCGGCGGCTCGGTGCGCATTCCCGCCAACTTCTGCGGCGTGTTCGGCCTCAAGCCCAGCCATGGGCGCATTCCGGTCGACCCGCCGGCGGCCGCGCGCGTGATCGGCCCCATGACGCGCACCGTCGCCGACGCCGCACTGCTGATGAAGGTGGTCTCGCGCCCCGATCCACGCGACTACATGAGCCTGCCGGCGCAAGACATCGCATGGGAGCAGCTCGGCCGCGACGTCCGGGGCCTGCGCATCGGCCTGTGGACCGACACCGCGGGCGGCTGGCCGATCGACCCCGAAGTGAAAGAAGCCGTGCTGGCCGCGGCGCGCGTCTTCGAGCAGGCCGGCGCCATCGTGGAGCCGCTCGCCGACTGGACCACCCTGGAGATGCGCATGGGCATGGCGCACTTCTTCACCATGCGCTGCCGCGTCGACCTGGCAGCCATGCCGCTGGAACGCGCCAAGCTGGCCGCGGACTACATCCATGCAGCGGGCGAGTACGCGGGCTCGCTCTCGCCCGAGGAAACCTTCCGTGCCTTCACGCGCATGCAGGCATTGCGCGCGGCAACCGTGGCCGCCACGCAGCCGTACGACTACGTGCTGTCGCCCGTGTCGCCGGGGCTGCCCTTCGCGGCGGAGGCCATCAACAGCGGTCCGGAGAATCCCCTGAAGGACTCCCACTTCACCTCGGTGTTCAACCAGTCGGAGCAGCCCGCGGCATCGATCAATTGCGGCTACGCCGCAAGCGGCCTGCCCATCGGCCTGCAGATCGCCGGGCGCCGGTTCGACGACCTGGGTGTGCTGCAGATGGCTGCGTTCTACGAGTCCGTGCGCGGGGTACAGGCGCCGTGGCCAGAGCCTGTGTGATGGGCTGAAGCATCGCCCTTCGGCGGCAGCCCCTAGACTCGGTCGCATGCCCCGTCCGAGTCCCCGCAAGTCCCTTCTCTACGCCGTCGTCCTGGGCCTTGGTGCGCTGTTCGTCTGGTATTTCAAGGTCCTGGCCCTCGGCTACTACTGGCTGAGCACGACGCTCGGCGCATCGCAGTGGGCGGGCACCTCGCTGTGGCTGCCGGACTACAAGGTGGCGGTCGAGGGCGTGCCGATCCAGGGCCTCACCCGCAATGCCTCGGGCCTGACCTTCAACACGGAAACCGGCACCCTCTTCACCGTCATCAACCGTCCGCCGCAGATCGCGGAGCTCACCACCGAGGGCCGGCTGCTGCGCGTCATCGCGCTCGATGGGGTGAAGGATCCCGAGGGCATCACCTACGTGCAGGGCGACAGCTACGTGATCTCGGACGAGGACAGCCACCGCATGTACTGGGTGCAGATCGGCCGCGATACGCAGCGGGTGTCGGTGGCCGGCCGGCCGAGCCTGGGCATCGGCATCGACAAGCTGCACAACAGCAGCTTCGAGGGCATTTCGTGGGACGGCGTGCACAAGCGCCTGTACGTGGTGCGCGAGAAGCTGCCGATGCGCGTGCTGGTGATCACCGGGCTGGACCCGGCCACGCCCTCCACCGGTTTCAACATCGACATCAGCGAATGGAAATCCTCGCGCGCGGCCTCGCTGTTCATGAGCGACCTTTCGTCGGTCACGGTGCATGACGAGACCGGGCATCTGCTGCTGCTGAGCGACGAGTCGGCCCTGATCGTGGAATACGCGCCGGACGGGCGACCGGTCAGCATGCTGCCGCTGTGGCGCGGGTTCAACGGCCTGCAGCGCAAGGTGCCGCAGCCCGAGGGCGTCGCCGTGGGGCCCGACGGCAGGCTCTACCTGCTGTCCGAACCCAATCTGTTCTACCGATTCGAGCGGACGTCCGTGTCGGCGGCGGCAACGCCTTCGCCGAAATAGAAAGACTGGATATCCGCGCGCTGGCGCAGCGCCGCTGCATCGCCGCTCAGGACGGCAGCGCCGGCATCGAGCACGGTCGCCCGGTCGGCGTATTGCAGCGCCACGGTGGAGTTCTGTTCGGCAACGAGGATCGAGAGCCCCTCTTCGCGGTTGAGCCGCCGCAACTGCTCGAAGATGTCGCGCACCACCAGCGGCGCTAGCCCCATCGAAGGTTCGTCGAGCACCAGCAGCCGGGGCCGCGACATCAGCGCGCGGCCGATGGCCGTCATCTGCTGCTCGCCGCCGGAGCTGAGGCCGGCCGGTGTCCTTCGCCTGTCCTTGAGCTTCGGAAAGATCGCGTAGACCCGCGCGAGGTCTTCGGCGGTTTCCGAGCGCCGCGCGCTGCGCCCGAGCGCGCCGGTCAGCAGGTTCTCTTCCACCGTCAGCGTGCGAAAGCAGTGGCGCCCCTCCAGCACCTGCACCAGGCCGAGCCGCACAAGATCGGCCGGGCTGGTGCGGCCCGTGTCGTGCCCGTCGAAGACGATGCGCCCGGCCGTGACCTGCCCGCGCTCGGCCGGCAGCAGGTTCGACACCGCCTTGAGCGTGGTCGACTTGCCCGCGCCGTTGGCGCCGAGCAGCGCGTGGATCTCGCCGGCGCGCACATCCAGGCTCACGCCGTGCAGCGCGGCGATGGAGCGCTGGTACACCGCCTCGACGGCCTCGATGCGCAACAGGGGCGTCGTCATTGCTGTTGTTCCCCGGCGGGTCGGCGCGGTTCAGTCATCGATGCTCTTGCGCACCTTGACGTTCTTCTCTTTCGCATAGGCCAGCGAAGACTTCTCGATGATCGGGCGCAGCAGCTTCCAGTCGGGCGCGATCCAGTCGGACACCACGTTCCACTTGCTGCCGTCCCACTGCTGGAAGGCCACGCGGCCATCACCCTCGTGGTTGTCCCAGGTCACGTTGATCGAGTGGAACAGGCCCTTGGCGCCCAGCGCGGCGGCGCGCGCCTCGTCGATCTTGAGGTTCTCCAGGCCCCAGCGGATCTCGTCGCCGGTGAGCGTGCGCTTGCCGAACTTCGCCTGCGCGATGCGGATGGCCTCGACGTTCAGGATGCCGTTGAGCACCCCCAGGTTGTGATACACGCTGCCGATGCGCTTGGTGTCCTGCAGGTTGCCCTTGCCCGCGCCGTAGACGACCTTGCTGATGTCCTGCAGCACCGGGTACTGCGCGCCGGCCGCCACCGTGGTGATGGCCACATAGCCCTTGGCCGCATCGCCCGCGGGGATCACGTCTTCCTCGGAGTTGGACCACACGTTGCCCACGATGTGGTCGACCGGAAAGCCCGTCTTCTGCGCGGTCTTGAGCGCCACCGGATTCATCACGCCCCAGCCGCGCAGCACCACGTAGTCGGGCTTCACGCGGCGGATGGTGAGCCACTGCGACTGCTGCTCGTTGCCCGGGTGCGGCACCTCGATCTGCTGCAGCGTGAAGCCGTACTTCTTGGCGAGCAGTTCATAGACCGGGATGGTCTCCTTGCCGTAGGGCGAGCCGTGGTACAGCACCACGATCTTCTTGCCCTTGAGCTTGTCGGTGCCGCCCTCCTTGCCCGCGATGTAGTTCACGATGCCCGAGGTCTCGCTGTACGGATTGAGCAGCAGCGGAAAGATGTACTTGAACACGCGGCCGTCGGTGGTGTCGGTGCGGCCGTGGTTGATGGTGAGCAGCGGCACCTTGTCGGCCGTCACGCGATCGATGAGCGCATAGGCGATGCCGACCGACAGCGGGTTCCAGGTGGCGATGCCGGGGCGTTGCTTGAGGCGCTCGTACACCTCCACGCCGCGCTCCACCTCGTACTGCGTCTCGCCCTCCTCCCAGGTCAGCTTGACGCCGCCAACGCCGCCGTCGCGCGTGTTGACCAGGTTCAGGTAGTCGATGAAACCGCCGAAGAAACCCGTGCCGCCGGCCGCGTAGGGACCGACACGGTAGCTCTGCAGCGGGAAGAACTGCTCGTTGGCATCGGCATGCGCGAGCTGCAGGCCGGCCACGGACAGAGTGGCGACCAGCGCCGCGGTTTTCAGGTGCTTGAGGAAGGACATGGTGTTGAAGGCTCTTGGGATGCGAAGGAAAAAGGAAAGATGTGCGCTCAGGCCGGCGCAAGCCGCTTGCGCGCGCGGTCCCACAGGGCGACCAGCCCCTGCGGCTCCACCGCGAGAAAGAAAATGATCAGTGCGCCCAGCACGATGCGCTGGCTCATGTCGAGCACGCCCGAATCGAACCAGCCGCCGAAGAGAAAGCTGCCGATGCGCGAGAGCAGCAGCGGAAACACCACGATCAGCGCCGCGCCGAAGAAGGCCCCGCGGATCGTCGCGAGCCCGCCGATGATCACGATGAAGAGGATCTGGAACGAGCGGTCGAGGTTGAAGCCCGCGGGCTCCACGGTGCGCAGGTACACGAAACCCCACAGCACGCCCGCCACACCCACGATGAACGACGACACCGCGAATGCCAGCAGCTTGGTGCGCAGCACCGGCACGCCGATGACGCGCGCGGCCAGCTCGTTGTCGCGCACGGCAATGAAGTGGTGGCCGGTCTGCGTGCGCACGAGGCGCCACGCCAGCAGCGTGAGCACCGTCACCACCGCCAGCGAGAAGATGTAGCGGCCCACCGGCGTGTCGAACACGATGCCCGCCACTTCGAGCGCGGGCGCATCGATCACGCCCGAGGCGTTGTCGTTGCTGAACCAGCTGAACTTGGTGAGCGCCCATTGCACGAAGAACTGCGCGGCCAGCGTCGACACCGCGAGGTAGAAGCCGCGCAGCCGCAGGCTCGGCAGGCCGAACACCAGGCCGACGGCCGTGGCGGCCAGGCCCGCGAGGCCGATGCTCACGAGCAGCGGAAGCCCTTCCACCCGCAGGTTGAAGTTGTAGGCTGCGAAAGCACCGACCGCCATGAAGGCCGCGGTGCCCAGCGAGAGTTGACCTGCGTATCCCGTCAACAGGTTGAGCCCTACGGCCGCCAATGACAGCGCGAGGAACGGGATCAGCAACGCGTCGAACACATAGCCGGACGCGACGAACGGCACGACGCCGAAGGCGATGACCAGCACGGCAAGCGGCCAGGTCCACGCAGGCAAGGTCCGGGGCAAGGCGACAGCACTCATCGCTCAGGCCCTTTCGACGAGCTTCTGGCCGAACAGTCCGCTCGGACGGATCAGCAGGAAAGCCAGCGCCACCACGTACGCGAACCAGCTCTCGATGCCGCCGCCCACGAAGGGCCCGATGTACACCTCGGCCAGCTTCTCGAGCGCGCCGATCACCAGCCCGCCGACGATCGCGCCGAGGATCGAATCGAAGCCGCCCAGCACCAGCACCGGCAGCGCCTTCAGCACCACCAGCGAGAGCGAGAACTGCACGCCCAGCCGCGCGCCCCACAGCAGCCCGGCGACCAGCGCGATGACGCCGGCCGCGGCCCACACCGTGGCCCAGATGCGCGGCAGGCGAAGGCCCACCGCAATCGCTGCATAGGTGTCGTCCGCGACCGCGCGGAACGCCAGGCCCACGCGGGTGTAGCGGAAGAACGCCGAGAGCAGCGCGACCATCACGCCGGCCGTCGCGGCGGCGAACAGGTCGAAGGTCGAGACCATGATGCCGAGGAACTGCAGCGGCTCGTCCGCGATGCCCAGCTCCAGCGCATGCACCTGCGTGCCCCACACGAGCTGCGCCACGCCTTCGATCACATACGAGAGGCCCAGCGTCGCCATGAACAGCGTGATCGGCGGCTGGTTCACCAGCGGGCGCAGCACGGTGCGCTCGATGGCGAGACCCAGCAGCACCATCAATGCGAACGTGAGCAGCAATGCCAGTGCGAAAGGCACGCCGCGTTCCACAAGGCTCACGAAGGTGAGCGCGGCAAACAGCAGCTGCGCGCCCTGCGCGAAGTTGAGCACGCCCGATGTCTTGTAGATCAGCACGAAGCCGATGGCCACGAGCGAATACATCACGCCCGAGAGCAGGCCACCGATGAGCACTTCGGCGAAGAAGCTGATGTCGGCGGCGGTCATTGGGCGACCTCTGCCTTCGGCTGTTGCTCCCTCCCCCTCTGGGGGAGGGTTGGGGTGGGGGCAGTCGGCCGTTTCAATGGTGCGACGGTATCCATCGCCCAGAGCCCCCATCCCGGCCTTCCCCCAGAGGGGGAAGGAGAAATGCCGGGCGCGTTCATGTGAGTTGCTCCTCGTGCGCAACACCCAGGTAAGCATCGATCACCGCCGGATCGCTGCGCACCTCGGCCGGCGTGCCGTCGGCGATCTTGATGCCGTGGTCGAGCACGGCCACGCGGTCCGACAGGCCCAGCACCACGCCGATGTCGTGCTCGATCAGCAGGATGGTGGTGCCGAATTCGTCGCGCGCGGCGCGCACGAAATGCACCAACTCGCTTTTCTCGGTGACGGTCATGCCGGCCATCGGCTCATCGAGCAGCAGCAGTTGCGGCGCCGCGACCAGCGCACGCGCCAGCTCGACGCGCTTCTGCAGCCCATAGGCCAGCGTGCCGGCCAGCCGCTCGCTCACCGCGCCCAACCCGAGAAATCCGATGATCGCGTCGGCCCGCGCGCGCGCATCTTCGCGTTCACGGCACGCGCGGCCGAGACCAATGAGTTGCTCGATGAAAGTGGAGCGCGCCGCATCGACGCGGCCCAGCACGATGTTGTCCCGAACGCTCAGGCCCTTGAAGAGCGCGAGGTTCTGGAAGGTGCGCGCGATGCCCAGCCGTGCCAGCCGCGCCGTCGGCACATGCCCGAAGCTGCGCCCGCCGATCCACACGCGCCCGCGGTCGGGCCGGTACAGCCCGCTGATGACATTGACCAGCGAACTCTTGCCCGCGCCGTTCGGGCCGATGACGGCGCGGATCTCTCCCTTGGCGATCGACAGGTCGACGCCCGACAGCGCGGTGACGCCGCCGAAGGACAGGTCGATGCCCTCCAGCCGCAGCACGGCAGCCGTCGCGGCGTCGGTCCCCGCCGGTGCCGTCCGGCCCGCGGGCACGAAGGCCACCGGATCGACACCAAGCGAAACCGGGCCCGCCTCGAAGAGAAAGTCGCGCATCGCCAGGCTCACGCCACGGCTTCCAGCGCCGGCTTGCTGTGCTTGCCGGCATTCGCGCCCTGCTCGGCTTCGAGCTTGCGCACCAGTGGCAGCACCTTCTCGCCGAAGTACTCCACCTCTTCGATGAAGTGCAGGAAGCCCGTGAGGATCAGGTCCACGCCGATGGCCTTGAGCGCCACGATGCGCTCGGCAATCTGCTGCGGCGTGCCGATGAGGTTGGTGCGAAAGCCGTCGTTGTATTGCACGAGGTCTTCGAAGGTGGACTTGGCCCAATTGCCCTCGCCTTCGGGCGACGACTTGCCGGCCTGCTTGGCCGCATCGCCGAAGGCATTCACCGCCTCGACGTGGGCGTGCTTGATGATGTCCGCCAGCACGGCCTTGGCTTCTTCCTCGGTGTCGCGGGCGATGACGAACGCGTTCACGCCGATGCGCACCGTGTGCCCGTTCTGCGCGGCCTTGGCCTGGATGTCGTCGATCTGCAGCTTCAGGCCCTCGGGCGTGTTGCCGTTGGTGAAGTACCAGTCCGACACGCTGGCTGCGTTGTCGCGCGCGGCGCGCGAGCTGCCGCCCTGGAAGATCTCGGGGTGCGGCTTCTGCACCGGCTTCGGGCTCAGCGTGTAGTCGGTGAAGCGATAGAAGTCGCCCTTGAAGGTGAAGTTGTCCTCGGTCCAGATGCCCTTGAGCGCGCGGATGAATTCGTTGGAGCGGCGGTAGCGCTCGTCGTGCTCCAGCCACGGTTCGCCGATGGCCTGGAACTCGCCCTTGAACCAGCCGCTCACCACGTTGATGCCGATGCGGCCGTTGGAGATGTGGTCGATGGTGGCGATCTGCTTGGCCACCACGGCCGGGTTCCACGGGCCCGGCAGGATCGCGGCCAGCACCTTGAGCTTGGTGGTCGCATGCAGCAGCGCCTGGCTGAACGACACCGACTCGTGCTGGTACTCCGCGCCATAGCCCGCGGTGAAGCGGATCTGGCTCAGCGCATATTCGAAGCCGGCCTTCTCGGCCGCGAGCGCGAGGCGCTGGTTGTATTCGAGGCTCCAGTCGGTGCGCTGCTCGATCGTGCTGACCACGAGGCCACCGCTGACGTTGGGCACCCAGTAGGCGAACTTGACGGGGGCGGTGGTGGAAGGCGATTGGCTCATGGCAAGGCTCTCTCTGTAAAGGTCGAACGGGCTTCAGGCGGCCAGCGCCGCGGGCGCGGGCTTGCGGATGACGGGTGCAGCGGCGGGCGAGGCATCGCGCAGTTGCGGCACGGCGCGCGCCACGGCCAGCGCAATGCGCTCGCGCAGCGCGGGGTTGGCGATCTCGTAGCCCTCGAAGTCCTTCTCCACCGCGTAGACGCCGATGGGCAGCGTGCGCGCCTGGAAGAAGCTGAAGAGCGGGCGCAGCTGGTGGTCGATGACCAGCGCATGCCGGTCGCTGCCGCCGGTGGCCGCGAGCAGCACGGGCTTGTCGGTCAGTGCTTCGTGATGAACGAAGTCGAACAGGTGCTTGAAGAGCCCCGTGTACGAGCCGCGATACACCGGGCTCGCCACCAGCAGCAGGTCGGCGGACTCGATGGCCGCGATGCTCTCTTCGACGGCCGCGGGCAACTGGTTGCGATAGAGCACGCCGGCGAACTGCGGGCCGATCTCGCCGAGCGAGATCACGCGCGCGTCGATGGCGACCTCTTCGCCAAGCGCGGCCAGCAGCCGATCGACCAGCACCAGCGTGCGCGAGGGACGTTGCAGGCTGCCGGAGACGGCAACGACTTTCAGTTTTCTAGACATGTTGATATGACCTTTGTTTGGAAGCTGCGACCCGTTCGCGGCGCATTGCATATAAGCGAATGGCATGCCACTTCGCGAGGCCTTATGAATCAACGAGTTAGAGTGAAATGACTGCTTTCTCGCATGCTGAATCGGCAGCATGCTGCGGCTGGATTGCTGATGGATCAGCAGCACCGCGGCCATAGTTGTTTGAAGCAGATCGGTATGCGCGCATCGAATGAACGCCAGGCAGCAACACGGCAAGAAACTGCTGCCCTTGCAGCAGCGCCGTGCGCACGCGCGAAACCGTCAGCCCGCTTGTGCGAGCGGTTCTGGCTGCTTCGATTGCAGCCCTGCTGTTCGAACCTGCACGGCCTGCGCCTCCTCGCGCTTGACGCGCTCGATGTCACGGTAGCGATGTGCAGGATGGCTGTCCGGCAGCAGCGGCCCCAGGCCGAAGAGCTTCTCGCGCAGCGTTCCCGGCGCGTAGGCCGTGGGATACACGCCCCGGCGCTGCAGCTCGGGCACGAGATGCGTCACCACGTCCTCGAAGGTCTCGTGCGCCACGGCATAGGCCAGGTTGAAGCCGTCCACATCGGTCTCCTCCACCCATTGCTGCAGGATGTCGGCCACCGTGCTGGCAGACCCGACGAACACGGGCCCCATGCCGCCCACGCCGCCCCACACTGCCAGCTCCTCGATGGTCCAGGCCTTGTCGCCGCCGGCCAGGTGCTCGATGGCCGAGACGATGGCGTTGGTCTCCACGCGCCGGACCAGATCGGTCGGCGCGTACTGGCCGAAGTCGATGCCGGTCCAGCCCGACATGAACACCAGCGCGCCGTCGTAGGACACGTAGCGCTTGTAGTCCTCGAACTTGGCCTCTGCCTTCGCATCGGTCTCGTCCACGATCACCGTGACGAGGTTGTAGATGAGCAGCTTGCGCGCATCGCGCCCCGCCGCCGCGGCTTGCTCGCGCACTTCGCGCACGTAGTTCTTCAGCGTGGATTGCCTCGGCGCAGCCACGAACACGCACTCCGCATGCTGCGCGGCAAACGCCTTGCCCGGACCCGATGCCCCCGCCTGGTAGAGCACCGGGGTGCGCTGCGGCGAAGGCTCGCACAGGTGATAGCCGGGCACGTCGAAGTACTCGCCCTTGTGTCCGATCTCGTGGATCTTCTCGGGGTGGGCAAAGATGCCGGTGCGCCGGTCGCGCACGACGGCATCGCTCTCCCAGCTGCCTTCGAAGAGCTTGTAGAGCACCTGCACGTATTCCTGCGCGACCTCGTAGCGGTTCTCGTGCTTGCGCAATCCGCCTTGGCCGATGTTCTTGGCGCCGCTCTCCAGGTACGAGGTGACGATGTTCCAGCCCAGGCGACCCTTGGTATGGTGGTCGGCCGTGGAGAGCCGCCGCGCAAAGGTGTAGGGATGCTCGAACGAGGTCGACGCCGTGATGCCGATGCCCAGGTGCTCGGTCACCATGGCGATGGGCGCTGCCAGCTGCAGCGGATCGTTCACCGGGATCTGCGCCGCCTGCTGCAGCGCGTGGTAGTTGCCGCCCTTGTACACGTCGTAGTAGCCGATGACATCCGCAATGAAGATGCCGTCGAAGAAGCCCTTCTCCAGAACCTTCGCCAGGTCGGTCCAGTAGTTCAGGTCCTTGTATTCCCAGGATCGATCGCGCGGATGCGCCCACAGCCCCGGGGACTGGTGCGCCACGCAGTTCATCTCGAAGGCGTTGAAGCGGATGGTCTTGGTCATGCGCGAATCTCTTCTCTTCAGCTCCAGGCGTGACGCGGCACGTGCACGCCGTTCAGCTGGTAGTTGCCCAGGTGGTAGTACTTCCAGCGCACCGGGTCGTGCAGCGTGTGCACGCGCGCATTGCGCCAGTGGCGGTCGAGGTTGTGCTCGGCCAGCGTGGAGCGCGTGCCCGCCAGTTCGAACAGCTTGTTCGAGGCATTGATGGCCACTTCGGTCGTCAAAACCTTGGCCTCGGCGGTGGCTACGGTGGCGGCGTTGACGAGGCTCTCTTCGGGGTCCGCCAGCGCCCGGTCGATGGCACGGCCCGCGCGCTCCAGCAAGGCCTCGGCGGCGTGCAGGCGCAGTGTCAGGTCGCCGATCGCGCTGATGATGAACGGGTCCTCGGCCGCGGTCTCCTTGCCGCTGTCGATCCACGGACGGCTGCGGGTGCGCACGAAAGCGATGGTCTCCGCAATGGCGGCAGCGGCAATGCCCGCATCGATGGCCGCCTGGATGATCTGCGAGATCGCGCCGGCCGCGGTGGGCCGGTCGAACGCGGCCACGGGCAAGAGGCGGCTGCGCGCCACGCGCACATTGGCGATCTGTATCGAGCCCGATGCGGTGGTGCGCTGGCCGAAGCTCGACCAGTCGTTGTGCACGGTGAGGCCCGGCGCATCGCGTTCGGCAAAGGCCAGGTAGCCCTTGCCCTCCACCGGGTCCACCGCCACGATGGGCACGATGTGCGAGAGCAGCGCACCGGTGGTGTAGAACTTCTGCCCGTTGATCACCACGTCGTCGCCATCGAACACCAGCGTGGTTTCGAACGCGGCAACGTTCTTGCTGTTCTTCTCGGAAAAGGCGTTGCCGAAGCGGATGCCCTTCAGCACGAGGCCGAACAGCTCCTCCTTCTGCGCGGGCGTGCCGTCGAGGTCGATGTGACCGACCAGCGCCAGGTGGTTCTGCGTGATCTGCGCAATGCTCGAGTCGCCCTCCGCCACGATGCGGATCACGTCCGCCAGCGTGGCGAACGACACGCCCGCGCCGCCGTAGGCCTTGGGCACGGTGATGCCCCACAGGCCGCTCTGCGAGTAGGCGTCCAGTTCGGCCAGCGGCAGCAGGCCGTCACGGTCGCGCAGCGCCGACTCGGAACCGAACTCGGCGGCCAGGCGCCGGGCCACGGTCACGGCCTCGGCATCGTCGCGAATGACATGGGCCGGTTGGGCCGGACGCGGGCGCGGCGCAAACGGCTCGGGGGTGTTGACGCGGGGACGGTCCAGGGTTGCGGTAGTCATGGTGAACTCCAAAAAAAGGGGAAAGAACGGACTGACGAGAGAACGCGATGCGGATCAGGTCTTGCGGCCGGGGCCGCTGCCGATCTGCCAGACATAGGGCGGCTCGGTGCCGTTGACGCTCCAGTCGCCCACGATGCGCGCCTTGTAGACAACCGGGTTGTGCGAGGACACCGTGCGCGCGTTGCGCCAGTGGCGGTCGAGCGCCTTGGAGGTGCTCGCTGCCGAGGCACCGAGCGCATTGAAGAGGTCGGAACCCGCGCGCAGCACCAGTTCCGAAACCACGATCTGGCCCTGCGCCGATTCGATCTCGGCATCGATGTTGGCCTGCCGCTCCGCCGCCTCGTCGCCGTGCAGGCGCGCCTCGTAGGCCCGCTGGGCCGGCAGCGTCGCGCGCAGCGCCGTGGCCTCCGCGGCATAGGCCAGCGCGGAGATCTGGCCCGCCACCTGCAGGATCTGCGCATCCTGGCTCACATGCTGTGCGTTGCCGTTGCTGTAGATGCGCTGGCGGTTGCGCACCTCGTGCCCCACGTCGCGCTCGATGGCACGGCCGATGCCCGCGAGCGTGGCGAGATGGAACAGTTGATAGAACGCGGTCTGGTACTTGAAGCGCGTCTCGAACGGGAACACGTTCTCGTCGTCGATGTGGGCGTTCTCGTACACCGAGGTGCCGCTGCCGGTGGTGCGCTGGCCGAAGCCGTCCCAGTCGTCATGCTGCACCACGCCCGCCTGGTGGGTGCTGACGGCGGCCGTCACGTCGGCGTCGTTGTCGGCGCGGCGCGCATACAGGTCGACCCAGTCGGCGAAGATGCTGCCGGTGCTGTAGAACTTGCGCCCGTTGGCCACCCAGCGGCCGTCCTTCTGCGAGATCCGCGTGCCCACGTCGCCGATGGCCACCGCGCCCACTTCGGACCACGCATTGCCGACCAGCTCGCCCTTCACGAAGCGATGCAGCCACACATCGCGTGCCGCGCCGGGCGGCGCGTTGAGGCGGTCTTCCACGAACGCGAAATGTCCCCGCAGCGCCTGCGGGACATTCGAATCAGCCTCGGCCAATTCGATCAGCAACTGGAACAGCTGCGGGATCGATGCGCCATCGCCGCCGTGTTCCACCGGCACGCGCACGGCACCGAAGCCCGCTTGCTTCAGCCAGGCGATGGGCTCGAAGGGCAACTGGCGATTGCGCTCGCGCTCGAGCGCCGTCTCGGCGATGCGCTGGAAGACGGGTCGGAATTTCTGCGCGAGCGCGGGATGCGCGTAGGGGGTCCATGCGGCGGTGGTGGTGGTGGCGCCGGTCGTGCGAGGGGCGAGGATGGTTTCAGTGCTCATGGCGATGCGAGGGCCTTGCGGCCTGGGTTGCGAGGGACAGGCGTGTGCCCGATTCGGGGTTGAACAGATGGGCGTGCGAAGGATTCCAGGTCAGCGTCACCTCCTCGCCCGCCGTGGCACGGTGGCGTCCGGCGAGCCGCGCGAGCCAGGGGCTGGCGTCGAACGCGCCCGGCACGGTGCCGTGCAGCTCGGTGATGGAACCCAGGTAGTCGACCGCGGACACGCGCAGCCGAAGCAGCGGCGCGTCGGGCGACAGGGACGCTTCGCCGGTCCGGAGCACGAGGTGCTCGGGCCGGATGCCAAGGCGCACCGCGTCGCCGTGCCGCCCGGTCAAGCCGGGTGGCGCCGGCAGGCGGATGCCCTCGCCCAGCGACAGCTGGCCCTCTGTCCATCGCGCATCGACCACGTTCATCGGCGGCGAACCGATGAAGCGCGCCACGAACTCGTTGGCGGGTTCGTCGTAGAGCGTCAACGGATCGCCCACCTGCTCGATGCGGCCGGCGCGCAGCACCGCGATGCGGTCGGCCATGGTCATCGCCTCTTCCTGGTCGTGCGTGACGTAGACGGTGGTGGTGCCCAGCTGCCGCTGCAGCGCACGGATCTCGGCGCGCATCTGCACGCGCAGCTGCGCATCGAGGTTGGACAAGGGCTCGTCGAAAAGAAACGCCCTCGGCTCGCGCACCATGGCCCGGCCCATCGCCACGCGCTGGCGCTGGCCGCCCGAGAGCTGGCGCGGATAGCGGTCCAGGTAGTCGTCCAGATGCAGTGCGGCCGAGGCCTTGGCGATGCGCTGGGCGATCAGCGCTTCGCTCTGGCGTTGCTCGCGCAGGCCGAAGGCCATGTTGTCGTGCGCCGTCATGTGCGGATAGAGCGCATAGCTCTGGAACACCATGGCCAGGCGGCGCTGCTGCGGCGGCAGGTGGTCGGCCGCCTCGCCGTCGAACGCGATGCTGCCGCCGTCCGTGGTTTCCAGTCCGGCAATGGCGCGCAGCAGCGTCGACTTGCCGCAGCCGGACGGCCCGACCAGCACGACGAACTCGCCTTCGCCGATGCCGAGGTGGACGTCGCGCAGCACGGCCGTGCTGCCGTACTTCTTGGACAGGCCGGTGATCTGTATGTGGGACATGGAACTCGAATGAAGAATGGACGGCGGCCGCTCAGCGCCCGGCGCCCAGGCCGCTGATCAGGTGCTTCTGGAATGCCAGCGCCACCAGGTACACGGGCGCGATGCCGACCAGCGAGGCCGCGGCCATCTGCCCGAAGTTCACCACCCGCTCGCCCTGGAACAGCGAGATGGCGACGGTGATGGTGCGGATATCGGGGCGGCTGTTGAGCACCGAGGCCAGCAGGAACTCGTTGTAGGTCAGGATCAGGCAGATCAGTGCCGTGGAGACGAGGCCCGGCCACAGCAACGGCAGGTTCACGCGCCACAGCGTTCGCCAGTAGCCCACGCCATCGAGCCAGGCGGCTTCGTCCAGCGCCACGGGCACCTGCTTGAAGAAGCTGCGCAGCAGCCAGAACGCGACAGGCACGTTCATCAGGCCGTCCACCAGGCCCAGGCCGAGGATGCTGTTGTTCAATCCTGCGTGACGCATCATGAAGAACAGCGGCAGCAATGCCACCACGGGCGGTGCCACGTAGCTGGACAGCAAGGCGCCGGCCAGCGCAGGCCCGCGCCGCAGCTTGACCACGGCATAGGTCGCAGGCACCGCGACCAGCAGCGTCACCGCAACGCTGACCAGTGCCACCGCCAGCGAATTGAGCAGGTGCCGATGCAGCGGCGCGATCTCGAACACCGAGGACCAGTTGGCCAGCGTGGGCGCCAGGGGCAGGAAGTGGCCCGAGAGCACCTCGTCCCGCGTCTTGAACGAGGTCGCGGCCAGGAAGGCGATCGGCAACAGGCAGAAGGCCAGCACGGCCGCCAGCGCGAGGCGCAGCGCCGCCCTGCGCTGCCATGCGCGCGGGCGGGCCGCCGGACCGGCTCGATGCCTGGCGGTGCCTGCGCGCGTCGTGGCCGGGACCGTGCCGGCGTGCGCGGTGGATGCGTTGGCTGTCGTCATGTCGCTGTCCGTGTTCCTGTGCACGCGGGCTAGCCCGTGCGCCGCTCCACCCACGCCAGGGTCCGGAGAATCGGCCATGTCACCCAGGCCACCAGCAGGCAGAAGACCAGCGTCTGCGCGGCCGCCTGCCCGATGTCGAAGTTCTGCAGGCCCGACTTCCAGACCTCGTAGCTCGCCAGCGTCGTGGCACGCCCCGGCCCGCCGGCGGTGAGGATGTAGACCAGGTCGAAGGTCTTGAGCGACATCACCACGCGTAGCAGGAAGATGCCGACCAGCGCGGGCGCCAGCAGGGGCAACGTGATCTTGATGAGGATCCGCCGCGGGCTTGCGCCATCGAGCGCAGCCGCCTCGTACACATCGGAAGGCAGCGCCTGCAATGCGGCCACGCACAGCACCACCACGAAGGGCAGCCACTGCCAGCTGTCCGCCAGCATCACGGCGGGCAAGGCCCATGTCGAGGAGCCCAGCAGCGACACCGGCTCGTGCACCCATCCCAGGCGCAGCAAGGTGCCGTTGAGCAGGCCTCCGGCCGGTGCCAGCAGCAGCTTCCAGGCGACACCGACGAGCACCGGCGGCGTCATCAGCGGCAACAGGATCAGGCTGTACGCCCAGCGTCCTTGCCGCAGCGCCTGCAGCAGCAACGCGATCGCCAGGCCGAGCACCAGCTGGAACAGGCAGGCCGGCACCGCATACAACACGGTGCGCAGCAGCGTGAATGCGAAGTCGGAGGTCTGCACCAGCGTCTCGAAGTTGCGCCAGCCTGCCCACGCGGTCAACGGCTGGCCCAACGTGGACTTCGTGAACGCCAGCGCCAGCGTGTAGAGGCCGGGCACGACGCACACCAGCGCGAGGCCGAGGGTCGCGGGCGTCAGCATCCAGCGCGGCGCCGTGTGCTGGCTGCGCGCGTGCCACGTTCCCGGCGATGGCTGGCCAACGGCACTCATGCGGCGAGCAACTGCACCCAGCTCGCCTGCGCGGCCTCCAGCGCCTCGCGGGGCTTCTTCTTGCCGGAGACGATCAGCGCGAGCTGCTCGGTCAGGGCGTCCATCAGCTTGGGGCTCTGCGCCTGCAGCGGCCAGGCCAGCGCATCGCCGATGGCGGCCTTCAGCTGCGGCTGCAGGATGGGCGCGGCCTTGATGTAGTCGGGATGGTTCAGCACCGAGGTGCGGTTGGGGTCGATGCCGCTGCCCGGCAGCACATCCTGCTGGAGCGAGATGTCCTTGCTCGTGGCCCACTTGATGAATTCCCAGGCGAGCTCTGTCTTCTTGGTGCCGGCCGTGATGCCGAGGCCGAAGCCCGCATTCAATGCGGCGCGCGGCGTCTTGTTCTCGCCGCCCACCGGCAACTGCACCAGCGCCCACTTGTCCACGATCTTCGAAGAGGCGGGGTCCTGCGCGGTCACGCCCAGGTCGGTCCAGAAATCGATCATGGCCGCCTTGCCCGACAGGAAAGCGGGCAAGGCATGTTCGAACGCCGTTTCCGCGGGCGTGGGCAAGGCATGGGGGACGATGCGCGCCAACTCTTCCGCCGCGGCGATGGCCTGCGGGCTGGTCAACGCGGGCTTCCCGTCGGGCGTGAAGAAGCTGCCACCGAAGCCGGCCAACCGGTTCGCATAGGACGACCCCACGATCACCGGGATCTTGAAGCCCTGCACCACCGCGCCGTAGATGCCGTTGGCCGACTCTTTCTCGGTGATCAGGCGGGCGGCGTTGTAGTAGTCGTCCCAGGTCTTGGGGGCCGTCAACCCATGCCGGCCGAAGATCTCGGTGTTGTAGAACAGGACGTGCGTGTCGCCGTCATAGGGCAGGCCCCAGCGGCGGCCATCGCGCAAGGTGTAGGTGTCGTAGAGCGATGGCAGGAAGTCGCCGGGCTCGATCTGCGCGCTGTCGCGGGCGATCCGGTCGGTGACGTCCACGACCACCTTGTCGGCCACCAGCGCGCCAAGCGTGTGATAGAAATAATCGATGACGTCGAACTGGTTCGCGCCCGACTGCACATCGAGCGTGGCCTGCGCATGCAACTGGTCGTAGGGCACCGGCGTGACGGTCACCTTGGCACCCGTCAGCGCTTCGAACTCCTGCGCCAGCAGCTTGCCCGCCAGCGCGTGCGGCTGGTTGAACAGCAGGTTCAGCGACTGGCCCGCGTATTTCTTCTCGCCGGTGGCGGCTGGGGTCGAGGCAACAGGCGGCGGCGATGCGGGCGCCTTGGCGTCCTCCTTGCCGCAGGCCGCCAATGTGCCCGCGGCGCCCAGCGCGGCCGCAGTGCCCAGGAACCGGCGGCGGCTCAGGGCCGACGTGGCAACGACTTTCAGATCTCGACGCATGTTGATATGACCTCTGTTTGGAAGCTGCGAGCAATTCGCTGCATGCTGGATATAAGCGAATGGCGTGCCACTCCCTTTTTCCTTATGAATCAACAAGTTAGGAACGAGTCGCCGTGGCGGCGGATGCTTGGGCGGCAGCAAGCTGCGGACGGGTTGCTGATGGGCCAGCAGCGCTGCGGCCATAGCTGTTTGAAGCAGATCGGTATGCGGCCACCGAATGAATGCGAGGCAGCAACCGGCGCAAAGAACTGCTTCTTGCGCAGCAGCCGATGTGCACGGCTGAAAGCACGAAGGGCCTGCAACGCGAGGTTGCAGGCCCTTTGCCCCTGGCGATGCAACGCGAAGGTTCAGGAATAGAAACTGGGCTGCGGCAAGCGCGCATTGAGCGCCCAGTCGCCGAGTTCGCGCACCTTGTAGTCGACCGGATCGTGCAGCGTGTGGACGCGCAGGTTGCGCCAGTAGCGGTCCAGGCGCAGCGCGGCGGTGGTGGCGCGCGCGCCCGTCACTTCGAACATGCGGTGCGCCACCTCGAGGCTCGCGCGCGTGCTCGCGACCTTGGCAGCGGCGACGGCAACGGCCACCTGTCCGCGCTCCTGCTCATCGAGCGAAGTGCCGCGCAGCCACGCCTGGTCGAAGGCCGCCGCCGCATGGTCGAGCAGCGTGCGCGCGCCCTGCAGCGCGAGCCAGAAATCGCCGTAATGCGTGAGCACGTAGGGGTCCTCGTTCGCGGACGAGGCCGTCGAGAACAGCCAGGGGCGGCCTTGCTGCAGCGTGAAGGACTTCGCCTCTTCGAGCGCGCCCTCGCCCAGCCCAAGGTAGATGTTCGCGAGGATCAGTTGAGCCAGCAGCGGACGCAGGCAGGCGAACGGCGTCGAGAGCGGACCGGGGTCGAGCAGCAGCTCGCCCGTCTCGACCCGCACGTTGTCGAACATCACGCTGCCGCTGTCGGTCTGGCGTTGCCCCATGTTGTCCCAGTCATCGCGCACGGTGATGCCCGTGCGCTGCGTGGGCACGACGCCGATCAGCAGGCGGTCGTTCGCATCGAGGGCAGAGGCGAGCAGCATGTCGGAGTCGCTCGCGCCGGAGCAAAAGCTCTTGCGGCCGGAGAACACATACCCGCCATCGACCGCCTCCGCGCGCGTGGACTTGTCCAGCGGGTTCAGCGCATTGCCCCAGAACCAGCGCTGCGCGCGCGTCTGCTCGATCCACGGCTGCCACTGCGCGCGCTGCGCGAAGAGCTGCGTGGTCGCGAGCAGCAGGTGATGGAAAGCGAACAGGTGCGCCACCGAGCTGTCGACGCGCGCAAAGCCGCGCACCACGGCTAGCGTCTGCTGCCAGCTCGCGCCGAGGCCGCCGAACTCGGCCGGCACGCTGAGCATGAGCAGACCGCTGCCCCGCAGCAGGTCGCGCTCGGCCTTGGGCGTGCCGCCGCGCTGGTCGCGCTCTACCGCGGTCTCCGCCAGTGTCTGTGCGACACGCTGCGCGGTCGCATGCCAGGGCACGACTTCGTCGCCGGCCTCCGCGGAGAAATGCTTCATGCGGCGGCCTTCTCGCGCACCGGCGTTTGCGATGAAGGCGGCACGATGTCGTTGGCGATGACCTCGCCGAAAGGCCCGGTGATGTTCGCCTGCCCCGCCGGTCGCACATGGTCCAGCGGCAGCAACGGGAACAGCAGTTCGGCCACGCGGTACGCCTCTTCGAGATGCGGATAGCCCGAGAAGATGAAAGTCTCCACGCCGAGCGCCGCGTATTCCTTGATGCGCGCCGCCACCTCCTCGGGGCTGCCCACGAGCGCCGTGCCCGCGCCGCCGCGCACCAGGCCCACGCCGGCCCACAGGTTGGGCGACACCTCGAGCTTGTCGCGCCGGCCGCCATGCAACGCGGCCATGCGCTGCTGGCCCACCGAGTCGAAGCGCGAGAAGGCTTTCTGCGCGGCGGCGATGGTGTCGTCGGTCACGTAGGAGATGAGTTCGTCGGCGGCGCGCCATGCCGCCTCGCTGGTCTCGCGCACGATCACATGCAGCCGGATGCCGAAGCGCAGCGTGCGGCCATGTTTCGCTGCGGCGGCACGCGCCTTCGCGATCTTGTCGGCCACGTCCGCCGGCGGCTCGCCCCAGGTGAGGTACACGTCGACCTGCTCGCCTGCCAGTTCGATGGCCGCGTCCGACGAGCCGCCGAACCACAGCGGCGGGTACGGCTTCTGCACCGGCGGATAGAGCGTCTTCGCGTTCTCCACGCGCAGGTGCTTGCCCGAGAAGTTGACCGTCTCGCCGGCGGCCACGCCGCGCCAGATGCGCAGGAACTCGTCGGTGACTTCATAGCGCTCGGCATGCGTGAGGAAGCTGCCGTCGCCATGCTGCTCGTCGGGATCGCCGCCGGTCACCACATTGATGAGCAGGCGCCCGTCGGAAAAGCGATCGAGCGTTGCGGCCTGGCGCGCCGAGACCGTCGGCGAAATGATGCCGGGGCGGATCGCGACCAGGAACTTGAGCCGCGCGGTCTGCGCCGCGAGCGACGAGGCGACCACCCAGGAGTCTTCGCACGAGCGCCCGGTCGGGATCAGCACGCCTTCGTAGCCCAGTTCGTCGGCGGCCTGCGCCACCTGCCGCAGGTAGCGATGGCTCACCGTGCGCGCGCCGCGCGAGGTGCCGAGGTAGCGGCTGTCGCCGTGCGTGGGGAGGAACCAGAAAAGTTGCATGCGGCAATTCAGCAGTTAGCGTGCCAGTCGCCCTGCCTGCGGGAATGCGCAATAGCGCGCGATTTCTGCTGCTGGAGCAGCAGCCGAGCACCACATCTGCTGCACGCGGCACATCGGTCCGCGCGTGCTGCTGCCATGGAAGCAAAGCAAGGATCGATATACGGATCGCATCGTTGGTCGGCCACTGCTTCGCCGCGAACATGCTGCTGGCGCAGCAACCGTGCTGCCTGCAGATCACCAAGGACTTGTGTGTGAGTTCCGTTCTTTCCATTCCGGTTGCCAATGAATCCCCACGCGACATCGCACGCGATCTCATGCAGCGCTTCGCAGCCACCGCGGTCGAGCGCGACGAGCGCGGCGGCACGCCGAAGGCCGAGCGCGATGCGCTGCGCGAAAGCGGCCTGCTGGCCCTGAGCATTCCGCACGAGTTCGGCGGCGGCGGCGCGGATTGGCGCGAGACGCTCGATGTCGTGCGCCTGCTCGCACAGGCCGACAGCTCGATCGCGCATGTGTTCGGCTTCCATCACCTGATGCTGGCCACGGTGCGCCTGTTCGCACGGCCCGCGCAATGGCAGCCGTGGTTCGAGCAGACCGCGCGCCGCCGCTGGTTCTGGGGCAACGCGCTCAATCCGCTGGACGACCGCACCGTGGCCAGCGCGCACGAGGGCTGGCGCGAGTTCACCGGACAGAAGAGCTTCTGCTCGGGCGCACTCGACTCCGAAATGCTGATCGCCTCGGCGCGCGAGGCGGGCAGCGGCGCATTCATCGTCGCGGCGGTGCCCACCGGCCGCTCGGGCATCTTCGTCGCGCCCGACTGGAACAACATCGGCCAGCGCCAGACCGACAGCGGCAGCGTGACCTTCGAGAAAGTGCGCGTGGAGCAGCACGAGGTGCTGGCCGACCCGGGCCCGCTCTCGACGCCCTTCGCGTGCCTGCGGCCACTGGTGTCGCAGCTCGTGCTGGCCAATATCTACCTGGGCATCGCCGAGGCCGCCTTTCACGATGCGCGGCACTACACGCTGCACGAGTCGCGCCCATGGCATGCGGCCCATGTGGCGCAGATGCATGAAGACCCTTACGTGCTCGGCCACTACGGCGACTTCTGGGTCGGCCTGGAGAGCGTGCGGGTGCTGGCCGACCGCGCGGCCGACCGGCTCGATGCGGCCTGGCGGCGCGGCCCTGCGCTCACCGAGGCCGAGCGCGGCGACGTCGCGGTGGCCGTGGCCACCGCCAAGGTCGCGGCCACGAACACGGGGCTGGACATCTGTACGCGCATGTTCGACGTGGCCGGCGCGCGCGCCACCCACGGCGGCCTGCGGCTGGACCGCCACTGGCGCAACCTGCGCACCCAGACCCTGCACGACCCGGTGGCCTACAAGCTGCGCGAGATCGGCGAATGGGCCCTCAAGCAGCAATATCCCGTACCGACCTTCTACTCATGACCGCCTACACCCGCCCTCTCGCTGTGCTGCCGCCGGCCGATGCCTCCCCCGCATCGGACGAGGACTGGGATGCCCCCACCCTGCTCACGCTGCCCAACCCGCGCAAGCTCACCACCTCGATCCGCGCCACCGCGCAGGTGTTCCAGGACCCGCGCTCGGCCGCGCTGCTCGAACGCATCCGCATGGTGGCGCCCAGCGATGCCAACGTGCTCATCATCGGCGAGACCGGCACCGGCAAGGAGCTGATCGCACGGCATGTGCACGACCTGAGCCGCCGCAGCGGCAAGCCCTTCGTGGCGGTGAACTGCGGCGCATTTTCGGAAAGCCTGGTCGAGAGCGAGCTCTTCGGCCACGAGAAAGGCGCGTTCACCGGCGCGTTCTCGGCCAAGACGGGCTGGTTCGAGGCGGCCAACGGCGGCACGCTGTTCCTGGATGAAATCGGCGACCTGCCGCTGTCGATCCAGGTCAAGCTCCTGCGCGTGCTGCAGGAGCGCGAGGTGGTGCGCCTGGGTTCACGCAAGAGCGTGCCGATCGACGTGCGCGTGGTGGCCGCGACCAATGTGCGGCTGCAGGACGCGGTGGCCGCCGGCCACTTCCGCGAAGACCTGTTCTACCGGCTGCACGTGGTGCACCTCGCGCTGCCCACGCTGCGCGAGCGCCCCGGCGACATTCTTCCGCTGGCGCGGCATTTCATCGAGGAGTACCGCCAGCGGCTGGGCTACGGCGCAGTGCGCCTCGACGCGAGCGCCGAACAAAAGCTCTCCGAGCACGGCTGGCCCGGCAACATCCGCGAACTGGAGAACGTGATCCACCACGCGCTCCTGATCTGCCAGCACGGCGTGCTGGGCGCGGAGCACCTGCACCTGTCTTCATTGAACATCCAGAGGCGTCCGGCCGAGAGCGAGGCCCCCGCGCACGCCACGCCGCAGCAGGCGCTGGAGACGGTGCTGCGCGATCTGTTCAACGAGCCTCATGAACAGATGTTCGAGCTGATCGAAGACACCGTGATGCGCACCGCCTTCGAGTTCTGCCACCGCAACCAGGTACAGGCGGCGAGGCTGCTGGGGATCAGCCGGAACATCCTGCGTTCCAGGCTCATCAAGAGTCGGGAGATTTCGGCGCTGAAATAGATGCGACTCCGATCCCGGCACGCCGGAACGAGGACATCGCGCCCGGACTGAGCCGCATGCACCACGACCCGGCGCACCGGTGGTTTCGCGGCCTGCTGCGCGATCTGTTCAGACCGAGAAGCGCTCGACCGCTTCCTCGTTCCATTCGATGCCGACCCCGGGCACATCCGGCACCAGCGCCGCGCCGTTCTCGTACACCAGCGGCCGGGCAAGGATCGGATCGGCCAACCCCATCTTCTCGAGCCAGTGCGCGGTCGGCGTCACCGCGAGCAGGTGCGCGCTGATCTCGTCGAAGATGTGGCTGGACATCGGGATTTGGTAGGTCGCCGCCAGCGCACTCGCCCGCAGCCAGCCGCTCACGCCGCCGATCTTCATGGCGTCGGGCATCACGAAGTCGGCCGCACCGGCCACGATGGCCTTGTGCATCTCGTCCACGCTGAACCAGTTCTCGCCCATCTGCACCGGCGTCTTCAGCGCATCGCGGATCAGCGCATGGCCGCTGTAGTCCTCCTGCAACGTGGGCTCCTCGATCCACGCGAGGCCGAAGGGCTCCAGCGCCCGGCCGCGGCGAATGGCCTCGGGCACCGACAGGCCCTGGTTCACGTCGACCATCAGGTGCACGTCGTCGCCGATGGTTTCGCGGATCAGCGCGACGCTCTGCACGTCTTCCTTCAGCGTCTTGTGGCCGATCTTGATCTTGATCGCCTTCAGGCCCTGCGCCACCGCGCGTCGGGCGCGCTCCGGACCGATCTGCGGGCCGTCCATGCTGTGGCTGTCGTAGGCCGGGATGGCCTTCACGCGACCACCCAGCAGTTCGGCCAGCGGCAGGCCGCGGTGCTGCGCGAGCGCGTCCCATGCGGCCATGTCGACCGCGGCCGTGGCGATCTTCACGATGCCGGTGTTGCCCAGCAGCCTGAAGCGGCCCTGCAGCAGCTTCTCGATCTCGTGCGGCGCCACCGGCTGGCCTTCGAGCAGGCGCTCGAGGGAGTCGAGCAGCGCCCGCACCGGCACCAGGCCGAGCGGCGTGTAGGTGAACACGTAGGAGCGGCCCGTGATGCCCTGGTTCGTCTCGATGTCGAGCAGCACCAGCGGCGAGGTCCCGACCACGCCGACGGAGGTGCGAACCGGAAGCTCCAGCGGCACGTTGACGGCCCTGGCGCGCAGGGATCGGATGAAGAGGTCTTGCATGATTCGTCCGCCTTGACTTCGACGGTTGCGTCAAATGCCCAGGTAGGCGCCGGCCACGCGCTCGTCGCGCAGCAGTTCGCCGGCCGGGCCCCACAGGGCGATGCTGCCGGTCTCGAGCACGTAGCCCGTGTCGGCCACGGAGAGCGCGGCGTGCGCGTTCTGCTCCACCAGCAGGATCGGGATGCCCTGGGCCTTCAGCCGCGCGATGACGGCGAAGATCTCGCGCACCAGCAGCGGCGCCAGGCCCATCGAGGGCTCGTCGAGCAGCAGCACCTTCGGCTCGCTCATGAGTGCGCGGGCGATCGCCAGCATCTGCTGCTGGCCGCCCGACAGCGTGCCGGCCGCGAGATGGCGCTTTTCCTCGAGCACCGGGAACAGCGCATACATCTTCCCGAGCCGCTCCTCTCGCCCGTCGGGCCGCGTGTAGCCGCCCAGCAGCAGGTTGTCCTGCACCGACAGCGGGCCGAACACCTGGCGCCCTTCGAGCACCTGCGACAGCCCGGCGCGCACGCGCCTGTCGGGGCTGTCTCGGCTGATGTCGCGGCCGAACATCGTCACACGGCCCGCGCGCGATGCGATGAGCCCCGAGATGGCGCGCAGCAGCGTGGTCTTGCCCGCGCCATTGGCGCCCACCAGCGCCACGAGCTGGCCGGGGTCCAGCCGCAGGTCGATGCCGTGCAGGGCCTCGATGCGGCCGTAGCCTGCGAACAGGCCGCGCACTTCGAGCGCTGCCGTGCCGACCGCGATGTCGTTCGTGCTCATGCGGCCTCCGCTTCGACTTCCGTGCCCAGGTAGGCCGCGATCACCTGCGGGTTCGCGCGCACCTCGTCGGCCGTGCCCTCCGCGAGCTTGCGCCCGTAGTCGAGCACCAGGATGTGGTCGGAGATGTTCATCACCATCTTCATGTCGTGCTCCACCAGCAGCACCGTGACGCCCGATGCCGCGATCTGGCGGATCAGCTCGGTGATCTCGTGCGTCTCCGTGTCGTTGAGGCCGGCGGCCGGCTCGTCGAGCAGCAGCAGGCGCGGCTTGCCGGCCAGGGCGCGCGCGATCTCCAGCCGCTTGAGCAGGCCGAAGGACAGCTGCGAGGCGTGGGCGCCGGCATGCGCGCCCACGCCCACGTAGTCGATCAGCCGCAGCGCCTCGTCGCGCAGTGCCGCATCGGCGCGGCGGGTGGCGCCCAGCATGCCGCCGAGGAGCGAGTTGCGCGTGCGCAGGTGCGCGCCGAGCATCACGTTCTCGCAGGCCGTCATGTTCATGCACACCTGCAGGTTCTGGAAGGTGCGGCTCATGCCGCGCCGCGCCAGCGAGTCGGGCGAGTGCCCGGCGACGTCCTGGCCGTCCAGCAGAATCTCGCCGCCGCTGGGCACATAGATGCCGCTGAGCAGGTTGAAGAGCGTGGTCTTGCCCGCGCCGTTGGGGCCGATCACCGAGTGCACCGCGCCGCCGCGCACGCTGAAGCTCACGTCCTGGATGGCATGCACGCCGCCGAAGGACTTCGAGAGATGGTTGACCTGCAGCATCTCAACGCCTCCTTGCCAGCTTGAGCGCGATCGACGGCACCAGCCCCTTGGGCAGGAAGATCATCGTCAGCATCAGCACGAGTCCGAAGAACACCATCTCGTAGCCGTGCAGCCCGCCCAGCAGCTGCGGCAATGCCGTGAGCAGCGCCGCGCCGAGCACGGCGCCGAAGGTCGACGCCATGCCGCCGAGCACCACCATGGTCGCGAGCTCCACCGAATGCGCGAAGGCCGCGAGCGACGGGCTGATGAAGCCGAGGTAGTGCGCCGAGAGGCTGCCCGACACCGCCGCGAACACCGCGGAGGCCACGAACACGCGCACCTTGAAGCGCGCGACGTCCACGCCCATCATCCGCGCCGCGACCTCCGAGCCGTGCAGCCCGCGCAGCGCGCGGCCCGCGGGCGAGGCGTACAGGTTGAGCGAGAGCACGATGGCGCCGAACAGCACCACGCAGGCCAGCGCATACCAGTGCAGCACCTTGGCGAAGACGAAGCTGCCGACCTGCAGCGGCGGCACCGGCATGCCGTCGGGGCCGCCGGTCCATGCCACCTCGTTCACCAGCACGATGTTGACGATGATGCCCAGGCCCAGCGTCGCCATCGTGAGCGAATGGCCCTGCAGCCGCAGGATGGGTTTGGCGATGAGCCACCCGATGAGCGCCGCACCCACCGCGGCCGCCGCGATGGCCACCACCGGCGGCCAGCCGAAGCGCGCGGTGACGATGCCGCTGCCGTAGGCGCCGATGGCCACGAACGCGGCGTGGCCGATGCTGATCTGGCCGGCGAAGCCCATCAGCAGGTTCAGGCCGATGGCCGCCACCGCCGCGAGCGCGATGCGCACCGCCACGTCGACGATGTAGTTGTTCGGCATGACCAGCGGCAGCAGCGCAAGAACGAGCGCCGTGACGATCAGCGAAGGACGAATCGGAAATTTCATACGCGGTCCGATGTCTTGGCGCCGAAGAGGCCGTTCGGCATGACCAGCAGGATCACGACGATCATCACGAAGGGCACCGCATCCTTGTAGGCCGACGAGATGTAGCCCGCCACCAAGGCTTCGAGCAGGCCGACGATGAGCCCGCCCACCACCGCGCCCAATCCGTTGCCCAGGCCGCCGAGCGTGGCCGCCACGAAGCCCTTCATGCCCAGCAGCAGGCCGATGTCGTACACCGTGGTGGTGATCGGGGCGGCCACCACGCCGGCCAGTGCGCCGAGCAGCGCGCTGAGCCCGAACGAGAGCTGCAGCACGCGCGAACTCGGAATGCCCACCGCCTGTGCGGCCAGCTTGTTGGCGGCCACCGCGAGCATGGCCTTGCCGACCATCGTGTAGCGGAAGAACACGAAGATCGCGCCCACCAGCACCGCCGCCGTGCCCAGCACCCACAGGCTTTGCGGCAGCACGTAGGCGCCCAGGATCTGCAGCGAGGTGTCGCCGCTGAAGGACGGCAGGGTCTGCTGGTTCTTGCCGAGCACGATCTGCACCACGCCCTGGATGAAGATCGAGGCGCCGATGGTGATGATGATCAGCGACACCACGCTGGCCTCCCCCGCAGGCTTGATCGCCAGCCGGTAGAGCAACAGCCCGACGATCACGGTGGCGACAACGCCGCCGACCATGGCAAGGCCATAGGGCACGCTGGCGCCGAGCAGCGCGGCCGTCACCATGGCGCCCAGCATCAGGAAGTCGCCCTGCGCGAAGTTGATGACGCCGCTGGCGTTGTAGATCAGCGAGAAGCCCAGGGCCGCGAGCGCGTAGATGGCGCCGGTGGTGAGCCCCGAGAACACGAATTGCATGAAGTCAGCCATGGCTGTCTCCTGGTTGGAGGGATGCGGTCAGGTGATGCGGCGCGATGTCGGCCACGGTGTCGGCGCCGATCAGCGCCATGGTTCGCTGCGTTTCGTCGCAGAGCGTCTGCAGCACGGCGCGTGCACCGGCTTCCCCGTCCGCGGCCATGCCCCAGACGGCGGCGCGCCCGACGAAGGCGGCGGTGGCGCCGGCCGCCAGGGCCTTCACCACGTCGCTGCCGCGCCTGAAGCCGCTGTCGACGAACACGGGCAAGGCGCCCTTCACCGCATCGACGATGCGCGGCAGCACCGAGATGGTCGAGGGCGCGGCGTCCAGTTGCCGTCCGCCGTGGTTGGAGACGACGATGCCGTCCACGCCATGGCGCACCGCACGCCGCGCATCGTCCGGGTGCAGCAGGCCCTTGAGGATGAGCGGGCCGTCCCAGAGGCGCCGAAGCCAGTCCAGCTGCTCCCAGGCCAGCGTGCGGTCCATCGCGCGTGCCAGCAAGGCGGCCTGCAGCTGCGCGGAGGCGCCCGCCTCCTCGCGCTCCGCGAGATTGACGAACGCGGGCGAGCGGCCCCGGCGCGCCATGTCCAGCGACCAGGCCGGATGCAGCGCCAGGTCGAGCAGCGTCGATGGCGTGAAGCGGAACGGCAGCCTGAACCCGTTGCGCACATCGCGCTCGCGCAGGCCGCTCACCGCGACGTCGACCGTGAGCACCAGCGCGCCGTAGCCGGCCTGCCGGGCGCGGCGCACCAGTTGCTCGGCGATGGACCTGTCGGTCATCACGTAGAGCTGCATCCACTGCACGGCCGCGGGATTGCGCGCGAGGCCGGCGTCGCGCACCGCCTCGAGCCGCGCGTTGGAGGCCGTCGACAGCACGAAGGGCACGCCCGCCGCGGCGGCGGCACGCGCCAGCAGCAGGTCGCCCTGCGGCCGCACGAGGCCCGAGAAGCCGATGGGCGCCACGCCCGCCGGCATGGACCAGTGCTGGCCGAACACCTCGATGCCGGAGTCGGCATGGCTGGTGTCGCGCAGGCAGGTCGGCAGCAGGCGCACCGCGTTCAGGTCGTCGACGTTGCGGCGCAGGCACGCTTCGTCTTCCGCACCGCCATCGACGTAGTCGAAGACGAAACGCGGCAGCCGCCGGCGCGCATGCCGCCGGTGGTCGTGGACATTGAGCTTCATGCCGTCCGGCCCCGATGGCCCCGGCGGCCCTGTTCGGCGCGCATCAGCGCACTTCCTTGAACGCCCCGCCCTGCACCTCCACCATGCGGAAGGCCGACGTGTCCAGGCCCATGTGATCGGTGGCCGACATGTTGTAGACGCCGCTCACGCCCACGAAATTGCGCGTGGCCTCGATGGCGTCACGCACCTTGGCCTTGTCGGTGCCGCCGGCGCGCTTGAAGGCATCGACCAGCATCAGCAGCGCATCGTGCGCATAGCCGCCGAAGGTGGACACGTCGATCTTCGCCTGCGCCTCGTAGTCCCTGGCATAGCCCACGCTCACGTTCTTCTGCGGATCGCTGGCCGGCAGCGCCTGCGCGATCAGCAGCGCGGGAGACGGCATGCGGATGCCTTCGGAGGCCTTGCCCGCGATGCGGATGAACTCGACCGACGCCTGTCCGTGGCTGGTGTAGAGCGGCTGCTTCATCGCCAGCTGCTGGTAGTTGCGCGCGATGATGGCGGGCGCCTGGCCGGTGCCGAACACCAGGATGGCTTGGGCCGGCGACGACTTGATCTTGGTGAGCTGCGGCGTGACGTCGGTGTCCTTCTCGCCGTAGATCTGGTCCTCGGCCACCTTCAGGCCCATCGACTCGGCGACCTTGATGCTCTCGACGCGGCCCGACTTGCCGAAGCCGCCGGTGTCGGACAGCAGTGCTACCTGCGTGAAGCCGCGCTGCTTCATTTCGCCCAGCACCTTCTGCGCGGCCATGCGGTCGGAATGCGGCACCTTGAACACGTAGGGCCGCACCGGCTCGACGATGACCGAGGCGGCGGCCAGCGAGATCATCGGCATCTTCGCGGCCTCGGCCTGCGGCAGCATGGCCATGGTGGAGCCGGTGCTCGAGGCACCGAGGATGGCGTCGACCTCGTCCTGCATGATGAGCCGGCGCGCGAAGGCGTTGGCCTTGTTGGCATCGCTGGCGTCGTCGTACAGCACCAGCTCGAGCTTGCGGCCGAGCACGCCGCCCGCGGCATTGATCTTCTTGACGTACATCTCCAGCGTCTTCTGCTGGGGATCGCCGAGGAAGGACGCGGCACCGGTGGCCGAGACGATGGCGCCGATCTTGATGGGCGGCTCGGCGGCCTGCGCCGTGGTTGCCACGGCCAGTGCGGCGAGCACGCTGGCGAAAGTGCGGCGCGTGAAATGGTGCGGGTTGAAATGGCTCATGTCTTTGTCTCCTTCTTTGTTTACGAACGTCTTGCCGGGAACCTTCAGCTTCAGCGCGCGGGCGTTCGCCGCACGATGCGAATGGGGTGGACCTTGGGGTCGGGCGGCTTGAGCCCGAGGACCCCGGCGAGGGCCCGGCCCTCGGGATCGGCCAGTGCGGCCTCGCGGGCCTTGCGCACGCGCGCGATGGCCGATTCGTTCGAGCCCGCGCGCATGCCGTCGAGCACGGCCGAGAGGTTGCGATGGCCGCGCTCGCTGGTCTCGCCGTAGCCCTTGACGAGGTTGCCGCACAGCGCCAGTTCGTAGGCCAGCTGCGGGCTGGCCGCGAGCGCGCCCCGCACGGCATCCAGCCACCGTTCGATCAGCGCCTGTTCGATGGCATAGCGCGAGGTGCGCGGACGCCAGGCGCGCAGCGAGCGCAGCACGCAGAGCATCGCGAAGCCGCCGACGGTGTCGGTGCGCATGTGCAGGCCCACGTTGAGGCTGTGGGCCTTGTGCGCGAGCTTGCGGCGCAGCCAGTTGGCCGGCCGCGGGGGCAGCATCGAGCAGATTTCGTCCAGGCCCGGCTTGAGGTATTCGGTCAGGCGCAGCGGCTCGCCTTCGCGCGCGCCCACCTCCTGGCGCACGCGCTGGATGCGGTCGCGCCGCGTCTTGAGATCGGCGATGCGGATGACGTCTTCGTAGCTCATCCACAGCGCGAGGTAGCGCGCGGCCTCGCGCGTGACGGGGAACTCGCCGACCCACGGGCGCTCTGCCGCCAGCAGCGATTCGACGCGGTCGAGATAGAGGTCGGCATAGCGCGCGCCCTGGTAGTCGGTGACCTGTTCGACACCGGCCTGCACGATGGCGTGCAGCGGCGCGGGCATCGCATGCACGCGCCCGCTAGCGGGTGCAGGAGGCACTGCGTTGGATACAGCGGCCGCCTTCGCCGCACCCCCCGTCACATGCTCATAGCCTGCGGCGAACCCCTTCAGGCTCGCGGCCACCGCCTTGCCCGACTGGCGAATGGCCTCTTCGCACGCCGCGCGGGAAAACGGCAAGGTGCCGCTGCCCGCCATTGCGCCGAACATCACCGTGTTGATGACGGTGCCGTGCTGCCACGCCAGTGCGCGCATGTCGAAAAGAAAGGTGCGCTGCGCGAGCTTCCGCGCGGCCTCGACCACCCGCTCGCCCTCGTAGCGGCCATCGCCCATCGCCGACTTCTCGGACACCGCGTATTCGCGGTGCAGCGAGGCGACCAGCGTGGTGCGCTGCGGATGCACGAAGCCGCCCTGCAGCACGCGGCCCGCCTCCACCAGCTCGGAGGCGGCCACGATGTCGACGTCGCCCGCGTTCGGCGTGAGCGACAGCACCGGCTGCGCGCCGTTCAGGAGGCTGCGCGCCACCGGATAGATCTCGATGTAGTAGTTGGTGGCGCCGGTGCGCTGCGCCACGCCGGGCACCGAGGTGCTTTGCACCGGGAAGTCGTGCGCGGATGCGGCGGCGATCAGCCAGTCGGCCAGCACGCCGCCGCCCTCTCCGCCCATGGCGGCCACGAGCACGGTCACGACACGGGGTTCCTTGCCGGGCAAGGCGGACTTTGCTTCGGACACGTTCATGCCAGCGCAACCTTCTCGGCCGCGGGGCTGCGCGCCTTGCCCGCCATGAGCCCGATGACGCCGCTGCGCATGCGGAACATGAAGCGCTCCCAGGCGTTCGCGTTCTGCACGATCTCGGCCTTGTAGAACGAGGGGCACAGCACGGCCGCGTGCGCGTTCTCGCCGCACAGGCCGCAGCCCACGCAGCCCTGGTTCACCGTGGCCACCGGGTCGGTGCGCAGCGCGCTCGGATTGGGCTTGACGGTGAGCGAGGGGCAGCCCGACAGGCGGATGCACGAATGGTCGCCGGTGCACACGTCGTCGTCGATGCCGAAGCGCGTGCGCACCACGCGCTCGCCGCGCTGCAGCTTCGCGGCATTCACCGGCTTGATGCGGCGCTGCCGCTCGAGCTGGCATTCGCCGTCGGCAATGATCACCTTCAGCCCGCCCTGCCCGGTGGTCATGGCCTCCTGCAGGGTGTCGCGCATCTCGGCGACGTTGTAGCTGGTGACCTTGCGCACCCAGCTCACGCCGACGCCCTTGAGCGCGGCCTCGATGTCGAGCGTGAGCGGGCGTGCCGCGGACTGCGTGGGCGAGGAAGGAATCGCCTGCGTGCCGGTGGCCGAGGTGTAGCCGTTCTTCAGGATCACCAGCACCGAGTCCTGGTTGTTGTAGACCGCGTTCACCACGCCGCTGGTGAAGCCGTTGTGCCAGAAGCCGCCGTCGCCCATGATGCTGAGCAGCCGGTTGCGCATGAGCGGCGCGAGGCCCGACGAGCTCGCGAGGCCCAGGCCGTAACCCAGCACCGTGCTGCCGACATTGAACGGCGGCAGCGTGCCGAAGGTGTGGCAGCCGATGTCGGCGCTCACGTGGACCGGGCCGAGCTCCTTCTGCATCAACTTGATGGCGGCGAACACCGGGCGCTCGGGACAGCCGATGCAAAAGCCCGGCGGCCGCGTGGGCACCGGCGCACCGAGCGCCTCGACCGCCTGCGGCTTCAGCACCGCGAGCGGCGCGGCGGCGGCGGCCACGTCGGCTGCGCCAGCCGATGCGAGGCCGGCCGGCGCGGTCAGGCGAACGAACTCGGCCAGCGCGCGCACCATCACCTCGCCGGTGTACTCGCCGGCCATCGGGAAGATGTCCTTGCCGTAGAGCGATGTCTCGCTGCCCGCGCGCCGCAGGATGGCGTGCAGCGCGTCTTCCATGTAGTTGGGCTGGCCCTCTTCCACCATCAGCACCGCGCGCTTGCCGGCGCAGAACGCGACCAGTTCGTCGGGCACCATCGGGTACACCACGTTGAGCACCAGCATCGGGATGCGGCATCCACCGAAGGCATCGGCCAGGCCGAGCTGCTGCAACGCCCGGATCACGCCGTTGTAGAGGCCACCCGGCACGATGAGGCCCACGTCGCCGCAGTCGCCCTCGAAGTGCTCGTTCAGCTGCTCGCGCCGGATGAAGTCGAGCGCGGCCGGCCAGCGCGAGCTGATCTTCAACCGCTCGTGCTCGTAGATCGACGGCGGCAGGTTGATGTGGCTGAAGTCGAAGTTCGGCTGCTGGATCAGCTCGCGCGTCGACACGGCCGGCGCGCGGTTGTCCTTGCAGACGAAGCTGCCGTGCACATGGCAGGCGCGAATGCGCAGCTGCAGCATCACCGGCGTCTGGCTCGCCTCCGACAGCTCGAAGCTGCGCTCGACCGCATCGACGATGGAGCCGAGATTGGGGCGCGGGTCCATCAGCCACATCTGCGACTTCATCGCGAAGGCGTGGGTGCGCTCCTGGATGATGCTGGAGCCTTCGCCGTAGTCCTCGCCGAGGATCACGAGCGCGCCGCCCTTCACGCCGGCCGAGGCCAGGTTGGAGAGCGCGTCCGAGGCGACGTTGGTGCCGACCGTGGATTTCCAGGTGACCGCGCCGCGCACCGGATAGTTGATGGAGGCGCCGAGCATGGCGGCCGCGCCGGCTTCGGAGGCGCTGTTCTCGAAGTAGATGCCCAGTTCGTCGAGCAGCTCGCGCGAATCGCCCAGCACGTCGATCAGGTGCGAGACCGGCGCGCCCTGGTAGCCGCCGATGTAGCTCACGCCGGACTGCAGCAGCGCCTTGGTCACCGCGAGGATGCCCTCGCCATGGAACACCTCGCCATCGCCCAGCGACAGCCGTTTGACCTCTTCGGCGAATGAACGCTCCATGTTGTCTGTCTCCTGCACGGCCTCTGGCGGGCCGCGCTTTTCTCGTGGGTTTCGGCCCCGGGGGAACGCGTTCGCCCGGGGATCGATGCGAACTTTATGGGTCGCGCTCTTCTTATCCAATCGATAGAATTCGCGTTACACATCGATCCCATCTATACAGATGACGCGCACTCCTTCCAACGTCGACATCTCGCGGATCGATCTCAATCTGCTGCGCCTTTGCACCACGCTGCTGGAGACGCGCAACGTCACGCTCGCAGCGGAAAGGCTGGGCGTGACGCAGCCCACGCTGAGCTACGGCCTCGCCAAGCTGCGCAAGCGCTTCAACGACCGGCTGTTCCTGCGCGGACCGCAGGGCATGCTGCCCACGCCGCTCGGCGAGCAGCTGGCCCGCGAATTCGCGCAGGCGCTCGGGCAGATCGACCGCGCGGTGGAATCGGCCCAGCACTTCGAGCCTTCGGACACGCACCGGCGCTTTCGGGTCGCCATGTCGGACATCGGCGGGCTGTACTTCGTGCCGCCCCTGCTGATGCAGCTGCAGCAGGCCGCGCCGTTCGCCGAGCTGGAAGTCAAGCAGGTCACGCTCGACCAGGTGGTGGACGGCCTGGCCAGCGGCGCCATCGATGCCGCGGTGGGCAACCTGCCGATCGCGGCGGGCCATACGCGCAGTGCGCTGCTGTTCCGCGAGCGCTATGTCTGCCTCGTCGGCACCAAGCACCATCCCCGCCGCGGCCCGATGACGCTCAAGCGCTTCCTGGCCTCGCGCCACGTGCTGGTGGCATCGCCTTTCTCAGGGCACCAGCTGGTGGAAGAAGCGCTGCGCGCGCACGGTGTCTCGCGGCGCATCGCTGTGACGATTCCCCACTTCACGGTGCTGCCGGGCCTGGTGGCGCAGAGCGACCTGCTGGTCACCCTGCCGTCGCGCGTGGCGCGTGTGTTCGAGAGCTTCGGCGGGCTGGCGAGCGTGGAGCTCCCGGTGGAACTGCCCGACTTCGAGGTCAAGGTGCATTGGCACACGCGCCATGAAAACAGTCCGCCGGTGCGGTGGTTTCGCGACCAGATCGTGAAGGCGCTGGCGCCGCTGTAGCCGGGGACTTTCTTGTCAGAACGAATGCCGGATGCCCACGCCGAAACTCGTGGCGCTGGCCTCGACCCGCCGCGGCGGCGCGGGAAGCGTCCGGGTCGCGGTCCGATCGTTCATCACCATGACGTAGACGTCGGTGCGTTTCGACAGGAAGTGGTCGTAGCCGATGCTGGTCACGCGGCGGCTGATGTTGCCGCCCGGCGAACTGGCAGGAACCGGTGCGACGAGGTCGCCGGTTCGCCGTGATGCGAATCCGATCAGCACCTGGCCCACGCCCACGGGGATCGCGCCGCTCAGGCTCCACAGCCTGTGGTCCTGGTCCGCCGGCGCCGCCGGGGTTCCGCCATCGTGGATGGCGCCCACATTGGCGAAGAGCTTGGCCCACTTGAAATCGTAGGCGCCCGACAGGAGCCACGACCGGGTCTGCGCGCGGGATGTGCCATCGGCAAAAGTGAGCGGCGTCTTCTTCACGTCCTGCCAGGCGAAGCCAAGGCTGAGGTCGTCCCGCCTGTACGACAGCTGCGCGCCCACATTGCGCTTGCCCTGCCCTTCCGCTGCGGCGGCGGCCACGCTGAACGAGAAGCCGCCGAGCACGGGGCTGTCGTACACGACCTGGTTGGTCCACGTCGTTCCACCCGACAGCGGGCCTCCGACGAAGGTGACGAGGTTGATCGGCGAAAAGGTGGTCGATGCGCCGAACGCATTGGTCGTCAGCGCGTGGATGCGCATGAAGGTGGTCAGGTTGCCAAGCCTGAGCGAGCCATAGCGTGCATGGCCCACGCCGACCCACGAAGAGCGGCTGAAGTACGGATCGGCCGTCACGTTGACCGGTGGGCCTATCGCATCGCTGCGGCCCAGCGCTCCCGTATCGGTGCGAACGAAGGACGAGAGCTCGAATGCCGCAGAGAGCCCGTCGCCCAGGTCTTCGCGTCCGCGAAAACCGAAGTTGCTGGTGGTCATGCCGCCACCGGTCACGCCGGAGGTCGGCTTCTCCAGCGCATTGGCGCCTGCCAGATTGGCAACGCGACCCACAAAGGTGTCGACCTGGCCGAACACGGCCACGCCCGACTGCGCATGGGCGCCGCCCTCGATCGCCATCAACGCGGCGCCGATCAGGCTCGCTTTCGTTTTCATCGTTGTCTCCATCGGCTGATTGATTTTTGGGTCGGGCGACGGATTCAGCAGTCCGTCGTCTCTGGCATTGCCGGGGGCAATTCTTCAATGCGGTCCCGGTCGCCGCAATCTCTTGCACGGCATGCAGCCCATGAAACGGATTCATTGGCGGCATGCCGTGCAAGCGATTGCGCGGAATCGGTGCGCACCGAAAAATTTGCCTCACATCGAACGAGAGTTCAGGAGCCCCCAGCATGCGCATGCACAGCCACCGCCACCGCCCCTATCACCTGAGCGCCTACGCGCTGGAGCACCTGCCTCGCCTGCGCGAAGAAGACAAGCCGGTTCTCGGCGACACGGGAAAGATGCCTTGCGATGCCACCGAGCCCGAGGTGGACGGCGTTGCCCACGCCACCCGCGAATACATCGCCCTGTTTCGCGAACACCTGCACGGCCGTGTCGCCCCCGCGCTTGCGCCCATCCCCGACGACGAGGAGGCGCGCGCACAGAACCTGAAAGCCTCGTCCTACTTCCTCGATGCCTGCATGGCCGGCGCCTGTGCGCTCGATGCGGACGACTGGTGCGGCGACCTCGTGCCCGGCCACACCCACGCGCTGGTGTTCCTGGTGGAGTTCGGCCGCGAACCGCGGCCTGGCGAGCCGGGCGAATCATGGATTCGTGGCTGCAATGCGAGCCGCACCGACATGCGCGCCACCGAAATCGCCGTCGTGCTCGCCGGCTATGTGCGGGCGCTCGGGTTCGAGGCCGTCGGGCATGCCCCCGAGGCTTCGGGCGTGCACCTGGAGCGGCTGGCCATCAAGGCGGGCCTCGCGCTCGTGCGCGACGGCGCGCTCGAAGTGCCGTATCTGAAGCGCGGCTTTCGCATCGGCGTTGTCACCACCAGCTATGCGATGGCGGCCGATCTTGCGTTGGATCCGGCGTGCCCTCGCACAGCGGGCAATGCGGCGGTACGGATGGGACTGGATGGCACGCTGCCCGAGTGGTGGAGCGACGAGCAGGACAAGCGCCCTCTTCATCTGGGCCGCTATCCGATGGAAAAAATCAAACGCGTGGCAGAGCCCACGACCCTGGTGCTGCGCGAACGCATCCAGCGCGTGCCCAAGCGCGGCGATTTCTTCAAGCGGGCGGAAGCCGGCGACATGGGTGCCAAGGCCCAGGAGGAGAAAGATCGCTTTGCGATGAAGCATCCCTACGCCCTCGGCATGGCTCCGCTGATACGCCACATGGTTCCCCTGCAGGGCACACGCGAGCCGCTCGCGCCCACCGGCATCGGCGGCGATCTTTCGAACCTGCAGCGCACGGCCGACGCGATCAAGGCCCTGGGCTATTTCCTGGGCGCCGACTTCGTCGGCATCTGCGAGGCGGAGCCCTGGATGTACTACTCGCACGACGAAGTCGAAGGCAAGCCCATCGGGGCCTATCACCGCTATGCCGTGTGCATGCTGCTGGACCAGGGCTACGAGACGATGGAAGGCGCATCGGGCGACGACTGGATCTCGGCCTCGCAGTCGATGCGTGCCTACATGCGCGGCGCCGAGATCGCCGGCGTGATGGCGGCGCACTGCCGCCGCCTGGGGTATTCGGCACGCAGCCACTCGAATGCCCATTCGGAGGTGATCCACAACCCCGTCATCCTGATGTCGGGGCTGGGCGAGGTCAGCCGGATCGGCGAGACCATCCTCAACCCCTTCATCGGCCCGCGTTCGAAGTCGGTCGTCTTCACGACCGACCTTCCCATGGCCATCGACCTGCCCATCGACTTCGGGCTGCAGAACTTCTGCGGCGCGTGCAAGAAGTGTGCACGCGAATGCCCGTGCAACGCGATTCCCTATGGCCCCAAGGTGCTGTTCAACGGCTACGAGATATGGAAGGCCGATGTAGAGAAATGTACCAAGTACAGGGTCACGCAGCAGAAGGGTTCGGCCTGTGGGCGCTGCATGAAGATGTGCCCCTGGAACCGCGAAGACACGGTCGAGGCCGAGCGCATGACGTGGCTGTCGATCGAACACCCCGAACTCGCGACGAGCATCGCCGAACTCGACGACCATGTGGGCAACGGTGCACGCAACCCGATCAAGAAATGGTGGTTCGACCTCGAGGTCGTGGGCGGCATCGCCATCCATCCGGTCAGCGGCACGAACCAGCGCGACCTGAGCCTGGACCGCGGCGAGAAACTGGCGAAGGCGCAGAAGCTCGCGATGTTCCCGCCGGAGTTGCAGCCTGCAGGCGGCACGACCCTCGCGCAGGTGGTGCCGGTGGACCGCGAAGCCGGGTTGGCGCGCTACCTGCGCGCGGGCGAGGAGCTGGAAGAAGCGCTCACGCCTCTCGTGCGGCCCTGAGGTGGTCGACGCCTTCGGCCACGGCCTGCGCGTTGCGCTTGAGCGGGAGCACGGTGCGCCCTGTACGGGCGGTCGATCGCGTCATGGCACTGCCTGCGTCCGCGAAGAGATCGAACACCATCTGGCGTATCCACGCATTGGCGGCATCGTGATGCACCCGCTCGTGCCAGTGTTGCCGGACCTCCAGCGGCGGCAGCGCAAGCGGGCAAGGCAGCATGCGCAGGCCGTGGTTGGCCTGCGCGAGACGACGTGCACTCACCGTGGGCAGCGTGAGCACCATGTCGCTGCCTTCGAGGATGAACGGCGAGGCCAGCAGCGTCGGCACCTGGGCCGCGACGCGCTCGGTGCCGCAGGCCTCGCCGATGCAGCGGCCCACGATGTTGTGGTGATGGCCGGAGCCCGGCATCGTCGCGATCAGATGACTTTCCGCGAGAAACTGCGCCAGCGACAGCGCATGCCCGATGCGTGGATGCCCGGCGCTGAAAAGACACGCATGGCTGTCCGTGAAGAGCCGCTGCTGATAAATGCCTGCGCCCAGGTCGGGGTATGCGCCCAGCACCAGGTCGATCTCTCCGCTCGCCAGGCCGAGCGCCATGTCCTGCTGTACCGGTTGCACGAAGCGCAACCGCACCCCGGGTGCATGGACGCGCACATGCGCCAGCAGCCTGGGCAGGAAATGCAAGGCACCCAGGTCGGAGCAGCACAGCGTGAAACTCCGGCTCGCGCCCTCGGGCAGGAAGCGGGTGCCGGTGCGCAGATCGACGTCCACGATGTGCAGCGCCGCACGCACCAGCTCGGCCATGGCGTGCGCCTTGGGCGTCGGCGCCATGCCCTTGGACGTGCGTACGAAGAGCGGGTCTTGATACTCGTCGCGCAACAGCGCCAGCGACTTCGACAGCGCGGGCTGGGTAAGCTCCAGTTCGAGCGCCGCGCGTGTCAGGTTGCGCAGCCTGAAGATGGCCTCGAAGCAACGCAGCTGCTGGATGTTGACCGATGCGCGCGCCTCGTTTCTCAAGGCGGGGCGGCGTGGCAGGGATGAAACTTTCAAGATGCTTCTCCAAAGAGGCTGCGGTCAATCCATCTCGATCTTCGTCTTGCCGATCAACTCCGCATAGCGCGCCGTCTCGGCCGCCATGTAGGCGCGCAGCGCCGCCGGCGTGAGCGTGAACGGCTCGTACCCCGCCGAAGCGAAGATCGCCGCCACGTCCGGATGCGCCAGCGCCTCCTGCACGTCGCGCCGGATCTGCGCCGCCACCGCCGGCGACACGCCCTTGGGCGCAGCCAGCAGCAACCAGCCCGAGGCTTCATACCCGGCGGGGCCGCCGGCTTCGGCCACGGTGGGCACATTGGGCGCATCCGCATGGCGTTGAGATGCGGCCACCGCAAGCGGCACCAGCCGGCCCGAGAACGCCCGTACCGCCGCCAGCGTGCCGAGCGCGAAGTCGACCTGGCCCGTGCTGACGTCGGTATAGAGCACGTTGGCGTCCTTGTAGACCACGTGCTGCATGTCGGTGTTCGTCAGCGTGGTGAGCACGGCCGTGCCCAGGTGCACCGGGTTGCCCACACCCCAGGAGCCATAGTTCAGCTGGCCCGGCTTCGCCCTGGCAGCCGCCAGGATGTCGCTCAGCGACTTGTACTTGCCGTTGCTCGAGGTGAGCACGAAGAAGCTGGTGCGCATGAGGGGCGCGAGCGGTTCGAAGTCCTTCGCCGGGTCGTAGGGCAGCTTCCTGAACATGTGCTGGTAGCCCGTCAGGTGCAGGCTGTCGAGCTGGATCAGGTCGTGGCCGTCCGGCGCGCCGCGCTTGAAGGCGCTGATGGCGATGAAGCCGTGGCCGCCGGGACGGTTGTCGATGATGACCGGCTGGCCCCACTTGCGCTGCAGCCGGTCGGCCACGGCGCGCAGCATCACTTCGGGCACGGCACCGGCCGAGAAAGGCGTGGTGATGTGCACCGGCCTGGTCGGAAACGCCTGGGACGGCGCCTGGGCTTGTGCCGTGGATGCTGTGCACAGCACGGTGCAGGCGACGAGGCCCCACAGCGCTTGCGTGACGATGTTTCTCATGAATGTCTCCTGTCGTTGTCGTGGTCCGACTCGCTCGGCCCGGCCAGCGTAGACCCGCCTCCACATCCACCGGATCGATAGAATGCCTGTTACACATGAGCTGCATCGATGACAGCACCTCGCCTGGATCTCAACCTCGTCCGTGTCTTCGTCACCATCTATGAAGCGCGCAGCGTCACGCGCGCGGCCGAGCGCCTGGCCCTCACCCAGCCGACCCTGAGCCACGCACTGGCCCGGCTGCGCGAGGTCTACGGCGACCCCCTCTTCCGCCGCAAGGCCACCGGCCTCGTGCCCACCGGCATGGGCGAGCAGCTGTACCAGCGCTTCAGCCAGGCGCTGGCCGGCATCGACAGCACGCTGGAGTCGCGCCAGCGCTTCAACCCCGGACAGTCGGCGCGGCGCTTTCGCATCGCCATGTCCGACGTCGGCACCCTGTTCTTCACCGCGGCGTTGCTGCGGCAGATCCAGTCGCATGCGCCGAAGGTCGAGATCGACATCGAGAAGATCGGCGATCAGGTCGTCGAAGACCTGGCCCTGGGCCGCATCGATGCCGTCATCGGCAACCAGCCCGGGCTGCTGGCCACCACCGCCAGCCTGCCGCTGTTCCACGAACGCTATGTGTGCGTGATGTCGGTCGACCATCCCACGATCGGGCAGAAGCTCACGCTCGAGAACTTCGTGGCCGCGCGCCACATCATGGTGATGACGCCCACGCGCGGCAACCAGCTGATCGACGAGGCGCTGGCCCAGCGCAAGCTCGCGCGCAAGGTGGTGGCCCGGGTGCCGCACTTCATGAACCTGCCGGACCTGCTGGACCGCACCGACCTGCTGGTGCAGATGCCCGACCGGGTGGCACAGAGCTACGTGCGCGAGGGTCGCGTCAAGGCGCTGCCGCTGCCCGTTGCGGTACCCGAATTCGAAGTCCGCGTGTACTGGCACGTGCGCAACGAATCGAGCCGGGCCCACAAGTGGCTGGTGGAACAGGTGACCACCGCACTGGGCACGGATTCACCGCATCGATAAGTAACAAGCCGGCCATCGATGGAGCCGATGCGGAGCGCGTCCTAAGCTGGCCGCATGCCCGACACCGCCACCACCACCCTCATCGAATCCGACGCCGCCGCGGCGGGAACCTTCGCCCTGCGCGATCTGCGGCTGCAGCAAGGCGGCTTCCTGCCCGAGGTGCGCACCGCCTACCTCACGCGCGGCACCCTTGCGGCCGACGGACGCAATGCCATCCTGGTGGCGCACGGCTATACCGGCGGGCACGACATGATCACCGACCACTGCCACGTCGTGGACGGATCGTGGGCGGACCTGATCGGCCCCGGCCGCGCCATCGACACCGACCGCTGGTTCGTGGTCTGCGCCAACGCACCGGGCTCGTCGTATGGCTCGACCAACGCCGCGAGCACGAACCCGGCGACCGGCCTGCCGTGGGGGTCGGCCTTTCCGGAGATCCGCGTCGCCGACATCGTGGCGGTGCAGAAGGCCCTGCTCGATCACCTGGGCGTCAAGCACCTGGTAGCCGTTGCCGGCCATTCCTTCGGCGGCGCGCAGGTCTATCAATGGGGCGTGGACCATCCGCATTTCATGGATGCGCTGGTGCCCGTGATCGCCACGCCCGCCATGCCCGGCGCGGACGTCGCTGCGCTGCAGGCCGAGCTGGCCGCCTTGCCCGGATGGCACGGCGGCAACTACTACGGCCGCGCCGATCTCTCCGACTACCTGGTGCGCAAGCGCACGGGCGGGTTGATGGCCTTCGGCGCCGACGCCGTGCTGGCCGACCAGTGGCCGGACCCGGAGCAACGCGCGCGCGAGCTGCGGCGCCTGGCTGTCGAGTGGGCTCGCGGCTTCGACGCCAATTCCCTGCTGATACTGTACAAGGCCATGGCCGCCTTCGACGTGCGCGAGCGGCTGCACGAGATCCGCGCGCCGCTGCTGCTGGTGCTGTCGCGCAGCGACCGGCTGGTGCCGGCTTCGCGCGCGCCGGACCTGCTGGCGCAGTTCGCGGCGGCCGGCGTCGATGCACGCTATGCCGAGATCGACAGCGACCATGGGCACTGCGCGTCGGGCAGCGATGCGGCGAAATGGTCCGGCGTGCTGGCCGAATTCCTGGCCGAGCACACGCGACGATGAACCTCGCCGACGGTTGCCGAACGTCGATCAACGACGACGAATAACAAGGAGACAAAAAATGAATGCGATGAATGAAAAGACTGCGCTTCCGGACGAAGTCCCGGTGCTGATCGCCGGTGCCGGCCCGGTGGGCATGGTGCTGGCCATCCTGCTGGCGCGCCGGGGCGTGCGCAGCCTCGTGCTGGAAAAGCGCGAGCGCATCAACGTGCTGCCGCGGGCCCGCGGCATCAATGTGCGCAGCGTGGAAATCATGACCCAGCTCGACCTGGGCGAGGAGCTGCGGGCCGACGCGCTGCCCGCGCTGTGGTCGCGCTCCTTCGTCTACACCGAGCGCATGGCCGGCGAGCTGGTCGGCATCATGCCGGGCAACATGGCGCCGGGCTCGTCCGCTGCGTTTTCGCCCTGCGAGTACCGCATCGCGGCGCAGGACAAGCTGGACCCGATGCTGTATCGCAAGGCCCTCGCGCAGGGCTGCGACATCCGCCTGCGCCACGAGGTCACGGCGTTCCGCGACGAGGGCAACGGCGTTGTCGCGACCGTTGCAACGGAAGGCGGCGGCACGCGCGAGGTGCGGGCGCAATGGCTGGTCGCGGCCGACGGCGGCGCGAGCCGCCTGCGCGCAGCGGCCGGCATCGGCCATGCGCACCATGCCACCTACCGCTCATTCGTGGCCACGCATTTCCACGCGGACCTGTCCCGCTTCACCCAGGGCCGCGAGGGCGCGCTGATCTGGACACTGGCGCCCGGTGTCGTCGGCCTGTTCCATCCACTGGACGGCAAGTCGGCCTGGGCGGGACATATCCAGTACGACCCCACGCGGGAACAGCCCCACACATGGAGCGACGCGGACGTGGTGCGCCGCCTGCAGGCCATGATCGGCGCGCCCGAAGGCCAGGCGCCCGAGATCGACCTGCACAAGCACTACACCTTCACGCTGACCGCCTCGGTGGCCGAGCGCTTTCGACAGGGCCGCCTGCTGCTGGCCGGCGACGCCGCGCACTGCACGCTGCCGCACGGCGGCTGGGGCCTGAACACCGGCATCCAGTCCGCGCACAACCTGGCCTGGAAGCTGGCCGCCGTGCTGGGCGGCGAGGCACCGGCCGCGCTGCTGGACACCTACGATGCCGAACGGCGCGAGGCCGCGCGGCGCAACTGCGAGTTCGCCGAAGTGAATGCAGGTCACACGGAGAAGCTGATGCGCGCATTGCGCGAATCCAGCGGGCCCGAAGAGCGCCGCCGCATCGTCGAAGGCTCGCGCCAGTACGGCAACTGGACCGGCCTGGACCTGGGCATCCACTACGACGGCAGTGCCGGCCGCGGCGCCTTCGTGCCCGACGACATCGAAGCGCCCGCGGTGGAGAACCCGGTGATCGACTACGTGCCACATGCCAAGCCCGGATGGCGCGCACCGCATTTCTGGGGGCGCACGGCGCAGGAGCGCATCCGCGTCTCCAGCGTGATGCTGTTCGACGGCGGCTTCACGCTGTTGGCGGGCCCGCAGGGTCAGGCGTGGGTGGAGGCTGCCGGTGCACTGGCCGGCGTGGGCTCGCTGCCGGCGATCAAGCCCTGGCGCGTCGCGCCCGATGGCGACCTGGTGCCCGAGGCGATGGACTTCTGTGCGCTGTACGGCATTGGGGGCGACGGCGCCGTGCTGGTGCGGCCCGATGGCCACGTGGCCGGGCGCGCGATCGGCGGAGCGCCCGACGCGAAGCTGGCATTGCACGAGATGCTTGCTCGAACGCTTTGCCACGACCAGGCCTGAAGCCCGGAAGCGTCGAATCAGCCAGCGCCCTGCACTTCGGCAAGCAACCCTCGCAGCCAGACCACGCCCGCATCGGCATGGCGGCTCGGGTGCCAGGCGGCGTACAGCGAAGAACCGGCCATCTCGAATGGCAGTTCGAAGCTGTCCAGCGCCGGAGCAAAAAGGGCCGCGACACGGCTGGGCAAGGTGCAGACGTGATCGCTGGATTCGAGCAGCGCGGGAACGAGAAGGAATTGCTCGACCGAGGTCACCACGTCGCGGCGCCGGCCCAGTTGCTGCAGATGCTCATCGACCAAGCCGTGAAAACTGCCGCCGCTCGAAGAGACGAGCACGTGCCGCAGCGCGCAGTAGGCATCGAGGTCGAGCGGTCCGTGCCCGCGGGGATGCCCCCGGCGCTGAACCATCACGAAGCGCTCGTCGAAGAGCTTGCGCGCTTTGGCAATCGACGGAACCATGCGTTCCGAGCCGATGACGAGATCGATCGTTCCTTGCTCGAGCTGGTCTGCCACCAGCCCCGCATCGGGCCGCACGAAAGCCACCTGCAGGTTCGGGTTCGTCCAGGTGGCCACGCGCTGCATCAGCGGCAACCCGACCACGACCACGGCGTTGTCGTTCGCGGCGATGCGAAAGATGCGTTGCGCCGTGCCCGGATCGAAGAGCGTTCGGCTTTCGACCAGCGTGCGCAGCGTGTGGAGCGCATCGTGCAGAGGCGCGGTCAACGCGATCGCCCGCGCGGTGGCCACCATGCCGCGCCCGGAGTCGGCGGGCACCAGCAGCGGGTCATCGAACATCTCGCGCAATTTCTTGAGCTGTGCCGACAGCGCGGGTTGGCTCAGGTTCAGCCGGGCCGCCGCATGGCTCACGTTGGCCTCGCGGATCAGCGCCTCCAGCGACACCAGCAGGTTCAAGTCGATCCGCTTGGGATTCATTGTTTGGATACGTCGTATGTCGAGACTGAATTTCTCGAATGAAGCGGGGCTGGCCAGACTCCGGGCATCAACTTTCGATCAACCCACTGGAGAAATGATTATGGCCATGAGACGCGTAGTGACGGCACACGACAAGGACGGCCGCGCGGTCGTCGTCAGCGACGAGCAACTGCCGGCCCATCCGGTGCCGGGCAGGGCCGACTGGTCCATCCATGACGTGTGGGCGGCGGAAAACCCGCACTTCCCCGACGCCGGCGAGCGCCCGAACGTCGACTGGTTTTTTCCTCCGATCGGTGGCTTTCGCTACCTGCATACGCTGATGGAACCCCAGAGCAGAACCGAACATGCCCCGGCGGACAAAGGCGACCTGCACCGCACCGCCACCATCGACACGGTCTACGTCGTCAAGGGAAGCTGCCTGTGCGAACTCGACGACGGTGTGAGCGTGCGGCTGAACGCGGGCGACACGCTGATCCAGTGCGGCGCGATCCACGCCTGGAGCAATCCGTTCGACGAGCAATGCCAGGTCCTGGCGGTGATGATCGGCGCCCGACACGACCTGGCGGAGCCGCCCGCCGTGGCCTGAGCGGATCACTTCGCCTTCTTGCCTTCGGCCGCGTAGCCGCCGAGGAAAGTCTGCAGTGCGCGGCGCATGGCTTCGCGCAATTCCTTCCGCGGCAGCAGCCCTTCGACGCCCAGCAGGCAGGGCGCGACCGTCTCCGACTCCAGCAATGCCATGAGATGGCGCGCCGCCACCATCGGGTCGGCCTTGCGCAGCCGGCCCTTGTGCATCTGCCGTTCCAGGAAGGCCGCCAGTTCGGTCAGGCCTTTCCTCGGTCCGCCCTCGAAGAACAGCCGCCCGATGTCGCTGCGGCCGGACTCCGCGATCACGGCCCTGCGCGCCTGGATGGCCTCTTGCGTGCACACCACCGCCAGGATCTTTTCGCCGAAGCGTTGCAGCACCTGTTCGATGTCGTCATCGCTCTCCTGCCCCAGCGCCGCGAAGATCGGCGCGAAGTGCACCTTGGCCGTACCGTGGGTGACGGCAATGAACAGTTCTTCCTTGGACGCGAAGTAGCTGTAGAGCGTGGCCTTCGAACCGCCCACGCGCGCGGCGATCTCCGACATGGAGGCGCCCTCGAACCCCAGTTCCCTGAAGACTTCCGCGGCCCCCTGAACGATGGCATCGCGCTTGGCTTCGGTTTTGACTCGCATCTAGATGTCTCCTCATTTCTGTACCAGAGTGTTCATTATTGATTGACAAGCCCTGGAAGTCAAAATACATTACCGTACAGTACGGTATGTTTAAGACGCACCCTACCCCAACCACTTCGTCGTCCTTCAGGAGATTCGCCATGCGTCCACCTCTCACCTATGGCCTGACCTTTGCGGCAGCCCTTGCCTCCACCTTCATGCTTGTCGCCTGCGGCAAGCCGCCGGGCGGACCGCCCGCTGCGCAAGGCATGCCCGAGGTGGGCGTGGTGTCGGTGCAGCCGCAGCGCGTGGCCATCACGGCCGAGCTGCCAGGGCGCACCGTGCCCTTTCTCATCGCCGACGTGCGGCCGCAAGTCGGCGGCATCGTGAAGTCGCGTCAGTTCCGCGAAGGCAGCGACGTGAAGTCCGGCGAAACGCTCTACCAGATCGATCCCGCCACCTACAAGGCCACCTACGACAGCAACGTCGCCGCGCTCGCCAAGGCGCAGGCCAGCCTCACGACCACGCGACTGAAGGCCGAGCGCTACAAGGAACTGGTGGCCATCAAGGCCGTGAGCCAGCAGGACTACGACGACGCCGCCGCCTCGCTCGGGCAAGGCGAGGCCGACGTCGCCTCGGCACGCGCGAATGTCGAGACGAGCCGCATCAACCTCGCCTATGCGCGCATCGATGCGCCGATCTCGGGGCGCATCGGCAAGTCGACGGTCACGCCCGGCGCGCTGGTCACGGCCAGCCAGGCGACCGCGCTGGCCACCATCCAGCAGCTCGATCCGATCTACGTCGACGTGACGCAGCCCAGCGCCGCGATGCTTCAGTTGAAGCAGGCCATGGCGCGTGGCGACCTGCAAAAGAGCGGCGCCAATGCCGCCAGGGTGCGGCTGACGCTGGAAGACGGCAGCGCCTACCCGCTCGAAGGCAAGCTCGAGTTCTCGGACGTCACCGTCGACCAGAACACCGGCGCCATCACGCTGCGCGCGGTGTTCCCCAACCCCAACGCGGACCTGCTGCCCGGCATGTACGTGCGCGCCGTGCTGCAGGAAGGCGTGAAGGAGCAGGCGCTCATGGTGCCGCAGCAGGCGGTGTCGCGCGACAGCACCGGCAAGCCGCAGGCCTACATCGTGGATGCCCAGCACAAGCTGCAGCGGCGCGTGCTCGAGACGGAGCGCGCCATCGGCGACCAATGGCTGGTGCGCAGCGGCCTGCAGGCCGGCGACCAGCTGGTGGTGGACGGCCTGCAGCGCGCGGCGCCGGGCGTCGAGGTGAAGACGGTGCAGTGGAACCCCAAGTCCAAGGCCGGCACCGAGACGACGGCCAAGGCCGCCCTCCCCGGCTCCGGCCCCACGGCGGACTGAGCGCAGGAGACCCCCATGGCACGCTTTTTCATCGACCGCCCCATCTTCGCGTGGGTTCTCGCCATCATCGTGATGCTGGGCGGCGTCATGTCCATCGCCACGCTGCCGATCGCGCAGTACCCGAGCATCGCGCCGCCCGCCGTTGCCATCAGCGCCAACTACCCCGGCGCCTCTGCCAAGACGCTGGAGGACACCGTCACCCAGGTCATCGAGCAGAAGATGAAGGGGCTGGACCGGCTGAGCTACATGGCCTCGACCAGCGAGTCGTCGGGCTCTGTCACCATCACGCTCACCTTCGAGAACGGCACCGACCCCGACACCGCGCAGGTCCAGGTGCAGAACAAGCTCTCGCTGGCCACGCCGCTGCTGCCGCAGGAAGTGCAGCAGCAGGGCGTGCAGGTGACGAAGTCGGCCTCCAACTACCTCAATGTGCTGGCCTTCACCTCGGAAGACGGCAGCATGAACGGCGCCGACCTGTCCGACTACGTGGCGGCCAATGTGCAGGACGCCATCAGCCGCGTCGAGGGCGTGGGCGACACCACGCTCTTCGGTTCGCAATACGCGATGCGCGTGTGGATCGACCCGAACAAGCTCTCCAACTTCAGCCTCACGCCGCTGGATGTGAAGAACGCGATCACGGCGCAGAACGCGCAGGTCTCGGCCGGCCAGCTCGGCGGCATGCCTGCTGCGAACAACCAGCAGCTCAACGCCACCATCACCGCGCAGACGCGCCTGAAGACCGCGCAGGAGTTCGAGGACATCCTGCTGCGCACGCAGACCGACGGCTCGCAGGTGCGCCTGCGCGACGTGGCCCGCATCGAACGGGGCAGCGAGTCGTACAACACCGTCGGCCGCTACAACGGCAAGCCGGCCGCGGGCCTGGCCATCAAGCTGGCGACGGGCGCCAACGCGCTCGACACGGTCAAGGGCATCGACGCCCGCGTGAACGAACTCGCGAAGTTCTTTCCGCCTGGCATGAAGGTGCAGAAGCCCTACGACACCACGCCCTTCGTGCGTATCTCGATCGAGGAAGTCGTCAAGACGCTGATCGAAGCCGTGGTGCTGGTGTTCCTGGTGATGTATCTCTTCCTGCAGAACTTCCGCGCGACGCTGATCCCGACCATCGCGGTGCCCGTGGTGCTGCTGGGCACCTTCGGCGTGCTCGCGGCCTTCGGCTTCACGATCAACACGCTGACGATGTTCGCGATGGTGCTGGCCATCGGCCTGCTGGTCGACGATGCGATCGTGGTGGTCGAGAACGTCGAGCGCGTGATGGCCGACGAAGGCCTCTCGCCGAAGGAGGCCACGCGCAAGTCCATGGACCAGATCACCGGTGCGCTGGTGGGCGTGGCGCTGGTGCTCGCGGCGGTGTTCGTGCCGATGGCCTTCTTCAGCGGCTCCACCGGCGTGATCTACCGGCAGTTCTCCATCACCATCGTCTCGGCGATGACGCTGTCGGTGCTCGTGGCGCTGGTGCTCACGCCCGCCCTCTGCGCGACGCTGCTCAAGCCGGTCGACAAGGACCATGCGATGGCCACCACCGGCTTCTTCGGGCGGTTCAACCGCAACTTCGACCGCGGCAACCACCGCTACCAGGGCATCGTGCGGCACATGGTAGGCAAGGGCTGGCGCTACATGGCCGTGTATGCGGTGCTGCTGGCGGTGGTGGTGGTCGGCTTCATGAAGGTACCGGTGGGTTTCCTGCCGGATGAAGACCAGGGCACGATGTTCGCGCTGATCCAGCTGCCGCCGGGCGCCACCAATGCGCGCACGGACGAGGTGATCCGCCAGGTGGAGCATCACTTCCTGGTCGACCAGAAGGATGCGGTCTCGGGCCTCTTCACCGTGGCGGGCTTCAGCTTTGCCGGCGGTGGGCAGAACACCGGCTTCGCGTTCATCAAGCTCAAGCCCTGGGACGAGCGCAAGGGCGACGCACTGAGCGTGACCGGCGTGGGCGCCAAGGCCGCCGCTTTCTTCGCGACGCTGCGCGACGCGCGGGTGTTCGCGTTCGCACCGCCGGCCGTGTCGGAACTCGGCAACGCAACCGGCTTCGACCTGATGCTGCAGGACCGCGCCAACCTCGGCCACGAGGCGCTGATGCAGGCGCGCAACCAGCTGCTGGGCATGCTCGCCAAGGACCCCCGGCTGGTGGCCGTGCGGCCCAACGGCCAGGAGGACACGCCCGAGTTCAGGCTCGAGATCGATCCGCACAAGGCGCAGGCGCAGGGCCTCTCGATGGCCGACATCAACGACACCTTCTCCACCGCCTGGGGCAGCAGCTACGTCAACGACTTCATCGACCAGGGCCGCGTGAAGAAGGTGCTGCTGCAGGCCGATGCGCCGTTCCGCATGCTGCCCGGCGACATCGACCGCTGGTACGTGCGCAACAGCGCCGGCACCATGGTCCCCTTCACCTCGTTCTCCAAGGCGAGCTGGACGTCGGGTTCGCCGCGGCTGGAGCGCTACAACGGCTCGCCCTCGGTGGAGATCCTGGGCATGGCCAAGCCGGGCAGCGCCTCCAGCGGCGAGGCGCTGGCCATCGTCGAGGAGGCGGTGGCGAAGCTGCCCGCGGGCATCGGCTACGAATGGACCGGCCTGTCGCGCCAGGAGAAGGCATCGAGCGGCCAGACCGGCCTGCTCTATGCGCTGTCGATCCTGATCGTGTTCCTCTGCCTTGCGGCGCTGTACGAGAGCTGGGCGATTCCGTTCTCGGTGATCCTGGTGGTGCCGCTCGGCGTGCTGGGCGCGCTGATCGGCGCGATCCTGACGTGGAAGATGAACGACGTGTACTTCCAGGTCGGGCTGCTCACGACCATCGGGCTCGCATCGAAGAACGCCATCCTGATCGTCGAGTTCGCCAAGGACCTGCACGCACAAGGCAAGAGCCTGGTCGAGTCGGCGCTGGAGGCGGCGCGCATGCGGCTTCGGCCCATTCTCATGACCTCGCTGGCCTTCGTGCTCGGCGTGCTGCCGATGGTGCTGGGCACCGGCGCCGGTGCCGGCGCGCAGCACGCGCTGGGAACGGCGGTGATCGGCGGCATGTTGTCGGGCACGCTGCTCGCTATCTTCTTCGTGCCTCTTTTCTTCGTGCTGGTGCGCGGTCTCTTCAAGGGGCGGTCGCCCTCGCCCGCATCGCCCGCATCGCCCGCCTCGCCCGCCTCGCCGGCCTCGCACGCGCAACCGGCTGCCGCCGCTTCCTGAGGAGCCTTCCATGAACACATTCCGATTCGCACCGCTCGCGCTCGCCGCCCTGATGGCCGGCTGCAGCCTGATGCCCGCCTACCGGCAACCCGCGGCGCCCGTGGCCGGCAAGTTCGCCGGCGACACGAGCGACGCCCCGGCCTCCACGCCGGTTGCCGACCTCGGCTGGCGCGACGTCTTCACCGATCCGTCGCTGCAGCGCGTGATCGAGATGAGCCTTGCCAACAACCGCGACCTGCGCGTGGCGGTGCTGAACATCGAGAAGGCCCGCGCCCAATACCGGGTGCAGGACGCGGCGCTGTTCCCCACCATCAATGCCAGCGCGGGCGGCAGCGGCAGCCGCACGCCGGCCGACCTGTCATCCACTGGCGAAGCGCTCACCGCGCGCCAGTACAGCGCATCGCTGGGATTCAGTTCCTACGAGATCGACCTGTTCGGCCGCGTGAGAAGCCTGAGCGCGCAGGCGGTGCAGCAGTTCCTGTCCACGGCCGAGGCGCGTCGCAGCACGCAGATCAGCCTGGTGGCCGAGGTGGCGACCAGCTACCTCACGCTCGCCGCCGACCAGGACCAGTTGAAGCTTGCGCGCGACACGCTGCGCAGCCAGAGCGACTCCTATGGCCTCAACCAGCGCAGCTTCGAGCTGGGCGTGGCGTCGGCGCTCACGCTGAGCCAGGCGCAGACCAGCGTGGACACCGCGCGCGTCGATGTCGAGCGCTACACCTCGCAGGTGGCACAGGACCGCAATGCGCTGGTGCTGCTCGTGGGCGCTGAAGTCCCGGACGAACTGCTGCCGCAGTCGCTGCCCGATGGCACGGCGGCGGCCGCCAGCCCGCTGGCCACCATTCCGCCGGGGCTGCCCTCGGAACTGCTGCAGCGACGGCCCGACATCCTGCAGGCCGAGCGCGACCTGAAGGCCGCCAACGCCTACATCGGCGCGGCGCGCACGGCCTTCTATCCGAGCATCAGCCTCACTGCGTCAGCGGGTACGTCGAGCAGCCAGCTCTCGGGCCTGTTCAAGGGCGGCTCGGGCAGCTGGAGCTTCGCGCCGCAGATCACGCTGCCGATCTTCGATGGCGGCGCGAATCGCGCGAACCTCAAGATCGCGACCGTGAGCCGCGACATCTCGGTGGCGCAGTACGAGAAGGCGATCCAGACGGCGTTCCGCGAGGTCTCGGACGCGCTCGCGCAACGCAGCACGCTCGGTCGCCAGCTCGACGCACAGCAGTCGCTGGTGAATGCGACGGCGGAAAGCTACCGGCTCTCGGATGCGCGCTTCCGGCGCGGCGTCGACAGCTACCTGAGCGTGCTCGATTCGCAGCGCTCGCTCTACACCGCGCAGCAGAACCTCATCACCACGCGCCTGTCGCGCCTGACCAACCTGGTCACCTTCTACAAGACGCTGGGCGGCGGATGGGAGGAGAACACCGGCGTGCCGGTGACGGCGTCGGATCAGCCGCCGTCGGCGCGCAACCCGACCGCGCCGATGGCGAAGACCGCGCAGGCCTCGTCCTGATCGGGCATGTCGCCGCTGATGCCCACGGCGCCGATCACGTGGCCATCGGCGTCGCGGATCAGCACGCCGCCCGGCACGGGTGCGATGCGCCCTTCGGAGATGCTTGCGAGCGCCGCGAAGAAACCGGGGGCCGTCGCGGCGCGCTCGGCCAACGCCCTGCCGCCATGGCCCATGCCCAGGGCGCCCCAGGCCTTGGCCTGTGCGATCTGCGGTCGCAGGATGCCGCTGCCGTCTTCGCGCTTGAATGCCACCAGGTGGCCGCCCGCATCGAGCACGGCGACGGTGAGTGGTTTGCACTGGAGCTCGCGGCCCTTCTCCAATGCGAGGTCGGCGATCTTCGAGGCCTGGTTCAGAAGCAAGGGTTGCATTTTTTCGACACGATGGGTTCAAGAGGGTTGTTCATGCACTGCGTGCCTCGAGGTGCTGGCCGGGCTCCCGCAATGCACGCATGCGGGGAACGAAGACACCCATTGCCAGTACGGCGATGCCGGACAGAAGCGAGGTGAGGCCGGCCACCACGAAGAGCGTGGAAGCATCGACACCGGAGGCGAGCAGCAATCCGCCGAGGATCGGGCCGACGATGGCGCCCCCGCGCCCGATGCCCATGCCCCAGCCCACGCCCGTGGCCCGCAGGAAGGTTTCATAGAAGCTCGCACACAGCGCGACGGTACACATCTGCGCACCGAGGCTGAGCCCGCCCGCGACGAATGCGATCGCGCAGAGCAGCACGCTCGACTGTCCCGCCTGGCCGATCAAGGCAATTGCCACCGCGCCCAGGATGTAGCCGCTTCCGATGACGACCGCAGGGCTCAGCCGGTCCGCGAGGCGCCCGATCAGCAGGCAGCCGACCACGGCGCCGAGATTGAGCATCGAGACCGCCGTCACCGCCGCTTCGATACCCAGCCCGCCGCGCCGGGCGATGATGGGCATCCAGTTGATCAGCAGGTAGGTCAGCAGCAGGCTGAAGAACAGCGTGATCCACAGCAGCACGGTGCCCCCTGCGCGGCCTTCGCCGAACAGGCTGGAGATTGGCGCGCGGACTTCGGCGGATGCAACGGGAAACTCGCCGTTCCATGCATCGGCGGCACCCATTCGCCCCAGCACCCGGACGATCTCGGCGCGCGCCTTCTTCAACGCCAGGAAGCGAACGGATTCCGGCACGAAGACGATGAGCAGCGGCAGCACCAACAGCGGCAACAGGCCGCCCGCGATGAAGACACTGGCCCAGCCGAAAGCCGGTATCAGCTTCGCGGACACGAGCCCGCCGATCACCGCGCCCAGAGGAAAGCCGCAGAACATAAGGCCGACGAGGGTCGAGCGCAGGCGCCGCGGCGAGTACTCGGACGTGAGCGAGATGAAGCACGGCAGCGCGCCGCCCAGGCCAAGGCCGGTGAGGAAGCGGATGCCGATGAGATGCCCGATCGAACCGGACAGCGGCGTCAGCAGCGAACCCGCCGAGAAGATGAGGATCGCCACGACCAGCGTCGGCTTGCGGCCGAAGCGGTCGCCCGCCGGCCCGAACATCAACGCGCCCACCAGGCTGCCCAGCAAGCCGATGCCGAACACGGGCCCGAACGCCGAATGCGCAACCTGCCATTCGCTGGCGATCTCGGACGCGACGAAGGCGATGGCCTGCGTGTCGAAGCCATCCATCATCGCGACGAGCGCGCAGATGGCCATGAGCATCAGCTGGAAGCCGCTGACGGGGCGTGAATCGATGATGGACTCCAGGTCCATGGTGTTCGTCGTCATGTGTCCGGTCCTTGGCGCGCCTAGGCGTGAAGCGACATCTGGCGGGTGACGCTGCGCCGGGCGAAACGCCACTGTCCATCGGCGCCCTTCTGGAGCACATCGGCCATGTCGTTGACGCGGACCTCCGTCTTCTCGCCTTCTCCGACCTGCTCGAAAGTCAGCTGCACGGCCGTCGCTCGCACGCGGCCCTCCTCCTCGGCACGATCGACGCGCAGGTTCGACCAGACATGACGGGTCTTGCGGCCCGCGATGAGAAATCGCCGGCGGCAGTCGTCGGCGATCTCGCGGCGGCCGTGCAAGTCCTTGCCACCCACGTGAAACAGGGCTTCTTCGGTGAAAAGCGACGCAAGCAGATCGGCCTCGCCGAGGTCTGCGTACCAGGCAAAGTCGCTGAGAAGCCGCTGGATGGCCAGCACGTCGGAATCGTTCACGGGAGTCTCCTGTCGGGGGCGCCGATACGATGGCACCGGCTTGGATGCCCTATGATCTCAGTCACCAAGTCACTTGGTGACTAGGGAAAACGCTCACGCTTCAGGAGATTCGAATCGATGGTTGATGCGACCCGGGATACCGCGCCCCCGAAGAACCTCATGCGCGGCAATGCCGCGGACCAGATATTCGGGGACCTGCGCGATGCGATCGTCAGCGGCCAGCTCGCTCGCGGTGCGCGCCTGCCAACCGAAAAGCAGCTGGCCGAGCGGTACGGCGTCAGCGGGCCGACGATCCGCGAGGCCGTGCGCGGCCTGACAACCGCCCGCCTGGTGGAGGTACGGCACGGCAGCGGTGCCTACGTCACCGCGGAGGCGGATCAACTCCTGGCGGTGTCTCTCAGCGCCATGATCCGGATGGAGCGCGTGAGCGTGCCGGAACTGCTGGGCGTGCTTGGCGCCCTTCACGCCTATGCCGCGGAACGATCGGCGACAAAGGCCAGCGAGGAAGACATCGCCCGCATGCAGGATGCGCTGACCGCGATGGAAGCCGCATCCACGGCGCGCGCGATTCCGGATGCGTTGATCGAATTTCTGGGCGTGCTCGCCAGCGCGAGCGACAACCCGCTCCTTGCGGTCCTCTGCCGGTTCCTGACCAGGGTGCAGGTCGACCTCACGACCGAGCTTTCGGGGGCCACGCTGGCCGGTTGGAAAAAGACGGCACAGCCAATGGCAGGGCAGCGCCAGGCGCTGGTCGACGCCATCCGCGCGAGAGACCCGAAGGCTGCGCGCGCGGCCGCGGAGGCCTATCACCTGAAGTCGATCGAAGTCATTGGCGCGCTCCCTGACGCGAAGGCGACGCCCCTGTCGGACCCCTCGCTCCACACCGTCCTGGCTTCGCTGCTGCAACGCGCCACGGTGTGAGTGCCGGGAGAAGAGCGACGTATCGCCTCTAGCGACCGCGCTGGGCGACGCGGTCGGACCAGTATCGGCGCGGTCTATGTGTAACGCACACGCCATCGATAGGGCCATCCCGCCGGTCTACTTAAGCTGCGGTGCGCATCGGCACCGCGCCACGCACTGCCCGCAGAGGCACCTTAGGAAAGACCGAGAGACATGGCCCACGACACCCAACGATTCACGCGCCGCACGCTCATGGCCACGGCCGGCGCGCTCGGCGCGGCTGCAGCCCCATCCCTTGCGCAGGGAACCGACAGGATCGTCTGGCGGCTCGCCACCGTCACGCCGCTTGGCTTTCCATTGGTCGGCGATGCCGTGCAGGACTTTGCGCGTACCGTCGTTGCCATGTCGAACGGCCGGCTCGGCTTCGAGATCGACGACCCCTCGAAGAACGGTGGCCCCGCCGGCCTCATGAAGCTGGTGCGCGAGGGCCGCTACGACGCGGCGCACGCCACGGCGCACTACTACGCGGGCGAGATTCCCGCCATCGACTACTTCACCGCCGTGCCCTTCGGCCTCACCGCCGTCGAGAACCATGGCTGGATGAACGAAGGCGGCGGCGCCGCACTGTTCGAGGCCATCCTCGAACCACTGGGTGTGGTTCCCATGATCTGCGGCAACACCAACGTGCAGATGGGCGGCTGGTATGCACACGAGATCAGGTCGGTGAACGACCTGCGCAACCTCCGCATCCGCATGGCGGGTCTGCCCGCGCGCGTGCTGGGGCGGTTCGGCGCGAAGTCGCTGGAGGTGGGCTTCGGGCAGATCATCGCCGCGTTCCAGAACGGCACCATCAACGCCGCAGACATCATCGGCCCCTGGGTCGACCAGCCGCTGGGCGTGGGCGAGTACGCGCCCTTCTACTACGGGCCCTGGCACGAACCCGATGTGTCGATGCACCTGTTCGTGAACAAGCAGCGCTTCGAGGCCCTGCCGCCCGATCTGCAGCAGATCGTGCGACAGGCATCGGCGGCGGTATCGATGCGGTCCATTGCCAAGGCCCAGTACCGCAACGCAGTGGCTCTGGCGGAACTCGAACGCGCCGGCACGGTGGTGCGCACCTTTCCGCCTGCGGTAACGAAGGCGCTGCAGCGCGTGACCGCGGAACTGCTCGAGGAAGACGCGCGTCGCGACGAGATGAGCGCCCGCGTGATCGCGAGTTTCAAGGCCTATCTGGCAGTGGTAAAGCGCTATGCGCGTGCCACGGATGCGGTGGCGGTGCTGCAGCGGTAGTGCCAGGAAGAAGCCGCATTGGCTTCTTCACTCCCGTCGACAACAGTGCGGCAAAAATCGAAGCACGGGCAAAGATACGGGCAGACCGACGTCCGACCACTTCGAGGTGCTGGCCCAAACGAAAAGCCCCTGTAGTCTTGCAACTACAGGGGCTCTTGTTTGGCGGAACCGGAGGGATTCGAACCCTCGATGAGGCTCTACACCCCATACTCCCTTAGCAGGGGAGCACCTTCGGCCACTCGGTCACAGTTCCTGAAAGAAGCCGAGATTATGCCACCGTCAGGCGGCCGGTTGGTCCAGATCGAAGGCTTTATGCAGCGCCCGGACGGCCAATTCCATATATTTTTCGTCGATCACGACCGAGGTCTTGATCTCGCTGGTCGAAATCATCTGGATGTTGATGCCCTCTTCGCTCAGCACGCGGAACATCTTGCTCGCCACGCCGACGTGGCTGCGCATGCCGATGCCCACGATGCTGACCTTGCAGATCTTGGTGTCGCCCACGATCTCGGTCGCGCCCAGCGAGGGCATGACCTTCGACTGCAGCAGGTCGATCGTCTTGGCGTATTCGTTGCGGTGAACCGTGAAGCTGAAGTCGGTCTTGCCGTCCTTGCTCAGGTTCTGGATGATCACGTCGACCTCGATGTTGGCGTCCGCCACGGCACCGAGGATGTGATACGCGATGCCCGGCTTATCGGGCACGCCGAGCACCGAGATCTTGGCTTCGTCGCGGTTGAATGCGATGCCGGATACGACGGCTTGTTCCATGTTTTCGTCTTCCTCGAAAGTGATCAGCGTGCCGGACTTGGCCTCTTCATTGATGTCGATGTCCCATGCGGTGAAGCTCGAGAGCACACGCAGCGGCACCTTGTACTTGCCGGCGAATTCCACCGAGCGGATCTGCAGCACCTTGGAGCCCAGGCTCGCCATCTCGAGCATCTCTTCGAAGCTCACGGTGGTCAGGCGCCGCGCATCGGGCTCGACGCGCGGGTCGGTGGTGTAGACACCATCGACGTCGGTGTAGATCAGGCACTCATGCGCCTTCATCGCGGCCGCAATGGCAACGGCCGAGGTGTCGCTGCCGCCGCGGCCCAGCGTGGTGATGTTGCCCGCGTCGTCCACGCCCTGGAAGCCGGTGATGACCACCACCTTGCCTGCGTTCAGGTCGGCCATCACGCGCGTGTCGTCGATGCTCTCGATGCGGGCCTTGGTGTACGAGTTGTCGGTGCGCACCGACACCTGCCAGCCCGCGTAGCTCACCGACTCCATGCCCTCGGCCTGCAGCGCAATGGCCAGCAGCGCGGACGAAGCCTGCTCGCCGGTCGATGCCAGCATGTCGAGTTCGCGGTTGTGGGCCTCGCCCGGTTTGCTCGGCGCCAGTTCCTTGGCGAGGCCGAGCAGGCGATTGGTCTCGCCGCTCATGGCACTCGGAACCACGATCATCTGGTGGCCGGCGCGCGCCCACTTGGCGACGCGCTTGGCGACGTTTCGGATGCGCTCGGTCGAGCCCATCGACGTACCGCCGTATTTGTGAACGATCAATGCCATGGGTGAAATCAGAGAAAAGAAAAGGGCCGCTGTCTAGGCGGCGCCCTGCAAGCTGTGGGAGCTAAGTCTTCGGCGAGGGCGGGGCATTGTACCAATGCAGCCTGTCCCCCCTCCGCTCGGCGAAACCGCCGGCCACTTTGAGGTGGATGCGGTGGCCGCGCGTGGTGCAGGCACGGACCTGGTCGAGCAGCTGGTCGAGTTGCGCAGCACTGGGCGCGCAGCCGTGCGACTGCATGAGCCAGTGGCGCAGCACATTCGCCTGCCGGGCCCGGGAAAGCGTTTGCAAAGCCTTGATGACGGGCGGGTCGCCCACGGCTTCCAGGTCCTGTGCCGCGAGCTCGACCAGCAGTTGCTGCGCCTGTGCGACATGGCCGGTACTGCGGCCGAAGGTGGCGCGGAACTGCGGGAAGGCCTGCTCCAACGCGGGCAGCAGCACCGCGCGAATCCGGTTGCGGGTGTAGCGGGCGTCGCCGTTGCTCGGGTCTTCGATCCAGGGCAGATCGCACTGCGCGAGCCACGTGCGGATGTCGGCGGCGGGCACCGCGAGCAGCGGCCTGTACAGGCTCAGACCATTGCGCTCGGCACGCGCCGGCATGGCCGACAGGCCCGGAAGCCCCGCGCCGCGCGACAACGCCAGCAGGAGCGTCTCGACCTGGTCGTCGGCATGGTGCCCCAGGGCGATCGATGAAATGGCGGGCCGCTGCGCGCTGTCGGCGCGGGCCATGACGGCGAAGGCTTCGTAACGCGCACGCCGCGCTGCATCTTCGGGGCTGTCGCCCGGTGCATGCCGTGCGTCGACGCGATGCACGACGAGGGGCACGCCGAGTTGCTCGCACACCGCTTCGCAATGCCGCTCGAAATCGTCGGCTGCAGCCTGCAGCCCGTGATGCACATGAAAAGCCACCACCTGCCCCGGCCAGCGCGATGCGCAAGCGGCCAGCAAGGCGGTGGAATCCGCACCGCCACTGAAGCCCACCGCCAGCGGCCATTGCGCCGGCTCGAACGCGGCGATGGCGCGTTCGAAGGCTTCGCTCATGGGTGCTCAGAAGGTGTGAATGAATTCGGCGTGCCCGAGCAGCCCGCCCAGGCGTGCCCAATCAAGGCGCAAAGCGCAGCCATAGCTCGGGCTATGGCGAGCATTTGCAACGCCGAGTGGGCGTGCCTGGGCGGGATGAGCGGGCATGGCGGATGCGTTCACACCTTCTCAACGGCCGGTATCGGCCTTGGTGTCGTTGAAACGGCCGTAGCTCTGCAGGCGCTCGTAGCGGCGGTCCAGCAGTTCCTTGGGCTTCAGGTCGCTGACCTGGCGGAACGCATCGTTGAGCGCCCGTTTCAGGAACGCGGCCATCTGGCGGTGGTCGCGATGCGCGCCGCCGACCGGCTCGTTCACGATCTTGTCGACCAGGCCCAGCGCCTTCAGGCGATGCGCCGTGATGCCGAGCGCATCAGCCGCTTCCTGCGCCTTGTCGCTGGTCTTCCAGAGAATGGAAGCGCAGCCTTCGGGGCTGATCACCGAGTAGATCGAATACTGCAGCATCACGAGCTGGTCGCCGACCGAAATCGCCAGCGCACCGCCGGAGCCGCCCTCGCCGATGATCGTGACGATGATCGGCACCTCGAGCTGCGCCATCTCGAAGATGTTGCGGCCGATGGCTTCGGACTGGCCGCGCTCTTCGGCATCGATGCCGGGGTATGCGCCGGGCGTGTCCACGAAGGTGAACACCGGCAGCTTGAACTTCTCGGCCGTCTTCATGAGGCGCAGCGCCTTGCGGTAGCCCTCGGGCTTGCTCATGCCGAAGTTGCGCGCGGTGCGCTCCTTCGTGTCGCGGCCCTTCTGATGACCGAGCACCATGCAGGGCACGCCATTGAAGCGCGCGAGGCCGCCCACGATCGACAGGTCGTCGGAGAAGTGACGATCACCATGGAGCTCGACGAAATCCGTGAAGATTTCGTTGACGTAGTCCAGCGTGTAAGGGCGCTCCGGATGCCGGGCGATCTTGGTGATCCGCCAGGGCGTCAGGTCGCTGTAGATGTCCTTGGTGAGCTGCTGGCTTTTCTTGCCGAGCTGATCGATTTCTTCCGAGATGTCGACCGCCGATTCGGTCTGTACATAGCGCAGTTCTTCAATCTTTGTTTCGAGTTCCGCAATGGGCTGCTCGAAATCGAGGAAGGTTCGTTTCGCCAACGTCTTCTCCTGTTTTATTTCAATACGCGACCGGCACGGGGTCCAGCGACCGCCAAATATACCAAGTCGCCACGCTGCAATACGGTGCCCAGGCCACGGCGACGTCGCGGGCATCGCTGCGGCTCACCGGGTCGCCCGAAAAATAGTTGACGCTGATGCCGTTGAGCAGCCCGACGTCGTCCACAGGCAGCACGTTCGGCCGCATCAGGTGAAAGATGAGGAACATCTCGGCCGTCCAGCGGCCGATGCCGCGGATGGCCACGAGCTCTTCGATGATGAGCTCGTCCGACATGTCCTTCCACGAATCGACGTGCACCACGCCCGAGTCGAAGTGAAGGGCCAGGTCGACCAGGTATTCGATCTTGCGGGCCGAAAGCCCCGCCCCGCGCATGTCGTCGACCTTGAGCTTGAGCACGTTGGCCGGCGTCAGCTTGCGCGGCAGCAAGGCGAACTTGTCCCAGACGGTTTGCGCCGCCTTCACCGAAATCTGCTGGCCCACGACGCTGCGCGCCAGCGTGGTGAAGGCATCGCCGCGCGATTCGAGACAGGCGGTGCCGAACTTCGGAATCAGCCGCTTCATCACGCGGTCTTTTTTTGCCAGGTGCTTGCAGGCCTCTTCCCAATAGTCCGGCGTGTAGATCTGAACGGTCGGGTTTTTGGAAGCGGGCATGGGGTTGGTGGTTCCGTTCACTTCGCAACGGTCCAGGTCGTGCCGGTGGGCGAATCCTTGAGCACGATGCCTTGGTCCAGCAACGCCTGCCGAAGCCGGTCGGCCTCGGCGAAATTCTTCGCGGCCTTGGCGGCGGCACGCGCATCGATCTGCGCCTGGATGGCCGCATCGTCGAGCGTTGCGCCCGCGCGCAGGAAGCTCTTCGGATCGCTCTGCAATATCTGCACGCAGCCGCCCAGCGCCTTCAGCAACCCGGCCTGCGTGGCCGAACGCGTGCGGTTGACCTCGCCCGCCAAGTCGAACAGCACCGCCACCGCTTCGGGCGTGGCGAAGTCTTCGTCCATCGCGGCCTTGAAGCGTGCGGCGTACGGGTCGGTCCAGTCGATCGTCACCTCGGCCGGGGCCACGAGGTCGAGCGCCGTGTACAGCCGCGTGAGCGAATTGCGCGCGTCATCCAGGTGCACGTCGCTGTAGTTGAGCGGCCGGCGGTAATGCGCGCGCAGCACGAAGAAGCGGATGGTCTCGGCGTCGTACTTCTTCAGCACATCGCGGATCAGGAAGAAGTTGCCCAGGCTCTTGGACATCTTCTCGTTGTCGGTCACGATGAAGCCGTTGTGCATCCAGTAGTTGGACAGCGGCTTGTCGTTGGCGCCTTCGCTCTGCGCGATCTCGTTCTCGTGATGCGGGAACTGCAGGTCCTCGCCGCCGCCGTGGATGTCGAGCGTTTCGCCGAGCAGCGCGCAGGCCATGGCCGAGCATTCGATGTGCCAGCCCGGACGGCCGGCGCCGAACTCGCTCGCCCACTTGACCTCTTCGGGTTCGCTCGCCTTCGCGCTCTTCCAGAGCACCGGGTCGAGCGGGTCGTCCTTGCCGTCGAGCACGGCCACGCGTTCGCCCGCATGCAGTTCGTCGATCGACTTGCCGCTCAGCTTGCCGTAGCCCGGGAACTTGCGCACCGCGTAGTTCACGTCGCCGTTCTCGGCGCGATAGGCCAGGCCCTTCTTCTCGAGCGTGCCGATCATCGACAGCATCTGCGGGATGTAGTCGGTGGCGCGCGGCTCGTGCGTGGGGCGCTCGATGCCCAGCGCATCGGCATCTTCGTGCAGCGCATCGATCATGCGATCGGTCAGCGCGCGGATGCTTTCGCCGTTTTCCACGGCGCGGCGAATGATCTTGTCGTCGATGTCGGTGATGTTGCGAACGTAGGTCACGTCCAGGCCGCTGGCCTTGAGCCAGCGCTGCACCACGTCGAAGGCGATCATCGAGCGGGCATGGCCCAGGTGGCAGTAGTCGTAGACCGTCATGCCGCAAACGTACATGCGCACCTTGCCAGGTTGCAATGGGGAGAATTCCTCCAATTCACGCGACAGCGTGTTGTAGATGCGCAGACTCATGAGACTCGGAAAGCGTCGCTTCGCGCACGTGCGGCACGGGCGAACGAGGGGGTATTTCAGGGGTGACGGGGACAGTGGCCACGAGGGGTTGGACATGGCCCCTCGGCTACAATGCAACGCAGTATAAACGGCCGCCGCAGCCTGCTGCCGCGTCCCTCCCGGGTGTTCTCCAGGCCCGCATTCCCCAATCCTGCCGAGGCTTCATGCAGCACGCCGTGTTCTCCAGACTCTCCATCGCCTTCGCACTCCTGTTCAGCCTGTGGGGTTCGGTTGCGCATGCCAACGAATACGACGAAGTGAACCTTCTGCTTCGCCAGGGCAAGGCCACCGAAGCGCTCGCCAAGGCCGACACCTACATCGCCGGCAAGCCGCGCGATCCGCAGATGCGCTTTCTGCGCGGCGTGATCCTCACCGAGCAGAACAAGCAGCCCGAGGCCATCATCGCCTTCACCCAGCTCACGCAGGACTTCCCCGAGCTGCCCGAGCCCTACAACAATCTCGCGGCGCTGTATGCCTCGCAGAGCAAGTTCGACCAGGCACGCGCCGCGCTCGAAACCGCCCTCAGGCTCAACCCCAACTACGCGACCGCGCACGAGAACCTCGGCGACGTGTATGCGCGCCTTGCGGCCCAGGAGTACGTGAAGGCGCAACAGTTCGCCAGCACCAACGCCAGCGTCGCGCCCAAGCTCGTGCTGATCCGCCAGATCTTCTCGTCCAAGGCCGAGGCCGAAGCCGCCACCCTGCCGGCGGCGCCTGCAGTCATCCGCAAGCCGGTCGGCCGTTCCAGCAAGTAAGCCGCTGCCGGCGCGAGCGGTGCGACGCATTCGTCGCACAGTCCGCACTCTCCCCCTTTCGCAAACGGAGCATCACTTGACGATCCACGCCCTTTCAAGATTCAGCCGCCGCAACGCCTTCATCCTGGCCACGGCCATCGGCTTCGCCGCCACCGGCTACGCACAGCAAGCCGCACCGCGCGTGAAGCTGGCCACTTCGGCCGGCGACATCGTGGTCGAGCTCGATGCGGCCAAGGCGCCCAAGTCGGTCGAGAACTTCCTGCAGTACGTCAAGGACAAGCACTACGACGGCACAGTGTTCCACCGCGTGATCGACGGCTTCATGATCCAGGGCGGCGGCTTCACGGCCGACATGCAGCAAAAGCCCACGCGCCCGCCGATTCCGCTCGAAGCGAGCAACGGCCTGAAGAACGACAAGTACACGATCGCCATGGCGCGCACCGGCAACCCGAACTCGGCCACCTCCCAGTTCTTCATCAACGTGAAGAACAACGACTCGCTCAACGCGCCCAACCCCGACGGCTACGGCTACACGGTGTTCGGCAAGGTCGTGGCCGGCACCGACGTGGTCGACAAGATCCGCGCCGTGCAGACCGGCAACAAGGGCGGCATGCAGAACGTGCCCGTCGAGACCATCACCATCAAGTCCGCCACGCTGGCGAAGTAATCCTCCCATTCCGAATTTCCGAAGGAGTCCCTCATGAGCAATCCCCAAGTCGAACTGCACATCAAGAACTACGGCGTGATCACGCTCGAACTCGACGCCGAGAAGGCGCCGAAGTCGGCCGAGAACTTCATCGCCTACGTGAAGAAGGGCCACTACGACAACACGGTGTTCCACCGCGTGATCCCCGGCTTCATGGTGCAAGGCGGCGGCTTCGAGCCCGGCATGAAGCAGAAGCCCACCGGTGCCGAGATCGAGAACGAAGCCAACAACGGCCTGAAGAACGCCAACTACACCGTCGCCATGGCCCGCACCAGCGCGCCGCACTCGGCCACCGCGCAGTTCTTCATCAACGTGTCGGACAACGGCTTCCTGAACCACACCGCACCTTCGGCCCAGGGCTGGGGCTATGCGGTGTTCGGCAAGGTCGTCAACGGTACCGACGTGGTCGACAAGATCAAGGCCGTGAAGACGGGCCGCAAGGGCTTCCACGACGACGTGCCGCTCGAAGACGTGGTGATCGAGAAGGCCGTCGTCATCTCGGAATGACCCACAGGCGCGGCGCGGCATGACCAACGTGGCGAACCCGGCTTTCACCGAGCTGGTGGCGCCGCCTGCATGGCGCACCGTCGACCTGATCTCCGACCTGCACCTGCAGGCCGGCGAGCCCGCCACCTTCGAGGCTTGGCAGGGTTACCTGCAGACCACGCCGGCCGATGCGCTCATCATCCTCGGCGACCTGTTCGAGGTCTGGGTGGGCGACGATGCCGCCGCCGCTCCCGGCTTCGAGGCGCAATGCGCCGAACTGCTGCGCCGCACCGCCGAGCGCCTGCCGGTGTTCTTCATGCACGGCAACCGCGACTTCCTCGTCGGCCCCGCGCTCGCGGCGCAATCGGGCATCACGCTGCTCGACGACCCCACGGTGCTCGTGCTGCACGGCCAGCGCTGGCTGCTGAGCCATGGCGACATCCTCTGCCTCGATGACACCGAGTACCTCAAGTTTCGCGCGCAGGTGCACACGCCTGAATGGCAGGCCGCGTTCCTCGCGCGCCCGCTCGAAGAGCGCCGTGCGCTCGCACGCGCAATGCGCACGCAGAGCGAAGACCGCAAGCGCAATCCGTCGACGATCTGGGCCGATGTGGACACCGACGCCGCGCGCCAATGGCTGCAGCAGGCGCACGCCCACACGCTGGTGCACGGCCACACGCACCGCCCCGCCGATCACGACCTGGGCCATGGCCTGCGCCGCATCGTGCTGAGCGACTGGGACGCAGCCGCCCATCCGCCGCGCGCACAGTTGCTGTGCCTGTCCACCGCCGGCGCGCAGCGCGTCGACCTGCGCTAGCCGCGCCGCCGATGTTCAAGTGGCTGCGCCGTCTGCGCGCCCTGCCCCCGATTCCCGATGCCGCCTGGCAGGCCACGCTGGCGCGCTATGCCTTCCTGGCCGACCGCCCCGCGGCCGATGTGCAACGGCTGCGCATGCTGACGGCCGAGTTCCTGCGCGACAAGCAATTCCACGGCACCCAGGGCTTCGTCATCACCGACGAGGTGGCGCTGGCCATCGCGGCGCAGGCGGTGCTGCCGGTGCTGCACCTGAAGGGCCATCTCGACTGGTACGACGATTTCGTCGGCATCGTGGTGCACCGGTCCGAGGTCGTGGCGCGGCGCAAGGTCGTCGACGAGGCGCTGGTCGTGCATGAATACGACGAGGTGGTCGCCGGCGAAGCCATGGACCGCGGCCCAATCATGCTCAGCTGGCAGGACGTGCTCGCGAGCAGCGTCACCAGCGAAGGCGGCTACAACGTGGTGATCCACGAGTTCGCCCACAAGATCGACATGCGCGGCGGCGATGCCGATGGCTGCCCGCCGCTGCCGTCCGGCTTCGCGGGCCAGCGCAGCGCCCGCGAAGCGCGTGCCGCGTGGCTGGCCGTGCTGCAGCCGGCCTACGACGACTTCCGCGAGAAAACCATCATGGCCGACCGCTTCGGCGCCGAGCCGCCATGGCTCGACGACTACGGCGCGACATCGCTCAGCGAGTTCTTCGCGGTGGCCTGCGAGGCCTACTTCGTGAACCGCCCGAACTTCGCCCGGGACTTCGCCTCGGTGACGGTTCTCTTCGATGAGTTCTTCCTGAGCAGGCAGGCCTGAGCGGAAAAGAAAAAGACGCCCCGCAGGGCGTCCTTTTCATGGCCGTCCGGTGCGCCTTACTTGCGCAGCAGCGCCTTCAACGCGTTCTGCAGGCGACGTGCGCTCGCCGCGTCGTGTGCCGCAGCCAGCACCTTGCCGGCGTCCTGGCCCCAGGTCTGCACCGGCGCCGGATCACCGCGCTTGGTCAGCAGCTTGAGTTGCAGCGCGCGGCGCGCGTCGAGCTGCTCGGCGGGCGTCGGCACTTCAGCGGCCATTTCCAGGCGCAGCAGCGCTTCCGCCGCATCGTTGGCAGCAGCCGTCGGCGCGCTGCCGATGGCTTGCGACCAGTTCGTGCGCACGGCCGGCGTGACCGCGCGACCCAGTTCCTGGACGCTCGGCAGGCGTGCGGCATCGCGCTGCTCCCAGGCGCCGAGCACCTGCGTCAGCGCTTCGCCGTGGGCTTGCGCGGCGAGCTTGCGCAGTGCCATGTCCGCACGTTCGAGCGCTTCGCGCTGGGCGCGGAAAGCCGCATCGCCGAGGCGCGGGCCACGGTCTTCGAAGCGCGGAGGACGGTCGCCGAAACGACCGGCCGGTGCGCCGCGATCGCCACGGTCACCGCGGGCATCGGGGCGCGGACCGCCACGGTCGCCGGGACGACCCGGACCACCAGGGCCCGGCCGGCCGCCGTCGCGACGGTCGCCGAACTTGCCGCCGGCGCGGCCTGCGGGCGCCGCTTCCGTCTTCTTGCTGCTGGGACGGTCGTCACCGCGCATGGCCACGACCGGCTTGGGCGCCGGCTTCGGCGCCGCGGCCGGCGCCGGGCTTTCGACAGCGGCGGCTTCGCCGGCATCGTGCGCTGCGCCGTCGGCGCGTGCCGAGGCATCGGCGCCATCGGCCGGCGCCACGAGATCGGGCGCATCAGCCTGGGCCGCTTCAACTGGTGCGGCCGGCGATGCTTCCGCATCGCTCGGGCTCGGGGCCTGCTCGGCGCTTTCGGCGAACTCGGCAGCGGCTTGACCAGGTGCCACGACTTCGGTCGCGCCGACCGACGGGCCATCACTCGAGGCGGCGACCTGCTCGGCCTTCGGCGCCGGCGGCGGTGCTTCGCCGCGCAGCGCGCCTTCAAGCCGGGCGATGGCCGCGCGGATCTTCTGCACGTCGCCGCCGGCGTTGGCCGCGTCGAGCGCCTTGGAGGCGTCGAGCACATGGCGGTCGTGCTCGCTCATGGCCGACGACGCCTTTTCGCGCTCGGCCGTCTTGCGGTTGAAGGCTTCGTCGATAGGGGCGCGGAACGCGTCCCACAGTTTCTGTTCGTGGCGGCGGTCGAGCGGAACGCTCTGCGCCTCGTGCTGCCAGCGCTGTTGCAGCGCCTTGACGGCGTCGATGCGCAGCATCGGCTGGGCGCCGAGCTCGGCAGCCTCGGCGATCATGGCCTGGCGGCGTTCGACGCTGGCCTTCTGGGCCGTCTCGAACGGTGCACGCGCGGCGCCGAAGGCTTCGTTCCACTGCGGCTGCAGTTCGGCGAACACCTTCTCGCCCACATGGCCGGCATCGCGCCAGCGGTCGGCGAACTGGTGCAGCGCGCGGTTGTGCGCCTTCAGGTCGGTGGCGCCGGCATGCTCGGCGGCCCAGGCCTTGACCTCTTCGATCAGCGCCACGCGATGGGCGCGGTGCTCGGCCGCATCGGCGCGCACCTTCTCGAGCCAGGCCTCGACCACTTTGTGGGCTTCGTTGCAGGCTTCGTCGAAGCGCTTCCACAGCGCATGGTTCGGCACACCGCCCTGGTCGGCCTGCTTCCACTGGTCGCGCAGCGCGCGCAGGGTTTCCTGCATCTTGCGGCCGCCGAGGGCCTGGCCTTCGGGGCGCTTGAGCAGGCCTTCGGCCTTGGCGACGAGGTCTTCGCGAACCTTGTCGGCGCTCCAGCGCTGCCAGCCTTCGAGTTCGCCGGCTGCGACAAGCGCGGCATGCACGCGCGCTTCGAGCGGCGCCTCGACCAGCTTGCCGTGCTCCTTGAGCACCGCGCGCAGCGCAGCGGCCGCGCCGGCGCTGGCCTTGCCGTGGCCTTCGGCGGTTTCCTGCTCGAGCTTGGCGAGCGCGGCCTGCACGGCGTCTTGCGCCGCGGCGCGCACGGCCGGATCGATCTTGGGTGCGGCAGGCCGTGCGGGCGCTGCGGCCTTGGGCGCGAGCACCTCGCCGCGCGCGCTGCGCAGCTCGTCGGCCCACACGGGCACCGGCGGCAACGGCGCGGCAGCATCGGCTGCGGCAGCGATGGCCTGCGCCAGCGCGCTGTGGAACGCATCGGACACGACCAGCAGCTGCGACTTCGAGGCTTCGAGCTGCGGCGCGAACTTCGCGTCGAGGCTGTTCCAGTTGATGTCGGAGGTGATGTCACCGGCCTGCTGCTGCCAATGGGTGACGTCGCTGCGGAGCGACTCCTCGGCCGACTGGGCGTCCTGCCAGCCCTTGGTGGAGAGCACTTCGAAGCGCTGCGCCAGCAGGACGGCGGCTTCGCGGTGCACCTGGGCGCGGTGCTGCAGGTCTTCGATGCCCTTCACGCGTTCGGCCAGCTTCGCCTTGAGACCGGCGAGCGGTTCGCGCGAGAGCGGCGCGCCGGCCTTGGCGGCGTCGCGCTGCCAGGCGAGCGCATCGGCGATGTTGAGCTTGGACTGGCCCAGCAGCGCCTCGGCCTTCTGCGCCCATTCGGCGGCGATGGCCTCCTGGCCCTTGGCGCGCTTGAGCTCGTCGAGCTTCTCGCGCAAGAGGCGCGCTGCGCCCTTGTCGCGACCGCTCAGCTCCTTGAAGACTTCTTGCATCTGCTCGGATGCCGGGTTGCCCGCGAGCCAGTCGCGGATGCGCGCGGCGCGCTCGCCGGAGGTCGGCGCGGTGAAGGCGCCGCCGGTGAGCGTGTCGAGGGCCTGAAGGTCGTGTGGCTTGGAAGAAGTAGAGGTCACTGCGCGAAATCGTTGTCTTGGTATGGAAAGCGAAGGCGCCGGCAAAGGCCGGCGCACATCGACATTTTCACCCACTTGCGGTGGACCGCCGAATTCCGTTGCGGAACGACGGCCAATGCAGGTTGCGGGCTGGGAGATTAAAGGAGACTACATATATAGCAAGCCGGTGCGAAAAACCAAGTGGCCGCTCTCACTTCATGGTCAGCTTGAGCTCGGCGCCCGGCTTCCAGTCGGCGCCGCTGGCCGTGGTGCGCACCGCCCCCAGGAACAACCGTTCGCTCGTGAGCTTCTGCGCCAGCAGGTAGTCGCGCACCGCGGCGCCGCGCTCCACGGCCAGCTGCCGCATCGACTCCTCGTCGACCGGCACGCTCGCGAACAGCAGATTTTCCATTTCCTTGACGGGCAGGTCCTTGGCCAGGCCGACGAGGTTGCGCGGCTTCGTGATGTCCGCGCGCTTGTACACAGCCGTCAACAGCTCGGGGTATTCGGCGTCGGTGACCGGTGGCACGTCGGTGCCGGTCTGGCCGCCGCGCACCGCGACGCGGCGCTTCTCGGCCTGTGTGAGCTGGCGCACGCGCTGGCGCTGGTAGGCATCGCGCTCCTTCTCGAGGCTGGAGGTGCCCACGACCGTCATCTCCAGCGTCGGCCGCTCGGTCAGCGCCTTGGCGACCTTGTCCAGGCTTTCCTTCGCCGCCGCGCTGAGCATCGAGCTGCCCGCCTCGAAGGTGATGGCACTCGATTCACCGCTGCCACCACCGCCAAGCCCGCCCGTGAGCAGGCTGAACGGCGCCGTCACGGCCTTGACGATCAGGTTGACCACGGCCTTCCAGATCAGCGGTCCGACGCTGAACTGCGGATCGTTGAGCGAGCCGCTGAGCGGCAGGTCGACGTCGATCACGCCGTTGCGATCGGCCAGCAAGGCCACGGCCAGTTTCACCGGCAGGCTGTTGGGCGCACCGGCGACTTCTTCGCCGAACTGCAGCTGGTTGAGCACCAGCTTGTTGGTGGCCGTGAGCTGGCCGTCGGGCGCGACCTTGTAGTTCACGTCCATGCTCATCTTGCCGCGCTCGATGCCGTGGCCGGCGTAGCGCACCGAGTACGGCGACAGCGGCGCGAGATCGAGGTCGCGCATCTTGGCGGTGATGTCGAGCTCGAGCGGCTTGGCCAGCGGATTGAGCTTGCCGGTGATTTCCAGTGCAGCCGTCTGCTGCGCCTTGCCGCGCAGTTCCAGGTCGGCCAGCGCCGGTCGGCCTGTCTCGCCCTTGGGAGGGTTCGACGAGAAGGAACTGAGCTTGCCGGTCAGCTCGCTCAGGTCGGCCGAATAGTTGGGCTTGACGAAGAGGTCGGTGAAATCGATCTTGCCGTTGACCAGGCTCATCGGACCGAAGTTGATGACCGGCGTGGGGCCGGTGTCCGCTGGCGCCTGCGCCGTAGCCACCGGCGCGGCGGCCGGCTTGGCGGGTTCGGGGCTGCCGCCGACCATGGCTTCGGCCGGAACCGGCGCGCCACCCGAGCGCTGCGCCGGCGGCGCCCCGCGGGTCGTCGTGGTGGTGCCGCCAGGACCCTTCTGGGTCTTGGCCTCGGCAGTCGCCGTGGCAGCGGCGGCACCTTCGGCCTCGCCCTTCTTCGTCAGGTTGAGCAGGTTGAGCCGGCCGGTCGGATCGACGATCGCACGGGCGAAGAAGTCGGTCAGCGTGGTTTCGCGCACGTCCACCTTGGGTGGAGCACCGGGCGCCATGCTGACCTGCAGGCCGCGCAGGCTCAGCGTTTTCCAGCTCAGGAGCTGGTTGGTGTTGCGGTCGAAGCCGGGCGACTGGGTCAGCGAGACGCTGTTGGCCCGGAAGTCGTCCAGCGCGGTGTCGCCGGCCAGCTTGACGGTCATGCCGGCTGGCGCGGTCGCGTAGTGGACGGTGCCCCGGTAGCTCGCGAAGGCGCGCCGGATGTCGACGTTCAGCGCGTCCGCGTAATAGGCCTTGAAGGCATGCGCCGGGAACGAGATCACCTCGAGCCGACCCTCGGCCGCCAGCGGCTTGAGCACCACGTTGCCCTTGTAGTCGAACTTGCCCGGGTCGGAGCGGCCTGAGCCGATGCGGCCGGAGACCTGCAATGGCGACACGGTGTTGGTCTCCGGCGCGATCTTCTGGGCGTTCAACTTGAAGGCCGTGACCTCGACCGTCACCGGCAGCGCGCCGGCCTTGTCTGAATAAGAGAGGCTGCCGTTGTCGACCGCCACAGTGCCGATGGTCAGCGCCCAGGGCTTGGTGTTGGCGTCGGCCTTGGCCGATCCCGCGCCGGCCGGCTTGGGCGCCGCCACCTTCGCCTCGGCCGCGCCGCCACTGCCGCTACCGGCCGGCGTGCGCAGCCAGCGCTCGAACATCCAGCGCTTTTCGCTGTCGCGCTCCACGCGCACCTTGGGGTTGGTGGCGGTGAACGAGGCGATGTTCAGCGTGTGCTGCGTCATGTCGACCTCGGCATCGACCAGCTCGAAGCGGCCGATGCTCGCCAGCGCGGTCTTGGTCTGGGTCAGCGCCAGGCCGTCGGCGGCCAGTCGGTGCGCCTTGAACTTCAGGTTGGGCTGGTTCCAGGCGATGTCGATCTGCCCGCTGAGCTTGCCGTCGAGCGTGGGCTCCAGACTCTGCGCCAGATAGGGCGCGGCCAGCGAGAGCGGGAGCGCGTCGACCTCGGTCTGCACGTCCGCCACCTTGTCGGTGGCGCTGCCCTTGAACTTGAGCGAGGCGCCGCCGATGGCGGTGCTGCCGTTGAACTGGGCCGGTTTCTCCATCGGCCAGGTGATGGCGGTGACGTCGAGCCCCAGGTCGGTCACGTCGACGGCGGCCGCAGGCTTGACGGTCTCGTCACGCCAGCCGACACGGCCGCCGCTCAGCGCCACCTTGTCGACCTGCACCTTCAGCTTGGGCTTTTCGGCCGTCTTGCCGGCTGGAGCACTGGCGGCGGCAGTGGGAAGCGGAGCCACTTTTTCCGCGGCGCCGGTGGTCGGATCGGTCGCCATCAGATTGAGCTGGCCCGAGGCATCGCGTGCCACCATGAGCTGCGGATTGGCCAGCGCCACTTCGCTCAAATGGAACACCGATTCGAGCGGCCGAACGTCCGCCAGCGCGAGCTTGAGCGAATCGAAGCCCAGCAGATCACGGCCCCGGACGTCGCTCAGCTTGGCGCCGTGCGCCTCCACCGTTCCGTAGATCTTGAGACCGGTGGTCGTCGCCTGCTGGAAGTCGATCTTCAGGTCAGCATCGAGGCTGCCGGCCTGCAGCTTCACCGGCAGGCCGCCGGGGATGTAGCCGAGGTAAGGCACGAGGTCGAGGCCCTTGAACTGCACATGGGCGTCGGTCTTGCGGCTTGCCGCGAAGGGCGTGGTGAAAGCGGCCGAATCGAAGCTGCTGCCGTTGAGCACGAAGGCCAGCTTGGGCTCGGTCTTGACCTCGCGCTGCGAAGCCAGGTTGCTCAGGAACGGCACGTTGAGCACGAAGTTGCGCAGCTCGTGCCTGCGCTTGACCGTCTGGTCGTCGAAGTCGACCGCGCCGTCCCTGATCGAGATGTTGTAGATCGCAAAGCGCGCCGGCTCGGCCTTGGGGTCGGGCGGCGGGCCCACGGCCAGCTTGGCCAGGATGTCGTCGATGTCGTACTTGCCGTCGGCCTGGTGCGTGAGCAGGATCGCGGGCGACTCGACCGAGACCGCGTCGATGACGGGCGCCAGGCGGAACAGCGATTGCAGTTCGGCATCGGCGTAGATGCGCTTGATGGCCAGTTGCGGCTGCTTGCCGTCGGCGGTGGCGATGCGCAGGTCGTGCAGCGCGAGCTCGAGGGTCCAGGGCTTGAAATCGATCTTGCCCACGGTGACCTGCCGGCCCAGTTTCTCGCTCGCGATCTTTTGAAGCTGGCTCTTGGCGATGGGCGGCACCGCCAACCATGCGATGACCCAGAGGGCCAACAGAACCAGCAGCGCGACGATCCCGCGTCGCACCCATTTGTTTTGTTTGAGCGAAGCTAAATCCATCGCGGGAGTGTGCCGCAAACAAGCGTCAAAGCAGAAACAAGAAAGCCCGGCAACGCGACTGAATGCCTCGTTGCCGGGCTTGATGGCGGGCCTAACACCCAAGCCATCGATTCGCGCGACCGGAAGTCAATGGTTCCTGCCGTGCTGGCAGCAAGAGATTGCCGCCGTGGATCCTCCGTCGTTCGAGCCCTTGACTTGCACCTCGGGCTGCCTGACTTCGGAAAAACGCCTGAAAACCCAGGCCCGTTCAGATTAGGTGCCGCACCCTCGCATTGCAAATCCAATCTTCCAAGGGATTTCCCGTAGGCCGATTGCCTCTGTGGAGGCCGGATTTTTTAAACATCTATTAGCATATGAAACGATTTCCTTATGCTTGACCGGGTATTTAGCGACGCTAGAATCCGCCCTGCTCCGACTGCCAGATGCAGCGGGGCCACCCTGAATCCGCTGCCGAGAACTCCCCCGGCTTGATCAGGTCACCGCGCTCCTTACCCTACCCCCTCCATGCGCGGAGCCTGATTCGTACCAATCCAAGCGCCGCTGCCTTCATCCATCGCCTCTCCAGGCGCTGCGAGCAGGTGCCGCACAGAAAGGAAGAGCGATGAACAAGGCGTTTGATGCCACAGCCCGCGGGCTACGGACCTTTGTGTCCGATGTGGCAGACGGCTTTTTTGAAATCACCCACAACGGGTTTGCGTTGGTCGGCCTGGCCATCGTGTTTGCGGCCCTCGCCCTCGTGGCACGGCCCGATCTGCGCCAGACCGGCGAGGAACAGCTCATGGGCTGGCTGCAGTCGCGCAAGCCCGCGCCCGCGGTCACCGACCTCGAGCCGACCGCGATCGAGCGCACCACGGCCGCGAGCCCCGGCGACCTGCCCAAGCAGCAGGCCGCCGTGGCGTACTGGCTCAGCAAGAAGTACAGCGTTGCGGCCGAGCCGCTGAGCGTGCTCGTGGCCGAGGCCTACAACATCGGCAAGCGCACCAAGCTCGACCCGACGCTGATCCTGGCCATCATGGCCGTGGAATCCAGTTTCAATCCGTTTGCCCAGAGCCAGGTCGGCGCCCAGGGCCTGATGCAGGTCATGACGCGCGTGCACGGCGACAAGTACGAAAGCGCGGGCGGCACGCTCACCGCTTTCGACCCGGTGACGAACATGCGCGTCGGCGTGAAGGTGCTGCAGGAATGCATCTCCCGCGCCGGCTCGCTCGAAGGGGGTCTGCGCTACTATGTGGGCGCAGCCAACCTGGAAGACGATGGCGGCTACGCCAGCAAGGTGATGGCCGAGCACGAGCGCCTGCTGCAGGTCGCCAACGGCCGTGCGCCGTCGGTGCTGCCGCCCCGCACGACCGTGCGTGCGCAGCCGATTCCCACCGTGACGCCGGCACCGGCACCGATCAAGGCCGAAGAAGGCTCGGAGCCCGCCAAGGTCGCCCTGCTTTCCGCCGTTTCCTGAAGCCGGCCCGGCCGGGTGTGAGCTACACTCGGCCCTGTACGCGACTGGCGATAGGCGCAGCACCTGAACAAGGTGCCACGCGCTGACGTGGAATACCACTGGGAAGCGTGCCGCCTGGCCACAACAGGCGTTCAGCCGTTCGCCTGGGCAGCCCTTGTTTGGTTGAAGAACAAGGACCTCGTCTTCAAAGGACTGCCATGTACCAACGCAATATCCTGGTCGAACAGACCGATCCCGAAATCTGGGCCGCAATTCAAGCCGAGAACGCGCGCCAGGAACACCACATCGAGCTGATCGCCAGCGAGAACTACGCCTCGCCGGCCGTCATGGCCGCCCAAGGCTCGCAGCTCACTAATAAGTACGCCGAAGGCTACCCGGGCAAGCGCTACTACGGCGGCTGCGAGCACGTCGACGTGGCCGAGCAGCTGGCCATCGACCGCGTCAAGCAGATCTTCGGCGCCGACGCCGCCAACGTGCAGCCGCATTGCGGCGCCTCGGCCAATGAAGCCGTGATGCTGGCATTCCTCAAGCCCGGCGACACCATCATGGGCATGAGCCTGGCCGAAGGCGGCCACCTGACCCACGGCATGCCTCTCAACATGAGCGGCAAGTGGTTCAACGTGGTGAGCTACGGCCTGGACGCCAACGAAGCCATCGACTACGACGCGATGGAACGCAAGGCGCACGAGCACATGCCCAAGCTGATCATCGCGGGCGCCTCGGCCTACTCGCTGCACATCGACTTCGAGCGCTTCGCCAAGGTGGCCAAGGACGTGGGCGCGATCTTCATGGTCGACATCGCCCACTACGCCGGCCTCGTGGCCGCGGGCGTGTACCCCAACCCGGTGCCGCACGCCGACATCGTGACCTCGACCACCCACAAGAGCCTGCGCGGCCCGCGCGGCGGCATCATCCTCATGAAGTCGCAGCACGAGAAGGCCATCAACAACGCGATCTTCCCGGGCCTGCAAGGCGGCCCGCTGATGCACGTGATCGCCGCCAAGGCCGTCGCGTTCAAGGAAGCGATGACGCCCGAGTTCAAGGCCTACCAGCAGCAGGTGGTCAAGAACGCCAAGATCGTGGCCGACACCCTCACCGAGCGTGGCCTGCGCATCGTGAGCGGACGCACCGAAAGCCACCTGATGCTGGTCGACCTGCGCGCCAAGGGCATCACCGGCAAGGAAGCCGAAGCCGTGCTGGGCAGCGCCCACATGACGATCAACAAGAACGCGATCCCCAACGACCCCGAAAAGCCGATGGTCACCAGCGGTGTGCGCATCGGCACTCCCGCCATGACCACCCGCGGCTTCAAGGACGAAGAGGCCCGCATCACAGCGAACCTGATCGCCGACGTGCTCGAGAACCCGCGCGACGCGGCGAACATCGACGCGGTGCGCGCCAAGGTGCACGCGCTGACGAGCCGCTTCCCGGTCTATCGCTGATCGACCGGAAGACCTGGCCGCATGAAATGCCCTTTTTGCGGTCATCTTGAAACGCAGGTCGTCGAGACCCGCGTTTCGGAAGACGCCGACTTCGTCCGCAGGCGCCGCCAGTGCAGCGCCTGCGACAAGCGCTTCACCACCTACGAGCGCCCCGACGTCAACTTCCCCGTGGTCGTGAAGAAGGACGGCAGCCGCGCCGACTTCGATTCCTCCAAAGTGCGTGCCTCCATGATGCTGGCGCTGCGCAAGCGCCCGGTGAGCATCGAGCAGATCGACACTGCCCTGCTGCGCATCGAGCAGAAGCTGCTGGCCAGCGGCCTGCGCGAAATCGACTCGACCAAGGTCGGCGAACTCGTGATGCGCGAACTCAAGCGCCTGGACAAGGTGGCCTATGTGCGCTTTGCCTCGGTGTACCGCAGCTTCGAGGACGTGGACGAGTTCAGGCAGTTGCTGCGGGACATCTGACCGACGCAGCGGCGGCGCCTGTCAGCCGCCATCGTCGACCCTGCCGCACACCCCCGAGCCGCAATCGCCGCTCACATCAGGATTGCAGACCTTCGCCCGGCCCGATGCCGAGACGATGACCGACGCCCTGCGCCCGGTCTCGGCTTTCAGCGTCAGGCAGCCCGCGCTGAAGCCGGCCCTGGCGGTCTGGCGCGAGAACCCGTTGCCGTCGTAACGCAGGCCCTGCGCAAAGCCGCCCCCGAGCGTCGCGTCGACGCTCACGCCCTGCGGCAACCGCTCGAAGCGCCGCAGCGTCTTGAAGGACTCATCGGCCCCGGTCCGAACGACCCAGCCATGGGACCAATCGCCGCCCGCGAACGCAGCCACCTCCACGGGCCGCGCGCGCTGGATGGCCTCCATGCGCGCGAAGCTCAATGCGGAACCGAGGCCCTGCGCAGCTGTCGCGAGACGCTGGTTGAGCAGCATGTCGCGAAAGCTCGGTGCGCCGACGGCGGCCAGCACCGCCACGATGGCCACGACGACCATCAGCTCGACCAAGGTGAAGCCGGCCGATGCCGCTCTCTTGCCGCCCGTCATTGCCAGCACCTGCCGGGCTGGGTCCCGTCGCAGCCTTTGCTGCCTGTGCTGTCCACCCAGAGGTTGCCGACCTGCGGATCGGAGAGTCCGGCCTTCAGCGTGGCCGTCAGCCGGATGCAACTGTCGATGCTCCCCTTCCCCTCGCAACTGCTGCTCTCGACGGTGTACTTGCCGCCAGCGCCGCCGTCTCCCGAGTCGCCCGCGTAGCGCCGGTACCGCCCCACCTGCGTGTAGCGGCGCTCCTGCTCCTGCATCTGCTGCATCAGCGCGGAGCGCCCCTCGCTGCGCCAGCCCTTGCGCACGAAATCCATGTACGACGGATAGGAGATGGCCGCCAGGATCGCGGCGATCGCCAGCACGATCAGCATCTCGATCAGCGTGAAACCGCGAAGCACCGGGGTCCTCATGGCTTCGCTCTCCGGTAGTCGGTGATCTGTCGCCAGTTCAGGCGTCCGCCGGTCTGGCCCACCTTGCCGTCGCCGACGGGCTGCGCGGTCGAGAGGCCTGTGCCCCGACCGCTGCGCGCACCCGTGCTGACGATGGCGAGGCGCTTCGTTTCCGAACGGTGCCCGAGCGCATCGGTCGCACCGAAGCCGGCCGTGCCCAGCTGCACCAGATGAGGCGCTCCCAGCATGCCGGCGCTCGATGGAACGCAGGTGCCGCCCTGCGAGAGCCCCGTCATCGCATTCACAGCGCAGGTGCGGCCGCCGTCGTCGGCGCTGCAGGCGCTGGAATCGGGAATCAGCGTGTTGAAGAACAGCTGGCCGTTGCCCAGCACCGGCTTGAAGACCAACCGTTCCCCCCGCTCAGGCCCCGCCGGCAGGTCGAAGTACCAGCCGCGCCGGGCGTTCGTCTTGCGGTCGAACGCGCCGTACACGAAGGCATCGCCGGTGACCGGCGGAAATGCTTGCCCATCGACGGCGCCTGCCTTGCGCGGTTGCAGTTGCACCCGTGCTTCGCCGGCGGGAATGGCCACGCCGTTGTCGTACACGCCATAGATCGTCTGCACGCCCCGGGCTGAATGCCCGAGGTCCTCGGGGCTCACGAACTTTCCTGTTCCGAAGAGCACGATCGCGCCGCCCGCCGGCCCCACGCCGACCTCGGGCGCGACGGTGATCGGCTGCCGCCTTGCCTGCGCGCCGCTGCCTGCCATTGCGACCATCAGGGGCTTGCGGTTCAGCGCCAAGGCCTTGTTGCCCCACGGCGCATTGCCCGAGAAGTCGAACTTCCACAGGTTGCCCTGCGTGTCGCCTGCATAGAGGAAGCGCGTGGCGCCGTCCGTTTCCGCATAGTCGCCCGGGGTGCTCAGGGCATTCACGAGGGTCTTGTCTGCGGGGGCTGGCAGGACGATCTTGTAGTAGTTGGTGTCTCGCTTCCAGGCTTCGCCCACAGGTTTGTCCAGCGACAGCAGGAACAGCGCGGCGAGCTTGTCGGGGTTGGCGTTGTTGAAGCCCGAAGGAACGACTGCGAACCAGCCATAGGTGGCGGCCTGGGTCTTCGTGGCCGCCGCGGTGCGGAACTTCATGATCCGGGGCGCCTGCGTCACATGGCCCATGTCGCTGTCGTGCGCGCCGCCGAACTCCCACAGCACCTTGTCGGCCGAGAAGGCCGCGGGGTCAGTCACGTCGAGCGCGAAGACCCCCGTGCCACCGCCGCCGTTGCCGGAAACCAGCACGGTCTTCCATGCGCCGTTCGCCATCCGGGCGTCGCCCACGACGGGCGTTCCGTCGACGTAGCTCCGGTGCACATAGTCCGGCGAGGTGTAGTCGGCCAGCCGGGCGAACATGATGCGCGGCACGTAGGCGAAGAGTTCGTTCCCGGTGCGGGCGTCGAAGGCATGCAGCATGCCGTCGTTGGCGCCGACGTACACGGCTGGCGGTCGGCCGCGATGGGCAGCCATGAACCTGTCGTGGCCCGGCTCCTGGATCGCGGGGCCCGGCGGGCCCACGTACACCGGGTTCGAGTTGGTCACGTCGCCCATGACCGAGTCGCGCACGCGGAAGATGCCCTGCGGCGCGGACTGCTCCCTGTGCCGATCTCCACGCAGATAGGCCAGCCGCTCGGCGCCCAGGCCGTCGGGGATTTCGGGCACGACATAGGGCGCCGCATTCAGCCAGCCGCGCAGCCCGCTGTCGAGCGCTTCCCATTGAAATGGCGTGCCGGCACCGGCCGTCGAGAGCGTGAAGATGCGCCTGCCCGCGACGTCGCGCGCGGCCACGGGCGGCACTGCGTTCGGGTTGCCGCTCAGCAGCTCGCCGGCATCCCAGTCGGGCCTGTCGGCGCGCTGCACCGTCCCTGTCGCCGCATCCACGCGGAGGCGGTGCGACCGCAGCGTGCCCGACCAGCGTCGCCCATCGAACTGCGGCACGTAAAGGCTCGCGCCGCCCTCGGTGATCGTGTTCGACGAAAGGGCGCCACCCACCGTGACGCCGCCCGCCGGCGCCACCGCGCGAAGGAAGGTCCGGCGGATGGCTTCGGTCATCTGCAGCGGGTCGCCGGCCAGGAAGTAGTTGGCGGGCTTGGGCTGGTTGTCGCCGTCGAGGCCCTCGGCCCATTCGGAACCGCCGCCCGACGCAAGGAACGGATTGCCGTCGTCGTTGCTGTCGGCAAAACCGCCGTACTTCGCGGCCAGATAGAAGACGCTGCCGCGTTGCTTCTGCCCGATGGCGCTCACGCCGCCCTGCCCCATGTCGATGGCAAAGGTCTGCGCGCGCAGGCCGGCGTGGTCGCTGCGGATCTTCTGCGTATGGGCCCAGTACGCAAGGCCTGCCATCCCGAACGATCCCTTGTCGGCGCCGGTTTCGACGCCCGCGATGTGGGCCGAGGTCAATGGTGCGCCGCCCTTGTAGTTGAACGCCCGCGGCCCCTCGTTGCCACGGGTGGTGAGACCCGCCTTGCCCGAAGGGTGCGTGTAGGCAAGCGCTTCCCTGTTTTCGAAGGCGCCGACCCGGCTTGTCCAGTAGGCCGTGTCGGGCTCGTGGGCTGCGATGTTGAAGCCGCGGTCGAAATCGCCTATGGAGTCCCCCTTCGACATGCCCGGCAGCGAACGATCGTGGTGGGTTTCGGCATCGCCGATCACCAGGATGCTGCTTCGCTGGCAACTGGCGGCGACGGGGTCGCCATGGCGCCGGGGGCTGTCCGTACCGACGACCGCATGTGGCGTCGGCGCCTTGCCCTGCAGGTAGCGCAGCGACTCGTAGTAAAGCTCGCCTGCCGGATCGAACAGGCTGTAGGCGCCCTGCCGGACGCCGTTGCGCCCGAAGCGGTTGATGGCGTTGACGATGCCAGGGCCCTCCGCCGTGTCGGCCTTGAACACGCCCGTCGTGGCATCCCACTCCGACTGCGGGTTGTCCGCCATGTCGAAGGCCGTGTCGATCTTTCGCGGCCCGGCGTGCTTCATCGGTGCGCGCAGAACGCCGCCATAGCGTGCAGGGTCGTCATCCGGCAGATAGCCGAAGACGGAGAACCTCATCCGCCCGGCGTGGTGCTGGATGGCACCCACGGGTTTGGAATTGCCATCCGGGTACCTGACGCAGAGCGAGGAACGTACCGCCGCTTCGGCCGCTGCGCACACCTCGACGCGCGCGATGTAAGACGCGCCGGCCGGCGCCGCACAAGTGCCGGCGGCTGCGGGCCCGACGACGAAGCGATCGAGGCAGCTGTTGAAGTGCAGCGTGTCCGTCGCGCGCATCCCGCCGCGCGCGCCTGTGACGAGCGGCGTCAGCCTGTCCAGGTTGCCGGTCACCGCCTTGTCGGGAAAGTGGGCGCTGCGATGAAAGTCCTCCGGCAGCACCGCGCGCTGCAACACCGTGCGGCCGGGCTCGTCGATCACGCGGTCGCCGCCCGTCAACGCAAGGCGCACCCCGTCGAGGGACGACGACAGCGCCCAGTTCAGCAGGTTGCCGCTCCACTGGCTGACGCAGGCGATTTCTCCACTGCCGAGCCTTGTTGCGGCGGAGGAGCGCTTGAAATAGCCGTCGCCCGCCGCGTAGCCGTAGCAGCCCATCGCGTCCCAGTAACCACCGTAGGTTTTCTTCGCGTCGAAGCTGTCGCGGTACGCGGCGCCCGCGTTCGCGCGTTTGAGCGAAAGATCGATCACCAGCCCCGGGTCGGCGCGCGAAGCCAGCGAAAACATCGGCTCGCTCGGAAGCTCCGCGTCGGGCGCGGTTGCCGCCACGGCAAGGGCGCATGGGATGGCGCAGACGGCCATCGCCCAAATTCGAAGAAGGCGCATACAGGTCTCGTCTTCAGGAAGGGCAGCCGGGGCTGGCGGCCGGTTTGTACAAGGTGGTCTGCAGAACGACCTGCGTCTCGTCGCGCATGCCGTAGCCGATGGCCGTGACGCGAAAGACGTAGCTGGCGCCCTGGGCACTCGCGCTCTGCAGCACATTGGCCTGCCAGCCGCCGCGGCTGCGAACGGCTTCCACGATGTAGCGCGGCGCGCGGGCCGGCAGCGCGCCGGCGCGGCTGCCCGTGGCGGCATCGCCACTGAAATAGGTCTGGCCCGTGAAGGTGCCGTAGGCGACCGACTTGCCGTTCTCCGCCGAAAGGTCGAGGGTCATCCACGCCGGATCGACGCCCGGCTCGGCAGGTGCGCACAGCCCCTGCTGCTCGCCGTCGCCACCGCACCCTGCGACGAAGGCCGTCGCGTCCTGGCGATTGAAAAGGCAGAGGCGTTGCCGTGCGTCCTCGTTGGGTCCGAGCACATCGGTTTCGGCGTCGACGAGGGCTGCCTCGGCCGCCTGGAACGCCACCTCGGTGTCGCGGTCGTTGCGGGCGCTGCGCTCGTTGACCAGCGAGACCTGCGCCGCACCGACGCCCAGCACGGTGGCCACGACAAGAAGCAGCAGCACGACGATCAGCGAAAAGCCTCGCTGCGGCGAACGACGGCGCGGGCTCACGATGCCGGCACTTTCATCGCATTGCGCAACATGACCGTGAAGGTCGCCACGCGCCGCAGCCTGCCATCGGCCGCGGGCCTGAAACTCAGCTCGGAAAAATCGGTGCCCAATGGATAGAGCACCTCCTCCGCCTCCCGGGCACCACCCCGGGCTTGCGCGCTGCGCGCCACCATGCCGATGCGCAGGCCGACCACCTTGCGCCATTCGTCGGCAACTTGGTCTCCGGAGACCGCCATGGCCTCGAGCTGCGCGGCGTCCAGCCAATGCTCCGGAACGCCGTTGCCATCGGCGTCATGGCCGTAGACGACCTTGAACACCTCGATGCCGCGCGCCAGGGGCTGCGCCCTGAACGCCCCGCCTCTGGCGCTGCGGTATTTGCAGTAGAGCTCGGGCTCCTTGTCCGCGGCTTCGGCGATGTAGAAAAAACTCCAGGCGCGGTCTGCGGACACGGGCGTGTCCGCCGCCGGACCGGGCTGGGCGAAGCCCATGCAATCGATCATCGTGCCGTCGGGCTCTGTGCCGTCGCCCCCGGCACGGCTGCGGCCGAAGAAGCGGACCCGCAGCGAATCGCTGGCGTTGATGCCGCGCGAGCCGTGCGCGCCGTGGCTCTCGCCGACGCCGCTGACACGGGTGTCGCTCGCGCCCACGATGTAGAGGTCGGCGAGGTCGTTCGACGGTGCCGTCGTGTTTGCGCTGCCAGCGATGCCGTCGGAGTCCTGGGGACCCACGGAGTCGGGCGCGTAGTCGGAATAGCCCGCCTGCCGCGCAACGCTCCTGACGACGAAGCCCGCGAACCGCAGTGACTCCTCCACCGCCTGCGCATCGGCATCGGCCGTGAACAAGCGCTGGCTGGCGACAAAGGCAGCTGTGGCTGCGAGCACGACGACCAGCGCAACGGCCATGGCGACCAGCAGCTCGACCAGCGTCACACCGCGTTCGCGCGCGCGGCCGACGAACTCAGGAGCCCGCCTGGCCATCGTGCGCCTGCCCTGCGACCAGTTGCATCACCAGGCGCGGGGCCGAGGATGAATCGGCCTTCGCACCGAGGCCGGCGCGAGGCGTCCAGCCGAGCTTCACGACCACGGTGCGGCCGGTCTTGCTGCATGCCCATGTGTACGCGTCCGCCGCCGCATTCCAGGGCGTCTCGTCAAAGCACACGCTGACGCGCGCATCGGGCAGCGCCTTGGCGATACGGTGCTTCCATTCGCTCATGTCCCATGCCGCAAGGTCTGCCGTGCTGCAAATCGCCCCGCCCCCCACGCAGGCCGCGCCGGTGGAGGCGGTTCCCGATGCGCCTCCCTCACGCCAGTCCTCGACAAGGTAGGCGTTGCCCGCATCGTTGCGCGTGGCGATGCCCTTGTTCATCCGCACCTTCTCCGACAGATCGCGCGCCAGATTGAGCGCTGCCGTGAAGGTTGCCGACTCGTGGCTGGTGCGCACCGACGCCAGCAACATGCCGATCGTGCCGAGCAGCCCCATGCTCAGCACGACGATGGATACCAATACTTCCACGAGCGAAAAGCCCGTGGCCTGATGCTTCGTTGAAGCCATGTTCGATGCCCTCCCTGATCTGCTGCAACTTGTGTTGCTTCTTTATTCCCGCCATCGAGCTTCGAGCGTAGAGGCCGCCTTCAATGGGGCGCGCACCGTTCATCCGCATTGGTATGCCGCTCGTATGATCGAACGGCACCGGTGTTAAATTTTTCCCCGTCCCGTCTCCTCCATTCCCATGCCCTCACACGAACAAGACGCGCAGCACATCGCGACGGCCTTGCGCCTGGCCTCCGACGCGCTGCTGCTGACCGACCCGAACCCGCGCGTCGGCTGCGTGCTGTGCGATGCCGAGGGGCGCGTGCTGGGCCAGGGGCATACGCAGAAGGCCGGCGGTCCGCATGCGGAGGTGATGGCGTTGCGCGATGCGGCGGCGCAGGGTCATTCGGTCGAAGGCGCAACGGCGTACGTCACGCTGGAGCCCTGTTCGCACCACGGCCGCACCGGGCCTTGCTGCGATGCGCTGATTGCGGCGGGTATCGGGCGGGTCGTGGCGTCGTTGGCCGATCCGAACCCGCTGGTCGCAGGCCAGGGCTTCGAGCGGCTGCGTGCGGCCGGTGTCGAGGTCGAGGTCGGTCCCGGCGCCGCCGAATCGCGCGAGCTCAACATCGGGTTCTTCAGCCGGATGGTGCGCGAGACCCCGTGGGTGCGGCTCAAGGTGGCGGCCTCGCTGGACGGCAAGACGGGTCTCGAAAACGGCGTGAGCCAATGGATCACCTCCGAGCCCGCGCGCACCGATGGCCACGCCTGGCGCGCCCGCGCGAGTGCCGTGCTGACCGGCGTCGGCACGGTGCTCGAAGACAACCCGCGCCTCGATGTGCGCCTGGTCGAGACACCTCGCCAGCCGCACCTCGTGGTGGTCGACAGCCGCCTTCAAACGCCGCCTGACGCTCACATATTCATAGCAGGCCGTCCCGTCTGGATCTACGCGGCCGTGCGGGACGAAGCCAAGGCCGCCGCACTCGAAGCCCGCGGCGCCACCGTCACCTGCCTGGCGAACGCCGATGGCAAGGTCGATCTGGGCGCGATGCTGAAGGACCTGGCGGCGCGCGGCGTCAACGAATTGCACGTCGAGTCGGGCCACAAGCTCAATGGCTCGATGCTGCGCGAAGGCTGCGTCGACGAACTGCTGATGTACGTGGCCCCCAAGCTGATCGGCACCGGCCTCGACATCGCGAGCCACCTCCATGCGGGCGGTCCGCTCACCTCGCTGTCGGGCGTTCTTCCCCTGGAATTCAGGTCCGTGGACATGCTCGGCCCCGACCTGCGCGTGCTGGCCCGGGTGGCGGGAAGGGACAGGTTCTAGCGTTTACCCCGAACCCTTCACGTTCTCTGCGAAAATGTGCGGATGTTCACCGGAATCATCACCGGCGTGGGGCGCATCGCCGCCATCCACGACCTCGGCACCTCCTCCTCCTACGGCAAAAGACTCAGCATTGCGGTGCCTGACGGCTATCTCGACGACGTCGGGCTGGGCGACAGCATCGCGCTGAACGGCGCCTGCATGACCGTCACCACGCTCGCCCCCGAGCGACAGCAGTTCACCATCGACATCTCCGCCGAATCCCTCGACAAGACCGCCGGCCTCATCGACGAGGGCAGCCGCATCAACCTCGAGAAGGCCCTGCGCGCCAGCGACCGCCTCGGCGGCCACATCGTCTCGGGCCATGTGGACGGCATCGGCACGGTGAGCTTCTTCGAGCCGGTCGGCGAAAGCTGGGAGCTGCGCGTGGTCGCACCGCCCGCCCTCGCCCGCTTCCTGGCCTACAAGGGCTCGATCACCATCAACGGCGTGAGCCTCACGGTCAACAGCGTGAGCGACATCGAAGGTGGCGCCGAGATCAGCATCAACCTGATCCCGCACACCGTGGACAACACCTCCCTCGGCGGCCTCAAAGCCGGCTCGAAGGTCAATCTCGAAATCGATACCGTGGCGCGCTACGTGGAGCGCATGCTCCAGGCCGGCGTGCTGGTCCCGCAGGCCGCCACGTATTCCAAGGACACCGCCGAATGAACGCCTCCGTCACGCCCATCGGCGCCGCCCCCAGCGCCACGCGCGCCCCCGCACCGATCGCCTCGGTCGAAGAAATCGTGGCCGAGCTGGCCGCGGGCCGCATGGTCATCCTGGTCGACGAGGAAGACCGCGAGAACGAAGGCGACATCGTCATCGCGGCCGACCACATCACGCCCGAAGCGATCAACTTCATGGCGCGCCATGCGCGCGGCCTGATCTGCCTCACGCTCTCGCGCGAAATGTGCGAGCGGCTGCAGCTGCCGCCGATGGTGCAGCGCAACGGCGCCAAGCATTCGACGGCCTTCACGGTGTCGATCGAAGCAGCCGAAGGCGTCACCACCGGCATCTCGGCAGCCGACCGCGCTCGCACCGTGCAGGCCGCCGTCGCGCGCAACGCCGTGGCCGCCGACCTGGTGCAGCCTGGCCACATCTTCCCGCTGCAGGCGGTGGACGGCGGCGTGCTGATGCGCGCCGGCCACACCGAAGCCGGCAGTGACCTCGCCGCGATGGCCGGCTGTTCGCCCGCCTCGGTGATCTGCGAGGTGATGAACGAGGACGGCACCATGGCCCGCCTGCCCGACCTGCAGATCTTCGCGGCCGAGCACGGCCTCAAGATCGGCACCATTGCCGCGCTCATCGAGCACAGGAGCCGCGTCGAATCGCTGGTCGAGAAGGTCGGCTGCCGCGAGATTCAGACCGCCTGGGGCACCTTCACCGCCCATGCCTTCACCGACAAGCCCAGCCGCGGCGTGCACCTGGCACTGGTGCGCGGCAAGTGGACGCCGGAAGACACGGTCTCGGTGCGCGTGCACGAGCCGCTCTCGGTGCTCGATGCGCTCGAAATCAACCGCTCGCTGCACTCCTGGAGCCTGGACGCCAGCCTCTCGCACATCGCGACCGAAGGCAAAGGCGTGGCGGTGCTTCTGAACTGCGGCGAAACCGCCGGCGAGCTGCTCGCGCAGTTCGACGGCACCGCACGCCCCGCGCAAGCCCCCGAGCGCGGCCGCATGGACCTGCGCAGCTACGGCATCGGCGCGCAGATCCTGCGCGAATGCGGCGTGCACAAGATGAACCTGCTGGGTGCGCCGCGTCGCATGCCGAGCATGGCAGCGGGCTACGGCCTCGAAATCGCCGGCTACATCACGAAAGACTGAACGACCATGCAAGGTTCAAACAAGGGCGAGACCACGCGGAGCGGCAAGGGCCTACGCATCGGCATCGTGCAGGCGCGCTTCAACGCCGACATCACCGATGCGCTGGCGGCGGCGTGCCTCGCCGAGCTCGAAGCGCTGGGTGTGGCCGCGGCCGACATCCATCACCTGAAGGTTCCGGGCGCACTCGAAGTGCCCGTGGCGCTGCAGGCGCTGGCCGAGCGCGGTGGCTACCACGCGCTCGTCGCGCTGGGCTGCATCATCCGCGGCGAGACCTACCACTTCGAACTGGTGGCCAACGAATCGGGCGCGAGCGTGAGCCGCATCGCGCTGGACTACCGCCTTCCCATCGCCAACGCGATCCTCACCACCGAAAACCTCGAGCAGGCCGTCGCACGGCAGACCGACAAGGGCCGCGATGCAGCCCAGGTCGCCGTCGAGATGGCGCAACTGCTGGCCACCCTTTCATGACCGAAGACACCACCAAGGCAGGCGGCGCCAAGCCCCGCCAGTCGCGCACGGGCCTCACCAGCACCGGCGCACGCAAGGCTTCGGCCAAGTCCAACCGCAGCCGCGCACGCGAGTTCGCGCTGCAGGCGCTCTACCAGCACCTGGTGGGCCGCAACGACCCGACCGACATCGACCATTTCACGCGCGACCTCGCGGGCTTCCACAAGGCCGACGCCGCGCATTACGACGCGCTGCTGCACGGCTCGATCGACAACGCCGAGCAGCTCGACGCGCTGATCCGTCCGCTGCTCGACCGCAAGTTCGAGGAAATCTCGCCCATCGAGCACGCGGTGATGTGGATCGGCGTGTACGAGTTCCAGAACTGCCCCGATGTCCCATGGCGCGTGGTGCTCAACGAATGCATCGAGCTCGCCAAGGAATTCGGCGGCACCGACGGCCACAAGTACGTGAACGCCGTGCTCAACGGCTTGGCGCCGCAGTTCCGGCCGCTCGAAGTGGAGGCCGACCGCGCATCCGGCAAGGCGAAGGCATGAGGATCTCGACGCGCGCGGAGCGCATCGAACCCTTCTATGTCATGGAGGTGGCAAAGGCTGCTGGCGCATTGGCGCGTGAGGTGGCGCACACCGACCGGCCGATGATCTTCCTGAACATCGGCGAGCCGGACTTCACCGCGCCCCCGCTGGTGCAGGAAGCCGCCCTTCGCGCCGTGCGCGCCGGTGCCACGCAGTACACGCAGGCCACGGGCCTCGACCATCTGCGCGAACGCATCAGCGGCTGGTACCGCGAGCGCTTCAACGTCGACGTGCCTGCCCGCCGCATCGTGGTGACGGCCGGCGCCTCGGCCGCATTGCAGCTCGCCTGCCTCGCGCTGATCGAATCGGGCGACGAAATCCTGTTGCCGGATCCCAGCTACCCGTGCAACCGCCACTTCGTGAGCGCCGCGGACGGCAAGGCCGTGCTGATCCCGACCACGGCCGAAGAGCGCTTCCAGCTCACCGCCGCCAAGGTCGAGGCCGCCTGGACCGACAAGACGCGCGGCGTGCTGCTTGCCTCGCCGTCCAACCCGACCGGCACCTCGATCGCGCCCGACGAGCTGCGCCGCATCCACAAGGTGGTGTCCGATCGCGGCGGCATCACGCTGATCGACGAGATCTACCTGGGCCTGTCCTACGACGATGCTTTCGGGCAGACGGCGCTGGCCATCGACGACAACGTCATCAGCATCAACAGCTTCAGCAAGTACTTCAACATGACCGGCTGGCGTCTGGGCTGGCTGGTGGTGCCCGAGGTGCTGGTGCCGGTGGTCGAGCGCCTCGCGCAGAACCTCTTCATCTGCGCGAGCACGGTGTCGCAGTACGCCGCGCTCGCCTGCTTCGAGGCCGCGAGCATCGCCGAGTACGAACGCCGCCGCGCCGAGTTCAAGGCGCGCCGCGACTGGTTCATTCCGCAACTGAACGCGCTGGGCCTGAACGTGCCCGTGGTGCCCGATGGCGCCTTCTACGCCTGGGCCGATTGCACGGGCTTCGCCGAGAAGCTCGGCATCTCGGGCAGTTGGGACTTCGCCTTCGAGACCATGAAACGCGCCCACGTCGCCGTCACGCCCGGCCGCGATTTCGGCACGGCAGAAACGGCGAAGTTCGTGCGCTTCTCCACCGCGAGTTCGATGGAGCATCTGAAGGAAGCCGTCGAGCGCCTGCGGGCCATGGCCGAGAACCGGGCGCAATGAGCGCAGCGCCGGGCCGCCCCAAGCAAGCTCGCGCCGCAGTGCGAAGCACGGAGGCATGCCGATGAGCTACGCGTTCCCGATCCGCGTGTATTGGGAAGACACCGATGCCGGCGGCATCGTGTTCTACGCCAACTACCTGAAGTTCATGGAGCGCGGGCGCACCGAGTGGCTGCGCGCCCTGGGCGTCGAGCAGCGCAAGCTCAAGGAAGAAACCGGCGGCCAGTTCGTGGTGAGCGAGACGCAGCTCAAATACCATCGGCCCTCACGGCTCGACGACGAACTGCTGGTGACCGCCGATCTTCAACAATTGGGCACTGCGTCGTTGATAATCGGACAGCGAGTGCTATCAAAAACAGAGCAAGAACGAACCGGCGCCCCGGCACCGGTCTTGCTGTGCGAAGGCACGATCCGTATCGGGTGGGTGAATGCCGCCACTTTGCGCCCCGCACGCATACCGCCCCAGGTTTCGGGAACCCTCGAGCGCTGCAGCGGCTCCATGACTCAACCTTTCAAGCCATGAACCAAGATCTTTCCATCATCAACCTCCTGCTCCACGCCAGTTTCGTGGTGCAAATGGTCGTGCTGCTGCTCGTGATCGTCTCGATTGCCAGCTGGGCCGCGATCATCCGCAAGTACTTCGCGCTGCGGCGCATGCGCACCCTGAACGACGACTTCGAGCGCGAGTTCTGGTCGGGCACCAGCCTCAACGAGCTGTTCGCCTCGGCCGCGCAGAACGCCAAGTTCGCAGGGCCCATGGAGCGCATCTTCGCCTCCGGCATGCGCGAATACCAGAAGCTGCGCGAACGCCATGTGAGCGACCCCGCCACGCTGCTGGACGGCGCCCGCCGCGCGATGCGCGCGAGCTTCCAGCGCGAGCTCGATGCGGCCGAACAGAATCTCTCGTTCCTCGCCACCGTCGGTTCGGTGTCGCCTTACGTGGGCCTCTTCGGCACGGTCTGGGGGATCATGCATGCCTTCACCGGCCTGGCCGCCCTCACGCAGGTGACGCTCGCCACCGTGGCGCCCGGCATCGCCGAAGCGCTGGTGGCCACGGCCATCGGCCTCTTCGCCGCGATTCCCGCGGTGGTCGGCTACAACCGCTTCGCCCGCGAGATCGACAAGATCGCCATTGCCCTCGAGACCTACATCGAGGAGTTCTCCAACATCCTGCAGCGCAATCTCTCGGCCAATCCGGGCGCTGCCGCCGCGGCCACCACGTCGGCTCCGGCCAACCGTTGAACGGGTAGCAGCGCATGCCCGCCGTTTCATCCCGGGGCCGAGGACGCCGCACGATCAACGAGATCAACATGGTCCCGTTCATCGACGTGATGCTGGTGCTCCTGATCATCTTCATGGTCACCGCGCCGCTCATCACGCCGAGCGTGATCAACCTGCCCTCGGTCGACCGCGCCAACAAGCAGCCCGACAAGCCGATCGAGATCGTCATCAAGAGCGACGACGAAGTGCAGATCAAGAAAGACCCATCGACGGGTACCGGCGGTACGTCGATCCCCATGACGCAGATCGGCGCGGCCGCCAAGACCGCGCAGGGCGGCGATGCCCAACGCCCGGTGGTCATCAGCGCCGACAAGTCGGTGAAGTACGAAACCGTCGTGAAGGCGATGAACCAGCTCAAGCGCAGCGGCATCGAGCGCGTGGGCCTGTCGGTCACGACCACGGGCGGCAAATAAGGCATGTCGCTCGCACTGGATCGCCCCGAGTTCGCGCCGCCGCCGCAGCGCGGCACGCCGCGTGCCGTCGTGCTCGCCCTCATCGCGCATGCGCTGCTGATCGCGGCGCTGACGTGGGGGGTGCGCTGGCGCAGCGACGCCGACGAAGGCGCCGTCGATGCGGAGCTGTGGTCCTCCACCGTGCAGCAGGCCGCGCCGCGCCTGTCCGCACCGGAGGCGCCGACGCCTGCGCCCGCACCGCCTCCGCCGGCCCCCACGCCACCGCCGCCTCCCGCGGCCAAGGCCCCCGAGCCCGCACCCGCGCCGAAGGCACCCGACATTGCCCTGGAGCGCGAGAAGAAGCTCAAGGAGCAGAAGGAACAGAAAGAGCGCGAGCTCGAGCAGCAGCAACAGCAAAAGAAGAAAGAGCTCGAAGCCAAGCAGCGCGCCGAAGACGACGCCCAGCGCAAGAAGGAACAGCAGCAGAAGCTCGCCGACCAGAAGAAGCAGCAGGAAGCCGACGCCAAGCAGGCCGAAGCCAAGAAGGCAGAGGCCGCCGCGAAGCAGGCCGCCGCCGACCGCGCCGCCACGCTCAAGCGCATGCAGGGTCTGGCGGGCGCGAGCGGTGCCGACGATTCGAAGGGCACGGCGCTGCGGTCTTCGGGTCCGTCGAGCGGCTATGCCGGACGCATCGCCGCCGCGGTGCGCCCGAACATCACCTTCCCCGATGCCGACACGGTGAACGGCAACCCGGCCGCCGAGTTCGAAGTGAACCTCGCGCCCGACGGCACCATCGTCGGCGTGAAGCTCACGCGCTCCAGCGGACTGCCCGCCTGGGACGAAGCGGCCGAGCGCGGCCTGCACAAGACCGACAAGTTGCCGCGCGACACCGACGGGCGCATCTTCCCGTCGCTGATCGTCTCGCTCAGGCCCAAGCGCTGATTCGCGCCAGTTCCGGGTGGCCTTTCGCAAGGCTGCCCGGAACTCCGTTGTTGCCGCGCTGTCTACCCGCGCACAACAACAGCCGGGCTCCGTGCCCGCACAAGAGCGCAAGATGAAATCCACCGGTCGCATCCGCTACGGGAGCAGTCCGCTGCTCGCCAGTCCCACCCCCGTCTGGCGCAGCAAGTTCATCGTGGCCAGCATCGCCTTCGGTTTCGTGCTGCTGGCCGGCCGGGCCGCCTACGTGCAGGTCTTCAACCACGACTTCTTCCAGCACCAGGGCGAGGTGCGCTACCAGCGCACGCTGGAGCTGCCCGCGAACCGCGGCCGCATCCTCGACCGCAACGGGCTGATCCTCGCCTCCGACATCCCGGCGCCCAGCATCTGGGCCATTCCCGAGGACATCGAGCGCGACGATCCCGCCGTGCAGGCCAAGCTCAGGCAGGCGGCCAAGCTGCTCGGCATGCCGCAGAAGGAGTTCGACAAGAAGCTCGAGGACGAGGACAAGAGCTTCGTCTGGATCAAGCGGCAGGTCGACACCGCCGTCGGCAAGCAGGTCGCCGAGCTCGGCATCAAGGGTCTCTATCTGCGCCGCGACTACCGGCGCCAGTACCCCGAGGGCGAGGCGGCCGCGCATCTGGCGGGCTTCACCAACGTCGAGGACATCGGGCAGGAAGGCGTCGAGCTCGCCTTCAACGGCGAGCTGGCCGGCAAGGCGGGATCGCGCCACGTCATCAAGGATCGCCTGGGCCACATCGTCGAGGACACCGAAGACCAGGTGCCGCCCACCGATGGCCACGACATCCAGCTGAGCATCGACGACCGGGTGCAGTTCACCGCCTACGAGAAGATCCGCGATGCGGTGGTCGCCAACAAGGCCCGGGCCGGCAGCGTGGTGGTGGTCGATGCCGAGACGGGCGAGCTGCTCGCCATGGCCAACTACCCGAGCTACGACCCGAACGACCGCCGCAACCTCACCGGCGAACAGCTGCGCAACCGCGCGATGACCGACGTGTTCGAGCCGGGCTCGACGATGAAGCCGATCACCATCGCCACCGCGCTGCAGCTCGGGCGCGTGACGCCGCAGACCATCATCGACACCAACCCCGGACGCATCACCGTCACCGGCGCGACGATCCACGACGACGAGAACTTCGGCGTGCTCACGGTGCAGGGCGTGATCCAGAAATCGAGCAACGTGGGCGCCACCAAGATCTCGCAGCGCATGACGGCGCAGGAAATGTGGGACTCGTTCACCGCGCTCGGCCTCGGCCAGAAGCCGCAGACGCCCTTCCCCGGCGCGGTGACCGGGCGCCTCAGACCCTGGAAGTCGTGGCGGCCGATCGAGCAGGCCACCATGTCGTACGGCTACGGCCTCTCGGCGTCGCTGTTCCAGATCGCGCATGCGTACACGGCCTTCGCGCACAACGGAGAGGTCATCCCGGTGGGCCTCCTGAAAAGCACCGACACCGATCCGCCCGGCGTGCAGGTGTTCTCGCCGCAGGTCGCGAGCGAGGTGCGCAAGATGATGCACCTGGCCGCCGCGCCCGGCGGCACCGCGCCGCTCGCGCAGACCGAGGGCTATTCGGTGGGCGGCAAGACCGGCACCGCGCACAAGCAGGTGGGCAAGGGCTATGCGAGCAACAAGTACCGCGCCTGGTACACCGGCATGTCACCGATCGACAAGCCCCGCATCATCGTCGCGGTGATGATCGACGAGCCCGGCGCGGGGAAGTACTTCGGCGGACTGGTTGCAGCGCCGGTGTTCAGCCAGGTGGTGCAGCAGACGCTGCGCATCCTGAACGTGCTGCCCGACCTGCCGGTGGCCTCCATGGCGCACTGATGGCGCATTGATTCACCGCCCTCGTTTAGGATCGTCGGCAACTCATTGCTGGCGCTCCTGACATGGTCGACACCCCTCCTGCCGTTCGCCTCGAAGACCTGGCCCCGCTCCCCTACCAGCAGGCCCTGGCCGCCCATCTGCAGGCGAACGAGCCCGAAGTCTGGCGCTGGGCCGCCTCCGCCGAGGCCCGCGAGGAGCATGCCGCCGCGGTCCGCGCCGACCTGCTGCGCAATTCGTACCGGCTCGATGCGGACGCCCACCCCGAGCTGCACGCGCATTGCAACGCGGCGGCGCAGCGCCTGGGCATCACGGCGCGCATCGCGCTCTACCAGGCGGGCGACGGCACGATGAACGCCACGCTCTTCTTCCTGCCGGGCGAGGCGCACATCGTGCTCTCGGGTCCGCTGATGGAGCGCTTGCAAGGCGCCGAGCTGCAGGCCGTGCTCGGCCATGAACTGGCGCACTACCTGCTGTGGGAGCGCGACGGCGGCAAGTACCACGTGGTCGATCGCATCCTGCAGGCCGCGGCGGCCGATTTCCGCGCCGATGCGAGCCACCTGCATGCGGCGCGCCGCTACGGGCTCTACACCGAGGCCTTTGCCGACCGCGGCGCCTGCATCGCCTGCGAGGCGCTCGAACCCGCGGTGACCGCGCTGGTGAAGGTGCAGACGGGCCTGAACCAGGTCAACGCCGCGAGCTACCTGCGGCAGGCCGACGAGATCTGCGCCGCGCCCGAACTCCAGACACGCGGCACCAGCCACCCCGAAGTCTTCGTGCGGGCGCGGGCGCTGCGCCTGTGGACCGAGCGCCAAACCGAAGCCGACGAATGGCTCGCCAGCGCGCTCGAAGGCCCGCTGGACCTCGCCACGCTCGACCTGCTCGGGCAACAGCGCGCCGACGCGCTGACGCGCGAGACCATCGCCCAGTTGCTGCAGCGCCCGTTCCTGCAATCGGAATCGCTGCTCGCCCACGCGCGCCGCTTCTTTCCGAACTTCGCGCCGCCCGCCAATCCGATGCCGCCACCCGGCCCTGTGCCTGCCGGCGTGCACGACTACCTCGCCAGCGTGCTGGTCGATTTCGTCGCAGCCGACCCCGAGCTCGACGACATCACGCTCGCCGCCGCGCTCGGCCTCGCCGAAACGATGGGCTGTATCGATCAGCTCGAAGCGCGCGTGGTGAAGGACATGCGCTTTCCCAAGCGCAGCCTCACCCGCGTGAAGCGCGATGCCGCCACGCTGCTCGAGAAGGCGGCCGCCCAGCACCTGCAAGGCGCCTCCGCATGAACGCCACCGTCGCTCCCTTGCTGCAGCTGCTGGACACCGCCGACACCCACGGCGGCCTGCAGACCGACGATGTGCTGAGCCTCGTGCTGCCGCTGCTGCGCGAGGTGTCCGCATTGCACGAGCAAGGCAAGGTCGCCGCGCTCGGCAGCGCCTTCGCCTACCGCGTCGACGACACGCCCGCCCTCGTGCTCGTGCAGCCCGAAGGCGCCGAGCCGCGCCAGAACCGCGAGGCCATCGCGCCGCTCGAGGCGCCCGCCGCCTCGGTGCTGCGCGTGGTCGGCGAGCACCGCGTGACGCTCGATGCCGACGAAGGCGTCTCGGTCGAGAACCTCGCGCTCATGGCCGACGCCGCGCCCGATGCCCTGCCGACGCGCCCCGTCTACCTGCCCGGCTACACCGCCTGGGAATTGCGATTCGCACACCACGACGCATTGGCCGACATCCTCTGCCTCGGCCAGGTGCTCGCCAGCCTCTCGTGCGGGCTCGACTTCAACGACAGCGAGGAGCTGGCCCGCTTCGTCGCGGGCCGCGGCAACCTGTTCGCGCTCAACCGCCGCCTGCACCCGGTGGTGGCCGCGGTGATCGGCGAGATGACCGCGCTCGACCGCCACGAACGCGCGCGCGACCTGCCCTCGGTGATCCGCCGCCTCGAAACCTACCGCGACCAGCCGCTGGACCTGGGCCTCGACCGCATCGCGCCCGCGAAGGACGGCGCGGGCCAGCGTCGCCAGGCGATCCGCGTGCACCTGCGCGACCGCCTCTTCGACCTTTCGCGGCGCAACCGCCTGCTGCACTTCAAGCCGAGCCAGACGCATGTGAACCTCACGGTGGCGAGCGTGCCGCTGGTGGTGGACATCAAGAACATCCGCGTCGACCAGCTCTGCATATGGGACGGCCGCTTCGCGAGCGACATCGCCACCTGCGACCCGGTGCCGCTCGCGCGCTGGCTGCGTTTCGAAGACCAGCCCTACCTGCCGGGCGCGCTCGACCGCATCCTGCAGGAGGCGCGGCGCGACCGCTCCGAATACGGCTTCTCGCAGCTGTCGCTGGTGATCGCCTTCCTGCGCTGGCACAACCTGAAGGAAGGAGAAGCCGAGCGGGCCGAGCGCATCGCCTCGCCGCTCCTGATGCTGTCGGTCGAGCTCACGCGCAAGAAGGGCGTGAAGGACCAGTACCTGCTCGAAGCCGCTTCGAGCGAGGCGCAGGTCAACCCGACGCTCCGGCACCACCTGCGCCAGCTCTACGGCATCGTGCTGCCCGAGACCATCGACCTGCGCGAGACCACCATCGAGCAGTTCCACGCCCAGCTGGCCGCGCAGATCGCGACGACCGAGCCCGGGGTGCAGCTGCGGCTCGTGAAGCAGCCCGAGATCGAACTGATCCACCAGCGCGCGCGCCAGCGGCTCGAGCAGTTCAAGCGCCGCACCCGCGTGCGCAACCCCGGCGCACAGCCGCTCGTGGCGCAGGACTTCAGCTATGCGAAGGACGACTTCCGCCCGCTGGGCCTGCAGCTCTATCACGCGAAAGTGCGACCGGTTCCGCTGCCGCTGCGCGGTGCGGTCGGCGCACGGCCGATGCCGCGTGCGCCACAGATGGCGTCCACCGCCGCGCAGACCGAGCAGCAGACCTATTCGCTGCACGAGAGCACCGGCAATCCGTACCAATGGGACGTCGACCTCACCTCGGTGACGCTCGGCAACTTCAACCACCGCAAGATGTCGCTGGTGCGCGACTACTCGGCGCTGAGCGAAACCGAGATCGCAAGCGATGCCTTCGACCGCGTGTTCTCGCTGCAGCCGCGCCAGGTCGATGCCGAGACGCCCGCCGCGCTGCCGCTGGCCGACCAATGGCCCGTGGTGCAGGCCGATGCCACGCAGACCGCTGCTGTCGCGCTCGCGCGCACGGGCACCAGCTACATCATCCAGGGGCCGCCGGGCACGGGGAAATCGCAGACCATCACCAACCTCATCGCGGACTACGTGGGCCGAGGGCAGCGCGTGCTGTTCGTCTGCGAGAAGCGCGCGGCCATCGACGTGGTGTTCCATCGCCTCCGGCAACAGGGGCTGGACGAGCTGTGCTGCATGATCCACGACTCGCAAGGCGACAAGAAGGCCTTCGTGCAGAACCTCAAGAAGACCTACGAGCACTGGCTCACGGCCCCCGAGGAACTGGACGCCGAGACCCGCGAGCGCACGCAGCTCGTGGACACCATGGACGCCGACCTGAAGGCGCTCTCGCGCTTCGACGCCGCGATGCGCGAAGCGCCCGAGCACCTGGCCGTGACGGTGCGCACGCTGATGGCGCGGCTGATCGCGCTCAAGCCGCATGACCCCGCGCTCACGCCCTTGCAGGCCGAAGCATTGCCCGCCTTCGCGGCATGGCGCCGACATGAGGATCTGGTCGCGCGCCTGCACCTCGCCGTCACCGAAAGCCTCGGCGTGCCGTATCTGTCGGCGCATGCATTCGCGCAACTCGCGCCCGTGCTGCTGCGGCAGGAGAGGCCGCTGGCGCGGCTGGTCGAACTCAGCGACCGCGCGGCTGAACAGATCGGACCGCATCGCGATGCGTTGACCGACGCCTGGTCGCCGCTCGGCGACGCGCGCACGCTCTGGGGCGATGCACTGGCCGTGGTGGCCGATGCGCGCCGTGTTTCTGCCCTCGCCGCGCGCGGGCATCTCTCGCTGCTCGATACCGCGCACCCCACCAGCCTCGCGTTCGGCGAGGCGATGACGCAGCGCCGCGCGCTGCAGCAAGTGCTCAAGGAAGCCCTCGAACGCACGGGCCACTGGCGCGACAAGTTCTCGCCGGGCGACACCGAAGCCGGCCTCGCCCAGGCCAAGGCGCAGCAGGGCTCGCTGCTGCGCTGGCTCCAGCCCTCGTGGTGGCGCCTCTCGGGCGAACTCAAGCGCCGCTACGACTTCGCGAAGCACGCGGTGCGCCCGCAACCGAGCCAGGTGCTCGAGGAGCTGCTGGCCGAGCACGCGGCCCGCGCCGCTGTCGGCAAGCAGGCCGCGCAGATCGAGGCCACCTACGGCTGCACCGACCCCGACGACTTCGTGCAGCAGCTCGATGCCCTGCGCCGCGGCGATGCCACCGGCAACGGCGTACGCACAGCCTTCCACGCGCACCTGCGCACCGAGCCCGGTGCAAGCCGCACCGTCGAACGACTGGCGCCCCTCGGCGAGCGCACCGACGCGCTCGATGCCCTGTGGCGCGACCTGCTCGACGACCCGGCTGCCCAGCCGCTGGTCTCGCTCGAAGCGCTGGCCCGCACACTGCGCGAACAGGCCGACACGCTGCCGACCATGCTGCCACACCTGCAGGAACTGGCCGATGCCGACCCGGCCCTGGCCAAGGCCCTGCGCACGCTGCCGCTCGCGCCCGAAGCCATCGAGTACGCCGTGGCCCGCGAAGGCCTGGAGCGCGTCTACCGCACCGAGCGCTGGCTGCCGCGCTTCGACAGCGCCGCGCTCGCGCGCCATGCGCAGCGCCTCGCCGAGGGCGAGCGCAAGCTGCTCGACCGCAATGCCCGCACGCTCGCCGCCGCGGTACGCCAGCGCTTTCGCGACCATGTGCAGAAAAGCGCCCTGCCCGCGAGCCAGCTCGACGCCGGCGGCAAGCTCTTCAAGAAGAGCTACAACGCGGGCCGCCGCGAGCTCGAACACGAGTTCGGCAAGACCATGCGCTACAAGGCGATCCGCGAACTCGCCTCGGGCGAGACCGGCCAGGTGGTGCGCGACATGAAGCCGATCTGGCTCATGAGCCCTCTCTCAGTGTCCGACACGCTGCCGCTCGCGGCCGATCTCTTCGATGTGGTGATCTTCGACGAGGCGAGCCAGATCCCGGTGGAAGAAGCCGTGCCCGCGCTCTACCGCGCGCCGCAGATCATCGTGGTGGGCGACGAGATGCAGTTGCCGCCGACGAGCTTCTTCTCCTCGGGCCGCGACCCCGAGGACGACACGGTGTCGGTGGAGGACGAAGGCGACCGCATCGCCGTGGTGCTCGATGCCGACAGCCTGCTGAACCAGGGCGCGCGCAACCTGCCGGCCACGCTCCTGGCCTGGCATTACCGCAGCCGCTACGAATCGCTCATCGGCTTTTCGAACGCGGCCTTCTATGCGGGCAACCTCTTCACCATTCCGGACCGCAGCCTTCCGGCAGATGCGCGCGAGGAGATCCTCGTGCAATCACGCAACCCGACGGAAGAGTCGGTGGCTGCCAACGTCGACGCCCTGCTCTCGCGCGCCATCAGCTTCCACCGCGTGACCGATGCGGTGTACGAGAACCGCATCAACGACGGCGAGGCGCGCCACATCGCGCAACTGGTGCGCGAGCTGCTCAAGCGCGAGACCGGGCGCAGCCTGGGCATCGTCGCGTTCTCCGAGGCACAGCAGACCGAGATCGAGGCCGAGCTCGATGCGCTGGGCGCCATCGACAACGACTTCGCCGCGCGGCTCGAAGCCGAGTACGTGCGAGAGGAAGACGACCAGTTCTGCGGCCTCTTCATCAAGAACCTGGAGAACGTGCAGGGCGACGAGCGCGACATCATCATCCTGAGCATCTGCTACGGCCCGAACCCCGAGGGGCGCATGCTGATGAACTTCGGCCCGATCAACCAGCGCGGCGGCGAGAAGCGGCTCAACGTGATCTTCAGCCGCGCGCGGCACCACATGGCGGTCGTCTCGACGATCCGCCACGAGGCGATCACCAACGACCACAACGAAGGCGCCGCGGCGCTCAAGCAGTTCCTGCGCTATGCGGAGTGCCTGTCGCGCGGCGATTCGGTGACCGCGCGGCGCGTGCTCGAAGGCATGAACCCGCTCACGCGCGGCAGCGGCGCGCAGCATGCACGTGCCGACGAGGTGACGACACAGCTCGCGGCGGCGTTGCGTGCACGCGGCCATGCGGTCGACGAACAGGTGGGGCAGTCGCGCTTTCGCTGCGATCTCGCGCTGCGTGCGCCGGAGGCCGGGCACTATGCGCTGGGCATCCTCGTGGACACCGCGACGCACTACGAGAACCGCAACGTGCTGGAGCGCTATGTCTCGCGGCCGCGGGTGCTCGATGCGTTCGGCTGGCAGGTGGTGCAGGTGCTGGCCAAGGACTGGCTGCATGCGCCGGAAGCCGTGCTCGAGCAGATCGAGTCGGCGCTCCGGAAAAAGGGCAACAAGGGCGGCGTGGCTGTCGAGCCGGCCGCCCCCGAGGTCAGCGCACCAGGCTCAGCCGCTTGACGTCCAGCTCGGCCTTGTTGCCGACGAGGTCCTTGTCGAACTCGCCCGTGATCTCGACGCGCACCTTATCGTCGATCTTCACGCCCGCGGGGAAGTGCTTGGCATCGATCTCCACCTTCATGCGGCCGGTGTCGTCGGCGAAGGTGTAGTGCTCGCCGCCATCGTGCGAGACGATGAAGCCGCGCAGCGTGGCGTGCTGGTCGTCCTTGCCGGTGTCGAGCAGTTGCTTGACGCTCATCGTCTGCACGCTGCTCGGGCCGGCGTACTGGGCGAAGGCGGCGGACATCGCCAGCGACATGCCGAGCGCGAGCGCGGCGGTCTTCAGGGTCTTGGTCTTGGTATGGGTCATGGCAATCGTTCCTCCTCGAACAGCCTGGTTGTGAAGAAACAGATGGACGCCGTACGCGCCCAAACGTTCCACGACCCTCGAAACCCAAGGGCCATTCACTCGTAGACGATCAGCGCCTTGCCCGCCTCCGCCTGGGCCGTCCAGCTCGCGAGCGCGGCATCGGTCGGGAAGAACTTGGCGCGTTCGCCCAGCTGCAGCTCGACCTGGGCACCACCGCGCGCCATCGACAGGCGCACCGGCAGCCCCTGCACGAGGTCGCCGACTTCCGTCTGCTCGGTGCGCGGCGGAAAGTCCTTCACCAGCCGTGCGATGTCGGGCGCCTTGCCGTTCACCGCCACGCGCAGGAACTTGCCGAAGCGGCAGCGCGCCGTCGCGAGGTCCCACACCTGCTGCACCTGGAAGCGCGCCTCGAAACCGCCGCGCGCGGGTTGCAGCCGGCCGCTCACGATGACGAGTTCGTCGTCCTTCAACGTGTTGCGGTTGGCGTTGATCAGCGCCTCGTCGGCCGTCGCATCGATGGACTCGGACTTGTCGTCGAGCTTGAAGATCGCGAGCCGCCCGCGCTGGCCGTTGATCACGCGGAAGTCGCTCACGATGCCCGCGATCACCTGCTGGTCGCGGCTGTCGAGCAGGTCGCCGATCTCGCGCTTGCAGAAGCGCCGCACCTCGTGCGAGACCTCGTCGAACAGGTGGCCCGAAAGGTAGAACCCGATGGCCGTTTTCTCGAGCGTCAGCCGCTCCTTCACGCCCCACGGCGTGGCGTCGACCAGATCGGGTTCGGCGGTGGCCGAGCCGTGCTCGCAGTCGCCGAAGATGTCGACCTGCGAGGCGTTGGCCGCCGTCGCGCTGGCGAATTCGAAGGCGCGGTCCACCGACGCGATCAGCGCCGCGCGGTTCTGCTGGATCGCATCGAACGCGCCGGCCTTGATCAGCGCCTCGACCGTGCGCTTGTTGATGCGCTGGCGGTCGATGCGCACGCAGAAGTCGAACAGGCTCTTGAACGGCCCGCCCTCTTCGCGCGCCCGCACCACGGCCTCGACCGCGAGCTGGCCCGTGCCCTTGACGGCACCCAGGCCATAGCGGATCACCCGGTCGGTGACCGGCTCGAAGCGGTAGTTGCCGCGGTTCACGTCCGGTGGCTCGAAGGTGATGCCGAAGTTTTTCTGGGCGTCTTCGAACAGCAGCTTGAGCTTGTCCGTGTCGTCCATTTCCACGGTCATGTTGGCGCAGAAGAATTCGGCCGTGTAGTGGACCTTGAGCCAACCCGTGTGGTACGCCAGCAGCGAGTACGCAGCCGCGTGCGACTTGTTGAAGCCGTAGCCCGCGAACTTCTCCATCAAGTCGAAGATCTCGTCGGCCTTGTCCTGGGCGATGCCGTGCGTGGCCAGGGCGCCCGCGCGGAACTTCTCGCGGTGCTCGGCCATCTCCTCGAGCTTCTTCTTGCCCATCGCGCGGCGCAGCAGGTCGGCGCCGCCGAGCGAGTAGCCGCCCAGGATCTGCGCGGTCTGCATCACCTGCTCCTGGTAGACCATGATCCCGTAGGTCTCCGAGAGCATCTCGGCCACGGCCGGGTGCGGGTACTCGACCTCTTCGCGGCCGTGCTTGCGCGCCACGAAGCTGGGAATCAGGTCCATCGGGCCCGGACGGTACAGCGCGTTCAGCGCGATCAGGTCTTCCAGCCGCGTCGGCCGCGCGTCCTTCAGCATGCCCTGCATGCCGCGCGATTCGAACTGGAACACCGCTTCCGTCTTGCCTTCGGAGAAGAGCCGGTAGGTGGCCGCGTCCTTCAACGGAATGTTCTCGAACGCGAAGTTCTCCTGGCCCTTGTGGCGCGCGACGATGAACTCTTTCGCGATCTCCAGGATGGTGAGCGTGGCAAGGCCCAAGAAGTCGAACTTCACGAGGCCGATGGCTTCGACGTCGTCCTTGTCGTACTGGCTCACGGCCGAGTCGCTACCTGGCTGCTGGTAGAGCGGGCAGAAATCGGTGAGCTTGCCGGGCGCGATCAGCACGCCGCCGGCGTGCATGCCGATGTTGCGGGTCATGCCTTCGAGCTTCTGCGCGAGCTCGACCAGCATGCGCACTTCTTCTTCCTTCTCGATGCGCTGCGCGAGCTGCGGCTCCATCTCGATGGCGTAGTTGTTCTTGTCGCCCTCGATCTTTTTCTCGGGCGGATACTGCAGCGTGACCGACATGCCCGGCTTGTTCGGAATCAGCTTGCTGATGCCGTCGCAGAACATGTAGCTCATGTCCAGCACGCGGCCCACGTCGCGGATGGCGGCGCGCGCGGCCATCGTGCCGAAGGTGGCGATCTGGCTCACGGCGTTGCGGCCGTACTTGTCCTTCACGTAGTCGATCACGCGGTCCCGGTTGCCCTGGCAGAAGTCGATGTCGAAGTCGGGCATCGAGACGCGTTCGGGGTTCAGGAAACGTTCGAACAGCAGCTTGTATTCGAGCGGGTCGAGGTCGGTGATCTTCAGCGCATAGGCCACCAGCGAGCCCGCGCCCGAGCCCCGGCCCGGACCCACCGGGCAGCCGTTTTCCTTGGCCCACTTGATGAAGTCGCCCACGATCAGGAAGTAGCCGGGAAAGCCCATGTTCAGGATCGTGTTGATCTCGAACTCCAGGCGCTCCACGTAGCGTGGCCGCTCGGCATTGCGCTTGGCCTCGTCGGGGTACAGGTGCTTCAGGCGCGCTTCCAGCCCTTCAAACGATTCCTGGCGGAAGAACTCGCCGATCGGCATGCGCACGCCTTCGCTCACGAAGGGCGTGGGGAAATCGGGCAGCTGCGGCTTGCCGAGCACCAGCGTGAGGTTGCAGCGCTTGGCGATCTCCACCGTGTTGGCCAGCGCGCTCGGCACATCGGCGAACAGCGCCTGCATCTCGGCGGTCGACTTGAAGTACTGCTCTTCGGTGAACTTGCGCACCCGGCGCGGGTTGCCGAGGATCTCGCCTTCGGAGATGCAGACGCGCGCCTCGTGCGCCTCGTAGTCCTGCCGTTCTGCGAACTGCACCGGGTGCGTGGCGACCACGGGCAGCTTGAGGCGTGCCGCGAGCTTCACGGCGGCGATGACGTGCGGCTCGTCTTCCGGACGGCCCGCGCGCTGCAGCTCGATGTAGAAGCGGTGCGGGAACATGCCCGCCAACTTCAGCGCCAGTTCGGCGGCGCGCTCTTCCTGCCCCTGCAGCAGCGGCACGCCCAGCGGCCCCGCCTGCGCGCCCGACAGCACGATCAACCCACCCGAAAGCTCCTCGAGCCATTCGAGCTTGCAGGCCGCCTGCGACTGGCCGCGGCCCACGTTCTGCGTCCAGGCGCGCGCGAGCAGTTCGGACAGGCTCAGGTAGCCCTCCATGTTCTGCACCAGCAGCACGAGGCGGGTGAGCACGCCGGGCTCCTTGCCCAGCCCCTCGATGAAGATTTCAGCGCCGATGACGGGCTTGACGCCCTTGCCCCGCCCCTGCTTGTAGAACTTGACCGCCCCGAACAGGTTGTTCAGGTCGGTGATGGCCAATGCGGGCTGCTTGTCGGCAGCGGCGGCCTTGATGACTTCGTCGATCCGGTTGGTGCCGTCGACGACGGAAAACTCGGTGTGCAGGCGCAGGTGAACAAACATCCCGCCATTGTAGAAACCGCCGCTCCACGATGTGGGTTGGCAATCCCTACAATCGCGCCCCGTGCAAGAGATTCTGAATATCGCGGCCTACAAATTCGTGGCCATAGACGACAGCCCCGTGCTGCGTGAAGACCTGCGTGCCCGCACCCAGGCCCTGGGCCTCATGGGCACCATCCTGTTGGCACCGGAGGGTATCAACCTGTTTCTGGCGGGCACCGCCGACGCCATCCACGCCTTCCTGGCCGGCTTGCGCGCCGATGCACGCTTCGCCGACCTCGAGACCAAGGAAAGCTGGTCCGCCGCGCAACCCTTCCGGCGCATGCTGGTCAAGCTCAAGCGCGAGATCATCCGCATGGACCATCCTGCGATCCAGCCGGCCGCCGGACGTGCGCCCGGCGTCGATGCCTCCACCCTCAAACGCTGGCTCGACCAGGGCCACGACGACGAAGGCCGCGAGATCGCGCTGCTCGACACGCGCAACGACTTCGAGGTCGATGAAGGCACCTTCGACGGCGCGATCGACTGGCGCATCACCAAGTTCACCGAATTCCCGCCGGCGCTGAAGGCGCACCGCGAGGAGTTCAAGGGAAAGACCGTGGTGAGCTTCTGCACCGGCGGCATCCGCTGCGAGAAGGCCGCGATCCTGATGCGTGAAGAAGGCGTGGAAAACGTGCTGCAGCTCGAAGGCGGCATCCTCAAGTATTTCGAGGAAGTCGGCGGCGCGCACTACCACGGCGACTGCTTTGTGTTCGACGGCCGGCGCGCGCTGGCGCCCGACCTGAGCGCCCGCGCGGCCGATGCCAGCGCACGCGCGTCGGAAGACATCGACCTGGGCCGCGGCCTCAAAAAATAACCGGCAACCCTCATGCGCATCCTCCTGGTGGAAGACGAACTGGACATGGCCTCGTGGCTCATCCGGGCGTTGACCCAGAGCGGCTTCGTGGCCGACCACGCGCCCGATGCGCGCACCGCCGAGGCCTTCATGGCCGGCACCGAATACGACGCGATCGTTCTCGACCTGCGCCTGCCCGACAAGCACGGCCTGAGCGTGCTGGCCGACATGCGCGATGCCGATGACCGCACGCCCGTGCTCATCCTCACCGCCCAGGGCGCGCTCCAGGACCGGGTGCGCGGCCTGAATCTCGGCGCAGACGATTTCCTCACCAAGCCCTTCGAACTGGTCGAGCTCGAGGCGCGGCTGGCGGCGCTGGTGCGGCGCAGCCGCGGCAAGCAGCATCCGCGGCTGCAGTGCGCCTCGCTCTCGTACGACAGCGAGAGCCACGCCTTCACGCTGCGCGGCACGCTGCTGTCGCTCACGCCGCGGGAGCAAGCCGCGCTCACCGCGCTCCTGATGCGCAGCGGCGCACCGGTCGGCAAGTCGCAGCTCTTCGCCAAGGTATTCACCAACGACAGCACCGCGGGCCCCGACGCCATCGAGGTGGTGCTGCACCGCCTCAGGCGCAAGCTCGCGGACAGCGACGTGCGTATCGTCACCGTGCGCGGGCTGGGCTACATGCTCGAGGGCATTGCCGATGGACCCGCAGCTTCCCCCGCCCCCACAGCCTGATCCGCACGGCCCCGAGCCGCGGCGCTTCGGCATCCGCGCGCGCCTGCTCGCGCTGCTGCTGCCGGGCATCGTCGGGCTGATGGCGCTCGACAGCTGGAGCGACTACCAGGCCCTCACCGAATCGCTGGTGGTCGCCTACGACCAGAGCCTGCTCGAACCGGTGCAGGCGCTGGCCAACGGCATCGTGGTCGCGAGCGACGGCAGCGTGCGGGTGCAGGAAGCCTTCTCGGTGCAGGCGATGTTCGAGTCCACGCACCTGCGCTACAAGTACCTGCACGTGGGCGTGCAACGCGTCACCAAGGGCGAGCCGCTGGATGCGAGCGCGCCGCAGAACACACTCATGGGCGTGCCGGCCCTGCCCCTTCCGCCCGGGCAGCCGCCCGACGGCACGCCGGTGTTCTACGACGCGGTGCACGAGCAGCATCCGGTGCGCGTGGCCGCACTGCGCCAGACCGTCTACGACACCAGGCATCCGGGCGACGGCTGGAGCGTGTTGATCCAGGCGGCCGAGGGCACCGGTCCGCGGCTGCAAGCCCAGACGGAATCGCTCAAGCAGGAACTGCTGCGCGACACGCGCATGATCCTGGTGGTGGCCCTCTTGGTGTGGCTGGGCGTGGCCTGGACGCTGCGGCCGCTGGAGCGCCTGCGCCGGTCGCTGCGCGAACGCCGGCGCGACGACCTGAAGCCGCTGGACGCGAGCGGCGTGCCGCAGGAAGTGGTGCCGCTGGTCGAAGCCGTCAACCACCACATCGCGGGCCACCGGCGCATGGTGGCGGAGCAGTCGCAGTTTCTCGCCGATGCCTCGCACCAGCTGCGCACGCCGCTGAGCATCCTGTCGATCCAGGCCGGCTACGCGGTGCGCGAGACCGACCCCGAGCGCATGCGCGAATCGCTGCATGCCATCGTCGCGCAGCTGGCGCGCACGCGTCGCCTGAGCGAGCAACTGCTGTCGCTTGCGCATGCGACCACCGAAGACGAGATCGCCGGCACCGAGCCCGCGGTGGTCGACCTCAGCGACATCGCACGCGGCGTGGTGCTGCAGTACCTGCCGCTCGCGCACGAGCACGACCAGGACCTGGGCTGGGTCGATGCGCGCGCCGAGTCGGAGACCGAAGACGACACCCCGGTGCTCCCCGTCAGGGCCAACGCCGCCGAGCTGCACGAAGCGCTCGCGAACCTGGTGCACAACGCCATCAAGTACACGCCGCGCGGCGGCAACATCACCGTGACCGTGCGGCGCGAGGCCTCGCACGCGCTGGCCGAGGTCTGCGACAGCGGCCCCGGCATCGCGCCCGAGCGGCGCGACAGCGTGTTCGAGCGCTTCCACCGCGACCCCGCCGCGGGCGCCACCGGCGCGCAGGGCGCGGGCCTCGGCCTCACCATCGCGCGCAGTTATGCGCGGCGAAACGGCGGCGAGATCGAACTCGACAACGCAGACACACCGGAGAGCGCAAACGGTGGTGGCCTCCGCGCGATCCTGAAGCTCCCGTTGGCCGTTTTACCTAGGGTTTCTGCGGGGTAGTGCTGTACGCAATTACACGTATTTTGGGGTTGTGTAGGCCTTTCGCGCTCTCATCGAAAGGCGATTGAAAGCCTCGATTCCTAGACTGCGCTCCTTCCAAATCGAAGGAGACTCAATGCACCCGCACGGTGAAGATCCGGCCTCGCACGCGCTTCGGCCCGCATCGAAATTCAAGAAGGATTACTACGGCGGCGCGTTGCTCGTGGTCATTGGCCTCGCGGCCGTCTATGCCGGCGTCGGCTACCGCGTCGGCGAGCTGGCGCACATGGGACCCGGCTTCTTCCCGGTAGCGCTCGGCGGCCTGCTCGCGCTGACCGGCCTGCTCATCGCCATCTCCGCGCGCGGCGACAAGCCCTCGAGCGGCGAAGAGGCCGCATCGCACGGCCATCCGGGCGGCATGCCCGACCTGCGCGGCTGCATCTGCATCATCCTGGGCATCCTCGCGTTCCTGCTGTTCGGCGAATACGGCGGCCTGCTGCCGGCGACCTTCGCGATCGTGTTCATCTCGGCGCTCGGCGACCGCGACAACACGCTGACCGAGGCCATCCTGCTCTCGCTGGCGATGAGCTTCATCGCAGTGGTCGTGTTCTGGTGGGCGCTGAAGCTTCAGCTGCCGTTGTTCCAATGGGGAGGCTGAAATCATGATCGGTCAATCGCTCCACGACCTCTGGTTCGGCTTCGGTGTCGCGTTCCAGGGCTCGAATCTTTTGTGGTCGTTCTTCGGCGTGCTGGTGGGCAACCTGATCGGCGTGCTGCCGGGCATGGGCGCGCTGCAGGCCATCTCGATCCTGCTGCCGCTCACCTACGCGATGCACCCGGTGCCCGCGATCCTGATGCTGGCCGGCATCTTCTATGGCTCGCAGTACGGCGGCGCCATCGGCGCCATCCTGATGAACATGCCGTCGCACCCGCCGCATGCGGTGACCTGTCTCGACGGGTATCCGATGACCAAGCAGGGCAAGGGCGGCGTCGCGCTCGGGGTGACGATGATCGCCTCGTTCTTCGCGGCGTCGGTCGGCATCATCGTGATGATCTTCGCCTCGCCGCTGCTGGTGCAGATCGCGTTCAAGTTCGGCCCGACCGAGATCTTCTCGATCATGCTCTTGGGCCTGCTCGCGGGCTCGACCATGTCGCGCGGCTCGCCGCTCAAGGGCGTGGCGATGACGATCTTCGGCCTCCTGTGCGGCGTGGTCGGCACCGACGTGAACAGCGGCAGCTTCCGCTTCGCGTTCGGCCTGCCCGAGCTGAGCGACGGCCTCGAACTGGTGGCCATCTCGATGGGCCTCTTCGGCGTGGCCGACTTCCTGCTCAACGTGAACCGCATGAAGACCATCGGCGACACCGGCACGCTCAAGCTGAGCGACATGCGCCCGAGCAAGGAAGAGCTGAAGCGCGCCTTCCCCGCGATGATCCGCGGCACCATCGTCGGCACCGTGTTCGGCGCGATGCCGGGCACCGGCCCGACCATCACCACCTTCATCGCCTACGCGCTGGAGCGCAAGGTGTCGAAGACGCCCGACAAGTTCGGCACCGGCATGATCGAAGGCGTGGCCGGCCCCGAGGCCTCGGCCCACTCGAAGACGCAGGTCGACTTCATCCCGACGATGAGCCTGGGCATTCCGGGCGACGCGGTGATGGCGCTCATTCTGGGTGCGCTGCTGATCCAGGGCATCCAGCCCGGCCCGCAGCTCATCACCGAGCATCCGGACATCTTCTGGGGCCTGATCGCCTCGTTCTGGATCGGCAACGTGATCCTCGTGGTGCTCAACGTGCCGCTGATCGGCGTATGGGTCAAGCTCCTGAAGGTGCCCTACAAGTACCTGTTCCCGGCCGCGATGTTCTTCATTGCGACAGGCGTGTACAGCACGCAGAACAGCCTGTTCCAGATCTGGGAAGTGCTGGTGTTCGGCATCGTCGGCGCGCTGCTGATGACGCTGGAGTTCTCGGTCGCGCCGATCCTGCTGGGCTTCGTGCTCGGGCCGATGGTGGAAGAGAACTTCCGCCGCGCGCTGCTGCTCTCGCGCGGCGACATGTCGGTGTTCGTGACGCGGCCGATCAGCGGCACCTTCATCGGGCTGTGCGTGCTGCTGCTGGCCGGCGTGGGCTACTCGGCGTGGCGCGGCCGTGCGGGGCGCAAGCCGGTGATCGAGCTGCCGAAGGCGCCTGACGGTGCGCCGCCTGCAGAGGCCATTTCGCTCGGCGGCAAGTAGGCCAGGCCAGGCAACAACCCAAAGAAAAAGGGCCCGATCAGTCGGGCCCTTTTTTCATTCGAGCTTCTACTTGAGCTTCTGCGCGAACGGCAGCATGCGTTCGCCGTCCGCATCGGTGAACACCACCGCCGGCGTGAGGCCCACGTAGCGCCCACCCTCGTGCGGCCGGGCTTCCACGAGCTGCAGGCCCACGAGCTTGCCGCTCTTCACGTAGCGCGTCTCGATGTAGATGCCGGTCTGGCCCTTCTTGTTGATCGGCAGAGCGGCGACGGCTTCGTAGTCGTCGGTCTTGAGCAAGTGGGTGATGCGGTCCTTCAGGTGGAAGTCGTACCAAGCCTGTTCGTAGACCATCGACTCGCCGGTCTGCACATGCTTGAGCATGATCACCAACTGCCGCTTGAAGAGCTTGAGCTCCTTCATGAGGAACTCGAAAAGATCGCCGTATTCGCCCGGTGCAACCTCGGGTGTCCGGAAAACTGCCATGTGCCTTGCTCCCTTTCTGGGATGTCGTTGGGACGGCGATCCCCTCGATCGCCGTTTGCGGGGCGCAGCTTACTACCCGCGTGTGAACGACAGGCTCAGGCCGGCGTGGTGCCCGTGTCCGGCTCGCGCACGCCGAAGGGCTTGCCCGGCAGCGGAATGAATTCGGTCTCGCCGGGCACATGGCCCATGCGCTGCGCGGCCCAATCGGCGCCGGCTTCGAGGATGCGCTCGCGACGGCTCGAAACGAAATTCCAGGTGATGTAGCGCGGGCCGTCGAGCGGCTCGCCGCCGATCACCATCAGGCGCACGGCCGTGTCGGATGTCAGCACGGCGCCCTGGCCGTCGGGCAGCACCGCCATCGTGTGCGCGGGGATCGCCTCGCCGTTGACGCGCACATCGGCATCGACGGCATAGATCGCCAGTTCGGGCGCCAGTGCGGGCAGCTCGAAGCGCCCGCCTGCCGGCAGCGCGATGTCGAGGTACACGGTCTGCACCAATGTCTTCACCGGCGAGCGCTGGCCGAAGGCCTCGCCCACCAGCACGCGCACATTGGCGCCCTGCTCCACCAGTTCGGGAATCGCATCGGCCGGCGTGTGCTCGAAGCTCGGCTCGACCTCTTCATGCGCCTGCGGCAACGCGGCCCAGAGCTGCAGCCCGTGGTTGACGTAGGTGTCGGCCTTCAGGCGCTCGGGCTTGCGCTCGGAGTGCACGATGCCGCGGCCCGAGGTCATCCAGTTGATCGCGCCGGGCAGGATCTCCTGCACGCTGCCGAGGCTGTCGCGATGCATCATCGCGCCCTCGAAAAGATAGGTGACCGTCGCGAGGCCGATGTGCGGATGCGGCCGCACGTCGTGCTCGGTGCCGGGCTTCTCGGTGGCCGGCCCGAAATGGTCGAAGAACACGAAGGGCCCGACCGAGCGGCGCTGCGCCGCGGGCAAGAGGCGCCTCACGTTGAAGCCACCACCCAGGTCCTTGTCGTGCGGTTGAAGCAATTGGGCGTGGGCGGTGGTGTCGGTCATCGGGGGCTCCGTGGGTGGCTGGGTTTTATGCGCGCGATCTTGCCACTGCCGCAATACGCTCGCCGAATGCGCGGGCGGTGTCGAAGTCGCCCTTGAACATCTCGGCCGGGCTCGCGTCCGATGGGGATTGCGTCAGCAGGCCGCCGTAGCCGCCCACGTAGTTCATCGAATCGCGCGTGGCCGCCTTGTTGTTGGTCGGAAGGATCCCCATGCTGACCCAGATGCCGCTGTGCTGCATCGCGAGTGTCCACAGGTAGGCCATGGTCGTGACCTTGTCGCCGTTCATGGTGGCGCTGTTGGTGAAGCCGGCGAAGAGCTTGTCTTTCCAGCCCTGCGTGTACCAGACCTTCGACGACGCATCGGCGAACTTCTTGAACTGCCAGCTCACGCCGCCCATGTACGTCGGCGAGCCGAAGACGATGGCGTCGGCCGCGGCCAGCGTTTCCCAGCCGCCCTCGGGCAGGTTGCCATCGGCGTCGATGGCGAGCAGTTGCGCGCCGGCGGATTCGGCCACGGCTTGCGCAATGCGCTGGGTGTGGCCGTAGCCGGAATGGAAGACGACAACGATGTTTGCCATGTTCGGGTGCTCCTTGTGTTTGTGTTCAGGGGTGGATCAGCGCTTGTCGATGCTGAAGCGGCCCGGGCCGAATGCGGCAAAAGCGAGCAGGCCACCGGCGATCGCCATGTTCTTGAAGAACTGGGTGTTCTGCGTCGCGTCGATCCAGAACTTGTGGAAGAACAGGCCGGTCGCGACCGTGAAGATCGCGATGATCAGCGCGGTCCAGCGCGTCTTGAAGCCGACCAGCAGCGCGATGCCCAGGCCCAGCTCGACGATGATCGCGATCGCCGCTGCGACCTCGGGCAACGGCAGGCCCGCCACCTTGGTGATGTAGCCGACGGTGCCCGCAAAGCCCATCAGCTTGCCGAAGCCGGCGGGGATGAACAGCGTGGCGATGAGGATGCGGCCGATCAGCGCCAGCGTGTCCTGGGCGGCGGCAAGGGGATGGGTGTTGGTGGTGGTTGCCATGGTTGAAAACTCCTCGGGTTGTTGAATGAAATGCAGGGGACGGAAAAAAAGCCGGGCGACAGGCGCCCGGCGGTGGATCAAGCGGTCAGGTCGAACACCAGCACTTCGGCGTCCTTGCCGGCGCCGAGCGTCAATTGCGATTCGCCTTCGAGCATCGCGGCGTCGCCGCCCACGAGCTTCTGGCCATTCACTTCGAGCTCGCCGCGCACCAGGTGCACATAGCTCTTGCGCGCCGGGTCGAGCGCCAGGCTGGCCTTCTCTTCGCCGTCGATGAGGCCTGCGAAGAGGCGCGCATCGGCATTCAGCTTCACCGAGCCCTCGCTGCCGTCGGGCGAAGCCACCAGGCGCAGCTTGCCGCGCTTCTCTGCGTCGCTGAACTGCTTCTGCTCGTAGCCCGGCGCGATGCCGCGCACGTTGGGCTCGATCCAGATCTGCAGGAAGTGCGTGGTCTCGTCCTTCTTGTGGTTGAACTCGCTGTGCATCACGCCGCGGCCGGCGCTCATGCGCTGGACGTCGCCCGGCGGAATGGATTCGATGTTCCCCATGCTGTCCTTGTGCGCCAGTTCGCCCGAGAGCACGTAGCTGATGATCTCCATGTCCTTGTGGCCATGGGTGCCGAAACCGGCGCCCGCGGCCACGCGGTCTTCGTTGATCACCCGCAGGTTGCCGAAACCCATGTGGGCCGGGTCGTAGTAACCGGCAAAAGAAAAGCTGTGGAAGGAGCGCAGCCAGCCATGGTCGGCATAACCGCGTTCCTGTGATTTACGGACTTGCAACATCGTAGAACTCCTTGGCCGTCCCCCGTGGGGGTGTTCCGGCCTTCTTCGTATGCCGCGCCGGATGCGCAGCGGATGTGAAGAACTTTAGGCCTGTGCCCCCGAGGGAAAAGCGTCCGGTTTTGATGGCATCATTCAAATTTTTTGATCAATGGAGCCGCCATGCCCAGCGCCAGAGATGTACTGACCCCCGACGCGCTCGCCATGCTGCAGACGGTGGCCAACACCGGCAGCTTTGCCGGCGCGGCGCGCACGCTCAACCTCGTGCCGAGCGCATTGAGCTACCGGGTTCGGCAGATCGAAGACGCGCTCGACGTGCTGCTGTTCGACCGCAGCGGGCGCCAGGCGCGCATCACCGAGGCCGGTGCCGAGCTGCTGCGCGAATCGGCGCGCCTCCTGAACGAGATCGACGCGGTGGCCAATCGCGTGAAGCGCGTGGCCACGGGCTGGGAGCCGATGCTGACCATCGCGGTCGACAGCGTGATCGCGCGCGATCCGCTGCTCGACCTGGCCACCGCCTTCTTCGCGCTCGATCCGCCCACGCGGCTCAAGCTGCGCGACGAGACGCTGCTGGGCACCATCGAGGCGCTGACCAGCGGCGAGGCCGATCTCGCCATCGGCGCGGTGCTCGATGCGGCGAGCCTCGCCTTCACGGCTACGGGCATCCGCAGCCGGCCCATCGGCGAACTGCGCTTCGTGTACGCCGTGGCACCGCACCATCCGCTCGCGCGCCTGCCCGAGCCGCTGACCGACGCGGTGCTGCGCCAGTACCGCGCGGTCGCGGCCGCCGACTCGGTGCGCAGCGGGCCGAGCATGACGGTCAACCTCGTGGGCGGGCAGGACGTGCTCACCGTGCCGAGCATGCAGTTCAAGCTTGCGGCGCAATTGCACGGGCTGGGCGGCGGCTTCCTGCCCGAGCCGATGGCGCGGCCGTACATCGAGGCAGGCCACCTGATCGAGCGCAAGACCGAGCGCACGCCGCCGCTGGGCACCATGCATTGCGCATGGCGCGTGCGCAGCGCGGGCGGACCGGGGCGCGCGCTCGAATGGTGGCTCGCGCAGTTCGAGCACGAAGCCACGCGGCGCGCCCTGCTGGAACGCCATCGCGGACGTTGAGGAAAGCCCTGAGGCGCGGTCTCCCAGCCACCGTCGCAGACCGATGTAGAGTGCGGACACATCCATCCGCATCCCTCCTCAAAAGAAAAGAGTCCTTCATGACCACTCGCGCAACTGCAAAGCAGACCGACCGCCACCGAACCCCCTCCACCCCTCGCCACTACGCCGTCGTCGGCGCCGGCATCGCCGGGGTGGCCTGTGCACGCACGCTGGTGCAGGCGGGCCACAAGGTCACGGTGTTCGAACGCGAAGCCGCACCCGGCGGTCGCATGGCGAGCATCGACACCGCCTTCGGCCGCTTCGACAGCGGCGCGCAGTACTTCACCGTGCGCGATCCGCGATTCGCGCTGGCGCTCGAATCCACGCCCAACCTCTGCCGCCCCTGGAGCGCCAACCTCGTGCGCGTGCTCGACGCCCACGGCCGCGTGGCTGAAGCGGCACTGCCGGGCCGCGAGTCGCACTGGGTGGCACAACCCGGCATGGACGCGCTGGTCACCCACTGGGCCGCACCGCTGGCAGACAGCCTCATCGTGAACACGCAAGTCACCCAGATCGAGCCCGATGCGCTCGACCCCAAGCGCTGGCAACTGCGCACCGCGGGCGAAGACGATTCGCAGCATGTGTACTCGGGCTTCGACGCCGTGCTGCTCGCCGTGCCGCCTTCGCGCACCCGCGTGCTGCTGGGCGACGGCAAGCTGTCGGCCTCCCTCAGCCAGAAGATCGAGCCGGTGCGCATCGCACCCTGCTGGACGCTGATGATCGCGTTCCCGCAGGCCAACCAGGCCAACATGTCGCACCTCGGCCCGCAGTGGAATGCGGCGCGCAGCACCCACCACCGCGTGGCGTGGCTCGCGCGCGAATCCTCCAAGCCCGGCCGCGAACGCATCGAGCGCTGGACGCTGCAGGCCAGCGCCGCGTGGTCGCAGGAGCACCTGCGCGACGACGCGCCGCGCGTCGAGGCCAAGCTCTTGCGCGCCTTCGCCGAGATCACCGGCATCCACGCCGTTCCCTCGCATGCGCAGACGCGCTGCTGGACCGAAGCCCAGACGCAGGTGCCTGTCGGCAAGACGCACCTCTGGGACGCCAAGGCCCGCATCGGCGTGGCCGGCGACTGGTGCACGGGGCATCGGGTGGAAGACGCGTTCCTCTCGGGCCTCTCGCTCGCGCTCGCCGTGATCTGATCCGCGGGATGCGTGAGACCGGCCGTTTCGCGCCCTCGCCCACCGGGCCGCTGCACGCCGGCTCGCTGGTGGCCGCACTCGCCAGCTGGCTCGACGTGCGCGCCCGCGGCCCAGAGGCGCGCTGGCTGATCCGCATCGAGGACGCCGACACCGAACGCTGCCTGCCCGGCATGGGCGAGCACATGCTGCGGCAACTCGCCGACTGCCACCTGCTGCCCGACGAAACGCCTGTGTGGCAGACGCAGCGCACGGCGCTCTACGAGGTGGCGCTGCAGAAGCTGCAGGCCCTCGGCCTCGCCTACCCCTGCGGGTGTTCGCGCAAGGACATCGACACCGCGCTCGCCCGGCTCGGCCAGCGGCACGAACGGCATGGCGAGCGTGTGTACCCCGGCACCTGCCGCGACGGCTTGCACGGCAAGCACGCGCGGGCCTGGCGCTTTGCTGCGGGGAAGTTCGAATCGGCATCGGAGCTCTCGGGCGAACTCCGCTGGACCGACCGGCGCCTGGGCGAACAACACCAGGACGTCGGCCGCGAGGTCGGCGACTTCGTGCTGCGCCGCGCCGATGGCCCATGGGCCTATCAACTCGCCGTGGTCGTCGACGACGCCGAGCAAGGCGTGACCGACGTGGTGCGCGGCGAGGACCTGGCCGACAACACCGCGCGCCAGATCCTGCTGCAGCGCGCGCTCGGCCTGCCGACGCCCAGCTACCTGCACACGCCGCTGGTGCGCGGCGCCGACGGCGACAAGCTCTCCAAGCAGAACGGCGCCACGCCCATCGACACCGCCACGCCCGAAGCTGCGCTGGCCGCGCTCGATACGGCCGCGCGCGTGCTCGGCCTCGGCCCCGCGACAGCCCCGTCCTGCGCGGCCGCACTGGCCGGCTGGGTGCCCGAATGGCGCGCTCTCTACAATTCGCGGCCGTAATGACCTTTCCCGACACCGTGCCCCACGACCTCCCGCCCAGCGACGACAACACAGACGACAGCGCAGGCGACGGCGACAACAAGCCGCACCCGCTGCACCGCCGCCTCAAGAGCTTCGTGAAGCGCGCCGGCCGCACCACCGACGGCCAGGCGCGGGCCTTTTCCGAACTGGGCCCGCTGTTCCTCATCCCCTACACGCCCGAGCCGCTCGACCTGACGGCGGCCTTCGGCGGCCGCGTCGCCCCGACGGTGCTGGAGATCGGCTTCGGCATGGGCGAGGCCACCGCGCACATCGCCACGGTGCGGCCCGAGACCAACTTCCTCTGCTGCGAGGTGCACGAGCCCGGCGTGGGTGCGCTGCTCAAGCGCATCGGCGAGCAGTCGATTTCGAACATCCGCATCTGCGCGCACGACGCGGTCGACGTGCTCGACCACATGCTGCAGCCCGGCACCCTGGCCGGCGTGCATGTGTTCTTCCCGGACCCGTGGCACAAGAAGCGCCACAACAAGCGCCGGCTGATCCAGCCCGAATTCGTGACCAAGCTGGCGCAGCACCTGCGCCCCGGCGGCTACATCCATTGCGCGACCGACTGGCAGCCCTACGCCGAGCAGATGCTCGAGGTGCTCGCCGCCGAGCCGCTGCTGCGCAACACGGCCGAAGGCTATGCGCCGAAGCCGGAATACCGGCCGCTCACCAAGTTCGAGAACCGCGGCATCAAGCTGGGCCACGGCGTGTGGGACCTGGTGTTCGAACGCGCCCGAGCCTGAAGAAGAAAGAAAGCTCCGCTACTCGGTCTGGAAGCGGAACGGCAAGCGCATCCGGGTGCGGCCCGGCCCACCGCGTTCGACAGCGGCGGGTGCGGCGAGCTTTCGATGCGAACCTCGTCCGCCTTGCCTTCCGCATCGACATAGAAAACCGCGATCACCACCCCAGAGAAAAGCAAGTTTCATAGGGGAATTCTGTAGCAGGCCCGCCTATCGCCCTGGCCTCGATATTGCTACACTTTTTTACTACTGTAAGTAAAAGGGCGTCCGGATGAACAAGTCACGCAGGGAATGGCTGGGCAAGGCATACGGCGCGCTGCTGCTGGGAAGCGGCATCGGCATCACTCACGGGGTCTCGGCGCAGACCCGCATGGGCGGCGCACCCCGCGTCGTGCTGCTCGGGCAATCGGTGCCGCTGACCGGCGGCGCGAGCGAAATCGGCAACGCCTTCGCTGCGGGCAGTCGGCTCGCGGTGAGCGACTTCAACACGCGCAACGCCACCACCGGCCTGCAGTTGAAACTGGTCCAGCTCGACGACGGCTACGACGCCGCGCGCGCCACCGCCAACGCCCGCACGCTGCTCGGTGCCCAGAAGGCCGACCTGCTGTTCGGCTTCGTCGGCACCGCCAGCAGCGAGGCCGGCGCGAACGTCGCCACGCAGCAGGGCAGCCTGCTTTTTGCACCATTCGCGGCCTCCGACAACCTGCGCGGCGCCGACCACCCCAACGTGTTCCATGTGCGGCCCGGCATGATCGACGAGGCCCTCAAGATCGTGCGCCAGTGCGCCACCGTGGGGCAGACCCGCGTGGCGCTGGTGGGCGACGACGACGCCATGGGCCGCGCCGGCCTTGCCGCCGTGCAGCAGGCGATCACCGAACTCAAGCTCACGCCGCTGGTCGCCAGCACGCTGGTGCCCGCGGGCGGCGACAAGCTCGACGCCGCGCTGAAAGACGTGCAGAAGCAGTCGCCCCAGGCCATCGTGCTGGTGTCGCTCTCGGGCACCACCGCCAACGCCATCCGCAAGCTGCGCAAGAGCGGCTACACCGGCAACTTCATGGCCTTCTCGATCGTCGGCATCGATCCGCTCTACGCGGAACTGGGCAAGGACATCGGCGGCATCGTGATCTCGCAGGTGGTGCCCTCGCCGCGGCCGTCGGCCATTCCGATCGTCAAGGAGTACCTCGCGGCGGTCGACAACTCCGACCAGACCGCGTCGTACGAAGGGCTCGAGGGTTTCATCGCCGCCAAGGCCGTGGGCGAGGCGGTGCGCCGCGCGGGCCGCGGCTTCAACACCGCGACCCTGCAGCGCACGATGACCGCGATGACCGACTACGACGTCGGCGGCTTTCGCATCAACCTGCGCCCGGGGCTGCGCGACAACGTGCGCAGCATCGACCTGATCAGCATCTCGGCGGACGGGCGCGTGCTGCGCTGATGGAATTCAGGCAACGCTGTCGAGCAGCAGCTCGGTAAACCGCTGCTGCACGTAGAGCGCGGTCGCACCGAGCGGCCGCCCCTGCAGCCAGAGCATGCGCACCGACAGCCGCGGCAGCGCCAGCGCGGGGCACGGCAGTTCCTTGAGCGCCTGGCGGTAGCCCTCGTAGTGCGCGATGTTCACGGGCAGCACGGCCCATCCGAGCTTGTCGGCCACCATCTCGGCCGTGCTGTAGAAGCTGTCGGAGCGCCAGACGCGCGGACTGTAGGCCACCTCGTGCACATCGTCCGCATGCATCAGCAACTGCCGGTGTCCGACCAGGTCCTTGCGCCGCACGGTGCGGCCGTCGGCCAGCGGATGGTCGACCGCCACGAACACGCCCTGCGGCACGCTGCCGATGCGGCGCAGCTCGAAGCAGGCCCGCGCCGGACCGCGGTCGAAATGGAAGGCCACGCTCGCGCGCTCCTGCTCCACGTAGTCGGCCACCTCGGTGGCGGTGCCGTTGAGCAGCGTGAGTTCGAGGCTCGGGTACTTCACCGAGATCTCGCGCAACAGCGTGGCGATGGCGGTGTACGGCAGCGCCTCGTCGAAGGCCATCGAGAGCGCGGCCTCGTTGCCGTCGTGCAGCGAACGCGCGCGCTGGTCAAGCTGCTCGGCCTGGCGCAGCAGCTCGCGCGCCTCGAGCAGCAGCACCTGCCCCGCTTCGGAGAGCTGCGCATTGCGTCGCGAGCGGTCGAACAGCGCCACGCCGAGGTCGGCCTCGAGCAGGCCGATGGCGGTGCTCACGGCCGACTGCGCCTTGCCGAGCCGGCGCGCGGCCGCGGAGAACGAGCCGCAGTCGGCGGTGGTGACGAACTGGCGCAACTGGTCGACGGTCCATTCCATGGCGCTTCCTCTTCTCATCTACTTATCAGATGGGTTTCATCTTTATTCATCCATTCTATTGAAGCAATATCGGCAATCCAGGCGAGGCGACCTCGCCCCATCCCTGAAAAAGAGAAGTCCGTTCGTATGCCGATCTCCCGTATCGCAATCCCCCGCATCCACACCGCGCCGCTGGCCTTGCGCTGGTGCCACGACCCCGCGCAGGAAGCCGCCATTGCCGCGCTGTTCATGCGCCAGCTGAGCCCCCGCTACATCTCGCACTCCGAGCTGCAGGGCGCACGCGCCGTCGCGCCCGGCGAATGGCGCCGCGACCTGCCCGACGTGCTGCGCGCCGAACTGCGCGAAACGCTCGCGCTGCCGCCGGCCACGGCCGCTTCGCTGGTCGCCACCGCGCACGCCGGCGATGCGCTGGCCGCCATCGCGCTGGTGTCCATCGACGAGGCCCGGCACGCCGCGCGCGCCTTCGCCACGCTCGACGACCTGGTGGTCGACGCGCCGTTCCAGTCGGCCGGCGTCGGCGGCCAGCTGTTCGAGTGGGTCTGTGCCGAACTGCGGCAGCGCGGCATCGCGCGCCTGTTCCTCGAAAGCGGCATCGACAACCAGGGCGCGCACCGTTTCTTCGAGGCGCGCGGCTGCGCGCCGGTCTCGGTCACGATGCTCAAAGAGCTGGAGGCCTGAGCGATGAATCCCGTGTTCAGGAAATGGATCACGCTGGTGATCGTCTCGATGGCGCTGCTCTTGATCGTGGTCGACATGACCGTGCTCTACACCGCGCTGCCCACGCTCACGCACGACCTCGCGGCCTCCTCGTCCGAGAAGCTCTGGATCGTCAACGCCTACACGGTGGTGGTCTCCGGCTTCCTGCTCGGCATGGGCGCGCTCGGCGACCGCGTGGGCTACAAGCGCATGTTCCTCGCGGGCCTCGCCGTGTTCGGCGTGGCCTCGCTGTGCGCCGCCTATGCCGGCAGCCCCGCGGCGCTGATCGCGGCGCGCGGCCTGCTGGGCGTGGGCGCCTCGATGATGATGCCGGCCACGCTGGCCATCATCCGGCTCGCCTTCGCCGACGAGCGCGAGCGCGCGGTCGCCATCGGCGTCTGGGCCTCGGTGGCCTCGGGCGGCGCCGCGTTCGGCCCGGTGGTCGGCGGCGTGCTGCTCGAGTACTTCTGGTGGGGCTCCGTGTTCCTCATCAACGTGCCGGTGGTCGTGCTCGCGCTGGTGCTCGGCGCCTGGCTGCTGCCGGGCCGGCGCGCGAGCGGCACTGCGCGCCCGAAGCCCTTCGACGTCATCGGCTCCGTGCAGGTGTTCGTGGCGCTGGTCTGCCTGGTGCTGGCGATCAAGGAATTCGCCAAGCCCGCGCCCTCGGGCCTGTCGATGGGCGTCAGCGGCGCGCTGAGCCTGCTGGCCATGGCGCTGTTCGTTCGGCGCCAGCGGCGCAGCGCGAGCCCGCTGGTCGACTTCCGGCTGTTCCGCGATCCGTACTTCTCGGGCGGCGTGATCGCGGCCATCGTGGCCTCGGTGGCGCTGATCGGCGTCGAGTTGGTGTTCAGCCAGCGGCTGCAGCTGGTGACCGGCCTCTCGCCGCTGCAGGCGGGCCTGACGATCCTGCCGGTGCCGCTCGCCGCCTTCGTGGCGGGACCGCTCGCGGGCATGGTGCTGCCCCGCACCGGTTCGCGTCCGCTGATCCTCGGCGGCCTGCTGGCCACCGCGCTCTCGCTGTGCGGCCTCGCGCTGGCCGTCGATGCCACGGGCGCGCTCAAGCTCGCGGTGCTGGTGCTGCTGGGCCTCGGCGTCGGCGCGACCATCACGGCGGCCTCGAACGCGATCATGAACAACGCGCCTGCCGAGCACGCGGGCATGGCCGCGTCGATCGAGGAGGTGTCGTACGAGTTGGGCGGCGTGCTCGGCATCGCGCTGCTCGGCAGCGTGCTCTCGTCGACCTACACGGCCACGCTGGCCATTCCCGACACGATGGCGGTGCCGGCCTCGGCGCGCGACGGCATCGACGGCGCGCTGCTCGCGGCCGAGACGCTGCCCACGCAGATCGGCTCGCAGCTCGTGGCGCTCGCGCACACGGCCTTCGACCAGGCCTTCTTCGCGGTGATGGTAGTGGCCGTGGCCATCGTGGTCACGGCGGCCTGTTCGGTGGCCTTGCTGGGCTGGCGCAACGCAAAGCCGCGCTGCGCCTGAGCCGACGCGTCAGCCGTTCGCGGCGCCGTGATGGCGTCGCCAAAACTCTCGTGCGCTGTCGGGCGCGAGGTTGGGCACCGCGACCGGCGGATGCGTTCAGCCGGTGCTCACAAGCCGCTGCAACGCATCGAGCGACAGCAATTCGATGCGCCCGTAGCCCAGCGCGACCACGCCCTCGCCCGCCAGCGCATTGAGCTCCTTCGAGAGCGTCTGGCGCGTCACGCCCAGCATCATGGCCAGCGCCTCCTGGGGCAGCTGGAGGCTGTGCCGCAGGTGCACAGACTGCGTCGCATCGCCGCGCGCCAGCACCAGCAGCCGGTGCGCCACCCGCGCGCGCAGGCTGCGCAGGGTGGCGTCTTCCGCCAGGCCATAGAGCATGCGCACCCGCGCCGCCAGCATCGCGCCGATGGCGTTGGAGAACACCACGTCGCGCATTTGCCGCGCGAAGGCTTCGGGCGACACCACCAGCAGGTCGAGCGCTTCGAGCGCGGTGGCGTCGTGCGTGCGCGGCGAGCCGTCGATCAGCGTGATCTCGCCGAACCAGTTGCCCGGCTCCAGCACCGCGAGGATGGCTTCGCGCCCGTCCTGCCGCAGCGACGAGATCTTGATCGTGCCCGCCACCAGCCCATAGAAGCCAGCGCCCGCAGCCTGGATCGGATCGCCCTGCCGGAAGATCATTGCGCCGCGCCGCACGTGGATGAGCTCGGCCGCGCCCACCAGCGCATCGCGCTGCGCGCGCGGCATGCTGGTGAACCACGGGTTGCCCTCCAGCGCGGCGCGGTGCGGGGCGGAGAGTCGCGGCTTGGAGGAAGGAGGCATCGGAAAGGCTTAGTTGCCTGTGAGCACAGGGGTTTACCAGCACCCCGCATTGTCAAATTCTTGACAGTTGAGCGTCAAGTGCAGGTCTACAGTGACCGCCACCCCACAGACAAAAAAACGGAGACGACACGATGAGCGCACGCGCAAGTTTCAAGAGCATGCAGGAAAGCACGCGCGAAGACTGGCAACTGATCGGCGGCGAGTTCATGCAGTTCGCGGGCGGCCTGCCCGCGCGCGTGATCAAGCACCTGCAGATCCTGGAAGGCGACTACGGCGGCTTTCCGGTCGACCGCTATACCCACTCGCTGCAGACCGCCACCCGCGCATTGCGCGACGGCCGCGACGAGGAGTACGTGGTGTGCGCGCTGCTGCACGACATCGGCGACACACTCGGCAGCTTCAACCACCCCGACATCGCCGCCGCGATCCTGAAGCCCTTCGTGAGCGAAGCCAACCACTGGATGGTGCAGCACCACGGGATCTTCCAGGGCCACTACTTCTTCCACCACATCGGGCTGGACCGCGACATGCGCGAGAACTTCAAGGACCACCCGCACTACGAGCGCACCGCCGAGTTCTGCGCGCTCTACGACAACCCCGCCTTCGACCCGACGGCCGAGACCTTGCCGATCGGCGAATTCGAGCCCATGCTGCGCCGTTTGATGGCGCAACCCAAGCAGAGCATCTACAAGACTGTGCTGAAAGAGCCGGCCACGGCCTGACCCCAGACAAAGGACCCACACCATGAACGCAAACTCCCAATCCGAAATCCAGAAGCTCGTCTCCGCCGAAGAGTGGCAACTGCGCGTCGACCTCGCCGCCTGCTATCGCCTCGTGGCCCTCTACGGCTGGAGCGACCTGGTGTTCACGCACATCAGCGCGCGCGTGCCCGGCCCCGAGCACCACTTCCTCATCAATCCCTACGGCCTGATGTTCGACGAGATCACCGCATCGAGCCTGGTGAAGGTCGACCAGCAGTGCAACAAGATCATCGAGTCGCCCTACCCGGTGAACCCGGCCGGCTTCGTGATCCACAGCGCTGTGCATGCCGCGCGCGAAGACATCCAGTGCGTGCTGCACACCCACACCAGGGCCGGCATCGCGGTGAGCGCGCAGAAGAACGGCGTGCTGCCCATCAGCCAGCAATCGACCTTCGTGCTGGCCTCGCTGGCCTACCACGACTACGAAGGCGTGGCCTTCCGCGACGACGAGAAGCCGCGCCTGCAGGCCGACATGGGGCATGCCAACTTCCTCATGCTGCGCAACCACGGCCTCCTGACCTGCGGCAAGACCATTGCCGACGCGTTCCTTTCGATGTACACCTTCGAGAACACCTGCCAGATCCAGATCGCGGCGCAATCGGGCGGCAGCGAGCTCACGCACGTGGACCCGAGGATCATCGACGGCGTGGGCCAGGCGATGAAGGTGCAGAGCGGGGGCCTGGGCGGTATGTTCGTCTGGCCTTCGCTGATCCGCAAACTCGACCGCATCGACGACAGCTACAAACAATAAGACGCGTCGAGACCCATCCGTCAGCGGTTTCCACGGCTGCCAGCGCCCGCGCGACGGGTGCCGGCAGCCATTTTTTTAGACAGAAGAACGACAGAGGAGACAAAAACCCATGGACACCACGCTCATCGTGACCCGGTTCCTGTTCGGCGCGCTCGCGCTGGTGATGTTCGGGCTGGGGCTGTCGCTCTCGCTCGCCGACTTCCGGCGGCTCTTCAAGCATCCGAAGGCGGTGACCATCGCGCTGGTGCTGCAGGTCATCGGCCTGCCGCTCGCGTGCTACGCGATCATCGTGGGCTTCGGGCTCTCGCCGGTGTTCGCCATCGGGCTCATGCTGCTGGCGGCTTCGCCGGGAGGCATTTCGGCCAACCTGTTCTCGCACCTCTTCGGCGGCAACGTGGCGATGAACATCTCACTCACGGCCGTGAACACGCTGCTGTCGATCGTCACGCTGCCGCTCATCGCCAACTGGGCGATCAATCATTTCGCGCAGAGCGGCCAGGTGGTGCCGCTGCAGACGCGGAAGCTCGTGGAGGTAATCGCGATCGTGCTGATCCCGGTAGCCATCGGCATGTTCGTCGCCTCTCGCAAGCCCGGCTTCGCGGCGCGCATGGAGAAGCCGACCAAGATCTTCAGCGGCGTGGTGCTCGCGGTGGTCACGGTGCTCGCCATCGCGAACGAATGGAAGACCATCACCGCCACCTTCGCCGAGATCGGCATTCCGGTGCTGCTGTTCAACCTCGTGAGCCTGCTCGCGGGCCACTACCTGAGCCGCGCCGCGGGTCTCGACAAACCGCTGGCCACCGCGATCAGCTACGAGATCGGCATCCACAACTCCACGCTCGCCATCTTCATCGCGGTGAGCGTGCTCGGGAGTTTTCCGCTCGCGCTGCCGGCCGCGATCTATTCGGTGGTGATGTACATCACGGCCCCGCTGTTCGGATGGTTGCTGCTGCGGCGCGGCCAGCCCGCCGCCGTGCCTGCGCGATGAAACACGCGGGGGCAGGTAAGACATAGCCCTACGGCCACGACGGAAACCCGCTTGCCGGGGCCTGGGCCCGTTGTCTGCAGAATAGGAGGCCATGCACGTTCGAAAAGCGGCGCTCGCCGCCCTCCTCTCCCTCTCCTCCGGCTTCCTTCCCTCCGCCTTCGCCGCCTCCGCCCCGGGTGCCCCCGCGCCCGCCGAGGTGGCGGACGCGCGCATCGAATCGCTGATCTCGCGCATGACGGTCGAGGAAAAGGCCGGCCAGCTCAGCCTCTACGGCCCCGCGGACATCAACATCCCCAACAACCCGCAGACCGCCTGGCGCAACGGCCAGCAGGAGACGGCCGACGTGCGCGCCGGGCGCGTGACCGGCCTTTTCAACAACGCGGGCCTCGAAGGCAAGCTGCGGCTGCAGCAGGTGGCGGTGCGCGAATCGCGGCTGGGCATTCCGCTGATCTTCGGCGCCGACGTGATCCACGGCTTTCGCACGATCTTCCCGATGCCGCTGGCCGAGGCTTCGAGCTGGGAGCCGGCGCTCGCCGAGCGCACCACGCGCGCGGCGGCGGTCGAGGCCACGGCGGACGGTTTCCGCTGGACCTTCGCGCCGATGGTCGACATCGCGCGCGATGCGCGCTGGGGCCGCGGCCTCGAAGGCGTAGGCGAAGACCCGTACCTCGCGCGCCAGTTCGCGGCGGCGCGCGTGCGCGGCTTCCAGGGCAGCAACCTCTCGAACGCCGATTCGATGCTCGCCACGCCCAAGCACTTCGCGGCCTACGGCGCGGCCGAGGGCGGGCTGGACTACAACTCGAGCGACATCTCCGAGCGCACGCTGCGCGAGGTCTACCTGCCGCCGTTCCGCGCGGCCATCGACGCGGGCGCGCTCTCGGTCATGAGCGCCTTCAACGAGATCGGCGGCATCCCCTCGACCGCCAACCGCGCACTGCTCACCGGCGTGCTGCGGGACGAATGGAAGTTCAAGGGCTTCGTGGTCTCCGACTTCACGGCCGACGAGGAGCTCATCGAGCACGGCTACGCCGCCAACAGCCGCGAGGCCGCCAAGCAGGCCTTCATGGCCGGCACCGACGTGAGCATGCAGAGCGGGCTCTACATGCGCTACCTGCCGGACCTCGTGGGCTCCGGCGAAGTGCCGATGGCGCGGCTCGACGAAGCGGTGCGCCGCGTGCTGCACGTCAAGCAGAAGCTGGGCCTCTTCGACGACCCGTTCCGCGGCCTCGACGGGCCGCCCGCCGCGAAGCGCACCGAGAACCCCGAGTTCATCGCGCTCGCCCGCGAGGATGCGCGCCGCTCCATCGTCATGCTGAGGAACGAAGGCAAGCTGCTGCCGCTGCCCAAGGCCGGCACGAAGATCGCGCTGATCGGCCCGTTCTCCGAAGGCACGAAAGACCTGATGGGCTCGTGGAGCCTGTTCCCGGGCCAGTCGGCGCCGGTGGGCATCGACGAAGGCCTGCGCGCTGCATTGGGACCCGATTCGTCCGTGACGATCACGCGCGGCTCGAACGTCGAATCGCCGCTGGCCGGCGGCATCGAGGCCGCGGTGGCGGCCGCACGCGATGCCGACGTGGTGGTGCTCGCCATCGGCGAGAGCCAGAAGATGTCGGGCGAGTCGCGCTCGCGCAGCGACATCGGCCTGCCCCAGCCGCAGCAGGACCTGGCCGAGGCCGTGGCCGCCACCGGCAAGCCGGTGGTCGTGCTCCTGAGCAACGGCCGCGCGATGGCGCTCAAGGGCGCGGTGCGCAATGCGCGCGCGATCCTCGTGACCTGGTTCCTCGGCGTGCAGACGGGCCACGCCATCGCCGACGTGGTGTTCGGCGACTTCAATCCCTCGGGCCGCCTGCCGGTGAGCTTTCCGCAGACAGCAGGCCAGGTGCCCTACTACTACGCCCACAAGCGCACCGGACGGCCCTCGCCCGAAGGCGCGCCGGGCACGTCGTTCAAGACGCGCTATGTCGACGCGACGAACGAGGCGCTCTACCCCTTCGGCTTCGGCATCGGCTACGCGCCCGTGCGCTACGACAGCGTGGAGCTGAGCCAGGACCGCATGACGATGGGCGACACGCTGCGCGTGCGCGCCACCGTCACCAACACCGGCATGCGCGAGGCCGAGGAAGTGGTGCAGCTCTACCTGTCGGAGCGCGCCGCGAGCGTGACGCGGCCGGTGCGCGAGCTCAAGGGCTTCCAGAAGGTGCGCATCGAGGCAGGCGCATCGAAGGTGGTCGAGTTCACGCTCACCGCGGCGGACATGGCATTCATCGGCCGCGACATGAAGCCCGTGGTCGAGCCGGGCGAGTTCGACCTGTGGGTGGCGCCCTCGGCCGAGAGCGGCATCCGCAAGCGCTTCGTGCTCACCCGCGAGTGAGGGTGCGAGTGAGCCGTGCGGCTCACTGGCCGTTCAGGTTCGCGCCCACGCTCGCATGGGTGGTCGATGCCGACAGGTTCGCCGACGCTACCGGCGGCTGCACCTGCGACTCGAGGAGCTCGGTCGGATGCATCGCGTTGTTGGCGCGCACCGCCTCGGCCTGGACCTGCGCACGGTCGGCGCCCGCCACCGACGGCTGCACCTGCGACTCGGCGATCTCGGTGGCATGCACGCCGTTGTTGGCGCGCATGGCATCCGCGGCCACCGCGTCGCGCGACTGGGTCGAGTGCGACATCTGCGGATAGTCAGGGTCGCCGCGCCCGCCCGCATGCGCGAGCGAGGCCAGCACCAGCGCCGGCACGGCGGCGATGCAAAGGGTTGCCATACGAACTCTCATGGGTGTCTCCTGGAGTGATTGGTTTTTTCACTCTAGGCCGGCCCACTTACAGGCCCGTGAGAGCTTGCTTAGACCTGCGTGAGAAGGCGCCGCGGCGAGAGCGCCTTCTCTCGCATCACAGCCTCAGTCGAACACGCCCGTGAACGCCACCCGGCTCACCACGCCCGAGCTGGTCACGCCCGCGCCGAACGTGACGCTGTAGCGGCCGTCTTCCGAGGTGCGGCGCAGCGAGCCGCCCACCGCGTTCTCGCTGCGGAAGTTGCCCATGCCCACGGCGTAGCTGATCTTGCCGGGCACGACCGGTGCGGACTCCATCGCCGCGACGCCCGCGATGCCCGCATACGCGCGGCGTGCGTTGTCGCTGATCTCGTTCTGCAGCCGTGCGGCCGTGAGGTCCGTGTAGGCCTTGCCGAACGGCAGGCCCTGCGCGGCGACGGTGTCGGTGTATGCATTGGCCGAGGCCACGCCGTTCTGCACCATGCCCTGCACCTGGCCCACGTTGGTCGCATCGGTCGGCGCGCTGCCGGGCGCCACGCCGGTGATCTGGCGATTGCCCAACGCCACTTCGCCGGCCGACGACTGCAGCCCGGCCATGCCGGTGGCCACGTAGTTCGACTGCGCGCCGCGCGTGGTCACGCTGCCCGCGCCGAGTGCCACGCTGTTGGCGTGCTGCACCACCGCGTTGGCGCCCAGCGCAATGCCCGCATCGGCCTGCGCCTGCGCACCGCTGCCGATGGCCATCGCGTTGTCGGCGTTGGCGCGGGCCGAGGCGCCGATCGACAGCGTCTGGTTCGCATTGACGTACACGCCCGCGTCGTTGCCAATCGCGATGTTGGCGTTGCCGTTCACGTGCGCGCCAGCGCCATTGCCCTGTGCCGTGTTGTCGTTGCCCGTCACGCCCTGGCCGGCCGTCGCGCCGAAGGCCTGGTTGCGGTTGCCCTGCACGCCGCCGCCCGCACCCTGTCCGGTCGCGAGGTTGTTGTTGCCCGAGACCTGTGCGCCCGCCATCTGGCCCGAGGCCTGGTTGCCCGAACCCGTGACGCCCGCGCCTGCGCCCGCACCGCTCGAGATGTTGTTGCTGCCGTTCACGTCGCGGCCCGCGCTGTTGCCGTAGGCCTGGTTGTTGTTGCCGGTGACATTGCCGCCGGCACTGGTGCCGTAGGCCTCGTTGTCGGAACCGGTGACGTGCTGGCCGGCGTTGGAGCCGGTGGCGTCGTTGCGGTTGCCGGTGACGAACTGGCCCGCCGCATAGCCGTTCGAGTTGTTGTAGTCGCCGGTGACGTTCTCGCCCGCGCTGCGGCCCATGGTCTGGTTCCAGCCGCCGACCACGTTGGTGCCCGCGTAGTAGCCGATGGCCTGGTTGGCGTTCTTGCCCGACACGTTGGTGCCCGCGCCTTCGCCGATGGCCAGGTTCCAGTTGGTGCTGACGTTGTTGCCCGCGCCGTTGCCCATCGAGATGTCGTTGCTGCCGGTCACGTTCTTGCCGGCGTTGGTGCCGATGGCGGTGTTCTCGCTGCCCGTGACGTTGTTGCCGGCGCCATTGCCCATGGCGTTGTTGTTGCTGCCCGCGACGGTCATGCCGGCGTTGGTGCCGGTCGAGTTGTTGTCGGAGCCGGTCACGCCGCTGCCGGCATGGAAGCCCGTCGCGTTGTTGTGATTGCCCGTGACGTTGTCACCCGCACTTCGGCCGAAGGACTGGTTCCAGCCGCCCTTCACGTCGGTGCCTGCCTGGAAGCCGATGGCCTGGTTGGCGTTGTCGCCGCTCACGTTGGTGCCCGCGCCGTCGCCGATGGCCAGGTTGTACTTGGTGCTGACGTTGTTGCCGGTGTTGGTGCCCATGGCCTGGTTGTTGGTGCCGGTGACGCCCGTGATGCCTGTGCCGGTACCGATGCCCAGGTTCGACTTGGCCGGATCCCAGGTGATGGTCTGGGCGTGGCCCAGGCCGACGCCGGAGCCGAGCGCGACGGCCAGCCCGACCAGGGCTGCGCCGCGCGTTGCGCGCTTGTGTTTCATGGTTCTCCTCGTTGTTGTCGTTCGGGGGTTGCGACTCAGGCCGCGAGATGCAGTGCCATCGCCGGATCGCTCACGCTCGGCTTGCCGGTTTCCACACGGCCCGAGAAGCGGCGCTCGAAGTTGTCGGCGGTCACGGTGAAGTCGTACCAGTGGCCGCTGTCTTCCAGGCTCCAGTGCAGCATCCCGGTGGCGCCCGCGGCCACGTCGAGCGACCAGGGACCGTCCGCGCGGTAGGCGTTGGCCTTGACCGACACCGTGCCGCTGCCCGTGCCGGTGTTGTGCACCTTCACGTAGACCTGGCCCGCGGCCGGGTCGTAGCAGACCTGCACCTCGGGCTTGAAGGCCGCGGCGTCGGTGGCCAGCGCGTCGCCCTTGAAGGTGCGCACATAGCCGTTGCTGCTGTACACCCAGAACTCGTACTTGCCGCTGTCGCTGGCGCCGGCGTTCCAGTAGTCGGTGAGTTGCTTGCCGGCTTCGACCGTGTAGCGGCGTGGGATGCGGTCCAGGTGCAGCTTGTCGTAGACGTGGAACACCGCGCCCTGGTCGCCGGTGTTGCTGAAGATCAGCGACACCAGGCCGCGCGGCTCGATGCGCGCGCTGGTGTGCAGCTCGTAGGGCAGTGCGCGCGAGAAACGCGTGCCCGTCTCCTGGAACAGCGGCTGCGGCGTGACGGGGGCCGTGGTGATGACGCCGGTGTTGGCCAAGGCCTTCTGCGCCTTGTTGATGTCGGGATAGTTGCTCGTGTCGGGCAGCTTGGGAACGACCGGATCGTTCGGGCTCACGAAATCGAAGCAGGAGGTGAGGTCGCCGCAGACCGCGCGATGCCACGGGCTGATGGCGTCGATCGTGACGCCGAAGCGCTTCTCCAGGAAGCGGCCCATCGAGGTGTGGTCGAACACCTGCGAGTTGACCCAGCCGCCCTTGCTCCACGGCGAGATCACGTACATCGGCACGCGCGAGCTCAGGCCCCAGGGGCGCGTCTTGCCGCTGGTGGTGTCGGCGGCGTTCAGGTAGCTGCCCACCGAGGCGTCGAAATACTCGCCGTCCAGCGGTACGGTGGACTTGCCCATCAGCTGGCCGCTGGCGTCGTAGGAGGGCACCGCCGGCATCGCCAGATGGTCGAAGAAGCCGTCGTTCTCGTCGAACGTCACGAACAGCGCCGTCTTGCTCCAGACCGCGGCGTTGGACGTCAGCGCGGTCAGCACGTCCGAGATGAAGTCGGCCGCGCCGGCCGTGCCTTCGCTGCTGCCGGGGTGCTCGGCCAGCGCCTGCGTGGGCAGCACCCACGAGACCTGCGGCAGGGTGTCGTTCATCACGTCCTGCTTGAGCTGGGCGAGGAAGTTGACGGCGCCGTCGGCCGCCGCAGGGCCGCCCGTGAGGCCATGTTCATAGATCGGCGAGCCCGGCTGCGCGGTGCGGAAGCTCTCGAAGGCCAGGCACCCGTTCATGGCGCCCGTCCAGTTGTTGTTCATGTTCTGGTAGATGTGCCAGGTGATGCCCGCCTTTTGCAACACGTCCGGCAGCGTGTCCCACTTGAACGAGTTGTTGACGTACTTGTAGTTGTAGGCACCCGAGGTCGGGTCGGTCTGGCCCGTGCCGTCGGTCTTCTGCACCCGGCCCGCGACCCAGCTGGAGGGGCTGGGCCAGCAGCGCGAGTTGACCGGTTCGGAATCGGTGTCCGTGCTGTTGATGCCCTTCTTGCGCAGCTCCGGATTGAAGTTGGAGCCCGACCAGAACACGATGCGGTTCGGATCGGTGCCGGTGAGGATGGAGCAGTGGTAGCCGTCGCAGATCATGAACGCATCGGCCAACGCGAACTGGAACGGAATGTCCGCGCGCAGGTAGTAGCCCATCGTCGCCTGGCTCTTGAACTGGATCCAGCGGTCCATCTTTCCCTGGTTCCATGCGCCCTGCATGTCGGGGAAGTTGTGCGGCGTGCCCGAGCCGATCAGCGCGTTGGCAATCGTCGAATCACGCCGGAAGGGCTGGATGTCCGGTCCGCCGACGGTGGAGTTCGGCTGGAAGTACACCGACTTGCCGCTGGCCAGCGGAATCGGGAAGCGGTCGCCGAAGCCGCGCACGCCGCGCAGGGTGCCGAAGTAGTGGTCGAAGCTGCGGTTCTCCTGCATCAGGATCACGATGTGCTTGATGTCCTTGATGGTGCCGGTGTCGACGGCGGCTTCGACGGCGAGCGCCTTGCGGATCACGGGCGGCAGCATCGTCAGGGCCGAGGCGGCACCGATGGCGCCGGCCGACTTGCGGAAGAAATCACGACGGTTGGGGGTGTTCATGGGTGGTCTTTCAACGCGGGGAATGGGGGGCTGATCGGTTGGCGAGGGGCGCTGTCAGGGCGCGCACTTGAGGGCGGGCTGCGGGGGTTGGTCGCCACCGGGCTGTTGCGGGCCGCTGCCGGCGGGCGGCGTCTGGCCCGGCGGGAGGATGGGCAGTCCACCGCTGCCGCCACCACCACCGCCGCAGGCGGCGAGGCCAAGGCACAAGACGAGGCCCGCCGCAGCGAGGCCGTACCGGGAAGAAGCTGTTTTCATGAGATGTCCTTTGGAGTCGGTTGGGCGTGAGGAAGCAAAAAAGCGAAATCGAAGGCAAAGCCGGTCCCTGCGGGCCCGCGAAGGGGTCGCACCGGAATCGGAAAAAAGTCGGGGGATGGGGTGGGGCTAGCGCTCAGGCATAGCGGCTGCGCAGGCGGGCTGCGACCCTGTCGAGCACGAGCACCGTCAGGAAGATCGCGATCAGGATCGTTCCGACGTGCGCATAGTTGTACATGTCGTAGCGGCCCTTCAATTCCTGGCCGATGCCGCCCGCGCCCACCAGGCCCACCACGGTGGCCATGCGCACGTTGCGGTCGAGCACGTAGAGCGTGTAGGCAATGAACTGCGGCATCACCTGCGGCAGCACCGCGAAGCGCATCACCTTGAGCTTGTTCGCGCCGATGGCGCGCAGCGCCTCCTGCGGCTTGTCGTCTGCGGTCTCGATGTCTTCCGCGTAGAACTTGCCGAGAAAGCCGGCCGAATGCAGCGCGAGGGCCAGCACACCGGCGATCGGGCCGAAGCCGTAGGCCAGCACCAGGAACAGCGCACTCACCAGTTCGGGCACCGCGCGGAACATGCCCACCACGCTGCGCGCCAGCGTGTAGACGGCGCGGTTGGGCGTGTAGTTCTTGGCGCTGCACCAGGCCAGCGGCGCGCTCAGCACGATGGCCAGCAGCGTGGCCCAGATGGCGATCTCGAAGGTCTCGAGCATCTTCACCGCCACATGCCAGAGATAGCCGAAGGGCTCGACGAGCACCTCGCGCTGGTCGACCACCTCTTCCATCTGCAGCGTCTGCGGGTTGAGCTTGGGCTGGCGCGACTCTTCGGTCTCGACATGCGAGAACCAGGGCAACTGGTTGCGGTCGAAGCCTTCGATGCGCGCGACCTCGGTGCGCTCAGAAATCTGCGGCGGAAAGAGCGAGCGCGCGATGGTGCCCAGGCCCGAGAGCACCTGCGACTGGTCGCGCAGGCCGACAGCCGCGAGCACGCCTTCGCCGGTGAGCGAGAGCATGCGGCCCATCTCCACGCGCTGGCCGGCGAAGAAGCCGACCACGAGCACGAGGAACAGCACGACGAGGCTGCGGGTGCCGAAGGGGCGCGGCAGTTCCCAGGCGGATGACGGGCGGCTCATCGTGCAAGCTCCAGTGCGCCGTTGTGCAAGGGCAGCACGGCTTCGGGTTCCGTCGGCACGGCCTGCGGATGCGCCGCGGTCGCGGGCCGGCCGTAGATCGCATCGAAGACCTTGGGGTCGAACGCTTCGGGCGCCCCGTCGAACACCACCGCGCCATGGCGCAGCGCCACGATGCGGTCGGCGAATTCGCAGGCCAGCTCGATCTGGTGCAGGCTGCACAGCACCGTGGTGCCGCGCTCGCGCGCCTCGCGCCGCAGCAGCGAGAGCACGTCGTGGCTGGTCTGCGGATCGAGGCTCGCCACGGGCTCGTCGGCCAGCACCAGCGGCGGATCGAGCATGAAGGCACGCGCGATGCCCACGCGCTGCTGCTGGCCGCCCGAGAGCTCGCTCACGCGGCGCAGCAGGTGCTGCTCCTGCAGGCCGACCGATTCGATCAGCGCGCAGGCCTTGCTGCGCTGCGCGTCGGTGAACAGGCCCAGCAGCGCGCGCCACGTCGGCATGGCGGGCAGCGCGCCGGCCAGCACGTTCTCGGCCACGGTGGAACGCAGCACGAGGTTGAACTGCTGGTGGATCATGCCGATGCGCGGCCGGATGCGGGCCAGCGCGGCGGCCACGATCGGCACGCCCTCGACCTGCACCGCGCCCTCGGTCGGCCGCACCAGCCCGTTGGCCATGCGCAGCAGCGTCGACTTGCCCGCGCCCGAGGAGCCCAGGACCACGCAGAACTGGCCGGCCGGCACCTGGAGCGAGACGCCGTCGAGCGCGCGCGTGCCGTCGGCATAGCGCATGGCGACCGAATCGAAGTTCAGCATGGCCGTGCTCAACGCTCCGCGGCCTTGGCGAGGATGCGGCCCTTGAGCTCGTCCGTCAGGAGGCCGAGCTTCTCTGCGGCGACGTTGAATTCGTCTTCCGAGAACTTGGTGTCGTAGCCGTCGATCTTGCCGCCGCCGTAGCCGCGGATCATGTCGGGCGTGATGCCGGGGGCCTTGTTCACCGTCTGGAAGGCGTCTTTCAGCTTGGTCTTCAGCGGCTCGGGCAGCTTGGAATTGAGCGCGAGCGGCGGGTACGGAATGGCCATGCTCCTGGCGATGACCTTCATGGTCTTCGGATCGACCGCGCCCTGCTTGACGGCCTTCTCGTACGAGTCGAACGAGAGCGAGGCGACGTCCACCTGGTCCTGCACCAGCGCGGCCAGGCTGCTGGCGTGGCTGCCGGTCATGCGGATGGCCGAGAGGTCCTTGGCCGGGTCCATGCCCGCGTCCATCAGCATCGCGACCTGGAAGGTGAAGCTCGACGCCGAGTTGACGTCGCCGAAGGCCACGCGCTTGCCCTTCACGTCCTTGATGGCGGCGATGGGCGCATTGGCCTTGGCGAACATGCCGGCGTAGTACACCGAAGCGCCCTTCTCCACCCCCACGGCCAACAGTTGCGCGCAGCCGCGCTTGTGGGCCTGCACATACGACACGGGGCCGAAGAAGGCGATGTCGGCGAGCTGGTTGCACATGCCCTCGACCACCGCGCCGTACGACTGACCGACCTTCAGGTCGAAGTTCAGGCCGGTGGTGCGGGTGATGGCGTTGAAGACGGGCGCGTAGTCGGCCTTGGTGCCCGACTCGGTGCCGCCATCGGCCGGAATCAGCAGCACGCGCAGCGGATGCTCGCGCGAGCCGTCGGCCACGGATTGCGCATGCGCCGGGAGGGAAAGCGCTGCGGACAGCGAGAGTGCGGCGGCCGCGACGGCCAGGAGCTTTTTCATGATCGGTTCCTTCGTTTCGGATCTGTGGGCAGAGCGGGAGAACGGGTCCATCGCTCGGATGCCGGTGAGCTTAGAAACGAAAGATGACAGGAAAATGAAATTAGCTCAGTACAAAATTAGCAATCCACTGAGCAATGTTCAATACAATCCGCCGCCATGGCCGAGATACCGGTCGGCCGATACCGGAGATCCATGAGCACGAATTTCAAGACAGCGACAGTCAATGGCAGCAACAGCACCGCAGCGGATGGCGAATGGCTCACCCAGGCCCGCCACCTGCTCGTCGACCTCGACGGCACGCTGGTGCGCCAGCAGGAAGCGATCGACGGCGCAGCCGGGCTGCTCGCGCACTTTCACGACCGCTACGCCATCGTTTCCAACAACTCCACGCACACGGCGCAAGGCCTTGCGCAACGCTTGCGCCGACTGGGCCTGCGCGTGCCGCCCGGGCGCATCGTGCTGGCCGGCGAGCTGGCGGTGCGGCAGCTGGCGCAGCAGCACCCCGGCGCGCGCGTGCTGCTGATCGGGAGCATCGCCCTGCAGCGCTTTGCGCGTGCCGAGGGCTGCGACCTGGTGCAGGCCGATGCCGATTTCGTGCTGCTCGCGCTCGACATGCACTTCAGCCACGCGCGCCTGGCCGCCGCCGCGAACGAACTGCTGCGCGGCGCCAAGCTGATGGTGACCAATGCCGACGCCACGCATCCCGGTCCGCAAGGCCGCGTGGTGCCCGAGACCGGCGCGCTGCTCGCGGCGGTGATTGCCGCGAGCGGCGTGCAGCCGTGGCGCGTGATCGGCAAGCCTGCGCCGCTGCTGTTCGAGGAAGGCCTGCGCCGCCTGGGCGCGGAGCCCGCAAGCACCGTGGTCATCGGCGACAACCCGCTCACCGATGCCGAAGGCGCCGCGCGGCTCGGCATGGCCTGCCTGCTGGTGGGCCAGGCGCCGGGGGCGGTCGCGCCCACCGTGGCCGGGCTGTTCAGGCCCTCTTCTTCGGTCGCCGCGACCGAAGAATCGCCTCAGTACCTCTTGAGCGAGAGCACGTCGAAGGTCTGGCGCAACGTGCGCACCGAGGTGTCGTAATCGGACAGCGCAAGGCAGGCGATCAGCACGTCGATGATCGCCAGCTGCGCGAGCCGGCTCGTCATCGCCTCGGTGCGAAAGCTCGTCTCGCGCGCCATGGTGAACAGCACCACGTCGGCAAAGGCCTGGATCGGCGACTTGCCGAAATTGGTGATGCACACCGTCGAGGCGCCCGCCTCCTTGGCAAGCCGCGTGGCCGTGACCGTCTCATGCGTGCTGCCCGAATGCGAGATGGTGAGCACCGCCACCTTCGGATCGGTGAGCGAGGCACTGATGGCCTGCACATGCGAATCGACCACCACCTTGGCGTTCAGGCCGATGCGCAGCATGCGGTAGTGAGCGTCTTCGGCGATGGTGGCCGAACTGCCGATGCCGTAGATCTCGATGCGATCGGCGGCGCGGAACAGCTTGACCGCGCGCTCCATCGCCTTCGCGTCGAGCGTGGCCTGCGTGTCGCGCAGCGTCTGCACATTGCTCTGGAAGATCTTGCGGATCACGGCATCGGCCTTGTCCTGCGGATCGAGGTCTTCGTGGATGAACTGCACCGGCTGCACGATCTCCTGTGCGAGCGCGATCTTGATCTGCTGGAAGCCGGTGGCGCCGAGGTTCTTGCACAGGCCCACGATGCTGCCTTCGCTGGAGCCGGTGCGCTCGGCCACCTCGCTCACCGACATGTGGACCACCTCGCGCGGGTTCTTCACGATGAAGTCGGCGATGCGCTGGCCTACGGGGCCGAGCGACGACCACAGCGTCTCGATGCGTGCCAGCACTGCCGAGACCTGGCCTTCCGGCAACTCGGGCGGCGGCATGCCGGTGGCCTTGGGGCTGGCGGATCGGGGGGTGCTGTTGCTGCTGTTGCGCTTCATGGGCCGCGAGCTTACCCGGCCACGATGGCGGTTTCATGCGCCCGCGCGGCCGGCGCGCATACTGGGCCCTCCTTTGCTGCTTCGAGGCCTCGCCCGCGAGGCCCCGCACCCCTTCCGATGCCGGGCTACCGAATCAAGCTGGAACGCATCGCCATCGCGGGTGCCGATGACCTGGTCATCCGGTCGCTGCTCGACCGCCAGCAGTACGCCGACCCGCTGGGCGACGCGGCCGCGCAAGGCATCTCTTCGGCGGCGTGGCCGATGTTCGGGCTGCTCTGGCCCTCGGGCGCGCAACTGGCCGCGCGCATGGCCACGCACCCCGTGGTGACCGGCGCGCGCGTGCTGGAGATCGGCTGCGGCCTCGCACTCGCCAGCCTGGTCGGCCACCGCCGCGGCAACGACATGACCGCGAGCGACTGCCATCCGCTGACGGCGGGCTTCCTGCTGGAGAACATCCGGCTCAACGCGCTTGCGCCGATGAAGTACCGGCGCGGGCATTGGGGCATGCGCGAGACGGGGGCCGAGGGCGATGTGCACGGTGTGTTCGACCTCATCATCGGCAGCGACCTGCTGTACGAGCGCGATGCCGGTGGCCTGCTGGCCGCCTTCATCGGACGCCACGCGAGCCCGGCCGCGCAGGTGTGGATCGTGGACCCCGACCGCGGCAACCGCCCCGCCTTCAACCGGCAGATGGCCGATGAAGGCTTCGGGATGTGCGAGGAGCGGCTCGACCAGCGCGCCGCGGTGGGCCGCGTGGCGTACCGGGGGCGGCTGCTGACCTATCGGCGCATCGACACCTGAGAAGGTGTGAACGAATCCGCCATGCCCGCTCATCCCGCCCAAGCACACCCGCTCGGCGTTGCAAATGCTCGCCATAGCCCGAGCTATGGCTGCGCTTTGCGCCTTGATCGGGCGCGCCTGGGCGGGCTGCTCGGGCACGCCGAATTCATTCACACCTTCTGAGCACCTGGCGCCGGAGGCAGAATCCGATCGGTCCACAGGGGGCGCCATGAAACAACAGAGAACCAGCAGATTCCACGGATGGCTGCGCCGCGGCGCGCTCGCCGCCACCGCCGCGTTTGCCGCACTCGCACTGGCCGGCTGCGCCACCTTGCCGGACGAGGGGGCGCGCAGCCACGCCACCGCCCTGCCCGTGCAGGGTCCGGCCACGCCGCTCGACCGCATCGCCACCGCCTCGATGGCCGGCGCCGAGCCGGGCGCGAGCGGTTTCCGCCTGATGCTCGGCCTGGCGAGCATGGACACCCGGCTTGCCCTCCTGCGCGGCGCCCGCCGCTCGCTCGACCTGCAGTACTACCACCTGCACAACGACGCCACCGGCCGCCTGGTGCTGCGCGAATTGCGCGACGCATCCCGGCGCGGCGTGCGGGTGCGGCTGCTGGTGGACGACCTCTACACCGAGGAGGTGGAGGCGCTGCTCAACGGCGTGGGCGCCTATCCGAACATCGAGGTCCGCGTGTTCAATCCCTTCCCGACGCGCGGCGGGCAGGCCGCGCGCTTCGCGGCCGCGCTCTTCGACTTCGCTCGCGTGAATCGCCGCATGCACAACAAGCTCTTCGTGGCCGACGGCGTGCTCGCGGTGGCCGGCGGGCGCAATCTCGGCGACGAGTACTTCATGCGCGGCACCGACTCGAACTTCTTCGACTACGACGTGCTCGTCGCCGGCGCCGTGGTGCCGCAGATGTCAGGCGTGTTCGACGCCTACTGGAACGCCCCCCAGGTGCGCACCGCCGCGTCGGTGCTGCGGCCCACGCGGGCCCCCGAGGCATTGCGCAGTGCCTTCGACACCGCCGTGGACGGCGCCGACACGCCCGAGCCCGTGCCCTTTCGCAATGTCGACCCGCTGGGCCGCGTGACCATCGGCGACGAGCTGGCGGCCGGCCGCGTGAAGCTGGTGCCCGGCACGGCGCAGGCCTTTGCCGATTCACCGGCCAAGGCCTGGGGCGAGCCCGAACCGGCCCGCCTGCCGAGCGGCGCCTTGCTCGACAGCAGCCGCCGCCTGCTGAGCGAGGCACTGGACGGCGCGCGCGAGGAGGTGCTGATCTCCTCGCCCTATCTCGTGCCGGGCCCCCTGGCGCTCGAAGGCATGGAGAGCAATGTCCGCCGGGGCGTACGCATGAGCCTCATCACCAACTCGCTCGCCGCCACCGACGAACCGGTGGTGCATACCGGCTACCGGCGCTATCGCGACAACCTGCTGCGTGCGGGCGTCGAGATCTTCGAGATCCATCCCGAACCGAGCCGCACGCTGTTTGCCGGCAACATCGGCGAGGGCACGCGCATCCGGCTGCACACCAAGGCCGCGGTGATCGACAACCGCCGGCTCTTCATCGGCTCGGTGAACATGGACCCGCGCTCCGCCGCACTGAACACCGAGTTCGGCCTGCTCATCGACAGCCCGCCGCTCGCGAAGGAAGCGCACGATTTCCTGCAGCAGCTGAAGGACCACGCGTCCTATCAGGTGAAGCTCAAGCCCGGCAGCCGCTTCGAACTCGAATGGTGGCGGGTAGACGGCCCGCAACCCGTGAAGGTGTCCGACAGCGAACCGGGGGCCGATCTGTCGATGCGGATGAAGCTCTACATCCAGTCGCTGGTGATTCCGGAGTCGCTGCTGTGAGGTCCAGGGCCTGAAACCTGGTCAGCGGCAGAAACGAAAAAACGGGCCCGAGGGCCCGTTCTTCATCGTGTCGACCGACGATCGACTCAGCGTGCAGCCTGGCGCGTGAACGACACGCTGGGCTTCTTGTAGGCAGCAGGCACTTCGTCGCGGTAGTAGGCGCGGCGGTCGAGGCTGGCGAACGGGTCGTGCGCCTTGGCGACGGCTTCGGCCTGGATGGTTGCGCGGTCGGCGGTCGAGGTGAACGCTTGTGCGCCGGCGGTGGCACCGTCGCCGTATTCGTTGCCGGCGCGAGCGGCGGCAACAGCTTGCGGAGCGACTTCTGCACGCGACACCGACGAGTTCACGGTGTGCACGCCGTCATAGGTTTCTGCTTGCGCACCGGCGGCAGCCAGGAGCGAGAGAGCAGCAGCAGCGAGGATCTTCGAGGCATTCATTTCAATCTCCTTCAATCGGTTGGTTGGTGAGATGAAGTGTGATCCTGAAGCCCTTCGAAAAACCGCCGCAAAATGAATCGCGGCGTTCACGAGATTGAAACAATGGGGATTGCGTCGACTCGTTACATCGCCAGGATGTTGCGTGCAATATCAGTGCGAAATCATCCAAGGCCGCTTCGACGGCGCCGATTTCGCACCGCTCGGTGCGGTCACCGTCGCGCTGCGGCGGGACGACCCCGAGCAGCAGCCGCAACCCGCCGGATGCTTGAAGCGCGCGTAATCCCGGGAGCTCCCGGGCTCATGCCGCGCGCGCTCGTTGGTCTCCATCGCGCTGCGCGTGCCGGAAGCCATCAGCGCAAGCCGCGGTGCGGCCGAAAGTACACGCGGCGAGGCGCATCCGCAGTCGGGGCACGCGGCCGGCTCGTCGCGCTGGCCCGAAGGCCGCAACGCGTCGAAGCCGCCGCACTGCGCGCAGGCGTAGTCGTAGGTCGGCATGTCTGCTTTTTCTTCTTCAGCGCAGGTCGTGCGACAGCGGCATGTCGATGCTGCCGTCGATCATCTTCACCGGCCCCGAGGCGTTCGGGTTGATGTCGAAGTCGAAGATGCCCGTGGGCAGCCACAGCGTGGCGCATGAATTCGGCACGTCGACCACGCCGCTGATGTGGCCCTGCACCGGCGCCGTGCCCAGGATCGAATAGGCCTGTGCGCCCGAGTAGCCGAATTTTTTCAGGTATTCGATGGCATTGAGACAGGCCTGGCGATAGGCCACGTTCACGTCGAGGTAATGCTGCTTGCCGCTCTCGTCGACCGAGATGCCTTCGAAGATCAGGTAGTCGTTGTACTGCGGCGTGATCGGGCTGGGCTTGAAGATCGGGTTCTTGATGCCGTACTTGGCCATGCCGCCCTTGATGAGCGTGACCTTCATGTGCACCCAGCCCGCCATCTCGATGGCGCCGCAGAAGGTGATCTCCCCGTCGCCCTGGCTGAAGTGCAGGTCGCCCACGCTCAGGCCCGCGCCGTCGACATACACGGGGAAGAACACCTTCGATCCGCGCGACAGGTCCTTGATGTCGCAGTTGCCGCCGTGCTCGCGCGGCGGCACGGTGCGCGCGCCCTCGGCTGCGGCCTTGGCGCGCGCTTCACCGGTCATCTTGCCCATGTGGGCGGTGCCGGCGAACGGCGGATTCGCAAGGCCCGGCACGCGGTCCGGATCGGTGGCGATGAGCTTGCCTTCGCGCTCGTTCCACATGTCGAGCATCGGCTTGTCGGGCAGGCAGCCGATCAGGCCCGGGTGGATCAGCCCTGCGAAGTTGACGCCCGGAATGTGGCGCGAACTCGTGAACATGCCCTTGAAGTCCCAGATCGATTTCTGCGCTTCGGGAAAGTGATCGGTGAGGAAGCCGCCGCCATTCTTCTTCGAGAAGAAGCCGTTGAAGCCCCACAGGCTGTCCTGCTTCGCGCCGATGTCCAGCAGGTCGACCACCAGCAGGTCGCCGGGCTCGGCGCCCTTCACGCCTACCGGGCCCGAGAGGTAATGCACCGTGCTCAGGTCGATGTCGCGCACGTCGTCGGCGCTGTCGTTGTTCTTGATGAAGCCGCCGGTCCAGTCGAAGGTCTCGAGGATGAAGTCGTCGCCCGGGTTGACCCAGCAGGCCATCGGGATGTCCGGATGCCAGCGGTTGTGGATGTTCTCGTTCTCGGTGGGTGACTTGGTCAGGTCGACCTTGATCAGCGTGTCCGTCATTTGCAGTGGCTCCTGGGGTTGTGGTTAGACAGAGAGATAGGCCTTGATGTGATCGACATCGGTCTTGTCGCGCGCGGTCTCGTGCACGAGGCGGCCGCCTTCGATGACGAAGAGCCGGTCGGCCACGTCCATCGCGAAACTGAGCACCTGCTCGGACACGACGATGGTGATGCCGCGCAGCTTGCGGATTTCGTTGAGCGCCTTGGCGATGTCCTTGATGATCGAAGGCTGGATGCCCTCGGTGGGCTCGTCCAACAGCAGCACCTTGGGGTCGGTGACGAGGGCGCGTGCAATCGCGAGCTGCTGTTGCTGGCCACCGGAGAGGTTGCCGCCCTTGCGGCGCTTCATGTCCCACAGCACGGGGAACAGCGCGTAGATCTCTTCGGGAATGCGCCTGGTCTTCGAGTTCTCCAGGCCCGTCTGGATGTTCTCTTCCACCGTCAGCGTCGGAAAGATCATCCGGCCCTGCGGCACATAGGCGATGCCCTTGGCCACACGACGAAAGCTCTCGTCGCGCGACACGTCCTGTCCCGCCACTTCGATGCGCCCGCTCTTGATCGGCAGCACGCCCATGAGGCTCTTGAACAGCGTGGTCTTGCCCATGCCGTTGCGGCCCATGATCGCGACGGTTTCGTTGGCATGGCCCACGAACGAGATGCCGTGCAGCGCCTCGCTCTGGCCGTAGGCGGTGTGCAGGTCGTCGACCTTCAGCATGATGTTGCTCATGGTTCAGTGCCCCAGGTAGACGTCGATGACCTTCGGATCGGCCTGCACCTTCTCCATCGGCCCTTCGGCGAGGATCTTTCCCTGGTGCATCACGGTGACCTTGTGCGCGATCTGCTTGACGAAGGCCATGTCGTGCTCGATGACGATCACCGCGCGGTTCTGGCAGATGCGCTTGAGCAGGTCGGCGGTGAGTTCGCGTTCGCGCGCGCTCATGCCGGCGATGGGCTCGTCGAGCATCAGGAGTTCGGGCTCCTGCATCAGCAGCATGCCGATCTCCAGCCACTGCTTCTGGCCGTGGCTCAGGAGGCCCGCTTCGGTGCGCAGCTTGTCGGCCAGGCCGATGTCTTCGGCCACCGCCTGCACCTTGGCCTTGACCTCGTCGTCGCACTTGAAGGCCAGCGCGCCGAACACCGAGCGCCCTTTCGGAAAGGACACCTCCAGGTTCTGGAACACGCTGAGGTTCTCGTAGATCGACGGCGTCTGGAACTTGCGGCCAATGCCCAGCCGCACCCGCTTGTGCTCGGCCATCTTCGTGAGCTCGGTGTTCTTGAACTTGATGCTGCCGGCGCTGGCCTTGGTCTTTCCGCAGATCAGGTCGAGCAGCGTGGTCTTGCCGGCGCCGTTCGGGCCGATGATCACGCGCAGTTCGTTGCGGTCGATGTAGAGCGTCAGGTCGTCGATGGCCTTGAAGCCGTCGAAGGAGACGGTGAGGTCTTCCACGGCGAGCGCGAAGTCTGTGTTGCTCATGAAGGTGTTCCGGGTTCAGGCGCGTTGGCTGCCGACACCTTCGGGCAGGTGGGGTTCGGGTGATGCGGTCGACGGGGCCGACGGCGTCATCGGCATGGCGGGCGGCGGCTGCACCGCGGCCTGGCGCAGCGCCTCGCGGCGGCCCTTCCACCAAGGCCGGATCTTTTCCTCCCAGAGGCCCGCGAGCCCCATCGGGAAAGCCATGGTCACGCCGATGAAGAGCCCGGCCATCAGGAAGAGCCACAGGTCCGGAAAGCTCTCCGAGAACAGCGTCTTGCCCGCATTCACCAGCAACGCGCCATACACCGCGCCCACCAGGCTCATGCGTCCGCCGACCGCGCAGAAGATCACCATCTCGATGGAGGGAACGATGCCCACGAAGCTAGGCGACATGAAGCCCACCTGCAGCGCGAACATCGCGCCGCCGATGCCCGAGAGCCCGGCCGCCAGGCAGAAGATGAAGACCTTGAAGTTCGACACGTCGTAGCCCGAGAAGCGCACCCGGTCTTCCTTGTCGCGCATCGCGAGCAGCAGCGTGCCGAGCTTGCTCGTCTGAATCCAGCGGCACAGCACGATGCTCGCGACCAGCAGGCCCACGCACACGTAGTAGAGGATGTACTTGGCGCCGTCGGTGCGCGTGTCCCAGCCCAGCATCGTCTTGAGGTCGGTCATGCCGTTGACGCCGCCCGTGTAGCCCTGCTGGCCGATGATGAGCACGGTGCAGATCAGCGCCACCGCCTGCGTGATGATCGCGAAGTACACGCCGCCCACGCGGCGCTTGAACATCGCGAAGCTCACGAGCCAGGCCAGCGCCATCGGCGCGAGCACCACCAGCGCCAGGCTCAGCGGCAGGCTCTTGAACGGCAGCCACAGCGTGGGCAGCTCGGTGATCTGGTTCCAGTCCATGAAGTCCGGGATGCCGGGCGTCGACTGGATCTTGGTGGTGATCGGGTCGGAGGCTTCGAGCTTGAGGAACATCGCCATCGCATAGCCGCCGATGCCGAAGAACACGCCCTGCCCCAGACTCAGCACGCCGCCGTAGCCCCACACCATCACGAGCCCCACGGCGACGAAGGCGTAGGTGAGGTACTTGCCCACGAGGTTCAGGCGGAAGATGTCGAGCGAGAGCGGCAGCACGACCGCCAGCAGCAGCACCAGCAGCAGGAGACTGCCCAGCTGGTAGCGCAGGATCGAGGCCTTGATGAAATTCATCGGAACGTTCTCCAGGAAGAAATCGGGTTCATCAGCGGCGGACCTTGACTGCGAAGAGGCCCTGCGGTCGCATCATCAGGATCAGCACGATCAAAGAGAGCGTCAGCACCTTGGCCATCGAGCCGGTCATGAAGAACTCGGAGATCGACTGCGTCTGCGCAATGCCGAAGGCCGAGACCACGGTGCCCAGCAAGCTCGCGGCGCCGCCGAAGGTGACGACCAGGAAGGCGTCGACGATGTAGAGCGAGCCCGAGGTCGGCCCGGTCGAGCCGATGGTGGTGAAGGCCGCGCCCGCCATGCCGGCGATGCCGCAGCCGATGGCGAAGGTCAGGCGGTCGGTCTTCATGGTGTCGATGCCGGTCGCGTTGGCCATGACGCGGTTGGCGACCGTGGCGCGCACCCTGAGGCCCCAGCGGCTCTTGTGCAGCGCGATCAGCACGCCGCCCGTGACCAGCGCGGTGAGCGCGAGCACGAAGAGGCCGTTGATCGGAATGTCCAGGCCTTCGTGCGGCGTCCACGAACCCATGATCCATTCGGGCAGCGTCGGGCTCACTTCCTTCGGGCCGATGAAGGTGCGAAAGATCTGCTGCAGCCCCAGGCTCACGCCCCAGGTGGCGAGCAGCGTGTCGAGCGGCCGCTTGTAGAGGTGGCGAATCAGCACCCACTCCACGATCCAGCCGACGATGAAGGCGAACACGAACGCCAGGCCGATGGCGATCGGAAAGTAGTACGGCATGAACGCGGGCGCCATCCGCTCCGTCACCTGCGCGGCGAGGTAGATCGAATAGGCGCCGATGGTCATGAACTCGCCATGCGCCATATTGATGACGCCCATCTGGCCGAAGATGATCGCGAGGCCCAGGCCCATGAGCAGCAGCACCGCGAAGAGACTCAGCCCCGCGAAGCCCTGCATGAGGCCGATGTTCATCATGTCCGACAGAGTCATGGCAACGATTCCGGTGTTGGGTATTGGCTCCTTCCCCCTCTGGGGGAAGGTTGGGATGGGGGCAGGCAGAGCGTGCCCAGTGGTAGCGCCGCTTGCCCCCACCCCTGCCCTCCCCCAGAGGGGGAGGGAGAAATGCAAAGGCTTACTGGTAGCCCTTGGGGAACGGGTCCGGCTTGATCAACTCGGCCGATTCGGCAACGACCTTGAACGTGCCGTCCAACTGCCCCTGTCCGATGCGCGCCTTGCTCCACAGGTGATGGTTCGCATCCAGCTTCACGTAACCCTCAGGCGCCGTCTTCAGCTCGATGCCTGGCGATCCGGCAACCACCTTGTCCACATCGAAGCTGCCGGCCTTCTCCACAGCCGCCTTCCACAGCCACGGGCCGAGGTAGCCAGCCTGCGTCACGTCACCGATGACCGCATCCTTGCCGTACTTCGCCTTGAACGCCGCCACGAACTTCTTGTTGTTCTCGTTGTCCAGCGACTGGAAGTACTTCATCGACGAATAGAAGCCCGCGAAGTTCTCGCCGCCCACGCCGGTCATCTCGTCCTCGGTCACGGCCAGCGTCAGCAGGAACTGCTTGTCGCCAGTGATGCCCGCGGCCTTGAGCTGCTTGTAGAAGGCCACGTTCGAGCCGCCCACCACCGCTGCGAAGATGCAGTCGGGCTTGGCCACCTTGATCTTGTTGATCAGCGAGTTGAAGTTGGTGTGGCCCAGCGGGTAGTACTCCTCGCCCTTGACCGAACCCTTCTGGAAGTTCTCGATGTGCTTGCGCGCGATCTTCATCGAGGTCCGCGGCCAGATGTAGTCGGAGCCGACGAGGAAGAAGGTCTTGGCCTTCTTCTCCTTCGCGCCCCAGTCCAGGCCCCAGATGATCTGCTGCGTGGCCTCTTGCCCCGTGTAGATCACGTTCTTGCTCTGCTCCAGGCCTTCGTAGAAGGTCGGGTAGTACAAGAGGCCGTTCTCCTTCTCGAACACCGGCAGCACGGCCTTGCGCGAGGCGCTGGTCCAGCAGCCGAATACGGCCGCGCAGTGGTCGTTGACCAGCAGCTTCTTCGACTTCTCGGCGAAGGTGGGCCAGTCGGAGGCGCCGTCTTCCTTGATGACCTTGATCTTGCGGCCCAGCACGCCGCCCATGGCGTTGATCTGGTCGATGGCCAGCTGCTCGGCCTGGATCGAGCCGGTCTCCGAGATGGCCATGGTGCCGGTGGACGAATGCAGCTGGCCCACCGTGACTTCGGTGTCGGTCACCGCGAGCTTGGTGGTGTTGACCTTGGCGGTGGGGAACTGCGACTGGCCGAAGCTCAGGCCGCTCAGGCCCATCACGGGCAAGGCGGCAGCGCCCTGCAGCAGGCGGCGGCGGCGCAAGGCCATGGCGTCGAGGGCATCGAAGGAAGGATCGGAATCACGCGACATCAGGAACTCCAGGCAGGTTGAAAAATGAGGTGGCCGCGCACCATCGCAGTGCATCGGACGGTGCCCCGAGCACCATGGCTGGTACTTTAGAAATCAGTTCCGTTCCGGCGAATACGTCATTCAACGTAGCGGCGAGAGCCCGCCCTGCCCGCAGACTCCCGAGCCAGACATCGGTGATCCATCGGTGGCAGGCGGCACAGGGAGCGCTTCTTGCTGTACCTGCCCCATGCCACCGCCGCCGCGAGAACCCGCCATGACATCCGTCTCCGGACAGAAGATCTTTCGCATCCGCCGCGACTACAACGCCTGGGTCGCGAACGAGACGCTGGAGGACTACGCGCTGCGCTACACGCCGCGCAGCTTTCGCAAGTGGTCGGAGTTCCGCGTGGCCAACGCGGCCTTCGGCGCCACCTCGTTCCTGGCGCTGGAGGCCATCGGCGGGGCCATCGCGCTGAGCTACGGTTTCTCGAACGCGCTGTGGGCGATCCTGGTGGTGGGGCTCATCACCTTTCTCACGGGCCTTCCGATCTCGTACTACGCAGCACGGCATGGCGTGGACATGGACCTGCTCACCCGCGGCGCGGGCTTCGGCTACCTGGGTTCCACGCTCACCTCGCTGATCTACGCGAGCTTCACCTTCATCTTCTTCGCGCTGGAGGCGGCCATCCTCGCGCTCGCGCTTCAGATGTACCTGGACTGGCCGCTGTGGCTGCTGTACCTGGTGTCGTCGATCGTGATCATTCCGCTGGTGGCGCGCGGCATCACGCTGATCTCGGGGCTGCAGCTGTGGACGCAGCCGATCTGGATCGTGCTGTTCGTCTGCCCCTTCATCGCGGTGATGGTGAAGAAGCCGGAGCTCTACGCCGACTTCACCGGGCTCGTGGGCCGCACCTCCGACAGCAGCGGCTTCGATCCGCTGATGTTCGGCGCCGCCGCCACCGTGGCCTTCTCGCTCGTGGTGCAGATCGGTGAGCAGGTCGACTACCTGCGCTTCCTGCCCGAGAAGACCGCCGCCAACCGCGGCCGCTGGTGGACCGCGGTGCTGGTCGCGGGCCCGGGCTGGATCGTGCCGGGCATGCTCAAGATGATGGGCGGCGCCTTCCTCGCGTTCCTCGCGCTGCAGCACGAGATACCGGCCGCGCATGCCGTCGAGCCGACGCAGATGTACCTCACGGGCTTCTCGTATGTGCTGCGCGATCCGGCGTGGATCCTCGGCGTCACGGTGCTGTTCGTGGTGGTCTCGCAGATGAAGATCAACCTGACGAACGCCTATGCGGGTTCGCTGGCCTGGTCGAACTTCTTCGCGCGGCTCACGCACAGCCACCCGGGGCGCGTGGTGTGGCTGGTGTTCAACGTGGCCATCGCGATCCTGTTGATGGCGCTGGGCGTATTCGCCGCGCTGGAGCACGTGCTGGGCTTCTACAGCAACATCGCCATCGCCTGGGTCGGTGCGCTGGTGGCCGACCTGGTCATCAACAAGCCGATGGGCTGGAGCCCGAAGACCATCGAGTTCAAGCGGGCGCACCTGTACGACATCAATCCGGTGGGCCTCGTCGCGATGCTGGTGGCCGCGGCGCTCGCGATGCTCGCGTACTCGGGCGCGCTGGGCCAATGGGCGAAGGCTTTCTCGCCGTTCATCGCACTGGCCACCGCGATGGCGGTTTCTCCGCTGCTCGCGTGGAAGACGCGCGGCCGCTACTACCTCGCGCGCACCGACATCGACCGCTGGGCGCCGGGCCAGAGCGTGAAGTGCTCGGTGTGCGACAACAGCTTCGAGTCCGAGGACATGGCGCACTGCCCCGCCTACAGCGCACCGATCTGCTCGCTGTGCTGCACGCTCGAATCGCGCTGCCACGACCGCTGCAAGACCGACTCGCGCGCCGCCGAGCAGATGAGCGGCTGGCTGCAGGCGCTGCTGCCGCCGGCGCTGTCGGCGCGGCTCAACTTCCGCGTGGCGCACTACCTGCTGGTCGCCACTTCATTGATCGCGCTGCTGGCCACGGTGGTCGGCGTGGTCTATGCGCAGGAGGCCATCGCGGGCACCAGCGACCCGACCCTGGCCACGGCCTTCCTGAAAGTGTTCGCGCTGCTCTCGGTGGTGGCCGCGGTGGCCGCGTGGTGGGTGGTGCTGGGCAGCGAGAGCCGGCAGATGGCGCAGGAGGAATCGAACCGCCACAACAACCTGCTCGCGCTGGAAATCGAAGCCCACCGCCGCACCGATGCCGCGCTTCAAACGGCCAAGGAAGCCGCCGAGGCCGCCAACCAGGCCAAGACGCGCTACGTCGCAGGCATGACGCACGAGTTGCGCACGCCGCTCAACAGCATCCTGGGCTACTCGCAGATCCTGCTCAAGGGCGATGCCGTCGCGCCGCCGCGCGAGGCGGTGCAGACCATCCACCGCAGCGGCGAGCACATGCTCGGGCTCATCGACGGCTTGCTCGACCTCGCGCGCATCGAGGCCGGCCGCCTGCAGCTGGAGCCGGCGCCGCTCGCGCTGCCGGCCTTTCTCGACCAGCTCGTGCACATGGTGCGGCCACAGGCGGAGAGCAAGGGCCTGGCCTTCGTCTACACGCACGCGGGGCAGTTGCCGTCCTGGGTGCATGCCGATGCCAAGTGGCTGCGGCAGATCCTCATCAACCTGCTGACGAACGCGGTGCGCTTCACCGACAGCGGCACCGTCACGCTGCATGTGGACGCGCGGCGCGAGGTGCTGCGCTTCGACGTGGTCGACACCGGCATCGGCGTCGCGCCGCAGGACCACCTGCGCATCTTCGAGCCCTTCGAGCGGGGCGCCGCGGGGCGCCGTCGCGGCGAGCCGGGCACGGGGCTGGGCCTCACGATCACCGCGCTGCTGACGTCGCTGATGGGCGGCGAGCTGGTGCTGGCGCAGACCTCGCCCGCGGGCAGCACCTTCAGCGTGCGCGTGTACCTGCGCGAGGTGACCGACCCGGGCCCGCAGGCCAAGGGCGGTGCCTTCCGGCAGCCGGTGTCGGGCTACATCGGCGCACGCCGCACGCTGCTCGTGGTGGACGACCAGCCCGTGCAGCGCCAGATGCTCGCCGGCATGCTGATGCCGCTGGGCTTCGAGATCCGCGAGGCCGCGAGCGGCACCGAGTGCCTCGACAGCCTGCGCGAGGAACTGCCCTCGGCCATCCTGCTCGATCTCACGATGGACGACATGGACGGGTGGCAGACCGCCACCTCGGTGCGCGCCTCGGGCTTCAAGGACATCCCGATCATCATCGTCTCGGCCAACATGTTCGAGAACCAGGCCGAGCGGCTTCGCGCCGCGGGTTGCCAGGCCTTCGTCGGCAAGCCGGTGATCGAGTCGGAGCTCATCGCCACGCTGGAGCGGCACCTGGGCCTCGAATGGCTGACGGCCAGCGATGCGATGCCGCCCGCGAGCGAAGAAGAAAGCGCGGCACGACCGCCGCAGCTCGTGCTCTCGGAAGACGACCGCGCCGAGCTGATGCGCCTCGTGCAGATGGGCCATGTGCGCGGCCTGCAGACGGCACTCGACCGGCTCGCTGCCGCGTCGCCCGCCGCGGCGGCCACCTGCACGTGGCTGCGCGGCATGGTCACCCGCTTCGAACTCGACAACCTCCGCAACGCACTGGCAGAAGATGCAGACACTCCCCTTGCCCAGCCATGAATCCGAACGCCCCGTGGTGCTGGTGGTGGACGACGCCCCCAGCAGCCTCGGCATGCTGTGCGACACGCTGGAGGCCAGCGGCTACACCGTGCTTGTCGCGGCCGACGGCGAGGCCGCGCTGCAAAGGCTCGAACTCGTGGTGCCCGATGCGATATTGCTCGACGGCCTGATGCCCGGCCTCTCGGGCTTCGAGACCTGCCGGCGCATCAAGGCCAACGCGGCGCTCGCGCACATTCCGGTGCTGTTCATGACGGGCCTTTCGGAAACCGCGCATGTGGTCGAAGGCTTCGAGTGCGGCGGCGTCGACTACGTGGTGAAGCCGATCCGCGCACAGGAGGTTCTGGCGCGGCTGCACACGCATGCGCGCAACGCCCGCATCACCCGCATGGCGCGCGATGCGGTCGACGTGGCCGGCATGGGCGTGGTGTTCGTGGACACACGCGGGCGCATCGCGTGGCGCTCGCCGCAGGCGGCGCTGTGGCTGCATGCGCTCGAGGACCCGGTGGCGCCGGGGCTGTTGCCGCAATCGCTCGAGGCGGCGCTCGTGCCGGGCGCGGCGATCGTCATCGGCACGGCCACGGGCATGCGCCTGTCGGTGCGCAACCTGGGCGCGGCGGCGCTCGGCGAGACGATGCTGCTGTTCGCGATGCAACGCGACGGCGCTTCCGGCGCTTCGTCGGCGCGGCTGGCCGAAGCGGCCCTCACGCCGCGCGAAACCGAGGTGCTGTCGTGGCTCGCCAAGGGCAAGACCAACCGCGACATCGGAGAGATCCTGGGGACCAGCCCGCGCACGGTGAACAAGCACCTGGAGCACATCTTCGAGAAGCTGGGGGTGGAGACGCGCGCGGCGGCTGCGGCGCTGGCGAGCGGACAACTGGCCTGAAAGCTCAGGGGATCACTGCAGCGAGATTCTGGTTCGCCACGTGCCGCTGCTCGGGCGTGAGCGCCTCGTAGAGCTTCGACAGGGAATCGCTCATCGCCTGCATGCGCCGGGCACGGTCCTGCGCCTGCAGCGCGCGCTGCTGCACGAGCAGCACCACCGTCTGTTCTTCCATCGGGGGCACGCTGGCCATGCCGCTGCGCGTTGCCAGGTCCCACACCGCATCGGAGAAGCGGTCCCACGGCGCGGACTGTTCGGGCGTGATCATCAGCTGCAGCCGCAGGTCGTAGAGCTTGTCGCGGACCTTGCTCGCGGCCGTGGCGGGCGTGGCCAGTCCGTCGCCGGTACGCGGGCTCGCCGCTGTGTCGGGCCGCGCGCCGCGCCGTCCTCCACCGCCGCCGCCGCCACCGAATTGCGCAAAGGCGTGGCCGCTCGTGGCGAGCAGGGCCGCAGCCAGCGCCAAGCTTTGAAGAGGTGCTTTCGTCATCCTGAATCCCTTGATCGTTCGGCCCTCGCAGGGCCATCGGGCATTTCAGGAGCCCCGGCTGTACGGCGCGTTGCGAGGCCGTAAACCCGAGGTAAAGCGGGCGGGCTTTACCTGCCTGGCCAGGCGCGCCTCCCAGGCGGCGCTCAGGTGGCGAACAACGAATCCAGGTTCGCGAACGACTTCATCTCGATCGCATTGCCCGAGGGATCGAGAAAGAACATCGTCGCCTGCTCGCCCGGCTCGCCCTTGAAGCGGATGTAGGGCTCGATCACAAACTTTGTTCCGCGCGCGACGAGCTTGTCGGCGAGCGACTGCCATTGGTCCAGCGGAAGGATCGCGCCGAAGTGGCGCACGGGCACATCGTGGCCATCCACCGCGCTCAAGGCCTTGTGGCCGCATTCGTCAGGCGCGAGGTGGGCCACGATCTGGTGGCCGTAGAAATCGAAATCGACCCACTGGGGCGCACTGCGGCCCTCGGGACATCCGAGCAGCTCGCCGTAGAACGCGCGGGCTTCGGCGATGTCGCGAACGGGGAAGGCCAGGTGAAAAGGGATGCGTGTGTGGGGGGTGCTCATGGGTTCATCGCGTTGAAAGGGTCCGGGTGCTCGAACTTTAAGCACCGAGCCCCATTACCGAAAGCGATATATTTCCTCACTGAGCCTCAATAATTTCGATGATTCAACCATGATCAACGAACTCCAGACCTTCATCACCGTCTGCCGCCACGGCACCTTCGCCGCGGCGGGCGAGCGCATCGGCCTCACGCAATCGGCGGTCAGCAGCCAGATCAAGCGGCTCGAGGACAGCCTGGGCTTCGCGCTCTTCGACAGGACGGGGCGCTCCGCCACCCTGAACGCAGCAGGAGCGACCACGCTGGCGCGCGCCGAGGAGATCTGCGCGCTCTACGCGAAGCTCGGCGACCTGCCCGACGACGCCGCGAACCGCGGGTTGCTGCGCATCGGCGCCATCGCCTCGGCACAACCGACGCTGGTTGCGCGGGCGCTTTCGCGGCTGCGGCAGAGCCTGCCGCTGCTGCGCGTGCATGTCTCGCCCGGCGTGTCGATGCGGCTGATGGACGACCTGGATGCGGGCAGTATCGATGCGGCGGTGATCATCCGGCCGCCCTTCGGCCTTCTTCCCGACCTGGCGTGGCAGCCGCTGGTGCAGGAGCCCTACGTGCTGATCGCGCCGGCGGACGTGCCCGGAAAGGATTGGCGCACCCTGCTGCAGGAACAGCCCTTCCTGCGCTACGACCGCGCCTCGTTCGGCGGGCGGATGGTGGAGCGGTTCCTGCGGCGCGAAGGGCTGCAGGTGAACGACTCCGTCGAGGTGGACGAGATTCCCGCCCTCATCCATCTCGCGGCAAAGGGGCTGGGCGTCGGCCTCGTCCCGCTGGTCGAAGCGCATCTGCCGTTGCCGCCCGGCGTTCGCACCCTGTCGCTCGGCGAGCACACATTCCATCGCGAAGTCGGCCTGCTCCAGCGCAAGCCGCGGGCCGGGTCGCCGGTGGTCGCGCAGCTTGCGCAGTGCCTGGAGGAAGCCGCCCGCTCCGTAGTAACCATTAAATCCCTGAAGGCTGATTGACAGCCCCGGCCTCTACGATGGCAACGGCAGGCAGCGCCCACGCTGCCGCCCTCTTCCTCCAGGAGACATCGTGAAGCCCCTTTCCCTTCTCACCCGCCGCGCCGCACTCCCGCTCGTCGCGGCCCTCGCGCTCGCCGGCTGCGGCACCTTCGGCGACAAGCCGGCCACCGGCGACATCCACGTCATGACCTCGGGCGGCTTCACCGCCGCGTACAACGACCTTCGCCCCGAGTTCGAGCGCAGCAGCGGCCGCACGGTGAAGACGGCCTACGGCGCCTCGATGGGCAACGCGCAGGACTCGATCCCGAGCCGCCTCGCGCGCAACGAACCCGCCGACGTGGTGATTCTCGCGCGCCCTGCGCTCGACGACCTCGTCGCCAAGGGCAAGGTGGTGGCGGGCAGCCAGGTCGACCTCGTGCGCTCGGCCATCGGGTTCGCGGTGCGCAAGGGCGCGCCCCGGCCCGACATCGGCACCGTCGATGCGCTCAAGCGCACGCTGATTGCGGCACCGTCGATCGCCTACTCGGCCAGCGCGAGCGGCACCTACTACGAGACCGAGCTGCTCAAGAAGCTCGGCATCGAAGATCAGGTGAAACCCAAGAGCAAGCGCATCCTGAGCGAGCGCGTCGGCACCGTCGTCGCGCGCGGCGATGCGGCGCTCGGCCTGCAGCAGGTGAGCGAGCTGCTGCCCGTCGCGGGCATCGACTACATCGGCCCGCTCCCCGCCGAGGTGCAGCAGAACACGGTGTTCTCGGCCGGCATCGCCACCGCCTCGAAGCAGCCTGATGCGGCGCGGCAGCTGATCCGCTATCTCAACTCGCCGGCGGCCGCGCCCACCATCGCGAAGACCGGGCTGGAGCCGCTGACGGCGCGCTGATCGGTCGAAGATTCATCGCATGCCGGCACTCGTAAACTGATGCCCATCTCTCCTTCCTCCCCCGACGAACGGACGCCATGACCCAGCCCTCCCCCGCCCTCGTTTCCGCCTTCGCGCCCCACGGCACGCTGCGCGCCTCGATCAACCTCGGCAATCCGATCCTCGCCAACAAGGATGCCGCGAGCGGCGAGCCGGTGGGCGTGTCGATCGACCTCGCGCGCGAGTTCGCGCGGCGCCTCGGCGTGGGCATCGAACTCGTCGTGTTCGAGAAGGCCGCGGCTTCGGTCGATGCGGTGAAGAACGAGAAGGCCGACATCGGCTTCTTCGCCATCGATCCCGCGCGCAGCGAAGGCCTGCGCTTCACCGCGCCCTACGTGCTGATCGAGGGCAGCTACCTCGTGCCCGACTCGTCGGCATTGACCGACAACGCGCAGGTCGATGCCGAGGGCCATCGCATCTCGGTCGGATCGGGCAGCGCCTACGACCTGTTCCTCACGCGCGAAATCAAGCACGCCGAGATCGTTCGGCTGCAAGGCGCCGGCCCCGCGCTGGCCGCGCTGCGCGCAGGCGAAGTGGAAGTGGCGGCCGGCATTCGCCAAATGCTCGAAGGCGAGGCGCAGCGCGCCCCGGGCGTGCGCGTGCTGCCGGGCCGCTTCATGGTGATCCAGCAGGCCATGGGCACGCCGGCCAGCCGCGGCGCAGAAGCGCAGGCGCTGCTCGCGGCCTTCGTCGAAGAGATGAAGGCCAGCGGCTTCGTCGCCGATGCGCTGAAGCGCCACCGCATCGAAGGCGCGATCGTCGCGCCTTAGCCTCGACTCGTCAGAGCTTGTAGGCTTCCACCGGTCCCTGCGAATAGAACAGGAAGTACCCGGTCTCCGTCTTGAAGCTGTTCTTCTGCCACCCCGGCGGCACCTTGAAGATCGCCAGCTGGTCGCTCGAGACGCCGACGAACTTCGTGTTCTCGCTGTCGGTGGTGATCCTGGTCCAGCGCTCGCGCGTCACCGGCTGCATCTGCATCTTGGGTTCGCTCCACTCGGGCGTGCGCACCTTGTCTCGCATGATGTAGCGGTCGCCCTGGCGCTCGATCTTCACGACCTCCTTGAGCGCGCCGTTCTTCTTGATGGCATAGACGCCGACCAGCTCGGCTTCCGGTCCGCCACCCGCGCCGCAGCCCGCCAGCAGCGAGACGCAGGCGCCCGCCACGATGTACTTGAGTAGATTTTTCATGATGGTCATGGTGTGAGGCGTGAGCCGCCGGACGCACCTGCGAAGGCGCGCCCGGCCGGCATCACGCACAGGTCACGAGGCTCAGCGCTTGTCGTTCTCGCGCAGCTTCAGGCTGCCCTGGAAGCGCAGTGCGTGCGGGTACTCTTCCTTCTCGCCCGCATCCACTGCCGCCATCTTCTGCTCGCTCAGCTGCGTCTTCGCGAGCAGCGGCGCCGGCAGGTTCAGCACGCCCTTGATCTGGTCGTACTGCGCCTGCGTGATGCGGCCCACGCTCAGCAGGCGGAACGCATCGCGCTCGATGTTCAGCAGGAGCGGCTTGTTGGAGGCGAAGTTCTGCGCCTTGGCCAGCAGGTCGCTCCACGACTGCGCGCTGTAGTTGCTCACGTAGTAGTCCTGCCCGGTCGGCCCGGCCAGCACCGCCGTGCAACCCGGCAGCTCCAGCTGCACCGCGTTGTTCGACATCACGAAGGTCTTGCGTTGCTCCATCGCGTTGCCGTACGCCAGCGTGACGGGAATGGTCCACGTCGAGGCCGGGAACTGGTTCTGGTTGGGGAACGACTCCTGGCTGATGTTCACGTAGGTGCGGTCGCCGGCGCATTGCGCGTCCACCGTCAGGAGCGGAATCCCCGTCTGGCGGATGAGGCTGTCGCCGATGTCGCTCACCTTCTTGTCGGTGACCTTCTCCAGCGAACTCCACAGCCGCGACGGCGTGACGTTGCCGTACGCGTAGTCCTTCAGGTAGATCTGCAGGCCCTTCTGCATCGCCTCTTCGCCGATGTAGTTCTGGATGGTCTCCAGCACGTGGCTGCCCTTGTTGTAGACGAAGATCGACGGGCTGATGAAGCCGAACGAACCCGCGTCGTTCAGGTTGCGCTGCACCGGCACCGCGGTGCTCTTGAGGTCCGCCACGATCACGTTGTGCTTGTCCAGCACGTAGTCCGAGAAGCTGTAGTACTCGGGGTGGAACTTGATGGTGGTGCGCCTTTCGAACCAGCGCGCGAACGATTCGTTGAGCCACACGTTGTCCCACCAATCGAGCGTGACCAGGTCACCGAACCACTGGTGCGCCACTTCGTGCGTCACCACCGTCACCGAATACAGCGTGGGCTTGTCGCCCGGCTTGGTCAGCACCGAATCGGCGAACTCGAAGATCGAGCCCCAGTTCTCCATGCCGCCGAAGCCGGTGTTGGGCTTGTTGTTGTAGCTGTCGTTGGCCGCGACGGTGTCGAACTTCTTGAAGGGCAGTGGAATGCCGGTGTACTTGTAGTAGTAGTCCATCGACACCTTGGTCCACTCCATCGCGAACTTGGCCCAGTCGGAGCGGCCCGGCGGCGTGAACCAGCGCAGCGGCATGTCGCTGCCATCGAGCGGGTTCTTGAAGGTGTCCGCGAGAACGTCGAACTTGCCGCCGCCGAAGAAGGTGAGGTACATCGGCATCGAAGGCGTCTTCTCGAACGACACCTGCTGGTAGCCGTCGGGCAGCTTCACCGCCGACTTCTGCGCGCCATTCGACACCGTCTTCCAGTCGCCCGGCACTTCGGCCGAGATCTCGAAGGTATGGCGGAAAGCCGGCTCGTCCCAACCCGGGAACCACTGCCGTGCGTAGTTGGTCTCGCCCTGCGTCACGATGGCATCGCTGCTCACGCCTTCGGGCGTGGACAGGCCCACCTTGAAGATGCCGGTGGCGGCCGAGCAGAACGGGTTGCGCGCCATCTCCGCGGGCGGGCAGTACTCCGCATCGGAGAACTGGATCTTGCCGTCCCACTCCATGTGCAGCAGGTACTTGCCCTTGGCGATCTGGCCGTCGTTCAAACGCAGTTGCACGAAGTCGCCGAGCGTCTGCGGCGTCGGGATCAGCGGGATCGCCTCGCCCGGATTCGACACCTTGCGCAGCGTGGTGCGGCCCTTGGCGAAGTTCAGGTTGTGTGCGGCGACCACGATCGCATCGACCGGCTTGAGCACTTCGATCTCCACGTCGCCGCGGCCCACGAAGGTCTTGAGTGCCGCATCGGGGCGGAACCACAGCTTGTAGTTGCTCGGCCAGACGGTGTCGGGCAGTTCCATCGGCTTGGCGGACTTGTCGACCGCTGACACGGCGGCCGGTGCGGGTACGCCGTCGTCCGGTGTCTTGCCCGTGCTGTCGGACGCGGGGCCGGAAGTGATCGGGCCCGAGAGGCCCACACCTGAGCCGCCACCGAACGAAGGGCCACTGTCTCCACCACCGCCGCAAGCCGTGAAGACGGCAAGGGTCACTGCGGTGATGGCAAGATGATTCACGAGGGAGTAATTGAGTTTTTTCATGATCGCCTTTTGGTAAGGACATTGCGCTGCCGTTGCATGCATCGGCGGGTAGCCGGTGATGCGCGGGCACGCGCGGTGATGGAAGAACGACTGACGCTGCGAACAGGCAGCACCGCACCCTCCCGGCGAACGACACGTTCGTCAGGACAAAACGGAACCACCGGAATTTTTCTTAAGTCGATATGCCACGTACAGGTGAATGCACGTGCGATACCAAGCCACGCTGCAAGCTATGCAGGCGGCCCCAGGATGCGAGGGGTGATGGCGTCCATTCCCGTCGATGCGCGGGTGAATGGGATGCGAGGGGATCGGACCTTAAGGCGGCTGTATACCTTAGTACCCGAGCAGCGGCGCCGGCCGTTCATGCGCTGCAGGAACGACACGCGCTGTGCTCGTCGGAATCTGAATTCTTGCGGCTCTTGTCGTTGAAATCACGCGCATTCCCTCGTCCGTTGAATGCGCTCAGTTGTAGCTGATCGAATGCGACATCTCAACGACTCGCGGAACTTTTCGCTCTCAAAATGTTCGCGTGCCATACGACGAATGGAGTCACCGCATTCGATGCATGTCGTGCGGTACGAAGATGGTTCCGTGGACCGCGACGCATGTGCGGCGTCACTACGGAAACTCGTAGTCATCGAGTGTGACGATGCAGCCACACTCCGCGCCTCAAGGCGATACAGGCGCTACAAAACCTGTGAATGCGCAGCGCTCGACGCGACACGCGTGCGTTCGCGCAGCCACAGCACGAAGCCGCAGCCGAACACCACGACCTGCGTGCCGATCAACAGCGCGAAGCCCGCGAAGAAGCCCGATGCGGAGGCGGCCGCTGCTGGGGCCGCACCCGACGCGGAAGAGCCGTGCGACACCGCGCTGATCACGCCGCCCATCAACGCCGGCATGAAGCCCGCCACGAGGCTCCCCGCCCCGTTGGTCACGCCGAACGCGCTCGCGGTGTGCTCGGGCCGCGAGCAGTACTGGATCGTGCTCGGGATCGCGGGGCTCTGCAGTCCCCAGAAGAAATTGGCCGCGACGAGACAGCATGCCGCCGCATACGGGTCGTGCGCGTTGATGGCCATGAGCACCGACAGCGCCACGCCCACGCTCGCCCCCATGAAGATGAAGGGCACGTGTTCGCGTTCGATCCTGTCGATGAGCACGCCGCTCACGAGCACGGCGAGCACCGTGGCGTACTGTGGCAGCGAAGCGAGCCAGCCCATCTCGCGCAGCGAGAAGCCGCGCGCTTCGTGCAGGTAGGTCGGCAGCCAGTTGCTGCTGCCCCAGAGATAGGCCAGCGCCGCCGATGTGAGCAAGGTGATGAGGAACAGGTGCCGCGTCTGCAGCGCGCCCTTCACGATCGCACTCACGCGCGCCAACGCTTCGCCGAGCGACGCGGGTCGCGCTGTGTCTTCCTTGCCGGGCGGCATGCGAACGAAAGCAAGCACCAGCGGAATGCCCAGCACGATGTTCATGATGCCCAGCACATGGAACGAGGTGTCCCACTCGAACTGCGCAAGCAGGTAGCCCACCAGCGGATAGCCGATGGCCAGGCCAAGGCCCGTGCCCATGTTCACGAGTGCATTGGGCTTGCCGTTCTCGTGGCTCTGGAAATGCGCCTTGATGTACGACGAGGCCAGCGAGAACAGCGGCCCTTCCGATACGCCCAGCAGAATGCGCGAGGCCAGCAGCAGGCCGTAGCTGTTGAACATCGGCGAAGCCCATGTCACCACGCCCCACAGAATCAGCCCGTAGACAAGGCTGCGCCGCACGCCGAAGAGCGCCGAGCAGAACGGCGTGAGCACGAAGGCCGACACCCCATAGCCGAGCATGAACGCCGTCGCCAGCAGGCCCTGGCTCACGCGGTCGCTCGCCGCGAGGCCCACGTGGTCCAGGAACGCCTTGTCGGTGATGAGCACTGCGATGTTGATGCGGTCCACATACGAGATCGCGACGATCACGAACAGCGTGATGACGCCGTACCAACGAAAGTGTTTGCTGTGCATGGGGTGCTTCTTCTGCTGAGGAGAGCTTGCGCCTAGAACATGTGGCGCATGCCGAACTCGGTACCGCTGGAGGCGCGGTTCGGCGCCGTGATCGCGCCCGAGAGCGCCTGCGTGGCACCGTTGCTGTTGCTGATGCGTGCGATGGTGGCGTACAGCGCGGTGCGCTTCGAGAGGTTGTGCACATAGCCGATGGCCAGCTTCGACGAGGTGGGCTTCAGTGCTGCACCTGCAGGCTCGAGCCGGTAGCGCGCATACGAACCCTTGATCTCGCCGACGCCGATGGGCAACTGAAATCCGATGAGTGCGCCCTTGGCATCGGTCGTGCCCTTCGACTCCGTGTACAGCTCGCTCGTGAGCTTGAGGTTCATGAGCGACGGACCGAAGGTGTACGCCGCGCCGAGGTTGGTCACGCGCAGGTCGCCGCTCACATAACGCGTGCGGCCGGTGGCAAGCGCGATGTTGAGGCCGCCGCTCTGGTAGCCGAAGCGAAGGCCGGTATGGTTGCCATCGCGCTTGTTCGACACCAGCGTGCCCGGCAGCACCGAGTTCGAATCGTTCTCGCCCATCGCGTACATCACCTGGCCGTAGAACCCGCCGAGCGTCGCCGGCAGCAGGTAGCCGACGCTGTTCGATGCGCGCGTGCCCGTCGGTGCCACCAGACCGCCGAGACCCGAGAAATAGATCTGGTTGGCGCCGATGCCGCCGCCCGTGCCGAAGGGATCGAAGATGGCGGTGTTCCAGAAGGCAGGCACGTAGTCGCGACCCAGGCGCAGCTCGCCGAACGGGCCGGCGAGGCTCACGGTCGAGCGGCGGTTGAAGCTCAGCACGCCCGCGGTGCCATTGCCGCTGGCCTGGTTGTTCGAGTTCGACGGAAACCCCATCGCGCTGTCGTTCTGCAGGCCCATCTCGAGCCAGAAGTTGGCCGAGTAGCCGCCGCCCAGGTCTTCGGTGCCGCGAAAGCCGAGGCGGCTGAACATGTTGCCGCTGTTGGACAGCTGCGTCTTGTGGGCCGATCCGTCACCGCTGCCACGCGTGTAGGTGACGGCTGCATCGACCACGCCGAAGAGCGTGAGGGAAGATTGGGCCAGCGCTCCGCCAGCCGTGCTGGCCGCAGCCAGCGCGATCAAGTAGTTTTTCAATGGATGTCTCGGTTGGTTTTTCTCTGGCCGCAGCCTCAGATGTCCAGCACCAGCCGCTCGCCCTTGCAGCGAGAGACGCAGATCATCATGGTCTTGTTGGACGCACGTTCGATCTTGGTGAGGATGCCGTCGTGGTGCTCGACTTCGCCTTCGAGCACCGCTGTTTCGCAGGCGCCGCACACGCCTTCCTTGCAACTGTGGTCAGGGTTGAGCCCGGCGTCGATCAGGCTGTCGAGAATCGACTTGCCCGCCGGCACCTCGACGCTCTTCCCGCTCTTCGCGCACTGCACCACATAGCCTTGGGTGGCGCTGGGCGCCTCCACATGCACCGCGGCAAAACGCTCGATGTGCGCGTTGGCGTAGCCGAGCTGTTCGCAGCTCTTCTCGAACGCATCGAGCATCGGCGTCGGGCCGCAGCAGTAGTAGTGGCTGGTGGCGCCCTTGCCGCCCAGCAAGGCCGCGAGGTCGGGCGGTGCGCCCTTCTCGTCGTCGAAATGCCAGGTGAGCTGGATCGCCTTCTCGTTCGCGAGCGCCTCGATGGCCTCGCAGAACGCGGCCTCCTTGCGGGTGCGCGCGCAGTACAGCAGTTCCACCGGCTGGCCGATGGCCACGAGCCGCTGCAGCATGCACCAGATGGGCGTCACGCCGATGCCGCCGGCCACGAGCACCGAGCGCTCGGCGCCCTCTTGCAGCTTGAAGTTGTTGCGCGGCACCGAGATCGGCAGCGTCATGCCCACGCGCAGTTGCTGGTGCACGTAGCGCGAGCCGCCGCGGCTCTTGCGGTCGTTGAGCACGCCGACCACGTAGCGCTGCCGGTCGCTCGCCGGGTTGCACAGCGAGTAGCTGCGCACCAGCCCGTTGGGCAGGTGCAGGTCGATGTGGGAGCCGGCCTCGAAGGCCGGAAAGTCCACGGCGGGCGTGGCCGGCCGGAACTCGACACTGACGATGCCGTCGGCCTCGTAGCGCATCGTGTGCACGAGGGCGTTCAGCGTGGGAGAAGACATGGGCGTGCTCGCTTCCCTGTCAGGCCGTGGCGGCTTCGGCAGCTTCGGCCAGCTGCGCCTGCGCGAGGTTGCGCATGTGGCGGCGCAGGCGGACGATGCCCAGGTCGTGCTGGTACAGGTTCTCGTGCTGGTTGGCGTCGGCCTCCATCTCCTCGAGCATCACGCGGTCCTGCTCCAGCACATGCCAGTGGCGCGCCTCCAGGCGGTTCTTGTAGAGGAAGCGCCAGGTGTCGCGCTCCCAGCCCTTCGGGAGCTTGCGCACGCGCCAGAAGAAGGTGGCCGTCATGCCCTTCACGATCGGCGAGAACGCGCCAACGATGATGAAGTTGCCGCCGGGACCGCCGGTCTTCGGGTACGGGATTTCGAGCCGCATCCAGTGGATGCCGGTGTCGGCCCATTCGGTCCAGTCGAAGTTGACGTTGCGCTGGCCTTCCTTCTCGAACACGAAGCCGATGTCGGTCGGGCGGATGCCGAACTTGGCGCTCGAATCACCCTCGGCCATCGAGTGCGACTGCTTGTGCAGGTACGTGCCGTGCATCGGGTCCATCACGTTGTCGAGCACGTAGCGGTAGTCGCCCTTCCACTCGGTGTAGCAAAGGAAGCTGCCGTACTCGGCGTCGTCGGTCAGCTGCTCGGGCAGCACCAGCGGCGGCGGAACGTCGACGGGCTCCTTCGAGTTGTAGAGGAACACGGCACCCGCGCGCTCCTGCACATGGAAGTGGCGCGTGGCCTTCGAGCCTTCGAGCTTGCAGCCGGGGCTGCCGGGCACGCGCGTGACGACGCCGTCATGCCGCACCTCGACGCCGTGGTACGGGCACGAGAGCCGGTCGCCCAGGATCACGCCCTGCGACAGCGGCGCGCCGCGGTGCGGGCAGCGGTCTTCCAGCGCATGCAGCACGCCTTCGCCGTCGCGCCAGAGCGCGATCTTGCGGCCGAGGCGCCGCAGCGAGATGGGGTTCTCCTTGATGAAGTGCGAGGGGCAGATCGGGTACCAGAGGTCCTTGAGGCCGATCTCGAGCAGATGGTCGACCGGATCGGCGGGAACGGGGGTAATGGCGATGGTCATGGGGGTTCCTCTCAGGCGGCCAGCGTGGCCATCTCTTTGCGGTACAGCGCCTCGGTCCAGGGCTGGCCGCCGGGCGTGGCGAGGCCGCTGTCGTTCAGGCGCTGCACGAGGCCGCCGAGGTCGTGGATGCCGTCGGCAAAGGCGCGCTCGATCACGTCGCCCAGCAGGTCTTCGTAGGTGGTCGCGGGGCGCTGGCGCGCCTGGTGCGGTTGGAGATAGCGGTCTTGTTGCATCGTGGGCCTCCGGGGGTGAGGTGAAATGAAATCAGGCGGTGGCGGCTGCTGCGACAGCGGGTGCGCCGAGCGGCACGGCCCAGGCGTCGTAACCGTAGACCCAGTCCGCATTGCCGCCTTCGCGCAGCCAGTTGTTGCCGCGCGAGCCGAGCTGCACCTGGCCGGCGCGCTCGATGCGGGCTTTCTCGTAGTCCTTGAGCGCATCGACCGCATCGGCCATCGCCACACCTTCGAGGTGGCGCGACAGCACGACGGCGTCTTCGATCGCCATGCCCGCGCCCTGCGCCATGAAGGGCAGCATCGGGTGCGCGGCGTCGCCGAGCAGCGCCATGCGGCCCTGGGCCCATGCGGGCATCGGGTCGCGTTCGTACAGCGCGGTCTTCAGCACCGTGTCGCAGGCATCGAGCAAGGCCCGCGCCTCGGGGTGGTAGGCCACGTACTGCTCGCGCAGCTCGTCGACGCTGCCGGGCGCAGTCCACGACTCGAGGTGCCAGGTGTCCTGCGGCGTGGTCGCGAAGATGAAGATGTCCTTGCCGCGGTTCAGCGGGAAAGTGACGATCTGGCTCTGCGGGTTCGGCCCCCACCATTTGGTGAAGGCGCCGAGGTTGGGCACGCCGGCCACGCGCTCTGCGGGCACCACGGCGCGGTAGGCGACGATGCCGGTGAAGCGCGGGCTCTCGGCGCCGAACATCGCGGTGCGCACGCACGAATGGATGCCGTCGGCGCCGAGCAGCACGCCGACGCGCGCGCTGGTGCCATCGGTGAACGAGAGGCTCACGCCCTGCGCGTCCGCAGCGATCTTCTCGGCGCGCTTGCCCAGGGCAACGCGCTCGGCCGGGAACATGTCGGCCAGGGCGGCCAGCAGGTCGGCGCGGTGGATGGTGAGCTGCGGTGCGCCGTAGCGCTCCTCGGCCGAATCGGCCATTTCCAGGCGCGAGGTTTCTTCGCCGGTGTCGTAGGTGCGGCTGATGCGGTGCGACGGGCGCGCCGCTGTCACGCGAGCCGCTTCGCCGACGCCCAGGCCATCGAGCGCGCGCACCGCGTTGGGCGTGAGGTTGATGTCCGCGCCGACGCGGGCGAACTGCTTCGCCTGCTCGAACACGACCACATCGTGCCCCGCGCGCCGCAGCGCGATGGCGGCCACCAGGCCGCCGATGCCGGCACCGACGATGCCGATGGTGGATTCGCTTGTCTTCATGGATGTCTCTGCTTGTTCCTGCATGCGGCTCACTCGGCCACGATGTTGCGGGCCTTGATGATCCGGGCCCACACTGCCGTCTCGTCGCGGATGTGCGCCGCGAACTCCGAAGGCTTCATCGCCGCATCGGTCATGCCTTGCAGCTTCAGGCGCTCACGCACATCGGGCTGGGCCAGCATCTGCGCCGCATCCTTCGCAAGTTGTTCGACCACCGCGGGCGGCGTGCCCTTCGGCGCCAGGAGTCCGTACCACGAGGTGACCGTCACGCCCTGGATGCCCTGCTCCGCCAGCGTCGGGATGTCGGGTGCCGCCGCGCTGCGCTTGGCCTCGGTCACGCCCAGCGCGACGAGCTTGCCGTTCTTGATGAAGGGCATGGTCGCGGGCAGGTTGCTGAACATCAGCGGCACCGAGCCGCCGAGCACGTCGTTGAGCGCGGGCGCCGTGCCCTTGTAGGGCACATGCAGCAGGTCGATGCCGGCCTGCTGCTTGAACAGTTCGCCCGCCAGGTGCAAGCCGCTGCCCACGCCCGGCGAGGCGTACGACAGGGTGTTGGGCTTGGCCTTGGCCATCGCCACCAGTTCCTTCGCGCTCTTGATGCCCGATGCCGGCGAGGCCACCAGCACGTTGGGCGCCTTGGCGAGCATGGTGACGGGCACGAAGTCCTTTGCGATGTCGAACGGAAAGTTCGGCATCAGCGTCGGGTTGATCGTGAGGTTGCCGGCCGGCACCACGAGCAGCGTGTGGCCATCGCCCTTCGCGCGCTTGACCTTGTCGATGCCGATGTTGCCGGCCGCGCCCACGAGGTTCTCGACCACGGCCGCCTGGCCGTAGCGCTTGGCAAGGCCGTCGGAGAGCACGCGCGCCAACGTATCGACCGGGCCGCCGGGCGGGAACGGCGAGACGATGGTGAAGCGGTCGCTGGAGAGCTGCTTCTGCGCGTCGCTCTGCGCGTACGCCGGCATGGCAACAGCGGCTACGGCGGCGAGCAAAAGGGAGAGGGAAAAACGTCGTTGCATGGTGATCGAGGCCGTCATTTCTTCTCGGTGAGGAAGGCGCCCTTCGGGCCTTCCGCGTTTTTCTGGCGGCGCGTGTTGCCGTCCAGACCGCCATCGACCGCCCACTCGGCGAAGACCGTCGGACCGGGCTCGAACTCGCGCGGCTGCCAGTCGGCCGTCAGCTGGTCTTCGTCGGCGTAGTACTCGATGAGTCCACCGGCCGGGTTCTTGAAGTACCAGAAGTACGCGGACGACACCGGGTGCCGGCCCGGACCGAGCTGCGTCTCCCAGCCGCGGCGCGAAAAGTGCAGGCCACCGCCGAACACCTCGTGGATGTCGCGCACGGTGAAGGCCACGTGATTGAGCCCGCGCTTGCCCGAAGGGATCTGCAGCAGGAACAGGTCGTGGTGACCGCCCTCCGCCGCACAGCGCATGAAGGCGCCGCGGTTCGGGTAGCTGTCGGACGAGACGAAGCCGAAGCGATCCGCATAGAACGCGCTGGTGCTCACCACATCGTTCACGAAGAACACTACGTGGCCAACTTCGATGGGCGTTGCGCGTTCGTAGATCGGCGCGGCTTGGTTCACGCGCGGCTTGGCGTTCCACGTGTTCATCGCGCCGCAGTCGACATCGACCGCGTGCTTGCGGCTGACCTGCAGGCGCACGGCAAGGCCGTTGGGGTCGATGCAACCGATGCGGCGTGCGCCATCGACGGTGCCGTCGAAGAAGGCCGGGTCTTTCGAGATGGCGGCGGCGTAGTGGTCGAGGTCTGCATCGCTCTCCACGCCCCACACCACTTCGCGCAGCGTCGGGCCCTCTTCCATCGCAGGCGGCAGGCCCGCCTTGTCCAACGCCGCGACGACAACCTTGCAGCCGTTGAGGCACTCGAAGACGAGTTCGTCGGCGGCTTCCGACTTCAATGCGAGGCCCCAGTCCTCGAAGAACCGGCGGCAGGTGGGCAGGTCGTCTGCCCCGTAGGTGATCTGGTCGATGCCTAGAACGCTCATGGTGGTGTCCTCTTCAGTTCGCCCACGGGAGCGGTTGATCGTTCGTGCCCCAGTACATGCTCTTCTGCTCCATGTACTGGAAGATGCCTTCGCGGCCCTTCTCGCGGCCGAGGCCGCTGTCGCGCCAGCCGCCGAACGGCGTGGAGACGGAGAACTGCTTGTAGGTGTTGACCCAGACGGTGCCGGCCTGCACCGCGCGGCCGAGCTTCCAGGCGCGCTTGAAGTCGCGGCTCCACACGCCCGCTGCCAGTGCATAGACGCTGTCGTTGGCCTGCGCGATCAGCGATTCCTCGTCGTCGAAAGGCATCGCGACGAGCACCGGGCCGAAGATCTCTTCCTGGCTGATGCGCGCGCTGTTGTCCAGGCCTTCGATGATGGTCGGCTTGTAGAAGTAGCCGTTGTCGTAGCCGGCACCATGCGGGCGCACGCCACCCGTGCGGATGCGGCCGCCTTCGGACACGCCCAGGTCCACATAGCGCTCGATGCCTTCGCGGTGCTTCGCCGTGATGAGCGGCCCCATCTGCGTCTGCTCCGAGGCCGGGTCGCCCACGCGCAACGCATTGGCGCCTTCGGCCAGCCGCGTGAGGAACTCGTCGTAGATGCTGCGCGCGACAAAAAGCCGCGAGCCCGCGATGCACGACTCGCCCGACGAACTGAAGATGCCGTAGAGCACGCCGTTCACCGCATGGTCGAGGTCCGCGTCGTCGAGCACCATGGTGGGCGACTTGCCGCCCAGTTCCAGCGACACCGGCATCATCTTGTCGGCCGCGATGTGCGCGATGTGCTTGCCGGTGGTGGTGCCGCCGGTGAACGACACGCGCTTGACCAGCGGATGCTGGGTGATCGCATCGCCGATGACCGAGCCCTTGCCCGGCAACACGCTCACGATGCCCTTGGGCACGCCGGCCTGCTCGCAGATGCGCGCGAGTTCCAGCGCCATCAGCGGCGTGACTTCGGCGGGCTTGACGACCACCGCGTTGCCGGCCGCCAGCGCGGGCGCGAGCTTCTGCGCTTCACTCGCGATCGGCGAGTTCCACGGCGTGATGGCGGCGACCACGCCCATGGGCTCGTGCACGCTCATCGTGACGAACGCACCGCGCGATGGCGTGATGGTTTCTTCGAGCGTCTCCAGTGCAGCGGCGAAGAACTGGAAGGTGCCCGCGGCGCTCGCCACGAGGTTGCGGGTTTCGTTGATCGGCTTGCCGTTGTCCAGCCGCTGCTTCTGCGCAAGCGATTCGCTCTCTTCGCGGATCAGCTGCGCCACGCGATGCAGCACGGCGGCGCGCTCGTGCGGCAGGCGCTGCGCCCAGCCGCTGGTGCGGAATGCGTGATCGGCTCGGGTGATGGCCTCCTCGACGTCGGCGAGGCTTGCGGCCTTCAGGCGCGCGATCGGCTCGCCCGTGGCCGGGTACAGGCTTTCATACACATCGCCGCCGCCCAGGCGCCATTCGCCAGCTATGCAGATCGGGAGAAGTTCGGAAGAAATCATGAGGAGCAATTCAGATGGCGAGGGGTGCGACACGGTTGCGCAGCGCGCGCACCGCGCTGTAGACGGTCAGCGCGGAGGTCTTGGGATTGGCCGCGAGCGGCTTGTTGCGCATGGTCAGCTCGAAGCTGCCGAAGGCGCCTTCGGCTTCGACGGTATGCACGTTCTCTGCGGTGGCGGGGTCGGCAATCAGGCGGACCTGTGTCTTGTCGAGCCCAAGACCCGCGAGCGAGACAGTAGCGGCGACGTTGGCGTTCTTCGGATAGAGCAAGGCGGCTTCGCGCGCGCTGCCTTCGAAGATCACGGTGGCTTGCGCGAGCGTGTCGAGGTCGCGACCCTGTTCGGCCGGCGTGCCCTTCCAGGCCTTCGGCGGCTTGCGGCCGGTGTAGCGCACGCTGTCCAGGCCACCGATGCGGGCGGCGGCGAGCGCATCGATCCCGCCGATGGCGCCAGGAATCAGCTGCACCTGCGTGCGGCCGGCAACAGCGGCGGCTTCGAGCTTTTCAGCGAGACCCGCAGCCGACAACGCGCCGACCGAAGCGACCACGCAGGGCGTGCCGCGCGCGAGCGCCGGCAGCACATGCTCTTCGATGGCGGCATGGCCCGCGGTCTCGACCACGAGGTCGATGCCGGCAACGGGCACCGTGCTCAGCACCTCTGCGCCAGGCGCGGCCTTCTGCGCGGCGGCCATGCCTTCGGCGGGCACGACGATGGCCGTCACCCTCAGGGCTGGATCGTCCCGCAGCAGTTCGAGCACCGCGGTGCCGATGGCGCCGCAGCCGACGAGTGCGATGCGCGTGGTGGCAGTCATGTTCTTGGCTCCGCTCGTTCTCACTTGGCCGTGCCGAGCGCCGGAATCTGTGTGACCGTGTTGGTCGGCGGGCCGGCGAAGCTGGTCTTGAAGCCGCCGATGGAGAGCATATCGATCTCCAGCAGGAACGGGCCATCGGTGGAGAGCGCCTCGTCCAGCCGCGCCGGCAGGTCGGCCAGGTCCTTCACGCGAGCGTGCGGCAGCGCGATCGACTTGCACAGCAGGTCGTAGTCGGGCGTGTGCAGCTCGGCATAGCACTGGCGGCCGCCGTACTGCGCGTCCTGGATGTTCTTGATGACGCCGTAGCTCTTGTCGTTCATGAGCACGATCACCATCGGCGCCTTCTCCTGCACCATGCAGGCGAGCTCGCCCAGGTTCAGGATGAAGCCGCCGTCGCCGGCCAGGCAGAAGGTCTTGCGGCCCGAGCCGGTCACCGCCGCGCCGATCGCCGCGCCGATCGCCATCGGCATGCCCTGGCCGATGCCGCCGCCCGTGGCATGCACGCCCGCGCTCGGTTCGAAGATGCGCAACTCGCGGTTGCCCCAGGTGCTGTTGGAGACGGTCACGTCGCGCACCCAGTTGAACTTGCGGCCCGCTGCCGACTGGATGCGGCGCACGAGCTCGGCGTACGGGCCGAGGCCGTCGCGCAGCGTGGCCACCGCCTGGTCGTGCGCGGCGCGCAGGTCGACCAGCAGTTGCGCGTCGGCCCGGTAGCCCTTCGCCTCGAGGCGATCTGCCAGCCCTTCGAGCGCGAGTGCCGAATCGCCGCAGACGAAGGCCTCGGAGGCATAGCAGCGGCCTTCGGCGGCAGCGTCGGCATCGATGCGATACAGCGGACGCGGCAGCTTCAGTTCGTACTTGAGCGTCTCGTTGCCGCGCAGGCGCGAGCCGACCACCAGCATCGCGTCGCAGGTTTGGTAGAAGGCCTCGACCGGCTTCTGGATGTTGTAGGCGCCGAGCGAGCCGGCATCGTCCTCGGGCACGGTGCCGCGCCCCTGCGTGGTGGTGACCACGCCGAAGCCGAGCTTCTGCAGGCGCTGGATCGCACTGCGGGCGTGGCGCGCACCGCCGCCGACCCACAGCAGCGGGCGCTTGGCAGTTGCCAGGCGCGCGGCCAAGGTGTCGAGTGCCGCGGCAGACGGCACGGGCCGCTCGATGGGCAGTGGCGACAGGTCGGCCGGCATCGTCATGAGCGCCGACTGGATGTCGATCGGGATCTCCACGCTCACGGGGCCGGTGGGCGCCGTCAGCGCGAGCTGCACCGCACGCTTGAGCGTGCCGAGCACCGTCTCCACGCTGCGCACGCGCAGGGCCGCCTTCGACACCGCCTTGAGCATGGTGAGCTGGTCGGGCGCCTCATGGATGTACGACATGCCCTTGTCGAGGTAAGGCGTCTCGATCTGCCCGGTGATGTGCAGCAGCGGCGCGCCGGCGGTCAGCGCCTCGACCAGGCTGCCCGCGATATTGCCCGCGGCCGGACCGGTGCTGGTGATGCACACGCCCAGGCTGGCGGTGGAGCGCGCATAGGCGTCGGCCATGTTGCCCGCGCCCGCCTCGCCGCGCGCCGAGATGAAGCGCACCATGCCGCGCTGCGCGAAGGCATCGAGGATCGGCATGTTGTGGATCGAGATCACGCCGAAGGCCGCCTTCACGCCGCACTGTTCGAGAAAGGCCGCGACGACTGCGCCGACCGTGACCATGTTGTTGTTGGATTCATGCATGGCGCGACAGGCCTCCGGAGATATCGATGTGACTGCCCGTCGTGTAGGAAGCGAGAGGCGAAGCGAGGAAAAGGATCGCGCGTGCGGCTTCGGTCGGAAGCCCCAGGCGACCCAGCGGGATGTGTTTGTTCTGCGCGAGCTGGCCGCTCCAGGCGGACCAGTCCTGCGACTTGTCTTCGCGCGCTTCGAAGCGGCGGCGCCACTGGCCCGACTCGACCAGGCCGATCAGGATGCCGTTGACGCGCACGCCCTGCGGCGCGAACTCGGTGGCCATCGAACGCACGAGATTCAGCAGGCCCGCGCGCGCGGCCGAGGTGGCGACCATGTGCGGCTCGGGCTGGCGTGCAAGCAGCGAGTTGGCGCAGACGATGGCGGCGTCGCCCAGCACCGCGCGCTGCGCGGCAAGCTGCGGCAGAAAGGCGCGCGTCGGGTTGATGACCGAGAAGAACTTCAGGTTGAGTTCTTCGGTCCAGGCCGCGTCGTCGGTCGTGGCGAAGGTGGAGACGCGCCCCTGCCCTGCGTTGTTGACGAGCATCGAGGCGGCGCCGAGCGCGGCTTCGCTCGCGGCGGCAAAGGCCTTGACCGCAGCGGCGTCGAGCACGTCGCAGGGCTGGGCGAAGAGCTTGGCGCGCGGAAATTGTTCGCGCAGGCCGGCGACAGCGCGTTCCAGCCGCTCGGCGTTGCGACCGCACAGCGCGACGGCGGCACCGCTCGCGAGCAGCAGCTCGACCGTCGCGAGGCCGATGCCCGAGGAACCGCCCGTGACCACGGCCACGCGGCCCGCCAGCGCATCGGCGGCAAAGAAATGAGGAGAAGAAGACTGCACCGTCATGACCGTCATGCGCTGCGAAGCGGCACCACCTTGTTGTCGCGGGCGGGCGAATAGTTCAGCAGGCTCGAGATTTCTTCCGCGGTGCTGCGCACGCGCAGCACCATCTCGTCCATGCGGTTCTCCTCGATGTGGCCCGAGGTGATGGTCGCCCCCAGCGCCGCCACGATGTGGCCGCTGTGGTCGCGCACCGGCGCGGCGATGGTGGAGATGTTCGATTCGAAGAAGCCTTCGCCCAGCACATAGCCGCGCGAGCGGTCGGCCTGCACCATGTCGAAGAGTTCGTTCACGGTCTTGGGCGTGCTCGGCGAGAAGGTCTCGAGCTTGTCCTCGGGGTAGAGCGCACGAAGCTGCGGCAGCGTGAGGTCTTCGAGCAGCACGCGGCCCAGCACCGTGGCGTGGGCCGGCAGGCGCGTGCCCACGGTGACCGAGCTGGCGAACGGCGTGGGTGGCGCGACCTTGGCGACGTAGACGATCGATCGGCCGTCGCGCACCACCAGGTTGCAGGGCGTGCGCAGCTCGTCGCACAGGCGATTGAGCAGCGGCGTGCCCAGCTGCGTGAGTTCCAGCGAGGCGAGGTATTCGAAGCCCAGGCGCAGCACCGCGAGGCCCAGGCGGTAGTCGCGGCCGCCCTCGGCGCGCTCCAGGAAGCCCATGTTCTCCAGCGTGGTGAGCAGGCGGAACACGGTCGAGCGCGGCAGGTCGAAGCGGCGCGCCAGCTCGGGCGCGGAGAGCGTGCGGTTCTCGCGGCTGAACTCGCACAGCACGCGCAGGCCGCGTTCGAGTGCGGGCACGTTGTAGCGGTCGGCGCCCTCTTCCATCGCTTCGTTGTCGTTGGTGGCCATGGTGATTCGTTGTTTCCGTTGGTTGTTCTTCGGTCGCCCGGCTCAAGCGGCGAGTGCTTCGCGCAGCAGCGCGGCCACGGCCTCGGGCCGCTCCACGTAGCTGGCGTGCCCGGCGCTTTCGATGGGTTCGAGCGTCACCCCGCAGCCGCGCGCGACCTCGGCGCAGGCCTCGGGCGTGGTGACGACATCGAGCGTGCCACAGGCCACGCGCGCCGGCATCGCGGGCGGCAGGTCGGCGAGAAGGTCGCCGTTGCACAGCAGTTCGACGGCCTGGCGATAGCCGCCGTCGTTCAGGCGGGCCATGTTCCAGCGCACCCACTGGCGCGCGAGTTCGCTGGCGTTATCGGAGACCAGGCGACCCGAGCGCTTGGCAGCCATGCCGGCGATGCCGAGTTCGTCGAGCGCGGCGAGGCGTTCAGTGCGTACCCTGGCGCGGGCTTCATCGCGCGACGGCGCGCCGTAGCCGGCGGCCGGGCTGATGAGCACGAGGCGGCGGATGCGCGAGGCCAGGGCCGAGCCGTTGCGCGCGGCCGATGCCGCGGTCAGTGCACCGAGCGAATGGCCGACGAGCACGCAGGAGTGCACATCGAGCGCATCGAGCAACGCATGCAAGCGCTCCGCATAGTCGGCGGCGGATGGCGCAGCCTGCGCGAGCGGCGTCGACGCACCGTAGCCCGGCGCGTCCCACGCAATCACGCGGGCCTGCGGCGCGAGCATCAACGCGACGTTGAGCCACGACGCTGCGCCCGAGCCGATGCCGTGGAGGCACACGATGGCCGGGCCCGCGCCGCATTCGCGCACCGACACCACCGCACCACCGCCGACCGGCACGTCGCGCGCCGGGAAACGGTCGTCCAGCAGCGCCAGCTCGGAAGCGGGCAGCATGAGTGCATCGGTGGCCATCGCGTCGCTCCTCTCGTCCTCAGCGCTTGATCTTGGCCAGCGGGTGGTCGGCCGGGTATGTCGGCTTGATCGGCTTCTGCGCGCCAAGCATCACGCACATCAGCGCGTCTTCGTCGCCGATGTTGATTTCCTCGCGGTACACGCCCGGCGGCACCGAGATGAGGTCGCGGTCAGTCATGATGGTTTCGAAGCGCTCGCCGTCCTTCTCGATCACGACCTTGAGCTTGCCGCGGATGAGGAAGAACACTTCTTCCACATCGGTGTGCAGGTGCGGCGGGCCTTCGTGGCCGGCCGGGATCACCATGGTGGAGAAGGTGAAGTGTTCCGAAGGCACGGTGTTCGCGTCCTTCTCGACGCCGGTGCCGCCGGTGCCCACGTAGCGCATCTGCGCGCGGCGGAACTTGGGGTCGAAATCGGCCTGGAACTTCAGCGCGTCCCAGTCGTACTTGCGGGTTTCATAGCGCGCGATGCGGGTGTTCATCCACTCGGCAAGGCTCGTGCCTTCGGGCTGCGCCAGGGTGCTGGCGGCGGCGTCGTTGATCTTCTGTTGTTCGGACAAATCGCTCATCGGGTTTACTCCTTCGTCGGAAAAATTCAGTCAGTGCATCGCAAAGCCGCCGTTGACGGCCAGCAGTTGGCCCGTCACGAAGCGCGAGAGGCCGGACAAGAGGTACAGCGTGGCGCCGCAAACGTCGGCTGCCTGCTGCTCCCGCGGAATGGCGCGGCCTTCGAGGTATTTCTGGTGGCGCGCCATCGGCACGTACTCCGTCGCCTCGACCAGCGTGAGGCCCGGCGCCACGGCGTTGACGGTGATGTTGTCGCCGCCCCATTCGCGCGCCAGCGAGCGCGTCATGGAGATGACCGCGCCCTTGCTCGATGCGTAGGCCAGCAGGTTGGGCGCGCCCCAGAGTGCGGTGTCGGAAGCCAGGTTGACGACGGCGCCGCGGCCGCTCGCCGCGAGCGCGCTGCGGCAGGCGCGGCCCATGAGCCAGGTGCCGCGCACGTTGACGTTCATCACGCGGTCCCACATGTCGATCTCGAGCTGGTGCGCGTCGCGGCCGCCCGAGTTGGTGATGGCGGCGTTGTTGACCAGGCCGTCGAGGCCGCCAAGCAGGCGGATCGCCTCGCCCGCACAAGCGTCGATGGAGGCCGGCTCCGACAGGTCGACGGTGAGCGCATGCGCCTTGTGGCCCGCATCGCGCAGCGCCTTGGCCTCGATCTCGGCGAGGTCGCCGAGGATGTCGGCCAGCACCACGCTCGCACCCGCCGCGGCGATGCACTGCGCGAACGCGAGGCCCAGGCCCCGCGCGCCGCCGGTCACGAGCACGCGGCGGCCGGCCAGCAGGTTGGCAGGCAGTTCGGCCAGCAATGTCTGCAGGCTCGACGGATCGGGAATGGCTTTGAGTTCAGTCATGGGATCGTTCAGTCGGCCTGGATGCCGAGTTCCTTGATGACCTTGCCGAAGCGCGTGTAGTCGGCCGCGTTGGTCTTGCCGAGCACGTCGGCATCGCCGCCCACCGGCGTGGTGCCGAGCACGGCCATGCGCGCGACGATGTCGGGCATCTTCAGGATTTCGTTGAAGTGGCCGTTGAGCGTCTTCACGATCTCGGGCGGCAGGTTGCGCGGGCCCCAGAGGCCGTTCCAGGCGACGACCTCGACGTCCTTGTAGCCCAGCTCGGCGAGCGTGGGCACATTGGGCGCGAGCGGCGAGCGCTGGCTCGAAGCCACGGCCAGCGGCTTGAGCTTGCCGTTGGCGAAGTACGGGGCCACCGGGCCGAGCGTGATGAAGGTGACCGGCACATGGCCGCCCAACACGTCGTTGACCGCGGGCGCCACGCCCTTGTAGGGCACGTGCGCGAGGCTTGCGCCCGAGGCGCGGGCGAACATCTCGCCCAGGATGTGCATCGGCGAGCCGCTGCCCGGGCTCGCGTACGAGAGCGACTTGCCGGCGCCCTTGGCGGCGGCGACCGCGTCCTTCGCGGTAGCGATGCCACTGCCGCCGCTCGCCACCAGGAACAGCGGCTGGCTGCCGGTCTGCACGATCGGCGTGAAGCCCGCGAGCACGTCGTAGCCGGAGGCGCCGTTGGTCTTGAGCACCAGCTGCGCGATCGAGAAGGTGCTGGGCGCGAGCAGCAGCGTGTAGCCATCGGGGGCCGCCTTCGACACGTAGCCGCTGCCGATGATGCCGCTCGCGCCCGGGCGGTTGTCGACCACCACCGGCTGCCCCACCCGCGCCGAGAGCTTCTCGGCGAAGAGCCGCGCCAGCGCATCGGTGTCGCCGCCGGCCGGATAGGCCACGACCAGCGTGATCGGCTTGGCGGGGTAGTTCTGCGCCCAGGCAAGACCGGTGGCGCAAACGCCGGCCACGGAAATGGCGGCTGCGATGGCAAGGCGGCGTGTGTGTTTCATGGGTCCGTCGTGGTTCGCGTTTTGTTTCATTAGAGAAACAACGATTTATTAATGGAACGCACGAAGGATAAACACGAAGACAACTTCGTGACTAAGTAGAAACCCTAGATGTCGCAACCCAACGTAAAACAGGGCGGCCCTTTCGGACCGCCCTGCTCGGGATGGGTGTCGTGCCTGCTAGCCGCCGTAGCGCGCCACGGTCAGGCCTTCCATGTCGATCTCCGGCGCCTTGCCGGCGATGAGGTCGGCCATCACGCGGCCGGTGCCGGCGGCCATGGTCCAGCCGAGCGTGCCGTGGCCGGTGCTCAGCATCAGGTTGGGGATGCGCGTGGCGCCGACGACCGGCGTGCCGTCGGGCGTCATCGGACGCAGGCCCGTCCAGAAGGAGGCCTCGCGCACGTTGCCGCCCTTGGGGAAGAGATCGGTCACGACGTGTTCGAGCGTGTCGCGCCGCCGCGGATTGAGCGCGAGATCGAAGCCCGAGAGCTGCGCCGTGCCGCCCACGCGGATGCGGTCGCCCAGGCGGGTGACGGCCACCTTGAAGGTCTCGTCCATCACGGTGGATTCGGGTGCGCCGCCCGCATCGGTGATGGGCACCGTGATCGAAAAGCCCTTGACCGGGTACACCGGCAGGTCGATGCCCAACGGCTTGACCAAGGCGGGCGAATAGCTGCCGAGCGCGACCACGTAGCGGTCGGCGGTGAAGCTGCCCTTGTCGGTGCGCACCGCGGTCACGCCCTTCGCGGCGTCGTGCTCGATCGCCTGGATGTTCACGCCGAACCGGAAGGTCACGCCCGCCGCTTCCGCCAGCTTGGCCAGCGCCTGCGTGAATTTGAAGCAGTCGCCGGTCTCGTCGCCCGGCAGGCGCAGGCCGCCGACGAACTTCTCCTTCACCGCCGCGAGCGCGGGCTCGTAAGGTAGGCAGCCGTCGCGATCGAGCACCTGATAGGGCACGCCGGAGGCCTTGAGCACTTCGACGTCCTTCGCGGTGCCGTCGAGCTGCTGCTGCGTGCGAAAGAGCTGCAGCGTGCCCTGCATGCGCTCGTCGTACTGGATCCCGGTGTCGGCGCGCAAAGCCTTCATGCAATCGCGGCTGTATTCAGCCAGCCGCACCATGCGGCTCTTGTTGAGTTCGTAGCGCGCCTGCGTGCAGTTGCGCAGCATCGAAAGGCCCCAGCGCCACATCGCCGGATCGAGCATCGGCTTGACGACCAGCGGGCTGTGCTGCATCAGCATCCACTTGATGGCCTTCACCGGAACGCCGGGCCCGGCCCAGGGCGCCGAGTAGCCGGGCGAGACTTCGCCCGCGTTGCCGAAGCTGGTTTCGAGCGCGGGCGCCGGCTGACGCTCCAGCACCGTCACCTCATGGCCGGCGCGTGCGAGGTAGTACGCCACCGAGGTGCCGATGACACCGCTGCCGAGAATCAGGACCTGCATGAGAACTCCCTCTTTCTTGTGGGCCGCAACGGCCTGAGGGTACAGGCTAAGCGCTACAGGCCGAGTGCGTCCTGCAATTGGCGTGCCGGCCAGCGCTCCGGCCGCTGCGGCCAGGCTTCGAGCAACGCGACCATGCGTGCGTTGCGCGGCGCACTCAGGCCGTGCTCCTGCGCGAGGCGCACGACCTCGCCGCTGAGCGCATCGATCTCCGTGCGTCGGCCGAGCGCGAGGTCGTCGGCCATGCTGGAGCGCGCCTTGGCATCGATGCGCAGCATGCGCGCCGCGACGATGCGAAAAAGCCAGTCGGGCAGGCGCAGCAAGCTCGAAAGCCGCTGAGCCGGTACGGCCGCCACCTGCGCGGGCGTGATGCCGCTCACGCCGAGCACGCCCAAGGTTTCGTCGATAAGCGCCGCAAAGCACCGGCGGTAGCCGCGATGCATCAGCTCCTCGCGCAGCGGCAGCCCCGAGAGCGCATTGACCGGGTTGTTGAGGTTCAACAGCAGCTTGCCCCACTGCACCGGCAGCAGGTCTTCGTGCAGGTCGAGCGGCACGCCGGCGCGCTCGAACACGGGGAGCCAGGGGCGCAGCGCCGCGTCGTCCTTTGCGGCGAGACGGCCGGGCGTGCCGCGATGGAAGGCGCCCTCGCCGATCTCAGCCACGTTGTACGGCACCATGCCCGGCAGCACATTGAGCGACGGGCCGGCCTGCGATGCGGCGGCACTGTTGGAGATGCCGTTCTGCAGCGAGACGACCGTGGTGCCCGCGGGCAGCGAGAAAGCCAGTTCGCCCGCTGCTTCGGCGGTGGCGCCGCTCTTCACGCAAAGGAGCACCAGCGCGGGTTTGGCGCCGGCGGGCACCTGCTCGCACAGGCGCAGCGCCGAAGGCAGGATGTGGTGCTTCGCGCCGTCGAGGTCGCTGAGCGAGAGGCCGTGGTCCGCGAGCTTCTTGAGCACGCGGGGCCGGCCGACGAAGGTGACGGGCACGCCCGCCGCGGCGAGCCGGCCGCCGATGTAGCAGCCGATGGTGCCCGCGCCCATCACGAGCACCTCGCCAGGCAGCGCGCCTGTCATCAGACGCGTTCCGCGACCCAGCCCTGAACCGACTTCAGCGCGGCAGGCACGCCCGCCGCATCGGTGCCGCCGGCCATGGCCATGTCGGCCTTGCCGCCGCCCTTGCCGCCGACCTGCTGCGCCACGAAGTTGACCAGCTCGCCGGCCTTGGCCTTGCCCACGGTGTCGGCGGTGACGCCGGCCGCGATCTGCACCTTGTCGCCGTCGACGGCGGCCAGCACGATGATGGCGGTCTTGAGCTTGTCCTTGAGCTTGTCCATGGTGTCGCGCAGCGTCTTGGCATCGGCGCCGTCGAGCTTGGCCGCGAGCACCTTGATGCCATTGACGTCGATGGCCTGTGCGATGAGCTCGTCGCCCTTGGACGATGCGAGCTTGCCCTTGAGCGAGCCCACTTCGCGTTCCAGCGCCCTCACCTGCTCCAGCACCTGCGTGAGCCGGCCCTGCAGCTCGGCGGCCGGCGACTTGAGCGTGGCGGCCACGCTCTGCACGGTCGATTCGAGGTCCTGCAGGTAGGTGAGCGCGTTGGCGCCCGTGACCGCCTCGATGCGGCGCACGCCGGCGGCCACGCCGCCTTCGCTCACGATCTTGAAGAGCCCGATGTCACCGGTGCGGCCCACGTGGGTGCCGCCGCACAGTTCGCGGCTGGTGCCGATGTCCAGCACGCGCACGGTCTCGCCGTACTTCTCGCCGAACAGCATCATCGCGCCGGTCTTCTGGGCCGATTCCATGTCCATCACGCGCGCCTGCGTGGCGACGTTGGCGAGGACTTCGGCGTTCACGCGCTTCTCAATCTCCAGGATCTGCTCGCGCGTGACGGGCGCGTTGTGCGCGAAGTCGAAGCGCGTCTTGTCGGCATCGACCAGCGAGCCCTTCTGCTGCACATGGTCGCCGAGCACTTCGCGCAGGGCCTTGTGCATCAGGTGGGTGACCGAGTGGTTGCGCATGGTGGCGTTGCGGCGCTCGCCGTCGACCGCGGCCTTGACCGCGTCGCCGACCTTGAGCGTGCCCTGGGTCTGCGTGCCATGGTGGCCGAACACGTCGGCCTTGATCTTCTGGGTGTCGTCGACGCCGAACTGCACGCCCTCGGCGCTGAGTACGCCCTGGTCGCCGACCTGGCCGCCGCTCTCCGAATAGAAGGGCGTGGTGTCGAGCACGACGATGCCGGGCTGGCCTTCCTTCAGTTCATTCACCGCGGCGCCTTCGAAGTACAGCGCGACGACCTTTGCGCTCTCTTCCAGGTGTTCGTAGCCGGTAAAGGTGTTGCCCGCGCCGGTGTATTCGACGTTGCGGTCCATCTTGAACTTGCCGCCGGCACGGCCCGCGGCCTTCTGCTTTTCCATCGCGACGTTGAAGCCGGCTTCGTCGACGCTCACGCCGCGCTCGCGGCACACATCGGCCGACAGGTCGAGCGGAAAGCCGTAGGTGTCGTGCAGCTTGAAGGCGACGTCGCCCGGCAGCGTCTTGGCACCGCCGGCCAGGGCCGCGTCGAGGATTTCCATGCCGTTGGCGAGCGTCTCGAAGAAGCGCTCTTCCTCGGCCTTGAGCGTGTCGGTGATGCGCTTCTCGTCGGCCACGAGCTTGGGATACGCATCGCCCATGAGCTTCACGAGGTCGGGCACCAGCTTGTGGAAGAACGGCTTCTTCTGGCCCAGCTTGTAGCCATGGCGGATCGCGCGGCGCACGATGCGGCGCTGCACGTAGCCGCGGCCTTCGTTCGAGGGGATGACGCCGTCGGCCACCAGGAACGAGGTGGCGCGGATGTGGTCGGCGATCACGCGCAGCGAGTTGTTGCCGAGGTCTTTTTCGCCGGTCTCGCGGGCCGCGGCCTTGATGAGCGCATCGAAGATGTCGATCTCGTAGTTGCTGTGCACGTGCTGCAGGATCGCGGCCAGGCGCTCCAGGCCCATGCCGGTATCGACGCAGGGTGCCGGCAGCTTCTTGACCGAGCCGTCGGGCTGCATGTCGAACTGCATGAACACGTTGTTCCAGATCTCGATGTAGCGGTCGCCGTCTTCATCGGGCGAGCCGGGCGGGCCGCCGGGGATCTCGGGACCGTGGTCGTAGAAGATCTCGGAGCACGGGCCGCAGGGGCCGGTGTCGGCCATCATCCAGAAGTTGTCGGACATGTAGCGGCCGCCCTTGTTGTCGCCGATGCGCACGACGCGCTCGGGCGGCAGGCCGATTTCCTTGGTCCAGATGTCGTAGGCCTCGTCGTCCTCGATGTAGACGGTGGCCCAGAGCTTCTCGGCCGGCAGCTTGTAGACCTTGGTCAGCAGCTCGAAGGCCCAGGTGAGCGATTCGCGCTTGAAGTAGTCACCGAAGCTCCAGTTGCCCAGCATCTCGAAGAAGGTGTGGTGGCGCGCGGTGTAGCCCACGTTCTCGAGGTCGTTGTGCTTGCCGCCGGCACGCAGGCACGCCTGGACCGAGGCGGCGCGCACGTAGTTGCGCTTGTCTTCGCCGAGGAACACGTCCTTGAACTGGACCATGCCCGAGTTGGTGAACATGAGCGTCGGGTCGTTGCCCGGCACCAGTGAGCTCGAAGCCACGACGGTGTGGCCCTTGGAGGCGAAGAAATCGAGAAAGGTCTTGCGGATGTCCGCGACCGTGAATGTGGGCTGGCTCATCTTTGGATTTCGTCTTCTGTCGAGGGCGGCCTGGCGATGGCGACCTCTCGTCGAAACCACTGCGTCGAACCGACCTAACTGCTTGATTTGCTTGAACAAACGATTATAGGTTTGCCCATGGAGCCCGGGCGGGCCCGGGGCCAACGGCATGATCGGGGCGCCGCGGCTAATATGCACCCTGGCGCCCGCGAGGCCGAACCAAACGCGGCGAGCCCCGTCCTATTCATATGCACAACATGAATCAAGGAGTCCGCATGGCAGGTCTTGAGGCCGAACACTGGAAGATCGAGGACCTCGATTTCTCGCGCATCGCGCTCGACAAGGTGCGCCCGGACGAGAATCTTTTCTACCTCGTGACCTCCGCCTCGTTCATCGAAAGCGGCTCGGACCTGTACACGCACAACCTGGTGGATTTCTTCCGCGGCGACGACGAAGTCACCGACTGGCTTTCCAACTACTGGGAGCCCGAGGAGCTGCAGCACGGCCAGGCCCTGCGCGCCTATGTGCGCCACGTGTGGCCCGAATTCGAGTGGGACACGGCCTACCGCGGCTTCCTGGAGGAGTACGCGACCTACTGCAAGGTCGAGCTGCTGGCTCCCACCCGTGCCCTGGAAATGACGGCGCGCTGCGTGGTCGAGACCGGCACCGCCACCTACTACCGCGCCATGGCCCGCGCCACCGACGAGCCCGTGCTGCACGACCTGGCCACCCGCATCGCGACCGACGAGGTCAACCACTACAAGCACTTCTACCGGTTCTTCCGCCGCTACCGCGAAGAGGAAAAACTCAGCCGCTTCCGCGTGATCGGCACCATCGGCCGGCGCACGCTGGAGCTCAAGAGCGAGGACGCGGACTGCGCGATCCGCCACGTCGTGAAGGCCCGGGCACCCCACCGCGCCGACGACGCGGCCTATGTGCAGGAACTGAGCGCACGCATGAACAGCACCATCCGCACCAACCTGAGCGCCGGCAGCACGCTCAAGATGCTGATGCGGCCGCTGGAGCTGCCGGCCCGGGTGCAGACGGTGATCCAGTACCCGATCAAGCAGTTCATGCAGCACGTGTTCCTGCGCTAGCTCCGTACCCTCCGTACCTTCCCCATCGCTGGGCATCACGGGAAAAATCGGTCCCCGCCGACAAAGGTTGGGCCGTTTTTCCGGCCTTGTCCTGCATGGGTTTTTCGCGCTCGCATGATTGAATTTGGTATCCGAAATTTTCATGGAGCGACAACGATGGAGGCTAAGGCATCAAGCCTCGGGGGACGGCAAGACAACCTGTTGGGCATCGGCGTGCCGGGGCTGGACGATGTGCTGGGCGGGGGCCTCGAGCCCCACCGCCTCTACCTGGTGGAGGGAACGCCGGGCGCCGGCAAGACGACGATCGCGCTGCAGTTCCTGCTCGAGGGAGCGCAACGGGGCGAATCGGTCCTGTACGTCACGCTCTCGGAAACCGAGAACGAATTGCGCGGCGTGGCCAACTCCCACGGCTGGGACCTGTCGGGCATCCATGTGCGCGAGATGCTCCCCGCGCAGGACAGCCTCCAGCCCGAGGAGCAGTACACGATGTTCCATCCCTCGGAGGTGGAGCTGAGCGAAACGACGCTGCGCATCCTCAGCGACGTGGACACGCTCAAGCCCTCGCGCATCGTCTTCGACTCGCTGTCCGAGCTGCGGCTGCTGTCGGGCACTTCGCTTCGGTACCGGCGGCAGATCCTGGCGCTCAAGCAGTTCTTCGCGGGCCGGCAATGCACGGTGCTGCTGCTCGACGACATGACCGCCACCGAGCACGACCTGCAGGTGCAGAGCATCGCGCACGCCGTGCTGCGGCTGGAGCAGCTCAATTCCGACTACGGCTCGGCGCGGCGGCGCCTGCTGGTCGTCAAGTACCGCGGCCAGTCGTACCGCGGCGGGTTCCACGATTACAAGATCCATCGCGGGGGCCTGCAGGTGTTTCCGCGGCTCGTGGCCTCCGAACACGCCACCAGCGGTCCACTGATCAAGATGCCCAGCGGCATCGCGGAACTGGACGACCTGCTCGGGGGCGGCCTCGAGAAGGGAACGAGCACCCTCTTGGTCGGCGCGCCGGGGACGGGCAAATCGTCGGTGGCCGTGCAGTTCGCCATTGCCGCCGCCCGGCGAGGGGAATGTGCCGCACTTTTCATCTTCGACGAGAGCATCAACACGCTGCGCACGCGGTGCGCCGGCCTGGGGATGGACCTGGAGCCTCACCTCGCGTCGGGACGCCTGCGCATCAAGCAGGTCGACCCCGCCGAGCTCTCGCCGGGCGAACTGGTCCACGAGATCCGCCTCGCCGTGACCGAGCATGCCGCCAAGGCCGTCGTCATCGACAGCCTGAATGGCTATCTCAACGCCATGCCCGACGAGCGCTTTCTCATCGTCCAGCTGCATGAACTGCTGACCTACCTCGGGCAGGCCGGCGTGGCCACGCTGCTGGTCGGCGCGCAGCATGGGCTGATCGGCATGCAGATGCAGACGCCGGTCGATGCCAGCTACCTCGCGGATGCGGTCGTGCTGCTGCGCTACTTCGAATTCGAGGGCGAGGTCCGCCAGGCCATCTCGGTGCTCAAGAAACGCGGCAGCGCGCACGAGCGGACCATCCGCGACTTCTCGATGGACGGCCGCGGGCTGCACGTGGGCGAGCCCCTGCGCCACTTCCGGGGCATCCTGAGCGGCATTCCGGTGCCCATCGATGGCGTCAGCGCCACCCCGCCGTGACGACGAACGCGCCAGGCACCACGATCACGCACGAAGACACGCAACTGCGCGTCCTGCTCAGGACGGCCACGTCGAAGGACGCCGTGATGGCGACGGCCGTGCTCGAACACGCCGGCATCGCGACCCGGGTCTGCGCCACTCTGCACGAGCTGGTGCTGGAAATCGGCCTCGGCGCGGGCGCCGTGCTGGTGTCCGAGGAAATGCTGTCGGGCAACGATGCAGCCGCCCTGTCCGACGCGGTGTCGATGCAGCCGCCCTGGTCGGACCTGCCGGTGCTGGTGCTGGCCAAGCAAGGCGCCGATTCGCGCGCCGTTGCCGTGGCGATGGAAGGCATGGCCAACGTCACGGTGCTGGAGCGGCCGATACGCGTGGCGGCGCTCGTGAGCGCACTGCGAAGCGCCTTGCGGGCCCGGCGACGGCAGTACGAGCTGCGGCGGATCCTCAATGACCTGAACGAGGCCGACAAGCGCAAGACCGAATTCCTCGCCACGCTGGCGCACGAGCTTCGCAACCCGATGGCGCCGCTGAGCACCGCGCTCGCCATCCTCACGCGCAAGACGCTCACGCCCGAGGCCGCACTGCCCTACTACCAGCTCATGGGCCGCCAGATCGACCACATGGTTCGCCTCGTGAACGACCTGATGGAGGTGTCGCGCATCACCCGCGGAAAGATCGAGCTCCAGCTCGGCGAACTGATGGTCGACCAGGTGATCCGCGATGCCGTGGAGCTCAGCCGGCCGCTGATGGACGCCGGCCGCCACCAATTGCAGGTGCATGCACCGGATGCTTCATTGGCCGTCGAAGGCGACGGGGTGCGGCTCACGCAGGTGTTCTCCAATCTCCTGAACAACGCGGCCAAATACACGCCCGAAGGCGGCCGGATCGACGTGTTCGTCGAGCGTGACGGCACGGATGCGGTGGTCCGCGTCCGCGACAACGGGGCCGGTCTTCCGCCGGACATGCTGGCGTCGATCTTCGACATGTTCGTGCAGGTGAGCGGTACGGCCAGGGCTGCCCAGGGGGGCCTGGGCATCGGGCTCACGCTGGTCAAGAGCCTGGTGGAGCTGCACGGCGGCACGGTCGGCGCGAAGAGCGGCGGGCTGGGCCAGGGCAGCGAGTTCGTGGTGACGTTGCCATTGGCGATCGCGCACGATGCAGGGACCGAAAAACGCGCCGTCCCCTCCACCGAAGCAGCCATCGCGCGGCACAGCATCCTGGTCGTCGACGACAACCGCGATGCGGCGGAGTCGCTGGCGGCGCTGCTGGGCCTTCTCGGGGCGCGCACCGCCGTGGCGTTCAGTGGTCTCGAGGCGTTGAAGGCGGCGGACGATTTTCGTCCATCGCTGGCGATCCTGGACATCGGCATGCCCGGAATGGATGGCTGCGAACTGGCCCGCAGGCTTCGCGCCGACCCGGCGCACCGCGGACTGACGCTGGTCGCACTGACGGGCTGGGGCCAACCGGACGACAGGGCGCGCATTGCCCAGGCCGGCTTCGACCATCACTTGCTCAAACCCGTCGATATGGAGGAGTTGTCGATGGCGCTGCGGCGGCTGGCGCAACGCTAGCTGAAGGCCAGGCGTCGTTTTACGCGCCGCTGAACCGGCGCAGCGCGCGGTGGCCGAGCCGGGTGAGTTCGGTGACCGTGGCAACGGGTACGCCGGCCTCGGCGGAGCGTGTCTGTGGAAGCACCGCCTTGACGCAGCCCTCCTGCAGCAAAGCCTGCACGGCGGCAATGCCCTGCGCACCCGCGACGGTGGCGGGCAATCGCTGCGTGGAGAGGTAGTGCAACAACGTGTGGCGCATCTTCTTGAATCCCTGAACGCTTGATGGAGATGCGGGGCACGGAGAAAGAAATCTTGACGACCTTCAGCCTCGAGGAACCGCTCGATGAGCGGGTGCAAAAGCAGATGCAGAAGCGACCTCTACCAACGCCGGAAGACCGTCAAGATTCAGTATCGTTCTCCAACCTTAAGACGGGCTGAAAACCGGTTGTGCGTCCTCGCAATCAAGGTAACAAGAGTAGTGAGGTGCCTGGTCACTCGCCAGTGCCGAAAGTCATCTGCAATCGACAACCTTTCTGATCGAACCTGTTCGCCGCCCAGCCGCGGCGGTTTCTTCAGGACCCCTCACAAATGCTGCGCAACGATCACTACCGCGCCGGCCAGCGAGATGGCACCACCAATGACTTTTCTCAACGTCTTCATGCGACTCTCCAACAGTGAGTCCTGATGGTGCCGCGTTTGCGCTCCCCGCGGGGTTGGCAATATTCATGCGCGGGATAGAGGCAACCGATCTGAAGGAAGGCTGCGTGGACTCAAGTTGCAGAGGTCAGGCCCGGCTTGCGACTGCCATCCAGCGAATACAGCTGCGGCCGGTCTTCCGCAAGGACATCGGCCGGCCCATGCTCCGCGCCACGCGGTTGCCGATAGAGCTCGTTCTCGAGCCGCCTGACGCGCTCGGCGTACATCCGCGCCAATGCGCTGTGGTGCTCCGCGGCCGCCTGGTGTTCGATGCGCGCCATCTGCGCTTCCTCGAGCAATGCCGACGCCCTTTTGAGGTATGCGGCATGGCTGGGACGAAACAAGAAGTCGAAGGTCATTTCATGCTCCTTGCCGCAAGAGTGCGGTCAGGACATGTTCCTCCCGCGAGCCCCGTGAAGTCCGTCAGCGCGCGCCTACCCCGGTTTCTGCAACAGCCGCTTTTGCCTAGCACATGGCCGTGACAGGTTTTCCATTTCCAATGGGGACAATGTTGTGGAAAACCATGTGTGAAGCGCTCAGGATCGTTGCCTGGCGTGGCCTGCAACACGGTGCCTGCAAAAGCAGCAGCAGGCGAAAAATATCTGGAGCCGCCACGGATTTCGTTCCTTGCCGGACACAAATGTGGCATCTGGTACAATATGTCTTCGCCCGGACTTGCTCCGGGTGTTGCCTGGCCAGGCAAGCCGAATCTCACACCGGCGCGTCGAAGTCACTGCGACGAGAAAAACAACAGGGTGGCTTCCGCAATTGAACATTTGCCGTAACCGTGGACCGCGTGAGAGTTCACGACCACATTCCAAAGCCCGCCTCGTGCGGGCTTTTTCATGGGGCCGATCCGCCTGGCCTAACCCGCGAGTTGGCTCTCGAGCTCCCTCTCCGCCCCGCGTGGAAGCTCGGCCAGGAACGTCGACACGATGATGGCTGCGGCCCGAGCCACTTCGAGCACTTCGGTGATGCCGAACCGAAGCGAAGCCGTCTTGCCCGTGGAGCCGAGCGGCCGACGCAACTCGAGAAGTACCTCGGCCGCCAGTTCGCGATCGGTCCGCGCACGGCCGTCCGGCCGCATCACCCATCGATCGACCTGGTCGAACGGCATGCTGCGAAAAACCCCTACAACGGGGAAATACTGGAACCGATCTTCATCAAGCCGGATCGGGATGCTGAAGCGGCACACGAATGTGCCCACCTCAGGTGACAGTTCATTCATAACTCCCATGAGACACCTCTTTTTGTTGCAAAGAGTGTGCTGCAGCGATCCGCACATTGGGAATCTTGATCTGCGACATAAGGCACAACAAGACACAATTACACAAACTTGATGGCTTGAAGTGGCATTAATTCACGGCCGTTCGGAACGCCAGGGGCAAAAAAAAACCCAGCACCAGGCTGGGTTGAATCTCTTTAAGTGCTGTCACACACAGAGAACTCGCACTTCGAAGCGAGTTCGCAAAATCTAGGGCTTCGCACAAGCCGCCTCTGTCAGACGAGACCGATACTTCGAATTTATCCAGAGCCCGCCGACCTTCGGCGTCTGCCAAATACTTCACGTTTTTAAGTGTGTCCTACGCAAACAGCCTATTTTTGGCTTACAGCCGACAACAACCACTCCACCGACGATCGAGGGGCTGTCACGCAACAGGGCCGCATAGAAGAAGAGCTCTCTGTTTCGTCCTTAGAGCGCCCCACAGGGGCTCCTCGAACCCGCTTCGGCGGGTATTTTTTTGCCTGGACGGTTCCGGCCTGTCGACGCCGCGCCCACAATGCGCGCGGCGGCGCCCCCGCCCATCCGGTCCCTGTCGCGAGGAATGACGATGAGCTTTCACTTCTATCTTTACCGTGCGCCGGCGGGCAGCGGCCCCATGACACGCTGGGAACGCATGCTCGCCGAGCCGCTCGGAACGGTCGGCGAAGTGAAGGAGCAGTTGGCGGCGCTGTTTCCGCAGGTGAACTGGACGCGGCACCGGTCGCCACTCGACGCGACCAGTGACGAACGTGAAACCTGGTTTGGAATGGGTCCGCACGGTGCCGACCTGCCCTATATCGACATCCTGCTCAACGAGGACGAGTCCGGGCAGGTTCACTTCGTCGTTCTGAACAAGGCACCGCCGTCCGTCATGCGCCAGATCGTGTCTGCGCTGTCGCTCAGCGATGTCAGCGCGCCCGAGTCAGGTGATCTGGTCGACCTCGACGGATACACGGACGAGGATCGCTACTTCGCGAAGAAGCCTTGGCCCTGAAGCGCCGGAACGAAGGCTTCCGGCCGAGTCCTCCCAGAAGTCTCCCAATTCAGCGGCCATGATGACCTTGCCCGTCGTTTCCTCCCTGCGACGGGTTCCTCCCTCCGGCCCCACGCAAGTACGGGCCATTCAGCCCGCCTCGTTGCGGGCTTCTTTTTGCGCAGGCCGTGACGCGCGACGAGAAAAAGGGGGGAATTTCCGGGATCGATGAGATGGAGCGGGTGAAGGGAATCGAACCCTCGTATGAAGCTTGGGAAGCTGCCGTTCTGCCATTGAACTACACCCGCATTGGCAACCCGTTGATTTCAAACGAGTTGTCGACCCAAGCGCCGGATTCTACAGAGGAACGAAGAGCGCTCGACCCCAGCCTCTTGCCGCATGACATGGCCATGCCGCCATGACGCGCTGCCATTCGGCTGCCGCAGACCCAACCACTTTCCGCATATCGAAGCACGTTTTCGTTCGTTAACGGAAGAAGCGTCGCTGCCTAGCATCCGGCCTCATTCAACCGGTCATAACAGGTCAGCCGCATGTCTTCCGCCAAGGCGCTCGAGCCCATCGCCTTTTCACCCGTTCCGCTCTATACGCAGGTGCGCGAAACGCTGCGCGAGCGCATCCTCGACGGCAGCTACCCGCCGCACGCGCAACTGCCTTCCGAGAGCGAGATGGTTGCGCTCTTCAAGGTCAGCCGCATCACGGTGCGCCAGGCGCTGAGCGACCTGCAGCGCGAGAACCTGATCTTCAAGATTCCAGGCAAGGGCACCTTCGTCGCCAAGCCCAAGGCGTTCCAGCACCTGGGCCAGCTCGAAGGCTTTGCCGAGTCGATGGGCCGCATGGGCTACGAGATCCGCAACCAGGTCACCAGCCACAAGACGGTGCCCGCCTCGCCCCGCGTGGCGCAGCGCCTGGGCCTGGCCGAGGGCTCGCCGGTCGCGCAGATCAAGCGCGTGCGCCATCTCAACCGCGCCCCGGTGTCCTACGAGGTGACCTACCTGCCCCACGCCATCGGCGAGCGGCTGCGGCAGGCGGACCTCGCCGGGCGCGACATCTTCCTGATCCTGGAGAACGACTACGGCATCGCGCTCGGCCACGCCGACCTGCAGATCGACGCGATGCTCGCCGATGAGCTGCTCGCACGTTCGCTGAGCGTGCCCGAAGGCACCGCGGTGCTGCGCGTGGAGCGCCTCACCCACACCGCCGATGGCGCGCCGCTCGATTTCGAAGACCTCTATTTCCGCGGCGATGCGTTCCAGCACCGGCTTCGCATCGCCCGCAGCCACCCGACCAAGGACATCCCAGGAACATCATCACCCGCACCGTCGACGTGCTGGTCATCGGCGGCGGCACGGCCGGCCCGATGGCGGCCGTGAAGGCCAAGGAAGCCAATCCCAAGCTCGAAGTGCTGCTGCTCGAGAAGGCCAACGTCAAGCGCAGCGGCGCCATCTCGATGGGCATGGACGGCCTGAACAACGCGGTCGTGCCCGGCTTCGCCACGCCCGAGCAGTACGTGAAAGAGATCACCACCGCCAACGACGGCATCGTCAACCAGAAGACGGTGATGGCCTATGCGCGCAACAGCTATTCGATGATCGAGGAGCTCGACCGCTGGGGCGTCAAGTTCGAGAAGGACGAGACCGGCGACTACGCGATGCGCAAGGTCCACCACATGGGCACCTACGTGCTGCCGATGCCCGAGGGCCACAACATCAAGAACGTGCTGTACCGGCGCCTGAAGCGCACCCGCGTGGAGATGTCGCAGCGCCTCGTCGTCACGCGCCTGCTGACGGCGGCCGACGGCAGCATCGCGGGCGCGATGGCCTTCGACTGCCGCACGGCCGAGTTCCATGTGATCCGCGCGAAGTCGGTGGTGCTGGCCACGGGCGCGGCCGGACGGCTCGGGCTGCCCGCCTCCGGCTACCTCTTCGGCACCTACGAGAACCCGACCAACGCGGGCGACGGCTACAGCATGGCGTACCACGCGGGCGCGGAGCTCTCGGGCATCGAGTGCTTCCAGATCAACCCGCTCATCAAGGACTACAACGGCCCCGCCTGCGCCTACGTGACCGGCCCCTTCGGCGGCCACACCACCAACAACAAGGGCGAGCGCTTCATCGAGTGCGACTACTGGAGCGGCCAGATGATGATGGAGTTCTACAACGAGCTCCAGGGCGGCAACGGCCCGGTCTTCCTCAAGCTGAGCCACCTGGCCGAGGAGACCATCGCCACCATCGAGCAGATCCTGCACACCAACGAGCGCCCGAGCCGCGGCCGCTTTCATGCAGGGCGCGGCACCGACTACCGCGAACAGATGGTGGAGATGCACATCTCCGAGATCGGCCTGTGCAGCGGCCACTCGGCCTCGGGCGTGTGGGTGGACGAGCATGCGCGCACCACGGTGCGGGGCCTGCACGCGGCGGGCGACTTGGCCTGCGTGCCGCACAACTACATGCTCGGCGCCTTCGTCTACGGCCGGCTCGCCGGTGAAAGCGCGGCGCGACATTGCGCGGAGACCGAACTGCCCGCGCTCGACGAAGAGCAGGTCGCACGCGAGCACGCCCGCGTCAGCGCGCCGCTTCTGCGCGAGGGTGGCCTGCCGCCCGCGCAGGTCGAATACAAGCTGCGCCGCATGGTCAACGACTACCTGCAGCCGCCCAAGGTCACACGCAAGATGGAGATCGGCCTCTCGCGCTTCGAGCAGATCCACGAAGACTTGGAACAGCTCGCCGCCCCCGGCCCGCACGAGCTGATGCGCGCGATGGAAGTGCATGCGATCCGCGATTGCGCCGAGATGGCCGCGCGCGCCTCGCTCTACCGCACCGAAAGCCGCTGGGGCCTCTACCACCACCGCGTGGACTTTCCCGAGCGCAACGACCGCGACTGGTTCTGCCACACGCAGCTGCAAAAACAGGGCGACGCGATGGTGAGCTTCAAGCGCCCGGTCGATCCCTACATCGTGCCGCTCGATGCGCACGAGATGTCCGCCTACCAGCACCTGCGCGTGCCCGCCGCGGTGCGCGAGCCGGTCGCGGCCTGACATCGCCCCCATAAAAAAAGAGAACCCCACATGCCCCTCGCCTTCAACCCCACCAGCGTGCCCGTGCGCATCGACGACGACAAATGCATCGCCCACAAGGGCTGCACCGTCTGCGTGGACGTCTGCCCGCTCGACGTGCTCGCCATCGACCTCAGCAAGGGCAAGGCCTACATGAAGTTCGACGAGTGCTGGTACTGCATGCCTTGCGAAAAAGACTGCCCCACCGGCGCAGTCACCGTCGACATCCCCTACCTGCTGCGCTGAGCCGCGCGCCCTCCCCGCATTTCAACCCGGAGCATCACGATGAAAACCCAGAGAACCCTGGCGCTGTGGAGCGCGACCCTCGGCCTGCTGCTGGCGCTGCCAACCGTTCGGACTGCGCAGGCCGAGACCATCCGCATCGCCATCGGCACGCAGGACACCACGATCAACTGCGCCACGGGTGGACTGCTGATCCGCGAGCTGAAGCTGCTCGACAAATACCTGCCGCGCACCGGCAAGTACAAGGACGCGCAGTACCAGATCGAGTGGAAGAACTTCACCTCCGGCGCGCCGCTCACCAACGAGATGGTCGCGGGCAAGCTCGACCTCGGCTCGATGGCCGACTTTCCGGGCAGCTTCAACGGCGCGGCCTTCCAGAAGGCGGGGCGCAAGAGCATCTTCATCACCGTGCTCTCGGGCAGCACCACCGGGAGCGGCAACGGCATCGTCGTGCCGAAGGATTCGAAGGTGCAGTCGCTCGCCGAGCTCAAGGGCAAGACCATCTCGGTGCCCTTCGCCTCGACCTCGCACGGCATGCTGCTGCGCGCGATCCAGGCGCAAGGCTGGGACCCGCTGAAGGACGTGAACATCACCACGCAGGCCCCTGAAGTGGCCGGCCCCGCGCTGCAGGCCGGCAAGGTCGAGGCGCATGCGGACTTCGTGCCCTTCGCCGAGCTCTTTCCGTACCGCGGCTTCGCCCGCAAGATCTACGACGGCTCGCAGGCCAACGCCCCCACCTTCCACGGCAGCCTGGTCGACGAGGAGTATGCGAAGAAGTACCCCGAGGTCGTTACCGCCTACCTGCGCGCCGCGCTGGAGGCTGACCGCCTCGTGGCCGCCGAGCCCGAGAAATACAGCGAGCTGATCGCCAAGGTCACGGGCATCGAGGCGGAGGTCAACTACCTCTTTCACGGCCCGCTCGGCCTGCAGACGCGCGACCTGAGCTGGAAGCCCGAGTACCGCCAGGCGGTGAAGACATCGCTCGACACGCTGCGCCTCTTGAAGCGCACCGACAACGACATCGACGCCAACGCCTTCGTGCAGGACGGCTACATCCGCACCGCCTTCAAGGAAGCCGGCCTGGACTACGACAGGCAACTGAAGAACTACGCCCGTGCCCCGCTGGTCGCGAAAGATGCAGCGACCGGCAAGCCGATCACCGACGTGAGCCGCGTGGCGCAGGTCTGGGTGGCCGGCGAGCCGCTGGTGCGCCACTACGCCTCGCCCGAGAACGCGCTGGGCGACCTGCAGAAGCTGGAGAAGGCGGGCAAGAAGGCGCGCGTGGTCTATGCGCAGGACCGCAACAGCGGCAACAAGCTGCTGGCCGCCGATGCGTGGTTCGTGCTCGGCGCCAAGGGCGAGATCGATGCCTTCCTGCTCAAGGACCAGGCCGAGGGCTGGGCCGCCAAGCACGGCGGCAAGGTGCAGGACTTCGCCGGCGTGCGCGCGGCACTCGCGGGCTGACGCCCTCCCCGTTCAGCGAACCTCACCATGGCCAGCTCCTTGAACGACAAGCTGCCGCGCGCCACCTGGCGCATTGCCGCGCTGCTCCTGTGCGTGCTGGCGTGGCACCTTGCCACGCGCGAGCGCATGAACCTGGGCTTCATCACCTTCCAGAACGTGCCGCCGCCGTGCGAGGTGCTGGAGTCCGCCTGGGCGCTGGTGCAGTCGCCGCTGGTGCTGCAGCACCTTTCGGCGAGCCTGCGCCGCGTGTTCATCGGCTTCGGGCTTGCCGCTGTCGCTGGCGTGGCGCTGGGCCTGGCGATCGGCCGTGCCCGCTGGGCCGAAGACACGTTGCTGCCGCCGCTCGAAGTGCTGCGGCCGATTCCCGCGGTCGCGTGGATTCCGCTCGCCATCCTCATGTTTCCGTCGTCCGAAGCCTCGATGGTGTTCATCACCTTCATCGGCGCGCTGTTCCCGGTGCTGCTCAACACCGTGCACGGCGTGGAGGCGGTGGATGCGCGCCTCGTCGCTTCGGCACGCAGCCTGGGTGCGGGCCGCCTCGCGGTGTTCCGCGAAGTGATCCTGCCGGGCGCGCTGCCGAGCGTCGTCACCGGCCTGGCCATCGGCATGGGCACCGCATGGTTCTGCCTCGTCACGGCCGAGATGATCTCGGGCCAGTTCGGCATCGGCTACTACACGTGGATGTCGTACACGATCCAGAACTACGCGGACATCGTCGTCGGCATGCTCTTCATCGGCGTGCTCGGCATGGGCAGCAGCGCGCTGGTGCGGTGGATCGGCCAGTCGCTGATGCCCTGGCGCGCGGTGCAGGAGAAACGCGCATGAAGGCCGACGTTCAAACCGGCCGCATCGCCATCGACGATTTGCGCGTGCGCCTCGGCCAGGGCGCGCAGGCCTTCGACGCGGTGCAGGACATCACGCTCCACGTCGAGCCCGGCGAGTTCGTCTGCCTGCTCGGCCCTTCGGGGTGCGGCAAGTCCACGCTGCTCGGCGCGCTGGCCGGCCACCTGACGCCTGCGGGCGGTGCGATCCACGTCGATGGCGAGCCGGTGCGCGGACCACACCCGGACCGCGGCCTCGTCTTCCAGCACCACACGCTCTTCCCATGGAAGAAGGTGCTCGACAACGTCGCCTTCGGCCTGAAGATGCAGGGCGTCGGTCGCCGCGAGCGCCATGCGCGGGCGCACGAGATGCTGCGGCTCGTGGGCCTGGACGACTTCGCCGGCTTCTATCCCTCGCAGCTCTCGGGCGGCATGCAGCAGCGCGCGGAGATCGCGCGGGTGCTCATCAACCACCCGCGCGTGATGCTGATGGACGAGCCCTTCGGCGCGCTCGATGCGCAGACGCGGCTGATGATGCAGCGCCAGCTGCTCGACGCCTGGGCGCGCGTGCGCACCACCATCGTCTTCATCACGCACGACATCGACGAGGCGCTGTTCCTCGGCGACCGCGTGCTCGTGATGGGGCCGCGGCCGGGCCGCATCGTGGCCGAGTTCGCGCTCGGCTTTCCCCGGCCGCGCGATCCGTCGCTGGTCACCTCTTCCGAATTCACCGCGCTCAAGCGGCGCTGCCTGCAGTTGCTGCATCCACATGCGGACGCCAGCGAACCACTGGAACGCCTCACGCCGCTCGGCGCCGCCCCCACCGCTGCGCAACTGCGCTTTGCCATCTAGACAAACAAAGAATGACTTCCTCGCTCCTCGACGACCCCGAACTGCAGGCCATCGCCGAACGCCTGGCCTCGCCCGATGCCGAAGTGCGCCGCATCGCGGTGATGGACCTGGGCGACCTGTCCGACGAGGCGCACACGCCGCTGCTGGTCACGGCGCTCCGCGACGACGCACCGGCCGTGCGCGCCGCCGCCGCACTGGCGCTTGAAACCATGGAGAACCAGTCCGCCGTCGAAGGGCTGGCACAGGCGCTCGACGACGCCGATGCGCAAGTGCGCGAGGCCGCCGCCCACAGCCTGGCCGAGCTGAAGGAACCCGCATCGGCCGCCTGGCTGCTGCCGCATGCAGGCACCGGACCGGCGCGGGTGCGCGCCGCCGTGCTGCGCGCATTGCGAGAGCTGCGCGTGCCCGCCAGCGCCGGGCCTGCATTGGCGGTGCTGCAGGAGCCGCGCGCCGCGCAGGACTCCGCCGACGCCATCGCCCTGCGCCGCGAAGCCATCGGCGTGCTCGGCTACCTGAAACATGCGCCCGCGCTGCCGGCGCTGGCCGGCCTTGCCGCCTCCGACCCGGTGGACGAAGTGCGCCGCGCTGCCGTGGGCGCGCTGGCCTTTGCGGCGGGCGATGCCGATGCGCGCATCGCGCTGGAAACCGCGCTGCGCGACGCGAGCTGGCAGGTGCGCGAAGAAGCCGCCACCGCGCTCGGCAAGCTGCAGCAGCCCGCCGCGACCGCCGCGCTGCTGGTGGCGCTGGACGACGACTACTGGCAGGTGCGCCTGCGCGCGGCCCGCAGCCTGGGGCGGCTGCGCAGCGCTGAGAGCGTCACGCCGCTGCTCGAGACGCTGGGCCACAGCATCAGCAACCTGCGCAAGGAAGCCGCGCTGGCGCTGGGCGACATCGGCGATGCAGGGGCGCTACCCGCACTCGAACTTGCCGCTGACGACCCGGACCCCGAAGTGCGCAAATCGGCGCGGCTGGCCATCGTGCAGATCGGCAAGGCGGCCCATGGCGCCTGAGTCCATCGTCGATCACCGCGCGCGGGCTGCGCTGGAGTTTTGCTGGGGCGATGGGGAGCGGTATCTGGCCACGTACCAGCTGCTGCGGGCCAGTTGCCCTTGTGCGGATTGCAAGGTGCTGCGTGCGGCTGGGGGCGATGGCAATGCGGGTGAAGACGTGCAACTCGCGGACATACAGCCGGTCGGGACCTATGGCGTGCAGTTCGTGTTCAGCGATGGGCACGACCGGGGGATTTTTCCTTGGGGATTTTTGAGGGAGATGCTGGAGGGAAATGTGCGATCGGCCGTGACACCCTGACTACCCCATAGCCTTTTCGCTCCAGTGTCTGGATCTCGGCGGTCGGCCACGGCCAAAAGCCGAGACTCGCGTGACTGCGCTTGATGTCTGCTTCAGACTGGTTGCCGACGTTTGGCGCGCTCTCGTGAATCGGTAATATCGGCCAGAAGCAGACATTGCCATTTCAATCGAGGGACGGGAAGGATTTATGGAGCGATCTTTTGAGCTGACCGCAAAAAATCATCAAGTGCTTAACAACTATTTAGTATCCGCTCAAGGCGACTATCGGGTTGCTCGCCACTTAATTCGTGAGGGGCATTTAGAGCACGGCGCAATGCTTGCCGCCACAAGTATAGAAAAAATGCTGAAGGTTATCGTTGGAATAGGTGGAATCTCTTCCAAGGAACATCTTTCTCCCAAACTTGTCGGACAAGCCACAAAGAAACATCCAAATCTGCTGACGTCAATCGATAGAGATTTTATAAGATTCTTGGAGAAGGCTTATAAATTACGCTATGCGCCAATGACGGCTCCGGGCTTTGGAATTGTTTTCAATCAGTACAAGACCCTTATTGCCTTGGATAATTTGGTCGCCCATATTGATCGAGGTTTTACCTTCACCATCAAGGGGGAAGTGCAGGAGACACCTTATCGCTCCGCAGTAAGAGAGAACGACACAGAGACGATAAGTGAGAACTGCACGGTTGACGAGGGGCTGACGTTTGATCTACTAAAACGCGCCAATAAGGTAAGGGAGCTTCATATCAACAACGAATTCATCACTTTCATGGTTGCCTACGAGACCGACGGGGTTTCAATTTCAGGCGACTTTACCAAGCTGCCCGAAGGCACTTTCGGCAAGCAAGAATTTACCTTAACCAAGGGGTGAAGTCCGCAAATCTCACTAATGCGTGAAATTTGCACGACCCTAACCAGGAACTTCGGTGCTTGCAACTTCAATACTCCAGAAGCGATTTAAAAGCTAACAGCCAATATCCGCCTTTGGCCCGTTGTAGCAATTTTCGTTGCCCAGTTCGCTAATTTATCGGCTTCTCGTCTTGAGTGGCAGCTGTAAAAAAGCGATCGCGCTCAACTACTAAGGGCAGCGATTGTATTGTTGAGCCGTCGCAGCAGGTCATCGTATGTGATGATGTCCATCATATTTGCATACTTGCGCTTGATTATCTCGAAGTCCAACAGCTGACTGCCAGTCATGTTTGAACCAGCAATATGGTCTCGTCCAACAATGATGATCGCTTTCGGGTTGGAGATTCGTATCCTCATACCTGCCGGCAATTCACTGGCATGCTTTGCAGTGAGTGTGCTTTCACCTTTAACTCCCCATTTCGAGAGGTGGAATAAATACTTTTCGGCCTGCATTATTCCCCCGCTCAACTCGGAGGTTGGGATACTATTTCCTCGGTATAGGCTCTTGCGAAGGATCTTGTCATCGAAAGGCTTTTTAACCTCGATGATGTCTAGATTGCCATTGGCATCAACCAAGGCGATGTCAACGTAACGATCCGTTTTCTTGGTGGGGTCGCTGTAGTAGTCGTGGATAGTGATGTTCTCGAGAACCTTGATATATTTCGGAAACAACAGGAGCAGGAAAGACAGCATCAGTTGCTGCCACTCGCTCTCGGACCAATCCCTTTTAGTATTCAAGGCATCTTGAATTAAGTCTCGGATGAGGATGTACTTTTCAATTTCTAGTTTTTTTAGCGCGTCCATATCTATTTTTGCAATATTAGTGAGAGACATTTTTTTATTGAGATAGCTTTCATAGCGACCCCTTGCATCCTTCATGCCGTCAAGGTACATAGAAAGGATCGTCTGAACACGCGCATCGGCGTAGCGATTAAGCTCATGGGTGTTCGGAAATTTTTTAAGCAATTCCTCAAATACACTCCGCGGGATTGCACTAGGGCGCCCTCCTCCAATTACGATGGGATCGGGGTGATCGAGCAACTTAGATAGTCGCCCGAAAATTGAGATATTACGCTCAGCAGCAAAAATCGAACGTTTGAGTGCTATATCACGACTTATGTACAAGTCATTCTTCATCTCAATGATGCGCGCAGGGATCTTCACATAATCGCCATCAAATACGCCAAATTGAAAAATATACTTGTAACCCTCAAAGTCTTGAGCGGGCGCGGGAGGATTCAAGAGGTCAGACGGTTCGAACGAGAATATTTGGGATATCTGCACCCGCTTTTTATTCGTCAGTTCATTCCAGACCCATTCGGTATTTACTCCAAAGTCTCCGTCGTATTCAAGATCGACGCCTGTGGCCGTTGTCTGAAAAATAATCATGCTTTCCTTTTTTTGAAAAACTCAACGCTCCTGTTGAATTTTATTAGGGGATATCTGCAGATATCTGCCAACCAGCCAATTACCGATTTTGGCTGATAGTATCTATTTGCGCGATCTGCACTCGCAGTCTCGTAGAGATAGCTCATCTCGATGATTGGCTTGGCGCGGCGCTTCGACAAGCTCAGCGTGAACGGATTGAGGGTTCGTCTTGATTCAATCGCCGTTCGAGGCGGAGACCACGCGGGCTGCAAAGCCAACATATTCGCGTAGCTATACTGCGCCCGTCACGTCAAAAACAGGCGTGATCGGGATTGGCCTCCCGTTGAAATCACTGCGACGCAAGCCGCAGTCACCCCGCAGGGTCCGCGGCTTCGTCACTCTTGCTTCCTGTTTAGGCGGCTCGATGGGCGGGCGCAAGCCCGGCCGGTTTCACGCAAGTGGTTTCCCGGTAGGCCAACCCGTCGAGCCGCCGCCTCCGATTGGCCTCGGGTGCGTCGGTTTCAGCAAACCGAAACCCTTGGAGGCCATTGATGGCTCACGTTCCCCCGTCCCCTGAACCCTTCGACCCTCACAGCGCCGCATCGCTCGCGCTTCAGGCGTGCGACGACATCGACAGCCTGCACGACGTGCGGCTCGCGTATGCGTGCATCGAGAAGCTCGTCGATCCGCAGCATGTGGGCGACTCGGAAGATGTCCACCCCATCCGCACCGAACTGAGCGCGCTGATGCGGCTGGTGAACGAGGAGTTGCAGCGCCGCATCGAGACGACCGAGGCCACGATGCAGTCGCTGCGTCTGGCGGTGGACAAAGTCAGCGCGGCGCCGTGCTGAGGTCTTCGATCGTCGCCTTGGCGCCGCTGCGATTCGTGCACTGAACCCGGCAGCCTCAACGCCCCAGGATCAACACCCCAAGCAGCACCGCCGACACGACGACCAGCAACGCCGTGGTCGCCTGCCAGAAACGCACGGGGTGCCGCTCGATCAGCGGTGGCAGGCGTGGACGAAGAAACGCCTGCCCCGGTGCCCGCAGATCGTGCGCGAGTTCGGACACGGCCTCCTGCCGCTTCATCGGATTCGGATTCAGCGCCTTCTGCAGCACCGCATCGACCCACTCGGGCAGGTCGGGCCGCAGATGGCGCACCGGCACATAGCGCAGCCGGTTCACATCGGCGGGCGACCGCACCCGCGACACGTGCAGCCCATACGGCAACTGACCCGTGAGCATCTGGTAGACGATCACCGCCATCGAGAACAGGTCGGACCGCGCGCTGCCGCCATGGCCGGTGAAGTATTCAGGTGCCGTGTACTGCAGGGTCCCGGTGATCGCGAGCGGCCTGCCCTCGCCCGACCCATCGGCGAGCCCCGCCACATGGGTCGTCGCGAGGTCGATGATCCGCACGGTGCCGGTGCGGTCGATCATCACGTTCTCGGGGCGCACGTCCTGGTGCAGCATCTCCTTGCCGTGCAGCGCCTGCAGCCCGCTCGCGAGTTGCTCGGCGATGCGGCGCACGCTGTCCAGCGACGGCTTGGGGTTGTCGACCATCCATTGCGCCAGCGTCTGGCCATCGACGTATTCCATGGCGACGTACAGGTGGCCGCGCGTTCGGTCGATGGCGCTGGCCTTCAGCACATGGACGTTGTCGATGCGCCGCGCCACCCACTCTTCCAGCACGAAGCGGTCTAGGTATTCCGGGTCATCGCGCAGGTCGACCGAGGGCAGCTTCAGCACCACCTGCTGCCCGTTCGAATCGTCCACGGCCAAGTGAACGTGGCTGCGCGAACTCACATGGAGTTCGCGCACGAGCGTGAAGCCTTCGAAGCGCGCGCGAGGCGCGAGCGGCGGCGCGATAGCGAGGCCCTCGCGTTGCATCGGAAGCTGTGCGGCATCGGCCGGCGGCAGTTCGTCGATGCGCACGAGCTGCACCGTGCAGTCGTCGTCGCTGCCGCGGGCCCGCGCGGCCTCCGCGAGCAGGCGCGCAGCCTCGTCGAAGTCATCGCCGCAGCGCACGATCGCGTCGTGCACCGCGGCGGCATCGATGTGTCCATAGGCACCGTCGGTGGCCAGAAGGTAGACCTCGCCCGCTTCCGCCTCCCAGCAGCGGTAATCGATCTCCACATTCGGCCCCGCGCCCAGCGCGCGCCCGAGGTACGACTCGACCGAAGACATGTGCACGCGGTGGTCATCGGTGAGCTGCTCCAGCCCGTTCGGATGCAGGCGATGGATGCGCGCATCGCCCACGTGCAGCATGTGCACGTCGCGGCCCTTGAAGATGAGCGCGCTGAAGGTGCAGACGTAGCCGCTGTCCTTGTCGAAGCGCGCGTCGCTGCGCATCGTCTGCGCGTGCAGCCACGAGTTGGTGGCGCTCAGCACCCGCTGGGCCGCGCGGCGCACCGACCACGCATCGGAGGTGGCGTAGTAGTCGTCCAGAAAGCCCCGAACGGCCGCCGCGCTCGCCACCTGGCTCACGCGGCTGGAGCCGATGCCATCGGCCACCGCGACCGCGATGCCCTTGGACATGCGCAGCGTTCCCTCGGGCAGCATCGCGCCGTGGAAGTCCTGGTTCACTGCGCCGGGCTTGGCCAGCGAATGCTGGCCGAGCGTCACGCGAAGTGCCTTCTGCGTGGGCATCAGCATCGAAGCGATGCGTGACTGGTATCAGCTGGCCTTGCGCTTGGGCGCCGTCTTGTAGTGCGTCGAGTACAGCGTCAGCCCCACGAAGGTCAGGCCGCCGACGAGGTTGCCGATGACGGTGGGAATCTCGTTCCAGATCAGGTAGTCCATCAGCGTGAACTTGCCGCCCAGCAGGAGGCCGGTGGGGAACAGGAACATGTTGACGATCGAGTGTTCGAAGCCCATGTAGAAGAACACCATCACCGGCATCCACATGCCGATGGCCTTGCCCGACACGGTGGTGGACATCATGGCCGCGACCACGCCGGTGGAGACCATCCAGTTGCACATCACGCCGCGGATGAACAGCGTCAGCATGCCGGCGGCGCCGTGCGCCGCATAGCCCACGGTGCGGCCTTCGCCGATGTGGCCGAGCTTCTCGCCGATGGCGTTGGGCGCCTCGCTGAAACCGAAGGTGAAGATGATCGCCATGAACACGGCCACGGTGAGCGCGCCCGCGAAGTTGCCCACGAACACCAGGCTCCAGTTGCGCATGACGCCGCCCCAGGTGGCGCCGGGGCGCTTGTCGAGCACCGCGAGCGGCGCGAGCGTGAACACGCCCGTCAGCAGGTCGAAGCCCAGCAGGTACAGCATGATGAAGCCGACCGGGAACAGCATCGCCCCCACCAGTGCATTGCCGGTGTTCACGGTGATGGACACGGCGAAGGCTGCAGCGAGCGCCAGGATGGCGCCGGCCATGTAGGAGCGGATGAGCGTGTCGCGGGTGGACATCAGCAGCTTGGATTCGCCAGCATCGACCATCTTGGTCACGAACTCGGCGGGGGCTAGGTAGGCCATCGGGATTCCTTGAGAAAGCAGAGAAAAGATTGAAGCGTCGAAGGTGCGCGGCTCAGCCCAGCGCGACGAGCACGCGGCCTTCGTCTACGCGCACCGCATGGGCGCGCACCGAGTACTCGGGCGCCTCCAGGCACTCGCCGCTGCGCAGGTCGAAGTGGTTCTTGTAGAGCGGCGAGGCGACGACGATGCGGTCGCCCAGGCTGCCCACCAGTCCGCGCGAGAGCACGCTGGCGCCGGCCTTGGGGTCCACGTTGTCGATGGCGTACAGGGCCTGCTCCCGGCCCACGCTGAAGATCGCGACATGCACGCCCTCCACGAGCGCGCAGACGCCGGTGTCGGGAAGGATGTCGGTGGCCGCGCACACGGCGGTCCATTGGAGGGTGTCGGTGGTCATCGTGGAGATCCTCGGTTGTCGTCAGACGGTTTCGGCATCGGCTTCGGTGCTGCGCTCTTCGGCGCGGGCCGGGCGGATCTGGCCGCGCTCCTTCACGAACACGATGTGCTCGTCGGGCTTCTCGCTGTTGACGAAGGAGCGGAAGCGCTGGCGCGTGGCGGGGTCGTTCACCGCGGTCTTCCACTCGCACTGGTAGGTGTCGACCACGCTCTGCATCTGCACTTCGAGTTCACCGGCGATGCCCAGGGTGTCCTGCAGCAGCACGCCCTTGAGGTAGTCGAGCCCGCCTTCGAGGTTTTCGCGCCAGGTGCTGGTGCGCTGCAGGCGGTCGGCCGTGCGCACGTAGAACATCAGGAAGCGGTCGATCAGCTGGATCAGCTGCGCCTTGGTGAGGTCGGAGGCGAACAGCTCCGCATGGCGCGGCTTCATGCCGCCGTTGCCGCAGACGTAGAGGTTCCAGCCCTTCTCGGTGGCGATGATGCCGACGTCCTTGCCCTGCGCCTCGGCGCATTCGCGGGTGCAGCCCGACACGCCGAACTTGATCTTGTGCGGCGCGCGCAGGCCCTTGTAGCGGTTCTCCAGCTCCACGGCCAGGCCCACGCTGTCGTCCACGCCGTAGCGGCACCAGGTCGAGCCCACGCAGCTCTTCACCGTGCGCAGCGACTTGCCGTAGGCATGGCCTGATTCGAAGCCCGCGGCGATGAGTTCTTCCCAGATCGAGGGCAGCTGCTCGACGCGCGCGCCGAACATGTCCACCCGGGCGCCGCCGGTGACCTTGGTGTACAGGCCGTACTTCTTGGCGACCTGCCCCACGGCGATGAGCCCGTCGGGCGTGACCTCGCCGCCCGGCATGCGCGGCACGACCGAGTAGGTGCCGTCCTTCTGGATGTTGCCGAGAAAGTAGTCGTTGCTGTCCTGCAGGCTCGCCAGGTTCTTCTTGAGCACGAACTCGTTCCAGCACGAGGCGAAGATGCTCGCCGCCGTGGGCTTGCAGATGTCGCAGCCCAGGCCCTTGCCGTGCCTGGCGAGCAGGTCTTCGAAGCTGCGGATCTCGCCCACGCGGATGAGGTGATAGAGCTCCTGGCGCGAGTACGCGAAGTGCTCGCACAGGTGGTTGTTCACGGCCATGCCGCGCTTGGCCATCTCGACCTTCATCACCTGCCCCACCAGCGCCACGCAGCCGCCGCAGGTGGCGCCGGCCTTGGTGCAGGCCTTCATCTCGGCGACGGTGCAGGCGCCCTCGCCCACCGCTGCACAGATCTGGCCCTTGGTCACGTTGTTGCACGAGCAGATCTGGGCCGTGTCGGGCAGCGCATCGACGCCGAGGCCCGGGCGCGCCTTGCCGTCGCTCGCGGGCAGGATCAAGAACTCCGGGTCCGCCGGCAGCGCGATGCCGTTCAGCGCCATCTGCAGCAGCGTGCCGTACTCGGCCGCATCGCCGACCAGCACCGCGCCCAGCAGCTGCTTGCCGTCTTCGCTCACCACGATCTTCTTGTAGATCTGCTTGTGCTCGTTGATGTACTGGTAGGCGCGCGAGTGCGGCGTCTTGCCGTGCGCGTCGCCGATGCTGGCGACGTCCACGCCCATCAGCTTGAGCTTGGTGCTCATGTCCGCGCCGATGAAGGCGGCGTCCTGCTGGCCGGCGATGTGTTTGGCGGCCACGCGCGCCATGTCGTAGCCGGGCGCGACGAGGCCGAAGGTCTGCTCGTTCCACGAGGCGCACTCGCCGATGGCATACACATCGTGGTCGCTCGTGCGGCAGTGGCTGTCGATCGCCACGCCGCCGCGCGGGCCGATGGCCAGCACCGACTGGCGGGCCAGTTCGTCGCGCGGGCGGATACCTGCGGAGAACACGATCATGTCGGTCTCCAGGTACGTGCCGTCGGCGAACACCATGCGGTGCCGCGCGGTGGCGCCGTCGGTGATCTCCACCGTGTTGCGGCCCGTGTGCACATGCAGGCCCAGCGCCTCGATGCTGCTGCGCAGCGCGCGGCCACCGCCTTCATCGACCTGCACCGCCATGAGACGCGGGGCGAACTCGACCACGTGGGTCTCCAGGCCCATGTCGCGCAGTGCCTTGGCGCATTCCAGGCCCAGCAGGCCACCGCCGACGACCACGCCGCTCTTGGAGCGCGCGCCGCAGGCCTTCATCGCCTCCAGGTCTTCGATGGTGCGGTAGACGAAGCAGTTGTCGCGGTCGCGCCCGGGCACGGCCGGCACGAACGGCGAGGAGCCGGTGGCCAGCACGAGCTTGTCGTAGGGCACCACCTCGCCGTCGGCGGTAGTGAGCGTGTTGTTGCGGCGCTCGATGGCCACCGCCTTCGCCGCCAGGCGCAGCGTGAAGCCGCTGCGCTCGAAGAAGCCGGGCTCCACCAGCGAGAGGTCTTCGGCGGTCTTGCCCGCGAAGAATTCGGAAAGATGCACCCGGTCGTAGGCGGGACGGGGCTCTTCGCAGAACACCGTGACCTCTGCATCCGCGACGCCGAGCTCGTGGAGTTGCTCCAGAAACTTGTGGCCCACCATGCCGTGGCCAATGACTGCGATTTTCATGTCGGATCCTGTACGCAGCCGACCGTGCGACAGGCCGCCGGACACACCGTCACGAAAAGACGGCGTGTCACAGCGAAGCCCCCGCAAGGGACGGATGCGAATCGGGTTGGAACGGACGTACTGCCGGCCTTGGTTGGACAAAGGCTTGCAGTGCGCTCGGGTCCGCCGTCGTTAGCGGAGGCACTGTGAGAGCCGCGGCGGCGTTGCCGCGGAACAGTGCTAGACCCTGCGCAACATCCGTGCCAGGCGATTCGGCCGCCTGCGGGACCGCATGGCACCAAATCCGGCGCCGCATGGCCATGGTGCGCGACGGCGTGCGCCGTTATGGCGCATGCATTGCCCCGTTTGGTGCGGGGAAGGTCCCCGGGCCTGCCCCTTCAGCCCAGGGCGTCGTTCACCTGCTCGTTGAATTCCGTCTGGCTCAACGCCGTGCCGATCTCCCGCGGCAGCGCATCGCGCACGGAAAACACCCCGAGGATCTTCGCCCCCGCCACCAGCGGCAGGTGGCGGAACCCGCGCTCCAGCATCAGCACCACCGCGTCGGACACCAGCGTCTCCGGCGGCACGCAGATCGGGTTGGGCGTCATCACCTCGCGCACCGGCGTGCGGTCGGGGTCGAGCCCCTTGGCGAGCACGCGGGTCATCAGGTCGCGCTCGGTGAGGATGCCGAGCAGCGTGTCGGGCAGCTCCATGACGAGCACGCTGCCGCAGTTGGCGCGCGTCATCACGCAGGCGGCGTCGCGCACGCTGGCCTGGGGGCCCAGGCTGATGACGTGCTTGCGCGTGACGGATTGGAAAACGGTGCGCTCGGCCATGGTGCGCCCTCCGGAAGTGAGGTCAATGGTGCCGCCGGCGCCTGCTCAGCGCAAGGAGGCGTTCAGCTTTTCGAGTGCGCTCACGCCGGGGCACAGCTGGTCCGCCTCGAGCGTGTTGAGCGGACGGTCGCAGGTGTTGAGCGCCGTGTGCAGGTCGGTAGCCAGCGGATCGACGTAGAGCAGTCCCGTCACCACCTCCCCCATCTCGTGGTGGCGCTGCATGTAGGCCATCGCGGCGTAGCGGTCGCCGGGGTTGTAGTCGGGGTGCAGGCTGCGCAGGCGCAGCAGCGTGCCGTCGTGCTGGCGCACATCCATCACCTCGCCCGGGCCGATATCGGCGGTGATCTCCTCGCGCCCGGTGATGAAGTCGATGCGGCTCACCGCCTCGTTGTGCTCGCGCACGTAGTCATAGCTCTTGGTGCTGCCCGGGTGGTTGTTGAAGGCCACGCAGGGGCTGATGACATCGATGAAGGCCGAGCCGCCATGGCTGATCGCGCCCTTGATGAGCGGCACCAGCTGCGCCTTGTTGCCAGAGAAGCCGCGCCCCACATAGCTCGCGCCCAGCTGCAGCGCGAGCGCCACCAGGTCCACCGGGCTGTCGGTATTGACCACGCCCTTCTTGCTCTTGGAGCCCTGGTCGGCCGTGGCGGAGAACTGGCCCTTGGTGAGGCCGTAGACGCCGTTGTTCTCCACGATGTAGGCCATGCGCACGCCGCGCCGCATCGCATGCGCGAACTGGCCGAGGCCGATGGAGGCCGAATCGCCATCGCCCGAGACGCCCAGGTACAGCAGGTCGCGGTTGGCCAGGTTGGCGCCGGTCAGCACGCTGGGCATGCGGCCGTGCACGGTGTTGAAGCCATGCGAGGCGCCGAGGAAGTAGTCCGGCGTCTTCGAGCTGCAGCCGATGCCCGAGAGCTTGGCCACGCGGTGCGGCTCGATGTCCAGCTCCCAGCAGGCCTCGATGATGGCGGCGGAAATCGAGTCGTGGCCGCAGCCGGCGCACAGCGTGGAGATCTTCCCCTCGTAGTCGCGCCGCTTGTAGCCGACCTTGTTGGTGGCCAGCGTCGGGTGGTGCAGCCGTGGCTTGGCAAGGTAGGTCATGCGGACTCCTTTGTTTCGGCTGCACGGGATGCCTGCTTGCGCACGTGCGCGCCGATCGCTTCGACGATGAAGCGCGCAGTGATCGGCGTGCCGTCGAAATGCAGCACCCGCACCAGCCGGGCGGGGTCGAAGTCCAGCTCGTTGACCAGCAGGCTGCGCATCTGCGCATCGCGGTTCTGCTCGACCACGAACACCTGCCGGTGCGCGGCGAGGAACTGCGCCACGCTGTCGGGGAACGGAAATGCGCGCAGCCGCATCGCGTCGAGGTGGATGCCCTCTTCTTCCAACGCATCGAGGGCCTCGTGCATCGAGGGGCTGGTCGAACCGAAATAGATCACGCCCAGGTCGGTCTTTTCCGCGGCCGGCCGCAGCACCGGCTGCGGCACCATCGTGGCCGCGGTCGCGAACTTCTTGAGCAGCCGCTCGACGTTGTAGATGTAGTCCGGCCCGCGCTCCGAATACCGGGCGTAGGCATCGCGCGTGGTGCCGCGGGTGAAATAGCTGCCCTTGGTCGGGTGCGTGCCCGGCAGCGTGCGCCAGGGAATGCCGTCGCCGTCCACGTCCTTGTAGCGGCCGAAGTCGCGGCCCGCCTCGAGCTCTTCGGCGGTCATGACCTTGCCGCGGTCGTAGGCCTTGGCGTCGTCCCATGCGAAGGGCTCGCACAGGCGCTGGTTCATGCCGATGTCCAGGTCGGTCATCAGGAACACCGGCGTCTGCAGCCGGTCGGCCAGGTCCAGCGCCGCGGCCGCATGCTCGAAGCACTCGTGCGGGTCTTCGGGGAACAGCAGCACGTGCTTGGTGTCGCCATGCGAGGCGTAGGCGCAGGAGAGGATGTCGGCCTGCTGCGTGCGCGTCGGCATGCCCGTCGACGGTCCGCCGCGCTGCACGTTGATGAGCGTGACCGGGATCTCCGCGAAGTAGGCAAGGCCGATGAACTCGGTCATCAGCGAGATGCCCGGGCCCGAGGTCGGCGTGAAGGCGCGCGCGCCGTTCCATCCGGCGCCGACCACCATGCCGATGGAAGCCAGCTCGTCTTCGGCCTGCACGATGGCAAAGCGATGCTGCCCGGTGGCCGGGTCCACGCGAAACTTGGTGCAGTACTTCTGGAAGGCCTCGGCCACCGAGGACGAGGGTGTGATCGGGTACCAGGCCGCGACCGTCGCGCCGCCGTACACGCAGCCCAATGCCGCCGCACTGTTGCCGTCCACGAAGATGCGGTTGCCCACGCGGTCGGCGCGCCGCACCTGGATGCCCAGCGGTTCGCGCAGGTTCTCGCGCGCGAAGTCGCAGCCCAGGTGCAGTGCCTGCACGTTGGAGGCCAGCAGCTTTTCCTTGCCCTTGTACTGCTCGCCGAACAGCTTCTCGACCACTTCGGGCTCGATGCCCAAGAGGATGGCCAGCGCACCGACGTAGACGATGTTCTTGAACAGTTGCCGCTGGCGCGGGTCCTGGTAGACCGCGTTGCAGATCTCGGTGAGCGGCATGCCGATCACGCGGATGTCGGTGCGGAACTTCGAGGGCGGCAGCGGCCGCGTGCTGTCGTAGAAGAGGTAGCCGCCGGGCGCCAGCTCGGCCAGGTCGGCGTCCCAGGTCTGCGGGTTCATCGCCACCATCATGTCGGTGCCGCCGCGCCGCCCGAGGTGGCCCGCTTCGGTCACGCGCACCTCGTACCAGGTGGGCAGGCCCTGGATGTTGCTCGGGAAGATGTTGCGCGGGCTCACCGGCACGCCCATGCGCAGGATGGCCTTGGCGAACAGCTCGTTGGCCGAGGCCGAGCCCGAGCCATTGACGTTGGCGAACTTGATGACGAAGTCGTTGATGCCTTCGATCTGCGGGATGGTGGTGGCGGCCCCCACGCTCGCGCCTTCGGGCGGCAGCACGGCGCTCATGCCGCCACCCCCTGCCCCGCCGGCGTCATCTTCAGCAGGAACTTCTGCATGTCCCACGCGCCCGTCGGGCAGCGCTCGGCGCACAGGCCGCAGTGCAGGCAGACGTCTTCGTCCTTCACCATCACGCGGCCGGTCTTGAGGCCGCCTGACACATACAGGTCCTGCGTCAGGTTCAGCGCCGGCGCCTTGAGATGGGGCCGCAGCTCGGCCTCCTCGGCGTTGTCGACGAAGTTGATGCAGTCCATCGGGCAGATGTCCACGCAGGCATCGCATTCGATGCAGGCGGCTTCGGTGAACACGGTCTGCACGTCGCAGTTGAGGCAGCGCTCGGCCTCCTTGAAGGCGGTGGCGGCGTCGAAGCCCAGCTCCACCTCCACGCGGATGCTCGCCAGCGCCGTCTCGGCCTTGGCCCACGGCACCTTGTAGCGCAGGTCGTTGGAGGTGTCGTTGTCGTAGCTCCACTCGTGGATGCCCATCTTCTGCGACACCAGGTTGGTCATGGGCGCGGGGCGCACGTACACCGGCTCGGCGCGCAGCAGCTTGTCGATCGACACGGCCGCCTCATGGCCATGCGCCACGGCCGTGATGATGTTCTTCGGGCCGAAGGCCGCATCGCCGCCGAAGAACACGTTCGGCACCGTCGACTGGAAGGTGTTCTTGTCGAGCGTGGGCAGGCCCCACTTGTCGAACGCGATGCCGCTGTCGCGCTCGATCCACGGGAAGGCGTTTTCCTGGCCCACCGCGACCAGCACCTCGTCGCATTCGAAGAAGGCATCGGGCTCGCCGGTGGGCACCAGCGTGCGGCCGCCCTTGTCGTCGTACTCGGCGCGGACCACCTCGAAGGTCATGCCCTTCAGCTGGCCCTGGTCGTGCACGAAGGCCTTGGGCACATGGAAGTTGACGATCGGAATGCCCTCGTGCTGCGCGTCTTCCTTCTCCCAGGGCGAGGCCTTCATCTCCTCGAAGCCGCTGCGCACGATGACCTTCACGTCGGTGCCGCCCAGGCGCCGGGCCGAGCGGCAGCAGTCCATCGCCGTGTTGCCGCCGCCCAGCACGATCACGCGCTTGCCGATGCTCGTGATGTGGCCGAAGGACACGGAGTTGAGCCAGTCGATGCCGATGTGGATGCTGGCCGCCGCTTCCTTGCGGCCGGGCATATCGAGGTCCCGCCCGCGCGGTGCGCCGCAGCCGATGAAGATGGCGTCCCACCCCTCGGCCATCAGCGCCTTCATCGAGTCGATGCGCTCGCCGCCGCGGAACTCGACGCCCAGGTCGAGCACATAGCCCGTCTCCTCGTCGATCACCGATTCGGGCAGCCGAAAGCGCGGAATCTGCGTGCGGATGAATCCGCCGGCCTTGGCCTCGCCGTCGAACACCGTCACCTCGTAGCCGAGCGGCGCGAGGTCGCGCGCCACGGTGAGCGATGCCGGCCCCGCGCCGATGCAGGCGACGCGCTTGCCGTTCTTCGCCTCGGGCTTGGGCATGCGCTCGCGCACGTCTTCCTTCATGTCGGCGGCCACACGCTTGAGCCGGCAGATGGCCACCGGCTCGGGCGCGCTGGCATTGCTTTCCTCCACCCGCCCGCGCCGGCAGGCCGGCTCGCAGGGCCGATCGCAGGTCCGCCCGAGGATGCCCGGAAAGACGTTGGACGCCCAATTGATCATGTATGCGTCGCCGTAGCGGCGCTGCGCGATCATCCGGATGTACTCAGGGACGGGCGTGTGCGCCGGACAGGCGTACTGGCAATCGACGACCTTGTGGAAATAGGCCGGGTTGGCAATGTCGGTTCGCTGCAATGCGTTTCTCCTGACAGTCGCCCTGGCCCCGAAGGGGCCGGCTTGTGGGGTTTGGCGCAGTATGCGCCGCACTGGCGGTTGCACCACCTTGGTGAAATCCCGCAGCAGCCAGGCCGGCGCGGAAGCCGGCAGACTGCCTCAGCCCGGTTTTGCGCCCTCGGATGAATGCTTTTTCGCGCCTGCCCGCGTTCGGCCGGCCGGCACCGGCCTTCGGTCATTCAGCCTCGATCTTCGCGGCCTCCACCACCTTGCCCCAGCGCACGAACTCGGCCTTGCTGAACTCATCGAGTTGCTTGGCGTTCATGTAGTCGGCCGTCGCGCCCAGCTCGGCCGCCTTCTGCTGGAAGGCCGGCGTCGCCACGATCTTCGAGATCTCGGCATTGAGCCGATCGATGACGGGCTGCGGCGTCTTGGCCGGCGCAAACACCGCGAACCACGAGGTCGCATCGAGGTTCGGCAGCCCCACCTCCGCGGCCGTCGGCACGCCCGGCAGCGACGCCACGCGCGTCTTGCCGGTCACGGCGATGGCGCGCAGCTTGCCCGACTGGATGAACGGCATGAAGGGTGGCGGCGTGCCGAAGGTCATGTCGACCTGGCCGCCGAGCAGGTCCTGCAGCGCCGGCCCCGTGCCCTTGTAGGGAATGTGCGTGATGCGGATGCCGGCCTGCTGCTCAAGCATGGCGCCGGTCACGTGCTGCAGCGAGCCGGGACCTGACGATGCGAAGGTGAGCTTGCCCGGGTGCGCCTTGGCGTAGGCGATCAGCTCGGCCATGTTCTTGACCGGCACGTCCGCGCGCACCACCACCACCTGCGGCGCGCTCAGCACGTTGGCCACCGCGCGCAGGTCTTCGGGCGCCCACTGCTTCTGCTTCACGACGTGCGGGGAGATGACGTGGTAGCCCGAGTACTGCATCAGCAGCGTCTGGCCATCGGGCTCGGCGCGCTTGACCTGCACCGCAGCGATCACGCCGCTGGCGCCCGACTTGTTGTCCACGATGACCGACTGGCCCAGCGCCTTGCCGAGCGGGTCGGCCAGCATGCGCCCCGCGATGTCGGTGGTGCCGCCGGCCGCGGCGCCCACGACCATCGTGACGGGGCGCGTGGGATAGGTCTGCGCGAAAGCGCCGGTGCCGATCAATGCCGCGAAAGCGGTCAGCGCGCAGAGGCTGCGGCGTGACACGGATGAAGGGTTCGGATGCTGTCTCATGTCGTTGTCTCCTGGTTTTCTATGGAAGTGAAAGTCGATGGGAAATCAGTGCTCGCGCGCCAGGGCCCGCGCGCGCGTGGCCTCGAAATCGGCCGGCGCCGGATGCAGGTCGAGCCGGCGTCCGGCCTTCGCGATCTGGCTTGGTGTGTCGTGTCCGATGAGCCCCGGCAGGCGCCGTGCGGCCGCCGTCAGCGCCTGCACGTCGATGCCGGTGTCGTAGCCCATCAACTCCAGCGCATGCGCGATGTCCTCGCTGCACACATTGCCCGAGGCGCCCGGCGCGTAAGGGCAGCCGCCGATGCCGCCGATCGAGGCGTCGAAGCAGCGCCCGCCCGCGTCGATGGATGCGAGCACGTTCGCGAGACCCATGCCGCGCGTGTTGTGGAAATGCAGGGTCAGGTCGGTGGCGGGCCAGCGCGCGATGAACTCGCGCACCATGCGCGCGACCTGCCCTGGATAAGCCATGCCGGTGGTATCGCACAGCGTGATGCCGGTCGCGCCGATTTCGTCGACGAAGCGCCCGCACCACGCGAACACATCGCTCTCCGCGAGGTCACCTTCGATCGGGCAGCCGAAGCTGCACGAGAGCGACACATTCACCGCCACGCCAGCCTGCCGCGCGAGCGCCGCCACCTCGGCAAGGCCGCGCAGCGACTGCTCGCGCGTCATACGCAGGTTGGCAAGGTTGTGGCTTTCGCTGGCCGACATCACGAGGTTCATCTCGTCGGCCCGCGCATCGATCGCGCGCTCGGCGCCGCGCACGTTGGGCACCAGCGCGCTGTAGACGACGCCGGGCACACGTTCGATCTCGCGCAGCACGATCTCTGCATCCGACAGCGCGGGTATCGCCTTCGGCGAGACGAAGGCCGTGACCTCGATCTTCGCCATGCCCGCGCGCGACAGCGCGTTGACCAATTCGATCTTGTCCTCCGTCGGCACGAAGGCTGCCTCGGCCTGCAGGCCGTCGCGCGTGCCGACCTCGTACATCCTGATGCGCTGCGAGGCGCCGTTCCAGACCGTGTTGTTCATGCGACCACCTTCCTGCCGCGCAAAGCGGCGATGTCTTCGGCGGTGAAGCCGAGTTCGTCCAAGACCGAATCCGTGTCGTCGCCCAGTCCCGGCGCCGAGGAGCGCACCGTGCCCGGCGTGCCCATGAGCTTGGGCACGACGCCCGGCACCTCGATGTCGTGGCCGTCGCGCGTGCGTTGCGAAAGCAGCATGTCGCGCGCGCGGTAGTGCGGGTCTTCGCAGATGTCCTTGGCGGTGTAGACCTTGCCGGCAGGCACGCGGGCCGCGCCGAGCACTTCGAGAACCTCGGCCACCGCGCGCACCAGCGTCCAGGCCTCGATGGCCCGGTCGAGTTCTTCCACGCGTGCCACGCGGCCCGCGTTGTCGGCGAGCGCCGCATCGGTGCCAAGGTCGTCGCGCCCGATGGTCTGCATCAGCCGCTTGAAGATGCTGTCGCCGTTGCCCGCGATCAGCACGAAGCCGTCGCTGCAGCGGTAGGCGTTCGACGGCGCGATGCCGGGCAAGGCGCTCCCGGCGGGCTCGCGCACCGCGCCGAACGCGCTGTACTCGGGCACCAGGCTCTCCATGACGTTGAACACCGCCTCGTTGAGCGCGACGTCGATCACCTGCCCCTTGCCGCCGTTGACCTTGCGGTGGTAGAGCGCGGTGAGCACGCCGATGGTGCCGTGCAGCGCGGCCAGCGTGTCGCCGATGGAAATGCCGCAGCGCACCGGCACCTGGCCCGGCTCGCCGGTGAGATGGCGCAGCCCGCCCATCGCCTCGCCGATGGCGCCGAAGCCGGGCAGGTCGCGATAGGGGCCGGTCTGCCCGTAGCCCGAGATGCGCAGCATCACGAGGCCGGGGTTCAGCGCCGAGAGCACGTCGTAGCCCATGCCCCAGCCCTCCAGCGTGCCGGGGCGGAAGTTCTCGATCAGCACGTCGGCCTCGGCGATGAGCTTGCGCGCGATGTCCTGGCCTTCGGTGCTGCGCAGGTCCAGCGCGATGGAGCGCTTGTTGCGCGACTGCACCTGCCACCAGACCGAGGTGCCCTCCTGGATCAGGCGCCAGTTGCGCAGCGGGTCGCCGCTGCCGGGCGGCTCGATCTTGACGACGTCGGCGCCGAATTCGCCGAGCGTCTTGCCGGCGAACGGGCCGGCGATGAGCTGGCCCATCTCGATGACGCGCAGGCCTTGCAAGGCGCCGGGGGTGGGTAGTGTGGAAGCCATGTGTTGTCTCCGTGGAGTGCAAGCGGTGTGCTGCATCCGATGCCCGGATTCTGGGCAGCGAGCCTCAGAGAGGGAACGACAAAGGCACGCACCCAGCTTTCGCGGATCGCGAAAGCTGGAAGGGGTTAACCCGCGCAGAGATGGTCGATGAGGGTCCGCACGTGGCGGGGAACCGCGCCCGCATCGCGCAGGCCGATCACCAGGCGCCGGTGGGTCCAGTCGTCCTCCAGCGCGATCTCGCGCAGGTTCATCGAGCGCAGGTGCGGCTGGATCGCCTCGCGCGGCAGCACCGCCACGCCCATGCCCGCGGCGACCATCTGGCACATCGCATCGAAGCTGCGCACCTGGATGCGCAGCTTGAGCCGGCGCCCCAGCGTCTCGCTTGCGGCCTGCAGGCGCTGCGCGAGCGAGGTGGCGCCCGAGAGGGTCACGAAGTCGAAGTCGCAGGCCTCTTCGAAACGCACGCTCTTGCGGCGCGCGAGCGGATGGCCGCGCGGCACGACCAGCACCAGGCGGTCTTCGCGGTAGTTCACGATGTCCAGGCCCAGCGTGGGCGTGCGGTCGGCAAAGATGCCGACATCGGCGCGGCCCTCGAGTACAGCCAGCACGATCTCGCTGCTGTTCTGTTCTTCGAGCTCGATGCGGATGCCGGGGTTGGCGGCCACGAAGCTCGCGAGCTCGCGCGGCAGGAACTGGGTCACCGCCGAAGTGTTGACCCAGAGGCGCACCACGCCCAGCACGCCCGAGGCGTAGTCGGACAGGTCCGCCGCGAGCTGGTCGACGTCGTTCAGGATGCGCTGCGCATGACGATGCAGCGCGTCGCCCGCGACGGTGAGCGTGACGCCGCGCGAATGGCGCTCGAAGAGTTCGGTGCCGACCGCGGCTTCGAGATCGGAGATGCGCTTGCTGGCCGCGCCCACCGCCAGGTGCGCAAGCTCGGCGCCCTTGCTGATGCTGCCGGTGCGCACCACGAGGTTGAAGAGCGAGAGCGAGACGAGGTCGAGGCGGTGCAGGTTCACGGCTGCGTGCGGCGCTGGGATGCGGGGTGAAAACGGGGGGCCATTGTGCGCGTCGGAACGTGGTCGCACCCTCAACGGTTTCCCTTTCCCCCTTGCTTTTCTTAGGCCCGAATGAGCGACTGAGCACCGTGCCTGGTTATTGCAGCAGGCGAAAACACACCGGATGGCGATCCGTAAGATCGCGCCCCAACGCCGCGAGGCGCAACGAGACCACGCATGAAACTCAGGTTATGGATGGCGACGCTGGCCGTCATTGCGGCCGCGGCCGTTGGCGCAGGCGCCTATGCATGGCAACCGTCCATCGACGCCCTGCCCGATCGCCCCGTACCGACCGACAACCAGGCGCTGCTCGCACAAGGCGCGCGCATCGCGGCGCAGGGCGACTGCATGGTCTGCCACACGAGTGCCAACGGCAAGCCCTACGCGGGCGGCCTGCCGCTGAAGACGCCATTCGGCACCATCTACAGCACCAACATCACGCCCGACACGTCCACCGGCATCGGCACCTGGTCGCTCGCGGCCTTCGAGCGCGCGATGCGCTCGGGCGTCTCGCGCGACGGGCACCTGCTGTACCCGGCTTTTCCCTACACGCACTTCACGCGAATGACAGAGGAAGACATCGGCGCGCTCTACGCGTACCTGATGGCGCGTACGCCCACCGAGTCCAAGCCGCCGGAGAACGAGCTCGTGTTCCCGCTCGGCTTCAGGCCGCTGGTGGCGGGATGGAACCTGCTGTTCCTGCAGCGCGGACCGCTGCCCACGCCTGATGCCCCAGCCACGCCACAGTCGGCCGAATGGCTGCGCGGGCAGTACCTGGTCGAAGGCGCGGGGCACTGCGCGTCCTGCCACACGCCGATGAACATGCTCGGCGCCGAGAAGAGCGGCCAGGCCTTCGCGGGCAACCTGATCGATGACTGGGAGGCACCGCCGCTCAATGCGCTGGCATCGAAACCGCCCAAGCCATGGACACGCGAGCAGCTCGTGGCCTACCTGCGCACCGGCCTGGCGAGCGAGCACGGCGCCGCCTCCGGCCCGATGCATCCGGTGACGGAGCACATGGCCGATGTGCCCGAGGCCGATGTGCGCGCGATCGCGACGTACATCCTCTCGCTGGACAGCAAGGCGCCCGCATCACCCGCATCGACACCCGCACCAGCCGTCGCCACTGCAGGCCAGCGCGTCGACAGCGGTGCTGCATTGTTCGCCGGCGCCTGCGCCGGCTGCCACGCTGCCACGGCCCCGATGGGCACGATCGGCGAACGGCCTTCGCTGGCCCTGAGCACCGCCGTCAACGCCGACAGCGCACGCAACGCGATCCGCACGGTGCTCGGCGGCCATCCGTGGAACGGCTCCACACCGGCGCATTTCATGCCGCCCTTCGCCGACGTGCTGAGCGATGCGCAGATTGCCGAAGTCCTGACCTACGTGCGCGCCAGTTCCACGCAGCGGCCGGCCTGGCCCGACCTGGAGAAGGACGTCGCCCACATCCGCAACGAGGCATCGCCGAAATGATCACCCTGACCGTCAACGGCACCGACCACGCGCTGGACATCGACCCATCGATGCCGCTGCTCTACGCGCTGCGCAACCACCTGAAGCTCAACGGCGCGAAGTACGGCTGCGGCCTCGGCCAATGCGGCGCCTGCACCGTCATCGTCGACAAGCGCCCGGTGTTCTCGTGCCTCATGCCGGTGTCGGCCGTCGGCCAGCGCGCGGTGCGCACCATCGAGGGCCTGGGCAGCGCCGACAAGCCCGCGCCGATCCAGAAGGCCTTCATGGACCAGCAGGCCGCGCAGTGCGGCTACTGCATTGCCGGCATGGTGATGCGCGCGCAGGCGCTGCTCGACGAGCGGCCCGGCGCCGACGAAGAAGAAATCCGCCGCCACATGCAACCCAACCTCTGCCGATGCGGCACGCACATGCGCATCGTCGCGGCGATCGTGCAGGCCTCGCGGACGATGGCGGCCAAGGGAGCGGCCGCATGAGTTCGGAACTTCGCGATCCGTCGCGCCGCCACTTCATCGCGGCCGGCTCGCTGACGGTGAGCTTCGCGCTCTGGCCGGCCGCCTCCGCGTTGGCGCAGCAGGCCACCGAGGCGGCGGCGCCGGTCGCGGTCGATGGCGGTGCGGCCAAGTTGCCGGGTGACCTCGGGAGTTCGCCGATGCTCGATGCGTGGATCCGCATCGACGAGAAAGGCGCGATCACCGTCTTCACCGGCAAGGCCGAGTTGGGCACGGGCATCCGCACCGCCTTCATCCAGATCGCCGCAGAACAGCTCGGTGTACTGCCGCCGGCCATCCACCTCGTCACCGCCGACACCGGTGCCACACCCAATGAGGGCTACACCGCCGGCAGCCATTCGACGGCCGACAGCGGCACGGCCATCCTGCATGCGGCTGCGCAGGTGCGCACGCTGCTGCTGGGCACGGCGGCCGCGAAGCTCGGCGTGGCCGCCGATCAGCTCACGGCGCGCGACGGCAAGATTTCAGCAGCCGACGGGCGCAGCCTGAGCTACGGCGATGCCGTCAGCGGCCTCGACCTGCACCGCCGCGCCGAGCCGCGCTCCGAACTGGTCGAGCCTGCGAAGCACCGCGTCATCGGCCAGTCGCTGCGCCGCGTGGACATTCCCGGCAAGGTCACGGGTGGCGCGAGCTACGTGCAGGACATGCGCCTGCCGGGCATGGTGCATGCGCGCATCGTGCGTCCGCCGTCGTATGGCGCAACGCTCACGGCCCTCGACAGCGCCGCCGTCGAGAAGATGCCCGGCGTGCTGAAGGTGGTGCGCGATGGCAGCTTCGTCGCCGTGGTCGCGCAGGACGAGTGGCAGGCCATCCAGGCGATGCGCGCGCTGACCGGCGCCGCGCGCTGGCAGCCGCAAGCCGCGCAGTTGCCCACACCCGCCACCATCGCCGACACGCTGATGAAGCTGCCGGCCCGCGAGATCCACGTCGGCGACCGGCACGGCCCCGCGGCGCCCACCGCGAAGACGCTCCACGCGCGCTTCACCAAGCCCTATCTCGCGCACGCCTCGATCGGGCCTTCGTGCGCGGTGGCGCAGTTCGATGCCGAGGGCGCCAGGCTCAGCGTCTGGACCCATTCGCAGGGCGTGTTCCCGATGCGCGCCGCGCTGGCCGAGCTGCTGTCGATGAAGCCCGAGGACATCCGCTGCATCCACGTCGAAGGCTCGGGCTGCTACGGCCACAACGCCGCCGACGACGCGGGCGCCGAGGCGGCGCTCATCGCGCGCGCCCTGCCCGGCAAGCCGGTGCGCGTGCAGTGGATGCGCGAGGACGAATTCACCTGGGAGCCCTTCGGCCCCGCGATGGTCACCGACGTGAAGGCCTCGCTCGATGCCGAGGGCCGCGTGGTCGACTGGCAGTACGAGATCTGGAGCAACTCGCACAACCAGCGGCTGGACAACGCCGGGCGCTTCATCTCCGCGCAATACCTCGCCAAGCCCTTCGTGCCCGCGCCGCCCAAGCCGATCCCGATGCCCGAGGGCGGTGGCGACCGCAACAGCCTGCCGCTGTACAACTTTGCGAACTACGAGGTGCAGCACCACTTCCTGCCCGACATGCCGGTGCGCGTCTCGGCGATGCGGGGGCTGGGCGCGTTCATGAACGTCTTCACCATCGAGAGCTTCATGGACGAGCTGGCCGCGGCCGCGGGCGCCGACCCGGTCGCGTTTCGGTTGAAGCACTTGGACGATCCACGCGCGCGCGACGTGGTCAACCTGGCCGCGCAGCGCTTCGGCTGGGATGCGAAGCGAAAGCGCGTGCCCCATCGCGGCGTGGGCTTCTCGTTCGCGCAGTACAAGAACCTCATGAGTTATCTCGCGCTCGCGGTCGAGATCTCGATCGTGCCGGAGACCGGCGCGGTACGCATCGAGCGCGCAGTGGCGGCCATCGATTGCGGGCAGGTGGTCAACCCCGACGGCGTGCGCAACCAGGTCGAGGGCGGCATCCTGCAATCGTCCAGCTGGGCGCTGTTCGAAGAGGTGCAGTACGACAGCCAGCGCATCCGCAGCCACGACTGGAGCGGCTACCCGATCATGCGTTTCTCGGAAGTGCCGCGAAAGGTCGAGGTGCATCTCATCGACCGGCCCGGCGCGCCCTTTCTGGGCACTGGCGAAGCCTCGCAGGGACCGGCACCGGCCGCGATGGCCAACGCGATCGCCGATGCCACCGGGCGGCGCCTGCGCACGCTGCCGCTGGCGGCCGAGGGCCGGCTCAAGGAATACCGCACGGGCTGACACGGTCATCACGTAGCATCGCGCCCCATGAGCTACACCGTGAAACTGATCGACTTCCCCGATGCGCCGCCCGACGTCATCGCCACCGCCGAAACGCGCTTTCGCCGCGAACTCGACAAGCTGCTGGGCGACAACGTGGTGCAAGCCCTGAAGGCGTTCGAGAACGCCAGCGAATCCAGCGCCGACGAACTCACCAAGGACGAGATCGCGCTGGCCGCGAGCTGGGCCAAGGCCTACGAAGCGGCGAAGACGGCGGGCTTTCGCGCGCTGGGCGAGGCCGACGAAGCGTACTTCGAAGTGCGCGTGGAGTGAGCTGACACCGCCTCAGGCCGGGCGCACCGGCGGCACGCCCGTGTCGACGGCCTTGTAGTTGACCAGCCCACCCAGGTCGAGCACCGTCAGCCCGCGCTTTTCCAGCCGGATGAGCTGCAGCGCCTGCAGGCGCTGCAACGCCACGTTCACCCGCTGCCGCGACACGTTCGCCAACAGCCCGATCTCGACCTGCCCCACCTCCAGGATGCGCGGCGCGTCCGGGTACAGGTCGGGGTTGAAGAGGCTCGCGAGGCAATTCGCAACGCGCGCATCGGTGTCGAGCAGCCGCTCGTGCGCGAGCGCTCCGATGAAGAGGCTCAGCCGCGCGTTCAGCAGTTCCTGCAGGTAGTGGTTGAACGGCACGCTGGTGCCGCGCAGCCATTCGAAGGTGCGTCGCGGCATCAGCGCCACGCGCGTGGGCCGCAGCGCGAACACGTCGTAGCGGCGCGCCTCGTGCTTGAAGAGCGACCCTTCGCCGTACCACACGCCGGCCGAGACGCCGGTGAGCGTGGACACCCGCCCGTCTTCCGAGGCCACCGACATCTTGGCGAAGCCGTCGATCAGCCCCGCCCAGTGCTCGACCCGTTGCCCGGCCCGCGCGATGCAGGCGCCGCGTGCGAACTGCCGCTCCTGCATGCTGCCGAGCACATGCTCGACATCAGCGGCCGACAGGCCTGCGGCCCATCGCGAGCGCCGCACCATGTCTTCCATCGCCGGCGCCGGCGAGCCCCCCGGGGGATCAGGGATTACCTCTAGCGATTCGCGCCTCATGTGTCGTCGCGACGACCGCAGCCTGGAACGTCCATCCTTAATCTTCCCTAACACCTACACAACAGCAGGAGACACCCATGCTCGCCATACCTCGCCGCCCGCACAAGCGGGTTTTTCCGTGGCCCCGTGCCCAGCTCGCCGTCGCAGGCATCGCGATGGCCGGCGCGCTGCTCGTCGCAGGCTGCGGCGGCGGGTCCGACAGCGGCCCGGTGTTTCCGTTCTTTCCCGGCGCAGCCAACCCGCCGCCCGCCGCGCCGGCTGCGTTCCAGGTCAAGACGCTGTCATCCGCGCCCGACATGGTCAGCGGCGGCGACACGCTGCTCGAAGTGACCGCACCCGCGGGCGTTGCGCTCGACAAGGTGCGCGTGAGCCTCAACGGCAAGGACGTGACCTCGCAGGTGCCGGTCTTCAACAGCGCGACGCGCGTGCTGCGCGGCCTCGTCACCGGTCTCACGACAGACCCGGCCAGCACCACCGGCAGCGTGAACACGCTGGTGGTGAGCAACGCCGATGTTGCGGCGCAGCGCACCGAGGCGAAGCTGGTCAACTATCCGATCACCGGGCCGATCCTCTCGGGCCCTCACATCTCGCCGTACGAATGCCGCACGGTGCAGAACGGCCTGGGCGTGGCGCTCGACGCCAACTGCTCGGCCACGACGCAGGTGGTCTGGTACTACCGCAACAAGGCCGGCAGCTTCAAGCCGCTGACCGACCCGACCGGCACGCGGCCGGCCGACCTCGCCGAGACCACCACCAACGACGGCACCACCGTGCCCTACATCGTGCGCGTGGAGTCGGGCACCATCAACCGCGGCGTGTACCGGCTCGCGGTGCTCGACAATCCGGCCAAGGACGCGCCCGCCACCTGGAAGCCCGGCAAGGGCTGGAACAGGAAGCTGGTCCCCTACTTCGACTGCTGCGGCTCGGCGCAATACAACCAGGGCGTGCATCCGATCGAATCGATCCTCGACCCCATCGCCGACATCTTCCTCTCGCGCGGCTTCGCGTTCGTCAACTCGACCGAGCTGTGGAACAACCAGCACGCCAACCCGCACCTGCAGGGCGAGACGCTGATGATGATCAAGGAGCACGTGACCGAGGAATTCGGCGAGGTGCCGAAGTGGACTGCCGGCATCGGCGGCTCGGGCGGCGCGATCCAGCAGTACCTGATCGCGCAGCTCTATCCGGGTCTGCTCGACGGCATCCAGCCGATCGTCTCGTTCCCCGAGACGCTGATGCCCGAGGTGATGGAGTGCCGGCTGCTCAACAATGTCTACGCGCCCGACCTGGCCACCTGGACGCCGGCCAAGCAGGTCGCGGTCAATGGTTTCAATCAGGACACTTGCGCGAACTGGGATAGATCTTTCGCGAGCATCATCAAGTCGGACAACGCTGATGGCTGCGGCTTCCTCGAAGCGGCCAACGCGGCCAACGTGTTCAACCGCGCGACCAACCCGAACGGCGTGCGCTGCGACCTGTTCCAGACCAACGTGAACCTGCTGGGCAAGCGGGCCGGTACGCAGGAAGCGCGTCGCCCGATCGACAACATCGGCGTGCAGTACGGCCTGGCCGCGCTCAACAAGGGCACGATCACGGTGAAGGAGTTCCTCGACCTCAACGACAAGGTCGGCGGCTACGACCGCGACGGCAACGTGCAGGCGGCACGCTCGCAGGCCGATGCCGGCGCCCTCGAGGCCACCTACGCGGGCGGCTTCAAGAACAGCTTCTCGGGCCCGGGCCTGGCGAACATCCCGATCATCACGCAGCGCGGCAATGCCGATGCGACCGGCGACATCCACGACACGCTGCAGGACCTGATCATCCGGGCCCGCCTGCAGCGCGCCAACGGCCGCAGCGACAACCAGATCATCTGGACGCTGGGTTCGTCGACCTCGATCCTGAGCTACGTGGCCGATTCGATCGACCTGATGAACAAATGGCTCGACAACATGGCGGCCGACAGCGCCACGGCCTCGACCGACAAGGTGGTGCGCAACAAGCCCGCGGGCGCCAACGATGCCTGCTGGGACAAGAGCAGCAAGCGCATCGACGAAGCCGCATCGCAGGACCCGACCGCGAAGTGCAACGTGATCTATCCGCGCTTCAGCACGCCGCGCATCGTGGCCGGCTCGCCGCTGGTGAACGACGTGCTCAAGTGCCAGCTCAAGCCGGTCAACGCCGCCGACTACTCGGTGACGATCGCCGGCGCCGACCTCGCGCGGCTGCAGACGATCTTCCCGGGCGGCGTGTGCGACTGGAGCAAGCCCGGCGCGGGTCAGGTGCCGCTGCGAGGCGCCTACCTGCGCTTGCCGTTCAACTGACGGCTTGCCCCTGGCAGTTGCGCGACGCGCTCTGCCAGGAAGTCCACCAGCACGCGCACGCGCAGCGGCTGGTGGCGACGCGGGGCGTAGAGCAGGTGCACTTCCTGCGCCGGCCCCGTGTGGCGCGCGAGCACGCGCACCAGGCTGCCATCGGCCAGATGGTCGGCCACCATCCACGTGGGTTGCAGCGAAATGCCGGCACCGCCAAGCACGCTGTCGAGCATGGCCACCGCGTTGTTCACGCGGTAGCGGCTGCGCACCGGCACGGTCACCGCGCCTTCCGGGCCTTGCAGCAGGACGCCGTCGTCGCCGGCTGCGTAGCGGATGTAGTCGTGCGACAGCAGGTCCTTCGGGTTGCGAGGCTTGCCATGCGCGACCAGATAGGCCGGTGACGCGACGAGCACACGCGGCCACGAGCCCAGGTGCTTCGCGACGAGGTCCGGCGGCAGCGCGCCGCCGACGCGCAGCGACACGTCGATGCGCTCCTCGCGCGGATCGACGAAGCGGTCGTCCAGCACCAGCTCGAGTTCGATGTCCGGATAGAGCCGCAGGAACTCGACCGCCATCGCATTGAGGTGCCGCTGCCCCATCGTGACCGGCGCGCTCACGCGCAGCAGGCCTTGTGGCTGCTGCACCTGCTCGCGCGCATCGGCGACGGCATCGCCGTAGTCCTCCAGCACGCGGCGGGCGCGCTCGTGAAAGCGCTGCCCTTCCTCGGTGAGGCTCAGGCCGGTGGCCGCGCGGCGCAGCAGGCGAACACCCAGCGAACGCTCCAGCCCCGCCACCAGCTTGCTGATGGTGGGCTGCGTGGTGTCCAGCGCGCGGGCCGCGCCCGAGAGGCTCCCAAGTTCGACGCTGTGCACGAAGGCCGAGAGTGCGCGCAGGGTGTCCATGGAATATTCGATTCAGGAATGTGTTGGATGCAATTTTGCCATCTACCCATCCGAACTCGCATGGCAGAAAGTCGAGGCCTCACCTCACTTTCAAGGACCAGAACATGAATGCCTCCACCCTCGGATCGATCCTCAAGCGCGGCGCCGCGGCGCTGACCCTTGCGGGCATGACCGCCGCATCGGTGGCACAGACGGCACCGCCCGCGCCAACCTATTGGAGCCCCAGCTGGATGGCCAGCACCCAGCCGATCTGGGGCGGCGACTTCGTGCTGCCGAGCGGCCTGCCCTTCCAGTTCAACCGGCAGACCATTCGCCAGGTGGCGCGCCTGAGCATCGGCGGCGCGAAGCTGCGCGTGGTGATCAGCAACGAAGGCGGCACGGCGCCGCTGTACATCGGCGCGGCACGCGTGGCGCAGCATGCCGAAGGCTCGGCCATCGTCGACGGCACGGACCGTGCGCTGCGCTTCGGCGGGCAGGCCGAGGTGACGGTGCCGCCCGGCGCGCGGCTGGTCAGCGATCCGGTCGACCTGCCGCTGCCCGCGCTCAGCGAAGTTGCGGTGTCGCTCTATTTGCCGAAGCCCAGCCAACCCGCGGGCTTTCACTTCGATGCGCGCGAAACGGCGTATGTCGCGAGTGGCGACCTGACGGGCGCCGCGCGCATGCCGCAGGCCGCTTCGCAATGGAGCACACGCGTCTACGTCAGCGGCCTGATCGTCGAAACGACCACGCCGCCGGCCACCGTCGTCGCACTGGGCGATTCGATCACCGACGGCAACGGCTCCACGCCCGGTGCCAACACCCGCTGGCCCGATGCCTTGGCCGAGCGCCTGGCCCCGCGCGGCGTCGGCGTGCTCAACGCGGGCATCTCCGGCGGCCGGCTGCTGAAAGACGGCATGGGCCGCGCCGGCCTCGAGCGCGCCGGTCGCGACGCGTTCGGGCTGCCGGGCGTGCGCGCGGTGATCGTGCTGCTGGGCACCAACGACATCGGCTGGCCCGGCGGCCCCTTCGCGCCGCAGGAGCCGGCAATGCGCGCGGAAGAACTGATCCAGGGCTTTCACCAGCTGATCGCGATGGCCCGCGCCCACAACGTGCGCATCGTGGCCGGCACGATCACGCCCAACGAGCGCGGGCTGGAAGGCACCGGCCTCGAAGGCCATCACTCGCCAGAGAAAGACAGGGTGCGCCAGGCCGTGAACCGCTGGATTCGCGAAAGCGGCGCGTTCGATGCGGTGGTCGACTTCGATGCGCTGCTGCGCGATCCGGCCCGTCCGATCCGCCTGAAGGCAGCGATGGACTCGGGCGACCACCTGCATCCGGGCGACGCCGGCTACAGGGCGATGGCGGCCGCGATCGACCTCGACGCCCTGCTCGGCGACCCTCGATAGGCTGTAAATATACTGTACATAGATACAGTGTTTTCTCTAGAATAGATCGTCTCCAAGAGCAACATTCGAGGCGACTCCATGACCACCGCCAATCCGCCTGCGCCCTCGGCGCAGGTTCTTTTTTTCTCTTCCGCCCGACGGCACCCGATGCAGCCGCGGCAACGTGCAGGCCGGATCTCGACCTGGCCCTTCCGTGTGGTCCGGGAACACGGCCACGGCGACAGCAACGAGAGCGATGACATCCGCGTTCAGGCGGCGCGCGTCATCCGGACGACGGCCGAGCATTGGTGGCCGTCGGAAACCTGAACCCGCCTTTTCATCCTTCTTTCTCCAGGAGAACTGCAATGGACGACTTCAACCGTGGCGATGTTTTTCCGAACGACCCCGAACCCGACTGGGATTTCCCCTCTTTCGAGCGGCAGCGGCACCTTCTCATCGCGCTGTTTCCCGAGCCCGACGTGCAAGCGGCCATCGAAACGCACCGCAAGGACTGGATCTGGCCCAAGGGCCACTACTTTCCCCGCAGCCCGCGACTGCACCTGACGCTCCACTGTTTCGGCGACCAGCCGAAGGCTGTCGAAAAGCGGCTGCTCGAAGCGCTCGCCCAGGTTCGGGTGCAGCCCATGAACCTCGTGCTGGACAGCTCGCGCACCTGGCGCAACGACATCGCGGTGCTGCAGCCGGCCGAGCACGGCGCCTTGCGCACGCTGCATGCCGACATCGGGCGTGCTGTCCAGAAGGCGGGCATCGTCACGGAAACGCCGACGTTCACGCCGCACATCACCATCGCCCGGCGGACCGAAGGCGCGGCCTATCCGATGAGCCTGCCGCCGATCCCGTGGCGCGTGAGGAAATTCCTGCTGGTGCGCTCATTCACTTCGCATCCCGTTGAGCACCAGGTGCTGGGCACCTACGAGGCCGACGAAGAAGACGACGTCTGACACGGGTCAGTCAGCTTTCGTGGCCATATCGGGTGAGACAATTTTCGGCGCCCCCCTTCTTCGAACGAACGCCACCACCCGCATGCTGACACCACCCGATATCGCCCAAGACGCCATTCAAAAGTGCCTCGCCGAAACCTACGGCCTTCAGGCGACACGCACTGAATTCCTTCCGTTGGGCGCGGACGTCCACTCCGCGGTCTTCCGCGTGCAGGCGAACGACGGCACGGCGTATTTCCTGAAGCTGCGCAGCGGCGATTTCGACAAGACGGCCGTTGCCGTTCCGGCCTTTCTCCACCATGACAAAGGCATCGCCGCAGTGATGGCGCCGCTGCCGACAACGGCCCATCAACTCAGCGTGCAGCGCCACGGCTTCGACTGGATGCTCTACCCCTTCTTCGAAGGCCGGAACGGATTCGAACGCGCGTTGACGGCCGCGCAATGGGTCGCGCTCGGCGCAGCACTGGGTGCCGTTCATCGCACCGAATTGCCGCCCGCCCTGCTCGCAGGCATCCCCAAGGAAACCTACGCGCACCGCTGGCGCGAAGGCGTCAGGCGCTACCAGCGCCGCTTCATCAACGGCTTCGTGGGCGACGCCATCGTCCAGCGGTTCCACGCCTTCTGGGCGCAGCATGACGAGGAGATCGACACCATCGTCTATCGCAGCGAGCAGCTCGCGTCGATCCTGCTGGAGAAGGCATTGCCGCAGGTCGTGTGCCACGCCGACATTCACGCAGGCAACGTGCTTCTCGGCGATGAAGACCGACTGGCCATCGTCGACTGGGACACGCTGATCCTCGCGCCGAAGGAGCGCGACCTGATGTTCATCGGCGGCGGTGTCGGCCATGTCTGGAACCAGCCGCAGGAAGAGGCGCAGTTCTACAAAGGCTACGGTGCTGCGGAAATCGATGCGGTCGCGCTCGCCTACTACCGCCATGAGCGCATCGTGCGCGACACCCTCGAGATCAGCGACCAGGTCTTCGATGCGTCCGCAAGCGCCGAAGACCGCAAAGAAGCCATGCGCCAGATGGCGAGCCAGTTCCAGCCCGGCGACGTCGTCGCCATCGCGCACCAAAGCTACGAAGCCGTCACCTGATCCGGTGCTGATCCGCTAGATCAGCATGTCCTGCACGTCTTCGTCGAAGCCCGCAATCGGCTGCGCCTTCGCCAGCGCCAGCCAGACCGCGAAAGGAATGCGCTCGATCGGGCGATGCACCGCGGCGCGTGCCACCACGAGGCGCTCGCCTTCGAGCACCAGCACGCCGCACTCCGCGGGAATCTCCTCGGGTGTGGCGATGCAGCGGCCGCGCGCATCGTTGCCCAGCACGTACCAGCACTCGCCGCCCAGGTCGAGATAGGCCGCGCGCTTGTCGGGCTTGCGCAGGTCGCCCAGCAAGTCGGCACGGCTCACCTTCACCTCGTGGACGATCGGGTGCGCATAGGCCTCGACGCTGGTATTGCGGATCGAGAACACATCGGGCCGCGCCATGCACCAGCGCGGCTTGCCGCCCTCTTCCAGCGGCGGCAGGCGCGCGCGCAGGCCGAGGCCGCGCCATGCGATGCGGCCGCCGCGCGTCATCTCGCGCGCCACACGTTCGACCAGCGCCTCGTGCGGCGTCAGCGCCGCGCGGTTGATGGTGAGCGTGGTCGCGATGCGGGCGATGCCGGCATCGGTCACGCGCAGGGTCTCGTGGCCGTGCGATGTGCGCACGCGTTCTAGGAATCCGCCAGCCAGCAGCTCGACCTCGATGCCGTCGCAGCATGGCCAGCCGGCCGAGCGGTAAATCTCGCGCAGGCGCCGCGCATGCAGCTTGCCGGAGGGCACCGTGGCGGTCGCTGCCGCCACCTGCATCGGCGGCTCCACCACGGGCGGCGTCGAGCCGGGGTCGGTGATGGGTGGCACGACCGGTGGCGGATCGCCTTCGGGCGGCGGCGGTGGTGGCGGCACCGCGGGGTTGGGTACATCCGGTGCCGGTGGCGGTGGACCGATCGGCGCGGCGACGACGGGGTCGATGGCAAGTGCGAGTGCGGACATGGGGGAACAGGTTAGCGAAAAGTCGTGGGAGGCGCGAGGCGTGGAACGATCGGTTGCATCCATCGCCATCGCCCGTTCAATGGAAATCCCGGCTGGTGTTGCTCTGCGCGAGCCGGCCCATGAGCGGCGTCAGGTCCTTGAAGCCGGTGGCGATCAGGTGCTGCACCTTGCCGCCGCTGTCGTCGTCGCGCTGCCAGGTGCCCTGCACCGCGAGCAGGTGCGACTTCAGGAGCGGCTCGCGCCACGCGTCGATGACATGGTTCCAGACGATCACGTTGACATTGCCGGTCTCGTCTTCGAGCGTGACGAAGATCGTGCCGTTGGCCGTTCCGGGCCGCTGCCGCCCCTTGACGATGCCGCAGGCGCGCACGGTGCGGCCGGTGGGCTGCGCGCGCAGTTCCTCCGCGCTCATCAACTTCATGCGCGCCAGACGCGGGCGCAGCAGCGCGAGCGGATGGCGGCGCAGCGTGAGGCGCAGCGCCGCGTAGTCGCCGACGATCTCCTCGCCCTCGGACGCCGCGGGCAGCAGCAACACCTGCTCGTTGATCGGCACGCCCTTGAGCAGGGCCGGCGAGCGATGCTGCGCGGTGGCGTCCCACACCTGCTGGCGCCGATGGCCCGAGAGCGACATCAGCGCGTCGGCCGCGGCGAGCGCGGCCATGTCCTTGCCGTCGAGTTCGGCGCGCAGGGCGAGGTCTTCGGTGCTGGTGAAAGGGGCCTGGGCACGGGCTTCGAGCAAGCGCTTGGCGCCCTCCTTGCTGAGGCTGGCAATGCGGTTCAGGCCGAGCCGCACCGCGGGCTGGTTCTCGTTGCCCAGGCGCTCGGCGTAGCGCGCGTCGGTGCCTGGCGGCGTGCGCGGCGCATCGGGCGCGCGGGGTTCCAGCGTGGTGTCGATGTCGCTGCAGGTGACGTCGACCGGGCGCACCTCGACGCCGTGGCGTCGCGCGTCCTGCACGAGTTGCGAAGGGCTGTAGAAGCCCATGGGTTGCGAGTCGAGCAATGCGGCGAGGAAGCAGGCGGGTTCGTAGTTCTTGAGCCAGCTGCTGATGGTGACCAGCAGCGCGAAACTCGCGGCGTGGCTTTCGGGGAAGCCGTAGTCGCCGAAGCCGAGGATCTGTTTGAAGATGGCTTCGGCGAACTCGGCCTTGTACTCGTTGGCGACCATGCCGTTCACGAGCTTGCCGTGGAACTTGTCGAGCCCGCCCTTGCGCTTCCACGCAGCCATCGCGCGGCGCAACTGGTCGGCCTCGTCGGCGGAGAACTTGGCTGCGATCATGGCGATCTGCATCACCTGTTCCTGAAAGATCGGGATGCCCAGCGTGCGCTCCAGCGCCGGTTTCAGCGCATCTTTTTCATAGAGGATCGGCAAGCCCTTGCGCACCCGCTCGCGCTGCTTGAGGTACGGGTGCACCATGCCGCCCTGGATGGGCCCTGGCCGCACGATCGCCACCTCGATCACCAGGTCCTCGTAGGTGCGCGGCTTCAGGCGCGGCAGCATCGACATCTGCGCCCGGCTCTCGATCTGGAACACGCCGATGGTGTCGGCATCGCAGATCATGTCGAACACTCTCTGGTCGTCGTTGGGGATGTGGTGCATCTCCACCATCGAGTTACGCCAGCGGTTCATGTGATCGAGCCCGCGGCGGATGGCGCTCAGCATGCCGAGCGCGAGCACGTCGACCTTGAGCATGCCCATGGCTTCGAGGTCGTCCTTTTCCCACTGGATGACGGAGCGGTCTTTCATCGACGCCTTCTCGACCGGCACCAGCCGCGTGAGCTTGGTGTGCGTCAGGACGAAGCCGCCGACGTGCTGGCTCAGGTGGCGCGGAAAGCCCTTGAGCCGCTGCGTCATCTCGATCCACTGGATGAGCTTGAGTTCATCTTCCTTCACGCCCACTCGCGCGCACGCGGCATTCAACTGTTCGCCGAGCACGGCATCGTCGAACCAGTAGTGGTCCTTGGCGAATTCGTCGACCAGTCGCTCGTCGATGCCGATGGCCTTGCCCACGTCGCGCAACGCACTGCGGGAGCGGTAGCAAATGACGACGGCGGCGATGGCGGCGCGCTCGCGGCCGTATTTCTCGTAGATGTACTGGATGACAAGTTCGCGCTTTTGATGTTCGAAATCGACATCGATGTCCGGCGGCTCATTGCGATGGCGGCTCAGAAAGCGCTCGAACAGCAAGGTGCCCTTGTCGGGGTTGACGGCAGTGATGCCGAGGCAGTAGCACACCGCTGAGTTGGCCGAAGAGCCGCGCCCCTGGCAGAGGATGTGCTGCGAACGCGCGAAACGCACGATGTCCTCCACAGTGAGAAAAAACATCTCGTACTTGAGTTCGGCGATCAGCACGAGCTCTTTCTCTACCTGCTCGCGCACCTTGTTGGTAATGCCATTCGGGTAGCGCACTGCCGCCCCCTCCCAGGTCTTGCGCACCAGCGTCTGCAAGGGCGTCTCGCTGCTGCCCACGGTTTCCAGCGGGTACTTGTAGTTCTCCCGAATCACCCCCGGATCGAACCTGCACCGCTCCGCCACCACCAGCGTGTTCGCCAGCATCCCGGGCAGATAAAGCGCGGCCAGTCGAACCCGCTGCCGCAGATGCCGCTCCGCATTCGACTGCAGCGCAAAGCCGCACTCGGCCACGGTCTTGCCTTCGCGCACCGCCGTCAGCACGTCGTGCAGCGGCTTGCAGGCACGCACATGCATGTGCACATCGCCCGCCGCCACGAGCGGCACGCCCGTCTGCTCGCCCGCCTGCATCAACGTGACGAACCACAGGTCGTCGTCGAGTTCGTTGAGCATTTCCACCGCCAGCCAGAGGTTGCCTGCGTAAAGCGCCTTGGCGGCCAGCAGGTCTTCGTGCAGCGTGGCGACATCCATCGCGCCGCCCGGGTTGCGCTGCGGCACGAAGAGCACCTGGCAGCGCTGCAGCGAAGCCACGTCGCTGCCCTCCCAGCTCACGCGGTACTCGCCCTTGGGCAACTCGGTGTTGCGCGCGGCGGTAATGAACTCGCAGAGATTGCCCCAGCCCTCGGTGTCGTTCGCGATCACCACGAGCTTGAAGCGTTCGAAGCGGAACTCGCTGCCGAACAGCAGGCGAAAACCGGGGTTGCGCGGGATCGGCGGCTCGTCGGGGTGCTCGCGTTCGTACTCCTCGAGCTTCGCCGGCAGGTCGCGCAATGCGACGTACGCACGCACGATGCCCGCCACCGAGCATTCATCGGTGATCGCCAGCGCCGAGTAGCCCAGGTGATAGGCGCGCTGCACCATGTCCTCGGGCATCGAGGCGCCGCGCTGGAAGCTGAAGTTCGTGAGGCAGTGCAGCTCGGCATAGTCGGGCAACCCCGGCGCAGGCTTCTGCCGTTGCGGCAGCACATGCACCTTGGCAGGCATGAGCGCCCGCATCTGCTTGCCGCTGGGATCAGGCATAGAACCCCTGCAGATACCAGCGCACTTCGCCCGAAGAAAAGCGCGCCGAGGGCCGCTCGCGAAAGATCCACACCAGCCCGGCCTCGGGGCTCTCGGCCACGTAGTAGTCGCGCATCGCCGGCTGGCCGCCGTCTTCCTTGCCACCCCACCAGCCGGCCTCGACGCGCTGCGGCCCGATCAGCCTGCTGAGCGGGCCGCGGTAGCACGGGCGCTCGCCGTCCATCTCGAGCAGCAGGGGTTCGGGCAGCAGCCACGGCGGGTAGATCGCATCGGGCTGCGAGGCTGCGGCCCTTGCCTCCTTGCGGACCTTGTCCGGCACGGCCTTCTCTTTCTGCAGCGCGGGCCGCCATGCCTGCTTGCGCTCGGGCCGGTGGTCGGCCTCGGCGCAGGGCACCACCACCTGGTGCGCGCCGAGCCGCACGCTCAGGCGCTCGACCATCTCGTGCAGCTTGTCGCCCTTGCGGTTGTCCTCGGGCAAAAAGCTGGTGCTGGCGCCGGCCCACGGATCGGTTTCGAGCGTGCGCAGCCGGAGCCAGCTTGCGGGCGCCGCGAGCGTGGTGAGGGCGAGCTTTTCCGACAGCAGGCGGCGCAGGTGCGCCAGGTCCTGCGTGGGCTCTGCCGTGCGCACGGTGACCTGCTGGTGCGGCGGCAGGTTCACGCCGTTGAAGCGCTTGAGGTCGAGCGTCCACTGCAACTCGAGCGCGCGCGCGCCGCGCTGGCGGGCGCGCAGCCAGATCTGCAGCGCCGAGAGCAGGCGGTTGGCCGACCACATGAGTTCGGGCGCAGTCTCGGCGAGCGCGGGCAGCTCCAGCTTCTGCTCGAACACATCGGGCAGCGTGAGCCAGTCGTGGCTCTCGGGACGCAAGCCCCAGGCCGTGTCGAGCGCTGCGCGCAGTTCGGTGCCGAAGCGCCGCGTGAGGCCGCCGCGCGGCAACGCAGCCACATCGCCCCAGGTGCGGCAGCCCAGGCGCGCGAGCAGGTCGAGGTGCGGATGCGCGGCGGTCAGCGTTTCCAGCGGCAGGCCGGCCGGCACATCCTTGGGCCGTGGCTCGTTGATCTCGAACAGGCGCAACCGCGCGAGCGCGACCAGGCTCGTGGCGCCCTGCGCGCCGAGCATGCGCACGTCGGGCGCGGGGTTGGCGGCGACCAACTGGCGCATCAACTGAAGCCGCCCACCCCACAGGCGCTCGCAGGCCGAGACTTCGAGCATCAGCGCCTCGTCCTGCCAGGCGACGTGCGGCGTGTATTCCAGCGCCCACCAGCCGAGGGCTTCGGGCGTGGGCAGTTGCGGTGCGTCGGGCGCGTCGGCTTCAAGCGACCACCGCAATGCGATCCAGTGCATTGGGGCCTCCTTTCCACGCGTCGATGCGGACCACGGTCGCGGACGTTGCCGTGTCGCCGATCGGCACCGTGCCCTGCTGCTGCAGGCGCAGCTTGCGGCGCAGCCGGGCGGCGGCGAGCAGCGCGGTCATGCGCTCGTTGCGCGCCGGCAGCATCACCGGCGAAGCCAGCGGCGGGCCGCGGCGCTTGAGGATGTGCAGTTCGATCTGCGATGCGTCGGCCTCGCAGCGCTCCACCTGAAGACGCAGCCGCGCGGGAGACGCACCTCGTGCAGCCGACTCGGGCCGGCACACGAAGAGCATCACGTCATGCTGGGCGGCCGCCAGCTGCAGCCGCCGCAGCTCGCCCACCCGCGCCTGCGGCAGCCAGGCCAGCACCGCGGCCACGTCCGCGCAGCGCAGCGCCTGCTCGCAGGCCCACAGGCGCGCGGCCGGCGCATCGCTCTTGATCCACATCAGCGCCTCCACCGGCAGCCCCTGCGCCGCGAGCGACGGCCCGCAGGGCTCGTAAGGCGCGCCGATCAGCACCACCGGCCCGCCGCGCGTCTCCACCGCCTGCGCCAGCGCGGGCAACAGCAGCCGCCAGACATGCGCTTCAGGCGCGCTTTGCAGCAACTCCGTCATCGCGCCGACCGGCCATCCGCCGCCGGGCAACTCTGCGTCGAGCGCGGCGTGGCCGGTCGCGACGACCTGCGCGTCGGCCAGGCCGAGTTCGTCGGCATGCCAGACGCCACGGCCCGCGGCGGCGGAAAAGGAGTCGAGGAAAGGGAGGCCCATGATCGAACTGTTAACTGTATTTTTATACAGTATTTCATGACCCGCAAGAAGGAAGAAGGCTTTCTTCTCGGCAGGCCTTTTCATATTCCTTTGGCTCATGCCAAGGCGCGCAAAAGTCGTTTGAGCCTGCGCCGAGCTTTCGCTCCAATGCCCTCAGGAAAAGGAGCCCCGCATGAACCACCCCACTGTCACCGCCGGCCTGAACTACCTGCAGCCTTCCGCGCTGCGCCCCTTCAGCTACACCTTTGCGCCGCCGCCCGGCACGCCCTGGGAAAGCGGCACCTACGAACTGCGCCCCATGCCGATCGCGGATGCGCGCGCGACGCCGACCGACATCGAGCGCGAAGGTTTCGTGCTGCGCGATGCGCCCACGGCCGTATCCGATTTCCTCGACGACGCCGAGGTCACCGCCGTCTACCACCGCGAAGTCGCCGAACTGGCGCTCGCCGTGACGGGCGGCACGCGAGCTCATGTGTTCGATCATCTGGTGCGCCAGCGCGAGGCCGACCGCACCGCGCTGAGCTTCGGCCGGCGCGCCACCAACGGCAAGGCTGCCGCCAACGGCCGCATCCACAACGACTACACCGAGGACTCCGGCCGTCGCCGGCTCGCGATGGTGCTGACCGACCCCGACGAAGCCGCGGCCGTGCGGCGCTACTGCATCGTCAACATCTGGCGCTCGATCAAGGGGCCGGTGCTCGACACGCCGCTGGCCGTCTGCGATGCGCGCTCGGTGATGGCGAAGGACCTGGTGAATGCCGAGGTCCGCTACCCGCGCCGCACCGGCGAGATCTACCTGGCCACGCATTCGCCCGCGCACCGCTGGTCTTATTTTTCGGCGATGGACCGGCACGAGGCGCTGGTCTTCAAGCAGTACGACTCGCAACTGGGCGGCGTCTCGCGCTACACGCCGCACGCGGCCTTCGACCACCCCGATGCGCCCGCCGACGTGCCACTGCGCGAGAGCATCGAGGCCCGCTGCCTGGTGGTGTTCGAATGACGCCGCGCGCCTTCCCCGTGCTCGACTTCTGGTTCGATTTCGGCAGCAACTACAGCTATCTCAGCATGATGCGCATCGAGGACGAAGCGGCCCGCCACCACGTCCGCATCCGCTGGCAGCCCTTTCTGCTCGGGCCGATCTTCCGATCCTTCGGCTGGGCGTCGTCACCCTTCGTGCTGCAGAAGGAAAAAGGCGACTACACGTGGAAGGACATGGCCCGCCAGTGCCGCCGGTATGGCCTGCCGTGGCAGCGGCCCACGCAGTTTCCGAGGGCGGCCGTGCTGCCGCTTCGCATCGCGCTCGTCGGTGCGGCGCAGCCTTGGATAAGCGAGTTCTGCCGGCGCACGATGTCGATGAACTTCGCCGAAGACCGCGATATCGATTCGCCGCAGGCCATGCGCGACCTGTTGGCCGCGCTCGATCTTCCGGCGCACCGAATCATCGAAGAGGCGCTTTCCGATGCGAACAAGGCGCGGCTGCGGCGTCAGACGGAAATCGCCGTCGAGAAAGGCATCTTCGGCGCCCCCACCTTCCTTGCCGGCGACGAAATGTTCTGGGGCAACGACCGCCTCGACGAGGCGATGGCCTTCTGCTCAGGGACCGGCATCCACGGCATCGCGTGACTGCATCGCCTCGGCCGCCAGCCAGGCCGCCACATGGCGCACCTCTTCGCGCGGTTCGTCTTCGGCCTGGATCAACCAGTACGCATGCCCCGAGGCCTGCACGAGCGCCGGCGAATCCACGCGCACCAGGCGCTTTTCGTCGAGCAGCGGCCGGATCAGCTCGAGCCGGCCCAGCGCCACGCCCTGCCCGGCCAGCGCGGCCTGGATCAACTGGTCGTACTGGTTGAAGTGCAGCACCGCCTGCGGTTTCGCATCGGCCCAGCCGACCGAGGCCAGCCAGCCGTTCCACTGCAGCCAAGGATGCTGCGGATCGTCGAAATCGAGCAGGCACAGGCGCGACACGGCCTCGGCCGCGCGCAACGGCTTCAGCCCGAGCGAGGGATGCGCCACGGGCGCCACCGTTTCCCCAAAGAGTCGCAGTGCCCCCGCCGGCGCCAGCGCGGGCGTGGTGTAGCGGATCGCGAGGTCGATGCCCTCGTTGCGCAGGTCGGCCAGGCGGTTGTTGGCCGAGACGCGAACGTCCACCCCCGGATGCAGCTTCTGCACCCGGCTGAGCCGCGGCAGCAGCCAGAGTCCCGTCATGCCGATGCTGGCGCTGAGCGTCACGGGGCGCTGCTCGCCCGCCTGACGGATGCCGCCCATCACGTCCTGCAGTTGCTGCACTGCGCCGTCCGCGCTGCGAAAGAGCCGCTCGCCCTCGGCGGTGAAGGAGATCGAACGGTGACCGCGCACCAGCAGCTTCACGCCGAGCTGCTCTTCAAGCGCATGAATCTGCTTGCTGACTGCCGACTGGGTGAGGCACAGGTCCTGCGCCGCGAGCGAGATGCTCATGCGCCGGCCCACCGCGACGAAGCCCCGCACCAGGTCCAGCGAGGACAGTCGGAGGAGCGACAGTGGCATTCCCATGATGAATATGAGGACGAATTCTGATCCTGCGCGTGCTGCACTGCAACCAAAGAGCGATTTACCCGAAAGGCCTAGCGCCTTAAGATGACTTTCATTAACAGTTTGTGACCATGAAACACAAAAAGATTCATCTGCTGGCTTCTGCCCTCACCACCTTCGTACTGGGCCTGTCGCCCGCGGCACAGGCACAGACCAAGCCGATCCTGATCGGCCAGACCTACGTGCAGACCGGCCCGCTTGCGTCGCTCTCGACCGAGCCGCTGGTCGGCATCCGTGCCATGTTCACCGCGCTGAACGCGAGCGGCGGCATCAACGGTCGGCATGTCGAGCTGCGCCAGCTCGACGACGCCTACGACCCCGCCAAGGGCGCCGAGAACGTCAAGACCTTCGCGAAGGACGGCGCCATCGGCGTGCTGATGCCCATCGGCACCTCGTCGTCGGTCGGCGCGATCAAGGCGGCCAACGAGCTGAAGATTCCCGTCGTCGGCCCCTACACGGGCGCGGGCCCGGTGGTGAAGTTCACCGAATACGGCTTTCCGGTGCGCATCAGCTTCGACGAGGAATACAGCCGCATCGTGAACCACCTGTTCACCATCGGCCTCTCGCGCATCGCCTTCGCGCACAACGACAACCCCGGCGCGCGCTCGGCGATGGAGAGCACGCAGAAATTCATCGCAGAGCGCGGCGAGAAGATGGTCGGCAGCGTCGCCATCAAGAACGACGGCTCCGACGCGGCCGAGCGCGCGGCAGAGCTGGCCAAGCTCAAGCCCAAGGCGGTGGTGCTGTCGGCCACCAACGACGTGGCCGCCAAGTTCATCACCGCCTACCGCGCGGCGGGCGGCGAGACGGCCTTCTATTCGTTCTCTTTCCTGAACGGGCAGAAGCTGTTCCAGGACATCAAGAAGGACGCGGCCGGCGTGGTCATCTCGCAGGTCGTGCCCTACCCGTGGAACAGCGCGATGCCCGTCATCGGCGAGTACCAGGCGGCGATGAAGAAGATCGGCGTGAACGAGTTCAGCTACGCCAGCCTCGAGGGCTACGTCACCGCCAAGGTCATGGTCGAGGGCCTCAAGCGCGCGGGCGCGAACCCGACGCCCGAGTCGCTGCAGAAGGGCCTGGAGTCGTTCAAGACGCTCGACATCGGCGGCATCGCGGTGTCGTACCGGCCCGGCGAACACCGCGGGCTGACTTTCTCCGAGCTCTCGATGCTCAAGGCCGACGGACGCTATCTGCGCTGAGGTCTTCCGCCCGACGGCCTCGCGGGCGCAGAATTTCGTTCGTGACGACGCCCTCCACGAACGAGTCCCACCTTCCTGCAGTGACGCGCGCGCAGTTGCTGCGGCTCGGCGCGGCACTCTGCGCGGGCGCCGCGCTCCCCTCCTTCGCCCAGCAGCAACAAGGCAGGCCCGCGATGCAGATGACCACCCGCCCCATTCCCTCCACGAAGGAAGCCCTGCCGGTCGTCGGCTGCGGCACCTGGATCGGCTTCGACCAGCGCCCCGGCACCGACGAGTACAAGCGCCTGCCCGGCGTGCTCGACGCGCTCTTCGCGGCCGGCGGCACGGTGATCGACAGCTCGCCGATGTACGGCCGCTCCGAGGAAACCACCGGCGAACTGCTGGCCGCAGCGAAGCCACGCACCAAGCCCTTCCTCGCCACCAAGGTCTGGACCTCGGGCCGCGAGGCCGGCATCGCGCAGATGGAGCAGTCGTTCACGCGGCTGCGCACGAAAGAGATCGACCTGATGCAGGTGCACAACCTCGTCGACTGGCGCACCCATCTCGCCACCCTGCGCGGCTGGAAGGAGAAAGGCCGCGTGCGCTACATCGGCATCACGCACTACACCGCCTCGGCCTACGGCGAGGTCGAGGCCGTGCTGCGCGCCGAGAAGCTCGACTTCCTGCAGATCAACTATTCGCTCGACGCGCGCGATGCCGAAGAGCGCCTGCTGCCGCTCGCGGCCGAGCACGGCGTGGCGGTGATCGTCAACATGCCCTTCGGCGGCGGCTTGCTGCGGCGCCTGCGCGACAAGCCGCTGCCCGCCTGGGCCGGCGAGATCGGCTGCACGAGCTGGGCGCAGGTGCTGCTGAAGTTCGTGCTGAGCCACCCGGCCGTGACCTGCACGATCCCCGGCACGGGCCGCGCCGAGCACATGGCCGACAACGCCGCGGCCGGCGCGGGCACCTTCCTCGACGCGGCCTTCTGGCGCCTGCATACCAGCGAACTTCACTTCTGAAATTCAGCCGAAGAACTTCAAGAGCCGCGCATTGGTCTCCGCGGCGCGTTCGTACTGCACCCAGTGCCCCGCGCCGTCGATCACCACGCCTTCGCGGTGCGGCCCCTCGCTCGCGAGCAGTGCCACCAGCGGACGCGGATCGGCCGTGACGTCGTATTCGCCCCAGAGCAGCAGCGTCGGCACGCCCAGCGCGTCGGTCGCCTTGCGCAGCCCGCCCGCCTGCGACACCTCCTTGCTGCGAAAGCGCGTGCCGTGGCACGAGATGTCGTGGATCTCGAAGGCCAGCGCATCGATGGCCGACGTGTCGTGCAGCATCAACGCGCCCAGGTTGTGCAGCAGCGCGGCGCGCTCGGCCTCGCGGTCGGGGGCGGCGCGCCAGTTGATCATCTGCGCCGTCATGCGGCGCAGCGTGCCGTGGCCGCCGCTGCCCAGCAGCGCGAGCTTGCGCACCGCGCCACGCTGCACCGCGAACCGCGCGGCGGTGAGGCCGCCGAAGGAAAAGCCGCCCAGGTCGATGGGCGTGCCCGCGCCGACGAGCGCATCGAGCGTGCCGCCGAGCGCCTTCAGCAAGGGCAGCAGAGAGTCTTCGCCGGGCGCCACGCGCGGCAGCGCATCGGAATCGTGGAAGCCCGGCATGTCGGGCAGGAGCAGCGTGCGTTCGGCCGACAGGGCCTCGGCATTGCGCAGCCAGTGCATCCAGCTGCCGTGGCCGCCGTGCAGCAGCACGATGGGCGGCTGGGTCGTGTCGGTGCCGAAGCGGCGCCAGCGCACGCGCACGCCTTCGTGCACGGGGTCGTGATGGGTGGAGAGCGCGTCGATGCGCGCGATCAGGTGGCGTGCCTCGGCGTCATCGGTGATGGCCTGCGTGGCTTGGGAGGCGGGCATGTCGGGGCGGTCGGGAGTCGAAGGCATCGCCCGATTTTGCCGTGCGGCTTTCCGCGCCGCAGCGAGCCGGCGGCATGCCCTGCATAGAATCCGCCGCAGCGCCCGCCAGACGGGTCGCTCGCCCTTCAACAAAAAACAGAGAGGCCACCGGCCGATCCACGACGCGTGGTGCAGGTCGCCTCCTCCGCATCCATGACCTTGTTGAATCGCCGCCAGCTCGCGCTGATCGCCCTGACCCAGCCCCTCGTCCAACCGTTTGCCGCCTGGGCGCAGGACACCACCGGACTCGACGAGGCGCTCGAACAAGCCGACGGCCCCGAAGCGCTCGCCTGGGTCCAGGCGCGCACGGCCGAGGCCCGGCAGTTGATCACCGCCCTGCCCGACTACGCGCGGCGCTACGACGACACGCTGGACGCCCTGTCGGCGCGTGACACCAACATCCAGTTCGTTCGTGCGCACCGCGGCCATCTCTACAACTTCTACAGCACCGCCAACCAGCCGCACGGCGTCTGGCGCCGCACCACGCTCGCGGAGTACCGGAAGGATCATCCGGCGTGGCAGCTGCTGATCGACCTGGACAAGCTCGGCCGGCAGGAAGGCCGCGCCTGGTCGTTCAGCTCGTACCTGCTGAGCCCGAACGGCAAGCGCGCGCTGGTCTACCTGTCGCCCGGCGGCGCGGACCGCACGGAGATGCGGGAGTTCGACCTGCCCTCGCGCCAATTCGTGGCGGCCGGCTTCCGGCTGCCGCTGGCCAAGCAGTGGGCCGACTGGTACGGCGACGACGAGGTGCTGGTTGCCACCGAGTCCGGCGGCGGCGCGCTCACCCGCAGCGGCTACCCCATGACCGTGCGCCGCTGGCGCCGCGGCAGCGCGCTGGCCGAAGCGCCCGAGGTGCTGCGCGGCGAACCGGCCGACATGAGCATGTCGATCGACACCATCGAGCCCAAGGACGGACGCCCCGCCACGGCACTGGTCGGGCGCCGCATCAGCTTCTTCCAGAATCGCCAGCAGCTGCTGCAGGGCGACACGCTGTCGCCGCTGCTCGACCTGCCCTCCGATGCGACCGCCTGGCTCAGCGAAGGCTGGATCGTGCTCTGGCTGCGCAGCGACTTCGACGACGGCACGACGCGCCACCCCGCGGGCAGCGTGCTCGTGACACCCACGGCCACCGCCACGCGAACAGCGCGCCGCTTCCACGCGCTGCTGTCGACGGCGCCGCGCCAGCGCCTGCTGCGCTGGGAGCGGGTGCGCGACGGATTTGCCGTCGCCTGGTCCGACAACCTGCAGCCGCGCCTGGTGTTCCAGCGCTGGACCGGGGAATCCTTCGAGCCGCGCGAAGTGGCGCTGCCCGACACGGGCGTGATCGGCATCCGCGCCGACCGCGCCGACCGGAGCGACCTGGTGTGGCTCACCACGCAGGCGCCGCTGGTGCCCCAGGCCTTCGGGCTGATGGACGTTGCCGAGCCCAGGCCCTGGGCGCCGCTCAAGCGGCAGGCCGCCTTCTTCGACGCCGCGGGCCTCCAGGTGCAGCGGCTGGAGGCGCGCTCGGCCGACGGAACGCTGGTTCCCTACACGCTCATCGCGCCCGCCGCGCTGGCCATGGACGGCAATGCACCCACGCTGCTCTACGGCTATGGCGGCTTCGGCATCGCGCTGGAGCTCGACTACCAGCGCATGCCCGGCATCAACTGGCTGCGCCATGGCGGGGTCTACGTGCTGGCGCACATCCGCGGCGGTGGCGAGTTCGGCCCCGGCTGGTATGAAGCGGCGAAGGGAACGCGCCGGCAGGCCGCGTTCGACGACTTCATCGCGGTGGCCGAAGACCTGGCGCGGCGCCGCATCACGCGGCCGCGCCGGCTGGGCATCTACGGTGCGAGCAACGGCGGTGCGCTGGTGTCGGCCGTGCTGGTGCAGCGGCCCGAGCTCTTCGGCGCCGCGGTGGCGCGCGTGCCGCTGACCGACATGCTCGAGTTCACGCGCTTCACGGCGGGGCCCTCATGGGTCGAGGAATATGGCGATCCGGCGGTGCCGGCAGACCGCGAGGTGCTGGCGCGCTGGTCGCCGCTGCAGAACCTGAAGAGCCTGGATGAAGGCACGGCCTATCCGCCCACCCTCTTCATCGGCAACCGCAACGACGACCGCGTGCATCCGTCGCACGCACGCAAGATGGTGGCACGCATGCGCGCGCTGGGCCATGCACAGGCGTGGCTCTATGAAGAAAGCAGCGGCGGCCACCTCGGCCGTGCGACGCCGCAACTGCTCGCCACGCGCGAGGCGCTGCTGCACACCTTCCTGATGGGGATGCTGCAGCGCGGCCCGGCCGAGCCGGCCGCGTAGTCCGGCCTAGGCGGGGCGGTCAGGGAAGCATCCGCTGGAGCTCGGCTTCGCCGTCGAGGAACTGGTGCTTCAGCGCACCCAGCACGTGCAGGCCGAACAGCACATACAGCACATAGCCGGCCCAGGTGTGCACGCCACCCAGCACCGTGTGCCAGCTTTCCTTCAAGGTCGGCTCGATGCCCGAGATCCAGCCGATGCGCGGCCACTCGAACAACCCGAAGAGCTGCATCGGGTGCGTGGCCGCGTCCTTCCAGGCCGAATCGTGCATCCAGCCCGACAGCGGCAGCAGGATCATCAGCAGGTAGAGCGCACCGTGCGCCGCATGCGCGGCCACGCGTTCGAGCCGCCCGTAGGAGCCAGGCATGGCCGGCGGCCGGTGCGTGGCGCGCCAGAGGATGCGAAGAATCACCAGCCCCAGCACCGTGATGCCGATGGACTTGTGGGTGTCGACGGCGGGCCGCACCCATTCGTCGGGATAGTGGTCCACCAGCAGGATCAGCGCGATGTTGATCGCCATGAGCACGGCCACCAGCCAGTGCAGTGCGATGGCGGTGCGGGTGTAGCGGGTTTGTTCGGGCATGCGGGGAATTTTCGGGTGTGAACGCACTCAGTCTGAAGCGTCCGCAATTGCCCGGCATTTGCCTCGGGCCTTTGCGGCCCTTCTGAAACCGCCGACCGAATCCCTGCGTATCACGACCGTCGCCCAGGCATCTCCTTTTGAACGATTCACTTCAACGCGCGTTCGTGGCCGCATCGCCGCGGCTTTCCCCTCCCGCCACCCCGCTGCGAAGCTGGCTGATCCATGGCGGCGTGCTCGCGCTGTGGGCGCTGCTGTTCGCCATGGCGTTCAGGGTCGGCAATGTGCGCGCGTGGTCGGTGGGCGTGGCCTACGTGCTGTACGACACGGTGTTGCTGCTGTTCGTGGGCTGGAAGACCCTGCCCATTCTTCGGGCCCGGCCTGTCATGCCCGAGGCGGGCGGACCGCAGCGCAGCACGCTGGGCGTGATCGTCGCCTCGCACAACGAGGCCGCGGTGCTGCCGGTCACGCTCGCCGCGCTGCTGGGCCAGAGCGACGCACCCGACCGCATCGTGATCGCCGACGACGGCTCGACCGACGGCACCGCCGAGCTGCTGACCCGGAATTACGGGCTCGTCGCGCCCGCGCCGGGCGAACTGAGCGCGGCCAGCACGCTGCATCCCGGCCTGCACTGGCTGCGCCTGCCGCACGGCGGCAAGGCGGCGGCGCTCAATGCGGCCATCGGATGCATGGACACCGACACGGTGCTCACGGTGGACGGCGACACGCTGCTCGACAAGGAGGCCATCGGCGCGGTCCGGCGCGCCTTTTCGGCCGAGCCCGACCTGGTGGCCGCCACGGGCGTGATCACGCCGGTGTGCAGCCGCACGCTGGCCGGGCGCTGCTTCCAGTGGTTCCAGACCTACGAGTACATCCGCAACTTCCTCTCGCGCTATGCGTGGATGCGCGTCAACGGACTGCTGCTGATCTCGGGCGCCTTCGCGGGCTTCCGGCTCGATGCGGTGCGCGCGGTCGGCGGCTTCGACACCGACTGCCTGGTCGAAGACTACGAGCTCATCCACCGCCTGCACCGCCATGCCGAGGCGCACGGCCTGCCCTGGACGGTGCGCGTGCTCGGCGACGCCCAGGCCCACACCGATGCGCCCAGCAGCATGGGCGCCTTCCTGCGCCAGCGCCGGCGCTGGTTCGGCGGTTTCCTGCAAACGCAGTATTGGTATCGCGCCATGGTGGGCGACAGGCGCTACGGCTGGCTGGGCACGCTGATGCTGCCGGTGAAGGCGATCGACACGCTGCAGCCGCTCTACGGCCTGGCCGCGTTCGGGCTGCTGCTGATGTACCTGGTGCGCGGCGACTTCGGCGTGCTGGCGCCGGTGGCCGGCGTGATCGGCGCGAAGATCGTGCTCGACCTCGCATTCCACCTGTGGTCGGTGCATCTGTACAGGCGCTGGATCGGGCATCGCAGCGAGGGCAGCATGGCGCAGGCTTTTCTCGCGGCGCTGGTCGAGCCCTTCACCTTCCAGATCCTGCGGCACACGGGTGCCGCCTGGGGCTGGTGGACGTTCCTGACGGGGCGCGGCACCTGGGGACGGCAGACGCGGGTGGGGCTGGTCGATGCGGATGGCGTGGAGCGTCGCGGCTCCTAGCGCCAAAGGTTTTTCAGACGGCCCCGAAACGGTAGCTGGACACCACGAGCCCGCCCATGAAAGCGTCCTCGTGATAGACCCGCTCGCCAGTTTCGGCTTCAGCCGCGCCGACCGCGACCATCAGCGGGATCAGGTGCTCCTCACGCGGATGTGCCATGCGCGCCGAGGGTGCCGAAGCCCAGTTCAGCAACTGCTCGGAGCGCTCCCCGGCCGCGCCCTGCACCACCGCCTGGCCGAGCCAGTCGTCGAAGGCCTTCGACACGCCATGCGCCTGCGGGCCGAAGTTGCGCAGGTTGTGATAACTCAACCCGCTGCCGACGATCAGCACGTCCTCGTCGCGCAGCGGTGCAAGCGCGCGGCCCAGTGCCAGGTGCTCGGCCGGGTCGAGCCCGCGACGCAGCGACAGCTGCACCACCGGCACATCGGCCTTCGGATAGATCGCGGCCATCGGCGCGAACATGCCGTGGTCGTAGCCACGCTCGGGATCGATCTGCACCGGCAGGCCGGCCGCCGCGATGAGCGACTGCACGCGCTGCGCGAGTTCGGGCGAGCCGGGCGCGTCGTAGCGCACCTCGTAGGTGTGGGCCGGGAAGCCGCCGTAGTCGTAGATCATCGGCGGCTTCGGGTTGCCCTGCACCGTGAAAGCCGGGGCCTCCCAGTGCGCCGACACCATGAGGATGGCCTTGGGCGTGCGGCCGATCTGCCGCGGCATGTCGGCGAGCGAGGCGGCCAGCTGGTCGTAGGTGGTGCCCATCTCCTTCTTCATCCAGGGCCAGGGGCCGCCGCCGTGGGAGATGAAGTAGGTGGGGAGGCGGGATGCGGTGTTGTCGTGGGTCAAGTCGATGCTCCTTGAAGGCTTTGCACCGACTTTAGACATTTCCTCCAAGGAAATCGACAGGCTTTCATGCATCGATTCCTTTCCTTGCAGGAAACCATGACGCGGGCCTGCCGCTGCCGGCGGCGCTATATTTCCCGGCCGCCACAAACCCGACGATGAACAACATACCCCTTGCCCCGGCGCTGCTGCGTGGCGCCCTGGAACTCGAGCAGACCGCGCGCGGGCTCCTGCCCCACCGCCTGCCCGCGCGTGCGCGCGCCCAATGCAGCGACCCCCAACTGGCCATGGCCGAATCGCAACCCTCCGGCGTGCGGCTGGTGTTCCACACCCGCGCCACGCGGATCGAGCTCGACGTGCTGCCGACGCGCCACGGCTACATCGGCGCGCCGTCCCGGCCCGCGGGCGTGTACGACCTGCTGGTCGACGGCGAACTCGTGCACCAGGCCAGCGCCACCGGCGGCGACACCGTGGCGATCGACATGGCCACCGGCACGGCCACACACCAGCCCGGCCCGCCGGGCACCCTTCGCTTCACCGGCCTGCCCGGGCGCGACAAGCGCATCGAGATCTGGCTGCCGCACAACGAAAGAACCGAGCTGGTCGCGTTGCGCGCCGATGCACCCGTCGAGGCACCGGATCCCGCGGTCGCCCCGAAGGTCTGGCTGCACCATGGGAGCTCGATCAGCCATGGCTCCAACGCGCAGAGTCCGACTTCGATCTGGCCGGCGCTGGCCGCTTCCTTCGGCGGCGTGGATCTGATCAACCTGGGCTTCGGCGGCAGCGCCCTGCTCGACCCCTTCACGGCACGCGCCATGCGCGATACACCGGCCGACCTGATCAGCGTGAAGATCGGCATCAACCTCGTCAACACCGATGTGATGCGGTTGCGTGCCTTCACCCCCGCCGTGCACGGCTTCCTGGACACGCTGCGCGAGGGCCATCCGAACACGCCGCTGCTGGTGGTCTCGCCGCTGTACTGCCCGATCCATGAAGACACGCCCGGCCCCGGCGCCTTCGACCCGGCCGCGCTGGCCGTCGGCAAGGTGTCGTTCCGGGCAACCGGCGACCCACGCGAGAGCAAGGCCGGCAAGCTGACGCTCACCGTGATCCGCGCGGAGCTGCAACGCATCGTGCGGCAGCGCACGCTGGACGACCCGAAGCTGCGCTACCTCGACGGACTGGACCTCTACGGGCCAGAGGACCATGCCGAGCTGCCGCTGCCCGATGCGCTTCACCCCGATGGCCCGGCGCACCGCCGCATCGGCGAACGGTTCGCGCGCCTCGCGTTCGGACCCGACGGTCTCTTGCGCACGCCGGACTGAGACCCCATGGACCGCATGACCAGCCTGCGCGTGTTCCGCGAAGTCGTCGAAGCCGGCAGCTTCACGACCGCGGCCGAGCGGCTTTCGATGTCGCCGCCCATGGCGAGCAAGCACGTCGCGCAGCTCGAGAAATCGCTCGGCGCGCGCCTCCTGCACCGCTCCAGCCGCCACCTGAGCCTGACCGAAGCCGGCACCGCCTGGTACGAACAGAGCCGCCGCGCGCTCGACCTGCTGGACGCGGCCGAGGCCGCCATCGGCCGCACGCACGACACGCCGCGCGGCCAGCTCAAGGTGAGCGCGCCGGTGTGGTGTGCCACGCCGCGCTTCGCGCGCGTGCTCGCCGATTACCGCGAACGATTTCCGGAAGTGCTGGTCGACATGCACCTGGAGAACCGCAAGGTCGATCTCGCGGCCGACGGCTACGACCTCGCGTTGCGCGCCACGCAGGAGCCTTCGCCCGCGCTGATCGCACGGCCGCTGTGCCGCGTGCCCTTTCATCTCGCGGGCACGCCGGACTATTTGAAGCGCATGGGCGGCTGCCCCGCGCTGCCGGCCGACCTGTCGCGGCTCGGCGCGATCGTGCCCAGCTACGTGAACCTGGACAACCTCGCGCTCAAGGGACCGGGCGGGCGGATGCTGCCGCTGCGGCTCACGCCCGCGATGCGTTCGGACGACACCACGCTCACGCTGCACGCGGTGCATGCGGGCATGGGCATCGCGTTCATGCCGCTGTGGCTGATCGACGACGACCTCGCAGCGGGCCGCCTCGTGCAACTGCTGCCCGACTACGAGGCCGAGCCCGTCACGCTCTTCGCGGTGTACACCAGCCGGCAGTACATGGCGCCCAAGCTGCGTACTTTCATCGACTTCCTCGGCGAGCGGCTCGGCGCGCTGGAACCAAAGGCAACGCCGCATGTCACGGCGAAGCCACGCAGAAGATAGAAGAACGCACCTTTTAGGGGCAAGGTCATGCGGGCGCGGCTAAAGTCCAAGGCTCTCTGGGAGACCGTGTCCTTGTTCCGCTTCTTCGAAAAACTCCTTCACCCCTACCCCGCCGCCGAACCGCCACTGCCGCCGCAAGGCTTCTTCGCCTTCCTGTGGGCCTGCACGCACGGCGTGCGCGGCAAGATCGCCGTCATGGCGGTGCTCACGGCCATCATGTCGATCTTCGAGGCGGCGCTGTTCGCCATCCTCGGGCGCATCGTCGACTGGCTCGGCGGCCAGGTGCCGTCGCGGCTGTGGGCCGAGCGCGGCGACATGCTGCTGTGGATGGCCGCGGTGCTGGTGATCAGCATCCTGGTGGTGGCACTGCAGACCATCGTCAAGCACCAGACGCTCGCGGTGAACCTGCCGATGCGCCTGCGCTGGAACTTCCACCGGCTGATGCTGGGCCAGAGCATGGCCTTCTACCAGGACGAGTTCGCGGGCCGCATCACGGCCAAGGTGATGCAGACCGCGCTCGCGGTGCGCGACACCATCTTCGTGCTGGCCGACGTGCTGGTGGCCATGGGCGTGTATGTCGCGACCATGATCATCCTGGTGGGCGTGCTCGACGCGCAGCTGGTGTGGCCCTTCGTCATCTGGCTCGCGCTCTACATCGGCTCGCTCGTGTACTTCGTGCCGCGCCTGGGCAAGGTCGGCAAGGCGCAGGCCGATGCGCGCGCGCTCATGACCGGCCGCGTGACCGACGCCTACACCAACATCGCGACCGTCAAGCTGTTCTCCCACACGCAGCGCGAGGCGGGCTTCGCGCGCGATGCGATGCGCGAGTTCATGCACACGGGCTACGGCCAGATGCGCCTGGTGAGCGCCTTCGAGATCGTCAACCACACGCTGAGCATGGGCCTCACCGCCGGCATGGCGGGCACGGCGCTGTGGCTCTGGTCGAACGGCACGGTCGGCGTGGGCGCGGTGGCCGCCGCCACCGCGATGGCGCTGCGGCTGCAGGGCATGTCGCACTGGATCATGTGGGAGATGACCAGCCTGTTCGAGAACATCGGCACGGTGCAGGACGGCATGAAGACGCTGTCGCGCCCGCGCACCGTGCTCGACGCGCCCGACGCCGGCGTGCTCGACGTGCCGCGCGGCGAAGTGCGCTTCGACCATGCGAGCTTCCGCTATGCCGACGCGGGCCGCCGCGTGATCGACGACCTGAACCTCACGGTCAAGCCCGGCGAGAAGATCGGACTGGTCGGCCGCTCGGGCGCCGGCAAGTCGACGCTGGTGAACCTGCTGCTGCGTTTCCATGACCTGGAGAGCGGCCGCATCCTCATCGACGGGCAGGACATCGCGCACGTCACGCAGGATTCGCTGCGCAGCCACATCGGCATGGTCACGCAGGACACCTCGCTGATGCACCGTTCGGTGGCCGACAACATCGCCTACGGCCGGCCCGATGCAACGCTCGCGCAGATCGAGGCGGCTGCCCGGCGCGCCGAGGCGCACGACTTCATCCAGACGCTGGGCGATGCGAGCGGACGGCGCGGCTACGAGGCGCACGTGGGCGAGCGCGGCGTGAAGCTCTCGGGCGGCCAGCGCCAGCGCGTGGCGATCGCGCGCGTGATGCTGAAAGACGCGCCGATCCTCTTGCTCGACGAAGCCACCAGCGCGCTCGACTCCGAAGTGGAGGCCGCGATCCAGCAGAGCCTGTACACGCTGATGGAAGGCAAGACCGTGATCGCCATCGCGCACCGGCTCTCGACCATCGCGGCGATGGACCGGCTGATCGTGCTCGACGAAGGCCGCGTGGTGGAAGAAGGCGACCACCGCACGCTGATGGCGCAAGGCGGGCTGTATGCGCGCCTGTGGGCGCACCAGAGCGGCGGCTTCCTGGGCGATTCGCTCGACGAAAGCGACGCGCTCAGGGCCTAGCCGAACCCTACCCGGTACAGATGGAACGTCTGCCGGGTCTGGAACCCGAGACGTTCGTAGAGCCCGATGGCCGTCGCGTTGTGTTCGCGGACATGCAGGAAAGGCGTTTCGCCGCGCGCGCGTATCTCGCGGCGAAGGATGTTCATGAGGCGGCCCGCGATGCCCTTGCCGCGGTTCGCGTCGTTCACGCAGACCGCGCTGATCTCGGTGTACCCGTCGAAGCGCATGCGCTCGCCCGCCATCGCGACGAGGCGGCCGCCGTCCCGGATGCCGATGTAGCTGCCCATCTCGTGCGTTCGCGGGCCGAAGGGGCCGGGCTTGGTCTCCAGGGCCAGTTCCAGCATCGCGGACGCGTCGGCCGCGCCCAGCCGGCGCACGTCGTCCTGCGCGGCGCTCGCCGCCTCGCCGGTGTCCACCATCTGGCACACCGCGAACAGGCGCTCCGCGTGCACCCCTTCCACTGACGGCAGCGGCTCGAGGGCCGTGAGCAGCACGTGCTCGCCCGGCGCGACGAGCAGGCCCAGCTGCCGGAAGGCCTCGGGCGTGGTGTTCGCCACGCCGGCGAACGCTGCTACATCCGGGTGGTAGCGGGCGGCCAGCGCTTCGCGCCGCCCCAGATGCGCCTGCGTCGTGGCGAGGGCGAACCATGTCGGGTTGTCGAGCTGCCTTTGATCGGGATGTGTCGTCATGCGCCCAGTTTAGGCAGCGGTCTCGTGCTGGGCTACAGTCGCAAACGACATCTTTGGTGCGATTCACGACATGAAGCTTTGCATCCTTGCCCTCGACGGCGCTTTCGACACCGGCATCACCGCGCTGCTGGACACCTTTGCAACGGCCAACGAACTGGCCATGCTCCAGGGGGCGGCATCCCCACCGTTCGACGTGCGGCTCGTCGGCGTCAGAAGGCGCATCCGCACGGCCATGGGCTTCACCACGGCGGTCGAGCCGGCGAGCACGCTCGGGCGGCCCGACTGGGTAGTGGTGCCAGCCTTGAACGCCAAGCAACCCTCGAGCCTTGTCGAGGCACTGGAGCGGCGCGATGTACGCGAAGCCAAGGAGCACCTTCGCGCCTGGCATGCGGAGGGCATCGGCATCGCGGCCGCCTGCATCGGCACCTTCGTGCTCGCCGATGCGGGGCTGCTGGACCACGGCGAGGCGACGACGACCTGGTCGCTCGCGCCCCTTTTTCGCCAGCGCTATCCGGCGGTGAAGCTGGACGATTCGCGCATGGTCATCACATCGCGCGGGGTGGTGACGGCGGGCGCCATGATGGGCCACCTCGACCTGGCGCTCTGGCTGGTCCGGCAGGCCAGTCCCGAGCTGGCGGCGCGCGTGGCCCGGCTGATGCTCGTGGACAGCCGCTCGTCGCAGGCGCAATACATCATTCCGGACTTCGTGGCCCATGCCGATCCACTGATGGCGAAGTTCGAGCGCTGGTCGCGCGAGCATCTGGCGCAAGGCTTCTCGCTGCAGGCTTGCGCGGAGGCATTGCACGTCCACCCGCGCACGCTGCAGCGCCGGATGGAATCAGTGCTGGGCAAGTCGCCCCTCGCGTTCTTCCAGGACCTGCGCATCGAGCACGCCAAGCAGCTCGTGGCGTCCGGCGGCGACCTCGAGCGGATCGCGGCAGCGGTGGGCTATGCCGATGCCTCGACTTTGCGGAACCTCTTGCGCCGCAAGCTCGGGCGCGGCGTGCGGGAGCTTCGCGCGGAGATGAGGTAGCGGCCGCCCTCTGCGTCAGGTCGGCAGCGCGCCGGCCTCGTACTGCGCCGCGAACTCCCCGCTCGGCGGGATCGGCTTGATGATGTCGATCAGCACCCCGTTCGGGTCGCGCGTGATGAAGTGGCGCTGGCCGAAGGCCTCGTCGCGCAGCGGCAGGAGAATCGGCAGGCCCGCCGCCTTCAGCCGGTCGTGAACCGCGTCGGGGTCGTCCACCTCGAAGTTCAGCAGCAGCCCGCCCACCACCTGGCCGCGCGCCGGCGCGGGAATGGTCTCGTGGTGGCCGTCGAGCACGGCCAGGTTCACCGAAGGCTCGCCCTCCAGTTGCAGGTGCACATACCAGTCGCTGGTGAAGAGCGGCACGAAACCGAAGTGCGACTGGTAGAAGGCGGCGGTGCCGGCCACGTCCCCGGTCATGACGACGGGGTAGCAGCTCGTGACTTTCATGGGAAGCATGGGACAGGTCCTTTCATAAAACATACAGACTGCACGTAGGTTGAATACTAACCTACAGACAGCCTGCATGTAAATTACCTTCCATGGCCACCAACCGCGAACGCACCGAAAACACCCAGCTCGCACTGATCGAAGCCGCCCGCGCGCTCTTCGTCAGCAAGGGCTACGGCGACACCTCCACCCCTGAAATCGCACGGGCCGCGGGCATCACGCGCGGCGCGCTGTACCACCACTTCGCGGACAAGCGCGACCTGTTCCGCCAGGTGCTGGCGCGCGAGGCCCTGGCGGTCGCGGCCGACATCGAAGCTGCCGCCCCCGAACAACTGGGCCCGCGCGAGGCGCTGCTCCAGGGCAGCGAGGCTTATCTGGACGCCATGACCGTGCCGGGCCGCACGCGGCTCTTGCTGGTCGACGGCCCGGCCGTGCTGGGCATGGCCGAAGCCATGGCGATCGACGATGCCAACGCCGCGCAGTCGCTGCGCGAGGGACTGAAACGCGCCGGCATGGGGCGCGGCGAAGTCTCGGTCGATGCGCTGTCGCAGTTGCTGTCGGCCGCCTTCGACCGTGCAGCGCTGGAGATCGATGCGGGCGCCGACGCCAAGGAGGTCCGCGCCGCCATGCGCTGGCTGGTCGAACAGGCGCTGGGGCCTGTCAAGAAACGCTGACCGGCCCGGCCCTCAGACGATCCCGCGCCCGCCCATGCGAACGGGCCACTTCGCCACCGTGCCGCGCTGCATCGATTCGAGCGTCGTCTGCGTGAACACGTTGATGCTCACGTGCCGCGCAAGGTAGTGCTCCAGCACCAGGCCCAGCAGATACGGACTGGTGCCCGAGAAGCCCTCTTCATCCACGCTCAGGGTGCACTGCACGCCGCGCCCGTAGATCAACGGCCCCGAGCCCGGCAGACGCCGCGTCACGGGCTCGATGCGCGAGCCCACGAGGCTGTCGATCTGCCGGCGCAGCACGTCGCTGTCGGCCGACACGAAGAGCCGCAGCATGTCGCGCAAAGCCTGCGCGCCTTCGCGGTGCGGCATGTCGGCCAGCGGCAGGTGGTTGAAGCCGAGCTGGCGAATCAGCCGCCACGCGATCTCGCGCTGCGCGAACGGCGACTTGGGCGTGCTCGGCGGCCGGATCAAGCCCACCGCCGACACCGGGATCGAATCGGACACCGCGAGATCGGAATGTCCGTTGCGCGGCACCAGGCACGGCAGGTCGCGGTTCGTGAGCATCGCCTTCACCGACAGGTAGCGAAGGCTCTCCGGATACGGCGCTTCGTGCTGGTCGACCAGCGAGAGAAACACCTCGGTGCCGATGTACGGCGTGCGCGTGCCGTACTTCCGCGCGGTGTCGGACACAAGCCGCGGCTCGCGGCGCACCGAGAAATAGCGGCCGTGGTTGCCCTCGTCTTCGTTCAACGTCTGGTAGAGCGGGCGGAACTCCAGCTCGGCCGTGGTCTGTGCCTGCTGGCCCGCGATGCGCTGGACCGAATAGACCTCGAAGTCGAGCGGCCGCGAGCGGTCGGGCACCAGGTGGAACTCGGGCTGCGCCGCGTTGAGCTCGACGCGGTCGGTGCGCCGCTCGAAGAGGTTGACGACCGGCGTGCTGAACAACGCGAACTGCCCCGCATCGACCAGCGAACCCAGCGACCCCGGCGGTTTACTGAGCAGCACAAGGACTTCAATCTCCTTGCCCTGCGCCCGCGCAAGCCCCGGCGCCAGTTGGGTCAGCGTGAGGAAATAGAAGCGCTCGGGGCACGCGAAGTATTCGTGCAGCAGGTTGTGCCCATGAAAGGTGTTCCACGCCAGCGGCAGCAGCCCCTGCCCCGGCGCCAGCCCTTCATGCACCAGCGCCCCGTCGGTCACCACGTGCGGCCGCTCCATCAGCTTGCCCGGCTCGCCGACGAAGGTCGCCACCGCCGAGGTGTGCAGCAGCTCGAACAGATGCGAGGCCACATGCTCGTTGCCGCGCAGGTAGATGGGCAGCCGGTCGAGCCCGACCAGCGCGCCGAAGCCCATCTCGCCCACGGTGCGCAGCCGCAGGCGCAGCGCGCCCGACACCTGCACATGCGGCGGCAGGTAGCGCTCCAGCGCCGGGATGTCGGGGGGCGCGCCGGTGAGCTTCGCATCGACGATCTCGATGGGCCACAGCGTCACGTCCTGGCTCGAGCGGAACTCGCACGGCGTTTCCTCGCCCGCCGGCACGCGCGCATGAAAGGCCGTGCCGCGCGGCACCACGAAGCCGCGGGTGAAGTCGCCCTCCTTCACGCTCGGGTGCAACTGCGCCACCGCCATCGACGGCGTGGGGCTCAGGTAGTTGGGGTACAGCACTTCGAGCAGCCGCTGGGTGAAGCGCGGAAACTCCGCGTCGAGCTTGATCTGCATGCGCGCCGAGAGAAAGCTGAACGACTCGATGAGCCGCTCCACATACGGGTCGGCCACCTCGATGCCGTGCATGCCCAGGCGCCGCGCGATCTTCGGGTGCGAGGCGGCGAACTCGCTCGCGGCCTCGCGCATGTAGACCAGTTCCTTGTTGTAGTAGTCGAGAAGCAGCGGATCCATGGCGATGTGATTTCCCCGAGTGAAGTTGTTTGTCGTGATGAAAGGTCAGCGCGATGAAGAGATCACGCGCATGCGGTTGGTCTCCAGATCGACCGCGCTCTGCACGGTGAAGGCGAGCGGATAAGGCTGCAGATGGATCAGCGCGCGAATCTCGAACAGCAGCATGTTGTATTCGCCGGCTGCGCCGCCCTCCTTCATCAGCGGCACGACCGTCACGGTCTCGGGAATCAGCCGCGGCTCATAGTCCTGGATGGCGCGGCGGATGATGCGTTCGATGTCCGCCCATCGGCGCTCCGACAGGTAGCTGCCCGCGAGCGGCGGCACGCCGAAGTTGATGGTCGAGGACGCCGCATCGGCATGGCGCGTGCGGTCGATCAGGTCTTCGGCGTTGGTGGTATTGAGCAGATAGGCCAGGTCGCGCTGCACGATGCCGCGCATCTGCGCGGGCGTCACGGCGTACTCGGAGGGCAGCTCGCTGGTGCGGCTCGGGGCTTCGTCGCGCAGGCGGTCGAACAGCGTGGGGAGCAGTTGCGCGTTGGGATGCGTTGTCGGGGCATCGGTCGACCGGGGTGAACGGGCGCCAGGATGGACGGGATGGATGCCGATGAAGGCAGACTGCTCGGCAGGTTGCATGGTTGGGCCTTTCTGGGAGGGCCAGAGTCTTGCGTGGATGCAGGCGGCGCATTGCAAACAATGGTCAGAACCACCGGCGCACGCCGACAAAGCCGCGCAAAGCGGGGATTTGTCATGGGCACGGCGCTTTGCAAGTCCTACAGCACTGGCCGCCTCCCGCCGACATCCCGCACCGCGCCGAAGTCCGATCCTTGATTCATCCCAATCAACGAGGAGTCCTCGCGTGAATTCCATCATCTACATCGTCGGCCTGGTCGTGGTCGTTGTCGCCGTGCTTTCGTTCTTCGGCCTGCGCTGAGACCGGGCTCGCGTTCTAGACACCACACCCAGTGGAAACGGGGCCGTTCGCGGCCCCGTTTCCACTGGGCGCTCCAGATGCGCCAGGAAGAGCCCCGGGCATAATTCGCGCGCCCCGGCACTCCTCGGGGCACCACTTGCGAAGGGACCCTGTTGACCAACACCGCGCTGCGCGAACCTGCCTTTCCGGACGCGGTGATCACCGAGGCGATCCGATGGACCGAGGAGACCGGTCCGCTCGACGACGCGCAGGCCCTGCGCACCGCCGCCTCGCGTGCGAACGACGGCCATGCCCGCATCACCGAACGCGCCCTGCACCTGGGCGAACGCATCGGGCTTCGATCTGAAATGACACGCGCCCGCCAATGGGCGCCCTGGGTGCTGCTCGCGCTGGTGGCGCTGATCGTCGTGGCGGGGCTCGGCCTCGCGGGCAATGTGGTGGGCGGCGGAGAGCGCCATATCAACGTGATCGTCGCGCTCGTCAGCTTGCTGGGCCTGCATGCGCTCACGCTGCTGCTGTGGCTGGTCGGCCTGTGGCTGCCGGTGGGGTCGTTCGGCACGGCATCGCTCGGCTGGATCTGGATGTCGCTCACCGCGCGCGTGGCGGGCGGCAAGCGCGGCCAGGCGCCGCTGCTGGTGCGCGCGACCACCGGACTGCTGACCCGCGCCCGCTTGCTGCCGTGGGCCTTCGGGCTTGTGAGCCACGGCATCTGGTCGCTGTCGTTCGCCGTGGTGCTGGCCGCGATGCTGTTCGCGCTGGCCTTTCGCAGCTACACGCTGAGCTGGGAGACGACGATCCTCGATCCGGCCTTCTTCGTGCGCGCGGTGCAGGTGCTGGGCTGGGTGCCTTCACAACTCGGTTTTCCGGTGCCTGACGCGGCCACGGTTCTCTCCGCCTCGCCCGCAGCCGCGGGCCAGCGCACCTGGGCGATGTGGCTCACCGGCTGCATCGTCGTCTACGGATTGCTGCCGCGCCTGGCATTGGTGCTGTTGAGCGCCGCTGTCTGGCGCGCCCGCCGCAAGGCGCTGCAGCCCGACTGGAGCGAGCCCTACTACCGCAAGCTGCTGACGCGCTTCGCCGCGCTCGCGCCGGCCGCCATCGTCGATGCGGACCCGGGGCGCACACGCGGTGCCACGCCCGCCCGGCTGGCGCCCTCCGAACTGCAGGACGCGCTCTTCGTCATCGGCTTCGAGCTGCCGCCGGACATGCCGTGGCCGCCCGTCGGCCTGCCTGCCGATGCCACACAGGTGCTGCGCATCGACGGGAGCGCCCCCGCCCGCCGCGCGCTGCTCGATCAACTGGCGCAGGCCCGCCCACGCGCCGTGCTGCTGGTGTGCCACGCCGCATCGAGCCCCGACCGCGGCACCGAACGGTTCCTCCGCGAAGTGCTCGCGCATTGCGGCGAATGCCGGCTCTGGCTTGCTGACGCGAATGGCGATGGCGCGGCCACCCGCTGGATCGACTGGCTGCGCGACACGGGCCTCGAACGCATCGCCGCCAGTGACAGCCTCGACACCGCCTTGCAAGGACTGGTCGCCCCATGACGCAAGAAGCCATCCGCATCGCCGTCGTCGGCCACACCAACGCGGGCAAGACCTCGCTGCTGCGCACGCTCACGCGGCGCGTCGACTTCGGCGAAGTGTCGCAGCGCCCGGGCACCACCCGCCATGTCGAGTCGGCCGATCTCGATGTGAACGGCAAGGCGGCCGTGCGCTTCTTCGACACGCCGGGCCTGGAAGACGCGGTGGCCCTGCGCGAGCACCTTGCCGGCTTCGACACACAGGCCACGCCGCCCGACCGCATCCGCCAGTTCCTGAAGGGACCCGAAGCCCATGGCGTGTTCGAGCAGGAAGCCAAGGTGCTGCGCACCATGCTGGACATCGACGCGGCCTTTCTCGTCATCGACGTGCGCGAGCCGGTGCTGCCGAAGTTCCGCGACGAGATCGAACTGCTCAACTCGTGCGCGCGTCCTGTGTTGCCGGTGCTGAACTTCGTGCGCGATGCAGCCAGCCGCGAGCCCGCGTGGAAAGAACTGCTCTCGGCCTATGGCCTGCATGTGCAGGTGCGTTTCGATGCGGCCGCGCCTTTCGTCGGCGCTGAGCGCGACCTGTACGACGACCTCGCCACGCTGCTGCGCGACCGGCGGGACCAGCTGCGGGGCGTGGCCGATTTCCTCGATACCGAGGCCGCCCAGCGCCGCCAGTCCGCCTGCGCGCGCATCGCCGGATTGCTGGTCGATGCGGCCGCCATCCGCCGCACCGTGTCGGCCACCGAATTCGCCGACGCGGCGCGGCGCGAAGCGCTCGTCACTGCCCTTCGCAAGACCGTGTTCGACAAGGCCCAGCGCTGCACCGACGACCTGCTCGCGCTGTACGGCTTTCGCCAGGGCGATGCCGACGAGGCGCCGCTGCCGATCGTCGAAGGCCGCTGGACGCTCGATTTCTTCAGCCCCGAAGCGATGAAGGACGCGGGCCTGCGCCTCGGCAAGGGCGCCGTCATCGGCGCTGCCGTCGGCGTGGTGGCCGACCTCGCCGTGGCGGGCATCTCGCTCGGCGCAGGCGCAGCCCTGGGCGGCGCCATCGGCGGCGCGGTGTCGCAGGGCTGGGGGCCGCTCGGCCGCAAGATCGCCAACAAGCTGCGCGACGTGCACGAGGTCACCGTGGAAGACGGCGTGCTCTTCACGCTGGTCGCCTGGCAGCTCAAGCTCACGCAGGCGCTGGAGCAGCGCGGCCATGCGGCGACGCAGCGCATCGCCGCCGACACGCCCAAGGACGGCGATGCACCCACGCGCGCCGCAGCCGCTGCGGTGCGCGGCGCACAGCCCGCGCGCAACCACCCCGAGTGGGAATCGACCGGCATCGCGACGCGCAGCTTCTGGCGCCCGTCGCCGCAGCGCGAAGCGCTGGTTGCCGATCTCGCGCGCGCCCTGCAACCCGCCTTCGAGGCCTGACGCCGGGCTTGGCTTGCAGCCGGCGTTGGCCGGCTCCTACGCGCCGGCGCTTGCAAACGGTCCAGCTTTTCGACGATGTTCACCGGCACATCGAAAGGAGACCTCATGGCCGTCGAATGCAAGCTCCTGTCCACCCCGCTCATCGGGCGCATCTGGGAAGGCCGCCCCCCCATCGCACGGGCGGACGAGTACCTGCGCTACAGCGTCGAGCACGGCATCGCGGAGATCGCGAAGAAGCCCGACTGCCTCGGCGTGCAGTACTTCCGCAAGCTGAACGGCAACGTGGCGCAGTTCCGTACGGTGTCGTTCTGGCGCTCGATCGACGAGATGCAGGCGATGCACGCCAAGCGCGGCGGCGATCCGCTGCGCGTGGCGCCGCTGGCGCGCGACCCCGAGTTCCTGCTGGAGCTGCCCGAGTTCGTGGACCTCGTCGAGGTGCACGTCAACGCGTTCGGAAATCGTTGAGCGGAGAGGATCGATCAGTTCGCGCCCGAGCCCAGCGCCTGCAGCTTCGCGTAGTCGCCCGGCCGCGCACCGAACTGCTCGGGCGTCGAGCGCTTGGCGATGCGCTCGAGGAACGCCTGCCGGTTGACCGGCGAGACCGTCATGCCCTTGCCGCGCAGGAACTGCTCGTCTTCGAGCTCGCCGGCGATCACGCCGACGTTGGTCCACTTGGCGGTTTCCACGAGGGTCTTCTCGACCATCGCCTGCTGCGGCGGCGTCAACTTTGCCCATGCGGCCTTGCCGATGACGATGCCCAGCGTGTCGTAGATGTGCCCGGTCAGCTGCACGTATTTCTGCACCTCGTAGAGGCGCTTGTCCTTCACCGTGCCGAGCGGGTTCTCCTGCGCCTCGACCTCGCCCTTCTTGAGCGAGCTGTACAGGCTCATGAAGGGCAGCGTGATCGGCTTGGCGTCCAGCGCGGTGGCAAAAAGCTGGTAGGCCGAGGCGTCGGGCACGTACAGGCGCAGGTCGCGGAAGTCCTCGGGCTTCTGCAACGGCTTGCTCGAGGTGACCTGCCGCGCGCCGTAGTACACCGAGGCGATCATGCGGTTGCCGCTCTTCTCGTCGTAGCCCTTCATCAGCTCCGCGAGCAGCGGGCTCGCGAGGTACTTGCGCATGTGGGCGAGGTCCTTGAAGGCGAAGGGGTAGCTGCCCAGCCGCAGCGGCGGATAGACATCGGCCAGCGTGGCCTGCCCCACATAGGCGATCTGCATGGAATCGTTCGCGAGCATCAGGGCGAAGTCGCCTTCCTGCCCCAGCTTGGACGAGGGCACCACCTCGATCTTGATCTTGCCCTCGGACTGCTCGCCGATCTTGCGTGCCGCCAGCTCCGCCTGCTGATGAAAGATGCTGGCGGGCTCGAAGACGTGGCCCCATTTCAATTGCAGCACCTGCGCCTGGGCGGCCGCGCTCGCGACAACGCCACCCAGTGCCATCAGCAGGACGCCCGCCAGGCGCCACGGCAAGAAGCATTTCATGAACTCTCCCTCGGGTTGAGAAGGTCGACACCGTGCAAATTGCGCGCCAGAGCACGGGGTCGGCCACCGGAAGAAGCCCGGCGAACGGATCGTAAGGATTTGAAACAAAGGTGGTAACGGGGGTTTGCCCGACTGCGGGCAGGCCGCCAAGCCGCGGGCTGACGGTGTCGCAGCGGGAATGACGAGCCGCGCGCCCGCGCGTCGGTAACCCAAGAATCTTTATCTTGTGTCCTTGCCCCAGCCGCTTCAACGCACACGCCCCACGGGCAACACTGCGCACCGAGAGCGAACTGGAGACAACACAAGATGAAAGCCCCCCGATTCCTGCGCCGCGGTGCGCTGCAGGCCTGCCTGGCCGCAGCCCTCGCGGCATGCGCCCCGGCCGTGCTGGCCGCCTACCCCGACAAGCCCGTGAAGCTCGTGATCCCCTACCCGCCCGGCGGCGCCACCGACGTGATCGGGCGCATCGTCGCGCTCAAGCTCGGCGAGCAACTGGGCCAGCAGGTGGTGGTCGACAACCGCGGCGGCGCGGGCGGCAACATCGGCGCCGAGGCGGTGGCGCGTGCGCCGGCCGACGGCTACACGCTGCTGATGGGCGCGCTGACCTCGCACGCGACCATGGCCACGCTGGAGAAGGGGCGCCTGCGCTACGACCTCACGAAGGACTTTGCACCTGTGATGGTCGTCGGCTCGGTGCCGCTGGTGATCGTGGTGAATCCACAGGTGCCCGCGACGACGCTGAAGGAATTCATCGCCTACGCCAAGGCCAACCCCGACAAGCTCAACTACGCCTCGTCGGGCGCGGGCTCGCCGCAGCGCATGGCGGCCGAGCTGTTCCAGCGCGAAGCAGGCATCCGCATGACCCACATCGCCTACAAGGGCAGCGGCCCCGCGATGACCGACATGGTCGCCGGGCAGGTGAACACGATGGTCGAGACCGCGCCGGCCTCCTTGCCCTTCATCACCGCGAACAAGCTGCGCGCGCTGGCGGTTGCCACGCCGCAGCGCATCTCGATGCTGCCCGACGTGCCCTCGGCGGCCGAGGCCGGCGTGCCGAACCTGGAGGTGAGCTCCACCTTCGGCGTGCTGGCGCCGGCGGGCACGCCTGCGGCCATCGTGGCGCGGCTCAACGAGGCGCTCGCGAAGGTCGTGCAATCGCCCGAGGCCAAGGAGATGCTGCTCAAGCAGGGCGTGTATGCGGCGGCGCCCACCACGCCCGCGCAATCGGGCGCACAGATCCAGGCCGAGGTGGCGCGCTGGAAAAAAGTGATCACCGAGTCCAATATCAAGTCCGACGAATAACAGACAACCCACGAACACCCATGTCCGATTCCCCTTTCGAACCCGACGACAACGCCCCTGACAACAACGCCGGCATGCGCAAGGGCCTGACCAGCTACGGCGACCGCGGCTTCTCGCTGTTCCTGCGCAAGGCCTTCATCAAGGGCGCGGGCTACACCGATGCGGCGCTCGACCGCCCCGTGGTCGGCATCGCCAACACCGGCAGCGCCTACAACCCGTGCCACGGCAACGCGCCGCAGCTCATCGAGGCCGTCAAGCGCGGCGTGATGCTCGCGGGCGGCCTGCCGATGGACTTTCCGACGATCTCGGTGCACGAGAGCTTCGCCGCGCCGACCAGCATGTACCTGCGCAACCTGATGTCGATGGACACCGAGGAAATGGTCCGCGCGCAACCCATGGACGCGGTGGTGCTCATCGGCGGCTGCGACAAGACCGTGCCCGCGCAGTTGATGGGCGCGGCCTCGGCGGGCCTGCCATCGATCCAGCTCATCACCGGCTCGATGCTCACCGGCAGCCACCGCGGCGAGCGCGTGGGCGCCTGCACCGACTGCCGGCGCTACTGGGGCAAGTACCGCGCGGGCGAGATCGACATCGAGGAAACCGCCGACGTCAACAACCAGCTCGTGGCCAGCGTGGGCACCTGCTCGGTGATGGGCACGGCCAGCACCATGGCCTGCATCGCCGAGGCGCTGGGCATGACGATGCCGGGCGGCGCGTCGCCTCCAGCCGTGACGGCCGACCGCATCCGCATCGCCGAGCAGACCGGCGCGCAGGCGGTGCAGATCGCGCGCGACCGGCTCACCATCGACAAGGTGCTGACCCCCGCTGCGTTCGAGAACGCGATGCGCGTGCTGCTGGCCATCGGCGGCTCGACCAACGGCATCGTGCATCTCGCGGCCATCGCGGGGCGCATGGGGCTGGACATCGATCTGCACGCGCTCGACCGCATGGGCCGCGAGACGCCGGTGCTGCTCGACCTGAAGCCCTCGGGCCAGCACTACATGGAAGACTTCCACGCCGCGGGCGGCATGGCCACGCTGCTGCGCGAACTCAAGCCACTGCTGCACCTGGACGCGCTCACGGTCACTGGCCGCACGCTCGGCGAGGAAATCGAACGCGCCGGGCCGGGGTTCAGGCAGGACGTGGTGCGGCCTGCGAGCCAACCGATCTATCCGCAGGGCGGCATCGCGGTGCTGTGGGGCAACCTTGCCCCGGGCGGCGCGATCATCAAGCAGTCGGCCGCGGACCCGAAGCTCATGGAACACGAAGGCCGCGCCGTGGTGTTCGAAAACGCCGAGGACCTGGTGACCCGCATCGACAGCGATGCGCTCGACGTGACGGCCGATGACATCCTGGTGCTCAAGAACATCGGCCCCAAGGGCGCGCCGGGCATGCCCGAGGCCGGGTACATCCCCATTCCGCGCAAGCTCGCTCGCGCGGGCGTGAAGGACATCGTGCGCATCTCCGACGGCCGCATGAGCGGCACCGCCTTCGGCACCATCGTGCTGCACGTCACGCCGGAGTCGGCCATCGGCGGGCCGCTGGCTTATGTGCAGAGCGGCGACCGCATCCGGCTCAGCGTGGCGAACCGCGAGATTTCGCTGCTGGTGTCCGACGACGAACTCGCGCGCCAGGCGAAGGAAACGGTGGTGGTCGAGCCAACGGCCGACCGTGGCTACAAGAAGCTCTTCCTGCAGACGGTGACGCAGGCGGACAAGGGCGTGGACTTCGACTTCCTGCGTGCCCCGAACACGGTCGGCAAGGTGCCGCGTTGATCCACTAACCGAAGACGGCCTTCGCCTCGGCCAGCAGCGCCTGCGCGAGCGCCGCGCGCGGCCCCTGCGCCGCCCAGATGAGCCCCACGCGCCGCACCGGCGCGCGCTCGGGCAACGGCACGCGCGCGATGTTCATGCCGGCGCGCCACATCGGCGCCCAGTCGGGCAGCAGCGCCACGCCGAGGCCCCGCCCCACGAGCGCGGCGACGGCCATGAGGCTGTCGATCTCCAACCGCTGCCGCACGCGGATGCCGTGGTCGCGCAGGTACCGGTCGGCGAGCTGTCCGCCCAGCACCGAGCGGTCGTAGCGGATGAAGGGCTCGGCGGCCAGCAACTCGTGCGCCGCGCGGTGCGCCATGGCCTCGGGCGCCACCACCACCAGCGGCTCTTCGAGCAGCGTCTCGAAGCTGCAGCCCTTGCCGACGGCGAACTGCGGCTCGACAACGATGGCCGCATCGAGCGCGCCGCTCGCCACCTGCCGGCACAGCTCCACCGAGCTGCCGGGCGCCACGAACACAGAGAGGTCGGGAAAGCGCGCGTAAAGACGTTCGAGCACCGGCGGCAGCACGCCGGTGAGCGCCGAGATGAACACGCCCAGCCGCAACTCGCCGAGCGAGACGCCGCCACTGGTGGCGGCGCGCAGGTCGCGCACATCGCGCAGCACGTTGCGCGCGCGGTCGAGCATCTGGAGGCCCGCTTCGGTGGGACGCACCGAGCGGCCGGCGCGCTGCACCAGCGGCACGCCGATGTCGTCTTCGAGGGCCTTGACCCGCGCGGCGATCGCGGCGGGCGTCAGGTCGAGCCGCCGCGCGGCCTCGGCCATCGAGCCCAGTTCGACCACGGCAACAAAGCTCTGCAGGTATCGCGTATCCATGCGCGCGAATGTACGCGCCGCGCTGCCCAGCTCGGTCTCAGGCGGCGATGGGCGCGGTCTCCAGGAACGGCATGATATTCCGCATCGCGCGCTCGACGTAGTCTTCCTTTTCTCCGACGGGCGCCACGTAGTGCATCGCGCTGCGGGCCTCCTCGACGCTCACGAGGCGGGCAATGACCCAGGCGGCCAAGTACTGCGACGCGAGGCAACCGCCCGCGGTCGCCACGTTGCCGTTGGCAACGAAGGGCTGGTTCAACACGGCAACGCCAGCCGCCTCGACCCATGGCTTGGTCGTCAGGTCCGTGCATGCCGGAACGCCATTGAGCAACCCGAGCTTGGCCAGCACCAGCGCACCGGAGCACTGCGCGCCCAGAAGCTGTCGCGACGGGTCGAGCTCCAGTTGCGCCATCAGGCCCGCATCGGCGACCACCTCGCGCGTCTGCACGCCGCTGCCGACAATGACCGCATCGGCCTCGCTCGCATCGCGAAGCGACGCCTGCGCCTCGAGCACCACGCCGTTCATCGACCGCACGCGCGCCGTCGGGCTCGCGATCGACACGCGCCAGCCCGGCGTCTTGATGCGGTTGAGGATGCCGAGCGCGATGAGCGAGTCGAGCTCGTTGAAGCCTTCGAAGGTGAGGATGGCGATGTGCATGGACCGCATCGTAGGCATGTCGACCAATACAATCAAAAAATTGTCATGGATACATTGCCGCATGCCTCAAGCCCGCTACAAGCAGTTGGTCGATGCGTTCGCCGCGCAGATCCGCGAAGGCAGCCTGCCGCCGGGCACGCGCCTGCCGACGCTGCGCAAGCTCGCGGCCCGGGAGGGACTGGCCCTCGTGACCGCGAGCCGCGTCTATGCGGAACTCCAGGCCATGGGCCTCGTCAGCGGCGAGACCGGCCGCGGCACCTTCGTGCGGGAGAGCCTGCTCCCCCGGGGCCTGGGCATCGACCAGCATGCCGCGGCCTCGGGCATGGTCGACCTGAACTTCAACTACCCCTCGCTGCCGGGCCAGGCCGAGATGCTGCGCGCGGGCCTGCGGCAGCTCGCCGCCTCGGGTGACCTGGAAGCGCTGCTCCGCTACCAGCCGCACGGTGGTCGTCCGCACGAACGCGCCATCGTGGCCGGCCACCTGGCATCGCGCGGCCTCGCCGTGAATGCGGACCAGGTGGTGATCGTGAGCGGCGCCCAGCACGGGCTCGCCACGACCGTCATGGCGCTGCTGCAACCGGGCGACGTGGTCGCGACCGATGCGCTCACCTACCCGGGTTTCAAGGTGCTGGCCGAAGCGCACCGCCTGGAACTCGCGCCGATTCCCGCGGCCGGCCACGGCCCCGACCTCGACGCGCTGGAGCGGTTGTGCAAGAAGCGCCGGGTGCGCGCCATCTATGCGATGCCGACGCTGCACAACCCGCTCGGCTGGGTGATGGGCGCGAGCCGTCGGCGACAACTGGTGGCGATCGCGCGCCGGCACGGGCTGCTCATCATCGAGGACGCGGCCTACGCCTTTCTCGCGGAGGACGCGCCCGCGCCGCTGGCCGCGCTGGCTCCGGAGTCGACGGTCTATGTGTCGGGCATTTCCAAGAGCATCGCGACCGGACTGCGCGTGGGCTTCGTCGCCGCGCCCACCGAATGGGTGCCCGCGATCGAGCGCGCGATCAGGGCCACCACCTGGAACACGCCCAGCCTGATGACGGCCATTGCCTGCGGCTGGCTCGAGGACGGCACCGTCACCCGCCTGGAGGCTGAGAAACGCAGCGACGCGATGGCTCGGCAGGCGATTGCCGCCGGGGTGCTCGCGGGCATGCGGTGCGTGCGCCATCCGTCGTCCTACTTCGTGTGGCTGCCGCTCGCGGAAGAGGTGCGCGCCGACCAGGTGGCCAAGGCGCTCATGCACGACCGGATCTCGGTGTCGACGGCCGAGCCGTTCGCGACGTCCACACACGTGCCGCACGCCATTCGCCTGGCACTGGGGTCGGTGGGGCTGGACGTGCTGCGCGACGCGCTGGCGCAGGTCAGGCGCGTGATCGACGCGCACAGCTATTGAGGCTTCGGCATCCGGACCACACCGCCCGGGCCGGTCACCGTGCCGTCACGGGCCAAACCTAGCATCCGCCGGCCTTCGTCCCTTCAAAACATTCGAATACCAACATGACAAAGAACGTTCCTGCGCCCGCTCCCCGTCCGCTGCGCGCGGCCCTCGTCGCCCTCGGCGGCAGCCTCGTCATCGCAGCCTGCGGCGGCGGCGGCAACGACGGCCCCGTATTTCCGATCATTCCGCCCGCTCCGGCTCCGGCGCCGGCGCCCACTCCCCAGCCTTCCGCGCTGGGCACGCTCGACGGCTCTGTGCCCCTGGTCATCGGCCACCGCGGCCTGCCGGGCCTGTTCCCCGAAGAGACGCAGAAGGCCTATGAAGCGGCAGCCGACGCCGGCGCCGACTCGCTCGAAACCGACCTGCACCTCACCAAGGACTGCGTGCTCGTCGCGCGCCACAACCCCTGGCTCAGCGACAACACCAACGTCGTCGAAGTTGCGAAGACGAACCCCACCGTGGCCGCCCGCAAGCGCACCGTGCCCGGCGTGCTGGTCAATGTGAAGTACCCGCCGATTCCCGCGAACGGCCCGCCCCAGTACCTCAGCGACCTGACCGACCCCAACGATCCGAAGTCCGTGCTCAAGTCGCTCGTCGTCGACGGCGAACCGCATTTCGGTCCGGACAAGACCGGCGACTGGTCGATCACCGACTTCACGATGGCTGAACTCAAGCAGTGGCTCGGCGGCACCACCTACGACGCGGCCGACCAGCGCCCCACCGAGCTCAACGGCAAGCTGCCGATCCTGAGCTTCCAGGAAGTGATCGACATCGCCAAGGCGAAGTCCAAGTCCACCGGCCGCGCGCTCACCGTGTATCCGGAAACCAAGAACCCGATCTGGAACAACGCGCAGGCCATCGCCAACGGCTGTGGCCCCGCCGGCAGCCATCCGCTCGAGGACGCGCTGCTCAAGGCCATGAACTTCAACGGCCTCAACAGCAAGGACGCGCCCATCTTCGTGCAGAGCTTCGAGCCCGAGAGCCTGAAATACCTGCGCTCGGCTGGCCTGAAGGCCCGCGCAGTGCAACTGGTCGACGGCAACGACGTCAACTACCAGACCGGCGAAATGATCTACGTCACCAATGACGTCTACACCTTCGTCGACGGCCGCCCCTACAGCTGGACGCTGGCCGGCAACCCGAAGTGGTTCGGCGAGATGCTCACGCCCGCGGGCCTCGCAGAGGTCAAGACCTATGCCGACGGCATCGGCCCCTGGAAGCCGCAGGTGATGGCGCACACCATCGTTCCGTTCGTCGCGGGCAAGGGCCTGGCCGACGTGAACACCATCAAGCCCACCTCCCTGATCGCCGACGCGCACAAGGCCGGCCTGTTCGTGCACAGCTACACCTTCCGCAACGAAGCCAAGTACCTCGCTGGCATCTACAAGGGCGACCCGACGGCCGAGTACCTCCCTTACTTCCGCGCAGGCATCGACGGCGTGTTCTCGGACTTCGCGAACACCGCGTTCGCAGCGCGCGCCAAGTACCTGAAGGAAACCGGCCGCTGAGGCCGGGGCCCGGGCGAAAAGCAGGCGACACGCATGTATCCAGGCGAACGACTCAACGGATACAGCCACCTGCTGGGCCTGGTGCTCGCACTGCCTGCAGCGGCGCTGCTGCTGGCCAAGACCGTGCCGACCGGTGACCCCGCACGCATCGCGGGGGCGCTGGTTTTTTCGCTCTCGGCCGTGGCGCTGTATGCGGCCTCGACGCTGTTCCACAGCACACGCGGGCGCCTCAAGCGCGTGTGGGAGCGGGCCGATCATTGCGCGATCTATTTGCTGATCGCGGGCACGTACACCCCCTTCGCGCTTGTCACGCTGCAGGGCTTCTGGGGCTGGCTGCTGCTCGCGACGATCTGGGGCGCGGCGTTCTACGGCATCTGGCGCGAGCTGCAGCCGCCGAAAACGGATGCGCCGCAGAAGCCGCCGCTCGCGCTGTACATCGGCATGGGCTGGCTCGGCGTGCTGGCCGCCGTGCCGCTGGCGGCACGGCTCGAAAGCGGCGGGCTCGCATGGCTCCTGATCGGCGGCGTGCTCTACACGGCGGGCACGGTGTTCTACCGGAACCGCCAGGGCTTCCGGCATGCACACGGCGCGTGGCACCTGTTCGTGCTGGCGGGGACGGCGAGCCACTATGTGGCGGTCGGGTGGTTCGTGCTGTAGCGGCTTGAAGTCAGGCCGTTTCTTCGAGGAACGCTTTCATTTCATCGCCCACGAGGTCCGTCGCTTCAAGCGGAAGCCAATGGCCGAAGCCCTTGTAGTGCCTCACCTCCCGCGCGCCGAATGCATCCGCGAATTCGGGTGCGATGTAGGGATCGTCATCGCTCCACAGCACCAGTGACGGCATCGAGGACAGCAGGCGGCGAACCTCGTCCTCCCATCCCTGGAAGTCCCGCAGCTGCGTGGTCCTGAAGATGCGCAGTGCCATGCGCTTCATCGACGGCGTGATCCGGTCGAAGATCGCGTCGATCTGGGCGGTGGCGAGTTTGCTCTCGCCTCGCTTCATCTCGCGTGCGAACGCGCGACGGCTCGTCATTTGCTGGGCCAGTTCGCCAAGCACGGGCGTGCGCCAGATCCGGTGCAGCGGCGTCCACCGGTAGCGAGACGAGAAAGCCGTGTTGAAGACAACGATCCGCGCGACCTTCTGCGGATGCCTCGCGGCCCAGGCCAGGCCGTACTGCCCGCCGACGTCATGGACGACGAGGGTCAATGGCGTCGGCAGGTTCATCGCCGCGACAAGGCTGTCGATGAATGCCGCCATGCGATCGAGCGAGCAGTCGAAATCGGCCGGTGCCGTGGAGCGGCCGAAGCCCGGCAGGTCGGGCGCAATGCAGCGGTAGCCTGTGCCGAGCTTTTCGATCAGCGGATTCCATACCTCCGATGTATCGGGATTGCCGTGCAGGAAGAGCACGGACGCGCCTTGGCCCCGGTCGATCAGGTGCACCTGGGTGTTTCCGATGGCGATCATGGCGGGTCTTTCTTCAGGCGGCATGGCCAGCCATCGCACCGGCCAGGATCAGGCGCAGGGTGTTTTCGAGAACGGTTTCGAACGTCGGCTTGGCGTCGAGCTTGCCGGCCAGTTGCAGCGACACCGCACCATGGATCGCGCTCCAGAACACGCGCCCCAGGAGCCGCGGATCGCCTTTGACCGCGCCCTCTTCCGCAAGGCGCGCGAGAGGTGCGGCCATGATCTGGTCGGCACGATTGGAGGCCTCGGAAAGTTCGGCGTAGTCCGAGAGGCTCGGATGCGGCGCCTCGAACATCAGCCGATAGGCCTTCGGATGCTTGAAGGCGAACCTGATGTAGGCCTTGCGCACGGCGACCGCCTTCTCGGCACTGCTGCCCTTGGCGGCGAAAGCTTTCTCGAGCGTGGCCGAGAACCTGTTCAGCGCGGAGGCCGTGACCGCCGCGAGGATCTCGTCCTTGTTCCGGAAGTAGCGGTACGGCGTCGTCGCGCTGCAGCCCAGTTGCTGCGCGAGCTGGCGCATCGAGACGCCGTCGACGCCATGGGTCGCGAATGCGGCTTCGGCGGTTTTCAGCAGCCGTTGGCGGAACTCGGCGACCTCGTCTTCCGAAAGGATCTTGGGCATCGGTGCTTCTGCTTTTTAAATTTACGTCGTAAATATACACCGTAAATTTAAAACAAAAGGCATCGAAGAATGATGCCTTCGAGGCACCGCACCCTCAGGTCGCCAACGCCCCCACCGCAATGCGCGTCGCAGACGCCACGACATCGCTGCGCCCCTTCGCATCCTTCTCCGGAAACGTCAGGTACACCGCCAGCACCAGCGGCGCACCGGCCGGTGGCCACAGCACACCGACGTCGTTCGTGCTGCCGTACGAACCCGAACCGGTCTTGTCGCCCACCTTCCAGCCCGCGGGCACGCCGGCCAGGAAGCGCTCCGTGCTGGTGGTGTTGCCCAGCAGCCAGGTCTTGAGTTGCTCCCGCTGCGCCGCACCGAGTGCGTTGCCGAGCACCAGCCGCTCGACGCTGGCCGCCATGGCCGCAGGCGTGGTGGTGTCGCGCAGGTCGCCGGGGATGGCGGTGTTGAGTTCGGTCTCCCAGCGCTCGAGCCTGAAGACATCGTCGCCCGATGACCGCGCGAAGGCCGTCACCGCGGGCGGGCCGCCCAGCATCTTCATCAGCAGGTTGGCCGCGGTGTTGTCGCTGTACTGGACGGCGGCGGCGCACAGCTCGGCGACCGTCATGCCGGTCGCGATGCTCTTCTCGGTGACGGGCGAATAGGTGACCAGGTCGCCCTTGCTGTAGTTGACGCGCCGCGCAAGCAAACCGCCCTCCTTCGCGCTGCGCTCCAGGACGGCCGCCGCCAGCACGAGCTTGAAGGTGCTGCAGAACGGAAAGCGCTCGTCCGCGCGATGCTGCACGCGCGCGCCGGTGGCAGTGTTGAAGCCGACGATGCCGAGCCGCCCGCCCGATGCGCTTTCGAGCGCGGCGAGCTGTGCCGCCGCATCCTGCTGCGCCCCCTTGGCGGACCATGCGGTGCAGGCACTCGCAAGCGGGAGGACGGAAGCTGCGAGCAACAGGGTGCGGCGATGTACGAGAGGGTTCATGAGTTGTCTGGCGGTGAATGGAACGAGCCCTCATCGTAGGAGCGCTATCGCGCAGACCCAAGCGCGCGACCGCTTGCCGGCGTCTCGCCTGTATCGGGTGTAACCTTAAAATTTAATTCAACCTTTTAGTTTAATGATCTTGAAAACCATCTATATTCAACTTCATGGTTGAACTAGATGACGAACGGCTCGACGCCGTGTTCCACGCCCTGGCCGACAGCACGCGCCGCACCATGCTGCAACTGCTGGCGCAGGGAGACTGCAGCGTGGGCGAACTCGGCGCGCCGTTCCACATGTCTTTCGCGGGCGCGTCCAAGCACGTCAAGACGCTGGAGCGGGCGGGCCTGGTCTCGCGCACCGTGCTGGGCCGGGCGCATGTCTGCCGCCTCGAACCGGCGGCGCTGGCCACGGCCGACGAATGGCTGCGTCTCTACGAAGGCTTCTGGAACACCCATCTCGACGCGCTGGCAGAGGCGCTGCGGCGCGACACATCCGGCAAGTGAACGAACCCCTCAAGGAGCACCATCCCATGACCCTCAAGCACAGCCTCGGCACACAGATCGAACCCGCCACCCTGCGCGTGGAGCGCACCCTGCCCGCGCCCGTCGAGCGCGTGTGGGCCTACCTCGTCGACCCTGAAAAGCGCAGAACCTGGCTGGCCGGCGGCTCCATGGCCCAAGCGGCAGGCGGCGTGTTCGAGCTGCGCTTCCAGCACACCGAACTCTCGGGCGAGGAAGCGCCCGAGCACTACGCGGCCTATCGCAAGACGCACATCCAGAAGTCGCGCGTGCTGCGCATCGAGCCGCCGAAGCTCCTGACGATCAGCTGGGGCAGCGAGAGCGACACCGCCTCCGAAGTCACCTTCGAACTCACACCGAAGGGCGACGGCACGCTGCTCGTGCTCACGCACCGGCGCCTGCCCGACCGCAAGGAAACGGTGAGCGTTTCGAGCGGCTGGCACGCGCATCTGGATGTGCTGGACGATGTGCTCAACGAGCGCAAGTCTCAGGGCTTCTGGACGAACCTGCAGGAAGCAGAAAAGGCCTACGAAGCGCACATCCGCTGAAACGACTGCCGGACCGCAAGTCCGCAGGCTGAAGTCGTGCTTTCGGGCTGCGGCATGATCGCGGGCATGGACCGCAACGCATCGCCGCAACACCCTCTCCCCCTGCTCATCGTCAAGGTCGGAGGCACCTTCGAAGCCCTTCGCGAGCAGCGCGGCGACTTCGAACACTGGATTGCCGACGGCCTCGGCACCGAGGTGCTGCCGCTGCTGGTGATCGACCCGCGCCGCGGCGACACGCTGCCCGATCCGGCCGAGGTCTCGGGTGTCGTGGTCACGGGCTCGCATGCCATGGTGTCGCACCGCGAGCCGTGGAGCGAAACCACGGCCGCATGGCTCGCGCGGCTGGTGGCGCGCGACACGCCGGTGCTCGGCATCTGCTACGGCCACCAGTTGCTGGCGCACGCGCTGGGCGGCGAGGCCGGCAACCATCCGCGGGGCGCGGAGGTGGGCACTGTCACCGTCACGCTCGACGAGGCGGCCGCCAACGACGCGCTGCTGGGCGGCCTGCCCGCGCAGTTTCCGGCGAACGCGGTGCACTGGCAGAGCGCGCTGCGCCTGCCCGAAGGCGCGGTGCGCCTGGCCGGCAGCACGCATGAGCCGGTGCATGCCTTCCGCGTGGGCGACAACGCCTGGGGGCTGCAGTTCCACCCCGAGTTCGATGCCGACACCATGCGCGGCTACATCGACATGCTGGCCGACGGCCTGCGCGCCGAAGGCGCCGACCCGGCCGCGCTGCGCGAGCGCGTGGCGCAGACCGACGCGGCCGCCGGGCTGCTCGGACGCTTCGCGCGCATCGTCGAGGCGCACCAGGGCGTCTGAGCCCCGGGGCGAGGCGCCCCCTTTTCGTCGGAGCGCGACTACAAGAAGCCTTGCGCGCTTGGGTTAAGGTGCGGTCCATCCGTCGATTCCGAAGCCCCTCCTTCATGACCACCCCCTCCCCCGCTCCGGCCCGCAAGCACTTCTCGATGATCCGCGGCTTCCACCTGGCCGACGTGTTCACGCTCGGCAATGCGGCCTGCGGCGTCGGCGCGGTGTTCCTGGCGATGGCCTACATGGCGAGCCAGTCGCTCGCGCAGTTCTACTGGGCCGCCGCGCTGGCACCGGCGGCGTTCATCTTCGACGTGTTCGACGGCCGCATCGCGCGCTGGCGCCAGACGCACTCCGCGCTCGGCCGCGAACTCGACTCGCTGGCCGACGTGATCTCGTTCGGCGTCGCGCCCGCCGCGCTGGCCTTCGCCGCGGGCCTGAACGGCGGCTGGGACTGCCTCCTCCTCGTCTATTTCGTGTGCTGCGGCGTGAGCCGGCTCGCGCGCTACAACGTCACGGCCGAGGCGCTGTCCGAAGGCGCGGACAAGGTGAAGTATTTCGAGGGCACGCCGATCCCGACCAGCGTGGTGCTGGTGGGCGTGCTGGCGTATGCGGCGTGGCAGGGCCGCATCGGCGATGCCGTCTGGGGCGGGGCCTGGGCCATCGGCCCGTGGCTGCTGCATCCGCTCGCGCTGCTGTTCGCGCTGTCGGGCACGCTGATGATCAGCAAGACCCTGCGCATTCCCAAGTTCTGAGTCCATCCAGGAAACGGAGACACGGCCATGACCATGAAGCTGTATTTCGATCCGCGAAGCCGCTCGCAGGTCGCCAAGTGGATGCTCGACGAGGCCGAGGTCGACTACGAGATCGTGACCACCCTCATCAAGGACAAGGCGCACAAGCGCCCCGAGTACCTGAAGATCAATCCCGCCGGCAAGCTGCCCGCGCTGGTCGACGGCCGCACGCGCATCTTCGAGAACGCGGCCATCTGCATGTACATCGCCGAGAAGTTTCCCGGCAAGCGGCTCGCGCCCTTTGCCGGCACGCCCGAGCACGGCCGCTACCTCTCGCTGATGGTGTATTCGACTGCACAGCTGGAGCCCTCGATGGGCGACAGCCTGCTGCACATCCGCAGCGACAACAGCGCGCGCGGCTGGACCAACTTCGAGGAAGCCAAGAACGCGGTCGAGCGCGAGCTGGGCTACGGCCCGTACCTCTTCGGCACGCAGTTCACCGCGGCCGACGTGATGATCGGCTCGATGCTCATCTGGTACCGCGCCTTCGGCGGCAAGCTGAACCGACCGAAGCTGGACGCCTACGTGGACCGCCTTCAGGCGCGCCCCAAGGGCATGAAGTTCGGCTGAGGCCGTGCGGCGTGCCGCGCTGGCGACAGCGCGCGGCGGAGGCTTCGCCCTCTAATCGGTCCCGTTTCCTGGCCTTTTCAAATCCCACGCCCGCACCATGACTTCGAACACTCCGATCTCCCGGTTCCCGTCGACGGCCCTCGCGCTGAGCGCCCTGGGCCTCGCCGCCCTGCTCTCGGCCTGCGCCAGCGCGCCGCCCTCCAGCGGGCGCAGCGTGACCATCGAGCGCACCACCTTCGGCATCGCGCACATCACCGCGCCCGACTACGAGGGCCTGGCCTACGGCAGCGCCTACGCGCATGCACAGGACAACGTCTGCCAGACCGCCGAACACCTGCTCACGTTGCGCGGCGACCGCTCGCAGTTCCTCGGCGCGCAGAACACCGGCGAGGTCGGACTGGGCCGCGCGCCCAACGCGCAGATCGACCTGTTCATCCGCTATCACATGGACGACGAGGCCCTCGCACGCGCCGCGGCCACCACCAGCCTGGACGTGAAGGCGGCGCTGCGCGGCTATGTCGCGGGCTACAACCGCTATCTGCAGGACGTCGGCCCCGGCGGCCTGCCCGCCGCCTGCCGCGGCAAGCCCTGGGTGCGGCCGATGACGTCGGCCGACCTGTCCCGCGCCACCGAGATGTCGATGATCCAGGGCGGCCTGGGCGCGCTGGCCGGCGCGGTGCTGGCGGCCGTGCCTCCGGCGCCCGGCGCCAGGACGAGCGCGGCGCCGGTCGATCTGAAGGAAGCCGTGGCCGAGATCGGCCGCCACAGCTTCAACGCGAATCCCGAAGGCGGCGAGCTCGGCTCCAACGGCTGGGCCTTCGGCCGCAACGCCACGCCCGACGGCCGCGGCCTGCTGCTGGGCAATCCGCACTTTCCGTGGAACGGCACCAACCGTTTCTGGCAGATGCATCTCACCATCCCCGGCCAGCTCGACGTGATGGGCGCCACCGGCGGCCTGAGCCCCGTGGTGGCGATCGGCTTCAACAAGGACGTGGCCTGGACCCACACCGTGTCGACCGGCAAGCGCTTCACGCTCTATGAACTGAAGCTCGACCCCAACGACCCGACCGTCTACTGGGTGGACGGCCAGCCGAACAAGATGGTCGCGCGCACCGTGGTGCTGCCGGCCGCCGCGACAGGCGGCGCCGCGCCGGTGCAGCACACCTTCTACGCGACCGACTGGGGTCCCGTCATCTCGCTGCCGCGCGCCGGCCTCGGCTGGACCGCGCAGAAGGCCTACGCGATCCGCGATGCCAACACGCTGAACGTGCGCTCGGCCGAGAGCTGGATGCGCATGGCGCTCGCGCGCAACGTGACCGAGCTGCGCGCCGCCATGGGCAACCAGGGCATGCCGTGGATCAACACCATCGCGGCCGACCGCGAGGGCAACGCGATGTATGCCGACCTGTCGGTGGTGCCCGACGTGTCGGCCGACATGCTCAAGGCCTGCGCGCCCTCGCCTGCCGCCGCGGCGCTGCTCGTCGCGGCCGGCCTGCCGGTGCTCGACGGCTCGCGCAGCGCCTGCGCCTGGAACCGCGACCTCACGGCCACCGCGCCCGGCGTCATCGCGCCGGCGCGCATGCCGGTCGTCGTCACGCCGGACTACGTGCAGAACAGCAACGACAGCTTCTGGCTCAGCAACCCACGCATCGCGCCGATGGCGGGCGTCTCGCCGCTGGTCGGCCCCATCGGCGTGCCGCAGCGGCTGCGCACGCGCAGCGGCATCCTGGAGATCGAAGGCCGCCTCGCGGGCACCGATGGCCTACCCGGCAACCGCATGGGCGCGGCCGAGCTGCGCAGCGTGATCTTCCGCGACAAGAACCTCGCCGGCATGCTGGTGATGGACGACCTGCAGGCCGCCTGCGCCGCCGGCGGCGCGGCGCTGAATGCCGACCAGGTGCTCGGCTGTCGCGTGCTCTCCGCCTGGGACCGCACCAGCAATGCCGATTCGAAAGGCGCTGCGCTGTTCCGCGAGTTCTGGCGCAAGGCCAAGGACCTGCCCAAGGTCTGGCGCGTGCCCTTCGATCCGGCGCAGCCGGTGGCGACGCCCGCCGGCCTGGACATGGCCACACCCGCCACCCGCGAAGCGGTGTTCAAGGCGCTGGGCGAAGCGGTCGGCATCGTGCGCACCGCGGGCTTTGCGGCCGATGTGCCGCTGGGCGTGCCGCAGTCACGCGAGGTGCGCGGCCAGAAGATCGCGCTGCACGGCGGCGACGAGTTCGAGGGCGTGCTCAACAAGCTCGAATCGCAAGGCCAGTCGCTCATCGACCCGAAGGGCTACAACGTCAACTACGGTAGCAGCTACATGCAGGTCGTGACCTTCGACGAGCGCGGGCCGGTGGCGCAGGGCCTGCTCACCTACGGTCAGAGCAGCGACCTCGCCTCGCCGCGCGCCTACGACCAGTTGCCGCTGTTCGCGGCCAAGCAATGGCATGCGCTGCCGTTCCACCGCGCCGACGTGCAGGCACAGCGCGAAGGCCCGCCGATCCAATTGGCCTATTGACCCCAACCATGTCGCAGAACACGCCCATCCACAAAGCCGCCGGCGGCCTCGACCAGCTGGTCGACATCGCCGCGACGCAGCCGCTCTCGCCGGCCTGCGACCACTTCTACTTCCTGCGCCACGGCCAGACCGGGCGCAATGCGCTGCGCATCTTCCAGGCGGTCGACGAGCCCTTGAGCGAGCTCGGCCTGCAGCAGGCGGCGCATGCCGCCGAGCTGCTGGCGGGCGAGCCGATCCGCACCATCGTCTGCAGCGACGCGCGACGTGCCTTCGACACCGCCCACACGGTGGCCGCCGCGCTGCGGCTCACGCCGACCGCACAGGCCGAACTGCGCGAACGCAACTTCGGCACGCTGATCGGTACCTCTTCCGCCAACATCGACTGGGCCTGCGAACCCGAGGGCGGCGAGACGCTCGCGCAGTTCGTCGCACGCAAGCGCGCCGCGCTCGACGCCGCACTGAAACAGCCCGCGCCGGTGCTGGTGGTGGCGCACGGCGGCACGCTGTACGCGCTGGCCGCGCTGCTGCGCGTGCCCATCGACGCCACCGTGCTCGGCAACGCGCAACCATTGCGTTTTTCACGCAGAGGCCCTACATGGGCCATAACGCCGCTGCTGCGGCATGCAGGCGGCGGGGCAGCCCTGGCATAGCCGGATCGCCCGGTACGCCGTCCATCGAAACCTACAGACACCATGGAATTCAAGGACTACTACAGCGCACTGGGCATCGAGCGCACCGCGTCGGACGACGAGGTGCGCAAGGCCTACCGCAAGCTCGCCCGCAAGTACCACCCCGACGTCAGCAAGGAGCCCGACGCCGAGAAGCGCATGCGCGAGATCAACGAGGCCAAGGACGTGCTGGGCGACAAGGAAAAGCGCGCCGCCTACGACGCGCTGGCCGACCGCGTGGCGCGCGGCGGCAGCCCCGGGGGCGACTTCCAGCCGCCGCCGGGCTGGGACTCGGGCTACGAGTTCCATCGCGGCCCACGCCAGGGCCCGGCCGACCATGCGGACTTCAGCGAGTTCTTCTCGTCGATGTTCGGCGAGGCCGAGCGGCGCGGCGCCGCGCGGCAGAATTTCCGCGCACGCGGCGAAGACCATCACGCGGCCATCGAGATTGCCATCGAAGACGCCCTCAACGGCGCCGAGCGCGAGATCACGCTGCGCGCGCAGACCGTCGACGCACAGGGCCAACCGCAATGGGAGAACCGCACGCTCAGCGTGAAGATCCCGCCGGGCGTGCACCCGGGCCAGTTCATCCGCCTCGCGGGGCAAGGCATGCCCGGCCATGGCGGCGAAGCGGCCGGCGACCTGTACCTCGAAGTGCGCATCGCGCCGCACAAGCTCTACCGCGTGGAAGAGCGCGACATCTACATGACGCTGCCCGTCACGCCCACCGAGGCCGCGCTCGGCGCGCAGGTGCAGGTGCCGACACCGGGCGGCGGCGTGGTCGAGGTCACGGTGCCGCGCAATGCGCGCGGCGGCATGAAGCTGCGGCTCAAGGGCCGTGGCCTGAAGGGCAAGACGCCCGGCGACCTGTACCTGCTGATCGAGATCGCGCTGCCGCCCGCCGACAGCGACGCCGCGCGCGCGGCCTACGAGCAGCTTGCGCAGGCGGCCTCTTCGTTCAACCCGCGCCAGCACCTGGGAGTCTGAGCATGGCGACTGTTTCCATCACAACCGCAACCGCGATCAGCGCCTCGCAGCCGCTCGCGCTGAACGAACTGGCCCATGCCGTGGGCGCCGACACCGCCTGGGTGGTGCAACTGGTCGAGGTCGGCATCGTGCAGATCACTACGGCCGAGGCGCCGCCCGAACGCTGGCAGTTCTCCAGCACCGACCTGCAATGCGCGCTCGAGGCACGCCGGCTGGAGCGCGACTTCGGCGTGGGGCTCGATGCCGCCGCGCTGATCCTCGATCTGCAGCACGAGGTGCGGCGGCTCAAGGCCGCGCTGCAGGCGCACGGTCTGCGGTAGGTCCGGCAGGCGGCCCTGCGCGGCGCATGGCCCTCCCGGCGCCAAGGAAAAGCAGCGTCGGCGCTTGACCTTGACACCGTGCGAGGCCGAAGACTTCGAGCCTCTTCAACAGGAGCTCGCATGAACCCGTGCAACAACACCCCGGAGGCTGACCGGCCATTCGACACCGAAGCGGCACTCGCCCGCGCCGGCGTCTCGGAACGGCTGCTGCGTCAATGCGAAGCGCGCGGACTGATCGGGGGCGCAGACCGCGCCGATGCATCCGGCCCCCGGTACACACCGGCGCACATCAGCGTGCTGCGCTTCGCGCGCCGGGCGCTGGCGTTGGGCTTCGGCATGGACGAAATCGCCACGCTGCTGGCCCTCTGGCGGAACGAGCACCGCACGAGCGCAGAGGTCAAGCAGGTGGCGCTGAGCCAAACCGAGGCGTTGGCATCGCGCATCGAGGAGCTCCAGGCAACGAAACGCATGTTCGAGCGCCTCGCGAGCCTGTGCCTGGGCGATCACCAGCCCGCCTGCCCCATCCTCGACGAGCTGGTCGAGCTCCGGGGCTTTGCCGCGCAGTGGCAGGGCGACTCGGCCCCTTCGATCAACGAGCGGGCCGGATCGGCGCAGGAGAGAAATCCGGCGCCAGGGCATTGATCTCCCGCGCCAGCTGTCGCATGAGCTCGTCGCTCGCGTGCTCGTTGACCACGACGCCGTGAAGCTGTGCCCTCAGCTCCTCCCAGCGCTCGCGCAACACCCGCCAGTTCTCCTCGTCGTAGCTTCCCTTGAAAACCACGGGCCGGATCTCGATGCGAGGCGGACCGTCGCCGGCCAGGTCGAGACCGGCCTTCTCCCATGCCTGGAACTTCGATTGCCACAGGCTTCCGATGCGGTCCACGCGGCCGATCTGCTGCTCCACGACACCCGGATTCCACTCCGGATGAAGCAGGACGACCGTCCGGCACGCGGTGTGAAGGTTCAGCCCCTCGCGGCCCACGACCGACTGGACCACGAGCACCTTCGGGTGGCTGTGCTCGCGATTGAATGCGAGCTGGAGCATCCGGCGCGTGTGGGGCCGGGTGTCTCCGTGCATCAGGCGCGCGAAAGCACCCTCCGCCAGATTGAACTCGCCCCTCAGCCGCTCTTCGAGCGCTTCCCATCGCTGCACTGCCTGTGCCTGCCCGCTCTGGCCCTCCGCATCGGAGCGGTCTTCCTGGTCGCTGGCCGCGTCGACCAGCTCGACGAAGGCTGCCGCAATACGTCCCGTGTCCACGGCGGCATCGCCGTGCCCCATGAGGTCCTGGATCGCGCGCGCCACCAGCGCTAGCACACCCGCATGACGTGGGGTCTCGCGTCCGGCCTCGTGTTCCACACGTTCTGCAAACGCCTCGTAGATCGACCGGATCCGATGTCCGACCTCGATCGATCCGAACCCCTGCGCGATCGACGCCACCAGATGGGTCCTGAACGTTTCCCGCTGCTGTTCCAGCACCGCGTATTGGGTTTTCAGTCGACTGTCGATGTCATCCAACGAATCGCGCCGGCCCGATTGGCGCAGCGCGGCGAGCACGGCGGCTCGCTCGGTATCGGCCAGCTTCTCCTGCGGCCAGAGCACGCCGCTGTCGAGGCTGCGCAGCAACGCGCGGGCATTGAGCAGCCGAACCAGCGAGCGCATCGGCCGCGTGAATCGACCGAAGACCAGCACCTTTTCGTTGGCAGCAGGTCCGCAGGTGGCTTCGATCGCCTCGACGGCCGCCGCAATGGCCGGATGCTCGTAGAGGGCTGCATCGCTCGACGGCGTCGCCCCCTCCCGGAACGCGTCGGCCATCCTTTGCTTCCACCAGTCGGCACGCTGCTCGCGCTTGTTCCTGGGTGCTGCAATCACGGGATCCGCGACTTCGACCGGGCCCGCACCATCCGCCTCGGCCTGCGCCTTGTCTTCCTCGGCATCCTGCAGCAGTTGATCCATCAGTGCGGCGATTCCATGTCCATTGCCCAGCGTCAGTCGCAAGCGCTTGGCGACCGCGTCGTCGCTGCCCCGCGTCGCGAACGACAGAGCTTCGGCGGCACAGACCGCCTGCCGCCACGCCGGCGGCAGGCTTGCCGCGTCGATCGCGATGGCTCGCTCGCGCCTGTAGGCATGGTGGCTCTCGCCCGACAGCTCGGCGAAGCGCCTGACCCAGGGGTCGTCCCGCTTGTCTCGACGCACCAGGACCGCACCGAAGGTGTTCTTGAAGCTCTGGGCCGCCTTGCCGAAGGCGGCACGCGTTTCCGGATCGGTGGGGCTGGCGCGCACCTGATCGACCGCGGCCGCATAGGCATCGATTACCCGCGGGGCATCGGGCAGGTCCGTGCCCAGGCGCTGGAGCGTGGAGCTCCATTGCTTCGCGTCCAGTTCGATCGGCGTTGCCGTCATGGCAAGCCGCCGCGCATCGGTGCCGGGCTGCACGACGAAGTCCAGCAAGTGGTTGAGATTGCTTTCCTCGCCCCGGCTCTTGTGCGCTTCGTCGACGATCACGAGATCGAAGCGCCCGAGCCCGAGGCCCACCACCTGTTCGAGCGCGCTCCTGAATACCGTGCGCTTGAGGTAGTTGCCGGGGTCGAACAACGGCGACTCGCTGCCCCAGCGGTTCAACTCGGGGCTGGAGGCCAATGCATCCAGCAAGGTCTCGTCCGCATTCCGAAAAATCCACTGCGCCGCGGCGGCGATGCGGTCGTCGTCCATCTTCCCGCCGGCCCAGTAGCCACGCGGAAGGCGGCCGCTTCCCGCGCTGCGCGCGCGGGCCAAGGCCAGCGTGGCCGGCAGCAGTGCCCACTTCCAGTTGGTCTTGGTATTGCTCTTGATCGACCAGTTGCAAAAGGCATGCGAGATCAGCAACGTCGGGTGATCTCCCCAGGGTTCCTCTGCGCCGAGCCCTTGTTTCCACGCATCCAGGTACCCGTCCAGGCTTCGAATGATCAGGGGCGTGTTCTCGATGTGCGCCTTGCGCTGCAGTTCTTCACGCCACTGGTAGCCCAGCACCGGCGGAACGATGATGGCGACGCGTCCTCCGGCGTCGATCACGCCACGCGCGACGGCCGCGGCGATGCGCGTCTTGCCGAGTCCGACCTCGTCCGCGATGAGCACACCGTTGCCCGGCAGGCGTTCGGCGATGGCAACGAGGCTGGCACGCTGCCCCGCGTTGAGTTCGATGGCGTGGCCAGCGGCGATCTCCCGCAGATTCCGCCCGACTGTCTCCCAGCCTGCAAATGACCGGCTCATCGCAGTTCTCCCATCGACACCATCTCATCCACGCCCCAGCTGAGCTCGATACGCCGGAGCGCCTCCTCGTAGAGCCGCCCCTCGGAGGTTTCGGCGGTTTCGGCGAAGGTCGGGCGAAAGGGAGCGCACCGCAGAGGACTCAAGGGATTCAACTTCGGCGCCTGCTGCATCTGGAAATAGGCCACCGGTCCGCTGTCCTTCATGCGAACCAGCGTCTGTTCGAGCCGTCGGCACCAGGGCTCCCAATCGCGCCTGTCGATGGCCGTCTGCTTTTCGGCGATGTTCTCGACCAGCTCCATCATCTGGCGGATCGAATAGCTCGACACCAGCGTGCGACCGCCTTCCCCGCCCGGCTCGGACGGGTGGTCGTCCTGTGAATCGGGATCATCATTGGAGGTCTCCTCGATCGGCACCAGCGGAAAGTCCGCCAACTGCCACCAGCCCTCGTCGATCCCCAGAGGCATCAGCTTGGCTGCCGCAATGCGTCCGAACTCGTCGATCACGGGGATGTCCGCTTCCTTCTGGGAGCCATCGGCCTTCCACCGGCAGCGCACGACCCGAGGGCGGCGCCCCGTCCACAGGATGGCGCCCCCGCTCACGACGCCTGGGATGCCTTCAGGTGTCAGTACCTGGAAGGCGAGTTCGTGGTCCAGCACTTCGGCGGGCAGCGAAAGGGATCCGCCATCGCCTGTCTCGCACCACGCGAGCCAGGCCACCGGCGGCGCCGTATGCAAGGTCTCGGGCCGTTCGAAGGGATCACCGGCCGACAGGACCGTGGAACCATCGAAGGCCTCGGTCCATTGGATCGGCAGCAGATTGCCGACGACCTGATGGGCCTCGATTCCCCGGTCCGCATTCCAGTACAGGGGACCGGGCGCGAAGACGACGCCGGCCTCGAGATTTCCCGATGAAGGGCTCATCGCGTTCGCGAACCCAGGCCCCGTGAGATTGCCAGAGCCCAGGTAGATCCAGGCGCCATTGCATCGGGGGGCGTTGCTGGCGTACTTCGCACTGAACAGGAACTTGGCGTGCAGCGTACGCGCGCTGTCGTCGCCGAACAGCGGTGACGGGGCCGCAGCCGGCCTCACTTTCACGCCCTGGTTTTCCAGGGCCTGCACCGAGGACGCCACCGCCTGGCACGCCAGCCGGTTGACGAAGAGATCCACCTCCGCGGCCCGGGTCAGCAACGAGGCCTCCTTCAGTGCACGGATCGCCGCGATGGGCACCGAAGGCGCTTCCGACGGGCGGGTCCCCGATTCGTAGAAGCCGGAGCCCATGGCCAGATAGTTCCGGGCGCCGGATTCGCTTTCGGCCTTCACCTTGGTCGGCAATTGGCTCAGCAAGGAGGCATGCCTGTTGTCTAAGAACCGCGGTTCGCCCGCAGCCGCCGCCACACACCGTGCCATCCAGGCATCGAGCAGTTGGACATGCTCGGAGCCCGATGGCGATGCGTCCAGCAGCCGGGTGTCGAACCACGCCCGGATGGCACCCAGCAGCCCTTGGGCGGCGCCGATGTCCGCGCACGCCCGGCGATCGTCGGCCGCGGGCTCCGCCAACGAATCGCTGTCGACCTCGACGCGCCACGCCAGATCGAGGCTGTCCTCGAGCGTCTGGCGTGTCCAGTTTCCCGTCGCGACGACCAATCGCAGACGCCACCGATCGCGCTGCTCCAGATGGCGATAGCCCAGCAGCGCGACCTTGGCATGCAGCAGCCGAAAGGGCTTGTTCCGCGCCTCCAGGATCGCCAGGTGAGCGATGCCTGGCGCGTCGATGAGGCCGATCGGCGGATGGCCGGGGTCGACGATCAGGGCCAGCGCGACGTGACCCTGGCTGGCGCGCTGGTCCTTGGTGAGCGCCGTGAACCGCTCGGCCGCGTCGTTCAGGAACGGGGCATCGGCCGAATACCCGCAGATCCAGCCGAAATGGCCAACGTAGCCTTCGGGCGCATCGAAATGCTGGGCCAGCGAAGGCATGCTCAGACGACCACGATCACTGCTCATGCGCCGCCTCCAATCGATTCCTTTGAAGCCATTCGCCGAGACGGCCTTGCATGTCGAGGTTCAGCAGGTACAGGTTGCGCACGCGATAGGAAATTCCGGCGGGAACGCGAACGTCGCCCGTCGGGCCATCGTCGTCTTCGTCCGCCTGCGAGGATTCCTCGACGGCCGTGCCGCGGAATGCCGCGCCCGCCGCCCGTACCTCGCTGCCGGCCAGGCGAAGCACCCTGCCGTCGCGCTCGACCAGGCCCCGGAGAACCTGCGCCGGGCTGTCGGCCGCGCACAGGCGGGAGAAACCGAGGGCTTCCGCGTCTCGATGCCCGAGCGCGAGGAATTCGTTCGCGGCCCGCCGCAGCGCATCGATGGAATGCTCAGTGCGTCGCGCCGCGTCATCGATGGAGGTCGGCCATCCTTCGGGGCCCATGGCCCCCTCCACGGCATTGAGCGTCGAGATGGCGGCATCGCGAACGGCAAAGAACGCGGCGCCTGCCTGCAGGTCGTGCCAATGCCTGTCGTCCAAAATTTCGGCGGGCCTGCGCCAGTCCGTCGTCGTGTCGGCGTCGAGACTGGCGACCCAGTTCAATGCGCTGCGTCGACGCAGGCGACTGTCGGGCTCCTCGTTCTTTCCACCCAGTTCGAGCCGTGCCCGGATCTGCGTGCAGGCGGAACCCGGCAACGCCAGCGAGGGAGACAACGCCTCGCTCAAGGAGGTCGTGTCGGTGCGGTTTTCCTCTCCGCGCACCCACTTCACGAGATGGTCGACCACGGACCGGTTGTAGGGCGAGTAAGGCCGGCACGCATCTTCGACGAACGCCTCCCCTTCGTCCGAGGCGCGAAAGGCATTGAAGCGTGTGGCGCCGTTCTCGGCAAATCCCAGTGCAGGCAATGCCCGCACCGCCGCCATGCGCATCGGCTGGCTCACGTAGAAGCCGCGCCGCCCGACCTTCCTGAAAGAAAGATCGGCGGTCTGTCCCTGCAGCTTGGTGCGGCCTCGCAGGCGGGCATCGGGCTGCCACCCCTGACCCTTGAAAGCCAGGCAGCATGCCAACGCCTCGACGGCATTCGCGACCTCGATGTTCTGCACCTTGCCCCCGCGCTGCCGCACGCGTTCAGCCACCACGATGCCCAGGGTCGCCAGCAGGAAGCGCTTGCCGTACCAGACACCGCCCATGCCGGGAACGGCAAGTTCATTGAACCGTCGGATGGTCGCGGCGAGCCCCAGGCTTCGGGTGCGACGAGAAATCGGAAGCTGCTCAGGCCCCAATAGTCCCCAGACTCCTCCCATTCGTACCCCGCTTTTTTTTGTTGAGCGCTCCCCACGTTCCATTCCGCCGGTCGTTCGCGCAGGAGCGAGCTCCAGTCTATCCGCCGAGCGTTACGCACGGCGCAGGCCGTGGCGAGTTCGATGCTTACAGGAGTCTCACTGCATCTGCTGCAGGTTGCCGATGCGCACCAGCATCTCGGTGAACATCTGCAGGTCGGCGTCCAGGTCGGGCACTTCCTTGTATTCCTTGGCGTTGTGCCCCGTGTATTTCTTGCCGGGCATGCCGGGGCCGAAACTGATCGCGTTGGGCATCTGCTTTGCGGTGGTCGCACCGGCGGCCGACACGGGCTTGGCCTCGAGCCCGGTGGTGTCGCCGTAGATGTTCAGCAGCGTCGACAGCCACTGGCCCGAAGGGTCGCGCGCCATCCAGTTGCCCTGGTCGTACTTGATCTCGACCTTGGCCTTGTTCGCCGCGGCCCAGTCGTTGATCTTGGCTTCGACCTGCGTCTTCAGCTCCTCGGGCGTGCGGCCGCGCGGCATGCGCGTGTTGACCGACACGACCAGCCGGCCATCGGCGCCGGTGCGGATCAGGTTGGGCGAGAAAGTCAGCGGGCCCATGAAGTCGTCGCTGTAGCCCAGGCCGATCTTCTCGCCGAGGTAGCCGGTGCCGTAGAGCGTGTCGATGTACTTGATCGCCTTCAGGAACTGGTTGTCGGCCAGCGCGACGCCCGACTCCTGCAGGAACAGGCCCAGCCGCGGCAGCGGGTTCACGCCGTTCTGGGGTTCCGAGCCGTGGGCAGAGGTGCCGGTGACCTTGATGTCGATGCTGTCGCCGTTGTCACTCTTGCGCGAGACGGCGATCGCGAACTTGCCTTGCGGTTCGTACTTCTGCAGGAAGGCGGGCTTTGCGGCTTCGAGCTTTGCCAGCACCGCGGCGAGGTCGCCGCCCTTGAGCGTGGCGCTGGCGGTCTGCGAGATCGCGTTGACCGCGGCGGCCGCGCCCATGTCGGTGATCGCGGTCAGGTTGCCGTCGGTTTTCTCCGCGGGGAAGAACACGCTCAGCGAACCCGCGCCCTTCTCGGCCACGACCGCCGGGTAGCCGCTGTCGAGCACGATGTTGTATTCGGGCAGCTTGGTCTTGCCGCGGTAGTACTCCATCGCATCGCCGCCGGTTTCCTCGGTGGTCTCGATCATCAGGCGCATGGTGCGCTGGATCGGGATGCCGCTTTCCTTCACCGTCTTCATGGCGTAGAGCACGGCCGCGATCGAGCCCTTGTCGTCGATGGTGCCGCGGCCGTAGAGGCGGTCGCCCACGCGCTGCATCGTGAAGGGGTCGAGCTTCGTGCCGTCGTCGAGCACCCATTCGGAGAGCACCGCGGGCACCACGTCCGAATGCGTGAGGATGCCGAACTCCTCGGTGCCCTTGCCCTTGAGGCTGACTTCGAAGATGCGGTTGTCGACGTTGCGGTACGCGAGCCCGAAGCTCTTCGCCGTCTTCTCGACGAGCTTGCCGAAGTCGACGATCGCCGGGTTCTCGTGCGGCGGAATCTGCACATTGCGCGCGGTCGGCAGCGCCACCATGGCGCCCAGGCTCGCGATCACCGCCTTCTGGTTGTGCAGGCGGTTGTAGAGGCCGAGCAGGCGCCCGATGTTGGTGAGGTCGTCGCCGGTCAGCGTGGCCTTCTTGCGGTAGGCGGCCACGGCGGGCTTCAGCTCGGGATTGGCCTTCTCGGCCTGCGCCAGGAAGGCATTGAAACTGGATGCGGTCTTGCCGCCTTGCCAGGCCGCGGCCAACTGGTCGAGCGCGGGTTTCTTGAGCGTTTCTGCAAAGGCCGGTGCGGTGAGGCCTGCTGCCATCAAGCCCATGGTAAGGACCGACAACGAGACGCGAAATTGCTGCATGAGGGTGACTCCCTGTTCACAAAAAATGGAGCCTTCGACGATACCCGAGGCATGCATGGCGACATGCCTCGCCGCGCTACGAAGAAACGTAGCGCACGCACCGGGAGATGCAGCTTTAGGTTTGCAAACGCGCGCCGCGGCCCGTTGTTGCTACTGCATCTGCTGCAGGTTGCCGATGCGCACCAGCATCTCGGTGAACATCTGCATGTCCGCATCGAGGTCCGGCACTTCCTTGTATTCCCTGGCGTTGTGCGCGGTGTATTTCTTGCCCGGCATCGCAGGCCCGAAGTTGATCGCGTTGGGCATCAGCTTGGCCGTCGTGCTGCCGGCCGTGGGCACGGGCTTGGCCTCGAGGCCGGTGGTACTGCCGTAGATGTCGAGCAATGTGGAGAGCCATGCGCCCTTGGGGTCGCGGGCCATCCAGTTGCCCTGGTCGTGGTTGACCTCGAGCTTCACCTGGTTCGCCGCGGCCCACGCGTCGACCTTGGCCGCCACCTGCGCCTTCAACTCGTCGGGCGTGCGGCCGCGCGGCATGCGCACGTTGGTCGTCATCTCGAGCCTGCCGTCGCTGCCCATGCGGATGAGGTTGGGCGAGAAGGTCAGCGGGCCCATGAAGTCGTCCTTGTAGCCGAGGCCCATCTTCTCGCCGAGGTAGCCGGTGCCATAGAGCGCGTCGATGTACTTCACGGCCTTCAGGTAGTGGTTGGCGGCGAGCGGCGCGCCCGACTCCTGCAGGAAGAGCGCGAGGCGCGGCAGCGGGTTCACGCCCTCTTCCGGACGCGAGCCGTGGGCCGAGGTGCCGGTGACCTTGATGTCGATGCTGTCGGTGCCGCGCGCGATGTCGATCGCGAACTTGCCGCCTTGCGGCTCGTACTTCTGCAGGAACGCAGGCTTGGCGGCCTCGAGCTTCGCGGCCATTGCGGCGAGGTCGCCGCCCTTGAGCGTTGCGGTCGCAGTCTGCGAGATCGCGTTGGCCGATGCCGCACCGCTCATCGCGGTGATCGCAGTCGAGGTGCCGTCCGTGGTCTCCGAAGGAAAGAGCACCTTGAGCGCGCCCGAGCCCTTCTCCGCGACGACCGCCGGGTACTTGCTGTCGAGCACGATGTTGTAGGCCGGCAGTTGCGTCTTGCTGCGGTAGTACACCATCGCATCGCCGCCCGTCTCTTCGGTCGTCTCGATCATCAGGCGAATGCTGCGGTCGATGGGCAGGCCGCTGTCCTTCACCGCCTTCATGGCGTAGAGCACGGCCGCGATGGAGCCCTTGTCGTCGATGGTGCCGCGGCCGTAGAGGAAGTCGCCCACGCGGGTCATCGTGAAGGGGTCGAGCTTCGTGCCGTCGTCGAGCACCCATTCGGAAAGCACCGCGGGCACCACATCGGCGTGCGTGAGGATGCCGAACTCCTCGCTGCCTCGTCCCTTCAGGCTGACCTCGAAGATGCGGTTGTCGACGTTGCGATAGGCCAGGCCGAAGTCCTTCGACATCTTCTCCACCAACTTGCCGAACTCGATGATCTGCGGGCTCTCATGCGGCGGTACCTGCACGTTGCGCACCGTGGGAATCGCCACCATGGTGCCGATGCTGGCGATCACGGCCTGCTGGTTCTGCAGGCGGTTGTAGAGGCCGAGCAGGCGCGCGATGTTGGCGAGGTCGTCGCCGGCCAGCGGTGCCTTTTTGCGGTAGGCCGCAACGGCCGGCTGCAATGCAGGGTTCGCCTTCGTGGCCTGCGACAGGAAGGCATTGAAATCGGCAGGGGCCTTGCCACTGCTTTTCCATGCCGCCGCCAGTTGGTCCAGCGCCGGTTTCTGGAGCGTGTCGGCAAAGGCCGGTGCACCGAGACCGAGCACGATGCCCAGTGAAAGGGCCGACAATGAAAATCGAAACTGCTGCATCAGGGTGACTCCCTCATTCTGAAAACATCTCCCGACGATAGCCGAGCGACACATCGACCAATGAACAGCGCCGTCACCACCCAAACCCGCTGCGCCTGGGCCCGGACCGATCCGCTGTTGGCCGACTACCACGACGCCGAATGGGGCGTGCCCGTGTACGACAGCCGCGCGCTGTGGGAAAAGCTGATGCTCGATGGTTTCCAGGCCGGCCTTGCGTGGATCACCATCCTGCGCAAGCGCGATGCGTTCCGCAAGGCCTTCAAGGGATTCGTGCCGGAGAAGGTCGCCAGATTCACCGCCGACGATGTCGAGCGGCTGATGCAGGACGCGGGCATCGTGCGTGCGCGCGCCAAGATCGAGGCCACCATCGGCAATGCCCGCGCCTACCTCGCGATGCAGGCGGCGGGCGAAGATTTCTCGGAGTTCGTCTGGGGCATGGCCGGAGGCAAGCCCATCGTGAACAAGACCGGCAAGATACCGACTCAAACGCCGCTGTCCGAAGAGATTTCGAAGGCGCTCAAGAAGCGCGGCTTCAAGTTCGTCGGGCCGGTGATCGTTTATGCGTGGATGCAGGCCACGGGCATCGTGGACGACCACGCGCCGGACTGCCACCGACACGGATCGAAGAAGCGCAAATGAAAAAACCGGACCGCGCTTTCGCACGGTCCGGTTTCTTCTTTGGCTTGTGAGCTGAAGCGGCTTGCGCCGCCGTCAAATTACAGGCCGGCTTGACGCGTGAAGGTCAGGCTCTTCGCTTGGGCGGGGATCACGCTGCCAGCGAAGGTTTCGGGACGCAGGTTCTGGCCCGGTGCGTGCGCTGCGGCAACAGCCTGGGCGCGAACGGTGGCGCGGTCGGTGGTCGAAGCGGTCAGCGTGGGAGCGACGGTGGACGAAGCAGCATCGCTGTATTCGTTGCCGGCGCGGGCGGCGGCAGCAGCCTGGGGCGCCACTTCGGCGCGGCTGTAGCCGGAGGTCAGGGGTTGCACGCCTTCGTAGGTTTCTGCATGGGCGCCAGCGGCGGCGAGCAGGGAGAGAGCGGCGGCGGCGAGGATGTTCGAGGTCTTCATTTCAATTTCCTTCTTGATTGGGCTTTGGATGCCCTGAAGTTTGCACCACGATTCCAAGGGAAAACCCTACTCAATCGAATCGCAGTGTTCATGAAACCGAAACAATGACCGGGAACTTTGTGACGAGGCTAAGTCTAGTGCCCGCCCTGTCGCTGAAAACCCGCGTAGTTTGCGTACTTTTCCTTTAGTTCGTCAAGCAAGGGCGCTGTGCCGTACAGGTCGATGCACATTGCATGCCAGCCACCGCCACCGCGTTCCTAGTCTTCCTTCATGCCCGTCGCCTTCACCACGCCACCGAGCCGGGCGCGCTCTTCGTCGACGAACTTGGTGAACGAGGCGCGCGTGCCGCCGATGGGCTCGATGCCCATGCCCTTGAGATGTTCGGCCGTGGCCGGGGTCTTCATCGCAGCGTCGATGGCCGCGGCCATCTTGTCGAGGATGGCATCGGGCGTGCCGCGCGGCGCGTGCACGCCGGCCCAGTGCGCAATGCGGATCTCGGGGAAGCCTTCTTCCGCCGCCGTCGGCAGTTGCGGATAGGCCGAGATGCGCTGCGTCCACGTGCCCGCGAGCGCCTTCAGCTTGCCGCTCTTGATGTACGGCAGCACCACGATGCTGGCCTCCGACGTTGCTTCCACCTGATTGCCGAGCACCGCGGTGATCGACTCCGAGCCGCTCTTGTAGGGCACCACGTCGAGCTTGCCGCCGTACGTCGTCTCCAGGATGCCTTCGACGAAATGCGGCGTGCTGCCGGTGCCCGCCGTCGCCCAGTGGAAGCCATTGGCCGACTTCTTCGATGCGGCGACGAATTCCTTCAGGTCCTTGTAGGGCGCATTGGCCGGCACCACCACCACCGAAGGTGCGAGCGCGATCATGGCCACCGGCACCAGCGCGTCGTCCTTGTACGGCATGTTCTTCTTGATCATGCTGTTCGACACCACGCCGGCCGCACTCACGAGAAAGGTGTAGCCATCGGGCGCGCTCTTGGCAACCACGTCGGCACCGAGGATGGCGCCCGCACCGGGCTTGTTGTCGATGACGACGGGTTGGCCGAACTGCTTCGATGCGCCCTCGGCTGCAGCGCGCGCCATGAGGTCGTTGGCACCGCCGGCCGAGAACGGAACGACGAGGCGGATCGGCTTGGTCGGCCAGGCTTGTGCAGAAGCGCCCGAGGCAAGCATCGACGCTGCAAGCCCGATGGCAAGCGAGGCAAGACGGAATGGAATCATGTGGTTCTCCTGTGTTGTAGTGGGTGTGAAGAGCCCAGCGGATCGGGCTTTTTCATGATGCCACGGGCCTCTTTCCGGAACCTTCGACGGGGCAATCGCATGCGTTTCGCATGATTCGCAATTTGCATGGGATCGTGCCCATAATGAAGGACTTTATTGGCGAATGATTGCGAACACGACGCTCTCGATTTGCGAATCTTGCGAACATCGAAGAACGGATCGAACGATGAAGAAGACCTTCATGGGCGTGCGGCTGCGCAGCCTGCGCGAAGAGCGCGGCCTGAGCCAGCTCGCGCTCGCGCAGCAGCTGGGCCTGTCGCCCAGCTACCTCAACCAGATCGAGCAGAACCAGCGGCCGCTCACCGTGCCGGTGCTGCTGCGCCTGCATGCCACGCTGGGCGTCGACATCCAGGCCTTCTCGGAAGACGAGGAAGCGCGCCTTGTCGCGAGCCTGCGCGAGGCGCTGGCCGACAACCCGGGCGGCGACGCGGTCGCGCTCGCCGAGCTGCGCGAGGTCGCCACACAGATGCCCGCAGTGGGCCGCGCGCTGGTTGCGCTGCACCAGCGTCATCGCGATGCCATGGAACGACTCGAGGCGCTGGCCGGCGAACTCGGCGACGGCCGCGGCGATCTCGCGCGCATGCCGCAGGCGCGGCCGATGCCGTTCGAGGAAGTGCGCGATTTCTTCTTCGCGCACCAGAACCACATCGCTCCGCTGGACAACGCCGCCGAGGCCTTCTCTGCGCAATGGCGACTGCGTGAGGGCAACCCCGGCGACCGCCTCGCGCACCGCCTGCTCGAAACACACGGCGTGCAGGTGATTCCGGCCGAGGACGACGAAGGCGGCGCGCAACGCCGCTTCGATCCGGTCACGCGCGTGCTCAGGCTCTCGCGCTACCTGGAGCCGGGCCAGCACGCCTTCCAGCTTGCGACGCAACTGGCCTTTCTGGAAGTAGGCGACATCATCGACAAGCTGGTTGCCGATGCGCCGCTGTCGAGCGACACCGCACGTTCGCTCGCGCGCATCGGCCTGGCCAACTACTTCGCCGCCGCGCTGCTGCTGCCCTATGGCGTTTTCCTCGAAGCGGCCGAGCAATTGCGCTACGACATCGACCAGCTCGCGCGCCGCTTCGGCGTCGGCTTCGAGACCATCTGCCACCGCCTGAGTTCGCTGCAGCGGCCCGAAGCGCGCGGCGTGCCCTTCTTCCTCATCCGTGTCGACCGCGCCGGCAACATCTCCAAGCGCCAGTCGGCCACGCACTTCCACTTCTCCAAGACCGGCGGCACCTGCCCGCTGTGGAACGTGTACGAGGCCTTCGCGCAACCGGGCCGCGTGCTGACGCAGCTCGCGCGCATGCCCGACGGCCGCGCCTACCTCTGGATCGCGCGCACCGTGTCGCACGGCTTTCGCGGCTACGGCTCGCCCAACAAGACCTTCTCGATCGGCCTCGGTTGCGACATCAGCCATGCCACGCGGCTCGTCTACTCCAAGGGCATGGACCTGCGCGACCCCGAGGTGCCGACGCCCATCGGCGCGGGCTGCAAGGTGTGCGAGCGCGAGGCCTGCCCGCAGCGCGCCTTTCCGTTCGTCGGCCGGCCGCTCGATGTGGACGAGAACCAGAGCCGCTTCATGCCCTATGCTGCGGCGCCCGACAAATACGGCGCCGCGCGGGCCGCCATCAAAAGCGGGGCCAGCCGCGCACCAGCGTCCGGATCGCCACGGCGCCGCTCCCCTTGACCTCGGCGCGGTAGGCGCCCACCAGCGCCTCGCGCTCGGCCGCGGCCTGCGGATCGTTGCGCCAGGCAAGCAAGGCGGCCACGTCCGCATCGGGCAATGCCGCGAGCAGCGCCTGCGTGACCTGTTTCTCGAACTCGCGCGCCACCGTCAGCAGGTTGCGCGGACGCGGCGAGGTGATGCCGCGCGACCACAGCGTGTCGACGGCCATGTCGAGCGTGCGGTCAGGCAGCGAGGTGAACTGGCCGGCATTGCCCCGTGCGAGTTGCTTCACGACGGAGCTCAGCAGAAGCTGGCTGGAGAAATCGACTTCGCGCGTGTCGGCCACGGCCATGCGCTCAAGCAGCTCGGTGCGCACCGGGTCGGCCGGCTTCGCGCGCTCGCGATTGAAGAATTCGACCTTGGCTGCATCGTCCATCGCGGCGTAGTCGGCGCGCAGCCTGGCGAGGCGCGCCACCGCTTCCAGCACCTGCACGCTCGGTGCCGCCCCGCCCTTCCCGGCAGTGGCCACCTCCTGCTGGATCGCAGCCACCGAGGCCTTGACGTCGAACGATCGTGATGCGGCCGTGTCCAGCGCCGCAAGCGCCTTGTCGGCGATGGCTTGGTCCGGCGGGTCCAGCAGTTGCCGCGCATCGCGCGACACGGCGCCGGGTGCATACGCGGCCTGGTAGCGCGCCTGCACGCCTTCGAACTGCATCAGCGCCTGGGCGCGGTCCTGCGCCCAGGCGATGGCCGGCGCGAGCAGCAGCGAAAGGACAAGGGCAAGGCGTTTGGCTGCGAGAGGAGAGACGGTCATGGCGCCATTATTGGCGCTCATCACGCCCGCCCCTGCTTCAGGCCGCCGCCAGCTCCTTGCGCAGCAGCTTCGCGGCCGTGACCATGTTCGACAGCGCCGCCTCGGTTTCCGGCCAGCCGCGGGTCTTCAGGCCGCAGTCGGGGTTGATCCAGAGGTTCTCGTGCGGCACCACGACCGCGGCCTTGCGCATCAGTCGCACGATCTCGTCCACCGAAGGCACGCGCGGCGAGTGGATGTCGTACACGCCCGGGCCGATCTCGTTCGGATAGCGAAAGCCCCCGGAATTGTTCTCACCGCCGAAGCCGCGCAGCAGTTCCATGTCCGAGCGGCTGGTCTCGATGGTGATCACGTCGGCATCCATTGCCGCGATCTCCGGCAGGATGTCGTTGAACTCCGAATAGCACATGTGCGTGTGGATCTGCGTCTCGTCGCGCACGCCCGAGGCGCTGATACGGAAAGCGCGCGTGGCCGACTTCAGGTACGCGGGCCAGCCCGCGCGGCGCAGCGGCAGGCCTTCGCGGATGGCGGGCTCGTCGATCTGGATGATGCCGATGCCCGCGCCTTCGAGGTCCACCACTTCGTCGCGGATCGCCCAGGCGATCTGTTCGCAGGTGGTGGCACGCGGCTGGTCGTCGCGCACGAAGGACCACTGCAGGATCGTGACCGGGCCGGTCAGCATGCCCTTCATCGGCAGCTTCGTGAGGCTCTGCGCGTAGGCGGTCCATTCGACCGTCATTGCGGCCGGACGCGCCACGTCGCCAAAGATCACCGGCGGCTTCACGCAGCGCGAGCCGTACGACTGCACCCAGCCATTGGCGGTGAAGGCGAAGCCGTCGAGCTGTTCGCCGAAGTACTCGACCATGTCGTTGCGCTCCGCCTCGCCATGCACCAGCACGTCGATGCCCAGCTCTTCCTGCTTGCGCACAGCCAGCGCGATCTCGGCGCGCATCTTCTCGCGATAGCCGGCTGCATCGAGTTCACCGCGCTTGAAGGCGGCGCGCGCGGCGCGGATGTCGGACGTCTGCGGGAAGGAGCCGATGGTGGTGGTCGGCAGCGCAGGCAATGCAAAGCGCGTGCGCTGCACCGATTGACGCTTCGGGAAGACCGAGGTGCGGGCGTCGTCGCCGGCCACGCTGCGCGCAAGGCGCAGCGCCACGTCGGCGCGGTGCACGCGCGGGCTGCTGCGACGCGCGGCAACGGCTGCACGTGCGGTCTTGAGCTCGTTTGCGACGGACGCTTCACCGCCATCGAGCACGGCACGCAGCACGCGCAGCTCATCGAGCTTCTCGACGGCGAAGGCGAGCCACGACTTGAGCTCGGCGTCGAGCTTCGTCTCCGCCGCGAGGCTGAACGGCACGTGCAGCAGAGAACACGACGGTGCGATCCACAGCTCGCCGCGGTTCTTCTCGACCACCGGGCGCAGCGTGGCGAGCGCGGCATCGGGGTCGGTGCGCCAGATGTTGCGGCCATCGACGATGCCCACCGACAGCACCTTGTGCGCCGGCAGCCAGTCGGCCACGCCGGTCAGCTCCTGCGGCGAACGCACTGCGTCCACATGCAGGCCGGCCACCGGCAACTGGCAGGCCAGGCGCAGGTTGTCGGAAAGCGGCGAGAAGTAGGTGGCCAGCAGCAGCTTGGGGGCGCTGCGTGCGAGCTGCCAGTAGGCGCGCTCGAAGGCATTGCGCCAGGCATCGGGCAGGTCCAGGCCGAGGATGGGCTCGTCGATCTGCACCCATTCCACGCCCTGCTGCTTCAAGCGTGTGAGCACCTGCTCATACACGGGCAGCAGCGCGTCGAGCAGCGAGAAGCGGTCGAACCCGGCCTCCTTCTCCTTGCCCAGGTACAGGAAGCTCAGCGGCCCGAGCAGCACGGCCTTGACCGCGTGTCCGGCCTGCTGCGCCTGCGCCACTTCGTCGAAGAGCCGCGTGGAGGCCAGCTTGAACTGCGTGGCCGCATTGAACTCGGGCACGAGGTAGTGGTAGTTGGTGTCGAACCACTTGGTCATCTCCAGCGCGAAGGTGCCTTCGGTGCCGTGGTTGCAGCTTTCGTCGTGCACATGCCCGATTTCGTCTTCCACGCCGCGCGCCATCTTGAAGTAGCGCGAAAGCTCGGGCTCGTCGCCGAAGAAGTTGAAGCGCGCCGGCTCGCAGCCGAGCAGCTGGATGTGGTTGGCCACCTGGTCGTAGTAGGCGAAGTCGCCGACCGTGACGAAGTCGAGCCCCGCATCGCGCTGGGCCTGCCAGTGGCGCGCGCGCAGTTCCTCGCCGACAGCCTCGAGCGCGGTGCGGTCGATCTCGCCGCGCCAGTGCTTTTCGAGTGCGAACTTCAGTTCGCGGTTGGCGCCCATGCGCGGAAAGCCGAGGGTGTGGGTACGGGTGGTCATTGCAGGTAGTCCGGTCGCTTGAATCTTGACAATCCGCAATGGTCGGGCTTTGGCGACTATGATTCAAACGAAACCTTTTGCCCATTCGCCTGAATTTCATTCATGTTGCAGTCGATCCTCGAGATACGCCACCTGCGCACGCTGATCGCGCTGCGCGACACCGGCAGCCTGGTGCGCGCAGCGCAGTTGCTCAACCTCACGCAGTCGGCGCTGTCGCACCAGATCAAGCTGCTCGAAGACCGCTACGGCGCGCAGCTCTTCGAGCGCAAGTCGGTGCCGCCGCAGTTCAGCACCACGGGCCTGCGGCTGCTGCAGCTGGCGGACACCGCATTGCCCATGATCGAGGAAGCGGAGCGCGACGTGGCGCGGCTCGCGCTCGGTCGCAGCGGGCAGTTGCGCATCGTGGTCGAGTGCCACACCTGCTTCGACTGGCTGATGCCCGCGATGGACGCCTTCCGCCAGCGCTGGCCCGAGATCGAGCTGGACATCGTCTCGGGCTTCCACCCCGACCCGATCGCGCTGGTGATGCAGAACCGCGCCGAGGTGGCCATCGTCTCCGAGGAAGACCCGGATGAAACGGTCGACTACCACGCCCTCTTCCGCTTCGAGATCGTCGCGCTGCTCGCCAACGACCACGCGCTCACCGCCAAGGCGCACCTCACGGCCCGGCACTTCGCCGACCAGACGCTGATCACCTACCCCGTGCCCGACGAGATGCTCGACATCATTCGGCAGGTGCTCGCGCCGGCCGGCGTGGAGCCCGCGCACCGGCGCACGACCGAGCTCACGGTGGCGATGCTGCAGTTGGTGGCGAGCGGGCGCGGCGTCGCGACCCTTCCGTTGTGGGCGGTGCAGAACTACCTCGATCGCGGCTACGTCACCGCGCGCCGCGTGGGCAGCAAGGGGCTGACGGGGCGGCTCTACATGGCCTGCACGCAGGGCACTTCGGACCAGCCGTGGCTCGCCGATTTCGTGCGCATCACGCGCGAGAGCTGCTTCAAGAGCCTGCCGGGGATCGAATTGCTGTAGGGCTTCGGTCTTGCCCCTTCCCCTTCCGGGGGAAGGCTGGGATGGGGGCAGGCCTCGGATGAAGCGCCGCGCCTTTGGGAAGGCCGTCGTGCCCCCACCCTGACCCTCCCCCAGCGGGGGAGGGAAAAATCAAAACCTCGTCCCCACCGACAACCGCACCATGTTCTGCGCCGTGAAGTTCACCTTCGGATCGTAGGCCGCGCGAACGAACCAGCGCGGCCAGTCGTAGGTGAGGGTCAGGCCGGCACGGCGGATGAACTGGCCATCCACCGTGCCCTGCTTGGCCAGCAGGTCCACGGTCAGCCGCTGCCGCCCGGGCAGCGGCAACCGGTAGACCAGATGCACGTCCTGCTGGTTGGGATTCAACCGGTTGTCGCGGATCAGCGAGAGCGACAGCGCCGTGCCGTCCGGCCACTTGTAGCCGCCGTACACCGTGTACGAATCGTTGGGGTCGAAGTTCAGGTTCGCGTAGTTGCGCAGGTTGGTGCGTCCCAGCCCCGTGCCGACGAACCAGCTGTCGCCCGTCTCCACCGCAAGGCTGCCGCCCACGAACCCGCCCGAGGCGGCCTGCAGCGAGGGCAGCACCCGCACCGGGCCCAGCGTGAACGTGTGGTCCCACCCCACGCGCGGCTGCGCGAAATCGAGCACCGGCGAGCGGAACCAGCCGATCCAGACATTGCCGTCGCCGTAGGTGTAGCGCAGGTTCATGTCCAGCCCGGGCCCCGCCGGCAAGCCGCCGCCGGAGACGCGATAGGCGCCGACGGTGAGCTTGAACGGAAGCTCGGCCGCGCCGTCGTCCGCCCGTGCCGCAGGCGCGATGCACAGCACGGCGATGGCCGCGAGGAGAGAGGTCGATGGACGATGCCGTGCCATGGCGCTCAGAACATGCTCGCGCCGATGTTGATGAGCAAGGCGAGCACCGTCGTGTTGAAGAGGTACGCCAGGATGCAGTGGACCGAGCCGATGCGGCGCATGGCCCTGGAGACGAAGGCCACGTCCGCGGTCTGCCCCGAGGTGCCGATCACCGCCGAAAAATAGAAGAAGTCGCCGTAGCCCGGCGGCTCGTCGTCCGGGAACTGGATGCCGGCCTTCTGCCCGCGGCATGCGGCCACGTAGTAGTCGTGCGCATAGTGGAGCGTGAACATGATCTGGGTGAAAGCCCAGGACGACACCACCGTGAGGCCCGCCAGCGCGATGTGCGCGGCCTTCTCGACGCCATGCATGTCCTTGACCACCGAGAGCTCGCCGCCGATGGCCGCGAGGCTCGCGATGGCCGACACCACCACCAGCACGAGGATCACGATCTGCCCGTCGTCCTGCAGTTGCGCGCGGTAGCGCATGTGCTGCTGCGACGACCGGTTCATCATGACCGCCGCGAGCAGCACGTACAGGCACGCACCGGTGTTCCAGGCGATCAGGAGACGCGTGACGAGGTGGGCATCGACGGAAGGCAGCAGAAAACCCACGGCCACCGCGATGGCCGTGGCGATGAAGAGCCGCGGCCGTGCGGCCATCTGGCGGAAGAATCGGTGTCGCGGCAGTTTCATGGGGCAAGGGCCAGGGCCCCTGCCGTCAGGATGACGGCCGGGAAGCCGAAGAAGCCAAGCCCTCGAATGTCGGCGAAGCTCTCTTGCGGCCACCTGACGAACGTCGTTTTGCGGCACCGGTGCCCGGCACATCGAGCGCCGCCTGGAGCAGCCAGTCGCGAAAGGCCGCGACCTTGGGCCGGTCGCGGCTGTCTTCGGGGTACACGAGGTAGTAGGCGAAGTCTTCGAGCCAGATCACGTCCGAGAGCTGCACGAGCCGGCCTTCGGCCAGGTCGTCGGCCATCATCGCGGCGGGCAGCAGGGCGGCGCCCTGCCCTGCGAGCACGGCCTTCAGGAGCAGGCCCGAGTCGTCGAAGGACGGACCGCGCGCCGGCCCCGCGTCCTCGATGCCCTGCGCCTGGAACCACAGCGCCCAGGCCTTGCGTTCGGCATCGTTCACGCGCGGCCAGCGCGCGAGATCGGCCGGCGTTGCGGGCATGCCCAGGCGCTCGACCAATGCGGGCGCTGCAACGGGAACGCTCGCCACCGTCAACACCCGCTGGCTGCTCAGGCCCGGGTAGCGGCCCAGGCCGTGGCGGATGGCGACGTCAACGCCGTCGCGCGAGAAGTCGGCCAGCGCGGTGCCGCTCACCACCTGCAGGTCGATGTCAGGGTGCGCATCCTGGAAGCGCTTCATGCGCGGCACCAGCCATGCGGAGGCGAAGAACGGCGTGACGCTCACCGTGAGGATGCCCGTCTCCGGCGGCACGGCGACGCGGCGCGTGGCCTCGCTGATCTGGCGGAAAGCGTTGCGCACCGGCGGCAGGTAGGCCTGGCCCACATCGGTGAGGAAGATGCCGCGGTTCACGCGACGGAAAAGCGCAATGCCCAGGTGCAGCTCCAGCGTCTTGATCAACTGGCTCACGGCACCCGGGGTCACGCACAGCTCGTCGGCCGCGTTCTTCACGGAGAGGTGGCGGGCGGTGGCCTCGAAGGCGCGCAGCGCGTTGAGGGGCGGAAGAAGATGCTCTGACATTAGTTAATCTGATCCGGTCGACTCAGAAAATATGGTTTGCAGGGCTGGAGAGCAAGGAGGAATATTGGCATAACGCAGCCCATAAGAGAACCGTGCTTTTCCACAAGTATTCGAATTCCAAACCATTAGATATTCTGAGCCATATAGCTGCACGCTGGTGATGGCCGATGCCGCGATGACCCAAGCCAAGCAATGAACGCGGAAATCGCCGGCCCGAATGGACTGAAGAAAACCATGAAAACCACCTCCCCGAACCCCGCATCTCCTTCGACGCGCGCGCGCATCTTCCGCGGCTGGCTCGTGGTCGCGGGCGCCTTCGCCGTGACCCTCGTGGGCTTCGGCAGCGCCTACACCTTCAGCGCCTTTCTCGAATCGCTGCAGCGCGACTTCGGCGCTTCGCGCGGCTCGGTGTCGCTGGTGTTCTCGCTCGCGGGCTTTCTCTACTTCGGGCTCGGCGTCATCAGCGGCCCGCTGGCGGACCGATGGGGTTCGCGGCGGCTGGCGGTCGCGGGCATGGTGCTGGTCGGGCTGGGCCTCGCCCTCGCGGGGCAGGCGCAGAGCCTCACGCAGATCTACCTCGCGTACGGGCTCGGCGTGGGCCTGGGCGTCGGCGCGTCGTATGTGCCGGTGCTCGGCGCGGTGCAGCGCTGGTTCGTCAAGCGGCGCGGGTTCGCCTCGGGGCTCGCTGTAAGCGGCATCGGCGTGGGCACGCTGGTGATGCCGCCGCTGGCGTCGCTCCTCATCGAGGCCATCGGATGGCGTCACGCCTACTTGGCGCTCGGCGTGCTCGCCGTGGTGGTGGGCGTCGGCATGGCGCTCCTGATCGAGAACGACCCGCGCGACCGCGGGCTCGGCCCCGACGGCGACCCGCCGCAGCCGCAAGCGCCGTCGGCCGCACCGTCGGGCGCCACGGTGCGCGAAGCGGTGACGTCACGACGCTTCGGCGGTCTCTACGCGGCGTGCCTCATCAGCTCGTTCGGCCTCTTCGTGCCCTTCGTCCACCTCGTGCCCTACGCGCTCGACCACGGCGTGCCGTCGACCTTGGCGGTGCTGCTGCTGGGTGCCATCGGCGTGGGCAGCACGGCGGGCCGCTTCTTCCTCGGCGGGCTGGCCGACCGCATCGGCCGCCAGCTCGCGCTGCCGCTGATGTCGGCGGGCATGGCGCTCTCTCTGGTGGTGTGGGCCGTGTCCGGCGGGTTCTGGGGACTGGCCGTGTTCGCGTTCGCCTATGGCGTGTTCTACGGCGGCTTCGTCGCGCTGCTGCCGGCGCTGGTGATGGACTATTTCGGCGGACGCAACATCAGCGCGATCATCGGCGTGCTCTACACCAGCGTGGCCGTGGGCACGCTGGTGGGGCCGAGCGCGGCGGGCTTTGCGTTCGACATCAGCCGTAGCTACCTGCTCCCGATCGTGGCCAGCATCGGCGCGAACCTCGTCGCCGCCGGGATCCTGCTGGCGATGGCCCGGCGAGGCGCTTCGGTAAAACCGGCCGCGGCCGGACCCGCGCGGGGTACAGTCGGGAATGAACCCACAACCGCCCGCCGCCCCTAGCCCGCCTCCAGCGGCAGCCCCCGCCTCCATCACCGAGGCCCAGGCGTTCACGCGGGCCTGGATGCTCTTCGTCGTGCTGGTCGCCGTGGTGTTGGGCGTCCTGTGGGCCGTCAAGGCCTACTTCGTCTGAAGCCAGGCGCCTGAAGCCCTAGCGGGCGCTCAGGTCCCACACGTCGTCCGCGGCATGCGCTGCCTCCCAGGCGCGCACCTTCTTCTTCGCACCGTCGAACAGCTTCACGTAGTTGCCCACGCGCACCTTCTGGCTGATCTGCGGGCCCACCTTCTCGAACAGCGGCGACGTGATCTTGGGCACGGCCATGTACTGGTCGAAGGTCATGCGCTTGCCCATCGAGGTCGGCACGCCCTTGGCATCGACCACGTTGCGGCTGTAGATCACGGTGTCCGAGCCCCACAGCACGCGGTCCTGGTAGCGGGTGACGAACTGCGCCCACTCGTCGGTGGTCGGCATGCCGGGCTCGGGCTTGATGAAGCGCTCCTGCACGATGTCCCATGAAATGTCGACGCTCCATCCGGGGCAGGCATCGAGCACGCGCGACACCATCTGCAGGTGGTCGCGCGTGGGCTTCACGAAGCGACCGAGCCCCGTGTGCGCCCAGATCACGCTGGCACCCGGTGCCTGCACGCAGAGCTGCTTCAGGCCCGCCTCGTAGTTGTTCTGCGGGCGCAGCGCCTCCACCGTGCCGTCGTAGGTCACGTCAGCCGGGTAGATGTCGTTGTGCAGCGTGGCGACCAGGCCGGTCTCGGCCACCGTCTTGAGGATGTCCACCAGCGCGGGGCTGTAGAGCGAGAGCTTGCCGTCCTTCTCCGTCGTGTCGGGCGGCTGCTTGCCGCCCGCGGCGGTGTAGCTGATCGGATCGCCGGCGATCTTGCGCGACACCAGCTCCTTGTGCACCGTGAACTCGCCGATGCCGGCGAAGGCGCCCGGGAAGGTCAGCAGCGCGCGCTTGATGTGCTGCGCGGCGTAGCGGTCCATCGGATTGAAGCCGGTGATCATCAGGTCGAGCCGGCTCTGCTCGGCCGGTGACAGCGTGAGGTATTCCTTCGCGTACATCGCATCGGCAAAGGCGTAGTAGTACAGCTCGGCCTTCGGTCCCAGGTAGTAGGTGGGCGCGACCTTGTCGCCGGCGTACTGCTCGAAGCCGTCCCATTTCTGCTGCAGCGGCAACGGCATGACGGTGGAGCGCACCATGTCGTCCTTCATGTAGTCGCGCAGCAGCTGCTTGAGCGACGCGCCCTGGTAGGCGTAGTTGGCGATGTGGAAGTGCGCATCGGCAAACTTGCCGGCGCCTTCGGTGGCCGATGGCGGCGGCAGGGTCGAGCAACCCGCGACGAGCGCGGCGCAGGCCGCCACGATGGAAACGCGGCGAAGAGATGAAACGGGCATGGTGGTGGCCTTGATGTGTTGCAGGAGAAATTTCTTTACGCGGATGCCAGCACGACCAGCACCTGCTCGTCGGTCACCATGTCGCCTTCGGCGGCCAGGATGCGCAGCACCGTGCCCGCGGCCGGTGCTTCCACCGGGATTTCCATCTTCATGGACTCCACGATCAGCAGCGTGTCGCCCTCCTCGACCTGCTGGCCCTCGGTGACCTCGAGTTTCCAGACGCGGCCGCTGACGTCGGCCACGATGTTGTGTTCAGGCATGGGTATTTCCTCCGGTTGATTGCGTTCGGGTCGTTGACGGGAATTCGGGCGCGGCCACGCGCACGCCGATGGCGTCGAGCGCGCCGCGGATGCGCTGCACGAACGCGAGCGCGCCGGGTTGGTCGCCGTGGATGCACAGCGTGTCGGCGCGCAACGCGACCTCCTTGCCGCTGGCCGCGCGCACCGTGCCGCGCTGCACCATCTGCAGCACCTGTGCGGCGGCCACGTCGGCGTCTTCGATCAGGGCGCCGGGCTGGCCGCGCGGCGACAGCGAGCCGTCGTCCTGGTAGCTGCGGTCGGCGAACACCTCGGCGGCCACCGGCAGGCCCAGGGCCTCGGCGGCGCGGATCATCTCGCTGCCGGCCAGGCCGAACAGCACCAGCCGCGGATCGACCTCGTGCACGGCGCGTGCGATGGCATCGGCCAGCGCACGGTCCTTCGCGGCCATGTTGTAGAGCGCGCCGTGTGCCTTCACATGGCTCAGCGTGCCGCCGGTCGCCTTCGCGAAGGCCCCGAGTGCGCCGACCTGGTAGACCACCATCGCGTAGACCTCGGCCGGCGACACCTGCATCACGCGCCGCCCGAAACCCTGCAGGTCGGGCAGGCCGGGATGCGCGCCGACGCGCACGCCGCGGTGCAGCGCCGCCGCAACCACGCGGCGCATGGTCGATGGATCGCCCGCATGGAAGCCGCATGCGATGTTGGCCGAGCTCACATGGTCGAGCAGCTCGATGTCGTTGCCCATGGCCCAGGCGCCGAAGCCCTCGCCCATGTCGCAGTTGATGTCGACGCGCAGTGCCTGTCTCATTGCGCCTCCCCGGCCGCACGCACCAGGCTGCGCAGCCGCGCGAGGGCGCGCTCGCGCTCCAGGTAGAGCGCCTGCGCCGTCTCGAGCGAAATCGGCTCGAAGCGCAGTGCCTCTTGCGGCGCCAGCTGCGCGACAAGCGGCAGGTCGACGCTGGCCACGCAGGCGATCTTGGGATAGCCGCCGGTGGTCTGCCGGTCGGCCATCAGCACGATCGGCTGGCCGTCGGGCGGCACCTGCACCGTGCCGAAGGCCACGCCCTCGGAGATCATTTCCATCGCATGCCGGCGCTGGAGCACCGGTCCTTCGAGCCGGAAGCCCATGCGGTCGGACTGCGGGCTGATGCGGAACTCTGTCCGCGTGAAGGCCTGCTGCGCTTCGTCGGTGAACAGCGCCCATTGCTGGCCCGCGATCACGCGCACCGGCACCGGGCCCGATGCCTGTGACGCGAGGGCCGTCGCGCGGACCTCGGGCGGGTGAATCTCGATGAAATCCCTGTCGCCCAACCGGGCGACCGACGCGGCGGAAACCGGCTGCACCCCGCCGACTTCCAGCAGGTCGCCCTTCTTCAACGCCCGCCCCTGCAGCCCGCCGAACGCGCCGCGCACATAGGTGCTGCGGCTGTCCATCACCGGTTGCACCGCAAAGCCGCCGCGCACCGCGAGGTAGCTGCGCATGCCGCCGATGCGCTTGCCGAAATCCAGCCGCGCACCGGCGCGCACCAGCACGGCGCGGTTCATCGGCAGTTCGGCCTCGCCGATGCGCGCCGACAGGTTCGCGCCGCACAGCGCGATCGCCTGGGTCTCGCGGAACAGCAGGCTCGGCCCCATCAGCGTGATCTCGAGCGTGGCCTCGTCTTCCTGGTTGCCGAGCAGCGCGTTGGCGCAGCGGTGCGACCACTCGTCCATCGCGCCGCCGACCACCACGCCCAGGTGCTGGTAGCCGTGGCGCCCCAGGTCCTGCAACAGCGACAACGCGCCGGGCTTGATGACTTCGATGATGCTCATCGCTGGACCTCCGCGTTGCCGAATGCGTCCGCCGATACAGGCACGAAGTGGATGCGGTCGCCCGGTCGCAGCAGGCATGGCGATTCGGCCGCCGCATCGAACAGCTTCAGCGGCGTGCGGCCGATCAGGTTCCACCCGCCCGGTGTTTCCAGCGAATAGATCGAGGTCTGGTCGCTCGCGATCGCCACGCTGCCCGCGGGGATGCGCGTGCGCGGCGTGCCGCGGCGCGGCACGGCGAGCGATGGATCGAGCCCGCCGATGTAGGGAAAGCCCGGCGCGAAGCCGAGCATGTAGACGAGGTGCTGCGACGCGACGTGGCGCTCGATCACCTCTTCGGCCCGCAAGCCACAGGCGGCGGCGACCTCTTCGAGGTCGGGGCCGAACTCGCCGCCGTAGCAGACCGGAATCTCGACCGTGCGCGTGTCCTCGTCGTGGTGGCGGATGCCACGCGCCAGCAGGGCGTCGAGCCGCCGGCGCAGCACGTCATAGGGCGAGGCACCCTCCGCGAAGAACTCGGGGCGGTAGTGCACTGCCACGGTGGTGAAGGCCGGGACCACATCGACGATGCCCGCGATGGGCTCGTCGAGCAGTTCGCGCGCAAAGCTGCGCACGGTGGCGTTGACGGCCGGCTCCACGGCCTGACCGAACTCCACGATCAGGCTGCGGTCGCCCACCGGGGCGATGTGCCAGGGAGACGTGCTGGGAGAAGTCATGGCTCAGAGCGCCGCAGGCACAGCAGCGGCGGCCATTGCTTCGAGCAGCCGCGCGCGCTCGCGCTCGACCAGCCCCGTGTCGAGCCGTCCGGCCGCGAAGTCCTCATGGCGGATCACCGCCTTCAGGAATGCGAGGTTGTTCTTCACGCCCTCGATGCGGCTGGCCTCCAGCGCGGCCAGCATGGCGGCGAGCGCCGCGTCGCGGTTCTCGCCCCAGACGATCATCTTGGCGATCATCGGGTCGTAGAAAGGCGTGATCACATCGCCCTGCCTCACGCCGGTGTCCACGCGCAAGTGCGGTGCGGCCGGTGGCAGCTGAAAAACATCGAGCGGACCCGGCGACGGAAAGAAATTCTTCGCCGGGTTCTCCGCATACAGCCGGCACTCGATGGCCGCGCCGCGCGTCGCGATGTTTTCCTGCGCGATCTTCTCGAAGCCCGCGAGCGACGGGCCCGCGGCGGCCAGCTTGATCTGCTGCTGCACCAGGTCCCACCCCGTGACCATTTCGGTGACCGGGTGCTCGACCTGGATGCGCGTGTTCATCTCGAGGAAGAAGAATTCGAGCGAATCCGCATCCACGATGAACTCGACCGTGCCCGGACCGCGATAGCGCTGGTGCGCGGCCAGCGCGGCGGCCGCCTTGGCCATGCGCGCGCGCAGCTCGGCGGGCAGGCCGGGCGCCGGGCTCTCCTCGATGATCTTCTGGAAGCGCCGCTGGATCGAGCACTCGCGCTCGAACAGGTGCACCGCGCTGCCGTCGCCGTAGCCGAACACCTGGATCTCCACGTGCCGCGCCCTGGGCACATAGCGCTCCAGATAGATCGTGCCGTCCTTGAACGACTTGGCCGCAAGCTGCTGCGTGGCCGACACCGAAGCCAGCAGCTTCTCGGGCGCATCCACCAGCCGCATGCCGATGCCGCCGCCGCCGCCCGTGGCCTTGACCAGCAGCGGATAGCCGACGGCCACAGCCGCTTCCTCGATGCCGGCCAGATCGTCGAGCGCGAAGCGCCGGCTGCCCGGCAGCGTCGGCACGCCGGCCGCCTTGGCGATCTCGCGGGCGCGTTCCTTGTCGCCCATCTCCTCGATGCTCTGCGGCGTGGGGCCGATCCACACCACGCCTGCAGCCTCGGCGGCACGTGCGAACGCCGTGTTCTCCGAGAGGAAGCCGTAGCCCGGATGCACGCCTTCTGCGCCCTGGGCAACGGCGGCCGCCAGGATGCGCTCGTGGTTCAGGTAGCTCTCGGCCGGCGATGCGGGGCCGATGGCGACTGCGTGGTCGGCCATTTCCACATGCAGCGCCTTCGCATCGGCCTCGGAATAGACAGCCACCGTCTCGATGCCGAGCGCCTTGCAGGCGCGGATGACGCGGCAGGCGATTTCACCGCGGTTGGCAATGAGGATGCGCTTCATCGCTTCAATCCTCCGAGGTGAGTTCGAGCCCGCCCGTTTCAGGCAGCAGCAACGACGCGACGATCACCAGCAGGTACCCACCCGCCGCCATGTAGCCGATGGCAATGCCCAGCGGCATCGAGGTGCTCATGTAGCCGATGAGCGCCGGGCAGATCGAGCCGACGGCGCGGCCGAAGTTGTAGCAAAAGCCCTGGCCCGAGCCCCGCACGCGGCTGGGGAACAGCTCGCTCAGGTAGGCCCCCATGCCCGAGAAAATGCCCGAGAGAAAGAAGCCGAGCGGAAAGCCGAGCACCAGCATCATTGCGTCGGTGATCGGGATCTGCGTGTACGCGATCACCAGCAGCCCGGCGCACAGCGCGAACAGCATGAAGCAGCGGCGGCGGCCCAGCTTGTCGGACAGCCACGCGCTCGTGAGGTAGCCCGCGAACGACCCGAGGATCAGCACCAGGAGATAACCGCTGGTGTTGAACACCGACAGGTTGCGCTCCATCTTCAGGTACGTCGGCAGCCAGGTGGTCACTGCGTAGTAGGCGCCCTGCATGCCGGTGGCCAAGAGGCTCGCCAGGATCGTGGTCTTGAGCAGCTTGGGCGAGAAGATCTCCAGGAAGTTGCCCTTGTCGCCCTCCGCCTTCATGCGCGCACGGGTCTGGTGATAGACCTCGGGGTCGCTGATGTTGCGGCGGATGTAGAGGATCAGGAGCGCTGGCAGCACGCCGATCCAGAACAGCACGCGCCAGGCGAGCGCCGGCTCCAGCAAGGCATACACCGCCCAGAACGCGATGGCCGAGATGCCCCAGCCCACCGCCCAGCTGCTCTGCACCAGCCCCACGGCCTTGCCGCGGTGGCGCGCCTGGATCATCTCGGCGATCAGCACCGAGCCCACCGACCATTCACCGCCGAAGCCGAGGCCCTGCAGCGCGCGCGTGACGAAGACCTGCTCGGGCGACTGGGTGAAGCCGCTCAGGAAAGTGAAGAAACTGAACCACAGCACCGTGAGCTGCAGGATGCGAACGCGGCCATATTTGTCGGCCAAAATGCCCGCGAGCCAGCCGCCGATGGCCGAGGTGACCAGCGCGCCGGTCGCGATGTAGCCGGCCTCGGTCTTCGTCATGCCCCACACCAGGATCAGCGTGGGGATCATGAAGGTGTAGATCATGTAGTCGAACGCATCGACGCCGTAGCCGGCGAAGGCGGCGACCAGCGTCCGGCGCTCCTGGGGTTTGGTTTCCTGCAGCCACATGGTGGAAATCCTCTAGGTGATGAAAAACGGGTGTCGAAGAACGAGGGGAGTGCTCAAGCGAACGGCAGATCGCGGTTGAGCATGTCGGTGACCAGCATGTACCCCGGCGAGTGCGTGATGCACAGCGCGGGCTTCGCAGCCATCACCACCGCCTGCGGCGTCACGCCGCAGGCCCAGAACACGGGCAGCTCGTCGGGCGCGATGCGCACCGCATCGCCGAAGTCGGGCTTCGCGATGTCGGCAATGCCGATCAGCGCCGGGTCGCCGATGTGCACCGGCGCGCCGTGCACCTTGGGCACGCGCGCGGTGATCTGCACCGCGCGAATCGCGTCGGCCGCCTTCATCGGCCGCATCGACACCACCATCGGCCCGTGGAAGGGGCCCGCCGGCACGGTCTGGATGTTCGTCCTGTACATGGCCACGTTCTTGCCCTCGTCCACATGGCGCAGCGGAATGCCCGCATCGATGAGGCCGTGCTCGAACGAGAACGAGCAGCCCAGCACGAAGGCCACGAAATCGCCCTGCCACAGGGCCTTCAGGTCGTTCACCTCGTCCACCAGCACGCCCTCGCGGTAGACGCGGTAGGCGGGCACGTCGGTGCGGATGTCGATGTCGCGGCCCAGCGTGGGCAGTTGCGGGTTGCCGGGCTGGCCGACCGCCAGCAGCGGGCACGGCTTCGGATTGCTCTGGCAGAAGCGCATGAAGTCCGAGGCCAGTTCCGCCGGCAGGATCGCCAGGTTGCCCTGCACGTGCGCCGGGGTCAGCCCGCTCGTGTGGCGGCGCCAGCGGCCCGCCCGAATGGCCTGCCGGGCCTCGTAGGCGTCTGCGAACGTTTCGTCGGGCGCCTGCACGGCACTGCCCGTATCCACCAATTCCATTGCGTACCTCTTGATGTCATGCTTTTGTGCTGGTGCAGGACTTGCATGCCGGCACACCGTCAATGGGGGGCGATGAAATCACGGCACGCCGATGACGTCGACTCAGAAATTGTTCGAGCCCTCGATAAGATTTTTTTAAGAACCGCCTTGCACCGAACACCGACGGACCGATGAACACACGCTTTCTGGAGACGCTGGTCGTCCTTTCCCGCCTGAAGAGCTTTCGCGAGACCGCGCAGGTGCTGCACACCACGCAGGCGGCCGCATCGCAGCGCATTGCGGCCCTGGAAGACGAACTAGGGGTTTTCCTTGTTGACCGTTCGAATCGCACGCTGACTCTCACGCCCGTCGGCGAACAGGTGGTGCGGCAGGCCGAGCGCATGCTCGCGCTGGAGCGCGAGCTCAAGCTCTCGACGCAGCCCGATGCGCCGCCCGCGGGCCGCGTGCGCATCGGCGTGATCGAGACCGTGGTCCATACATGGCTCACGCCGCTGATCCACGGGCTTGCGCGGCGCTTTCCGGCGGTGGACCCGGACATCACCGTCGAGCCCGCGCGCAACCTGCGGGAGCAGTTCCGCCAGCACAAGCTCGACCTGCTGATCCAGAACGACCCGGTCGAGGAAGCGGCCGGCAACATGGAACTCGAAGTGACGCCGCTGTCGCGCTTTCCGATCCGCTGGATCGCGCGGCCCGATGTGTGGCCCACGCGGGACGTGCTGACGCTCGACGACCTCGAACGCATTCCCGTGCTGACCTATGTGCGCACCTCCAGCCCGCACGCGCACATCCGCGCGCTGTTCGCGGGACGCGAGGCGGAGCCGCGCATCTGCAGCTTTCCGTCGGTGCAGTCGATCGTGCAGCTCGTGAAAGAGGGCTTCGGCGTGGCGGCGATACCGCCGATCTTCGTGCAGCGCGAGATCGAGGCCGGGGACCTGAAGCTCTGCGAAGGGCCCGCCCTGCCGCCACTGGTCGTGACGGTGACGCGGCCCCGGGAATCGTCGCCCGCCGTGGCGGCGGTCGACACCATCATCCGGGAGGTGGTGGCGAGCTACTGCAAGGCTGCAGGCCCGCCGTGGGCCACCAACCTGCAAGAGGAGCCCGAGGAAGCCTCGCCCCTCACCGGCACCTGATCAGGAAGCCTTCTGCACCAGCTTCAGCACGCTGGAGAAGTCCAGCGCGCCGTGGCCCGCAAGGCTGTGCGCCGCATACAGGCTGCGCGCGAGGCCGCCCAGGGGCGTGGCGGCGCGCACAGCGGCCGCGTTTTCCTGCGCCAGGCCCAGGTCCTTGAGCATCAGGTCGGTGCCGAAGCCACCCGCGTAGTTCTTCGAGGCGGGCGACGTTTCCATCACGCCCGGCATCGGGTTGTACTTCTCGAGCGCCCAGTTGCCGCCCGAGCTGCGGCGCATGATTTCGGAGAGCACCTTCGGATCGAGCCCGTTGGCCACGCCAAGCGCCAGCGCCTCGGAGGTGCCGATCATCAAAATGCCGAGCAGCATGTTGTTGCAGATCTTCGCGGTCTGCCCCGCACCGGCTGCACCGGCGTGGAAGATGTTGGCGCCCATCTTCTCGAGCACCGGGCGCGCGCGCTCCAGGTCTTTGGTCTCGCCGCCGACCATGAAGGTCAACGTGCCGGCGATCGCGCCGCCGGTGCCGCCCGACACGGGTGCGTCGATCATCGCCACGCTCTTGGCAGCGGCCGCCTCGGCCACCTTGCGCGACGTGGCGGCGGCGATGGTGCTGCTGTCGATCACGAGCGTGCCGGCCTTGATGCTCTCCAGCAGGCCGGGCTTGTCCGCGCTGCCGAGGAACAGGCCCTCGACGTGCGCGCTGGCCGGCAGCATGCTGATCACGACTTCGGCGTCGGCGACGGTCTCGGCCGCCGACCTGGCAATGGGCAGGCCCTCGGCGCCGAACTTCTTGCAGGCGTCGGCCGAAAGGTCGAAGGCGCTGAGCGTGTGGCCCGCCTTGAGCAGGTTCAGGGCCATCGGGCCGCCCATGTTGCCGAGGCCGATGAATGCGATCTTCATGTGTTTGTCTCCGTTGTCTTTATGGATGCGGTGTCAGACCAGCGATGCAAGCTCCGCCGGCATTTCGCCGCGCGGACGCAGGTGGTCGTCGATGAAGGCGGGCGTGATCTCTTCGATGGTCGCGGGGTTCCAGCGCGGATTGCGGTCCTTGTCGATCAGCACTGCGCGGATGCCCTCGGCAAAGTCCTTGTGTGCGCAGAAGCCCAGCGACGCCCAGTACTCGAGCCGGAACACTTCCGCCAGAGACATGCGGTGCACGCGCTGCCAGAGCTCGAAGCTCAGCGCAGCCGAACTCGGCGCGCCCTTCACAAAGGTCTTGGAAGCGCTTTGCAGCCAGGGATCGTCGCTCTGCAGGCCGCGCAGGCGGTTGGCGATGTCGAGCAGGTCGTCGCCGGCCATGAGCGCGTTGATGGTGTCGTAGTGCTCGCGCACCTTCGAAGCCGGCATCTCGGCGCCCTCGCCGGCCTTGGCCAGGATGCGCGAGAGCGTGGCGCGGTCGGCCTTGCTCTCGCCGGCCCATGCGGCTCCGGCAATGGCGTCGAGCACCTGGCTCTTGCGCTCCTGTGGCACCAGCACGTCGGCGAGGCCGCAGAAGATCGCATCGGCCGCATTCAGGTTCGCTGCGGTGAGCGCCAGGAACAGGCCGGTGCGACCAGGCGTGCGGCGCAGGAACCAGCTGCCGCCCACGTCGGGGTACAGGCCGATGGCGATCTCGGGCATCGCGATGCGGCTCTGCGCCGTCACCACGCGGTGCGAGCAGCCCGACATCAGGCCCACGCCGCCGCCCATCACGATGCCGTGGCCCCAGCACAGGAAGGGCTTGGGGAAGGTGTGGATCAGGTAGTCGAGCTCGTACTCTTCGCGGAAGAAGTCTTCGGCGTAGGTGTTACGCGCGGGGCCGCATTCGAGCAGCGTCTGATAGAGCTGGCGCAAGTCGCCGCCCGCGCAGAAGGCCTTCTCGCCGGCCGCCTGCATCAGCACGCCGACGATGCCGTCGTCCTTCGCCCATTCGCGCAGCTTGGGCGTGAGCAGGCGCACCATGTCCACGGACAGCGCATTGAGCGAGGCCGGTGCGTTGAGCGTGGCAACGCCGAAGCGCTGGCCGCCGGCGGTCTTGATTTCGTCGAAGAGAACTACGGAGTCGGTCATTGTCTTGAGGGGTTCTGGATGCGGGGCGTCAGCGGATATCGCTGTCCCCTTCCAGCAATTTTCGCGCAACGATCACTCGCATGATTTCGTTGGTGCCTTCGAGGATCTGGTGCACGCGGGTATCGCGCACCAGGCGCTCCAGCGGGAACTCGCTCAGGTAGCCGTAGCCGCCGTGCAGCTGCAGCGCGTCGTTGCAGACGTTGAAGCCCGCATCGGTCGCGAAGCGCTTGGCCATCGCGCAGTAGGTGCTGGCGTCGGCATGGCCCGCATCGAGCTTGCTCGCGGCCAGCCGCACCATCTGCCGCGCCGCGACCAACTCGGTCGCCATGTCGGCCAGCTTGAACTGCAGGGCCTGGAAGCTCGCGATCGGCTTGCCGAACTGCTGGCGCTCGTGCAGGTAGCGGCGCGCCGCATCGAGCGCGCCCTGCGCGGCGCCCACCGAGCAGGTCGCGATGTTGATGCGCCCGCCGTCGAGCCCCTTCATCGCGATGCGAAAGCCTTCGCCTTCCTTGCCCAGCAGGTTCTCGGCCGGGATGCGCACGTTGTCGAAGTTGATGGTGCGCGTGGGCTGGCTGTTCCAGCCCATCTTGTGTTCCTTCTTGCCGTAACTCACGCCGGGTGCATCGGCCGGCACCGCGAAGGCCGAGATGCCGCTCGCGCCCGCGCCGCCCGTGCGTGCCATCAGCACCAGCACGTCGGTGGAACCGGCGCCCGAGATGAAGGCCTTGCCGCCGTTGATGACGTACTCGTTGCCCTGCAGTTCGGCGCGCGTCTTCAGCGAGCCTGCATCCGAGCCGGCGCCGGGCTCCGTGAGGCAGTACGACGCCAGCTTGCGCCCGCTCGTGAGGTCTTCGCCCCACTGCGCAGCCACCGCATCGGTGGCCCAGGTGCCGAGCATCCACGTCGCCATGTTGTGGATCGTGATGAAGGCCGTGGTCGAGGGGTCGACCGCGGCCATCTCCTCGAACACCAGCGCCGCATCGAGCCGCGGCAGCCCGAGGCCGCCGACGCGCTCGGGCGCATAGAGCCCGCAGAAGCCCAGCTCGCCGGCCTTGGCGATGGCTTCTTTCGGGAAGATGGCCTCGGCGTCCCACCGCGCCGCATGCGGCGCGAACTCGGCCTGTGCAAAGTCGCGCGCACTCTGTGCGAAGGCGCGCTGCTCTTCGGAAAGTTCGAAGTCCATCCGGCGGACTTCTTACTTGAGACTGATCGTGGTGTTGACGCCTTGCGAGACGGTGCTGTCGTCGAACCAGCGTGCCGTCACGGTCTTGGTCTGCGTGTAGAACATGATGACCTGCTTGCCGTACGGGCCGAGGTCGCCGAGCTTGGAGGCGCGCGAACCGGTGAACGAGAACATCGGGACCGGCACCGGGATCGGCACGTTGATGCCGACCTGGCCCACGTCGATGTCTTCCTGGAAGCGGCGCGCCGCGGCGCCCGACTGCGTGAAGATCGCCGTGCCGTTGCCGTTCGGGTTGCTGTTGATCAGCTCGATGGCTTCGTCGATGGTCTCGGCATCGGCCACGCACAGCACCGGGCCGAAGATCTCCTGGTCATAGATCGTCATGCCGGGCTTCACGCCGGTGAAGATCGTCGGGCCGACGAAGTTGCCCTTCTCGTAGCCGGGCACGGTGGGCTTGCGGCCGTCGAGCTCGAGCTTGGCGCCATCGGCCAGGCCGCGTTCGATGAGGTGGTTGACGCGGTCGTACGCAGCGCACGAAACCAGCGGGCCCACGTCCACGCCCTTCTCGGTGCCGGCGCCGATCTTCAGTGTCTTGGCCTTGGCGATCAGCTCGGGCACCCACTTGCGCGCATCGCCCACCAGCACCGCCACCGACACCGCCATGCAGCGCTGGCCGGCTGCACCAAAGCTCGCGCCAGCCAGCGCGTTAAGCGTCTGCTCCTTGTTCGCGTCGGGCATCACGATGGCGTGGTTCTTCGCGCCCATCATGCATTGCACGCGCTTGCCGGCCAGCGTGGCGCGGTTGTAGACGTGCGTGCCGACCTTGGTCGAGCCGACGAAGCTGATCGCCTTGATGTCCTTGTGGTCGCAGATGCCGTTGACGATGGCTTCGCCGCCATGAATCACGTTCAGCACGCCGGGCGGAATGCCGGCTTCGAGCGCCAGTTCGCACAGGCGCATGGTGACCATCGGGTCCTGCTCGGACGGCTTCAGCACGAAGGTGTTGCCCGTGACGATCGCCATCGGGAACATCCACAGCGGAATCATCGCGGGGAAGTTGAACGGCGTGATGCCGGCGCACACGCCCAGCGGCTGCAGCAGCGTGTAGGTGTCGACGCCATTGGCCACGTTGTTGGCCAGTTCGCCCAGCTGCAGGTTGCCGATGTTCGATGCGTGCTCCACCACTTCGAGGCCGCGGAACACGTCGCCTTCGGCGTCCGGCAGCGTCTTGCCCTGCTCGGCCGTGAGGATCGCGGCCAGCTCGCCCATGTTCTCGCGAATGAGCTGCTGCAGCTTCAGGAAGATGCGGGCGCGCGCGCCAATGGGGGTCTTGCGCCAGGTCTTGAAGGCTTCCTTGGCGGAGGCCACGGCGGCGTCGAGCTCGGCCGGCGTTGCGAACGGCACGCGGGCCAGCACCTGCTGCGTGGCCGGATTGACGATGTCGCGCCATTCGGTGGTCTTGGACTCGACGAGCTTGCCGCCGATCAAGAGCTTGACGGTGGCGACTTCGGTCGAGGGGGTGGTGGTGGCGTCCATGGGGTTTGTCTCCTGTGAATCTCTGGAAAGCGATGCCGGACAAGGCCGGTGCAGCCCGCATCCTAGCTTTGCAGATTTGCTATGACAATAGACAAATATGCGCCACGGCTTTGCAAAAATGCAGAGCCTTCGCAGCGCAACCGACGAAAGACACACAAGCACATGGACTGGGACAACCTGCGCTACTTTCTGGAGCTGGCCCGCTCGGGCACGCTGATGAGCGCGGCGCGCCGGCTCGAGGTGGACCACACCACGGTCGCGCGGCGCATCCAGGCGCTCGAAAAGGAAGTCGGTGCCCCGCTGTTCTCGCGCGAATCGGGCGGCCATCGACTCACCGAGGCGGGCCGACGACTGCAACCGCAGGTCGAGGCGATGGAGAGCGCCTTCCAGGCGGTCGAGAGCACCGCGCCGGCTTCGCAAGAGGGCCTGTCGGGGCTGGTGCGCATCGGCGCCACCGAGGGCTTCGGCACGGTGATGCTGGCGCCGCAGCTCGCGCTCTTCGCGCTGCAGCACCCCAAGCTCACCATCGACCTGCTCGCAATGCCGCGCCTCGTGCACCTGTCGCGGCGCGAGGCCGACATCGTGATCTCGCTGGAGCGCCCGGCGCGCGGGCCGGTGGTGGTGACCAAGCTCACCGACTACACGCTGCGGCTCTATGCGTCGAAGCAATACCTGGCGGCGCACAAGCCGATCAAGACGCGCGAGGACCTGCGCGGCCACACCTTCATCAGCTACGTGGACGACCTGCTGTTCAGCAAGGAACTGCAGTACCTGGACGAGCTGCACCGGCCCGATGCGTTTGCGTTGCGCAGCACCAGCGTGCTTGCGCAACACAGCGCGGTGGTGGCAGGCGCGGGAATCGCGGTGCTGCCCGCCTTCATTGCAGAGAAAGACAGCGCGCTGAAGCCGGTGCTGCGGGGCCAGGCGAACTTCACGCGCACCTTCTGGATGTCGATGCCGGCAGAGACCAAGCACCTCGTGCGCATGCAAGCCATCTGGGAGTTTCTGCGCGAGACGGCACAGGCGCAGCAAAGGCTGCTGTTGCCCGATGCGTGAAGCCGAGGCTTTTGCGCCGGCTTGCGTTCGCTGTCTTCAGTCGACCAGCGCCGGGGTTTCGGGCACCGACCGGCTCGTTGCCGCGAGATCGCTCAGGTAGCCCCATAGCCGCTCGGCTTGCAGGGCCAACGGGTCGGGGCGCCGCAGCAGCCTGAAGCGCAATGCCACCTCGAGCGCCGGACCGCCGGCCCGCACCAGCCGCCCGGCATGGAGGTCGTCGCGGACCAGCGCCTGCGGCAGCCACGCCACGCCCAGGCTGGACAACGCCATGGACCGAAGCCCGTCGGTCAGGCTCGCGCTGTGGTTCTGCTGCAGGCGCAGGTCCGCGTGGCGCGCGAGCAAGGGCTGCAACGACCAGCCCAGATGGCACTCGTCGGCATAACCCAGGAAGGAAATCGGCTCCCGCGCGCGGTCGTTCAGATCGAACAGCGGCCGCCCGGCCGCATTGGGCGCGCTCACGGGCACCAGCCGTTCATGGCCGAGTTCGAGCACCTGGTAGTCGCCTGCATCGAAGGCGGGGGCCAGCCGGGCCGCCACGGCGCCGGCCTCGTCGAACAGCGCGACGGCAAAGTCCGCACTGCCATCGCGAAGCATCTCCACGCAGTCCGGCAGGTTGGCCGAGTCCACGCTGAACCTGGCGCTTCGGAAGTCGTTGTGCAGCCGCGGCACCCAGTCGGAAAAGAACACCCCCGACATGACATGCGGCGCCGCGAAACGGATGCGCGACTGCCGGTTGTCCCCGTCGGCCTTGACGGATTTGCGCAGCCCCTCCAGCGCGTAGACGACCTCGGCCGACACCGCCAGCAGCCGCTGACCGGGCTCCGTGAGCTCGAGGGCGGCCTTGCGCCGATCGACGACCGACGCGCCCAGCCATTGCTCCAGGCCCTGAATGCGCCGGCTCAGCCCCGAGACCGACACATGGCACCGCTCGGCGGCGCGACTGAAGCTCCGGGTCTGGCAGAGGACGAGGAAGTCCTTGAGGGTGACCAGGTCGATCATGTTGCGGATTCCTCAAATCTTGAAGGCCACGAAAGTCTACATCTTCTCTCATGACATTTGACTGAGACAAAGCCACCATAGATTGCTAATTCAGCAAAACATCGGGCTAACAAGTCAACACGCGCAAGGCGGCGGAAAAACAGAATTGCTGCACTTTCCACTCCAGCGAGTCGCAGATGCCGCAGCCCCCAGAACAACGCCTTCGCGGCGTCCTCGCCCCGGTTCTCACCCCGTTCGACGCCCATCTGAAACCCGACGCCGAGCGCTTCGCGCGGCTGTGCCGCTGGCTGGTGGCGCAGGACTGCGGCCTGGCCATGTTCGGCACCAATTCGGAAGGCAACTCGCTGTCGGTGAACGAGCGCATCGACCTGCTGCAGCACGCCGCCGCCTCGGGCGTGCCCGCTGCGCGGATGCTGCCGGGCACCGGCAGTTGCTCGCTGACCGATGCGGTGCGGCTGACGCAGGCGGCCGTGGCACAGGGCTGCGCGGGTGTGCTCGCACTCCCGCCGTTCTATTACAAGAGCGTCACCGACGAAGGCCTGTTCGCCTTTTTCAGCGAGGTGATCGAGCGCGTGGGCGCGCGGGGCCTGCGCATGTACCTCTATCACATCCCTCCGGAGGCGCAGATCGGTTTCTCCCATGCGCTGGTCGAGCGCCTGCTCAAGCGCTATCCGGGTGTGGTGGCCGGCATGAAGGACACCGGCGGCGACTGGACCTACACCGAGCGCACCATCGCACGCTTCGGCGAGCAGGGCTTCGATGTCTTCGCAGGCACGGAGACCATCCTGCTCGACACGCTGCGGCTGGGCGGCGCCGGTTGCATCTCGGCCACGGCGAACGTCAATCCGAAGGCCATCGTGCGACTGTTCGACACCTGGCAGCAGGACGGGGCACAGGCGCAGCAGGACGCACTGAACGCGGTGCGTGCGCGCTTCGCGGCTTATCCGCTGATTCCCGCCATGAAGGCCGCCATTGCCAGCGCCGCACGCGATCCGCAGTGGGCCCGCGTTCGCCCGCCGCTGGAGGCGCTGGATGCGGCGCAGCAGGAGGCCTTGCGGCAGGCGCTGCAGGCCGAGACGTTCGTCATCGACGGCCTGGCCTGAACCCGTGCCCGCCGCCCGCTTCACCGAGGCCGAACTCGCAGGCCTGCGCCGCGATACCCCGGCCTGGGGGCTGCACGCGCATTTCGCCCACGGCTCGGCGAGCCTGCCGCCCGACGCGGTGTACGCCGCCTGGCAGGCGTGGCTGGACACCGAACGGCAGATCGGCGCGCAGCGCGCCGCCGCACGGCATGCCGACGCGTTGCAGGGCGTGCGCGCCAGCGTCGCGCGCCTCGTGAATGCAGGGGCACACCAGATCGCGTTCCTGGATTCGGCCAGCCACGCCTGGTGCGCGGCGATGAGCGCCGCCACGGCGGCGGTGCAGCCCGTGCACGTCATCACCACGCAAGACGAGTACGGCGCGAATGCGCTGGCGCTGATGACTGCCGCGCGGCACGGACGTTCGACGTTCTCGGTCATGTCGTCCCGGGACGCGAACAGGCCGCTCCTCGACCGGCTGGACGACGAACTCCGGCGCGTGCCCGACACGCACATGCCCGTGGTGTCGCTGGCCGTCGTTGCTACAGCCTGGGGTGTCGCCACGCCGCTGGAAGGCGTGGCCCAGCGCGTGCACGCGCGCGGCGGCCTGCTGCTGCTGGACGCCAGCCATGCCGTGGGGCAGTTGCCCGTCGACCTGCGCGCGCTGGGCTGCGACATGCTGGTGTTCCCCTCGCGCAAGTGGCTGCGCGGGCCCAAGGGCCTGGGCGTTCTGTGCCTGTCCGACCGCGCGCTGGCCCGGCTCGGCGCGCCCGACACGCTCGACGTGGCCGGCGCGCAATGGATGGCCGGCAACCGGATGCAGCCGCACGCCGACGCCCGGCGATTCGAGGGCCACGAGTTCCAGCCGGGCCTGCGGCTGGCGCTCGGCGCGGCCAGCGAATACGCGCTGGCGGTCGGTCCGGCGCGCATCGCCAGCCGGAACGCGGAGATTCGCGCACATGCGGCGCGCACGCTGGAGGCCCGCCTTGGCTGGCAGGCGCTCGAAGCCGGGCATGCGCATGCGAGCGCCCTCATGACCTACGCCCTCCCCCCTGCAGCAGGCAATGCGGATGCGCTGGTGCGCAGCCTGTGGGAAGCCGGCGTGAACGCCTCCGTCGTCGGCACCCAGCACGCACGCTGGGCATTGGAAGCCACCGGTGCAAAAGCGCTGCTGCGGCTGACACCGCACTACCTCACCGACGACGACGAGATCGAGCGCCTCGCGCTTGCGCTCGAGAGGGCGATGCCTGCCGCCCGCCGTTGACCGATTGCCGATTCACACAGGAGACAAAAATGAACATCAAGAACCGCGCGCAAGCAGCCCGCTCGCCTTCTTCCCGCCTGGCCGCGCGTCTTGGCCTTGCAGGCGCCCTGCTCGCCGGTGCGCTGGCCGGCGCAAGCCCTCCGGCAAGTGCACAGGCCTATCCGACACGGCCCATCACGGTCGTCATCCAGTACCCGGTCGGTGGTCCGTCCGACCTGCTCGCGCGCGTTCTGGCACCGCGCATGCAGGCCATCCTGGGGCAACCGCTGGTCATCGAGGCCAAGGTGGGCGCCGGCGGCAACATCGGCACCGATGCGGTGGCCAAGGCCAGGCCCGACGGCTACACCCTGCTGCTGTCGGCCAGCGGGCCGATCGCCATCAGCCCGTGGCTGTATCCGAAGCTGCCGTACCAGCCCCTGAAGGACCTGGATCCCGTGGTGCAGATCGCCGCCGTGCCGCTGGTGCTGGAAGTCAACCAGTCCAATCCCGCGCGCAGCCCCGCGGCGCTGCTCAAGGCGATGAAGGACAGGCCCGGCAAGTACAGCTTCGGCTCGTCGGGCAACGGCACGCCGCAGCACCTGGCGGCGGCGCTGTTCGGATCGATGGCCGGCGTGGAGGCCACGCACGTGCCCTACAAGGGACAGGCGCCGATGGCCAACGACCTCATGGGCGAACAGATCGATTTCGTGATCGACAGCATGGTCTCGGCCATGCCCAATCTCGCGACCGGGCGGCTGCGCCCGCTTGCCGTGACGGGCAAGCAGCGTTCGCCACTGCTGCCCGACGTGCCCACGCTCGACGAAGCCGGCGTGCCCGGCTACGAGGCGCTGGCCTGGTACGGCTTGCTGGCGCCCGCGGGTACGCCGCGCGAGATCGTCGACAAACTCAACGAAGCCGCGCGCCGGGCGCTCGACCTGCCGGCGGTGCGCGAGCAGATCGCCAGGCTGGGCAGCGCGCCGGTGCATTCGACGCCCGCGCAGTTCGGCGCGTTCATCAAGGCCGAACACGACAAGTGGGGGCCGATCGTGAAGAGCACCGGCGCGGTGATCGACTGAGCGCCGCACGCACGAACACACGCATGATGAAAATCATCGGCATCTCGGAGAAGACCGTTCCCATCGCCTCGTCCCTGCGCAACGCGCGCGTGGACTTCAGCGAAATCACCGCCAGCGTGGTGGCCGTGGCCACCGACCAGTTCCGCGACGGCCGCCGGGTCGTCGGCTACGCGTTCAACTCCTTCGGCCGCTACGGCTGCGGCGGGCCGCTTCGCGAGCGCTTCATTCCGCGCTTGCTGGGTGCGCCGGCACATGTGTTGAACGATCCCGACAGCGGCATCGTCGACCCGCAACGCGCGGTCGACCTGATGCTGCTGCGCGAGAAGGCGGGCGCCCACGCGGAACGCTCGATGGCGGTCGGCACGCTGGAGTTGGCGCTCTGGGACATCGTGGGCAAGATGCGCGGCTTGCCGCTTTACCGGGTCCTGGCCGAACGCTTCGCGGTGCCGGGTGTCTGCGCCGCCACGCCGCGCGCGGTGCGCTGCTATGTCGGCGGCGGCTTCTACAGGGACACCGACGACCGCGCCCGCCTCGGCGACGAAGTGCGCGGCTACCTGGACGCGGGCTACACCGAAGTGAAGATCAAGGCCGGTGGCCTGCCGCTGGCCGACGACCTGCGGCGCATCGAGTCGGTGCTGGCGCTGGTGAAGGACGGCGCCCGGCTGGCGCTCGACGCCAGTTGCGCCTTCGACCGCGAACAGGCGCTGGCCTATGCCCGCGCCATCGCGCCCTACGGCCTGCGATGGCTGGAGGAGCCTTGCGACCCGGCCGACTTCGAAACCTACCGCGCGGTGAGCCAGGCCTACCCGGGCATCGTGGCCGGCGGCGAGAACATCTTCTCGCGCGAGGAGGCGGAAAACTTCCTGCGCTACGGGCAGTTCGGCGGACGCCTGGTGCTGCAACCGGACCCGCCGCTGGCCTACGGCATCGGCGAGTTCCATCGCATCGTGCAGGCCGCGCTGGCGCATGGCGTACCACGTGAAAACATCATGCCGCACGGCGGCAACATGATGTCGCTGCACGTGACCGCAGGCTTGGGCCTCGGCAGCGCGGAGTCGTATCCGGAACTGTTCGGTCCGTTCGGCGGCTTCAGTCGCGAAGTGGAGATACGCGACGGTCTCGCGAGTCTTCCCTCGGCACCGGGGATCGGGTTCGAGGAACAGCCTGCGCTGCATGAGGTGTTTCGATCGCTCTGAAGGAGCGCGGCGGAACGCACAATGCGTCGAACGGAAAATCAGGCTTCGTTTCAGACCCAAGGAGACACGCATGCCACGCCATCGCCCCGCCCGGCTCGAACACATCGCAGGCATCGGCGTCGACCGCATGGGCGCCATCGCCGACGATGCGGACGGTCCACCCTTTCTCCGGCTCGAAAACCTCGACGTCGACATTCCGCCAGACCCCGAAGCCGTTGCGCGCACCGTGCGCGCCGCTTCGGAAGATTCGGACAACAGCTATCTGCCCTTCGTCGGCCAGTCGCGATTGCGCGAGGTTGCCGCGCGGCATGTGTCGGCGCTCTCGGGCGTGGACTATGGCCCGCGCAACTGCGTGATCTCCGCGGGCGGCCTCTCGGGCATCCTCAACGCGCTGCTCGCGACGGTCGAAGTGGGCGACGAGGTGCTGGTGACCGATCCGACCTATGCAGGCCTGCTCAACCGCATCCGCCTGGCCGGCGGCACGCCGAAGTACGTGCCCTTCGTCTTCACGCCCGGCGGCGAATGGAAGCTCGATCGCGCGGCACTGCAAGCCGCCATCGGACCTCGTGTGCGCGCGATGCTGCTGATGTCGCCGTCGATGCCGACCGGCGGCTACTTCGACAACGACGACTGGCGCGCCATCGCCGCGCTGTGCGTGCAGCATGACCTGACGCTGATCCTCGATACGGCCATGGAGCGCCTGCTCTACGACGGTCGCCAGGTGATTCACCCGGCGGGCCTCCCCGGCATGGCCGAACGCACGATCTCCGTCGGCTCGTCGGCCAAGGAGCTGCGCATGATCGGCTGGCGCGTGGGCTGGACCGTCGCGCCCGAGAGCTACATGCTCGACCTTGTGGCCGTGTCGCTCGCCAATGTCGTGGTGCCGGTGGGCATCGCGCAGGATGCGGTGGCGACAGCGCTGGAACAGTCGGCGCACACGCTCGCACCCTATGTGGCGGAGCTCGAACGCAGGCGCGACACGGTGCTGGATGAACTCAAGGGCCTGCCCGTCGGCATTCCAGCCGGTGGCTGGTCGCTGCTCCTGCGCGCGAGCGATTTCGGGATCGATGGGCAGACGCTGTCGGAACGTCTGTTGAAAGCACGCGTCTGCGCCACGGCGATGAAAGGCTGGGGCGAGACGCATGGCGCGCAGTACCTGCGCTTCGTGTTCTCCAACGAACCGGTCGAGCGGCTGCGCGGCCTCGGCGACAAGGTGCGGGCCGCGCTGGGCGCCTGAGCGCTCAGGAGAAAAGGCGCTTCAGAAACCCTGGCTTCGGCGCCGGCGCGGCGGCTTTTTCCAGCAGGTCGATCAGCCCTTCGACGCGCGGCTTCTTGAGCCGCCGCGCGTAGTCGATGTAGCTCTCTTCCTCGTCAATGCTGTAGAACTGCGGCGGCATCGGCAGGCCCTGTACCGCCGCCAGCAACACGCGCAATGCGTCGAGCTGGTTCATGCGGATGGCGCTCGTGATCGCGGTTTCGCCGAACGATGGAATTATCTCGTTGGGATGCGCGAGCCCCGCACCGAGCAGCGCCTTGGTCGCCGCTACATCGCCTTCGACCGCCGCCGCGCCCAGCGCCTCGAGAGCCTTGTGCTTCTCCGGCGAAAGGCTGGCCTTGTAGGCATCGCTGCGCTTGTCGTCTTCGTCGCGCGCGTCGCCGCCGGTCATCGTCATGAAGTCGGTCACCAGCGCCACGGGCTCGCCCGCCGCATCGAGCGCCCAGAAGCTCGGGTAGCTGCCGTCGCCCCAGCCGGAGCGGAAGATCACCGTGTTGCTCGCCGAACCAGGGCCGAGCGGATAGTGGTCGACGACGTCGGCATCGCCCATCTCGCCGGCGAGCACGTCATCGTAGTAGTTGCTGTAGTCGGGGTTGCCGGCTTCGCGCTTGTCGCGCTCGGCCATGGCGATTGCGGCGTCGGGGTCCATGAAGCAGCCGAGGCCGGCGTCGACCGGGTAACCGTAGAACTCGTCGTCGCCCAGCGTGTCGAGCGACTCCCCTTCCATCAACGCCATCTGCCAGGTCAGGTCGGCGGCGCGCAGGCTGCCGCGGTCGCGCAGCCACAGCACGGCCAGCGCATGCCGGCCCTTGTCGTGCAGCACCTCGACGGGGAACGCGCCCCGCGCCTGCAGTTCGCGCGCGAAGGGTTGGCGCTCGGGCTGCACCAGCGGATCGCAGGCCACGATGCGGCCGCTCGTGATGTTCAGGGCGCCGCAAGGCAGACGCTGCAGATGCACCGCGCGAAGTGCCTCGTCGTCGAGAAAGATGGTGCGGAGGTTGTCGATGTCGAGATAGGCCATGCGCGCAGTTTCGCATCCCACCATGACAAAGGGCCGCAAGAAGCGGCCCCTGTCGATATCGCAAGAGAAGTGTCTTTATTGGATCAGCTTCGCACCCGTCTTCGCCTGCAGCGCATCGAAGCTCACGCCTGGCGCGAGCTCGACCACCTTCAGGCCTTCAGGCACCACGTCCATCACCGCGAGGTCGGTGATGATGCGGTCGACCACGCCCACGCCGGTCAGAGGCAGCGTGCACTTCTCGAGGATCTTGAAGTCCTCGGTGCCGTCCTTCTTCTTCGCGACGTGCTCCATCAGAACGATCACGCGCTTGACGCCCGCCACGAGGTCCATCGCGCCGCCCATGCCCTTGACCATCTTGCCGGGGATCATCCAGTTGGCGAGGTCGCCCTCGGTGCTCACCTGCATCGCGCCGAGGATCGACAGGTTGATCTTGCCGCCGCGGATCATCGCGAAGCTGTCGTGGCTGCCGAAGATGGCCGAGCCGGGGATGGTGGTCACGGTCTGCTTGCCGGCGTTGATGAGGTCGGCGTCGACGTTGTCTTCGGTCGGAAAGGCGCCGATGCCGAGCATGCCGTTCTCGCTCTGCAGCCAGACTTCCTTGGTGCCGGTGTGGTTGGCCACCAGCGTCGGGATGCCGATGCCCAGGTTCACGTAGAAGCCGTCTTCGAGTTCTTGGGCGGCACGGGCCGCCATCTGGTCTTGGGTCCAGGGCATCTCAGGCTCCTTCTTTCTTGTTGACGGGCACGGTCGGCACGGGCTGCTCGCTGCCGGCCGCGGCCTGCGCAATGGCCGCCTGGGCCTCGACCTTGGCGGCAGCCGCATCGACCGGCGCCGAGGCGCTCACCGTGCGCTTCTCGATGCGCTTCTCGGGCGTCGCGTTGAGCACGATGCGGTGCACATAGATGCCCGGCAGGTGGATGTCGTCAGGTGCCAGCTCGCCCACCTCGACGATCTTCTCGACCTCGACGATGCAGACCTTGCCGGCCATCGCGGCGGCCGGGTTGAAGTTGCGCGCCGTGAGGCGAAAGCGCAGGTTGCCCGACTTGTCGGCCACGTCGGCCTTGACCAGCGCCACGTCGGGCACCAGCGAGCGTTCCATGACGTAGGTCTCGCCGTCGAACTCGCGCAGTTCCTTGCCTTCGGCCACTTGCGTGCCCACGCCGGTCTTGGTGAAGAAGGCCGGAATGCCGGCGCCGCCCGCGCGCAGCTTCTCGGCCAGCGTGCCCTGCGGCGTGAATTCGAGGGCCAGTTCGCCCGCGAGGTACTGGCGCTCGAACTCCTTGTTCTCGCCCACGTACGACGCGATCATCTTCTTGATCTGGCGGGTTTCGAGCAGCTTGCCGAGGCCGAAGCCGTCGACGCCCGCGTTGTTCGAGATGACGGTGAGGTTCTGCGCGCCGGAGTCCTTGAGCGCCTCGATCAGCGCTTCGGGAATGCCGCACAGGCCGAAGCCGCCGACCGCGAGCATCTGCCCGTCGGCCACGACCCCCTTGAGTGCCGCGTCTGCGGAGGGATAAATCTTGTTCACTCGGGCTCCTTGATGGAATGGTGAAGAGTGGGTGGGTGATTGGGTGGGAAGCCGTCAACGATACTACGTACCCGCATACGTAGTATTTCGTAATGGTGACCCCCGATGCCCGAGATCGATTACCGGCTGGCTTTTGAGCATGCACCCGTCGGCATGGTGGTTTCGAGCAACCGCACCATCGTGGCGTGCAACCTGCGCGTGTGCGAGATCTTCGGCGCAACGCCCTCCGCGCTGGTGGGGCATTCGTTCAGCATCCTGTACCCGAGCGTGGCCGAATTCGAGCGCATCGGCAAGCGCATGGAACCGTTCCTGAACGCCAACGGCAACTACGCCGACAACCGCATGATGAAGCGCCTGGGCGGCCTGCATGGCGCGATGGCCGGCGAGACCTTCTGGTGCCATGTCACCGGCCATGCGATGAACCGCGCCGCGCCGCACGAGGCCGGCATCTGGACCTTCGAGGACCTGGGCTCGCGCCGCGCGGTGAAGGCCGAGCTCACGCCGCGCGAGCGCGAGGTGGCGGCGCAGGTGATGCAAGGGCTGACCTCCAAGGAGATCGGCAAGGCGCTGGGCATCAGCCACCGCACGGTCGAGCTGCACCGGGCGCGGCTGATGCGCAAGTACGCGGCGGCGACCACCGCGGAGCTGGTGCAGAAGCTCATCGCGGGCTAGGGCCCGCGGGTCCGGCCTTCGTGTTTCGTCTGTAATCCGCGCCCGCTTCATCTGCATCGAAGCCCGGGCGGACGCAATTCGCGCGGAACGCGCGGCGCCGAGAGTACGGGACATCGACTCCCTTCCACCCCTCTCCGCACAAGGACCCAGACCCATGAACCGCCGCTCTTTCTCCGCCGCCATCGTCGCAGGCGTTGCCGCATCCACCCTCTCCACGCGGGGCCTCGCGCAGACGCTGGCCCCTGGCGTGCGCAACGTGGTGCTGGTGCACGGCGCCTATGCCGACGGCTCGTGCTGGTCCGATGTGATCGGGCGGCTGCAGCAGGCGGGGCTGAAGGCCACCGCGGTGCAGAACCCGCTGACCTCGCTGGCCGACGACGTCGAAGCCACGCGGCGCATCCTGGCCTTGCAGGACGGCCCGACGGTGCTGGTCGGCCATTCGTGGGCCGGCACGGTGATCAGCGAGGCCGGTGTCGACCCGAAGGTATCGGCGCTGGTCTACGTGGCCGCGCGTGCACCCGATGCCGGCGAAGACTACGGCGCACTCGCCGCGAAGTTCCCCACGCCGCCCGCCTCGGCCGGCCTGGTCAAGGCCAACGGCTTTGCGCAGCTGGGCGAAGAGGCGTTCCTGCGCGACTTTGCAGGCGACCTCGATCCGGCCAGGGCGCGCGTGCTGTACGCCGTGCAGGGCCGCATCTCCGACACGCTTTTCACCTCGCGCACCACGCAGGCCGCATGGCGCACCAAGCCCTCTTGGTACGCCGTATCGACCCAGGACCGCACCACCTCGCCCGAGCTGGAGCGCTTCCTGGCCCAGCGCATGAAGGCGAAAACGATCGAGATCGAATCCAGCCATCTCTCGCTGATTTCACATCCCGACCGGATCGCCAACCTGATCCTGGAGGCGGCGGGAAGTTCCAGGACCTGAACGCCCGATCGTTGCGAAAACGGAAACGCCGCGTCGACAAAAGCCGCGTGTCGCTCCCCATTCGGAGGTCTATCTTCGAACCCATGCGAACAAGCCGTTCGCAGTCACTCAGGAGTATTTGATATGTCCACAGCCATTCATTCCGAAAAGAACCTCCTTCAGCAAACCCGGCTGTCGGTCGCCCAGGTCCACGCCATCGCCACGCACCGCCTGCCGGTGACCCTGACGCTGGCGGCGATCATCCTGTCGGTGCTCGGCGTCAAGGCGTAGCAGCGGTCTGGTTCAATCGGGTGCCCCACTTCCCGGGCCACCCGACATGACCGACATTCCGCGCGACATCCTCCCGTTCTGGGAGAAGTTCCAGGCCACCATCGGCGCCGACGTTTCCTCCCGCTTCTGCGAGGCGTTTCACTTCGACGACAACGAGGCCGGCGCCACTGAACTGGCGCAACTCGTGCTCGACGGAAAGAAGCGGGCCACGGCCAGCCTGGAATGGACCTTCGAGGCCACCGACAGGCCCCGCCCCAAGCCTGGCGACCTCAGCGTGGTGACCGACTGGCAAGGCCGGCCACTGTGCGTGATCGAAACCCGCAGCGTGGTCGTCATGCCCTTCGAGGAGGTCGGTGAAGACTTCGCGGCCCGCGAGGGCGAAGGCGACAGCTCGCTGCGCTATTGGCGCGAGGGCCACTGGCAATACTTCAGCGGCGAATGCGAGCGCATCGGCCGCACGCCCGACCTGCGCATGCCGGTGCTGTGCGAGAGCTTCGAGGTCGTCTACCGCGCAGGTTGACGACGCGTCGCCGATTTCAGTCCGGCTTCGCGAGCTCGGAAATCTCGATGAGATTGAGGTCGGGATCGCGCACATAGACCGAGCGGATGCGCGAGGTCGCGCCCGTGCGCATGACCGGACCTTCGATGATCGGCACGACCCTCTCGCCCAAACGTTCGATGACCGCTTCGAGCGGCACGCTGGCGATGAAGCACAGGTCCAGCGAACCGGGCGTGGGCACATCGGCCTTCGGCTCGAACTCGTGCCCCTTCACATGCAGGTTGATCTTCTGGTTGCCGAAGCGGAAGGCCTTGCGGCCGGCGCCGAAGGTCTCCAGCGTCATGCCCAGCGCGTCGACGTAGAAGCGCACGCAGGCCTCTTCGTTAGCGGTCGTGAGCACCAGGTGGTCCAGGTGGTCGATCATGGGGGTCTTTCTCCTTGTGCGGACGCAGGCGACTCTAGAAGCAGATCGCGATGAAGAGAAGTGCCCATTCGGCAGCGAGGCGTCGCGAACTACGAAGGCCAGGACGGGCGCCGCGCTGTCGCCCGCAGCGAAGCTGCTGGTTCAGCACCTTCTCGAAGGCCGGTGAGCCTGCGAAACGGCCGCTCGCTCACACCATCCGCTTCACCGCCCCGATCCATTTCTCGAACGACTTCATCTGGTCGCCTACGAACTTGCGCGTGGCCTCGTCGGTGCAGTTTCCCTCGGCATCGAACTTGCCGCCCGCCCCGCCGATGAACACTTCGGGCTTTACCCGCACCATCGCATTCACGAACAGCATCACGCGCCGCACCGCATGTCGTACTGAACCCGAGCACCGCCCAGCGGGCCCGGCGATGCCGACAGCAGGGCCACCGGCTTGTGCGCGAAGGGCTGGTCTTCGCCACGGCTGAGCCAGTCGATCGCGTTGGCGCAGGGCCACGGCGCGGGGAAGCGATCTCGCGGCAGGCACATTTTCATTGCGCGCAAGAACAAGACCGATGCCGGCCCCGCGAGGCTGAACGAAAGACTGACTTGCCCCGTCGTGCGGGAGCCGCCAGACTTTGCCCATGACCTCGCTCCCGCATCCATGACGACCAGCAAGCTCGCGCAGCGCCTGTCGGCTGTCCCCTCCACCTTGCGGATCCCCCTGGCCGCGCGCGCGTCCGGCGACGCCATCTTCCCGCAGGTGGCCGTGCGGGACGCCTACGCCGCCGCCATCCTCGAGAAGATCCGCGACGACGGGCAGGCGCTTCCGGAAGACCGGGCGACCATCTACGGCATCCTCGCGCGCACGCGGCGCTTTCGCAGCCTCGCGCAGGATTTTCTGAAACGGCATCCCGGCGCCCACGTGGTGAACATGGGCTGCGGCCTGAGCCACTACTTCCAGTGGCTGGACGACGACAAGTCGCGCATGACCGATGCCGACCTGCCCGAGGTGCTCGCGCTGCGCCGCGAGCTGATTCCCGAGACCCATCCGCGCCACGACGTGCGCGAGCTCGACCTGACCGCGCCCGACTGGTGGGACCAACTCGGCCTGCCGAAAAAGCGCAACGCGCCACCGGTCTTCCTCTTCACCGAGGGCGTGCTCATGTACCTGAAGCCGGAGACCGTGCAGGCAGTGCTCGCCGCCTTCGGCGAGCGGGCGCCCGCGGGCTCGGTGCTGGCCTTCGATGCGATGTGCTGGATCGCCACCGGCCGCGCGCGCAACCATCCGTCGGTGCGGCCGACGGGCGCCGAGTTTCTCTGGGGCCTGCGCCGGCCCGCCGACCTGACCGAACCGCATCCGCGCCTGCGGCTGGACGGCACCTACCGCGTGATGGAGGGCCTGGGCCTGGCCTACACGGTGCTCGGCCCGGTGTTCAGGATGGTCTTCGGCGTGCCCCTTTATGCGGTGTATGCGCTGAGCGCCGTGGACACGATGGCGCCGGCCGATACATAAACGCACAATTTTCCGAATCGGCGGCTTTGTCCGGCCCGCATTGCGCGGAATGGCTGACGCGGGGTGTCCCGCGCAGTGCGGCAAGCTGGCGGTTGTTCCTATCGCGGAAAATCATCATTCCGCGCTTCGCCTCGCTTTCCCCCTCCTCCAAAGACTCGAACCCTCAAGAAACACATGCTTGATCGCCGATCCTTCCTTGCCGCAGGTGGTGCCGCCGCCGTACTCGCCGCCCTTGGACTGCCCGAAGAGGCGCTGGCCGCCAACGGCCTGCAACTGAGCCAGCCCTCTCCCTTCTCGTTCGATCGGCTCGTCGAGCAGGCCAAGCGGTTGGCCGCGCAGCCTTACGTCGCCGCCACGCCGCTCGCCCCCGACGTGCTCGAGAAGATCGACTACGACGCCCACGGCAAGATCAGGTTCGACCCCGCCAACGCCCTCTTCCGCGAAGGGCCCGGCGCGTTCCCCGTCACCTTCTTCCATCTCGGCCGCTTCTTCCAGACGCCGGTGCGCATGCATGTGCTGGAGAACACCGACGGCGACGCCTTCGCCCGCGAGCTGCTCTACAGCCCCGACTACTTCTCGATGCCGCCCGACAGCCCCGCGCGCGCGCTGCCGCCCGGCGCAGGCTTCGCGGGTTTTCGCCTGCAGGAAAGCCGCCTGGGCGACCAGGGCAAGCTCGACTGGCAGAAGAACGACTGGGTCGCCTTCCTGGGCGCCTCCTACTTCCGCGCGATCGGCGAGCTGTACCAGTACGGTCTCTCGGCGCGCGGCCTCGCGCTCGACGTGGCGGTGCCCGACAAGCCCGAGGAATTCCCCACCTTCACTCGCTTCTATTTCGAGACGCCGGCCGCGAACAACACCACCTCGATGACCGTCTACGCGCTGCTCGAAGGGCCGAGCGTGACGGGCGTCTTCAAGTTCATCATGCAGCGCGGCAAGGCGGTGATCATGGACATCGATTCGCGCCTGTTCCTGCGCCGCGACGTGGCGCGCATGGGCCTCGTGCCGCTCACCTCGATGTACTGGTACTCCGAGACCATCAAGCCCACCGCCATCGACTGGCGGCCCGAGGTGCACGACTCCGACGGCCTCGCGATCTGGAACGGCGCGGGCGAGCGCATCTGGCGCCCGCTCAACAACCCCACGCAGACACGTGCGTCCGCCTTCGCCGACACCAAGCCGCGCGGCTTCGGCCTCTTGCAGCGCGACCGCTCGTTCGACCACTACCAGGACGGCGTCAATTACGAGAAGCGCCCGAGCCTCTGGATCGAACCGCTGGGCGACTGGGGCGAAGGCTCGGTGCAGCTCATCGAGATTCCGACCGACGACGAGATCCACGACAACGTCGTCGCCTTCTGGGTGCCCAAGGCCGATGCCAAGGCCGGCGCGAGCTACAGCCTGCAGTACCGGCTGCACTGGACCGACCAGGAACCCTTTCCCTCGCCGCTCGCGCGCTGCGTGGCCACGCGCATCGGTCGCGGCGGCCAGCCGGGCCAGCCGCGGCCGCAGGGCGTGCGCAAGTTCATGGTCGAGTTCATCGGCCAGCCGCTCACCACCGTGCCCTTCGGCGTGAAGCCCGAGCTGGTGCTCACGGCGCCGCGCGGCAAGTTCTCGTACGTCTTCGCCGAGGCCGTGCCCAACGGCGTGCCCGGCCACTGGCGCGCGCAGTTCGACTTCACGCCCGAAGGCAACGAGCCGATCGACATGCGGCTCTACCTGAAGAACGGCGATCAGACGTTGACGGAGACCTGGCTGTACCAGTACCAGCCGGGTTGAGTTTCTTCAACGCGCTGCGCGTGCGTTGTGGGGCGCAAAGAGCTCCACCGCCCAGTCGACGAACACGCGCAGCTTGGCGCTCAGGTGCCGGTTGGTCGGGTACACCACGTGCAGCGGATACGGGTCGGGCGCCCAGCCCTGCAGTATCTCGACCAGCGCGCCGCTTGCCAGGTAGGGGGCGGCCATCACATCGAAGGTCTGTGCCACGCCGATCCCGGTGAGCGTCGCACTCAGGTGCGCGGTGCTCTCGTTCACACCGACCACGGTGTGGCCGTGGATCTCGATGCGTTCCTCGCCGCGCCCATAGCGCAGCGGAATCGGCCGGTTGCTCAACGACGAGAAATAGCCCACCACGCGGTGCGTGCCGTCGCCCAGGTCCGCCGGCGTCTTCGGGACACCGTGGCGCGCCAGATAGCCCGGGGTCGCGCAGGTCACGAAAGGCAAGGTCGCGATGCGGCGCGCCACGAGCGTCTGGTCGTTCAATTCACCGGCACGGATCACGCAGTCGACCGCATCGCCGATCAGGTTCACCGGCCGGTCGCTCACGCCGATCTCGAGTTCGATCTCCGGATAGCGCGCATGGAACACCGGCAGCTGCGGAATCAGGATCATGTTGGCCAGCGAGGAGCCGACGTCCACCCGCAGCCTTCCGCGCGGATTGGCTTGCGCATTCGTCAGGTCCGATTCGATGTCCTCCAGCTCGGCCAGCACGCGCGCGGTGCGCTCGTAGTAGGCCGCCCCTTCGGGCGTGACGGTCACGCGCCGCGTCGTGCGCTGCAGCAGCTTCACGCGCAGGTGCGTCTCCAGCTGCTGCACCATCTTCGTCACGGTGGGCTTGGGCATCTGCAGCGAATCGGCCGCGCGGGTGAAGGTGCCGGCCTCGACCACCCGGGCGAAGACGCGCATGGCGGTGATCTGGTCCATCGCGGGATTATTAGTGATCCGGAAATAAAGATGTCCCGCGCGGCCTCTTGGTCTGCGAGGGGATGACGCCCAAACTGCCTTTCATCGTCAACGCTGCCTCGCAGCAATTTCCAAGGAAGAAAGCAGTCATGTCCCAACTCAAGCTCAACGACAAGATCGCCCTCGTCACCGGCGGCACCAGCGGTATCGGCCTGGCCACCGCGCAGCGCTTCGTGGCCGAAGGCGCCCATGTGTTCATCACGGGCCGCCGCCAGGCCGAACTCGATGCCGCGGTGAAAACCATCGGCCGCAACGTGACCGGCGTGCTCGGCGACGTCTCGAAGCTCGCCGACCTCGACAAGCTCTACGCCACCATCAAGGAACAGAAGGGCCGGCTCGACGTGCTGTTCGCCAACGCGGGCGGCGGCAGCCTGTTGCCGCTGGGCCAGATCACCGAAGAACACTTCGACAAGACCTTCAACACCAACGTGCGCGGCCTGCTCTTCACCGTGCAGAAGGCGCTGCCGCTGATGCCCAAGGGCGCCTCGATCGTTCTCAACGCCTCGATCACCAGCATCAAGGGCACGCCGGCCTTCAGCGTCTACAGCGCGACCAAGGCGGCGGTGCGCAGCTTCGCGCGCAGCTGGGCGGTGGACTTGAAGGATGCCGGCATCCGCATCAATGCGGTGAGCCCGGGCACGGTGCCGACTCCGGCCTATGAGTTGCTGGGCCTCACGCCGGAACAGGTGAAAGGCTTCATCGAGATGCAGGCGCAGACGATCCCGTTGGGCCGGGTCGGCACGCCGGATGAAATCGCGAAGGCCGTTGTATTTCTGGCCTCCGACGACAGCAGCTTCGTGAACGGCACGGAGCTCTTCGTCGACGGAGGCATGGCGCAGATCTGATCGATCAGCGCTTGGTGACCGACACCAGCTCGACTTCGAAGTTCAGCGTGGCGTTCGGCGGAATCACGCCGCCCGCGCCGCGCGAACCGTAGGCGATCGACGGCGGGCAGGTCAGCTTGGCCTTGCCGCCCGGCTTCATCTTCTGCACGCCTTCGGTCCAGCACGGGATCACGCCGTTGAGCGGGAACTCGGTGGGCTCGCCGCGCTTGTAGGAGCTGTCGAACTCCTTGCCGGTGTCGGGGAAGGTGCCGCGGTAGTGGACCTTGACCGTGTCGGTCGCGGCGGGCGATGCGCCGGTGCCTTCCTTGAGCGACTGGTAGATCAGCCCGCTGGGCGTGGTCACCGGTGCCGAAACGCCGCCGGGCGCGGTGACTGCGGCGGTTTGCGCAAAGGCTGCGGGGATGGCGAGGACGGACACGAGAGCGGCACAGAAAAGAGTCTTCACGAAACACCTCGGAGATTGAAAGACCTCGATTATGGCCAGCGCCTGCATCGCCTCGATGTAGCGCGATGTAGGTAGTGGAACGACCCTTGCTTTGCTGGATGTGCACTGTCAACATCCACGAAGAGAGGAAGCCTCCATGCACTCCACCGAAGCCACGCCGGCCGCATCGACTGTCCAGGCCGGCACGGGTCACCTGAAGAAGGTCCTGGGCCCCATCCAGCTCTGGGGCATCGCGGTGGGCCTCGTCATCTCCGGTGAGTACTTTGGTTGGAGCTACGGCTGGAACACCGCCGGCACGCTCGGCTTCCTGGTCGCCACGCTGCTGGTGGCCACGATGTACACCACCTTCATCTTCAGCTTCACCGAACTCTCGACCGCGATTCCGCATGCGGGCGGCCCCTTCGCCTATGCGCGGCGCGCCTTCGGGCCGACCGGCGGCTTCGTGGCGGGCTTCGCGACGCTGATCGAATTCGTCTTCGCGCCGCCGGCCATCGCGCTGGCCATCGGTGCCTACCTCAACGTGCAGTTCCCGGGCATCAACCCGAAGTGGTTCGCACTCGGGGCGTACGTGATCTTCATCGGGCTCAACTGGATCGGCGTCGGCATCGCGGCGGCCTTCGAGCTCTTCGTGACGGTGCTCGCGATCTTCGAGCTGCTGGTGTTCATGGGCGTGGTCACGCCGGGCTGGACGCTGGCGAACTTCGTCGCCAATGGCTGGGCCGGCGGCAACGTGCTCAATGGCGCCGCGATCTCGGGCATCTTCGCGTCGATCCCGTTCGCGATCTGGTTCTTCCTCGCCATCGAAGGCGCGGCCATGGCGGCCGAAGAAGCGCGCGATCCGCACCGCACCATTCCCATCGCCTACACCACCGGCATCGTCACGCTGGTGGTGCTGGCCTTCGGCGTGATGATCTTCGCGGGTGGCGTGGGCGACTGGCGCAAGCTCGCCAACATCAACGACCCGCTGCCGCAGGCGATGAAGGCGGTGGTGGGCGACAACAGCGGCTGGCTGCACATGCTGGTGTGGATCGGGCTCTTCGGGCTCATCGCCTCGTTCCACGGAATCATCATGGGCTACTCGCGCCAGATATTCGCGCTGGCGCGCGCCGGTTATCTGCCGGCCTACTTCGCGGGCCTGAGCCCGCGCTTCGACACGCCGCACCGCGCGCTGCTGGCCGGCGGCGTCATCGGCGTGATCGCGATCTTCAGCGACGAGTGGGTGCAGTTCGGCGGCCAGACGCTCACCGCCAACATCGTGACCATGGCGGTGCTCGGCGCGATCGTGATGTACCTCATCTCGATGGCCGCGCTCTTCAAGCTGCGCAGGAGCGAGCCCGACCTGCTGCGCACCTACCGCGCGCCCTTCTACCCCGTGTTCCCGGCGATCGCGCTCGGCCTGGGCGTGGTGTGCCTCGGTGCGATGGTGTGGTTCAACTTCATGCTGACGGTGCTGTTCCTGGTGCTGATGGCCGCGGCTTACGGCTACTTCCTTTTGACCTCTTCGCAGCGCAAGGCGGCCGCGCCCGACGAGATGCTGTCTTCCTCGGCCACCAACGCCTGAGCCCACGCCTGAACGATGCGCTACCGCACCACCATCGCAGAACAGGTCTTCACCTTCGACGACCTGAAGCAGGTCATGGCCTTCGCCAGCCCCGCGCGCTCGGGCGACTACCTCGCGGGTGTCGGCGCCGCCACCGCGCAGCAGCGCATGGCCGCGCGCCATGTGCTGGCCGAGACGCCGCTCAAGCAGTTCCTGACCGAAGCGCTCATTCCCTACGAAAGCGACAACATCACGCGGCTCATCATCGACGGCCACGACGCAGCGGCTTTCGCGCCGGTGTCGCACCTCACGGTCGGCGACTTCCGCAACTGGCTGCTGTCCGACGAAGCCACGACCGCCACGCTCACCGCACTCGCGCCCGGCCTCACGCCCGAGATGGTGGCGGCCGTGTCCAAGCTCATGCGCAACCAGGACCTGGTGTCGGTCGCGAAGAAGTGCAACGTGGTCACGCGCTTTCGCAACACCGTCGGCCTGCCCGGCCACCTGTCGGTGCGGCTGCAACCCAACCACCCGACCGACGACCTGCGCGGCGTGGCCGCGTCCACGCTCGACGGCCTGCTCTACGGCGCGGGCGATGCGGTGATCGGCCTGAACCCGGCCTCCGACAGCATGCCGGTGCTGGGCCAGTTGCTGCACATGCTCGACGAGGTGATCCAGCGCTTCGAGATCCCCACGCAGAGCTGCGTGCTCACGCATGTGACCAACACGCTCAAGCTCGCGGAGGCCGGCGCGCCGGTGGACCTGGTGTTCCAGTCGATCGCCGGCACCGAAAAGGCGAACCTCTCGTTCGGCGTCACGCCCGAGCTGCTCGACGAGGCCTATGCGGCAGCGCTCGCCCTCAAGCGCGGCACCGTCGGCGACAACGTCATGTACTTCGAGACCGGCCAGGGCAGCGCGCTCTCGGCCAATGCCAACTTCGGGGTCGACCAGCAGACCTGCGAGGTGCGCGCCTATGCGCTGGCACGGCGCTACAAGCCCTTTCTCATCAACACGGTGGTCGGCTTCATCGGGCCGGAGTACCTGTACGACGGCAAGCAGATCATCCGCGCCGGCCTCGAAGACCACTTCTGCGGCAAGCTGCTGGGCCTGCCCATCGGCTGCGACATCTGCTACACGAACCACGCCGAAGCCGACCAGGACGACATGGACACCCTGCTCGTGCTGCTGGGCACTGCGGGCATCAACTTCATCATGGGCATTCCGGGCGCGGACGATGTGATGCTCAACTACCAGAGCACCTCGTTCCACGACGCGCTGTTCCTGCGCCAGACGCTGGGCCTGAAGCGCGCGCCCGAGTTCGAGGCCTGGCTGCAGCGCATGCAGATCACCGATGCGGCGGGGCAGCTTGCGCCGCCCTCTTCCAACCGCCTGCTGGCCGACATGAGCGGGCTCAAGGCCCTTGAATCGTGAGCGATGCCGTCACACCGAATCCCTGGGCGCAATGGCGCTCCGCCACGCCCGCGCGCCTCGCACTCGGCCGCGCCGGCGCCGGCATGCCCACCGACGAGACGCTGCGCTTCGGCTGGGCGCATGCGATGGCGCGGGATGCGATCCATGCCGCACTCGATGTCGATGCGCTCGAAGTCACGCTGAGCTCGCAGCACTGGGAAGTGGCCCGCGCCCGCAGCCGTGCGGCGGACCGCACCACCTACCTGCGCCGCCCCGACCTGGGCCGTCAGCTCGACGACCAGGACGACGGGCGCCTGCGCGGCATCGGCCGCTACGGCTGCGATGTCTGCGTCGTCATCGGCGATGGCCTTTCCTCGCTCGCGGTGGCGCGCCATGCCGCACCGCTGCTCGCCGCCCTGCGCGCGCAGTTGCCGGCCGACACGCGCTTTTCGCCCGTGGTCATCGCCACGCAGGCGCGCGTGGCGCTGGCCGACGAAGTGGGCGAGCTGTTTGGCGCGATGCTCTCGGTGATGCTGATCGGCGAGCGGCCGGGCTTGAGTTCACCCGACAGCCTCGGCATCTACCTGACCCATTCGCCCAAGCGCGGGCTGAACGATGCGGCGCGCAACTGCATCTCCAATGTGCGGCCCGAAGGCTTGCCCTATGAAGCCGCAGCGTTCAAGCTCGCATGGCTGATGCGCGAGTCCCTGCGCCGGGGGCTCACCGGCGTCGAGCTCAAGGACGAGAGCGACCTTGCGGTGCTGGAGCGGCACGACGCGCGCAGACCGGGACTGCCCGGATAAGAGGTCCGGCATCCTCGCAACCGCCAACCCCAGGCATGGAGACCCGAATGAGAAAACTCAAAGTCATGGAGCACATGTCGCTGGACGGTGTGATCCAGTCCTCCGGCGAAGACGATTTCCCCTACACCGACTGGACCACGCCGTATCGGACGCCCGCCGGCCGGGATGAAGTCTTCGCCGCGCACGGCGGGCGCTTCGACCTGCTGCTCGGCCGTCGCACCTACGACCTGTGGTCGCAGGTCTGGCCCAAGGCGCCGAGCAGTCCGATGTCGGACAGCTTGAAAGCGGCGACCAAGTATGTCGCGACCCACCGTCCGGAAAGTCTTGCGTGGGGCCCGTTCGAGGGCCTGGGACCGGACATCGTCGAGAGCGTTCGACGCCTCAAGTCGCAGGCTGGCCCCGACCTTGTGCTCTGGGGCAGCTCCACGCTGACGTCGACGCTGCTCGCGCACGGGCTTGTCGATGAAGTCGTGCTGATCGTCTATCCGGTCCTGCTCGGCACGGGGAAGCGCTTCTTTGCGCAGGGGACCCCGCCACGCGCCTTCGAGCTCATCGGCACCAAGGCAATGCCGTCCGGCGTCATCCTCAGTACCTACAAAGTCATCGGGCCTTTGAAGACCGGGTAGTCCGGTCGGCCACCATCGCGAGAGTTCGGCTACGCCGCATTCATCGGGAGAAGGATGCAGCAGATGGTCGGCCTGGCGCTCAGCCGGTGTAGTGGGCCGTGATTCCCCCGTATGCGAACACCGCGACCAGCAGCATGGCAAGGCCGATATCAAGAATCAGCGAGGGCCTGGGCGGTCTTTTCCGCAGGAGTATCTGCACCACCGTACCAATGACGAAATAGACAAACGCCGTGCACAGGCCGATCAGATAGAAGATCAGGACCATTTCGAAAGCCTTCTGGCCTTCGCCCGGGTATGACTCTCCCCATGCGACATGCGCCAGGGGCAAGGCAGCGACGACGCACAGGGCCAGAATGAATCGAAGCCCGACCTGCAGTGTGTGGCGAAGCGCGGGGTTCATCCGTTCGGTGGAAGGATTGGCGATGTCCATGTCATGTTCGCTCGTCTTCTGCTGCTGCTGGGCGCGCGTCAGTCCCGAGACCACCAAAGCTCCAGCGCAAAGTACCGGTTGTCGGACGCGCGCGCCATGTAGATGTTGGCCTGCATGTCCGAGCCGGCATCCTCGAACGACCAGAGCACTTCGTCCGGACCCAGGTCCTCGCGAAGAAGTGCAACCAGCTTCTTCGCCATGCCGATGGACGCATCGGTAGGTGGTGCGCTGTCGCCTTGCGCGCCCTGAAGCCACTTTCCGAGCTGCTCGATGCTCAGCGTTCCGGCGACGGGACTGCGGCGCGGATCGCGGAACCTGAAGTGCGCCTGGTTGGCGCCCTCGACGTATGTCCACAACGCGCCGCCCTCGGGGTATGCCTCGTGCGAGGCGTGGCAGAGCGCATCGAGGAAACTGAGCGTCTGGCTGGACAGCATCCGTGAATCATACGAAGTCCGCATCCGCGATGGACGCCCCGGGGTTGAACCAGGCGACTTCGTCCAAGCGCGCCGGCTGGGCGCGGCCGCCTTTTTTTCATGCCGGGTGCAAATGGTTTGAACCCGCGCTCCATCGGGACCGACTCACCACCAGATGCGCAATCCGCCATCCAGGTAGTCAGCCTCCCTTCCCGGGTTGCCACCTTCAAAAATCAGGGAGATCAAGGAAACATCATGAAGATCGCTCGGAAATTCTTTGCTGCAGCCTCGGTGCTCGTCGTTCTTGCCGTCCATGCCGCAACCGCGTCGGCCTGGACCGTCCCCAACAAGGCGGACGACAAGGGGAATCGAACAATCACCTGCAAGGACGGCACGCAGTTCACGCACAACGGTACCTACCAGAACGCACTGGATTCGGCCGTAGGCTTGTGCAAGAACCACCAAGGCTACGTGAGCATCAGCCCAGTGCAGATCGAGCGGTCCCGGGCGGAGCTTCCCAATCGAGCGGCGCTGCTGGAGAGTGGCCCCGGCGATGCAAATGGCGGCGGCTCGAGTGCCCATGGAACTGCGGCCAGGCAAGGCGTTCGCGCCGGCGAAGGTCGCGGCCAATAAGACGGAAACACGGTTCGTCGAGACGACGCGCCATCGCTTTGCAGGCGCGCTTCGATTCACCATCAGATACGCATTCGACCATCCAGGTGTTCAACCTTCCATTCCAGGTTGCCACCTTCAAAAAATCAGAGGCCAAGGAACATCATGAAGATCGCTCAAAACCTGGTTGCCGCCGTCTCGGCGCTCATCATTCTTGCCGCTCACGCCGCAACGGCGTCGGCCTACACCATGCCAAAGGAGGCCGACAAGAAAGGGAATCGGGTCATCACTTGCAATGACAAGACGCAATTCACGCACAACGGCACCTATGCGGATGCAGAGGTTCAAGCCAAGAAGTTGTGCGAGGGTCATCAGGGCTACGTGAGCATCGGCCCCGTGCAGCCCGAACGACTCCGGGAAGCCCGCTCCCACCAGGATGCGCTGCTGGAGAACGGCCCCATCGATGCGAACGGCGGCGGAGCAAGCGCACCCGCAGCACAAGCCCGACCGGGTGTTCGCGCCGGCGTGGGACGAGGTCAATAAGGGCACAGCGGTTGATCGAAATGGCGCCCGCCATTCCACGATCGATCGCGGACGACCGGCGTTCCAGGCAGTGCCGAAGCCCGGCGACGCCAGCACTGCCGCAGCGCCGTCATCCCTGCTACATTGCGCCGATGGAAGAGGGAGACCCGGTACACCTGCACGAACTGGTCGCTCGCATTGCCGCGCGAAATGCCGGCAGCGAGCCAGCCATGGCGCTCCTGTACAAGGCCCTGGCAGGTGCTGTTTTCTCCTTTGTCCGCCGCCGCCTGTCGACGGCCGACGACGCAACCGTCCAAGGTGTCGTGGTTGACAGCATGTATGAGGTGTGGCGTTCGGCCGATCACTTCGAAGGCAAGGCCGAGGTGAAAACCTGGGTGCTCGGCATCGCACGCCACAAGATGCTCGATGCCGTGCGCAACCGCCCGCCCGGTCAACATGACGACATCGACGACCATGCGGAGACCCTGATCGATGAAAGCGCCGACGTCACCGCCCAATTGGCCAGCAAGCAGCGCGCCGAATGGCTCGCCTACTGCATGGGAAAGCTGCCCGAGGACCAACGCGAAAGCCTGCACCTGCTGCTGGTCGAAGGTCTTCCGGTCGAAGAGATCGCGGCGATCCAGAGTTGCCCGGGCGGAACTGTCAAGACACGCGTATTCCACGCCAAGGCCAAACTCAAGAACTGCCTGGCGAAGTGGTTGCGCGAAGACACGCGCTCCTGACTCACGCCGATCTGAACTGAACACCCCCCGCGCGACACACTTCCATGGCCGAGCAAGATCTCCCATCACCCGACGCCGACGACCCGTCCGGATTGGCACGCGTGCGGGAACTGCTTCCCTGGTATGCGATGGGCGCTTTGCCGGTGAACGAGTCCGCCTTCATCGATCAGTGGCTGGCCGCGGCCCCGGCGCACACGGTGATCGATCTTCAGGCCGAGATCGCCTGGCTGCGTGGTGCCGCAATCGCCGCCAGGGAGTCCGTGCCCGAAGCAAGACTGGATGCCGGATGGGACATGTTGAGTCAGCGCATTGCCGCAGAAGCACCATCGACACGCAACCTCTCCGCAACCCGGCCAACACCGCGCGGGCCATCATGGTTGCAAGGCCGCATCGAGGCTTTGTCGAACTGGCTCGCACCACGCGGGGCCGGCTTTGCGATGGGGGCGGCAGCCGTGATACTGGTGCAAGCTGGTGTGATCGGCGCGATGCTGTTGCGGACGCCCGCCGAGCAGGAACCCCTTTCGGGCGTTCCGGCAATCAACGTTCCGAGCGGCAGCGCGGTGCTGACTGTCGCCTTCCGTGCGGGCGTCGCCGAATCCGACCTGCGCGGCCTGCTGTTGCAGAACCACGCAGAGATCGTGAGCGGCCCCAGCGCACTCGGTCTGTATCGTATTGCCGTGCCTGCTGCAGAGGCCACAGCCGCATTGGCCGCCTTTGCCGCGGCCGGCACCGTGGTCGAATCGGTTCAACGGGAGCCATGAGCATGACGCGGACGGAAAGTCGATTGCGCCGAACTGCTGCGATCTGCACACAGGGCCTTTGCCTGACGTTCTGCATGCCGCTCATCCTGCCAGCCTCTGCGCAACAGGTTGTGGAGCCTCGCCAGGAACCGCGTGCCGAGCGGCGCGAGACGCATTCGGGCTTCGGGATTTCGCTCTCGGTCAACGACCTCCTGCGCGGTGCATCTGCATTGGCGCGCGCCGTCACCGCGCAAGATGATGCGGTCTACGAAACCGGCCAGTTGCTCGTGCTCTGGGCCGACGCTGTGCAGGCACAGGCGGGGCTCGATCAACTGGCGCAGCGTGAGCAATTGCGACCGACTGCGCGTCACGCCCTCGCCTCGCTCGGCGGCGAATTGGCCGTATTCCAGTTCGCGACGCAAGCGGAAGCCGAACGCTGGCGTACGCAATTGCGCGCAAGCTATCCGGACTGGATCGTGGACTTCAACGCGCGGGCGGAGAGCCTGCAAGCGCCGCAGTGGAGCGAGGGCGGCGCGATGCTCAATCCCGCCAATGCCGCCTCCGCACCGTCGACCGTGCCATCGACGAGCGCGCGCCTCTACGCGCTGCGCATGCTGGGCTTGCTGCCTCGTCCCGCCGCGCGGCCGGGGCCGCCCGTCCGCATCGGCGTGATCGACACTCCCCTCGCGCCACCAGCGACGCGCCCCGACCGGCGGGCGGGCATCCTGGACGGTGGTGCCATCGTCGAGCACAGCGTCCTGGCCGCCAGCGACATCCCCGCATCATCTGCGCACGGCACGGCCGTTGCACAACTGCTTTTTGGCCGCGCATTGAAGACGGTCGACTTCGTGGGTTCGGCTCCACCGGGCCCGGTGTGGTGGGCCACCGCGTTGCGCCAGGTCGGCGAGCGCCAGAGCACCAACACGGTCCTGCTTGCGCAGGCGTTCGACTGGCTTGCGAGCCAACGGGTCCAGCTTCTGAACCTGAGTGCCGGCGGTGCGGGTGACGATATCCTGAAGGCTGTGACGGCGAGGCTGCTTGCGCTCGACATCACCCTGGTTGCCGCCGCCGGAAATCGGCCCGATGCCAAGCCCGTCTATCCGGCCGCTTATGCCGGCGTGTGGGCCGTGGGTGCGGTCGATGCCGCCCGCCAGCGCTACAGCCAGGGCAGCCGCGGCGACTACCTGAGCTTCGCGGCCCCGGGTGTCGACGTCTGGGTGCCCGATATCGAGGCCCTGGCCGCGCCGCAGGCTACGGGGGCAGAAGCGCCAGGACGCTACCTGAGCGGAACTTCATTCGCGGCAGCGCTCGCCACCGGCACGCTGGCTTGGCTGCCCCCCACCGTCTGGGCCATGACGGGCAGCGCCCGGTTGCAGCGGGCGTGCCAGTCCGCCCTGCCTGTGGTCCCCATGCAGGGCTGCGGGCTGCTTCAAGCCACTCGCTGAATCTGCATTGCAGGAAGTTTGAACCGGCGGCGCCGTTCCCGCGACTCATCTGTATCCGACAGGACTTCTGTCCAGCCGACGGGTCGGATGAAGGGAAGACGGCGCCCCTTGAGGACGAAGCGCTGCGCGTTGCTCCAACCATTCAAGGAATCCAAATGAAGTTCACACGATTGCTCCAGGCTACCCTGCTGATCCTCTCCGCCGCAGGCCTGCAAGCGGCGAATGCGGAATCGCGCGCCGGCGACACGGGAAGTCCAGGCCTCCCGATGCCCGTTCAGAATGCGTCGACACCGCAGGTCGCACACATCGACGCTTCGCCTTCACGTGCACCGCGAGGCACGCAGGAAGCGCAGCGGTTCGTACGCGGGCCATCTCCTAGGTGGTGTCCGGAAGGCTCCAGGCCGCCCTGCAATGACTTCGGCATCCCGAGGGTTCCCGGCTTCCCGAGATGACGGATGCGGGGCATTTCGATGCGGCGAGCTCTCAAGCACTCACACGCATCGACCGCCTCTTCTCGATCAAATTCGCAGTCGAGGAGGATGCCGCACCTATCGGCGCACCATAGAGTCCGATCGTGTCCCTGGCTGTGTTGTCGACCGCAGCTGCGCGATCTGATCTTCCAGTTGCTGCGCCTTCGCGTTGGCCTCATCGAGTTGGACTTTGAGTTGGGCTTTGAGTTGGTCGAACACTTGAAGGTCTGCTGCCCGCGGAATCATGAGTTCGTTCTCACTCATGTACAGGCGATCACGCCGGCTTGCATAGAAAATCGATGATGCGCTCCATTGCCTCCGCACTTGCGATCGACGCCTGGATCGCGCTGTTGAACAGCGGCATGGGAACGGGCTGCGGCAGAACCTCCCACGCCGACGCGCAGAAGACAAGCACGCCAGCGAGCAGAGTCGGGACGGCCTTTGCCATCGGGGAACGCTTGCGCACAACAATCCAACCCACGCCTGTCACCGCAGCCAGGATGGCGGTCATCTTCACGACGTTGATGCCGAAGGCCGCGGCGACTTCCCAAGGCCCCCAGAATGCAGCGACGACCAGCGGTAGAACGAGCGTTGCCGTCACCAGCAACCATCCCAATGTGTCCGTGGCAACGCCTCTATCGATTTACCTCCAAGGCAATTTACCTGCACTGCCTGTTTTCAATTCGCGGCTCATTGGCTCGTCCACCGAGCGGTGCGAGTCGCGCCGCTGCGTACGTCTTCATGTTGTGCCTGAGGAGCACAGATCATTGACCTGCAGGGCGGCCGCGCACGGCGAACTCGCAGACGGCCCACACCAGTGCCTGTCCCGACGATTGCCCCGTCGCAACTTCCATGGCCGCGTTTGCCTCGTTGGCGGAACGCTCCATCCGTTGCACGACCGTGCCCTTCAAAGCGTGGCCCGCAAACTTCACGATGCTCTGATCAGCGAGCCGCTCGCCTTTGCAGTCGATCCTGACGGTTCGCGCTTCCGAAAGGTACTGTGCGCCGTTCGGCGCCTGCTGTACGGTCGCCTGATCGAAAAGGATCGACACGGTGTAGACACCGTCCGGCTGTTTGCGCAAGCTGTCGACGTCCAGGTAGAGCGAGGTCCCGTCGGCTGTCTTGGCACCAACACGCCGCCAGTCGAGCGCATGAGTGGCGCCAGCAAAGCACATGCAGAAGGTGAAGGCAAGAAACCAACGGGTCAGACAGGACTGGAGATGCATTTCATGGTGGCTTGAATTGGAAGCAGATCAAGCAGGCTCCTACGCAGTGGGCTCACGTCTGCTTCGGGTCGACTGTAGCCTCGCGCACAGCCGCTGCAAAGAGCCCCGGTGCAGGCACCTGCATGCCTCCAAAGCGACCGACTGCACCGGCAATGCCGGGCCGAAAAAAGCGCCCTCCACCTATGCCGATCACGCGCCGCCAGCCCTTCCCGGGTTTCTGAGCAAGCTCGCCACACACCCACCCAGTGCAGCCAAAGCCGCCACCGCCAGTCCCCAGTGCACCGCACCGGCTGACGGCAACAAGCCAAACATCAAACTCATCATCAGGCTGCCAAGCGTCAACCCGGTGAGCCGGGCGGTGCCTTGCGCGCCACCGGCTGCGCCGCTGCGCTCCTTCGGTGCCGAGAGCAGCATGTTCTGGTTGTTGGGCGTCTGGAAGAAACCGAAGCCCAGGCCGGCGAGGCCCGTGAACACGGCGATCGGCAAAGCCGGGTTGCCGTGCAGCGGCCACAGGGCACACAGCGCCAGGCCGCTCGCGAAGCACGCGCTTCCGGCCGCGCACAGCCAGGCACCTGGCACGCGCTGGGCCAGGCGAGCCGACAGCGGTGCGGCCAGCATCACCGCCAAGGGCCAGGGGGTCATCAGGAGGCCGGCAGTCACCGCGCTCTGGCCGAGCTCGTGCTGGATGTAGAACGGCAGCGCCACAAGGGCCGCCATCTGGCCGGTGAAGCAGCACACCGAGGCGATGACCGAGATCCGAAAGGAATGCACGCGCAGCAGGTCGAGCGGAATCAATGGTGCAGCCTTGGGCATCTCGCGCCGAACCAGCAGGACCATGCAGATGGCCGACAACGCGAGCAATGCGCCGCCGTGCAACGGATGCACCACCAGCCGGTCGCTCCCCAGCACGAAAGAGGCGAACATGGCCGCGTTGAGCGCGATGCTCCAGACGTCGATGGGGCGCACCGAGCGCGGCGGGCTCGGCAACCCTGCACAGGCGGCGAGCACGAGAAGGCCGATCGGCAGGTTCACCGCAAAGAGCCACGGCCAGCTTGCCGCGGAGAGTATGAAAGCGCCCAGCGTGGGGCCCGACGCCGAAGCGGCCGCGATGGCCAGCGCATTCCAGGCGATGGAGCGCGCCAGCAATCGACGCGGATAGGTGAAGCGCAGCAACGCCAAACCCAGGGGCATCACGGCCGCGCTGCCCAGGCCCTGAAGGCATCTCGCCGCCACGAGCCATGGCAGCGACGGGGCCAGCGCGCACAACACCGAGGCCGCGGTGAACAGCACGACGCCGCCCGCGAACACGCGCCGATACCCGAACCGCTCCCCGACGGCAGAAGCCGGCAACAGGAACATGACCACGGCCAGCTGGTAGGCCGTGATGATCCACACGGCATCGCCGGGTGCCGCCTGCAACTGCCGGGCAATGCCCGGCAGTGCGATGTTGGCGATGGCGCCATCGAGCACCACCAGCACGCCTGCGCCCAGGATCGCGGCAACGGCCGCGAAGCGCCGCGGCAGAGGCAGGCCGTCGACGTCGTTCGCCTCGTGGGCTTCGCCGGCGCGGGCGGTCGTGGAAGAAGGGTTCGATCGAAGCGTGGACGACAACATGATGGGCAACTGGAGGAGGCACGCTGTATCGCGCCAGGCCAGCTTAGGACTGCGCGCACGGCTTGCACAGCGCGTGGCGCGCAGCTTGTCCCTGCATGCGGCGCCTGTCGAAATCTTTCCGGTCGTGCTAGGTTCGGGCATGCCGACAGATGCCGACCTGAACCTGCTGTTTGCGCTGAACGCACTTCTTTCCGAGGGCAGCGTCGCGAAGGCCGCCGAGCGCCTGGGCCTGAGCGAATCGGCCATGAGCCGGGCGCTCGCGCGGCTGCGCGAATCGACCGGCGACCAGCTCCTCGTGCGCGCGGGTCGCGCCATGGTGCTCACGCCGCATGCGCTGGCACTGCGCGACCGCGTAAGGGAGCTGGTGCAGGCGTCGAGTGCGGTGCTCCAGCCGGCCGGCGCGAGCATGGACCCGCGCACGCTCGAGCACCTGTTCACCATCCGGGCCAACGACGGCTTCATCGAGGGCTTCGCGCATCAACTGGTGGCGCGCGCCGCGCACGAAGCACCCGGCGTTCGCCTGCGCTTCGCACCCAAGCCGGACAAGGACGTGCGGCCCCTGCGCGAAGGCTTGATCGATCTCGATATCGGTGTCCTCGGCGAGTCGGGGCCGGAGGTTCGCGTGCAGGCGCTCTTTCGCGACCGATTCATCGCGGTGGTGCGCGAGGGCCATCCCCTGCTCGCCGGGGGCGAGATCACCGCAGAGCGCTACGCCGCCTGCGACCACGTGGTCACTTCACGCCACGGCCGGACCGTGGGTCCGGTGGACGACGCGCTCACGGCGATGGGCCTGGTGCGCAACACCGCCGTCGTGGTGCCCAGCTTCAGCACCGCCTTGTCGATTGCGGCCGCAACCGACCTGGTGGCATTGATACCGGCCTCCTACTTCCAACACCTCAGAGCACGGGGCACGCTGCAATCGTTCCCGCTGCCGATGCCCACGGAACAGATCACCATCTCGCAGATGTGGCATCCACGCCTCGACGGGGATCCTGCGCATCGGTGGCTGCGTGGGGTGGTGCTGGAAGTCTGCCGGCCGCTGAACGAGCGGACAGGGGCGCCGTGACTGCGTTCGAGCTTCGGCTTCGAACGCCATCGAGCCTTGTCGCGACAAGGCCCGGCACGGCACTCACTTCGCCTTCGCCGTGGCGGTCGCCACCGGCTTGAGCGAATCGCGCACCTTGGCCACCTGCGCGGCCGTCACGGCCTCGCCCCGATTGCCCCAGCTGCCGCGCGCGAAGCTCAGCACGCTGGCCACATCGGCATCGGTCAGGCGCCAGCCGAAATCGGGCATGGCGATGGGCGCCGGTGCCGTCGGAGCGGTGGCAGGCGTTGCAGTTGTTCAGGTAGACCATCGCGCCGCTGTTGCCTTCGACCGTGCCGTTGCGCAGCGCCACCGCCGTGGGATGCTTCGGCGCGGCGGCGACCAGCGAGGCCTGCGACGGCGCGGCAGGTGCATCGGGCCTGGCACCCAGCGATTGCAGGTAGGCCGCCACGGCCTGCAGATCCTGCGTCGACAGGTGCTGCGTGCTGTTCTGCACCACATCGACCATCGCGCCGAATGCGGCCGTGTGGCCGGTGCGCCCGGTCTGCAGGTACTGCACGATGTCTTCGGCCGGCCACTGCGCCATGCTCGGCCGGTCGGTGTGGCGCAGGGGTTGCGCATACCAGCCGTCGACGACCGTGCCCGAGAGAAACAGCTCGCCCTTGCGCTCGCTTGCGGCCTTGACGCCGCCCAGCATGCTGCGCGGCGTATGGCAATCGCCGCAGTGGCCCAGGCCCTGCACCAGGTAGGCGCCGCGGTTCCACTCGGCGCTGCGCGTGCTGTCGGGCTGGTAGACGCCCCTGTCGAGATAGATCCAGTTCCATCCCATCATCAGGCCGCGCATGCTGAACGGCCACGGCAGGTCGGTGGGCGGCGGCTTCTGCGCCACGGGCTCGACGCCGTTGCGAAAGTAGACGAAGAGCGCGTGCATGTCCTCGTCGTTCACGCGGGCGAACGACGGGTACGGCATGGCGGGGTACAGGCGGTGGCCGTCCCTGGCAACGCCTTCACGCAATGCGCGGGCGAACTCGGCTTCGGTATAGGCACCGATGCCGGCCGTGGGATCGGGCGAGATGTTGGTCGAGACCGGCGCAGGAATCCGCGCCGCTCCGGAGATGTCTCGTCTTTCATCGCGTTCTGTGCGGCGGATGCCGCCTGTTGTGGTGCGAGGCATCGATCATGGCGGCGATGCACGCCATGCCGTTTAGGAAAGCGGCTTGCCTATGATGCAAGGCGCGCAAGCCAACGACCACATCCGGAGACGACATGACAAGCAACCGCTACCCCCTCGCCGAACTCGAGAACCTGCCCGAGGACATCCGCACCGCGATCCTCGCCGTGCAGGAAAAGGCCGGCTTCGTGCCCAACGTGTTCCTCGGCCTTGCGCGCCGTCCGGCCGAATGGCGCGCCTTCTTCGCGTACCACGACGCGCTGATGCTCAAGGAGGAAGGCTCGCTCACCAAGGGCGACCGCGAGATGATCGTCACCACCACCAGTGCCGCCAACCAGTGCCTCTACTGCGTGGTGGCGCACGGCGCGCTGCTGCGCATCTACGAGAAGAAGCCGCTGGTGGCCGACCAGGTGGCGGTGAACTACCGCAAGGCCGACATCACGCCGCGCCAGCGCGCGATGCTCGATTTCGCGATGAAGGTCTGCGACCGCTCGCACGAGATCGACGACAGCGACTTCCCGCCGCTGCATGCCCACGGCTTCGACGACGAGGACATCTGGGACATCGCGGCCATCACCGCCTTCTTCGGCCTGAGCAACCGCCTGGCGAGCTTCAGCGGCATGCAGCCGAACAACGAGTTCTTCCTGATGGGGCGGCTGCCGCGCGAGAAGAAGTAGAGGCTTTCGACCAGGCTTTCAGTCAGGCCTTCGCGCGGCAGGAGGCCAGCGCATCCAGCGCCGGCTTGTAGGTGGGCGTGTTCACGTCCATCACCCCGAGCACCGTGTGATAGAGGTTGTCGTGCGTGAGCGGCGCATCGAGCCCCGCCTCCATGCACGAGCGCGAGAGCTTGCGGCGCTCGCTCAGGCCTTCGCCGAACCAGGTGACCATCGGCACGTGCTTCTGCGCTTCGGGCGCGAAGCTGTACGGCACGCCGTGCAGGAACAGGCCGTACTCGCCGAGCGATTCACCGTGGTCGCTCACGTACAGCATTCCGGGGTCGTACTGCTTCGATTGGGCCTGCAGCCAGTCGATCGTGCGGGCGAGGAAGCGGTCGGTCTCGGCGATGGAGTTGTCGTAGACGTTCATCAGCTCGTTGTGGCCGCACTCGGCCAGCGCGTTGGTCTTGCACTCGGGCGTGAAGCGCTTCACATCGGGCGAGGAGCGCTTGTAGTAGGCCGGCCCGTGGCTGCCCATCTGGTGCATCACCAGCACCACGCCCTTGGCGCGGCGCTCGGCCGGGAGCGCCGCGATGCGTGCGTCGAGGTTCTTGAGCATCACGTCGTCCAGGCACTCGTCGCCGTCGCACAGCGCCTTCTTCGTGGCCGCATCGAGTCCGTCGAAGGCCGATGCGTTGGGGATGCGCGTGCACACGTCCTTGCAGCCGGCCTGGTTGTCGAGCCAGAGCACGGCCAGGCCCGAGGCCTGCAGCACGTCGACCAGGTTCTCGTAGTCGTCCTTGCGCGATTCGTAGCCCTGCTTGCCCAGCGGCGAGAACATGCACGGCACCGAGGCCAGCGTGTTGGTGCCGCACGAATGCACGTCGCGATAGCTCAGCACGCCGCGCCTGGCCAGTTCGGGCGTGGTGTCGCGCGCATAGCCGTTGAGGGCGAAGTGGTCCGCCCGCGCCGTTTCGCCCACCACCACCACGAACATCGGCGGGCGCACCTGTGCCGCGTAGCTAGCGCCGAGCGAAGTACCCGCAGTGATCGGAATCAGCTTGCCGCTGCGCTTGAATAGCGGCTTGATGAACACGGCCCCCGTCGAGTAGAGGCTCGCGATCGGGTTCATCATGTAGCGCAGGTGGATGTTGTTGCGCATCAGCGGTGCGAGCTGCCGGTTCATCGCCACGCCGGTGCCCAGCGCCACCACCACGGCCAGCAGCAGCAGGGCCGCGTTGCGCCAGAGCTTCGAGAGAAAGCCCATCGGCGCGATGCGCACGCGCCAGAGCATCAACCCCGCGGGCAATGCGACGAGCAGCACGTTGAAGGCCATGCGCCAGCTCAGCAGGTCGCGCGCTTCGTTCGGATCGGTCTGCAGCGCGTTGGCGATCATGGTCGGGTCCATGACGACGCGGTACTCCAGCATGTAGTGCTGCGCCACCGCGGCCAACACGACCACCAGGAACCACAGCGGCTTGAGCCAGCGCGTCCAGGCCGTGAGCGAGAGCATCGCCACCGTGCCGCACAGCGTGAGCAGGCTCATGGCGATGACCGTCGGCAGGTAGGTGCTGGGCGCCCCGCCGATGCGGGCCAACTCGTTCCACAGCGGCCAGTTGGTGGTCAGTACCAGGTAGAGGCCGAGCCAGAGCATGACCAGCGCGGCCGATCGCGGACGCGCGAGCCACTGGTCGAAACGTTGCCACAGCGTGCCAGGCGACGGAAAGTGTGGCGCAGAAGCCTCGGAAAGAGGTGCGCTGTGCACAGGTGCAGGCTCGATACGCGAAAAAGACATGCAGCGACTGTAAAGACGCTGCCTGAAAGGAGCCTGAACTCGTCGTTCAGGCCGTGTTCAGGCTCGCCGTGCGCGCGCTCGCCTGCGGCGGGCCGGCATTCTGGCAAGCGCGAGGCTCAGGGGACGGCTCACACCACGCTCGACCATGATCGACACCAGCGCCCCCAGCAGCACGGCCGCGGCGATGTCCGAGGGAAAGTGCAGCCCCAGGTAGAGGCGGCTCCAGCCCACCACCGCCGCCACCGCGAGCGCCGCCAGCATGGGCGGACGCTGCGGCAGGCACCACAGCGAGAAGGCGGCGGCGAAGGTCGTGGCCGTGTGCAGGCTCGGGAAGCCCGGCCGCACGCCCTGCTCCGCCCACTGGATGCCCAGGCCGTAGGCCGCGGGCCTGGGGAACGGCAGCGCCGAGCGGAACACGTTCACCACGACCCAGGTCGCCAGCACGCTCACCAGCGCGGTGAAAAGCACATAGCGCCAGCGCTTGTCGAACATCGCGCCCGCGATGATCGTCACGGCCAGCAGCGCAGGCAGCACCTCGGAGGCGAAACGGGCCAATTCGATGAGCCACAGCGACGCGGACGCACCCGCGTTGAGCCATCCGAACAGGGCGAAATCAAGAGCTTGCATGGTGAAGAGGTGCTGCCGCTTCGGGCAGATCGGACAGGCGGGGATCACGGCGCGTCACTGCCACGTCGATGGCGAACCCGACCGCCCAGCAGACCCATGCGGTCCAGAGCGTGTGGCTCATGTAGTGGGCGCCGCGCAACTGCTGCGACAGGCCCAGCGCCAGGCCGGCGACCACTGCCACGCCCAGCCAGATGAATGCCGCGCGGGACGAAACCCGGCGCAGCACGAAGTAGCCGCCGACGTAGGCGAACGCGGCCGAGGCGTGTCCGGCCGGGAAGCACCCGCCCGCCCCGCCGTCGTCGACACCCCACGACCAGTGCGACACATAGCGCGCGACGCCACCGAATTCCTTCAGGTCCCAAGGACAGCTGGTGTCGCTGAAATGCTTGATGAGACTGATGGCCAGCACCGAGGCCAGCACGGTCGACGCGAGCTGCACCCGCTCCCGCGTGGCGAGCCTGCGCAGCAGGCCCACCGGCCAGCGGATGGCCGCGAACAGCCCGATCACCAGCAGCCAGCTCAGGTTTCTGGCGCCTTCGTGCATCACGTGGACCAGGAAGGGGTTCTCGCGCCACGGAAAGCCCATCGGCGTGCCGGCCATGCGTGCCAGCCAGAGGTCGCCGCCGGAGGCGTCCCACGTCATCAACAAGGCCAGTGCGAGCAAGGTCAGGACTCCGGGACGGAGATTCGCGGTGCGTGTCATGTAAAAAACCAGGCCTCGACAAAAACTGGCGCGAGCCTACGTTCGCGAAATGAACCCAGTCTGAAGCGACCTGAACGAATCCTGACGCGGCCTCCCGCCGCCCTGCGGCGCTAGACTTCGTGTTTTTCAGAGACACACCGCGTGCGCATATTGCTTGTCGAAGATGACACTTCCTTGGCAGATGCCGTGTGCAGCTATCTGCTGGCCAAGGCTTTCGTCGTCGACGTCGCATCGAGCCTGGCCGAAGCGCGCGGCGCCCTGCTCTCGGTGCAGTACGCGGCCGTGCTGCTCGACCTGCACCTGGGCGATGGCGACGGCCTCTCGCTGCTGCCGCAGGTGCGCGCGCTGCGCGAGCCCCCCATCGTCATCGTGCTCACGGCGCGCGACCAGGTCACCGACCGCATCCGCGGGCTCGACGCCGGCGCCGACGACTACCTCATCAAGCCTTACGACCCCGCGGAACTGCTGGCCCGGCTGCGCGCGGTCGAGCGGCGCCGCAGCGCCAACACCTCGCCCGTGCTGCAGTTCGGCACGCTGGAGATCGACCTGGCCCACGACCGCGTGCGCAAGGACGGCAGCGCGGTCGTTCTGACTCAGAAGGAATGGGCCCTGCTGCGCGTGATGGCCACGCGCCCCGAGCGCATCCACACGCGCGAGAACCTCGCCGATGCGCTCTACGGCTTCGGCGACGAGGCCGACAGCAACACGCTCGAGGTCTTCATCAGCCGCCTGCGCCGCAAGCTGGGCAAGAGCCACATCCAGACGCTGCGCGGCCTCGGCTACCGGCTGTCGTTCTCGGCGGACGACGAGGAATGAGCGCCCGGCTTGCCAACGGTCGCGACTCGCTGGCCGGGCGCCTGACGCGCACGCTCATCGTGTGGGTCGGCGGCGTGTGGCTCCTGTGCGTGCTGGCCGTGGTCTGGTATGTGGACCGCGAGATCAACCACAACTTCGACAACGAGCTGGTCGAGGTATCGCACCGCATGTTCGACATGGCCGTGCAGGAGCTCGACAAGCTGCAGCACAAGGGCGATGCACCGCCCGCCGCGCCGCTGGTCGCACCCAAGCAACTGTTCGCCGAAGACGCGGTGATGTACCAGGTGGTCGACATCCACGAGCATGTGCTGCTGCGTTCGGCCGAGACGCCCGCCGACACCTTCGATGTTCCGCTCGCTCCCGGCTTCGCCAACAACCCGACCTGGCGCATCTACACCGTGCGGCATCCGACGCTCGGCCTCTACTTCCAGGTGGCCGACCCGCTCGACGAGCGCCGCCGCGCGCTCAACCGCACATTGTTCGGCCTGATCATTCCGCTCGGCGCGGTGCTGCCGCTGCTTGCGCTGGTGCTGCGCAACGTGGCGCGCACCGAGCTGCGCGTGCTGCAGGAGCTCGCGGGCGAGATCGAGAAGCGCAGCGGCGCCGACCTGCGGCCGATCACGCTGCCCGGATTGCCGCAGGAGCTGCGCTCGGTGGGCGACCATGTCAACAGCCTGCTGGAGCGGCTGTCGCAGTCGCTCGACGTGGAACGCGCGCTCGCCGCCAACGCAGCCCACGAGCTGCGCACGCCGCTGGCCGCCGCGCGCCTTCGTTTGCAGACCGCGCTCGACCATGACTTGAAGCGCGACGACGTGCAGGGCGCGCTCCAGGCGCTGCAGATGCTGAGCCACCGCACCGAGAAGCTGCTGCAGCTCTCGCGTGCGGAATCGGGCGCATCGCTCACGCGTGCGAGGGTCGACCTGGTCCAGCTCGCGGGGACCGTGGCGCAGGAGTTCTGGCAAGACCCGTTGAACAACGAGCGCCTGAAGCTCAAGGTGCCCGACAGCGCGGCGCCGGTGACCCTCGGCGATGTCGACGCGCTGGCGATCGCGCTGCGCAACCTCGTGGAGAACGCGCTGCGCTACGGCGGCGGCGGACGCGTGCTGATCGAGGTGGCGGCGCCGTGCACGCTGGTGGTGAGGGACTTCGGCGCCGGTGTCAGCGAGACGCAGCTCAAGACGCTGCAGCAACGCCACGTGCGGCACGGCTCCGACCGCGCGGGTTACGGACTGGGGTTGTCGATCGTGGGCACGATTGTCGAGAAGCACAACGCCAAGCTCGAACTCACGTCGCCCCCAGCAGGCGCGGCGCAGGGGTTCGAGGCGCGGATCGTGTTGCGGCCGGCCTAGCGTGCCTTCTTCGGCACGAAGTCGTTGCCGTTGTCGAAGCCGAACTGGCCGGCCTTGTACATGCCTGCCATCTTCCTGACCAGATGCTCGCGCACGGCCTTCGGCAAGGCGAAGAACTCGGCATTGGCCCTTGTGCTCCGGTCGCCGTCCAGGTCGCCGGTGATGGCGTGGATCACCACCTTGCGGCCCTGATGGAACGCGATGATCTTGATGGCGCCCGAGAAGTCGTCGCTGTCGAAACTGTTCGCACCGGTCGGTGCGAAGAAGCGATAGACTAGTATCGGCTCGACCAGCCCGTCCCCATCGAGATCGGCGAACTCGAAGAGCTTCGACCTGAAGTTGATGCCGGCATCGTCCTTGCCGGCAAAGTCGCGAATCGACCATTGCCGCGTCAGTGCACCATCGCTTCCCACCTTGAAGAGCGTGGCCTGGATGACCGAGCACAGCGTCTCGCCGGTGAATGGCAAGTCCTGCTTCTCGGCGAGCAGCAACGCGTAGCTGCCCGATCTGTCGGTGTAGCAATAGCGCTTGAACACCGGCAGTTCGATGCCGGCCTTCTTCACCGCATCGGCGTTCAGGAACGGCGCGTCGGCCGGGCATGCGCTCTTCTCGGCCTGCATCTGCGCCTGGGCATGGCTCGCGGTGGCGAGCAGCGCGAACATGGCGAGCGCCATTACCTTGCGTTTCATCGTGCGGCTACTCGCTCACCAGTTCGCGCAGCCACTCCGGCAACGCCAACGCCTTCTGCTTCGGAAAATCCACCCAGATCGTCGTCGCCCCGCCCGCTGCGCAGATCACATCGGGCGCTTCCTCGCGCGCCATCGTGCCCCAGCTCTCGAAGGTGGTGCGTCCCGGGTCGCTCACATACATCTTCAGCAGCACGTTGCCCGGGTATTCGATCTGCCGGTAGAAGTTGCAGAAGGCATTGACGATCACCATGCCCTCGCCGCCCGGCTCGGGCTCGAAGCCGATCGAACGCATCCAGTCGATGCGCGCGGTTTCGAGGTAGCGGAAGTAGGTGCCGTTGTTCAGGTTTATATGCATGATTGACAACGGTTCTGCGAGCATCGCGAATGTGGAAAAAGAATGAGTTTCAGACGATTGATGCAGAAAGAAGGCGCTGTACGCCAGCATACGCATGCTGCGTATTCCAGGCGTACCTGCCTCTTCGGAGGCGTCCACGCCTTCTGGCACCGCCGTGACATGAGGGCCCTCTCCTCGAATAACCTTCCTTGTCCTGTATCCCGGTTAATGATGTCCTGCTTGGGGACCGCGAAGTTCTGAGCCGGGGCTTCCCGGTTCGGTAATGGTTTCGGGCCGATTTGGGAATGGGGCAGCGGCACGATGCTGGTTAGGCTTGGGCGCCGTATTCGATCACCGAGTCGCCCGGCATGAAAAACCTCCCTTCCCCCTTCCTGACAGCTGCGCTGGCAGCGGTCATTGCGTTGACCGGCTGCGCCACGTCCATTCGTCCGGACAGGGACGATCCCGAGGTCGTCCAGGAGCGCGCCTTGCAGCAGGCCGCCGCGTTGACGCAGAAGATGACGCTGCAGCGTCGGCTCGACAGGGTGGCCACGCCGCTGCTGACGCGCAACGTCCCGTCGTGCGGGGCGGATGTGCAGTCGAGCCTGGGTGCGCGCATCGCGAATGTCTGGAGCTTCGACGAGGACGAGCGGGTCGCGGCGCGGCAGGAGTTCGGCGTCGGTGAGCGTCTGGCCGTGTTGTGGCCGATGACCGCACAGGATTCCAGCGGCGACCGGCTTCAGCGGGGCGACGTTCTGGTTTCCGTCAATGGCGAGACGTTGGGCAAAGGACAGTCGGGCGTCGATCGGATGGACGAGCTTCTGCGTCATGCGCCTGGCGAATCCAGGGCGCCGATGCAAGTGGTGGTGGAGCGAGGCGGGCAGCATGCCGCCTTGGCGATCGTGCCCACTGCCGTTTGCAGCTACCCCGCGATCGTGCAGCTGAGCGGCGACTTCAATGCGTACAACGATGGACAGAAGATCCTCGTCAATTCGGCGTTGATGGCGTTCTTTCCGGAGGACCGCGACCTGGCCGTCGTGCTGGGACACGAGCTGGCGCACGGCACCCTGGGCCACCTGAACAAGAAGGTCTGGGTGCGCGTGATGACCGGCCTGGTGGATGCCACCTTCGGCGACACTGGCCTGGTCAAGGACCATCTCTCGGCGCCTTTCTTCAGGCGCTATGAAGCCGAAGCCGACTACGCCGGCCTGTACATGACGGCGGCTGCGGGATACGACGTGGTGGGGGCAGAAAAAGTGTGGCGCGAATTCGGCATTCACACCGCGTCCGGTACGGACAGCCTCACGAGCACGCATCCCGCCTCGGCGGAACGCTACGTTGCCTTGAGGCGCACGGTCGAAGAGATCCAGGCCCTGAAGAAGACCAACGTATCGTCGGTCGCAGGCTCAGCGGCTCACTGAACAACAGACCTTGGTCTTTTCGAGGCTGAGGCGCCTTGCGCGAACTCCAGTTTTTCTTTTGGCGCGCGCGAGGCCACGATAGCTCCGCGTTGATGACATGTGGAGAACATCGATGGCATCCGAACTCAACCAGATCACCGGCTGGTCGCTGCGCTGGCGCATCTTCCTCACGAGCCATTCTCACCTCGTGGCGGCGTTCGCCGCGGCGGGGCGGCCAATTCGATCAACAAGCACGTCCAGGTGGACTTACCGAGCATCGCTGAGCGGATCAAAGTCGAGCGGCATCGTCCAAGCAGCCACTGCGGTGTTGCACTGGCTGCCATGAGCGGCGCTCACGAGCGCAGAGGGACTGTAGTCGAGGAGGCACGATAGACCTTGGCGGGCAGGACCAGGACAGGGTTGAGACACGCGCGCATGTGTGCTGGCGTGTTTGGTAATGACTTGACCCTATGAGCCACCCTATCCTGCGCGGAATCCACTCGGTGGATTTGAGCAGCGAAATAGAAATTCGAGACACCACCTCGGCATTTGCAGGTCGGCCCCGGATTTCGAATCGATTTCGCTTCCTCAAACGTTTCGATGTCTCACTAACGAAAAGGGAAAAGGGAGAAATGAAAAAGATCAACGTGGCCGTACTGACGGCAACCGTGTTGCTGGCCGCCTGCGGTGGTGGCGGAAGTGATGGCGGCTTCTCGGGATTTCCGCCGGATTCGCAAGGGTCCGGCACCGACCCAGGTACGAACCCCGGTAACAACCCAGGTACGAACCCCGGTAACAACCCAGGTACCAACCCCGGTACGAACCCAGGTACAAACCCAGGCACCAACCCAGGCACCAACCCAGGCACCCCCCCCACCCCGGCGCCCGCACAGTACGAAGTTACGTCGTCGGCCTGGAACGGCGACAGAGAGAGCTACGTCGCCTCGAACCCCGCGCTCATGAAACAACTGAACGAACAGGGCGCCAAGGGAAGCGTGCAGATGACGCGGCTGAGCAATGGAACGAAAGCCCTTTACGTCAATCCGCAGTCGATGAACGACAAGTACATCTACAAGGAATTCACGCTCACGTTCTCCGGGCGGGATGGATGGAGCCAAGCCAGCATCGCGCTTCAAACCCGGTTGGAAGAAGAAGGTGCCAAGGGCTACGTGCTGCATTCCCTGCTCGGCGACACGAGTACGCTCGACGATTCGCTCAATGCGATCAGAAAGGCCAGCTTCATCCTGGTCAAGAACCAGAGCCTTTCCGCTACGTATTCCTACAGCAAGTTCGACTACAACCGGATGATGCCGGTGGATTTCGTAGCGAAGCTCAACGAGTTGGGGCAGCAAGGCTATCGCTTCCTCAACGGCGAACTGGGCCTCAGCCCGAACTCCAATGTGCTGCTCGTCAAGAGGACGGATGCCGCCGCGCCGGCAGCGATCTACACCTACGCGTTCGACAACGTCGTCGCGGATCCCAAACCTCAACTCACCAGCCGCGGCGCGGCGGGATATCGTTACAAGGGCTACTTCGAATACTTTGCCAACCCCACTCCAGGTGGACAGTCGGTAGAAGGCACCTTCAATGTCTACGAGCTCGACAGCAGCCAGCCGGCAGCGATCACCTATCGCTTCTCCGACAGCTTCGCGGGTGGACCGGTCGCTCTGGACACACCCGAAGGATTGGCCCGCTTGAATGAGCAGGCCAATCAGGGATTTTTCTACACCGGCCTGCGCATTCCCACCAATTCGGATGCGACGATCTTTGTGGACTACGCAGTCTATGTAGGAGGCCGGCTCCTGTCGAACCTCAATGCCGGGGGTGCAGTGTTCTTTCCCTGACGCGCAAAGGCCGCTGGGTTGGATCCTGGCGGCCTCCCGCTGAAGGACAGGCCGCTACCTATCCACGCCCCAATGCGCGGCAGCGGCCGCGCATCCACCGCCTCGCCATCGACGATGGAGTGTCCGCTCGCCATCCGGGTGCAGCGTGCGCAGTTCGTCACGGCTGGCAGAGGTCAGCACCCGTTCTCAAATGCACGCGCATCGGCTTGCGCGGCGCTCACAAGGATGGTGGGACGTGGTTGAGCAAGCAGTTGGCTTCGGCCAGCGGGACAGCATCTAGTTTGCGTTGCACCCGGGGAATAAGATGGCATAGGCTGGTACAGATGTCATGCAGTCGGGTACAGCAACCGGTCAGGTCATCACAACTGAACGCCCAGTTGAGCTGCGTGAAACGCTGGGTGGCCTGGACCATTGCCCGACCGCAAGCTCCGTCCGGCTCAATCTGATTCGGGATACCGATCAAGATATTGGCCACTTGCTAGCAGGAGACAACCATCATGTTGAATCGTCGCGAGGTGCTAGCGGGCGTCACGGCATCGCTTGCAGCCCCATTGGCAACGGCGAACGTCCAACTTCCGGAGCCTCTGCGGATCGTCATGCCTTTCGCTGCCGGCGGGGCGTTGGACGGGATGGCTCGCCTCTTTGCGGAAACCTATCGGCAGAAAACGGGGCACAACTGCATCGTTGAGAACAAACCGGGCGCATCCACCACCATCGGCGCGGCGGAGGTGTCTAGGTCGAAGCCTGATGGCTCCGTGCTTTTGTGGACGACGGGCGGGCACCTGACAAGCGGGGTGCTGATGAAAAAGCTTCCGTACCATCCCATCGGGGGCTTCACTCCGCTGACCATGGTGTACACCACCGATGGGTTTGCGCTTCTTCATCGTGCGAACGGCCCGTTCAATTCGGTGGCGGATGTGATTGCCGCAGCGAAGAAGGACCCGGGAAAGATCAGCTACGCATCTGCCGGCAATGGCAATACAACCCATGTTGTGGGCGCGTTGTTCGCCAAGAGCGCCGGGATCGAGCTGATTCATGTGCCGTACAAGAACGCGCCATTTGCCGATCTCATCAGCGGTGCGGTGGACATCACTTTCATCGCTACATCTTCGGTGCTCCAGTACATCGAGTCCCAGCGCCTCAGGGCGCTGGCAATCACCGGCACCCGGCGTGCAGAAGCGCTGCCGGAGGTACCAACGCTCGCCGAGCTTGGCATACCGGGTGTCGATGTTCCTGTATGGATCGGATTGCTCGCCCCGCCCAAGATGCCATCCAGTGTCCTGGGGGCGCTGTACAAGCGGGTGGGCACGACGCTGTCGGATCCGTCATTCCAAGCCAAGATGCTGGGGTTCGGGAACAAGGTATCGGGTATGCCGTCGAAGCAGTTCGGTGCGTACCTGGCCAATGAAATGGCTCGGTATCAGCGAATGCTTCCGCCCCTTGGCATTGAAATGGATTCCTGACGCAGCTCCGGTTACCTCTTTCCCACAAAAGTCGGCGATCGCGCATCGCGCAGCCATACGTTCTGTCTTGGCGACGCCGACGACCGCAGGTCGAGGGTCACGAGATCGGTCTGGGATTTCCCGAGCAACGGCGTCTGGGTGACCTCGTAGATCAGCGTGCTGTCGTCCAGCCATTCGATCTGATCGTCCACCGAATCCGGCAGGGCATCGAACACCCGCTCCTTGCGCGTCGCCAGATCGAGCACTGCCGGCGCCCAGCGCAAGGCCGACACCTTCTTCTTGAAGGCCAGGCGCGTGCCGTCCGGCGAAAAGGATGGGCATTCGGCATTCAGCTCGCTCACCTCGATCCGGCGCGTCGAGACATCGCCCTGCCCCAGGTAAGCCACGCCCGCGGTATGCACCGTCACGAAAAATCGGTTGCTGTCCTTCGGATCGAAGGTCACGCCCCAGAGATTGATGTCCAGTCCCCCAAAGCGGGCGCCCTTGCGCACGATCTGCCATTGCTGGATGTTTTCCTCGGCCCGTTTGCTCGTGCCCCCTCCCACGAGGGTCGCCGTGGAAAACTGCCCCGGCCCTGCCAGATAGCTGTGTCCCTTGACGAATGCCGTCGTGGCGGTATACCTGCCGTCGCTGGAGATGCGTGCCCGACTGATCGTGCCGTCATTGGACGGATTGCTCTTCACGAGCTTCAGGCTCCTGGAAAGCACATGGCTCGCAGGCGCCGGGCGCTTGGTGGTTGCCGTTGGCGGGAAGCGACTGAAACACAGCACCTGTCCCTCGGTGCTCGCATGCAGCCGGTCGCACGACAACGCGGTCGGCAGGCGCGTGAGCGGTCGGCGGGTCACGGGGTCCAGTTGCACGAGATCGACGCCATGGTTCGCGTTGCCGGGACGCGTGACCAGGGCATATCGCGCATTGGCATCGGCGAGCACAGCCCGCACCTGGTCCTCCTGAAAACTCTGGGTAGCAGACAGGTGGCCTTGCGCCGCGGAAACGCCCGGCAGCGGCAAAAGACCGAGCATGGACAGTGCTAGGCATCGCGAGAAATCATTCATGACGGTTCCATCGTGCTGGCACGCCGCACATGAGTACGGCGATGAAAAAAAGCAACCCGCCGCCGAACATCGCCACGGCATGCAGCACGCTGACGCTCTGCCAGAGCCATCCGAGCAAGGGCGAGGACACCAGCTTGGCGAGCCCGCTCACGGTGCCCATCAACGCAAGACCGGTGGTCCTGTCGCCGCGCGGTACCAGGGCCACGACCATGATGGCCAGGATGCCATCGGTTGCCGCGTGGCTCAGTCCGACCAGCAACGCGACGGCGATCACGCGCACTTCCTCGGCCAACGGCCAGGCCTGCAGACACCCGTAGGCCAGCCCCAGGCAGAGATAGCCGGACACGAGGATTCGGCGCGCCCCCCAGCGGTCCGCCGCGCGTGCGAGCGGCATCACCGCCAGCAGAAAGACAAGTGCGCTGGCAACGTAAACCAGCGGCATGTAGCGCGGCGGCATCTGCGTCTGCTGCTGCAACGCGAGGAACAGCATGCCGTCGCTGACAGTGAATATGCCCAGACCGCCGACCGCGAGCAGCAGGCGCCGGTAGGGCCTGTAGCGCAGCAACTGCGCCACGCGCGCGACCAACCCCTTGGCGGGCGCGCCACCGCCGGTCGCCGAGCATGCATCCGGAAGATCGACGGGGTTGCGCACCTTGGCGCCGAAGACCAGCACGCTGGCGATGGCGAAAGCCAGGCTGACGGCCAGCAGGATCTCGTAGCGGTCCACCCAGAGCCACAGGATGGCGCCGGCCATCAGAGGCCCCGCGAACGCCCCTGCTGCGTCCATGCTGCGGTGCACGCCGAATGCGGCGTTGATCCGGCCGCTGCCGGCATGCGCCGCAATCAAGGCATCGCGCGGCGCCGTGCGAATGCCCTTGCCCAGACGATCGAGCATCAGTGCGACGAACGCGAACAGCGCGCCGCCGGCCATGCTCAGGAGCAGGAGTCCCACGGCCACGGCGGACATCGCATAGCCGGCCCAGGCTATGCGGTGGTTGTCGCGCAACGCATCGGCCCTGTGCGCGGCCAACACCCGTGTCAGCGAAGCGAGGCCCTGGAACACGCCGTCGATCACGCCCACCTGCAGCGGCGACATGGCGAGCGCGGTGAACATGAAGATGGGCAGCACGCTGCTCACCATCTCGCTGGAGATGTCCATCAGCAGGCTCGTGGCACCCAGCCAGTAGACCATTGCCGGCAAGCGCGGCTTGCCGTGGTCTTGTGTGACCAGCGATCGAACTGCAGACAAGGCCTTGGCGGCGCCGGCTCCCAGGTACATGCGAAGAAAGAAAAGGCGTTCCGGCCGCAGGTCCCGGACCTACCGCTTCCAGCAATCCGCGTCGGAGCCGGTCCGCTGCCCCAGGTGGTCGATCGAGAAGCTGCTGCACCGCTTGACCGACCAGACCTTCGTATTCACCGTTGCGGTCAGCTTGAACGTGGTGGCGGTCGACGGCGTGCTCGCATCGAACCCGATCGTGTAGTACGCGGTGCCGGAACTCGGGCTCTGGCCGAAGCCCGCGTTGGCCAGCGCAGTGTTGGTCAGCACGGTGTACTGGTTGCGCAACGCGAAGTTGCGCTCCATCCACGCGGCCGCATCGAGCAATCGCGATTGGGCCTCCGCACGTCGCGCGCGGGCCACGTACTCGGTGTACGACGGATAGGCAATGGCCGCCATGATGGCGACCACCGCCACCGTGATCATCAATTCGATCAGCGTGAAGCCACCGGTCTTCGCCGAGTTGGTACGCTTCCTGGCAGAAGAAGACTTCATCGTCACAGCTCCCGCCACCAGACGCGGCCCACGCCGCCGCCCGGAAGAATCTGGGTGCCGGCGCCGTCGCTCTTGCCCCCGGCCCCGCCCACGCTCGTGCGCTTTCCGTTATTGATGTGGATCCCGGTGGCGCGGCCTACGTTGAGTGCCCCATAGGAGCTCTCCGCACCGTCGATCGCACCATTGCCGTTGATGTCGAAGCCCACGGGCTTGCCGGTGAGCGCATTGAGGCGATTGATCCAGCTCTTGCCCGGCTCCGCCTTGCAGCTGGAACTCGTGGCGGGAGATTCGACGGACAGCAGGTCCACCACCTGTCCGACCGGGTTGTAGGCGGCATTGCCGATGCCCGACTCTCCGGATTGCAAGTCCAGCGCCCAGCACGTCTTGCCGTCCATGGCGCCCCCCTCGACCGACCGTACGGTGCTCGACTTCTCCACCGACGTGGTCGGCCCGGTCTTGATCTTCACGGCCACGGTGCTGGTCCTGCCCAGGGTGCGCACGGCACAGGAGTTGCGTGCGGGCGCAACGGTCGCCGGGGTCGTCGTCGAACTGGCGCTGCCCGGCGCATAGCGGTCCTCCACGCCGATCAGGCTGTACAGCGCTCCCGCGTTGTCGAGGTAGCGTGCATCGGTGATCTCGGGGCGACCGCTCGAGAAGACAACCATGCGCCGGGTGTTGCCGATCGGCACCACCGCCGGCGCGCCGACGATGGGCTGGATCGCGCCACCGGTTACCGCGCCGTTCCTCGCCTGCATGACGACCTGGGCCGCCTTCTCGGTGAACCCCGTCGCCAGGGACAGCCCCGACAGATCGACGCGCCAGAGATTGCCCTGCAGGTCGCCCGCATACACCAGGTCGGCCGTGCCGTCGCCGTTCACGTCGACCGGATTCGGCGTCGACAGTCCGTTCGGCGCGCCTGCCGCGGCGGGCAGCCGGATGCCGACGTACTGCGGATGGCCTCCCGTGGCGCTGTCCATCAGCACGACATAGAGCACGGCCGTCGCGTCGTCGCTGTTCACGCCGGCAGCGTCGGATGCGGGGCTGCCGTAGCCGTTGCCGATGATCCATGCCCAGCGCAAATTGCCGTCGACCTTCACCCGAACCACTTGCGTCGACAGCGATGCATTGCTGAACGACGACAAGGGAAGCGCCGACTGCTTTCCGAGGTAGCGCGCCGGATCGGGCTGCGCGGCGGCCGTGGTCACCGGCGTCTTGTCCGTGAACTCCCACAAGCTCTTGACCGGGGCCGAGGCCGCAGCGGTCTTGGTGACGTCGGTCACGTCCAACGCGTATCCGCCTGCAAACGCGCGCCCGAAGCTGCTGACCAGCGCCGTGCGCCAGGCCGCCTTGGCCGCGTCGCCGCAGTCCTTCATGCAGACATCGGCCAGCAGCGGGGAACCGTCGTTCAGGTAGGGAAAGGCGCCCAGCTGGCTGAACCCGCGGTCGGTGTAGCCGCTCATCAGCGTCATCGGGCGGCGCGGCAGGTAGGTGAAGGCCTCCTGCAGCGCCAGCTTGCCGGAGCCGGCCGTCACAGTGTGGCCATAGAGGAAGCCGTCGTTGCTGCTGGCGAACACCACCGGAAGCTTGCGGCCCGTGGTGGCGTGGCGGCCCTCTTTCTGGAACCTCGCGTAGCCTGGCGCCAGCGCCTCGCTGTACCCCGAGAGCACGCCGGTGAGCATCAGCGCAACGCCCGTGCTCGTCATCGCACCCGGGGCGGGGATGTCGGTGCTGGTGGAGGCGAAGCCGGTCGAACCGCGATCGGCGCGGGCATGGAAGATGGCGTTGCTGCCGATGCGGCCGATCTCCTTGCTGCGGTCGCCGCGCAGGTAGGCCACCCGGTCCTGGCCGATGTTGTCCAGGATGCCGCTGCGATTGCGATTCAGGGCGTCCTTGTAGCCATCGTCCAACTGGTCCCATTGGAACGGCACGGTGGTGCCGTCGGCCACGACGGTATGGACCTTTCGGTTGGCTGCGCTCAACCCCACGAGCCCATGCACGTCCGCCAGCTTGGTGCGGGTCGGGTCGGCCGCGCCGGGCGTGCCCGAGGTCACGTCGAAGAAGCCGATGTTGCCGGTGAACAGATTGGTGTTGAACGAAGGAAAGATCGCGACCGTCGGGATGCCCTCGCCCTCCTTCGGGCTGGCGCGGGTATAGCCCAGCGCGCTGCTCTCCAGCATCACCGGCCCGTTGCTCACGGGGGCCACGTTTTCCGTCAGCGCATTGCTCCTTGCCGTGGCCGTCGCGGTGCTCGTGCCCAGGGTGCTGTTCGCCGTGAAAACGCCCTGCTGCACAAGGCCGTGTGCGAGACACGACGTGGTGCTGACAGGTGCCTTGGTTTGCACCGAGAACTGAACAGGCGGCCCCGACCAGATCACATCGCCTTGCACGCCGTCGGGCCAAGGGTTGTTATCGAACGAACGGTAGACGTTGACGACCGTCCACAGCCGCGGGTACTTCTTGTACGTGAGGTCCTTGAACTGCGTCAGGTCGAGCACATAGTCCCCGCCGAGGGTCGGCTGCGTCAGGCGTTGGTTGTCGACCAACGTGGCGCCCTGCGAACCGTCCTCGTTCATTTCGAAGACCGACGCGCGCACGCCGGTAGCTTCCGAGGGGTCGACGAAGCTACTGCCCAGATTCCTGAACACGACCTTCTGATAGGAAATATCGCCGTTGACGGTGCCGTCAAAACCGTAGTAATCGGCGGGCTTCGTCGGGATCCTGTGGGTCACGACCCGCTGCACGCAGGCCTTGCCGGTTAGCTCATCCCACACGACGCCCACGCTCGCGTGCCCCAGGATCCACACGCAACCCGACCGCTCCGGATCGTCCGTGATCGCATAGAACGCGGCGATGTCCGGTGTGCCTGCCGGATATGTGATGTCGACTTCGCCCTTGTGCGCCGCATCCCTGTCGAAGCACAACCCGCCCACGCTGTTCTTCACAAAGTCATAGCAGACGATCCGGCGGTAGTCGTCGTAGTTGTAGGCCTTGCCGGACTTCGTCACATAGACCTGCCTTGCCGTCCCCCCCCAACCCTGTAGTTCGAGCCATTTGGCAAGATCGGTCCCCGCGGTCAGCGGGCGTACCTTTCCATCCAGGTAGTAGCAATTCGGTTGGACCTTTCCATCCTTCCCGTAGATGAAGCCCGTCAGGCAGACGCCGTCCAACTCGAGCTTGTTGTTCAGGAGCGGCATCGGCGTATGCGAGTCGAACATGAGGGGGGTTTTCCGAACTCCATTGACGATGACGGGGGCTACCCCAGGTGCGTCGGGGAGGAATTCGGGATCGCTCGCCGGGAGCTTCCTGGCGGTAAAGCCGCTGCACGCCGTGTTGGTGACATTGTCGAAGCAACTGAGGTAGCTGCTCCCTCCATAGAGTCTGTTGGGATCCTTGGGATCTACGGTGGGGACGTAGTACGTCATGAACGTCCGTTCGCCATAGGTGAAGGCCGAGGTGTTCCACACCTGCATGTTCTTGCCCGTCCAGGCGCCGTCTGGCACCGTATCGTGAGCGTTGTGTACGTAAGGCTGGCCCGTGCACGCTTGCCTGGTATTGACGTTGAAGCAATGGATCCTGGACCGTCCGTCTACGCCCTTTACCGTGGACGGTTTGTCCTTCACTGCCTGGTCCATTGCCGCATCCTGGAAGAACAACAGCCTGCCACTGGCGGTCGTGCCAAGACCGGCGATCATCACGTGACTGGGGCCGTTCGCGGCGTGGCCGGTTTGCGTGAACCCGCACGACTTCTTGTTCACGAGGTCGGCGCACAAAATCCCGACCCTTCTCAATTTCAGGTCCCAAGTCGCTGGAACCAAGCCGACGGGAAAGTAGATTTTGCCGGCCTGCCGATCGAGGTATTCCGCTCCCAAGTTGGCCGTCCACACACTCTCCTCCGTGGGCGTGCCCTTGCCGTATGTCGCGATGCCTTCGACAAACGCCGCGCCGTCTGCCAGCGGCACGCTGAGGCCTTTGGCCGTCCAGCCCGGGCAATCCGCGCTGGTCGTGGCAACCTTGCACTTGATAAAGCCGTCGCCTGAATGATGGTTGACGATGAAAAGCGCCTGGACGTCCTGGCCGTTGATCTTGATGCTGTAGGGAATGACCCGATAGCCATCACCCGTTCCCGCAAAGTTCACCGTCCCGTCCAGAGGCTTCGGAATGGCTGGATCGTAGGAATAGCGAACCCCCTTGATGGCCGTGCCGTCCGCCGGTTCCGTGGAGGTCCAGGAAGTCGCAGTGCCCGTGCCCACATTCCATTCCGTGGAGAACTTCGGCGGCGCCTGCGTGGAGCCCTTGACGTAGGCCTGTGCGAGCGGGTTGCTCGCGTCGGCGCCCAGGCTCAACACATGCTGCTGCTTGGCGATGCTCGAAAGCGCCAGTTGCTGATAGGTTCCGACCCATTGCAGCGACTGCCCCGACACGTAGCCACTGTCGTTGGTTGCGTATCCCGTCACGGTATTGCCCTGCGCGTCCTTGCCCGTCCCCTTGGCCAGCACGGTCAGCGTCGCCACGCCCTGTGCGCTGCCACCGGCCACCTGGGCCGTGGACAGCGGTCCCCACAGCGCAAAACCGCCCCCCATCAGGGCCAACGAGGCCAGCAGCCCCACGCGCCGTGCGCGGGTGGGCAAATTGAATATGTGAGATATCACCATGGTCTGAAAAACTCTTGCAATGTGACTACGGAATCCTTGCTGCCCCATCCGCGAGCCGTGATGCGGTAGCCGCAGTACTTCTCCTTGGGGTCGCACTTGGGCGGCACCGCTTCGATCAGGAAGCGAGGCTGGGCGACAACGCCGGGCACCACCTCGCCCTTCTCATACGCGGGGTGGTGCGTGAAATAACCGATGGGGACCGTGCTCCTCTCGAGCGTCGGCTCGGTGTCCTTTTCCTTCGACCAGTCGACGTGCTCCCAGACGGGCTTGTTGCTGGCGGCTTCTGTGCCCGGCTCGGACTGGGTCGTGCAAAAGCCGAAGGGGCAAAGGCCTTTGGCCGCGTCATAGGAGTTGAAGCCCACGGCGAAACGCTTGGAGGCCTGCTCGCCATCGCACCCCGGCATGCAGGCAGGCGTGCTCGGAAAATCCGCCCCCCCGATGCACTGGCCCAACGCATCCGTGCTCGTGTAGACCCGGCACATGAGTGCCATCTCGGCATCGCGCAGCGCCGCTTCCGCCGCCTGGAACGCGAGCTCGCGGTCCCGCGTGCTCGTGGCAATGCGCTGCTGGTAGATCGTGGACATGACGGCACCGATCGCCAGGAGCAACGCCGCAAGGGAGAAGATCAGGCCCATGAGCAGGGCCGCGCCGCGCTGGTTGCGGGACGAGCGAGGGGCCGCGCGGGACGTGAAGAGAAATCGGACGCTTGTTGGCATGCTGGACTTACATCGGCGTGGCGGCATTGCGGGGCATGCGCGAACGCAGCGCAACGACACTGCGCACCGCGCGATACAGATAAGAGGCGCCTGCATGGGGCTTTTCACTGCCCGTGCAATCCATGTAGGTGGAACCGGCGGGGGGACTGGTCGCAGCGCGCACGCGCATCAGCAGGCAGACTTCGACCCCTGTGACTTCGGCCCACGCCAGCCCCACCGCGGTGTCGGAGTAGCCGGACAGGCGACTGCCGTCGCTTCCGGAGGCCCCCATGAGATACCTGATTCGCAGATCGGCGATGTTGTCCGCCACGACGGCGGTCGTGGCTTCGCTCGATCCACCCTGAGTGAACTGGATGGCGGCGGCCGCCGAGTCCAGGCTGATTCGGCAGATGGTCCAGGTCGTCGTGACCGGCTGCTCCAGCCCGGCAGCGTCCGTGTAGGTCAGGTCGTTCACCTGCGCGCTGGGCAACGCCTTCTCGCCGGTTGCACCCAGGCAACCCGGCGTGGACGGGGGCAACGCGAAGTCGCCGCCGTTGCGCCGCACCTGCCATGCCAGCGTGATGGCTGCGGTACCGGTGCTGCCGCTCTCGTTGCATTCGGTCGACGCCAGGTCCGTGGCCTTTTTGTACCCCGCATCGCATCCGTGCACGGTGGCGGGCCGCGTGCCGGGCTCGAGCGCCGGCGAGACGTTGGCGAGCAGAAAGGCCAGGCGATCCTGTCCAGGGGTCTCGTCCTTCCAGCCTTGCCATTCCGCGGGCATGTCCACCACGCCGGCCTTCAGGAGTTGCTGCGTCACGATGGCCAGGGCGGCGGCGCCCGATTGCTGCAGCCGCCCTTCCCCATCCTGCTGCGTCAGGTTGCGGCTGGCAATGATGTAGACGGCACCGACCGCGGCCATGACAAGCAGGGCCAGCACCATCGCGACCATGAGCTCGATCAGCGTCAGGCCGCTTTCCTTGCGATGGCGGCGCAACGTCATGGTTGGACTCCAATCTGTACGCAGCGGGTGGCAATGGGGGCACCGTTCACCGTGCCGTCGCTCGGGCAGCCCGGGTCGCAGACCTGGGCATTCGCGCCGTCGCCCGCCTCGCAGGCGTTGCCGCGCGTGGCCACGCCACTCAACTCCTTCGTCGGCAGGCGCTCCTGCCACATGACCACCACGGTGCGGCTCATGGGCTCCCCGGTCACTGCACGCACCACGCCGGTGGCGGTGCCCGGCCCCATCCGGCGCGCGATCTCTGAACGCCATGCGGCCAGGTCGTGGGTGGCCTGCGCCGCGGCGTCGGCAAAAGCCGGTTTCGCCGTCAGTGCGACCAGAGGCTTCCCGACGAGCGTCGTGTACTTGTTGGTGGAGGGGTCCGCATAGTTGCTCGCGCTCCGCGTCATGGCGTCCGTATTCAGCCGCATCCGTTCAGCCATGTCGCTGGCCATCTGTACCGCCGTCGCGCGAAGGTGTGCGCCGCGCTGGCTGCGAATGCTGTTGAGCTGCGTCCATACGATGCCGAAGAGGCCGATCGACAACACGACGATCGCCACCATGACTTCGATGAGCGAGACGCCTTTCTGGCGGCTGCGCGCCTGCCCCCTTCCGGGACGGCGATGCGACTTTTCCAAAGGGCGGAACATGAGAGACCTTGCAGTGCGTTTCATCAGGAACAGGTGGCGTTGGCGGGCGTGCCTCTTCGGATGCGTCCGCCCACGGCATCGACCAGCAGACAGGCTTCCGTCGAGAGGCTCCCGCGCGTGGTGCGACCGATGACGAGCGCGCCGCCCGTCTGCTCGTCGCCTTCTTTGCCCGTCAGCCCCGTGCGTGCAAAAACGAAGCTGCCGCGGCTGCCCGCATCGATCTGGATGTCGGACGGAACCTCCGAGGAAGTTCGCAACACGGGATTCGCATCGGCAACCTCCTGAACCACCCGAACCAGCCATCCGTTGCGCCACGCATCGCCCGCATCCGAAGCCGCGCACACCGGGCTGCCCGAACCCGAGACGGGTTGGCTCGCCGCGCACACGCGGACATCGGCAGACCGCGCAATGGCCTCGGCACGCGCGTACTGAAGCGACGATTCGAGCTCGCTCGCAACGCCGCGCGCGCGGCTCTTGCCGATGAAATCGCCGAGGTAAGGCGCCGCGATCGCGGCCAGGACCGCCGCGATGGCCACGGTGACCATGAGCTCGATCAGCGTGAAGCCTCGCGCGGGGAGTGCTTGCTTTTTTCTTGTTGTCATCCAGATCAAGCGTTGGTGTCGGGGAATGCAAAAAAAAGATACCGTGTGCAACAGGCCCGGATGCTCGCTTCGCCTTCGCGCGCCCCTCATGCGAAGACCCGTGGGCACCCATAGACAACGCGGCTGGCGCCGCGTCCTTTCCGATCAACGGTTCGATTCGAACGACGAGCGGTATTCGGCGAACGCGGTGCCGCGATGCGGCTCTTTGCCGAGCGCTACGGACATCTCGCCCGAAAGCGGCCCAGCGTCTCGGTAAACAGGCGCGATGCAGCCCCCCTGTCCGGGCGGCAGATCAACAGCAAGCCCAACAGCTTGCGACTCGTCATGTAGCCGAAGTAGAGAAAGAGGTGCTCACCCTCGACCTCCGCGGCGTAGGTCATTTCGATGTCCGAGCTTCCGGACCGCAGCCAGATCAACCGCCGCAGCACCTCCAAGCGCCCCGGGTATTGCTGCCTGTAGACCTCGATCTGGCGATCCAGATTGAGTTCGGCCATGTCGCGGCCCCTCGGACACGGCACGCCGAAGCGTTGCAGATCCAGGATGATCGATGCGCGCTCGGTATCCGAATGGAAATGAACGACATCCGAGTTGGTCGTCGCAGATGACTTCCAGTGGCTCGGCAAGTCGATGCGAAACTCGTCGCGGGCGTGGCGCACGAGGCCGCTGTCCGGCGCCCGTGCAGAGAGGGCAGCGGGCGGCTGGATTGAAAATGTGTAGCGAAGCCGCAAGGTGTTTGTTCTCCACGTGCCAGGGTTGCGTCCGCGCAAGCGCGGCACACCCGGCAGGCCTATCTGCCGAAGGCGTAAGTGGGCGGATACCCGTTCGACGCCATCTCGCGCTCCGCGTCGTCGAGCAGTTCGCCGTGGTGCGGGCTCAGCAGATAGAGGTTCTGGTCGGTGCACAGCCTGGCCAGTTCGGCAACGGACTGAACTTTCAGCAAAAGGCTTCCGACCGTGAGAACGAGGGGGAATGACTCGGCCTCGTGACGCGCGAAGATTTCTCGGCCCAGGCCGAGAAAGGTCCAGCGATGGTCGAGCACGCGAAAGCCCGTTTGATAGAACATCTTGCGCGCGTCGAAGTCGGTGAAGAAGCGCAGATGCGTGAAGTCGAGCAGGCCCCAGTGGGTGTACCGCCAATGGCCCCGAAGCGCGTCATACAGCATCGGCAGGTTCGACGCGTTGGGCAGACTGACCAGGACCTGCGCGTCTTTCGTGACGATGCGCTTCAGTCCGTCGAGCAGCTGCCATGGGTTGACAAGATGCTCGAGCACGTCGAAGAGGCACACGAGATCGAACGGCCTAGCGAGTCCCAGGGCGCCGAAGTCGGCGGTTTGCACATCCTCTTCGAGGATCCGGTCGAAATGCGCGCGCGCCATTCGCGCCGCGGAGGCATCGGATTCGCAGCCCCAGAGTTCACAGCGGGGATAGCGCTGCCCCAACGCCTGGCCCACGCCCCCCGAACCGCAGCCGATATCCAGGGCCATGGAGGGCGTGCGCCGGATCATGTCCAGGCACTCGGGGCGAGGATTGAAAGGGTAGGCGTACGCCTGCCGGTCGCGGTCCTTCCAGAGAAATTCGCTCACACACAGCCTCCGCCGTCGTCAAGGCGCATTTGCAACAGGCGTATAGCCCGTGAATCGCCAGGTTCCGGCCTCGAGCTTGAAGCTGAGCCGCTCCCGATGGAATTTGCCGCCGGTGTTCTGGGTCAGGAACACGACATTGGCGTAGATGCCTGCGGGTGCTTCCGCGCTGCCAGCGTGGGGAACGCGTGCAACCGACATCCACTCCCTGGCCGACACCGAACCGACTGTCCCCCGGGCGTTGCGCATGTTGTCGACATAGGTCGCCTTCTGAAATTGCGACTGCACGAAGACCGGCGATGCATCCCATAGGACGGCCGTGCGGTCTTCGTCGATCTGGCGCATGACGTCTCGCGCCGTGCGCAGCAACTCTCCCGGATCATCGACCTGCGGATGCTGAGCGCCCGCCGCTCCGGCGATTGCAAGCAGCAGGCCCGCTGCCATGCATCGGAAACGATCAACCTGCATCACACGCTCCTCTTTTCACCAATGACAACGACGGGGTTTGTGCGGCCTCGGCCTTGCGACGAAAAACCCGCAGCACACAGGACGACGAAGGTTTGCCGGAAGCACCGAAGCACACCTGCACGTCCGGCGAGTGGCGAATCTCATGGCCGTCGTTCGGCGTGAGCTTCCCCCTGAAGATCCGGGTCGGCATCGGTGCGTCCACGACCAGAAGGTCTCCCATCCGCGTCACCTCGTGCCAGTCGATCTTCAGCAGGTACGCAGGTTTCCAGCAATTGCTCTTGGTGATCGCGGCCCTGCCGCCCTCCCGCGCCGAAGACACTTCCCGTATCCATTGCGGAACCAACCAGAGCTGCGCGTCGATCTCCAGGGCATCCACCTCGAAGACCCCCGGGGTCATTGCCAACAGGACCTTGCGAATGACGTCTTCGCCGAACCATGTGCTGTTGGCCGCCGATGCGGTCTTGGCGCAAGGGGGCGCGCGCTTGCAGGTCGGCACGGGGTTCACCCAGCGCGTTGCAACGGAGCGCTCCGACGCGCAGAGGTCGCTCCTCCCGCCGTTCATGCCGACGATGGCCTTTTGACCGGAGCAGGAGGCGTTGACCTTGTCGCGCAACGGCACGACGTTCGCCGCATCGCCGTGGGCCGAGCCCATGACCACGGTGGAGACCGGGCCGGCGGCACCGGGCGAGTCTTGCATGAGTGGATATCTGGTCATCTCTGAGTTCTCAAGTGTTGGCAACGATCCGCCGCCTGCGCCGTGCGATAGCCTCGGTGACTGGCATCGACAGGCCGAAATCGACAAGGATGTCCGGACGAAGCAGGACCTCGTGCCCCGGAAAGGTTCCCTTGCCCTTGAACAGCCGGGTGGCCATCGGCTCGACAAGAACCAGCCTGTCGCCCATGGGGCGGATCTGGAAGCCGTCGATGCGGATCATCCGCACCGGCCGCCAGACGGCGCGCGGCGGCCCAGCACCCAGCCACTGGGTCACGAGCCAGAGCTGATTGCCGAGCCGGATGGCATCCGTCTCGCAGATGCCCCTCGGGTTCAGAGGAACCAGCACCACAGAGGCCACCTTATCCGCATCGAGGACCGTGATCTCCGCAGTCAACGGCAATACTGGGGTTGCATTGACGGCGACCATCAGTCGAATTCGTAACCGACACCCACGCCGATGTTGAACCGGGTGCCGCTGTAGCCGCCGTTGATCTTGTAGACCCACTTGCCATCGTTCGAGCGTGACGAGAAGCCCACGGCGATCGCGCTGTAGCCCGCGTAGTTGCCCACGCCAACCGACAGCAGGGTCTTGCCGGGCGTCATGGCCTGCGGCAACGTGCTCATGGCGGTCGCCATCGCCACGCCCGAGTAGGCGATGCGCTGCACGCTGGCGATCTGGCCCTGCAGCTGGCTCTGCACAGCCCCCAACTGGCCCACGTTGACCGCATCGGTCGGCGCGATGCCCGGTGCGACGTTGGAGATGCGTGTGCCGTTGGGCGCCTGGCCGCTGCCCAGCGTGACCTGGTTGTAGTTGACCGACCCGTCGGGGTTGGTCGCGTACTGCACGCCGCCGGCGGCCACCGCGTTCGACGCGGCCCTGAGCTGAGCGACGTTGGTCGCATCGCTGTCGGCCGAGCCGGCCGCCACACCGGTGATCTGGCGGAACTGGCCGTTGGCTGCGTCGCCCACGGACACCGCGGCCTGCGTGCTGGTCGTGGCCCTGATGGCCGCGGCCTGCTGCGCATTCGCGCTGCCCGGAACGTAGCCGACCATGCCTGCTGCGGTCGTCGCTTTGGACCCCGCGCCCAGCGCCACGCCACCGCTTTGCGTGACCAGCGAGCCGAAGCCGATGGCCGTACCTTGCGAGATGTTCTGCGCCTTGCTCAGCACGGTGCCGCCGGCATCGGCGTTGTCGCCCAACGCCACGCCACCGCCACCTGCGCGGGAATCGACACCGATCGCCTGCGAGCCGGTCGCCAGGGCACCCGAACCGATCGCGATGGCGTTGGCTCCCGTGGCCTGCGCGCCGAAGCCGATGGCGACTGCACCGTTGGCCGTCGCCTTCGCGCCGTTGCCGGCGGCGAAGGAGTTGGCACCGCTGGCCAGCGACTGCGGCCCGATTGCCACGGCTTCCTTACCGCTGGCCACCGCGTCTGCGGCGGTCGAGTTGGCATGGAAGTACTTGGTGCCGCCGTTGTAGATGCTGCTGACCGTCGTGCTCAGGCTGCTGATGTTGCTGTTCGCCGTGGCCAGGCCCGTGGAGGTCGAGGTCGACAGGCTGGCCAGGCCGCTGGTCGCGCCGCCCACGCTGGTGGACAGGCTGGCCAGGTTGCTGTCCGTCGTGCTCAGACCGGTCGACAGGCTCGAGATGCCGCTGGTGGCCGTGCTCAGGCCCGAAGACGTCGAGGCCGACAGACTGTCGACGCTGCTGCTCACGGTGCTCAGGCCGGTCGACAGGCTGCCGATGCTGCTGGTCGCAGTGCTCAGGCCGGACGACGTGGAGGTCGACAGGCTATCGATACTGCTGGTGGCAGTGCTCAGGCCGGACGAGGTCGAAGTCGACAGGCTGTTGATGCTGCTGGTGGCAGTGCTCAGGCCCGAGGAAGTCGAAGTCGACAGGCTATCGACGTTGCTGTTGGTCGTGCTCAGACCTGTGGACAGGCTCGAGATGCCGCTGGTGGTGGTACTCAGCCCAGAGGACAGGCTGGCAATTCCACTGTTGGCGGTGCTCAGGCCCGAGGACAAGCTGCCGATGCCGCTGGTGGCTGTGCTCAGACCGCTCGAGGTCGAAGTCGACAGACTGCTCACGCTGCTGTTGGTCGAGCTCAGACCTGTGGACAGGCTGGAGATACCGCTGGCCGCCGTGCTCAAGCCAGAGGAGGTCGACGTGGACAGGCTGCTCACGCTGCTGTTCGTCGTGCTCAGGCCGGTGGACAGGCTCGAGATACCACTGGTCACAGTACTCAGACCCGACGACGTCGAAGTCGACAGGCTATCGATGCTGCTCGTCGCAGTGCTCAGGCCGCTCGACGTCGATGTGGACAAGCTGCTCACGCTGCTGTTGGTCGTGCTCAGACCCGTGGACAGGCTCGAGATGCCGCTGGTCGCAGTGCTCAATCCTGACGAGGTCGAGGTCGACAAGCTGTCGATGCTGCTCGTGGCCGTGCTCAAGCCGCTCGACGTGGAAGTCGAAAGGCTGCTCACGCTGCTGTTGGTCGTACTCAGACCGGTGGACAAGCTCGAGATACCGCTGGTCGCCGTGCTCAGGCCAGACGAGGTGGAGGTCGACAAGCTGTCGATGCTGCTCGTCGCTGTGCTCAGACC